>Ga0315338_1000028_pt1 | contig 903616 bp, 759 predicted proteins | sample ASW8metaG_FD_204518 | JGI IMG/M metagenome (GOLD analysis project Ga0315338, IMG submission 204518) | Ammonia-oxidizing marine archaeal communities from Monterey Bay, California, United States - ASW #8 | ecosystem: Environmental > Aquatic > Marine > Coastal | place: USA: California | collected... | reverse complement strand
GGTCCGGCAGAGCTTGTTGAAGACGGTGTAACTGGCTTTGTCGCCAAGCCCGAAGTTGATGACGTTGCTGTAGCGCTAGAGCGCATCACACAGGAAACAGGCCTTGCGGAGAGGTTGGGGGCTGCAGCTGCTGAAGTGGCTGCGCAGCATAGCTGGCCAGCTGCTGTCGAACGTCTTCTTGCCGCCTGTCAGCCTTAGTCGGGTCGTTGCCAGTCGGAGCGGCCGCCAGATTTAGACTCGAGGCGCACATTGGTGATCTCCATGCCCTTCTCGAGTGCTTTGCACATGTCGTAAAGTGTCAATAGCGCGATTGATGTTGCGGTCAGCGCCTCCATTTCGACACCTGTTCGCCCAGTGCAAGACGCACTGGCTGTGACGCAAAGGCCATCCTGATCGGGTTCGACCTGGACGTCGATATAGCTCAACGGTAGCGGGTGACACAACGGGATGAGTTCGGCTGTTCTTTTGCCGGCCTGGATGCCGGCGATTCTTGCTACTTCGACCACGTTCCCCTTGGGAACTTTGCTAGCGAGAACCCGGGCACGAGTCTCGGGACGCATACGCAACTTCCCAGAAGCAGTCGCGGTGCGCTGGGTCCGAGGCTTGTCGCCAACGTTGACCATTGCCGCGTTGCCCTCTTCGTTGAGATGGGTGAAGTCCTTTTCAGCCATAATCTCCGGAGCGTAGCACGCTAGCTTGATACCTTGGCCGAGGTTTCTTGTGGCCCAAACCCGATACACTCAGGGGTATGTCCAAGCCTACGAAAACATCTAAGCGACAGCTAAGACTGTGGGACGAGGAAGCGGTTGAAGCGATTCGTGCGTCGAGTGATTCCTGGCAGCAGCGATACTTTTCTGAGACTTCCCTAGCCAAGCCTTTGCAAACTGCACCGGGTCGTGCCTCGGGTGAGACCGAAGTGCAAGCTCTTCACACACCGATCGACATCGATAGCTGGTCGTTTAACGATGAACTTGGCTTCCCTGGTGAGTACCCTTTGACCCGCGGTATCTATCCGAGCATGTATCGCGGTCGTCTCTGGACGATGCGCCAGTACGCAGGGTTTGCCACAGCCGAAGACACCAACGAACGGTTTAGGTACCTACTCGATCGCGGCCAAACTGGTTTGTCTACAGCCTTCGACCTGCCAACCCAAATCGGCTACGACTCGGACCACCCCATGGCGCTTGGCGAGGTTGGACGTGTCGGGGTGGCAATTGATTCGGTTCGCGACATGGAGGTCCTGTTCGACGGTATTGATATCGCCAAGGTGACCACTTCGATGACGATTAACGCGACGGCCGGCACCCTCTTGACTCTCTATTGTGCGCTGGCTGATCGTCGTGGTGTGGCCCTGGAACAGCTTGGCGGCACGGTGCAGAACGATATCCTCAAGGAATACATTGCCCGTGGCACCTACATTTATCCTCCGGCCGCCTCCTTGCGCCTGGTAACCGACACATTTCGATTTTGCGCCAAGCGTGTACCACGATGGAACACGATCAGCATCTCCGGGTACCACATCCGTGAGGCTGGCTCGACTGCAGTCCAGGAAATCGCTTTTACGCTTGGGAATGCCATTGCCTACACCGAAGCAGGGCTATCAGCAGGGCTCGCCGTCGATGATTTTGCCCCGCGCCTATCTTTTTTCTTCAATGCTCACAACCATCTCTTGGAGGAAGTTGCCAAGTTTCGAGCAGCGCGTCGACTATGGGCCCGAATTATGAAGGAGCGCTTTGGGGCGGCAAATCCAAAGGCTTGGCGGATGCGCTTTCACGCCCAGACAGCTGGTTCCACGCTCACTGCGCAGCAACCCTTTAACAATGTTGTGCGTGTCGCGGTACAAGCTCTGGCGGCAACGCTCGGTGGTTGCCAATCGTTGCACACCAACGGTATGGATGAAGCGCTCGCGCTTCCCACTGAACGATCAGCGCGGACCGCGTTGCGTACCCAACAGTTGTTAGCCTACGAGCATGGTGTTGGCGATGTAATCGATCCACTGGGGGGCTCTTTTACCATTGAAAAATTGACCACTGACCTGGAGGAGGAGGCGGCGGCATTGATCGGCGAAATTGACAAGTTGGGAGGCATGGTCGCAGCCATTGAGGCGGGCTATGTGCAGCGGCAGATTGAGAATGCGGCCTATGGTCATCAGCTCGAGATTGAATCTGGAGAACGCCCAGTTGTTGGCATCAACTGCTTCGAAGAGGAAGAGGCAAGCGACCCGCAAATCGCAGTACATGCGGTTCCGGAAGGCCTTGAGAAACGGAAGGCAGTAGAGCTTGAAGCATGGCGAGTTGAACGCGACAGTGATGCTGTTGAGAGGGCCCTGGACACTTTGTATGCTTCTGCATCCTCGGACGGCAACGTGGTCGAAGCCATCTTTGAGGCGGTTAAGCAGGAGGCGACCCTTGGGGAAGTCGCCGATCGTTTACGTGACGCATTTGGAGAATATCGTGACCCTTCCTGCACAACATAAGCAGAGAGACAGGAAACGAATGGCTCTCATGTGTACAATAATTAAGTTCTCAGTGCATCTTTCTGCCAGCTGTGGAAGTTTTCATGAAACAGCCTAAGAATCTCCGAGGCGTCGAGGCTCAAACCGACGACCTGTTGGCCATGACAGTCCGTTTAGGTTTCATTGCGGGACTCGTGTGCGCTCTGCTTACTACGGGTTCTGTTGCAACAGCAACTTTGGCCCAGCAAACGATGGTTACGGCTGACCTGGATTTATTTGAAAAGGTTGACCTCGACACGCTAGATGAGAAGTACCGAGATTTCTACGACTCGGTAGAGGTCATCCTGACGCCTGATGAAGAGAAGGTCTTTGAGCGCCTAGACTCGGATTTTCAACGCGACGAGTTCATGGAACGATTTTGGAAAGTGCGGGATCCGAGCCCCGGGACCTCCAGGAACGAATATAAGGAGGAATACGAAGAGCGACTCGAGTACGTTGAGTTTCACTTTGGCCGTGGAGAGCCCGGCCCCGGAAGGAAATCAGAACGAGGTCGGATGTACCTGCTGCTAGGTGAGCCGATGAACATCAAATCGTTGCCCTACGAGCAGCAGACGTACCCCATAGAACTTTGGTGGTACCACGCCAATCCGAAGCTCGGGATCCCCCCGTTTTTTTACCTGGCTTTTTTCAAACGCCACGGCGCCGGGAAATTTCAACTCTATAGTCCATTGGTTGACGGTCCGATGGCGCTGCTGAACCCGGCTGGTGTTGAAAATGTGCGTGCGATTCAGAGTGGTGAAACTCGCTACATGGCGCAGATGGATGGGGAGATTGGCGCGGCGTACGATGTTCTTCAGTATATCGACGCAGAGCTTGCCCAAGCTGCATTGAGCTTGATCCCAGGGGATTACGGAGCACAAATGGGTTATGGCTCGATGCGGTCGCAGATGATGCTCGGCCAAATCGAGATGATCCCCGAGAAGATCATGCCAACGGCCGCTTGGGCGTATCCGATTCTCACCGGCATTGTTGAGGCCGATGTTCGCTTCGAGAGCCTACCGATCAAAGCACAAGCCGTAGCGCTGTTGGACCCAAGTGGCTTGCCGTTCCTCCACTACGCGCTGCTAACTGAAGGAAATCGCCTCAATCTCTCCAACTATGAAGACTCCTGGTACGTCACGTTTCAAGTTGCCGGAACTCTGATCGATGACCAAAATCGCATAATCACCTCGGTCAAAGGTGTTGATGGCTCGTCTATAAAGACCCTTCAGGCAGATCTCGATGAGGAACAAGCTCGTAACATGCGCAGCGGTCCGTTACTGCACCTCGACCGACTCCCGGTGGTTACAGGCAGCTTCGACTTTGAACTGGCCCTAGAGAACAATGTCTCGAGGGAATACGGTCGCGCTTCCTTTTCCATCGACGTGCCTGCTCCATGGCCTGAAGCCATGCGCAGCTCTCGCCCGCTGTTGTTGTGGGCTATTCGCGATTCTGAGCAGTACGATCCGTATGCTGCACACTATCCATTCCAGGTCGGCCAGTACACTGTCGTCCCGGCGCTCGAACCAGTGTTCAAACCCTCCGAGTCGATTTTGATTTTTCAGCAGGTGTACATGCCACGAGGGCACCAGGGTCGAATCGAAGCGACTTACAGACTATTGGACGATAGTGGGGCGTTAATAGATAGGACCGAGTACATTGACCCGGTCGATGCCGATCGCAACGGCACAATCAACTACATTGCACGCATTCCCCTTGAGGACGTTCCTGAAGGGGAATACGAACTCTTTGTTGATTTGGAAGGTGACAATCGCAGCGGCACGACTCAGACGGTCACTGTTGACCCCGAAGCCGACGACGCCGCGCATTTGCACATGAATGTGAAACCACCGCCGACTGACCCTTGGGTTGCCTTCGATCGTGCTCAGCAGCTTCGCACTTTGGCTCAGATCGACGATGCCATTGAGGTGCTCCAACCTGCCCTGGAACGTGTGGATGATGAGAAGATCCGGGCGCTTCAGATCGACCTGCTAATGGAAGCTGAGCGCTACGAAGATCTTGAAGCTCTACTCATGCCGCTGCAGCGCGAGCATCCTAATGAAACAGAAATCTTGATGGCTTTAGCGGCGGTGAACTCACGCATGGGGAATAATCGCGAGGCCATTAGATGGTACGAGCGTGTCCGCCTTGCCACTCGACCGGAGGATAGGATTGAGGTCCTAAATCCTTTGGCCTCTGCATATTTCGGTGATGGCAACAATGAAAAAGCGCGGGAAATGCTCGAAAAAAGCCTGACAGTTGACCCAGACCAGCCGGAAATTCGGCGTTTGCTGGACCAGGCTCTGGGCAAGGGTGGCAATTCTTTACGCTAATCTTGTGACCCTAGCGTGTTTGCAGTGAATTCCAGCCCTTGGCGTGCCGTCTTATTGTCGGTTGCCAGCCTACGAAAGCCGAGAATATACTGCCCCTTACAGTCCCCTACGATCGAATTTCTACGGAAGTATGCTTCCGCTCCTGGAATAGATGTCGATGAAGACAGCATTAATGCTTCCTGACGCGGTATGGCAGGTTACTAGACTCGTCTCCGGAGAATCCCAAAATGCGTAAAAATCAATTTGTCACGGTGGCTTTCATTCTCCTGCTCGTTTTCGCTTTGGGCACTGAGCTTGCTGACGCTCAACGTGGTCGTGGTGGACGTGGTCGCGGACCAGCGGTACTTGAAGAGACCACAATTCTTGAGGAGTTCGACAAGATTGTTGATCTCATATGGACCGACCAGGAAGAAGACACCTGGGACGACATCGATGACGATGCCACTGAGGATAAGCAGGCCTTCATAACGACGTTCTGGGAGAGTCGAGACCCGACCCCAGGAACCGAGAGCAATGAATTTCGTGAGGTCTGGATGCAGCGGGTTGCCTATACTCAGCGCTACAACAGTGAGGGTACGGATGGTTGGCTAACTGATCGGGGCAAGTTCTACTTGATTTATGGGCCTGAGGTGCTCACGGTCCAAAGTACCCAGCGGGCTACCGGAGGGTCGAGTTCGGGGGAGCGTCAAGCACGGGCGAGTTCGAACACCGTCTGGGAGCTCGACGATACTCAGAACCCCTTCTTGGAAGGCAAGAAAGAGGTGATGTTCGCGCGGTACCAGCGTTCGTATTCGCGAATTACAGGTGGTATCGAACTGAGCCAGGAGGCATTCCTGGCTGGTGTGGCGGTGGCAAACTATTTTGAAGCTCGTCGAGCAAACCCCTCATCAGCTGGCCCAGTAGGGGCTGGTGCTGTCCTGGCTCCCGGTAGTGTGGCAACTGCGGGTGGGGTGACTCCTACGCCCGACGTCTTGGCCATGCAGCAGCTTATGCAGAATGGTGTGACCCTACAGGATCTCATTGTCCGTCAAGAAATGGCGTTCATTCCGGCACCGGGGGGCAACACGTATTCCATTTTCAACTTCGATGTAGGTAAATCGGGGCTGACGTTTGAATCTCTTGGCTCCCCGGGGCCGGCAAATTTGCTGGCCTTCGGTGTTCTGCGGAAAAAGGACCCGGCGTCGGCCAACGGCTTGCAATTTGTGTACGAACTCAAGATTCCGTTCGCGGTCGTCCCAAGCAATGGCACCGCCGAGGTGACGACGACGCACTCATTTGGCATAACGATAGAGCCTGGTAATTACCTTCTCTCCTGGGGTGTAATGGACATTGCCTCCGAAGGAATTGGCACGACCGACTACGAACTTACAGTGCCGAACTACGCTGGCGAAGCCTGCGTTGCCCCAACCGACGTGGTAACTGGTGCTGAAGTTGTTCAGGTTGGACCTTGCATTGAGCTTTCCATTCCCAGTGTCATCATGGCTTCGAGTTTGGAACAGATGACCGACGCAACGGACCTTAATAAGGTGTACTCGCGGACTCGAGTCGCGTCACTCGAACTGGAGACCACCATAGAGAACGAATTCAACCGTAACGACTCTTTGTTGTTGCTCTATTTCATTAATGGGTTGGGCGTCGATCCAGGGACACAGGAGAATCGTTTCGATCTTACACATCGGATCCTGCTGGCCGGGACAGAGACCAGTATCGCGCGCTTGCCTCTACAGGAAAAAACGGCCAGTGACGTTCTGCAGGAGATTCCGCTGGCCCAGGTACAGCAAATTGAGGCGGGTACGGATTACGAGATCCTGATTGAGATTAACGACCAGATCACTGGCAACGTCTTGTTCCATAAAGTTCCATTCAGCGTTCGTGGGAGCTAAGCGAGGGCGAGGAGAATCACGGAGAATCACGATGACTGCGACAGCGTCACTTCGAAGCGTCTATAAGATTATTTTCTTTATTTCGGTTGCCGTTCTGACGGTCTCCGTGTTGGTGCAGCCGGTTGCCGCGCAGCGGGGCGTCGGGCGCATGCAGGGCCTTGTTAAAGATGTAGACGGCAACGGCATGGAAGGTGTCCAGATCGTTGCAACGAATCCCTCCGCGACGCCGAATACGCGTACTGGGGACACTCGCAGTGGCGGCCGGTGGGCCATTGTTGGGTTCACTCGCGGCGACTGGAAGTTTACGTTCACTATGGAGGGCTACATCCCCTTCGATATCAACACCACCGTGAGCGCCGCCAACCGGAATCCGCCCCTCAACGTGACGATGGCCCTGGTGCCAGAAGGTATGGCTGTTGCTGGAGTCGGCAACGCTGCGATCGACCAGGCGCTTTTTGATGAGGCGACGGCTCTTGACGACGCTGGTGATTATCTCGGGGCCGTCGCCAAGTATGAAGAATTCCTGGTTGCAAACTCTCATCTCGACGCTATCCAAGGGAACATCGGCAATGCCTACCGGAATGCTGGCAATAATGAGAAAGCGGAGGAGGCTTATCTAAAGCTGCTAGCTGCCGAGCCGGAGAACGTGATGGCGAACTATAACTTGGGGGAAATGCTCGTCGAGGCGGGGGATATGGATGGGGCACTGCCTTATTTTGAGACCGTCGTGGAGGGAAACCCCGAAGATCCAGCCGTGTACTACAACGTCGCTGAACTATATTTCAACCAGCAAGTGCTGGGGTGTCTCGAGCCTACGCCGGAATGCCAAGGTGCGATCAGCTACTACAGTCGCGCACTCGAGGTTGATCCCAACTATTTGCCAGCCCATATGCAGCTGGGATTCGCTCTCGTTAGGCTTGGTGATATCGCCAATGCTGTCCTGGCGTTCGAGAAGTATGTCGAACTCGCTCCGGAAGACGACCCGCAGCTACCAATCGTTAAGGACGTGCTTGCGGCACTACAAACCGGGTAAAATCAACTCACTGGCTCAGTTCCCCTGCACAACAGGGAGATAGTTATGTCGTTTCTTCATCCTGAAGTCGTCAGTGGATGGAGAACCAGTAACATCATAACTACGACAACTCTGTTGACTCTCTTGATGGCAGCTGGTTGTGCTGGCACGCAATGGGGAAAGAGAATCGCATACTCGCCGGCGTCGTTTGTGGAAGCAATGCAAGCGCAGGCACCCGAGATGTTGGCCGAGGACCTGGTTATTCCTTTCGCTGTCACGCCGGAGATGGTGGTTCGTGCCAAGCTCCTCCTTGAGCGGATGCCGTTGCTCCATACAGATATAGACAGAGCTAACCGCCTCATGGATGCGCTAACAGATGAGGACGAATTTGGACTTGTCTATGACTCGGTGGCCACTTCTCCTCCCGCGATTACCGTGGAACGAGGTTACGGTAACTGTCTGGCGCTAACTTCAATCTTCATTGGCTTAGCGCGCGAGGTTGGTTTGGTTGCCTACTACGTTGACGCCTCCAATCGCATTAACGACCTGCGGCGAGAAGAAGAAATCATTGTCGATTCTGGCCACATTGCTGGTGTCGTGCTGACAGAGAAGGGCTATACCTTCGTCGACTACGATGGCCACGCCCAAGACTATCGGACCTTCGAAATTATCGATGACATTACGGCGCTGGCGCACTATTACAACAATCTTGGCTTCGAGCTGATCTTCAACGCCGAGCGAGCTGGAGAGCCTGTTCCTAGGGAAGAGGCTCTTCGCAATTTCGAGCTTGCCATCACGGTCCGGCCAGATTTTACTCGGGCGCACAACAACCTGGGGGTGGCGCACACACAACTCGGCGACCCGGATTCTGCAGCGGCCGCGTATCGCACCGCGATTGAAATGGACCCAAAAACCGACGCTGCCTACCACAACCTCGCGAACTTACAAATGAGGGCAGGCGACCTGAGCGGGGCTTTGGCTTTATACACTAAGGCCCTTGAGGTGCGTCGGGATAATCCCTATCTGCACTACCACCGTGGCTTGGTCCAGTACCGGCTTGGTGATCTTGGCGCTGCAGAAGAGTCTTTTAAGAGGGCGGTCAGACTCCAACGCGATTACATCGAGGCTCACAATCTCTTGGCACAGGTTTACTACCAACAGGGTCGGTTAGAGGAAGCTGAGAAAGTGAAAGCAACCGTGAAACTGATCCTTGCAGGGAAGCGCTGAGGTTGAAGTATGTTGCAACCGCGTCGATTCGAGGTGAATCCGCCGGAGAGTCTACATCCTTGTCCAGTATCCAGTCTGGCGAATTGGATGTAGAGGATTATTCAGCAGGCAATAGGCGAGGAAAGTGACTTGGTGACATCTTGGTTCATAGCCTTCTTGCTGTGGTGTGGGGGAAGTGCGTTGTCCGCCGAAATCGTTCCCTTGATTTCTGAGCATCAACAACCAGGCAAGAAATCTCAGCAGGAGTCGGTCTTTGAATCGACGGGCGAGTTGGAACGATTCCAGGTGAAAATTGTTTCACCGAGGCGAATTGACGAAATCATTGGTCGGCTGACCGTGCGCGCCGAAGTCTCCACTGAACGACCTTCGGGGGTTTCGGCAGTCGATTTCTTAATCGACGGCCGTTTGCTTTTTTCAGACGTAGAAGCCCCTTATGAGTTCCTATGGAATCCAGGAAGCTTTGCTGAGCATTTGATCGAAGTGCGGGCGTATGGACCCGGCCGACAGATGGTTAGTGATTCACTTCGAACGAGTTTCGAAACTCCGACTTCCAGCCTGGAGGGTTATTCCGCCCGAGTCGAACGAGTCGAGATGCACGTGCTCATAGAAGGCCATGAACAGCTAACAGCTTCGCCTGCCGAGTCGGATTTTCATGTCTATGAAAACGGCTTCAAACAACCCGTTGTCTCAGTAGAGCGGGTCGCCGACCTGCCCCTAGCGGTCGGACTTCTGATCGATCATAGCGAGAGCATGCTTGCTCGTCTCGAAACCGCTCTTGATGCTGCGGTAGCCTTTGTTGATGGTCTCCTCAGACACCCAAACGACAAGGTGTTTGTTCTCGGCTTTGCCGATGTTCCGATTGTTTTTCAAGAATTCACCAACGACAGTGAACGACTCGCTGACTCGATTAAATTGATCGACGGCGGGGATTACACAGCGCTATACGATTCGATAGTGGTTGCCTCTCGAAAGTTTGATGGTATTGATGGCCGACGTGCCGTGATCCTGTTAACTGATGGGGCCGATTCAGGTAGTGACCATACATTTCGAGAAGCCGTGGTGGCTGCTCAACGTGCCGATGTGGCGCTCTATCCAGTTGGGGTCGAGCTCTCGCCACGGTTTGTGCGTGAACGGTGGATTCTCCGGGAACTCGCTGAGCAAACTGGTGGGCGAATCTTTTCTTTTGGTCAGCGAACAGACCCTAAAGAAATCTACGAGGCAATCGAGGAAGATCTTCGGTCTCAGTTTCGGATTAGTTATACACCGACCATCCCCGGAGGGGACGGCGAGTGGCGAGAGCTGGAAATCCGCATTCGGGGTACTGACGGCCACGAACGGCGGGTGCGCACGCGGCCTGGTTATTTTGCTCAATAGGGTCGTTAGAATTGCTGTTACGTGTCTGTATAAGCCCGTCTCGAGGTTGCGTTGACCCACGTCCGGCCCCGTGACTATACTTATGGCCATCCGTAAGGCCATCGGGTATTCCTTTCGCACGTTGACAGCCTTTTTGGGCCCGTGCTAGAAGCCACTTCCCGGCGCCTAGGACATAGGGCTAGACATAGAAGAAAGGTGATAACGGGCTCATTTAGAGGTAAGAGATCTTAAAATTGCAATGGCTTTTGAACTAATCCCCGTAGTGGGGACCAAAGATGCAAAAGGGAGGTAACGGCTGTGGATCTTTCCGGCGGTTCCATAATGGAGTTCTATCAAAAGGGCGGCCCCATCATGCACGCCCTTTTGATCTGCTCGCTTATTGGCCTGGTGTTCATCTTCGAACGCGCCTGGGCTCTATATCGTTCCAAGATTGACACTCAGGAATTTCTCGACCGCGTCCGTACCGCCCTGACTAAGCGTCACAACGTCAAGGAAGCTATTGCGGTGTGCGAGGAATATGAGGGACCGATTGCTAATATCATGAAGGCTGGCCTGCTTAAGTATGGGCGCCCTCAGGATGAAATCGAGCGCACGATCGAGACTGCATCGGCGCACGAGTTGGCTCGTCTCGAGCGTGGTCTCGGTGTGTTGGCCACCATTTCGAACATCGCGCCTCTTCTCGGCTTTCTCGGCACAGTGTCAGGGATGATCAACTCGTTCGATGCTCTTGCACGTGCTGGTCTTTCCAACCCAGGCCTGGTTGCCCAGGGTATTTCGGAGGCGCTGATCACCACGGCTACCGGCCTTGGCGTCGCCATCCCGATTCTTTCCTCCTATAACTATTTCACGACACGTGTCGGCAAGTATGTGCTCGAGATGGAGACGGCAGCTAATGTGCTGCTTGAGACCTACGCTGAAATGGAAACACCGGGAGATTCAGGAGCGTAAGCTATGAACCTGAAAGTACCCAAACGAGCAGAGTCCTATATCCCCACGGCTTCGATGGCGGATATCGCCTTTCTGCTCATTGTGTTTTTCATGGTAACGACCACAATCACGGTTGACCGTACCGCGGTCGAGCTGCCAACAAGCCTTGAACGTGTTGAAGTACCCAAGGACGCCGCGGTGATCGCAATTGACGAGACTGGCCAAGTCTTTTTCTCCAATGGAGAGGAAGACAGTCGTGCGATCAGTACGCAGGATCTTCTGCCATCAGCGGCGTTTATTATGTCGAAGAACTCTCTAAAATACTTCTTGATCAAGGCAGATGGAGCCGCTGAATACCGTTATATTGACCAAGTGATGGAGCAGCTCCGTCAGGCTGCCGTCCGCAACATCGCCATGCTCACGCAGCAAGAGGGCGTGGGCTAGGGAGAAGGATCCATGAAGTTAAAGAAGAAAAAAGAAGATCCCGAGATCCCAACCTCTTCGATGGCCGATATCGCTTTTCTGCTAATCGTTTTCTTTATGGTGACGTCGGTGTTCTCAGTAACCCGTGGGCTGGAGTTCCAGCTTCCTCGGCAAGAGAACTCAACGGAGCAAAGTGCGGAAGAAGCGGTGCACATCTTTATAGAGATGGCCGGCTCTAACTGCGCCTTCACGGTCGACGGTGTGATGACTTCACTCGAAGATATCAACGTCTACCTGCAGCCGAAGTTGGCTCGGAATCCGAACAAATTCGTCATCATTGACCCTTCTCCAACCGCTCCATACCGTTGTATGGTGGATGCGTTTGACGAGTTGAAGCAGGGTGACGTTAAAAACATCTCGATCCCCACGACGGCTGAGAAAGCTGCGTGGGGTAGCGTAATGTAGCGGGAAGGACTACTGATTATGGCCGAGCAAAATCAACCCGGCGAGATGACGAAGTCCTCCCCAGGTCAAGCGGGCGGACAGGAAGAATTCTGGCAGGAAACCGCCGCCATGAGCATGGCGGAGGCAGACTCTGACAAGCAGTCGATGAAAGTGGCTTGGATCGGCGCGCTGATTTTCCACTTCCTTCTTTTTATCACCGTCTTCCCCTCAATGGGTGGAATGGCATTCGAGGCCGAGGAGCGCGAGGCGGTGGTGATTAAGCGCTACAAACCGCCTACGCCGCCCAAGGAACAGCCCAAGAAGAAAGTTGTTAAGAAGACAGCTTCGCGCGTTCCTATTCCTGACCCAACACCAGATGAACCCGAGCCGATTGTCGCTGAAGAGGTCGAGTACATCGAGAACACGGAAGTCCCGATCGACACAGATTTCGTAGTCGGTATGCCGATGGGTGGTCCGCCGATTATCGATACAGGACCAATGCGCGTCGGCGGCGAAGTTCAGGAGCCGGAGAAGATTCACCATGTGAATCCCGAATACCCGGAACTGGCACGTCGCGCTCGTGTGGAAGGTTTCGTGGTGTTGCAGGCGATAATCGACAAGCAAGGCAACGTGTCAGAGCTTGAGGTGCTGCGAGGTTTGGGCCTTGGGCTTGATGACTCGGCAGAGGAAGCTGTTGCGCAGTGGAAATACACGCCGACCTTTTACAATGGTCGCCCTGTCGATGTCATTCTTACCGTTACTGTGGTCTTCCAGTTGGTTAAGTAGACTTCGCGTAGGTCATTAACTAAAAAAAGGTGATTCCGATGAAAGCTAATCGCTACGTGGCTGCGATCGTCGGTGCGGCCCTTGCCATCAGCTTTGTGCTGCCAGGGGTGGTGTCGGCTCAGGAAGAAGATAAATGGCGTGACGCGTTCAACGCCTATTCACAGCGCAATTTCTCACAGGCTGAGACACTGTTCCGTGAGGTCTGTAGTTACTACGAAGATCAAGGCGCGTCGTGGGGCTGGTGCCATATGATGCTTGGTGCAACTCTCGCACAGATGGGAATATCCAAGCGCCAAGAGGCCCTTGCTCAGCTTGAGATTGCCAAGGAGTTGGTGGCCGAGGACAGCGAGCGCTACCAGACACACAGTTCGATCGCAAACTTGTACCTGCTTGATCGCAATTGGGATCGGGCAATCGCGGCGGCCAACGATGCGGGCCCTTTTGCCAACGCGGAGCAGCGAGGGTTGTTGGCCAAGATCAAAGGTCAGGCGTACTACAACACGCAGGACTTTGCGCGAGCCGTTACAGAGCTTGAAACAGCGGTCGAGAGTCGTGCCGATGAGGCTAACCTGCGCGCTCTACTCGGGCACTCTTACTTCGAGATTGATGATAAACAGAAGGCCCTGCCAGAGCTCATAAAGGCTGCCCAACTCGACCGTAACAATCGTATCGGTTTGTTCTTCGCTGCTCGTATTCATCTCGACGATGGCGACTTCCCACAAGCAATCGCAGTGGCGGAGCGTGCCATACAGGCGCACCCCCAAGACACGAGTATTCGAGACATTCTGGGTACCGCATATTTGGGAGTGGATAGGTTTCAAGAAGCTGAACAGCAGTTCTTGGTTGTTCTCCAGGATCGTCCCAATAAAACTCTCACCATCTACAACTTAGCCCAGGCCTATACAGCGATGGAGGACTGGCCTAGGGCCATCGAGCAGTACCAGAAGGCACAGAACCTGTTTGAAGCAGGGAGTCCTATGCAAGCGCGGTTACTGTATGACCTCGGCATTGCGTTTGAGACAATTACTCGCAACGAAGACGCATTGCGCGCATACCGGGATTCGGCGGCGATTAGTGAAAGCGTCGACAAGACGGATGCAATCGAACGTGTTCAGGAACGCATCCGCCGTGCCAAAGGAAAAGGCGGGGGCAGATAGGCCACCCTTCTAACAGGAACCATTACGACACTTGATAGGGTTCCTTTAGGAAATTTTCGCAACGGCTACGATTTTGGGCCAGCTATAGTTCTCTTGAACGTAGCTGGCCTTTTTGTTCTAGCATCCCCAAGAGTCGTTCCCACTGTTGCTCGATAATTGGCCACTGATAGTTGCCCTCGAAGTACTCCCTGCCAGATTTGCCACACGCTTCCCGGAGGCGTCGATCCCGCATCAACAGGTTCAGTGACTCCATGAACATGTTGTTATTGGCATAGTAGAGGCCTCCATTACTGCGTTCGACCTGGCCTCGTAATACTTCACAATGGGCATTGACCAAGACGGGTTTCGATAGCGCCCACGCTTCCAGAAGGACCATTGAGAGGCTTTCGTAGAAGGACGGCATGACGAGAAATGAGGCCGCAGCGAGCGCGTCGAATTTCTGTTGCTCGTCCACGGCTCCGATGTGGCGGACGGAAGGGTGATCCGGAATGGGGATTACTGGATGGCCGATCAATACTAGTAGTCGCGGGGTTTGGCCGTTTTCTTCAGCACGTTCTACGGCACGGAGGTGGTAGTTGAAGAGTTGATTGCATCCCTTGTTGGAATCGATGCGGCCGATGTACAGAAAGAACGGTTCCTCGATCTCAAACTCTCTTCGAAATCGAGCCGGATCACTGGAGTGGGAGAACTCCTGGATCCGCGACGGTTCTTGGATTCCCACACCGATAATGTCGCTGGGGACATCGTGTGAATCGCTGCGATCAAGAATCATGTCGCGTTCCTCGGCTGTGTTAAAAACGATGGCCCGTGAGTCTTGAAAGAGCGATCGGAACATTGGTACGTCTATAGCCGGATCGGCCTCCGCCGTTGGTACGAGAACCCCCTTGCCAGTAGCAACTTGCATGGCGTGGTAAGTCGTCCAATAGCGGTATGAATAACAAATCCAGTAGTCGAAGTTGTCTTTATAACGGCCGATCCAATCGCGCATTGCTGGTGACAATGGTCCCTGAGCATTAAGCCAGGCGTGAGCCTCAGCATCGGAATGGTCGCGGTAGAAAACACGTTGCTGCAATCTTGCAAAGCGATCCAGATCTCGCGGACGTCGAACTGGAAATCGCCAAACAGGGAGACCGTTGACATTATCGAGGCCGGCCGGATACGCGTTCGCCCATGTTAGGTAGTCCTTTGCACAGGTAGTGACGATTTCCACTTCGTGATTTCGGGACAAAAGTTCCGCTATTAGGCGGCAGTGGAGTTCAGCACCCCCCCGAATTTCAAGACCGAATCGATGAACTACCATCGCTAGCCGCATAAGCCGAATCGTGGAGAGAGGGGAGGGTTAGTTTTCGCCGTTATTCGTACGGCGATCGGCTTCTAGTGTTTCGAGGCGACGCGTTACATCGTCAAGCTGGGCCTCGAGATCAGAGTTTTTACAGAGAATTTCGTTCAGTGCTTCTGCAATACCCAGGTTGATTTTGAATTGCTTGTACAAAGGCACCTCTAGGTTCGCGAAAACCTTGATCGCTGGGCGTACAAGTCGGCGAACGATCGCCAGCACTGAGCCGACACCTCGGCGATTCGAGTCGACGAGGTCCTGAGGCGTGACGTTCCATGGACCTTCGAGGTCCAGCGTTTTTTGCAGGTCGTAGGGTCTTTGGTCGTCGAGGTCAACAGCTAAGCGAACCCGAGCCCTAGCCTGCTCTTCGACCCCTTCGGGTAAAAGTGTCTCTATTTCACCTGCAGTTATCTTCCTGCGTGTGGCCTTACTTGCATGGCTCCGTACCTGCTTAGCCAAATTGGTCACGTCCAGGTCGTCATAATTAATGCGATAGTCTTTAGTACTCAGTTTGGATTCCCTTAACTCGTTGAGGTTCGTCCGGACAGCGTACGGCCGTCATGGGATTGTCCTATTCTAACAGTCTGGCTCAGTTGTCAGTTTATCTAAGGAAACTACCTATTTCGTGCTGCTGACCGGCACGATTGAAATATTCCTGAGAAAGGTTAATCATCGCTGAGAATTGTGGGTCTTTAAGCATCAATGAAACGCCGCTACGGTCTGTTGCTAGCGGCCCAGGGTCGCGTCTATCTCCGAAATCTCTTACCGTGAGCGCTGAATGAGCAAATCACGCGCATCAGAGCTCACCGCTAGCCGGCTGTCGTTGTACCTGCGTTTCTTGAGTCAGCTCGAGGATCGGGAAACAGCGACGATTTCGAGCCGTGCGATGGCGGACAGTCTTGGAGTTACATCGGCTCAGATTCGTCGCGATCTGGCATCGTTTGGCGAATTTGGCGTTCGTGGTGTCGGTTACGAGGTGAAGCAGTTGCGTGCCGAACTCGAGCGCATCCTTGGTCTCGATCGGACTCTCCACGTTGTTATCATCGGAGCCGGAAACCTTGGGCATGCGCTGGCCGATTACCCAGGTTTTGGTGTTGAAGGTCTGAAAGTCGTTGCATTGTTAGATGTCGATCCCGATAAGGTCGGTAACGTGACGCGGAGAGGGATTCCCATCTACCATCTCGACGACCTTGAATCGGTGACCGCGGGAAAGGTTGATGTGGGCATTGTCTCGGTGCCTGCCGAGGTAGCCCAGGAAGTCGTCGACTGTTTAGTTGCTGTAGGTATCCGGGCGATCCTGAACTTTGCGCCAGTTCGGCCGCGAGTGCCAGAGGGGTTTCGTTGCAAGAGCGTCGATCTGACCTTGGAACTCGAAAGTTTGTCGTTTTTTCTGTCTTTGCAGGAACTCGCCGAGGGTGCCAGCGCCAATTCTTCGTAGGCGAAAAGACTGAAGTTTGTTCGGTAGGACAAAGAAAATCACCGCCAAGCCATGGGTTCGGCAGGCGGTGATTATTTAATTCGATGTTGCGGCTTCTCAGGTGCCCCACTTCAGGAAGACCAGCACAAGCCCGATGAGCAGTGTGTAGATCGCCAACGACTCGATGAGAACAAGACCGATGATTAGAGAACCGCGGATTTGACCTCCCGCGCTGGGATTACGGGCCATTCCATCACAGGCCGCCGCGACTGCTCTCCCTTGGCCAAGGCCACAAGCGCCTGAGGCGATTCCCATGGCAAAAGCAGCAGCAATTGAAATTGCCATTTTGACATCTTCAGGGCCGGTGGCGGCGCCCCCATCCTGCATAGGGGCCGCAATGGCCGGGGTAGCCACCATGATCAGAAACAAAACGGAAAGGGCGACGAGCCCATTCTTCCTGGACATTAAATTCTCCTTTCAGAGCGCACCCTTAACAGGTGCGCGGCATTTCGAATCAGTGCCCGTGCTCAAGTGCACCGGCGATGTAAACCATTGACAACATGATAAAAACAAATGTCTGCATGAAGGCTACAAAGACCCCCAGCGGGGCGAAAATAAGTGGCAAACCGAAAGCGAATAGGGTGAAAAACACTCCGGCGAGAGTATGCTCTGCGAAAACGTTGCCGAAAAGCCGGATCGATAGCGACAGCGGCCGCGACAGGTGACTTAGGGTCTCGATTGGGATCATCAGAGGAGCCATCCAAACTGGATCGCCGATGAACTGCTTAGCATACCCAATCCCCTGGGCTCGGATACCGATAAAGTTGTAGAACAGGAACGACATCACGCCGAGCACAACCGTAGTATTTAAATCACCCGTTGGTGGCTGGAAACCTGGCACATTAGTGATTAGGTTTGACATCAAAATAAAAACTGCAAAACCTCCCAGTACAGGGAAATACTTGCGACCTTCAGGGCCGATGAAACCGTCAAGCATGGCGTTTATCGACTCAACACCAATTTCCAACATTTGTTGCGGCCACCCGGGACTATCGATGGAGAAACGCCTCGACATTGGGACGAAGAGAACTGCCAGGAAAACAACGATGAACCAAGCAATTACCCCCTGATCCGGAAGGTGCGGATCAGTTCCGGTGAAGTTCTCGACCAGCGAGTTCAGCAAAATCGTGATCGTAGATAGTTCGTGTTCCATCGGAAGCTTGGCGGATTATGGGCCCAAAGGAGGGCCAGAAAATACTTCTGAAAAAGTTTCGATGACGACCGCCAGAACGACTATCGAAAGCCCCAAAACTACGGGAATTGGACGAACTCCAGGTAGGGCGAAGATACCATAGAGAATAAGCGCCATCAACACGAAGCGAAGTCCCAGGAAAAGCATTTGGAGAGGGTTTGGAGGCCTTTTAGCGTTTTCTAAAACCCGACTTGCAATCCGCTCCAAGAGCACAAAATTTAGCATTACTAGGGCCCCTCCGAGACACGCTCCAACAACGGCCATTGGTTCCTGCCAGACAGCCGCAACCAAGATGGCAACACCGATCATCGAAACTAATGCATTACGCCTAAGTCGGGCGACGAGCGCATCGGGGTCATAGTCGTTAGGGTCAGCGTGGTTACTTATTGTCATCGGCCGCCACTGCTTGAAGCAAGTTACGGATTGCTGCTGCCACGCCCAACCCGAGACCGATCAGGGAAAGAAGCGGGGTCGTTCCCCACCATTGATCGAGCAAATATCCACCAAAGAACCCAAGCCCGATCGAAACGGGGAACATGATGCCAATCGTAGCGTATTGTGTGAACTGGCGAGTGATCGATAAAAATGACCCGTTGTCGCCATGTTCGCCGCCGTTGGTCTTCTGTTGCTTTTGTTCGATTGTCTTTCGCTAGGCTAGTTTACTTAACGTACTAGCTGAGAGGCGCTTGAAGCCCAGTCGAGGAATGGAGAGGCCCAGATACCAACTAGCACTGTCATCAAAACGGCTGCCACTAAGGTCAGTGTTAGCGGTGACGAGTGCACCAACGTAGCGTCTTCGACGGGGTCCTGAATCGCCATGACAACCACGATGCGCAAGTAATAGAAGATGGAGATTGCAGCGTTAATTGCCCCGACCACTGCTAAAGAAGTCCATCCGGAATTGATTGCCGCAGCAAAGACGTACCATTTCCCAAGGAATCCGGCCATCGGTGGGATACCACCCAGCGATAGAAGAAACACGAGCATGCAGAAGAATGCTCCGTACGAGCGGGAGGCCAGCCCTGCGAAATCTTCCAGGTTCTCACCAGCAAGGCCGTTACGTCGCACCAATACGATTGTTGCCCAAGCCCCTATGTTCATGAACGTATAGGCGAGCAGGTAAAAAAGTGAAGCAGCAATCGCGAAGGAGCGCGCATCACCGTCGCTAGTGGCCGCAGCCACCACACCGATCAGTACGTTGCCGGCGTGAGCGATGCTCGAGTAAGCCAGCATGCGCTTGAGATTTTCTTGGGTCAACGCGGCGATATTGCCGACAAACATTGTGAGGATCGCCAAGCCAGCGAGCAGCAACGCCCAGGAATCCTGCAACGGCTCGAGCGCAACAAGGAAGATGCGCATCATGACAGCAAAAGCAGCAGCCTTTGAAGCAACTGTGATGTATAGCGAGACCGTTGTTGGGCCCCCAGAGTAAGCATCGGGTGCCCACACGTGAAATGGCACGGCGGCGATCTTAAAGCCCAGCGCGCTTGCCATGAGGATAAGGGCTGCAGTAGTCAGCTTGCTAGTTTCCAACCCGCTGGATGTGATCGCCTCTGCAATTCCTGCCAAGTTTGTCGTGCCGGCAAGAGCGTAGAAGAGTGAAATCGCGTAGAGAAAGATCGCCGATGACATTGCCCCCAGAATAAAGTATTTGATACCAGCTTCGTTCGACTTGTGATCGTCTTTCAAGTAGCCGACGAGCACATAAACCGAGAGAGCTTGAAGCTCCAACCCGACGAATAGGGAGATAAAGTCGACGGAGCGCGCCATAAACATCATGCCAAGAAGCGCGGTCAGAAGAAAAAAATAATACTCAGGGTGGTGTGCCTCATGGTCGTCGAGAAAGCGAATCGACGCGAGGACGGCAAAACCCGCAGTGATAAGGAACAATGCTGAGAAGAACATGCTGAAGGCGTCCATTCCCAGTAACCCAGAAAAGTATGTTTGATCAGTGGGTGTCTGGCGCAGTACTACAACGGCTGCAACCACGACCGCCGCCAATGTGAACCAGGCGAATTGCTGTGGGCGTTTGCGAGGCCCATCAAGCGCACCCCACAGCAACACGACCAATGCCGCCAAGGTAATGATGAGCTCGGGACCGATTGCCCATAGATCTCCGACTGGAAAAGGAAGGCTACCCATCGATCAGTTCTCCGAACTCTCGAGTGTCTTGTCGTCGTCGGTGAGCTGCTGTTGAAGGAGATCTTCCAGCGAAGCGAGTTGGCCTTTAGCGTTGACCGGGAGCGCGGCTGCTGTGCCCGGTGTAGATGGCAGTGGCAGAGGCGTGACGCCGGACCCATCAAAGTAGCCCGGGCGGACCCGCTCGATGATGGCATTCACTGGCTCTTCGATCATCTCGAGAAACGGTTTGGGATAGATCCCCATGACAATCGCCATAATGACTAACGGTATGAGCGTCATAGACTCGCGCAGGTTGAGGTCCTTAAGGCCTGCGATCTCATCGTCCTTGACCTCGCCGAGCATGACTCGCTGGTAGAGCCAAAGGAGGTAGGCGGCTGCCAAGACGACACCCCACACTGCGAAGAACGCGTATTGGTGACTTTCCTGGAAGGTCCCGGCCAATATGAGAAATTCACCGATGAAACCGTTAAGCGTTGGCATACCGAGAGAGGCGAAAGCGATAATTGCGAACATCGTCGCGTACACTGGCATGACTTGTGCGAGACCTGAGAAGCGCGCGATCTCCTTTGTGTGCATGCGCTCGTAGATTAGGCCGACGATCAAGAAGAGTCCGCCGGTCGCTACACCATGAGCCAGCATTTGGAAGATGCCACCCTGTAGAGCCACGGGGTTGAGCATAAAAATACCTAGTGTGATAAAGCCCATGTGTGAAACCGACGAATAAGCGACCAAGCTCTTCCAATCTTTTTGCATCAAGGCGACAAGCCCCCCGTAAATGATCGCGATGATTGATAGCACCGCGATCATCGGTACGAACTGACGAGTCGCATCGGGCAAGATTGGAAGCGATAGTCGTATAAAGCCGTAGGTGCCCATCTTCAGCAGTACACCTGCCAGGATTACCGAGCCAGCTGTTGGCGCCTGGACGTGTGCGTCAGGTAGCCAAGTGTGGAACGGAAACATCGGCACTTTGATTGCGAAGCCCAGGAAGAAGGCCAGGAAGATCCACCACTGGAGGTCTGGCGATAGTGTCAGTCGATAAAACTCGAGGATATTGAACGTGTATACGCCGGTCTCGGCGGCGTTCGCGAGGTAGAGCGCGATGATTCCCAATAGCATCAATACTGAGCCAAACAGCGTGTAGAGGAAAAACTTGATTGCTGCATAGAGGCGGTTTTTGTCACCCCAGATGCCGATCAAGAAATACATGGGAACCAGCATTACTTCCCAGAACACATAGAACAAAAAGAAATCGAAACTTACGAAGACGCCGAGAATCCCTGTCTGGAGGAGCAGCAGGATGGCGTAATATTCCTTGAGGCGCTCCTGGATATAGGTCCACGAGGACAGGACTGCTATAAAGCCAAGGCCGGTCGTCAGAATCACTAGCAGCAGCGAGATGCCGTCAATACCGATGAAGTATTCGATACCAAGTTGAGGGATCCACGACACCTTGGTGACGTGTTGTAGCTGCGTAGTGGCGATCTCAAATCCTTGCAGCAGGACCAAAGAGAGGGCGAAGTCAACGAGCGCGACAGCGTTGGCAACCAACTTGATCGCGTTTTCGTTCGTCTTTGGGACGAACAGCGCGATGATGAGCGCCCCCAGCGCGGGCAAGAAAACGACGACCGTGAGCATCGAAATGTTCATCGGCTAAAGGCTCCTAAAACCTCATTCAGGGTAGAAACAAGTAAGCGCTAATAATGGCGAAAATTCCAAGTGTGATAATCAGTGCATAATTTTGCACGTAGCCTGTTTGCCAGCCACGGAAAATGCGCGACGACCAGGACAGCTCATCGCCCACAGCGTTGACGGCACCGTCGACGACCATGTCGTCAAACGCTACGCTGGCGGAGGCGCTTCTCTTCGTGGCGTTGCTGGCTCCGTTGACAACTCCGTCGACCAAAGCATCATCGATTACCCAGAGGGCGTCTCCGGCGTCCTTAGTTCGGTTAACGAACAGCATGTCGTACAACTCGTCGACGTAGTACTTATTCCATAGAACCTGGTAGGCACCCTGGAAGCGCTCGTATAGTTCGTTCGCACGGCTCGGTATCTTGATGTAGATCAGGTACGCAAAGCTGATACCGGCGAGGGCAACGGCGATCGAGGTCAACATCAGCATCAGTTCGAGGCCGTGACTGGCTTCCTCTGCGGCGTGCTCCGCCTCTTGCACAAAGTTAATTGCAGGTTGGACCGATGCTAGTAACGAATCGCGGGTTGACGCGACCGCGGCGTGCGATTCGCCTCCTAGCGATGGAGCGAGCCATTCAAAAAGGTTAAAGCGCTCGTGGAGGGCCGCAAGCGGACCGACACGTAGAACGCCCGGGATAATGATGTACCCGCCGAAAACTGAAAGTACCGCAAGCACGATCAGCGGCGCCGTCATTGCCTTAGGACTCTCGTGGGCATGATCCTCAACGTGTTGATCCATACGTGATTCGCCACGAAAGACGACGAAGTACATCCGAAACATATAGAAAGCAGTGAGCCCGGCGACTAGCGTTCCAATGGCCCAAAAAACTGGATGACCATAAGGCCCGGACCAGGCGTACCACAGTATTTCATCTTTAGAGAAAAAGCCGGACAGTCCAGGGATTCCAGCGATCGCCATGCAGCCGACTAGGAACGTCCAGTGGGTTGTGGGCATATATTTCTTAACGTTGCCCATCTTCCACATGTCGAGCTCGTCGTGCAGAGCATGCATAACCGAGCCAGCTCCGAGGAATAGGAGTGCCTTAAAAAAAGCGTGCGTCACCAGGTGAGAAACGCCAACTGTGAAGGCGCCGACACCACACGCCATTACCATGTAGCCAAGCTGGCTGACGGTCGAGTAGGCGAGGACTCGCTTAATATCGTTTTGTACCAGCGCAATGGTTGCTGCCATCAAAGCGGTTAGAGCGCCCACTATCGCGACTGAGGTCATTGCGATCGGCGACAGCGAGAACAAAACACTGGAGCGAGCGATCATATACACCCCGGCGGTTACCATGGTGGCGGCGTGGATAAGCGCCGACACTGGCGTCGGGCCTTCCATCGCGTCGGGCAACCAGACGAACAGTGGAATTTGGGCGCTTTTACCAGCTGCCCCAATCAAAAAGAACAAACACGCGGCGGTAATAGCCCCTGCGCCGATCTCGAACTCATGTGCCCGTTCGAAGACCTCAAGATACTGGACACTGCCGAAGGTGAAGAAGACTGTGAAAATGCCGAGGATGAAGCCAAGATCACCAATGCGATTGACAATAAATGCCTTCTTGCCAGCATCACCGGCTGAACGTTTGCCAATGTAGTAGCCGATCAGAAGGTACGAGCACAGTCCAACTCCCTCCCAGCCGATGAACATCAGGCCATAGGAGTTGCCGAGCACCAAAATCAGCATGAAGAACATGAACAGATTCAGGTAGGTAAAGAACCTGTAATAACCTGCGTCCCCACGCATGTAGCCGACGGCATAGATATGGATTAAAGAACCGACGCCTGTCACCACGAGGATCATTACCGCTGACAACGGGTCGAGCAGAAAGGCGAACGGGACGCTGAAGGTCGCCGTTTTTTCGTGTAGCGAGTCATCAGTCAAATGAGCGACGCCTGAAGGGATCCATTCGTAGAGGGTGATCTCTTCGTGGCGCTCCTCCACCGGCCGCTGTGCTAGTTCATAAACTGCACCAACTGATAGGACGAACGACGTGAGAATCGTGGCACAGGCGATTAAGGCGATGACCTTTTCACTTTTAATCCGCCTGCCGAACAACCCGTTGATGATGACACCGACCATCGGGATGAGCGGGATTAGCCAGAATAGATCGATCACGATTCCAGATTAGCCTTTCAGTAAGTTGAATTCATCGACGTTGATCGCTTCCTTGTTGCGAAACAAAGCGATCACCAGGCCCAGGCCAATGGCGACTTCAGCGGCGGCGACGGTAATGCTGAAGATAGAGAAGATTTGTCCTGTCAGGTCGGGGTGGAAATATGACACCGCGACAAGGTTTATATTGGCTCCGTTAAACATGAGCTCGAGCGACATCAACACGAGGATCACGTTTCGTCGCACCAACACGCCGATGGCGCCGATAGAAAAGAGCATCGCTGAAAGTATTAGGTAGTGATTCAGTCCGATGCCGTCCATATCAGACTCGCTTCTTTGCGAAATAGATAGCCCCGATCATAGCCACCAGCAACAGCATGGAGACTACTTCGAAAGGCAATATGTAATCGGTGTACAGGGTCATGCCGATGGTTTCGATGTTGCCACCGTTGACCGTACGCAAAGCGGCGCTGATCTGGTCCGGTGGGGGCGGCTCGCTACCTTGAGTCCCTGCCCACATCATGAAACCGAGTTCTGCAAGCAGCACGCAGACGAGCAATACCGCTGGCAACCACTGTCTGTGCAAGTACTCCACGCGTTGCAACTCATTGAGGTTGACCAGCATGATCACAAAAAGAAACAAGACTACGATACCGCCAGCATAAACTAGGATCTGCACGGCAGCGATGAATTCCGCCTCGAGCAGGAGGAACAATGCGCCAACGCCAACGAAGGACACAACCAGCCAGATCACCGAGCGCACTAGACTACGGCTTGTGACCATAGCCAAGGCACCGCCAAGGATGATCGCTGATATAAGGTAAAAGGCTGTTTGCGACACGTTTAGCGCTCGTAGTGGACTATCGCGTGTCCTTTATGGAGGATCGCGAGATCATGGACCAGATCGGCGCGGTTATACGTCGCGCCTTCGAATTCGTTGGAATGGTAGATAGCGTCGACCGGGCATACCTCTTCGCACAACCCGCAAAATAGGCAGCGTGCATGATCAAGATAAAAGTAAGAGGCGTATTTTGACCCTTTGCCTATGCCTTTCTCGCCTTCGAGAACAATGCAGTTGTCCGGGCAGATTTTCTCGCACAGAAAGCAGGCGATGCACAGGTCGTCATCGACTCGTAGGATGCCGCGATAGTTTGGATGAAGCACGCTTCGCTCAAGCGGGTAGCGCACGGTCACATTAGGTTTGAACGTATAACGTAACGTCGTCCACAGCCCAGTGATCAGGTCAGTGAGCAGCGCGGTGGCCGCCAAACTTTTTTTCGGAGCCGGCATTTCCGTACTTTCAGTTGTTATCTGTCGCAGCGGTTAACTGGACAGAGAATCCATAATGATGATAAACAGCCCAGTGATAAAAAGATTGGCGATTGAAAGCGGAATAAACACTTTCCATCCGAGTCCCATCAGCTGATCGTAGCGGTAACGTGGGTATGTGCCGCGTAGCCAGATGAAGAAATAGATAAAAAACCCAACTTTCAGGACGAACCACGAAAAACCAGGTATAAAGCCGAGAAACGAGAACAACTCAACATTGGGAAACGGTTGCATCCAGCCGCCCAGGTAAAGTGTTACCAGCAAGCCACTCATCACGACCATCGCAGCGTATTCACCCAGCATGAAAAACGACCAGCGGAAACCTGAGTATTCAGTGAAATAGCCTGCCACCAGCTCCGCCTCTGCCTCGGGAAGATCAAAGGGAAGGCGGTTTGTTTCAGCGACCATGGCGATTATGAATAACACGAAGCCTACCGGCTGGACGAAGACGTACCATAAGCCCGCTTCTCGCTGTGCGTCGATTATGCCGCTCATCGAGAGGGTGCCAGCAATCATCAGCGTTGCAAGAATAGTGAATGTTAAAGCAACCTCGTAAGACACCATCTGCGCTGCTGACCGCAATGCTCCAAGCAACGGGTATTTCGAGTTGCTTGCCCAGCCGCCAAGTACCAATGAGTATGTTGACAGGCTCATTAATGCTAGCAAGAAGAGTACGCCGACGTTGACGTCAACGATGCTCAAGCTTATGTCGTAGCCAAATAGCGTGAAGCCTTCACCCATCGGCAAGAATGCGAGTCCGGTAAGGCCGATTACCAGAAGAATGATGGGTGCAATCTTGAAGACGAATACGTCTGCATCACGTGGTGCGATGTCTTCCTTGGTCAGTAGTTTGACCGCATCGGCGATTGGTTGCAGCAGACCGTAGGGCCCAACGCGCATCGGCCCAAGGCGACTCTGGATGAATGCTAGAACCTTTCGTTCGACATAGACGATGTAGCCGACCAATAGCGGAAAAACAAGAAGGATTGCCAAGATTAGAATCGATGGGATGATGACGTAATCTGACAGCCAGGTGTTGTTCATCGATCGACGTCTCCCAGGACGATGTCGATGCTGCCAATGACGGTCACTACATCAGCTATTAGAAGCCCTTTGACCATCTGTGTGATCGCTGCCAGATTCACGAAGGATGGTGCTCGAATCTTGCACTTGTACGGCGTGTTAGTGCCATCCGCAACTATGTAATAGCCTAGTTCTCCGCGAGGCGCCTCAATCTGATGGTAGACCTCTTTCCCCGCCTCGATCTTCAGCATCTTGGGCACTTTCCCAGTAATCGGACCATCCGGCAAATTATGGAGGCATTGCTCGACGATTTTCACGGATTCACGCATTTCCATGAGGCGGAGTGCATAGCGACCGTAGGAATCGCAGTCATTACTAACAGCGATTTCAAAATCGACCTTATCGTAAGCGGCGTAAGGCATTGCCTTGCGGATGTCGTAGGCAACACCGGAGCCTCGAAGTAGTGGCCCGGAAAGCCCCATGTCAATCGCATCGTCGGCGCTAATCACGCCCACGCCAGCAGTACGGTCGATCCAGATGCGGTTATTTGAAAGCAGCAATTCATATTCGTCGACACGGTCAGGGAAAGTGGCGCAGAAGCCAAGCACCGCTTTAACCCATCCATCTGGCAAATCACGGCGGAGGCCGCCAGGCCGGAACGCCGTAGTGGTCAGCCGGTCACCGAGGGCTGCTTCAAAAAAATCGAGGATGACCTCTCGCTCACGGATCGTCCACATCAGCATCGTCTGGGCACCGATATCCATGGCGTGCGTGCCCAGCCAGATCAGATGGCTGGCAATACGCGACAGCTCACAAACAGCAGTGCGCACGAATTGCGCTCGTTCCGAAACCTCATAGCCGCCAAGTTTTTCAACCGTCTCGACATAACCGAGGTTGCCATTCGGTGCCGCGAGGTAGTCGGTTCGATCAGTGAATGGGACATTCTGATAATAGTTGCGTGTCTCACACAGCTTCTCGGTACCACGATGCAGGTACCCGATGACCGGCTTACAGTCGACAATAGTTTCGCCGTCGAGATAGAGAATGAGGCGCAGCACGCCATGCGTCGACGGATGCTGAGGCCCCATGTTTAGTTCCATCTCGTGTGTTTTCAGCATGTGCTCAACAAATTCCGTAGGCTAGCTTTCCGATGTCTCGTCAGGTTTTTCGGATTGCTCAGGGTCTGGTGTTTCGGTCTCTGGTGTCCACAAAGAACCGACGATACCGGCACTCGATAACTGTCGCTCTTGCTCGGTCATTTCGTAGTCGCCGCGGATACGGTCGAATCGTCCGCCTCGAAAGGCCGCTTGCTGCCGAGTTAACAGCTCCAGATTTGGTCCTTCCAAGGGGTAGTCTTTGCGGAGCGGGAAACCTTCCCAGTCCTCAGGCAAGAAGATGCGCTCCAACTCGGGATGTCCGAGAAATTCAACCCCGTAGAGGTCGTAGGCTTCACGTTCGTGCCAGTTTGCTGTTCCCCAGAGATCGGTGACGCTCGGAACCCCTTCGCCGTCTTCGCAGCCGACTTTCACGGTCAGGAAGTGGTTCGCAGCGATGGAATAGAGATGGTAGACCACGTCGAACCGTGGCGAGCGCTCGGTCCAATCAGTGACCGTCAGACTGGCTAAGTAATTGAACTTGGTTAATTCGTTGTCGCGCAGCCAGGTCAGGACGTTGATCACGTTGTCAACGTCTGTCCGAACCAGCGGGAGGCCAGCTGTGTCTTCACCCTCGTGTTGGACATCACTTGGGAATTGTCCTAGCAAGGCGGTGACCAGAGGGTTGGGTTCTGGCGCCACGCTTTCGCCAACCTCTGCCTGCGATTCGTTAGATTCGTTTTGGGGCTTTTCGTCTGCCATTTTGGCTGCTAACTCTTGTTACAAGGATTGCTGTTTTTTGTCCCGGCGGTGTGCTATTTGCGCAGTACGTGCATTTCGTCGATTTTGTCCTGGAGTCGCAGCACACCATATAGCAGAGCCTCCGGGCGGGGAGGGCATCCGGGAACAGAAACATCCACAGGTACAATCCTGTCGACGCCCTGTAGGACGCTATAGGTTGGGTACGGGCCACCACAGGTTGAGCAGGAACCCATCGAGATGACCCACTTTGGGTCGGGCATCTGGTCGTAGAGGCGCTTGATTATTGGCGCCATCTTCAGTGTTACGGTGCCAGCGACGATCATCAGGTCGGCCTGTCGGGGTGTTGCGCGGAAGACCTCAGCACCGAAGCGAGCCATATCGTAACGGGAGCAGGTGGTCACGATCATTTCGATGGCGCAGCAGGCCAGGCCAAATGTCATTGGCCAGATGGCAGATTTGCGAGCCCAATTGACTACGCCATCCACGGTTGTCGTAAGAATATTTTCTTCGAATTTATGTTCTGCTAGACCCATTCAAGTGCCCCGCGCTTCCAAGCGTATATGTAGCCGAAGATAAGGATCGCGATGAAGATGACCATCTCGATGAACCCGAACAGTGCCAGTTGTTTGAACTGAACTGCCCAGGGAAATAAGAAGATGGTCTCGACGTCGAAGATCAGAAACAACATCGCAACGATATAGAAACGAATTGAAAATCGTTGGCGCGCATCACGCACTGGCTCGACACCGCATTCATAGGGCTCCAGCTTGCCTTCCAAGTCCCGCCCAGCCGGGCGGATAAGGCCACCTGCAACCAGGCCGATGACAGCGAATACGGTAGCCGCCACAGCGAACAGCGCGATCGGAAGGTATGCGCCCATAGTGGAAGTGCGAGAGTGATCTCAGGTGGAGCAAAGGAGGATGCGTGGAACCAAGGATTTTCTACCACAGGCCCTCAGGGCTGTCAATCAACTGCAAACGTTAGTAGTCCTTGTATCTCATTGCATAATAAGAACTTGTGGGCTTCTGAGGTTCTAATTCCCTATATTAAAGAGAAGCTATAATTTGTCATTCAAAGGGGCTGATTGTCTGCCCTAGAAGGTGTCGGGTGGATCGGCTCATCCTCTCTCTTGGGTGAGGTGATAAAGTTCGTTTGACTCCTCGATTCTTTCCATCGAAAAGGTGGTGCAATGCAGCGACGCCTAGCCCACAGCGTCGGGTCCTGCGATGGTGTGCTTGGTATCCGAAGCTTCAAGTCCGTGAGCCAACTGCTCGACGGTTTTTCTGGGTTCCAGGCAGACTGCGCTGGTCGTGAACTGTTCGTTATGCGTTTCAGCGAAAGAGTCTTCGGAGATCCACCTCTAAAGGCCCCCAGGAGCCGGTGTTCTCTTTTGGAAAAGGGGTTGATGTAGATCGATCTGTCATGGTGGCACAGGATGGGAAGGCATCGAAAAATAAACAACCTCCGGTGGAGTTGCTCCGTAATTTGCCAGCGGTAGAGCGGGTTCTAGAGCATCCGGAGGTGGTGGCCTGGATTGAAGACGTGGGCTGTAGCCGCCAATTTGCGGCCCGTGCAACTGGCGTTTTTCTCGAAGAAATCCGTGCCGCACTGGTTTCCGGAGAGCTGGACGGTAAGACGATGAAAACTCGTCTCGATAACCTGGCTGCTGGCGTTGCTTCAGTGGCGGGTAAGCTTACCCGGCCTCATCTGCGCCATGTAATCAATGCTACCGGTATTGTGGTACATACAAACCTTGGCCGATCACCGTGGCCGGCTGCAGTGGCGGCACGCACCGCTAGCCTTGGGCAGCGTTACTTGAACCTTGAATTTGACCTTGAGGATGGAGGACGTGGCCAGCGTGCCCAAGCCGTCGAATCTCTTGTCAACCAGTTACTTCCTGGTACCGAAGTCGTTGTCGTCAACAACAATGCTGCCGCTGTTCTTTTGGTTCTTAATACCTTGGCGGAATGCAAGGAGGTGGTTGTTTCACGCGGCCAGCTGGTGGAAATTGGTGGCTCGTTCCGCATTCCTGAGGTGATGATCAAGAGCCACTCGATACTTCGTGAGGTGGGAACCACGAACCGGACCCGTAGCCGCGATTTCGAGGAAGCGATCGGCCCTCAGACCGGAGCCTTGTTGAGTGTGCACCCGAGCAACTACCGGGTCGTGGGGTTTACCGAAGAAGCTGAACTTGAAGAGCTTGTTGCACTTGGGCGTGACTACGACGTTCCAGTTGTCGAAGACCTTGGCAGCGGTTGCTTGTTTGACCTCCGCGACGTTGGTATTCACGACGAGCCCACCGTGGCTCAACGACTGGCGACTGGCGTCGATCTAGTAACTTTCTCTGGAGACAAACTCCTTGGCGGGCCCCAAGCAGGGTTCATAGTTGGTAAGCCGGAGTACATCGCCCATGTGAGATCAAATCCTTTGTACCGTGCCCTCCGCTTGGATAAAGCGACCACCCTAGCGCTTGAGGGGACCCTGGCGATCTACGTTAATGGTGATCTCGATGGTATCCCGACGATCCGGATGCTACGCATGCCCATGGCTGATCTTGAATCTCGGGCGAAGGCTATGGCGAATCGTTTGATAAAAAAGGAGTGTGGTGCTCTGCTCGAGATCGTAAAGGTTTTTTCCCAGGTTGGCGGTGGGGGTGCTCCAGGGAAAGATTTGCCATCATTTGGACTGTCGATCAACCCTCCGGACACAGCGCACGCCCTTGTTGCGCGCTTGCGAACTACTGACCCTCCGGTTATTGCCCGAATCGCTGGGGGCCGCGTCATTCTGGACGTGCGCACCGTTCTTCCAGATGAAGATGATGCGCTGGTTGGCTCTATAGCGAAGGCCCTGATTGATTAATCGCGTAGCAAATAACCACGCAAATGAAATCCTTCAGAGACAGACCACCTCGAACTGCTCTTGGTGCATCTGCCCATCCGGCAATAGGCTGACTGGTGCCTGAACCTCAGAGCGGATTTGGCTCAGCATCGCACGTTCGGACTGTTGCAGTGCTGTCGCGATCGAGGAGCTAGTGCGAATCACAATGCCGTTGCCATTGAGCTCGTCTTTCAAGCGGCGCACTTCACGGAGAATTTCGATGCAGATCGTATCAACAGACTTTACCCGTCCTCTGCCAGAACAGTAGGGGCACGATTGCAGCATGATGCGCTCAAGGCTTTGCTTTACTCGCTGTCGGGTGAGCTGGATAAGGCCAAAATCCGACATTGGTAATACATGGGTCTTCGCCCTGTCCTTCTTAAGCTCCTCAACTAGCGAATTTAGAACCTTTTGCTCGTTGGCCTTCTGCTCCATATCGATGAAATCAATGACGATAATGCCCCCCATGTCCCTTAGGCGAAGCTGCCGGGCAATCTCCTTAACCGCCTCGAGGTTGGTCTTCAACACGGTGTCTTCGAGACGTCGTTTGCCGACGTATTTACCGGTGTTGATATCGATAGCGACCAACGCTTCAGCCTGGTCGATGACCAGGGAGCCGCCGGATTTCAACAAAACTTTTGCTTCGAGAGCTTTGTCGAGCTGTTGCTGGACCTTGAAGGCGTCAAAAATCGGCACTTTCTTTTGATAGTGCTCAATTTTTTCGACCATCGTTGGTTGGAGTTGGCCGACGAAACTCTTAGCGCGTTTGTATTCTTCTTGGTCATCGATCACGACACGGTCGAAATCGTCGGTGAAAACGTCGCGAAGCAAACGCAACAGAACCGAAAGGTCCTTGTGAATCACACTCGGGGCCTTAGCTTCCTCGGAGCGGCGTTTAATTTCTTCCCAGGCCTCGATAAGGAACATCGTGTCATCCTGGAAATCTTGCTGACTCTGACCGGTGGCGGCAGTGCGTGCGATCAGCCCGCCAACATTCTTGGGGCGAATGTTTCTAATGATCTTCCGCAGACGATTTCGCTCGTTGCGGTCGGGGATCTTTCGGGACACACCGACATGATCAACAGTCGGCATGTATACGAGAAACCTACCCGGCAGAGAGACATTGGTCGTAATCCGAGCACCTTTTGTTCCAAGTGGAGCTTTAGAAATTTGCACTAGGATTTCGTCGCCCTTTTTTAGAAGATCTTCAATCCTCTGTTTTTCACGGGCACGGCGGCTGCGACGTTTGCTGGGCTTATGGGCATCTTCCTCTTCATCGCTCTCCATCCAGCTGGAAAATTGCTCGATGTCGGCGAGTACGTCCGAGACGTAGAGAAAGCCATCGCGTTCAAGGCCAATGTCAACGAAAGCGGATTGCATACCCGGGAGAACCCGGCTCACTCGGCCTTTATAGATATTGCCGACCAGCCCGCGTGACTGGGCCCGTTCAAGAACAACTTCCGTTAACTGTCCGTCTTCCAAGATGGCAAGGCGTGTTTCATCCTTGCCAGAATTGGTGATGATTTCTTTGCGAGCCATGAAAATATCTCCGCGTGCCCCGACCCGGGGGAAACGGGATACGTCGACGTTTCACCGCTCCGGATGGGTGCTTTAGCACAAGGCGCACCAGTCCCTGGCCATGGAATTGACGAGGGCGCACGTACAGAAACGGCAGTTGGTATATCTGCCCGGTGGTCGTTGTGCTGTTAAATAAGGTGAAAACAAGAAAGCCCTTTCGGATCGCTCGCTTGCTGCCGCTGGCAGCCCAAAACGGGAGAACGCGTCGCCACTCTAGGCATCCGGTCTGCGTTCTCTACCGATGGGGCGTACGTTACAGCCCGCATAAGCCAACGATCCAGAAAATCGTATGAAGGAGATTATAGCCGATTCTTCGTTCATGTGGCTATTGCTCAGGCATAAACACCGGGATTCAGTTCAGGAGCCGACGGTTCCGCACGGATATCACTAAACCTATAGCAATTCCGCTGGTCAACGCGGAAGAGCCGCCGTACGAGAGAAAAGGTAGGGGAATCCCGGTAATTGGTGCAAACCCGATCACCATCCCGACGTTGACTAAAAGGTGGTAGACCATCACTGTGGCTACTCCTGTGGCTATGTAAGCACCGGCCCGATCACGGGCTAGCCGCGCGGTTTGTAACACGCGCAGCAACAGCACCAGGTAGAGTGCGAGCACAAGTGTTACACCGATGAAGCCAAGCTCTTCTCCGAGCACGGCGAAAACCAAGTCGGTGTGCTGGGCTGGCAGAAAATTCCCTTTGCTTTGGCTCCCCGCGAAAAGCCCGGTTCCGACTAGGCCGCCTGAACCGACCGCGATCTTTGATTGGATAATCTGGTAGGCAGCACCCAATGGGTCGCTCCCGGGGTCGAGAAAGGTCAGGAGCCGTGCACGCTGGTAATCCTCGAGCAGAAAGTACCCTAGTGGTGCCATCCCCATAGAAGCTAGCGTCAAACGCATGGCGGCTGCGTAGCGGATCCCGGCCACCCAAGCGATTCCAGCGAGTATTGGCAAGAAGCTACTGGCGGTACCCAGATCGGGTTGAACCGCAACTAGCGTAAACGGCACTAGTACTAGCCCCACCGCTACCAATAAGCGCCGTTCGCCGAATGGCAGGGGATCAAGCTCAGAGAAATAGTGAGCGAGCGCCAGGATGACCACTATCTTGGTCAACTCCGATGGCTGCCCTCCTATGTTGCCAATGCTGAGCCAGCTCCGGGTTCCGGACGTCACCGGACCGAACAGTAAAAGCCCGACAAGGACAAACATGGCAAGAGCCCACAGCTCATAAGCTCGACTAATTAACTTGCGATAGTCGATGCCCGAGACCACAACAGCGAAAATGATCGCTGTTGTTGCCCAAACAATCTGGCGTTGGAAGTGTCCAGCATCGCTAGCGGAAGCGATCAACAAAACCCCAATCCCAAACAGCAGGGACAGGTCAAACAGCAGCAGGTAGTCGAAGGCGCCGAATCTACGCCGGTCGAACAGGATCATCGCTTTGTTTCCTCTGACGCCTCGAAATAGGCAGCCATCAACTGACCAGCGACGGGCGCTGCGGCGACACCGCCTCCGACACCATGCTCGATGAAGACGGCAATCGCAATCTCTGGTTCTTCAACTGGCGCGATGCCTACGAACCAGGCATGGTTCCTGAGGGCCTCGGGACGTTCTTCCTCGGGGCCTGCTGCAGCTGCCGAAGCCACTTGAGCCGTACCGGTCTTGCCGCCGAAGTCGTAGTTTGGGTTGGCAGCTCGGCGTCCTGTGCCAGTAACTGGTTCCAGCGCTGCGCGCATTCCGGCCAGGATTGCTTCGCGATGATCAGGATGGAGGTCGACCTCGGTGACTCTATCCTGCGGGGCATATCTTGAACGACTATTCCCAGTGGAACTTTCCACCTTCTCAATCAAATAGGGCTTCATCTTCATCCCTGTGGCGAGCGTTGCCGCCATATGAGCAAGCTGTAATGGGGTGGTGGTGATTGGTCCCTGACCGATTGACAGACCTATGGTTTCTCCCAGATACCAGTTGCCATCTCGGGGTGGTCGCGCCTGAGCGACCCACTCGTTAGTCGGCAGGATACCTGGCGCTTCGTTAAGAAGGTCAATGCCAGTTTCGGTGCCGAGTCCATATCGCTTTGCAACCTCGATGAGCTGTTCTCGGGAAAGTTTAGTTCCGAGTTCGTAGAAGTAGACGTTGCATGACCGACCAATGGCGGTTACCAGGTTCACCGTGCCATGTATGGCATTACAACTTCGGTATTGCCCGTAGTACGTACCGCCTCCAGCACAATTGACCGTTGTTTCGGGTCTGATCCTGCCTGCTTCGAGGCCTGCAACGGCCACCAGTAGCTTAAAGATTGACCCCGGAGGGTATGCACTTTGTAGGGCACGATTCTGAAGGGGTGCGGCAGGATCGTTTGTTACGGCGTTCCACTCGGCTTGGGAGAAGCGTCGTGCGAACATATTGGGGTCGAAGGTTGGAGCAGATGCTAGCGCTAGCGCACCACCGGTGTTGACATCGAGCATTACGATGGCCCCCTTTTTCCCCTTGAGCAAAGCCTCCGCTTGTTCCTGTAGCCTCCCATCGAGGGTTAACGTGAGCGTGTTTCCGGGCTCCGGCGGAATCTGGTTCAAAACTCGAATGGTTCGCCCTGCGCTATTGACAATGATCTCTTCTGCGCCGGCAAACCCTGACAGCAGGCTGTCATGTACGCGCTCGAGGCCAAGTTGGCCCACAATATCGCCCATTCGGTAGCGGTCTCGCTCCCAGGCTGCCAGCTGTACGGCGTTAATTTCGCCAACGTAGCCCATCACGTGCGCGGCGACGGTTCCTTTTGGGTAATAGCGCTTATGCTCCGGTTGGATCAAGACTCCGGGATACTCGAACGACCTTGCTTCAATCGCTGGCACCAAAGAAGGGGCAATGTCGTCGGCAATGACGACCGGTTGAAAGATCGGGATACCCTGCTCTCTTTGATCAAGGCGTTTGTGCAGAATGGTGGGCGTGACGTTGAGTACGTCGGCAAGCCACCGAAGGGTTGTGTCTCGATCATCGAGCTCCTCCCGGACAATGGCGACGTTAAAAGCAGGTCTGTTGGCGGCGAGCAGGAAGCCCTTGCGGTCGGTAACCAAGCCGCGCGGCGCACGAACGATGGTGTTTTGGTGGCGGTTGTTGTCGGCAAGCGTACGATAGTGTTCCGCGTGTATTACCTGGATGCGCCAAAAACCTAAGAGCAACAGCGTGACCATTAAGAGGACAAAGCCCTCGGCAAGGTGCACCCGACGCCGCAGCCGGCTAAGGACAATTGGGCTTTCTAACGTCTCGTCATTTGAAGCACTACGGTTGCGGCGGAAGATGAATCCCCGGCGTCTACCTTTGCTTCCGTTTGAAGCCTCCGGGCGCCACGGGCCGACTGTGTTCATTCGCCATCATCCGTAACGGTACCGCCGACGTCGACTCGAACACGGCGGTGCTTGATTAGTTCTCGCTGCTGCCATTTGCGACCGGCGTAGATGACCAACATTGTTGCTGCACTGGTTGCCGCAGCTCCCAGGGAGACATCGCCTAAGCGAAGCGACGCTGGTCGCCCGAGGGACAACTGCCAGGCCATCAGGATTAGCCCTTCAATGATCACTGCCAAGCCCGTGATCATTGCCCCAGACAGTGGGCCACGCAACACAAACAGGCTGCTGAACATCGCAATGATTGCCGCTACTGTGGTCTTGGCAAAGGCATGGAACCCGATTATGCCACCCGCAAGGCTGTCTTGAATTAAACCTGCACCCGCGCCGAGGAGAATTGACCGTCGGAACGAGCTGCGCAGAGACTGCAGAACGACATACATCAGTAGCCAGTCGATCCTCCCAAGTTCTGACCAGACCTGAGGTAAAAATATCTGCAGAAGGCCCAGGCCAAACAGCAGCAGCACCGAGAACAGCGCGGTCATTCACGATCCATTTGTGGGGAAAGGAGCAGCACTTGTCCAATTTGTAGAACGTTAGTGAGGGGATCGACGTCGATGTTTAGAAATAGTGCCGTTTCAGCTCGTACAACTGGTAGTTGAGGAAGCCCTGGGACGGGTGCCCCTTCAGTTACGCGAAGTACTCGGCCGATTTCAAACCCCGCCGGGTAGATCCCATCGTCGCCTGAGGTGACCACGATATCTCCCCCCTTGACGTCAGCTAGGCTAGTGACGTAATCGAGTTTGAGAGTAGCATCACCGGCGCCATGGACGACACCGTGAGCCAAGGTTCGCACGATCTTGGCACCAACCGCATTTCGAGGGTTGGTGACTAGCTGTACCATCGCCGTCCACGGGCTTACTTGGATGACCTGACCGACCACGATGCCGGTGGTTGATATAACCCCCGACCCAATTTCGACACCATCACGCGACCCCCGATTGACTGTGAACGTTTCATAACCGTGCGCCATGTCGCGTCCGATGATCTGCGATGCGATCGAGGGGGTCGCGATGCGATCCTGTAAGTTCAGCAGCTCCTTTAGGCGGATGTTTTCGCGTGACGTTTCCTCCAATGTCATGATCCGACGTTCAAGATAAGTCACCCGTTGTTGTAGGGCGTCTGTCGTGACAGCTTGATTGGTCAGTGCCACATAGCCGGACCAGCCAGAAGAGACCCTGGTCCACAGCTCGGAGATGAGACGATGGGCCGGTGAAGCTACAGTTTGAATCGCACCCTCAACAGCGTTGGCAGTCTTAGCGCGGTTGGCCTGATACGAAATCATCACGAAGAAACCAAACAGCAGCCCGATAAGGAGGATTAGCGAGCTCGCTTGGCGGCCAATTGTCTTCATGTCGCCTCAGCTCATCGGTTGGGCATCATCCGGTCCCACCTACGGCAGGCACACCTGCCGCAGGAGATCCAGGTCATCGAGAATTCGCCCGACGCCAAGTACACACGCGGACAATGGGTCTTCGGCAACAGAAATTGGAATTCCCGTTTCTTCCCGTAGCCGCAAATCAAGGTTGCGTAACAAGGCTCCGCCGCCGGTCAAAATCACGCCTTTGTCGATGAAGTCAGCAGATAGTTCGGGCGGAGTACGTTCGAACGCCATTCGTACCGATTCCACAATGGAAGCTGTGACTTCACTGAGCGCATCGCGAATTTCGCGGTCCCCGATGGTCACCGTTTTCGGTTTGCCTTCGATTAGGTCGCGTCCTTTGATGTCCATAGTGATTTTCTCATCTAGAGGATACGCAGAGCCGATGTTGACTTTGATGTCTTCGGCCGTGCGATCACCGATGAGCAAATTATAGTTTTGCTTAATGTAGCTGATGATTGCTTCATCCATTGCCGTGCCGCCGACGCGAATTGATCGCGAGTACACAATGCCACCCATTGAAATAACTGCCACATCAGTTGTGCCGCCGCCGACGTCGACCACCATATTCCCGGAAGGTTCGGTTATCGGAAGCCCGGCCCCAATGGCGGCAGCCATAGCTTCTTCGATTAAGAACACCTCCACCGCCTTAGCACGGTAGGCAGCATCCCTGACGGCGCGCTCTTCTACCTGAGTGATACCGCTTGGCACTCCAATTACGATACGCGGGCGAACCCAGATGCGCCCTTTGTTGGCACGGCGAATGAAGTACGAAATCATCTTCTCTGTAACGTCGAAATCGGCGATGACACCGTCCTTCAGTGGGCGAACCGCGACAATATGGCCTGGCGTACGGCCGAGCATTTCTTTAGCCTCCGAGCCCACTGCCACAACTTTGTTGTTGTTTGTATTGATCGCAACGATCGAGGGCTCCGACAACACCACGCCACGACCCGCTGTGAATATCAGCGTATTCGACGTGCCGAGGTCGATGGCTATATCGTTCGAAAAGAAGGACAAAATTCGGGACATAGAATCTGAGCCAGGTAAGCGCGTGAGGCTTTCACACCATCACGGAAAAAGCGTTCCGTTGCATCCTCGCACCCATTACTATCTTACTGGGGCGCGGGTGCAAAAGAACGCGTACGTCCAAAGGCTGCAAAATAGCCCCAAAAGTCTAGCATGACCCTGTCCACCTCGGAACAATAGATTCGCGGAATTCAAGGCACTTTAGTGGAAAAGGCTTGCTTTTCATGGTGGTGCTGAAAAGTTTGCTTGTCGCCAGCACTACCACGCGGCTACCATTAGTTCTCTTATCGGCAGTGCCATCATCCAGCCGTCCATTTTCCTTCTTTTCAGCTAATACAGAGACCAGTACCAAGGTAAGGTTGAAACGTGCTCGATACCATGCGTCGCAACGTTCGCAAACTCTCATGGGTGTTGTGGCTTGTCATCGTTGCCTTTATTGCTTTCTACATTCCTGACCTGATCCGCGGACCGTCAAACATCGTTGCCCGTGTTGACGGGGAACCGATTTATATCGCTGATTTTCAGCAGGCACTCCAGCAGCAGACCGCCTACTATCAAAGTGTCAGCGGGGGGAACCTTCCCGATGATTTCCTGCAGCAGATGCAGATTCGCGAGATCGTGCTTGAGTCACTGATCCGTGATCGCCTAATCTTGGCTGCTGCTCGTGATCAAGGTTTGTCGGTCAGCGCGCGCGAGATACTGGCTCGTATTATGGAGTATCCGACGTTTCAGGAAGATGGCATCTTTATCGGGCCCGACCGTTACAAGCAGGTACTCCAGGTTAACGGGATTTCATTCGAGGATTTCGAGCGTCAGGTACACGATGAAGTCCTCTTTGAAAAATTTACGGAACTCGTGAGCAATGGAGTCACGGTTACCAACCGCGAGATTGAGGACGCCTACCAGCGGGCCAACGAGCAGGCTCAATTTGACTTCTTCATCGTTTCTTCCGCAGGCCTTGAACCTGAAGTTTCGGAATTATTGACGGATGAAGGGGTACGTGTGCTGTTCGAAGAAAACATCTTCGACTATCGCGTACCCGAGAGACGTAGGGTTAGCTTCGCGGTTATTGAGACAGAAGCCATTCGGGAATCTGTCAAACTCGACGAACAGGAACTGCGGACTGCGTACGCAGCGAGCATTGAAGAATTCACGATTCCGGAGGAAGTCCGTGCTCGGCATATCTTGTTTCGTCTGCCACCGGAACCCGACGAAGAGACGATTGCCGAGACAAGTAGCGCTGCCCAGGAGATCCTTAGCGAGATTCGCAACGGTGCTGATTTCTCAACCCTTGCCGAAGAGAACTCTGATGATACTGCAACCGCTACGTCTGGCGGAGACCTCGGGTGGTTTCGTCGTGGTCGCATGACCCCGGAATTCGAGGAAGTAGCCTTTTCCCTGGAAATTGATGAGACGTCGGACATCGTACAGACGCCGTTTGGACTGCACATTATCCGTTTGGATGGTAGCCGCCCGGAGCAGGTCCGGCCTTTCGAAGAGGTTCGAGCCCAACTTGACCAGCGTATTACGTTTGAGCGTTCCGAGGAGATTGCAGACCAGCGGGCTGAAGAGCTAAGGGTCGAGGTACTTCGGCGCACGAATTTTGAAGATCTCGCTGCCCAGTTTGGTTTGGAACTTCGCGCGAGTCCCCTGTTCTCACAACTCGAGGGCTTCTCCGAGGTGCTCTCGCCAGAGTTCACCCGCCAGGTATTTGTCGCTGGGCGAGATCGAGTCTCGGAGCCGATTCGGTTTGGTAATGGACACGTAATTTTTCGCGTCGACGAAATCGTTGAATCGCACGAGCCGGAGTTGGCTGAGGTTGAGGACGCGGTGCGCAGCGACCTCATCATCGAACTCGCCGAGGAGCGTGCCGCCGAAGTGGCAGATGAATTCGCTGCGCGACTTGAGCAAGGCGAGGGATTCGATGTCCTGGCCGCTGAGATCGCTGCCTCTATCCAGTCAACGGAGCTGATCCAGCGTGACGGAGTTGTTCCTGATTTGGGTCGACAATCGGCGTTGGTACTCGCGGCGTTCGACCACGCACCAGGTGAGGTCGGTGGTCCCGTGAAGGTCGACAGAGGCTATGCTCTGTTTCGCGTCACGGCCCATGTGCAGCCTGACTGGGGGCAGTACGCAACCCAGGGCGATGTGCTGAGGAACGAAATGCTTAACCAGCGACGCAGCGGCCTTTTCGAGTCGCTTGTCCGCGAGTTGCGAGAGCAATACACAGTGGTGACCTACGAAGACGTAACCGCCTCAATCATCAGCTGAAGAGAAGCGGGTACTGTTCCAAAGACTTTCCTGTCAATCGATAGCCCCTTTGTTCTCGCACTCCATAAGCCACTCGTCGATGCGCGCCTTTCTAAAACGCCATTGATTGGCAACTTTAGAGGAAGGGATACTACCCTCACGTGCCATTCGATAAATGGTTGATTTATGTACACGGAGGTACTCAGCAACTTCCTCCAAAGTCATGATAGAGGGATGCTGTTCGATACCCGCCTGTGGTGAATCGGTCATTTGCTAGCCTAGTGTTTGTTTCTACTAATCAGTAATCATTACAACCTATAACTGTTATTCAGCACAATAAATCTGTCTATCAATATAAATTGAATATAAATTAATTATTGGGTCTGGCAATTAACACATTTGTTTATTCAATAAAGCGCTTTTTGCGGGGCCAGATGATCCAGAGGAGTCCGGGAACCCTGGGGGAAAGCTTGAATTGACCCGATTGACCCCTCACGATAGCTGCCCTAAGATCCGAGTTTCAGTCAACCGAGTGTCGGGAGATCGAAGGTGAACGCCGAGGAACTATCGGATAGTTTGGTGGCTTGGTTACGGTCGGAAGTCAAGGCGGCTGGTTGCCGCGGCGTGGTGTTTGGACTGTCTGGAGGTATCGACTCGTCGTCGGTTGCGGTGCTGGCGCGAAGGGCATTCCGTGACGAGCATCTTGCTCTCATCATGCCGATCGAATCAGACCCTCGAGATCGAGAAGACGCTTTGCTATTGGGAGAAAAATTTGGTCTCCAGTGTCGTGAAGTCCATTTGAACCCGGTTTTTGAAGCGTTTGCATCAACGTTAGAAATAGGTTCGGCGGTGGGTGCGCAGGATCTTTCGTTTAATAACATTAAACCTCGCCTCCGCATGACCACGCTTTACTACTTTGCTGGTCGCAATCAGTATCTCGTTGTCGGAACTGGAAATCGCACTGAGCTGACACTGGGATATTTCACGAAGTACGGTGATGGGGGGGTTGACCTGCTTCCCCTCGGGCATCTTGTCAAGCATGAGGTACGGGAGCTTGCTGCCCACTTGGGAGTCCCCCAATCAATTATCGACAAGCCACCGACGGCAGGAATGTGGCAGGGCCAGACGGACGAGTCCGAACTCGGATTTTCGTATGATGAACTCGACCGTTACCTCGTTGGAGGGCAGGGTAGTGAGGAGCTCGCGTCGCGCGTCGAAGAACTTCGACGTGGCAATGCACACAAACTACGAATCCCTAAACTGCCTCCCGCTTATGGCTCCTAGTTGTCCTAGCTCGCATGACGTCTTCTGAAAGAGGTGAGGGATCGGTGGTAGACCCAAACGTCTACCTGGCCGACTGTTTTCGGCTTGCCCGCAAGATTTGGGATGATGGCTACCGGCCCGAGTTTTTGGTTGCAGTTTGGCGCGGTGGTGCCCAACCGGCAATTGTTATTCAGGAATTGTTTCGTTGGAGAGGACACAACGCGTACCATACAACGGTTCAGAAACAATATCGCAAGGATTCCGTCCCCGGTGGCAGCATAGACATTAAGGGGATCGACCATGTTTTGGACGTCATGGAGACCAACGACCAATTGCTCGTCGTCGATAACGTCTTTGACAATGGCCGGGACATCTACGAAGTGGTCAACTGCCTGCAACGCAAAGCGAGACGAAACATTCCGCAGGTTCGGGTCGCCACAGTTTACTTTCAACCGGCCCGCCAGTTGTTTGGCCCTGGACCTGACTACTATCTTCACGAGGGCGAGGACCCACTTTTACTGCCCGACCGGTTGAGCAATATTAGTAAGGAGGAGACTCTCCTGCTGTATCCCGAACTGCATGGGTTGTTGTACGGCTAAGGCAATGCTGGAACGATCATGGGATTCACACGGCATCTTCAAGATGAAATTATGGATTCGCCGGACCTGGACGAGCGACGCCATCTGATTGCGTTGGATGCCCTGCAACGTATTAACTACTTTTCGGGGACGGTTGGGCAGGTTTGGTCCGATATTCAGCCAACTGTGGTCCGATACCATGACCGCCGACTGACTCTCCTCGATCTGGCGTGTGGTGGTGGGGACGTCGCGCTGGGGTTGGAAGCCGAAGGCCGCAAGCAGGGATTTGACGTTCGAGTGGTGGGTTGTGACGCGAGTCCGGTGGCGATCCGAAGGGCTCGGCGGCGAGCACAACAGGTAGGTTCTAAGGCGCGATTCTCTTGTCTTGATGTGCTCCGAGACCCACTGCCCACCGGGGCCGACATTGTTTTCTCAACACTCTTTCTGCATCATCTTTCAGAAGGCCAAGCAGTCAGCTTTTTGCGCCGGATGGCTGATGCTGCAAGTCGGCTGGTAGTTGTGCTTGATCTAGAACGCACGCGACAGGGTTACCTGCTTGCATACGTAGGAGTTCGTCTGCTGACAACTTCTGATGTCGCCCGATTCGATGGCCCGGCTTCAGTGCGCGCGGCATTCACCCGAGAAGAAGCGCAAGCTCTAGCTCGAAGTGCTGGACTGGATATGGTTGTGAGAGGTTGCTGGTTGCAGCGTTATAGCCTGACTTGGGCTAAATCGTGACCAGCTTTACGGGGGAAGATGAACGGCAAAGATCCCGGCGTCTATGGGATGTCGTTGTTGTTGGCGCTGGGCCTGCAGGTGCGGTGGTAGCTCGCGAGCTTGCACTAGCCGGCGCAACTGTTCTGCTCGTTGATCGGCGACGTTTTCCACGAAACAAGGTCTGCGGTGGTTGTCTTAGCGCCCGTACAGTAGCGCAGCTCGGTCAGCTTGGATTGGACAAAGCTGTCAACCAATTGGGTGGCAACGCTCTGCACCGATTGAAGCTGGGTGGATGGGGACATTTGGTGAGCTTGTCGCTTCCTGGGGGCATTTCTATATCGCGGTCGGCCCTAGATGCGACGCTGGTCAATTCGGCGCTTGCCGTCGGCGTTGAATTCCGATCACTCTGCCACGCAGAAGTGGGCGAAACACACGATGGGTTCCGATCGGTGATACTGGGATCCCGAACCAAGCTTAAGGTGATGGCATCGCTCGTTATTGATGCTTCTGGCCTTGGTGATTCGTTCGTCTTTGACTCCGAGCCCGAGCGCGTTGGCTGCGCTAGCAGCCACCGTATCGGTTGTAGCGCGATCTTGGACCATAGTGGTGACAGTTACGAGAGTGGGACAATCCATATGGCGATCGGAATAGGGGGCTATGTTGGCGTGGTACGCGTGGAGGGGGACCGTTTAAATGTTGCTGCGGCGCTTGATCCAGATCTCATTCGGCTTCATGGTGTCGGGGCGGCGGTTAGATACGTCCTCGATGCAGCCTGTTTCGAACCGATCCCAGGGCTAGATTCTGTCCCATGGAAAGGTACACCACCGATGATGCAAGAACCGAAGTGGCTGGCCAAGGAGCGACTTTTTGCAATAGGGGACGCTTCAGGTTACGTGGAGCCATTCACTGGAGAAGGGATTGGTTGGGCAATCCACTCGGCAACGCTCCTAGCTCCGCTCGCTTTGGAAGCGATAAAGGGTTGGAACCCAAGTATGGCTGCTGATTGGATGGCGCTACGTCGAGGCGAACTAGTACAGGCTCAGCGAGATTGTCGATGGTTTGCTTGGGCGCTTCGTCACCCGTTCATTGCCCGTGGTGTATTGCGGAGCATCGAGAGTATGCCCGTTCTTGGCGAACCTCTTATCCGCCGCTTGCATGGCTCACCGATATCAGGTGCGACGACGACATGACCTTAAGGATCGTCGGTATCGGCACTGCGGTTCCTAAGTATTCGATTTCGCAGGCAGACGCAGCGGAGGCGAGCAAGTGGTTCTGTCATGCCGCTGATGAACAGTTGCGTCTGATTCCGGCTCTCTATCGACGGTCTGGTGTGAGCAGGAGACACAGTGTTCTCTTGGAAGCCTCTGATGGGGACCCGTTTGAACGGCAGTCGTTCTATTCAAAAGTGACTGGCGAGAATGATCGTGGACCGACAACGTTGGATCGTATGGACATCTATGAGCGGGAGGCTCCACCCCTGGCTTTGCATGCAGCACGGGAAGCTGTCGCTGACGCCGACGTTGACCCAACGAGTATCACCCACGTCGTGACCGTTTCCTGCACAGGGTTCCATGCCCCAGGTATTGACGCCTCGCTTATTGAAGATCTTGGGTTGCGGCGCAGAGTGGAGCGTACCCATGTTGGTTTCATGGGTTGTCATGGGGCGCTCAACGGCATTCGTGTAGCCTCGTCGTTTGGTCAGGAGAATCCCAATACCCGGGTCCTGATCTGTGCAGTGGAGCTTTGCACACTACATTTTTTTTACGGTTGGGAAGCTGAAAAGATCGTTGCCAATTCCTTGTTTGCCGATGGAGCTGCCGCAGTGGTTGGTATTGGAGACACACCGTCAAGCGGGGCCTTTGATTGGATTGCGACTGGGAACGGCACACTCTTGATTCCGGATTCCCAAGAGGCCATGACCTGGAAAATTGGCAACCACGGTTTTCACATGACTTTGTCGCCACAGGTGCCTCAATTGATCCGTGAAAACGTGCAGGATTGGCTGATCGAATGGTTGGGGGAGCATTCTCTTTCGATCGAGGACGTAGCGACTTGGGCCGTTCACCCTGGTGGCCCGCGCATCTTGAACGCTTTTGGGGAGGCCATTGGTTTGGAAAAAGGGGCGATGAACGTTTCCCGCGAGATCCTCGCGCAGTTTGGCAACATGTCGTCTGCGACCCTTCTTTTCATTCTTCAGCGACTGCGTCACGCTGGGGCCCCACGTCCTTGTGTCGCAGTGGGTTTCGGCCCCGGAATGGTGGTCGAAACCTTGTTGATGCGATAAATGTTCAGTGGTATTGGCTTGGTGTTGAATCTCCGTAAACCGTTGTAGTTACTTGAATTGATGGAATCTAAGTGCACGGAATAAGTGCATTGTGGTAGTTCCTTGGTAAGGCCCTCTCAGGAAACAGGGGTTTTCGGAGTGTCGTTTTAGAGGTCGTTTTGCCCCCATCGGGACCAAAATCGCAGCGGGGCTAGCATTGAAAGAATTGCTTTTCTGCTAGACGCGATATCCCCCATTAGAAGATCGACCACGCTCTCTAATAAGGGGTGGGATCTTGGCTGTTGCCTGAAAACTAAAAAATCTAATTCAGCCACCCCATCCTCGTGATCATGCGGCAAGCAATCCAACCCACCAACATCCCCGCGATCACCCAGCCTAGATGTTCTTTCATATGAGTCTCCTCCCTTAATTAGAGCAATAGAAGGACCAAAATAAACATCTGCAGCAGCTGCAACAGAACGACCGCTGAAAACTTCTTTTTCATGATTTCGTGGTGTTGTTGCAGTGCTATGGCTATAGGTTGAAGTTTTTCTCCAACATCGTCTATCGGTGGGTGTTCTGATTCGGTCATAAATTCCCTCCGTGGTCTCATCCTAGGTTTGGCTCTCGAAATTGTCCCTGGAATTCTTTGGGGGATTCTAGGCCCGACTATCGCCTGTGAAACAAATGGTCAATGGCAACTAGAACATGTGTGCTCCCATTACGGATCTCGGGCAACGTTTTTCAATATCTCCCCAGCAGGTAGCGCACGGTGAAATAGGTCGACACTATTAGGGCCGAAAAACCAGCAATAGAGGGTGTCGGGAAGATCAGCGCGAGAAAACCGCTACTGTAAGTAAGGAGCACGATCGCTGCCACGGCTAGCTCGGGGCCCAGGCGACGATCTCTTAGCGATCGCTTGGCATCTTTGAAGAGTGGTTCGCCGACCATGAAGAGCACTGGGAAAGCAAGCATTGCCATGGCTAAGCGTTGGGAGAGTGGGTCCGGCCATGGCGCGCCAAAGGCAAAGGCTGCCGTGAGCATCAAGATAATTGGTAGCGTCAGCAGCCAGAGCCAAAAGAGACGGCCTTGCTCTTCGCGTCGGCGACCTCTTGTGGGAGCCACGGGAGAGTGAGCTTAATTCCCCGGTCCGGGGCTAGGGGCGTTGAACGCCGGCGTCCTCGATCGCGGCAAAGCGTTCCAGGATTTCGGCCTCTTGGTCAGCAGTGAGATATTCCTCGGCGACAAGAAAGAGAATGTGGTCTTCCTTCAAGAGGTGCTCACGGATCAGGTGGATTATGTAGAGGCCGTAACCACGCAGCATCTGTGCTGCAAATGTCGCCCCCTTGCCCAATTCAAGATCACGGCACTCACTGAGGGACTGCTTGAACTTAGTGTTCATGATGTTGAGATCCTCATGATCAGCGATTCGGGCATCGATCCTGAGGTTCTCCGGAGTGAAAAATTCCTTCAGAAATGGGAACAGACAGTCCTCTTCTTTCTGATGATGAATTGCCATCTCGCCGTCGATATAACGCGCTACCGACTCAATACGATCCAGAACTTCGGGGGCTGGTCCCCGGTCACCGAGCTGCCGCAGCGCGCCGGAGAGCACATTTAGCTGCTCATCTATTTGGCGATGTTCCGCGCGCAGGATTTCTGTCGGGCTTAGCGGGACGGCCTTGGGGCTGAACTTGAAAGCATCAGGCATGAAAAAGAAGTGACGGTGTGGGCGCGATGGGCACCGAAATCCTGAAAGCAATTTCTAGTATAGTCTTCCCGTTCGCAGTCGGCAATCAAGGGTACTTGATGGCGGTAAGATGCAAAGGTAGCGTGCGCGTGCTCCAATAGGCACGAAACTAATACCATATACGTGGAGAATCATGGCTCTTTGGAGGGTCAATCAGGCGGCGGAGTATCTGGGAATTAGACCCAAGACCCTTTACGAGTGGGTTCGTCTCGGGCGCGTGCCTTATCGAAAGATTGGTTTTAACGTGCGCTTCGATCCCGAAGAACTTGAGCAATGGATCGAAGGCCAGTCACAGGGTTCCGACTCTGGTGACACTAATGTGCCGCGATCAGAAGCTTCCAATTCCAAGAACCTGTCAAGCCTTGCCATCGACGCGGCGACAGTTTTGCGTGGCCTTGAAAAAGATGCCGGTACTAGTCTCAGCTTCCCGCAACGTCGCAAACTGCTGGAACTAGCAGAAAAGCTAGAACAGGCTACGGCCGATTTGGATTCCTGAGTCTCTGTTATGACCATGTTTGTGTACGGCGAGCTATGCAAGCCCCTTGTTCTCTTAGAGATTCTCGGTCGCGTTCCTAGCTCGGAACCAGCCCTTCTCGATGGATTCTCGCGCAAAGTCAACCCGGAAACTGGGTATTTCCATGCCGTTCGCCATCCCACGGATCTAATCGCTGGGCTACTACTCAAAAGTATTAAGATGAACGAACTCGAGAAGCTGGATTGCTTTGAGAATGTCGAGGGAGGGGAGTACGAGCGCATTGAGGCCGACGTGAAAACGCTTGGGTCGTTGACTAGGAAGACCGCCTGGGTCTATGTTTCGACCTAGATAGGGTGCCGAGGACCCGGCATCATCTGGCAAAAGCTACTAGGACGAGCTATACCCATGAAGCCTGGTTTAAGTCCGATGCTGCAAGTTTTCGTGAGAGGGGAAGCGCCTGAAGCTTACACGTTGTCAAGTTTTGCGATGATCTCTCGCATATGCCACTCAACAACTTCGTCGTAGTAGGATTTTATCGAATCCATCGTATCCTGCCGGTCCTCAGGGCCGGTGGCTTGACGGTAGGCTTCGATAGAATGACGAAGCTCGTTGCCCAAGTTCTCCACATCCGAAACGATTTCCGGTCGGTTACACTCCGACCACTCACGAAATTCTTGCCAGCGCGTGATGTAGTTACGCAGCTTCATGAAGAGTCCTAGAGTCCTATTGAGAGTGAATATACCATCGCACCTAAAAAGTAAAAAGGGCTGGTTAGCTCGCCTGACTGGGGTTTTGGGCATTACTGTCCTCTTCTCCATCAGTGTGTCTGGATGCAGACTGGAACTCTCTGCGGATGCCACCAGATTGTCTTCCTCAGTCAACGAAGTTCAGGGATTTCTCGATCGGGATCGCGTTCGGCGGGCTCTCGATGAAGCAAACATTTTGGCTCGCCGGTACGCTAATCCGAGGAGTGATTTAGTGTACGGCTGGGCGCTCTGGCGCAACGGAAACGCTTACAGTGCCGAGTCGAGATTTCGACGAGCTGCGGAAGCCGGATTGGAGGAAGGTAACATCGGGTTGGCAGCAGTCTACGCTAGTGAGGCCAACTGGCCATTAGTTATCGAGCTAGCTTCTGGGAAGTCTTCAGGTGCAGCTTATGCTTTGCTTGCAAGCGCTGCTTGGGCTGGAGGTAAGGGTGATACTGCAGCGAGTGAGTTGCTTGCATGGAACCAAGTAGAACCATCTACAGCCCGCGGACGTGCAGCAGGCGCGATGGCTGTTGCTATCGGACGATTGCAGGGTCCTCCACAGCAGTGGAATGGCGACGCAGTAATCTTGCCGATACGTGAACTTGCCGAGGGCACATGGGTTGTTGAGGCCAAGATCAATAGCGAGCCTGCTTTACTTAAGATCGATCTGGCAGCACGCCAGAGCATTATCTCAGAACGCTTTGCAACAGCGGCAGGTATCGTGGTGGATGGATCCGACAACGTGGCAAGTCGGACAGTGAGCAACAGATGGCCATCGATTATGGCAGCCCGACAAGCGGCGGTGATGCAACTCGAACTTGGTACGGTCATGGTCCGCAACGTCGTCGTAGCGGTCAATGATCTGGTCGATGGCTTTGATGGAATTCTCGGTGCGGACGTTCTAAGCACCGCACGTTGGAGTTTGAGCCTGGCAGACGCTGAGGTGATGTTCTCCCCTCCGGAGCAAACTGTGGTCGCTGACAAGCTCGGTCGTAGCTTTGAAGGGAGCACTATCGCATGGCTCAGAGCACGTGTAATACGCGAGGGACTTGGTGCTCAGATATTGCTATTCCCACGCATCGCTAATAAGGTCGTCGCTGCTGGTATTGATCTCAGCGCGTTTTCGCGGCTTGATTCCGATATTCTTCCGGCCGTTCCGGGCAGTGGCATCGCAGCTGCCCAGCTCACTCTGGGTGGATGGCGTGGGGATGTACGGTGGTACCCAGCTTCGCTCACCGGTTGGGCGATCGATGGTGGCGTTGCTCCGATAGCGGTGATCGGAGCCAACTCTGTCGATTCTTGGGCGTTGCACTGGTACCCAGGGACGCAGCAGCTTCGTGTTGACGTGGTGCCTTCTTTTGGGTGGTAACAAGATGGTTCGATGACTCAGTGGAGCACGCTTTCGCAGGAGTTTCTTCTCGAGCAAAGTGATGATGAGCGACGAGCAAGCATCTCCGAGAGTTGATCCCGCGGCTCGCGTCCACCCGGATGCTGCGCTTGGACCCGGTGTCACGGTCGCAATGGGTGCGATTATCGAAGCAGATGTTGTGTTGGGCGAAGGCGCAGAGATTGGGCCTAACGCCGTTCTTTATTCTGGGACAGTTGTAGGAGATCAGGTCAAGGTGGGGCCCGGGGCAGTTCTCGGTGGTACGCCGCAGGATCTTAAGTTTCAAGGGGGGGCAAGTGGTGTAGTTATCGGTAATCGGACTGTGGTTCGTGAGTACGTCACCATCCACCGGTGCGTTGAACCGGGTGAAAACACCATTGTTGGGAGTGACTGTTTACTGATGGCTACCTCGCATGTTGCCCACGAGTGCGTACTGGGTGATGGCGTCATCCTTGCCAATGGAGTGATGATGGCTGGGCACGCCACGGTTGGTGATGGTGCCTTTCTGTCAGGATATGTCGTCGTACATCAGTTTGCCCGCATTGGCCGACTCGCAATGGTGAGCGGGGCCAGCACGGTGCGGCAGGATATCATTCCGTTCTGCGTCGCGGACGGTCATCCTGCGCGGCCAAAAGGTCTGAATGTTGTCGGAATCCGACGGGCCGGAACCTCACCGGAACGATTGCGTGACCTTAAGCGCGCTTACCGTATCCTATTTGGCCATGACGGCACCCTCGACCGGAGGCTCACTGAGCTTAGTGAGAACTCGCGGCAAGGTGTTTCAGAGGTTAGCGAGCTAGTTGAGTTCGTACGCGCCTCGGATCGTGGGATTGCTCGCCCCCGCCGCAGGCCTCGTTTATCTTGAGCCGGCTAGAACTCCCAGCTGAGCATCCCGACTACGCGACGCATCCGAAAAAGGCTATCGATTAATTCGACACCTTCTAAGTCTAGCTTTACTCGCGCTACGCGCACATCAACACGAGCGGCTAGGTTGCGCTTGATGTAGAAGCGTAAACCTCCGCCTATGTGAACGAACGGGGCGCTCTCCTTGGTTGGCTCAGGGTTGATACCAAGCTTTTCGAGGGCCTCGGCCTTTGCATCTGGAAACTTGGTTGTTGCTTGCAGGAACCCCCCGCCTAAAGCGATGTACGGCACGAACTTGGATGTGCGTGCCCCAGCTTGCAGAATGAAGCTGCCCATCACCTGGCTGACAAGTCCTCCAGGACCCAATGTCATGCTGGCTTCCGCCTCAAGGCCAACACCTGCCTTTGCTCCGAAGAAGTATGCAATTGCTCCCCCAGTTTGGAAGGCACTCTTTCCTGAGAAGACTGATCCCCCAAAGACTGACAAGACTGGTCCCGATGCCGGGTCGATCACCGGCGGCGGATCGCGACGTTCTCCTTCTTGTTGTTGCTTCAGGTTTGCCGCGGTTTCCAGGTGGGCAATTAATGGCACTGAAATGCTGGCAAATCCGGGCATTGTAGGCGTCGATGCTTCTGCCTTCGTTACGACAAATAGAGACAGTGCCAGCGTACTCAACACCACCGTTGAGTGGATCCTGGTTGTTGCACTAAAGAAATGTCGATGGGCACGCATCAGTAAATAATGGCTGTTCCGATGGGGAAATTTGCCGTCTGATTGGTCAACTGGATAATCTCGCCGCCGACGACTGCGGGCAAGGTCCCTTCGAGCACGACGAGCTGAGAAGGTTCAACGCGATCGTCGTAAAGAGCCTCGAGTGTGACGAGTAGTTGAGATCCGGACAAATTGGCAGGAAACGTGAATCCCGCTGGCGCGTTAGCAAGGAAGTCCTCTCCAGGAACCGCTGGTGCTTCCGAGTTCAAAGGCCCACTCCATGGGTTCCTGAGGTCCTTGGTGTTAGTCGTTCTAAAGCGTCCCATCGTGACCGGCATCCCATTAATCACCACGAAATGCTCGTACATATAAATGTTGTTGATATCTGCCAGCGTCATTGTTGGCTGACCATTGGCATCTATTGCCCAAACCCCCGATCCTTCATTGGTGTTTGGACCGTCTGTAGGCGTAAAGACACGGTAACTCCCAGAAGCTTCTTGAATGCCTGCAGGGAAAGGAACAACCAGTGTTGCAATTCCATCTATGAAGGGTCCCTGCAAGATGACGAATTCACTTGGTGCGTCACCGATATCTCCGTGTGGTTCAACAGCTATCAAAATACTGATCGCGCTGAATAGAGACTCACTTGCTGTGAAACGGTCGATCACGCTGCCTTGCGCGTCGACAGGCTGCCCATTGCTATTTACATTAAACGTACCAATGCCGACGCGATCACCTTTTTCGAGCCTAAGCCACGCTGAGTAGATGCCTTGGTCCAGAGGTTGGAGTCTCTCGAATCCCATCGCTACGCCACGAAGATCACCAAGCGCTGCTGGCAGCGGGCGAAATTCGGCCGGCGGATCGCCGCACCCTGGTACCACTAGTAGTAGTAGCAAGATGATGGAAAAGACCGGCTTCATCCTGCAGCGGCCCTCCCTTCCAAAATCTTGAGCATGAGTTCGTAGAGGACTTGTCGATCACTGAGTCCTCGGGCTTCGCCACTTTGCCAGGCTCCGATTACTCGGTCCTCTGAGACGGATTCATTTTTCAACCAGGATCGACAGTCTTCCCATGTGGGCAGCCAGACGAAATTTTCGATCAATTCGTCTGCGCCCCCGACCATGACCTCAAAGGTGTTGGTGCTGTTAATTAGGAAGACCCCTGCTTGAAACGGAGATCCAGCGTGCATTATTCCGTTGATGTCGAACACGTATTGTCCGGACTCAAGCTTCCAGTTGAGCCCCGTGGCGCGCATTTTCATCGCGGTGCTAATTTCGGATTCACTAAAACGCACTCTGATCCTCTAAGGCGTTATCAAGGTTTCTTACTCGAGTCCCCGAAAAGTCTACCTGTTCAGTGCCCACTTCGCTTGGCGTACGCTGTGGAGTCATAAACATCGGCGTTGACGCAGTTCGGCGCTCGATCACCCTGCAACATGGCGATGGCATTGGTAGCCGCCATGGTTGCCATCTTGTCGCGCGTGCCACGGCTGGCGCTGCCCAGATGGGGCAACAACACAGCGTTTTTACACTCTGCGAGTCCTTGTACCATTTTCGGTTCTCGCTCGTACACATCTAGCCCGGCTCCAGCAATCTCACCTTCGTTAAGGGCAACAACTAGCGCTGCCTCGTCGATGATTGGGCCCCGTGCCGCGTTCAGAATATATGCGGTAGGTTTCATCTTCTCGAATTCCGCGGTGCTAATCAGATGCCGAGTTTCGTTTGACAAAAGTGTGTGGATGGAGACGAAGTCACTTTTGGCCAGTAGCTGGTCGAGATCAGCCCACTCCGCCTGATCATCGGCTTCGATTGCCTCTCGCGCATACGGGTCGTAGGCCAGAACACGCATGTCGAATCCCATTGCCCGGCGTGTAACCGCCTGGCCGATACGGCCGAAACCAACCACTCCGAGAATTTTTTCACGGCCATCTCCACCCGGTGAAGTGTCTTCGCCAAGCAAAAGATTAGGCCCCCAAAGTTTGTAGTTATTGCCCCGCATGTACGCGTCACCGGTGACGATGTTGCGTGACACTGATAGCAGTAGTGCCCAAGTGAGGTCAGCGGTCGTGTCAGTGAGCACGCCGGGTGTATTGCTCACAGGAATCCCGAGTTCGGTTGCTACACCAACGTCGATGTTGTCGTATCCGACAGCAAACTGGGCGATTCCACGTAAAGAGGGGTTAGCGTCCATGACTGCGCGGTTAATCGGTTCCGTTAAGAGCGAGAGGAGCACGTCGGCCCACCGGGCACCCTCGATGACCTCATCTTGGCTCGGCCCCTCGTCTTCCTCGCCTGGCCACACCCGCATTTCAACCCCAGCTTCCTCTAGGATATTAAGTCCTGCATCGCGAATTCGGCGAGTAACGAACACCTTTCCAAGGCTCAAAGCTGTCTCCCTTCAAGTCTCCCGGCGGCTAAGACAAGGCATCCGGGCCGGTCTCCGTAGTTCAGGAGGGGACCCCTGAGGCGACGAAATCCGCGAATCCATCGACATCGTTGACTGCGGCTTCCAGGCGAGATAAACCTTCGCCGAGTTGTTCCATATCGGCGGCGGTACTCAGTCGCAAGTAGTGTTCGCCTTCGCTGCCGATGCGGCAAAACGAAGGCCGGTCCATGGTGGCGACACCATATTTGTATAGCGCGAACATCTGCAGGATCGTGGACGGACTCGACTTTTCTTGTTTTTCTACAGACAGGTTGTTGAATGCCTCGATAGCCCCGATTGACTCACAGGCTCCCGCGATGCTCGGGAAAACGTAAAAGGCACCCTTCGGCATAACACAGGTGATCCCCGGAATTTCATTGAGCGTCTGCACGACGAATTTGCGACGTTCGTCAAAAGCGCTAACCATATTTGCGATGGCAGCGGCGCTCTCCGGACTTTCGAGGGCGACCCGCCCGGCTTCCTGCACAAACGGCGGGGTACACGAAATGGTATTGATGTTGAAGTTCTTAAAAACCTCTGCCTCTTCGACCGTCGGTAGTACTACATATCCGAGCCGCCACCCCGTCATGGCGAAGGATTTGGAATGGCCGGAAGCGATTAGCGTTTTTTCTTCCATTCCAGGAAAACTAGCTATGCTGGCATGCTTTAGGCCGTCGAAGATGATGTTCTCGTAGATTTCGTCAGAGTATATGCGGACATCGGCAGGTGCTTTTTCACGAACTACTTCGGCCATCTCTGCCAAGCCTTTAGACTCGATAAGGCCGCCCGTTGGATTGGCTGGAGAGTTTAGGATAATCACCTTGGTTTTATCCGTGATTAGCTTGGATAGATTATCTGCTGTCATTGCAAAGGCATCAGATTCCCGCAGTCGCATCGGCACTGTCTTTGCCCCTACGAACGTTACCCAGGACTCGTAGATTGGGAAGCCTGGACTTGGGTAGATAACCTCATCACCAGCGTTCACGTAGGCTAGCATCGTGTAGGCGATTGATGGCTTGCCACCCGGATGAACGATCACGCGGCGAAAATCGACGTCGAGTCCTCGCGTCTCACTTACCTGCCGGGCGATAGCTTTACGCAGACTCTCGAGGCCAGCAGGAGGACAGTAGTGTCCGTTGCCGTTGTCGATCTGTGTCTTCGCCTCGGCGGCAACGTGTAGGGGAGCGTCAAAATCGGGTTCCCCCATGTTCAGTTTGACCACCATCCGCCCAGTTGCTTCGACGCGGGCGATGTGATCACCGACCTTGAAGGCATTTTCGGTACCAAGCCGCTGCAACCGGTCAGCGAACACGGTTATCCCTCTCTGAAATCTGTGGAAAGAACAAACAGCCGAATTGGCGGAACCGCCACATAGAGAAAACACTAGTGTCTTGGCGACAGTGTATCAGGCGTAACACCCTCTCTCGTAGAGTATCGAGACAAGAAAAAGTCCCATCAAGTTACAAAGAGTGGCTCACAAGCCACTGTTGTGAAACCCGTGAGCCACGAGAACAGGCCGTCCTCCCTACAGAGTGGAGGCGTTGGCGCGGGGGAATACCTTATCGTCCTGAAGGTTTACAGCCTGCCATTCGAATTTAACCGGCTGGTGCCTAACTAACCTCGGAGCGCACTTCAAACAAGTCCGTTTGGGAGTGTCAAATCTATTCCGAATGGTTCGAAATGGCCCTGTCACAAGGTTCTCAGGGAACGACTAGTTGGGAGTAGAAGCGTTCCTTCTAGGATGGGATCAGGACGGGGGGAACAGCCCGACACCGAATTTGAAAACCAATAGCCCCCCCCAATATGAAGTTACGATCAGAGCCGCAAGTCCAATGAAGGTTAGGGTCCAGTAGGCGTCCCGGTAACGTTCTGGAAAACCGCTTGGATTATTTGCCCGCCAAAGGGAGCAGACTGCGAAACACACCAGGGTCGCGATCCCAAGGTTCCGGTGTAATTCGATGGTTTCGGTTACCATCGTAGGAGCATCCGCAGGAGCAGCGGTGTAACCAGAGACTACTGAGAGAGCCGCTGCCACGGTGCCGATCATTAGTGTCCACCAAGCGACGATTCTCAGGTCGCGTTCATTGACCACTGAGGCGAGCAGATCAAACCCTACCGATACAGCGAGCAGGGCAATGGCGAAGTCGACAATGATAGGGTGCGGGACCATAAGGTCGCCCATGCTATCGAAGTTTGCTGGAACATGCCTACTGGCAAGGATAATCTCCAACCATGTTAGGTGTGGGCAAGGGAATCGTGGTGATTGCCGCCGTTATGGTTTTCATCGTCGTGGCGAACGCTCTCTACGTGATTCGTCGAAGGCCTAGGGGAGATACCGAGCAATGAATTCGTGGGTTAGTGCCCACGCGATCCCGCTTACCGCCTTGGCGATTTATCTGGCTGTGATCGTAGCGCACGCTTGGCACGGCCATCGATCGACTCGGGGCACCTCAGACTATTATGTTGGTGGCCGCTCGATGGGTGGCTTGGTCATTGGCCTGTCCTTTTACGCCACGTACTTCTCGACCAATAGTTTTATCGGGTTCGCTGGCGAGTCCTATGATCTTGGGTTCGCCTGGATGGCGATGGGCTTGGTATTGCTATTGTGCGCGGTGGTCTCTTGGCACGTCGTCGCACCCCGCCTACGGCTTGCTACCGAGAAACTCGGAACGTTGACGTTTGCTGGGTTCCTTGGTGCGTATTATCAGTCGTCGGGTGTTCGTATAGCTGCTGCTGGGGTCATCTTGGTCTCATCTATCTTTTATATGACCGCCGTGTTCAAGGGAATTGGCGGGACGATGCAAGCTTATCTGAGCGTACCCTATGAAGTTGGTGTTGGCCTTGTCTTTGTCATCGTAGTTGCATACACGGTTTTTGGCGGCTTTATTTCGGTGGTTCATACCGATGCTATTCAGGGGGCCCTGATGTTGTTGGGTAGCCTCTATCTTCTGATCAACGTGCTTCGGGCAGGAGGTGGTTGGACGGCTCTTATCGAACGCGTCGCTACTACTCCAGGGGTTGCTCCCGATGGCCGCCCACTCGGCGATGCCCTTCTAGCAAGTACTGGAACTATGCCTTGGGCACTGTTGCTCGGTGTTGCCTTCGCTGGTGGCGCGAAGTTTCTCGTCGAACCACGTCAGGTAACAAGATTTTTTGCCCTTAGAGATGACCGAGCGTTACGCATTGGAATGATCGTGGCACCTGCTGCCATTGGTTTTTCTTACCTATGTCTCTTGCCGCTTGGGGTTCTCGCGCGCGGACTGCTGGCCGAGGGTTCGGTTACAGAAACCGATGCCGTTATACCGGCGCTGTTAACTAATCCGCAGGTAACCGGGCAGGTTGCCGCGGCAGTGATTCTTACTGCGTTGTTAGGGGCCGCCATGTCTTCGATCGACTCGGTCCTGCTGGTCCTGGCAGGTGCATTTCAGCGAGATGTTGTCGAAGTGTTCATGGGCGAATTTGAGGATGCAAGGTCGTTGCGCTTCACTCGTATTCAAGTGGTCTTGTTTGCTACGGTCACTGCCATAGTTGCCCTAAGGCCGCCGGGCGACATTCTTTCATTGACAATTTTTTCCGGCAGCCTTTACGCAGCTTGCTTCGCGGCACCCTTATTCGCGGCACTTTTCCGCTGGCGAGGGTCTCCAGTGAGTGCGCTCGGTGCGATGCTAATAGGTGGCGTGGTTGTCGTCTCATGGTCGACTTTGACGGAGGGGGTCAGCACATTGTCGTCAATCCACCCAGTATTCGCATCAGTGCCCGCATCGTTTGCCGCGTACGCAGCGCTCTCGCGGTTGCACAGTAGTGGTGGTGCTGGCCCCGGTGCAGAGTAGTCCTAGAGCCTCTGCTGTAGCCAACGCCTGCTGGTACGCTACTGTCTTACTGGTCTTCTGATGAGGCGCTAGTGAGAATTGCCTCTGCCTTCGGTGGGTCGGCGACCTTGAAGACCCCCAATGCGTTGCCAGATTGGCTCGCCACGGTGATATAGGCGTAGTCGACGTTGACGCCGGCTTCGGCGAGTTGCAACGCAACTTTCCCTAATGCTCCGGGTTTGTCAGGGAACTCGACACCGAGCACATCGACGATCGAGAAGGGCAACTCAACTTGCTTCAGCGCCTCGGTTGCCGTGTCCACATCGTCGACAATCATACGCACGACGCCATACTCGCTGGATTCCGAAGTGGTCATCGCCTGCAAGTTCACACCTCGTTCTTCGAGCGTATTGCATAGCGTTGCAAGGCGGCCGGGTATGTTTTCCAGAAAGACTGTGATTTGTTTCATGATTGCCATATCGGGGTTGCTCCTGATACTACGCTAGCTTTGCAAGACGGCTTGCTGCTGCCTCCAAGGTTTCCCTGCGCTTACAGAAAGCAAATCGAACTTGCTGGGAACCACGCTCCGCTTCGCTATAAAAAGACGAGCCAGGGACAACTGCAATGCCGATCTTTTCGACTAAGAAGTCAGAAAAAGCGACATCATTGGGGTAACCGAAAGCACTGATGTCAGCCATCACGTAGTAGGAGCCGTCGGGGACAGTGAAGCCGAACCCAGTGTCATCGAGTGCTTGGCAGAGGAGGTCGCGGCGGGCACGGTAATCGTCGGCAAGCTCCTGGTAATAGCTGTCAGGTAGTGACAGGGCAATTGCACCGGCTTCTTGAAGCGGTGCAGCCGCGCCAACGGTAAGAAAGTCATGCACCTTACGGATCGCCTCGGTAATCGCTGGCTCAGCAATTGTCCATCCGACTCGCCAGCCGGTTACTGAATAGGATTTTGACATCCCGTTGATTACCACGGTTCGATCACGCATCCCGTCGATAGTCATTAGAGAGTGGTGTACCAGCGGTGCGTCCGGTTCACCGTAGATGATTTGGTCATAGATCTCGTCCGTGATCGCAATGACATCATACTGTCGACACAAGCGAGCAATCTCTTCAAGCTCCGGAAGAGAAAACACTTTACCTGTTGGATTATTGGGTGTGTTGATGATCACTGCTTTGGTCTTGTCATTGAAAGCTGCTTCGAGCTCGCTAATGTCCATCGTCCAATTCGGCGGCTCGAGAGAGACATATCGTGGTGTGGCGCCCGACAGGACAGAATCCGGGCCATAGTTTTCGTAAAAAGGTTCGAAGACGACCACTTCATCACCGGGGTTCACGAGCGCCAGTAACGTTGCGATCATTGCTTCGGTTGCCCCACAAGTTACGGTCAGTTCACGCTCAGAGTCGATTTGGACCCCGGTTTGTTCACCAAATTTTGAGACAATCGCATCACGGATGCTTTTTGAGCCCCAGGTGATCGCGTACTGGTTTATATCGGCGTTAATAGCGTCTATGGCAGCCTGCTTGACGACCGCTGGCGCCGCAAAGTCAGGGAACCCCTGAGACAGATTGATAGCGTTGTTGATCATCGCCTTTCGAGTCATTTCCCGGATAACTGATTCAGTGAAAGACTCGGCTTTTTCTGATAGCCGGCTGTGTTTGGCGACGCGCGCAAGAGGATCGATCAATGGTTCTTCCCGGTTGGGAGGGTTAGCAAATGTTCATCGCGGATTGCTAACAGTGCCACTCGGCAACGGCACACGCTAGCTCTCTCTCATCGGTAGGGGCTAGTAGGTGGTTAGCATTACTTCGGGTCAGCCGATGCAGACTATCTGCCACGGCACCGCGAGACGCCATGGTGTTTGTGTCTCCTCTTCCTCGACCTCCGGCCCTTCGGCCTTGCCGTTGGCATGGGGGATTGGGTAATGAACGCAGGCAACGGCATCTAGCTGCCTAGACCCCGTTCCACTTCCGCGGCAACCGCCGCCGCTAGCTCACTGCATTCTCCCAGTAGGCCGGTCAAGGTTGCGCGCGTCTCGGCCTCAAAATCCTCGTCGGTGATGTGGGGCAGGTTGATGCGGACGTTGTAAGCGGCCGCTTGTGCGCCGGCATGGGCCAGCAGGGCTCCAGTCCCTACGTCGCTCACCATGTTCGGGTCGGTGATCGGTGCGATCTCAGCACAGAGTCTCAGGGCATCGCGACACTGTTCGACCGTCGCTAGTGGGACGAGAGTAGCAACCTTATAGCCTTCTTCCATCGCCCTAGCACGTTCGTGGCGCTCGACCTCGGTGTCCCTTGGCATACGCATGGCTTCGAGCACCAGGTCGAAGGCTGCGGTGTCTTGGTCGACACCGCGGACAAGCTCATCCTTTATTGTCTGGCCCTGATCAGCGATCTTGCAGAGCGCTTCGTACTGGCTGTCAAATTCTCCCTTGCTAACGCTAAGGTTGGCCACCATGGCGGCGAGGGCGCCACCGAGGGCACCAGCCAGAGCCGCTACCGAGCCTCCGCCGGGGGCCGGCGAGTCGCGCGATACTGCGTCGACGAAGTCGAACGTTGCGCGCTGAGCCAATGGCCCATCGGCCTTCGGCATCCCGAGAACCTTCTCCTCAGTTTCGAAAGGTGCGACGTCGCGTAAGCCTAGCGACTGGATGGCGGTCTCAACAAGGTCTGGCACCGGGATACCGGTCGATTTGCGCATCCGTCGCAGATAGTAAACGGCTGATTGCCGCATCGCCTCGTAAGGGACCACGCCGACGATCTCTGAACCAGTGATGGCGATGCCCCGTTTGCTCGCTTCTTCACGAGCAGCCTCGAACACCTTGTGCGCCGGGCTCACCTTATAGTTGTTGAGGTTGATGCTGATCTGCGCCCGGTTGTAGTTGTCGACCACCCAGCCGATTGCCTTGACGTCCTTAAACCGGCCGTCATTGAATACTGGGCCGCTGGGGTTTTCGGAGTCGATGCCGAGGGCTTCATAGCGCGCTCGAAGGTCGCCATCGTGTACCTCGGCGTAATGTTCCGCAAGCTCCTCAAAGGAGTCGCCGACGAAGTCACAGGGACCGCAGGGGTAAGTGCCATCGTCTGGAAAGCGGACAATGTCGCCTTTGTAATAGAAGGGCTCGATGTTGCCAGTGCGCTTCCAGCGGCCACGCTCCCGGAGGGCATAGGCGATTTCGTTGGCGTACTTGCGCTCCGTGGTGTTCAGGTCGATGTTGTAGGCGATTAGGAATTCACGCGCCCCGACGGCTGTGGCGCCTGCCTTGGCGTTAAAAATACCGGGACCGAAATCGGGCTGCCATTCGGCGTCCGCGAGCTTCTCTTCGAGGCCCTCGTATTCGCCGCTCCGCACACGCGATAAATTGCAACGTTCCGGACGCGTTGCCGCGTTTTCGTATAGATACACGGGAATCTCAAGATCTTCGCCGATACGCTTGCCGACCTGCCGCGCGATTTTGGCGCATTCGGCCATTGTCACGCCGGAGACTGGTATGAAGGGGACCACATCGGTGGCACCAAAGCGTGGGTGCGCGCCGCGATGTTGGCGCATATCGATGAGCTGCGACGCACACTTCACGGCCTGGAATGCCGCCTCTGCTACGTCGTCGGGCAAACCCACCATGGTGACCACGGTGCGGTTGGTGTCGGCACCCGGATCGACATCCAGAAGCTGCACGCCGGCAACCGCCTCGATGGTACCGGTAATTTCCTTGATGATCCCTTCGTTGCGCCCTTCAGAGAAGTTGGGCACGCACTCTACGATCCGCTCCATGACGTCCTCTCGCGTATCTCACACCAAGCCGAGGATGCTTGCCTAGCGGTCGCTGCTGGCCGTGGCTTGGGTAGGGGCCATGATGCCCCTAAGCGGGTGGGAAGACAAATACATGATGGGCTAATTCGGCGACTCGCTAACTTAGCTTGGTCGAGACGTTCCAGTTCGAAATGGTCTCCTCCCGCCAGATTTGCTGTGAAGGAAAACATGGAAAGCATGGCTGTGTGTGTGTTCAGGGTGCCTGGAAGAATGGTGCCCTGCAAGAGCCCTATTTTGGTGCGAACAGTTGGGAGTCTTCCTCGCCTGGGCCGATGGAGGCAATACGTCACTTGTCGCCAACGAGCATGAGGACATCGGGCTGCAGGTGCCCGACTTTTAGAACCAGCTCAGTGGTGAAGCATCTCATCGTCAATCGGTGTTGATTGTGCTGAGTTCCTCGCCGGCCATTTTTACGGTCACAGTGTTGGTGCTCCCGGGCCCACCTACCGGGAATCCAGCGGTAATTACTAGCAAGTCGCCTTTTTTGATGAGTCCTGAGGCTTCGGCGCGGCGTTCAGCTTCCATGAGCATCGACTCATGGGTTAATAGGTCTTCACCGTAGATCGGCACGACTCCCCACACTAAGGTCATACGGGCTACGGTTTCGATATGCGTGCCGATGGCGATAATCGGTTGACTGGGACGGCAGGCACCGATCTTGATCGCGGTGCTGCCCGTTCGTGTTGGGACGACTAAAGCCATTGCATTGAGGTGTCGTGCCACCATGCAAGCAGCGGTGGCTACAACGTCCGGTACTAGATGGTGGCGGTCTGCCGGGAGCTTGAGGTAGGACCCAGGCCGACAAAGTTTTTTCTCAGTTGCCACACAGATATTTGCCATTACCTCGACGGCTTCGACCGGATAACTGCCAACAGCAGTCTCTTCAGAGAGCATAACCGCGTCGGTTCCGTCGTACAGGGCGTTCGCGACGTCACTTGTTTCGGCGCGTGCGGGTTGTGGAGAGTCGACCATCGATAACAGCATCTGGGTAGCTGTGATGACTGGCTTCGCAGCCATATTTGCGGCTTTGATGACTTGCTTCTGTACCTGCGGGACGTCCCACAAAGGGATTTCAACTGCTAGATCACCCCGCGCTACCATGACCGCATCTGCTGCCTCGATGATGCCCTCAAGGTTTTCGAGCGCTTCGAACTTCTCGATCTTAGCGATGATCGGAACGTGTCGGCCATGTTCTTCAATGACCTTGCGGGCTATCTCGACGTCATCGGGCGACCGCACGAATGATAAGGCTACGAAGTCGACTCCCATATCGAGGCCGGCTATTAGGGCTTCGTGGTCATAGTCTGTCATCGATGGCAGCGCGACAGTGCGGTTTGGCAGGTTCACCCCTTTATGGGATCCCAATCTGCCGCCAACCGTAACTTCGCAAACGACACTGTCCTTTTCAATGTGGGCAGCACGCAAGCGGATTGTCCCGTCAGAGAGCAGGATGGGGTCGCCGGGCTCGACGGCTTCGATAAGGGCCTTTTGGTTGATCGATACCCCACCATTGTCGCCATCGGTTCCGCCGGCTGTGAGGGTGAACTCCTGACCAACTTTAAGTTCCACTGGGCCATCGGGGAAGTTCCCGACTCTGATCTTGGGCCCTGGGAGATCTTGGAGAATACCGATCGGCCGGCCGGCTTCCGCCGATATGCCACGAATCATGGCGACACGTTCTCGATGCCAATCGATCGTCTGATGCGAAAAATTGAGACGAGCGACATCCATACCTGCGGCGAACAAGGCCCGAATTTGCTCGAGTGTCTCGCTAGCCGGTCCTAGCGTGCAGACTATTTTGGTACGCCGATATGGGTCGCGTGGCCTTGTAATGATGATCTCTCCTGCTGCGGCAACTCAGGCTGCTAGGGCAGCGTAACTAGCCCTCGGTACGATTGCTAGCTAGCCACTCTCTCGTTCGAGACCCTGATAGCATCGAACGACCATGTTCCGCAAATTCTTTCATCACTGGGAACGCTCAATTTTTGGAGACGATGCCGACGATCGTCGCCCACAGGCGTTTGGTTGGGGATTAGAAAACCTTGGAGGCGTTGGACTCGAGGATAAGGGATATCAGTTGGTTGAGGTTGCCGCGGAGCTGTGTGCGGCGAGTGAAAATTTCTATCGCACAAAAGAAATCACAGGAGTGACATTCGACGGCACCCGCTTGGCTTTTGACTCGCCGTTTCCTTCCCCCGATATTGAGGTACAACGTGTTACAGCCCGGTTATTCGAATCCTCCGCCGCCGAAGGTCGTGCCATCGTCGTTGTTCCACAGTGGAATGCTGACGAGGGTTCGATGGTCCAGGCATGCAACATTCTCAATTACTTTGGATTCAGTGCCTTACGGATGACTCTGCCGTATCATGAGGAACGTCGCCCCGGTTACATGATACGCGCCGATGCCATGGTCAGTCCGATTCTAGGACTTACCATTCAGTCGATACGCCGTGCCGTCGTTGAAGTTCGACTGGCGGTCCAGTGGCTTCGGCAGCGTGGGTATCGCCATATTGGTTTGTTAGGCACTAGCCTCGGATCATGCATTGGGTTCTTGGCGTTAGCTCATGACGAGGACCTCGAGGTTGTCGCTCTTAATCATGTTGCTGGCGAGTTCGCCGATGTTGTGTGGTCCGGACTTGCCACTCAACATGTGCGTGCGAGCCTCGATCAGCACATCGACCTCGAGACCTTACGACGGTGTTGGGCCCCCATTTCGCCGGTTCACTTCGCAGCAAGGCTACTGAAAAGTCGACCCAAATTGCTCATGATCTCCGGAGCCTACGACCCGATCTTTCTGCCCGCACACGCCCAGGCTCTGGTCGATGCGCTGGACAGGGCGAACGTTGATTTCCGACGAGTGGTATTACCCTGTGGCCACTACACTCTCGGGCGCCCCCCGTTCTACCTGATAGACGCCTACTTGATCGTGCGCTTTTTCCGTCGCCATCTCGGTACTTGATTACTTGAACCTATCGGTATTTGAACTGCGGTTCAGAACTTGATTGTTATGCCGCCTGAGAACTCGATGTTATGCAAGTTGTTGCTCACTGCCGTACCGAGAGCGTCGACGAAATTCGGGTCAAGTTCAGTAATTTTTAGCGGGGTGATGTGATCCTTTATATCCACGCGCAACCCGAGGGTACCGAAGGTTGCCCTCACCCCCCCTCCGAAGACATAGCCAATGACCGTTTCGCGTGGTGTGGTGCCGACTTGTAGTTTTATGCTGTGCAGGCCGATGCCCCCACCGAAAAATGGAGACACTGGTCCGGGGAGGATTAGCATTTGGGCCTCCACTTCGGCGTACATGATGCTGGCACCGAAGCTGTCGCCCCCAGTCGAATCGATGGCGCTGGGGCTGTAGAGCAGGCTTCCTTCAACCGCAAATGGAAAAAAGCTCCAGCCCATCCGGCCGCCCAAAATTGGAGCGTTCTCGAACCCCTTGGTTAGCCTTGCGAGGCGCACCTGGAGGACCTCACTCAGGGAATCGCCGATCATTGTGCCGAGCACGAATGTTACAGCCGGTATCGCCGCCGCTGGCTTCGGAATGAGAAGCGTCACCATTGAAATGAGCAAAAGGATGATCAATAAGTGGCGTGTATGCATTTAATCTATCCAGTCCGGAAACTCACGAATCTAGGCGGCTACAGCACAGTGCAGGGAGTAATTTCGCACTGATTGCAGACTTCAAACATCCCATCCGGGCCATCCTTTAGGAGGTTTCGGGATCCCCCTGTCAGGTTCGAAGGCTTCAATAAAGTCTATTAATTGGGGCCTTACGCGACCGTGAAAATTTGGCGGAAATGGTAGCCAGACTGCCACCATCTCTCGTTCCGGCGGTACAGGTTCGAGCCGCACTCGGCCAGTGAAGAACGCCTCACCCTCATTCGTCATGCGTAGTTCCTCGTAGCGCTCCTCGCCGAGGTGGGCGATCCATAAACGTGCGGCTTCACGCAGAACGTTGCGCAGCGCCAAGGCAGTGTCTGGCAGCACGCGACAAAGCGTGTAAGAGATCTGATGCGCTCCAATTGGGGCGGTGCGGACGATCAATAGTGCCACTCGTTGCCGGCCACGACCATGGCGATTGTGATGCTGCTGCCGTCTTCACGTGACAGTGATAGCTTGACGGCCCATTTGTCAGGTTGAAACGCTGCAATACCTGGCTCTGATTCGGTAACGACTTCGTTCACCGGCCACAAACCCCAAGCAAAGGGGTGGAGATTAAGGTCAAGTGCTTGATCGAGAGTTTCTTCGAATCCCTGTGGGCCGACTGAATCTGCTTTGGGAGTGGTTAGTACAGCGTAGTCGCGGTAGGTCGTCTCACCGAGGTGATTGCCGTCGTCAGGTTGTCGCAGATAACGGGCCAAGTAGATCCCGGCACCAACAGGTTGGTCACGGAAATCGTTGTGCTCTTGATGCAAGCGCATAACAGCTAGTACAACCCCTTCGTTGAGGGTGCTGTATGCGACACCGGGATGGGTGTTGGGATCGGTCGGAGCAGGCAGTTGCCTCGCGAACCAGAGATCCATCAATGGTTCGTTGTCTCCGTTCAGGACGGTGAGTGATTGATCCTCTACGTATTGCGCGATTGAATTTTCCAGGCTCTCGGGGGGACCGCCATCAGTAATTGTTAGCTTGTACGAGTCCTGGTTTCTAATAGTAAAGCTTGCGGTGTGCCCCATCGCCGAAGTGGACACCAACACGACCGTGGCGGTCAAGAAAAGCACGGCTCGAAGATAACGGCCTGAAAGACGCCTCTTGGTGGGGCGCCGCGCATGAGGCAAGGAATACCCTCGGTAGTAGTACATCGGGGCTATCGCTGTGAATGCGGCTTGTTTCAGAAGGAAAAGCGCCCCAGGAAAGAACTCTGAGTATTCGGATCACTCCATTGCGCATCAAGTGCGCTGCCTTGGTACGAATGCTTGACAGTCACCCCAAGGGTCGAATCCTGCAGTGGCACAAAGGGTTCATACCATTGCGCGTCACCGCACTGCTCAAAAGCTTTGTGGTCAATGTGAAGAGCCGTTGCTGTGAGTTCGACCTCTCTACCGGCACGAACGCTATAACCCTCAGCCGTGTCAACGAAGCTGATGGGTGTGGCAACGACGTCAATGACGTTCCCGAACATCCTGGCGTTCCGATTGGTGTACAACTCGGCGAGAGCCTCACGTTGTACCTTGTTCGCCATCTCATCGACGTAAAGTACCGTGCGACGCGTCGCGTCGGGCTCCATAGCCAAGTTTGCTTCACCTGCGATCGCCGCCACGACGGAAAGTCCGGCGACATCGATGCCATCAATCTGGCCTTTTTCGATCCGCCAGGCCATGATGGCTTCGCGGCCGATCGTTACTGCCTCCGAATTCCAGACACAGCCGCCGATGAACACCTGCGCGGAACGCGCCTCGACATACGCACCCTCAAGGCTCCATGTTGTCGTCGCGATCGCTGCCGGCGTGATAGCCATTGCCAAGAGTAAGGCGCAAAGCGCTGTCTTTTTCATCATCAGAATCTCCTGTCCGGGCGGATCGTATTTAGCTTAAAGAATGCCAATTCTAGCATCGTCTTATTAACGATGCAGCGGCAGAGGGAAACAGCCTTCGTGGCTGTAATGCCTGTTGTGCTTTAGCTTCCCTGGAAGCAGGCACGATCCGGGCCGCACTTTTCTTCCGACACGAGCCTGTCGTCTGGCCCTATAACCCGCATCGTCTTGTCACACCAAACATGTCCCACCTCACTGAGCTCGAAGCCATACGTGTATGGATCTGGCTCCATGTCGGGAAGGTGCATCAAGCGGGTTCGAAGGTAGCGGCAGCAACTTATTCTGACGTCCGATTTACTCATCGTTAGCTCCTCCTCATCCGGTGGCCCAGTCGATCCCGGCCGCCTCAAGGATGGCGCGCTTCACGGCGGTGCGGGCCAGCCGCACCTTATAGGCATTGTGCTCCATTGGTTCAGCGTCGGCGACTGCACGGTCGGCGGCTTCCTCGGCACTCTCGATGGTCACTGTCTGGCCCACGAGGTACTGCTCGGCGCCCTCGGCACGCCAAGGGATTGGTGCTACCGCACCCATGACAATGTTAGCCGAGTTCACCGTCCCGCCATTCATATCAAGCACTACACTCGCCATTGCCAGTGGCCAGTCATGTGATTGTTTGTGCTTGATCGTGTAACTGGCCGAGTTGGCGGTTGTACCAGTTAATTCAATCGCTGCGACGATCTGGTCGTGATAGAGGACGTTTTCCTGGTGGACGTTGTTCGCCGGCCTCACGAAGAAATCGCCCATTGCCATGCTCTCAACGGAGAGGGCGCCATCTGCACCAGGTCCTGCCACCACAACGTTGGCACCATAAGCTTGCAGCGCGACCGCTACGTTTGATGGGTGCACTATGGGACAGGGGGCGGTGTCAAAAATGGCGTGGTAGCGATTGTCGCCATCGACCGCGAAGCATGCGCTTCCTTCCTTACGAAGGCAGTCGTAGTATTCCGAGCGGAAGTACCAACAACGTGGCCGCTGGCAGAGGTTGCCACCGATTGTTCCGCGGTTGCGGATTTGTGGTGTGCCGACAGCGGCAGCAGCAGCTGCGAGTGCAGGATAGTTGGTACGGATGTGATCATCTGCCGCGATGTCGGCGATCGTGACCATGGCGCCGATGCGCAGACCGCCATCATCGGTTGCCTCGATCTGACTTAGGCCACCGACATCGCCGAGAGCGACGATGACATCGGGTTGCAGGACATAATTTTTCATCAACCCGATCAGGTCCATCCCACCAGCCATTGGCAGCGAGTTGTTGGGATGCTCCTCAAGCCGGTCTATAGCCCCGTCGACAGTTGTGGGCGCGACGTATTCGAATGCCTTCATTGGTCGTCACTCCCTTCCGCTGCTGCTGCAATAGCTGCGTCAAGCAAGTCAAAACGGGTCGTTGGCAGGGTTGCCTCCGGTCCCTCATGGAGTGCCCCGAGAACCTTTTCTGGGGTAATCGGTAACGAATGCACGCGGACTCCTATGGCATTAGCGACGGCGTTGGCAATCGCTGCCGCCGTCGGAATGGTTGGCGGCTCGCCTAAACCGAGCACGCCACGTTCCGGAACGTCCATCATGTGGACGTCAAATTCAGGCATGTCTGACGGCCCAGCGACGTGATACATCTCGAAGTCTGGGTTGACCATACGTCCGGAAGGCCGGTCCATGATTCGCTCTTCGAACAGAGCATAACTCAGGCCCCCGATAATGCCGCCATTGACTTGGCTTTCGGCAGTCAGTTCATCAATCACCAGTCCGCAGTCGTGAAACGCTGATACCTTGTCGACGGTTACCACGCCTGTTTCCGTGTCGACGGTAACAGCAGCGAACTGGGCGCCGTTGACCCCAGATGATGACAATCCACGCTCCCATTGACCATCGACAGAAACTGGCTGCGAGCCGAGTATTCTACAGGCCTCTGACCAACTCCAAGAGCGACCCGGGTTGCCGACAACACCTATGGCCCCGACACGGGCTTCAAGCTGGTCGGCCGCCACCTCTAATTGAGGTGCTATTTGCTCGAAAAGCGCCTCCAGTGCCAGCCCTGCCGTAACGCGGACAGCGGGGCAGACCGAAGGAATCGTAGTTGAACCTCCCGATGATCCCGAGTAGGGATAATCCGAATTCCCAATGTTTACGGTTATGTCCTCGACCTCAAGGCCGAGGATTTCGGCAGTGACGATGGCAACGATAGTCCTGGTTCCAGTGCCAATGTCTTGTGTGCCGGTATTCATTTCTACCGAACCGTCTGGATGGATGGTGCACGATGCCCGCGTGCGACCACCACCACTTCCCCAAGTGGAAATGGCACAGCCAAGCCCCTTCTTCATTGGACCTGGGGTGGGGTCTCCAGGCGGGTGCCAGTTTTCCCAGCCGATTCCTGCGGCACCAAGGTCGAGTTGTTCCCCCCAGAGAGAATCTTCAGGGAGGTTGTTTTGACGAAACTCGACCGGATCCATCTGCAGACGAGTAGCGAGCTCGTCCATCACAGCTTCCGTAATAAAGGAGCCCTGCGGATGGCCTGGCGCCCTCATGGCACGCTGGTTACCAGCGTCTGTGTAAATCGCAGAGGCTTGGTAATAGGAATTCGCCACACTATAGATGTATGGCATCGGGAAATTGGCACCGCTGGTGATGCCTCCGGTCCCGTAACCAGTAGCCTCGAAGGCGGTCAGTGTTCCGTCTTGCGTCGCGCCAGCCTTTACCCGCGCGACCGCTGAGGGTCGGTTGCCGGTATCAAGGTGTTCCTCATCTCGCTCAAGAAGAATTTTCACCGGACGACCGGAAGAGCGCGCTAGTTCGGCCGCCGTTGCGTCCTCGACTCCGGGACCAAGCTTGGAACCGAAGCCTCCACCCATTACCGGGGTCACGACATGGACCCGAGTGGCGGGGATCTCAAAGTAATTGCTTAGAGATTGACGGATAGCGTGCACCCCTTGGGTTGATGCCCAGACCGTGAGGTCGTCACCATTCCATTCGGCGACGACGCCGTGGGTTTCGAGTGAACTGTGAGTTTGTACTTGGGTGCGGAATATCCCTTCGAAGTTGACATCAGCATCTTCGAGCGCTGCCTGTACATCACCTGAACTGCGCAACCGGCCGATGCGAATGTTGCCGTCCTCGTTCACCTGGGGGGCGTCGGGCAGCATCGCATCTTCCTCGGTCACAACATGGGGCAGCACTTCGTACTCAACTTCGATCAGACGTCGGGCGTCACGTGCCTGTTCTTCGGTTTCCGCCGCCACAGCGGCAATCGGATCCCCGTGATAACGCAAGATTGCTCCCGTTTCAGCAAGCACGTGCACGGCGACAACCCCAGGGGCCCTCTCGGCAGCCGTCATGTTGAGTGAGACAATACGGGCGCGTCCGTGGGAACAACGAAGGATTTTCCCGTAGCAGAGGCGCGGCTGGTTGATGTCGTATGAGTAAGTTGCTTCGCCGGTCGCCTTGATGGCACCGTCGAGGCGAGGAATACGCTGGCCAATCAGGCGCCGTTCGCTCGGCCACGACCACTGTCGTGGCTCAGCCGCTTCCTGTGCCCAGCGTTCGACGGTTTCGGGGCGGGTTGCTTCGATCGCCTTGCGCATACGGGGTGTTTCGATTTCGAGAGCGTCACGCAGGGTTTCGCTATTGCGCACGGTGGCAGGTTTCGGGCTCTTTGGTTCAGTCGCCATCGTTATGCTCCCCTCATCCGCGCCGCGGCTATTTCAGCTGCCTCGAAGATGCGTGGGTAGGTCCCGCATCGGCAGATGTTGCCGTCAAGGGACTTGCGGATCTCGTCACGAGTGGGGTCCTGGTTCTCCTCCAATAATGCGGTAACGGCGACAACCATTCCTGGTGTGCAAAATCCACACATCAGAGCGTCAGTCTCCACAAACGCTTCTTGTACGGCATTCATGGAGTCGGGTGTTCCGAGGCCCTCGATGGTGATGACCTCATGTCCCTGCGCCTCAATAGCCAGCATCGTACAACCGTATGTCAGACGGCCGTCGACCAGCATCGAGCACGCCCCGCAACTGGCGCGGTCGCAGACTCGCTTATTGCCAGTGAAATCGACATAGTCTCCGCTGGTGTCTTTGTCCTGACGCAGCACGTCGAGCAGCGTCTCTCGCGGCTCAACGTCAATTGCCACCTCTTCACCATTGACTTGAAGGCGGACCGGCACTCTGCCAGGTCCGACCATTTCGCCTCGGCCCTGCACGGGCGCAGCGACAGCACCTGCGGTTGCCACTGTGCTGGCCCCCAGCACAGCAGCTGGTGCTATTGCGGAGCCAATCCCTCCGGCTCCGAGACCCTTGAGGAAACCCCTACGAGAGACGCTGCCTTGCGTCTTGGTGTTGGGGCTCTTGGGATCCAGTGATCCTGATTTAGTTTCGCTCATGTAATTCCCCAGGTGCGTCCAATCGAAACGTATGTTTGTAGCTGGATTCCTACCATTAAACGACGCTTGGTGACAACCGAATCGGCTTAGTTTGGGGAGCTTGGGCCGTGAATACATCGACCATGCGCTGGTGGCAGGTGAATAAAAGTACCTGGTGGCCGTCAGCTGCGTAGGTGGCCAGAAGTTTTGCCGCCGCTTTGGCACGGTCCTCATCAAAATTAACCAGGATGTCATCGGTGATCAGGGGTAGGTCGACGCAACGCTCAGCGTAGTGCGAGGCATTTGCCAGACGCATGGCGAGATGGAGTTGCTCCTTGGTAGCTTGTGATAGCTCGTTGGGCTCCTTTCGGTTCCCGGATGCAGTCGCTTCGACCTGGATTTTCTTCTTATCTTGCTCGCCCCGTGGCACGAGAACCTGTGAATAAGCTTCCTGGGTCATGATGGAAAAATATTTCGATGCCCGCTCGACGATGCTGTCCTGGTCATTCTTTTCGTAGGCTTCCATGGCCAGACCGAACAATTTCGCTGTCACTTTGAGTTCGACCCACATTTCGATGGCGTTTTTCAGGTCCGTACGTTTCTGTTCCCTCTTGAGCAAAAGGGTGTCGAGATCAACGTCGCCTTCGAGTTGGGCCATATTTGCTTCTATTCTTCCAATCGCTTTATTGAGGGCGCTGTCGTCTTTTCCAGTGGTTTCGACTGCAGTTTGAGCGTCGACAAGTAGGCGCTCGCTCCCATTCTTGGTGCCGATGTTCTCCAAAGATGCCCGAAGATCGTTCACATCTTCTTGTTCGTTAGCTTTGGCGTTGAAAATGAGCCAGGCCTTCTCGTATTTCTCTTTTAGTTCCTTGAGCTGATCTTTGACTGATTGAAGCTTGTTCTGTTCAGCCTTGTTCTGGTTGTCTTCCTTTTCCTTTAGGGTCTCGATCTGTCTATAGAGGAAGTACGCGACTATAGCGGCGACCATTCCCGCCGGCCACGACTGTTTCCAAAGCGCCAATCCCACCAGAGCCAACCCCACGAACGCCAAGGCGACTGACCCAATTAATTTCACCTTTTTGCCAGTATCTGGATCACGTGGGGAAGCGCCGTCGCTCTGCAGATTGTTTTCCGGATCCTGAAGCTCACGTTCTTTCTCGGCCAGTTCCTCGATCAGCTGGGCATGGATTTTCTCGGCGGTTTTGGCTTCCCCGGTAGAAACATTGAAAGCTTCCAGTGCCGACTCAGCATTGAGGAGGTCTTTGTAGGAGGGCCAAGCATTCTTATGCATTTCAGCCGTCTTGACTTTGTCTCGCCTTTCCTCCAATTCGTCATCAAGATCAACCAAGGCTTCTTTCAGCGATTCACGTTCCTCCAGCAGCTGGCTGTAGTCTTTGGGACGTTCTTCAAGATGCTTGATTTCTGTCTGTAACTCCTCGATGTCTGCCAAGAGATCATGTACTTTCCGGCTTTTCCCACGCTGATTCTTCCGGAAGTATTTGTCGCCTTCTTTCTCCAGTTTTTTTTGAAAGCCGCGCGGTTCAATTCCCGAAGTTGCCATTCCTGCTTTTAAAATTTCATCGTTGCCCAGAAACCCTTGGAGCTCCAAGAGACCGAACGCGAATACATCTTCGTATAACTCTCGCGAGGTGCCGTTGAGACATCCCGTGAGCCTGTCCTCAGGCTTGGGTAATTCCTTTCCGGACTCATCGGTTATCTGCAGGTCGCCGGGAGAACTGCCGTCTTCCGTGCGGGTGATGCGAAATGTTTTGCCGTCGTGTTGGATCTCGAGGTATCCGCCGTGCTTGCCTCCGCGCAGGGGTTCGTAACGAGGGCCGTGGCGGCTGCGGCTCGATCGAAAGCCGTACAGCATCGCTCGCACGAAATTCATTAAGGTTGTCTTGCCGCCTTCGTTGGCGGCGAAGAAGATATTGAGCCCAGGTTCAAGGGTGAAAGTCTTATTGCACCAGACACCAAATCCGTCGACGTGGAAGCGCTTGAAGATCATGGATCGACGTCTTTGTCCAGAAGTTCGTTGATCGATCGCACCTCGGAGCGTGCCAGCATTCGATTCCAGTCAATTGTGCTCCACGGGTCTTCGCCGAGCGCCTTGTAAAGGTCAGGCGATCCCAGCAGTTCTTCGAGTTCCATCTCGATCGCCGCACTGACTTGATTCGGCGAATTGGAATCGAGGTCGTTGTCGATCGCGGCCGACACCCGGGGGCCTGGGTTGTGTCGGGCCTCTTCGGCAAGTCTTAGCAGATTGCCGAGCAGGTCCTGTTGCTTGCGCAGTTGATCGATGTCACGCGCAGGGCTGGTTTCGTCATTCAATTGCCGCAGCCAAACCGCACCGTCGTGGGGTTCAGGAGCGTGCTTTTCTCGCAACGCTTCCACCAGACCGTCGTGAGCCATAGGATTCCTCAGTTCAGCGTGAACCGGGCCTGAGCCGTTCAATTTCCATGAAACTATGTGCAGCCTGTCCGGACTATCCTCGTTGATTTCGACGCTGATCTCGGCAAACCTGGCCATGACGTCATTCACGGACTTGAGATCGTCAATCGAGGTTTCCCTCCGGTGCCAACGGATGGTGTCGGTCGAGACGGGTGATATTTCGACTGATCCGCCGGATGCGACCTCAACAAGCGTGACACCCCGGGGCCCCGCCTCATTTCTATGAAGCCCCTGTACGTTGCCCGGGTAGTGCACGACTGGCTCTTTCTCTCGCAACGTCTTGCGTGTGTGCACGTGGCCGAGAGCCCAGTAATCAAACTCTCTTTCTACGAGGTCGGTGAGTTCGCAGGGGGCGTAAGAATCATGGCCGGTTTGACCAGCGACGTTGGTATGCAGCACGGCGATGGAAAATGGACCTTTGGGCTTGCTGGGGAACTCGGTGGCAAGGTTCTTGGTTTCTTTACTGGTTCCGTACGAAACGCCGTAGACGTGGGCAAGAATTTCGTCATCCCGCATTAGCGGGATGACGTCGACCTTGGTACCGAAAAAGTGCACTGATTCCGGGTACTCGATACTGCTGACGGTGTTGTCGAGCGGGTCGTGGTTCCCGGCGACGATAAGTGTCGGAATGCCGGCAGCCCCGAGTTTTTGAAGGCGATCGCGTAACTGGCACTTGGTGTACACGCTGGGGTGCGTGTTATCGAAAACGTCACCCGCCATGATGACGCCGGCGACCTTCTTTTCGATAGCCGTTGTTACGATCCGGTCGAGAGCTGCTATTGGTGCCTTGCTCAGGCGTGGTTCGAACTCGGTTGGAAGGCCGGTGAGTGTCTTGATCGTGGCCCCGAGGTGCAGGTCCGCACAATGGAGAAAAGAGAATGCCCGCATCAGGTTGTCATCTGCGCAGGGTCTCCCATGGCACGTGCATCTGTGAGTGTGCTAGCAGGGTGCGAGAGAACTCCGGAACTAGTTTCCTTTGTTCTTTTGTTGGATCTGAGATGGCTTCGGGCCGTGCCGTTGGCGTGCTCGGGCCTTCTCTTGCGCGCGCCTGCGCGACTTGCCGTGTGTCTGGCGCCAAATCTTGCCGCGTTGCGTTCGTCGGTCACCTTTACCCAAGGATATCTCCGGATTGTTTAAAACAGATATAGACAACTCTTGCACGCCTATGACTGGCAGAGCAAGTAGAACTCGTGGGGCCAGCGACAGGATGGGCTATTTTAGTCAGATCGCGCAAGGCTTTTCCTTGCCCGACCTCCAATTTCCAGACCGAGCATTGCCCTCCCTAGTTCATTAACGCGTTGAAAAGCAACTTGTAGGTCCCGTGTGTTTGGGCGCGATGCTGTGCCCGGATGCCAAGTAGGGCAACTTTGCCCTCACCGACGCGTGCTGTGATCACAGCAGCCCGTTTCGACAGGTGCTTTTCGCCGACCAGCCAGCCACTTTGCAGGATATTGCGCTCAGCGTAGGTGACTACCCGATCGTAATTGTAGGCGTCGCTTGCTGTGATTTCGAAAGCAGGGCTGCCCCAGAAAAGGGCCAGCGCATCCTTCGGCATCCCCCAGGCGAGAGGGTTAGTGGGGTCGACATCGACGTGCAACGTCGAGCCGGGACAGAAGAACTCCATAGAATCCAACCCTGCAAGTGCGTTCCGAACTCCTAGGTCAAGCGCCCGAATAGCGAAGTCGGTGGCGCCCCCCATGGCGACAACGGTGCCACCGTTTTCGACGAAGTCACGGACAGCTTGTACGCCTTCAGTGCCTATGCCGCTGCGGTAGTCGGGCGGTGTGTTGCCGCCACGTCCACCACCCCGTCCTCCACCATTCGTCCCCGGAAGTCCCGTGATCGCAGCCCACGAATCGTCCGGAAACACAAGAACGTCGTAGCTGGCATTTAAGTCACCAGCTTGTATCTCGGCGTCCATTACCGAGGAGTACGGAAAGTCAAATTGTTCGAAGACCAGTCGAGTCCAGCCTTCCTCCATATTGCCACCCCCATAGCGCCGGTACATGCCTATGCGGGACGTGGAAACTTCGTTCAGGATTTCGGTCGAGGGCGAATCAGTGGCGACAAAGTCGACTCCGGTTTGGCGCGCTACTTCGCTCACAATCGTTGGGGACGCCCCTACAATGAAATCGCCGGGACGTAGGTCGCCGCTGGTTTGTGTGACCCGCTGTACATTACCCCCTTGTTCAAGTAGCAGGTTGACAGCGCGGAAACTGTCGTTAAGTTGTCCATCGAGCACGTGGTAGGTGCTCTCCTCCACCGTTCCTGCTACTGGAATCGGGGCCTCAAGCACCCGAAGGTCACCCGTGACCGCACCGCCCACGGGATCCACCTGCACACCCATGATCTCAGCCATGGTGTGAGTGGAAGTATCGTAGGGTCTTAGGGGGGAGCCGTCTCGCGCCCTTGTCCACTCGTTGTCAGGGTAAAACGTCTGTCCTAGAAGATTGCGGATCAAGCCCATCTTGGGCTGTGCCAGCGAAACGACGAACGAACCCTCATCGTATAGGCGATTACCTGCCTCAAACCGTGACTCGGCGATCTGTATCTCCACGTCTGACAGCATCAATGTGTTGATCATCTTCACGGTCGTGAGTGGATCGTGTTGTGTCGACGGAATCACGAAAGCGTTCGTCGAACTGGTCGCCCCGCGCTCGGTTTGCCGGGTCGCTTTGAGATACTGATTCCGCAGCACGGTCTCGCGATTTCGAGCTGCCATGTCCTGCAGCGCCCAGGCGGCGATCTTCTGCATCTCGACGATGTCCCGCACGCGCCACCATCCACCCGGCCATGGATTCGGCATTGTTGATTGGGCTTCGTACTCGGGCAGTTGGCGCGCTCCGCCCGACAATTGATCAGGATCAACGTACACGGGCGTCGCCAGCTGAGCGCTTGCCGACTCGGTCAACATCCCAGCGATGTTGTGGAACGGCGTGATCCAGTGCCAGCCAAAGTGGCCCCAGCCCGGATACTGAGCAGCGTTGATGATGCCTGCCTTACCGGCTTCTTCGAGTTTGTAGGCGATGTGTGCGCCGTACCAGGAGAGCTCACGCCACATCAGTGGATCAGCGTAGGGGCGGATGGGATCGCTATACGGCGGCACGTACATTCGTGCACCGCCGCCACCCATCTGATGGTGGTCGACATAAGCCTGCGGCGTCCACTCGCGGTACAGCACCTTTGCAATGTAAGTGGATTCGACCAGATTCAGGAAGTCCCCGTCCCGGTTGTTATCGTGGCCCGAGTAAGTGTGATACAGCCAGGGCAGGCCTGCGCCTTCGTATTCAGTACCAACCCATTGGCGGTACCAATCGGTGACCCATACCTGGCCATCAGGATTGATGCAGGGCAGTAGAAGAAGCACGGTCTCATCGAGGATGCGCAGGGCCTCCTCGTCGTTACGGGCAACAAAGTCGTAGGCGATTTCGGGCCCCGACTGGCAACCGGCAACTTCGGTGGAATGAAGGCCAAGCGACTGGCTGACAACAGCCTTTCCCTCGCTGATCATTGCCTCGATTTGGGCCTCTTGTACACCGCGTGGATCCGCTAGTGTGCGACTGATTTCAGCGATCCGATTGAGATTGGCAAGATTCTCCGGAGAGGTGATAGTCACCAGCAAGAAGGGGTGACCTTCGGTGCTTGGGCCTAGGTTGGAGACCTGGATTCGATCACTTTCTTCTTCGAGGAGTTCGAAGTACTCAACTATCCGATCCCAGCGCGCCAAGATACGATCCGCGCCAAGTTGGTGGCCGAAGAATTCGTCGGGTGGGGTAATCGAGTCTTGCGCTCCAGCAACCAAGGGAAGGAAGGAAACAAGAACAGCCGCCAGGGTGAGCGCAATGGCCAACGAACGGGTGGTCACTGTGGTTTTTCTCATCGGTTGTTACCTGTCTTTGTTGAAGGCTGGGGATTAAACCAATGCTTATTTGTACGATGACAATACCAGGGTTTGCCCCTGTCACCGCTGAGCAACTATAGCCACAACCCGAACTGGTCCTCCGGTTCCGTCTTTGATTTTTATTGGCAGAGCGATGATATCGAAACCAGCCTCGGGCAAGCCGTCGACATTGGTTAGGTTTTCGAGGTTGAAAACGTTTGCCGCTGCCAGTATTTGGTGTGCCTCGAACCTTGAACTATTGCCTGGGTCGATACTTGCTGTGTCGATGCCGACTCCAAAAATGCCACGATTAACGAGTGCCTGAGCGGCTTCGGGAGAAATGCCGGGGAAGTGGAGCGTGGCGACATCTGTAGGTGTCGAGGATCCGTAATAGGTTTCCCAATCTGGCCATCGTGAGGCCCAGCCGGTACGGATGATGACTATGCTTCCTTCCTGCAGGGTGTTGTTACGCTGCTCCCACGCCTCAATATCATCCACTGAGAGAGTGGCATCGGCGCTAGCGTTTGACTTGCTAGTTATGTCGATAACTACCCCGTGAGCAAATAACCGTTCTACAGGGATGTCTGCATTCGTCCACCCGTTTTCACTGAAGTGAATCGGTGCGTCAAGATGGGTTCCCAGGTGTTCGGGGGAGCTGAAGGCTGCCGACGCATACCAGTAACCACCTTCACTCATGCCCCAATCGAGTTGTTGGTGTTCGAACCTGGATCCGGTTGGCCAATAGAGAGAGTCGGGACTTAATGGATAGGTAAGGTCAATCAGTTCGGCCTCTCCTGGCACCAATAGTTCATTGGCAATTTTTTCAAGCTTGAGTGATGCGGAGGGCTCAGCAGTTGGGGCACAGGCGCCGACAGAGCTCGCAAGAAAGATGGTTAATGCCATTAGGAGAGTATGTAGATTAGGGAGGGAGTAATTCATGTGTGGTCCTCCTGGTGTTTGATGGCGAACTGCTTAGCGTGATGTTCAGGGGAATGAGGGTGCATTATGGCGATTTCCATCGCCACTGTGGGACCAGGGCTCAAGGAAGGCATTCTTTGGCATTTCTTTGATTACAGTCGGTGCAAGGTTGTATTGAGTGATTCATAGCCTTTACGTTTAGCTGTGACACGTCTTCCTGAGGCAGAGTGTCGAAGCCGTGGCAAGATTAGTTATCCAAAAGAGAGAGGACCCGACCGAAATCGATGATGTGGGCCAAGAATAACAACGGGTACCGAGTTAGCCGCTTTATCGCACCGCTGGCGATCGGAGTCTTCGTGTCCGCCGTAGTAGCGCTCGGTGCCACTAATACGGAACAAGCCCCGGTCCTTGTGCGGGTATTGATGGAAACGGAATTAGGAGAGATCGAAATCGAACTCAATACCATGGACGCGCCTGTAACCACCGCGAACTTTCTTCGCTATCTCGATGCCGGATACTACACGGGTGGTCGTTTTCACCGTTCGGCAAGGTTGGATAACCAGGTTCGAGCTGACGTGTTGATCGAAGTCATTCAAGCAGGTACGAACCCCGAGCTTGGACGGGAAGGGTTCCCATCTATTGCGCTTGAGCGCACCAGTGACACTGGGTTGAAACACGTAGATGGCACCCTGTCGATGGCACGCGGTGGACCGGATACCGCAAGGGCCAGTTTCTTTATCTGTGTCGGTGATCAGCCATCGCTAGACTTCGGTGGCGACCGAAACGCTGATGGCCAGGGATTTGCTGCCTTTGGCCGTGTGGTTCGCGGCATGGAAGTGGTTAAGCGGATTCACCAGTCACCTACACCTGAGCGGGAGAACTTGGTCCCGCCCATCGTCATTTCCCAAATGAGGCGGATCCAGTAAGGAGGGGTTCGCGCCTAAGTGCCCATCACCTCGTTGATCTCAGTCTCTATTGTCCTCGACGAGACGGACTTTATCTGGGCTGTTCGGCACAACACAAAGAAATTCAAATGGCGCTTCAAGGACGTTGTACCAGTGAGGGGCCCCGGCAGGGATAAATACGGTGTCGTCGGCGCTCACTTCGTATTCCTCGCCGGCGATTCCCACTCGAGCACGGCCACGCAGCACGTATTGCTCATGCTCGACAGCGTTAGTGTGAGCTGGCATTCCGCTCCCCACCTCATCCATCAAAATGCGGCGCATGACGAAGTTAGGTGCCCCGTCAGCAGGCCCAACGAGAACCTGGATGCGGGTGGCGCGGGCCCCGTTTAGAGTCTCGGTATCCACGTCAGCGGATTTCTTCACGGCTCCGGTGTATGTACTTCTCTGAATAGCTGACTCACTCATCGGCTTTCTCTTGTTTCGTCTGACGTTCCGACTTTTGGTCTTGGTCATCCGGCGAATCGACGACCGCACCGGGTGTTTCGGGCGAACCCTCGGTTGTCAGCGATGCCGGCATTGAGTGAATGTACAAGTCTCGCTTGGCGTAGGGAATCTCGATACCGAGGCGGTCAAATTCGTCTTTGACGCGGTCCGTGATTTCATCACCTATCGCACGCCTGTCCCGTGCGTTGGCGATCCAGACTCGTAGCTGGAGGTCGATGGCGGACTCAGCGAAGTTGCGGATAATGATTTGCGGCCCTGGGGAACTCAGTACACCGTCAACCTTCAAAGCTACATCACGAATGATCTCTTTGGCCCTGTTCTGGTTAGCGTCATAGGCAATCGAGATCGGAATCCGCAACCGGATGTTGTCTCCTGACGCGGTGTAGTTGACGATGTCCCGACGCATGATTTCGTTGTTGGGAATCACGAAGATTAAGTTGTCGGGGTTACGGATTTTCGTGGCGCGCAGGCCGATCTCAATGACGTCTCCCCAGGTTCCGGTACCGCGTGGCGTCGTCCATAGCTCGATCCGATCCCCAACGTGAAACGGTCGGTCCACGATTAGCAGCACGCCGGCGATCAGGTTGGACAGTGTGTCTTTGGCGGCGAAGCCGATGGCTACTCCGAGAACGCTAGCACCGGCAACGAATGGCATGATGTCGACGTTCATCGAGGAGAGCGCAATGACGATGCCCCCCGCCACCGTGAGGATCCGGGCGGCCTTGATGAGCAGGGGCAAGGCGGTATCGTCGAGGGTAGTCTCGGTCTTCGAGGCAACTTCTACCTGTACAACGGTCAACAGTTTTGAGACTAGGTCGGCGAGTGGCAGCGACAACGCCACGATCCACGCCGCGATTACAAGGTTCGCCAGCCCCGCCAGCCCCCAGATGTGAGCGGTACGCCAGAGGACCCATGCTGTTACCGAAATCGATCCGATACGGCGAATGGCCTCGATGAAATGGTCGTCGATCTGCGTATCGGTTTTCGACGAGAAAGATTTGTCGATGCGATTGAGTATCCATCGAAGTACAACGAAGACGATGACGCCGAGAATGAGCTGGCCGGCCGTCTGAAGCACGCGAGGAAGAGCATAGTCTGCCGCCTGCAGCAACCACCGATCGATGTCGGCGCGAGTTATCTGAATACCGAACCCATCCATAGCATGAAACACTAGCAGGCTGGCGCAGGACCCTGAAAGAACATTTTCAGGTACGGCAGAAAGTACTGGAATTATGATCGAGCGTTTGAAACTCAATGAAGCAGTTTGCCACTTGAAGCGATGTGATTCGACGATGGCGCAATTGATTGAAGTTGTAGGCAAGTGTCGCCTCGATGAGAAACAGCGAAAGGTTTCGTTCGCAGCGCTGGCACGATCGATTGTGTCGCAACAACTATCTGTCCAAGCTGCGAAAAAGACCTACCAACGTCTCACCAAAACCCTCGGCCAGCCGAAACCGCGGTCGATCCTCGAAGCTGATCCGAAGATGCTTCGCGATGCTGGTCTCTCTTGGCAAAAGGTTTCCTACATGATCGACCTCGCCGAAAAAGTAGAGAGTGGGACTCTTTTACTTGATAAGTTGCAATTTCTTCCGGACGAAGAGGTGGTCGGCGAACTTACCCAAGTCAAGGGAGTTGGGGTCTGGACGGCACAGATGTTCCTGATCTTCCACCTGGGACGCCTCGACGTATTGCCCGTCGGGGACCTTGGGGTCCGAAATGGTTTTCGTGACGCATATGGGCTGGATGATTTACCAAACAACGAGACAATGGAGCGTATCGCAGAGCCATGGAAGCCTTACCGGTCGATTGGCGCCTGGTATTTGTGGCGGTTTAAAGACACCGTGGAAGCTGACGTATGAGCGAAGTCTCTAAGCAGGAGTGGGAAGATTTCCAGACTTCGGTTGTCGAGTGTCGCCAATGCCAGCGATTGGTGGAGCATCGGGAGCATATGGCTCGCGAGAAGCGCGCGGCATTTAGAAATGAGGAGTATTGGGGACGGCCGGTTCCTGGGTTCGGCGATCGACAAGCGATGTTGCTAATCGTCGGTTTGGCACCGGCGGCTCACGGTGCCAACCGAACTGGCCGCATGTTTACCGGTGACCGCTCAGGTGACTGGTTGTACCGTGCCTTGTATCGAGCAGGATTCGCCAATCAGCCTAAATCTATTGATCGTTGCGATGGCCTCGAACTCACCGGCACTTATATCTCGGCGGCTGTCCGCTGTGCCCCGCCGGATAACCGGCCGACTACGATTGAGCGTGATGCATGCCAACCCTTTCTCGAGCGCGACATCGAATTTCTTGAGTCTGGTGGGCTTGGCATCCGTGTCATCGTTCCTCTCGGGCAGTTCGCTTATAACCAGGTGCTTCGCATATACAAAGACCAAGGCTATTTGGTGCCGAAACCGAAGCCACGTTTTGGGCACAGCGTTGAAGTCCCACTCAAGGTAGCCGATACTGGCACGGGGCCTATAGTGATAGCGAGTTTTCATCCAAGCCAGCAGAACACCTTTACTGGCAAGCTGACTGAGGAGATGCTTGACGCGGTTTTCAAACGTGCTCGAATACTTATCGAGGACGGCAGTTCCTGATATCGAAGCAAGACCGAACCTCGCAATTGACATTGAAACTTGTCGTAGTTTTCAGTCAAAGTATCCTGTGCATATACTGCATACGACGAGTTTATTAACGGAGGAAACATGCTGATCCGTAAACTGAGGGGCTGGGAAATTCCAGAGCGAGAGGTAACGCCGGAAGGTGCCTACTTGAACCGGCGTGAACTCGTGCGATCGATGGGGTTTACAGCAGCGGGTATCGGCTCACTACTCGCTACTGGGTCTTTCGCCAAGGCTTCGGCTCAGCAGCGCATTCGCGGAGTGGACGAGGCGGTTAATTATCCTGACTGGCCCGCAGTGGATAAATACCCGGCCAAGAAGAGCACAGTGTTTACAGAAGAGCTCACCGGTCGCGAGATTACCTCTGAGAATGTCACTCTGGCCTACAACAATTTCTACGAGTTTAGAACCGACAAGGCTAATGTTTGGCGTAATGTCGAGCGCTTTGAAACCCGACCTTGGGAGGTCGAAGTCGGTGGTTTGGTTAACAACCCACAGACTTTTGATGTTGACGATTTGATCCGTAGCATGCCGCTTGAGGAGCGGGTTTATCGCTTTCGATGTGTCGAGGCATGGGCCGCCACTGTTCCGTGGACAGGTTTCCCATTTCGTGCCCTTATTGAGCGAGTCCAGCCACAGAGCGGGGCAAAGTACATACGTATGACGACGGCGTTGCGCCCCCGGCAGATGGTCGGTGTGGAGGAGCAGCCGTGGTACCCGTGGCCGTACCAAGAGGGGCTCACTATCGAAGAGGCGATGAACGACTTGTGCTTGTTGGCCACCGGTGTCTACGGCAAACCGATGCCAAAGCAGAACGGTGCTCCCATTCGATTAATAACCCCGTGGAAATACGGATTCAAACAACTCAAGTCGATAATTTCGATCGAATTTACGGAAGAGCAGCCGAAAACACTGTGGAGCACGGTTACTCCAGGGGAATATGGTTTCTGGGCCAACATCAACCCAGAAGTCGCACACCCGAGATGGTCACAGGCAACCGAGCGAGTTATTCCCAACAACCAGAGGGTCCCGACACGTCTGTTCAATGGCTATGCTGAGTGGGTCGCTGATATGTATAGCGACCTGGAAGGCGAATATGGCGAGTGGCTGTATAGGTAGGCCTGCGATGCAGGCGATCTTTGCTGCAGAAAACTGATCAGGGACGTCGTTCGGTGATGACTTCGGCGACGTCGTGGGTTGGCTCTTCGCAGGTGTAGTTTTCACACAGATAAAAAGTCGGTTGCCCGTCAACAATCTTCTTGCCAGCCAGAAGTGGAATCTCCGCCGCAGCGTCCACCACATCTTCAGTCCCGGGGTCGAAGGCAAGGATCAGATCGTGGGGGCGAAACTGTTTCCACAAAGAACGCAGTGTGTCATAAATTTTAGGTGATTCACTGTCGCCTATGAGAACAGTCTCTCGCTGTGCCCGGAGGTAGTAATCGATCCCCGTGACCATATGGGCGAATCCGCTAGGAGCTGCTTTCATTTGATCTTGAAACGCATGCAGCACATCACTGCCACAACGTCCGTAGCTTTCCTCACCGGTAATTGCCTGTAACCGCAATAGAGTGTTGGCGGCAACTGCGTTGCCGGAAGGCGTGGCGCCGTCGTGGCCTGGCTTCATTCGAGCTATGAGCTGCTCGTGATCAGCCCCCACGAAAAAGAAACAGCCACTGGCATCATCCCAAAAAAGATCGATCATTTGGTCTGCCAGTATCCGTGCTTGACGTAACCATTTGAGTTCGAAGGTAACTTCAAACAACTCGACAAGTCCCCAAACCAGGTTGGCATAGTCGTCGATGTAGGCGAGCAAATGACTTTGGTTGTCGCGGTGGCTGTGCAGCAGGCGCCCATCCACGATCATCCTGCCGACTGCAAAATCTGCTGCTCGCTCAGCAGACTCCAGAAATTTTTTGTTGCCGAGAACTCGATATCCTTTCGCCATCGCAGCGATCATCAGGCCGTTCCAGTCTGCAAGAATTTTGTCGTCGAGGCCGGGATGAATTCTTCGGTCGCGGGCTTGCAGCAGCAGTGAACGGGAAGCGTTGAGGCTGGATTCGAGAGCCTCAGGTTCGACACCGAGATCGTCGAAGAACTCAGCAGCTGGTTTCGCAAGGTTGAGAATATTTGTGCTCTCCCAATTGCCGCTGGTGGTGACGTTGTAGACAGTGCAGAAGGCATCAGCTTGCTCGCCGAGTAACGCCTCAATTTCGTCGAGTTGCCACACGTAGAACTTACCCTCTTCACCCTCAGAATCAGCGTCGATCGTTGAGTAATAGCCGCCCGTTGGTGACTGCATGTCGCGTACCACCCAGTCGAGTGTCTCGGTAGCAACACGGCGGTACTCTTCGTGGCCGGTTAATTGCACGGCTTCTAGATAAGTGATCGCTAGTAGTGCGTTGTCGTACAACATCTTTTCGAAGTGTGGAACAAGCCAGCGATCATCAGTCGAGTATCGATGAAAACCGCCACCGAGCTGATCGTACATACCACCGTATGCCATCCTGTCGAGTGACAGAGTTGCCATATGAAGTACCTCGGCGTCACCGTGGTGCCAGACATGCCGAAGCAAGAGGCTGATTGCCATTGGGTGCGGAAATTTCGGGGCGCCCGAGAACCCTCCAAATAGGGGCTCGAATCGATGCCTGTAGTGGGTAACGGCAGTATTAACTAGGTCAGAGCTCAGGATCTCTAGTGAAACCGACTTCCCAGCCCGTTGAATATTTTTTTCGATGTGTTCGACGATGTCGTTCGAGGCTGCCTCGATAGGGCCACGTTCCTGCTCATATGATTGCCTGACTGATTCTAGGACCCGGCGGAAGCCAGGCATTCCGCCGCGATCGTCGGGGGGGAAGTAGGTTCCGCCAAAGAAGGGTTTCAGGTCCGGCGTCAAGAAGACGGTCAGTGGCCAGCCACCGTGACCTGTCATCATTTGTACTGCCGTCATGTATATATCATCGAGGTCCGGGCGCTCTTCGCGATCAACTTTGATGCAGATGAACCCATCGTTCATCTGCCTCGCAATTTTCTCGTCCTCAAAGGACTCTCGCTCCATAACGTGACACCAATGACAGGCCGCGTAGCCGATACTCAGTAGCACCGGTTTGTCCTCGAGCCGCGCTGCTTTGAGTGATTCCGAGTCCCACGGATGCCAGTTGACGGGGTTGTGAGCATGCTGAAGGAGATAGGGGCTTGTTTCCTGTGCCAGGCGGTTAGAAGGGCGAATGTCGTTCATGTCCCTAGCTTACCCCCTGCGTTCTTTTGACGGTGTCGCATTGCGGCGGACGAGCCACAAAGGTAGCTTGAAGGATCCTCACCACAGGCGAAAAGATGTCAAAAGAGCGTTTATCAAGCAGGGCGGTGCGCCAAGTTGTCGGAGTGTGCGCTATGGCATTGCTGTGTGCTGGGTTCGCGGCCGGCCAGGAGCAAGAACCGCAGACAGGTTTCACAGCCGACGTCAACCTTGTCTTGCTGCACGTGGCGGTCATTGATCCTCGGGGTTCCGATGTTCCCCCGTTGAGCGTTGAGGATTTCACCGTCTTCGACGACGGTGTCAAACAAACGGTTGAGTTGTTTGTCGCGCCTGCCGACGCGCCGCTCGACGTCGCGTTGGTTCTCGATTCTAGTGCAAGTATGAAGCCTGTTGAGATGTTGGCACGTCGGGCTGCGCTGTCATTCCTGGGCCGTCTAGCTCCGGACGATTGCGCTTTCGTTTTGCCGTTTTCAGACACTTCGGGACCTGGAAGATGGGGACGATCAGCGGACCCTGACTTGCGTATGTACATCGGTGGAATTCGTTCGCAAGGTGGCACAGCTTTACATGATGCTCTTCTCGAAGGTCTCGCGCAGCTCGAACGGGCCAGTGCCAATGATCTCGTTGCGGTCGCCAGTGAAGCCGAAGAAGGCCTAACCTCTGAAGAGCGCGAAGAATCTGATATCGGACTAGACAGCGGGCCACCTGTGCAAACTTCAGGTCCCGACAAGGTGGTGGCGTCTGGCGACAACCCGGTTATTACGTTACCCCCTCGGCGGACTTCGCTACTCAGCCAGGTTGGGGATGCCGTTCGTTACCTTGATCTCAGCGCACCGCCCCCGATTATTGGCTGTGGTAAGCCACTCCCTCCGGGCACCTTGACAACCGCAGCCAATGCTCGCCGCAAGGCACTCATCCTACTTAGCGACGGGGCCGACATGGACAGTAAAGCGGGTTTCTATGATGCTCTCGGGGCGGCCCGCGCAGCGAGTGTTCCGGTGTTTCCAGTGGCTATGGGTTACGCCAACGACGACCCTAGTCTCAAGGATCACCTTGAGGAGATCGCCCGTGCAACAGGCGGCAGGATGGTTCAAAACGGAAAGCCGGGCGAACTTGGGGAATCATATGATCAAGTAGTGAGTCTGCTGCGATCGTATTACCTGATCGGATACAGTCCGGATCGCCTGGGATCTCCAGAGCAAACCCCATCAGGCGGGCGACCTCGCTGGCACGATGTCACTGTGGCGCTACGCCGCCCAAACTTCGAGCCGCTTGTTCGACCTGGTTACTATCGCTGATAGTGCCAGGAGCCTTTATAACAGGGACCAGTGACCACCGGGAGCCTCCTAAACAGTCTCGTCCCCTCCTGTACAAGCGTTTCTTTGCCTGGTCTCTATCGAAGCTCCAACGATGCTACGGCGATGAGATTGACCGGCGAAAGAAAGAACTGCTCGGCGCGCTGTACGGAACTGTTGTCGAGATAGGCCCGGGCGCTGGGGCGAACCTTGGGTTTTACCCGGACCATGTGAGTCTTGTGCTGGTCGAACCCAATCCCTATATGCGCCCGTATTTGGAGGAGATGGCCCGGCAACACGATGTTTCGTTCGAGATCTGTGGTGGCACGGCTGAAGACTTGGACCTATCTGATGCTAGCGCCGACTTTGTGGTCTCCACCCTAGTGCTGTGCTCGGTTGATGACCCAGAAGCGGCCTTGCAGGAAGTGCTTCGGGTGCTAAAACCAGGAGGGCGGTTCATCTTCGTGGAACACGTTGCCGCACCTCATGGCACGACAACACGGAAGTGGCAGGGTCGGTTGCGCGGATTTTGGCGGTGCATCTGTGACGGCTGCACACTCGATCGCGAAACCTGGACCGTTCTCGAAGAAGCAGGCTTTGCTACCTGCGAGATCGAGCATTTTGAAGCCGAAGACGCCCCGCTCGTCAAGCCGCATATCGCCGGCATTGGGATGAAGTCCCAGTAACGTCGGAAGGTTACACTTGCGACGAGTTCATCTTAATTAGCGTAGGCAGCGTGGCCGTTACACGGGAAGTTGCCCACCCATAGACCCTAGCTTCCAATCATTGAAGATACGGCTGCGCCTACTGCTTCTAACCAAGGCTCGGGGAAAATACCGATGGCTAAAACCATCAACGTCAGAGCGGTGAGCGCGACAGGGCTGCCCAGTGTGGCCTGAATCGGCGAAGTTTCACTAGCCAAGTTAGCTTTGCTCTGGGATGCGTCACTAGCTGCTTTAGGATCCATGTATATCACCACTAGGACTCTGAGGTAATAGAAGATTGCGATAGCGGACGCTAACACCATGGCGATTGCCAGGTCAGTTCGGCCACCGGCAATGGCAGCGCTCAGTACTGAAAACTTGGCAAGAAATCCACCGGTCGGTGGGATGCCGGCGAGGGACAGCATCATTACGCTGAGCACAATGGCGAGGCCAGGGTGTCGTCGACCTAAACCTCTGTAGGCGTTGAAATCGTCGATATCGGTATTGGCCTTGGCCGACAAGACAGCAACGACCCCGAACGTCCCCAGAGTCATTGCAACGTAGATGATGAGGTAGAAAACAACCGCTTCACTGCCAACTACACCACCTGCTGCCATGGCAACAAGCAGGTAACCGATGTGTGCGATCGAAGAATAGGCCAGCATGCGTTTCATGTCTGTCTGAAGCAGCGCCAGTAAGTTGCCTCCGAACATGGTCAAGATGGCGAGCGTCGCCAGCACGGAAGGTAACAACGAGTCGTCGGCGGGCACACCGGAGAGGAGCCTCAGCAGCGCGGCAACCACAGCTCCTTTCGACCCAGTAGCGATCAGTGCGGTTACTGGCGCTGGCGCACCCTGGTAAACATCCGGTGACCACATATGAAACGGAACCAAAGCCAGCTTGAAAGCGAAACCCACGATAAGCATCAATACGCCGACGGCGGCCCAGATCGCCTCTGGTGAACCGGCTGTTTTCAAGGCTTCAGCGCTTAGAGCCGTGACATTGGCGAACACCAAAGACCCGGTTGCCGCGTAAAGTAATGCGATTCCAAAGAGCAGTAACCCCGACGCCATTGCGGCAAGGATGAGGTATTTGATGGCGGCTTCAAGCGATTGCCTCTCGGTTCGTAAATAAGCCAGCAGGCCATAGAGTGAGACCGTCAACGTTTCAAGGCCGAGAAACAGCGACGCGAAGTGGGTGCTACAAACCAGAACACCCATACCGAACGTGGCGAACAATAAAAGTGAATAGTAAGCCTCACCTGCGCAACGGCGGGCACGAAGGTAGGGATGCGAAATAATGGCCAATATCCCAGTTCCCGAGAACAGCAGCGTCATGAATAGAATCGAGTAACTGTCGATGCGCAGCAAAGGCGTCACATCACGTGGGGCAAGGGGACGCACGCTGACGATCGACGCCAACGCGATTCCGACACCTAGAATCGTTAACCAATGCAGCGTCACCCTTCGGGCACCGTACGCACCGGCGAGCATAACCACCGTACCCATGACGGCGACCACGATGAGCGGTAGAAGGGCGACCAGATCGGTGTTACTCATGGTCGAGACTCCTGCTTAGCTGACGCAGTTGTTCTGGTCGTTGCAGTCCGGGTGCGGCCGCGCAGGATCTCTGGGTCGGCGGGATTAAAGGTAACGTCCCGAATTACTAGCTGGTCCAGCGGCAACCTGGTGCTCTTAAGCGCGGGCTGCGGGAATAGCCCGAGAACAAGTACTAGGAATGCTAAGGCTCCGAGCACGATTAGCTCGCGGGGGCGAAGATCGATCACCCGAGCTTGAGAGTAGGCAGGACCTTTTAAGACTTGCTGCACTAGTTCGAGCATTACTACGAGCCCAAGGACGATGCCGGCGACGGCTACTACCACGAGGCTGGGCGAAGCTGGAAAGCTTCCTAGCAATGTCAGCAGCTCTCCGATGAAATTGCCCATCCCCGGGACACCGACCGAAGCGAGCACAAAGACTAGTGTGAATGCAGACAGCCTCGGGAGCTTCGACCATAGACCACCTAGTTTGTCCAAAGCTCGGGTATGGAAACGTTCGTGGATCATTCCGGCGATAGCGAACAACGCTCCGGTCGCTAGACCATGGGCCAGCATTTGAAACACGGCGCCTTGCAATGCCATTAGTCGCCAGGTTGAAACACCCAAGACTACAAACCCCATATGACTAACGCTTGTGTATGCGATTAGCCGCTTTATATCGGTCTGGCCGTAGGCGAGTACGGCACCATAGATAATGCCGATAACACCGATGATGGCGATTGGGTCGGCGTAAGCAGCAGCTGCCTCAGGGAACAGGGGGACGGCAAACCGGATGAGCCCATAACCCCCAGTTTTTAGAAGCAATCCCGCCAGCAGGATGCTACCTGCCGTTGGGGCTTGGGTGTGTGCGTCTGGCAGCCAGGAGTGGAACGGGAAAAGTGGGAGCTTGACCGCGAAAGCAACGAAGAATCCGAAGAATAGCCAACGCGCCGTGGCGAAAGGCAACGGTGTGCCGAGCAGTGTCAGGTAGTCCGTGGTGAAGATCCCGTTCGCCTGCGCGTGGGCATATGAGAGACCGATGATGGCCACTAGCAGGAACAGACTGCTAGCCATCGTGAAGATTACGAACTTTACGGCTGCACGCACCCGATTCTCATGGCCCCATACCCCAATGAGGAAATACATCGGCACTAGCATCAGTTCCCAGAAGAAGTAAAAGAGGAACAGGTCGAAGGCGAGGAAAACGCCCATAATGCCGGCCAGCGTGGTCAACAAGCAGAGGTAGTGGAGTCCGGGAGAGTGTTTGATCTCGCGCCACGACGTCAGCACTGCGACACAACCGAGGAATCCGGTTAGCACAACGAATAAAACGTTCAATCCATCGAGGGCCAAGTGATAGTCGACGCCAAGCTGTGGAATCCAGTTGAAGCGTTGTTGCAGCACTGGTTCGGGCGTGGTGGCGATCGTGGCACTCAGCGTTAGCCAGAGCCAGAGCGCCATGCAGAACGTGGTTGCCATGGAAAGGAGCGCCACCCATCGCGCCGTGCCCGGGGATCGCCGTTCAAAGAGCCACGCCCCGATGCCGCCCACAAACGGCACAGCAATCAATGCGCTTAATGTCACTGGCAGCATCGTCTTAGCTCCATAACCAGGACAAGAAGAGCAGCGATGCTCCAATCACCATTCCAGCAGCGTACGTGCGGATGCGACCGTTTTGACTGAGAACCAACAGGTAGTGTGAGAGCCGCACCGAGCCCGCCAGCATATCGAGACCATCGTCAACTGGATCGTGACGCAACCAGTGGGTGATCGTGCGGTATGGCGTAACGATAACCATCGAATACATCTCGTCCGCAGCCCAGCCGGAGCGCAATACTTTGGCAATGGAACGTCCAATCGATGAACGTGCGAGACGTTCTTTCCAAGAGGGGCGGATCACATACCAGTGATAAGCCATGATCAGTCCAAGCAGAGCGATTGCAGCGGAGACGGCCTGCAGCGTTAGCTCGGCACGGTGAGTTTGTTCGTCCGTTCCGAACACCGAACTGGTTCCGAGACTGTAACGCTGCTCCGCCGACGCGAACACGGGTTGCAGGAATTCACTGACTGCCTTTATCCAGCGGTCTCCGCCCAGTGTGTCTGGCATTTCCAGGAAGCCAACGAGAAGAGAGACGGCAGCAAGTACTACGAGCGGGTAAAGCATTAAATCGCGAGGCCGATTGATTTGCTGGTCGGTAGCTAGACTCCCGGGACCAGAAAAAATCATGAAGTACCAGCGGAAAGCGTACAGAGATGTCAACGCAGCCGTTACGAGGAGCAACAGCAGCAACCCCGGTCGCGCAAATGGCGATTGCAAGGTTGACCAGAAAATCGCGTCTTTCGAATAGAAGCCTGAAGTGATCAGCGGTAACCCTGCTAGAGAAGCGGTACCGACGGCGGCGACCGCGGCGGTTCCCGGCAAGGCACGGCTTCGCCTTAGGCCACCCATGCGCCGAATGTCAGTTTCTTTGACGCAGTGAGTGACGTTACCTGCCGACAAAAACAGCAGCGCCTTGAAAAAAGCATGAGTAACAAAGTGGAACATAGCTGCTGTGAAGCCCGCGACACCGAGCGCTACGAACATATAACCAATCTGGCTGATGGTTGAGTAGGCGAGCACCCGTTTGATGTTGTTTTCAAAGAGCGCTGTGCACGCTGCAAAGAAGGCCGTCAGAGCACCTAGAGTGGCGACTGTGCCGAGCACCGCCGGTGCTAGCAAGAACAACTCATGGGTTCGAGCGATCAAATACACGCCGGCGGTTACCATGGTGGCAGCGTGTAGCAAGGCGCTCACCGGCGTCGGGCCAGCCATTGCATCGGGCAACCAAGTTTGCAGTGGTAGCTGGGCAGATTTGCCAAGCGCTCCAACTAGTAATAGCGCGCTGACTATGATTGCTGCAGAACTGCCGAGAGGCCAGGAGCGTAAAGCTTCCGCAGCGATTTCGTCGAACTGTAGGGTGCCCAGTTCAAATGCAATGAACAAAATGGCGATCATCAGGCTGGCATCGCCAATTCGGGTGATGATGAACGCTTTTCGCGCCGCGGCACCGTTGGCTGGATCTTGGTACCAGAAACCAATGAGAAGGTAGGAACATACGCCGACTCCTTCCCAACCGAGGTACAGCAACACCAAGTTGTCAGCTAGCACCAGCGTCAGCATAGCGGCGATAAAGAGGTTCATGTAGCAAAAGAACCTGGCATAGTCGGTGTCTTCGACCATGTACGCGGCTGCGTATAGGTGAATCAGGAAACCAACGCTGGTTACCACCAGGACCATAAGGGCCGCGAGCGCATCAAGTTTGAACGCTAATTCGACGCTCAGGCGGTCAACGGCAAACCAGGTATAGAGGTGTTCGGAGGCAAACATTGCCTCACCACTAGTCCGTTCTAAGGCATTGCTGCCCTCGGAGGAAGCGAGGCCCGGGAACGCATTAAGGAACAGCGGCAGGCTGTTACTTACCGATGTAACCCAGCTCGCCAACACTGCCGCGCATGCAACGCTAGCGGTCACCTTCTTGTTGATGTGGTTTGCTGATAGCGCTAGGAAGATGGCGCTGGCCAATGGGACAGCGATTATCATCGAGATCGGCATTATGCTGGGGGCTCCATCATTAGCCGCGCATTAGGTCAAGGGCATCGGCATCCAGAGTTGAGACTCGCCGGTAAATCTGCAGTATGAGAGCGAGACCAACTGCAACCTCGGCAGCGGCCATTGCCATAATGAACATTACGAAAACCTGGCCATCAGGTTGCTGCCAGTGCGCCGATGCAGCGATGAACGCGAGAGCCGACCCGTTGAGCATGATTTCAAGGGACAGGAGCATGAACAGTAGGTTGCGTCGCAACAAGACGCCGAAGGTCCCGATGAGAACCAAAATTGCCGAGACGATCAGAACGTGCGATGTGGGAACAATTGCCATTAGTCGCGGGCCCCTAGAAAGTAGGCCCCGACTAGCCCTGCTAGCAGTAGGACCGAAGTTACCTCGACGCCAATCAGATAGGTTGTGAACAACGTCGTTCCTACTTCGCGCGGCCCAATCGTTGTTGGGGTAATCGTTCGGGTCCCAGTGGCGGCGAGGCTGCCGATGACTAGCACTGCGAGGGTGCTGGTGAGCAATGCTGGTACAACCCAGACACGTGGTGGGAGCCAGCGTCGTTCCTGTTCTCCAGAAGCTGCTGGTCCGGCGACCATCATGATTACGAAGAGAATGACGACGACTATAGCGCCAGCGTAGACGATGATCTCAAGGGCGGCGATGAACGGCGCGCCGAGGGCAAGGAAATCGATTGCTAGGGCGAATAGAGCCAGGACCAAGTAAAGGACGGCGTGTAAAGCATTACTTCGGGTAACCGTTAGGAAAGCGCCGAGAATAGCGAATGCGGAAGCGATGTAAAACACCTGGGTCATGGCAGAAGATCCCGGATATCAACTGAAGACTCCTCAGCTATGGCTTCGTGCTCGTCTTTGCTGCCAATCTTTACGCCGGCGTGGTGGTAGAAGTTGTATTCAGGCCGTTTCCCAGGCCCGTCGATAAGCAGATCGTCTTTTTGGTAGACCAGGTGTCCTCGCTGGTGCTCCGCCATCTCGTAGTCGGGTGTTAACTGAATGGCATAGGTTGGGCAGGCTTCTTCGCAAAAACCGCAATAAATGCAACGTGAGAAGTTGATCTGGAACCACTCCGGGTAGCGGCGACCGTTTTCATCTTCGGTTGCCTGCAGCGCTATACAATCGACGGGGCAGACAACGGCGCACAAGTAGCAGCCGACGCAGCGTTCCTCGCCGTCGGGGTCACGTGTCAAAACGATACGGCCCCGGGTGCGTGGTGCGACCGTAGCCTTCTGCTCTGGATAACAAATCGTTGCTGGGCGGCGGAACTGGTATTTGAAGATGATCCACAGTCCACGAAGTAACCCTGTAATGATTGCCCAGGGTGGATAGTGGGTACGTACGTTCATGGTCAACTTCCTGCTCCGCGGGTGACCACGAAAGCCCCAGTGACCATAAGGTTGAGCAACCCTACTGGTAACAGGACCTTCCAGCCGAATGCCATTAGATGGTCGTATCGGAACCGTGGCAGGGTCGCCCGAACCCAAATGAACAGGTAGATGAAGAAGCCGACCTTAATGGCGAACCAGACTGCCGCTGGCAAAAATGGCCCATTTCCTCCACCGAGAAAAACGGTGGTTGCGATCGCGCCAATCAGTATCATTCCCAGGTATTCACCGAGGAAGAAGAGAGCGAACTTCATGCTGCTGTACTCAGTGTGGAAGCCAGCAACAATCTCATTCTCTGCCTCAGGCAGATCAAACGGCGCTCGTTTCAGCTCGGCGAGCCCGGCGATCACAAAGACAATGAAGGCAAACGGTTGGACCACAATGTAGGGGAGGCCCTGCTGTGCCACGACGATGTCTTGCAGATTGAATGACCCAGCAATCAACACGATACTGGCTAGTGAAAGGCCCATCGCTAATTCGTAGCTAATCATCTGGGCGGTAGCGCGGATGGCACCTAACATTGCGTACTTGCTGTTTGATGCAATCCCCGCCAGCATGACGCTGTAAACACCGATCGAGGACATCGCGAGAAAAAATAGCAAGCCGATGTTGAGGTCGGCGATAGCCCCTGACTCCGTGAAGGGGACGACTGCGAATGCACCGAGGACAGTAATTCCGAGGATCATCGGCGCAATGATGTAGGGGACTGGATCAGCGAAGGGGGGCACCCAGTCTTCTTTGGTTAGCAGCTTGATGGCATCGGCCACGGTTTGCAGGATGCCAAACGGGCCAACACGGTTCGGCCCCAGTCGAAGCTGAAAGCGCGCCAGCAGGCGGCGTTCCACCCATACCAACATTGGGCCAGCAATCAGCAGCACGGTAAGCGTCAACGCCATCTGGGCCAGTAGCTCAGCCTGCGTGCTCATGATTCGACCTTAACTGACTTGAGGCGCATCCACCTGGGCTGTTGCCACCACCGTGTTTCGGCATACCCGGCCGGTATTACAGCCACGTTATCCGGTAGCGCGTTATCGATATCGATTACTACGTTGAGACTGGTCTCAAAAATTTCGCCAATCAGCCGCAAGCGGTAGGCACAGCCATCAACTAAGCTGAGACGCTCAGCGTCCTTCGAATGGAGTCGAAAATAGATGTCGGGTGCCAGCTCTGCTAGCGCTGGACTCCGTCGCGACATTGATTCGCTGCCAAAGATCTCAACAGCGGCGCACACCAAAACGGCGTCATTCTTTTCACCTGGCGCGGTTACTGGTGGCGAACTGATAGCGTCGTTGATGAATTGGTTCTCATTTGCACCGCCACTGTTGGAATCGAAGACACGCAGTCCCGGGTCTCCACCGTGCAACGGTCCACCGACCTCAATCTGGAACTGGTTGATTGCCTCGTTGGAATTCCACCCCGGGGCCCAAACCTGGCCAAGCAGTTCCGGTGGTCTGCGACCGGTGAAACCTTCCATCGAAAAGGCGAACGGGGTTTCCGGATCATCTGATGTTTGCTGTGCGACGGGGAGTTCTCCATCCTGGCATAGGTGTTTACCACTGCGGGGCTTGTTGCGTGCGGCGGGTTCGATAGCCGCATTCCGGCCCGAAAATCGTTGGCTCATTCGGGGGATGGATTGATGGTTAAGCCGGAACCCTGCAGGGGGCGCTACTTTCATCATCCCGGAAAATAACGGGTGGGACGTTTCTATTGCTGCCGTGACTTCTTCGAAATGCTGCCATCGCCCCTCCTTTTCCTGTCCGATTGCGGCGATGATGTTGCCCACTGTGTTCCAGGATGGAACGACTTCCTCTGCTGGCCGTAGTACCTGGTAGAAGCGTTGAATCCGACCTTCGCTATTGATTAACGTGCCGTTCGATTCTGGGATCGTCGCGGCCGGAAATGTATGGGTTCCCAGCGATGAAGTCGCGGTGACCATGTGATCCAGTACAACGAGCACGTCGAGCCGCTTCAGGGTATCGGCGAGATGTCTGTGATCCTCGTATCGTTCAAAAAGGTCATTTTCAACGACTACAAGGGCTGAAACCTCACCAGCGTCGATGGCTTGGATGACCGAAGTAACGCTCATTCCTTGTCGGTCATTTAGTAGCGATACACCGAGGGTATTGGCTTCGGAAACTGACATCGCGAACCAGGGCTTAGTTTCGTTGCGCGCTTGCAGTGCCTCTATGATCTCAAGTGAGGCTTCAAGAATCTCGGCATCTCGATGTTGTGTGCTGGTGATCACCAGTGGGCGCTGAGCTACGGCGAGTGCCGCCGCAATAGGATCTTTGCAATCGTTTGCACTCAAGCTGGCGGCAATCGCTCTCCCTCTAGTGGCAATCGAACTTGGGTCCCCCGATTCGAATGAAGTAGCAAATTCGCTGACGCGACCAGGACGGAGACTGATTACATGAATCGGAGCTCCGGTAATCGCATGGGCCCGAAAAATTGCAAGATCAAGCAAAGGGGCTTCGTTAGTCAGATCGGCACCTAGCACCATGATCGCGTCAGACTTTTCGATTTCCTGGAGTGTTGGCACGTGAAAAATGCCAGCACAGGCTGCATCGGCGAAACGTGCGACGAGTTGATACTCCGGCTCCGCGATCCCCGAGCAAAAATTTTCCTTGCCCGCAAGGGTTTGCAGTGCGAAGTTCGATTCTAGGCTGGCTCGTGGCGAGCCGATGGCGGCGAGTTTTCCTGCCGCCGCCGCTTCGCGAACCGCGCTAGAGGCTTCGTTCCAGATACGAACAGCTGAGATGTTGAGATCGTCTCCTTTGCGTTGTGGCGTTTGCGGTTTCAGTGTTCGATCGTTGGCGTTGACGTACTGGTAACCGAAGCGCCCCCGATCGCAAAGCCAGTAGCCATTCACTTCAGAGTTGTAGCGGCTAGTGACACGGCGCAAGCTGCCCTCTCTTGCGCTCACTAGGGTGTTGCAACCGAGGCCGCAGTGGTTACAAATCGAAGGTGCCGACTGCAAGTCCCACTTGCGGGTGTAGTGGCGACGGTACGTTTTGTCAGTGAAAACTCCCGTTGGACACACCTCGACCAGGTTTCCTGAGAACGGTGATTCCAATGCCCCTTCTTCGACACGGCCGAAGTACACGCGGTCGCGCGACGCGAAGACGCCGAAATCTTGGCCGCCGGTGTGGTCAGTGTAAAAATTTACGCATCGGTAACACTGGATGCAGCGATTCATCTCGTGGTGGATAAGCGGCCCGAGGTATTGATTTTGATAGGTTCGCTTGCGGCCCCGGTACCGGCGGCGGGAATGGCCAGTCATCACCGTCATGTCCTGCAGGTGACACTCACCTCCTTCGTCACAGACCGGGCAGTCGTGTGGATGGTTGATCATTAGCCATTCGATGACTGAACGGCGAAACTGTGTTGCCTCGGGATCATCTATGGCTAGTCGGGCACCTTCAGTTGCTGGTGTCATACAACCCATCACCAGTCGTCCGTTTTTGTCTTGCTCGCCCCGGTAATGCTTCACTGCGCACAGCCGACACGCCCCGACTGAGCCCATCGCCGGATGCCAGCAGAAATATGGAAGGTTGAGCTTGTGGTCGAGCGCTGCCTGCAGAACATTGCGGCCCTCGGCTACCTCGTAGGTTTCCCCGTCGATTAGTATCGTGGGCATGATCAGCTCTCGACCTTGGTTGCAAAGGGTGCTGTGTGCTCGGGGGGTGTTGTTGGGTCGAGCCCGTTCTCCAAATAGGCTTCGAACTCCTCAGGGAACTTCACAAGGGCCGAAAGCAAGGGTCCTTCGGCACCCAGAGCGAGGGCACAAAAAGAATTGGGGCCGATGATCCGCATCTCCTGGTCCAGCAGTTGCAGATCACCTTTTTGGCTGCGACCCTCGACAAGGTCACGCAACAAGCCTTCAATCCACGGTAGTCCTTCGCGGCACGGAGTGCACCAGCCGCACGATTCCTGGGCGAAAAAATGCATAAGGTTAAGAACCATACCCACGATGCTGGTGTTCTGGTCCGCCACGATGACGCCAGCGGTTCCGAGCCGATTACCAGCTTTTTCGAGATTGGTGAAGTCGAGGGGCGTATCGAGCTCATCGGCCGTCATGAACATCGTTGATGCACCGCCCGGTATGGCGGCTTTGAAATCGTGTCCATTCCGCATACCACCGCAATGCTCGTAGATAAGCTCGCGCAATGTCACGCCTATCGGAAGCTCATAGTTACCGGGGTGCTTTACCATGCCTGAGACGCAGTAAAGCTTTGTTCCGGAGTCCTTGGTGAGTCCGAGCCTACGGAACCACTCGGTGCCGTTGGCGACAATGTGCGGGAGGCAAACGAGGGTCTCTATATTTTGCACGATTGTTGGTTTGCCCCAGAGACCCGCGATAGCCGGGTAGGGGGGGCGTGACCGTGGGTTTGGCCGCTTGCCCTCAAGGGCATTCAACAGCGCTGTTTCCTCGCCACAGATATATCGTCCCGCGCTGGTGTGAGTGTGTAGCTCAAATGACCAGTGGCTTCCGAGAATGTTGTCGCCTAGAAACCCAGCGGCGTATGCCTCTTCAATGGCAGCCTCCAGCAGGTGCGCGCCCGTCTCGTATTCCGGGCGCAAGAAGATGTAGCCGATGTCTGCCTGTAGTGCCCAGCCGGTGATGATCATCGACTCAACCAACTGGTGTGGATTACCGTGTATGAGAAGCCGATCCTTGAAAGTGCCTGGCTCCATTTCGTCACCATTCGCAATAATGTACTTGGGCCTTGGTGAATCCTTGCCTTGGGGCACGAACCCCCATTTAACGCCGGTGGGGAAACCGGCGCCGCCGCGCCCGCGAAGGTTTGACTCCTTGACGATTTCTCGCACCTTGCGAGGTGATAGTGTTTCTACAGCCAGGCGCATGGGCTCATAGCCCCCGGTGGCACGGTAACCGGTGAAATCGAGAGGTGGGTTTCCCTCAACGATGTGACGTGTGAGAACCGGAGTAATCTCAGCCACGATCTCCTCCGTGGCCGCGAACGGCTTTGAGAATCGAATCCACAGCATCGGGGCTGACTCGATCGTAAAGATCGTCATTGATCATCAGGGTTGGGGCGTTGTCACAGTTGCCCAGGCAAACAACTGGCAGCAGGGTGAATTCTCCGTCCTCTGTGGTGTCTCCATATTCGATGCCCAAACAATTGCGCAAACGGTCGTGGACACTCTCGTAGCCGCACATCCAACACGACACGCTGTCACACACCTTTATGACATGATTGCCAACGGGTTTTCGGAACAAAAGGTTGTAGAAGGTAGCCAACCCTTCGAGGTCGGCGGCAGGAAGCTCAAGGTACTCAGCGACGTCCTGTAGCGCTGTGTCCGAGATGTATCCATCGCGTCGTTGCACCCACCTCATGACGCTCACGGAAGCGGCACGTGCGTTGTGGTAGTGGGAGCGGATTTCGTCGAGCTGGGCTCTATCTTCGGCGCCGAAACTCATCGATCAATATCCGCGAGTACGTAGTCGATGCTACCCAGGATAGTTATGAGGTCGGCGATCAGACTGCCACGTGAGAGCTGCGGCAGTATTTGCATGTGCGCAAACGACGGAGTGCGGATGCGAAGCCGGTAAGGTGAGGTACCACCGTCGGCAACGATATAGTAGCCATTGTTGCCTTTCGGAGCCTCAATGCCGGCATGTGCCTCGCCCGCGGGGATTGTAAAACCCCATGAAACTCCGACGAAGTGGTGAATCAACGTTTCAATATTGACCATCGTTTCATCACGGGAGGGCGGCATCGACATATGATCGTCTGCGATGTAATTGCCTGCCGGCATGTTCTCCGCTGCCTGTCGGATAATGCGCAGACTCTGCCGAATTTCCTCGAAACGCACCGCAGCCCTTGCGAAGCAGTCACCACCATCGGCAGTCGGTATCTCGAAGTCGAATTGGTCGTAATCCGAATACGGACGTTTCTTGCGGAAGTCCCACTCGAAACCGCAAGCGCGCAAATTCGGACCAGTGACGCCCCAGTCAATTGCTTCGTCTAAGCTAATCGCCCCGACGCCTCGAGTACGTGCCCGAAAGATTGGGTTTCCTATTAACAGGTCCTCATATTCCTTCAGCCGCCCCTCAAAACCCTTGAGAAACTCATTCAGTAAACCTCGCCAATCGTTCGGCAGGTCCATAGCGACGCCGCCGATGCGGAACCATGTTGGATGCATGCGACCGCCGGTGATTGCCTCGACGACGTCAAACAACTTTTCACGGTCAGTAAAGGTAAAAAACACCGGTGAAATCGCCCCGACGTCGTGCCCGAACGTTCCGATCCATACCAAATGCGAGGCAATACGAAATAACTCGCAAAGCAGAACACGGATAATCTTGGCGCGCTCTGGGACCTGAGTCCCTGATAGCTTCTCTACGGCGAGCAGGTAGGCAAGGTTGTTGTTAACACCCGAGAGGTAATCGATACGGTCGGTGTACGGGAGGTAGGTATGAAAGGTCTGCCGCTCCGCCATTTTCTCTGCGCCGCGGTGGTGAAAACCGATATCGGGTATGACGTCAACGATTCGCTCTCCGTCAAGTTTAAGGACAAGGCGGAGTAGACCGTGGGTACCGGGGTGGTTGGGGCCCAGGTTAAGGAACAAGTAATCGGTGCCGTCTTCAGGAACAGCTTTGCCAGCGCCCGGCAATTGTTTCGAGGCCCAGTCGCCGTCGCTCAGACCCCAATCATCTGGCCGAAACCGAAGCGCTTCTTCGTGTTCCACAAGCCGTTCTTCTGGGAGTCTGTAGGGCTCCATCTCAGTGGCTCGCGACGGGTGTTCCTTACGCAACGGGTGACCTTCCCAATCAAGCGGCATGAGGATTCGCCGTAAGCAGGGGTGACCGTCAAATCCGATACCGAACATGTCGAAAACTTCGCGCTCGTACCAGTTTCCAGAGGGCCAGATGTCACTCACGGTAGGGGCACTGGGATATTCTCCCTTGAGTGCGACTTTCAAACGCAGGTCAGCATTGGCCTCGTAGGACATCAGGTGGTAGATGAGAGTGAAATCGCCTTGCCGTTCAGTCCCGTTCTTGCAGGATTCTTCCTGTGCTTGCCGATTACGTTCATCGATCGCTGTCAGGTCGTACAGGACCCGGTAACGGTCATCGCTCTCAGTTACCAGCCAGGCGAGTGCATCGTGCGCCTGGTCAAGCGGTACCCATGCGGTCGGGATGTCGTCTTTTGTTGGTTGGATAACCACCGCTTCTTCACCGAGACGCAGCGCTAAAGATTCCAGAACTGTGGCTTTAGCGGCCATATTTCAGCGACCCTCACTTGGCGGGCGCAAATTCCCCTGGCTGCGGCGTTGCTCACGCTTTAGGTCACGCTGCACTGGTAATTCGGTGGCCGGCACGATGCCGTGCTCATCGATGGTCCAGGAAAGCGGGCGTTTTTCGGCACCTATTTGGTCCTGCAGCAGCAGAAGTCCCTCGAGGAACGCCTCAGGTCGTGGCGGGCAGCCTGGCACGTAAACATCGACCGGGAGGATGGAGTCAATGCCTTGGACGACACTATAGATGTCATACATGCCGCCGGAATTGGCACAGGAGCCCATCGAAATGACCCATTTTGGCTCCAACATTTGGTCATAGAGTCGTTTGATTACCGGAGCAACTTTTTTGAAAACAGTACCCGCGATAACGATGAGATCAGCTTCACGCGGCGTTCCACGGAGCACCTCGGCACCAAAGCGAGCGGTATCGTACTCGGATGTAAACGAGGTCATCATCTCGACGTAGCAGCACGACAGGCCGAAGTTGAACGGCCACATCGAGTTCTTGCGTCCCCAGGCGACGAGATCGTCTAGTCGCGTCATAGCGAAGAACTGTTGAATCGTCGAAGCAAACGAACCACTGGTGCCGCGAGCCGCTGCTTCGGCAAGGTCAGCGGAGCGATCACGTACTGCGATCTCCAACAACTGCTCCCGGGTCAGACGAGGATCACTCATGCTCGATCCGCCAGTCGAAAGCTTGCTTTGCCCATAGGTACAAGAGTCCAGCGAATAGCATGATCGAGAACACCAACGCCTCAACGTAACCCAGCCAACCAACATCCCGGGCCGCGACTGCCCAGGCAAATAGAAACGCCGCTTCGAGGTCAAACACAAGAAAGGCGAGAGCGATTAAATAAAAGTGCACCGGGAACCGCATCGCTGGTTGCCTAGTCGGCGGTATTCCTGACTCGTACGGTAGATTCCGACGTCGTGAATTGCTCCGTGGCCCAATGATCGTCGACAGCCCAATGACCCCACTAATCAACAAGAAAACAATCCCAAGCCATAGTGCAAGTGGCCAAAAAGCTTGGTCGGAAAGACTAGAAACAGGCATTTAGATGACTCACTTTTCCCTTTGCACAGTGAATTTACAGAGCTTGTGAAATTTTTCACAAAGACTGGCCCGAAAAAACGCTCCTAAAGCCCACAGGTCGTCAGCGGTCCCTCGCCGGTGGGGCTCGGGACGTGACGGAAGGAGCGATCGTGCCGATCTCACACTGTGTGACAACTATGCCGCTCAGGGGCACGAAAATCAACGATAGAATTGCGACTTCGCGGTTCTCAGATGCAAAATCCTGACAAGGATATGGAAGTCTTAGTTGACAGTGTAGGTTTTGAATTGCAGTGACGCCTAAATCTTTATGGAGAACGGGTCGCCAGGCGTTCTTACTTGCTCCAACAACGACGACGGACTAGCCTGCTGTTATGAGTGATCGGACAACTCAATTTGACCTGGAAGTAGTGCAAGAGGCGATCAGCGCAGCTGGCGTTGATGCTTGGCTGTTCGCGCAATTTCACGGTCGTGACCCACTAGCGACGCGTGTTCTCAGGCTTCCCACTGACGGTCTTCAGACCCGGCGGTGGTACTACATAATCCCAGCTCAAGGAGAACCGCGAGGCCTCGTTCATGCCATCGAACCGGGGGCGCTGGAAGATCTACCTGGAAGCCGTCGGCGTTACCGAACATGGCAGGAGCTGGATACTGGGCTCGACGAGCTGCTGAAAGGTGTCGGCCGGGTGGCGATGCAGTACTCGCCGCAGAACCGAGTTCCTTACGTGGCGATGGTTGACGCGGGAACTGTGGAGGTGGTGCGTGAACGAGGAATTGAGGTGGTCTCTGCAGCCGACCTAGTCCAACGTTTCACTGCCGTGCTCGACGATGGCCAGATCGCGTCGCATCGTTTTGCTGGGAAGAGGCTTCCGGATGCCATCGAAGAATCTTTTAAAGAATGTCGGGCACGGTTGCTGGCTGGCGCTGCGCTCAATGAATACGAATTGCAGTGCTACCTGCTTGAGCAGGTAGAGGCGATTGGATTAACGACCCCCGACGCGCCGATTGTGGCAGTCAACGGGCACGCTGCCGATCCTCACTACGTGCCCGGGCCGGAAGGCAGCAGTCCGATCGTGCGAGGTGACTGGTTGTTGATCGATGTATGGGCCAAACAGCCGGGATCTGAGAGCAACGTTTTTGCCGATATTACCTGGACAGCGCAAGTTGATTCGGATGTGTCTGATCGCCGGGCCGAGGTATTACAGGTTGTTTTGGGGGCCCGCGATGCCGCGATCGACCTAGTACAGGAGCGATACGAAGCTGGTAAAGAGGTGCGTGGTTTCGAGGCCGACAAGGCTTGTCGTGAGGTTATCGAAAATGCCGGATACGGTGCAGCGATCCAGCACCGAACAGGTCACAGCATCACCAATGAGATACACGGTAGTGGTGCCAACCTTGACGATTTCGAGAGCCACGATGAACGTCTGCTGATGCGTTCAACATGCTTTTCCGTTGAGCCTGGAATCTACCTGGAAGGTGACTTCGGTGTTCGCTCCGAGGTCGACATCTTGGTACCGCCGGACGATTCCCCAGAAGTGACGGGTCGAAAGCAAACAACAATGATTCTGTTGCTCGCGGATGATCCTCAATACTGCTAAACAGATCCAGATTTGACCTCATCTGTTCCGCTAGCGAGCGCGAACATGTCCGAATCCCGAAGACTTTTGTTTGCGAGGCTGTGGGCTACTTAAACGCAATAAGACAGAGACGGTTCTCAAGACAACCAGTTGCATGAGGGTCTGACCACAGCCTGCTAGACTCACCGAGTCGTTCTGCGGTCGGCTGTTATCGAGACATCTGTTCCGGGAGAGAAGAGGAGAAGTGGCGATTCAGGCGGTTCAACTCCGAAAAGGAATGATCATCGAGGTGGACGGTGAACTATTGCGTGTCCACGACTTTCAGCACGTTACGCCCGGCAAGGGTCAAGCGGTGGTTCAAACCAGACTGCGGAACCTTCGTAGCAGCGCCATGATCGACAAGCGTTTCCGCTCACAGGAAGCGGTTGAGAGGGTGCAGCTAGAATCCAAAGAGATGGAATATCTCTACCAGGAGGGTGACACCTACGTATTTATGGATTCAACGACCTATGAGCAGACGCACCTGAGTGCAGCTACGATAGAGGAAGCACTTCCTTACCTTATCGCGAACCTGTTGCTGAAGGTCGATTTCTATGAAGGCCTACCTGTTGGTATCGAAGTGCCGACGACGGTTGATCTTGAGGTCACAGACACTGAGCCAGGACTCAAGGGCGCGACGGCGAGCGCGAGTTCGAAGCCGGCGACGTTGGAGACCGGATTAGTGGTTGGAGTCCCGCAGTTCGTCAATATTGGGGATAAGGTGCGCGTCGAGACCTCGACCGGCGAGTATCTGACGAGGGTATAAGGCGCCAGGAGACTACAACGTAAAGGTATTCAAATTTCGTAGACCTCTCATTCGTCTCGGAACCGTTCCCTATGAGTATCCGCACCCGATCGTTAACGAAGACCTACGGGACCACTGAGGCCCTGCGTGGTGTTGACCTTGATATCGAGTCGGGGGGGATCATCGGGCTACTCGGTCCTAATGGTGCCGGCAAGACAACGCTGGTGGAGGTTCTCGAAGGTCTCCGTACCCCTACGGCGGGCGAGGTATCGGTCATGGGCTTCGACCCGTCGCTGGAGAGTGTTGCGCTCAGGCAACACATAGGTGCGCAACTACAGGCAACACACATTCCCGACGACCTAACCGCCTTCGAGGTATTGCGTCTGTTCGCATCGTTTTATGAGAGATCTGTGCCGGTCGAAGACGTCTTAGAGCGCGTTAACTTGAACGGCAAGGCTAGGGAACTGGCCCGCAACCTGTCAGGGGGGCAGAAGCAACGTTTAGCGATCGGCATGGCCTTGATCCACGATCCGGCTCTGCTGATCTTCGACGAGCCGACTGCAGGACTCGACCCGGCGGCCCGGCGCCAACTGCACGAGATCATTCTCGACCTCAGGGAGCGCGGCCGGACTATTCTTTTTACGACCCACTATATTGAGGAGGCGGAGAGGCTGTGCGAACGTGTCGTTATTCTTAACCGTGGCCAGGTGGTTGCCGACGGAACGCCTCTCGAACTGGTCAGGTCGTCCGAAGGTAAATCGACCATTTTCATTGACGTCGATGGGCCGTTCGACCCTGCTCCGCTGCTGGCAGTCGGCGCTGTGGAACAGGAAAGGAGAGGCGCACACTATCGATTCAGTGCCATCGACTCAACCGCGGTCATCGTTGCTCTTGGTGAGGTTCTACGGAGCCAGGGGGTGACTCTAACCGACATGCACATGCACCGGCCGACACTCGAGGACTTTTATCTCGAGATGGTCGACGATCCGGAAGTCGCCGAACTGCCTGTGGGAGGGGAGTCGGAAGTGGCTGTCAGGAAGCCAGTCGCATGAGCGCCATTCGAGGCACACTCGAACTAAGCAGAGCCTACTTGCTGAAGACGATGCGGTCTCGCTCGGCGCTGATCTGGACCCTTCTTTTCCCCCAGGTGTGGCTATTTATGTTCGCGCTCATTTTTCGCAATATGCCGGATGGTATGAACGCACGGATGCCTGGGTTGTTTACCATTACTGCATTCTCTGGAGCCTTTTTCGGTGTCGCTTATTCACTGGTGACTGAGCGTGAACAGGGCATCTTGCGGCGGATATGGGTAACTCCCGCTACTGCCACCATGGTAGTGATCGGCAACGCGGTACGTTCGTTGGTCATGGTGGCTGCTTCGCTATTCATGCAAGGCGTCCTTGCAAGAATGGTATTAGGTGTCAACTTCGGTCCGGCTGTCTGGCGAGTCGCAGTGGTTCTTGTTTTCGGTGTTTGGGCGTTTGTCCCGCTGGGGTTGATTATGGGGAGTGCTGCGAAGGATATGCGCTCGGCGCCGGCGATCAGTAATCTTATTTTTTTTCCGATGGTCTTTATGTCAGGTGCGGCGGTTCCCCTCGAGATGCTACCGGGCTGGCTTCAGGGCTTTGGTCGCATGTTGCCGACTACGTACCTGGTGCAGGCGCTCGAGGGCGTGATGGTCCGGGGTGAAGGCTTGAGTCAGCAAGGTTTCCCCCTGGCCGTTATGTTGACTAGTGGTTTTATTGCTTTTGGTTTCAACAGCTTGCTCTTTCGTTGGGAGTCGACCCAGCCGCTCGGTGCTAAGCGGATCGGAACTGCTTTGGCCGGTTTGACGTTGCTTTACGCGATCGTCGCATTGGTGACTTAACAATCCGCCGACCCACTCAACGCAGTAGATGGCGAAGAAAAAAACCGAGGTTGGCGGGCCGTTCGGCTAAGCGCCGCATAAACCACGGATACCAGGCTGGGCCATAGCTAATATAGATGCGAACTGGGAACTGGCCGGCGAGTGTATCGTTCTGTAAATCCCTCGCGATGCCGTAGAGCATCTGAAACTCTAATCCCTCTTTTATGCCGCGATCCGTGGCCAATGATTCTGCTTTCTCGACCAGTTTGCGATCGTGGGTGGCAACCGCGAGATGCACTCCGTTGGCTCGCGCATCCTCCTCAAGCATGCGCGCGGTGAGGTGCTCGAAGTTGCGGTTGACCTCATCCTTGTTCTCGAATGCTATGTCAGAGGGTTCTTTGTAAGCACCTTTTACGAGGCGTATTGAAGCTCCCTGGCGGATAAGGGCTTCGACGTCGTCAGTGCTTCGACGCAGGTAGGCTTGTATGACGACGCCGAGTCCCGTGAAATGCTTGCGCAACTGTTTGTGAATCTCCAGGGTCCGATCTACATACGCTGAACTCTCCATGTCTATGCGGATGAACGACCCATAAATCTTGGCGGTTTCCAGGATTCGGCTTAAGTTGACAACTGCAATTTCAAATCCCAAGTCAACCCCGAGCAACGAGAGCTTTACCGACATATTCGAGTTCAGTTGCACATTATTGATGCAAGTGAGAATTTCGATGTAGGCGTCTGTCGCCTCAGCGGCTTCTGCTTTGCTGTGGACGTGCTCGCCGACCGGGTTTAGTGAGGTCGCCATGCCGCGTTTGTTGAGAACCTGGGCGGCAGTAATGGCATCATCCAGGTCTTCACCAGGCATGAACCGCTCGACTACCCGCCGGGTTGTTTTCCAGCCACTGATGCGCCGTTCCCAAGCTTTACTCTCGGACATCTTCAGGAGGGCGATGCTGGCGGGATTCATGGTCGGGTAGGATAACCGTATTGGTCTGGGTTCTCAGTCAGAATAGCCATGCGTGCCGCACGTCTCTACAAGCAGGGTCCCATCGAAAGTGCTCCGTTACAGTTGGAGGACTGCCCCGACCCACAACCCGGGCGAGGCGAAGTCCGCCTTTTGGTCAAGGCTTGTGGTGCCTGCCACACGGATCTTCACATCGTCGAAGGCGACTTGCCACTCAAAAAGTCACCGTTGATTCTCGGGCACCAAATTGTTGGCGTGATCGATATGGTTGGAGATGGGGTTTCAAAAAGGCGCTTGGGTGATCGCGTTGGAGTACCTTGGATCAATAGTTCCTGCGGAACCTGTGATTTGTGCGTCTCGGGGCGTACCAACCTATGCGCAGAGGCACGGTTTACCGGTTACGACGCAGACGGTGGCTATGCTGAACGTGCCGTTGTGCCGGAGCACGCTGCCCACTTACTCCCGGATCTGTTCTCAGATGTTGATGCGACGCCTTTGTTGTGCGCCGGGATAATTGGCTACCGATCATTGAAACTTGCCGGCTTGAAGCCAGGCCAACGACTTGGTTTGTACGGTTTCGGTGCTTCGGCGCATTTGGCGATCCAGGTTGCACGACATTGGGGGTGTGACGTGTTTGTTTCAACGCGTAGCCAGAACCATCGTGAACTTGCTCACCGTCTTGGGGCAGTGTGGGTTGGCGGTGCTGAAGAACAACCTCCCGAGAAGTTGGATGCTGCAATTACTTTCGCTCCTGTGGGCTGGATCATTCGGGAAGCGCTTGCGGCGCTTGCTCCTGGGGGCACCGTGGCGATCAATGCCATCCATCTCGATGCTTTTCCAGTGCTTGACTACAGGGAGCACCTCTATGGGGAGCGCACGCTGCGGAGCGTTACCAATCTGACACACCGCGATGCCGAGGAGTTTCTCAAAATCGCTGCTACGGTGCCCATCATCACGACAGTCGAAGTTTTCGACCTCCAGGACGCGAACATGATGCTCCTGGGAATGAAGGAGTCACGCATCGAGGCCGCGGCTGCATTGGTTCCCTGAGTGAAGCAGAAAGAGGCAGGCTAAGTCAGGCCTGCCCCTTGGCTGATTCTCGTTAATTGTGGCCTATTGTCTCCCAATTACCGGCCGCGGACGATCGCGATATTTCTCCCACAGAGTGGTGTGCTTATTAGCTGATAGATTAACTGGACGGCCGTCAATCCATTCGTTCAGGACATGGGTACGAACCTCGAGGATATCGCCGTCGGCGAGCACCAAGCTGGCGCTTTTGCCGACCTCGATCGAGCCTAAGGCGTCGTCAACACCGAGGATTTGCGCCGGGTAGAGTGTCACTGACTTCAGCGCTTCTTCTTTTGGGAGCCCGAAGCCGGCAGCGACACCGGCATGATAAGGCATGCTGCGGAGGTTGGGTCCTCCACCCCCGTTGCCACCAGTGCCGGCGATGGCGAACTGGACGCCCGCCTCGTGAAGCTTGACCGCTCGTGCGTAGGCACTGTCGTAGGGTTCGTCATCGCGCATCGGGTTCCCCAGAATGCTGCCAATGATCACTGGGACGTTCTGTTCAGCAAGCAGGTCCGCGGCTCGCCAGGCGTCGCCCGAGTCGACAAGTACAATTCGGTAGCCTTGCTCGGCGCCCCACTCAACTGCCCTGCGGACGGTTGCCACACCGGTAACGTGGAGGAACATCGGTACTTCCCCCTTGATCACTGGAATCATTGCTTCTAGCCGGGGGTCACGCGGGTAGCGCGGCCCGCCGGCCGCCTCAGCTTCTTTGGCCCGAGTGTAGGCTTTGACCTCTTCTAGTTGGGCTTCGATTCGACCGAGCTGCTCGTTGCCTCGATCGGCGATGTTGTTGCCACCCCCACGTCCCCCGCCGCCACGTCTCCCGCCGCCGGCACGGAACGATGGAAAGGAAATATGGAGTGCCATAGGTGCAACTGCAGTCATTTGTTCCCAGGTCCATCCATCAAGGCGCAGCAAAGCCGACGTTCCACGGATCAGCCCGCCCCCCATCACTGTCACTGCGTGTGTAATGCCATTAGCACGTGTTACCGGGATCGCTGTAGCCTCCCCGTTGACAGCGACTTCGGCGCGTATATTGGCATTAAAGTCGCCCATTTCATTCAAATCGTTGCCCTCGTCGACGCTACCGATCTCAGAGAGGCCGAGCGAGCTGTCACTGGCGATCATGCCTGGGTACAGGTGGAGACCATCGGCTTCGAAGCGAGAGGCTTCGGATGGAATTGTCGTGTTCGGACCACCGACCATGGTGATCTTGCCCCCTTCCATCACTACAACACCGTTCTCGATGTCTTCGCCGCTGATTGTGTGAACAGTGGCGCCGACGATGGCAATCGGACCGGGATCAGGAAGCATGCTGGGTCGATAGGTGAACTCAGGAGCCACTGGGTTGGGTGTGAATTTATCGTCGACTGTTTCCTCGCTAGTCACGGCGGCGTCACCACGACCTCGACCCCTGTTCGTCGGATTACTCTCTTCAGCTTGTGCCAACGCAATTAGTCGCTGGCGCTCCGCCTCAATGTTGGCGCGCATCTCCTGATCGAACTCGCGGTCGAACATCTTTCGGCCTTCGACGAAAGTCATAAGGACGCGCGAATATACCGACAGTGGGTTGCCATTCCAGAGAACAAAGTCGGCGTCCTTGCCGACCTCAAGCGAACCAATACGATCTTGGAGGTTCAGTTGGATTGCCGGATTCAGGGTGACGAATTTGAGAGCTTCCTCTTCAGTAAGACTGCCGTATTTCACCGCCTTCGCGGCCTCTAGGTTCATGCGCCGCGCCAGGTCACCATTATCGCTGTTGAACGAGACGACAACGCCGGCCTCGTGCATAATGGCGCCGTTGTACGGAATGGCGTCGTAAGCCTCGATCTTGTACGCCCACCAGTCGGAAAAGGTTGAAGCGCCAGCACCGTGCGCAGCGATCTCGTGGGCGACCTTGTAACCTTCGAGCACATGCTGGAACGCGCCGATCTGGAAGCCGAACTCATCGGCTAGCCGAATGAGCATGAGAATTTCGTCCTGGCGGTAGGAGTGCGAGTGAACCTTGCGTTCACCGTTGAGGATCTCCACTAAAGTTTGCAGCTGGATGTCGGTCCGCGGTGGCACGCGGCGCTCCTGCTCTTCTTCGGTTAGGGCATCGTATTCTTCCCACTCGAATTGGTAGTCCTGCGCGGCGATGAACGCTGAGCGGATAGTTTGCTCGACTCCCTGGCGAGTATTTGGGTAGCGATTCTGATTGCGCTTGACGTTCTCCCCGAGGGCGAACTTGATTGTTGGGATGACGTCTTTAACGAGCAGGTCAGAACCCTCATCGGCACCGTAGCGGAGCTTAATGATCGCTGACTGGCCACCGATGGAGTTGGCCGAACCATGCAGAATTTGTGCCGTGGTTAAGCCGCCTGCGAGCTGCCTGTAAAGAGCCAGTGAGTCGGCGTTGAGGACGTCCCCGATGTTGACCTCAGCGGTTACCGAATTGCTTCCCTCGTTGATACTTTCAGCTGCTGAGTGGCTGTGGGCGTCGATTAGGCCTGGGGTCATCTGCATGCCGGTGGCGTCGATGACCATAGCCCCTGACGGTACTGACAGTCCGCTGCCAATCTCAGAGATATCGCCGTCACGCACCAACATGTCAACATTCTCAAGGATACCGTTGGGCCCTTGAGTCCAGATCCGTGCGTTTTGCACCAAGATGACGCCGGGATTATCGGCGGTATTCCAGGTTACTTTGGTGACGGGAGATTGTTGCTGGCCGGCCGCTAGTGGCGCCACCAGTAGCAAAGCGGTGACCATCCAAACGGCTCCGTGAACCGTCTTTATAAACTTCCTCATTTTCTCCCTCCATCATGACGGGGGTTGGTGGGCCCATCGCCGTTATCTCCTGGGGGCACGGTGTGAACGCCGTCAACGAACACGTGCCGGATCTCAGTGCCCTCTGCAAATGGGGCGCCGGTTGCAATTACAACATTGGCAATTTTCCCGGGCTCGATCGTGCCGATAATCGAATCGACACCGAACATCGCCGCAGGGTTAGTGGTTACGGCCGCCAGAGCCGCATCTTCGGATAAACCTGCTTCGATTGCCTTGCGAACGTTACCGGCGAACTCGTCTGGGTTGGTACCGTCGCTCGTAAACGCGAACGTGACACCCGCGGTCGCGATCGCCGCAGCATTGCCAGGAGCTGCCTCCCAGCGCTGTAAAGCAACAAGGCTGATATCCAGGTTGGTGGCGTTGTTATTGCTGACAGACGGCTTGTCCGGGTAGTTGACCGGGACGATTACCTCGACATTAGCGTTGACGAGCACATCAACCATGTCGTACTCGTTGCCGTTGCCCTTGATTATCGTGCTGAGACCAAACTCCTGGGCAATGAGGAGACTTCGCTTGGCATCGCGAGTGTTATTGGCGTCGAATATCACCTGCTGATCACCTGCCAAAATAGGCATTAAGGATGTGTACGCGGGGTTCGTTTCCGGACGCGGGATGCCTGTCGGGTCGTTGTTGAAGCTGTTTTCCCATGTAGCTTGACGCTGCGTATCCAGCAGTACTTGCCGAATCAGGGCGATGACGCCCATCGCCGACGATGGATAACCCCGCCCGAAGCCACCGGTGGAGAATCCGACCACTTGAGCAACTTTGTCGTTGAGCACCATTTCCTCAGTGGAGGTTTCTCGCAATGCGATTAACACGCTTTGGCCGCGGTAGATTCCGTTCTGCGGTACCACTAGGGCAGCGGTGAACCCGGCATCACGAAACGCGGCCAGGCCGGCGTCTTCGTTGGTCAGGTTGTCCGCCTGGACAAACTCGGGATTCACGTGTTGATTTACGCCGGGAGAACCGAGTTCAAGCATCTGTAACGCTTGTCGGCCGCTGCCTCGAGAGCTTCGCCCACCGCCTCCACGACCGCTGGTCACCAGCGTTGGGGCCGCACTCGGTTCCTCTTGGATGGCGACCTCCGAAAACGAATCGATCCATCCGGCGTACACTGTCATTCCGGAGCCATCAATAATGCGGGCGTCGGGTGGGGTGGCGACGTCGGTGCCAACTGCCTCTATTAAGCCGTCACGCAGCACAACGGTTGCGGTTTCGACGCTACTGCCAGGGGAGGTGATGACAGTCGCGTTGGTGATCGCGTACGCGGCTTGTCGTTGTGTTGCCTCCGCCGGTTGGCCTACGGAGACGATCATAACCATAAATATGGCAGCTAGGTTTGCGACCCTCTTCAGGGGTCGATTCATGAGAATCCAATGAAGTCGGTGCATGGAAGTTCCTCCAGTTTTGGGAACACCTCCGCGGTAGGGGAGTTCTAAGCCTGCCGCGGGTGCGAGCCGGACATGCCCAAATGAACCGTAAACAACCGCCGAGGTCAAGGACGCCCTTGACGGGTGAGTGAAGGCGGGTTACCAACCTGCCGGCACGGCACTGCCCACAAAGGGAATGTTATATAAGGAAAATCATGGCTCAGAACGATTTTAAAACGGAAAACGAATCGCGACCGGCGTTGATTCGGGCGATGGGCAGATGGGATCTCACTGCTGTTGGGGTAAATCAGGTTATTGGCAGCGGTATTTTCATAATGCCGGCCACAGTAGCGGCAACTGTAGGTATCCCGTCGAGTTTGTTGCCATGGGTCGCCGCCGGCATGGCGAATGCGCTGATCGTGTTGTGCTTTGCGGAGGCTGGCACACAGTTTCGTGAAGCGGGGGGACCCTACGCGTACGCACGTACCGCATTTGGTCCCTTCATAGGCTTCGAGGTTGCCTGGATGATGTGGGTTACGCGTGTCGTCGCGCAGGCCGCACTTGCCAACGCTTTCGCGCTCTATGTTGGCCGTTTCTGGGCTCCCGCCACCGAAGGCCCGGGACGGCTTCTCGTTGTTACGTTGCTTTTGGGTGGACTCGCTGCAATCAATCTCGCGGGCGTTCGTTACGGTTCTCTGGCGATAAACTTCTTCACCATATCGAAGCTCGCACCCTTAGCCTTATTCCTCGGGGTTGGAATCTTTTTTATCGAGCCAGGGAACTTTGAAGGGATGTTTGATCTGAGCGGTGGTACAGGGACCTTCGGTGCCGCCGTTCTAATGTTGATGTTCACTTTCGGGGGGTATGAACTGATTACGATTCCGGCCTCCGAAGCGCGTTCGCCGCGAAGGGACGCTCCGCGGGCGTTGTTGCTGACGATTGGGGTCGTGTTTGTTATCTACTTCCTCGTACAGCTCGTTGCAGTCGGTACGCTCCCGGCGCTCGACACCTCAGATACCCCACTCGCGGATGCTGCCGAAGTGTTCGGTGGCAGCACCTTTGGTGTTCTGATCGCTCTCGGCGGGCTGCTTTCAATCGCCGGAAGCAATGCTGGTTCAATGCTGACGGGACCACGCCTCACCTTTGCACTTAGCGACAACGGCCAACTCCCCGGATTTTTCGCCCACGTGAATGGGCGATATCGCACGCCCGACGTGTCTATCCTGATCTACTTGGGCATCGCGGTAGCACTTGCCTATTCTGGTAGTTTCGTCCAACTGGCCACCCTAAGTGTCGTTGCTCGGATCATGTTCTACATGACGACTTGTGCCGCAATTCCCGTTTTGCGGCGTCGTTTTGAAGCTCCAGCTGATGCTTTCAAGTTGCCAGGCGGAATGTTGATTCCAAGCCTCGCATTGATCGTCTGCATCATGATCCTAAGGAGCGCTAGTGCAGCGGATATCAAAGGAGGCGGAATCGCCTTATTAGTAGGCGCGGTTTTTTACTTAATGGCCGGGAATGCTGGCAAACAGTCTTAGTTTCTGGTGTCCACACCCGGGGACAGAGACCGAACCTTCGTTAGAGCGTCAGTAATACGGCCATAATCTCGATGCCCTTCCAAAGGTTCAAAATCTTCAAATTTTCGTTGGGCGAGTGCTGGTTGTTGTCGTGGTTAACAGTTGGCACGAGGATCGTCGGCAGGCCGAGTATGTCGGTAAAGGCGTATAGCGGCACGCTGCCACCGGTTGTTGGAAGCGCTACGGGTTCGGTACCGAATGCCTCCCGCAGACGCTCGAGAACTGCTTTGCTAACCGGAAGATCCATGGACGTTCGTGCCGATGGATAACCGAATTCTCCTTGGGCCACCTTGGCTAGCATTGGATGTGCGCCCCGGGTAGAGGCATCGGGTTCTTCCCTTATGACATGAAAGCCTTGTTGCCGGATGTGAGCTACGAGACGCTCAACTTGGCTAGAGGGACGGATGTCATGAACCAGCCTCAGATCCAACTCGGCGATGGCGATGTCGGGGACAATCGTTCGGGTTTCGTCGCCGACCCAAGCCGAGCTTATACCCCGGACGTTTAATGATGGGTAGGTGATTGCCTCAACGCGACGTCCCCACTCGCCTTCGGGGCGGGCGAACCCTAAAGCTTCGGGAGATTGAGTCGGATCGTCGGGAATGTTTGCGATGGCTGCGATCTCGGTTTCGCTCAACGGGACCCTGTCGTCGTACCAACCGTCCACCATCACACGGCCACTATCGGGATCCTTCATGGTGGCGAGAAGTTGAGCCAGTCGCATGGCTGGATTCGGTGCCCAGTTACCGTAGTGGCCGCTATGTAGTGGCTGCGTTGGTCCGTAGACCGTCAGTTGGACCGTTGTGATGCCACGGGCCCCGAACGTCAATGTTGGCCGGCCCGATGGGTGCTTCGGTCCGTCGGCAAAAAAGACGATATCGGCTGCAAGTGCGGCAGCGTGCTGGTCGGCAATCAACGACATGTTGGGGGAGCCAGCTTCTTCGTCACCCTCGAAGAGAAACTTGATGTTCGATGCGGGTTCCAGTCCGGCGGCGCGCAAAGCGTCAAGGGCAGCAAACAACATGATAATTGGCGAACGATCGTCCGAAGCTGAACGTGCGTAAATGCGCCACTCTGGATCGATTGGCACCCCTGATTCAGTCGGAATCGGCACGATCTCGGCACCGTCCTCAAGGCGGCCATTGCGAAATACTGGCTGCCAAGGCTGATGCCCGACCCAGCGCGTCGGGTCGGCAGGCTGGCCGTCATAGTGACAGTAGAATAAAAGTGTTTGCTCAGCCCCGGGGACGTTGAGTTCGCCGAACACATAGGGAGCACCGTTGGTTTCCAACAGTTGCGCCTTAATGCCACGTGCCTCCATGGCTCGCGTCAGCCATTCAGCGTTTATGCGAATGTTCGGCAGGTCGGCAGCAACATTGGGAATGCGCAGGAATTCCAGGAACTCCCCGAGAATTCGATGCTCGTTAGCCTCACGATAGCTCCGTGCTGACGCAACGATGTCGGTTTCCGCCGACTGTTGAGGAATCACTGCTGTAGCAGCTGTTGATCCAGCTATGAGGCTTGTTGCTAGCAGGCAGCGCAAAGCGAGAGTTCTTGGGTGACGTTCCTTCATGTTTTTTGCTCTCCTTAGAGTGCACGGGGGTTGCTCGTGAATATTAGTCAACCACCCGTAGTGCTGCGCTCTTAATCAAACACGTTACATTGCTACCAATTACCAGACCGAGATCCTCAATGGCGTGTGTAGTTACCTCGGCCCACAGTCGTTGTCCACCCATTTCCAATGCAACGAACACACGGCCCGTTCGTGGGACCAAGTCTGTGACAACGGCCGGCAAGCGATTGCGCGCCGAGAGGCCTTCAGTATTGCCGGAAGCTAGCATTACGTCGGAAGCAGCGAATTCGACGAACATCGACTTGCCAGGATTTTTCAGGTCGGCTGGCAGCCGCAATTGAGTAATGGTGTTACCAGCGTTCACAGTTCCGAGCCAACCACCATCCTGAGACCGTGAAACCTTCGTGAGCCGGACCAGATTGACTGGTTCGCCAGCAGCGACAACGGCGTCGGCACCCAGAACTTTGTCCGGAGGTCCCTGCTCAGTAAGTCGGCCCTTATCAAATGCGAATATCCAGTCGGCGACACGTTGAACCTCGGACCGATGGTGGGAGACGTAAAGCATCGGAATATCCCATTCATGAACCACCCGGTCGACATAGCTCAGGATGGTTTCGCGGCGTGGTTCATCCACTGCGGCGACCGGTTCATCGAGCAGCATCAGGTCAGGAGCGCTCATCAGAGCACGTCCTAAGGCAACGCGTTGGCGTTCACCTCCGGAAAGGGACTTTGGTCGACGCTGCAGTAGATCGTTGAGTTCAAGCACCTCAGCGATCCGTTTTAAAGACGACTCTTCTCTGTTTAGAGGTGATGGCCGTTGGGCGAAGCGGAGGTTGTCTTCTACGGATAGATGGGGGAAAAGCCTTTGATCTTGAAACACGACGCCTAGGTGTCGGGATTCAGGTGCCAAGGCAATCCCGGCCTCGGTATCGAGAAGCACTCGGTCATCGAAAGCGATATAGCCTTGGTCGGGAACAACGAAACCGGCGATCATCATCAAGAGAGAGGTCTTTCCTGCTCCCGAGGGTCCAAATAGTGCTGTGATGCGATGTTTGGAGTCAAAATTGAAGGCGACATCGAAGCCGCTTTCGAATTGATGCTCGCAGTGCACCTGGAGATTCACGGCCCCGCCCCTCGTTTCTCCAACCACTCACTGGTTGCCAGCGCCACCCCAGCAAGCACGACCGAGACGATCGCCAATCGGAATGTTCCATCACCGTCGGCCCGGTTCATTTCTGAAAACACAGCGAGTGGTAGCGTTTGGGTAACGCCTGGAATGTTGCCGGCAAAGGTGATTGTGGCCCCAAATTCGCCCAGGCTGCGGGCAAATGCCAACACAGTTCCGGAGATTATGCCGCCTCGTGCAAGAGGCAAGCTAACCCGCCAGAATGAGTCAAAAGGGCTTGAGCCGAGTGACCGGGCGGCATCCTCGAGCCGGGTGTCGACACCCCGGAAAGCTAGCCTAATAGCACGCACCATAAGGGGGAAACCGAGTGCTGCACTGGCAATCGCCGCTGCCCACCAGGTAAATGAGAGTTCGATTCCGAGAGTGTCCTGGAGCCACATTCCAAACCAAGTCCGTCGCCCGAACATCCGCAACAACAGGTAACCGGTAACTACTGGAGGCAGTACAAGAGTCAGGTTCACCAGAGTTTCGATCGCCCACTTGCCACGGAATTCGCGGCGGGCAAGTAACCACCCGACCGCGATGCCGAAAGGTAACGAGATCAGCACCGCCACCAAAGCGACACGGACGCTCAATACCACCGCAGTCCATTCGGTGTTGGTTAGGCCCATGTTCAAATTCCTGTTAACACGTTTAGCGGCGCAGTCCGAGTCGAACGTTCCGCGATTTTTACCGGTAAGGGTCCGTGAAACCTCGATCGAGAAAATGTTTGCGGCCACGGTCAGAGATGAGGAACTTGAACAACTCTGCTGCCTCTTCTTCGGTCTCATCAAGTAGCAGTAGAGGATATTCGATCACGTCGTGGAGCATGGGGTCTATGGGGCCGACATATGTGACATTTGAATTTCTAGCGACGTCAGTTGCGTAGACGAAACCGCCATCGACTTCGTCCCGGGAAACTAGCGCTAGAGCCGCCCGGACATCGACAGTGGGAACGAGTTGCGGTTCGATAGATTCCCAAAGACCGGATGCTTCCAGTGCTTGACGAGCGTAGATCCCCGCAGGCACCGAATTTGGATCCGCGATCGAAAAACGAAGTTGCGGATCACTGAAAAACTCTCGCAAACTTGGGACAGCTTCGTTTTCCAGTTGATTCGTTACCGGTTTGATCACGATGAGTTGGTTGCTTACCAATGTGACGCGACGGTCGACAACAAGCCGATCGTCGACGTAATCGGCCCAGGCACCATTGGCGGACAGGAGAAGATCTGCGGGAGCACCCCGCTCGATTTGTCTTGCGATCGTGGAGGTTGGTCCAAAACTGACATCGATGCCAATACCTGTTTTGCTTTCGAAATCTTTCACTGCAGCTTCCAGTGCGTCGATCGTGCTCGCCGCCGCCAGCATCAAGGTGCGTTCTGGGGGCATATTGGGATCAGCACATGCCATAGCACTGAGTGACAGGAGAAAAAGCCCTCGAAGAAGTGTCGAGTACAAGCTAGTTGATACTGCTTGCGGCGAATCGGCGGGCCTATTGTTTGATGTCAGGGTGTTTCGCATGCTACTACTTTGCCAGCTAATTGAGTGTTTGGCATCGGGAAGCGGGTGTGAATCCCGCACTGCCCCGCAACTGTGATCGGGGACGAAAGCCGCAATCGGCGGTCTTCGCAATCGAAAGACAGCGATGGACTACCGACAAAGCCACTGGGGTAACTTTCTGGGAAGGCGCGGCGAGTAGGTTGATCCGTAAGTCAGGAGACCGTAACCAACCGGATCAGGTTGGTCCTCGCGGGAGGTGGATGTAGTTAAGCGGCACCCTCTCGCGGGGCTTCTCACCGAGCATCATAGGAGGATGCTAATGAAGCCCCGCTTTTTCGTAGGCGTTCTGTCATTTGTTTTTCTTGTCGCCGCAGTGTCGAGAGCAAATGGTTTTCCTGCTAGTGAGCCGACTTTTGTTGCCATAGCCCCACACCAGGAAGACGTACCAGGGCAGTCTCCATCAGATCAACAGAAGGATCGTCAGGGCACGATCCGCTCCGACGAAAAAGTTGTTATTACCGCAGAACGTGAAATAGAGAACATCCGTAACATCGGCAGCAGTGTTTCACTGATCACAAGCGATGAAATTACCGCTAGTGGTGCTCGTTGGCTGATTGACGTTCTGCAGTTTGCACCCGGAGTGAACGTGGTGCGCAGTGGTCCAGCCGGTTCGTTGGCGCAGGTGTTCATGCGAGGCAGCAATACTAGCCAGACACTTTTTCTGATCGATGGCGTTAAGGTCAATTCACCAACCACAGGAGCCTATGATATTTCCGGGATCCAGCTATCAGCCGATCAAATAGATCGCATCGAGATCGTACGTGGTCCGCAGAGCAACTTGTACGGTTCACAGGCAATAGGTGGTGTCATCAACGTAATCACCCGACGTGGCAGTGGTTCTGGGGCCTGGGGCGTCGAGGCTGACGGTGGTTCTTACAGCACCAGTCGGTTCAGCACGTGGGGTAGTGGGCAAATCAACTCCGCACGTCTAGCCGGTGGAATTTCCTACTTCGACAGTGGTGGTTTCTCAAGCGCTAGCGAAGCCGACGGCCATTCCGAGCCGGATAGCTATAAGAACCTTTCCTACCATGGCCGTGTCGATTATGGGTTGGACAGAGGGATGGTGGCTTCGGCTTTCATCCGTGGGTTCGACACTGACGTCGACTTCGATGGGTTCGATTTCGTCGAGGGCCCCGTTGACAACCTAGTTAACTTGCAGACTAGCACCGAGACGGTCGCCGGTGGCACGGTCGGGTACAGAGGGGAAGGTGTTCACTCAACTGTGGAAATTTCAACCTCGGTAGCTGGTCTTACCACTGACACGCCGGAGGATTTTTTTACCGGCTTCGAGCTTAATTCTTCAATCCGGGAAGTGGACTGGCAGAACGGTATCAATCTCCCAGGTGCCCAGACTTTGGTCACTGGTCTCGAGTATCGACGCGAGCAGGCTACGTCGTTGAGCCGAAGTGGTTTGGGCGAGGATTTTTTTAGCGAAAAGGTCGACTTTGTAGGTGTTTATGTCCAGGATCGCATCCGTATCGCTGATCGTGCGCGGGTCACCGGCGGCGTTCGTCTTGAGGACCACAGCACCTTTGGTAGAAAGTGGACAGGCCGTGCCACGGCAACGATCGATGTCAACCAGCTGGTCCGGGTCCACGGTTCGATGGGTTCTGGGTTTAAGGCGCCAACCCTCAATGACCTCTACTTCCCTGGCTTCAGCAATCCAGATCTGCAACCAGAGGAGAGTGTTGGCTTCGATCTCGGTATTGATACATTCGTCCCTTCTTCCCAAGTAAGTCTTGACGTCACGTTTTTTTATAATGACATAAGTAAGTTAATCGAATTTGACTTCGTCTCTGGGCGACCGGAGAACCTGGGTGATGTCATAACGGTAGGTGCCGAAGTCGGGGGGGAATACAAGCCGAATGAAACGCTTACTTTGTCGGGCAATTACACGCTGACCGATGCTGCTTCCGAGAGCGTTGACGGCCAGCTTATTCGTCGTCCGCGGCACCAAGGGGGTGTCCGTGTCACTGTTCGACCGGATGAAAGCCTGCGTTTTTGGAGCGAAGTGCGCGTGAAAGGAGAGAGCTTCGACAATGGGGTCAAAGGGCGAGAGCGTCTCGATGGTTTTGCAATCGTCAACCTAGCAATTAACTATCAGTTGCTTAATGCTTTGTCGGTTCGCACTCGAATAGACAATCTGTTCGACACGGACTACGAAGAAGTTCTTGGTTTTGGCACAGTAGGCCTTAGTGGGTATTTCGGCGTTACCCTTACATTGTCGCGATAACTAAAACGCATGCTGGAAGAACAGCGGCTCCGCAGTGCAAACTCCTCCAAGTAAGGAGACGAAATGGCCAGGCTAACCAAACTGTACACGCGTACCGGTGACGGTGGCTTAACCCGTCTAGGTGCGGGTACCGAGGTAGCGAAGGATTCGCTGCGTGTCCGATCTTATGGCACGGTCGATGAACTCAACTCATGTATTGGTAAGGCTATAGCCGTTGGATTGTGTGAACGGTTGAGTACCGAGCTGACGGCCATTCAAAATCAACTTTTTGACCTAGGCGGCGATCTGGCCACGCCCGAGAGCGAGAACCCCGAGTTCGATGTGCCGCGCATTGGGACGGAGCAAGTAAATAAACTTGAGGTGCTGATAGACGAATTAACCGAGGTCGTTGGGCCGCTTGAGAACTTCATTTTGCCGGGCGGTTCACCTGGCGCAGCAGCTCTTCATGTGGCTCGAACCGTATGTCGTCGAGCGGAGCGGCGCGTGGTCTCGCTGGCTCGCGAGGAAAACGTTGGCGCCGACATGGTGCCCTACTTAAATCGCCTCTCTGATGCACTGTTTGTTATGGCGCGTTTCGAAAATCGTGAAGCTGGTGTTGAGGAGCCATTGTGGCAGCCGGGGCACTAGCGGGCCCATTTGGAAACACTGCTACTGCAAGCGCACAGGATTTCGTAGAAGCTACTCAATCGATTGTTTCTTGGTTTGGGTATACAGGCTAGATGTTGTCGTTGCGTACCCGTTCAAGTCGGTCAAGAAAGTGGACGATCCGGTGGCCAATAGCCTCGACAAGTTTAGCCTCGCGCTGCGAGGGTTCAGCACGCCCCAATAACGTTCGAAACGTTCGCATTACTGCTGTGGCTTCACGAGGGGCGAAAAAGTCAATGTGTTCAAGCCCTCTTTCGAGAGAGCCATACATTCTTTCCAAGTCCTCCTGGGTTGCTGGTGGCGTTGCCCGACAACGCTTGCCGCTCACTGGTGGCTCTTGTTGTCTGGGGTCACCAACTGCCAACAACAATTCATAGCAAACCACTAAGCACGCTTGGGCCAGATTGAGGCTAGGAAATTCAAGATCGGTAGGGACCCCGATCACCTCTTGGCACAGGTCCAGCGCCTCAGTTGGTAGCCCTTTGTCTTCACGGCCAAAGACGATTGCTACGAGCCCATCTTGGGCCCGTTCGGTGATTACGGGCGCGATGGTGCGCGGGCGAGCCATGTTTCGTTTGTCGGAGCGTGCACGAGCCGATGTTCCTACAACATAGATAACATCCGAAACGGCGGCAGCCAGGCTTTCGTAGAACTCAGTTCCGTTGACAATTCGGCTGCTTCTGTGGGCGACCCCGTCGATTCGATGTATATCGAACTCGTCTGGCTCCACGAGTCGAAGCCGCGATAGCCCCATGTTCATCATCACCCTGATAACCCCGGCGATGTTGACGACGTCCTTGGGCTTGTTTAAGACGATAACGACGTTGGAGAGTGGATCCGTTTCTGCCACGAGCTTAGCCAGATTCATTTGACAAGGAGGCTCACGCAAGGTTGCCCAGTGTAGTGTCACTTGGCAAGCTCCTGGCCAAGTTACTGGTGCTTGAATTTACCGAAGACTAACTAGGAAGTGACAGCGTACCGGGAGATGCTGTTCAGGGAGATTACATGGACGTCGCATGTTTGTCGGCATCAAAGCTTCGCAGTTTAATCAGCGACCGTGAGTTGTCATGCGTCGAGGTAGTTGAGGCTTGCCTAGCACAGGTCGAAGGCTACAACGGCAAGATCAATGCGGTGGTGACTTTGAACGATGCCGCTGTCGACGAGGCACGACAACTCGATAAGCGGTTGGCTGCCGGTGATAACGTCGGTGTACTGGCCGGGATTCCGGTAGGTGTCAAGGACGTGACGCAAACCAAGGGCATGCGCACGACGTTCGGCTCAACGTTGTACGCGGATCACGTTCCCGAAGTTGATGCATTAGTGGTTCAGCGTCTCAAAGCTGCTGATGCGGTCATTCTCGGAAAGACCAACACCCCCGAGTTTGCTGCTGGTGCCAACACCTTCAACGAGGTCTTCGGTGCAACGCGTAACCCTTGGAACACTGACTTGAGTGTTGGTGGTTCAACGGGCGGGGGCGCTGCTGGCTTGGCTACTGGGATGATTGCCTTGGCCGAGGGCACCGACTTGGGTGGCTCGCTCCGTATTCCTGCGTCGTTTTGCGGTGTTGTTGGGCTGAGGCCTTCACCTGGACTGATTCCAACTTGGCCGAATGATTTTCTTTGGGATGATATTTCGGTTACAGGTGGCATGGGACGTACGGCCTTGGATGTTGCTTTCATGCTCGAAGCCGTCGCTGGTCCCAGCCAAGTCGCGCCGCTGCACCAATCGATTCACGGACGTGAGTTCGCAGAGGTGGTTCAACGAGGTATGCCGAAGGAAACACGACTGGCTTTTTGCTCCGACATTGCTGGTATCGGCGTCGATGATGAGATCCAGAAAGTCTGCCGTGTGGCCACTGAAGAGTTGGGCCAGGTAGGTGCATGCGTTGAGGAAATTGATCTTGATTTAAGCTACGCGCGAGAAGCTTTCCTCGCCATCCGGGGGTTGTGGATGGTTACCAATCAGTACTCTCGCCTAGACCGAATTAGTGAGTTTGGTGACAACCTTGCAGCTAATGTTCGAGGCGGTCTCGAGACCACCATCGTGCAACTTGCCGCCGCCCAACAAGCCCGGGCCCAGCTTTGGGCCGAAATGCACGAGTTTTTCCAGAGATTCGATTTCCTCCTCACACCGTGCATGGCGGTGTCACCACATCCCGTCGAGCAAAATCACCCCAAGACCATAGGTGGACATGCAATGAAGACCTACATCGACTGGGTAGCCCCGACTTTCATCTTGAGCCCCACCGGATTACCCATTGCCTCGGTACCAGCGGGACTTGACTCCAAGGGCCTTCCGGTCGGTATACAGGTGGTCGGCGGGCCGCAGAAGGAAGAGGCAGTTCTTGCAATCGCGGGTGAGATTCAGCGTGCCCAGCCTATTGGGTTGCCACCACTCTCTTAATTACCAACCGAAACTAGCTGCCACTGTTTTTACCAGGCCAAACGTTCTGGCTGAGTGTTTAGGCCGGAACGAGTGTCGGGTAGGCTGGCTCCCAGATAAGGCTGTCGACAAGGTCTTCGATTGGCGTGTCTGCATCAGCCTGAGCGAGACCTTCTTCGAATGCTTGTCGCACCACCGCCTGAGCGATGCTGCGTGTAATCTTGCGCATATCAGAGAGTGGAGGGTAAAGCTTCCCGGACTTGAGATCTTCGGGCGACACTTGGTCGGCAAGATCGGCGGCCGCTGCTGTGAACATCGAATCGGTAACCTTCGTGGCTTGTGCAGCAAGAGCTCCGAGACCGACCCCCGGGAATATATAAACGTTGTTGCCCTGACTGACATGGATGGTGCGGCCGTTGTACTCAACTGGGTCAAAGGGACTACCTGTTGCGATTAGTGCCCGGCCCTCAGTCCACGCAACTACGTCAGCAGCGTGTGCCTCGCTCATTGCGGTGGGGTTCGAGAGCGGGAAAACAACAGGGCGCTCAACGTGCTTAGCCATCTCTCGCAGCATTGGCTCGGTGAACGTACCTGGCACACCACTGGTGCCGAGTAACATCGTTGGTTTCATAGCTCCGATTAGACTCTCGAGGCCGATCTGCGTCGCTGGATCCAACCCATGCTCTGTGGCCAGTTCATGCGGCCACGCAAAAGTTTTTTTATGCTCGTCAAGGCCATCACGCCCTGTATGAATCAAACCACGACTATCGAGCACTGCGATCGCACGAGTGATTTCATCGGCCGACTTGCCCATGCGCTCGAAAGCTCCACGCAACTGGTGCGCGATGCCAATGCCGGCGGCGCCGCCTCCGAGAATCGCAATACGTTGGTCACTAAGTTCTTCCCCAATTACACGGCAAGCGGCAACCAGTCCGGCAGTGGTCACTGCGGCCGTACCCTGGATGTCGTCGTTAAACGAAAGTATCTCGTCTTGATACTTAGCGAGGAGTTCGAAAGCGTTGACTTTTTTGAAGTCTTCCCATTGCAGTAGCGTATCGGGAAAGCATTCTTTGACTGCTTGGATGAATTCGTCGATAAGTTCGAGGTATTCGCTGCCCCGCAGACGTGGTTTCCGATAGCCAAGATAAAGAGGGTCGTTCAACAGGTGTCGGTTGTCGGTGCCCACGTCGATACTGATCGGCAGCGTCGTCGATGGATGAAGACCCGCGCAGCCCGTGTACAGTGCTAGCTTCCCGATTGGGATTCCAATGCCGCCCGCCCCTTGATCACCCAATCCGAGGATGCGTTCGTTGTCGGTCACGACGATGAGACGAACGTATGGTTTGTCGAACGCTGTCAGAAGTTCCTTGATGTGCCCGCGGTGATCCGGGGTTATCCAAACGCCACGCCCACGACGGAAGATCCGACTAAAGTGGAAGCAAGCGTCACCGACCGTTGGTGTGTACACGACCGGCATAAACTCTTCAAGATGATCGATTAGCAGCTTGTATAGGAGTGTTTCGTTGCGATCTTGGAGCGCTCTTAGGCCGATGTACTGCTCCAGCGGCTCAGATTTGCGGGTGATCGCGAGGTAGGTCCGCTCCGCTTGGTCCTCGATGGTGTTGACTTGAGTAGGCAAAAGGCCTTTCAGGTCGAATGCCTCCCGCTCTTCTTCGGTAAAAGCCGTGCCTTTGTTTAGTAGGGCATCCCACAGCAACTCTTTGCCCCGTTTGTGAACCTCAATTTTCAAGGTCCCATCGTCTTGGCGGTCGAAATAATGCGGCATAGGAAGCGTTCTCGATTCGGACTTAAAAGGGTGGGATTAGGGGCAAAACCCCAGACAATCAGGTTATTCTAAGGGATTGTAACCGTTTTTTGTTACTTATGGTGCCCGGTCAGCCTGCATTCGGTGCACGAATTTAGCGACGAAACGTCGGGGCATGAAGCGAACACCGAATGAGAGCAGTCTGGTTCCGACACCTGGAATGACAAAAGCTTTACCTTGCATCATAGCCTCGTAGCCAGCTTCGACTACCTCTTCAATGCTGATTAGGCGCTTTTTGGCTACTAGGCCGGAAGTTTCCATGCCAGCGACCTGCTGAAACTCCGTCCTTACAGCGCCTGGGCACAGAGCCGTCACGCTGACTCCCTTGCCTTCCAGTTCTTCGTTCAGGGCCTCGGAAAAGTGCAATGCGTAGGCTTTGCTTGCGAAGTAGGTAGCCATCAGCGGCCCGGGTTGGAAGGCAGCAGCGGAAGCGACATTCAGTACACGCCCACTCCGGCGGGTGACCATGGCCGGTAGGAACAGAGCGGTCAGCTCGGTGATTGCTGCGACGTTTACCCGCACTAGGTCCATTGATTCTTCACAGTTGGTTTCGGCGAACTCGCCGAAGGTTCCAAATCCAGCATTGTTAATTAGGTACTCAACCTCAAGTCTTTTTTCTTGGACTTGCTCGAAGAGCTTTCGCGCACCGTCGGTGGCAGCGAGGTCGGCGACAATTACGTGGGCGTTGATTTTGTACTTGCTTTCAAGCGAGGCTGCCAGCTCACTCAACCGGTCTCCCCGGCGGGCCGTCAGGATGACGTCGTTCCGGTGTTGGGCGAACAAGCGAGCAAACTCAACGCCGAAGCCTGCAGAAGCACCTGTAATAAGGGCAGTCGTTCGCATCAGTATATTGTCCGAGTATCCGTCAGGCTTTTCCAAGGCTAGAACGATGTTACGTAGTCATTAAGTGACTTTCGACCAATGTCGGGAACCTTGGCGTTCTCGGCTGGATATCCTACGACAAGCAACAGGAACGGGCGCTCGTTGGAGGGTCGGTTGAGAATTTCATTGAGGAACTTCATTGGGCTCGGCGTGTGGGTCAGCGTCGCTAGGCCGGTGTGATGTAAGCCTGTGATGAGGATGCCACTCGCCAGACCAACCGATTCGACAGCGTAATAGTGTTTCATGGTCTCGCCATTGGGGCGCTTGCCTGAGTTCTGTACGAAGATCGCAATTAAGACAGGGGCAGTTTCGAGAAATGGCTTGTTCGAATCGGTCCCAAGTGGTTCGAGTGCTTCGAGCCACTCTTTGGGTGCGCGATGTTCGTAAAACTCACGTTCTTCGATCTCGGCAGCTTCTCGGATTCGTCGCTTAATATCCGGTTTGGTGATGACAACGAAATGCCAGGGTTGCAGGTTGGCACCGCTTGGCGCTGTGCCAGCGGCACGGAGGCATTCGTCGATGATCGCCCGGTCTACAGGGCGATTGGAGAATTCACGTACCGTACGGCGACGGCTTACCTTTCGGTAAAACTCAGTGGCACGTTCACTCATCTCGTCGGCCGGGTACTCGCGATGGGTGCTCAAAGGCACAAACTTTGCTCGGCTCACGGCAGGCTCGCTGTCTTGATTAATTTTGGATATGTCTCAGCAGAGGATCTCTCAAAAGTTGTCGATTACTGCAAAAGCCCGGGCGAAGAGGGCTATATCGGCACTATGGCTATAAGTAGTGAATTGACACACGGACCCTGGAACCGAGTGTCAAGACACTCCTATACTTTGCTACCTACTGCCGAATCGCTGTTCCCAATACCTCGAAACGGCCGTCCGATAGCAGTGGCCCCGAGCCTATAAAAGCGCGGGCAGGAAAATGCCCATCGAAGTACGTACGATAGATGTTATTGAATGTGTCATAGAGGGTTAGGTCAGGGCAGAATACCTGCACGGTAACTAGGTCATTCATACTCATCCCGACGCGCTCGAGTCGATCCTTCATGCTATCGAGAACGATCCGGATTTCTTCCTCGACATCCTCGGGAACTTCCCCAGTTTCTTCATCCCGCCCGATCGCGCCAGCTAGGTAAACGGTGTCGCCGTGAACCACCATATTGCTGTAAGGATTGGTGTCAGTGCGCCCAGGATTGTTCAAGTATTCCAGCGGTGGAGCCGCGTCCGTGTCACCTGTGTGGATCTCCACGGTTTCCGTTTCAGAGCAAGCGGACAGCGTGATGACTAACAACGGGATGATCAAGATGGTCAAGGGGGCAGATCGCATTATGTTGTTCCTTCGTTTTCGGCCTGTGCCGGTGAATGCAGTAGGAGCGAGAGTTTAACGGGTCTTTGACTGTTTTCTAACCCACGTTATCGAGAGCCAAGAATTCGTGGTGCTGATGGGAGCGTAAATACGTGCGCTCATGACATTTTGTGCGGGGTGCGTGGTCGCTTCGTTATCTAGGACGTTAAGGTAAGCTGGAGGCGTGTCCGAACCCGCAACAAGAAACACAATTACGCTATGCATGTTGACGCGTAATGAGGAAGACCGTGTTTCGGTCTCGTTGGCGGAGGTGCGTGACCACGTCCACCGCATGATCGTCTTGGATGCCGAGAGCGACGATGCAACCCGAGAACTTGCACAGAAAGCTGGGGCAGAGGTTGTCGTTCGCCCGTGGGAAGGTTTCGTGTCAGCGCGACGTTATCTTCTATCACTTGTTACGTCACCATGGGTCTTGATGATCGATGCTGACGAGGTCATTGAGCCGGGACTTTGGATAGAACTGGAGTCACTGGGTTTTCCAGAATGCAGTGCTGATGGTTTCCAAATGCGGCGCCGGACCGTGTATGAGGGCAAGAAACTGCGTCGCGCTTTCCAGCCCGATTGGAAAATGAGCCTGGTGAGGGTTGGCAACGCTTACTTCGAAGATCGCTTTGTTCACGAATCGCTGAAGGTCAAGGGTGTAGTCGAGCGCTTGCAGACCGAGATCCTACACTCAAGCTTTCGGTCTGCTGATGATCATCACCAACGGATTCGAACCTACGCGCGCTTGGCAGCGCAGGATCTTGCCGAGCAGGGTAAGCGGGTGAGTTTTACTAACTTGTGGCTGCGACCGGCTTGGCGCTGGTTCAAGGAACTCATTCTTCAAGGTGGCATTGCTGACGGACTGCTGGGCTTGAAAATGGCGAGCCGCTCGGCGTACGGAGTGCATTTGAGCTACCGGTACCTACGCGAGATGAATGACAGCCTCTGAAAAGTGTTGGAGCATTGCTGTTTTCGTCGCCTCTGTTATCTCCGTAGCGGCGTGCTCGCGTGTTTATGTCCAGGAACCAGCCTTTAGTTTGGAAGTATCCGCCGGAGACGTCATATCAACTGTTTTTTTGATAGGTGATCTCGGTCGTCCGTCAGCGCCACTGGACAACTTGATCGATGCCATCAGCCATGATGTGACGGAGGTTACAGCGCAGACACCGCGTTCCGCTCCTATCATTCTCGGGCTTGGGGACAACCTCTACGAAAAGGGTTTACCGCACGATTTGGAGGCACCTGGAGCAGAAGCTGAGGTAGCCACGCTGCGTGCCATCGGCACCCAATTTGCCCGTATCCAAAACAAAGGTCACCAAGTGCCCTTGATGCTGATCCCAGGAAATCACGATTACAATGATGATGCCTTGGCGATTCGGAATAACCTGGGTGACATTTCCCGCTGGTACTTTCTAGAAGAGCTTGCAATCGATGGTGCCGATGCTTGGACCCACCTGCCGGGCGACGCTTCTCGGTTTGGGTCTGCAGCCGAGCTGTTCGATCATCTCGAAGGTGATCCTGCAGCTCGCGTTGAGTTTATGGCGCCGATGCCCATTCCGGGTTTCGACCCCGGGCTCTTTGTAATCGCCGTCGATAGCGAACTGATCCTTGATTTGTATGCGCAGGGTTACAAGGATCTCGCGGCGTCATACTGGCAGAGACTCGAGCAGGTGATTTTGGCAGCTCCCGACGATGCTTGGCTGATGATTGCGGCACACCATCCGCCGGTTACTTATGGCAAGCACGGGAGGATGTCTTTTGGAAATTGGATGTTTGGCCAGGGTTGGCCACAGTTTCCTCAGGTTTGGCAAAAAGCGCTTGTCGCCACTCTGCCTCTTGGCATCTTGTTAGGAGTCGTGGTTTATCCGGCGGCGCTGGCCATCGCTGCAGCACCGCCGCTGGTAACCTCGCTTGTGTCGGGGCGGAAGCAAGATGTTGGTTCAGCCCCGTACGATCAGTATGCTGCCGAATTCCTTAAGTTGACCGCAGAATACGAAGTCGACGCTGTGCTCGCCGGTCACGATCACAGCACCCAGATTATCGAGCTTTCTGCGGTTGAAGGGTTCTCCGGTGACTCGCTCCTGGTGATTACCGGGGCTGGTTCAGATGTTGGACCGGTTCGCCGCGGCCCAGGAACTGTTGCCTACCTGTCGAATCACTCGTATGTGCGTGTAACCCAGCGTACTGGGGGGCTCATCTTTGAAATCATTGATCAACAGGGTGAAGCCCACTATCAGTACGAAGTGTCAAGTTAGTGTTATACGTCGTGCTCGAAGGTGCCAAGGTCGGTGACCTCTGGGGCATGGTTCTCGGCCCGCAGAAATTTCAATAGATCAACGGCTTTGATTGTTGAGGTCATGGTGTTGTCCAAAGGATGGAAGCTGACCTGGTCGCAGTCGAGCATGCCGAGATCGACTACCACCTGGACAGCCCGTTGCGTATCGTTGATCACAGAGAATGGTGTCACCGCTCCAGGAATTACGCCTAGGTAGCGAGTCAAACGATCGGCACTGCTGAACGAAAATCGTCCGGCACCAAGATGTCGGGCAAGCGCTTTGAGATCAATGAGCCGATCCTCCAAACAAACCACTAGCCACATAGCACCCTTCTTGTTGCGCAGGAAGAGATTTTTTGTGTGGGCACCACTGAGCTCGCCGCGCAACACCTTGGCCTCTTCGACCGTAAACACGGGGGCATGGTGGACTGTCTCGTAAGTGATCTCGAGCTCATCAAGACGGCGAAACAGTTCGTCGGGTGTTGCAGCCGGGCTGCCATCGTCTAGTTTCAAGTCTTTGTTCATCACTTCTCTCCTAAGGGGAATTATTCCACCTTGTGGAGATCGTCACTTGACTTGATAGCGAAGTACCAGACAGGCTAGCGAGATGGGTGATATTCCGGTCTCTGGATTTCGGTCCGACATCACGGTGAGGTCAGAGGAGGTTCTCTCGATCCTTGCCGACAATATTCTTGTTGACGGATTTCACCTCGTCATTGACCTTGAGAAATCGCACGGTTCCTACATGGTCGATGCTCTACAAGGCAAGGAATATCTAGATTGCTACTCGTATTTTGCCTCGCTGCCGATTGGTCACAATCATCCGAAAATGCGTGCAGGCGACTTTCGTGCCACGCTCATGCGGGCGGCGGCCAGCAACCCTGCGAATAGTGACGTATATACGCGCGAGTTTGGTGCTTTTGTGCAGATTTTTCGGGAGATAGCCGCGCCGAAAGAATTCCCCCATTTGTTTTTCGTCGCCGGGGGTGCGCTCGGGGTTGAGAATGCCCTGAAGGTCGCATTTGACTGGAAACGTCAGAAAAATTGCGCCACTGGGGTGGACGGTGGTGGGGACAAGGTCCTGCACTTTCGAGAGGCTTTTCACGGGCGTAGTGGTTATACATTGTCGTTAACTAACACCGGTTCGGTGAAGACCGATAATTTCCCCCAATTCAGCTGGCCGCGCATATCCAACCCTAAGGTGCACTTTCCGATCGACGAAGAAGAAACGGCAGCCGCCGAAGCTGCCTCCGTGGCCGAAATCGAGCAGGCGTTCGACGCTGACCCGAACGGTATCGCAGCAATAATTATTGAGCCGATCCAGGGCGAGGGAGGCGACAATCACTTCCGCCCTGAATTCTTAAAGCAGCTGCGGAGAATCGCTGATACGCGCGAAGCAATGTTGATTTTTGATGAGGTACAGACCGGGATCGGGCTTACCGGCAGTATGTGGGCCTTTCAACAGCTTGGAGTTACCCCGGACATCGTTGCCTTTGGAAAGAAAACGCAGGTGTGCGGGATCATGAGCACTGATCGGGTCGACGATGTCGATACCAACGTCTTTCATGTATCAAGCCGGATTAACTCGACCTGGGGTGGCAACCTAGTTGATATGGTGCGAGTTGCGCGCTATTTGCAGATCATCGAAGAAGATAGCCTGGTTGAAAACGCTGCCCAAAGTGGCGAGTTGTTCCTCAGCGAGTTGCTTGCCATGCAAGAGCGCTTCGCTTCGGTTACCAACGCCCGGGGGCGTGGCCTGATGCTGGCCTTCGATCTCCCAGATGGTGCCGTGCGAGACCAGTTACGTGCGCGATGTTGGGACTTAGGATTGGCGACACTGGCCTGCGGTGAGCGCTCAATTCGATTCCGTCCCAGCTTGACGTTTAGTTCCGAGGACATCAGTAATGCTGTGCAGTTCTTGCACGATGCCCTCGCAGCGCTCCACCCCTAGTTCCTACCCTCCGTACCAGTAACCACTGTACCGATCCCCTTCTCCTGTAGCATGCGGTTGAACGCTGCCAGGTCACCCTCACGGACCGCGTTCATTTGTGCCATGTGGGTGCCAATGTTTTCTTTGTACATCTCGTGTACGGTGCGGTGTGCCTCGGCGGGGGCGAAGTCGTGCCCAGAGATATAACCTGACAGGCTGGCGACTTTGGCGTACAGCTGGCGCGGGTAACGCAGATTGTCTTGACCGCCAACTAGGCGTAGATCGGTAAGGTTCATTTCGAGGTCGATTATCTTTTCGTCCAGCACAGTGATCTGGTTGTTGATCTCGCTGAAATCGGTGTGATCACGCAGGAGGACCCGCAGTTCGTAAAGCTGCGAGCGCACCAGTTCGGCTTCGTTGAGTATGCCAGCGATGTCGTTTTGATTGTCGCGCAGTTCGAGCATCATTTGCAGTTGTTCATTGATCTCAGCCTCTGCACCCATCGAAGCTGGATCCATTAGCAAGGTTAGAGGTTGCTTCTGGGGAACCTCGTTGTTGACTGTCAACTGCACCGTATAAGTGCCTGGCGGAGCCATCGGGGTCACCGGGCGACCGTCGCCCGGGTTTCGGGTCCCGTTCTCGCTTAGCTGGACATGTGGGTGGCCGAGTGGCTTTGTGCGCATCACCGCCCGCGTCGATGACTCATAGCGCATGTCCCAGTAGACTCGATTGAGACCGGGACGAGCCGGCGGGTTGCGGATCGTACGCACGACCTCGCCATTGCTGTTGAGAATCTTAATTGTGATCCGAGTGCGACGATTGCCACTACGGCTTGCACCCATTTCTTCGTTGAGTGTGCCGGTGTTTCCAGTAATTTCCATTTCCTGGGACTCTGTCGACTCATCGCTGCTAGCCTGATTTGCTGTCCCTGCCATCTCTTCACTCAGCCAGTAGCTGATCGATGCTCCGGGGTTAGGATTGCGACCAGCAGCTGGGTCTTGGCCCGACATTGGTCTCCCAACCCTGTGAAAGCGGTAGTTATCACGTGGCGCAAAGAGGTGGATGTTTGAGGAACGGATCAAGTCAGTCATTTGTTGCAGTGGTGTGATGTCATCCATGATCCAAAAGCCACGCCCGTAAGTCCCTATTACCAAGTCGTTGAAATGAGGCTGTATCGTTAGCCAGTGGACCGGTGCGTGGGGCAGGTTGCTCTGCAGTGGCTCCCAGTTGTTGCCGTTGTTGAAGCTCACGTACACAGCGTTGGCAGTGCCGGCGAACAACAAGCCCGGTGTGTGTGGATCCTCTCGGATTACGTGAGTGTAGGCTAATGGTCCAGCGGGAATTCCTCCCGGGTTTACCGTCGCCTCGTAGTCCAGTCCGACTCCCATTGCAGGTGTCCCGGAATGGCCATCCATGCGTGTCCAGCTCGACCCGAAGTCCGTTGTCTTGTAAAGGAAGGGTTCGAAAATACCGATCTGGTGGGTGTCGATTGCCACATACGCGGTGCCGGCTGCATGGTTTGACGGTTCTATGTTCGAGACGGTACTCAGTGCTGGCAAATCCGGCATATTTGCGGAGACATTCGTCCAGTTATTACCGCCGTCGCGTGTTACTTGGACCATGCCATCATTGGTCCCCGCCCAGATAAGATCTTCTTGCATTGGAGATTCGGCTATAGCGAATAAGACTGCGGCGTAAGTCGGACTGGTGTCGTCAAAGGTTAGGCCTCCGGTTTTGAGCACCAGCGATGGGTCGCCAGTCGACAGATCTGGGCTTATAACTTCCCAGGTGAGGCCCTGATTAGTGGTTTTGTGGACCACTTGGCTGCCAACGAATACTTTGTTCGGATCGTGTGGTGATACGTGGACTGGAAACGTCCATTGGAAGCGGTAGCGCAACTCGCCAGCAGACCAGCCTTCTGGGTTGTCGGGCCAAGGACTCACATTGCGCGAATGGCCGGTGCGAGTATCGTAGACGTCGAGGATTCCGTCGTAGCAGCCTGACCATATGGTGTGGTCACCGGCTGGCACCGCAAAACCTGATTCGCAGCCTCCCACCGAGTGCCACTCGCCGATCGGGATGTTGCCCCCAGTGAGACTGTTGGAGGGTCCGAAGGTGCTGGGCCCGTCTTGGCGGTTACCCATGACATTGTAGGGAATCTTGTCGTCGACGAAGACGTGGTAAACCTGGGCGATTGGCATGCGCGGCCGTGCCCATGATTTGCCTCGCGTCGTAGAGATGGATACGCCGCCATCGTTGCCGACAACGAGACGGTCCGGGATGATCGGGTCGATCCACATATCGTGGTTGTCTCCACCGGCGCCACCGCCAGACCAAGTGCTGCCGCCATCGATGCTGTGGGAGTGGCGCGTCGACATTGTATGCAACTCATCAGGATCATCTGGCGCGACGGCGAGGCGGGTGTAGTAGAGAGGTCGTTGCATTAGGTCGTGGTTGGCACTTACCATCCGCCAGCTGTCACCGCCGTCGTTCGAACGGTAGAGGGTCCCGTGCCCAGGGTCGACTGGTGCTACCAGACCGTTGCTCGATAGCTCGATCAGTGCGTAGACTCGATCTGAGTCTGCCGCTGTCATGCCCAGACCGATTTTCCCGTACGGACCCTTGGGCAGACCACGGCTGCCAGTCAGATTTTCCCAGGTGTCACCACCGTCCGTGCTCGTCCAAAGGCCGCCGCCTGGGCCGCCACTAGTGCGCCCCCAGGTACGGATCAGCAGTGGCCACATGCCAGCGAACAGAATGTTGGGATTGTTTGGGTCCATAACGACATCGGCAGCACCGGTGTTGGTGTCGACAAACAGCACCTGCTCCCATGTTTTACCGCCATCCTGGGTTCGGTAGACACCACGTTCCTGCTGAGGGCCGTAGGCATGGCCCATGGCTGCGACGAAAACGGTATCGGGATCAAGCGGATCAACAACGATGCGGCCAATACGACCGGTTTTTTCGAGCCCCAGTTGCAGCCAAGTGTCGCCTCCATCGACCGACTTGTAGATACCGTTGCCAGTAAGCACATTGGAACGAATGAATGTTTCCCCGGTGCCAGCCCAGATCACATTGGTATTGACCGGATCGACAGCCAGCGAGCCGATTGCGGCCACAGGTTGGTCATCGAAGATCGGCTCCCAAGTAGTACCACCGTCTCTTGAGCGAAAAATGCCGCCTGAAGCGGCGCCTATGTAATAGATGTTTGCGTCGCCAGGTACGCCGCTGACAGCAGAAACACGATTGCCGACCGGTCCTATGTAGCGGTAGGTGAGTGCGTCGAGTTCATCGATGCCGCCTGGTTCCATCTGGTTGCCACCACCGAAGCGTTGGCCGGTGACTGCCATCGGTACTGAGATCATACCGATCAGTAGCACCACTCGAGACAGGAAAAAGATCGAAAAAACCTTCCGCATCGGGAACCCTCCGTCAACTGCAAGTTGTATTCAAATTAGGTATTTGGGATATCAAAAAGCTAATTCAGCGAGCTTAATCATTCAGCTTGATGTGTGCCAACATTCGAGCTTTTTAGTTGCCTGGAACTGGTTCAACTTTGCGGTTTTATTGCTTGGCAACCAGCAACGGTAGGGAGGCGCCGCCTTGACTCCAAGTCCCTTCGATGGAGAACCCATCTGCGGCCATAGTTCCTTCGAAACTTGCGTCTGCGTAGTCGAGTTCGAGTCGTAGGATGTTACCGTCAAATGATGCCCTATTAACTGGCAACCCGAACTGGCCTTGGTCAGGGCTATCCATTATTGCCCGGAGAACTCCACCGGCGTTGGCCTCCAGGTGAAAAATGATTTGGAGTGTCTGAGTCCCAGCCGACATTGAACCTCCCCAGGTCCCCATGATCTTCACAGCGTTTGCTGGGGAAACCTGGGCCACGGTTATCTCCGGCTCGACGGCAAGGTTCGACAGGGTAAGGCTAAAGGGAAACGTCTGCCCGCTCTGTTCGAGGTTGCCGACGATCGTCTGGTCTCTTTCGTTCCAGGTGCCGACGAAAACTGGATCTCCCGGAACTCCTACCATCGCGAACGAGACTAGACTGCCAGCAACACTGATTTCGGTAAGAGGGAAGCCGCTAGTGTTCTGCGCTGGAATGTCGATCAGGCCCGTCCAACCACCGGCCGTGGTCGCTTGCAGCACGACCCTTAGATCCATCGAATCCCCAGCAATAACCATCGTACCGGACCACACACCGCTCATATTGTCTTGGTGTGATACTCCTGTTGTTGTCTGGGGGAACAGCAGCGTCGCAGCCAACATGAGATATAGGCATGAGAGCAAGGTAGGGTTTCTATTCATGAGGCGCCTCCCCAAGGTTTGCTGATCGATCGCAGGTTGCATGACTTATGCGGCATTCCACTCCATAGCCTGTATTTGTGGGAACCTTTCTCGATAGATTATCGCCCAGAATAATTTTTGTGTCTCCCATACAAGTTAATAACCAGACGTCCGAGGGCATTGGCTGGATGCTGGAGGCTGCACTGGCCATGATTGTGATACCTGATCAGCCTTTCGGCTACTTAAAGGAGCATCATCGATGAGACAGCACGTCAGAGCTACCCTCGCATTTTTACTTCTGCTCGTCGTCGCGGTCTCGCAGCCTGTTATCGGTCACCAGACGCGTGTCGCGGACCCACAGGAAGCCCGGACTGTCGCGCTTGATGCCGAGCTTCCCTTCGATCCGGATGTACGCTTCGGGACGTTTGCCAACGGCCTCACCTATTTCATCCGAGCTAACAAGCGACCTGAAAACCGTGCCGAACTGCGCTTGGTCGTTGACGCTGGTTCGGTCCTTGAGGATGACGACCAGCTAGGCATGGCTCATCTTCTCGAACATATGGCATTCAATGGTACCGAGAGATTCGAAAAACAAGAGCTCGTTGAGTTCATGGAATCGATCGGTATGCGTTTGGGCCCTGATGTGAACGCGTACACGAGCTTCGATGAAACGGTTTATATGCTCCAGGTGCCGACGGACAATCCGGAGCACATTTCTACGGCATTCCAAATCATGGAGGACTGGACCAAGGCAATCACACTCGATGGTGATGAGATCGACGCCGAGCGCGGCATTGTGATCGAGGAATGGCGACTTGGGCAGGGTGCTTCCGCGCGCGTCAACGACAAACAATTCCCTATCATATTCAAGGACTCGCAATACGCTGAGCGCCTACCGATTGGCACGGAAGAGAGTATTCAGACCGCCTCCGTCGATTCGATCCGACGTTTCTACGAGGACTGGTATCGCCCTGACTTAATGGCGGTCATTGTTATTGGTGATTTCGACCCTGACATCATTGAAGATCTAGTGAGCTTTCACTTTGAAGGTCTGCCAAGGCCGACCGATCCTCGGTCACGGATTCTGTTTGAGGTTCCTGATCAGGTGGGTACTGATTTTGCTATTGCTACCGATCCTGAGTTGCCAAACGCTTCCGTCGGAGTGTTCTACAAGATGCAACTCGATTCCGAAGGCACTGTTCGTGATTACCGCCGTAGCCTCGTTGAGGGGTTGTACAACAGCATGCTCAATGCGCGTTTCGCGGAGTTGACCCAGCAGGCCGACCCCCCAATCTCGATAGGCGCATCGGGCAAGGGCGCCATGGTTCGTACCAAGGCGATGTATCAGCTGTTTGCAGGGGTTGCTCCAAACGGCATCGAGCGTGGCCTCGACACGTTATTCAGCGAGGCGGCGCGGGTAGCCCAATTTGGCTTCACACAAACCGAACTCGACCGTACGACAGCCAACATGCTCCGAGGTATCCAGCGTGCCTACGACGATCGTGCTAACCGGAGCTCATCGGTTTTCGTCAACGAGTACACGCGGGCGTACCTGGAGGGTGAGTCGTTCCCCGGCCTTGAGTACGAATTCGAACTCGTCCAACGGTTCCTTCCTGAGATCACACTATCGGAGGTTAACGCCATAGGGCGGGACTGGATCAAAGACAGCAACCGCGTCGTACTGGTCAGCGCCCCCGAAATCGAGGATGTCGTCATTCCCAGTGAGGTGGAGCTGCTTGCCGTGATCGATGCGGCTCGCGATAAGGAGTTGACGGCATACGAAGACACCATCGCTGGATCAAAATTGCTTCCGGTGACTCCGGCTCCGGGCTCGATCGTTGCGGTATCTACGGTCGATGAAGTTGGTGTCACGGAATGGACACTGAGCAACGGTGCCCGTGTGATTCTCAAGCCAACTGATCTGCGGGACGACGAAATTATTTTTGGTGCTTTCAGTCCTGGTGGTACCTCGCTAGCAACTATCGAGAACTACATCCCGGCGAGCACTGCTAGTGCGGTGATGAACATCAGCGGCCTCGGCGAGTTTAATTTGATCGATTTGGACAAAATAATGGCTGGGAAGGCAGCCTGGGTATCTTCCTCGATTACGGAGTTTAGTGAGGGACTTGCCGGTCAAGCGTCACCGAAAGATCTCGAAACCCTTTTCCAGCTCATCTACTTGCGTTTTACGTCACCCCGGGCAGATTCTGTTGCCTTAGAAGCTTACCTGGCACAAGGCAGATCGGTTCTCGCGAATCAGGAAGCGACCCCGGATTTTCAACTGCAAAAGAAAACCATGGAGGTTCGTTGGCAGGATCATCCACGTCGTCAGGCCCAAACTGTTGAAAGTCTTGACGAATGGGATTTGGAACGATCATATGATTTTTATCGAGACCGTTTTGCAGAGGCGTCCGATTTTACATTCATGTTCATTGGCAACCTTGACCTGGAGATGATGCGGCCTTTTGTTGAGCAGTACATAGCTAGCCTTCCCTCGATTGGGCGCGAAGAGACGTGGTTTGACGTTGGTGTCCGCCACGTTGATGGGGTTGTGGTTGAGGAAGTTCGCGCCGGCATCGAACCACAGAGCCAGACCAGTATCTACTTCAGTGGCCCCTTCGTGTACGAGCAGCAACCAAAGACTTCGTTGCGAGCGATGGCGCAAATTCTCCAGACGCGGCTGCGAGACATCATGCGTGAAGATCTGGGTGGTACTTACGGCGTTGGGGTCAGTACTAACTACGGGTGGCAACCATTTGAGAAATACTCATTGACGATTGGCTATGGCAGCGATCCAGAACGTGCTGAGGAACTAGCCAGCGTAGTGTTTGCGGAAATAGAAAAACTGAAAGAAGCACCACCAGAAGAGAGCGAAGTAGCCGACGTTCGGGAGAATCTCTCTCGTACCTTGGAGACTTCACTGGAGAGCAATGCATACTGGATGAACCAACTAAGCCAGTATTACCGACTTGGCGTTAATCCGGCGTCGATGCTCCAGTACCCACCTTCAATCGATGCGTTGACACCTAAAATGATCCAGGACGCTGCACAGCTCTATCTTGATACGGATAACTACCTGCGCATGACCTTACTTCCAGTAGAGCAATATCAGGAGAATTGACAGTTGCTCGATCTGCTCAGTCATTGGGGCAATGCCCCTTCGACTTCATGTCAGAAATGGCCGTCAACAGCTTCGTAGTTTGTATCGAGCCATTTGGAGACGGGCACTGCCTCTGGGAGGCGTCGACCGTCGATTGCACCGAGTGCACGAATACCTGCGACACTGGAGGTTAGGAAGACTTCAGCAGCATGATCCAGGTCGTCGGGAAAGATCAAACGCTCTTCCAGTCCCCGGGTTGCTGCTTCAAGCTCGGCAATAACGAACGCTCTAGTTGTCGATGGCAAGATGCCACGGTTCAACGGTGGGGTAACGATAATTTCATCGATTACGGCAAACAGGGAGGCAGTGTCAGCTTCTCCGATATCTCCTTCAAGAGTTTTCATCAGGGCCAAATCAGCACCGTGGTGACGCGCCGTCTCGTGAGCCAAAATACGCCACATCGATGAAGTTGTCTTATGTCCCGAAAGCAGGCTGTTGGTGTCAATGCGCGGCTGGTCAACGATCCACGCCGTTTCGCGATCGGGGTACGCACGCGACTTCCGATTGGTTGGTGTGAGTCGGAGCATTAGAGTAGGGGATGGCTCGTTGGGGGCATCGAGGCCGAATGTGGTTCCCGGTCCCCGCGTCACGGTGATCCTGAGAGTTCCTAGTTGGAGCGAGGGTTCATTGGCATATTCGAGCAAGACCTTCGCCGCTTTCTGCGCATATTCTGGGAAATCGACAGGCAAGGGGAAATGAAACACAGTCCCAGTTGCCAACAGACGATCGATATGTTCGCGCCACAAAACAGGTTGGCCGCGCCGCACGACCAGAGTCTCGAAAAGCCCGTCTCCAAGGACGAACCCACGGTCTTGAAACAGCGTGGCGCTGGCCGCTGGTGTTTCGCCGTCCCGCCATATGCCACCGTTGAGCCAGGTGACACCACCAGTTGTTACAACGGATTCCATATCTTCGTCTCGATCTGCTTCTAGTACCAGGCAACTTCCATGGTGCTGGTTATTGGCAGTCTTTCTATTTCGATCGAATGAGCCAAAGGGTTTCCTGGGGCCCAACAAGGAACCGAGCCCTACGACCGTCAGGCGCGATGACCGCATCTTCCTCTCTAGGTATGCGCACGAGCTGGTTGTCCCATTCGGGAACTTCCCCCTGGACGCTGTACTCAATCGACCAGAATTCGTTTGCTCGCACGGGCTCGCGGGCGAAATCTCCATATCGATCAGGCCAATCGAATACGGTGCGGGCGCCGGCACCGTGAACCCAGTTGCCCTGCGTGTGACCGTAGACCGACGCCTGTATTCCCTCGAGCCTGGAGCGCTCCTCGATGGCTGTCTTAACTTCGGTTCCAACCTGTCCGGCCTTGAGTTCCTCGGCATAGATGTTTCCCGTGATGACCGATTGCTTAAATAGCGCCTGCAGGCCAGCGGGAGGCTCGGTCTCGTCCGGATACAGCACATAGGCGACGTGCTGCTGGTCGGTTACAAGGCCCATAAGCCGAACCCCGAAGTCGACGTGCAGCAAATCTCCAGGCTCGACGACTGGGTTGTCTGTGTCGTCAATGCCACCTTGTATGCCCCTACGATAGATCGTAACGCCGGGAGCGAAGTTGAACGCCAGATCTTGGCTCTGCCACTCCTGCAGGATGAAGCCGTAGATGTCCATCAGTCTGGTTTTGCCCGGGGTGATTACCTCATTGGAAAACGCACGACGCAAGATGTACCAAGTTCTCTGGCTAGCTTCGGTCTCGATTTCAAGCTCGGCGGGTGTGCGATGGCTTATGTAGTCGAAGATCAGGTCCTGCGCCGAGACCAGGCGCGACGAATACACCGGCCCGATAGAGTCTTCGAGAAACGCGAGCATTTCGACGGTGATGCCGTCGGCCATTGCTACGGTCCTTGAGCGGTTGATGGCGATTCGCTGTGGATCTCGGGTGCTAATGAACTCTGCTAGATGTGGCTTCAGGCCCTCCTCGCCGTAGCTAATGATGGTTGGGAAAAAGTCTCGCATACGGCCACTTTGGTGGGTACCGAGCAAAGTTCGTTCAAGGGTTGAGTTGCCGCCAGTATCGAAAAAGATATAGGCGTTGCGGTGCCCGTACCATCCAGAGATCCCGTAGTCACCAAACATCTGCAGCATCGGATCGACGTTGAACTCGCGCGACATGATTATCCACATGTCGATGCCTGCCCGGCGCATCGCCGGCTGCAGGTGAAGCTCCATTTTCTCGAGCTTCACATCCCACTCGTGCATCAAGCGTTGAAGCGCCGGCGTGTTCCACTGGCCCCCTGTGTTTTGGCCAGACGCAAAAGAGACAGCGATAAACAGGGTCGCGACCGCGATCAGCCACGAACGCTTCGTCATCGTCAAGACTCCAGCTCCAGAAACATCTGGGTGACTTTTAGCTTGGATCATGGAAACTCCTAGAGTAGTTACAGACGCCTAGACTTTACCTTCGCTGCGCTCACTTCGGCCGTGTGGCGAGGAAAATCTTGTGTTGGGGGCCTTTGCGGCGGTGTCCCCTGACCGTTTCCGTCTTCACTGAGAAGCCGTGTCGGGACAGACGCCGGCTGAACTTGTGGTCCGAGTGCGCCGACCAAACTGCCAGTACGCCGCCTGGTTCAAGAGATTTCTTGATCCGCTCGATACCTGAATCGTCATAGAGGGACGCATTCGAAGACAAGCAGGTTGCGTCGGGGCCGTTGTCAGTGTCTAGCATAATCGCTTGGTAACGATCGGGATCATCAAATCCTAGAAGGTCGCCGACATCCCCTTCATACACACGCACACGTTTGGCACTGAGCGGGACCCCGAGACTCTGAAGATGCCGTTTGTGCCATTTAATGATGATTGGGAACACCTCAGCGACGATGACTTCGGCGTGGCTGGGTAGTGTGTCGAGGGCAGCCCGTAACGTAAAGCCCAACCCAAGGCCACCGATCAGCACCCGAGGCTGTTCGATGTTTCCTAGGTTAGAGCACGCCAGCTTACCTAACGCGGTCTCGGAATCATGCACTCGTGTCGACATCAGCTCGTGTCCGTCGAAATCGATAAAGTAGTCGCCATCACGATGGTGTAGCGACAAGCGCTGGCCGCCAGGGGTAATGCTGTTGTCAAGCGTTTCGAATGGGCGCATATGTAGATTCTATGCCGGCGGGTAGACGTTGAGTCATCCGTTTCTTGATTGGATGGCGGAAGGTTGCCACCAGGCCTGTCAAACGGATAGATTCCGGGTATTCCCTGCTGAACTTACCCAATTTTAAGGAGCCAGACTATGTTCGCGAAGTATCTCACCCTTGCGGTTTCCGCAGTTGCCGCGTTTTCTATACTCGGGGTGACGACTCCCGATCCTTTTGCGCAGGAGGAAGGTTCCATCGTCCTTGACGAGACCCTCCTGGAGGGTTATCGGTGGCGGAATCTTGGCCCGGACCGAGGTGGTCGCTCGATTGCAGTGAGCGGCGTAATCGGCCAGCCGGAGGTTGCCTACTTCGGAGCGGTGGGTGGCGGGCTTTGGAAAACGACCGATGGGGGAGAGAACTGGGGCGCCGTCACGGACTACCAGATCACCTCTGCCTCGGTCGGCGCCGTGGCGGTTAGCGAGTCAACCCCGGACCTGGTCTTCATTGGTACCGGCGAGACTTGTATCCGCGGCAACATTCTCCCCGGTGACGGCGTGTATCGAAGCCGTGACGCGGGCGAGAGCTGGGAGCATGTTGGGTTCGGCGAATCGCACGGAATCTCGAAGGTTCGCATCCATCCCACGAATCCTGACATTATCTATGTCGCTTCGTTCGGAAAGTACTCCGTGCCGAGCGAAGAGCGTGGTGTTTTTAGGAGCACCGACGGTGGTGATAGCTGGGAGCGTGTGCTCTTCCGCAATGCTCAAACGGGCGCGATCGACCTGGTCATCGACCGTAACAATCCCGACGTCATCTACGCTGCTCTATGGGAAGCCTTCCGCAAGGAATACACGATGTCGTCCGGTGGCACCGGTAGCGGTATGTTCAAGAGCACGGACGGCGGCGAAACGTGGGCGGAGATGACACGGAACCCCGGCATGCCGCAGGAGGGTGTGGTCGGACGGATCGGGTTGACGGTCTCGAGCGCGAATTCGGATGTCGTCTACTCGCTCTTCGAGAACGACAACGGTGGCCTTTTTCGCAGCAATGACGCAGGGGCGACGTGGGAGCTTGTGAATGACGAGCGCCGTATCCGCCAGCGCGCCTTTTACTACACACACGTCTTCGCCGACCATCAAGACGAGAACGTTGTCTACATGGAGAACACCTCGGTTTTTCGCAGCGAGGACGGCGGCTCGACCCTTGAGGTCATTAACAATGGGACGCACGGTGACTTCCACGACTTCTGGATCGACCCGTATGATCCTACGCACCTTGTGGTCGGCAATGACGGTGGTGGTGCGGTAAGCACGAACACGGGAGGCAGCTGGACGGATCAGGAGTTCTCAACAGCTCAGTTCTACCATGGGATCACGACAGACCATATACCGTTCCATGTCTGTGGATCGCAGCAGGACAACAGTACGCTATGCCTCCCTTCTGCTTGGAATGCCGGGCAATTCGATTCTACTGAGGGCTCGATGGATGTTGCGTATCGTGCAGGAGGTGGTGAGCCTGGTTACATCGCACCGGACCCGAAGGACTTGAATATCTTCTACTCCGGTACCAACAATGGCCGCTACGTCGACAAATACAACCGAACGCTTAATTCGTCCCGCGAGGTGGCCCCCTATCCTTGGTTCTACTCGGGTGAGCCAGCCAGCGAAATGGTCGAGCGTTGGCAGTGGACGTTCCCCATTATCTTTTCTCCGATCGACCAGAATGTGTTGTATGTGTCGTCAAACAGGCTCTGGCGGACGACCGACGCTGGCAATTCGTGGGACGTCTTGAGCCCGGACCTCACGCGAGCCGATCCCGAGACGCTGGGCCACTCGGGTGGCCCCATCACGGGCGACATGAACGGGCCGGAGGTCTATGCAACGATCTTCTCTGTAGGGCCTGGCAAAGTTGACATCGACGTGATCTGGACCGGGTCGGACGACGGGCTGGTCCACGTCACGCGGGATGGGGGCGCCAACTGGGCGAATGTGACGCCGCCGGACATGCCCGTTTTTGGGCGCGTTAGTCAGATCGATGCGTCGATCTTCGACGCTGGGCGGGCGTACATTTCGGTGCGGCTGCCGCTTCTCGATGACTTTCGGCCGTATATCTGGAAGACCGGCGACTACGGTGCAACGTGGACGAAAATTGTCAATGGGATCCGCGACGATGCCTACGTGAATGCCGTCCGGGAAGACCCGGGCCGCTCAGGTCTTCTCTATGCGGCAACCAATCACGGCGTGTACATTTCCTATGACGACGGTGCCTGGTGGCAGGAACTGAACCCCAACCTGCCCGACCTGCCAATTTCTGACCTGATCGTCGAACACAATGAGCTTGCGATCGCTAGCCACGGGCGAGGTTTCTGGGTGCTCGACAATATGGCACCGCTGCGTCAAGTGACGCCGAACATAACGGACGAAGCTCTCGTCCTCTTCGAGCCCGCGGCTGCCTACCGGACCGCAAACGGAGCAACGCTCTCCTGGTGGCTCAAAGAAGAACCCGGGGAAGTGAAGCTAGAGATTATGGATGCGGCGGGTGTGGTCATCCGCACCTTCGAGCCCGAGGACCCGAATACCGCGCGCGATCGGTGGAGCGGTGCCGTGTTTCCTTTAGGGGCTGGCCTGAACCACGTCGTGTGGGACCTGCAGACCAATCCAGCACCGACGTTCCCCGGCATGATTCTTTGGGGTGTGCGCACGATGGCGCCAAAGGTTCCGCCGGGAACTTACACGGTTCGCATCACAGCAGATGGTCGGACCCAAACGACGCAACTTGAGGTGCGAGCCAATCCGTGGATAACCGACGTAACCGTTGCAGACATGCAGGAGCAGTATGAGTTTGGCCGCGAGATTCAGGCGAAGGTCAACGAGGCCAACTCGGCCGTTATTGCCATCCGGCGGGCCAAAATTCAGCTTGGAGACCGTCTCGGGCAGTCCGACGATCGTGCGCTCGCCGATGCCGGAGAGCAACTCAGGATGAACGTCTCCGACGTGGAAGCGAACATTTACCAGGTGCGTAACCGTTCAAATCAGGACCCGCTCAACTTCCCGATCAAGGTGAACAATCGCCTCGCTAATTTACTCTCAATGTTGGAGCAGGGAGACGGCGCGCCGAACAACGGTATGCGGGAAGTCTTCGACATCATGGTCGACGAGTTGGCAGGCTATACGGTGCGTCTCCAGGAGGTCTGGGAAACAGATCTCGCGGCGGTGAACGCAGAGCTTCGGCGACTTGGCCTCGATTTGATCGACCCGGCAGACGAGCGTACCCAGTTGACCAGCCAGTAGCCTTACGTCAGGACGGTGCGAGGGCTGGGGACATGATGCCTAGTGGCGCGCGTAGACTTCCGTGATTTGGCCAGCAGTGTCGAAGGCGACGACTCGGAATGGTCCCCGCCCCGTCATGCCTGGCGATCCCGCTGGCATTCCCGGCACCGAGATTCCGGCGAAGCTCGCCCGTTCTTTGACCATGCGGGCGATATCCTCCGCTGGTACGTGACCCTCCACCCGATAGCCTTCAATTTCAGCGTGATGGCAGCCAGAGAGGTTCGGGCCGATATTATGGGCGTCCCGTGTTGCGTTGATCACGTTCCCACCGATCACTTCGTCATTAACGTCGAAGCCATTTTGCCGAAGGTGTGTGACCCACACCTTGCAGCAGGCTCATGTTGGTGCGCGCATCACATGGATCGACAAGCCTTTGCCCACAGAGGGTTTGTTCGCGAGCCATGCAGCACCAGCGACGGCGATTGTTGCGATTGCCAGGATGGCAACTAGCTTTGGATTTTTCTTCATCGACCGCCTTTCGTCGTCTAGTTTCTACTCGGTGACTCGACCCGCTAATACTACGTTTTCGGCAGGGGTACTCATGCGACTAGTGTGCGGTGAGTGTATCAGCCGTTGCCAACTCAGTGGAGTCGGCGCACGCTTAATGCCCCCGGTTATTGAGTCATTGACGGTTCCACTGTGTCATCTCGTAGCAAAGGATCGCCGTTGCCACCCCAGCATTGAGCGACTCAGCCTCGCAACATATCGGTACGCTCACCGACTCATGTGCCGCGTCACGAAATTCCGGACGGATGCCGGAGCCTTCGTTGCCGACAACGAGGGCCCAGGGCATAGGGAAGCGAACTGCGGCAATATCACCCCCGCCGACTTCCGCCGTTAGAAGTATCACGCTGGAATTTTGGATCCAGTCAAGACACTCCTTGGCAGTTGTCTTGACAATTTTTATTCGGAAGCAGCCTCCTGCACTCCCCCGCACCACCTTTGCGTTCCAAGGATCCACAGTTCCCTCGAGTACCACCAAACCGTCAAGACCGAAAGCCGCGCTAGTCCGGACCATGCTTGCGAGGTTGGCCGGGTCTTGGATGGCGTCCGCTACCAAGATTTTGCCACCAGACTCCTTGTCATCAGGCAATAAAGAATCAAGTGCCATTGCTGGCTTGGTGCATACCAGAAGAATCCCTTGCGGTGTAACAGTATTAGTGAGCGTCGCGAAGTCTTTTTCGTCCACTGACGTCGTTTCGAAATCACCATCTGCAAGACGGGTTATTAACTGATTGTTTTGGTCAAGTGTCTCCAGTCGCGGCGAGGTGACCGCAAAGTGGATATCGGCTCCTGCGTCAAGGGCAGCTGAGGCTGCGCGCACTCCCTCTACGACGAAGCATCCTTCTCGTTCACGATGTTTACGGTGCTGCAACCTCTGGAGGAAACGGCTGCGAGTTTTATTCAGCGACATGGGCCATCCCTCGTAGAAAGCTTCGACAAAGATGTGTCTAGGCTTACAGCCACAATCAGGGGGAGGGTAGCTATTCGAGCACTCCGAGGTCGTGGAAGATGGCGAATATATCGCCATTGATGTAATCGTTTTCCACTAGGTTGAGCAGCCAGTAGGAGTCGTGGATTTCTTCGATGAGTTGGCGTGGTGTGCTTTCCTCTTCATAGAGAGCCGCCCACTCCTCACGCCAGATCTCAAATGCTTCATCCTTCCATACGTGGAAGCTCTTCGCATCGACGACGGTTGGTTGGATTATCTCTTCTCCTGGAAAGATGCCCCAAGTGACGGCACTCACAGCGTCGGGGCGGAGATTGGAGTGGGTTGTACCCTCGACGTTGACCGCCTGGTAGGTGAGCGTTGGGAATCTATCGACATGACCCAAAAATATCTGCAACTTGTCGTCCGACAAAAACAGTTCCAAGTACGCTTTCTGGTAGACGATGCCATTGGGGCCACCCCAGCCGACCTCCGAATCGTTGGAGGGTGCACCGCTCACCTGTGGCTGGCTGTTGATGGTCAGGAATCCAGCTCGATTTAAGGCAACGAGCTCACTGGAGATCCGTTTTGTTTCCGCTTGAATCTCACCGTCGACCCAAGGAAAGGAGTCCAGCTCGCCGGCGCAGAATCTAGCGAATACTGCGTAGACGTCCTCGAGACTTTTTGGGTTGCCGTACGCCTCGAGCAGTTTCTGGTCTTTTTCTTCAAGACCGATCCCCCGGCGCAGCAAATAATAGTCGTTCAGTGTTCCGAACGCCGGACTGCGTCGGTCGCCCCAACGGCCGTTCGGGAACTCGTCCCAATCCATCGTGCGTGCCAGGTAGCTCTTCGGCCGGTTACTCCAGAAAATTGGCCGGACGTCCTCCTCACGTCGGGCTGGAAATGTGGACGGCCGCCAAGGCAGTTGTCGGTCCACAGCCAATTCATCGGCCGCGCCGAGTCCTTCAAGAATCAACATAACGGAGGACTGCAAATTCAGCGTGTAGAAGTGATAACCAGGTACGCCAAGCCCGCTAAGCTTCTCGCACATCTCTATGCAGAGTTCAACGCCGTAACTGCGAACCGCAGCATCATCCTGCCGTATTGGCTTCAGACAATCCCAGATTTCCGTTGGAACGTTGGCCCCGGTGAATTGCACGAACTTCTTGAAGCGATCAAAGGTTTGGATCGGAAACAGACCTGGAACGATTGGACAAGTGATGCCTTGTTTGTCGCAGCGTTCGAGAAACCCAGCATATTCATTGGTGTCGAAAAACAATTGGGTGATGACGAAGTCGGCGCCGCAATCCACTTTGTGCTTCAGATGGCCGGTACAGGTATCCTTGTCTTTGGCCTCAAGGTGCCCCTCGGGATAGCCGGCAACGGCAATACAGAATTCGTCACCGAAGCGCTCACGAATATGGCTTACAAGCTCGTAGGCGTAGGTGAAGCCGCCTTCAACGCGCTCCCAGACACTGCTGTCACGTGGAGGGTCACCGCGTAATGCCAAGATATTCCGGATACCGACGGCCCGCGCTTTTTCCAAGACTTCATCAAGTTGCTCAATGGGCATGTTGGTGCAAGTGAGATGCATCATCACGTCAAGGCCAAAGAACTTCTGAAGGTTTTCAGCGATGCTAAGCGTCTTTTCGTTTGTTGAGCCGCCCGCCCCCCAAGTTATGTCAACGAAAATTGGCTCAAGGGCTACCATCTGCTCGATTCGAGCATAGAGGTTGTGCAGCCCGGCCTCAGTTGCTGGCGGAAAATACTCGAACGAGTAGAAAGGCTTCTTCTCGCTAATGCGCTGATTAATTTTGTCGATGATATGCATGGTGAGTCGACAATCGAAATTTTAGCGAAAAGACGTTGGTAGCTTCACACGCTGGGCCAGTCAGGGTTTTACCACGGCCTGCTGGACTTCGCCGCCTAGAGCCGAACACACTTTCAATTTGGTGGTTCGGCCTTCATCTTTATGGTTGCCACTATTGGCAACAAAGGTTTCACTCGCCTGGTGTTGGCTCAAATCTAATACCGGAAAACATTATGAAGGACGGAGACGATAGAGGTTGCAAGTCACACGATAGCTTCCGCGACGTGTTTGCCTGTCTTTTTGACGAATCAGTCGTGAAGAATCTCTCTGGTACGCTTGTCGTCCTGACTCGTGTCTTGACGCCGCTCGGCCCACTAATTGCCGGTGCTACCGAAGAAGGCCTATGTCTACTCGAGTTCGCTGAACATCCGCAACTTAAGACTCGGATCAATCGCCTATGTAAGGAAATACATTGTGTCGTTACGCCAGGAGAAAACGCTCACATTAACCGGGTTCAACATGAACTTGACGAGTACTTCTCTGGTAAGCGGACCGACTTTAACGTCCCCCTCATCGTTCCCGGTACGGACTTTCAGCTTCAGGTTTGGGAGGAACTCCAGCGTATTCCCTACGGTGAAACTCGCAGCTACGAGGACATCGCACGTGCCATCGACAATCCTAAGGCCTTTCGTGCGGTTGGTCTCGCTAATGGCAACAACCGAATACCGATCGTAATCCCATGCCACAGAGTTGTCCGTGCTAACGGAACATTGGGTGGCTATGGTGGCGAGCGATGGCGCAAACGTTTCCTTCTCGATTTGGAAGGCCACCCTGGGTTCAACTAAGCACGTGAAAAGTTGCCGTTGGCACAAGAAGATATAAATGATGCCTCGTAGACATTTCGACCCCTTGGAGCGTTTATTAATACGAGGTAGGGTTGTTGAGCTGAAGCCATATTCTCCCCACCGTATCGGCCGTCGAGGGTGCGGAAGACCCCCCGACCGGGGTGATTCTGGCTCCCTCCGGTTTACATCTCGGAGGTGTCCCTGTGAATCGTGTCCCTCGTACGTTGTTTTTCTCTATCGTTGCGTTAATGACTCTCGCACTGGTCGGCAATCCTATGGCCGGCACTGCGATGGCGGCCCCCCAGCAAGAACAACAGCAGGCCGTGGCCGCGGTCAGCGCCAAGCCCGAGGGCAGTGATCCGGTCTGGGGTGAAGCCAACTGGCAGCTAGCCAACCGCTTCGCGTCCTACAAGATGAGTGACCTTTCGTATTCCACTTCGGTATCACCGGTCTGGATCGAGGGCACGGACGACAACTTCTGGTACAGCTACGAGACTTCTGCGGGAAGGGAGTTCATCCTGGTGGACCCCGCTGCGGGTACCAAGGCGCCCATCTTTGATAACGATCGGATTGCCGCCGAGCTGACTCGCATCACCAAGGATCCCTATGACGGCCAGCACCTGCCTGTCACGTCGATCCGCTTCATGGATCCCGACACGATCCAATTCGACGTCACCTCGTCGCAGGATGAAGAAGAAGAAGAGGAAGAAGAGACCGAAGGCGACGAGCAAGACGACACGGAGGACGAGGACCGGGGCGGCCGGGCCGAGAAGAAGGTCCATCACTTCGAGTACACAGTCAGCACGCAGACTCTGCGTGAACTCGACACTTGGGAAGAGCCCGACAGCCATCCCGGCTGGGCGAACGTTTCGCCGGACGAGCAATGGGTTGTGTTTGGTCGCCATTTCAACCTCTACATGATGTCGTATGAGGATTACGAGAAAATCCTCGATGCCCGGCGTGGCAAGAGCGGTGAGGAAGCGGAGGACGCTGAAAACGAGGTCGAGGTTACTGAAATACAGCTCACCGACGATGGTGTGGAACATTACGGATACGTCGGCGGTGGTCGCGGCCAGACTGATAACGATCGCGAGGAAAACAAAGATGACCGCATGCGTCCCGGGATTACCTGGGCGCACGATTCGTTGCGCTTCGCGATGCTCCGATCGGACCGACGCGAGGTCGGAGACCTCTGGGTCGTTCACGTTATTGGCAACGATCGCCCAGAGCTCGAAAGCTACAAGTACGACCTGCCGGGTGAAGAGAATGTTAGCCAGCGCGAACTGGTCCTCTTCGACATGGCGAGTCGTGAAATGTCAAAGATCGAAGATGCCAACATCTGGCAAGACCAGACGATGAGCATCTACAGCGCGCGCGAGTTCACCTACCGATCCGGCCCCAGCAGCGGGGGACCGAGCATCTCCAAATGGCTGTCGGCGAATCCCGACGAGCTGTATTTCCGTCGCAAGAGTCGTGATCAGCACCGCATTGACGTGGTGCGCTATAACCCGACGACCGGCGAGAGCACCGTGGTTATCGAAGAACGCCTTAATACTTACGTCGAAGACCAGCAGCCGGAGCTTCTGGAGAATGGTGACCTAATTTGGTGGTCAGAGCGCGATGGCTGGGCCCATCTGTATCGCTTTGCGCCTGATGGTACCGAGGTGGCGCGTCTGACTGAAGGACCCTGGGCCGTACGTCGCCTACTTGGTGTCGATGAAGAGACCGGTGTGGCGTTCTTTATCGGCAATGCTCGGGAGGCGGGTGAAGATCCATACTTCAATCATCTCTACCGTGTTGGTATTGATGGTACGGGTTTGCGATTGTTGAACTCCGGCAATTTTGATCATTCGGTTACCGCGGGTGAGGGGTTACGTTATTTTGTTGACAATTTCTCTCGTGTCGACACAACGCCGAATGCAGTAGTGATCGACCGGAATGGCGAAACCCTGTTCGATCTTGAAGACGCTGATCTCAGCAAGTTGTTCGAGGCCGGATATGAGTACCCGGAGGCTTTTGGCGTCAAGTCGGCTGACGGAGTGACCGATATTTACGGTGTCATTTATAAACCGTTCGATTTCGACCCGAGCAAGAAGTACCCAATCGTTGCCTACGTTTACCCCGGACCACAGACCGAGAGCGTGGCCAAGGCGTTTCGTACCAGCCCATCCGAGGTAGCACTTGCCCAGCTAGGCATGATTGTTATCACGATCGGCAACCGTGGTGGTAACCCGGCTCGCTCGAAGTGGTACCACAATTACGGCTACGGGGATCTGCGCGACTACGGGCTCGCTGACAAGAAGGCTGGCATTGAGCAGCTTGCCGATCGCCACGCCTGGATTGATATCGACCGCGTTGGTATCTATGGACACTCTGGTGGTGGCTTTATGTCCACCGCAGCAATGCTTGTCTACCCGGACTTTTTCAAAGTCGCCGTTTCGTCTTCCGGCAACCACAATAACGATGTTTACAACCTCAACTGGTCTGAAAAGCACGATGGCGTCAAGGAAATTGTTGATGATGAAGGTAATGTGACCTTTGAGTACGACATCGAGACGAATTCGGACCTTGCCGCGAATCTGAAGGGTCATCTCCTTCTCACCACAGGCGATGTCGATAACAACGTCCACCACGCCGGAACCTTCCGTATGGCGGAAGCGCTCATTCGCGCTAATAAACGCTTCGACTTCTTCATTTTCCCTGGTGCCCGCCATGGCTATGGAAGCATGGGCAACTATTGGTTTTGGCTGCGAGCCGAGTATTTTGCTCAACATTTGCTTGGTGCTGAGCGCCCCGAAGCAGATGTCACGGAGCTCAACAATGAGCAGCCGCAAGCGGGTGGCCGCGGAGTGACCCGTCGAACTGGAGGGAGCAGGGATAGTGGCCGGCGATAGCGGCAATGAAAGCGGAGCGTGTTAATTTATAGGGGACAAAGACGCCTTGGCTAATCGTTCGGAAGGCGCTTGACCTGACGAAAGTCGTTGAGATTTCAAAGCTATGCAGGAAAATCGGCATCGATCTCGAAGCGTTTTACATCATAGGATTTCCTGGTGAAACAGTTGCTCAAATGCAGGACACCATCGACTTCGCGGTGTCCATGGAACGGAAGCACGGTCTCTTACCGTTCGACATGTTTACGGCAATACCACTTGTTGGGACTGAGCTTTATCGCATTAGCAAGGAGCGAGGATACTTAACAGAAGAGAAAATCGTGGAGAAAGTGCCAGAGGATTCCAACTTCATAGCTGGGTGGGTCGGAATGCAGAATCCAGGCAAGGTTAAGACCGAAGAGTTCTCATCCGAGACCATCACGAGGTTACGGAGAGGCTATGCAAGGAGGCATCTGGGTGCGCGCGTAATCTACTCAATCAAGTTCTTGTTGCGTCATCCCCGATACTTGCTGGTTAGATTTGGCGACCGTATGTTTCTGAGGCAATTGGTAAAAGCCCTCCGGGAGGGAAGATTCCGCTCGGTGGTCAACGACGTGTTTCTTTACCGCTATAAAAACTGCGTGCTCAGGAAGGTCGGCCGTCGAGCATCGACTGATACACGCAGTCACCCACCCTCCCCACTAGAGATTCAGGGGAGCTCCGGAGGAGCCACCATCGGAGAGGATACTGAGGTAGCTAGCTACAGTTAGCGAGCGAGTTCGAAGTTGCCCAGGAGCTGATGGTTCCGAGACCCAAGCCTGAATTGCTGCCATGCGGAACGGTTGCGTGTCATGCCTGCTGTCGCCCCCGACAAGGTGATCTATTGTAGGCGTTCCTTCTCGAGCAACATCCGCTTGAAGAAATTATCGGCGGCGTTGAACGATAAAAGCCATCGGTCGTACAGCAATGAGTCATGCACGTCATCAGGGAATACAATCAGTTCGTAGTACACGCCTTTGGCGCGTAGCAACTGTACGAGGCCTACGGTTTGGCCGAACGCCACGTTACGGTCGTCGTCGCCATGCAGCAGCAGGACGGGTGAACGCCAACCGTCGATAGCACCGATGGCCGACGATTCGTAGCTGATATTCCCATCCTCGATCGAATTGCCTCGCAAGTGCACGCCGGCCAGGTCGAAACCAGCGGAAAAGATGTCTGAGTTCCGGGCCAGGCCTTGGGCTGTCAAGATGCCACCATACGATAGGCCCCACAGGCCGATACGCTCAGGGTCGACATCCGGCCGGTTGCGAAGATACTCACCCGCAGCTAACACGTCTTGGTACTCAGAATTGCCGCGACCGCCGGTGTTAGGCGCGTTGCGGAACTCACGCCCGTAACCGATGCCGCTGCGATAGTTGACCGAGATCGTTATATAACCTTGCGAGGCAAAGTACTGATTGATCGCGTAGGCCATGTGATAAAAGTGCATGTAGTGGTACCCGAGCAGCATCTGACGCCTTGGTCCTCCGTGTGTAAAGAGCATCGCAGGGCGACGCTCTCCGGGTTGAATGTTGGTTGGAAGGAACAACTGGTTGTGAAACTCGAGGCCGTCGGCCGCCACCAATTTGATGTTTTCGGGAACAACGTGTTCCGTGCTCGGGAATTCTTCTGCCAACTTCGGAAAGATCACTTCGGGCGTGTTCGAATCGTTCTTCACGATCGCGACTGACAGAGGCCGGTTGTACGCTGCAGTCAAAGCGGCGACGCTGCCCGACGGTAGAGCCGCCGGATACGTTTCGATCTCGTTTCCCCAGGTGATCTGTACTGGTTCGCCCCCAGCTGTCGGTGTTCGCCAGATGTGACGTCGGTCGACATCGTCAACATTCGTGGCGTAGAACAAATAATGACCGTCGGGGGAGACGCTTACGAACTCCGCGAGGCCCTCTCCAGGGGTCAGATCTGTAGGCTCGGTGGTGGAAGCGCCTGATGGTGCTGAACTACTATAGACATGACCGTAGATGCTCTTTGGCCCTCCTGTGGATGCCGGTATTGGAACCGAGTAATGGTGACGCCAGTTGTTTGGTTCCGCCTGGAAAATAACGTTGTCACCAGCCCACTCGAAACCGTTCGGCTGGAAGCTGTCGTCACCAGGCTGAGAGTGCCAGAATTCCCGGCCCTCGCCAGTGGCCACGTCCGCAACCCAAAACGACAACGTGTAGCCACCTGGGAAGGCAGCACGATTCAGTCCGTCTGCCGGGTTGTCGTCAACGACGCCACGCCCACCGCCACGTTGGCCACCACCGTTTCTTACCTGCTGGCCAAACGTTAATCCAGGCCGGCGGATAAAGGCGACTTGGCTACTGTCAGACGAGAATGTTGGGCTGGAATCGTAGTCAACATTTGGGGCCAGATAACTGACCTGGCGGTGATCGACATCGTAAATGCCGATGAGACTATGATCACCGCGTTCTGAGACAAAGGCGATCTTGCTACCGTCAGGTGACCAGACTGGAGCACTATTGTTACCGAAAGCGGTGAACAACTGTGTTTTGGCGTCATTGCTGTGGCTGAGGGCCAGGTTGGGGTCGACAGGGGCACGGTGGATTTGCCCATTGCGGCCGAACAGTACCCAGCGGCCGTTAGGTGCAAGAATTGGGTTGGCACCTTCAGCGATGTGCCAGGCGGGTCCGCCGCTGGTGCGTACTCCCGTGATAATCCGCTCTGCGCCATCGGCGTTGCTTGTGGGGTTAGCGATCCAACCGTCGCGGTTCGCCGTGTGTCCCCGCACGAAAACGACCATTGACCCGTCGTCGGACAAAGTCACGTCCGTCATGTCATTGCCGTCGTCAGTTTCCACTGCGGTCAGTTTGACCGGTTCGAAATTGGGACCGGCGGCAGTGTACACATTACGCATGCCACGCTCATACGAAATCCAGGCAATGCGCTCAGCAGCCTTTGCAGCGGTTACCTCGACCGGGTAGGCAGGGTCGAGAATTTGCTGAATCGTGTAGGGGCCTTCACCTGACGCTTGCCACCCGGAGGCGTGGACCGAGGTCAGGGCAATCACAAGAATCGTGATGAACATGCCCCGAATGGAAGTGGCTACGGTTCTTGTGACTCTTAACATTAACTGTCCCTCGTTTAAGATTTCCAAGGCTTGGGGCTTAGCCGCTTAGCCTTCAGGCGCTGATATTTTTTTGAGAATTTCGTGAATGTGCCGACCGAGTTCGTCGGCGTTCTTGGCGTAATCATCAAGGTCGTTGAAGTGGATGTCTTGCTGATAGGCCGTCTCCCCAGCTGCATTGGTGAGTACCAACTGACCTTCGAAGCGGCGTGGCGGGTTAGACGACAAGTCTTTGTCCAAGACCCAGAGAAGGTATTGGGCAGCCCGGGGGTCTGGTACCAGAGCAGCGTAGGGATGTTCCGATAGAGCTCGGGCGATGCCTCTAATCGCCGTCGGAAGGGCAGCCCTGACGATTAGATTCGGCTGTGTCGAAGGAGCTGCGAGTATCGCAACACGAGGTGCATTGAGGCGTTCTCGGATTCCGTCTGGTGGGGGTGCCAACTCGGCGAGGGCATCGAACTCAAAGGTGGGCTCTAGTCCTGTTTGGGCGGCGCGGATCACATGCTCCCAGGCCAGATCGTATTGTTCCCCCAAGCTTGCCAGATCGCTGACCAACAAGTGGTATTCGCCATTAGCCGGTGCGAGTTCCGTGGCCCTTATGGCGCGCGCTATAGCGGATTCGACTTCTTCCTCCCAGGACAGAACCTGAGCACTCCAGGCGTGCGGATCCGGAAAGCTGGGGTTGGCGCGAATCGATCGCTCAAACGCGGCGAGTGATGCGGCGATGTCCAAGTCGAGTTGGCGGATGCCTTCGGCAAGTTCGGCCTGTGCACGGGCTTGGTCGAACGTCGCACGATAGACGTAAGGGCGGTGGAGCGCGATCCGGCGTTGAGAGGGGACAGTGACTTCGATTTCATGCCGGGTGTACTCGTTTTGGCCTGTTCCAGCTGCCCTGGGTAACAGTCGATAGCCCACCAGGTAGGATCCACGTAATCGTTCCAGCAACTGCACGTAGGATTCGGGTCCAGAGCGAAATGTGTCGCCACCGGAGACACCAACGAGCTTCTGGAATTCGATGAGTTTTCGGTTGCGGTCACCGAAACTGCCACCGCGGCTCATGCGCTCGGAGTTGAGGTTTCTGTCGGGGTTCCCCATGCCTCGCGTGGGTTGTCGACGGCTTGCTAGAGCTGAACCTCTTCCAGGCTGGACGAGTTCGATTTGGAAAACCGGCACACCGGCGGCCAGGGTCACCAACTCGACCTGAGCCACGCTGTGGCCGCTCGTGGTATCGACGCCGTCGGTAACGGCTACAATCGCGGTGCGCCGCTGCGTTGCCGGGTCGGCTGAGGCACCTGGTGGTGGCGCCGGACACTCACTCCCACCTCGCCCTGCCTGAGTGGTGGGTCCCGAGGCCGTTCCCAAGCCAACGTCAGCGGCAAATGGAGCGAGTCGTTGGACCCCTTCGACCAAGGCATCGTAGAGGGAAGTCGCGCCACCGATGAACGATTCTTCAATTGCGGCCGTGAGATTGGCGTCGCCGGGTCGGCCCCAGACTGACGCACTCACGTTGCGGTTGAAGCGCAGCAGTAAAACACAGTCTTGTTTCGCCGAAAGCGCCTGCACAAAGTCGATTGTTCTTTGCCGCCAACCGCCACCTGACATGCTCCCAGAGAGGTCGAGGAGGAGAGCCACATCGAGGGGAGTGTTCTCCGCTGACTCGACAAACGCGATTTCGTGCTCGATCCCGTCTTCTTTGACAATAAAATCGGTCGCGGCTAGGCCTTCCACAGGCTTGCCCGAAGAGTCGGTAACGCGGACGCTTATTGTCTCGACCGCAACGTCAACGCCGAAGGCAACTTGTTGGGACCCCGCCCCCGTATTCGATAAGTGGGCCCCTTTAGCGACAGAACTTACCGGTAGTAGAGCGCAGACGATGGCGCAGAACGTGATACTGACGGTAAGTTTGGGGAGGAACGATGGCATCTTAAATTTCCGCTTTTTCCATTGTTACCGCAATTACACTGGTTTGCCCAGGTTCCCTTTGGCAATCAGCGCTTGGCGTCCGAGATTTCTTTCAGGATCTCACGAACGTGTTTGGCGATCTCTTTAAGATCGCCAGCGTCTTTGTTAGGCGCGTCAACGTTATCAAGCGTTAGACTTTCTTCGTAGATCTCCTGGCCATTCGAATCAAAGACCCGGATTCGCCCACGGAACCTCCGGGGCGCGTCTTGATCAATGTCTCGGTCAGCAATTTCTACGACAAAGGCGGCGTCTGAGGAATCAGCAACCAAGCCGAGCAGAGGTGCCTCGGCGATCGCCCGACGGATGGTACGGATGGCCTTCGGAAGGGCGGCGCGGGCGAACAGGTCGTTTTCTTCAGAATCTCCCGCGATCACTGCTATCCGTGGGGCTTCAAACTGCTGTAGGAAGTCATCTGGGAACGGCACTTCAGCGGCGATTTCTCCGAACATTTCAAATACATCTTCACCTGCTTGGGCAATACGCATAGTGTGGTGGAAGGCGGTTTCAAACTCACCTGCTTTGCGGTGCAGGCGTATTGCTAGACGACGGATCGCGCTATCAGTCGGAGACAGTGCCGTTGCCCGTTTAACGTCACTGAGCGCTTCGTCGGTGCGGCCGAGATGGTCGTAAACAAAAGCCCGATAAGCGACGGCAGCGGCGAGGTTAGGATGCGCCGTGACTGCGTTCTCTATCGCGAACAGGGTGCCATCGATATTGCCAGCCTGAAATTGTTGCTGTGCTATTTCTAGTTCACTCTTGGCACGGACGAAGTCGACCGTTGGCCGATACACTATTTCTGGGTACGCGAGGTCTTCGTCACGATTCCTGAGCTGTACCTCGACTTCATGTCGAGTTAGCTCAGAGAGCGTGCCTCGATTGACCTTTGGGACGTAATAACCTACGACGTAGTAGCCGCGGAGGCGTTCAAGCAGCTTCTGATAAGCATCGGCACTGGCCGGGAGAGTGGCTCCACCTGTAGCGGTCACCGCGCGTGAAAAATTTGCAGAACTGCTGGCTCTCCTTGAGCGACCCCGCCCCATTCCTGCACGTCCCATCCTCCTGCGGCCACCGGTGCTTCCCGCCACTTGAACGTGGAATAGTGGAACCCCAGCGGCAAGGGCGGAAAGTTCCACGTTACTGATACGGGCATTGCTCGCACTGTCCTCGCCGTCTGTTACTACGATCAAGGCACTCCGGCGGCGCTTAGTGGGGTCTGCAACGTTAATAGTTGCGAACGGTACGGGGCACCCTCCGGTTCGTACTGGTGCGGCCAAGGGACTTTCTATTTCCAATGTTTCGGCGAACGGCACCCCGTCAGCATTAAAGAGCGCCGCTAGCTCGACACCGGATGCAAGGGCGAGTTCGTTGGTCGCTGCTACTACTGCGTCGTAAAGAGCCGTACCGCCTCCGGTCGTAGTTTGGTTGATCGTACCCACCATCGACGAATCGTTTGGTCGCCCCCAGATCGATCCCCCAACTCCCGAACTGAAGCCCATCAAGAGGACGCAGTCTTGACGCGGATTCAACGACAACAGGAATCCCGTTGCGCGTTGGCGCCATGGGGTTCTTGTCATACTTCCCGACAGATCGAGCACAAGAGCAATGTCGAGGGGTGCCCCAGACGGTGTCAGCGTGAGTCCAACTTCCCGTTCCAGGCCTTCTTCCCGCACGATGAAGTCCGCTGCTGTAAGCCCGGTCACTGGCACGCCGTCTCCATCGAGGACGCCCACGCTGATGGTTGCCAACGTTACATCGGCGCCGAACACGGGCTGCTGGGTAGTCTGGCCATCTTGATGCCCTGGCACCGTTGAAATGGGTTGATTCCTTGGTGCAGCTACGGAAAGAAACCCCACTAGTAGTGCCAAACAGAAAGACGGGAATTGGGGTATTTGGAACACGTCGATTATCACTGTTAATGAAATATGTCCCATATAATCGCAAACCCTGGTTGTTTTGCCAGTAGTTTGGCGTCGAAATAGGTAGCGTTGGCGTGTTTAATTCCAACGACCCCAACCACCGTTTGGTACAATTAAAAAAGTAAGCAGCCTAGCTGTACATTTTTGGCTCGCCTCTAGCGGCTGGAGCCCTAGGCTGCACGGCGAGAATTTAGGGAGAGTAAGTGCACGCCGACGAACAAATCGACGTTCAGGAGACAGAGACCGAGGCGGACATCGACCTCGAGTTCAGGGCGCCCGAGGCTGACGGAGCCAAGGGCGCCAATCAAATCATCAAGATCGCAGATCTCACCGACACGGAGCTGCGCTCCGCGTACCGCATTGCGGTGCGTTCACGCGTCATGGAGGAGTACTTCGTTCGGCTGGTGAACCGTGGCGAGGTGAAATTTTCGATCTGGGGTCCGGGTGAGGAGATTCATGGTGCCGCAACCGCCTTGGCGCTCTCAAAGGTAGTCAAGCTTGGCGAGTTCGGCATGATCTTGCACTACCGCAGTGCCTGTCTGGCAACGATGTGGGCTGAGTTACACGGACACAAAGACATGACGCTCGATTTGACCCGGCAGCAGTTTTCGCGCTATACGGACTCCATGACTGGGGGCCGCATGATGGTCAACCATTTCGTCATGTTGGACCTGGGCTTGCTCCCCGTTCAAAGCCCGACGGGCATGCAGCTCGGTAAGGCTGCTGGCTATGCTAAGGGCTTCCAGCTTAAGGGCATCGATAATGGTGTGTCGATGGCCGTCATCGGCGATGGAACAACCGCGACGAGTGACCTGCATGAAGCTATGAACGCGTCAAGTGTCTGGGAATTGCCGCTCATGATCGTGGTCACGAACAACAAGGTTGCTATTAGCACCCAGCCGCACGAAGGACACGGCATCAAGAGTTTGAAGACTTACGCCGAAGCTTTTGCGTGTGAATATCGTGAGTGTGATGGTCGTGACTTTGGCGATGTCTACCGCACAACCTTGGACGCAGCGACCTATGTCCGCGACCAGCAAAAGCCCCTGCTCATGTTGGTAGATAACCTGCCGCGTTTGAACGCACACAGCTCGGCCGCTGATCCGAGCTTCGACCTGACGCAGGATGACCCGTTGCTGTCGTTCGGTCAGACACTAGTTGACAGTGGAGTTCTCGGGGAAGATGACATTGTTCGCCGTATTGAGGGAAAAGGCCGCGATTACTTCGCGCATCACGAAGCCGGAACGATAATGTCTGAGCAGATCGACGAAATGAAGGCAATCCTCGAGCAGGTTCGAGGCGAGCCGGAGCCTGATCCCGAGTCAATCTGGGAACATGTCTACCCGCCCTTTCCTGATGTCGAGGAAAAGTCAGCCGAAGGCCAGACGTCGATTAGCTATGCGGGAGCCGTCCGCGCTGCCACATCGAACATCATTGAAAACCACGGTGGCGTGCTGTGGGGACAAGACGTCGCGAGTCTCGGAGGCGTGATGACGGCAACGGCAGGCTTAAAGGCACGTCATCCGGGGCGTGTCATCGATACGCCGCTTAATGAACCATTGATCGTTGGCACTGCCGTTGGGGCGGGTTTGCACGATGGCATCGTTGCGATGCCCGAGGTTCAGTTCGCCGACTATTCACTCAATTCCTTCCACTGGATGGTTTACCTGGGCAACTTGTTTTGGGGCTCGAATGGCAATTCAAAGTCATCGGTGATCTTGCGTATGCCGGTCGATCCATTTGGCGGCGGCTCCGTATACCACTCTATGAGCGTCGATGGTTACTTCTCTCCGATTCCTGGCCTTGTTCTGCTGATGCCCTCGACTAGCTATGATGTTTACGGCTTGCTAATGACTGCCGCCGATTATGGTGGTTCGGTTATTTGCCTCGAGCCCAAGTTTGCTTATCGTCAGTTGCTCGGTCCCGCGTTCCCGGGGGAACCTTCAGATCCTGAGGAGATCAAGGCGCTCAAGAAGTCAATCATGCGAGGCGAGATCCCCAGCATTGATCCTTCGGTTCGGGTGCCGTTTAGTAAAGCAGCAACACGTCGTTCGGGCGAAGACGTCACGATAGTGGCCTGGGGCAGAGCGGTATGGACGTCGATGGCAGCAGCTGCAAACCTGGCTGAAGAAGGGATCGAAGCTGAGGTGATTGACCTTCGCACACTGGTTCCTCCGGATCTGGAAACCGTCTACGCAAGTGTCGCGCGTACTAATTGCCTAGTGATCGCTGCCGAAGACCGGTCGTTTGCTGGCTTTGTGCGGACTATCCAAGGCCATGTAGTGGAGAAATTCGAAGGTATCCCAACTCGAGCCGTCGGCCAGAAGAACGTTCCTGGTATTTCGTCACAACTTTCCGTCGAAGAGGCAACGATTCTCAACGAACATACTATTGAGACGGCAGTCGTAGAGGTGTGGCAGCGAGCATCCCGATAACACTACGTGGTGCTAAGTTGGAAAGGCTGGCCCCTTTGGTGCGAATTAGTGACGGCGATGCACGCTACAGCTTATTGATTACTGTCGTGCTACAACCTGAATTGGATGGGGTTGCCCGGAGCTTTCGCACACAAACGGTGAGCGGCTACTAACTTAGGAAGCGATACGCAATGGTGCCCGTTTAGCACCCCAGGTTCCCGGCGTCGCTTCAAAAACACCAGCACAAAATGTTCCACAGCGAGTGCAGGCTCCGGCTTCGTCGAGTTTCCACGAAGTCAGTTCGTACCAATCACGCCCTATAAGGCGGTCTCCGCACTCGTGGCAATAGGTGCTGCCGCCAGTCTCATCGTGGACATTTCCCGTGTAAGCGTATCGAATGCCGTTACCACGGGCGATCTCTCTTGCACGGGTCAATGTCAACGGTGGCGTTGGAGAAATGTCCATCATCTTGTAGTCGGGGTGAAACGCTGTGAAGTGCATCGGTACATCAGTACCCAATTCTTTAACAACCCACGAAGTCATCTCGTTGAGCTCAGCATCAGAATCATTGAGGCCCGGGATCAGCAGGTTGGTGATCTCGAACCAGACATCAGTTTCATGTTTCAGGTACAAGAGTGTTTCGAGCACCGTGGCGAGATCGGAAAGAGTGACTTTGTTGTAGAACTCATCTGTAAATGCCTTCAGATCGATGTTTGCAGCGTCCATGTGACGGTAAAACTCGTTTCTTGGCTCTGGGCATACGTAGCCAGCAGTAACGGCGACGGCCTTGATGCCAACTTCACGGCACGCTTGCGCCACATCGACCGCGTACTCATGGAAAATTACGGGGTCGTTGTAGGTGAACGCCACGCTCCGGCATTTCGCCTTTTTAGCTGCCTGGGCGATGGCTTCCGGTGAAGCTTGGTCGGCTAGCGTGTCGAATTCGCGGGACTTGCTGATATCCCAATTCTGGCAAAATTTGCAGGCGAGGTTACAGCCAGCGGTGCCGAACGATAGCACCGGGGTTCCCGGCAAGAAGTGGTTGAGCGGCTTCTTCTCGATCGGATCAACACAGAATCCACTTGATCGACCGTAAGTTGTCAGGACGATCATGCCATCCTCGTTGGCACGTACGAAACAGTGGCCGCGCTGTCCGTTGCGGAGGCGGCAAAAACGTGGGCACAGATCACACTGGAGCCTGTCATCCGAGAGCTTGTGCCAAAATCGGCCAGGATGTGAATCGAGGATCACGGCGACTTCCATGCCATGTGTCCCGGTGCGGGACACTCGTGTAGTCAGTATAGAGTAGAGCTTATGATCAAAGATCCTTTCGCCGTGCTCGTCGTCTTGACGGCGGTCGTCTACATATCAATTCAGCTTGCCCGAAACATCAAGGTATTCCGTGCCCTAGGCTCTGTTCTGGTCGCGATTTTGCTGGCGATGGCGTTGTCTAACGCCGGCCTGTTGCCCGATAAGTCACCGATCTATGAATTCCTTGCCAGCACCGGGGTGAGTGTCGCCATTGTGCTAATTCTGCTTACGGTTGATCTGCGATCGGTGTTTAGCGCCGGGCCCCAAATGTTGGCTGCGTTTTTCATCGGTGCCATTGGTACGGCTTTGGGGGCGTCTTCGGCAGCGCTGCTGCTGAGTGACTCCGTAGGCCCCGAGACTTACAAGTTAGCGGGGCAGTACACGGGGACGTACATGGGTGGTGGTGTGAACTTCGCTGCCCTTGGTGAGTACTTTGAGACTAGCAGCGATATGTTCAGTGCTGCGGTTGCAGCTGATGTTTCGATCACAGCCATTTGGCTCATTGCCTGTCTTTCGATCCCCTTGCTACTGTCTCGCGGAAGGCATGATTTCGGCGTAGAAGGGCCCAAGCCTGGCGAACTTACTTCAAACACGACAGCAAAGCTGTCCAATTCAAACTTAGTGCTCGAAGCAGACCTCGAAGAAATAGGCGAGGAGGTCGGCGCAACGGGGATTTCTTCGGACCTGAAGGAGAGCCTGCATAGCACTATCAACGCTGTTTCACTTGTCGAGGCTGCGACGTTGGTTATGCTCGCGGGCGGGTTGGTTTGGTTCGCTGACGTGTTGGCCGCTGCCTGGGTCGTGCCCGAGGTCCTAATTTTGACAACGTTAGTGTTGCTTGCCGCTCAGGTTCCTGCAGTCAAAGAATTGTCGGGCAGCGCCATGTGGGGCAACTATCTGCTGCATTTATTTCTTGCCGCTAATGGTGCGCAGTCAGTGATTGCTAATATCTTCGTGATCGGCCCGGCTGTTTTCTATTTCGCCTTGGCAACCGTTGCGGTCCACGGAATTATCATTTTCGGTATCGGTCGCCTAGCCGGTATCGACGCGCGCACATTGGCGGTTGCTTCGCAGGCAAACATCGGTGGGCCGGCCTCGGCGATGGCGTTGGCTGGGGCACGTGGCTACTCGAATCTTTTGTTGCCGGGGATTGCCGTTGGCCTGCTCGGGTATGCGATGGGGAATTACATGGGGGCTGTGGTGGGCACCGTGCTTCGATCCTATGTCGGTGGCTAGCGGTGGTTGCTTGGCATTTGATCAACCAACGCTTGGGCCGGCCTTCATGAAGCTTTGTGTGGCTGATAGAGACTTGTCAGAATCAGCTAGTTTTGCAAGGAGTGTCTTGATGGATAGCAGTTCTACAATCAAACTAAACTGCCATCAGTTACTGTGCTCGAATCTGTGGCAGTGTCCGTGTACGTAACAACCATCGGTGCGTGAGGTGGACGAAGCCCGTTTCGTTGCTCTGGCGTTGCTGATGGCATTGGTGGTTGGCTGTGGCGGATTTGGTGTCGGCGGATACTCCGACGTACGGATCGAAAACGTCACACTCAGGATGCCGCCGACGGACGCGCAATCGGCGCGCATTATTTTTGATATTGCCTGGGAAAACTCATTCCGGGACGACCTGAACTGGGACGCGGTGTGGGTGTTCGTGAAATTTCATGAACCCGGGCAACCATGGCGCCATGCTGGCATCTCGCCCGCTCCCTCAGCACATCGCATCGGTGAAAACAATGGTGTGTTAGCCACGCTTACCCCGTCTGAAGATGGCCGTGGCATATTCCTGCATCGTGCCGACACCGGTTTCAGTTCTATCGACTGGGATCAAGTGTCCCTATCCTGGCCGCTTATCGGTGATGGCGTTGCCAGGAGCACCTCCGTGGAAATCGAGGTTATCGCGTTGCAGATGGTTAACATCCCGGAAGGCCCGTTCATGGTCGGTGACGGTACTACTGTAGAGGCGTTGGTCGCTGCCCAGTTCGAACGTGGAGTGTCGCAACAGTCATTCGAGATCAGCAGCGAAGCTGCAATAACACTCGGAGGTGGTGGGGAAAACAGCCTCGGAAACCACGACCGTCGCGTTTCAAGCTCCACTTCACAGCAGTTCTGGGACGACTTTTCAAATGAGACAAAGCAGACGCTTCCAGATGAGTTCCCAAAAGGCTTTAGGTCGTTCTACGTTATGAAGAACGAACTTACCCAGGGTGACTATGCCCACTTCCTCAACCTGATTGACCCTTCCCAACAGGGCACGCGCAATCCAGCCCCTAGCGTCCCAGTGGGAGAGGGACATCGTTACGCGATCTCATCCAGCGCGGAGTTTCGAGTGATGCCCTACAATCGCGCCGCCAACTGGTTGTCGTGGATGGACGTTGCGGCGTTTGCAGACTGGAGCGGGTTGCGTCCCATGAGCGAACTAGAGTTCGAGAAGGCGGCTCGGGGTGATCGTTATCCTAACCCCGGGGAATTCGCCTGGGGCCCGGAGGTGCCGCCAGCAGGCAAGTATGTCTTGCAGGATGAAGATACGCCTGAGGAACTCATCCCCAACCAGGCTACAGGCGCAAACGTTGCGTTCGACGGAACGATTGGACTGGAGAGTAGTGTATCGGGCCCGCTCCGAGCCAGTGCTTTCGTGCCGTTGGCGACATCACGTTTGAGTTTCGGTGGTTCGTATTATCGGGTTACTGAGATGAGTGGCAATGTGTCTGAGATGGTCGTGACTGTTGGTCGTTCCGCCGGACGTCGTTACCAGGGTCGCCACGGTGATGGTGAGCTTTCTCCTGCGGGTAATGCGGCAGGTGAGGAAGTCGAGTGGTGGCCAGGGGCGCGCCGCTCCGCGCGCGGTGGATACGAGGTACTTAACGCCGATGGCATAGGTACTCGTGGCGGCGATTGGACCTTTGGTATTGGTCGACTTCGGGTGTCAGACCGCGAGGATATCAATAAGCCTGCTGACCATCGCGGCATGCGGTGGGGAGGTCGCCTGGTGCGCAGTGTTGACCGTTAAGCGATTAGAAGGAAATCGAGAGAATTTTCTATGGGTTCTATTCTCTTGAGGATCTCATCGTGCTCGGAGAAGCGCTGAGGTCGAATCCGTCCAGCTCGGTTGATGTTTCGATGCCCATGATGCTGGCTAGTGTTGGTGCCATGTCGGCGGTGTGGACGCGGCCACTAATCTCCTGTGACTCGAAGCCCGGAGCGATGACGATGAATGGAACCCAGGTGTCGTACTCGTATGGCGTGCCGTGTGACGAGCCGCGACCCATGGAATCGAGGTAGTAGGGTGCGTACTGCACACTGAAGTCAGGGCTCCGCTCCGAGTGGTAGCTGTTGAAGAACAGCTGCTTGAAATACGCTTCGCCCTCAGCAGGTTGCTCGGCTGCTGACGTTGGTTCGGCTGCCAACAACTCGCTACGGGTCCACACGTGCTCGACAGAGTCACAAGCCCCGATCATGGCGGCGACCTCGCGCTCGATCTCGAGCCGATCAATCCCCGCTGCCTCGATTACCTCGTCGTTTAGATACAGACCCACTTTCAACCAATTGGCGTCGCCGTACCGTTCAGAAAGGGTCCGGCCGGCAGTCTGGAAACAGGCAATGTCGTCCATATCCGTTTGTTCGCCCCAATTGCCAACCAATTCACGATAGGCAGGGATCGGGACGACGCCATGGTCAGAGCTTAGCGAGATGACAACATTGTCCAGCCCGATGAGTTGATCGATGAACTTGAATAGATCCGCCAAGGTTTGGTCAAGTCGAAGAATGGTGTCGAGAACTTCGCGGCTATGGGGTCCGAAGTCGTGCCCCACGCTATCGACCGCGGAGAAAGCAAGGCCAAGAAAGTCAGGGTGCTCATCGGTGCCGAGTTCCTCTTCAACGATGATTGTTTTTGCCAGTTCCGCCAGGTACATGTCGCTGAAAGGCGACGATTTCAAGGCTTCGTAGAAACCGCTACTAGGCAGCAAAGACTTTGAGCCAAAGGCGTAGGGAAAGGAACGCTGATAGATACCTTCATCTAGTGTGACGATACTCAGTTCCTTGAGCACATCGTCTTCAACCGGTAGTGGCTCCCACAACTTGCCGAAGAACTGATCGAGCCATTTTCGTTCATTAAATGTATCGAGCCAGTCCGGTTCTGAGTAGTAATTGCTAGTTTCCCAGTTGCCGTCGCTATCCCAAAAAGCGCCGTCGGCCTGATGGCCGCCCGTTAGTATGGCGCTGCGGTCCTTACCACTTGCTGCGAAGACTTTTGACTGCGGGTCCATGTTTTTAAGCCAATCACCGATCGTGTCGGCCAAGAGATTGCTAGGTGAAACACCGTGTTGTTCGTCGTCAACGGAATAGATCTCTTCACCGGTTTCTCGGTCGTTCCACCTATTGCCGATTATTCCCGAGCGTCGCGGATAAGCTCCCGTCGCCAGCGTCGCGTGCCCCGCGCCGGTAACTGTGTTGGCATGGTTTTGGTGTGCGTTTGTGAAAACCACACCGTTGTCGAGCAAGTACCCGAACCCCCCCGACAACACCTGTTCCATCCGAGCTAGATATTCTTGGCTAAATTGATCGATGACCAGAAACAGCATTAGGCGCGGCGTATCTTCAGGGAAAGGTGAGGGAGTGACTGGCGGAGGTCCTTCGCAACTTGCCAGCAGCGTCGCCGCAGCGATGCTCGCGGTAGCCGCGAATTTACGGGGCCGGGAGGTGGACATCAGCGTTGAGATACGTCGCCTTGTTGTTGTGATAGCTCACCTTCGAATAGCAACCAAGTGTCAGGATCGAGGGTGACTGTGTTCGGCGCAGAATCGACGGGGATAGCAAACGTTTCCACGGCGCTACGCATCTGTAGTGTTTCAACTCGCGTCGCCACTTCCGCACTAACGGAGATTCCGATATCGAGCGGGAACATGAAGATATTTCCACTGGGTTGGGTCTGGTGGATGGTGATGTTGAGTTGTCCGGCGTTGGTGTCATAGCGCCATGTGCCCTCCAGTATCGGGTGGCCAGGCACGTACGCCCATTGTTGAAAGAATTGTTGAAGGTTCTGGGTGGAAGCCTTTTCCATGACAAGTTGCAGATCTGCGGTCAGTGCATTGGTATCGCGGTACTGACGGTAGTATTCGCGGATGCCGGCCCAAAAAGCCTCATCGCCGATTTGGCGGCGCAACATATGCAATACCCAGGCACCCTTCTGATAAGCGTTGCGGTTGAGCATTCGATTTGGGTCGCTAAGCTGCTCCGCGATCAGCGCCAACTCTGAGTTTTGTGCGTAAAAGGCAATAATCGTATTCCGAGCTCCGCGCATGCCGTTCTCGATGGCATCGTGCCCCTGGGTAAATTCGTTGTAGAGCTGGGTGAAATAGGTAGCGAATCCTTCGCTGAGCCAGATGTGATGCCAATCTTTTTCCGTAACTGAGTTGCCGAACCATTGGTGTGCGACTTCGTGAGCAATCAGTCCCTCGCTGGCTCGATTGCCACTCACCGATCGCTCGCTATAGAAAATATTGCTAGCGTTCTCCATGCCGCCGTAACGCGTCTTTGATTGGACATTGGCAAGTTTCTCGTACGGGAACGGGCCAATATGACCGTCGAAAAAACGCAGTATCTTCTCGGCGATGGCATAGTCGTAGAAACCTTCATCGCGGTTCTGTGGATAAACCCAAGATTGCACCGGCACTGAGGAGACCGTCCCGACATGCTGCACGGCAAAACGCGCTGCGCCGATGACCATCACCTTAGGAGGGATCGGGATGGACGAACCCCAGTGCGTTTGTTGGTATCCAGTGCTCAAGCTCGTTTGTTCCATAAGGCGCCCGGTGCCGACGACCTGGTAGTGACTGGGAGCGACGACAATCCACTCGACCGTTGCCTTGTCTGACACATGGTCGACTGTTGGTAGCCAGTGACGGGCGCGGTTGGGCCAATTGTCGCCAAAGAAAGTACGGTCGCCGAACATGTTTTCAGCAATGATCAGGCCATCGTCCGGTATGCCTTTATAGGAAACGGTGAAGATGCGACGTTCTTCTGCCGACGAGGGAGAGGCCATCGAGATGGTGATTCTGTCGTCGACGTGTGAAAAGCGGACGGGTTCACCGTTATGACTCACATCGGAGATCTCCATCCCCGTTTCTTCTCCTGGGTCTCGGCCGATTAGGTCGAGCGAAAATTCGCTGATCCCATCAGTCACGAAGCGAACGGTAATGTCAGTTTCACCGTCGATCGAGTTGGTGTCGTCACGCAGTTCCAGGTGGAACCGGTAGTGCATCACGTCGACATTCCAATTTCGTTGGTAGTCATCCGTGGCGATGACAGGCGTGTGCAGGAGGATAGCTGCGAACAGCACAAGCAATGAGTTATTCATCTTCACGAAAAACTCCTAAACATCTCGATATTGGCCTGCCAATCAATCCCGCTAATACTATCCTTCAACTCATAGGTCCCAAAAGTTGTCATCGCCCAAAAACTTGGCTAAGAACAACGTTATTACAGCTTCGTGTGGCCTCCATCGCGTAAGCTGTGCACCGCCTTGATACATGGAGGCGTCAAATAAAGGTTGCCTGCAACTCGTCCAAGTACCATCGCAAGCATTGCAGCGATTGCGCCCATCAAGTGGTACCCGAATATAGTGACTGACAGAATCACTGCGGTCGCTGCGATTTCTAGTACGGTCGCTCCAGTCAATGGCCGTGTCAGCCGTGAATGCACCAAAATGGCTCGCTGAAAAGACATCAGTACACTAAGTGCCGGCAAAATTACTGCTATCCGCGCCGATGCAAGCGCCAATTCAGCAAGCTTTGGGGACAATCCGGAGACGGTTTGGAACCACGCATTAGCCAATGGTGTGAAGATGATGAGACTGAGTATCGCTGACGTGGAAACGCCTATAATGATGGCAAAGTTGGCAATCCGGTCGTAGTTTTCAGCACGATCGCCCATCAATGCGATCGTCACCTCTTGATACGACAACCCCACCGCGCGAAACAAGAACACTAGCCCGTGCACCACGGGGAGGACGGCGAGCGATTCCAATGCGAGACGGCTGCGCCCGACGAAGAACGTCAGCATAGGGTGCAGCGCCATCGCCAAAATCGACATCGTTGCTAGTGGAAAATAAAAGGTGGCGATCTTGGGCAGCGTTAGCTCCTGTGATTGGTTGGTTTCGCGACGGTTACCAAGCAGTTCGGCGACGATCCCAGCGGCCATCAGCCGGCTAGCGATGGCCTCTGCCACGACACCTGTGGAGAGGGCAAAGGCTCCCACCTGTGCGCCAGAAAAATTGAGAAAGTTGGCCCCAATCCCGGCTGACAAGGCCATGAAGACCATTCGTACTACCGTTCCATAAGCGACCCGACGGGTCATGTTGTGTCGTACGAGTGTTCCTTGCAGGAACCGTCGGTAACCGATTGCCGCCGGCCATGGCAGCAACAACATCAATGCACCGTACGTTAGCTGCGCGACTTCGTTTGGCAAGTTCAGCAATGTCCCCGTGAGGACGCGAAACACGGGGGGTATCAAAACCAACACCATCACAGCGGTCAACAGAATGTTTAGGGTGTAAGTAAAACGCCTTAGGGCCAAGTAGCTAGTTTTGTCGCGAACCAGTGCCGTTGCAGCGCTCAACAGCATGATTACTGGGGATTCGATGAGTAGGGCGAAGGCAACCGAAACACCCCACGCTGCTAGATTCTCGGTGGGGCCAGGGAGTCGCGCGATTATGGCGCCCAGAAATGGTGCCTCGACGGCCATCATCAACCAGGTCCCGGCGAGTGGTGCCCAGAACTTAAAAATTCGACCGTAGGTCAAGGGTCGTTCGGCTATTTGTTTGGCCATCAGTCGTTGGATACACGGCGGGTGTTCTCGGAGCGCCGTTCCCACCTGTTGGGGGTATTGGTCAGGAAATGTGGTCGAGAACCGCCTGAAATTCGGCCCAGTCGAAGGCGCGGAGCGTCTCGATTCTTACGTTGCCGTTGGATCCTAGCGACAGCAAAACTGCGGCCGCGGTCTCGTCGTCTGGTGCCTCGATGATAAGAACACCGTCGTGGTGACCCAGTGTCCAGTACATGTCCTTCACGCGGGCGCCTGCCTTCTCGGCAACTTCCAAGAACATATCGGCGCGATGCGGCGAGTCCTTCAGATTTTGGATGCCTTGGTCGGTAAAGTTCAGCAACGTGACGAAGGTGTGCATGGCGGTTCTCCCTGATCGTTAACGCCTCTTTCGCGAGTGTAAGGCAACGGGTTCGATCCTGCGCCCATATATGAGAGCTGGGACTTCCTGCCGGCTTATCCGATGGTTGCGTTGTTTGTTTAAGCGTAGCGTCTTGATAACACTGGCGTTGCTACTTGTTGGGCCCCAGCATGTCACTGATGTCATACGCCTCGTGCTCTTCACCCTCGGACGGTGGTGGCGGAGGAATCACTGGGACCTGGCGTTTGTCCTCGACAATGTTGCCATCGAGGACCCGTATCACACGGTGTGCGTAACGGGCGATGTCATTCTCATGAGTGACAACGATGATGGTCTGGCCTACTTTATGGAGTTCCACAAAGAGGTTCATGATCTCATATGAAGTTCGCGAGTCGAGGTTTCCAGTGGGCTCGTCTGCGAGCACGATGGCTGGGTTATTGACTAACGCCCGGGCCACAGCCACCCTTTGGCGTTCTCCCCCCGATAGTTCATTGGGGCGATGATCCCAACGATGACCTAGATTGACGCGCTCGAGCGCATTCATTGCCCTTTCATGTCGCTTGCGCGATGACATGCCAGCGTAAATGAGTGGCAGCTCAACATTGTGTAGTGCCGTCGCCCGAGCTAGCAGGTTGAACGTTTGGAAGACGAAACCGATTTCTTGGTTGCGGACTGCAGCGAGTTCATCGTCGTCAAGATTAGCGCTCTCGGTTTGGTTTAGTCGGTACGAGCCAAATGAAGGCGTGTCCAAGCAACCCAGGAGGTTCATGAGTGTCGACTTGCCAGAGCCCGATGGCCCCATGATGGCGACGAATTCGTTGCGCATCACCTGCAGGTCCACACCTCTTAGGGCGTGCACTTCGAGCTTGCCAGAAATATAAGTCTTTCCGAGCCCTTTGCAATCGATGATCGCAGGCTGGCTGGAGGCCGTTGGGGCCGATTCGGCAACAGCCTGTTCGCTCATAGAGGTTTCCAGGTGCTAAGGAGGAGAATGTGGTGTAGGTGGTTGCAAGTAGAAAATTTTACCAGGCTCTTTAGCCTCCGGTAACTATTGGCGCATGGCCACCAAGTCGTCTTCATCAGATAGATACATCTTGCCAAGCCAGTCAAAGGATAGGGCGCGTGTCGACTTCAAGAGAAGCGACCAGATCCGTCCCCTTTAAATCGGAGGTTGCTTCACCTTCAATAAAACACGCGCCCCGTCCCCCTGAGACACCAGTACGCTAAGTTGAGCCGGACACTGGCACGGTCCCAAGTCTCCGCCGCTCCCATTGACATCGGCCTGGTTCTTGCTCTCAGTCCGTCTCGGCAAGCTCACTGGTTCTTTTACTGAACATAAATTGTGCAGGAATTGATGTTCAGTGTCCGTTTGGGCAACGTAAAAGTTTGTAAGAACGCATGCGGTTTGGCTTAACAGTTCTTAACAGGGTTTTCCTCCTGAAACAGGACATCCGCATGCTACGGTGACCATGAGATGAATACCGCAAGCAAACGCCTACAACCTAATGAATCCGTGCGGGGCAAGGGCCCGGTGGGGGAAAAACTCCTCGTCATCGACGACGATGCTGAACTCTGCGAATTGGTTAGTGAGTATCTGGAATCGGAAGGGTTCGAGATCGACACCGAAGGTAGTGGCGACCATGGCGCCGACCGTGCCCTCGAGAGCGACTACGATCTGATTATTCTTGATGTCATGTTGCCCGGAATCAATGGCTTCGAGGCTCTACGACGGATCCGCTCCCAGTCAAACGTTCCCGTTCTCATGCTTACTGCCCGTGGTGATGACGTCGATCGAATCGTTGGGTTGGAGATTGGGGCTGACGACTATCTTCCAAAGCCGTTCAACCCGCGCGAACTCGTCGCCCGCATTCACGCCATTCTGCGCCGCAGCGGTGTGCATGCTAACGCCGGTGCCACTGCTCTGAATGAAAAGGTGGCAGTTGGTGATATCCAGCTCGACACGGGCTCGCGCACAGTTACCCGTGACAACAATCTGATTCACTTGACGGCGATGGAGTTCAACGTTCTTGAAGCGTTGCTGCGCAATGCTGGCCGTGTAGTTGAACGTGAAAGCCTTGTGGAGCAGGTATTAGACCGTAAGTACTCGCCTTTCGACCGCAGCATCGACGTTCACGTTAGCAACCTTCGCAAGAAACTTGGTCACGAGATCGACGGCATGGAGCGCATCAAGTCGGTGCGTCAAGTTGGCTATCTATATGCGTTGCCGGGCAAAGACGTCGACACTGTGGACTAATCAGACCATGCAGAATCTCTACTTCAAGATTTTCATATGGTTTTGGCTGGCAATGACACTGGTCGGCACGGCATTCGTGATCTCCACCGTCACGTTGCAAGACAGAGAAGCGAACACTAGCGTTCAGTCGTACTACGCTTCCGGTTTGACGCTAACAGCGGAGTCTGCGATTGAGGCTTACGAGGGCCGTGGACGTGAAGGCCTTGCTAATTACCTCGGTGCCATAGAGCGACGATACCGACTGAACGCTTTCTTGTTCGACGATAACGCTCAAGAGCTGTCGGGCAGGGTCGTGCCCGCTGGTGGTGTCGAGCTCGTCGAGCGGGCGGGCAGTAATGACGAGCTCGTGATAGAAACGGTCGAAGGCGGTCGCTTAATAGCGCTGCAGGTCGTCAGCCCGGAAGGCAATACCTACGTCGTGCTCACTGAGATGGAGTGGCCATACCGGTACCGGGGCAGATCGGGCGCAGATGGTCGCCGCGAGGCCGAACGGTTGGAAGATGGCAATTCCCGTGGGCGTTTTAATTTCCGAGGAGGCCGGGGCGCGAGGCTCCCAGACGGCACCGTCATCCGGCCACCAAGTTTGGCGTGGCGTGTTTGGTCGTCGTTAGTTGACCAGCCAGGCGAGCTTGCATTGCGATTGTTTGCTGTTTTCCTCACCGCCGGAATTCTCTGCTTCGGATTGGCCCGCTATTTGACGGCACCTGTCTTGCGACTGCGCGATGCAACACACCAATTTGCCTCTGGCAATCTGGGTGTTCGCGTTGGTCCTGCGGTGGGCAAACGCCGCGACGAACTTGCTGAACTGGGACGCGATTTTGATGTTATGGCCGAGCGTATTGAGTCGCTACTTACTACACAGCGCCAACTAATGAGCGATGTCTCGCATGAGCTACGTTCACCGCTTGCCCGACTTAACGTGGCGCTTGCCCTAGCCCGGCAACGTGCTGGTGAAGAAGCAACGGGCCCACTCGACCGAATCGAAGTCGAGGCCGAGCAGCTCAACGTTCTGATTGGCCGCGTATTGGCGCTATCAAGTTTTGAAAGTGGCGCCTCGGAGCCGGAATTCGCCAGTGTCAATTTGAATAGGCTAATTGACGATGTCACTGTCGATGCTGACTTCGAAGCCAAGGCCAAGGAAGCAGGGGTCAAGGTAAAGACTTCGGAGCCGTGCTCAGTTCGAGGTGACGAACTGTTATTGCGTAGCGCGATTGAGAATGTTGTGCGCAACGCGGTTCTATACACCGCCTCCGGAACGGATGTCGAGATCTGTCTGACCTTCGCAGACATGGTTGTCAATGATTCGTCAGGTGACGGGACAACGTCACGCTGTGCGGTCATTTCGGTACGTGACCACGGGCCAGGTGTTTCCGACGACCAACTGGCCCACCTTTTCGAGCCTTTCTACCGGATTGCCGATTCGCGTGATCGTGAGAGCGGCGGAACAGGGCTTGGGTTGGCGATCACGGAGCGTGCTGTTCGGCTCCATGGTGGGACAGTTGACGCACGCAACGCCACCGATGGTGGGCTCATCGTAGAGATCCGGTTGCCTATAGATGGCGTTTAGCCGTTGATCTTTGTTCGACTTCTAGCCCGATTTTGCTAGCGCGTTACCTTGAAAAACTTATCAACTTAATGGTGCATAGATTTCTCTCTTGCAAAACAGACAAATGTCTGTTTTACTTCGTTTTGTTGTTCCGAAGACGAAAGTCGGCAGTACAAGCAGAGCAAGCTAGCCGACTAAATGGACAGAATTCTGATGGCACACACTCCTCCAGGGCAGACTCGCGAGCGCATTTTTCGTTTTATGCGCGACCGCTTGTTAGATGGGCGACCGCCGACCGTGCGGGAAGTTCGCGATGAACTCGGTTTTCGTGCCGTGGAGTCGGCTCGTTCTCATCTGACTGTACTTGTTAAAGAAGGACGGCTCCTCAAAAAACCGGGCAAAGCACGTGGCTATGCACTGCCCAAGACCATGGTCCAAGGCGGGGCACCTCGTCTCGTTCCCTTGCTTGGCCGGGTACCGGCTGGCCCCCTTGATTTGGCGGTTGAGGAGGTGGAGGGCTACCTGCCATCGCGGTTCGGAAGCGACGATGAGATGTTTGCTTTGCGCGTGCAGGGTGACAGCATGCGCGATGCTGGCATTATGGACGGCGATTTGGCTATCGTACGGCGGCAGCCCACGGCCAGCTCAGGATCGGTCGTGGTGGCGCTGATTGGCGATGAGGCCACGGTCAAGACTCTCTACATAAGAAATAGTGCCGGTACCGTGGACTCTTCCTCCACAGGTGGTTGTGGGCACATCGAACTACGCCCTGAGAATTCCGATTATCAACCCATCGTTCCCAATCCCGACGAGGTGCAGATCCTCGGCAAGGTCGTCGAAGTGCGCCGGTTTTTAGAAGGAGGCGTTTGATGAGTGGCGGCATATGTTTCCAATGTGTGGAGAAAAGATGATTGGCGCAGGGACACGGGCCGACACGCTCGTCCTGGATTCGTTGCCGCAGGGGGTAACACGGGGCGCCACGGTGCTCGCATCGCGACCACTTTCAGCGAACTCTATACCGCTGATGCCAAGGTGGGGTTTGCAGGAAATTGCTGGGATGCTCACCGAACTCTCTGGAGTGGGAGGCAGTGCATGCCTGACCCTGGCGACATCGATAGTTCTCGATGCTCAACGTCAGGAAGAAACAACGGTATGGATCACTAGTAACAACAGCAGCTTTTTCCCGCTCGATGTTGCCGCCGCCGGTATCGATTTGGAAGCACTTGCTGTAGTTCGGGTACCTGACGCGCCATCTGTCGCACGCGCCGCAGACAGGTTGGCGCGCTCGGGTGCCTTTGGCCTCCTGGTCCTAGATTTGGGTGCTAACGCGCGAGTGCCCACAGCACTGCAAGCAAGGTTACGAAGCTCGGCACACAAGCACGATACAGCGATTCTTTGTCTCACCGAGAAACGAGGCATTGCCTCGTCGCTGGGCCCTCTGGTTTCGTTGCGGGGCGAGGCACGCATCCGCAGGTTGAGCGACGATCGCTTTGCCTGCGAACTAAGGGTGCTGAAGGACAAGCATCGAGGACCGGACTGGGTGCATACCGAGATCTGCTGTGGCCCTGAAGGAATGTACTAGAGAATTAATTAATCAATAGGTCGGTTCGGGTCCTTGGGGTTCGGGCAACGATCTCGAGAAGGATTCAAGGGAATGCCCCGTTACCCGCAGCCCGAACGGGAGCAGCACGTACCAACTACTGCTCCCGCGCGCGAGGTGCAAGCCACCAACACTGCCATTCACCCCTGTCGCCTAGCGTGTGTTTATGTGCCGTCTTTGCCGTTACAGCTCTTGGTACGACGCCACCCGGAATGGATTGATCGGCCAGTAGCTGTTGTCGATAAAGATAAACCGCAGGGCAAGGTCCTGTGGGTTAACGAAAGGGCATACCGTGCGCGAGTGTTACCGGGAACGCGCTATGCCGCTGGGCTGTTGTTGTGTCGCCGGTTGTGTGCCGGAGAGGTCCACGGCAAGGAAATCGACCGTGGGGTGTCACGGCTGCTTGAGTTGCTGTGGCGCTTCAGCCCTGAGGTCGAACCTAGTGCTGACGAACCCGGCGTGTTCTGGGTGAATGCGTCGGGGCTTGGGCGTATCGAGCTTTCACTAGGTGAGTGGGCTAGACGATTGCGAGCCGAACTTGGCCACAATGGATTTACGGCGCGTGTTGCGGTGGGCTTCAGCCGCTTTGCTACCTATGCAACAGCACGGGTGACGCGGGACATCACGGTTTTCAAAAATACCGATACTGAACACCGTTCGGCTATGTGTGTACGGCTAGACCGCCTGCATATCGATTCTGACTTACGTAATGTTCTCCGCAAGTTAGGTATTCATACGGTTGAGGAATTCCTTGAGCTGCCCACCGATGGTCTCGGCAAGCGGTTCGGAGCTGGAGCCATTAACTTCTATAAGGAAGCATCCGGCCAAAACCGCAAGCCGCTGATGCCGGCGCCGCCCCCGGTCCCGGTACAAACGGTGGCCGAGTTTCAGTATCCCGAAGTCGACGCCAACCGCCTGCTTTTTTATACAAAGAGATTACTGCCGCCACTGCTCGAACAGCTTGCCTCGTGCCACCAAGGACTCATCGAGATGGTTCTTGAGATGACACTCGATGACACTACCCAGATTAGCAAGAGTGTTCGACCGGCTGAAGCGACACTTGATACTGGCATTATTCTTGACCTTGTGCGTTTGCGGCTGAGCACTATCGACCTTACTAGTGGCGTCGTTGAAATGACGGTAACGACCCATGGTGAGCGAATTAGTGTGGGGCAGCTGTCATTGTTTTGGAACCAGCCCAAGCGCGATGTAACTGCCGCCAACCGTGCTTTGGCACGTGTGCGTGCTGAATTTGGCCACGAGGCAGTGGTTTGGGCGAAGTCGCGTGATGCTCACCTTCCTGAAGCCAGTTTCACTTGGGAGCCGTTGGCTAGGACCAAGCTGCCATGTCACCCAGTAGCTAAATTGTCGAGCGGCCCAGAAGAGACAAAACGTAGTCGTACCGAGATCATCGGACGTTTCGTACGGCCGCTGGTACGCCGCGTCTTTGACAAGGCGGTGCTGCTGCCGACTCGCGAGCGTCGCGAGCCTGATGGTTGGCTCATTCACGGTTTCAAGCAAGGACCGGCGGTGCAGTTGCGAGGACCCTATGTGGTGTCGGGCGGTTGGTGGGCGCGCGAAGTGCATCGTGAGTATTACTTCGTTGAAACCGAGAGGGGCGATGTGTTGTGGATTTACTACGACCGCAACCGTCGTAACTGGATGCTACAGGGACAGGTGGATTGAGAGTTGTTGATCCTCGGTAAGCTTTCAGTGGAAGCAGGGTCGTTGTTCAGCGGCGTAGAAAGAGAAGTATGTGTTGGCACAGGTATATGCGCCGCTGTGGTGCAAAAGCAATTTTTCGTTTCTTGAAGGAGCGAGTGACCCGGCAGAACTGATTGAACAAGCTGCTCATCTGGGACTACGGTCGATTGCGGTGACCGATCGTGATGGTCTGTACGGCGTCGTGCAGGCACACACTGCGGCACGTCACAAGGGTCTTCATTTGATCATTGGTGCCGAGATGACGGTAGCTGATCCCGGTGTCGTACTTTCTGGGCAGATCCGCGCTGGCAGTCAGCCAACTGCCAAATCCGGAGCACAATTCGAACGCGCTGATATATCGACCATTGTGCTATTGGTGGAAAATCGCAGTGGCTACCAAAATCTATGCCGCCTGATAACGCGTGGACGGCGACGCTCGCCCAAGGGAGAAAGCATCACCACTTGGCAGGAAGTTGCCAAGCACGCGGGGGGATTGGTCGCCTTATGGGGTGGAGACAATAGCCTTCTAACGAGGGCCGACCCCTTTAAATTGGGTTTATCGACGGGCAGATCTCGGGCTTCTTTCCGAACTGAACAGCCTCGTCTCGTTGCCGAAACGTTGCTTGAAACCGTTGCACCATTACTCAAAGATGCCTTTGGTGACCGCCTGTTTGCCATCATTAGTCGTCACCACCGTGCCGAAGAAGTACGCAAAGAATGGCGTCTCCGCGAAAACGCTTCCGAATGGGACATACCTTTGGTGGCCGCGACTGAGGTTCTGTACCACTCGCCGTCACGCCGTGACGTACAAGACGTGCTGAGCTGCATCCGACAAGGGGTAAAACTCTCCGATGCTGGTCGCCGTATTCGCTCTAACGCTGAGCACTCGTTGCTGTCCCCAGATGCTTTCACACGTGTGTACAGAGACGAGGTGATTGCCATTACCCGCACCTGCGAGATTTCCGATCGTTGCACTTTTTCGATGAGTGACTTGCGTTATTACTATCCGGCAGAGCGGCTTCCCGATGGCACCACTACCGATGAATGGTTGCGTTACCTGACCTTCGAGGGCGCGAAGCGTCGCTACCAAGGCGAGACTGAGATCCCACCTAAGGTCGTAGAACAACTAAACAAAGAACTGGTACTCATCGAAGAGCTCAGCTATGCCGGGCACTTCTTAACGATGTGGGAGCTGGTTCGCTTTTGCGAAGAACGTGCCATTTTGTGCCAAGGGAGAGGCTCGGCGGCTAATTCAGCCGTGTGTTACTGCCTTGGTGTAACGGCGGTCGATCCAGTACGCATGGGGCTTCTGTTCGAGCGTTTTATCTCGCGGGAGCGCGCTGATCCCCCCGACATCGACCTGGATATCGAGCACGATCGCCGCGAGGAGGTGATCCAACACGTTTATAAAAAGTACGGTCGAGATCACGCCGCTATGGTCGCAGTAATCATTCGTTATCGACCCAAATCTGCGGTGCGTGACATCGGCAAGGTTTTGGGACTCTCTGAGGTCTCGCTCCACCAGCTGGCCAAGTTTTTGAGTTGCTACGATTGCGTCACCGCTGATTCATTGCGCCATGCTGGCCTCGATCCTGAAGCGAAAGTGCATCAGCATCTCGTACGTCTCGCTAATACGGTGCAAGGTTTCCCTCGCCACCTGTCGATTCATCCAGGTGGATTTCTACTTGGCCACGAGCCGGTACACGATCTGGTACCGGTCGAGAATGGTGCGATGGAAGATCGCACGGTTATCCAGTGGGAAAAAGATGACGTCGAAGAACTTGGTCTTTTCAAGGTCGACTTGTTGGGGCTCGGTGCACTATCGCAGCTGCGTCGTGCCTTCAACTTGATTCGCATCCACCGTGATGTTGATCTGAGCATGACGACGATTCCACCTAACGATACGGCTACCTTCGACATGTGTTGTAAGGCTGAAACTGTTGGTGTTTTTCAGATCGAGTCACGCGCTCAGATGGCAATGCTGCCGCGGCTGAAGCCTCGCAAGTTCTACGACTTGGTAATCGAACTCAGCATTGTGCGCCCGGGGCCGATTACCGGTGGCATGGTGCATCCCTATTTGCGACGCAGGGCAGGGGAGGAGCCGGTCATTTACCCGCACGAGTGTTTGGAGCCGGTTCTCGAAAAGACGCTTGGCGTGCCGCTCTTTCAGGAACAGGTCATGAGACTCGCTGTCGTCGCTGCTGATTACAGCCCTGGTGAGGCTGATCAGCTACGTCGCGACATGGCAGCCTGGCGTAAGACTGGCTGCCTTGAGCGCCACCGAGGACGGTTGATTTCGCGCATGATGCGGAACGGCATCAAGGAGAAGTTCGCCGAGCGTGTTTTTGAGCAGATCCGAGGATTCGGTGAATACGGTTTTCCCGAGTCTCATGCAGCTAGTTTCGCGCTGATCAGCTACGCGACAGCGTATCTCAAGTGCCACTACTTACCAGAGTTCACCTGTGCTCTCCTGAATTCGTGGCCGATGGGTTTTTACACACCAGCCACCATCGTGCAGGATGCAAAGCGCCATGGTCTCGTGGTACGGCCGGTCGACGTGCTGCACAGCATGTGGAATTGCACGATGCAACCGTGTGCGCATTCCACCGGCGGCTTTGCTGTACGCATGGGGTTGCGCTACGTGAAGGGGCTGCGCAAAGACGAGGGGGAGAAGATCGAAACGGTAGTAAAGACCGTGAGACGTTTATGGCGCACCAGTGATAAGGGAGATGGTGAATCTTTCGGTGCCACGTGCGACGTGCCGTTCACATCTATCGACGACTTCACGTCGCGTGCCGGTATTGCCAATCGATCCATGCGCTTGCTCGCTGAAGCCGGTGCTTTTGACAGTTTTAAAGAAAATCGGCGCGTCGCATTATGGCAGGTGCAAGGCATGAAAATGGAAACGATGCATCTCCATAGAGCGCAGTTTGAGGGTGCGAACTCTGGAGAAGGGCTTACTGGTGCCGAGCCCGATTTGCCGCTCGAGGAGCCGGTCCCTGTGTTCCGTTCACTTAGCGACATCGATACCGTTACATGGGATTTTCGCACCATGAATCATTCGACCCGCAGTCATTTGCTCGAACCTTTTCGCGACGAATTTGTTTCCAAGGGGCTGCCTGATGCGCGTGCGGTCTCGCGCATGGAAGATGGTCGTCATGTCAATTACGCTGGTATCGTAATTTGCCGGCAGCGTCCGGGGACTGCCTCAGGTGTTGTGTTCATGACCATGGAAGATGAAACCGGTTTCGTGAACACGATCCTGTGGCCGGGTGTCTATGAACAATTCTCCGTACAGGCGCGCACCTTATCTTTTTTAGGTGTAAGCGGGAAAATCCAAGCCGCTCACGGTGTCTTACACGTCGTTGTCAACAAACTCTGGGATCCACGGGAGTATGCGAAGCCACCCGCCGTTCGCAGCCGTGACTTTCACTAGGCCTGGGCTAGGTCCGGAGTTTCTATGTCTCGTGTTGCGCACCAAATAAGGTCTTTCAAGTCACGTATTGTATTGATTCGGGCAAGACTGAATTAATTGGTTAAACGAACCGAATCGGGACACAAGCAGGGCTTCCCAACCTCTCTTGTCCTTGCGGAATCATGTAGCCATCGATTACTACAAGTACACGGAATAGACTTCAGTGCCGTCTGTAACCTGAAAGGTAAGCTATGCAGAGAACGTTTCTTGTTCGAGCAGCACGCTGTGTTGCCGTCGTTTTAATCGTTTTCCTTGTTGCTTGCAGTGATCGCGAAACTGTGGGTGATGGGGTTTATGAAACATCTGTCATTACATCTAGTAACGACTACAACGAATTATTGGCACTCTTTGACGACTGGCGTGAGTTTGCTCGCCCGCGTTGGGTTGAAGGTGTTCCCGATTACAGCGCAAGCGCAATGGCTGAGCAGCAAGAGGTGGCGCAGTCGTATCATAGGCAGCTTGCCGCCATCGATGAGAGCGAATGGCCGGTAGCTCAGCAGATTGATCACCATCTCGTTCGTGCCGAGATGAATGGCCTTGACTTCGACCACCGCGTGCGGCGGCCATGGGCTACCAATCCGGCATTTTACGTCACGATCTTCACAGCACAGAGCGATGTGCCGGCGCACGAGGGTCCGGTAATCGACGGATGGCTCGACACTTGGACCTATCAGTATCCACTCGATGAAGATTCAGCGGCCTTTATGGCCGAGCGGATAGGTTCGATCCCCAGGCTCCTTGAAAATGCTCAAGAAAACCTCACCGGGAACGGACGCGATCTGTGGGTATCTGGAGCCAGATCGATTAAACAGCAGAGTAGAGACCTTGCTGCTTTGGGAGAGCAGGTCGCCGGTACGAGTTCCGATCTCGATGCTGCCATCGTTGAGGCCGGCCGGGCTACTGATGAATTCGCTGTGTGGATCGAACGCGAGTCAGAGAATCGCAGTGGGTTGTCTGGCGTGGGTAGCGAGAACTACACCTGGTACCTAAAGAACGTCCACCTCGTGCCATACACATGGGAGCAAGAGGAGACGATTTTGCTACGTGAACTTGCCCGTGCCCATGCATCATTACGTCTTGAAGAGAATCGTAATCGTGAGCTAGCGGTGTTGAGCCGTATTGACAATGTTGCCGACTATGACCGTAACTTCAATGAAGCCGTCGACGACATGATCACCTTCCTTGAAGAAGAAGAGATCTTCACGATGGCTGACTACATGGATCCAGCATTGCGGGCACGAATCGGTAGCTTCAGTCCTGCCGATGGTCTGCGCGGCTTCTTCTCGGAGATTGACTACCGAGATCCGCTAACGATGCGGACGCACGGGGTGCATTGGATTGACCTGGCACGTATGGAGCACGAGCCACACGAGAGCCCCATGCGCCGGGTGCCGGCGCTTTCCAATATCTACGACAATCGTTCCGAGGGTCTGGCAACAGGATTCGAGGAAATGATGATGCATGCTGGCCTGTTCGATGATCGCCCAAGGGCGCGAGAGCTCATATGGATTCTCCTTGCCCAGCGTGCGGCCCGTGGCCTCGGTGGATTGCGTCAGCACGCTAATGTCTACACTCTGCAGGAGGCAGCGGAGTTTGCCTCCGAATGGACGCCGCGAGGGTTTCTCCCCGCCGACGGCGCCACTATCCAAGGCGAGGAACATTTCTATTTGACCCAGCCGGGCTATGGGACCAGCTACATCATCGGCAAGCTTGAGATTGAAAAGCTTATGGCGGAACGGGCGATCCAACTTGGCAACGAGTTTACGGTCAAGCGTTTCTTTAACGAGTTTCTTGACACCGGTGTGATTCCGGTGTCACTAGTACGCTGGCAACTGACCGGTAAGAAGGACGCCATTCTCGATAGCGCCTTAGATGTCATTTCTCCTTTTAGGTTCTGACAGAGGTAATCAATGTATCCAAAGTCCATCGTGTTTATCGTTGTTCTTCTAATTGCGGTGCTTACAGGGTCTTCGCAGGCGCAGCAAGGAGGTAGTCGTGGTGCTGTTGCAGGCGAAGTAACTGGAGAAGCTGCTTCTATTCCCGCTGAGCAGTCATCGGTTACCGAACACACCATCGTTCTTGACGGCGAGACGATTCCATACATTGCCACAGCTGCGACGATGCACTTGGTAAACGATGGTGGTGAGCCGACCGGGAGCTTGTACTACACGGCGTATACGCGCTCAGGGGTGGATTCCGGCAGACGGCCGATCGCTTTCATCTACAATGGTGGGCCCGGCTCAGCTTCAGTCTGGTTGCACATGGGAGCCTTTGGTCCTAAGCGGGTTCCGGTAAACGACTCGGGGCCGACAGCACCGCCTCCTTACGATCTGGTCGACAATTTAGGTAGCCTTATCGATGTCACTGACATGGTGTTTGTCGATCCGATCGGTACCGGTTTTAGCCGCGTCGTTGGTGTGGGGCAGGGAAGCGATTTTTGGGGAATTGACGAAGACGCAAGTTCATTGACACAGTTCATTTCCCAGTACATCACTCGCAACAAGCGTTGGAATTCACCCAAGTTTTTGATGGGTGAAAGCTACGGAACGACGCGGTCGGCTGTACTCGTCAACATGCTGCAAAACCGTGCCGGGATGGACTTCAACGGCGTTGTTTTAATCTCGGCAGTTCTGGACTTTGAGACTCTGCTGTTCGCGCCGGGACACGATACTTCCTACGTTACCTACCTGCCGTCCTATGCCATTACCGCTGCGTACCATGGTGCGGTTTCATGGCCTGATGATCTTGTAGCTTGGCTTGATGAGGTGCGCGCATTTTCCGTTGGTGATTATGCTCATGTCCTGGCGCAAGGGTCGTCCGCCCCGGTGGCACAAGTAGCGGCCGTGCGCGCGAGGTTGGCCAAGTACACCGGCTTGTCTGAGCAGTACTGGGATCGTGCCAATTTGAAGGTTGATGCGACGCAGTTCCGCGCCGAGTTGCAACGTACGCAGGGAATGGTGACTTCGAGGCTCGATGCTCGCTACGATGGTTTCACCAATGAACTACTTGCCGAGAACGCTAGCTACGACCCACAATCATCAGCAATCACTGGCGCCTACACCGCCGCGATCAACCGTTACCTGCGTGATGATCTTGGGTTTGAAACCACTGAGACCTATCGAACTGGTGGTGGCACCGAGGGCTGGAACTGGGATCGCGCGCGCGGTGGAGGTGGATGGCCGGGCGCCACGTATGTAGCCTCTGACCTTGAGCAGGCGATGATCCGCAACCCGAACCTGAAGGTTCAGATCGAAAATGGCTACTATGACCTGGCGACGCCGTTTTTCGCCATGGAGTGGACTACCGACCACATGAACTTGCCGGATGAGCTGCGTGGCAACATCAAGCACAACTTCTACGAGGCGGGTCACATGATGTATGTCCACGAAGAAGAGCTGATAAACCTGAAGCGCAACATCGCTAAGTTCATCGCCATGGCGACCGAGGTAGCGGCTTCGCATCAATAGCTGGCCGGTTGGAAGAGGGCTTTATCGGGTACGCTCTTATAAACATTGGGATACGGTGCTCTGGACTTGAGTCGATTGGTTTTGTGGATCAGGCTTTAGGTTTCTTAACAGAGGCTCCAATAAAGAACTTCATGTTTTTCAGGTGTGATTCGAGGAAATGCTGGTTTTAGTTATGCGCTGATGTTTTCTCAGAGATTGAGGTGGACCGTGAAAAAATTCCTTGGATGTTTTGTTCTCATTGCCGTGTTGTTTGCCTTCACGACACCCGCGCACGCTCAATCTGGTTATGGTGCATCCGTTGCCGCAGGTAACGATGAGGTCTTCGTCGGCGAGGCTGGAAATGTTATTTCGTCGGGCTTCGTCTATGTCTATCGACAAACCGCCAATGGCTGGAGAGAAGTTGCCAAACTGAAAGCTGCGGACGCTGCGGATCGGGATCGCTTCGGGCGCTCGATGTTCGTCGACGATGATTTATTGCTAGTTGGGGGTGGCATCGGCGTTGGCAAGGTGTATGTGTTTCAACGCGATGCTGAAGAGTGGATGGAAGCCGGGTCAATTGTGCCCACTGATGGTGCTGAAGGTGATGGCTTTGGCAACGCTATTGCGGCCAGCGGTGAATTTATAATCGTTGGCGCTTCGGGGCATAACGAGCGGCAGGGTGCTGCCTACATCTTCGGACACGGTGCTTCTGGTTGGTCTCAGGTTGCCAAGCTTGTGGCGACGAATCCGGCACCTGTGGAAGAAGACCAGGAAACAGCGGAAGGTGGACGTCGAGGAGGCCGGCGGGGTGGCCAGGCTGGCGGTGGTGGCCGAGGGGGTCGTGGCGGTCGTGGCGCATCTGCACCCCCCATGTTTGGTTCAGCAGTCGCGATCAGTGGCGATTGGGCTATGGTAAGCGCCCCGAACTACAGCAGTCGGGCCGGCAGTGTGTATGTATTTAAACGCGATGGCAGCAACTGGGAGCAGATTGATCAACTTCCAGGTAATAATGCCCAAACAGGGGCAGGGTTCGGGACCTCGATTGTTGTCGAAGGTGATGAAATGTTTATTGGCGCATCGACAGCAAATGGGGGCATCGGAGGTGTTTCGGTATACCAGGTTAATGACGAAGAGCGTTGGGTTCGGACCGGGAACTTGGTCCCGTTTGATGGGCAGCCTGGCAGTGGTTTCGGCAGTTCAATGGTGATCGACGAGAACGTGGCTTTGGTTGGCGCTCCAGGTGCTGCCGGTCGCACAGGGCGTATTTATCGCTACGAGCGTGATGCCAACCGTAACTGGACTAGTGCTACCAAGCTCGGTGCCTCGGATATTGCGGCAGGTGATCGGTTTGGAAATGTGATTGCTACGAACGGCGACGTCGTTGTCGTCGGTTTGCCTGGCGACGACTTTAGCGCTGGTACCGCGGTGGTGATGACCCGTGCGGATTTCGGTTGGAGCACAGAGAAGATTCTAAGTCCGATAGCTAACTACCCGATGGTTACGGGCACTGACGGTGGTATTGATTGCCTTAATGGGATGGCAGGGAGCTTTCCTTGCGACAACGTCGATCTGATCGCTTACCTCCCAGTGCACGAATTGGGCGGTGTGCGGGGCCTTTCTACCAACGATGCATGGGGGTGGACCGACCCAGACAGCGGGCGCGACTATGCCATCATCGGCATGCGTGACCGTGCTTCGTTCGTTGATGTCACCGACCCGTACAATCCTGTATACGTTGGCATTTTGATGAAAACGGAGGGTGCAAGTACCAGCTCCTGGCGCGACATGAAAGTGCGTAACAACTGGGTTTACATCGTTTCGGACGGAGCTGGCCAGCATGGTATGCAGGTTTTTAACCTCGAGCGCTTGCGTGACTTCGATGGAGAGCCGGTCGAGTTCGAAGAAGACCACCATTACGACGGTATTGCCAGTACTCACAACATTGTCATCAATCCCGATACTGACTACGCATATGCTGTCGGTGCCGGGGGACCAAACGGCTGCGGTGGCGGTTTGCACATCATCAACATCGAAGATCCGTCGAACCCCACATTCGAAGGGTGCTTCCAAGACATGAACACTGGTCGGCGTGGTACGGGCTACTCTCACGACGCCATGTGCATTACTTATGACGGGCCTGACGATCGCTATGATGGTCACGAAATCTGTATTGGCTCCAACGAAACTGCGATCTCGATCGCTGATGTTACCGACAAGCGGAATACGGTGGCACTCGGTATGGCAACCTATCCGAACGTGGCCTACAGCCACCAGGGATGGATTACTGACGATCACGCTTATTTCTTCATGAACGATGAACTTGATGAAGGGCGCGGTCTAGTTTCGGGCACACGCACGTTGATTTGGGACATCAAGGAATTGGATGACCCGGTCCTTGTGAAGGAGTACATTTCTGATAACCCAGCCACAGATCACAACCTCTACATCAAGGGCGACATGATGTATCAGTCAAACTACGATTCAGGGTTACGGGTATATGACATTAGCGATCCGGAGAACCCCGAGCCGGCTGGGTTTTTCGACACGGTGCCCTACCAGGAAGGTGGTGGCATGACGGGATCGTGGAGTAACTACCCTTTCTTTGAAAGCGGCATCATCGTCGTGACTAGCGGTCGCGAAGGTATGGTGATCGTGAAAGTACGTAACTGAGGTGATGATTGGATAAGTATTCGCATTTAAAGGGCACCCGGTTGCTTCTGTCCCTAGCTATATCGCTACTCGCGGCTTGCAGTGACGTTGAACCGGTGCAGTCGGAGATCGAGGCCTCGGAACCCGAATTTCTGTACGTTGCCAGCCAAAGCGGACCGGCTCTCTCGGTCATTGACATGAATGCTCGGGAGGTAGTTGAGACTATTTGGTTGACTAGCCTCGGCTTCACGGCCAATGCGAAACCCCACCATGTGGCGGTGGAACCTGACGGTTCGTTTTGGTACGCGTCATTGATCGCAGATGGCCGTGTGCTCAAATTCAATCGAGACAATGACTTGGTTGGCCAGGCTGTGTTCGAGACGCCAGGAATGATGTCGGTTGACCCTGTCGAGGACATTCTTTACGTGGGTCGCTCGATGGCTGCGGTGAACCCACCGCAGCGCATCGGTGTGATTACGCGATCCGATATGACAATCGACGAATACGACGTGTTTTTCCCACGGCCGCACGCTATTGCGGCGGCGCAAGGTGGAGGACGAGTTTTCACCGCGAGTTTATCTGTTAACCAAGTCGCATCAGTCTCTCCCGAGGAAGACGATCTAGAAATCATCAACGTCACAGGGGATACGCACACATTCGTGCAGTTTGCGGTGTCTCCCGACGGATCAACACTCGTTACTGGTGGACAAATTTCGGGACAGGTCATGGTTTTTGATGTGACTGATTCCCGGCTTCCCAAACTTGTCACAAGCCTCCAGATCGGTGGCCAGCCCTGGCATCCTGTGTACTCGCCGGATGGCAAGCTTGTCTATTTTCCGCAGCGAACAAGCAACTCGGTTGCGGTTGTGGACGCCCAAACCTGGGAGCTCGTTGCTTCGATTGAGGGTAATGGTTTGGCAGAGCCTCACGGCAGTGCGATCTCGGCAGATGGTGGGACTCTCTGGGTTTCGGGCCGCAACACAGAAGCTATATACCCGACAACCATTGAGTCGACGTCGTCAGCGGATGCTTCGGGAGAAGGGCTTCCGGCTGGTACCGTGGTAGCGATCGATACCCTGTCCCGACAAATCGTTGCTGTGCTCGAGGTTCCAGCGTACGCTGCCGGAATCGGCACGCGACCGCCTTACTAGGTCATCGAGCCGTGTCGAAACGCTCCGTTAACCTAGCCGCATTGGGTATTTTGACCCTTCTAATGCTCGCAGCCACTGGGGGTGTGGCGACGCCGCAATCGAGCTTGCCCCGTTTCGAGCGCCAGCTATATTCGATTGAGGTTCAGGACCAGGAGGGCATTGCCTACGACCACCCTTTTCTCGGTGGTTTCAATCTCCCGCGACCCCATCTTGTTGATATTGATGGTGATGGTGACCTTGATCTCTTTGTACAGGAATATTCCAATCAGGTCATGTTCTTCGAACAAGTCGGAACTGCCACAGAGCCGCGGTATTTATGGAGAACCGATAGGTACAAAGACCTTGAAGTTGGGGAGTGGTATCACTTTGCGGACGTTGACGCCGATGGTGATTTCGATCTCCTGGGCGAGCAACGCTTTAGCCTGATCCGATTTTGGCAAAACAATGGCGGTTTCGACAAACCGGAGTTCGAACTTGTAACCGAAACACTACTGGATACTGCGGGCGAAGTGGTGTTCTCCGACCGGCAGAATATCCCCAAGGTAGGTGACATCGACTGCGACGGCCGTCTCGACCTAATGCTAGGCCGCCTTGAGGGGACGATTACCCGCTACGAGGCTGATGGAGTGGATGATACCGGTGCACCGAAGTTCCGCCACGTCACAGACAATTTCCAAGACATTGAAATAATTGGTCAAGTGTTCGGGAACAACCTAGCAAGTCTGCACGGTGCCAATACGATGGCACTAGAGGACATTGACGGTGACCGTGATCTTGACTTGTTTTGGGGCGACTTCTTTGAACCTGGTTTGCTGTACATCGAGAACACCGGGTCGTGTACGACACCATCATTACGTTCGGAACCCGAACCGTTTCCACTTAATGATCCGATTTTAACAAGTGGTTACAATGCGCCGGCGTTTGGCGATATCGATGGCGATTTTGACAACGATTTACTGGTAGGAGTCCTTGGTGGTGCCTACAACGCGAATAGCACGACTATCGATAATTTCCTGCACCTTGAGCAAACGACACCCAACTCGTTCGAAGTTAAAACTCGCCGGTATGTTTCCAACATTGACCTTGGCAGCGAGACCTTCCCTTCGTTTGCGGACCTTGATGGCGATGGCGATCAAGACATGTTGGTCGGTAACAAGATTCAGCCCGACGACAATCTGACTGGCAAACTCTTTCGTTTCGAGAACATCGGGACACCGACTGAGCCAAAATTCATTCTGCGAGGCATCGTTCCGGAGTTCACCGGCGCCTATCATTATGCGCCAGCATTTGGCGATCTCGACAGCGACGGCGATCTCGACATTCTGATGGGTACCTGGCGTGACGAGTTGATGCTGGTGATTAACGACGGGCAAGTGACAGAGCCGAACTGGACCATCGCTGATTCGGCAATCGTTAAGCTGACGCGAGGCCGGAATGCGACTCCGACCCTTGGTGACATTGATGACGACGGCGATCTCGATCTCTTCATCGGCGAGTCTTCGGGTGACATCAATTTCTATCGTAACGATGGTGGCACAGATGGGCCGGAGTTCATCCTGGTTGACGACAAGTACGGGGGTATCGACGCCGGTCGGCGCAGTGTGCCGACATTGGTAGACATCGACACTGACGGTGATTTGGACTTAGTTGTTGGCTCTGAGGCCGAAGGCCTTAAGTTGTATCGGAACAACGGTACGCTTCGGGAAGCCAATTTTGTCCTTGATGAGACGTTTGATGTGCCAGTGCATCCTTTTTCGGCGCCAATTTTCACTGATGTTGACGGTGACGGCGACGCCGACCTTTTTGTCGGCGGAATTGGCGGTGGCCTTCTGTATTTCGAGAACCGTTAATGAGTTCAAAACTCCGTAAGATTGGTTCTGAGCTTCTCATTCTGGCGAGTGTCATCGTTTTTTCGCTTGCAGCTCGTTCCGTGATCGCAGACCACTACTACATTCCCAGTGAATCGATGGAGTATTCGTTACTGGTAGGTGATCGAGTACTCGTCGACAAACGTGTTTATGGGCTCCGGCTGCCGTTCACCAATATTGAGGTGCTTGAGGGCAGATCGCCGGAGCGTGGGGAGGTTGTGATCTTTGATTCGCCGGAAAGTGATGTGCGGCTTATCAAGCGAGTTGTTGCTGTCGAAGGCGATCGAGTTGAAGTCGTCGACGGGAAATTGTTCATCAATGGGGAAAGACTACCAGCGGGCACATCAGTGGGCCACGAAATTTTCGGTAGGCGGACAGCATTGCTTAATTTGGAAGCTGGTGGTGGGCCCGACATGAAACCGAAGATCGTTACCGAAGGAGCCTTGATGGTTATGGGGGACAATCGCGCCAATAGTCGCGATAGCCGCGCCTTTGGTTTCATCTCTGTTGACGATGTTTATGGCCGCGCATTCAGGTTGTACTACCGTCGGGGCATGGGGCTTTCCTGGAGCCCCCTCTGACTTCGTCGATGGCTTGCGACGAGTGCGGTGCTGTACTGGATGGTGGGGTCGAGGCTTGCAATGCGCTGAGTTTCGATATGATGGCGCGTTCTCTAGATGCCCGGCGGCTGGTTGTTCGCCGCACTTTTGTTGATGCCTATACGCTGCAACATCCGCGTACGAAGTGTGACTGGCCAAAAGATGTCGCACGGCATCTACTGGAACTCTGTTGTGCCATCGAATACAAAGGAAGTCTCGACATCTACTCGGGCATGAAGATGTGGCTTCACCATGCCCATAATCTTCCGGAGCTGCAGCCTCCCGAGATGCGTGGCAGCATGACAATCTTAGACGTCGCGGCAGCCGACGACCTGGAGAACTACATCGAGGCCGTACGAAAGTGGGGTGTCTGCGTTTGGGAAGCATGGCACGCACACCATGAGACCGTGCGAATTTGGATCGACGAGATTAGCGGTAGTCGTTGACCGACACTGCTGAGGACAGAGATGGCTGAAGAGACTAGTTACCATATGACGCCAGATGAGTTTCGCCGGCGGGGACGTGAGCTTGTCGATTGGATTGCCGACTATCAAGAACGCGTCGCATCGTTGCCAGTATTTCCAAAGGTGCAACCTGGTGAGATACGTGCCGCGCTTCCTGTTGAAGCGCCGGAGCAGGGTGAGAGTTTTGACGTGGTTTTACGGGACTTTGAAGAGATCATCATGCCTGGTCTGACCCATTGGCAGTCGCCCAATTTTTATGGGTTTTTCCCGAGTAATAACTCAGGGCCATCGATTCTGGGCGAGCTTCTTTCCGCTGGCCTCTCAGTCCACGCGATGATGTGGACTACAAGCCCTGCCGCTACGGAACTTGAGACGCACGTACTCGACTGGCTTGTCGACTTGCTGGACTTGCCGGCTGCATTTCGAAGTGACAGCGATGGGGGCGGTGTCATCGAGGACACGGCGTCGAGTGCGACTTTATGTGCCTTGATCGCGGCGCGAGAGAGAGTGACTGACTTTGCCTCCAACGATGACGGTTGTGATGGAAGAATCGTTGCGTACACGTCGAGTCAAGCGCATTTATCCGTGGAGAAGGCGATCAAGATTGCTGGTCTTGGACGACAGAACCTGCGGTTGATCGATGTCGACGACAGCTTTGCAATGCGCCCAGAGCACTTGGCCCAGCGAATCAAGGATGATCGGGAGGCAGGGCTTTTACCGGCATTCGTTTGCGCCACCGTTGGCACAACGGCGTCCAATGGACTCGACCCGTTAGACGAAATCGGCCGTATTTGCACCAAGGCAAATGTTTGGTTGCACGTCGACGCTGCGATGTCTGGCACCGCGGCTCTGTGTCCGGAGTTCCGCCACATTCATGAAGGCCTGGAATTTGCCGACAGTTACTGCTTTAACCCCCACAAGTGGATGTTCACGAATTTTGATTGTGACTGCTTTTATGTCGCCGATCGGGCTGCATTAATCAATGCACTCACAATCCTTCCCGAGTATCTCCGCAACGAAGCGACTGAGTCAGGCTCCGTTATCGACTATCGTGATTGGCAGGTGCCTCTAGGGCGCCGTTTTCGGGCACTGAAACTATGGTTTGTTCTGCGTCACTATGGAGCAGAGGGGCTTTGTTTCCACATCCGGCAACATATTGCACTGGCGCAAGAGTTTGCCTCTTGGGTCGACATGCATGATGACTTCAATCTTGCTGTGGAGCCACCTCTTAACCTGGTGTGCTTTTGGCACCGTGCGGGTGATGAGTTCACCAAACAATTACACCAGCGGCTGAATGCGAGTGGCCAGTTATATCTAACCCACGCGATGTTGAACGGTCGCTACGTTCTTCGCATGGCGATAGGCCAAACTCACACCGAAGCCGAGCACGTCGAGCAAGCTTGGCAGTTGATGTGTGCTTTCGCCGCTGATCTTGAAGCGGAAGGGTTAGAGTGAGTCTTCATTTCCGTGAAGTCCTCGACGCGATTAGCTGTTAGCAGAATTTCCCCATGATCCCTCTTCCCGATTTGCTCCACCATCGTCCGCACGCCGCAGCGGACGACCAGTTCCTACTTGAACTCTTGGAGATGGCCTTTCTCGGGAGTAACGAAAGCCGCGGAATTGACGAAGAATTCGGCCAAATTCCATTGCCGGATCCGACCTGGAATCCGGATTTCTTTGTCAAAGACTTGTTTCTTGAAGATTTTCTTCAGCATCTTTCGCAACTGGAGATTGACGGTCGCAATTACCCGATCCATAAGGCATTTGTCCTTCGTGTTTTGTCGCAGCCACCGGTTGATCTAGAGACCATTCACTTCCGCCAGGCTATTTTGCGTGAGCTAGAGGCCGACGAATCTATTCTTGCTCGGGTCACGACTCTATATACGGAACTGGTATCGCTTTTGGATCAACTTAAAAGCACCTATACGCAAACACTTCTGGACACCACCTTGTTGCGCCTTGACACTTTGCGGCAGTTTCACAATGTCGTGGGCTACATGGTGAACGAGTTCATTGAGGCGCAGTCTGGCCTGCACCTTCTCCATGAGGTGGGTATTGAGATCCAGGCGTCTCCCGAGTATGAAACACTCGATTCTTTGCTCGATTACGAGGACAACTACAGTCGACTTGATCTCCGAATTCGCGTTGGTGCCGACGGTCGCATCCGCAACTTGGAAATCGAGGACTTTACCGGGAACGAAGGCAATCGTTTCTATCTTGCGCCGTGGCGGCGTTGGTTGGAGATGGTGCGGCTACGCTGGCAGGGAACAACTTTCACCCAGCGTGAGTTAGTTAATCGAGTAATAGTTGACGTCTACCGGCGTATCGCCCCTGCTTTCAGCACGCTTGTCCAAGTGCTGGGTCACCTCGAGGTCTATATGGTGACCCGAGCTTTTGCTGCGGACGCCCGCGCAGCTGGCCTTGAAACCTGTCTCGCAGACATCAAGCCGGGAACGTCAATCGTCCTCAACGATTTATTCAACCCACTTCTACTACAGACCCAAGGCCCACCGGTGCCGTGCGCGGTGATGCCGGAGAGCAACGAAGCGGTAACGGTTGTTACTGGTCCGAACTCGGGTGGTAAGACGAGATTGCTACAGGCGCTTGGACTCGCCCAATTGCTCGGCCAGTCAGGCCTCTATGTACCTGCTTCGAAGGCGCGACTGCCGATGTCGAACAGCATGTTCGCTTCGCTTGTCCATCAGGATGCTGCCGATCTACAGGAAGGGCGTCTGGGCACCGAGTTGCTGCGCATTCGTACCTTGTTCCAAGGAGTTGAGCCGGGCCCGATGATACTGATTGATGAATTGTGTTCTGGTACAAACCCCTCAGAAGCGGCGGAAATTATTTCTATGGTTCTACGCCTTTTGCGAAAGCTCTCGCCACACGCCTTTATCACTACGCATTTTCTCGACATCGCCCAAAACCTTGAGGATGAGCCACCGATTGGCGATTTGGAATTTTTACAGGTAGAAATCGATGAGACGCAATCATCCACCTTTCAATTCAACTCTGGAGTTGCTACGACGTCTCTCGCGGTGGGAACTGCTCGACGGCTTGGCGTCGATTTCGAGCGACTATCCACAGCGATTGATAAGCGTACCGCTTCATGAAGCGAGGTGGTGATGTTTGGGCTCTGGGATGAACCAATGAGACGTCGTGCCTACTATGGCTGACACCGTGACCGCCCAAGCAGTGTTCGACGCCCTCCTAGGGGATGGCATGACTCACATTGTTGGGGTTCCGGACAACGGAACGGCGGAAATCTTTGCGTTGGCTGCCGAGCACGGGGACGTGGGGCTACTGACGGTGACCAGAGAAGGTGAGGCACTCGCTGTTGCATCAGGGCTGTGGATCGGGGGAAAGGAGCCGGTGGTCGTTATTCAGAACACCGGTTTGCTCGAAAGTGGGGACAGCCTGCGGGGCACGGCATTTCGCATGGGTGTTCCACTGCTGTTACTCGTCTCTGTCCGGGGTTACGCGAAGATGGTTTCCAGTGATCACCAAATCAACATCGATCGTGCTGCTGGCCAGGTCGCACAGACGATGAAACGGGCCGAGATCGATTCCGTTGCGCTACTTACGGAACCGACACTACGTGCCTGGAATGTCCCCTGCGTTTCGTGTCGCAATGACGCTGATGTTTGCCAGATTGCAGCCACATGGGCACAAGCGCGTCTCGCGGGGCACCCGGCTGCAATATTGCTCCCGTACACGCTTCAGTGATGACATGCTGAGCCGCGAGGAGTTTCTGGCACCTCTTGCACGGCGACGTACTGAAGAGGTGGTCGTGACCACCATGAGCGTAGTGCGTCCCTGGAGTAGACACTCTGACCATAACCTCGATTTTGCCTCCGCCGACAGCGCTATGGGGCACGCGGCCGACCTTGCTCTGGGTATTGCCCTAGCGTGCCCGGAACGTACGGTTTTATGCCTGAATGGCGACGGAAGCATGCTGATGAACCTCGGGACGTTGGTGACGATTATCGAAGCAGGAGTCGATAACTTAATCGTTTTTGTCGTTGCTAATCAGACCTATGAAATCACGGGCAATCAACCAATTCCTGGAGCTGGAAGCATTGATTTTGTAACGATAGCTAAGGGCGCCGGTTTCAAACGGACATTCGCTTTCGACCAAGCCGACGAATTTGACGGGCAGCTTGATCGGATCCTCTCGGAGCCAGGCCCTACGTTTGTTTGTGTCTACGTGGAACCGGGCGCAGAGGATGTCATTAGCCGTGGCCCAAAAGAGGAAGCGCGTTACCTGAAGGTCTCCCTTGCTGATTGGAGCAAGCAAATGCGAGACGTCTTGACGGCGAAAAACAAGTAAACAATTCGGGGTGTGTTGCAGGAGCGGTTCGTGATTCACTTCCACCGCTGTGCTGTTGGGTTAGGCATATAAGTAGGAGGTTCAGCCAAACATGCTACAGAACATCGTTGCTGGAATTGGTGTTGTCATTGTCGTGGCCGGTATCGCGCTAGCAGCCAAGCCAGAAGCCATCCGCGAGTTTTTGTCGGAGCTCAACCCCAAGTTTATCTATGCTGGGATAGGCGTACGTTTGCTGACGGGGGCATTCCTCGTGTTTGCTTCCGAAGCTTGTTCGTGGCCGGAGGCAGTTGGGACGGTCGGTGTGATTGCGCTTGCTGCGGGGTTTATCGGCTTGTTCATGGGCATCGATCGGATCAACGCACTCTGCTCGTGGTTCGCAGCTCTTTCGGATACAGCAGTGCGATCGTCATCTCTCGCCGCGATTTTCTTCGGAGTGTTTCTCGTCTATGCAGCGGTATAGCGTTTTGAGCCTGCACATTTATCCGTAGCGAACCTGAAACAGCAGGCGAATGTCACGGTTGACGATGTCAGAAAAGCTCGCAGATAGGCAGAGGATGTCCACTTGGAATGCCACCTTTTTGTTGGTTGCGTTGCTGTTGGTTCCAGGATGCGACGGTGGAACGCAGGTACCGCAAACACCACCAGGTCCCGACCGGGCCGGTTCTCCCTCTTGGTCTCCGGACGGTTCAAGAATTATTTTCTATTCCGAACACGATGGAGACGCTGAGATTTACGTAATGGATGTCGACGGCGCGAACAGAATGCGCTTGACCAACCATCCTGCGGACGAGGGCTACCCGGCGTTCTCGCCCGATGGGCAACGGATTAGCTTCGACTCGGATCGTGATGAGAGTAGCTTTGAGATCTACACCATGAATGCGGACGGTTCCGATGTAAGGCGGTTGACGTACAATTCGGCACGGGATGTTTCAGCGGCGTGGGCACCTGATGGCAACCAGATTGCTTGGATGTCAGACCGGTCGGGGCGTTTCGAGATCTGGTTGATGAACCCGGACGGGTCGAACCAACATCAATTCACCGATGTTGATGCGCCTTCGTTGGGGACGCATTGGTTTCCCCAGTGGTCCCCTGATGGTGAGCATCTTGCCTTTCATGTTGAGCGGGACGTGCATACGGTGCGTGCCAACGGTAGCGATTACATTCGCCTTACCGTTGACCCGAACAACGGTATGGTGCCGAGCTGGACTCCTGAAGGCCACCTCGTTTTCATGAGTTGGCGTGCGGGCACGACGGAAATTTACAAGATGAACGCGGATGGAAGCGACGTTACACGATTAACCTATACAGAAATGGGTGAATCGATCGATCCACGTGTTTCCCCAGATGGAAGCAAAATCGTCTACACATGGGTTCCGGCGGGAGGTGCAGGTTCTAAGCACCTAATGCTTATGGACATTGATGGCACGGACGTGAAACAGCTAACTGAAACGACACACTAGAGCTGTTATCACAGACTCAGAAAATGCCTCCCCTCATCTTAAATGCCGTGTTCACGATCGCATTGCCACGCACAGTTCTTTGATCTTGGAACTGGTATCGATCGTGGGGTTAGACACGCTGCTAACAAAAGCAGCCCCTATTGCCCCGGCGTTCAGACACTCGCGAACGTTGGCGACATCGACGCCACCGATGGCGATTACAGGAATGCTACAGCCGTTGACGAGCCTCGTAAGGGCGTTGAGACCGACACCCAGTCCCGGTTTTGATCCAGGTGGAAACACCGGGCCAAAGACAACAGCATCGGCTCCAGCTTCTTCTGCTTCTTTCGTCGCGGTCGCGTTGTGGACTGCCGCGATACGCAAAAAATTGCCGTTCAGCACCATTGTTCGCTTACGCTTCGAGCCCAAAGGAATCAGCGCCTCCGGCCAATGAACGCCAGCAAAGCCCAATGCTCTAGCTTCTTCCTCACTGCCGTTGAGCAGAATGGGGACTCCCGCCGGGCGGGCAGCCTCAAGCCCCTTTGCAACGAGCGTTGTTCTTTCTTCTTTGCCCACATCTTTTGCGCGCAACTGGAATAGGATTGTCACTCGCGGATTCGCTGAAGTATCGATAGATGAAACGATCCTTTCGATGTTTTGTAGCCATCCTTGGTCGCTACCGGCAAAGGTCCGATCTGCGATCAGGTAGAGAACAGGGCCGCCTATTGCCACGGCAGTCCTTCGGTGGGGCTTGAAGCATCGGCATAGAGCTTGCGTGGCATACGTCTGGCCAGAAAGGCTTCACGGCCCCCAATAGCAGCGTGCCGGATAGCGCGCGCCATGCGAACAGGGTCTCCCGCTTTGGCAATTGCAGAGTTGAGCAAGACAGCGTCGCAGCCGAGTTCGAAAACGATGGCGACGTCGGATGCGGTGCCTACCCCAGCATCGACGATCAATGGCACTGACAAAGCGTCTTTCATCAGGACCAGGTTGTGTGGATTGCGAACACCGAGCCCCGACCCGATCGGCGCTGCCAATGGCATAACTGCCGGACAACCGATCTGCTCAAGCTTACGGGCAACGATCGGATCGTCATTGGTATATGGCAGAACCTGAAACTCGTCCTTGGTTAGTCTCTCAGCGGCGACCAGAAGTTGCTCGGTGTCTGGTAGAAGAGTGTCATGGTCAGCAATCACTTCCAGCTTTACCCAGTTGGTTTCCAAGGCTTCCCGGGCGAGTTGTGCTGTTAGCACCGCATCTTCTGCAGTAAAACAACCAGCGGTGTTCGGCAAGATCAAGTAGCCAGCGTCGCGTAGAACTTTATACAAGTTCACATCTTTATCGGTATCAGGTTTAACACGGCGAAGGGCAACTGTAGCGACCTGTGTTCCCGAAGCTTTGAGAGCATCGAGCATTACTTCACGGCTCGGGTACATTGCAGTACCGAGCAGCAGGCGGGAGCTAAATTCGCGCCCCTCGATCGTCCAGGTATCGCTCATCCTTATCCTCCCGCGAACGGGGCAATGATCTCGACTTCGTCACCCTCGGTGACCCTGGTTCGACCCCACTCGGGACGTGGAATGACGCGGCGATTCAGGCCCACAGCGATACCCTTGGTATCCTCACCGGATTCACTGGCGACCAGGTCGGCGAGCGGTCTCGGCGAGGCCAAACTACGCGGTTCTCCGTTGATAATCACCTTGATCATGTCCCAATTTCCATGGTTCTTCTTACAGCAGGTGGGTGCGCCGCGGCGAACCGTGCTGGAGTGAATCGGGCGATGACTTCGGGTATCCGCCCGGTGTCCATTGTTTCGTAAAGGTACTTTGCTGTGGCTGGAGCCAAGAGGATGCCGTTGCGGTAGTGCCCGGTAGCTACGAATACTCCAGGCAAACTAATCGGCCCAATCGCGGGCATGTGGTCAGGGAAAGCTGGGCGGAAGCCGACATTTATCTCTGCAATTTCAAGTTCGTAAACTGATGGCAGTACTCGCCAGGCCTGTCCTAGTAGCTCCATCGTCACACCCGCGGTCGGGCGATCGTCAAACCCCTGGTCCTCTATCGATGCGCCGACGACAAGTTCTCCATCCGCTCGCGGAACTAGGTAAGCATCGGGGGATGTCACGACGTGGGATATACCGACATCGCCGCGTAGCCGAATCACTTGTCCTTTGACTGGATATAGGGGCAGATCACTGACTTCGGGTATCAGTTCACGTGTCCACGCTCCAGCGCATAGCATGAGATTTTGAGTTTTGATTCTGTTTTGTTCTAGATCCGTTCCCATAGATTCTTTGTTGCTGGTCAAAGAGACACCGCAGACCAGTCCGGTTGGACCCAGTTCCACACTGGTAACTTCGGTAGCGTTGGCGAAGACCACGCCCCGTGCACTCCCCGCAACCACGAGTGCGGCACTAAGCGCCCGGGGGTCCACTTGGCAGTCGATTTCCGTGCGCAATCCGCCGAGGATTCGTGTGCTCAATCCCGGTTCAAGTTGCTGTACCTTACGGGCACTGAGTCGCTCTGCCTTAAGTCCCAATTCCTTGTGAGTGGCGGCACGATGCTCGAGCTGTTCCATTTGGTCGCGATCAACGGCTATTGAGAGTGTGCCTTCTGTCCGGTAACCACACTTCATATTGCTGTCAGCCTCAATGCGGTCAACGAAGTCTGGGTAAAGGCGAGAGCTTTCGAGACCGAACTCAACCATTCCAGGCAGTGTCGCTTCGGCCTCAGAAACCGGAGCAAGCATCCCAGCGGCCACGGGGGTGGCGCCACTGCCGCACCGGCGACGCTCCACCACCAAGACACTTCGTCCAGCGGCAGCAGCTTCATAGGCAAACGAAAGGCCGATGATGCCGCCACCGATGACGACGATATCGACGCTTGACGGCAGTTTTGTTTTTCCGTATGTCATTATCTGCACTCCAACTGTCGTTCAAGGTGGAGTGAGAGACTTTCTCGCGGGTCGCAGGACGCGTCGTTTTCCCTCCGCCGGAATGACCCGGGGCAGGTTCGACGGGTCTGATCTCAGGTCCTATGCGGCTACTGGTGGACCACCCCGAACGACCCGTGCATTCTCACACAAATTGCACGCCGCGTCGTCATCGATATTGAAACGTTAACTAGCTTTTGATTTTCTTAGAGGCCCGCGATCAGTTTGCCGTCACTTGAAGCTAGAGAGAGCTTCTTCCAATCAGCGTTTTTCTTCCATTACCCAAGCCTCTATAAACTCGACATGGCGGGTCATGTCCGCGTGGAGGTCCGCGATCGCCGACATATTGGCGAGATCAAGGAGGCGACTGTAGACAACGTCGTTAGTTTGGAGATCTCGCAGTTTGATATAGCCGTTAACGCTTCGCGGCCCACTTCTGCGTGGCGTGGCGTTAGCTTGTTGATTGCCCATACCTGATTCTCCTGCACTCATCGACGTAGACCCGCCAGCAGTCACGTTCCCGCCGACATCATGGATCTCTATGGTCATGCTGTATCCGGCCATATCTTCCCTTGGGACGAGGCCAAACAGGCGGGACGTTACTAGAGCCAGTCTCATCTGTCGGGCCAGTTCATAGAAATCGACGTCGGTGTCAGATGCCGCTGTCTGATTCATGAGGCGAGGATCTCGCCGACTGACTCCGCCCATTGTTCTTAGGTCTGCAGCTGAGTCGTACAGCCCGGTATCGAGCGGTGCAAGAAAAATCCTCGCGGCATTGAGTTGATCATCAAGGTCTGGTGGAGGAGGAGCCGAGGCTATCATGGCTTGAACCAGCCCTGCGGCCTGCTCGTCTCCAGCCTGGATGGCTTGCACAAGGTTTGCCCACGCAAGTTCGTATTGCTGCTCGTTATAGGCTGCGATCGCGGCTCCCCGATGCGCGGCAGCTTGACCTGGGTTAAGTGACGTGGCGCGGAGAAAGGATTCCAAAGCTTCAGGAGAACGACCCATCTGACCGAGGACCAACCCACGGAACACGTACGCCGGCCAAAAACGTTCGTCCGCCTCGATTGCCTTGTTAGCTTCCAGCAAAGCGGTTTGAAAATCTGGTGGATTCGCTGCAGCCGCTGCTTCGGCTCGCTGCATAGCTTCAATGGCATTCTGTGCCTGGACTTCAGAGGGCAGTGAAGCGATGAAGGCAATAATCGCGAAAACTGTAATGAGCCACGTCCAAGCCGCTGACTGATTTCGATCGATTGTGAAGATTGCGCCCTCCAGATTAAGGTGGATCAGGTTGTTAGCGCTCTCAGCCTACCGGGAGCTTTGGTCTGCCGTCAAAGAGGATCCTCTACCCAGTCCCCGCCCCCCGGGCTGTCCAGACTTCAGCTTCCAGTGGCTAACGCGTAGAGTAAGTCGACATAGTATTTCTCGATGCGGGCAAGGTCGGCGACACTCGAACCCTCGGCTGGATTGATGACCATGTACTCGTTGGGCGCATGTGCCCCAGAGCCATGGCCAAGCCCGCCCATGACGAGGGGCAGTTGCAAGCGTTGGGTAAACTGGTAAAACGGTGCACTGCCCGCGAGGCGAGGCCATACGTCGGGGCTTGCATCGTACTTGTTGAATACGCTAATCGCGGCGGCCACTAAACTCGCGTCAACTGATGTCTGAGATGATGGATATGCTGACAGTTTACGAATTTCGATATCTTCGAAACCCTTGGCATCGAGGTGGGCACGGATTTTAGCGAGTTGCTCGTCGGGGTCGAAATCAGGCGGTAACCGTGAATCGACCTTGGCGGTGGCTATATGCGGCAGAATTGTCTTCACTCCCGGGCCGGTGTAGCCACCCCAGATCCCATCGACGTTCAAGGTTGGATGATAAAGGTAGCTAAGTAGTGCGTCTGCCCCAGTCCAGTCGTCGATCCATTGATCCACGGCTAGCAACTGTTTCATTTCATCTTCATTCCACTTGGCAAGGATGCCGTTTATTAGGATTTCCTCTTCTTCGGTCGGTGCACGCACCTCGTCGTAGTAGCCGGGAACCAAAATGGTATTGCCGTCAGGTGTCGTCAAAGAAGCGAGAGCCTGTGCCAAACGCAGTACGGGCGCGTCGACGATGGCTTTGTAGGAGCCATGGATCTCCGCCTCTTTTGGTCCACCCCAAGTTCCGCCTTTGGCTTCCATTTCAAAGTAGAGAATTCCCTTAACGCCGAGGTTCATGCTCGCATCACCGCTGGGCCCCTGTGAATTGAAAGGAAACAGCACGCCTTCAGCGGTACGTAGACGCTCTTCGTAGGCGTCGATGATCTCCGGATAGTGTGGCGAACCTAGCTCTTCTTCTCCCTCGGCCACGACCATCAGGTTTACAGGTAGCGTGCCTTCGGTGGCAAGGATCGATTCCAGCGCATTGAGAAAGGCCCGCTCTGGTCCCTTCTGATTAGTGGCACCACGGGCCATCAGCACGGTCCCGTGTTGGTTTTCAACCAACCTAGCCTCGAAAGGTGGTGAAACCCAGTCTTCCGGATTCACTGGCTGCACGTCGTACATCAAGTACACCATCAGCGTCTTGTCAGCGTTGGCGTCGTAGTAACCCCATACGCCAGGATGACCCGATGTCGCAACTAACTCAGCCTCTACAAAACCGAGTCCCTCAAGGTCGGAACGCAGCATTTCAGCCATTTCTTGGATGCCGAAATTTTGGGCACTGACTGACGGTTGGCGTAGCCAGCGTTGCAGGTTGCCCAGGTGTGCATCGATGTTGTCGTCGATGTAGGCGTAGGTGGCGGTGTGGTCGCCGCTGTAGGCTGGCAAGTTGGCGGCGTCGAAGCTTGCTTCTGCAGTGATCGTGAAAGATGGTCGTTGAACTTCACCATCGGTCCCATAAGGATCCGGCGTTGGCTCGGCACAAGCGGCAAAGACAAAAGCAAAAAGGCTCAATAACAACGCTGATCGGCTATTCATTTTCGACCTTCTCGTTTTCTCTGCTGTAATTGCGGAGTGTCAGGGTGTAAAGCTCCAAATAGCAGGGATGATAAGTGACGCTAGTATCCAGAACAGAACGGTGAGCGGCCCACCGAAGCGGACAAAGTCAATGAATCGGTAACCACCTGGACCCATTACCATCAGGTTAGTTTGGTAGCCGTGTGGGGTCATCAGTCCGGCCGAAGCGGCAAAAGTGATTGCTATTAGGAACGGGCGAGCATCGACTCCCATATCTCCGGCAAGTTGCACCGCGATTGGTGCCAGCAAAATTGCTGTTGCGTTATTGGAAATCGTCTGTGTTAGTAGCGAGGTCAGCAGGTACAACACCGAAAGAATAACCACAGGAGTGAAAAAATCAGGATTGAGGCGCTGTAGATTGAGCACACCCTGGGCTAGGAATGCTGCTGTTCCGGTGGTCTGCATAGCTATGCCGACGGGAACGAACGCCGCGATCAGAAACAGAATGGACCAGTCGACGGCTCGGTAGGCTTCATTAGGGCGCATGGCGCGTAATGCTAGAAGCAGTATGCAGCCAACGATTGCTCCCTTGAGAATGTCGACGATGCCCAGAGTGGCAAGGATAATCACGGAAGGAAGAATTACTAGGATCGCCCAGTTAGTACCACCGAGCGTAGTACTAACCTCTACGCGAGAGGTGATGATTAGGTCTTCCGTGTGCCTCAGTCGGGCGAGGCGGTCCTCGGGGGCGACCAGCAACAAATCGTCAGCAAACTCCAGGCGAGCTCGGGCGATCTTGTCATGCAAGATTTCACCGCCACGGCGAATTGCCAAGACAAATGCGCCGACCCGTTGGCGGAAGTCGATTTCGTCGAGTGTTCGGCCTATCAGCCTGCTGTTTCGACCGACGATCGCCTCGACCAAGAATTGTCCCTCCGCCGAAATTTTGGTATCTGAAAGTCGTGCATCCGACAACGGTGCGACACCTTTAGCACTTGTAAATCGGGTGAGGCCATCAGCCGACCCACGCACCACTAGCAGATCTTCTGCATAAATGCGCAAGTGCCGAAGATTCTCGGTGACATGGTCGATGCCTCGGTGGACGGCGATGACCGTGATGTCGTAATCGCGGTTAATCGCGCTTTCTTCAATTGTCTTTCCGACCAATTCTGACGTCGCACTAACTTGAACTTCCGTGAGGTAGTGGCGCATTTCGTACTGTCGCGTTAGGGCTTCAGGTGTGGAGCGCGTTGGCAGCAAGTAGGGAGAGGCCAACAAAACATACGCCAGTCCGACGAGCATCAGGACGATGCCTAGGGCAGAAAATTCGAACATACTGAATGGCTCCAAACCATTTTCTTCAGCGATTGAACTGACCAACAGGTTTGTTGACGTGCCGATGACCGTGAGGGTGCCCCCTGCAATCGAAACATAGGAAAGTGGCAGCATGAATTTCGAAGGGCTGAGGTGAAAACGTCGGCACAAATCAACGACTAGCGGTATGAAGATCGCGACTACCGCCGTATTGTTCAGGAAGCTTGACAAAACGCTGGCAGTTACCAGCACAAGCCCCATCGTCAGCCATGGGCGCGACCTTGTTGCATTAGCGAGCTTGTCCGCAGCAGCAGCCAGGATGCCAGTCTTCACCAACGCGTGCCCGAGAACCAGCATCGCTCCTACGGTCACAATAGCCTTGTTGCTGAGACCCAATATCGCTTCTTCGACGGTGATGATCCCAAATGCCAACAAGGTAGCGAGCATCAACATCGCCGTTACTTCGATCGGAAACAGTTCGAGAACGAACAAGATCAGCGCGACACTGATGAGTACCAACATGAAGACAATTTCGAAGGTCACGCGTGGTTCACCGAGAGTAGTCGACGCTCCGATGGTTGCTGGAGAACGGAGTGTCAAGCATAAGGGGATTGGTGTCGACACGGAAAGGATACAACGGGAGTTGTAGAATGGCCCGGACCAAGATTCTCGCCAAAAACTACCAAAGACCAGCCATCTATATGTTAGGCGTCCATGCTTTCCGAGCTTCCCACGCGATTCGTTTTCTAGCGGTTGGGTTTCTTCTACTGACCGTCGCCGCCTCCGCATGGGGCCAGAATGCCGTCACCCTAGCGTTTATTGACGTTAACGTAATTCCAATGGACACAGAGCGTGTACTACCTCGACAGACTGTCTTGGTGCAGGGTGACCGAATCCTGTCGATTGAGCCCTCCGACTTGGCAAGTGTCCCCAAGGGTGCACAGCGAATTAGTGCCAAAGGCCAATATTTAATTCCCGGACTTATCGACGTTCATTCCAATTTACTGTCGGACAAGTACATTGCCGACGAGTACGCCGATGAAGAACTTGCTGTAATCGTTGCCAACGGTGTGCTCACCATCCGTGACCCAATTGGGAAACCGGAGCTATTGGTTTATCGCGATCAGATTGAAGATGGAGAGTTGTTCGGTCCCTCTCTGTATGTTGGTAGTCCGCAGTTAGCGGGAGTCGGTTATGGGAGCGCTGCGAACAGTCGAATGGTGGCAACCCCATTCGAAGCCGCAGCCGCTGTGCGAGAGTTTGAAGCTGCTGGCTACGACTTCATCAAGCTGACGTTTGGAATCACGGCGGATATATACGAAGGCATTGTTCTGACCGCACGTGGACGCTTGCCGGTCATTGGCGACGTCGGCCCCGACATAGGGTTGCGACGTGCTCTTGAGTCAGCGCAGCAGATTGAGCATCTAGATCAATACTTGGAGGCTCTAATGGACGAGGCTACACCCCGGGCCAAAGGCTTGTCCGGCGTCGGGGTGTGGGTTGTTGAGAATTGGGCCGAAATCGAGAAACTCGACATCCGGCGCATCGAGACGGTTGTTCGCGCCACCGTCGAATCCGAGATTTGGAATACACCAACGTTGGCATTTCTCAATTCTTCATTTGGTACCGGTCGTTCGGATGAGGAAATCGAAGCAAGCTCTGATTATGGGTTTGTTTCTCCAAGCGTACGTGAAGAGTTGCTCCGCGATCGCGACAGGTTCTGGTCGAACCCCCCGGAAGAAAGCTTTCGTATGCGCTATGTAGAGCTGCGCAATCGTATTGTTGCGGGACTGTATCGTGCCGGTGGCAAGCTTATGGCAGGTTCCTACTCGCCTGAAGGGCTATTCCTACCTGGTTTTGCGTTGCATCGTGAGCTTGAGAGCCTGGTTTCAGCTGGTCTACCACCGTTTGCTGCCCTGTGGGCTGCGACGCGTAGCCCGGCCACCTTTCTCAGTTGGGGTGGGGGAGGGCGTACTGAGTATGCACGGGTCGATTCGGAAGGCATTCGGTTCGAAACAGCAACCACCGTTGACATCGACTTCGGCAGGATTGCGGTTGGCAAGCGGGCCGACCTAGTTTTGCTCGGCGCTAATCCGCTTGATGACATTCGGAACACGACGTTGATCGAGGGCGTTGTATTGCGTGGACGTTGGGTTCAACGTGATGAACTCGATGCGATCCTGGAGCGCTCTGCTGAAGTGCTTTCAGATGCCCCTCTGTTGCCTGGATTCTCGGAAAAAGAAAGGCGCTAATGCTTCCAGTTGAAAGTTTTCGCGCGTTGAGTAATGGGGGATTGGATCGCGTCGCTGTCAATCCTACCCATTACTTCTCAATGAATTGAGACCATGCGTTCGATGGCCCGGCGGGCCCTGGCAGCGGTTTCTTCTGGTACACGGACCTCATGGATCCCCTCACGAAGTGCCTTGGCGAGCTTCTCGAGTGTGATCATTTTCATGTACATGCATTCGGCGTCTGCTTTGATCGGCAGGAAGGTCCGTTCCGGATGGCGCTTCTTCATTTGGTGGAGGATTCCGGTCTCCGTCGCGACGAGAAATTCACTTGCTGGCGAAGATTCGATGCTTTCGATCATGCCTGTAGTTGATGTAATCCGTGTACGATCAGCGGGAAGATCACCCTTCGAAAGCTGCCACATTACGTTAGACACGCAGCCGCACTCTGGATGAATGAGCAATTCGGCTTCAGGGTGCTGGGCTAATTGGGCGTCGACGTCGGCTGGGCGGATGGCGGCATGCACATGGCACTCGCCCATCCAGACGTGAATAGTGCGCTCGGTTTTCTCACGTATATATTCGCCTAGGAACATGTCCGGAGCGAACAAGATCTCTCGATCAACAGGGATCGACTCTACAATACGCAGAGCGTTTGCCGATGTGCAGCAGTAGTCAGCTTCCGCTTTCACATCAGCGGAACAGTTGACGTACACCACTACGACCGCTCCCGGGTGCTCTTCCTTCCATGTGCGGAGTTGACCAGCTGTTATCGTCGAAGCTAGTGAACATCCTGCCTCCAGGTCGGGAATGAGGACCGTTTTGTCAGGACATAGAACGGCGGCTGTTTCGGCCATGAAGTGCACGCCGCAAAACACGATTGTCTCAGCATCCGTTGCCTGTGCCTGTAGCGACAGACCAAGGGAGTCGCCGACGAAATCAGCCACGTCCTGAATCGCGGGAATCTGATAATTGTGGGCCAGAATCACCGCGTTACGTTCAGTCTTAAGTCTTTGGATCTCGTCTAAGAGTTTCACGGGGCTTTTAAGCGGTGAGGTGCAGGGAAAAATCTATGTGGGACGGCGACATCGTCAGGCTGCCCATAGAGATGAAGTCGACGCCGGTATCAGCGTAACGGCTTACCGTACCGACGGTAATTCCACCGGATGCCTCCAAGGATATCGCATCACGAAGACCCGCCGAGCGCAACGCGCTGACGACTTCGACGACACCTTCAGGTTCAAAGTTGTCGAGCAATAGACAGTTTGCTCCTGCCTTGGCAGCAGTCAATGCGTCGGACAGAGATTCAACCTCGATCTCGATGGGTAACTCTCCTACTCGATTCCGAACGCGTGCAAGCGCAGCCACGATATCAGTGACGATCATGAGGTGATTGTCCTTGATCAGCACGGCTTCCGCCAGATCGAGCCGATGGGGGAGGCCGCCCCCCAAAACGACCGCTTTTTTCTGGAACGTCCGTAACCCTGGCAGAGTCTTTCTGGTGGCAGTGATCCGGGGTGGATTGTCGGCGTGTAACCCCGTGTATGCTTCGGTCACAGCTGTAATGGCTCGGTTTGTCGCCGTTGCGACCCCACTCATGTGGCTCATCACGTTTAGCATCGTACGTTCTATGCCGAGAACAGCACGTGCAGCACCAGTGAGTTCGAACACGATTTGACCGGCCAGGAAATCATCGCCATCGATCGCATAAGTTGTGATTTCTAGACTGACACTCGCGGCGAGCAAAGAGGCTTCTTCAAGTCCTGCAAGTACACCGGGCTCTGCTGCGCACACTGTTCCCTGTGCTTCGCGAGTCTTGGGCACGAGAGATTCGCTAGTAACGTCTCCCCGGCCAAGGTCTTCCTCAATAAAGGTGGCAAGATCTGTGATGTTTTGCTTCTTCATTTTACTCAGCACAAAGAGAGAGTCACGAGTCTGTCAACCACCATCTCATTCAACATGCTGCTGCAGTCAGCTTTTGCTTGTACGAGGCACGCTGATGGCTAGTCCGGTAACATTCTCACGGGCACGGCAGTAAGCCAAGCATGTATGAATGGGGACAGAATTCGTCCTTGAATAGGGACCAGTGGGCGAGTAAAATTTGTTTAATCAAATGGGCTCCGTTTACCTCCTGAACGTCCAATCTTCCTGAGATCCATTCTTTTAGCGCCAAACCTCCTTTTTGAAGGCTATCCCTCCACGGGAGCCATAAGCGCGCACTTCGGCGCAATTCACGAAGCCGCAGCGAAACCGACCGAGAGTCTATGAACCAGGACAGGATGAAGGCGATTCACGACCTAGTTGAACTAGGGAAGGATCGCGGCTACATCACTCAAGATGAACTCGATGGGGTTTTGCCCTCAGAGGGAACTAATCGCAGTGCGATGGCCGGTCTAATTGAAGATATGGATATTGAAGTGCTCGAAGACGAACCCGACGCTGACTTTGAGGAAGACGAAGTCAAAGCGGACAAGGAAGATGAAGCTTCCTCGAACACCGTCGATCAATACGATATTGAAGGCGCTGACAGCGCGGATCCCATCAAAGTCTATTTTCGGGAGATGAGCCAGAAGGGTCTTCTCGACCGCGAGGGTGAAGTGCGGCTTGCCCGAGCTATCGAACAGGGCCAGCTGGGAATTGTCAAAGCGGCGCTGACGTGCCCGCTCGCTAGTGAGTACGTGCTCGAGTGCCTCGATGATCTCAGGAGCGAGGAGCTCCCCCTCGACCAATTCACTAAGCAACCCGGACAAAAAGCTAAGACGCGCAGGAAAATTTTTTCTGCTCTGCGCAAGATCGAGAAGCTGCGTCGCAATCTCGGCAAAGTTCGCTCCAAGCTCAACCGGAAGCTGCGGGATGATACGGAGTTGAAGGTTCGGCTCGAACTCATTGAAATCCATGGCACGATAGGTGAAGAGCTACAGGGGCTCGACCTCACCGATAAGCTCATCGAAGAAATCATCATGCGGATGCGTCGATTGGCGGGCGACCTAGCTCGGGCGGATTACGCTGATGACGACAAGCGCCTTAAGCAACTTAGCAAGAAACACTTGGTCAGCCGCAAGGAACTGATCCGCTATCTCGGCGCGGTTGAAGAATCGGAATCCAGTATGGAGTGGGCTAAAAGCGAGCTCACAGAGCGTAACCTGCGCCTCGTTATCTCAATTGCAAAGAAGTACACAAACTTTGGCCTGTTGTTTTCAGACCTGATTCAGGAAGGCAACATCGGGCTGATGCGTGCGGTCGAGAAATTCGATTATACAAAAGGTTTCAAGTTTTCCACCTACGCGACCTGGTGGATCCGCCAGGCGATCACGCGAGGACTCGCCGACAAAGGCAAGCTTATTCGCGTGCCGGTGCACATGACCGAGACCATGCGCAAGGTTTCACAGACGGCTACGGAACTCTATAAGGAGTTGGGCCGCAAGCCGGAGCCGCAAGAGATCGCGGATGCGATGGCAGTACCCATCGAGACCGTTAAGCTTGCGTTGCAGGCCGGCAAGAAAACTAGTTCACTGGATACGCCAATCGGCGACGAAGGGGACGGCGAGTCAACCTTAGGTCACTTCATCGCTGATGAGGACGCCATTTCACCGGTCGAGACCTTGCTTGCCAAAGACCTTAGCCAGCAGACTCGAAGAGTGCTGTCGACACTGACCCCGCGCGAAGAAAAAGTTGTGCGTATGCGCTTCGGTATCAATGAGGAGCGCGTCTATACCCTCGAGGAGATAGGCGATTTTTTCTCTGTGACCCGGGAACGAATCCGCCAGATCGAGGGCAAGGCTCTCCGCAAGCTGCGCCACCCTCTGCGTGGCAAATCGCTCAAAGAACTGATTGATTAGAGGCTCTTTTAGCATGAAGGTTCTGCTTTACCGGTCCTGGGGTCGATGTTCCAGGATTTTGCTTTACGGTAAGGTCTTCGAATGAGCCGAAACAGCATCGCGATTCGTGTGGTCACTGCCAGCGGGTTACTTCTCTCCGTGGCTTCTGCGACGGCAACGGAGCAGTCGCGGGCCTGGAATCAATGGCGAGGACCGGCTCGTAATGGTGTCGGGGATGCTTCGACATTGCCGGTCAAGCTTCCATCTGAGCTGACCCGTGTGTGGCAAGTCCCCGTAGGCCTAGGTCACGCTAGTCCGGTGGTCGTGGATGATGTGGTGTTTCTACATAGCCGCGAAGGTGAGCAAGAGATAGTGTCCGCCTTGGGATTGGCTGACGGTGTCGAAATGTGGCGCCGAGGCTACGATACTCCCTACACGATGCATCCAGCGGCGCGCTCACATGGGCCCGGACCCAAGTCCACACCGATCTATGCGGACGGGCGATTATTTACCTTTGGAATTACTGAGACCCTCTCAGCGTTCAACGCTGCGACCGGCGAACTGTTGTGGCAGCGGGAATTCTCAGACATGTATTCGGAGACCGCACCGATCTATGGCACATCGATGTCGCCAGTCGTTATCGACGACAAGCTCGTTGTTCACATTGGCTGGGAACAGGAGGGGGCGGTTGCAGCTTTCGACATGGCCACCGGTGAGATGCGTTGGTCCAACAACGAATTCACACCCGGCTATGCTTCACCAATCGTCGTTCAGATCGCAGGTACCGATGTCATAGTCACCCAATCCGACAAGCACATAATTGCTCTAGACGCTGATGGCGGTGCGACACTTTGGGGCATGCCGTTCAGAACCGCTTCTCGGCAGAACTCAGTCACCCCATTGGCTTTTGGTGAGAAACTCATTTTTTCTGGCCTTGATGAAGATCTCTTCGCAGTTTCTCTAGGTCCGCCCGACTCTGGTCAATTGGTTGATGCCCAGGTGGAAACCAGTTTGCAGGGAACAGGCGATTGGAAATCAAATGAAATCTGGCGCAACAAACGCCTTCCTCTCTATATGAACTCTCCTGTTGTTGTCGGCAATCGCCTTTTTGGCATGACTCACAAGCGTGCGGGTCAATTCATCTGTGTGGACATTGAAACTGGCGAACCGGTCTGGGCGAGTCGCGGGCGAGAAGGTGAGAATGCGTCGATCGTTGCTCTAGGTGATCGAGTTGCATTCCTGACCGATGATGCACGCTTAGTAATCATCGACGTGATCACCGATGTTTATGAGCCGCTCGCCGAATATGAAGTTGCTGACACGCCAACATGGGCCCACCCGGTGTTTACATCGATGGGAATGCTGATCAAGGATCTTGACTCGTTGACGCTTTGGCGTTTCTGAAGGCTAGACAACACCAAGGTTGTCAGCGCCGGACGATCGAGACGATGTCATCTGGGCATTGTGCCGTGTAGTCAGGCTCCTTAGGCCAAGCGCCGAACTCAGCTCCGATGCCGTAGGCGGCCCCGATGGCGAACACATATATGTCGCAACCATCGGCAGCCAAGGCTTTATTGGCGTTGCGTACGCACTCGATGTCTATTTGGTGGTCGCCAACATAAGCTACGTGTCCCGGGGCCATGCCGGTAAGCTGATCGAGGCACATCAACAGTCCGTCAGGGGCGGGTTTCTGGCGGGCTTCGGAGACCTCCTCATATCCGATAACGAACTCGAAACGGTCGAGGAGGCTTTTTTTTGCCAAGGAGCGCTCGATGTTGTTTTTAGAATTCATCGAGACTATGCCGTGCGGTAGGTTCCGCAGTTTCCCTAGCGCCGATTCAATACCGGCGTAAATGGGCGCTAAAGTGTCGTCGCTGAGTTGGTATTCGGTCCATAGACGGCCCGCTTCGCTCAGTGTCTTTTCACTCATACCGAACTCTGTCATGTATAGGTGCCGCCAATCGTGGTAGTGATGCAGCGCGATGGTGTAGCCGTCGAGCGAGCTCAGGGCTTCGATCGTGTCAGGATCAGTACCAGTAAAGTGCTGCACAATGTCACGCGTAATCCTCCAGTTCTTTGCCCGTGTATCGACGAGAGTACCGTCGTAGTCCCAGATTACGGCAGTGACTGGGCGGGTCCTGATCATGGTGCCGCCGCCGCGATGGCGACGACATGGCCCTGGGTGCGAAATAGCAACATTCCTTCGGAGATTGCCGGCGTTGCCATACACACCTCGCCCATCTGGTTGGTGGCGAGTAGCTGGAACTTGGGTCCAGCCTTGAGCACGAATACGTCGCCGTCTTCACTCGTAAAATACAACTTGCCGCCAGTGGCGACAGGGGATGCTGAAAAACCGCCACCGACTCCAAGACGGGCTTGGTACATAAGCTTGCCGGTATTAGCGTCAAAAACGCCAAGCGCTCCGTTATTACGCAGGTTATACAGGTAGTCGCCATAAACGATTGGCGTCACCATATAGGCGCCACCGCGCGGAACGCTCCAAACGATATGCTCATTGACATTTTCGCCTTCAGCCAACGAGATGTCACCGGTGGCATCAGGCCGGATGGCGTAAATTGGCGACCAGTCACCATGGGCATTGGTGATGAAAATTAAGCCGTGGGCAAACACCGGCGTTGGTACTGGGATATCACCGCCACCCCGCATCTCCCAAATCTCACTGCCGGAGTCTGGATTGTAGGCGCCAATGTGCCGGTAGCCGTTGACGACGATTTGCGGACCGTAATCTGAGAGATAGACATTCGGGGTTCCCCAGGTGGGGACGTCATTACGTTTTGTGCGCCAAATTTCCGCCCCGTTTGCTATGTCAAAGGCGGCGATGAACGCCTCACTCTGGATATCTACCTGCAGGACAACTTTCCCATCATAAATAATTGGCGACGAAGCGATCCCCCATTGTGCTTCGGGAACGAGGTAGTAGCCAGCATCAAGAATGCCAAGGTCCTTCTTCCATAAAAGTTCGCCGTCCATGTCATAGGCGTAAAGACCTTCAGAGCCAAAATACGCGATGACATACTTACCATCTGTGGCCATCGTGGCCGAAGCATGTGTTGACTTGGTGTGGCGCATAACAGCTGGCACCCCGGTGTGAGGCGTGTGTTCCCAAACTATTGCTCCGGTGTATTTGTTGAGAGCAAAGACTTTCCACGTGTGTTCGCTGTTGTCTCGTACCGGTGCAATGTCACCATACAAACCGACGCGGAGGGAGTTGTTGCTGGGGCTAATTGCTGTTGTTAAGAACACGCGATCACCCCAGACAACTGGGCTTGAGTGTGATAAACCCGGGATCGGAGTCCTCCACAATACGTTGTCACCGGTCTCCGCGTTCCAAGTTGTCGCGGTAGGGAAACCTTCAGCGATTCCGCTGCTACTCGGGCCCCGGAAGGCGGGCCAGTTTACGCCCGCACCTTGCTGTGCACCCAGCCCAGCAGGCACATAGCCGGCCAGTGTTGTCAAACAAAACACTAAGACTCCTACTAGGACGGCTCGTGTCATTTTTGCTCTCCTTGCAGAATTCAATTTCGTAGCTCGCTGAGCGCTTGTAACGACCCTCTAAGGTTGTTGCCGGAAGATCCCTGCAGAGGTTTGAGCTCAGCCTCAGTGTCGGGATCGACCTCAGGAACTGCGTACAATTGGCGCAAGCGGATGAGTTCCGCTTTGAGGTCCGCAACGATGTTGGCGTAAGCAAGGTTGTTGTATAAGTTGGTTAGCTCGTCGGGGTCCGTTTCTAGATCGAAAAGCTCCCATTCCCCAAGGTTGTAGTAGTGGATTAACTTGTGACGCTCGGTTCGCACACCGTAATGGCGTTGGACGCTGTGCACCGCCGGATATTCATAGTAGTGGTAGTAGACTGACGTCCGCCAATTTGCCGGATCCTCTCCGCGTAGTAACGGGACCAGAGACCGCCCTTGCATTTCTGTTGGTGCGTCAACGTTGGCGATATCGAGAAAGGTCTGCGCGAAATCGAGGTTTTGTACTAAGTGTGCATCCGACGTCGCTGGGGCTATGACCCCGGGCCAACGGACGAGTAGTGGTGTGCGGAATGATTCTTCGTACATCCACCGCTTGTCGAACCAGCCGTGGTCGCCGAGGAAGAAACCTTGGTCGGAGCTGTACACGATGACTGTGTTCTCGGAGAGGCCGCTTTCGTCCAGATAGCTGAGTACGCGGCCGAGTTGATCGTCGACGGCGGCAACCGCACGCAGGTAGTCTTTGATATAGCGTTGGTATTTCCAGTCCACTAGATCGTTGCCCTCTAGGGTCGCTTCCCGAAATGCCTCATTCTTCGGCTCGTAGGCGGAATTCCACACTTCGAGCTGATCGTCAGTTAAGTTGCGGGGCGGGACCAGTTTCAAGTCAATCTCGTCCATTGTCATCTCGATTGACATGTCCTGTTGCAAGCGCGCGCTGGTGCGATTGCCCGCGGTATGATCGTCGAACAGAGTGGCGGGTGTGGGAATCTCGATGTCATCGTACATTGCGAGGTAGTCTGGGCCAGGTTCCCACCTCCGATGCGGAGCCTTGTGCTGGTACATCAACATAAACGGCCGTTCTGGATCTCGCTCATTTTGCAACCAACCAAGTGCTAAATCGGTGATGATCTCAGTGGTGTAGCCGGTGTAGTTAACCTCACCCTCAGGGGTCAGGAACAACGGGTTGTAATAGGGTCCTTGCCCACGCAACACTCGCCAGTAGTCGAAGCCGGTAGGGGCGCTCTTCAGGTGCCATTTGCCGATGATCGCTGTTTCGTAGCTTGCAGCCTGCAGCAATTTAGGGAACGTTGGTTGTGAACCGTCGAACTCAAGACGGTTGTCAATGATGCCGTTCAGGTGGCTGTGTTTGCCGGTAAGGATAACGGCACGGCTAGGGGCACAGATCGAGTTCGTCACGAAGGCGTTGCGAAATAGCATGCCTTCATTGGCCAGACGATCTAGATTTGGTGTCGTATTGATAACTGACCCGTAGGCGCTGATGGCGTGCGAGGCGTGGTCGTCTGTGAATACAAAGAGAATGTTGGGTGGGTTCTCCGAGGTTGCCTCAGTGGTTGGATCATTTGGTTTTTCATGCGCACATGAAGCCACCGTGGTTGCCAACAACACGGTTATAAATACGAGAATCGGAGTCTTCTTCTCGTAATTCCAATGTGGTGCCGGTGGTTTAATATTCACCGCAAAGGTTCACCACCCGGTACAACACCGGTTTCGGAGTCGAACACCGAGGGGAACAACGTTGACGGGGTGCGTGATCGTTGGGCGAGTTCCAGCAACTCATTTAGTACGTCTAGTTGCTCGGCTGCTAGGTTATTTTCCTCACTTGGATCGTCGTGAAGGTTAAACAACTCTACGATATCGATCTCACCGTCCGCATTGCCGCTTCGATACAACTTCCAGCTGCCGGCACGAACAGCCTGTTGGCGGCCAAGTTCCCAGTACATTACATCGTGGGTAGGTTGGGCACCTTCGGCGAGTAACGTAGGTGCGAAGCTGATGCCGTCGATGTCTGCCGGTATTGTTTCACTTGCCCCTACGAGTTCGAGCACCGTGGGCAAAACGTCCCACTGCGCAGAGAGATGATCAGTGACTTTTCCGGCACCGATGACCCCGGGCCAACGGGCAATCATCGGTACCCGAATACCACCTTCAAAGAGTTGTTGTTTGCGGCCACGGAAAGGGCCGTTACCATCGAAGAATTCGAGGTCGCTGCCGCCTACCCAGGTTGGCCCATTATCGCTGCTGAACATCACGATTGTATCGTTGTCGATATCAAGTTCCACGATCAAGTCTAGGATCCGTCCAACGTTGCGGTCCATGCGCGTAATCATGGCTGCGTAAGCTGCACGTGGTTCCGGGTGCGGCAAGTAGCTTTCATCGCCCAGGTAAGGTGGATCTTCGAAAATTCCGGCATACTCGGCCAACGAGTCAGTGGGCACCTGCAGAGCAACGTGCGGCACGATTGTGGGGTAGTAGAGGAAGAACGGTTCTTTAGCATGGTCTCGGATGAATTGAAGTGCCTCATTGGCAATGGCGTCAGGGGCGTACGTCGTGCCCTTGAAACGTTCGTAGTCCGCGGGATCCTGAAATGGTGCCTCGATTCTTTGATGGGCGTCGAAGTATTCGTTGCCCGTCAACATGTCTTTCTCGCCATTGCGCCACAGATGTGTTGGATAGTAGTTATGGGCCACCCGCTGGCATAGGTAGCCGTAGAAATGATCGAAGCCTTGCAAGTTTGGCTGCCCGTGAGCGTCGGGCCCGCCTAGCCCCCACTTGCCCATAGCCCCAGTGGCATAACCGTGTTGCTGCAAGATTTCAGCCAGAGTGGTCTCCTCTGCGGCCAGAGGCCACTGGCCCTCTGGCTCATCCGGTCCCCAACCGCCGAGCTCTTTATTGTTGCGGATGTAGGCATGTCCGGTGTGCTTGCCAGTTAAGAGAACTGACCGCGAGGGGGCGCACACGGCGCTACCAGAGTAGTGCTGGGTAAAACGAATACCCTCCGCTGCTAGACGATCGAGATTGGGCGTCCGGATTTTTGCCTGTCCATAGCTACCGACCTCGTTGTAGCCAAGGTCGTCAGCATAGATGTAGATTATGTTAGGCCGCAGTTCCTCTGTTGGTTTTGCCGGTCCGGGAGATATCTGACAGGCGGCGTTTAGAACTACAGCAGCGGCGGCTATGGTCTTGTAAGGGAAGAGTCTCATCAATGATGTCCTGATGTGCTCGCCATGGACCCGCTTTACACGGATGGCCGCACTTTATCGCTGCTTGCGATGCAGGGCAATGGGCAGGACATCCCCGGCAACTGGCACTGAATGTATTAGCAAACTTCCTCAGCGCGTTCCCGCAGCAGGTATTTCTGGATCTTGCCGGTAGAGGTTTTCGGCAGCAAGCCAAACACAACGTGCTTCGGCACTTTGAAATGGGCCATATTTTCCCGACAGTAGTTGATCAATTGGTCGACGCTAGTGGTAGCGCCCTCGGCTAGAGTGATGAAAGCACAAGGCACTTCGCCCCACTTTTCATCTAACTTTGCCACCACGGCCACCTCGAAAACGTCGGGATGGCGGTATAGAACGTCTTCGACCTCAATACTCGAGATGTTCTCGCCGCCTGAGATGATTACGTCTTTAGAGCGGTCTTTAATCTGCACATACCCATCTTCGTGCCAAACGCCGAGGTCGCCCGAGTGGAACCAGTTTCCGGTGAAGGCTTCTTCTGTAGTTGCCGGGTTCTTTAGGTAACCTTTCATTACGTTGTTACCGCGCAGGAAAACCTCACCGATGGTCTTACCATCCCGTGGCACTGGCTCCAGGGTTTCAGGGTTGGCGACCATTAGGCCCTCAAGCATGTGACCACGCACACCTTGGCGGGCCTTGAGAGCAGCCCGTTTTGCGGGTTCTTCGTTATTCCATAAATCACCCTGCCATGCGCAAAGCGTCACTGGTCCATAGGTTTCGGTTAGCCCATAGACATGTGTTACGTCGAAGCCCATTGCCTCCATTCCCTCGATTACTGTCGACGGCGGTGCGGCTCCTGCGGTCATCGTCGCTACGCGGTGCTCGATACCAGTCTTTTCTTCGGGTGGTGCATTAACTAAAAGATTCAAAACGATCGGCGCCCCGCAAAAATGCGTGACTTTCTCTGTGCGGATTAGTTTAAAGATCTTGTCTGAACGAACCTGTCGTAGACACACGGAGGTGCCAGCGCGGGCTGCGAGGGCCCACGGGAAGCACCAGCCGTTGCAGTGAAACATCGGCAGTGTCCACAGATATACAGCGCTAGTTGGCAAGTCCCAATCGAGCACCATCTGCAAAGCATTCAGATAGGCCCCGCGGTGATGGTAGACGACCCCCTTCGGATTACCTGTTGTTCCCGATGTGTAGTTGAGGGCGATAGCATTCCATTCGTTTTCTGGTCGCACTGGCGGTTGTTTTTCATCCCCCTCAATGAGTAGTTCCTCGTATGTAAGGGAACCTATCCGTGATATTGAATTCGGGTCATCTGGAATGAAACTCGGATCTTCGATATCGACGACCAGTATGTTGGGATCAAGCCCGTCTAGAGCTTCTCGAGCCACCGGGGCAAGCTCCGGGTCGACGATTAGGGCCTTGGCCTCACCGTGGCCAAGGATGAACCGAATGGTGTCAGCGTCAAGACGTACATTGATAGCGTTGAGCACTGCGCCCGACATCGGCACACCAAAGTGAGCCTCAAACATCTCGGGGATGTTGGCCGACAGGATAGCGACGGTGTCACCTGCGCCGATGTTTCGTCGCCGTAGGGCAGATGCGAGGGCAAGCGCACGGCTGTGGGTTGCGGCCCACGTATAGCGGCGTTTGCCGTATACGACTGAAGTTCTGTGCGGATAAATGTCCGCAGTACGTTCAAGGAACGAGATTGGTGTGAGCGGGATGTAATTTGCCGCGTTCTGAGACAAATGTTGGTCGTAGATTCCGCCGGAAGTCATCGGATCCTTTATTGTCGTTCGTGTGAGCCTATGAACGGCTCGATACTCCACCACAAGGGCAGGCTGGCAGCAACCGACATCCGTTGACGTTTCAGCTTAGCCCAACTTACACTGCAGTCATCGGCTATCGTCCAATCACCCTAGCCAGCCGGAAAATTTTACCAGTCGAAGCCAACCCAATTCCTTTGATCGAACCGATCCTCAAACGGGAGCCATCTGCCAAATGATCGTTTTTCGTGTTTCCACCCTAGCTTGTGTGTCGCTCGTTGTTCTCGTGGCGGTACTTGTTATATCCCCACTTTCTTATGCGCAACAAAAGGGGCCGGTAACAGATGCCGGTGAGCGTATGCGCCTGTATGACGACTACGTGGAAATGATTGAAGAATCGTCGTTCAGCAACCTGCCGTGGCAGTTTGTCGGCCCGACGAATATCAGTGGCCGTATGACCGATATCGCAGTGGTGGAACCGCGCGGTGAGAATTACACAGTCTACGTGGCCGGGGCTTCAGGGGGTGTGTGGAAAACGACCAATGAGGGGACAACGTGGGAGCCAATATTCGATCATGCTGCGTCGACCTCGATAGGTGAGGTAACCGTCGCCCCATCAAACCCCGATATTGTCTGGGTTGGTACCGGTGAGGCCAACATTTTCCGTAGCTCAATGGCTGGCTCAGGTGTCTACAAATCTATCGATGCCGGTGAGACATGGGTACACATGGGATTAGCGGCGACCCTCACGATTCCACGAATTATCGTCCATCCGACGAATCCCAACATCGTGTACGTCGCGGCATCCGGGAACGAATGGACCGACAATCCCGAGCGTGGTGTTTACAAGACCACCGACGGCGGTGAGACGTGGGAGAAAATCCTTTACATTAGCGAGCGGACTGGCGCGATCGACTTGGTCATGGACCCTTCCGATGCTGGCACTCTCTACGCTACTACTTGGCAACGTGTCCGGGAAAAATGGAACGATCCCCGTAACGAGCCATTTTACGATGAAAGTGGCATCTATCGAACTAATGACGGTGGTGCCAGCTGGAACCCGATCAACAACGGTCTTCCAGAGGGAAGATACCGGGGTCGTATTGGTATTGACATTGCGCGCTCGAACCCCAATGTGCTGTACGCGTTCGTTGATAACTACGAAATTGGCAATGAGTCCCCGCCTGACGCAACCGACGCATACGGTCGTCCGCGCGGCGGTGTGATCAAAGGTGCGACGGTTTACCGCACCGATGACAAAGGCAATGAGTGGTACCAGGTAAGCCCAAACGATGCCTACATGGAACGGGCTTCGGGCACCTATGGCTGGGTATTCGGCCAGCTCCGAGTCGACCCAAATGATGAAAATACAGTCTACTTCATGGGATTAGGTCTAAACGTCTCGAACGACGGTGGGCGTACTTATCGACCATTGCGTGGTATGCACGGGGATCATCATGGCTTGTGGATCGATCCTAATAATTCCAACTACTTGGCAAACGTCAACGACGGTGGGGTCGATTTTTCGTACGACGCGGGTGTCACATGGAAGGCATTCAACGACAACCTGCCATTGGTGCAGTTCTTCAACATTGGCATCGACATGGACGATCCGTTCTACATTTACGGATCTATTCAAGACCATGGCTCTCGTCGCGGAATGGTTGATTTGAGCCGAGGGCGCGACAGGATCCCTGCTGTTGCATTCGAAAGTGCCCCAGGCGGGGAGGGGAGTAGCCACGTTATTGACCCCACCGACCCGAACATCGTTTACTCGGCGGGCTTTTATGGCACGATTTCGCGTACCGACTTGAGCACCGGCGAGCGAGTCTCCATCGTTCCCGAGGCTGCCGAGGGTGAGCCTCCGCTGCGTGGCCAGTGGATTGCCCCTTTTATCATCTCGCCGCACAATCCGCGCATCATTTACCACGGGATGAATTTCCTGTACCGGTCAATGAACCGTGGCGAAAACTTCGAGAAGATCAGTCCTGACCTGACCTACAACGAACTGGATCGAATTGGAGATATCCCCTACCAGACCATTTACACGATCTCAGAATCGCCTTTCAGGTTCGGTCTCATCTATGTGGGGACCGACGACGGCCGCGTCTGGATGACGCCCGACGGCGGCGAGACATGGAACGAGTTGACCGGCAACCTGCCGCCGCGCAAGTTCATCTCACGGATTGTCGCTTCGGCGTTCGATGAGGGGACCGTGTACATGACGCAGAACGGCAAGCGTGATGACGATTTCGCTGCCTACGTATGGAAGTCAACAGACTATGGCCAGACATGGGAAGACATCTCAGCCAACATTCCCCTTGGCCCAGTGAACGTAATCCGCGAGGATCCGAACAATCCCCGCATCCTATATGTTGGTACCGACCTAGGCGTGCACGTATCGGTCAGTGGAGGCGAGTATTGGGAAGCGCTTGCGAACGGCTTGCCGAGCACCTTCGTTTCCGACATGCAGATCCATCCACGTGAACAGATTGCGGTTATTTCCACCCACGGTCGTGGTATGTGGGCGATAGACGTAAAGGATATTTCGGCGATAACGGCCGATGTTCAAGCCAGCCCACTACACCTATTCGATGTTGATCCGGTGGCGTTGCCGGGTGGCGGCAGTGGTCGCGGCCGTGGAGGCAGTGGTTTCGGGGGAGGTGGTGAAGCATCGCATGCCAGCATCAATTACTACCTGCAGAGTGCGCAAAGCGTCGATATTGTGATCAATGACGCTGCGGGCAATGTGGTCAGACGGCTACTGGGGTCTGGTGACGCCGGCTTGAACAGCGTTGTTTGGAATCTGGATCGTGAAGGCGTCTCCGGTGGTCGCGGTGGTCGCGGTGGTCGCGGTGGTCGCGGCGGTCGGGGTGCTGGAGTCCCGAGAGTACCTCCTGGCAACTACACCGTAGTGATCACTGCCGGTGGCAATACCGCTACAGGTACGATCGGCGTACAACGCTAGGCGGTCCTACAGAGGGGGCAAGCGACAGATGGCGCACGCAATGGGAGCGACTCTAGAATGCGCCTTTTCTGATCTCTGACCCCTAGCCTTTCAGGTCGATCTCTTCGCCCATACCACGGTCGACCGCTTTGCGGTAAACGTAGGCTGCAGTGGCGATGTCCTGGTAGGCGACACCAACTGATTTAAATACGGTGATCGCGTCGTCCGAATTGCGTCCAGGCTTGGTGCCTGCGATCACCTCGCCAAGTTCGCCGGCGATGTCGGCCTCGCTGAACTCCCCGGATTCAATCGCCGCCATTAGATCGCCAGCTTCCATCAAGACCTGCTCTTTATAGTCGACGACGACATGGCCACGTGCGTACACGGATGGGGCAAGTTCTTTCTTGCCTGGTGAGTTAGCACCGACTCCGTTGATATGAATACCTGGCTCTAGCCAAGCTCCCTCGATGATTGGTTCTTTGGAAGTCGTTGCGGTGGTTACGATGTCACTTCCTACGACCGCCTCTTCACTGCTATCAACCACCGAGGCATTGACGCCATCGCCCCGAAGGTCGTTGACGAACTTATCGGCTGCCTCGGGGACAACGTCGAAAACCTTGACTTGCTCGATGTCACGGACGACGCGGATCGCTGCTACTTGGGCACGTGCCTGAACACCCGCACCGAAAACACCGAGAATCTTTGCATCGGCGCGTGCCAGGTGCTTCACTGCGACGCCGCCTGCCGCTCCAGTGCGTGTGCGGGTGATATGGCCAGCTGGAAGAATGGCTTGAAAACCGCCCGTATCCCCGTCGAATACTAGAATCGTGAAGTAGGTTAGTTCTGGCACCCGGCGGCCAGGAACCCCGGTAAGTGTTTTGAGACCAAAGGTACTCATTCCTGGGAGCGCCGCAGCCATGATTCGGTAAGTACCGACCTCACCGCCGAGCGGTAACGCCATACGTGGCGCCAGGACCACTTGACCCTCGGCGTCAAGTTTGTGGGCTTCCTCCACGAGAGCCACACCGTCTTCCATACTTAGAAGTTCGCGGACCTCGGATTCTTTCAGTAGCAGTGGCATAAGTATTTGAGTCTCCGTTTAGTTTTCTTGAGCAACGACGGGGTTGCTGATGCGGCCAATCCCGGCCACTGAAACGTCGACAGTGTCTCCTGGTTTTACAGGGATCATTCCTTTCGGGGTCCCCGTAGCAATGATGTCGCCGGGGTATAACGTCATGATTGATGAAATAAAGGCGATAAGCTTCGGGATTGGGTGCACTAATTGGGTTAGCGGGCCGTGTTGTTGCAGCTTGTTGTTCACGTGTGTTTCAACGATTAACGAAAGTGGATCAAGGCCCGTGGCAACGCAGGGTCCGACTGGCGCAAAAGTGTCATATCCTTTCGCGCGCACGAACGCTTCCTCGCGGTTCTGTATGTCTCGAGCCGTGACATCGTTGATCACGGTGTATCCCCAGACGTGATCCATAGAGGCATCCTCGTTTATTAGGTATCCCTCTTTGCTTATGACGACGGCCAATTCTCCCTCGTAATTAAGGTGCTCACAGGCTGCCGGATTGATGATCGGTGCTCCGGTTGGGGTCAACGTCGTGAGTGGTTTCAGGAAGATCAGCGGTTCTAGTGGCACTGCGCGTTCGCGTTCCGCGGCATGGGCAGCAAAATTACGCGCGACGCCGATAATCTTTGTCGGTGTGCAGGGAACGAGTACCTCGACGGAGGCGCGATCTACGAGATGATTGTTTGGCTCGCCCCCAGCGAGTGGGTCACCGCTCAACAGGCGCAGCTGGTTGTCCGAGGGGTAAGGTTCGTCAGTCTCGGGCCCGGCAGCCTGGGCCCAATGGATAGCACCTTCGAACTCGATACGATAGAAGCGGTTCTTCACTGACACGGAAAGGGGGTTTCCTTCTTCGGTATGCGGGGTGATTTGTGGGCAATTCCTGCAGGGATGCTACCCGGTCTTCATCGGAAACACGATTACCCGTGTAGCAGGCTGTGCCACAACTTCTAGCGGTTCGATCCGCCCGGGCCTCTGTCCCAATCTTGTGCACTGGAGATATTTGGGTATCCCCACTGCTCGCCGTTCCAGCCGCTGAAGCCATCCATCCGAAAAGCCCAGAATCCAGTGGTCATGTCAGAGACCACAATCAGGCCATCAGCGTTGCGCACATCGACCCCCCAGACTCCGTCAAACATCGGGTTGCCCATGGAAGCCTGAGCTGGGAGAAAAGTGTCATACCAGCCAACTGTAACTGGGTTGGTCGGGTCCATGACGTTGAATATCTGCAGCCCGTCAAGGTAGCCAGAAACGAAAACATATGGCCAGCGCACCTCGTGGTTGTGTACGAGGTTTTTCCAGTCAGCCGTCCACGCGGATATAGGTCTGCTGATGTTTTTCTGCTCCCCTTCGAGTGCCGGCTGTAGGTCAAAGATGCGCAACGGGGCGTGCTGGTATTCAGTCTCGGCTACTACATAGCGGCCGTCTGGTGAGGGCGTGAAGGTGTGGCCGCGAGTGACGCCCGAAATTCCGGTCAGACTAACGAGCAGACTTGGGTTCTCAAGGTCAGTGATGTCGTAGACGTAATAGCCTCCACTACCCCCGCCGTAGAAGCGATCAGTTTCGCTATCCGGGTGATAGCCGGCGTAGAAGTCATGGTAACCGCGACCGCCGGTTTGCCCTTCGGGGACGGGAATGTGAGCGACGAGCGCTTCGTCGACGCGGCCTTCGACCGCGTAGCCGAGGTCGTAGACGTGGGCGAATGGACCCGAGATTGTCGTCATGAGCAAGACACGGCCGTTGCTGTGCTTGTAGATGAAAATATTATGAAAGCCTCCAAGTAGCTCCGGGTCGCGAATTCGGGCCACCTCCCGGACGGAGTCCGGGTCGGGCAGATCGGTGACATCAAGAACAACGGCGCCAAGGTCTGCATCGGGGCCACCCTGTCCGAACTGCATCGAAAGGACGACGTAGTACCGCCCTTCCCATTTGAAGTACTTGATGTCTTTGCCGCCAGCCCCGACGTGGAGGTCTTGGTTCTCGATACGCCAGCGATAAATCACCTCTGGACGCTCTGGAACATGTAGATCAATGATGTCGAGGCCCATCTCGCCCTCGAGACCGAAGATTTCGCGCGCCACATAAGCGTAAGGGCGGTCCATCTCCTGCTCGATTTCGATGTCTGCAATGCTCAGCGCAGCTCCTAGCGGCAGGTGGGAGACGACCTGGATGTTGTCACTACCACGTTTTTCTGGGGTCCATTGCTGCGGAGAACCGGCCGCCCAGCCAACGGACAAGCTGATTGTCAATAGAATGAGGAACGGGAGCCATGAGCGTCTTGTTTTCATCAGAGCCTCTCGGTTGTGCGTGCACTTACTCTCTTGTATCAGCGGGAGTAATTGTCGGACAGACCATGCCAGATGATCGGGAAGTTGTCGACGGATCCGTGTCGTTATTCAACTCCCCATAAGACTGGAATTGGTGGTTGGATACGCGATGTCAAAAAGGTACTTCGTTATGGGCTGCGTCCAGTTCGCTGATTAACCGGACCTCGTTGACTTGACCCGCGCCCTCCAAGTCTGTCGTATCAATGATTTCAAAATCCTCATTGGTACTGATGAGCTTGCCCGATAATCGACCGTGACGTTCTTGTCGCGTTCCTTCGGCCGAAAGGCCAATGTAGAAGCGGTTGTTACCCTTTGCTAGACCTCGCGGCAGCCATTTTCTCCCCAGGAGTGGGAATTTCATCATTTCTTTGGTGTCAAGATCGTAGCGGATCATCGCGCGGTCTAGCGAGCTGCAGACGTATAGCGCCTGAGCCTGACGAAATATGTTGTGTGCGCCGAGCCCCAGAGAGACGTCCTGGACTGGCTGCCAATTAAGGTCGAACACCTTGACCATCGACCGTTGTTGCTTGTTGTTTTCTAGAACATAAAAAAAAGACTCATCAAACCCGATTGTATTGATATGGTGCACGTCTTTCTGCTCGCCGGTCCAGTTGATACTTGAAAAACTGTTGTTGTTATAGATCTCGATCCGATCCCTACCGGTGTTTGCAACGTAGATTGACCCGTTACGTGCAATTGCCTGGTGGGGATCGTGTATCGATGGACATCGGACCGAGTCGACCTGCCGGAAACTCTTATCGAGAATTTCTATGGTGACTGTGTAACCGAAAATACGACGCAACTTTCCATGCCCCAGGTTGTTTCGGCAGAGGATGTAAATGAAGTCGCGATCCCACGTCAGGCCGAAATAAATGCCGCACCCGGTGTGGATGGTTCTCGGGCCATTCCCTTCGACCAAGAGAACAGCGGTCGATGTCGTTACAAGAAGGCTGGGGTGTGTCATCAGGTTGTTAGCGGAATTCGATCCTTTTGATTGTCAGGACAGCGGTTTTAGTATGCTGAAGACGCTGTTATTAAGCGAACGCCAAAGAGAGGTTCAGCCATGAAACCATGGAAGATAGGAATACTGTTTGTTTTATGCGTGCAGGTGCTAACTGTAACAACCGTTTGGGCGCAAAGCCCCGCCGTGGTCCCAACCCCGCGGGCGGATATGGTGTGGCGTTGGGGAGATCAAGACGAGACGTGGATGGGCCGTTTCTTTGCAAACGTTCAGCAAGTCCAAAAAACTGACGTCCAGTTGTTGCTCATCGGTGATTCCATAACCCACGGGTGGGAGACAACGGGTCGTGCCACCTTTGACAAGTATTATGCTCACCGCAAGACGGTGAATCTCGGATTCAGCGGTGACCGAACACAGCACGTTCTATGGCGTCTAATCCACGGTCAACTAGGTGACATTAGTCCGGAATTGGCCGTGGTGATGATCGGCACGAACAACTCCAACAGTGACACTCCAGACGAAATCGCTGCCGGTATTCAGGCTGTCTGTCATACGCTTCGCGGTTTGTTGCCAGAGACGAAGATCCTTCTTCTGGGCATCTTTCCACGTGGCCGAACGGTTGGGGATTGGCGGCGAGGGGTCAACGAGGCCACCAACTCGATGGTGGCTGAATTGGGCGATGCTACGTGGATTTACTACCTGGATATTGGATCAAATTTCCTTCAGCCCAATGGAGATCTTCCCGGAAACGTTATGCCTGATTTTCTGCACCCGAACGAGCGTGGCTATCAGGTCTGGGCAGAGGCAATGGAGCCGACGTTGGCCCGACTGATGAGAGACAATCCAATTCGATAAAAAAATAGCGGTTGTCTGCTTGGACTACGGTGGCCGGTGGCCTTGGTGTATCTATGTATGAGCAGGTATCCTGCGTTTCTCGATACCGTTACATGCTATTTCCCATGTATTGATCGGAGGTACTCGGATGCGAAACGGGATCCGTCAGGCTAAATCTGTCACCCTCTTTAATGTACTCGTTGTGGCTGTTCTCCCTCTCTTTGTTGTTGCCTGCACTGGTTCCAGTGAGGACACGACAGGAAGGCTGGTAGTTGAGGATCCCGGCGTGGTCACCGAAGGTGATTGGCCAGTCATAACTGGCAATCTCGAAGGCCAACGTTACTCAACACTGACCCAAATTACCGCCGACAACTTCGAAGATCTCGGTGTCGCATGGAGTTTCGACGCGTCCGAATTCCCTGAGGTTAATGCGCGAGCGACACCAATATACGTGGATGGCAAACTCATCAGCGTGGCAGGCTCAAAGCGACACGTGTACGCGCTTGATGCGGGCACTGGCGAAAGACTTTGGTCATGGGTTGAGCCCGAGACTTTTCGTTGGGAGTACTCCATGAGAAAGAATCACGGGAAGGGCGTCGCCTACGCTAACGTTGATGGTAGAGACATTATCTATGTGGTAACGCCGGCCTTCTTCCTGCATGCGTTTGACGCGAACACCGGAGAGCCGATCGAAGGTTTCGGTGGGAAGATACCGATCGAGGGCTTCCCGGAGACGGGATCAGTTGACCTTCTAGCCCACCTTGGGCACGAATACGATCCGTATAATGGTGTTCCACTTGAAAAGGGTTACATCACCAGTTCTTCGCCGCCGATCGTTGTCAATGGCACCGTCATCGTAGGCAACTCCGCTGAACAGGGTTACTACCAAACCCGCCAGGAGATGATCCCGGGTGACATTCTTGCTTTTGACGCGCGCACTGGTGCGTTCAAGTGGAAGTTTGACGTGTTGCCAGGACCAGGTGAATTCGGGCACGAGACTTGGGAAAACGACGCCTGGCAATGGACCGGCGACATCTCGTCATGGGCGCCGCTTTCGGCGGACCCAGAGCTGGGGCTGGTTTACATTCCTACCAACGGTGCCACAGCTGATTTTTATGGTGGCTTCCGACCCGGAGACAATCTGTTTTCCACCAGCCTGATTGCGCTGGATGTAGAGACTGGGGAGAGGGCGTGGCACTACCAGCTTGTCCATCACGACATCTGGAACTACGACACACCCCAGGTTCCGATTCTCCTCGATGTAACCGTCGACGGCGAAGATATTCCAGCGGTTGTCCAAGTAACCAAACAATCCTTCGCTTACGCTTTCAACCGCGCCACTGGAGAGCCTCTTTGGCCCATCGAAGAACTGCCGGTACCAGAAAGTCTGATGCCAGGCGAACAGCTTTCGCCGACGCAGCCGCACCCAACCAAGCCTGCGCCATACGAGATGCAGGGGTTGAGCGAGGATGACCTTATCGATTACACCCCGGAACTTAGGGAAGCGGCGCTCGCGGCGCTGGAACCGTTTCATTGGGGGCCATTTTTCATGCCACCGTTGCACCGCGACAACGATCTCGGCAAGAGAGCAGCACTCTGGTGCCCTGGCGATGTAGGTGGCACCAACATCAACGGCACACCGGCGGTCGACCCAGACACAGGTATTCTCTATGTCACCTCGCAAAAAGCATGTTCGTCGCGGGTTATGGTACCGGGTGTCGAGGCTGATGCTCGGCGGCCGATGCAGACTGGCACAACCATCAATGCCTTTGCCGTGGGTGCTAGTGGCAGAGGCCCATCCATTCGTGGCCTTCCGGTGTGGAAGCCTCCCTACAGCAGGATCACCGCGATCGACATGAATACTGGCGAGCACCTCTGGTGGATACCTGTCGGGGATACACCCCAGAGGTACCTGAATAATCCGATGCTTGAGGGAATTGATCTTCCTGAGAGCACGGGCACAGGGCAACAGGCGGCTCAGCTTGTAACGACGAACCTGCTGATGTACACGGGCAACGGAACCGACGGCACGCCAAGGCTATATGCGGTTGATAAGTCAACGGGTGAGCGTCTTGCTGAGGTCGACCTTCCGGTCAACGTCCGATACGGGATCATGACTTATATGCATGCTGGTGAGCAGCACGTCGTCTTGCAGGCCAACAATAATTTAACAGCGCTGAAATTGCACTAAGCGCTATTGGGTTGTTGCGCGAGGCTATTTGGGACCAGTGTGACTCTGAGTCAGTCTCTGATCGGTGTATTGAAAACAACGGGCCGATCCAGTTGGTTGCCAGCAGCGCGTTGTTTCGATGATCTCCAACTTGTCTGTAATCTTCTGCTCTCTTCCAATCCTTTGAGTAACCGTGCGGCACCGTTACAGGATTCTTGATGATCTCTTCTCTTGTCCCACGCTCGGATTATCCAACCCTTGAGGAGAGCACTTACCTCAACCAGGCATCCCTAGGGCTTATTGGTCGACCGGCTGTTGAAGCGATGCACGGATTTCTCGATGACATTGCTCAGCATGGCAATCGCTTCATGTCTGACCAAGACGAAGTGGCCTACTTTGAATCATTGCGAACACATGCGGCGCAATTTCTGAGTTCCGATGCTGGTTGGATAGCCATTGTGGGCGGGGCAAGTGAGTTGCTGGGCCAATTGCCGTATCTGCTTGAGCCCGAATCTGGTAGCAGGGTCTTGGCAGTCTCTACCGATTTTCCGGCAGTTACCCGTCCATGGCTTCGCTTGGCTGAACGTGGTGGTTGCGAGCTTTGTTTCGTAGACGACGTTTCGACAGATGACTTAACAGACACTTTGATTGACGCTGTCGATGAACGGACTTCGGTGTTGGCTGTGAGCCAGGTTCAATATGCGACGGGTTCGATACTAGACATCCCCCGCCTACGTGAGGCGACACGCCGTGTTGGTGCAAATCTGATTGTTGATGCTACACAAGCAGCTGGTGCGGTCTCTGTTGACGTTTCTGCGTGGGGAGCAGAAGTCGTGGTATGTAGTGGCTACAAGTGGCTTGGTGGTCACGGTGGGGTGGCGATTGCTGCCGTATCGCCAAGTTTGCTTGTGGATAATCCGCCATTGCCTGGATGGATGGGTGCACCGGAACCGTTCGGGTTCGATGCGACAAGCTTGCTGGTTGCAACAGATGCAAGGCGTTTCACCCAGTCCACAATGTCCTACGTTTCGATGGCTGGACTGACGGCTTCCTTAAACCAACTCCTATTATTAGAAGCTAAACGGATCGAAGCTCACGCGGAAGCCCTTGCATCGTTATTGGTTAACAAGCTGGCTGCTTCCGGCTGGCACCCCTTCCGTAACCCAGGCGATGCATCAGCTTCACCACACATCATCTCAATCGCCCATGAAACAAGAAATTATGAAGCCGCAACGGCCATGCTTAGAGAGCAGGGCATTGTTTGCGGCACCCGAGGCGGTCGGATTCGTGTTTCGCTGGCACCCTACAATGATGAAAATGACGTGCAGTTGCTGGTCGAGACTCTGGTGTCCTCATAGATGATGGGCCGATCAGATCTATGCTTTACAGAAATGTTTATGTCGTAATTGGCATCTAGCTGCAGAAAGTGCTTATTATTGCCACGCTCAGCTCAGGAGGAAAATATGAGAGCCATCAAGTTCTACGCCATAGTCGCCATCGTTGGGCTCGTGGGTGTGGCGTGTCAGAGTGCGCCGGAGGGTGAAGCAACAAACGCTTCGGGGGAAACTGTAACGCAGGTTGCCGAGGAAGCCCGACGCGTCGGGCTTGAAGAGCTTGCCGAAGTTTTCGCGGGCGATGAGGTGTTTTTACTCGACGTGCGTCGCCCGAGTGAAATCGAAGAGTTCGGTACGGTAGCGGGCTACACCAACATTCCAATTGATGAACTCGCGGACCGGCTCAATGAACTGCCTCGCGACCGACCCATTCTCACCGCCTGAAACGGCGGTGGCCGAGCCGCGCGTGCCGCGGCTTTATTGCAAGAAAACGGTTTCGAGGTGTATGGGTTTTGTGGTCTTAAGGACTACGAAGGAGACATGGTCTATCCGAAGGCAGGTGACGGGTCTCAATAGGGAATAGGGCGGCCAAAAACCGTGAATTCCAGTACGCCGACGGGTAGGTTTGTTGGCCAGGCAGCAATAGTCAGCCTGACGTAACGACATTCTGTCGGTGTGATCTCATCGAACTCAACGGCGTTGTCGCGATCGTTTCCAGTCTTGTCCACGACGGTGGTAAAGGTTTCGCCGTCCATGGAGACCTCGATTTTGTATTGACGTAAGCGAGCCGTGGCACCGTCTTTGTTGGGACTGTAGTCATCTTCTACATCGCCCTCCGGCAACGTGAAAAGAATGCGCGCTGAATCTACGACGTAGTCTTGTTCCTCGCCTGCACCGAGATCGATTTCTAGCCATCGTTCTTCATCGTTGTCTTCAGGCGCCCACCAGGTTCTGGCATTGTTGTCGAGGGCATAGGGGGCGTTTCGGCCCGGTGCCTCGCTGCTAGCGATGTAAATTTTGTCTTCTGACAAAGGAATCGCATCAGCGTCATTGTCTTCCCAGGGTTTCGCGCTAACACCAGGGGCCCACTGCGGAGTCTCTGATGGCCCCTTTATGAACATGTTGCCGTTTACATCAAAGCCAACGGGGTCCATACCAATACGTCGCTCAAACATCCGATTCCAGTTTCGGTACAGCAAGGTATAGATCGCCCACAAATTACCGTCGGGGCCTTCGACGACACTGTGGTGTCCAGAGCCGTTGATCAGCCCCCCGTTGTGCACGAGAATCGGGCTCCCATCGTAGTAGTCGAATGGGCCCAAGGGATCCTGGCTTGTGTAAACGCCTACCCCATATGTTTTCCATTCGGTCCCTGGTGCAGCGTACTGCAGGTAATAAGTTCCACTGTGCTTGGTTATCCAGGGTCCTTCGATCCAGCTTTGAGTGCTCATTTCATTGCGACTGCCGTATCGCTCCCAGATGTGGGAAGGCTCGAAGCGAAAGAAATGCTTGGCCGGTCCCACAAACTTTCTTAGGTCGGCGCTATCAAGCTCCACTCCGTATACGCCGTCGGCAGCGCCACCCGCGTAGTATAGGTACACTCGACTGTCGTCATCGACGAAAACGGCAGCGTCAAAAACGCCCCCGTCGGCACAGCCGCGGCAAAAGTCGTGAAGGCTCCTTTCGAGTCTGTGCCCGTGTTCATCGACGAAATCGCCGAAAAACTCAAAGGGGCCCAGCGGGTTTCGACTACGAAAAAGGCCGGTGTCGTTTCCAGCTAGGTATACGTAACCTTCGTATTCAAAAGCGGTCGGCGCGCCGATTCCGCGACCTCCTGCGATGGAGACATCGTGATGCTTCCAGTTCACTAAATCAGTGGATGACCAGACGGCCGCTCCCAAACGACCGCCGGGCGAAACTCCCCCCGTGAGATATAGGTAGTAGGTTTCTTGAAACTTAATAACTGTGGGATCGGCAAGTCGCCCAGCGTTTTCCATCACGAGCGGGTTAACGTATCGCAACTGGCCCTGGAGCTTCGTGCTCGATGCACTGCTTTCGCCAGCCTGATTCTCTTGCCCCAGAATCGGGCCAACAGCCCAGAGTATTGCCACGATAATCAGTACTGTTGTTCGACGGTACATAAGATTTCTCCGTGCCCGATTATGTTTGAGGCTTAAGTCATCTATGTCCTAAAGACCGACAGAACGTGCTTATGCCCCGTTGCACAATTTTTCGCCCGAGGCGGGAGCGCAACGGGTCGACTCAGCGTGGTGACCGCGATTGGATAGAGCCCATTATTTATTAGCGTATTAGGCGCTCATTATCCTCGATGTTGGATTCAAAGGTAATCCGGTAGAGCTTCGACAAAGTCCGGATCACTATACTGTTGCGAGCAATCGCGGGTGTTGCCATCGTGAACTCGTCAAGGGCATTTACCCCCAGGATCTCGAACTTCGGCCCTGCCTTGATTACGAAAGTGTCTCCGTCCTCTGAAAGGGCGAAAATCTTGCCGTCGTAGGCCCATGGTGATGCCGAGAACCCCGTGCCGCCCCGAGTGATTCTTTGGCGGCCGTAGATTGGCTCCCCAGTCCTGGCGTCATGGGAGGTAAAGAGGCCTCGATCATAAAGGGTGTAGTAGTAGTCCCCGTAGACAATGGGGGACGGGTTGTATGGTCCCCCCTGGGGCAAGAACCAGGCGATGTGTTCGCTGTTCATCTCATTCTCGCCCAATGTAATGTCGCCGCTAGCCCCTGGGCGCACCGCGAAGACTGGACGGCGTTGGTCGCCAATATAGCCGGATGCGATGTAGAGCAAGCCAAACTTCGAAAAGGGCGTGGGGATAGTAATCGATGACATCCCAGCAAGTTCCCATAGCAGGTTGCCCTCGAGGTCGTAGGAACGAACCTTGTCAGTTCCTGAGGTAACGATCTCGGTGCGGAGATTGTTTTCCCAAATGTAAGGCGTTGCCCAGTTGGAGCCCTCCTCGCGGTCAATGCGCCAGATCTCGTCACCGGTCGCGGCATCAAGTACCACCATGAATGACTTTTCATCGTTGTCGTTGAGAATGTACAGCCTATCGTCGTATAAGACCGGGGAAGCAGCCGTGCCCCACCCGTAACGGGTACGGGCCGGTTCAAACCGTTTTTCCCAAAGTACATTTCCCTTGAGATCTAAGGCGAACACTCCGACGTTTCCGAAGTAGGCGTATATTCGTTCGCCGTCAGAAACGGGAGTCTCCGAAGCGAAGCTATTCTTAAGATGTCGTCCTCTAGCCGGTACGCCGCTGTGTACATCAGTCTGCCAACGGATGGCTCCGCTGGCCCAGTCGACGCCCACGATGACCCAGCGATGGGAATCTGTCGGTGCCGGCCGCTCACCACCGAAATAGAGGCCACCCTGAGCTGTCTCTTGCTCGACTGAACTGATCACCGTGGTAACAATCACAAGGTTGCCGACAATAATCGGAGAGCTCCAACCTCGACCCGGGATCTCCGCTGCCCAGGCTACGTTCTCGGTTCTGCTCCAATTAACCGGAAGGTTTGCGTCGTCGACGACGCCCATCGAACCGGGACCACGGAATTGTGTCCAATCTTGCGGTGCTTGCGCCACGGCAGTCGTGAAACCTGACATCAAGGCTACGATTACCAATGAAATGCAAGCTGCAACGTTCTTAGCCCGCATGCTCTGCCTTCCATTACTTTGGTTAATAAGAGAATCTCTTTTTTGTGGAAAGGACACTTTTCGTCCCCCGAGCATAGATTCATGCTGTCTGGGCATCATTTGGGTGGGACCGCGAGTCACGATTCAGTGGCCGAGCTTTAGCGCACCCTGGTCGAATAGTTTGTGTTACGCACCATGCGTGTTACCTCACCGTCCGGACCGATTTCGAAAGTCGTTGCTTCAGCCAGTTCGCCGTCGTCACGAACCCTCCGGAACATGTGCTCGCCGACATGCTCGAACATGGTTAGCTGAGGGTTCATAGAAGGAAACGAGACCGTCGCCAGTTTGCCATCCTTGATCAATACGTGGGTTTCTCCACCGAGCGGGCGGTCGTAGCGGCCTTTGTATTTCTCCAATTCCTGGCCGGTTTGCTTAGCTTCGCCGGGGTTTTCAAGTGCCTCGTTGATTGCTGGTGTAACAAGGTCAAAAACCCGCGAAGTGTATGCGCCGGGGCTAACCTCACCTCCGTTGGTCATGAATATCACCGCTATTTTGTCCTCGTTCGACATCGAGAGGTTGGTCCGATAACCGGGACATGAGCCGCCGTGTCCTACATATGTCTTGCCATCGCGCCTTGAAACAGAAAATCCAATCCCGCGGTATGCCTGGAAATCTTCACCGACAAAATGTACGCGCTGCATCTCCCGCAGCGTGGTGGCATGTAGCACTTTGGCCCCGCCCTCTTCGAGCAAACCGAACTGCCACGAGGCAAAGCGTCCCAAGTCCTCCACCGTGGATGCATAGCCAGCTGCTGGGGCAATGCCACGGACCTGATAGAAGTCAATTGCCGTGCGCTTGCCGTCTCGACCCGGTGTGCTGTAAGGGGTCGCGAGACGCTCACCGCGATGCTTTTCTGGGATTTCTGAGCTGGTGCTATTAAGACCCAGAGGATCGAGAATGTGTTCCTGGACATACTCGGCATAGGGTTGTCCCGAAATTGCTGCCACAACCTCGCCCGCTAGTGTTAGGCCCAGGTTGGAATACTGGTAGTAGGTGTCGGCCGGATAGAGTTCCTCTTGGTTCGATATTCTGTCGATGATCTCCTCGCTTGTAGGGAATGGATACTCAGGACCAGTCCAGTATGGATGATCGGATTCCCGCGGCAGACCGGCGGAGTGTGTAAGCACCCCTTGTAAATCGATAGCCCCTGTTTCCGGGTGAGAATCCTGGATTGTGAACCAGGGGAGGTGATCGACGATTGGGTCGTCAAGTCGCAATAATCCCTCGTCACGCAGCTGCATCAAGCCGATGCTAGTGAACAGCTTTGAGATGGAGCAAATGCTGTAGATGGTATTGGCTGCCGCAGGAATTCCACTTTCGACATGGGAGTAGCCGAAGCCCTTACTCCAGATCAAATCTTGGTCGTAGACGATGCCCATGCTCACGCCTGGTATGTCGTCATAGTCCACTTGAGCGTCTATCCACAACTCGATGAGTTCGAGAGCCGTGGCTACGCGCGGATCGCTGGCAAGTGTGCCAGCCCCCGATTGGGCCCCCAGCAGGGTGGAAGCAAGAAACAACAATGACAGCGTACAAGCCAGGGTTTTTCCCATCTGTCGACTCCGGTTAGGTTAATTCCATTCCAATCAATAATTCGACAAGGATCGTTTCTCGAACCTGACAACTACTGTGCAAATCAGATGGACGATATTTGCCACCGATTTTTCAGTAAGCTAGTTAAGAAATGGGACGGTAAACCATAATGTGATGCCAGCGGCAGGGTATTCCTTAGAATTGACTGATACGTTCCACCGTGCCGGCGTCCAATCGTGACAGGGTTGCGATAAGAAGATCGACCGCATGGTCGAAATCGCTGCGCTGGATGATCCCGCTGTGTGAATGCAGGTAGCGCGTTGGCACGGTGATGTTCACCGAGGGGCGCCCGCTATCATAGCGTTGAATTTCGGCACCATCCTCACCATAGCCGGTCAGGACGTCTCCCTGTAACGGGATTCCTTCCTCCTCGGCTACATCGAAGAAAAAGTCGCGCAACTTCCTGTTCGGAATCATCGAACTGTCCAGCAGGAACATTCCAGGGCCATGGCCAAGACGCTCTTGTGCCTGTTCGGGTCGCGCACCGGGATAGTCAGCGGATACACCTGCCTCTATAGAGATACCGAGATCTGGATCGGCGATGTGCACAGAGGTCTGTGCACCCCGCAGGCCGATCTCCTCTTGTACGGTTGCTACCCAGATGATTTGGTTTGGGAGCTGAATCTTGTCTTCGTGAATCCGACGCGCAGCCTCTAGCATGACCGCAAGGCCGACGCGGTCGTCCCATCCCTTCGCCGCATAGCGGCCGTTGGGCATAACGGTAAACGGGCTCCACGGTGCGACTGGATCTCCCGGTCGGATGCCCATCGCTTCAACCTCGTCAGCCGAACGCGCACCGACGTCGAGGAAGGTTTGTTCGATTGGCCACACTTGATCACGTTCGCTAGGGGGAGTTACGTGCACGGTTCGCAAGCCGCTCACAGCCAGCACGGGGCCGTTACGACCAACGATGGTCCAGCGCTGGTCAGGCAACGCTTGCCGAAGCCAGCCCCCAAGGGGCTTGAATCTGATGAAACCATCGGGGCGCACGAACTGCACCATCAGGCCAACCTCATCCATATGGGCAGTGACCATGAGTCTTGGTCCGTCCCCGGGTTCTGTCGCGATAACCGATCCGAGGCCGTCATACTCGACGGGAATTCCTAATGCTTCCAATTCCCGAACGACAATGTCTCTAACTGGCCCCTCAAAGCCTGGTGGGCCGGGAGCGTTGGTGAGCTCTTCCATTAGGCGAGCGGTGCGGTCGAGATTTTGAGGGGGAGCCATGCCGACCACAGCCGCCGTACAGATCAACAAAACGATCAAGTTGAAATTCCGAATCATCGAAGCTCCTCCTTGGGCACAAAGGGTTATAGATCAGCGCCATGCTAGCGGACGCGTGATTGCCGGTCGATGTTTAAGGTTGCCGTAAACGGCCAGAGATTGGAGTATGGTTGTGACGACTTCATTGACGATCTGTGGCTGAATGCCAGTCACGACGGGAGGCAAACGTTCGCATGGCCAAGTACTTAATATCGCGAGGCACCTTGCTCGCTCTTTGTGTTTTGTTTTCTATCTTCACACTGGCCTGTCAGGGGCCAAGCGATGAAGGATCGCCCGCCGGGGAAATGTCACAGCGCGAAGCGATGCTGGCACGTGCCATCGAGCTTGAATTCGACACCGAATACGTTCCGCCTCCAGGTGATGCAATGGCGCATCATGCATCAGGCTTTGCCAAGATCCTGTGCTCGGGAGTCTTCATTACCGGCCTTGATGCTGACTTTGTTGCCGAAAACATTGGCTATTTCACTGCTGCATACGACCAGCGAGCCAATGTGGTTGACCGGGTCATCGATTGGGATAACAAAGCCGTGCACCTAACCCTCCCGGACGGTGTTGTACGTACGGCCAAGGTCGTTGGCGACCAAGGCTGTGTGACGTTGCCAATTGGCGAAGATTCTGTCCATTTCACACCGGTTGATGTCGAGAGCGCTCTTCTCGATCCGGCGACTACACCTTGGCCAATGGGCGATGTATTGCCAGACGAACCTTTTCCAGCGGAGCTTGACGAGGAAAAGGTTTCAGCGGCTGTCGCTGCAGCCTTCGAGCCTGCCGAGGGTATGACGGCAGCATTCGTAGTCACTTGGAAGGGTCAAATCATTGGGGAGGGTTATCGGGATGGCATTACCATGCACACCCCGCTTGAAAGCTGGTCAATGGGTAAGAGCCTAACTGCCACATTGATGGGTGTTCTCATCGAGCAGGGTGTTTACGATCTGTGGCAGCCAGCCCCAGTTCCTGAGTGGCAGGGAGAAGATGATCCACGTGCAGAGATCCGCATTGCTGACATTATGCGGATGTCGAGCGGCTTACGTTTCCGTAACGCCGGTGATCCGGGCTTTGATCCAGCTCTTGGTTACCCAGATCATCTGTACGTTTATACGGGAAGTGTAAATTCATTCGAGTACGCTGCGAACCGACCACAACAGTGGCCACCGAACACGGTCGGTCGCTACCGCAACTCTGATCCGGTGCTTACGAACTATCTTGTTCGCCTCGGTGTGGAGGGGCGTGGTGGAGAGTACCTGTCGTTTCCCCAGCGTGAATTGTTCGACAAGATTGGCGTCCGCAATATGGTGATGGAAACTGACCCTTATGGAAACTTCTTGTTACAGGGTTACGAGTTTGGGACGGGGCGTGACTGGGCTCGGCTTGGCAACCTGTACCTTCAAGATGGCATGTGGATGGGGGAGCGTATTTTACCGGAGGGTTTCGTAGAATTTGTCAGCACGTTGGCACCTGGCTGGGAAGCTGATGGTCGACCGATCTATGGTGGTTTCTTTTGGATCAACGGAACCGAAGCCTATCCGATTCCGAAAGCTGCCTATTACATGGCTGGCGCAGGTAATCAGAAGACCATCATCATTCCTTCACACGACCTGGTGGTGGTAAGACTTGGCCACTATAAAGGTGGAGGGCCTGGTGATAGGGGACTGTCAAACGCTCTGGCGTTACTGATGGAAGCGGTTCCCGAAGGTTCCTGAGGCAGACACGGAGGTGATCGTCTGCCGAGCGGGTGGAAGCCCTGTGCGTGTAGCAGGGAATGAGCACCAATGTAGATGTTGGCCAGGCTCTCAGGATTTGGTTTGGTATCTTCGAATCGCTTATTAAAGAATCAGGATATACAGTACGTAACCCCCTGAATAAGGGATGAGTGGCGTTTGGCGTTCTGGCGGCGACTTGTCTCTAATAGCGTGGAGGGACAGTGATGCGGCAAGCGTTGCTCGTGATCTTAGTTGGTTGGATGTTTTTCTTGCCACCGGTGTCCCTTGGTCAAGACGCAAGGAACCCGGTGGTCGAGGGCTTCACGTTTGATTACGGGCAGTGGCCGTACCCACTGAACGACGAGGTTGGCAAGGAACTCCAGGAGCTAGCGGCGTCGTATCCTGAGCTCGCGCGCGCACACCGAATTGGCGAGAGTCGTCGAGGTAAAGACCTGTGGGTCATTGAGCTAACCAATTTTGCTACCGGGCCTGGCAACACCAAGCCTGGTTTGTGGTTGGACGGCAATATTCATGCCCACGAACTGACCGGCCGGCAGTATCTTCGCTACTTTGTACATCGGCTACTGCACAGCTATGGCAAGGACGAACTCAGTACCCGGATGCTCGACACGCGTACCTTCTACGTGATGCCGGTGTTTGACGCTGACGGTGGTGACATGGTCTTGAGCCGGCATCCAGCCTGGCCTGGCTACGATGCTAGCGAACATGTCGGTACTGACCTGAATGGAGACGGCTATATCACTCAGATGCGAGTGCCGGATGCGACATCTGACGAAGGGTATCGCTACTACACTGAGTCTTTGGAGCTTCTTGATGTTCGGGCAGAGCCAGAGTTCCTGGAGCGTCGCCGCCGTGATCCTTTGACGGGTCAGCGTGAGGGCCCTGACTTCAATCGGAACTGGTCAGCGGAGTGGGAGGCTGATGAGCCGGGCGCTGGGCCGCGTCCATTTTCGTTGCCCGAGGTCGGTACGGTTGCCGACTTTATTCTCGATCATGACAATATTTTCTTCACCTACACCGTCCACTCCGGCGGCGGGGCACGAAGCTACATGGTGCGTCCGCCGATGGATCGCCCATACGACTGGATGAATGGGGAGGACAACCACTTCTACATGCGGGTAGGTGCCATATGGGCGCACCTGAGTGGTGGCGGGCTTACCGAGAACAACTACTACAGCTATTTGTTTACCACGAGCCGTCTGGACGAGAATGGGAAACCCCGTGGTTACAGTGACACCATGGCTGGCTTCAATGTTGACTGGGCTTACATGGATGCGGGCCTCCATCACCTTTCTCCGGAGGTAAACGGATCTGGCTGGGACTACAACAAGGACGGATGGATTCGACCACAGGAGGAAGAACGTTGGCATCGCGAGGAAAAAGGTGGGATGTTCGACTCTCCCTGGTCCGAGGTGGAACATCCAAGCCTCGGTATCGTGGAGGTTGGTGGGTCACGAGGTATGCCGCCGGCGCTCGATCAGACACTGCAGTTCCACTGCGAAATCCAGTATGACTTCCTGCTCTATATTGCGAGCTTGTCACCGCTGATTAGTATTACTGAGCTTACGTCCGAGCCGCTGGGCGATGGCCTCCATCGTGTAACCGCTACGCTACAAAACATCGGTGGACTTCCGACCTACTTAACGCAGCGCGCCATTGAGTTGCGCCGTGACATGCCGTTGGTGGCGACGATCGATATCGAAGGTGGCGAGGTTATTGAGGGGGGATTAGAGCGAAACCTTGGGCACATTCAGGGGTTTGTTGCCGGGGCTTTCGAGGCAACGCCACCGCTTACGGACTTCGAATGGGTTGTGCGCGCAGATTCTGTGCCCGTGAGCGTTTCCATTAGGGTCGGGACACCTAAGGCAGGCTACGCCGAGGCTTCGACGGAGATCGGTCGATGAGGGACCTGGAGGGAGCACAGATGTGGTGGTGTTACAGGGGAAGTTCAATATTGAGGAGTTCGATTGTCGGCGTGACCATGGTTTTTCTGATGGTCGTCTCAGTGGATGCTCAGCGCTTTGAGGAGTTCGTCGACTTTGAGCCAACTGAAGAACAGTTCGACTTTGATCGCTGGCCGTACCGTTTACCCGAAGCCGTCAATGCGCGGCTGCAAGAACTTGCGGAGCAGTACCCAGAGATTGTCCGTGCCCACCACATTGGTAACAGTCGAGAGGGAAGAAAGTTACTAATGATGGAGATCACAAACTTCGAAACTGGCGACGGTGAGTCAAAGCCTGGTTTGTGGATAGAGGCCGGGGTGCACCCTAACGAAACACCGGGACCAGTGTATCTAGAGTATTTCATCGAACGAACGTTGGCGATGTACGGCGTTGACCCTGCAGTCAGACGCATCCTGGACACCCGTACTTTTTATGTTGTTACCGACTTGAACCCTGATTCACGTCAGCTGGCGTTAACTTCTCACCCTGCCTGGCCCGGCTACAAAGAAGAAGAGCAACCGGGTGCTGACCTCAATGGTGATGGCTATATAACGCAAATGCGCTGGAAGGAGAATCCGGCTGAAGAGGAATATCAGTACCTTCCCGAAGGTAGGCTGGTGGATGAAGACTGGCACATGGACCCGCTTGGCTACGTCTGGCGTTCTAGTTCGGACACTGGATGGGAGATAAAGGATCGAGAGCGGGACTGGACCGGACGCCGTGAACAGCCCGACTACAATCGCAACTTTGGTGCCGAGTGGGTCTCTGAGGACCCCGGAGCAGGAGAGTTCCCGTTTTCATTGCCTGAGATCTACGCGGTAGCCAAGGAGATGACAGACCGTAAGAACATCTTTTTCATGTACGACATTCACGCTGGTGGCGTAGGCCGGGAGTGGATGATCAGGCCGTTGAGTAACCAGCCCTATCAAGCCATGCACCATGAGGACAACGATTTCTACAAGCGAATCGAGGCAGCATGGTCAGTATTAAGTCCTGGAGATCAGACTTTTAGTGACTACTACACTCCGGCAGGAACAGGGGCAACGATAGGCGGCTTGCCGCCGGATTGGGGATACCTGCATCAGGGGATCTATGGCTTCGGAGGGGAAGTAGGTGGCTCGGGTATCGACTACGACGGAAGTGGGGAGGTTACGCCCGAGGAACTGGAGCGTTGGCACGTCGAGGAAATGGATGGGCAATTTGCCGAACCGTGGATGCCTTACGATCACCCTCAGTTGGGGGCAATTGAAATCGGTGGCTACCGCGTGTCGCCGACCGGGCCGTTTCCGCCGTCGATTGGCGACATCATGCGCATCCGTACAGATCGGTCCTTCCGATACTTAATGTATGTAGCAAGTTTGGCTCCTGAAGTGCGCATCATCGACCTGATGTCGACAGAGAACGCTGATGGGACCTTCACGGTGAACGCCAATGTCGGGAACGATGGTTGGATTTCGACTTATGTAACGCAACGTGCCCTAGAGATCAGTGGATCATCCAACGTAGCCGGGCCGGGTGCATCCCTGAATATTCGGGCACGTGACTTTCCTGCAATGGTCGACATTTCGGTCGACGGAGGTGAGATAGTCGAAGGTGAGGTGCCTCAGAACATAGGGCATCTGGTAGGAAAGTTTACTTACATTCGCCAATGGGCCGACGAGGGACAAGAAGTTCCTTCCAAAATGGCAACCTGGGTCGTTCGTCCGGACGGGTCCGGAGCGGTGAGTGTTGAGGTGCGCGTTTCGGCTCACAAGGCCGGTAACGACGTGCAGACCCTCAAACTGCGATGAGGCAATCGATGAGAGTATTTCTACTGATGCTGTTAATAGTCTCGACAATGGGGCCCAGCGCGTATGGACAGGGTTCCCTCAACGCTATCGTTGATGGACTCTCCAACATTGAATACGACTTTAGTCGGTGGCCCTATCCGCTGTACACGGAAGTTTCTGAGCGGCTCCAGGAGCTGGCGGTGCAGTATCCCGAGATCTCTAACCTCCAGACCATTGGAAAGACTGCTGAGGGCCGAGATATCTGGTTGATGGAGATCACCAGCTCTTCTACTGGTCCGGGGGATTCGAAACCCGGGTTGTGGATCGATGGCAACCTCCACGCACACGAAGTCAACGGCAGAGTTCGCGCGATGTATTTCATCGAACGGTTGTTGGCGACGTATGGGGCCGATGAAGTTGTTACGCGTCTCATCGATAATCGCGTTTTCTATATCGTGCCGATGTTCGACGCTGATGGTGGTGAGCGTTCTCTAACACGGCATCCGGCTTGGCCTGGCCACGAACCAAATCGTCAGGCTGGCAGTGATCTCAGCGGCGACGGCTACATCAGCAGTATGAGGATCAAGGATCCGGACGGTTGGTGGTATGAGAGCCCGAAGGACAGTCGTGTGATGTTGCGCCTTCGTGCCCGAGACGATGGACGCTGGAACTATGTGGCCACTGAGCACGACGATACGAAGTATTGGCGCTCGAGCGGCCAACAGGTGCTTGGTTCGACCACGGTTGGTGCGGCTTCACGTTGGATGTCCACCGGGGAAGGGCCGCCGCCTATTGAGCACCAGGTACCGCCAGAGGAGCGCTACTCGATTTACACAGAAGGGATGGACTCATCCTATCCAATCGATGACATTAACCTCACGGTGAACGGCTTTGAACGCAACGTTGGTATGGAGTCACCACCGTCTGATTTTAATCGCGATTGGGGTGCCGAGTGGCGGCCCGATGAACCGGGAGGTGGCCCCTTCCCCTTCTCAGTGCCCGAAGTGCGCGCTGCCGCTTATTTCATCACCGAGCATAAAAACATCTTTTTTCAGTACAACATGCACGCAGACCAAACAGCTCGTAATTACACCGCCCGCCCCGGGTTGCACCATCCTTACGATTGGATGGCGCCCGAGGACAACGAGTTTTATACCCGTATTGGGGCCGTCTGGTCCGCGATGGGGGGCGGCAACATTATTGAGAACAACTATTACAGCCAGGAGATCGCGGCAGGCGCTTATACTGACGTCCAGCATGGCTGCGCGATCGATTGGGCCTATATCAGCCGGGGAATGCACGCCTTGATGCCCGAGGGCATGGCTATAGGTAAGGACTACGATGGCGATCGCTACGTTACCGTCCACGAGATCCTGCGCTGGAACGACGAAGACAAAGGAGGCGAATTTTGGGGACACTGGGAGTCATTCCAACACCCAACCTTGGGAACGGTGGAGATCGGGGGACCTCTCGGGATTCCTCCGGCATTGGATGAGCGAATGCGGGAGGAGTCCAATTTGCACTACCGCTTCCTACTTCACATTGCTGATCTAGCGCCAGTTCTCAAGATCGCCGATTTGTCGGCGGAGCGGATCGCCGAGGGTGAGTACCGTGTTGTAGCAAGGTTGCAGAATCAGGGCTATTTGGCGACGTACGTTAGCCGTAAGGCATTGGAAATACGCCGTGACAACCCGATTCTTGCTCGCCTTGAGATAGACACCGGGGAGGTTTTGGGTGGTGACGCTCTGCAGAACGCTGGCCATATCCTGGGCCGGCACTCGTACCTGTGGCGTTGGGGAGCTGGTGCCGATGAGTCGACCAAGACTGTCGAGTGGCGCGTGCGTGCCGAATCAGGCGCTGAGGTTTCGATCGAGGTCCGGGCAGCTCAGGCAGGGCGAGATAGGCGCACGATCATTTTGGAAGGGTAGGGGATTGGGGCTGTTCATAAGCTCCGTGTTTAGCAGCTACCACTGGAAGAGGAAAGAACCCATGCGCAATGCGTCACTCTTGACAATTATTTGCCTGCTCGTGGCAGCCTTGAGCTGCACGGGCGTGGACCCTGCTGATGAAGAAGTCGTTGGCGAGCAAGCAGCCGACCTCCTGCCCCTTCGAGAGCGTGTTGCGATTACCGAGGGTTGGTGGCAGTGGCGGAAGGCGAACGTGCTGCCGATGATCATGCGTGAGCAGGGTGTTGACCTTTGGATTATCAGGGACGACGAGGCAGACAAGTACTACAACAACGAAGGTCCGGTGTTCTCATCGTTGGTACCGGCCGACCTGCGCGGAATGATCTACGACAGCCAACATGGTGATGCGCGCCCAAGATTTCTGATCTTCCACGATGCAGGAGAAAGCATTGAATACATCGAACCGCGTGACTATGCGCACATCAGCGAATTGGTGGCTGATCTAGAGCCGGAGACAATCGCGATCAGTCAATTCAACAATGAACCCATGCTGGCGGCTCTAGGCCAGTATGCATCGCGCGCCGTCGATTCGTGGACTCTTTGCCTGCGTTGGTACGAAACGGTCAGTCCGGAGATGATCGAGCGTTACCGTGATGTTGTCGGACTCGCGAATGAGATCATCGCTGAAGGCTTCTCCGGCATGGTGGTTACACCGAACGTAACGACTACCGATGACCTTAACTGGTGGTTTCGGCAAAAGATGCTGGATCTTGGCATTGAGCATGAAAATCATCCCAGCATCTCGGTACAGCGGAGTTTGGCAGATATTGCCAAGTACGACGATCCTATGGAGCATGTCGTTGGCGCCCGGACACGTAACGATATCGATGTCATCATTCGTCCAGGAGACGTACTACGCGTTGATACCGACGTTTTCATGTTGGGCCTCGTGACTGATACGCACCAGTACGCTTATGTGCTGCGCGAGGGCGAGTCAGAAGTCCCTGCCGAGTTAGTAGATGCGTTAAATACAGCAAACGCGATCCAGGATCAATTCGCGGCCGAATTCAAATTGGGGCGTACAGGTAAGGAGATTGTCTCTGCGTCCGAGGCTCTTATTTTCCCCGATAACCTCGCTGGCCAGCCGACCAACGACTTTCATCCTCCGCCCAAATATATGCTGCGATTCGTTCGTGATGGTTGGATGCTATCGACCAAGACGGCTGTCGTAGGAATGACATCTGGTCCAACCTATGCACCCACATCGATTGTTACAAACGATCATAAGCTGCACCACAATACGCTTTATGCGTTTGAGCCGCACATCGATGTCTATATTGATGGATGGGGCGAGCAGGGCCTGGAACTCGGCCACGGTCAGATCGTTGCTTTCACTGAAGATGGCTTCCAGTTTTTGAACCGAGCTCCGCATTGGCACATGATCAACTGATGGTGCGACAGTACTCTGTTGTGGCGATGTTGTTTCCTGCTGTCTTCTTTATTGTGCATCTGGCGTGTAACACCCCTGAGGAGGTGAGCGAGACGGCTCAAAATCGGGTGCTTGTTCCGGAGATCGACGGCGACTGGTGGCAAGTCGCGGGCAATCCTGACCTCGGAGAGTTCAACAGCGATGAGCAAGAGCCGACAGCATTCGGCATGTGGCAGGCGCTCGATGGGACTTGGCAGCTCTGGGGATGTATTCGGAAAACCAATGTCGGTGGGAATACACGACTCTTTTTTCGTTGGGAAGGCGAGAAAATCACGGATACCGACTGGACTCCCAAAGGTATTGTCATGGTCGCTGACCCTGACTTCGGTGAGACGCCCGGTGGTCTGCAGAGCCCACACGCGACACGCTTTACTAACGAACACGTCCTAGTTTATGGGGACTGGGAGAACATCTGCCTGTCCCGCAGCAGGGATGGCAAGAGCTTTGACCGTCAGGTGGGGGCTGAAGGCAAGACTGGGATGTTCAACGAAGGGCTAGGCAATCAGACTCGTGACCCGATGATTACCCGCTTCGGTGATACTTACTACCTCTACTACACTGCTAACCCAGGCGGTGTTGGGGCAATTTATGCTCGGACGTCGACTGATCTGCTCTCGTGGAGCGAATCGACAATAGTCTCGTCTGGTGGCAGCGCTGGTAGCGATTGGCTCGATGCGGAGGTGCCCGTCGTTTTAAAACTGGAGCAAGCCGAGGCTTTCTATCTGTTTCGCACGCATTCCCTCCCTGATACCGAGCGGATGGGAACGTCGGTGTATCGTTCCACCGACCCCCTTGATTTCGGTGTCAACAACGACCGGTATCTTGTTACTACTTTGCCGAGCGAGGCGACCTGGATTGTTAACGAGGGCGATGATTACTACATCGCTGCCGTTATGCCTGGTCTGCAAGGCTACCGGGTTTCTCGACTGAAGTGGGTCTATAAATAAAGCGTCGGCTTACGCTTCGATTACTGGCCCGAGGTCGGGAAGGACAAGTCTCAGTTATGGACAAGAAGATCAAGGGTCTCCGTTGGCGTGTGGCAGGGGTCCTGACCCTGGACACTATCAACAACTATATGGATCGGATGACGCTGTCGGTCGTCATTATTCAGATCCAGGCATCGTTGGCGATCACCGATTCTGAATTCGCGACGCTAAACAGTTTGTTCCTGTTGGCGTACGCGATTATGTATGCGGGCGGTGGGCGCCTTATAGATTTTCTGGGGACCTACATTGGATTTTTGGTGATAAATGTTTTTTGGGCCTTGGCGGTTATCGCCCACGGTTTTTCTAATGGTTTCCTAGGACTGGCTATCTCTCGGTTCTTGCTTGGGATTGGAGAGGGTGGGGGCTTTCCAGCTTCTAGCAAGGCCGTCTCGGAGTGGTTTCCGGCGAGAGAACGTTCGATTGCGTTCGGTATGTTCAACACTGGCTCGAGCATAGGTTCGCTGATTGCCGTGCCGCTATTCAGCTTCATCATGTTGACACTCGGCTGGCGTGCGGTCTTTTTTGTAGCCGGGGGACTGGGATTATTGTGGTCTCTGTACTGGGCGTTTTTCTACAGTCTTCCCGAGGATCACCCGAAAATCACAGATGAGGAATTTGAACTTATTGCCAACGCGCATCGCGAAGAGGCAACAGAAGAACCGGTTGTACAGGTCCGCTGGTTGGATTTGTTCCGTGATCGCGCGGTTATGGGCCTGATCACGGTCAAATTTCTGACTGACCCGGTTTGGTACTTTTATATCTTTTGGATCCCTAAATATTTGTTCGATGAGCGCGGTTTCGACATCGCTCAGGTCGGGTATTTTGCGTGGATTCCCTACGCAGCGGCCGGTGTCGGGAGCATGCTGGGAGGTTGGCTGTCCAGTTGGTTTATTCGTAAGGGTCGAAGCCTCAACTTTGCGCGTAAGCTCACATTAGGCTTGGGTGCGGCGCTAATGCCGGCGGCGATCATGGTCGTTTCGGTGCCCGTCAGCTTGGCGATTGTGTTCATCAGTCTCGCCTTCATGGGGCACCAGATCTGGAACGTGGTAATCCAGACTTTGCCAGCGGATCTTTATCCGAAAAGCCACGTCGGCTCGGTTGCTGGCTTAATCGGGTCAAGCGGAGCATTCGGTGGCATGGCTTTCGCTGTATTTGTTGGTTGGTTACTCGCTTCAGCCGGTAGCTATGCCCCGGTGTTTGCAATAGCCGGGTTGCTACACCCGATTTCTTTCGTAATTCTTCTACTGATGATTCCGAGGATCCGGCGCGTTGCTCCTGCGGCGACTTAGCTTCTGCCGCGAAAACCAGGGCTAGGATACCGAGAGCTGGACGGGCCGTCTTTAAGAGACCCCCAGTCCCTATCGTCACACTTCAGGCTCAAACCCGTAGAGGCGAGCCGCATTCCGCCACAAGATTCCTTCAATTTCGTCTTCGGTGAATGTTGGCCAGCCACTGCGCTCAGCAACTTCGTTGATTCCATGGCGAATTAGCTCGATCCAGCGTTGCATGTCGTCGCCTGGGTTATCAGAGAACACGCCGGCGCCAGCCGCCCAGTAGTCGGAGGCGTACATGATTTTGTCTAGAACACCAAATTCCTTCGCTTTCACGAGATTCCAGGTCAATGTTAGGGGCCGGTGATAGGTCATGGCCAGATCCGCGTAGACACATACCCCGGGGTTTGCCATGAGGAAAAAGAGTTCCTCATACCAGGGATAGTTCAGGTGTTCCAGAACCACCTTCATTCCCGGAAAGTCGATGAGCACGTTGTGCAACGATTCAGGGCGGCAGTATCGATAGGGCGCTAGCGCTACGCCGGCAGAGGTGGCGCAGTGGTGATATTGCACAACGACGTCTAATTCCAACGCCTTTTCATAGAACGGATATACCTGTGGATCGTCGGAGGAGTAGTGGCCGTATGGCGGGGTTAGCAGCATGCCTTTGAAATGATGATCTAGGACGGCACGTTCTACATATTCGAGGCCAGCGCGATTAAGGCGCCCGGAGCGATCTACAGCCTCCACCGCTGCCAACGGGACGAACAGATCCGGGTACTGATTGACGCATTCCAAGACGTAGTCTTCTCCGCAGGACGAGTTCCACATTCGTGTCGTGTCCTGGCCCATGACGACTGCCTTGTGTACGCCTGCATCAACAAGCCACCCGACAAGATCTTCGATTGGAGTATCTTCCGGGTGCCGATGCCCGATTTGAGCCTCCGTCACTTCGTCGAAATTCTCCGCCTTCAGAACGTGGAGATGGGAGTCGATAACCATTAGCTGTGCACCGACTGGGAGAAAAACAGTGTCTCGGTGATCTGTATATCCTTGGTTGGCTTATCAGGGGTTACGCTCTGAAGCGTCTCATCGTTGCCTGGGTCTTCAAAGACGATTGTCCAGCTGCCTGGATGCGGATTGAAAACACACTCTGGAAACAGAATGTGATGGTGCCAGTGCACTCCACGCTTCATCAGGTCCCTGGCTCGGCGCATCATTTCGCCCACTATCGAAGAATCGGGATGCGAATCTCCTTCTTGGTTTTCGTTGATTGATCCCTCTAGCGCATCTGCGCCGTGCACTAGGCTGGCCAGCGAGCGACCGACATCCATCATCGGTTCATCCGAATAAGTTACAAATACTTGGTTGCGATCTGAGGCTTCGAGGATCAGTGCGCACTGCCCCCGATCGTTGAGCTCGCAATCAGCTGAGAGGACATGGTTATGGAATCTCTCACCGTTGCTCGCGAGCTGGTGGGCTATCTCGAGCAGTTTCTCTGGCCCGACTTGTTCCATGACTGTTTCGTTTCCAGCGTTCATTTCAATGTTATTTCCCAGTAGCCTTTATGGCGCCGGCGAACCGGCCGAAATCAAATACAACATACAATATGTTCCTTCCGAGTCTTCCTATGTGGTTAGTCGAGGCTTGTGCGATGCCACACTAGCGGAGGTAACACTTGAGTGCTGAGCCGTCCGTTTATGTCATTGTAGGTGCAGTTGCCTATCTTCTGGTTCTGATGGTGGTCGGTTTCTATGCCAGTCGCAACATTCGCTCCAGTGCCGACTTCATCGTCGCCGGTAGAACGCTACCGCTTTGGCTATGTTCGGCCACAGTGTTCGCTACCTGGTTTGGTTCTGGAACGCTGGTTGGTGCTGCCGGTGCTGCCTATAGTCGCGGCATTTCGGGCGTCCTGTCTAACCCGATTGGTTCAGCCTTATGCTTGCTACTGGCAGGTATGTTCTATGTTCGGGTGCTACGGAGAATGCGCTTGCTCACGGTGCCGGATCTGTTCCGGACGCGCTTCGGGATGCCCGCGGAAGTGCTCAGTGCTATCTGCATTATCCCAGCGTACGTTGGATGGGTGGGCTCAATTTTTGTGGCATTCGGATTCGTTCTGCACACGATCGCTGGTGTAGACACAACGACGGCCATTCTCATCGGCGCCATAGTGACATTGGTCTACACTTTTGCTGGTGGCATGTGGGCAGTGTCGCTCACTGATTTTTTTCAGGCGTTGGTGATCGCCACAGGTTTGCTCGTGCTTTATCCGCTGGTGCTAGGGGAGGTGGGTGGTCTGAGTGGTCTCCTGACTCAGGCGCCGTCAGGGCATTTCACGGTCTTGCCAGGTAGCACCCTGAAGGAATGGCTGTGGTTCGTGCAGGCAGTGATGGTCATCGGTGTTGGTAACATCGCCTCTCAAGACCTCATGCAGCGTGCTTTCGGGGCGAGGACGGAGGCTGTAGCGCAGTGGAGCATGTACCTGGCCGCGGTGGTTTACATGACAATCGCGATGTTGCCTGTGCTATTTGGTATTGCTGGCAAAGTTCTGTTGCCCGACATTGCCGCCCCGGAGTTGGTGTTGCCATCGCTGGGCATGGCCTACTTGCACCCGTTTGCCATGGCGCTGTTTGCTGGCGCTATGTTCTCTGCTCTGATGAGTTCTGCCGATGGAGGGGTTCTAGCTCCGGCCAGCATCTTTAGCGAGAACATTCTTCGTGTCGCCCGACCGGACCTGACCGACCGGCAGTTGTTATGGGCGACGCGTGGGGCGATCGTCGTGGTTGGCATGGCGGGGCTGATGACCGCACTCTTCTTCCAGAATGTATACGAGCTAATGGTCAAATCCTTCTCGATCCTGTTCGTGGGGCTCATCATCCCAATGACCGCAGCGATTTACTGGCAGCGTTGCAACGGACCAGCGGCGGTCGCTAGCCTGGTCACAGGCATGGTCGGATGGCTGACGTTCGAGTGGTTGGGCACTGCGTATCCGCCTGATCTGATGGCGGCAGCAATTGGGCTGGTGACGCTCGTAGTTGTTACTTTGACAACATCCAACCGTGTCGCACCATTGCCGCTAACCGACATCGATGGACAGCAGATCGCGTACCGTGACCGACTTGGGACCCTGGCGTTTCCTCGTCGCAGCGCGTCAGAGTGAGCACCAGGCAGGTCCTGAGTCACTCGCTTCATGGTTCGTCAATCGGGTCTGGTTTCCACCATCTGCATCCATGATGTAAATCTCGTTGTTGCCATCTCGGTCGGCGACGAAGGCAATCTTAGAGCCGTCGGGGGACCACGCAGCGAATTCGTTCTGCAGCGGATCGTTCGTTAGGTTGGTAACGCTCCCATCTACGAGGCTTACCGACAAAATGTCGGCCCAGCCCTGCAAGGTGGAATCAAAGATGATGCTCGATCCCGCTGGAGACCATGCAGGATAGCCGTTATACGCATCTAAGTTCGTTAGCTGTGTAGGATCAGAACCATCGGCATTGAAAGTCCAGATTTGCAATCTTCCGGCTTCGCCCCACTCGGTATCGATGGTTTTCCCCAGAATGCCGCCTTCGGCGGCCAGCTTCCGCCCGTCTGGCGACCAAGTCGGGGAGAGAAAGTTGTGGCCAGCAAGGTTCGTGATTTGCCGTTGGTTCGATCCGTCGGGGTAGATGGTGTAAAGATTCGATGGCGTTGCGTTGCCACCAGAGCTAAAAGCAATCTTGTTGCCGTCCGGTGACCAAGATGGCGAGTTGTTGTCGAATTCGTTATGGGTCAGGCGCGTTACGTTACTCCCATCAATATCAATAAGGTAAAGCTGTTTTGTTGTTGCTCTGTCCGAAGAAAAGACGATTTGGGAGCCATCGGGTGAGCAGTAGGGGAGGGAGTCTGTGGCAGGGTCATAGGTGAGCCTGGTGAGGCCGCTACCATCCTGGTTCATAAGATAGATTTCAGAATCACCATCACGCTCAGAGTTGAAGACAATTTTGTATTCGTCAGATTCCATTCTTTGTAGCGCGCGGTTTGCCATTGGTGGTTCTTGGTTTGGAATGGCATGCCTCAGATGAGCGGCCTGGCCAGGGCCGAAAAATAACGTGAAGACTGCGGCCCCAGCTATCGGGACCCACCATGCTTTCCCTCGATTTGTAATCCGTAAGACCTTGGACTGTCCTGATGCAGCGTCTTTCGTCTTCACTAAACGGATCCCAGATCCCAGGAGCGCGAACAACATTTCCATAGGTCATTTTCCCCAACAGAGCTAAGTTCCCACCTTGCCTAGCTGTTCTGTGTCAGCCTGACGCTTCCATGTTACCGCTTCATTTCATGAAGCTTTAACTACACCGTCCGACTACAATGGTCGATGCTCTTTTCCGATATGGACTGTGTTCGGTGATGACGCTGGATTTGGCAAAGCAGGAGGTGGCGGTATGCGGGCGTTGATGCGCAAGTGTGACGACCGTGAGGTCTCGACGATACTCGAGGTAATCAACGACGCCGCCGACGCCTACCGCGGGGTGATTCCAGCCGATCGCTGGAAAGAGCCATACATGCCGGAGAGTAAACTCCGCGATGAGATCAACGACGGGGTTATCTTTTGGGGCTACTACAGGGGCGGGGAGCTCGTCGGCGTAATGGGCATACAGCACGTTCTTGACGTAACCCTGATTCGCCACGCCTACGTGCGATCCCATCACAGGCGAAAAGGAATCGGAAGTCAGCTCCTTGAATATTTGCTCAGCGAAAGCTCGCGCCCTTACCTGATTGGCACCTGGGCGGCAGCCACCTGGGCGGTTCGTTTCTACGAGAAGCACGGCTTCCGATTGCTCTCGCGGGAGGAAACAAAAAGCGTCCTGAACAAGTATTGGTCGGTACCGGAACGACAGATCGAAACGTCGGTCGTGCTGGCGAACGAGAAATGGCGGTATCAAGAAGCATCAAGAGATGAAACAACTGCAACCGAATTTTAGGTCGTTGTGTGGAGAGCGTCCCGCTGCTAGTCCTGACTACGGATCGAATATAGGCGAGTTTGAGTTCGCAGGAGCAAGCGGTCCCCGACGATGGCGGGTGAGGCGAGTGTCCACTCCTCCAGGTCGTTGACGTGGGACAGTTGGTACTCCTGGCCAGCCTCGATTACGAAGGTATCGCCTTCTTCACCCATCGCGAAGATCTTGCCGTTGTAGGCCCACGGTGTGGTGGTGAACGCTGCGGCCCCGGGTGCGACGCGGGAGCGATAGACGCGCTCTCCGGTCTCGACGTCATAGCGGGCAAAGATGCCTTTCTCGGTCAGGACATAGAGAGCGTTGTCGTAGATGATCGGCGTAGGCAGATACGTGCCCCCGGCAACCCGGTTGAACCAGACGATGTACTCGTTCCTGTCTGCGGGCCCTTTCAGTGTGATGTCTCCCGAAGCGCCCGGAAGGATTGACGCGATGGGCTTGTCTTCACCTCCTGAGCTTCCGGAGGTCACGAAGAGGCGGCCACCCCACGCGAACGGGCTCTGAATGGTCACCGTCGCCATGCCGTGCATCCGCCATAGCTCCTCGCCGTCCAGGGTATAGCTTATGACAGCACCAGGTCCGACCGTCACGATTTCAGTTCGCAGTTCGTTTTCCCAAATGAACGGCGTTGCCCAGCTGGTCTTTCGCCTGTCGCCCACATTCCGCAGCGTGCGCCACAGTTCTTTGCCGGTTCGCTTGTCGAATGCCGCGATGAACCCCTGTTCTTCGTTGTCGTTCAGGACGATTACTCTGTCATCATGAAGCACGGGAGACGTGCCGGTACCGAAATCTCGGACCTTCTGGTACAGCTTCAACGGTGTCGCCCACACTGGGTTACCGTCGAAGTCAAAGGCATACAGTCCGAGGTGGCCGAAATAAACGTAGACGTACTCGCCGTCCGTCACCGGTGTCTCGGACGCAAAGCTGTTCTTCCTATGGCGCCCGCCTGGCGGGTTGCCATGGTAGACGCTGCGCTCCCACAGGCGCGCGCCATTCTCGAGATCGAAGCAGTAGAGCATCAGTTCGATCACGAGCTCGTGTGGCATCTCTCGATCTCGTTCATAGAGCCGGTTGTTCGCTTCCTCGGACGAGATGCCTTCTTCGCGCATCTCTGCGAGGTACTCGTTACTGAAGTCAGTCCCCAATGAGGGCTGCTTCATCGGCTGATCACTGACAGCTGAAGTCAGGAAAATTTTGCCGTCCCAAACGATCGGCGAGGACCAACCAACACCCGATACTTCGGTGACCCACTCAACGTTGTTGGTCTTCGACCACCGCTCCGGCAGCTTTGGGTTGTCCGCGACGGGGAGGGAATCCGGCCCCAGGAAGCGAGGCCAATTATGCGTGGATGTTTCCTCATCCGAGACCTCAGCAGCAACGCAGCCAGCCGCCAGTACCAACAGAAGCGTGACGACCGTCAGCTTCAACGACAGGTTGTCGTGCTCTAACTTGCTTAACCTGGACTTGAACACGGTCGCTTCACTCATCGTCGGTAGCCTCAATGGAGATCACGATTGGATGCCCATAGTTACAATCGCTCCCCATTTATATTTTTGGAGAGAGTTAAGTAAGGAACTCTATACCTGCGGAATGTAGCCTGTAAGTAACTCATCAGGTGATGCACTCAGAGTTGCCGGATCACTAGTAGATGTAAATCCTTGAACCGCTCGCAGAATAGATGGCGGAGGTGCTAGGGTGCCGTCTCGGTCGGAGCGATCTTAACTCAATGGAGAAGACTTGGTCATGAACAATATTGGTGATACTGCGGCACAGTTTTTCGACGCATGCGAGACTGGCGGCGGGTGGGATGCCTGCGCTCAGTTCTGTCATCCTGACGCGAGCTTCTCCGCCCAGGTCGGCGTGCTCGCTGATGTTGCCACCTTGGAGGGCTACACCGAGTGGATGAAAGGTATGTTCACCCCCTTGCCCGACGGCAACTACGAGCTGCGGTCGTTCGCTGTGGACGCAGAGCGTCAGAATGTCGCCGCCTTTGGTGTATTCCGAGCTACCCATACCGGCGAAGGGGGACCTGTCCCTCCGACCGGCAGGTCTATTGAGGCTGACTACGTCTACGTCATGCAATTCGACGGGGACAAGATCCGCCACTTGACAAAGATCTGGAACGACGGGATCAGCCTGCAACAGCTCGGCTGGGTGTAGTCACCGCGAACGCCGCCGCACGCAGAAGGGGGTGGGCCGGAAGGAGTGCTACGTCTTCTAGAGTTTCACCTCCATTACTCCCTCTATCCTCAATTGTTAACCGTTTACCGATACGGACTCAGTGGTTTCCAGTGGCTGCAGGCGGAAGAAACATTTGTGCGATCGCCTCACCGTATCTTGCAGAGTTGAAGGGAAGTGCATTGACCTGGAGGGCTACCACCACGCCGTATTGGTGAAAATTGGCCAAGAATGACCGTGTTCCCTTCACCGTTCCGGTATGGCTTGGGTACTTACGACCCGCCTGGTCCGTGCGAATAAACCATGCAAGCGCCTGCTCGTGACCTATCGGCTCACCCACGAACTGTATGACCGATGGGTCAAGCTGATTCCGATACATTTCCTCGATGGTCTCTGGTCGGAGGATACGACCTTCGTTCAGTGCGAGTCCGAGACGAACCATGTCCTCGACACTCGAAATGATCCCACCACCCGCGTATTTGTAGCTTGGGTCTTCCGGAGGCGGGTGGATGAAACGTCCGTCCGCATCTCGGACGTATCCGTGGCCTCGGTTGTGGACCACACGTCTGGGAACGTCGAACTGTGTTGCCCCCATGCCCGCAGGCTCATACACGTAGCGTTTCAAGTATTCCTCATAATCCATACCTGATGCAGCCTCAACAATCCCGTGCTGCAGGTTATGTGCGTGTGAGGAGTACATCCACGCGCTGCCAGGCTCGAACACAAGCGGATCATCACGCCAGAGTTTCGTCGCCTCCTCGAAATCATCATAGTGGCGAAGGGCGAGCAGATCGTAGGGCCCAAATTCTATTCCGTCGTAGTGCCGGATCCCCGAAGTATGAGTGAGAATCTGTCGAACCGTGATCGGCACCTCTTTCTCTGGATAGTAGGGCATATACGTCTGGATCGTTGCGTCTAGATCCACTTTTCCCTCTTCGACCAGCTTCATAAGTCCGACGACCGCAAGCACCTTGGAAACTGACCCCACGTTGTGTACCGTCCGGCCGGTTGCAGGAACCTGATTGTCCAATTCGGCGTAACCGACCCCTTCCGAGAACACGATCTCGCCATCCACAGCCACGGCCACTGACATTCCTGGTAAATCATTCTCGTTACGGACCTGTTCCATGTAGTCGAGCAGTTGATCGCGAGAGACTTGAGCGTCAACTACCGGTGGGGCCGCCATAGACCCAGTTACCATCAGAAATAAGAACAGACCCAAGGACAAGTCTTTTCTTGAACACCCAACCCATCGTTTTACTGGAGATATAACAAATTCGGCAAAAAAGTTTGGCATATGGTTCTCCATTGGTTCACTTCTTCCAGCTACAGCTTAAGCATCTGGCCTGAAACACTGCCCCGACAGCTCGATCCTAGGGATTGTGCTGCCACTGTTCAATGATTTTCTCCATTCGTTCCTATGGGTACGTGGATAATACGTTAACATATGTCAAACCTTCAATGATAAAAAAGACCGATAAACCATTTAAAATATCAGGTAAATGAGATCAAGTCGTTCCTATGGGTAGAGAGGATAGATAACGACGTAGCAATAGGAAAACATGTATGAGAACCGACGCTGAACGCCTGGAACTGGTGCTCAAGTTCGTGAACGGACCCGACGTCGAAGAAGCAAACCAACGCGAGATGCGTGAAAACTTGGCCAGCTTTCTTGGGTATCCGTTACTTGCGGACGATCAGATCGTCCCCGATCTCGCAGATCGATGGCCGGACACCATTGGTGGAAGCAATTTCGAAATCTCCGCACAGATCGACCTGAGTGCCACGAGCCTTCACATCAACGTGGGAGAGCTGTTGGTCGCCAAGGGCCCCGCAGCAAGAGAAGGCCTCTCTGGCTTCATTGGGTTCGGACTGGAGGCGGTTGCCGTTCCGGCCGGGGTTCTTCGGAAACTACAAAACAGGGCACGCCGGTTGATCTACGATTACCATGGGGATCGCGAAGCCGACGAAGCGCGACACGCAACCTGGATAGAACGAGGCGCGGGTACCAAAGAACAGCGTGCCGTTGGCGAGATAAAGCTGCCGAAAACACGATCTTTTACATCAACGAACTGGCCGAGCGACTCGGTGGCACGATCACGGTGGTAGGGCGTGGCGCAGACATCCGCACGCATATCAGCGCCGATCCAGAAGTTGCGTTCCTGTGGATCGTGTTGCTACTGATTAACGCTGAACCGAACATCAGGGTATGCGAGAAGTCGGACTGCTCGAACTTCTTTGTGGGCGCCCGGAGATGGAAGCGGTACTGCTCGGATCGCTGCGGCCAAGCCGTCAGGGACGCTCGCCAGTACGCGAAGCCGGAAAAGCGCGCGAAAAAAATCGACTGCATACGAGCAAAGAGGGCGAGAGAGAAAGCTGTCGCGGGATCATAAAGAGTGACCCGGGGGCACATCTTCTTCGTATGTCGTTATCTAGGACAGTTCGGATTAAACTCAGAAACGGAGAGAAACTACACGGAGCCTCAAGGTGAAGATGACAAGTGCGACCCGGTTGCTGAGCGGGCTTCTATGGCGGATGGTCAAGGCTCGGTTTCGGTTTTTCCATCGGGCGGTAGGGTGGTTGGCTGTCCTCATAGTTATCTATATTTTGTGGACGGTGTGGAATTGGATCGCCTAGGCCAGAGTTAGGCCAAATGAATATGAATGTGAGCGTCTACCAAGGGAAGGGGTCGCAACCATCTACAACAAGGGTGGCAAACTGATGTCCTGCGCTTCGCGACGCCGTTACTTCGACTGAGGTGTGGTTAGCCATAGCGTTTATGCCTCCTGTTCCGATGGTTAAAGTGAGGATACGTCAGCACCCGTTAACATGCTTGACGTATACTCTTAACAACCGCCTATAAACGGCGTAAGTACTTCTTGCGCGGATGAGGCCGTTCCTACGGGTAACTGGAAACATGCTCACTTAGCCATGAGAACAAAGGAGGAGATCCCATGAACCAGCCGACCATCCCGTCCAAACAACCCACCGTCTTGGAACTCGAACCGGGTACCTACTATTGGTGCGCATGCGGGCAATCAGCGAACCAGCCCTACTGTGATGGTTCCCACCAGGGCACAGCCTTCACGCCTGTGCCGTTCACGGTGGAAGCCGAGAAGCGGGTCGCGCTGTGCAACTGCAAGCACACCGCCAACGGCCCCTTCTGCGACGGGACGCACAAGAACCTCTAAATAAAAACGGCATGAAAACCGACGCTCAACGCTTGGAACTGGTGCTCGACTTCGTGAACGGACCCGATGTCGAAGACGCCAACCAACGCGAGCTGCGGGAAAGCTTGGCGTCGTTTCTCGGGTATCCGTTACTTGAGGACGGTGTCGTTGTCCCTGACCTAACCAACCGATGGCCGAGCAACATCGGCGGAACCAGTTTCGAGGTCACGGCCCACATCGACGTAAGCGTTACGAGCCTTCACATCGACATGGGGGAGTTGTCGGTCGGCATAGGCCCCAAACCGATGGAAGGCTTGAGTGACTTCATCGGGTTCGGGCCAGAAGCGGTTCCCGTTCCGGTCGGTGTGCTTCGTGAACTGCAAAACCGGACACGGCAGTTGATCCATAGGCACCTTGGTTCGAAGGACTCGGTGCTTTACGTCAACGAGCTGGCCGAGAAACTCGGTGGCACGTTATCGGTCGTAGGACGTGGTGCCGACCTCCGCACCCATATCTCGGCCGAGCCGGAGGTAGCGTTCCTGTGGATCGTGTTGCTACTCGTAAACAGTCAACCAGCCATCCGAGTATGCGCTAACTCGAAGTGCGAGAAACTGTTTGTCGGAACTCGGAAAACCAAGCTGTACTGCTCGGGTCGCTGCGGCCAAGCTGTCCGTGATCGTCGTCACTACTCGAAACCAGAAAAGCGAAAGACAAAGGTCGAGTACATGCGGGCGAAACGGGCGAGTGAGCGGCGTTAATGGCTAACGCTTATACTCTGAAAACGTGTTTTCGGGGACACAATTGCCAGTCTTGATTTCTGTGGCAAGCCGAGCGGAAATTTGAGCCTCACCTACTGTCACAATCTCGCGTTCCAGGTCGGAACGACGATAGAGGAAGCAGTATCAGACCATCGCATCTGGCGAACAACCCTGACGAGGCAACGCTTCGCTCAGATGAGCCCCTGAAGAATCGCCGCCGTCCAGGACGGAAAAATCTTCAAAAGCAATGCTATTCCGACCACGAATGTAGCGAGCCCAAGCTGCACCTGGTTGACGCGCCTGCCGATGAAGCCGCACGCCTCGGTCTCGCACCGCTGCTGCTGCCGGAAGTAGATTCCCCACGCTAGCGCGAGGCCGACGGTCCCCAAGGGCAACGTGAGCCATTCGTATTGCATCATCGTCAGCATGACCCCCGCGCCGGCGATACCAGTGAAGATGAGAACCAGCGGAAGAATACAGCAAGTGGACGCCAGAATGGCCGCTACCAATCCCGTGACACCGGGCAGACGCGTGGCGGTAGCGGTCAGCGGTCTGGAATTGTCCTTCATCCTGGGAATCCTTTAGCGAGGGGCCTGACGCGCTGACCAAGTTAGAGCAAGGGTTCGACTCCCTCCGCCTCAACTTTATCTGTCAGGCTGGCTCGAAATCCCGTGTTGTTCACAGCCTGTACAAGCTGCTCGAGCGTAACTGTGTTCGGGTCGTAGTGTACCTTGGCCCTCTCGGTGTCGTAGGAAACCTCGGCGTCGGTGACTCCATGCACTGCTTTCAAGGTCTGGCGCACGGCCAGCGCGCAGCCCCCTCAAGTCATTCCGTCGATATCGAGACTCACGGTCTCTAATACAGCGAGTTCCTCGACTGTGGTCAATCCGGGGGGCTCCTTGCCCCCCGAGCAGGCCACGATACTGAGGGCGGCGGCAAGCATCACGATTCCACCTGCTAGTTGTTTCGTGTTCCGTCTACTCACGTATCTCCACATGGTCACAATCTTCGCACGGCGATTCATGAATTCTCCACCGTTAGCGTAGAAACTAGCTCCTGGCCCCAACTGATTGTCATACGGGAGTTAAGCCAAAAGTAGGCCAATTGGATATGAGCAAGGAAGAACTCAGATCGACAATCGACGTTAAACCCCTTAGAATCAGATGTTTAGAAGAGTGGGCGCGGCAGGAATCGAACCTGCGACTTCCACCGTGTGAAGATGGCACTCTAGCCGCTGAGTTACGCGCCCACCAAAGGCGGGGGTTCGTCGAGAACTGATCAGTGGGTGCCATGATAACGACCTGGAGAGTCTGGGCCAATCTCAAATCGACGTGCGACCGATCGTTCCTGCGATGAATTCGTTTTCCAGCACCGCTACCTCGAGCACCGCTTTCCCATACATGCCATGTTCCGACACACGGCTATAATACCCTTAAAGAAGCGAAAGGAGTCATGCATGAGCGATCCTGAAGACGTACGCCAAGACGCCGCCGCCAGTATTCAAATAATCGCTGGTGATGAGGACCTCAAAGGTCGTTACGCTAACCTGATGTCGGTAAGCCACACCGGCGAAGAGTTCGTCCTGGATTTCTTCTCGGTGACACCATCAAGTGGTGGTGAGGCCCGCGGGACGCTGGTTTCCCGTGTCGTCACAAGCCCATCTCATTTCAAACGTATCGTCGCGGCGCTTGAGGATAACGTCGACAAATACGAGCAGCAATTTGGCGAAATCGAAGAGCCGAGCGGCCAGTTTCCTGTCCCGGACGATATCGCCGCAGTCCATTAAGGATGATTTCAAGGATTGTTCCCGATGAGGATCTCTTAGATGAGTTCTATTCAAGCTCGTGTTTCATCGCAACGATGAATTCTTGAAACATGTTCTTTGAGACTTCCTTGATCATGGCGCCACCGAACTGAGCAAGTACTCCGGAGATGGAGAAGCCGGCAATTACTGTCACTTCAGTTTTGGTATCGCTGACGGGATTCAGCTTGCTAGTCATTTGCATGTCAGCGTTGCCCATGCCGGCCATTCCCTGGCCTTTGGCGTGGACGAGGGCAGTTCTGGCAGGCTCATCGAGCTCGAACGACACTGTGCCCCGATATTTGGCTGAGATCGGTCCAACCCTCACCACCATGTCAGCTTTGAAGGTGGTGTTGTCCACTTTCTGGATGATCTTGGCACCTGGTAGGGCTGCGGCGACTCGTTCCGGATCAACAAGGAATGCCCATACGGCCTTGGCAGAGGCATTTACTGTGAAACTCTCTTCGATCTTCATTTAGGGATCCAGAGACGAGCATGTTTGCGAAAGAGGATATAGCGTGGTGCGTTCGAGTGCCTTAAAGGGGCGACAGCATCGTCGAGGTGTCAAGTTGCTAGGAGCGGTAGCATTGCCTCAAGTGCTGCGAGGTTGTGGGCTGGAGCGAGCTGGTGGATATAAGGCAGAGCTGTCTCCATGCCTTTGGCCTCGGGTCGGTAGCGATCGTCGCCCATAAGTGGATTGAGCCAAATGATGCGGCGGGCACGACGTCGCAAACGAACCATTGCTTCCTTGAGCAGGTCAGGATCGCCCTGGTCAAGGCCGTCGCTAAGGATGATTAGCGTGGTGTCCGAACAAACCGTTTGGGTAAGCCAGGAATCGGTGAATTCCAACAGACAAGCGCCGATACGGGTGCCCCCTGACCAGTCGTCGACACCACGTGCTAGTTGCTCGACAGTACTAGTTACATTCTCGGGAGAGAGCCAATGGGTCAATCGAGTGAGACGAGTGTTAAATGCAAATGTTTCGCTCCGCGGCGCGACCTTCTTGAGGGATAGGGCGAACATAAGCAGGAAGCGCGAGTGAGAGTCCATTGACCCACTCGTGTCGCAGAGTAGAACAAGGTGAGGCAGTTCGACGGCTCGGGTTGTTTTAGAGAGCTCAATCATCTCTCCTCCAAAGGCGAGTGAGCCGCGGAAGCTATGTCTCAAGTCGACAACATCGCCTCGTTTCGCCAGTATGCGTCGCCGACTGTATCGGGTTTTCAACATGCGGGCTAGACGGTCGAGAAGTTGCTGCATGGCGACGAAATCTTCACTGGTACATTCGTCGAAAGTCTTATGTCGCATTTGCTCCTCAGGTGTGTATCCACCAGCGTTGTTACGCTCGTTGCTCTCCCCAACTTCGTCTCTGGTCGGAGTTCTCTCAGTAGGCCGAAACCTAAACGGGACGCGGCCCGTGGTTTTTCGTTCGGTTTCTCGCGGCTCCGGGAATGCTGTGAGGCTTTCAGCATGTCGCCACATCTGGTCGAATATGAGGTTGAAGATACTCCAGTGCTGCCGATTGACTTTCAGCGCAGTTCGAAGGGCGAGGAATACTTCCTCTTCCGTCCTGATATCTACGAGTTGCAATGCAAGCAAGCCGTCTACTTCGTCAGATAAGCTGAGATCGATGCCGTGGGAGCGTAGCCGGGCTGCGAATCGCGCGATATGCGCCGACAGGCTGGCTTCTGAGGCAGTGATAGTCGGTGGCTTGACGCGCGGCAGAGACAGATCATAACTAGCCATAGGATTCTCCGATGTCAAACTCCCGTAGCAGTTATCATCGTGGCAGCAAACGCTTCCTCCAGAGCCTCGCCACGGAGCTCGTCAATATCGTGACGGTCCTTGAGTACACACCCTAACGTCTCTTCAATGATCTGAGGGTCGAGTCGATCGTGGTGCAAAGTCGCAAGCGCCCGTGCCCAGTCCAAGGTCTCTGAGACGCCTGGCGTTTTCATTAATCGCTCCTTACGTAGTTCGTGCATAAAGGCAGCTATCTGTTTCGCAAGGTGCTCGTCAATTTCCGGAACTTTCATGCGTACGATCTCGATTTCTTTCTCGAGGCTCGGATACTCGATGTACAGGTAGAGGCAGCGTCGGCGCATTGCGTCACCAAGTTCACGTGTCCGATTCGACGTCAATACGACGAACGGACGATGCACCGCTGAAATTGTTCCAAGCTCTGGGATGGTGACCTGAAAATCAGAGAGCAATTCGAGGAGAAAAGCTTCGAATCCTTCATCGGCTCTGTCGATTTCGTCGATCAGTAGTACCGGTGGATTGTCCGGTTCTGTAATGGCGCTCAGTAGCGGGCGCTCAAGCAAGTATTCACGCCCGAAGATGAATTCCTCAAGCTCCTCAGGTTGCTCGTATTGCTCGGAAGCTATGCGCAGCCGCAGTAGCTGTTTCTGGTAGTTCCATTCGTACAGCGCAGTATTTACGTCAAGTCCTTCGTAACATTGCAGCCGGATGAGCTTGGTACCCATTTGTTGCGCGAGAACCTTGGCTATCTCAGTCTTTCCAACACCTGCTCCACCTTCGATCAGCAGCGGCTTGCCCATTTTATCTGCAAGATAAACAGAGGTAGCGATCGAAGGCCCGGCTATATAGCCAAGTTTGCGCATGGCTGCCTGAAGTTGTTGAACCTCAGGTTTCATCAGTGCTTCCTGTCACGTTCGTCTCTCCCAACGAATCAATGGATAAATCAATCGTAGAGAGAACTCTTGCAAAGTCTTTCGGTGTGTCGATGTCGGCGAGTGCTTCGATCGGCCATACCAAAGCCTTGGCCTCGCTGCGATGCCGCTGCACCACCTCGCGGCCACAGCGCCGCCGCATGACCCGGAGCTCCCCAAACAACTTCCGGTCATACAGCATCGGTGGCGCTTGGACCTCACCGCCGTATCGCGAAATTATTAGCGGTGCGTCTGTGCTGCGATACAAGCCGACTAGATCGCGCACCATTTTAGTCGTCACGAACGGCATGTCAGCAAGCATGATCAACACGGCATCGACTTCGTCTGATAGTGCGTCAACACCAACTCGCACTGAACTCTGGATGCCAGTCTTGTGGTCGACATTGAATGCCGTTAAGCAGTCCAACCCGTCGAGTTGCAATTCGGCCTGTTTGCTCTCATGGCCAGTGACAACGATCACTGGATCCAAGCTGGCCTCAACAGCGGTTGTGGCGGCTCGACGCAGCACTGTCTCCCCATTGATTTCCATAAGCATTTTGTTCTTGCCCATGCGGGTAGAGGAGCCGGCTGCTAGTAGAAGGGCACCGACATGGGCATCTTCACGCTGGGTCATGGATCGGCGCGTCTCGATTCTTGAGATGGTTTGGGGAACGTCCGGACCGCACTGCTAGAAGCTCTGAAACGACAGAGAGGCCGACCTGCTCGGGGCCTTCGGCACCGAGATCAAGACCGACAGGTCCGAAGATACGTTTCCGGTCATGTTCCGTTACCTCTTCCACGATCTCTTCACACCGGCCCTGAGGACCAAGAAGACCGAGGTAGGGAACTGGGGTGGCTAGAAAACGTTGAGCCCATTCTTTATCACGAGCCAGGTTATGGGTTTTGAGCACAACGAAGGTATCAGTGGTAGCAGGAATTTCCACGTCGTCTCCAGGAAGTGTCTCAATGAGTCGCCAAGCGTTTGGGAATCGCCCGGGCACCAAATACGCGGGCCGATGATCTAAAACAACCACCCGGAATCCGGCGTCTGCGGCACTTCGAACCATTGGAATAGCGTCGTCACTAGCGCCGCAGATGACTAGATACGGTGGGGGTTCGAAGAGCTCAACAAAAGCGCGCATACCCTTTGCCTCGATAGTGCGCGAAACACCATTATTGGTTGCTACCCGTGCTAGAGCAAGGAATTCTTCGTCGAGTCCTGTGCATTGTGGCTGATCAGGATCAGTCTCTAAGACTACGATGCGCTCGTTGAACTCGCCGGCATTCCCTGAGCTGGCGTCCCCAATAATTGTAAGCACGGTAAAGGGTGAGTCACCGTCGAGCAATTCTAGTAGTTGATTGAAAACCTTCGGATAACCCTGATGGTTACCTGGAACAATAAAGATGTCGACCGTGCCGTCGCAACCTAGACCTAGGCCCCAAAGCGCGTCGTCATCGTTACCTGTTTCGTAGTGCAGCATCCGACATTCACCGGTTTCGATCACGCCAAGCCCGGTCTGGCGAACGTCCTCTTCGAGGCAGCCGCCACTGATACCTCCCAGTGTCGAGCCGTCGGCGGCGATCAAGAAGCGCGCACCCGGTCGCCGGTACGCCGAACCAGAAATTCTGACGACACAGGCGATAGCGGCACGTTGGTCGGCTGCCGTGAGTTCGGCGAGCCTGTCCAAGATCGTCTTGGTTTCTTGCCAGTGCTTCACTGTCGTACGATAAGCCTGTTGCCTGATCCCGAAAGTATGAGACGGTCCCCGTTTGTATTCCACCAGTCCACCCAACTGTGACGGTCCACGTAACTCTCTACGGTCAGGGTTGCGATTTGCGCAATGATCGACTCCAGGCTATCGCCAATCAGGTTAGGCAACAGTAAACCGTCGACAATCATGTTCTCCAAGGCCCGGAGGTAGCCGCGTTCCTTGGCATCACGATCGACCAAGTCGGCCTTCAGGATCCTGAAATTGAAATCGTGCGGCGGGATCAGGACCGTCCCAAGAACGTAACGACCGACGGGTTCACTTTTCAGTATCCAGCCACGGCCAGCGTAAAACCAATATTCCTCGGTTGCTAGGACTATGGCCTCATGGTGGATCGGCTCACCAGCTTCCATGGCACTAATTATCACAATGAGGCGAGCTTCTTCTTCTGACCAAAGTACGTAGTTGTTACGTGTTTCCCACCATGCGGTCCATTCAGTGTAGGTATCGAAGTTCTCTCCAGTGATTTGGTTGAGCTGGCGCATGGCACGTTCGGCTGTCTCTTCATCTGGATTATCGTCTGCTGTCCACATGATCAACTCGCTTACTGCCTGCCTGATCCCGGCGTTTTTCTGTTGCGAGTTATCAAGGGTTATAAGCGCGATACGAAAACAGATGCCGGGATCGATAACAAAGCGTCCCAAACGTTCTTGTTCCAGGTCTTGAACCTCCGAGAAGCCGGAAAAGGCATCCCAAAACCAGTATTCCATCGCGTCGAGACTCCGCACCTCGCGGCACGGCATACCAAGCAATTGTTCCTGCGCGAAGATTGGTGCTATTTGCAACAGGCACAATCCAGCAACAAATACTGGGGGCAAGTACATTCGTAAGACGTTGCGAAGCATGGGTTCAGGGTGCGTGCAGTGAGGCCTGAACCAAGCTTACCGGTTGCGGCCGGTACCGCCCATCGGTCCAGTGAGGTTGGGCAGCATCTTGAGGGTCTGCATGATCCTGTACGTTGTTGGGTTTAACCCCCACAACCGGTCATCGGCATCGATGTCCTCAAACCAAATGAGTGGAGCAAGCTCCTCCGGTTGTCGTTGTGGGCCTTCTTCCCCGGTCGCCGCGGCCAAAAAGCGCCTGGCATCGGCTACTCGGGAACGCCAGGGACCGCTCCAAGCCTGGAATTCGCCTGCGTTGCCTGCGACGTAATAGATGTCGCGCAAAGTCCAGCCGACTGCGGCAGCTACTAATTCTACGTCGACCAGGGTACCGCCCACTAAATCAACCAAGGCGCTGGCCCCGATTTCAGTCGGTACGATCGTCCGAATTTCAACGTTTTGGTAGGCAAGGTCCATGTCCCGCATGACGACATAGACATCTTGAATCGAGGGCTCGGGTGGCTGAACGTCCGTGACTATAGTCTGGTTTTGCGCCAGATCGGCGTAGGCGAGCGATGGCAGGACGAGAATTGCCCCCACGATCACTTGGATGGCTAATCTGGTGCGTAAAATTTTCACAGAATCAGGCTATCACAGACGCTGTTACTCCCAGATCCCTAGAGTCATCTTTGCGTCCTCCGTTGCCATTGTGCGGGGGTCCCAGGGGGGGCTCCAGATTAACTGGATGTCGACGTTATCGACTTCCTCGAGATCAAGAACGCGCCCGTGCACAGCGGCCATAATCTGCGGGCCGACAGGGCAGGCGGGTGAGGTAAGGGTCATCTTGACGTTAACTTGTTTTACAGGGTCGTCTATTTCAACGTCGTACACTAAGCCTAGGTCAACGATTGATATGTTGATCTCGGGATCAGTGACCGGTCGTATGGCCTCGATCACTTCTTCTTTACTCGGTAGAGCCATCGGTATCTCCGTCAAGATTTCTTGGTTACGACTTCGATGTCACGATCTATCACAACCTCACCAACAAGGTCCTGATCATACTCGGCTAGAGCCTGCTCCAGGGTCATCCATGCTAGCAGGGCGCATTTGATCCGTACTGGGAAGTTTTTGACGCCATCGAGTGCTTCGAGGTCCCCAGGGTCCGCCCCTTCGGGCCATTCAGCGCCCTGCATAATTGCTTGAAACGTTTTTTTTAGTTCTAGAGCGTCTTCTAATGACGCGCCCTCAAGCTGTTGCGCCAGCATTGAGGCAGAAGCAACTGAGATCGAGCAGCCCCGTGGCTCAATGTGCATACTGCGAATTTGGCCGTCAGCGATATCTAGATGCATTACCAACTCGTCGCCACACAAAGGGTTGTGACCTTCTACCTGGACGCTGGGGTTGTCTATGGTCTCCGCTCCGTGAGGGCTGCGATAGTGGTCAAGAATGACTTCGCGATAAAGTTCGTCCAGGCCAGAGATGCTCATAGTCCAAAAACCTTACGGGCTTCGAGCAGCGAATCAACTAGTCTGTCGACATCCTCGCGTTCGTTATAGATGTAGAAGGAAGCGCGCGCCGTGGCGACGACGCCGAGCCGATGCATGAGTGGTTTGGCACAGTGGTGTCCTGCCCGGATTGCGACGCCGTGCTGATCGACGACCGTTCCAAGGTCATGTGGATGGATATCGGTGTCGATGAATGACACCAGGCCACAACGATCAGCAGGATCCCGCGGCCCGAATAACCGAATGAACGGCAACTCGGTGAGTCGCTCCATGGCGTACGAGACGATTTGCTTCTCGTGTGTCCGGACATTCTCCATCCCCAGCTTCATCAAATAGTCGGTGGCGGCCCCGAGCCCTACTGCGTCGGCGACGCTGGGGGTACCCGCCTCGAACTTGTACGGCACACCGGCCCAAGTGCTTCGTTCAAGACTGACGTTCCGGATCATCTCTCCACCACCGAGAAACGGATTCATCTCTTCGAGGAGGTCGCGGCGGGCCCACAACACACCGATACCGAGCGGGCCAAGTGCTTTGTGGGGCGAGTAGGCGTAGAAGTCGCAGTCGAGGGCCTCAACGTTAACCGGCCCATGAGGTGCGCCTTGCGCACCGTCTACGAGAACTAGCGCTCCTACCGCGCGAGCGGCGCAGGCGATTGTACGTACCGAATGGATCGTCCCCAAGGCGTTAGATACGTGCCCCATGCAGACGAGCTTTGTTTTTTCAGTGATGTACTCGTCGAGGCGATCTATACGTAAATGGCCTTCGTCATCAATATCTATGAAGCGAAGCTTGCAACCTGTGTCTCCGGCGAGCAGTTGCCATGGCACTAAGTTGCTGTGGTGTTCCGCCACCGTTAAGACGACTTCGTCACCTTTTCCCAGAAACTTGCGCCCCCAGGCATGTGCGACGAGATTGACCGATTCTGTCGTGTTGCGGGTAAAAACAATACTGTTCGGATCGTCACCGTTAATAAATTGGCAGACTTTATGACGGGCCGTTTCGTACGCTTCGGTTGCTTCCTCCGCGAGGCAATGGACGCCGCGGTGAACGTTGGCGTTTGTGTGGCTGTAGTAATAGCTAATCGCGTCAATGACTGACTGTGGTTTCTGGCTAGTGGCTGCGTTATCGAGATAGATGAGCCGCTTGCCGTGAACCTTGCGCTGCAGGATGGGGAAATCCTGTTGTATCTGCCCGACGTCGAGCGGTGCAGTCTCCGTTTGGGTGTCGACAGGGCCGATCGCCATAGTTTCTACCAACTATCCTCGTCGCCGAGTTGATCGTCACCACGGTCCTTGACGGCTATTTGAATGCGACCATCTTTTTCAACGACCGGAAACGTTTCAATTGGTGCCACCGCGGGCATAGCTACAACTGTGCCGGTACGGATGTCGAACTTGGCCCCATGCCGCGGGCACACAATGGCGTATCCTTCGAGGTCACCGTCGCCGAGCGGACCATCATCGTGTGAGCACAAATCCTGAACTGCGTAGAGTTGTCCGTCAGCCCGCGCTACCGCAACGCGGCACGTTTCGACCTGGAACGTCTTGACCTCGCCGTCACCGATGTCATCAGTGTTGGCGACGTCGATCCACTTTTTAGATTCTGATGTTGTCTGAGTCATCTGCTCGTCTTCGTTTGCAGCTTGCCACGCACGTAGTCCCATAACCGACCGTGCATCGCCTTGTCCTCGATACGGTCGAGCACTGGGGCAAAGAAGCCTTCAACAATGGCACGCTCGGCTGCTCGGCGAGGTAATCCACGGGTCATTAAATAGAACACTTGCTCTTCGTCGATTGGTCCAACGGTGGCTCCGTGTGTGCAGCGCACATCTTCGTTAAGGATCTCCAACTCCGGGATCGACTCGGCTCGACATTTCTTGTCGAGCAGAAGATTGCGATTTTCCTGATAGGCTTCGCTGTCTGCAGCCTCTAGGTCTATGCGGATGAGGCCAGTGTAGGCCGAGCGTGCTTCATCTTCGAGGACCACCTTGAAATCAAGGTCTGAATAAGTGTGGCCGTGCACGTGCACGTGCTCCGTGTGGTTATCGAAGTGTTGCAAACTGTTCCCTAGAAGAACGCCGATCATCTCGGAGTAAGCGTTAGCGCCTCGCAGTTCGGTACGAATGTCCGCCTTGTTGTAAATCCCACCGAGGAGGATACCGCCACTGACCGCCTGCGCGTCACGGCCAACATGTATCTTTTGGGTGTAGTGTGAGCGCGTCCGCGCACCCCAGTTCTGCACGTTGAAGTACTGTAGTTTGGAGTTCTTGTCGATGCTGGCCTCGGTGACAGCGTGGGCGATGACGCGTGGTGCGGCACCATTACTGCCCGCGTCTGGTGCGTTGCCGTACTCATCGATCAGGATTGCCGAAGCACCCTCTTCTAGCACGACAAGGGTCCGAGGGAAGATTGCAGCCAAGTCTTGGTTGCTCTGATGTACTGCGTGCAGCGGAGCGCTGATCTCAACGCCAGACGGCACGTAAAGAAAGACGCCACCAGAAAATAGCGCTGCATTGAGTGCTGCGAACTTACTTTCTTCAATCGACACCTGTTTGCCGAGATGTTTCTCTAAAATTTGAGGGTACTGCTGCACGGCGCTTGAAAGGTCGCAGAAGATCACGCCAGCTTCACGCCACTGCTCCTCGAGAGAGAAGTTCGCAGCCTGCATGTCCTGCTGGATTAACAACCCAGCCAGGCCTTGAGTCGTCTCGGAAGCAAACTTGTCGGACAGAGTCCTCACGATATTTGGGTCGACTGCTTGTCCTGTAGAACCGTCTGGTAGCAGTGGTTCCACCTTGTCGATCAGGAACTTTTCCGGCTCGCTGTAGCGCCACAAGTGGGCAACGCGGTCAGGCAGCGGAGTGCCTTCATAGCTCTCCCAGGCCTGTAGTCGCCAGTGCCCCAACCAATCGGGCTCGTTCCCCACCTGTGTGATTGTGCGAACTGCTTCAGCTCCAGTCATTAATGTACTCATTTGTCTAGTCTCACCGGGTCGTGTCGTTTTCCGACCTCAGGAGACTTTTGGGTTCGAGAGTAACTGGCACCAGTTCGTCAGGACCGGTACCAGGCTTCCTGAGATATCAGTGACTTGTTGCGCCTAACCGACGGAGCCTTCCATCTCGAGTTGGATCAACCGGTTGAGCTCGACGGCGTACTCCATTGGAAGCTCCTTCACAAATGGCTCGATGAAGCCATTGACCACCATGACAAGGGCTTCTTCCTCGGTAAGACCACGACTCATCAAATAGAAGAGCTGCTCATCGCCGACCTTCGATACACGGGCTTCGTGTTCGACTTGGACTTGTTCCTCAGCGATTTCCATTGTGGGGTAAGTGTCAGAGCGCGATTCCTCGCCCATCAGAAGCGCATCACACTCAACATGCACTTTAGACCCGATGGCGTCGGGATAGACCTTCACCATGCCGCGGTAGCTAGCACGGCCACCCCCCTTTGAGATGGATTTCGACGTGATGCGCGAGGTTGTGTTCGGTGCTGCGTGATAGATCTTGGCACCGGCGTCCTGGTGTTGACCCTCGCTGGATAAGGCGATTGAAAGAATTTCCCCATGTGCCTTTTCACCGACCAAGTACACGCAGGGAAACTTCATTGTCAGCTTGGATCCAAGGTTGCCATCTACCCACTCGACGGTTGCATTTTCGTGTGCCACGGCACGCTTGGTTACCAGGTTATAGACGTTCTTTGACCAGTTTTGGATCGTTGTATAACGCATGTGTGAACCTGGTAAGGCGACGATTTCAACCACCGCCGAGTGCAACGAATCAGCTGCGTAGGTCGGTGCTGTACAACCCTCTATGTAGTGAACTCGAGAACCCTCATCAGCGATGATAAGAGTGCGCTCGAACTGTCCCATATTTTCAGCATTGATACGGAAGTAGGCTTGCAACGGGATATCGACTTCGACGCCCTTGGGAATGTAGACAAACGAGCCACCCGACCAGACCGCCGAGTTTAGGGCAGCAAACTTGTTGTCAGCCGGCGGAATGATTGTTGCCCAGTACTCCTTAACGATCTCCTCATACTCGCGCAGGCCGGAGTCCATATCGAGGAAGATCACCCCCTGCTTTACAAGTTCTTCTTGCATGGAGTGGTAAACGACCTCCGATTCATACTGCGCTGAAACACCAGCGAGAAACTTGCGTTCAGCTTCCGGGATGCCAAGGCGATCAAATGTGTTCTTGATGTCCTCGGGTACCTCGTCCCAGGTGCTGCCCTGTTTTTCGACTGGCTTCAAGTAGTAGTAGATGTTGTCGAAGTCGATATCGTTGAGCAGGCCAGTGTTCCCCCAGTTCGGCATTGGCTTCGACTCGAAGACGTCGTACGCATCGTGGCGAAACTCCCGCATCCACTCGGGTTCGCTCTTCATCTGTGATATCTGGTCGACTATGTCGTGGTTGATACCTCTTGCTGCCTTAAAGACGGCTTTCTCAGGATCAGAGAAGCCATATTTGTATTCGTCATTGATGTCGAGTGCAGGATTCTTAACTTCTGTTTCGGGGGCCATTATTTAGTCTCCTAAGCCTCTGCTGTTCCGACGCCAGTGGCTTCCGTGTTTTGGAATAATTCTTGCTCGATCCATTCGTAACCGCTTTCTTCGAGAGTTTCAGCAAGCTCGATACCGCCGGTGCGAACAATCTTCCCGTCCATCATCACGTGAACTACATCGGGCGTCACGTAGTTGAGTACCCTCTGATAGTGCGTAATCAGAAGCATAGAGCGTTGTTCTGAACGCATTGCGTTAACTCCCTCAGCGACCGTCTTGAGAGCGTCAATATCCAGGCCGGAGTCAGTCTCGTCGAGGATGCAAAAGTCTGGCTCAAGCATGAACATCTGTAGAATTTCAAGACGCTTCTTCTCGCCGCCGGAAAAGCCGTCGTTGACGTATCGCGAGGCAAACGAGGAATCAACACCCAGAAGGTTCATTGCCTCATTAAGATTGGCACGGAACTCACGCACCGCCACCTCACCACTTTCTGCCCTTGCTTTTAGCGCCGAGTGTAGAAACTTAGCAACGGTGACGCCTGGGATTGCCATTGGGTACTGGAAAGCGAGGAACATGCCAAGGCGGGCGCGTTCGTCGGTGTCGAGGTCCAACAGATCGAGGCCCTTGTATTTCACTGAGCCATCGAGGACCTCGTAATGCGGGTGCCCCATCAATACGTAGGCCATCGTGCTCTTGCCAGAGCCGTTGCGCCCCATAATGGCGTGAATCTCACCCTCGTTAATAGTGAGGTCGACTCCCCGAAGGATCTCATTGCCGTCAATGGCAACCTTCAAGTTTTGAACTTCGAATAAAGGGTGGCCGTTATCGCTCATCTCTTTTTGCTACTCCAGTTACGCGTTTTCGTTGATTTGGTCTTTGTTGATTTGAAAAAGTCTTTGGGTTACCGGGCCTTCGATACTCAATTGAACATTTAGTTCCCTTTGGATCTCAGATTCTTTGCACATGAGGTCCAACAAACTTATAGATTCCAATGTCTTCGAGATCATTCCTGAGAGGGTCCACCACACTGGTCGTAAGGTGCACGACGTAGTGTGTACACAGATGTCCTCGATACCAGTGAAACGGTTGCAGTACTCGACATCGAAAAGATCAGGGGAGAATACCCGCAGAATGTCTGCCAAATTGATGTTCTCGGGGGGCCTTGCTAGCACGAAACCACCGTTCCGGCCGCGCACGCTATGAACCAGTTTGGCCTGTCTCAACAGGTTGAGCAGCTTACCTGCGTACTCGGGTGAAAGACCTTCGTTCTCCGCGACCAGGGCGACCGTAATTGGCTCGTCAGTTTGTGGGAGCGCTAGCTGTAACATGCAGCGCAGCCCGTACTCTTCCATTGAAGTGACTTTCATGAAACACCTCAGAGTAGACCTTGGAGGCGTTGCTTGACTCGATCACAGAACTCACTGTGAACACTACTGATGATAAGAAGCCAGTCTAAGAAAACCTGAAGAAAAAGTCAACTTTTAAATGGCCGTGTCTATGCATGCAGCAGGTTGGCAAAATAGCCCAAGCATGTGTGTCCGGGCTGAGGTAGTTGACATGCGGTAGTTGAGTGAAGGAAAGAGGCTTATCAGAAGATTACGGGAAGTTACTAGTACTTCTTCGACCAGGGGTACTTGGCGCTCTTGCGAGTCTCTGGTTGATAGTGCGACAGCGTTTTGATGTAGCCGAACTCTTTGGGGAACGAAAGTTCGTATATCCCCGGGTTGACCTCGTCGTCAAGGCAGACCTTTTTGGCTTGCCACCCTGCTCGGGTCATAAGAAGCCCTGCATTCTCAGGCTCATTCTCTGGTGCCCGGGTGCAGACAAGTGGTCCATCTAAAACGGCTGCTGGCTCTAGGTAGTACTGAAAATCTGTTTCGTCAAACTCGCCGCTCAATACTGCTTCCCAGAAGGCGGTCAGCCCTATTGCGATTGCTTGGCACGAGTTGGGGTCGAAGACAGGCGCAGGTTCCGGTTCTTCGGCACCCGATTTAGCATTAGCTGCGGGAGCTTCGGCGGCTTCTTCTGCTACAGGAGCTTCGGCGGCCTCTTCTGCTGCGGGAGCTTCGGTCTCAGCAACTGCCCGTGTTTCCTCTTCGAACTCGGGCTCCGAATCTGCAGTCGTTTTCTGCAGGTCGCAATCCTTACAGCGCCATTCGCCGTCTACGTCTTCGGCGTGCTCGTGTAAGCAGATTTCTTGATAGTGAGCGATCTCCGCTTCAAGCGCATTTCGTTCCTCTACTTGGTTCTCATCCTTCAGCAGGCTAAGCGCTTTCTGGGCGCGGTAACGGTGGTCGCGTAGCTCTAGAGATTCGAGTTCCATGGATTCGCTGGTTTTTCCTCGAGGGTTTCTTTGGCTGGGCTTTACTCGATCTCGCTGGCGTCCGTTGGCACGTTGTCAGTCGCCATCTCCGAGTTTCACAGCATTTCGGTAACCGGTTAAAGCAGACAGTCCTTGTCGAACCGGTGACTCGAGAGAGAAGAAGCATAGCATTCAAGCTACATTCGTGCGGACGCTCGGGAGCCTAGATTGCAGAGTTATACATCCCTTTATATGAGTGCCTGTAGGTGAGTAGCGTATAACCTTTATGGTTACTTGATCAAAATCGTAGTCGGGAGTAACTACTTGAGCCATTCATTCACAACGATACGTTCTCTGATTGTCGGTTTTCTGGCAGTCGCGGGATTCATTGTGGGTTCAACTGCCGACGGGGGGGTGATTGAGCCGCCTCGCCAAGATGCTGAAGAGCGCTACAACTTTGCTGAGGCTTTGCTTGCTAGTGGAGACGCTGAAGAAGCGCTCCAACTTTTTACTGCCATCGTCGATAACTTCCCGAAGACTAGATACCCGTTGCTTTCCTGGCGTGTGGCAGCCAACGTACGCGCCGGACAGATCGAGGTTGCCCTGGGCCGTGTCGATGGCGGCGCAGCTCGCTTCGTCGAGGTGATTGATAGTGAGACCCCCTCTGTTTGGACAACAAGAGCACGGCTAGGTCTAGCCACGACTCTGCTATGGAACCGCGAGTGGCAGGCTGCTGCACGCTTGCTGCAAACTATTGTCGATGTTTCCGGAAGAAGCGGCCCAGAATCCGACATTGTTGCCTACCGTGACGCCGAGGACCGGCTCACCATCTTGCATCGTCTGTGGTTGCGTGGGGAGGTGGGTGAGCGACCTTGGCAGCAGGCTGGTCGTTACCCAGTTGAATTCACGTTCGATCGTCCGATAGGGATCGCTGCTGGCATTAATGGCGTGCTGGTGACTGATGAAGGGAAGGATTTAGCTGTCTTTTTTGATTCCTTTGACACCGCTGCTTCTTTCCGTGTTGCTGACCCACAACGGCCATGGTGGGGGACATCCGCGAACGGCTTTGTAGCAGCGGGGTCGATGGTGAGTGCTCCATTAAGGACCGAGTCGTTCCAATTCGCCTATCCTGAAAGTTCTCGGCAGCGACCGCTTGATGACATCCGTGCCGGTGTGGGCATGCCGGACGGTGGTTGGTACTTAGTCGATAGCGAATACCGGGGCGTGATGCGGTTTGGGCGGGATGGCACGTTCGACCACATTCTCGATATGGGTGCCAACAGTGAACCGGTTGACCTGGATCGCGGTCCTCGTGGCCGCCTATTCGTCATTGAAAAACGAAGGCGTGAAGTCTTGATTTTTGACGCTGGCGGTGTTCTGTCGGCAGGTTTCTCGTATCACGATTGGCGCGAACCGTATGCTCTTGCGGTTGATTCGATTGGCTATGTCTATGTGCTCGATCGTGGTCTTAAAAGGATTGATGTATTCGACCAAGATGGCGGCTTTTTGTGGAACCTCGGCCCGGTCTTGCCGGGCGGAATAGAGCTTGGTGACCCACGCGACCTCACGGTTGACAGTACGGGCCGTATCTTGATCGCGGACCGAGGCCTAAGAACCGTGGTGGTGGTTGAATGAAGAACTTCGTTAAGGATGTCTGCGTAGATGTGTTCAGGATGGGGCTCAGTGTAGTTTCCAATTCTTACGCGATTGTCTTGTTGTCTGTTTTTTTGGCAGTGGTTCCTGCGGAAGCCCAACAAGTAAATGAGCGCATGCGCTCAACCTTTGCACGGGCCGAGATGCTTTACCGGACGGCCGAGCCCGATCATGCGATCGAACCGCTTACGGATGTCATTGAGGCGTTGTTATCCAGTGCGATGAGCGGGGACATAGATGGAGAGGGCCAGGCACTTTTGGTTAGGAGCCTTGCCTATCGGGCCGACGCCCTGATTTTTGCAGGAGAACGCGACGTTGCCGAAGCTGATCTTGAGCAATTGCTAACTTTGTATCCGCGGGTCTCGATTGAAGGGTTTCGCCTTTCAGACGTTGGTGCAGATCGCTTCCAACGTGCTGAGGCTCGGCTGGTGGGAACACTGACGCTTTCAGCAACACCGTTAAGTGCGCGTATCTTTGTTGATGGAGAGCAGTTACCAGAGGGTATTACCAGCTACGATCTGCTTGCTGGTACCCACTTCATAGAGGCGTCTCTTCCAGGTTTCACTCGCCAGGTAGAGGAAGTGGAGATTCGAGCAGACCGGGCCAATGAGGTCGAGATTGCACTTGAGCGGATCTCAGCGGTGGTCAGGCTAATGACGCGCCCTGTTGGTGCGACCGTCCTGATCGATGGCAAGGTCGTGGGCGAAACCTCTGGGATGCCACCGCGCGATTGGGTACCAACGGGTGACGCAGCGAGATATCCGCGTGGGGAGTTTTCCTCGGTTATGGAAGTCGAGGGGCTCATGCCAGGGCGACACGAGGTGGAAGTTATCCTCGACGGACACCGGACTTTCAGCGCGCCATTGACTATTCCCGACCTGGCCGATTATCAGGTTGAGAGCATCATCATGACTGCCAATCTTGGACTCGTGTTGCTGCGGGACCTAACGTCTGATTCCGAGGTTTGGGTCGATGGGCGCCGAACTCAGCCCGAAGCACCTCTACGTTCAGGTGATGAAGGAACGCTGAATTCAAATGCCTATCGGCTGTCATTGGAACCCGGGGAATATCGCATCACCGTTAGCCGGGCTGATGCCGGAGTGTTCGAAGAAATGGTGACGGTGGCCGATCGGCGCAGCGTAGCGCTTAGCGTCCGACTTCGCCCAGGCTTGACTTTCCTTGGAGTTGTGGGCTCTGATCGGCTAGGGGCCGAGACACTCGAGAACACGCTGCGCGGTTCGTTCACAGAGTTGAATTATTGGGCCTTTCTAGATCGCACCGATGATGCAGAGGGGATTTTGCAACGGACAGGTGCTACGGAGGATCGACTGCGGGCAGCTGTGAAAGAAGGAACGAACAGCCCAAGTTCGTTCGATTGGCAGCGGCTTCAAACAACAGTCAGCCGGGAGCTTCCCGGGTCGATATTTGTTCTCGGCGTGCTTGATGATAGCGAATTTGCGGCCGACGCTGACCTTTGGATATGGCCTTCGGCGCCGGGCCCCGCGGTTGCTGAGCGTGTGCGAGTCTCGCTGGCTGATAGGGACATGCTTGAAGCGTTGTCCACTAGCTTGTCGGGAACTATGACGTTCGAACGGTCGTGGACTGGAATAGATCTTATTGATAGTGGAATCGCGATGTCTCCGGTAGTTGCAGTAGTTGTACCAAATGGACCTGCTGCAGAGGCTGGAGTGAGGGCCGGTGACCAACTTGTTACCGTTGCCGGCAACAAAGTTGCAACTGCTGAAGGGGCGGCCAATTGGTTTGCCACTTTCCCCCCGAGCTCTATGGTTGCGCTTGGCATGGCCGGGCCGAATGGCGAACGCACAGTCGAGTTAAGAATGGGAGCTACGCCCACCGTGGTAAATCCGTCAGAGGGCGACCGGTTCTACTCAGTGGTTTGGGCAATGAGCGCTGCGGCTGCGGGACGGCGCGACGTTGCGGTTCCATCTTGGCTGGTGGGACTTAATCAGGCGGCAGTGTTTTTGCACGTGAGCGATTGGGAGGCTGCCGTCCAAATGCTAACCAATTTGCAAGCGCCCGAGGCCACTGGCGTTGGGTATGGGTTGGCACAGTACTGGCTTGGTGTAGCACTTAGTGAGATTGGTGACCTCGATGGTGCCCGGGCTGCTTTTGAGCGCTCCCTGAGTCAGCCTGGTGCCCGCTACTTAACCAACGATGGACTTTTTCTGGCACCGATGGTACGAGCCCGCCTTCTCGCTCTCGGAAGTACGAGCAACCGCTAGTGAAGCCTCTACGGTATCTGGATGCTCACGCTTTGCGGTGCGCGTTGCCCATGGATGTTGCCATCGACGCCATCGAGGCGGTGATGCATGCGGCGGAGAGCGGAGATGCCGAGGCTCCTGTCCGTACCATGCAATCGGTCATGCGGCCTGGTAAGGAAGACTTCGTCTTTGTTGTTATGCCGGGCGTGTGGGGAGGGCGCCAAGTTGCAGCGGCCAAGATCGTCTCTAACGTACCCGACAACCCCCTCGAGAATCGTGCCACTGTTCAGGGAGTAGCGGTGATGCTCGATGTTGAAACCGGCTCGCCGAGTCTCATCGTAGATGCCTCGACGTTAACCACGATTCGAACTGGGGCTGTGGTCGGTCTAGCAACCCGTTTGCTTGCGCGATCGTCATGCAATGTGCTTGGTATCATCGGTACCGGTGGAATTGCTGCTGACCTGGTCGAAGGGGTTGCCGCCGTGCGGGGGATCGAACGGGTACTCGTTAACGATATTCGCCCCATCGTTGCTGCTACCTTTGCGGAGCGGATTCCGTTTGATGCTCAAGTTGTTAATGACAATGACGAACTCGCTTCACGATCGGACATATTAATTACTGCTACGTCCGCGACCGACCCGACTATCTCGGCAGGCGCGGTGCAGTCCGGCACACACATCAACGCGGTCGGAAACTTCTTGCCCACCGGTCGTGAGATTCCCGGCGCAGTAGTTGCCGCGGCCACCCGCTATGTTGACGACATTAACAATGCCATGGAAGAAGCTGGTGAATTCATCTTAGCTGCGTCGGAAGGGCTGATTCCATCAGGCGCTGGCGGCATCACTGGCGACCTTCAAGGGCTGGTCCTCGGCAAAGTTCCACCACGCACCAATGAAGAAGAAATCACCCTATTCAAGACTGTAGGAACCGCACTCTCCGATGTTGCAGGCCTGGCTGCAGCTGCAGCTGCAGCGGAGACAGAAGATCTTGGCGTCGTGTTGACCTAATATCCCGACTGCCGAGTTTGTCCCTCTGCTGGTAAGCAACGTGGCGAGTTGCTATGTACGCTCTTATGCGTCGGCAGCGATCTCGGGTGGAGCGCCCCTCATCATATCAATGAAGCGATCGAAGAGAGGTGCCGCATCATGTGGTCCCGGGGCTGCCTCGGGGTGGTATTGGACCGCAAGGACTGGCCAGTCCTTGTGCCGGATTCCTTCGAGGGTTCCATCGTTGAGGTTCAACCGCGTGACCACAAAGCCGCTTTTCTCGAGGCTGTCGGGATTGACGGCAAAGCCATGGTTTTGAGAGGTGATCTCGACTGCGCTGGTGGCTAGGACCCGGACTGGATGATTGGCTCCATGGTGGCCAAACTTTAGCTTGAAAGTTGTTCCGCCGGCTGCCTGACCAATGATTTGGTGGCCCAAACATATCCCAAGCATTGGTAGTTTGCCGAACAGATGCTTGGCGGCTCCGATACCATAGTCGACGGTTGCTGGATCCCCCGGGCCGTTTGATAGCAAGACCCCGTCCGGTTGGCGCTCGAGTACTTCTTCCGGCGGTGTGGTGGCCGGGACAACTGTGACCTCACATCTTCGGGCACGTAGAGATCGTAGGATGTTCCACTTAACACCGAAGTCGTAGACTACGACCGAAAGGGTGTCTTCGTCGGTCCCGCCTGCAGGCTGTGGGCGAAATGTAGCAGGGTCTTCTTCCACGCCAGGCGTTCCGTTCCATTCGTAAGGGCCATCGCAGGTTACCGACGGCACCAAATCCTGACCTTCCATCGAAGAAATCTGCTGTGCCCGTTTGACGGCGGCGCCTAGATCCGCTTCGCCTTGGACGATAACGCCACGCATAACGCCTTCCTGGCGTAGCCTAGTGGTCAAGTCACGTGTGTCGATGCCCTCAATCCCTGGGACGCCTGCTTTAGCCAGGTAGTCACTAAGCGAAGCTTCAGACCGCCAATTGCTCGGTTGCCCCGCGAGTTCGCGCACGATGAAACCTTCGACATGGATTGCGTTGCTTTCTGCATCGGCCGCGTTTATGCCGTAGTTGCCAATCTGTGGCGCCGTCATCGTGACGATTTGACCCTTGTATGAAGGATCGGTGAGGATTTCCTGATAGCCTGTCATCCCGGTGTGGAAAACAACTTCACCCACAGCCTGATCGGCAGCCCCGAAACTACGACCAGAGTAAGCGGTACCGTCTTCCAGAACCAACCAGGCTGTGCCACCGACAATCATGAGGCGAGCGTAACACGCTGTCTATAAACCCTCGATCTGCAGCTAAACGAGCGCAGGGGAGTACTTTTAGCTGAGTGTCACCAAATAAATGGCTAGCGACCCCAGGGCACGATGCAGTACTCTTTAGAGTAGGGATTAGAGGATGCCCTGATTAGCTTTCGAAGGAGTCAATCCATGGGTTCCAGCACCGAGGCACAGACACCTGAAACGGCGCCTGCGCCGCAGCTTTCACCCACCCAGCTCATCATTTTCACGCCTGCCGCGGTGGGAAAGGTCATCAGTTTTGCACAGACCAACCCCGAGGCCGAGGGCAAACAGCTCCGCCTCTATGTGCAGGGAGGTGGGTGCTCGGGCTTCGAGTACGGTTTTAAATTCGACGAGCGCAAGGAAGGTGACTATGTCCTGCCGCAAGGGCATGGAGAAGAGAGCATCGAGGTTCTCGTTGATCCGTTCAGTTTGCCGTTTCTCCAGAGTTGCACCATTGACTACTACGAGGACTTTGCGGGCAGTGGCTTCAAGGTAAGCAACCCGAACGCTACTGGTACCTGTGGTTGCGGGCACTCCTTCTCAACGTAGGTTCCGAGTTCGTCAGCGTTCAATCAGAGCTTCACGTGGATGTCTTCGCCCTCAATGCGAACTTCGTAGGTATCGACGCTTTGTCCAGGCATGCCTTTGCATTCGCCAGTGGCCATGCTGTATTCCCAGCCGTGCCATGGGCAGGTGACGGTGCCGTCGGTACAAATGCCGTCACCGAGTGGGCCACCACGGTGAATGCAAGTGTTGTCGAGCGCGTGAAAAGTACCGTCGACGTTGAACAGAGCGATGGCCACTCCATTCACCTCGCATACTCGACCTTCGCCTGAAGGAATGTCGTTGGCCTTTGCAGCCCATGTAAAATCGGACATTTAATGCTCCTCCTTCTGGGGTGTGCAACTCGCGGATTTTGTCATGGGTGATTCTATTGGTCAAAAAGCAGCCCAGATGGTAGCTCCCGATGAGGCTGGCAATGCTGATGGTTCGTTCAGTAGTTCTGTGCGCACAATGTTCAATGCCCTGGCACCGAGCTACGACAGCTTCAATCATTGCTCATCGCTTGGGCTCGACTATGGATGGCGCCGTGCCACGGTTCGTTCACTAAAGCTGACGAAGAGCGACCTAGTACTCGATGTCGCCACCGGAACAGGGGACTTGGCGTTCGCTACAACCCGAGCGGCTCGTGGAACAGTTGGCTGCGACTTTGCTGTCGAGATGATTCGCCGCGCGCGCTCTAAAATCCGTTCCGGCGAGGACACTTGGTTTCACGTAGCGTGCGCTGAGTGTCTGCCATACCGTGACGAGCGTTTCCAGGGTGTCGCCTCAGCATTCGCTATGCGCAATGTCAAACCGATACTTGAGGATGTGCTCGCAGAGGCTTTTCGGGTGCTTGCACCAGGTGGCCGCGTAGCAATTCTAGAATTCAGTCGGCCCCAGATGGTTCCCATTCGATGGGGGCACAGTGTTTACACTCGCTTACTGATGCCGCGGGTAGGTCGTTTTGTGACCGGCACGGTGGAGCCATTCGACTACCTATACCGCAGTATCCAAGAATGGTATTCGCCCGAAGAATTTGCCGAAATACTTCGGGGAGTGGGGTTTGCAGATGTTCGTTATCGTATGATGAGCTTTGGTACAGTCGCGCTGCACAACGGAACTAAACCAACCGCTTGTCGTTCGTAGCTTAAGGCAATAATGATAAGACACATAAGAATGATAGGGCTCGTAATGTTGGCTATCGCTTCAGTCTTCTCGACCCTTGCCGCCGCCCATGAAGTCGCCCCGAGACAATTGTTGTATGGCGTCGACCGCGCCAAGATCACGGGCATTGCTGCGGACCATGAACCGTTTGCGCTGGACCAAACGGTTCGCGTAGCGATCGAAGTCGAGATGTTGCCCGGTATGCACGTCAACGCAAATCCGCCGACGTTTGATTGGATGATACCTGTGGAGGTCTCGGTAAAGGGAGTCGAGGGAGTTAGTCTGGTCGAGGCATTTTACCCGGAGCCTGTAAGCGTCAAGTTCCCTTACGACGACGAACCCTACCTGGTGTACGAGGGTACTTTTGTGCTCGGCCTGATCCTGGCTATCGCCGAAGACATCCCGACAGGCGGCCGCGAGCTTCAGGTCATGCTCGATTATCAGGCGTGTAACGATGAAGCTTGCTTTGCGCCCACTGACACCTCGATCAACATGCCGATTATGATGGTTGCAGACGTGGGCCAAAGTCGGGAGGTTTCCTCGCCCCTCATTGAACGGGCCCCTTTTCCACGGTAACGGGTGAGAAATCGCCGATGTTTTTTTATAGCGTCGTGCTTCTCTCGGACGCTTACTGCTAAGGTGCGGTGCAATTGACTCATCCCAATTCGCTGGCCTCTATATCACCCTGCTTCTGCCTCGCGCTTGGCTTTGATATCGTCGATGATCTTTTGTGAGAGGTGTGCCGGTACCTCGTCATAGTGTGAAAATTCCATCGTGTATGTGCCGCGGCCGCCGGTGAGCGAGTTCAAATCGGGAGCATAAGTAAGCACTTCAGCGAGTGGAACCTGTGCCTTGATCATTTGTTGGTTACCACCAGCCGGCTCCATTCCCTGGACACGGCCACGGCGGCTATTGAGGTCACCCATTACATCGCCCATCGCTTCATCAGGAATGCTGATCTCAATGTCCATCAGCGGTTCCATCAACGTCGGTTGAGCCTGTAAAGCGGCTTCTTTGAAAGCCATCGAACCGGCGATCTTGAAGGCGATCTCGGAAGAGTCGACGGCGTGGAACTTGCCGTCGAGCAAGGCACACTTGAAATCTTCGATCGGAAAGCCACAGAGCACCCCCCGCGCAGCTGACTCCACGACACCCTTCTGAACCGCGGGCCTGAACTGCTGCGGGATAGAACCACCGAAGATCTTGTCCTCGAACTCGAAGCCTTCGCCAGCGTTATTCGGGGACAGCTCGATTACACAGACGCCGAATTGGCCGCGGCCGCCGCTCTGCTTCTTGTGCCGGCCTTCTGCCCGTGCTGTACCACGAATTGTCTCCCGATAGGGAACAGTGGGTGGTTTCAATGTCGTTTTCACGCCGAAACGTTTCTCGAGCTTTGCCACGGTCACCTCTACGTGGAGTTGGCCGAGCCCGGAAACGAGTAACTCGTGGGTCTGCGGGTCGCGGTCGACGACGATCGTCGCGTCTTCCTCGCAGAGACGTGCGAGCGCCTCACTGATTTTCTCTTCATCCGCCTGAGTTTGAGGTGCAACCGCGAACGATATTGCCGCCTTAGGAAATTGAACAGGTTCGATGATTATCGGCCGAGATTTGTCGCAGAGCGTATCGCCGGTGTGGATATCTCTGAGCTTGGCCACGGCGCACAGCTGCCCGGCAACGACGCTCTGTGTGGGTTCATATTGCTTGCCTTGAACCAGTGCCAAGTTCGAAAGCTTTTCAGTGGTGTTGGTACCCGGGTTGAGCATTGGCGCATCGGCGCTGGCCGAACCCGAGAACACCTTCATTAATGAGATGCGGCCCGCATAGGGGTCGGCCACCGTCTTGAAGACCAACGCTGCAAACGGACCTTCTGAGTCAATCGGCCACGAGACCTCTTCTTTATCCTTGGGATTTGCCCCGGTAAAGTTGGCGCGCTCATCGGGAGAGGGAAGATAGTTAACGGTTGCCGCGAGCACCCGGTCGGTTCCTATGCCGTGTAATGCTGACGTACAAAGAACCGGAAACAGCAAACGCTCGCGCACCGCAGCACGGATACCCGTTGCGAGTTGCTCAGGGGTCAAGTCGCCTTCCTCGAAGAAAACTTCCATAAGGGGTTCGTTACCTTCGGCGACCATCTCGACGAGCGCTTCACGCTGGCTCTCAGCGGTAGCCTGCAGTTCCTCAGGAATGTCTTCGGCCGAGGCTCTCCCGTCACCACCACGTTTGTAGCTAAAAGCTTTCATCTCAACGAGGTCAACGACGCCACTGAAATCGTGCTCCTTGCCGATCGGAATTTGCAAAGCTACCGCTTCGCGCCCGAAGCGTGCCTGTATGGCTTCAAGGGTGCGTTGGTAGGAGGAGTTCTCACGATCCAGGCGGTTGATGACGATGAACCCCGGCGTGTTGTATTCGCGAGAATACTGCCAAGACTTATCGCTCATTACCTGAGGGCCAGAGACAGCGTCGACTACAAGCGCGAAGCTGTCCGCTACACGGACGGAAGCCTTCGTGTCAGGACGAAACACACTGTAGCCAGGTGTGTCGATAAAGGTGACGTGTTTGCCCTCGAAGTTGCAATGGGCAAGCGCTGCCTGGATTGAAATCTGTCGTTCAATCTCTTCAGGATCGTAGTCGGTCGTCGCGGTACCTTGATCTACGAGCCCCATTCGATTGACGGCGCCCGTGGTGTACAGGCACGCTGAAACAATCGTTGTTTTTCCGGTGTCTCCGTGACCTACCACAGCGACGTTGCGCAGATCAGCGGTTATGACTTTAGCCATTGCCTCCCCTGAGATCTTCAGAACCGTCTGATAACAAGCCGGCGCGGGCTGCGACCCTGGAATCGCCGTCTAGTCCAGCGAGACTATCACGGTTCGTCCCGGGCACGTCGCAGCGTGCGGAGCAGCTCTTCGAGGTCAGATGGTAGTGGTGCGATAAATTCTAACCGCACGCCACTGATGGGATGGTCAAGGTGCAAGCGAGAGGAATGGAGCCCCGGCCTGGTGAAGTCACGAATGGCGCGTCTTGCCTGGCCGTCAGGCACACTTTTCCACTGTGCTCCAACGTACTTCAGGTCGCCAATGCAAGCGTGATGTATCGCCTCGAGATGGGCCCGCACCTGGTGCATGCGGCCGGTTTTAGGCCAAACGTTGAGCAACGCAAAACCGCCTAGGTCTTCGACGAACTCCCATCGAGTGAAAGCATCGCGTGGCCGGTCGGTGTTCGATGAAATCTTTGTTCGATTGTTTCGGTCACGGCCAATGGCCAAATCGATTTCCCCAGATGATGCTCGTGGGCAACCATAAACCACTGCGGCATATTGCTTTTCGACCGTTCGAGCGGCGAACTGGTGTGCGAGTGCGGCGTGGGCTTTATCATGCCTCGCCAAAGCCATGATGCCAGAGGTTCCCTTGTCGAGACGATGCACTATCCCTGGGCGATCGCTGCCACCGCACTGGGAAAGAGTTTTCCCATAGCGGTGCAGCAAGCCGTTGACCAACGTTTCCTCATGTTGCCCCGCTCCCCTGTGTACCACGAGCCCTGCAGGCTTGTTGATGACGGCGAGATCATCGTCTTCATATATGACATCAAGGTCGAGAGCTTGCGGTCGAGGCTCATCAGCAGGGGCCTTTCTAGGCAGAAAAACGGTGATTTGTTGGCCGCTTTCGACTGGCAGACTCGATTTTGCTGCGGGCACTGCGTTGATAACGACATGGCCGTTAGCAATGAGGCGCTGAATCTTGGAACGGGACAGATCCGGCAACAGAGTGGCAAGCACACGGTCGATACGCTGATGGGTGAGGTGGTCCGGTACGGTTACTCGGTGATTGGGACCACTGTTCGGCAGTTTTGACTGCATCAATTATCGCTCAGCGATCAGGACGTGCTCTCGACCGGATCTATTGGCTCGTGTTTGCCCTTCAACCGGGCCAGCATGCCGAGGGCGATAGTGGCGCCTACGATGGCAATGAATTGAGAGGTCGATAGCGCCCCGCCGAACAAGAAGCCTCGTGGGTCAGCCCGCAAGAATTCATGGAAGAAACGGGCCGTGGCGTAGGCGAGCACGTATGACCAGAAGATCTGTCCGTCGTATTGCTTGCGACGGAGCATCCAAATCAAGAAGCCTCCGAGCAGAAGGTTTGTAGTAGCTTCGTACAGCTGCGTCGGGTGCAGTGGGATGTTCAAAGGTACGCCAACCAGAGAACCGCTGTACGTGTCCGTGAAAGTGACACCCCATGGCAGGTCCGTAGCAATACCGTAGCAACAGCCGGCTGCGAAACAGCCCAGACGACCAATACCATGGCCGATCGCCACAGCAGGTGCACTGATGTCGGCAACTTTCCATACGACTAGCTGGTAGCGACGGGTATACCAAAAAGTAGCCAAAATTGCGGCGGCGAAACCACCGTAGAAAACGCCTCCTGCCTGCAGCAGGCTCATGCCCATCTGCGCGAGGGCGCCGATGTACGCACTTGCCGACCCGAGGAAGCCTAGAGCTTGACCTACTGCGCCCCCACCTTCCATTACAAGTGCTCGGAACTGTCTCGAATAGACTTCCCAGTCAACCACTAACAAGAGGATCTTCGCCCCAACTAGCGCCGCGAGAATGATGTAGACACCCATGTCGACGATCACGTCCCCATCAATACCTTCCCGTTGTGCTAATCGTCGTGCCACCAAGATGGCTACGAGGAACGAGAAGACAAGCAGTACACCGTACGTGTGGATAGTGATCGGTCCTAAGACCGGGAGCGGTAGTTCAAACAGGGTTGGAAACATTGACTAGCCTCGGATTGTTTCTGCTAATTCAACGGAGCCATGTCGTCGGCAGCCGTTTTCTTTACGGGATTTTCGTCTGCCAACAAGCTGTCGCTTTCGTCACTGGACGCTTCGGTCATCGTGAGCGAAGCTTTTTCGACTTCGCCTTGTTGAGCCATAACGATGAACAAGGATATCGCGCCAACGGTAATCGCCATATCGGCGACGTTAAAGGATGGCCAATGGTAACGCCCCCAGTGCACGTCAATGAAGTCGACGACATAGTGGAGACGTAGCCGGTCGATCAGGTTACCCAACGCACCACCGAGAATGAGGCCGAATGTGGCCATGACGCGGGGCTCGTGCCAACTCTGGCGAGCGTAGGTCCAAATTAAGCCGATAGCCAACACCGACACAACAACCAGTCCTGCTCGAACGGGAGCCACCGGTGCATCCGCGAGCAAACCGAAGGCAGCGCCCGTGTTCCTTACATGTGTTAGGGCAAGAAAGTTGTCGACTAAGTCGATGCGGACCTGGAAGGGAATCCAGTTGCTCACCATAAGCTTGGTAATTTGATCAAGAGCCAGAACGGTTGCTGCGATGAGCAATACTCCCGTACGGTCGCGCATTCCTGTGTCATTCCCCCACGATAAGCCTAAATGTGAGTTACTGAAACTTCAGCAAGGCGCTGCGGTACCGCATGGCCGTTGCGGTGGTCACATCGCTCCCAAGATCTTCTGGAACGAGACGGGCAAGACAGCAGCTCGTAAAATTAGAATAGGCTCGTATGCATGCAGACACAAGGTTTTGAGGCGATTCATCCGTCCTGACTTGAACTCGACGTGGTGGTACTGTAACCAAGAATTGGCCCTCCCGATCGTGAGGCCGTTCCTCCCCTGAAATCATTGGGTCCCAGCATGTCTTTGACTGGGCAAAAGAAAGAGCGGCACATGCGTATACGACAACTTCCAGTCAGCTTTTATCTACTGACTTTTGTGACAGCAACGATTGGTTTCATAGTTATTCCGGCTGTTGGTTTGGCGTCACCCGCGTCGCAGCAAGGACAGCAACAATCTCCCAAGCTCGAACTTAGCCTTGATGATGCGGTGCAATTGGCTCTCCGACAAAACCTAGATATAGCGTTTATTGACTATGATCGTGACATTGCTCATCAGAGCATAATTGCGGCAGAAGGCTTGTTTGATCCGATCGTTGGTGTTGGCACCCCTGGTGCGCCGGCAGTTGTTGGAACTGTCGCTAGTGGTTTTGGTCAAACAGCTCCGCTGATTGGAGGCGTTGGGTTTTCGTCGTCGGAGAGTCCGTCGACGACAGCACTCGCCGGCGCTCCTGTTAGTGAGAGCCAGGGTTTCGGTACGCAGGTTCGTTTCACGCATCAGTTTGATTTTGGGCTCAACTACCAATTTGGCTACAACATTGCTCGTAGCACCAGCAACAGCACATTTACGAACCTGAATCCGTCGTGGAACAACACCCTAGGGTTTGCTTTCGCCCAGCCGCTGTTACGCGGTCGTGGAAGGGAAGCGAGCGGTGCGCAGCTACTTTTAGCGAGGCGCAACGCGGAGGTTAGTGACCACGTGTTCCGTACCCAGGTGGAAACTATCTTGTTCAGTGTCGTGCAAACCTACTGGGAGCTGGTGTTCGCGCGCGGCAACTTGGAAGTCTCCGAACGATCGTTGCAGCTCGCTCAGGAACAGCTTGGACGAACACAGGTACAGGTTGAGGTAGGCATGCTGGCCCCGGTTGAGGAGACTCAGGCAGAAGTTGCCGTGGCGCAACGTCGCAACGAACTGATCATCGCACGAAACGGGCTTGAGGACGCTACCGACAACCTAAAGATGCTACTCAAAGCCGAGTCCTTGCCGGGTGGATGGGAAACTGTGATTGACCTTACTGATGCACCGGAGACCACACCACGCCAAGCTGACATTGATGAAGAGATTCAGACGGCACTTGCCAATCGGCCCGAAATTGCCACTGCCCGGGCCCGAATTGCCGCCAGACAAGTTGAGGTTAACGCCACACGAAACTCAATGTTGCCAGCACTCGATGTGGTGGGCGGGGTTTCGTTCGTTGGTATCGGTGGCGATACGATTGTCCGCGAACCCTTTCCCGGTCAAAAGATCATCGAAATTCTTCCCGGTGGCTATGGTGATGCTCTCAGTGCTTTGTACGGGTTTGGTTTTAGTACTTGGAGAGTTGGATTTAACTTCAGCATGCCGATTGGCAATAGCACCGCAAGAGGAAATTACGCGCAGGCGACACTTAACGAAGACAAGGCGCGGACTGAGTTGGAACGTACTGAACAACAAGCAATTCTTGAGGTCCGACAAGCAGTGCGTGCTGTCTCTGCAGCCGGCGAACTTGTGACCTCGACGGCAAAAACGCTCGAATTGGCAAAACAACAGCTGACAATCGAACAGGATCGCTTTGATGTCGGGATGTCGACGAACTTCGAGGTGTTGGCGTTTCAGGACGAGTTGAGGCGTGCAGAAGCCCAAGAGCTTCGTGCCATGATCGACTACCGCAATGCACAGGCTTTACTGGCGCGCGTCACGGGTTCAATCGTCGAGACCTGGGGGATTCAAATTCAGTAGGTGTCTCCTCAGACACACAAGCCAGGTGAGCACCCCTCCCCGGTCTTGAGACACAAGTTGTCTCTCCCTATGATGACGGGAATGGACAATGCTCGCACATTCTCATTAGTCATTACCGTGGCTATTGCTGCAGGTTCGGTGCTTGTGTCTACTGGTGCCATCTCGCAACAGAAAGACGCCCCTCCGCAGTTTGAAGCCGCCGTCAAACGTGTTCTCGTCGACGTCACAGTATTTGACAAGAAAGGTCGATTTGTTCCCGACCTGACTATCGACGATTTCGAGATTCTTGAAGAAGGCCACCCAGTTAATCTCAGCTTTTTTGCTCTTGAAAGATTCCGCAAAGCACTCCCTGTTCGGTCGACAGAAAACGGTGAAGTGCCGAAAGAGGAACAGATGCCACCGGAGCTCGCGGAGGCGTCGCTGTTGCCGCGTTATATGGTTTTGTTTGTCGACGGATTTAATACGTCGCCACCTGATTGGGACAATGTTCGCTACGCCCTTAACGACTATTTGGACAAACACGTCCAGGAAAACGACCGTCTCCTATTAGCGACGCTAACCCCGACCCGGAAGCTTCTGGTGGGGCCGGAATTCACCCAGGACGTCAATAGTCTTAAGCGGCTCATTAACCAACTGGCAACGAATCCATCGATTAAGGAGCGTGAGAGGCAGAATAAGCAAGACTTGTTGGCGCTTCTGTATGACGACTCGAATCAGCTTTCGGCCCTCAATGTTGCCGGGGAAAGCATTGGTTCCGACGCGCAAGGGAACGTAGCCAACGAGGCCAATATTCTTCGCCAGGGGGCCAATTTGGCGGAGGTATTTGCTGGTCAGCGCAAAGACGAGATCCTTTACACACTGAATTCGATGACGTCGTTAGCCCAACACCTTAGTCGCACGTTTGATGTTCCAGGCCCCAAGACGATGATCATGGTATCGGGCGGGATCTCAGAAAATCCCGGTAGCGTCTACTATTACATTCTCGATGCTCGTCTCGACCAAGCGTCGGCCGAGGCGCGAGTAGATGCACCGATGGCTGCCGAACATCCAGTTGCTTTCCGCCAGCCGCACGCTCAAACAATTGATAATTACTTGCGACGAGCAATTGGCCACCTTAACCGCATGAACTACACGCTCTACACTATCGGAGCACGGGGGACGGTGATTGGTGCGTTCGAAGATGCAACGGACAGGTTTCGTAGCAATCTCACCCCAGGTATTTCGTCGATTGCTTATCGTGACGAAGATGCGGGCCTGGAGATATTGGCGCGCGGCACGGGTGGTCTAGCATTCCACAATTCGGCCAATTTCTTTGGTGCCTTTGAGCGGATTGATCACGATACGGCTTTCCGCTACGTCCTTGGTTATGCGCCACCAGAACGGGCTGATAACGCGAAGCCAGACAAATTTTACCGCATTCAAGTCAAGGTCGATCGAAAAAACGTTAACGTCCGCGCCCGTCGCGGTTATGTAGGAAGTTAGTAAACTTAGCCAACCATCACTTTAATTACTTGTTTGTGCCAATCCGGGCACGGGGCCCTCATGAAAGCCTTAGCGATCCGACAGCATGGTGCGCTTGATCAGGTTGCGTTGCTCGATGTTCCTCCTCCCGAGCTGGCCAGGGGTAGCGTACGCGTCGAGCTTCGAGCAGCGGCACTTAATCACCTGGACCTCTTTGTAATTGCTGGGATTCCTGGGATAGAGGTGTCGATGCCCCATGTACTGGGGGCTGATGGTGCCGGAGTGGTGAGCGAAGTAGCCGATGATGTCAACAATGTGTCTGTGGGTGACGAGGTCGTACTTGATCCCGGTCTCGGCTCTCCTGACGAAACCGGCTATTCACTTTTGGGCGAGATGGTGCCCGGAACTTTTGCCGAGCAGATCGTGGTCCCAGCCGAGAACTGCTACCCCAAACCAGCTTCGTTGTCTTGGACCGCTGCGGCAGCGTTTCCGCTCGTCATGCTGACAGCCTGGCGCATGATCGTGTCTAAGGCGAGCTTGCAGGCAGGGGAGTGGGTTTTGATCCACGGTATTGGCGGCGGGGTTAGCCTTGCAGCCCTTCAGATCGCCCGCCATCTTGGCGCCCGTGCCATCGTAACCAGCCATAGCGACACCAAACGTCAGCGAGCTCGTGAGTTCGGTGCGGAAAATGCTGTTGACTATAACCACGACGATGTGGTCGCAGCGGTCCGAGCTTGTACCGAGGGGGTTGGGGCTGATGTCGTGATCGACAATGTTGGCGAAGCGACATTTGATACTAGTATCCGTGCATGTCGCAAGGGAGGCCGCATCATCACCTGCGGCGCGACTTCAGGGCCGAAAATCCTGGTTGATGTGCGCCGGGTTTTTTGGCGGCAGGTGTCGATCATGGGGTCAACAATGGGTGATTCTGAAGAGTTCCGCTCCATGCTTGCCGTCATTGAGTCAGGTGAGATTGTGCCGGTTACCGACCAGGTGTTTCCGCTTACTGAGGGACGCGCTGCCCTTGAACGTTTGGAGACTGCCGAGCAGTTCGGCAAGATCGTTCTTGATATTGACAGTTGTTAGCTGAATATTGACATGGCCTGTAAACCTCAAAGTATTCCGGCGATCCACCAAAGCTCTGCCCAATGACAGATACTTTCTCCCGCGTCTATACGTGGGTTTCCTTCGTAAAGTTTGAACACACACTGTTTTCGTTACCCTTGCTGTATGCAGGCGCGGTGATTGCGTTAGGGGCTTTTCCCGACCTGCGAACCTCACTGTGGATTCTCGGTGGGGGGACGGGGGCCCGAACGGCAGCAATGGGGCTTAACCGGATCATCGATCGCAATATCGACGCACGGAATTTGCGGACCGAGGCTCGGGAGTTGCCGCGCGGAACCATGAATTTAGCCGAAGCCTGGGGAATTGTGGCAGCGGGGCTAGCTCTCTATCTTTTCTCTTGCTTCATGCTTTCGCCGTTTGCGTTGTCTTTGTCACCGGTGCCGCTGATCGTCTTTGTAATCTATCCGTACATGAAACGTTTCACGTCTCTGGCCCATTTTGGCGTAGGCACTGCTCTGGCGCTTGCGCCGCTAGGTGGTTTCATTGCCGTTACTGGGAGCATTGCTGATTCTGCCGCCGTTCTCTGGCTCGCAGCTTTCACCCTTTTTTGGGTGGCTGGATTTGACATTATTTACGCCACTCTAGACATCGAGTTCGATCGCACGGAAGGCTTGCGAAGCCTGCCAGTGTGGCTCGGTCGCAACACGGCACTGGGGGTTTCAATGTTCACGCACCTGCTTGCAATAGGGTGTTTAGTAGGATTGTTTGTGGAGGACCTCAGTGGTGTGATAGCAATCACTGGGATCATGGCGACTGGTGTCGTGCTGGCTGCTGAGCATTGGCTCGCTGAGCAGGTCAACTTGGCGTTTTTTCAACTGAACATCATCGTCGGGTTTTTGGTGTTAGGTGTCGTATTCGCAGGCAAACAGGGTTGGTGAGCGGACGATGAGCGATACAACGGCTAATAGTAAGCGGATATTGGTCGGGGTGACTGGCGCCTCTGGGGCACCCTACGCGGTGGCGTTTCTTCGACGGCAGCTTGGAGATGTCTATCTGGCGCTGTCGAACTGGGGTCGTATGGTGATGCTGGAGGAGACCGGGCTACAGGAAGATGACCTGCGGCCACTGGTTCAGAAGATTTTCTCCGACAAGGATCTCGCCAATCCGTTTTCGTCTGGATCCAATACCTTCGATGCGATGGTGATCATTCCGTGTTCTTTGACAACCATGGCCAAGATCGCTTCTGGGATTGGAGACACGTTGATTACGCGCTCCGCCATGGTCGCTCTCAAGGAGCGACGCAGACTCGTGCTCGTTGTGCGGGAAGCACCCTGGCCGACCACTGCGTTCGAAAATGCGGCCCGTTTGTCCCGTGATGGTGTCATTGTCATACCAGCATCGCCTCCCTTCTACCACTCTCCTGGAACGCTCGACGAACTGGTTGAGCAGTTCGTCGACAAGGTAGTCGGGGTGCTTGGTTTCGAGCCGCGAAAGAAATGGCGGGAAGATGCCTTATAGCGATCTACAGGGCTTTGCCTCGGCGTTGGAATCGGCCAATGAACTTCGTCGCATTGACGCCTTAGTTGATCCGCATCTCGAGATCGCGGAGATATACGATCGAGTGGTCAAACGGGAGGGGCCGGCTCTTCTTTTTGAAAACGTGCGCGGCTCTGACTATCCGTTGCTGATCAATCCGCTCGGAAGCGCTCGACGTATCGAGTTGGCCTTTGGCCGACACCCTGGCGAGATTGGCGCCTCATTGCTTGAAATGGCACAGGCGGCTCAGCCACCACAACCGCGAAAATTATGGAAACAGCGATCGACGATACGAGAGGTGCTCTGGAACATGCGCGTATCACACGTCCGTCGGGCGCCAGTCCATCAAGTGATAGAGAAGCCGGATTTGTCACGGCTCCCCGTGCAGACATGTTGGCCCGAGGACGGCGGCCCATTTATCACCTTTGGACTGGTAATTACCAAGGATCCGGAGACCCGGCAGCGTAATGTTGGTCTCTATCGGATTCAGGTGTACGACGCCACAACCGCCGGCATGCATTGGCAGATTCAGAAGGGGGGCGGGTTCCATTACAACAAGGCTGAACGTTTGGGGATTCCGCTTGAAGTTGCAGTAGTCATAGGTGCCGACCCTTACTTATTGATCGCGGCAATCACGTCGCTGCCCGAGGGCATAGACGAGATTTCCTTCTCAGGCCTCATGCGCCGAGCACCATGCAAGCTGGTTCGTTGCAAGACCATTGATCTTGAAGTTCCCGCCGAGGCAGAGATAGTTCTTGAAGGCGTTGTCCCACCTCGAGAGCGGCGCCTGGAAGGCCCGTTTGGTGATCACTTCGGCCATTATAGTCACGCTAGCGAATTCCCCGTTTTCCACGTCAAGCGCGTTACCCGAAGGCGGGCGCCCTTATATCTGTCAGCAACGGTTGGTAAGCCGCCCCAAGAAGATAAGCATATCGGTAACGCGGTGCAGGAAATGATCGGGCCGCTCATCAAGCTAATCCACCCTGAGATCAAGGACCTGTGGGCCTACTACGAAACTGGTTTCCATAACCTTTTGGTGATGTCGATGGATGAGCGTTACTACAAGGAATCAATGCGCACCGCGCTGGCATTGATGGGCACCGGACAGTTGTCGCTTACAAAGTGCGGTGTGTTGGTGGATGGCAACGTCAACGTTAGCGATTTTGATGCTGTGTTGCGGGAGATTCGTGACAACTTTGACCCTGCTAGTGATTTTCTATTGCTACCGGGAGTGCCTCAAGACACCCTCGATTTCACCAGTTTCAAGATGAACCTTGGTAGCAAGATGGTGCTCGACGCGACCTCGGGTGCGAAGCGCACGCTGCACGGGACGCCCGGTTCCGACGCAGCCGCGGTCGCTGACGCAGCCGGTGGCGACATCCCAAGTATTGAAGGCGATTTCTCGGGTCTGGTCGTCCCTGGATTCAGTTCAGCTGATTTCGGCGATGAAGCCATTAAGTCGGGGGCAAGGGATGAACAAAACAGTAAACCGGCAAGTCGTCTCCGCGTAGCAGATCCTTGTGAAATCGATTCCCGGATCCTCTCTCACATAACTCTTCAGGATTCTCTTCTTGTTGTTCAAGTTAAAGTTGGAGGGCGAGAGGTTGTCGAACGCCTCGTTCAAGCTCCTCTTGGCTCAGTCAAGATGGTCGCCGCAGTGAGCCCAGATGTGCCATTGGACAACCGAGATCTTTTACTCTGGGGAATCTTCACTCGCTTCGACTGCGCCCGCGACATTGTCTTTACCGAAGTGCAACGACGTGGTGCGTGGACCACCTGTCACGGTGTAATGGGAATCGATGCGACCTTCAAGCCCGGCTATCCCAAACCGTTAGATATGGACCCAGATATCGTTGAGAAGGTGGACAGACGATGGGCCGAATACGGGATAGACTAAGTGGTATGGGCAGCCCTGCAAGTATCGGCACGAGCGATTTACGTAATTTGACTGACCCGGCGCTCGAGCGAATCGTCGCCAAGTTGGAAACTGGTGAGCGGCTCGATCGTGTCGACGGACTTGCGATACTTAATTCGCAGGATTTGATCGGTGTCGGTCGTCTTGCCAACGCGGTTAAGGAAATGCGATCGGGCCCCTATGCCTTCTTCGTGCTGAATCGTCAGATTAACCCGACGAATATTTGCGTGATCTCGTGCAAGTTCTGTGATTTTGCGGCTAAAGCGGGCGACGATGATGCCTATGAAATGACAATGGGCGAGATCCTTGAAAAAGTCCGGGAGCCGATCCACGAGGTGCATCTGGTTGGGGGTTTGCACCCAACTTGGCCGTTTGAGTATTACGAAGAAATGCTTCGTGCCATTCGTCGTGCCAACCCGACGGTTCAGATCAAGGCGTTCACGGCTGTTGAAATCGAGTTTTTCTCTAAGCTTGCCAAGATTTCCATTGAGGACGTTCTCGATCGATTGGTTGCTGCTGGACTCGATACGATGCCAGGTGGTGGGGCAGAGGTTTTCTCGGACAGAGTCCATGATGCGTTGTACCGGGAGAAAATGGGTGCCGATCAGTGGCTTCAGATTCACCGAGTAGCACACTCCAAGGGAATTCGCACCAACGCAACATTGTTGTATGGTCACATCGAGACCCATGAGGAACGTGTAGAACACTTGATGTTGTTGCGCGATCTACAGGACGAAACCGGCGGCTTTTTGTCGTTTATCCCGCTCGAATTTCAGCTTGGTTATACGAACCTTGTAGCTCGCCAAGCCTCAGCCCTTGATGGCTTGAAAACAATCGCCGCTTCCCGCTTACTCCTCGACAACTTTCCGCATATCAAGGCTTACTGGGTCATGCTCGGCGAGGAGACGGCATCAATGGCGCTGCAATGGGGAGCTGATGACCTCGATGGGACCATCGGGGAGGAAAAAATTGCGCATGCTGCTCTCGCCTCGAGTCCGCTCGGCTTGACGGCACATAACATGCTGAAGTTGATGCGGGAGGCTGGACGCGTTCCGGTACAGCGTGACGCACGTTACCGTGCCCTAACATTGTTTCCACCGCCGCCAGCACCGACACACTGGTCGCAACGCGGTGCCCGGGACGTTACCGCGATGATCCCGTCGAAAATTGATCCGATGATTGCAGACACTGGCGCGGTGAGTCTTGAAAATGAGGAGCTTTACTCGTGGGACCTAGCTGGAATAAGCCCTGACCAATTGGCCGCGCGAGGAACGCTTGTCCGTGGAGATGCTCTTGCTGCTTACGATGCTGCAAGCTCAAGTTTGCCCACCGTGCCACCCGCGAGAGCCGAGAGCGAAGCTTCTCGATGAGTCGTCTGCGCATCGCCCACATTTCCTATTTGAACTCGGCCCCATTTTTTACCGGCATGGGAGACGAGATCTTTGAGATGGTCGAAATGGATCCACGGGCATTGGGCCAAGCAGCTGAGCAGGGTGAAGTTGATGCTGGTCTGATGTCAATCGTGGACACGTTCCGTAACCCGCAGTTCGAGCCGCTCGGAGATCTGGGTATAGCTCTTTACGGTGCTGCTCACTCGGTGTTGCTCTTCTCCAGTAAGCCGGTGCAAAAACTTAACGGTGCGACGATCGGTATTACCGGCGAGACGAGTACTTCGTATCCGCTGTTGCGATTGTTGCTCAATGGCTACTTCGGAGTGAATCCCGCCGCCTATGTTCGGAGACCGAACGGTCCGGAGGTTTCCGATGACGCGCTCCTTTTGATTGGGGATTCAGCCTTAAGGCGTGCCGCGCGGAGCGGGCAGGAGCCTGGCCTCCGTGACTACACTGCTGGCATATTGGAGCTTGAGGCTAGCCGCTTCGAGGAGCCCTACAGGCACGTGCTGGATCTCTCGGCGGCCTGGCGCGAGTGGCAAGGGAGGCCATTCGTCTTCGCTCGCTGGATGGTCCGCCGCGAAGTTGCGCGGGAAGATCGGATCACGCTGTTGGGGGCATTGCTATCCAGCTTTGATGCCAACATGCGCCGTCTAGAAAAATTAGCAGCAGATAATGCTGATCGTGCAGGTATCTCAGCTGATGCTGCGTATGCCTACCTCATGGGGTTCATTTACCGCTTCGGGGACCATGGAGAGGAAGCGATTGAAATTTTTCGAGAATTACTAGAGTCGACCCACTGGTGGGAAACGGCGCCACCCATAGCCCTCGAAAGTAAGGGGACATGAGCTCACCGGAGCTGGTGGAAAAGGCGCGTGATCGAGTACGGCTGGCACGGTCTGAAGGTGGGGAGAACGCCGTTCCCGGACTGGTGTTGGAGCGCCTACTGGATCCGGCGGCGACGAACGGAGTCGAATTAAAGACAATCGTCGACAAAGTTGATGCCGGTGGGCGTATAACTCCGGAAGAAGGCCTCTGGTTGCTGACCGATGCACCGCTACTGATGCTCGGCGAAATGGCACGAATATGGCAGCGACGGCACAATCCAGAACCGCGGGTGACATTCGTTATTGATACCAACCCGAATTACACAAACTTCTGTGACGCTGACTGCCTGTTTTGCGCTTTCTACCGGAAGCCCGGTGACACCGAAGAGGGCTATTCACACAGCGTCGACGAACTCATGGAACTTGTTGGTCGCTCTGTGGACCGGGGGGCAACCACAGTCCTGCTGCAAGGTGGTTTGCACGATGATTTGTCAATGGACTATTACCTCGACGTTATTCATGCCTTCGTTGAGCGTTACCCGGATGTGCATCCGCATCTGTGGTCGGCGCCCGAGATCGGTAAAATGCGCGAGGTTTCCGGTCTGACTTACAACGAGATTTTTGCCCAGCTATACGAAGCAGGACAACGAACTATGCCCGGTGGCGGCGCCGAGCTTCTATCTGATCGGGTACGTGCTCGCATTTCACCTAAAAAGCAAAGCTCAGCGGAGTGGCTCGACATCCACCGCGCAGCTCACGGCCAGGGCCTCAAGACCACTGGCACGATGATGTATGGCCACGTTGAACAGCCCCCCGACATTATCGAACATCTCGAATGTTTACGCGCCCTGCAAGACGATACCGGTGGTTTCACAGCCTTCATTCCCTGGTCTTATAAGCCCGGACATACACCCATGCAGAGGCAGTTCCCAGAGTACCCTGGTCCGACGGTTTACCTTCGGATGCTTGCCTTGTCCCGCGTGTATCTGGACAACTTCGCCCACGTTCAGGCGTCGTGGTTTTCCGACGGGAAAAAAGCAGGGCAGGCTGCTCTTCACTTTGGTTGCGATGATTTTGGTGGGACGTTGATTGAAGAAAATGTGCTCTACGAGGCTGATCACGACGTATCAACGACGCCCGACGAGACAATCGAGATCATTCGTGAGGCTGGCTTCACGCCCGCGCGCCGGCGAAACCCTCTTTACGATGTCGTCGAAACGTATTGAGACGCTCGCGTTACTGACGCTGCTGTTATTGATGGTGTTGGCCTGTACCTCGGAGACAACGATGACCGAAAATCCCCGGCCGCCTGAAGGTGCCGCGCGCGTTGTTGTTGAGACCAGTCTTGGCAGCTTCATTATCGGCTTGTACGAAGAGCAATCGCCGGTCACGGTCACGAATTTCCTGTCGTACGTCAACACTCAACACTTTGACCGTACGGTGTTCCACAGGGTGATCCCCGGGTTCATGATTCAGGGTGGAGGTTTTGTTCATCAAGGTAGTCAGTTTGTACGCAACGACGTTGATCCACCGATCATCTTGGAATCAAATAACGGCTTAAAGAATTACCGAGGTGCTGTTTCAATGGCCCGCACGCAGATGCCTGACAGCGCTTCAGACCAGTTTTTTATTAACCTGGATCACAACCAGTTCCTTGACCGCTCCGACATCGAGATTGGCTATGCGGTGTTCGGGGTAGTGCTGGAGGGCATGGACGTCGTTGACGCAATTGCTGCCGTCGATACCCATCGAATCCGGCCCTTTTCTGAACCGGCGACTCCAGTGGAAGATGTGTTGATCTTGTCGGTTCGTCTTCAGCGCTGACCCTGCTTCTGTAGAAATATCCTCTAGCGAGCTTCGAGCTCTTCTCGCAGAAATGCCACTGTTGCCGGCCAAGCTATTTCTGAGGCGGCCATATTGGCCCCGTCGCGGTCAGCTTGGGCTCTCAGGAAGCCGTGCCCGGCGCCTTCGTAGATGTTGGCTTCGTAAAGCTTACCTAGTCTGTCCATCTCAGCCTGAGCAGGCTCGATCGTTGCGTTGACTCGCTGGTCATCACCCCCGTAGAAACCCTGTATAGGAGCTTGTATACGGCGTAGAGATTCCTTCGATGGCGATGTTCCGTAGTAGACGACGGCGGCTCCCAGGTCATCACGAGTAGTTGCAAAGTTGAAACTCGCACTCCCCCCCCAGCAAAAACCGATGATGCCGAATCGTTGGGTAGCTGCTGGCAGCATTGTGGCGTACTCGACGCTCATGTTGATACGCCGGATCACTTCGGTGGGCTGCAACGAGCGCATTAAGCTCACCGCTGACTGTCGGTCGAGCGACGTTGAGCCTGCGTTGTTTGGTCCTTTTCCAGACAGCATGTCAGGAGCTATGGCAATGAACCCTTCTGCGGCAAGCTGGTCGGTGATACTACGCGCCCAATCATTGAGGCCGTAGATCTCGTGGATGACGATCACGCTGGGTGCGTTGTCGGAGCGCTCGGGATACACGACATAGGCTTCGATTTTGTCTCCTCGAGACTCGATAGTGACCCATTCGGTGTGTCGTGGTGAATTCGCGAGACGGGTCCTGGCGTCATCACCGGACGCAGGCAGAGCGACCTGAACGCCCAAGGTGGTTAGGTTTGTAATCATCGTCATTACAAAGAACAGGATGGCGTAGCGGGTGGCTGTCAACCCGGGCGAGGGCAGCATGGTTATGGTTATCTCCGGAATTTGATTAAGTCGAAAAACGCGACCAGGGAAGCTTGTCAAGACTTCAATTATAGAGAAGAGGCAGACGATCTTCGCCGAACTCCAGTATTATGAATCGCACCTGTACATTTGATGCGCTCAAGGGTTGGTAGCACACAAGGAACTCTGAGAAGTCTCTGTACTTTTGGCAATAACGCTCGTATTTTCGAGCCATTCGGTAAAGTGGATTTTCACCATGAATAATGACCTCTCCACTGGCGTGGCCGCACCCGATTTCACTACCACTACCGATACTGGCGAGATCGTCAGTCTCTCGGACCTGCGTGGTAAGAAGGTAGTGCTGTACTTCTACCCGAAGGACGATACGCCTGGCTGCACCAAGCAGGCCTGTGGGTTTCGCGACAGTTACGCGGACTTCGAGGCCCACGGAGCCTTGGTCTTTGGCGTCAGTCCGCAGGGTAAAGAGAGCCACGCTAGATTCCGTGCCAAGTACGACCTGCCGTTCACTCTTCTGGTGGACGAAGATCATGCGATTGCTGAGGCCTACGGAGTGTGGGGCGAGAAAAAGATGTATGGGCGCAGTTATATGGGAGTAACCCGCAGTCACTTTGTCATCGATGAAGCGGGCATAATCGTTGATGCGCAATCGAAGATCTCTCCAAAGGAGAGCCCGACCAAAGCTCTAGCGAGCGTTTCTGGCTAGTTTCCTAGCTGTTGCGCCGTTCATTGCGTGCCGAGCCAGGCACCCAAAGTTGCCCGGGTTGCTCAGTTGCCGGCCGATCGTCGTCAGACCAGGTCCAGCGGAGGCATGGTTTGGAGCAGCCCCTTGTTTACGGCACCTTCGTAAAGTTTCGTCAGGGCTTCGACCCCTATGTTGCCCATGTCTGTCGTGATGTCGTCAACGTACTGATCGATGAAGGTACGCAAGATGTCTTTATCAAGGCCACGTCCGTGGGTTGTCGCGAAGGCGAGAGCGGCCTCTGGATTGGCTCGGGCAGCCTCAATGCTGGCTTCAAACGCGGCCGCAAGTTTGCCGCAAAGTCCATCGCCAAGAGAGCGTTTCACTGCGACGACACCGAGAGGTACCGGCAGACCCCTGTCTTTGTGCCATGCTCGCGCTGGCTCGAAAATTGCGTGCAAGCCGTGATCGCGGTAGGTCAACTGTGCTTCATGGATAATCAAACCGGCGTCTACATAGCCTTTTGACACGGCGTCAATGATCGTGTCGAAACGCATTGGCACTGGTTCGAAGCTGTTTCCTGCGTAGGTTCGGAGTAGCAAGTAGGCGGTGGTTAGCAAACCTGGGACGGCGACCCGCATACCGGAAATGGCGGCCGCTCCCTGCTTTTGGGTTGGTTCCCGACTGACTACGAGTGGTCCATAGTTTTCGCCGAAACTTGCACCAGCACGTAGCAGTCGATACTCGGATGCAACCGATGGATACGTACCGGCCGACAAGGCGGTTAGATCTAGTCGTGCCTCCATAGCCCATTCATTAAGCGTCTCTATGTCGTCAAAGATGCATTCGACATGGATGCCTTCGAGATTGACTGTGCCGCTCGCCAGCCCCCAGGCCATGAAGGCGTCATCAGGGTCGGCACTTTGGCCGATCATTACCGTTGGGATATTTGTAGTGTGGCTCAATATTGTGGGCCCCTGATCTAGATGGGTGTCAAAAGGGTCTAGCTTTTGCCAATCCCGGCGATTGGCACTCAGTGAATGGACGTGTAGTTTAGCTTTTCCATGAGCAACGATCTTCTAGTTTGGCGGGACCAATTCCCGATATTGTCGCGCACGACCTATCTCATCTCTAATTCGTTAGGGGCTATGCCGCGTGGTGTGCCTGAGGCATTGGGTAATTACACAGACGACTGGGCCAACGAGGGTGTCAGATCCTGGGAAACTCGTGACTGGTTGAATCTGCCGTTGAAAGTCGGTAATCAGGTCGCCTCGCTGCTCGGAGCTCCGGCAGGGAGTGTCTCGACCCACGCTAACGTCACCCTGGCTTCGGCAGTCGCGGCCTCGTGCTTCGATTTCTCTGGCAAACGGAACAAGATCGTATGTTCGTCACTCAACTTTCCATCATTAATCTATCTATATCGACAGCAAGAGAGACGGGGAGCAAGGTTACACCTTGTGGATTCTCCCGACGGTGTGCACGTGTCACTAGAAGCGTTGCTTGAGGCCATCGATGAGCGCACCGTCCTCGTACCAATCTCCCATATCATATTCAAGAGCGCCTTTATCCAGGACGCCCAAGCTGTTGTCCAGCGTGCCCACGAAGTTGGGGCTAAGGTGGTGCTCGATGTTTACCAGTCCGCCGGGGTAGTCCCTATCGATGTGACCCGTTTGGAAGTCGACTTCGTTGTCGGCGGAACACTGAAGTGGCTCTGTGGGGGCCCGGGGGTTTCCTTCCTTTATGTAAAGCCCGAGTTTGCTGACACCCTTGAGCCGACACTTACGGGCTGGATGTCTCACACTAAACCGTTTGCCTTCGACCCGAGCCCCATCGAACGGAGCACAGGCGCCGGGCGATTCATGAACGGCACCCCTGCGATCCCGGCGTTATTTGCCTGCGGTCCGGGCCTCAAAATTGTCAACGAGATTGGGGTGGAGGCAATTCGTGCGAACTCGATCCGGCAGACAAAGTACCTGATCGACGCTTCCGATAAGCAGGGCTGGAAGGTTAATACCCCACGGGATGATGGAACACGCGGTGGTACCGTTTCAATCATGGTTCCTGACTGTGAAAATGTTAGTCGTGAACTTCTAGCACGAGATATCTTGATCGACTTCCGGCCAGGCGCCGGGATCCGTTTGTCGCCACACTTTTACACTACCAACGGCGAAATGGATCACGCGATTGAGACGATTGCTGAGATTGTTGCAGGCTAGGGTCGGGTTGGCTCAGTAGCCGCGCCTACGATCCACCTCGTTCAACAGGGGATCACCTGCCACGTACCGCCGGTAGTTTTTGGCGAACTCGTCGGCTATAACTTCGATCTCGCTGGGAGCGGCAATGTGCGGTGTGATCCAGGCACGGGATTGATCCCACAACGGGTGGTCTTCCGGAAGTGGCTCGGCAGTGAACACGTCGAGCACTGCGGCGCCTAAGTGGCCATTTTCAAGAGCCTCAAGCAAGGCATCTTCGTCGATTAGCTCGCCTCGAGAAATATTAATAAGAATGGTGCCTTTAGGTAAGGCATCGAGAGCCCTTTGATCAATCATTCCAACAGTTTCGACGGTCTTGGGCGCGGCGATTACTAATACATCACATGCTGGCAGCATGTTGCGCCAGTTCCTGGCAGAGAAGACATCGTCGATGCCTGGGACCGCGAGGCCGGAATGGCTAACGCCGAGGACACGCGCGCCAAGCGCTGTCAGTGCGTTCGCCGTTGGAAGGCCAAGCGAACCGAGGCCGATAATTCCGACCGTGCGATCTGCCAACAGCGGCCGATTGTTTCGATCCCACTCGTGCGACCTTTGCTTCTCGCGATAAGTGTGTATCCCGATGAGATGGTGTAACAGGTAGCCGATTACGTACTCGGAGATCTGTATACCGAATCGGCCAAGAGAACGAGTCACAATAACTGCAGCAGAGAGCTCTGTGCTCTCCAGGAAATGATCTACGCCGGCGCCGGTGACCTGAACCCAACGAAGAGCTGGCATACTCGTTAGGGTTCTGGGTGGAACCTTCCATGCGAGTAAGATTTCTGCTGAGCTTATGGCATCGGCTATCACGGATGTGGCGTGGTTTGCCACTGGCCCAGAATCCAGAGCACCAAGCACCGCTTCGCCGGTTTCATGCGTCGCTGCGTTGATTACCTCGATTGGGGTATCAGGCAAACGTTCCCGGAGGGCATCACGATAGGTATCACCCTGGGTATGCCATACGCAAACTCGTGGGATTTTGTTCATTTGCAATAAGTCCTGACCGATGATGCATTATCTCTCGTTACGATAGTCTATGAGTCTTTGATACGTCTGAACGCGGCAGGGAAAATATTTACTCTTGGGCCTCCAGGTCGATGAAGTGGGTAGAGCGTAGAAACAAAGACGTTGTTGTCATTGATTTGATGGGCGAGTTCAAACCTGAGCCCAGAGACGTTCAACTACGTTCGATCATTCTCGATTTGTTGGACCGCGATGAAAAGAAGATCCTCCTTAACTTCGACAAAATGTCCTATATGGATAGTGTTGCCATTGGCGAACTCGTTGCTAGTTACACCACGGCTTCTACCCATGAAGCCGAGCTTAAGCTCCTTAACCTGCCCCGGCAGATTCACGACTTGCTCGACTCCACACAGCTCATTAGTGTGTTTGAGTATTTCAGTGACGAAGCCAAGGCTGTCGAGAGCTTCAACACGCCGGCAACCCACTGAACGAAGCTATTCTCAGATCACGCTGGCGCCCAAAGGTGGCTTTGTCAGAAGTTGAAGCGGATGCCCGCAGCAAGCCAAAATCCACCGAGATCGAGCGACGAGAGTTCGCGGGACGCCTTTTCATTCAGTTGGTCGACTAAAGTTGCAACAACATTTGCTTTGGCGACCACGTATTTAACATCGACATTGAAGTTGGCGGGGCCAAACTGCCACTCCACACCGCCAGCCCCGTGAAACCCTAACGCCGGATTAACGTTTACGGCTGTTGCGAAGCCAGTGGTTGCGAGTTCCGCTGCGATCGACTCGTCGACGTTAAATCTGTTCAGATATACGCCGATTCCACCTCCAGCATAGGGCTTCGCGCCGCCAAACCTCCAAAGTTGGACCCGTAAGGTCGCGCGGAGCGGGAACATTGACAGATGACCTAAGGGCAGGTGGCTGTCAGGCTTCGCACTCATGATGAGACGGCCGGTCTCGGTTTCAAGCTCTAAATCAGCGATGAGCCGACGTACCGAGAACACCGTGAACCCCAAACCTGAGTCAAGGTTTTCCTGGCCGAGCCTGCTTAAGATTCCACGCCCACCGTACGACCACCCAGAACTCCAGCTGGTACCGGAGTCCTGCAATTCAGGAGGTTGTGGTTCTTGGTGCCTATTGGGCACCGCTTTATCAGTACCTGATAATTGGGCTGCATGAGCCTTGGGTGTTGCTACCGCCGTCCACATGCTCATGGCAAGCAGGCAGAGAAATGCCTGGCTTACCACTTTTGTTGCTCTATGATTCATGCCCCCTCCGTTGGCAGATGACGTGGAGCGCGGCCTTACCACTTGTTTTCATTGCCAGGGGAGGTGGGTGGACGCCTGACACTAAGGATTGTAACAAGTTTCATGCCGCCTCTAATGGTCTATTGTCAGGTCTTCCAAGCTGGCCCTCGAAGAATTGTGTGCGCTCTGGAGGCAAAGGCGATAGCATCAGTTGAGCTGTCGCCCCGTAACTTTTCGACGAAACGTCGTAGCTACGTATGCATGAGTATCGCGTCAGGCCCACGCCACCGTTTAGCTTTGAGCTGACGGCGTCTTTCTTGTCACCTGGTCCCACGGACCAAGTCGATGTTTTCGACGGCAAGCGATACATGCGGTTACTTGAATTGGACAGCGCGTCGCGCCTCGCCCTTGTTAGCAGCCTTGGGTCGGAACAGCGCCCGGAACTGATTATCACTCTGATGAACGGCACGGAAAAAGACGAGCGTCCGACTGGGCGGGTTCTGAATCGCATGCTAGGGCTGGATTTCGATCTCGCGCCCTTCTACGAGCTGTGTCAGCGTGACCAACAGCTCTACGCTCTCAGTCGTGATCACTATGGTCTCAAGCCGATACAACGTTTGCGGCCGTTCGAGTCGCTGGCGTTAGCGATCGCCAGCGAGGGGCAAAAAAAGCACATGCTCCGTGCGACCCTACAATCGATAGCCACGGTTCACTCCTACAAGGTTGCTTGTGCAGGGGAAATATTTTATTCGTTTCCAAACGTTGCTACCTTTGCTGGGCAAGAGGTAAAGGACCTCACTCACGAACCGGTAGATATTATCCAGGCTGAGCAGCTACGCAATCTCGCGGCGTTGGTAACTCAAGGTGACATCGACCTGAAGGCTCTTCGCCGCCGGCCCACTGACGAGCTTCTTGCTACATTAGAGTCGATCAGTGGTGTCAACGCGTTGGGTGCACAGTTAACGGTTCTTTATGGTTACGGTCGCTTGGAGTGTTTTCCGGTCGCCGATACGCTATTGCAGCGCTGGATTGCTCGAAATGTTTATAACAGTGACAAGGTTGATCTCTCGGTGATCGAGGCATGGGCTGAGCAATGGGAAAATCTGCGTGGCCTGGTCGCGTTGTACATTTACGCTGAATTGGTGAAGAACGGCGAACTCTAGCGGAGATTATCAGCCTAAAATCTTAGGCTTCCAAATTATATGGTCACGAGAGCTAAACCTAAGGATGATCGCTACCGGCTACCGGCCGCGGCCGAGCGCCGTAGTCGCAAGCTTGCCGAAGAACGCTTTGGTCGTTACCTCAGCGAACATGATCTGAAGCTGACACCGGAACGTCGAGAGATCCTCCAGGAGTTCTATCGTATCCACGAACACATCGAAGCGGACGAACTGATGTTTCACTTGCGTCGTGCTGGAGTGCGCGTGTCGCGGGCCACGATCTATCGGACGCTTGACCTTCTAGTCCAAGCGGGGTTGGCGCGCCGTATCAGCCTGGGCAAGGATCACTCTTATTACGAACACATTCTCGGCCGTGAAGCACACGAGCACATGATTTGCCTCGGTTGCGATCGCATCATCGAATGGCTTGACGCGGAGCTTACCCGAGTGGTGTTCCGTAACTGTGCTGAGCAAAGCTTTTCGCCCGCTCGCCACAGCTTGCAGGTGTTCGGCTATTGTCAGGATTGTTCCAAGACCAGCGAAGCCCACAAGGCTCTGGAGTTGGGTGAAGATGCCAACCTGTCGTCTGGCGATTGACGACTGAGGAGGTGCTGCGTTGCTCAGCGTGTAAGCGGGCAGAAGTGTTTGACCCTTTTTCTCCTCGATGCACCAATTGTGGCGAAGCCCTGGAATTCTCACTTGCAACGTCAGAGACGTCTTCAGTGTTGCCTAAGGGCAAATCTCGAATGCCAGACTTTGGCACTGAAGAGGGGATGTGGCGCTATCGAGCGTTGCTTCCCAAGACTGACCGGGAGCTGGTCAAGCGACGTGTGTTCATGGGAGAGGGAGGAACCCCTTGCCTGCGTGCTCGGCGCATTGAACAGGATTTAGGATGTCGAGAAGTATGGCTTAAGGACGAAACTTGCAACCCCACTGGCTCGTTCAAGGACCGTGGAACCGCCTTAGGGGTAGCGGTATTGGCACGTCTAGGGTTTTCCGCTCTGGGAACGGTAAGCACCGGCAATATGGCGAAATCCGTAGCTGCCTATGCTGCAAGGGCAGGCATGGAAGCCACGATTTGGGTCGGAGCTTCCACCCCGATTCAGAAGCTTGCTCCGGTTGCAGTCCACGGTGCTTTGCTCCTCCGGATCGATGCACCCTACGGGGAGATCTATAACGCCAGTATTGAGTGGAGCCGTCGCACCAACGTACCGTTCATTAATTCCGATTCGGCGCTCCGGGTGGAGGGTCAAAAAACCATCGCCTACGAGATCGCCGAGCAGCTCGGCGGCCATGCTCCTGATTGGCTTATTGTGCCTACCAGTAGCGGCGGCAACTTCTCTGCCATAGCTAAGGGTTTGCAAGAGGCAGCGGACGGCGGGTGGCTTGGTGGCCAGTGTCGGTTGGTAGCAGTTCAGGCGGCTGAATGCGCGCCGATTGCCAGAGGTTGGAAGGAAGGATCGAACAAGCCAATCGAAGTCCCGCCGTCAACCACCATTGCGGGAGCCATTTCGAATCCTGCCCCACCTAGTGGGGCGCGGGTATTGCGCTGGTTGCGTCAGACCAACGGGTGCGCAATTGCCGTGTCCGACCCGGATATCGAAGCCGCACAGTTCCGGTTCGCCTCGAAATCGGGGCGTTTTGTGCAACCTGCTTCGGCGGCCTGTCTTGCTGCACTTGAGCGTCTGCGGAACGAAAACGTTGTGAAGCGCGAAGACTCAGTGGTTTTGTTGTTGACTGGTTCCGGAAGCAACGCGCCTCCAGTATCCATCGAAGTTGCAGAGCCTTGCTCGCTGACTGAAGTCATGGCGGAACTCGACTAAGTAGCAAGCCCCTGCTGCGAGTTGTTTGCCGCTTATTCTGCCTTGCACCCTCGGAGCGCCCGTGTTTGCATCGTTCTATGGGCGAGAAGCCAGCCATCAACAATCTTGAACGGAGCTTGGCGGTTCTGGTTGTCGCCATGTTCGCTGTGGCTTGTCAGGATATGGATCGGCTTGAGCCGGATCTCGTCGTTGTTGCTTCCGACTCCGATGGCCGGGGAACAATTCTGGACATGACGACGGCCCCCGACTACGGCAGTGGAGCACGGCTGACTGAAGAAATTGCTCAGCGAAGGGTCCGCGAGATTACGGGTGCCCGTGGCAAGGACCGCCTTGAGCTCGCGACCACGTTCCTCCGCGAATATCCGATGGCCAAAGTTATCGGGAAGCTCCACGAGCTGATGGGCGATGCTTACGCTGAACTTGCGGAGCCTGAATTGGCGGCAGAAGCGTGGGAGAAGGCACTGGAGACATCCCAGCCACCAAACGACATTCTGGGCCTACCGCAAATGAACATAGATCTTCCTTATCAGATTGGTTGGGCGCACACTGAAGCTGGTAACCCGATAATCGGCGCGGAATGGCTTACTCGAGCGACTTTTATTAGTGACAAAGTGCAACTTGAGCAGGGCCTGCGATTTGTCTACGCGGAGCTTGGCTCTCCGGGCGTTGGTTTTGATGAATGGTTTTCAACAAACCGACTGAATACTGCTGTGCAAGCCCCAGATTTCGAACTTCCCGGTTACGGTTTTGACTCTTTGCGTTTGTCGGATGTCGATGCGAGCCTCACGCTAATTAACTTTTGGACACCGACGTGACCAGCCTGTCGTGAGGAGTTTCCTCACCTCGATGCCCTATATCGGGAGTTTAAAGATGATGGTTTTTCCGTCGTTGCCGTCGATGTCCGTGACGACCGGCCGGGCACAGACGCTTTCTACAAGGAATTCGGCTTCGAAATTCCTAACGTTTTTGACACCCAAAACGTTGCGGTGGCTCGATATGGGGTTAGTGCAACACCAACGACCTACCTGGTTGATGAGGACGGTCGTATTCTTTGGCGGCGCTACGGATACTTGCCGGGTGAAGAGATTCGGCTTAGAGAGCAGGTCGAGGTTCTGTTGGACCATTGAGGAGAAAACGCGGCAAGTGGACAAAAAAGTGGCTCGGGTGCTCGCCACGATCGGCCTCCCAACGAAAATCTCCGCTTCTCCTCCAGCTGCGTGCTTCGAGTGCCAATTTCGCCATTTCGCCCAGACCAGATGGGTAGCAAAACGATGAAATCTTCTTGCTCGACCCTGGCGATGGGCATGTTATGTGTCGTCGGTTCCGGAGGCTTTACTCCGGTCTCTACGATGGGCGTGGCGGCTTATCCTTCCCAGGAGAATGTGCAACTAACGGCCGACAGACTTCCTCTTGGACTTCCTGCTGACCTTAACGCTGCTTCTACAATTCTTCAGGCGGAAGATCGTCGCGACCTTACCGAAGCATTACTGCGGTTATCCGAGTCACCAGAACCGCTGGTCCGCGGGCGTACGGCCTTGGCGATTGGCCGGGTTGGTCTGCCGGCGGGTTACCTTCGATTGATAGAGATGGCCAGGGACCCAGTACCCTCGGTACGGGCACTAGCGGCGTTCGGCCTGGGTTTGCTCGAGCTTGACCTCGAACCAACACTGAGCGTTGCCACCCGGACCCGAATAGCTCAGCGTCTCGTTACGTTGCTGAACGACCCCGAGTACTTGGTGGTCGTCCAGGCCTTATGGGCATTAGGTATTCAGAAAGATCGTTCGGCGATGCCAGCGATCGCGCTGATTCTAGAAGATACATCCCGCCCGCCACATGTGCTCGAGGCAGCTCTCGGAGCTTGGTGGCGGCTCCCGGGTGCTTCAGCCCAAATCGCGGTTCCACATCTAGCATCGGAGGAAGGGTCGGTAAGGTTAGCGGCCGCCACAACTTTATGGCGCCTCGCCGACCCGGATGCTATGCCGGCACTGGCCAAAGCTTTAGAGGATCCAAATCCCTTAGTTCGCATTGCGGCGATGAGGGGTCTCTATGACGCTCCTGTAGGAGTAGCAAATCGGTTCTTAACCACGTTCCTTGACGACGATGATTGGCGTGTGGTTTGCGCAGCACTGAACTGGATTATCGCCTTGTGGCAAAGGGAAGCTGAAGTAGATGATCAGGTGTTCACGGCTGTTCTAAGAGCGTCAGCGAATCGCGATCGCCATGTGCAACGCCTGGCCCTGAAAACACTTGCCTGGTCTCCGGGAAGGTTTTCGGTCCCGGAAGACCGTGTCGTTATGGACATTCATAGCGATGATGCTGCCAAGCGTTCGTCGGCGGTTTCGGCGCTTTCCGTGGCTGGTGGAAGCCTGGCTGAGAAGGGTCTTGATGCAGTACGCGATGTTTACGGTATTGAGGCATCCCCAGGGGGATCTGGTCCCTATAAAGTTCCCGCCATTCTTAATGCTGCTCCTTTGGAGGCCGCTGAAGTAGTTCGAGCCCTAGTTGCTGCTGGTGATGCTGATGCCGATGGTTGGTTCTCGATCCTGGCTACTTACGGGCCGGAAGCAGCTCGTGCGGAAGCACTTCGGCAGATTGAGAAATTTGATCCGGAGCAAGCGGGAATAGCAGCCGAGCAACTCCTACGGGATGGAAGCCCAGTTCTGCAGGCAGTGGCAGGCGAGGTTATTGCTCGGTTGTGGGCGGCCAGTGCGCTTCTGGGAGAAGGTTCACAGGCGCGATGGACCAACGCGATATGGGATGCTCAGCGTGATCTAGCGGGCACGGGTTCACTTGAACCACGTTTGATTTTGCTTGGCGCCGCGCACAGCATTGACCCCTCGACGATGCGCTTACGTGCGTCGGCTTTGCTTCCCGACCCCGACCGTAATGTCCGCCTTTGGTCCTTACGAAATGCGCCCCCTGAGGCGGGCTCAAGGGCTGAAGAGTTAATGAAACAAGCTGCCGGGCCGGTCGATACCGGACGCACACTGGCCGACTACCGGAAACTTGCCGAAGGTTTGCTTGTCTTGCAGCAGGCGCCGCCACGGTTGGTAGTTGAAACATCGCGCGGTGCGATCGTTTGGGAACTTCAATCAGCCTGGGCGCCGCTTACTGTGCACGCCTACCTAGAGTGGGTAGAAGAAGGCTTTTTCAGCGACATGGTGTTCCACCGAGTAGTGCCCGGTTTCGTTATTCAGGCGGGCGACCCGACGGCCGTGGGATATGGAGGGGCCCCGGGGAGTCTGAGGAGCGAAGAAACCCCGATCCCGTATACCCGTGGGACGGTTGGGCTAGCTCTCGCTGGCCGGGATACCGGGGGTAGTCAATTCTTCATTGTCCATTCCATGGAACCGCACCTGACGGGTATCCACCCTGTTCTCGGTCACGTCGTCGAGGGGCGCCGAATCGTCGACCGTATTCAGCCAGGAGATTCTTTGCGCATTAGACTGGCGTCAGGCCAGGCTCAATGAGCAGCCTCCTATGAGTGCCCAGGCTACAATCGCGGACATTGTGAAGTTGACCGTCGATTTGATTGGTTGGTTTGCCGCGGGCGCAGTCCTTGTGGCCTATGCTCTCGTTTCCACGGGGAGAGTAAGAGCAGCCTCGTACACTTATCAGAGCCTTAATTTCCTCGGTGGTTTGGCACTGGCTGTAAACACGTTTTATTACATGGCGTATCCGTCGACGGCGCTTAATATCGTGTGGGCCCTAGTTGCCGTGTACGCGATCTGGCAGTTACGGGTTGCGAAAAGCCAGATTGGTCCTCCACGGACTCCTTGATGATGACGCTTTCTGTCCAGGCTCGTTTATGAGAACACGGATCGATTCACTCGGTTGTCGCTTGAACATCGGGGAGGCTGAGCATCTCGCGCGTGTTCTTGCTGGCAACGGGCACCGTATCGTTGGGCCCGGTGAGGCTGCTGACTTGATGATCTTGAACACCTGTGCGGTGACTCATGTGGCGGCTCGTAAGTCGCGCAAGCTTATCCGCCATTGGCGACGAATAAATCCGACGGCCGCGATCGTCGTGACCGGATGCTATGCGGAGCTGTCGCCCGACGAAGTTGCGGCGTTAGGTGTAGACCTAGTGGTTGGCAACCAGCATAAAGATGAGTTGCCAAGTGTCTTGAAAGAAGCGGGGATTCTTAACGACGCTCAAGTTTTGCCGTCACCTGACGCGTTCCCCTTGCAGTCTGATGACGCGTTGCAAGCGAACTGGAACGGAAGAACCCGTGCTTTCGTCAAGGTACAAGATGGCTGCGACAACCGGTGCACATTCTGCATTGTTTCGATAGCCCGGGGCAGGAGTCGAAGCAGGTCTGTTGGCGAGATCGTCGCGGAGATCCAGGATCTGGTGCAAGCAGGTTATCGTGAGGCTGTCCTCAGCGGTGTGCACCTCGGGAGCTATGGCCATGATCAAAACAGCCAGGAGGGACTCCTATGCTTGGTGCGCTCTATACTCCATGAAACAACCATCGCAAGGTTACGGCTATCTTCGCTCGAGCCTTGGGATCTCGGCCCCAAGTTTTTTTCCCTCTGGGAGGAAGAGCCAAGACTTCTTCCACACGTGCATCTTCCGCTACAGAGTGGATGCAACGATACGCTACGTCGCATGGCCCGACGGACGGATCAAACTTCTTTTCGCACCTTAGTGTGTCAGGCAAGGGAGGTTGTCCCTGAAATATCGATCACAACCGACATTATCGTTGGGTTCCCTGGCGAGAGTGATATGGAATTCGAAACCTCCCTTGGTTTCGTTGAGGAAATGGAATTCGCGAAGTTGCACGTGTTTCGATATTCACCTCGGGAAGGCACCGCGGCGGCAATGATGCCGGGGCAGGTATTGCCTCCTGTCGTTCAGGAACGCAGTAATCGAATGCAGGCGTTGGGTGCTGTTTGCGAGGCTGATTTTAAAGCACGGTTCATTGGTCGGACTGTCCCGGTGTTATGGGAGTCAGCGGAGCCAAGGCCGGAATGTGTTCGGTGGAGTGGACTAACCGGAAGTTACATTAGAGTTGTGACCGAAACTGGCAAAGACATTGACCTGACCAACAAAGTCACAGAAACGACCTTGGTTGGAGAATTTCCTGGTGCCGTGTTCGGAGAGGCACAGATCAGACAACGGCTTAAAGAACGTGCAGTCTGATTTCCACAAAGCTGCCCGAGACTGCTGCATGGTCGGTGTCGGACTGGCTCGGCGAGTACACGAACTTGTGGAGCACGTGCATGAAGTTTTTGCGGATTACTTTGGTGATTCTCGGAGCGATTGCCCTTGCCATTGGTGCGTGGAGACCAGTTGCGGTCAAGGCAGGTAGCCCACAGCAGCGTCAGCACCCTGTGGGTGGCGTGTTGCAGTTCAAAGGCGAACCACTCGACCTTGGTGATGCTGCGCCTCGGGTCGGAGAGCTGATCGCTAACGTTGAATTTGTTGACATTGGTGGTGACAGAAAAAACCTCTCCGAGATAATGGGTGACAGTGGCTTAGTTGTAGTGGTTCGTGACGTGTTTTGTCCTGTGTCACGGAAGTACGGCACCCGCCTGGGGCATATTGAAGACGAATACCGTGACAAAGGTTTTGGCTTCCTCTATGTGAATGTCAATAAGGCAGACACGCCTGAAGTGGTTAAGGATGAGATTGACGCTTATGGGTTCGAAGCACCCTACGTACTTGATCCTGGTGCGCCGATTGCCTACGTGCTTGAGGCCACCACGTCGCCGGAAGTATTTGTGCTTGATGCTACCCGGATCTTGCGCTACCGGGGCGCCGTTGATGACCAGTATGGCATCGGTTTCACAAAGGTGACTCCGAGGAAAAACTACATGGTTGATGCACTCAATGCCGTCGAAGCGGGTACTGAGGTGGAATCGAAGGGAACTATCGCTCCGGGATGTTACCTGAGCCTTTCGGGAGGTTGGCCCGGTGGCAAGTAATCGGGACCCTATCGACTAGCGACACCATCAAGCTACCGATTCTCAAATTTCGTCTTCAGTTCGCCAAGGGAAGCCGATACACAGCTGCTTCATCAGCGTTCCGTACTAAGAGGTACGGCCCATAAAGTGCGAAATTGTTCCAAGTCTTTCCCGATAAGGCCTCGAAGCTTCCTAGAACGTTATCGCGACGCTCGGGCGTAGCTTCAACTAGAAACACTTCACCGTCTTCGCTGAGCACGATTAGAAGGTCGTGGGACCGTAGAATCTGCCCGTGGTGGTAGCGGCCATGCTTCCACACGCGTTTGCCGGTTTCGAGGTCGACGCACTCGAGAATGCCATCAGAAAGACCATATATATACCCATCGTAGATTGTTACGTTGGTGAACTTCGTGCGTAGCACGCGACTGTTAGCCCACACTTCCTTCACCGACATTTTGCCTCGAGGTTGCGCCGTTAGTTCGAAGAGAGCGCCACCGAGACCATATCCCTTGGAAACGAAAACACGGTTTGGAGGAACCGGTACGGCTTGTGAGACGTTCGGATCGGCGTTACTTGCGCCTGGTCGAGGTGCCTGCCAAAGAACCTCTCCGCTTTCCAAGTAGTGTCCGCTAGCGGTTGCCTCGCTCACAATCAAAACCTGCTCGACCCCAGCCAACGTGGCGATTGCTGGTGAGCTGTAGCTAATTTGTTGGTTGCCGCCTTCCCATATCTTCTCGCCATTTTTCTTATCAAAGGCAACCAGAGTTACCAGACGGCCGTCGGGGAGGCCACCCGCCGGAACGATGACTAATGGTCCTGCTATTAACGGCGAGTTAGCGCGACCGTAGGAGACAGTAGCAAGCTCCTGTTTCGGTGATATTCCGTACTCTGCTGGTAGATTGTGTTGCCACAGCAGCCTCCCGTTAGCTCCGTCGAGTGCCAAGAGGGTCCCGTTAGTTGTTAGGGCGTAGACGATTCCCTCGTGCACGGTTGGTGTGGCGCGTGGCCCGGTACCGGCTATGATGCTCTCGAAACGGTTTTCAATCGTGAAGCTCCACACAAGGGCACCGGTTTTGATTTCGTAGCAGGTGATCAATTCGGCCTTGCCACGTTGCTCCTGGGTCACAGCGTAGCCGTTGACTACCGCGAAGCTTGACCATCCAGCACCAATCGGTTGCCGCCACATCATCTCGGGCGTTTCACTCTCCCAATCACGGCTCAAGACTACCGAATCTACTGAGAGATCTCGGGATGGGCCCAGAAACTGGGGAAAGTCCCATGGGGTGGTTGTCTTAAGGTCAATGCCGCCCATCGGCTCGGCAGAAGGAACCTCGAGAGCATGGTCAGAGGCGTCAGCGAATCGCCACACGAAGTGGGGCGCCATTTCTCCGCCAACGCTGTCGATTCGGAACAGCGTGAAGAAAACAACAACCAAACCGACTAAAGCTAACGGAACACCAAGGCGTAATTTCCTATCGAACGCTCCAAAAAAGGCAAACCAAATTCCCGATGTGAGAGCGCAGATGATTAAAAGGGCAAAAGTTATGACGTTCGTTGCCCCCCGATCGCCAAGCACAGGGCGGTCGAGGGTCGGTGCTTGGCTCATTTGCAACCAGGTTGCAAGGATGAGGCAAACCACGAATAGGACCCAGATGCTGCGTGGGAATAACAATCGGTTACAGTTCTTTTCGCTCACACGAACAGGTTAGGGGAGCGAAAGGTGATCATCTAGTCGATGGTGACCAGATCTTAGGTGGACTCTCGTAATATGCCGCAGGCAATAGGAGAATCCCTTCCATAAATTAGTTACCCAACAAGCCTGTTGAAGTAGCCAGGGGCAAATTCACGTATAACAAAAGTTATTGTGGAGGCTCAATTACAACGCGATAGCGAAGTACCTGGGGAAATGGTTGAGCGATTACGGTGTAGAGCCGACCATCGGTATCTGTGGCCCACGGCCCACCGATATCCGGCACGGGGCTGCCGGGGGTTTCGAGTGAGTATAGAAATCGTCCTTCAGGATCGAACAGGTCAATTGAGGAACTCCATTGGATTGCTGGACGCTGTTGGGGTGGGAGTTCGACGTATGCATTTGGATCGTCGACATTAGTGGGCCATGAGGCGACCACAATCCAGTGGCCAGTAGGCAAAACGATGGGTGCGCCGAGTCCGCCGAACGAAATGGCAGCGAACTGTGTGCCACGGGCGGCGAAACCAGGGCGGCGCAAGTATTTGACAGGCCGAGTCACCCGGCGCTGCAACTTGCCGGCGTCATCGTATTCTCGCAGCAGATAACGTTCCCAAGTGCCAACCAAAATCCGATCGTCTACGAAGTAGTGACTCAGCTGTAAGACAAGGCCGGGCGGTATAGGCATAAGCGGGTCCGTACCGATTCGAAAGTTATGGGTAACTCGCGGTTCATCTCCCAGTTCGACGATGATGTACGCGTTAGTTGCACTGCTGAAGACATCGTCAGCAAGCAAGGCGACGCGGTTTGGCGGTAAGAAACCACCCATGAAAGTCTTTCCAATACCAAGCTCAGCCAGTTCGACGTTGCCGCTTAACGTGCCGTTCGTCTTCCAGGCATCGAGCCGGGTACCTTCCTGGTTGACAAGGTAGATAGTTTTGTCTCCGTCGTACGCCGCACCGCGTACCGCACTGAATTCCCCCGGACCCTTTCCCTCTCGACCGGCCCGCCAGAGAATCGTTCCCTCGGGATCCATACCGACCAGTTCGTGGCGATGGTTGTCATAGATATAGACATTGCTATTAGCGTCGACGATTGCCGCGGCAATACCTTCAATTTGGGTCTCCGGTCCTCCGAATAAACCGTCGGGTTCGAACCGAAGCGGTGGAACAGGTGCATCATCCCAAATACCGGAGTTGGGGTTGCGAACGGTAATGACACTGCCAAACTTCTCAATCGTTCCCGCCCACCGAAACTCTTGTGAATCGCCGGAGTTAGAAGGTGTCGAGATTTCTGGCGCACAGGCGGTAGCCAGCAGGCCCAGAAGAAGAGTGACTGCCCGCGTGGTGTTCACCGCTGGACAGGTGCTGCGAGCACCTCAATATTTGTTTCCAACGACGTTTCCTGTGCCGCTCCAGGATCGTCGATGTCGAGGCGCAGGCGAAAGGTGCCTGGTGACAAGGGAGGGAGAATGAAAGCTCCCCGATGGATTCCGTCGGGATCCCCATCAAGAGGCGTGTAGAAAATCTTCACACCATCGACCAGTGCCGATTCGGTGCTGTCGATTGCCTGGATAAAACCACTCACAGACGGAGTAACACCGTTGTACACCTCGAGGAACGCGGACACGACGCGCCGTGCTGGGACCCGGCCGTTGACAACAGGCCGGGCTTTGTTGGCGCCATCAGTTTCAATCAGTAGCAAATCGCTCGTGTGCCATTCCGCGAACTCGTCTTCTGGGATTTCGACGAACATACGTGCAGACCCAACGCGCCCGGTTGTTTCGTCGAGGACCATCACACGGATGTCGTACTCGTCCGGTGGGAGCATCCATTCCATTCGGTATACGAGTAGCTCACCACGAGGCAAGCTGTTGATCTGTGACATTCCGGCAAGAGCATTGAGTTGCATAGCCGATGACCGTCGTAATCGTCGCTGTAACCCGCCGTGGTGCTCTTCCTTAGTCTCCAAGCGATCATTGAGGACGGCGGCGTGGACTTCCAGCCCGGCGTAAACACCGTCTTCGTCGACACTCAGGCCGACCTCTTCGGCACTGAGGGCAATCGAGACCATCACGCTTGCCATACCGTTAGCGGACCAACTCCGGGTTGCCTGAGCCTTCAACGGCAAGTCTGCCACTGTCCCGGGGAGTGATAACGCGGCGCTCACAAAACGACTACGACGATCGTCTGCAACATAGTAGTAATAGCCATCGCGGGCCCGGACATCAATATCCTCACGCAGCACTTCGACGCGAATATCATGGTACTCGCCATCGCCCCCGGGTTGGGGTGCGGCATAAGTCAATAGGTAATAGCGGCCGGTGTCGGCTTCTATGTCGCGCAATACATCGGTGAGGTCGGCCCAACCAATGAACGCTTTACCGCCGGTTTCAGCCGCTGCTTGCCGAAGCGAATTTCGTATCGCATCGAGTTCATAGCTCATCTGGTTGCTAGCCCCCAACGGTGTGACGCCGTCCTCTCCGATTGGCCCGAAGCGGGCATCAGCAATGCCCGCGACTTGTTCGATCTTGGGCGTCGGATCGAGAGTGTAGACGCTCACGTTGGCACTGTTGGCGGCCCGATGAAACGCTTCCTGACGCGCCAGGATCATCGGATTAGGGGAACCCGCATCGTCCGAACGCGTATCTCGGCGACTCGAGTTCTGGTAGGCGTCCCCGTACATCAGCGAAATACCTGTTGAGACCCAGATGAGCGCGGTGCGGCCGGGTCGTGCTGAAAGACCCTCGGCAAACTGAGTGAGCAGCTCGTAGGTGTATATGGCATTGTCGCGGTCACGGTAACGGCGCAGCATCGCGTCGATCGGCCCAGATTCTTCAATGCGCTCGTCGCGCAACGACTTGCGCACACTCGACCGATTGCTTACCTCTTCGGCGGCGGCGAGAAGCGTTTGAGGGTCTTGGGTCAGCGGTGCGAGCTCCTCAAGGCGGCCAACCTGGTCAATCAGATAGACGGCCCTCGGAATCTGAAGACCGTCGCTTTGCGCGATAAGATCTTCCCAAGCCTCGGTGAAGCGCAGTTTGTTACGGAAGTCGAGGTTCTGGAAGTCCACAACAAAAACCATGGCGCCGAAGTCCCCACTTCGCTCGCTGGGTGCACCGCTCGACGGATCGGTGTTGGAAACAAGATCGGTTGGTGTCGAGGCGGTTACAGACCGGCTGCGATCAAACAGCATCCCCGCAGGCAGATCGACCATTTGAACACTGAGAATGGATTGCTCGTTACCATCCTCGAAAATGCGGAAATCGTCGACTGTTAGGTCGTCAACAAAGCCACCCTCACTGTCTTGCACAATCACGTCGACACGCACACGCGAAACAGTGGCCTCAAAGCGTTGTTGTTCAGAATAGCCGACGACCATCGCCAAGAGGACGAAGGTCGTCCACAATCTGTCCACAGTGGGGATAGGCGAGGGGACCATAGAGGGTAGTGTTACAGGCAGTCTTGCCTTGAGGCAACTGTCCTCAGATACAACCGGCTTGGTTACCGATCCCTAAATCTGCCAAAGGATGATCGCAGTGACCACGGTTGCACTGATAGCACCACCGTAACAAAGAACGCTAAGTAGAAGGCTTATCTTGCGAAGCCCAATATCAACGAGAGTGAACTTAAAGCGATGTGCCCAATGAAAAAAGGGTAGGGCGATCACACCGAAAAGAACAAGTTTCACGATGTTGCTGCCGGAGATCGCGGAATGCACTCGCTCGTACGACAACGTATCGAGAGGCGCGAAGCCATTTGGGACTACGAAACCAGTGATTACCATCAAGATTGGCAGAAACAGCGCCGCTACCATGCCACCTGCTGAGAACAGCGACCAAAAGATTGGTTCGTTTGACTTTGCCATCGCTAAACCGAGGTTCCTGTTCCCAGCAGCAACCATGCGACGAGAGCAGATGTGGCAAGCCAGCCTGCATAGTGGGCCCCCGCGATTATCACAGCGGGAACTTTTTCTTCGCCGAGGTGGAAGACGAGCACCTTTGGCGTGACATTGAACCAGGTGATCGTGTGGTAGAGAACCAGTAGCAAGCCGATCATGTGCAGGGTATAGCTCGCTGGATGAGTTATCAGACCAATAGCGTCAGAATACGCAACTGGTCCCTTACTAAGCGCGTACATGAGGTAAAGCAGGAAACCGCAATAGCCTGCAACAGCCACACTTGTAAGTTCGCGGACGATAAATAAAAAGTAGGGTTTTCGTTGGAGCCACCAGGTATTTGGAACCTTGCGTATGTAGCTCATACTAATTTGCCCCCACAAATGAGGTTTTGGTTGAAGCTCATTTTCGCTTACCCCAAGGCATCAAGAGGTCCTTAAAGTAATCTGTGGTGCTCGAAAGTTTGGCTCGTTGAATGGCGCCGGCGGGGTCGACGTCCTTGGGGCAGACCGCACTGCATTCACCTACGAAGGTGCAGTGCCAAACGCCATCGTGCGAAGCGATGACCTCTTGGCGCTGGTCGCGCCCCTGGTCGCGAGAATCCATGTTATAGCGCTGTCCTAAGGCGATCGCCGCGGGCCCGAGGAAATTCGTATCAAGAGCGAAGACTGGACATGCTGCGTAACAGAGCATGCAGTTAATACACATTGAGTATTGCTTGTATTCGGCGAGTTCGTGGGGGCTCTGCAAATATGTGCCTTCCTCGACCGGCTTTTCCTCGCCTTCATTGCGAATAATCCACGGGCTGACGTCCGTAAGTTTCGAGACAAAACCGTCCATATCGGTGACGAGGTCGCGTTCTACTGGAAAGCCATCGAGAGGTTCCACCCGGATTTTTTTCGGGTAATACTCCTTCAGGAACGCTGCACATGTTAGTCGCGGAACTCGGTTGACCATCATGCCGCAGCTTCCACAGACGCCCATCCGGCAAGACCACCGGTGTGAAATCGTGCCGTCGATTTCGTCTTTTATATAGTTGATCGCGTCAAGAACGACCCATTCTTCGTTGAATGGGACCTCGTAACTTTGAAAGGTTGGCTCGGACTCCTCTTCCGGCCTGTAACGAAAGATCTCGAGCTCTATTGTCTTTGCCAAGCCGATCCTCCTATCTCCCGTAGACGCGTTCTTCGGGCGGCCACTTCGTGATTACTACATCCTTGTAGTCGATACGGACGCCATCGATGGTTTTGAACGCTAGGCTGTGCTTCAGGAAGTTCGTGTCGTCACGCTCTGGATAGTCAGTTCGCTGGTGTGAACCTCGGCTCTCGGTTCTCGCTAGGCCGCTTTCTGTGACCGTAAGAGCTAGATCGAGCATGAAGTCGAGCTCAAGTGCCGACGTTAGTTCGGTATTGAAGGTCAGGCTTCGATCCTCGATCAAGAGATTGGCAAACCGCTCACGGAGCTCGACGAGCTTCTCACTGGTGGTTCGTAGTGCGGCATCTGTACGGTAGATTCCCGCTCCTTCTTCCATAGTTTCATGCATTTCTTTGCGAAGTGTCGCTATGCGTTCGGTGCCACCCTGCTTATTTATAAAATCACGGGCGATTCGTTGTTGCTCGTCGGTTCCCTGCAATTCAAGGGCAGCTTCATCCAGGTCTGGATTATTTGTAGCGAACTCCGCCGCGGCATGGCCAGCAACCGCTCCGAACACCAATAATTCGGTAAGTGAGTTGGACCCTAGCCTGTTGGCACCATTGATGGAGACGCAAGCAGTCTCGCCAGCCGCGTACAAACCTGGCAACTGGGTGGCGCCGTTAATATCCGTATCTATGCCTCCCATAATATAGTGAACGACTGGGCGCACCGGAATGGGTGTGTGGACTGGATCGATGCCAGCATAGTTCTTAGCTAGTTCGCGCACGAAGGGGAGCTTCTTATCGATTAGTTTCTCCCCGAGGTGGCGAATGTCTAGGTGAACGACTGGACCACCATCCGTGGAGATCGTGCCACCTTTGTCTCTTTCTCTCATAAACGCTTGACTAAGCCTGTCACGCGGGCCGAGTTCCATGCTCTTCTTTACAGGATGGTCTGGATCCGTGATTTCCAGCGGAGTGCCTAGGTCGTAATCTTGCAGGTATCGATAACCGTCTTTGTTGATAAGAATTCCGCCCTCACCGCGCGCTGCCTCAGTAATGAGGATGCCCGTACCGGGTAGGCCGGTGGGGTGATACTGGATGAACTCCATGTCCTTTAGGCCGACACCTGCCCGATAGGCCATCCCCATGCCATCACCCGTCTTGATTGCTCCGTTAGTTGTGAAAGGAAATATCTTGCCGGCCCCCCCCGTACACATGATTACTGCCCCCGCGAGGACCGTTTCGACCTTGCCGGTGCGAAGGTCTAGAGCAGCAACCCCTTGGCAGCGGTTGTTTTCCACGAGAATTTTTGTGGCGAACCACTCGTTATAAGTAGTAATCGGGCTGTACTTCAGGGAGGTTTGGTAGAGCGCGTGAAGCATGTGAAAGCCGGTTTTGTCCGCAGCGAACCAGGTGCGTTCGATATTCATCCCACCAAACGGGCGAACCGCCACGCTACCGTCCGGTTCGCGGCTCCAAGGACAGCCCCAATGCTCAAGCTGAATCATTTCTTCTGGGGCTGTTTTGACAAAGAACTCTACGGCGTCTTGGTCCGCGAGCCAATCGCTGCCGCCAATAGTGTCCTTGAAGTGTTCATCAAGACTGTCGTTGTCTTTGATCACCGCAGCAGCCCCACCCTCGGCGGCTACAGTGTGACTGCGCATCGGGTATACCTTACTAACCACTGCCACGCTGAGCGAAGGATTGGTCTCAGCGATGGCTATGGCCGCGCGGAGTCCTGCTCCACCACCGCCGACGATTACGATGTCATGCCGAAGGCTCATGTTGGTCTCAGGCCATACCCATGCGAAAGGGGGCCCACCCTTCCATGACCGGGATTTTCGAGAAAACCGCTGCACCTATCCCGCGAAGGTTGTAGCGGACTACCTGAGGGTAGTGAAGCGCGCGTTATCCTGGGTGTCAAACCATGAGGCACTGGTAGAATTCGTCTTCTGATGATCGACCAAGAGATCCTCGGTGTAACCACTCCGAATCGGGTCCGGGGGATTGGGAGGTTAGGGAGCAAGGTGAAGAGGGCAACAGATTTTTTGATCGTTGGCCTGCTTGTTCCCCTATTCTTAGGGGTCTTTTCAAGCTCTGGCCAAATCGCGGGCAAGCTCGACGGCTACAACGTACTCCTAATCACAATCGATACGCTGCGTGCGGATCGGCTTGGTGTGTACGGGTACGATGGTGTAGAGACGCCAAACATCGACCGGTTGGCAATTGAGGGCACTCGGTTCGAGAAAGTAACCACTACCGTACCGGTCACCTTACCGGCGCACGCCTCGATCATGACCGGGCTGCAACCGTTTGAACATGGTGTGCGCAGCAACGGCGCATTTATGTTGCGGGATGACGTCAAGACGCTGGCTGAGCAGTTCGTTGCTGCTGGCTATGTCACCGGGGCTTTCATTGGAACGGTTGTTCTGGATGCACAATTTGGCATTGCCCAAGGTTTCGAAAAGTTTGACGGATTGGCGCCGTATCAGCGAGTGACCGAGGACATGAGTGGCGAGCGGCCCGGAGAAAGCGTCGTTGAGGAAGCCAGCATGTGGATTCGCAGTCAATCCACCCCATTTTTTGCGTGGGTGCACATGTACGACCCGCATGATCCGTACGATGCCCCAGAGCCTTTTGGCAGTCGGTATGCCAATAGTCCCTATGACGGGGAGGTGGCCTACGTTGACGCAATGGTTGGTCAGTTGCGGCAGGTCCTTGAGGAGTCCAGTGCAGCAGACAACACACTGATTGTTTTGACTTCTGACCACGGCGAGGGTCTCGGTGATCACGGAGAGCAAACGCACTCGTTTTTCATATACGACAGTACAGTGCGAGTCCCGCTGATCTTCTGGGCGCCAGGTGAAGTTCCCGGCGGCATCGTGGCTATGAACAGGGTCGGGGTAATTGACATCTTCCCAACGGTCCTTACGATGGCCGGCTTGCCGATCCCATCCAATTCTGGCGTCGATCTCAGCCGTCATTTCAGTGACCAGGAATGGTTTGCTCGCGCGATCTATTCAGAAAGCCTCATTCCTTACTTGGACTTTGGGTGGAGTGAACTGCGAGCGTTGATTGATGGCAACTATAAGTACATCGCGGCACCCGAGCCGGAGTTATATGACCTGGAAGCTGACCCAGGAGAGACGAAAAACTTGGTCAACACTGATACCGAACTTGCTGCCATGATGCACGGTGCTCTCCAGAAGTTTGTTAGTCAGGACGATGTCTCGATGCTGGAAGGTGAGATCGTTGACGCCGAGAGTCTCGCTGCGCTCCAAGCTCTCGGTTACCTCAGTGGTAGGGGAGGTGGTCGAGATCGTCGTGACACGGATCCCAAGAGCATGATCGAAACTCACGAGACATTTGTTCGTGGCCTCCGAGAATCGATTACCGCCATCGAACAGAAGCGCTTCGCCGACGTCGACAAAATCTTTGCCCAACTCGATGAACTTATTCCCGACGAACACATCGTTTACTACGTAGAGAGTAAAACGGAACGCTTTGACGGGATGCTTGAAGAACCTGAAGCAGGTTTGCTCGCGCTACGCCTCTACTTTGGCCAACTTGCTTTTAAGGCAGGTGACATAGTTACCTCTGTCGATTTCTTTGAGCGAGCACTGGAGCGCAACTCCTCATACCTGCCAGCATACGGAGAGCTGGCGAACGTCCTCTATGCTGCCGGTGACCTAACTGGAGCCCAAGATTTAATCGTCGAAGCTTTGGGTATTTCCCCCGGTAACTTTTCGCTCACGCTTCTTAGTGGTGTCTTTCATCACGATAGCGGGAACCTCAATGAGGCGCTAAAGGCCTACCATGCCGCTGAACGCATGGAACCCAATCATCCTGAGCTTCTTGAACGTCTTGCCCATCTGTACCTTCTGCTTGAGCAACCAAGTCAGGCGGTCGATGTGCTACGCAGGCTCTCCCAAGCTGCGCCTGATGCCGCTGCTGTCTGGGCCCAGCTCGCGTTTGCCTTGGCCCAGATTGGTGAAACCAATGAAGCCCAGCAAGCGATAACTCGTGCCCTCGAAATCGACCCAAACGACGTTACGGTTCGCCAGGTAGCAAGGCTCCTGCGTTAACTCCAAGAATCCGGCTTAACTCTCCTTAGTAGCCCTGTGCCAACGATTTGCAACCTGTGCCGGTTCTGTTTCCCTGGACGTTACTCGAGCGGGAATAGAAGCTCGCAGAGGGCTCGGTTGACTGGCAGATGGAGATTGGACGTTTCTCCCAACTGTCTAACGGTGCTAAGTAGTGTTCCAAGTTCCGAGGGGCGTCCATCCATGAAGTCGCGCTGCATCGACGGCATAGCGTGCGCGGGCAAACCGTCGACGAAGTCTAGAGTCGACGGGACGATGTCATCCGCCAGAGTTATTCCAAGACTGTGAGCGAGAGTCTCGATCTCTGTCATGCTCTTCATTAAGAGCCGTCGTGTGCGGCTCTCGGTACGGAGCTTGCCAATCGGGACGCCCTCAGCGGTCCCAACCCCGCTCACCGAAGTGATCATGAGGAACTTCGACCAAATAGCAATATGGATATCTTCGGGCACCTCAATCTTTACCCCGGCTTCTTGGAAAGCTTCCTGCAGCGACTTGAGTCGTTTGCTGACGCGATTGTCGAGTTCGCCAATTACTAGACAGGGCGTAGCGCCATCATGACGCACATGACCGGGATCAACTTGATAACAGAAGATCTTGGCCACACCTCCTAGAACATGGCGGCCGTCCAGAGCCTTAACCAGATCGTCGGTCACCCCCACGCCATTCTGGAGGGGAAGAACAGCGGAACCTTCCGTGAGCATCTGGTTGAGCATTGGTCCAACCTCTGACAGTTGCCAAGCTTTAACCCCCGGTATCACCAATTCAACAGACCCCACTTGTGCCGGGTCTTCGAATACCTGTACGGGATGGACGAGAAAGTCTCCCGTTGTACCACTCTCGATGCGAAGGCCACGTTGTCGCAGGGCCGCGGCTGTGTCGCCTCGAGCTATGAAGTTCACATCGTGGCCTGTCCGGGCCAGTATGCCCCCGAAATAGCCACCAATGGCTCCAACTCCGAAAACAGCAACGCGCAAAAGCTATGAACTTCCTGTTGACTAATGGTACATAGGGGATATTCCCTGTAATCATATATAAAATTAGCCAAATGCCGGGTCTATACAGCGGGCATTTGGGACGCGTCAGTGGGTCGTTTCCTTGTTTCACTTGAGCGAGTAGCTTTGAGCTATCAACTCTTGGCTTCGACCATAGGAGTGCTTTTCATGCGGACGTTTCGAGCCCTCGTTATTTTTGTGTTTCCTGTGATAGTAGTGATCGGGGGTTTCACGCTGGGCTGTCGCACTGAGGCACCCGGCGCGGACAGTGGGCCTTTTATTGGCATCAATGAATCGGCGGGTTTTGAAGATACGGGAGACGCCGATAGCGTGTCGCATCAAAGTGACATCGGCTTTCTTTCCCCTGTCCAATATGACACTGGCGGAAATGTTTTTTCGGACGATGTCGTTGACGACCTAATGGCGACGCTCGATGAACTCTTGGCACGCCCTGAAACGTTGGAGGATTTTGAGGGGCAGGCGAACCTACATCTATGGCGCTATACGACGCGCCTAAATAAGGGATACCTCACACCTGCGCAAGATTCCCGCGTTGTTGCCCATCTTGGTCGATTGGCGGTGGCCCATCCCGAAGCTGCCACTCTCTTTGAAAGCAGCAGCTTTATGGTCACGAACCTTATGCTAGGCAAGGAAGCGCCAAACATTGTCGGTAGCGACCTCGATGGGGTCCGGTTCGAGCTTTCCGATTATCGTGGCAAGGTGGTGGCGATTGTTTTCAGTGGCCACTGGTGTGGGCCATGCCGCAGTGAGTATCCGTATCAGCGTTTGTTGCTCGAGGTTATGGACAAAGAAGAGTTCGTCTTGCTAGGCGTGAACAGCGACGGAGATCTGCAAGTTGCCAAGGATGCAAAGGTACAAGAAGAACTCGATTACCGCTCATGGTGGGATGGCCACGGTGAGAAGTCGACTGATGGCCCAATCGCCACTGAGTGGAACGTCACTGGCTGGCCGACGATCTATGTGCTCGATGAAAACGGAGTCATCCGCAACCGCGGCGCGCGCCACGAAAAGCTCATCACGATTGTCAAGGAATTAGTGGCCGAGATGAAGAAAAACCGGGCACCCGTCGATCAGTAAACCACGGTGCCATATGACTGGCTTGCTACTGCTCCTTAGCAGTTTGTTCAAGCTTGGTTTTCAGCTTGGTTTTAAGGAACCCCATAGCTTCTTTGTAGTCGGGCAGCGTTTCGTGGCCCTTTCGGATATCGACTAATTTCCCATATTGCTCAGCCGCGGCCGCGTTGTTGCCGATTTTAGCGTGGGCACGAGCAAGGCCGAGGACCGAGCGGGCGCGGTTTGGCATGCGCAGCAACGATGTTTCGAACTTTTCGATTGCATCTTCATAGTGTCCGAATCCAAGAAGAATCTCACCGTACAACTCGAAGGTTGGTTTTACGGGGTTGGCTGCCCCATTCGGTGGGCGCATCCCCAGTGCGATCTCGACAGCTTCGTCCATCAGTGCAATCGCTTCATCAGTTTCACCGCGAGCAGCTAGAATCGACGCTGCGACTTCTTTGTGCATGACTTGGTTATTTGCGCCCTCTGCCTCCTTGAGAGCTTCTGCTGCCTTTTTCGCAGTCTCCAAATCGCCTGTTTTAACCGCGCTTAGCCCAGTGGCCAGTAGCTCAGTGCTTGCCGAGTCTTCAGTAATCTCGAGCGTTTTCCAATTCTCGGTCTCGACGACATAGCGAGCCCTCAATAGGGGAAGACTGTTACTGGCGCGGTTTTGGCCGCCACTCTCCTCTGTGACCATCTCGAGTCGTTCGATCCACAACCGGGCCTTTTCGTAGTCACCACGCTGCAGATCACCGTACTGACCCCAGTCAAGAGAATGGACGGTGTCTGAGACGCTATCCCCTTCCTCCCAAAGCGCTCGGGCGGCGTCATAGGCAAATTGGTTATGTCCGGAGACCATGTCCCACATGCCGTGCTGGATAAAGATGTGAGTTGGCATGTGGCGCGCGTGTGACACAGCTGGAGCGATTTCCGCGTACCGTAGAGCCGACTCCAATGCCAGCGGCGCATGGATTGGGTCGTCGAATGAGTGAATGGCATAGTGCGGCGCGCCTGGATGGTTTGGATTACGGTTGAAGACGTCAAGGGCGATTGTTCCGGCCTTTACCTCTAAGCGGAACGTGCTATCCCCTAAGGCGCGAGCCGCCGACAACAACGATACGGCGTAAAACGTCGCGATCTCATCGTCGTCTGGATATCGCTCGTGCAGGGTGCCCATGGCTTCAGAGTACGCGACGCGGCGATCTTGCCATTCTCCTTCGCCCCAGAGGGTTTCGACGGCGTCTAATAGGCCACGCTCTCGTTCCGTTGGCGCCTTAGCCAGGCGTTCTTCCCGGCTCGCCCCAAGGCGTGAAAGCACCGCACGCGGAGAATCAGCGTCTTGTTCACCAAACAGCGGGTGATTGTAGGAGAGTGTTTCCCCCCAATATGCCATGGCGAAGTCGGGATCAAGCTGCTGGGCCGCTTGGAACTCGGTGATAGCCTGCTTCCATCCAAAGCTATGCAGGATCGCCACGCCCCGCAGAAAATAGCGCTGTGCTTCGGGCGACCCGGAAGTCGGGAAATTTAGTGTGCCGACCTCAGCGAACTGCACCGCACCGAATCCTCCCAAAATTGACACCGTCAACAACATCGCTAACAGACGTTTCATCGTCACGTTCTCCATTGGGTTCTCAAGCAAGATTAAGACTCTTTGATTCTACCGGTCGTTTTAGCAGTTTTCCCAGGAGTCATTCCCAGCATGGACTTTCCCTGGTTTTTCGTCCACGCTTTGTTTTACGCAAGTAGGCATCGCCCTCAAAACCGATACTCAATATGACCGATCCTAATGATCGTATAACCGTTGGCAATTTAAGAATTGACCGTACGCTTTATGAGTTTGTTCGCGATGAGATGGCACAGGGCACAGGCCTGCAAGCTGATGATGTCTGGGCGTCATTTGATGAAATTGTTGCCGACTTAGCTCCGAGAAACCGCGCCCTCCTCGACCAGCGCGATTGCCTGCAGGAAAAACTCGATTCATGGCATCGTGCGCGAGTTGCTGGACCCTTCGACGAGGAAGAATACCGTGCCTTTCTTCTTTCAATTGGCTATTTAGTTTCCGAGGGCGACGATTTCCAGATTGCAACGGATTCGGTTGATCGGGAGATCTCATTAGTCGCTGGGCCGCAACTCGTGGTTCCGGTCGACAATCCGCGCTACGCGCTAAACGCGACCAATGCCCGCTGGGGAAGCCTTTACGATGCGCTGTATGGAACCGACGTAATTCCCGAGGAGGAAGGTTCCGAGATCGGCACTTCATACAACCAGGTGCGTGGGGAGTACGTGGTGGCGAAAACCGAAAAGTTTCTAGACGCCACGGTCCCGCTCAGTGAGCGAAGCTACTCTGAAGTTATAGCGTTCAAGCTAAACAAGTTACACGGTATCTGTAACTTGACGTGTGTATTCGGCGATGGTGTCGAGACCGGGCTTGCTGATGAGTCTCAATTCGTTGGCCACGACGTTGCCGGTGAGCGACTTTCGGTGATTCTCTTGCGTCATAACGAACTGCACATCGAAATTCAAATTGACCCTAGCCATATTGTGGGAGCCGCACATCCTGCCGGAGTTAAAGATGTTCTGCTTGAGAGTGCGATTACCACGATTCAGGACTTTGAGGATTCGATTTCCGCTGTTGATGCTGCGGACAAGGTTGTTGCGTACCGTAACTGGCTCGGCATCATGAACGGGACGCTTGAGGCTACGTTCGTAAAGAACGGCTCGCAGATGACGCGGAAGCTCGCTGCTGATCGAACATACTGCGATCGGCAAGGTGATGAATTGAAGTTATCGGCAAGGAGCCTTCTGTTGGTGCGTAACGTGGGAATCCACATGTACACCGACGCGGTGGTAACGGCCGAGGCTGAAGACATCCCTGAAGGTTTCCTCGACGCTATGTTGACTGTGTTTGCCGCGATGCATGACCTGAAACGCTTAAGCTCGGTGTCCAACAGTTGCTTCGGCAATGTCTACATTGTGAAGCCTAAGCTGCATGGTCCCGATGAAGTCGCTGCTACCGTCGAGCTGTTTGAGCGTATCGAGTTGGCACTTGGTTTGCCTGCTCGGACCATAAAGATTGGCATTATGGATGAGGAGCGCCGTACCACGGTTAACCTCAAGGAATGTATTCGCGCAGCGAGAGACCGAGCAATTTTTATAAACACCGGGTTTCTAGACCGCACAGGGGATGAAATTCACACAAGCATGGAAGCTGGTCCAATGATTCCTAAACCGGAGATCAAGCTCTCCCCGTGGATCTTGGCCTATGAAGATTGGAATGTTGATATTGGCATTGAGTGTGGTTTGCCGGGCCGAGCCCAGATAGGCAAGGGTATGTGGGCGGCTCCGGATGAGATGGCGGAGATGGTTGAAACCAAAGTCCAGCATCCACGTGCTGGGGCCAATACGGCTTGGGTTCCGTCTCCGACCGCAGCAACGTTACACGCGATGCACTATCACGAGGTCGTAGTGTCAGAAGTTCAGGAACAGCTTATCGGTCGCGAACGTGCCGAGCTTAACGATATTTTGACACTGCCACTTCTCCGCGATCGCGAGCTGAAAAAGGATGAGATCCAAGCCGAACTCGACAACAACGCCCAAGGAATTCTGGGTTACGTTGTGCGGTGGGTGGGGCAAGGGGTGGGTTGCTCGAAGGTTCCCGACATCAACGATATTGGCCTGATGGAAGATCGCGCCACATTGCGTATCTCGAGTCAACATATTGCTAACTGGGTACACCACGGCATCGTTACCGAAGATCAAGTAATTGAGACTTTCCAGAAAATGGCGGCGATCGTCGATGAGCAAAATGCAGGCGATCCGAACTACACTTCGATGGCCGCCAATTTCGATCACAGCATCGAGTTTCAGGCGTCGCTCGATTTGGTTTTCGATGGTCGGGAGGAGTCCAACGGGTACACCGAGCATGTTTTACACAGCCGTCGCCGAGAGATGAAGGCGCGAAGTTAGCCGTGGCGCAGCAGGGTAAAGCAAGGAGCCAAGGTCTTTAGTTAGCTAAGGGTGGTTGATTGCGACTGGCTCGTTTGTAGATGAGGGTGTTGGTTGCGGCCCCCGACGGGCGTGTGGTTGTGACCCGTAAGGTCAGCGTTCGGCCATCCGCGCCCATTGTAAGGACTTCCTGCAAGTTGACAGTTTCACCGGCTACCCTGCCGGCACCCGTCGTAATGAGAGAGAGTCCCCGAATGCGTGAGCTCATCAGTAGTTTAGTTGGGTCACCTTCGATAGCTAGCAACCAGGTCTGTCCGTTGAACTGGTACGAACGTGATACGGCCCCAGGATGCCGGGTGGTAAGGATGAGCGTCTGGCTAGAATTTTGTTGAATGTAGAGTTGTGTCGGTGCGGAATCTCGCAATCCGGCCAGACCGTAAGGTGTTTCAATCCGGCTCTCGCTGCGAACCAATTCCCAACTTCCGGAAAAGTCGGGTTTTGGTACCGAGAATTGATCTAGCCGTGCAAAGGCATTCGTGTTGAATGCCGTAAGCAGAACGATCAGAAGAAACGCGCGTCGAATCATAACTTGAGACTACGGTGGTTGGGACAGTTTGTGCAAATTCTAAGCGAACGTGCAATTCTTTCCCAGCAGGGAATTAGATGTGTGCTCGTGCGTGCTGTCAATTAGCCTTCCGCTTATTGATGGCAAGGTGGGCCCGGGGAAGAGGGATTCGGATGACTCGAATATTGGTGACATTCCTTTTGATTATTAGTTTCGTGACATCTGCCTGTGTGGTGACCGATGAGACAGTTTCCGATCAACCTTTGCTACCTGTCGCCCCGCCAAAGGAGCCTTGGCAGATTGTCGATGCTTCTCCCAATGTATCGGATGGACTCCGCGTCTTAGTGTTGCATGACATGGAGGGGCTATCTGGCCAGGATGACTGGAAGTCGTTTGACTACCCTCGCCCCGAATACCCTCATGGCCAGGAGCTTCTGGTTGCTGACATCAACGCTGTGGTCGATGGCTTGTTTGCTGGCGGTGCAACTGAGGTGCATATAGTTGACGGGCATGGGAGTGGCAACCCCGAGCCGGACGTCCGCGCCGATTTGCTCGACCCTCGTGCCAGTCAAGTATTACGAGACGAGCCTTTTGACACTTACTTCGACATGCCGGAATCATCGATGTATGACGCTGTGGCAGTGGTCGGGATGCATGCTAAGACCGGCAGCGGAGGATTTGCATCACATACCTTCACTCTCGGTATCGAGTTTCAAATCAATGGTTATTCGATCACTGAAACTGAGTTGGTGGGGCTGTCATGGGGCCGCGTTGGCGTCCCGGTGGTGTTTGCTTCGGGTGATGACCGGCTAGGCAACGATCTTGAGACAATGCCTTGGATCCAGTACGTCACCGTTAAAATCGCCACTAGTGCGACGACCGCAGAACTGCGCCCAGTTGCTGAAGCGCGGGCTGACCTGACGTCTGGCGCGCGCCAGGCTATCGAAAATTTGTCTTTGGCCAAGGTGATGAGGATCTCAACCCCAGTCCACGCTACGTTACAAGCTGTTCCACCAGCTAGTCTAGCCTCACTCAAGGGCTTTCCTGGAGTCGACTACAGAGACAACAGCGTTAGCTTTGTGGCTGCTGATCTGCGTGAGGCTTATGATGGTCTGACAGCAATTGTTCAGGTTGCTCGCACAGCTTATCCTCAGGTTATGTTCGAACTGCTCCGCGGGAAACTGAATGCTCAGACTACATTCGATGAGTATTCGACGCGGTTGACGGAACGGTGGCTCGACTTCGAGTCCGGGCGTTGGCAACCACCAGAGGATGTCACTGGCCCCGGACTTCGCCAGTACCACGGGTATCGCTAAGCCCAATTTGTCTAAACTTTGGGCATTGTGCACGATTAAACGGGAGCGACGATTATAAAAAAATCTCAAGAACGGGCTGGACTTGCTTCCGGGGCAGGCTGGTATAATCACCGGCGGTAGTAGTTTGCTTTAGGACGGATCCCCAGTGGCACCCGCCATGAAGCACGGCGGGCTTTTCCTTGTGCCCTAGTAACACCTTCTGTCGGTAAGCGGCTACATGTTTTGTTTCATTCAGAAGGAGGGCCGAAATAATGGCCACAGGTACTGTCAAGTGGTTCAACGACGCCAAGGGCTTCGGTTTCATCCAGCAAGAAGGTGGGCCGGACGTCTTTGTGCATCACTCCGCCATCCAAGGCGAAGGTTTCAAGTCGTTGGCCGAAGGCGCAAACGTTGAGTTCGATGTTACGGAAGGCCCAAAGGGTCTTTCGGCCGAGAACGTTCGCACCGTCTAGCTTTTTCGAGCTGGAATCTAAATGCTCCGCCCGGAATTTATCTCCGGCGGAGCATTTTTCTTTTCGCGGAGGCTGCTGGCACCTCAAAGATATGGCATCACTCGATGCGGAGTAAGTAGAGAGCCATTCGCGGTGCTTAACTCCGGCGAATGAACCTGGTGTCCCTAAGGTTGTTGCGATCCTAAGTTTTCCGTATCCCCGTGCGGTTGTCTGCGTTAGTCGCTAGAATACTTCCATGAGATTTCACTGGTTGTTTCTAGTCGTTTTGGTCCTTGCCGTTGCACTCAGTGTTGGCCCTTCAGCGGCAACTGGTAGCCAACAAGGTAACCGGCCTGCTTTGGTGCAGGGAACGATAGTTGATCAATATGGGGAGCCACTATCCGGTGTGCTCATCGTGGTCGAGCATCCCGATGCTGATGCCGGGGCTTCGATCGGGGCCGGTGGTGGCTTCGATGGAACTGGGGGGAACCGTCGGAAAGTTTCTCAACGTAACTTCTATAGCAAGGAAGACGGGGCTTTCTCACATCCGGAATTGATCGCTGGTACGCAATACCGAGTGCGATTCGAGAAGGAAGGTTATGTGCCACGGGAGCGTGTTTTGGTTCTTGCCATCGCCGCCAATGACATGGGCACGATCATTATGGTTAGCGGCGACGTCGAGAAGGCACGTAGTGCATACGAGAAGGGTTTTTCAGCATGGGAATCTGGTGATGTGCCAGGTGCCATAGAGCCGATGAAAGAAGTTGTGGAAGTTTTCGGTGATTCTGATGTTTCCGACCAGATGCTGGTCGTAGCACTTAGTGTTCTTGGGCAGGCATACCTGCAACAGAACCAAGTTGCTGATGCCAAGGGTTTTCTGGAACGACTGCAGTCGATTGAACCGGACAATGCTATCGCTCTTCGTGGACTCGGGAGGGTCTACGCTATGAGTGGCGAGCTACCAAAGGCAATCGAGAGTTTCGCGCGCTCCGTACAAGTCGAACCTGACAATGCCAATGGTCGCTTCATGCTTGGTTACGCCCTAGAGCTTACTGACCAGGCCAGTGAAGCTATCCCCCACCTGAGAGCTAGCCTTGAAATCCAGCCCAATTTTCCGCCCGCGCATCAAAGCCTGGGTCTTGCACTCGCTGCAACTGGTGCCAATGTTGAGGCGATTGAACAGCTTGAGGCTTACCTCGAGGCGATGCCCAACGCCCCTGATGCCGCTGAGATGAGGGCAAAGATCGAGGAATTGCGACGCCACTAGGCTAGATAGTGGCGTCCCGACGATATATTCCGATGTTCTTTCCAACGCCTCCTTGTTTGAGGCTTTGCTTAGACGCTCACGAATACAGGGGACAAGTGTGAGGAAAGGCCTGATTAAACTGGTCAAGACGTCGGTGAAGCTCGTGGTTTTGGTGGGTCTGGGGATCAGCGCTTGGTATGCCTACCAGATCTACATTCCGGCAGAAGAAGATGATGGTCTTGGTGAACTGCCAACCGCCATCAGCGCTATTCGGGATATCATCATGAGTGTCGAAGCAATTGGTGTGTTGCAGCCCGTCACGATTGTCGAGATTAAATCGAGGGCCTCAGGTGAAATCCTCGAAATGGGAGTGGAAATAGGCGATTTTGTCGAGGCCGGTGATCTTATTGCACAGGTGGACACGGGGATCCTTGACCAAGAGCTTAGACAGGTTCAGGCTGACTACAAGAATGCGTCGGTTCGTCTCGAAGTTGCACAGAATCAGCATGAAAGATCGCGGACGCTCTTCGGGCAGCATCTGATATCTGAAAACGACTTCGAATCTAGTGAGCAAACCTTCAGCACCGCGCAGGGGCAACTACTTCGTGCTGAAGCATCACTGGATCTTGCAAGGGAGCGGCTTGCCGACGCGACCGTCCGTGCTCCGTCAGCGGGTACGATCATCAACAAGACCGTTGAAGAGGGGCAGATTATTGCCTCCAGCACGAACGACGTTTCCGGGGGCACAACGCTTGTGCAGATGGCCGACCTGACGCGACTGGAAATTCGTACGCTGGTCGATGAGGTCGACATCGGCCAGATCCAGCCGGGCCTTTCAGTGGTGAGCAAGGTCGAGGCGTTTCCCGAAGAACGGTTTCTCGGTGAAGTCATGAAGATAGAACCCCAGGCGGTGGTGCAGCAGTCGGTCACTACATTCCCGGTGTTGTCACGGATTGACAATTCCGTCGGCAAGTTATTGCCGGGGATGAACGCAGATGTTTCGATCGTCGTACACCGTAAGCCAGGTGTGTTGACCATTCAGAACGAGGCCGTACGGACGCCGAGCGACGCCGTGGAGGTTGCGGCCATGCTCGGGTTTCCGACCGTCGAAAACGATGACCTTGGCGGTAGCGCGCGTGGGCGCGAAGGCTCCGATAACGTAGACCAGAGAGATCAATTTGAGAGGGCCTCACCAGCCGAAAGGCAGCGCATGATGGAGGAGTTTCGCAAGGGGGCCAGCAAGGCCAATAGCGATCCCTTTGGGTTCGAGGGTCGGCGCGAATACGCGGTTGTGTTTGTTTACGATGGACTCGATCGGATTATGGCCAAGAAAATCGTGGTTGGGGTACGCGACTGGCAAAATACGGAAGTTCTTGAGGGGCTTGACCCCGGCGAAGAGGTGTTGCTGCTACCGAGCACTTCACTCTTGCGTAATCAGGATCGCCTACGCTCTTGGGCCCAGGGTCGTAGCGGCATTCCGGGCCTGAGTGGAACTGGTGGTAGGCGCTAGTCGGGGGCGGGCCAATAATAACCCGGTCCAATGAACACAGTGGCTGCCGGACGTCCGCCTACGCCCTGGGGGGATTTCTACTGATGCTCAGATCGTGTTGATGTGGAATGTGCCAACGCGGGGCGTCTCGAGAGACTGTTACTCGGGGATCTCGATTGGTATGCGGAACACGCCGCCAGTTGGAAGCCGCAGGTCGACCACTGCAATTTGTTCAGGTGCGAAGTTATCGATGATTTCGCTGAATGTCTCAATCGTGTTAGTTGAGCGCAGATTGACCTTCTGGATTATGGTGCCTTCGGGGACTCTACCGATTGGGCTGTTTGCGCCAGCGCGTAGGACAACGATGCCGCCATCGCTAGCTCGGTACTCGAGTTCGCTTGCCAGATTACGGTCGAGTTCCGAAAGAACCAGGTCGAAACGCTCTTCAACTGCGGTCAAGTTGCGGTCCGGGAGAATGTCACGGCCCAAAGCGATCCCCTGGCTTTGTTGGACGGAGTCTGCCAAAACTTGAATTTCAGGTTTTCGCTCGCCCAGCGTGACGGCAATGGATGTGGTCTCGGCCGTTAGGCCTATGGGTGATGCATCGGGGGTGATGCGGACAATATCCAGCACGATCGTGTCGTGCGGGGGGGTCATAGCGATTCGTTGTAGGAAGTCCTGGTCGTCCTCGAGCGCAACGCCATTAGTGCCGACGACAATGTCGTAGGCTGCAATGCCTGCGATATCGGCTGGTTCGTCTTCGTTAACCGTGGCGACATGCACGGCGCCACGTGTCTCCCGGAGGCTGAGTCCGTAGGCTTCTGCAAGAGTCGGTTGTAGGGCGCTCATGCTGATGCCAAGCCAGCCACGGATTGTACGGCCATGATCGATGAGTTGATCAACGACCTTACCGGCCAGATTGATCGGAATCGCGAAACCGACTCCAGAGAATTGCCCTTGGGATGTGTTGGAAACAATCGCTGTGTTGATGCCAATGACTTCCCCTCGAAGATTCACTAGGGGGCCGCCAGAGTTGCCGGGATTGATGGCAGCATCGGTTTGAATAAAATCCTGGTAAGCCGAACCGTTGAGCCCACCTATGCGAGCTCGGCCTTTGGCCGAAACAATCCCAGCCGACACCGTGTTCGTTAGGCCGAACGGGGCGCCGAGTGCCATGACCCATTCACCGACCCGTGCAACATCCGAATCGCCAAGCGGGATGTAAGGCAGGTCGGTGCCGACGTCGATCTTCAATACTGCCAGATCGGTACCGATATCGACGCCGACAATCTCGGCGGGATATTCGTCTTCGTTGCTCAACCGCACAGTAACTGAATCCGCCCGTATAACCTCGACAGCATTAGTATCGGTTCGGGAAACTACGTGACCGTTGGTTACGATGTAACCACTGGAACTAATGAGAAATCCAGAGCCCTGCGCAGGCTGAACCTGATCAGGGATGTCCGGTGTGTCTTCGTTTTCGTTGTCAGGAGAAAAGAATCGGCCGCCAAACATTTCTGCTGTGTCCACGGAATGTTCGGCCATGATATAGACGAGGGCTTGCTGGGTTTCTTCAGCGACACGGACAAAAGCTCCCTGCGGGATTGTCTCATCGAGGTCCGGTGTGCCCGAGTTGACTGCTGGCCGGGCTTGCTGGCCGGCAACGGGTATCGCCAAGCTCAGCTGGATGATCATGATGCCAGCGATCAAGCCCAAAGTCACGAGGCTTGCCGACTTGAAGATCCTTTGCCCCTTCTTGCTCACGGTGTTCCCTCCTTCAACAGAAATCGATTGCAATTCGGTGGGGGAGATTCAACTCGATGCGATGGCCGCAACTACGTTGAGAGTAGTACCTCCAACCAATATCTATTTTCTCCCATAAACGTCAAAAAAGCAGTTGATTATCGCTCACCAAGGGGACGGTAGCGTCTCTTACCAGGCCCCCTGTACTCGGAGCGTGGCCTGATCAGTTGGTTATCGGCGTACTGTTCCAGTATGTGTGCTGACCAGCCTGCGATCCGGCTGATAGCGAACAAGTTCGGAAATAGGTCTGGAGGTAGCCTCAAATAGGTGTACAGGCTGGCGGAATAGAAGTCGACGTTGATTGATAGACCCTTACGTTGGCCCATTACTTCGATGAGCCTTGCCGAGGTTTCCAACATCATGGGATCACCCTCGTCCTGTAGCTTCTCAGCATGAGCTTTTAGATGCCTCCCACGAGGATCCTCGACACGATAGACGCGGTGGCCAAATCCCATGACGCGTTTCCCGGCCGCTAAAGTTTTGTCAACGTAGTCGACGACACAACCTGGACTGCCAATCTCGTCCAACATTTCCTTCACCCGTTGGTTGGCACCACCGTGAAGCGGTCCCTTCAGTGTGCCGATCGCGGAGGTGATGGCAGAGTGCATGTCCGACAAGGTGGCTGCTGTGACACGAGAGGAGAATGTTGACGCGTTGAACCCGTGATCAGCGTGCATTACGAGTGCTACGTCAAACGCGCGGGAGGCAGTGGTACTTGCTCGTTCACCGCGGACCATGTACAAAAAGTTGGCGGCATGATCGAGGGCTGGGTCAGGTGCGATGGGTTCCAGCCGGTGCCGGCATCGCTCAATCGCTGCGGTTAGTGTGGCAATTTGCGCAGTTAGGCGGGCAGCTTTGGCCCGATTCGCTTTCGGCGACATGTCTTCGCCGAGCGGATCGGCTTCTCCGAGCGCGGAAACTGCTGTTCGAAGTGTTGCCATTGGTGGCGCGTCGGTCGGACTGTTAGCAATCAGGTCGAGCACGGGTTCTGGGACACTTCGTTGCTCCGCCAACATCGTGGTGAAATCGGCGAGATCGGCCCGTGTCGGCAGTTTGCCTTCCCAGAGCAAATACGTTGTTTCTTCGAAGGTTGAATGCTTAGCGAGGTCGTGGATATCGTAGCCGCGATAAGCGAGTAAGCCTTGCTCACCGTCTATGAGGCAGATACTCGAGCGGCCGGCGACGACACCCTTGAGACCGGCAGATGTAGCCGTAGATTCAGTCATTTTAGGTCGTTTGTTATTGAATCAGTGACCTAGCAATCCTAGCATCAAGCTCCGATGCCAGTTCCGTTTGGTTAAGCATGTTGTAGTTGCATTCGCTATCTTGGTTGAGGGTTCCTTGGCCGGGTTAGCCGAGTTTGTTTAAACTTCGCCGCGGAGGTGGGGAGACTCATCAATGACGAGGTATATCACTGACCCACTGAAGCGAAGCTGGGAAAGCTCCAGTCGGACATGGATGAGCTCAAGAAATCGTACATGGAGAAGGGTTAGTTTTTTTAGGCAAGAACCATGGACAATGAGGTGACTAATGTCTTTTGAGGAATTGGGCTGGTTAGCAGCTTGTGTACTCCTTCTCGTGATCGGTGCGCGTGTGAAGGGGTAGTTGTAATTTTTTGTAGATAGACAACAGCCAAGATCCCACCCCTTAGTATTAAATAGGGTGCGGGTGGGGCGTTTCGAATGGGGGTCGTGCGACCATCGGGCCGGGGCCGATTTCCTGCTACTGGTGCTCGGTGCGATTGGTCCTGCGAGGGATCCAGAGTGAATACTCTTAATATAAAACGCCGGGAAGTTCGCAGGTACGTTAATAACGCTAAGTAACTAATTTTGTATGACTTGTCGACCTAGATCTCTTTGCATAGTTAGCATGTTCACGTTATGACCTATGACATCTCTGTTGTTCTCGTGCTGCTCGTGGTCGCGATGGTTGCGTTTTTTCTCGAACGTATATCGATCGATGTCATCACCCTGTCGCTGCTAGCTGCATTGGTTTTGCTCGGTATCCTGACACCGGCAGAAGCGTTCTCAGGGTTTGCGAACGAGGTCATCGTCGTTCTTTGCTCCGTGTTCGTTCTATCGAGCGCCTTGGTCAAAAGCGGCATCATGGAGTCGGTTGGTAAGGCGATTCATAAGCTTGCTGGCCGTGGTGAGGGCGGCGCGGTAACGGTGGTCATGGCAGTGTCAGCTGGCATGTCGGCGTTCATTAGTAATACCAACTCTACTGCCATTCTGATGCCCGCGGTGATGGAGTTTTCACGCCGCGCCAAGTTCAGCACAAGCCGTTTTCTCATCCCGCTTGCCTATGCCTCGATGCTTGGCGGTGCCTGCACGCTGATCGGGACGTCGACGAACTTGGCTTCAAGCGGCCTGATGCGAACCTTGGACCTTGAGCCGATTTCGATGTTTGAGCTCGCCCCTGTGGGCCTGGCAATGGTGATTGTTGGCACCACATGGATGGCGCTCGTTGGGTACCGGACATTGCCGAAACATGATGAAGCAACACTGCTAGAGGAATTTGCCATCGACAACTATCTGTCGCAGATTAAGGTTGGTGAAAGCTCCGATCTAGTCGGTGTGACCTTGACGGATTCATGGCTTAGCGACGCGGGCGTTAACGTCTTAGCGATTCTCCGCGACGACAAGAAGATCTTTCCGAGTGCTGAAGAGGTGGTGCTGGCTGGTGACATCCTGGCGGTTCAAGCATCCCGTACGGAGCTTCTTGATCTTGACGAACATCCTGACCTAGGCTTCGGTCCGCTTGACTCGCCCGCAGACGAGGATTTCACGGCTGCTGACGTGAAACTCGCTGAAGCAGTGGTCATGCCGCGCTCGCGGATTCAAGGCAAAACATTGCGTAAGTTGAATCTCCGGCGGCGCTACGGGGTCACCGTGTTCGCTGCTTACCGCCACGGTACGTCTTACCCGACCGACGTCGCTAGCTTGCGGCTGCGCGAAGGAGACGTATTACTGCTGCAAGGCACCCCGGAAAGCCTGGCGCTGTTACAGTCGAACGAATCGATTTGGGTATTGGGTCAGCTTGAGCGGCAGCGTTTCCGGCGACGCCGCGGCAGTATCGCACTGGTGGCGTTGCTGGGCGCTGTGGCGGCGGCGGCTGTGAATTGGGTTCCGGTGTCCATAGCGTTACTAGTGGCTTCGCTGATTGTCGTTCTGACCCGCGGAGTGGCTTCTAACGACGTCTATGGATCCATCGAATGGCGGATCATCGTCCTTATTGGTGGCATGACCTCGTTCGGCGTTGCTATGGAGACCTCGGGAGCTGCTGACTACCTTGCGGGCCTGATTACCCGGCTCGCCTTGCCGCTTGGGTTGTACGCCGTGATGTCGGCTTTCATTTTGTTGACGATGTTGCTAACTCAGCCACTATCGAATGCTGCGGCAGCATTAGTTGTTCTCCCGGTCGCAATGTCGACTGCATCGCAAATCGGTGTCGACCCGCGCTCGCTTGCCATTCTGGTGACGCTCTCTGCGTCACTGTCGTTTATCGCGCCACTTGAGCCCGCTTGCCTCTTGGTGTACTCACCCGGACGCTACAGGTTTAGTGACTACATGAAGGCCGGGATCCCAATGACCATCATCGCGTTTTTGGTGTTGTTAATACTCGTGCCATTGATATGGCCCCTGAACCCCTAGTCGAAGGTCTGATTACGGGATCGCCCTCCGTGCCTGGTTGCCGTCATCTAACCTGGCCCTCGAGCATTAACCCCTCTACGGTAGTGGCCCTGGGATGGTGAGAACAACATTTACAGATCTTCACAAACCTTCACCTCCAGAGCCTTCAGTTCTACCTGCCTGTCGTGTATTAATCTCGTTAATATAAATCTCGTTAAGGGGGTGTGATGAGGCAAGCCAACGACGCTGGGACGATCGCTCATGTTCTCAACCGCATTGCGTTTGGCCCTCGACGAAGCGACTGGGAGCTGGCGGATGAGCTCGGTGCTGAAGGTTACGTCCGCTGGCAACTCGAGCCGGAAAGCATCACGGACAGATCGGTCAATACCAAGCTCGACAGGCTTCCGACCCTTAAGATGGACATTGGCGAGCTGTACCGTGGTTACCCTCCGGCCCAAGCCGCTGAGCGCCTCATGCGGGAGGATGAGGAACTCGACGAAGAAGCTCGCCGTCGTCTTGAGCGGCAGTCGCGTATTCCGCTTCAGGAGCTTGCTGCTGCTCGTATGGTTCGTGCCGTTGAGAGCGAGAAGCAGCTCAACGAAGTGCTGGTTGACTTCTGGTTTAACCATTTCAACGTTTTCTACCGCAACCGCATCCGCAGCCTGATCTCCACATATGAGCGTGAGGCCATCCGACCGCACGTACTGGGGAGCTTCCGGCATATGCTAGGGGCGGTGGCCCACAGCCCCGCGATGCTTGTCTACCTTGACAACTGGCAAAGCGCAGCGGAGGAAGACCGCAATGTCTTCGGTCCCTCACCTCGAGCCCGCAACGATGCGGTCGAGGACGCCATCCGCGCAATGCCGCGTGCTGGAGGGATGCCCAATCCGCGTCAAATGCAGCAGATGCAACGGCAACGCGGGCAGCAGCGGCGCAACCGACCTCCGGGGCTGAACGAAAACTATGCCCGTGAGCTGATGGAACTCCATACGCTTGGTGTGGATGGCGGATACACACAGAATGACGTGCGTGAGGTGGCCCGGGCGCTCACCGGCTGGACGTTGACACTTGGGGCGCGCAATTTCGATAACACGGGTTTTGTTTTCCGTCCGGATTGGCACGATGCCGAGGAGAAGACAATTCTTGGAAAGATGTTGCCGGCTGGCCGTGGTCTCGAGGATGGCGAAGATGTACTCGACATGTTAGCTGCGCATCGGGAGACGGCGACTTTCATTGCCACTAAACTGTGCCGCAAGTTCATTGCCGACCGTCCCCCAGGCGACCTGGTAGACACGGTCGCTGGGGTGTTCTTGCGTACCCGAGGCAATCTTCGGGCGACGACCGCGGCCGTGTTGCTCTCCGACGAGTTTCTTGGTACTGAGTACCACGGTTCTAAGGTCAAGAGTCCGATGGAGTTTCTCACCAGCGCGGTACGGTCGCTTGAGTTACCCGTTAGCACAAACGGCCAACTCGGTCGTAACCTACGCCAGCTTGGGGCACCTTTGTACGGTGCAGCTTCGGCGGCTGGGTACCCAGACATTGCAGCGGAATGGACTAGCGCCAACGCCATCTTGGCACGCATGGATGTTGGGTCCCTTCTGGCAGCGGAAGCGTTTCCTGATGGCTCCGTGCTCAGTGGTACCGGTAGAGGAACCGGCAGCCGAGGGCGCACTGGTGGGCAGCAGCGCCCGCGCCGTCGTCGCTCTAGAACTGGCGGCGGTCCGGTTGGAACGCTGGAAGTGCGTATCGATGCTCTGCTGGCTCAAATTCTACCCGGAGGTGTTGGAGGCGAAACGCGCGAGAAAATTATTGATTGGGGCGATAGCCAGGACAGCGCACCCAGCAATGCAGAGATCGCGACTTTGATTTTGGGGTCCCCGGAATTTCAACGCAGGTAAGAGGAGCGAGCCTCATGGCGAAGAAATATTGTTGCGACGAATACACTAGATTGACGGGTGTTTCCCGCCGGGTGTTTGTCCGCACAGGCGGCTTGGCGATGGTTTCCTTCGGCCTGGCTCCTTGTTTTATGGGCCGAGCACTTGGTGCCACGGCGTCGTTGCAAGGCAGGGGAAAGATATTGGTGTGCGTCTTCCAGCGGGGTGCTGTCGATGGCTTGAGCATGGTTGTTCCTCACGGCGATAGGGAGTATTACAAGGCCCGCCAGAACATCGCGATCGAGGCCCCCGGGCGAGGTAGCAATCGAGTCATCGATCTGGATGGATTTTTTGGCCTGCACCCGTCGCTCTCGCCATTGCAACCGTGGTACGAGGAGGGGCACTTGGCGATCGTTCATGCGGTTGGCTCGCCAGACGCGACCCGCTCACACTTCGATGCTCAGGATTACATGGAAACTGGGACACCTGGTGTCAAAAGCACCCCAGATGGTTGGTTGAACCGGTTGCTCGCGGAAACAGCCGAAGCTGAGCTTGGCGGTCCGCAAGCGTTGATACGTGGTCTCGCGGTTACCCAGCAAGAGCCCCTGGCTCTTAGTGGACCGCAGGCATCGCTAGCGGTCGGTGACTTGCAGCAATTCCTTGGTGGTGAAGGGGCACCGAGTCAGCGTGCTCGAGGTACTGATCGACAGATGAATGCTGCAACCGATATGGCCAACGAGCGTCAGGTCGAACAAGCGAGACGACGAACTAGCGGCAACCAGCGCCAGCGCGAGATGCTTGCTAGTGGTTTCGAGGCCCTCTATGGGGCTGACGAAAGGGACATTGTTTTGTCCACGGGGTCTGAAGCACTGGACGCGGTTGCGTTCCTCAAAACGGCAGACCCGTTGCGCTACCAGGTGGCGAACGGTGCAGAGTATCCCAACGTCGGGCTTGGTCGGCAGTTGCGCCATGTGGCGCAACTTATCAAGGCTGATATCGGTTTGGAGATCGCCTTCGCCGATATTGAGGGCTGGGATACTCATCGTCAGCAGGGGAGCACTCAGGGACCCCTTGCCAACCGGTTAACGGAATTTGGCCAGGCTCTAGCTGCCTTTGCCCGCGATCTCGGCGACCGGATGGAGGACGTAGTTGTGTTGACGATGTCCGAGTTCGGCCGCACCGTGGAGGAGAACGGAAGCCGGGGTACCGACCACGGTCATGCTAACGCTTGCATGGTACTCGGAGGGCAGGTGAATGGGGGAACGGTGTATGGCGACTGGCCTGGTCTATCCCGCGAGCAACGCTACCAGGGTCGTGACCTAGCGATCACGACTGATTTCAGGGATGTCTTCGGCGAGGTGGCCGACACACACCTTTCGCCGGCCAACCGGGACACTTTGTTCCCGGGGCACGTGTTGGAGCCAAGCAACTACAAAGGGTTGATCAAGACGTAGCCGCCCTCTGGGAGTTGGTGCTATTGGTCGTTGGCGTCACCCTTAAACAGATACCCAACGCCATGCACTGTGTGGAAGTATCGAGAAGTGCTGGAAGTTTCTTCGAAACGCCTTCGTAGCCGGAGGATAAAGTTGTCTATCGTTCGTGACGATGGAAACGCTTCGTAGCCCCACACGACATCGAGGATTTCGTCGCGCGAAACGACTTGTCCCTCCCTTTCAGCCAGAAGCCGAAAGATAAGTGCTTCCTTGTGGGTTAGTTCATGCTCGATGCCGTCAGCGCTGCGTCCTCGATAGGTTCGAAAGTCCATCTCGTTTTCACCGAAGTGAATTACCGGTCGATCAAGGGTTGAGCGTTTATACCAACGATTGCGTCGCAAGATGGCGGCGACTCGCAGGAGCAACTCCTCGAGGTGAAATGGCTTCGACATGTAATCGTCGGCGCCGTCTTCCAATCCTCGAATCCGGTCCTCTGGGTCGCTCTTAGCAGTCAGGAACAAGACGGGGACTTCATTGCCTTCCTCCCGAAGTTCCCGACAAACAGCAAAACCATCCTTGTAAGGCAGCATGACGTCCAGGATCAACAACTCGTGGTTGCCGCTTCGCGCAGCGTTGAGCCCCGCCTGTCCGTCAGTTGCGACCTCGGCCAGGTAGCCTTCTGCGGCAAGGTTCTCGACGATGCCGGCGGCGAGCTCCGGCTCATCTTCGATTACAAGGATTTTCGCTCTGTTACTCAAGTTTTCACCTCAGGCGGATGTCCATCCTGAAGTATCCGGGGCCATGTGGCGCGAAATAGCGCCCCCCGCCCTGGTCCGTCGCTGTGAGCGCTTAATTCCCCACCACTTTCAACAATTAGAGAGCGGGCAATATAAAGACCCAGTCCCGTACCGCGCCCTTCACGCCGTATTTCGTTACCGGGCCGGTAGAATTTCTCAAAAAGTTTCTCCCCTTCGGTCGGGTGAAAGCCGCGGCCATTGTCACTCACCTCGACAACCGTTTTTGAATCTACTTTGTTTGCTTCAATAGTGACCGTGGCATTCTCTGCTCCTGCCGCCGCATCGATACCGTTAACGATCAAATTGCGTAGAACGACAGTCAAGGCTAACTGGTCAGCGTAGACTGTGAGTTCGTCGTCTGCGTCAATCTTCACCTTGACTCCGGCACTCTCTGCCGCAGCCTCAAGTGAGTTAACGATTTCGTAGATGCAAGGTGCTAACAAAACTATCTGCGCCTCCAGGGCGAGTTTCCCTTCGTCGATTTGCGTCGTATCCAATACGTTCAAAACAGTTGCGTCCATACGGTCGAGGCTGTTGAGAAGACGCTCGATGAGACGCTCACGTGTTTCCCGGTCGTTCTCTCGGTATTGGAGTGTCTCGGCAGACAGGCGCACACTCGCTAATGGGCTCTTCAGCTCATGGGTTACTGCGGTGACGAAGTTACGTTGGCGCTGACGCAACCGCACTTCCGTTTGAACGGTACGCCAGAGGACACCTATGGCCGCGCTCAGCACAATTAAAAAGAAGCCACCCTCCCAGGCGTAGCGGTTCCGGCGGCTATCCCGCTCTGCAGCCAACGTCTCGATGATGATGGGTTCGATGCGGATGGTTTCCCCATCTTCGCTTACTGACAGGGCTGGGAACATTTCGGCAACATTGTTAGTGGTAACGCCTTGTTCGAGCATTACTTTGGCTGCGTCGAGACTGCGCCGATGAGTTTCTTGGAGTCTCTCTTGAACTTCACCACTGAACAGCCACTGATCCATCATCCACCAGCCTACCTGGGCAAGGCAGACTGTAAGCAGAATCACGAAAATTATCTGATGGCGCCGAGCACTGACTAATGAACTTTGCATGTCTGAGAGGTTTGTTTGCAGCAGGAGTCTAGGAGACTCCTACGAACTTAGCAGAGTTCGAGGTGCTGAACATATGCCTAATTAGGGGTCGGGGAATAGCGTGGCAGCATTATCGTGAAGAATGAGCTTGCAGGCTTCTTCTGAAAGATCCAACCTGAGAAACTCCATGACGTTATGGTCCATGGTTGGTGCCCCTGGGCCGGGCCAATCAGTGCCCCATAGGCACTTGTTGGCAAGCTTCTCCAGCATCGGAATGTAGTGCAGCAGGCGCTTTGGTGGAATGCTCGACAGGTCTATGTATGCATCTGGGAATCGACGGATTATGAAGATGGCAGCCTGGGCCCACATTGGTCGGCCACAATGGGCCAGAATCATCTTAAGCTCCGGGAAATCAATGCCTATGTCGTCGCAGTCCATGGGGTCGCCATAGCGAGAACGCGCTCCCGGAAAGACGGAGGTTCCGGTGTGGATCATGAGCGGCATCTTCACCTCTTGAAGACGACCGTAGATGCCTTCAAGTGCTGGGAGGTGCTCTTCTGCAACGCCTTTCCGATAGGCGTTGACCCTTAACTCCTGATGTGGCGGGTGGATCTTCAGGGCACGTATGCCGAGGTCGACAAGACGATCAACAGCAGCAGATGGGTTCTTGATGACGGCCGGATCACGTGGGTCGAGGCCACCAAAGGCGAGTAAGCGGCGTGGGTCGGCCTTTGAAATACGAGCGCACCAATCGTTCACATCGTCCGTGAATCCCATCAAGCGCGGTGCAACGTAGTTGATCATACCGATCCGGTCGATACCGTCCGCATCCATGCGGGCTAGCACAGCCGCCGGGTCGTTCATCATGACTGCCAGGCTTTCATAGTCTGGCCGACCAAACGACATAACAGCCTGGGCGCTAGGATGGAGCTGTTGCCACGGCTGGATGTGGACGTGAATGTCAGTGACTGGATAGGAAAGGTTGTGCAAGGTTTCGCCTCAGGTTGAGTTAGCAGGATACCGCGTCTAGCAATATAGGTTGGTCTGGTTTGTCCCCCGGTACAGCGGCGTGTTTTAGTCAGCTGATGGAGCGGTTCCGTGATCGCAGACAAGCTGGTATCAGAGTTGCCGAGGAACTTGCCGACAAGGTTGATATCGGACCTTCAGCGGTCGTCCTTGGAATTCCACGGGGTGGAGTTGTTGTTGCTGATGTTGTCGCCCGCGAGTTTGATGCCGAACTCGATGTAATAGCTGTTGAGAAGTTGGGGTCACCGTGGAACCCAGAACTTGCTATGGGCGCTGTAGGAGAGGGAGAGGCCATGTGGATCGACGCCAAGGTTGCTGAGCAAGTTGGAGTTTCAGTGCTGGCCTGCACAATCGAAGCGGAGCGTGCTGAATTGGTCCAGAAGCTTGCTGATATTCGCCGCATCCAGCCACGCATCGATCTCGACGGGCGTACGACGATTATTGTCGACGATGGTGTTGCTACTGGCTCGACTGTAAGGGTGGCGCTGTTAGCTTTAGAGCGCGCCAAGCCGGCACGCCGTATCCTTGCGGTACCGGTTGGATCGCCAGAAACCCTAACTGAGTTAGAAGAGGTGGCTGATGTTGTGGTGTGTCCCTTACGACCACCTTATTTCCGGGCGGTTGGCTCATGGTACGAAGCTTTCGGACAAGTGAGTCAAGCGGAGGTCCTCGAAATTTTCCATCAACGAAAAGGCACGTAACACTTGAGATGAAGGCTGACCAGGGAAACCGATTCATTGATCCCGATGACTTGTCGTTCAAGCCGATCAACGACAAGGATGTTGAACAGCATGCTCGCGAGGCAGCGGATCTCGCCGCCGCGATCCGCTATCACGATCATTGCTACTATGTTCTCGACGACCCGCGCCTTGCAGATGGTACCTACGACGCTTTATTTCGCCGCTTACAGGCACTCGAGGAAACTTTTCCGGAATTACAATCGGTCGAGTCCCCGACCCAACGAGTAGGCGGTACAGTCCAATCAGAGTTCCCGGAAATTGAGCACCAGGCGCCCATGCAATCGCTCGATTCTGGCGCCGAAGAAGCAGATGTGCGGGAGTTCGACGAGAGGGTGCGCAAAGGTCTCGGGGTCGATTCCGTACAATACATCACCGAGCTGAAATTTGATGGCGTGTCGATTGAGGCGGTTTACCGAGCTGGTGTACTTGATATTGGTGCTACCCGAGGCGACGGTATTTATGGAGAGCAAGTTACCGATAATCTGAGAACGATCCCGAGCGTACCACTGCGTCTGGTTGGCAATCCGCCACCGGTGCTTTCAGTGCGTGGTGAGGTTTACGTGCCTCTGGTGGGTTTCCATCGTCTCAACCGAGAGCGCCTGGAGCTTGGCGAAGAGCCCTTTGCCAATCCGCGAAATCTTGCCGCTGGGGCCATGCGCCAACTTGTTTCGTCGGTCACTGCGCAGCGTCCGCTCGATGCTTTTTTCTACGATATTCTTTCGGTCGATTGGGGCACTCGGGACGAAGTTGGTGTGAGCAGCTCGGGCAGGTTTGAACGTCCGGAGACCCACGGAGAGGAACTCGACTTGTTGCGGGCCTGGGGCTTTAAGGTGGACTCACGCAGTGAGCACTGTAGTGATATCGATGAAGCCATTGCCCTGCACCATCAACTTGAGGCGGCACGCGATGCTTTGCCCTACGAGATAGATGGCGTAGTGATTAAGATTGATCGGCTTGATCATCAACGAGCATTGGGTGAGCGTTCACGTAGCCCGCGGTGGGCGATGGCCTACAAATTTGCACCGCGGCTCGAAATTACGACCATCGAAGACATCGTTCTGCAGGTCGGTCGCACCGGAATTTTGACGCCCGTCGCCCAGTTGGCACCCGTAGAAGTTGGTGGGGTCACCATCTCACGTGCTTCTTTGCACAACTACGATCAAATCACTGAGAAGGATATTCGCGCCGGGGACAAAGTGCGTGTCGCTCGAGCCGGCGATGTGATCCCATATGTTGTTGAACGAATCGATGACAGGCCCGACATTGAACGATCGTCGCCATTTGAAATGCTGGTGCGCTGTCCGGTTTGTGAAGCTTGCGTTGTGCGTGATGGCGCCTACTTTGTTTGCACTGGCGGTGTCTCATGCGGGGCTCAGTTGCGCGGTGCCGTTGAGCACTATGGTTCGCGCCACGCCCTTGACATTGAAGGGCTGGGCGACAAGACGGTTCGACAACTCATGGACGAAGGGTTGATCCAGGATTCGATCGTTGACATCTATGGGCTAACCGTCGACAAATTAGTGCCACTCGAACGCTTTGGAAAGAAGAAGGCTGAAAACTTGGTCGGTGCGATCATGGCTCGCAAGGACACCACCCTGGCCCGCTTTATCTATGCACTTGGCATCCGTCACGTTGGCGAACATGTTGCGGAAGTTCTTTCTCGGGAATTTGGCGACATCGGTACGTTAATGGAAGCGGACTTCGATCGTCTTCTTGCGGTTAACGAGATCGGTCCGGGCAGCGCGGAGAGCATCGTTACTTTCTTTGATGAACCGCATAACTGCAGCGTTATCAAAGGCCTGCTCGCAGCTGGTGTCGCCCCCAGGGTAGAGGACCGCCAAGAACTTTTCGGAGGCAAGCGTTTCGTGATCACTGGGTCCCTTGACCATTGGAGTCGTGACGAGGTGGTAACCATCCTGGAGAGTGCTGGTGGTCGTGTGACCTCATCTGTGAGCAAGCAAACGGACTACGTCATCATTGGCAAAAAGCCGGGGTCAAAAGCACGGAAGGCAAGAGACCTTGACGTTCCGATTCTGGACGAAGATGGTTTGGTAGCGATGCTAAAGGAAAAAGGACTGAGCGGCTTGTAATACATGGATCACGGGCACGATGCGGATCTCATGCGCGTAGATAACGGACTGCTACAATGACATCTCCGGTTTTCCATGAGCATGAAAATATTTAATTGAGGAAAGCATGAGTATCCCCACGCCCCACACCACACCCGACGGCTCATCGTTTCGTATTAGTAAGATCCAAGATGTCCGTCACCAGTCGCTTTTCCATGGTCAGAAATTCGTTTTTCAGGCCGAGAAGGAATCGATCGAAGGTTCACTATGCCTGGACGTGACCGTCACGTTTTCGCCGATTGTCATCGCCATAAGTTCGCCCGAAGATCGACTGCGAACCGATGATTATGCTGAAGAGCTAGTCAGACGGATGCTCGATGCTGGCAAACGTCAGGACGTTGAAATCCAGGTGACCAGTGATGGTGCGGTCAAAGTGGGTAGCGAGCTGGTCGACCGGTTGTTCCCGCTGGTTCCCGCAGGCTAGTAAGCTAGCCGGTCCGGAGGAAAAAGCCCCGAGAATTTCATAGAACAGTGAATTAGTAGTAGCGTAATTTAATCTTAGTAAACGGTTAATTCTGCAGCAGCTTGTCGAGTTCATCAACGATCTGAGCGGTTGCTTCAGGCTTCGCCTGTTGTCGAGCTTGCCTTCCCATTTCGATGTAACGTTGGGGGATGCTCGCTAGCTGCATGAGCGTTGTGGCGAGGGTCTGGCCATCTAATTCTTCTTCTTCGACAAGGACTGCAGCGCCTTGATTTTCCAGTGCCTTGGCGTTGTGACGCTGGTGGCCGCCCGCGAGTTGGAGTGGTATCAGGATGGCACCGCGACCGGCGGCAGCCAGCTCAGCACAGGTGGTTGCGCCGGCGCGTGAAACGACGATATGACAGCGAGCATACTCTTGATCCATGTTTAGCAAATAAGGCTCGATACGTGCCGAAAAGTTTGATTCAGCATAGGCAACACGGACGCGCTCAAGGTCGATCGGGCCTGTTTGGTGAACGATATCAGTTGATTCGCTGGAGAGATGGGTCAACGCGGCGATCATGGCATCGTTAAGTATGCGGGACCCCTGGCTGCCGCCAAACAGAAGAACGCGTAGAGGCGCTCCACCTGAAAGACTGGATTTCCCCTCGGAGTTGGGCGTGCCTTCGCCTGCGAGCACGAGGTCGGGCACCGCGGCGATCTCGGGGCGAATAGGGTTGCCGGCGACAAACGCTTTTCCGCGAAAGTGTTGCGCAGTGTCCTCCCAGGCTACTGCGGCAGCGTCAACCCAGCGGGCCAGCCACTTGTTGGTCAGACCAGGAATGTAATTAGGCTCAAGGATCAGTGTCGGGATCCCTTGCCGCGCTGCCGAGAGTACTAATGGACCTGAGATATAGCCCCCGACGCCGACGACTGCGTCGGGTTCAAGTTTTCTTAGAAGACGGCGGGCATCGGACAGGGCAGGGAAGAGGGCGAAGGTGGACTTAATCTTTCGTAGCATCGAACCGCCGCGCAGCGGTTCTGCTCGCAGCAGGTGCACGTCGAAACCCGCTTCCCCAATGATTCTGCCCTCGAGACCACGGTTAGTCCCTACGAAAGAAATCTGAGCATCTGAGTGTCGAATGGCGAATTCCCGTGCTATCGCCAGGCCTGGGTAGATGTGCCCCCCTGTGCCACCTGCAGCGATCAGCAGACGTGCCATGTTCCCGACGCTCCGTAAGTCATTGTCTCCATCAAAGAAGGGTACAATCTGTGGTGCGGCTCAGCCTCCTCAAGGAGACTTTTCGTGTACGAGAAATTGTCCCCCTTTACCTCAATCTACCTTCTGACGGCCGTCGTTGCCGCATTTACTGCTGGTACATTGCCATCAGGAGTCGTTCCTCAGGAATTTGACGACGGTTACGATGAATCAATTCTACTTACACGTACCCGCCAACTCACCTTCGCTGGTTTGCGTGCTGGCGAGGGGTATTTTTCGCCGGACGGCACCCATCTAACCCTGCAGAGCGAGCGGGAACCGGGCAACCCGTTCTACCAGATCTACGACCTCGATTTGACCATGGGAGACGTGCGGCGAATCTCACCCGGGATTGGCAAGACGACGTGTTCATTTTTTCAGCCCGGCACTGGTGCAATCATCTTTTCGTCGACGCATCACGATCCGCGCTCTGAAAAATTCCAAAGAGAAGAATTGGAATTTCGTGCCAGCGGCCAGGAGCGGCGTTACGCTTGGGACTACGATCCCGAGATGGATATCTACATTGCCCCTGGACCTGCAGTTGCCTTGGCGGGGCCTGATGGCACGGTTGATCCCAAGGAATTGGTCCGACTGACCGAAGCACGCGGCTACGATGCTGAGGCGAGCGTTTCGCCTGATGGTGAGTGGATTGTGTTCTCATCAAATCGGCAGGCATATGATCATGAACTCACGGAAGAAGAGCTAACCTTGCTCGAATTTGACCCGGCCTATTTTGCTGAGGTCTACATCATGCGTGCGGACGGATCCGATCAATCGCGATTGACAGACGTATCAGGCTATGACGGTGGCCCTTTTTTCTCTCCCGACGGTTCCCGCATTGTCTGGCGTAGGTTTGCCGAGAACGGTCTGATGGCTGACTTGTGGAGCATGAAGCCTGATGGAACTGAACAGCTTCAGCTTACAAATTTTAGCTCTATGAGCTGGGCGCCCTATCCGCACCCTTCGGGTGAGTACATTTTCTTTTCGAGCAACAAACTTGGATTCACGAATTTCGAGATTTACATCGTCGACACCGAAGGTATGAAGGAACCAATTCGGGTGACCACGACTGATGGATTTGACGGTCTTCCTGTTCCGTCACCTGATGGTACTCAGCTTGCGTTTACATCGAGCCGTAACAGCGATGGTGGCCAAGGGTCAGGCCAGATCTTCCTGTCCGATTGGAACCACAAGAGAGCTCTCGAGCTACTTGCCGCGGCTCCATCACGAGAAAGATAGAGGGCGTGAGTAATCGGTTCATCACCCTTGTTGTGATGGGTATTTTAGCGATGGGTTCGAGATCTGGCCCGTTGGATGCGTTGCAACAAACTGGGGCAAGTTTGCGAAACCACGTGGAGTTTCTCGCTTCGGATGATCTCGGTGGCAGGTTGACTGGGACCGCCGGCGCCGGGAAAGCAGCTGACTACATCATCGGACAGCTGCAGGAAATCGGTGCGACACCCATCTTCAACTCCGGTGGCTACCGGCTGCCATTTGAGTTCACTTCAGGTATCACGGACATTGGTTCCAGGTTTTTCGCATCGGGGAATACGCTCCAGGCTCCCGTGCGCTCCCGAGAGGGACAAATCCGAGCATTGACATTTTCGGACACCGGTGAAGTCAGTGGTCCTTTAGTGTTTGCTGGCTACGGCATCACAATTCCCGACAATGTCGACTATCCGTACGACAACTTCGCGGCGCTGGATGTTCAGGGCAAGATTGTCATTGTGTTCCGTTATATGCCTGAAGACGTTGATCAGGAAACCCGCGCCATTATGGGCCGCTTCACCGACCCTCGCTACAAGGCGATGCGGGCGCGAGAGCTCGGGGCCAAGGCGCTTATCGTGGTCACTGGTCCGCGCTCGCCGAACGCCGGCGAGCTGGTACCGATGGCCTTCGACGCAGCCGCTGCCGGATCAGGAATCATTGCGGCGTCCATCAGTGGTGACATTGCCGAGACACTGTTTGCAACCGCTTCTGCGAAGTCCTTAAGAGAAATCCAAGAAGAATTTGATACTGGCAACCCGCACATTCCTGGTTTCGACATTCCTGATATTGAGGTAAGGCTAGATGTGAAGGTCCAGCGTGAGCGTTCCAATGGCTACAACGTTGTTGGTTATCTCCCGCCTTCGATTCCAGCAGTGGTAGAAGGTGATCGATCGTACGTCATGCTTGGGGCTCATTACGATCACCTTGGTCTCGGTATTGGAGGCAATTCGTTGGCTCGTGGAAATGAGGTTGGCAATGTCCATAATGGCGCCGACGACAACGCATCTGGTGTTGCTGCAGTTCTCCAGGCTGGCAGCCAGCTCGCTGAAATGCAGCGGGAACGAGGGGTGGTGCTTGCCTTTTGGTCGGGGGAAGAGTTCGGACTCCTGGGTGCCCATGCATTTGTTCAGTCGGAGGTCCTGCCGGCTGATCAACTGGCGGCTTACATCAATTTCGACATGGTGGGTCGGGTGCGCGATAACGTCGTAACGATCCAGGCGGTTGGCAGCAGCGACGCCTGGCCCAGTTTAATAGAGCGCACCAATGTGCCGATTGGTTTCGATATTCGTACCCAACAGGATCCCTGGCTACCCACCGATAGCATGGCTTTCAACTTGGCGGATGTACCGACGCTGAGTTTTTTTTCGGGTACCCACGAACAGTACCATCGTCCAGGTGATGACTCGGACCTGATCAATTACGAAGATCTCGAGCGGGTCGCACGATTTGGCGCATTGTTGGCGCGCCGTGTTGCCAATCTTGACGAAGCGCCAACGTTCGTGACGGTGACTCAAAGCGTCGAAGGAGGGGGATCGCGTGACATGGTTAGAGTCTTTACCGGTACGATCCCGGACTACGCGGCCGAGGAAGATGGGCTGCTGCTAGGTGGTGTCATCGAGGGTGGTCCAGCCAAAAAAGCGGGCTTGCGCCGTGGCGACGTAATCATCGAATTCGCGAGCGTGACGATCACCAACATCTATGATTACACGGCCGCCCTTGCTGCAATCAAGGTTGATGTGCCAGTAGCTGTCGTTTACATGAGAGACGGCAAACGAATGGAAACGGAACTCATTCCTACGGCCCGCCAGTAGACATAGTAGGCGTAGAGTTACTTATAGTAATCGCTGAAACTCCTATAAACCCTATGTGTTATGGGCATTACAGGGGTGCAGGTGCCTGGGTGATCACTTTTGTGCTCACTTCCCACGCTGGTCAACGGCGACCAAACCCGGCAATTTCAACGCTCCAACTTTAACCGGAGCTGTCGGTTGCGTTGGCCTTTTTTTCTTTGGCGGCCAGTTTGGCCTGCCTCTTTGCCTCGCGCTTCGCGGCCTTTGCCTTGGCCCGCTTATTGCGCTCAAATGCATAGTTGGTCTTGCGTGCCATCATTCCCCCATTCTAGTGCCCGTCGAAGGCTGTGTAGGCCCAGACTTACTTATAGTAGCCGTAGGCGTGCCTACGTTAACGTCGCAAACCCTTGTAAATATTGGCGTTACCAGTTCCGCTCAAATAATCGCCGAGCGAGTACTCACTTTCGGCCATGGTCACCGACGGCCAACATCGGCAATTTCAAAGCCGACATCCCCCCATCCTACCGCGCGATGCGACCACTATATATATAGGTCCATCGTCGGCTGTTGCTGAGGTAATGCCTCACGGCACTATAGACGCTTGAGGAGTCCGGTTTTTTTCTCAGAGAATTCGTCGCCGCTCAAAATCCCTGACTTATGTAACTCAGCGAGTTTCCCAATTTGGTCGGTGATTGATCCTCCGCCTGGTTCCACGGAGGGCTTCTGTCCATGGAGAAATGCTGCACGAGCCTCAAGAATCGTCTGGGCCAGAATAGCGCTGATCACCGCTCACCGCCCCTTGCATCCAAGGCCAGTCAAGCATCTCCAAGTCACGCCTTCGAAGCCAAGACCGTGTAGCTTGATGTGATCAGGTCCCTCACTGTGACCAGCGGATTCAGGCGTTGGCAGTCGGCCAAAAGCTCAGGCATGAGGAACTCGTAATGATCGGCATACGCTTGCCTGGACTCGTACCAGTCCAGTATACGAAAGCCCGCTCTCACGATGGATGCTTCTATCTCTCCCATCGTGCGCCTAGGCGACTGGAACCCTGTTCGGTAGAAACCTGTGCCGGATCGTGCCTCGTGTGGTCGAAATGCCGCGAGATAGGATTCAAACTCCGACTCACTTAAACGCACGTGCCCCCACGGAAAATCTAGAGTGCAGAGACTATGGCCTCCTCTAGGACCGAACCACGGCTCGACCTCGAAGTAGGCAATGCCGCCGGGTCTCAGTACCCTTTGCGCTTCGCACAGGGCAAGTTCGGGTTCGGCGATGTGCTCAAGCGACACTGTGCTGTGGACAACATCGAAGGTCTCGTCTTGAAAGGCAAGTGCCATCGCGTCGCCAGCTTCCAAATGAGCTGCGGCCGCCCGGTTATCGACGCGCATGAATTCAGTTCGCATCATTTGCCAACCGATGTCTTCGGCTTGGCGTCCCCAGTCAATGTCGATACCAACAGCCTTACCCACACCTATCGCAGCCAATGCCATCGTCGTGTAGCCACTTCCGCATCCCTGCTCTAAGACACGCAAACGGGAAGCGATGACGCGGGAGCGTCCAAAATGCCTTAGCAGGCGACGTGCGATGTTCAAGTTGTACTCCACATTAAGGCGGATCTGATCGCGCTTTGGGACAACCACCAACTCGGTGGCACCAACGAAGGAATCGTGTCTCCCTGTTGGTACAACGAGATCGTGGTACTCCATGGCCACGGGGTGAATCATGGATGTCAGTTCCGGCAGTGCCAGAGGGAGAGTCCTTGCCTCGCGAATCTCCGTCGCGACCTCGCGCAGTGTGGGCTCTAACTGGGTTAGGCGGTCAAGATGCAGAAGCAACCGAGCCGGCCAGAACATACTTGTCCACTGAGCCTTGATTCGGTTTCGGTATCCGCTCCAGAGTGGCACCGAAGTACCGTCGTCTCTGGTGAAGTTGGCGAACACGCTCCGGTCGAACGCGTCGGCACCAGCACTAACAGGCCGCGATTTCGTCGTTCTGCGGAACGCCTGTGCAAGTCGGCGGCGAAGAATCGCAGGGGTCCGATCCAACAACTCCTTTGCCAGTTCACCGGCCGGCAGATGGTCAAGTTGAATACTCATCGGCTCGGCTCGTCAGTCCCGGGGCAATCTTTGCCGTATTTGTTATTCATAGTAGGCGCGAGCTCACTTGTAGTAGTCGTAGAGATGCCTACGCTTACGACGTAACCCCCTGCAAACATTGGCCTTACCAGACCCTCTCAAATGAGAGCCGAGCAAGTGCTCACTTTTGTGCTCACTTTCGACCCTGGGCACCGGCGGCCAACATCGGCAATTTCAGAGCTCGAACTTTAAGCGGAGTTGTCGGTTGCGTTGGCCTTTTCTTTTTTGGCAGCTAGTTTGGCCTGCCTCTTTGCCTCGCGCTTCGCGGCCTTTGCCTTGGCTTGCTGATCCCGTCCGGGCCTGACCCCGACCTTCCGATCAAATGCATAGTTACGTGCCATGGCTAGCTAGCCTCTGCCTCTTTTTGGGCCTGCCTCTTTGCCTCGCGCTTCGCAGCCTTGCGGGCGGCCTTTGCTTTGGCTCGCCGATCTTTTTCACCTGCATAGTTCCGTGCCATCATCCCCCCATCCTACCGCGCGCGGCGTGCCCTTAATATATAGGTCCGTCGGCGGCTCGAACGAAAAATTAAAAAATGGGCAATTACCAAACCTTGAACAGGATCATCCCCAGCAGCACGACGATCAGACATCCGAATACGCCGCGGATGACCATTATGTCGTAACCGGTAAACCGTGCCTCTGCGGATAACCATTGCTCGCTGAAGCCAAGAGATGGGTTCACTTCCACCAACACATCCAGCTTTTCCTCTAGCCTGTCCAGCTTTGCATGGATGGCTGCATGATCTTTGTCGTCGCTCATGCTCGTCATATTACGCTCACCCCTGGGGAGCGTTCCAGGGCCGCGCCCAATGTTGCAGCGCAACAATTGAAGCCTGTGCCGAGTCGCCACATGTAGCGTGTGGCGCTAGACGGCTCGTCCGTGACGTTTCCGGGGGTGCTCACTTTTGCTCACTATCACGGGCGGTCGGTGACAATCACTCACGGTGCGTTCACCTTAGATGAGTACTGGTGGTTAACCGCTATTCCAGTGCTCACGCATGACCGTGGGTGGTCGAGGGTGGCGCGAAGGGTTTGCGAAAACTTATTCAGACAGGCGCCGTTTCACTTGTAGTAGTCGTAGTAATCGGCGCCTAGGTGTGTGAGTTCTTCTTCGCCAGCCATGTAGCGCAGAGTATTCTTAAGCTTCATCAGCTGGATGAACAGATCATTCTCTGGGTACAGGTCGGGTGCCGTTTGTGGGCTCTTGAAGTAAAAAGACAACCACTCTTGGATTCCGGAAAAGCCAGCGCGCTTGGCGAGGTCCAGAAAGATCGCTAAGTCGAGAACAAGGGGTGCGGCCAGGATGCTGTCGCGGCACAGGAAATCGATTTTAATTTGCATCGGGTAGCCTAACCACCCGAAGATATCTATGTTGTCCCAGCCTTCCTTGTTGTCGCCTCGTGGCGGGTAATAGTTGATCCGCACTTTGTGATACATGTTTTCATACAGTTGTGGATACGTGTCGGGTTGCAGGATCTGCTCCAGAACCCCCAATTTGCTTTCTTCCTTTGTCTTGAACGACTCTGGGTCGTCAAGCACTTCACCGTCACGGTTGCCGAGGATGTTGGTTGAAAACCAGCCATTGAGCCCCAGCATGCGAGCCTTTAGGCCAGGTGCCAGAATTGTCTTCATGAGAGTCTGGCCGGTCTTGAAATCCTTGCCGCAGATCGGTGTTTTAGTCTCCTTGGCGAAGTCAACCAAGGCCGGGAAGTCAGCGCTCAGGTTGGGTGCCCCGTTGGCATAAGGGATGCCCATCTTGATTGCCGCGTAAGCGTAGATCATGCTTGGCGCAATGCTAGCGTCGTCGTTTTTCATTCCCTCTTCGAAAGCTTCGATCGAAGTATGTACATCGGTCGGCTTGAGAAAGATCTCAGTACTTCCACACCAGACCATCACCAGGCGATCAAGGCGGTTTTCTTCCTGGAAGCGTTGGATGTCTTCCATGACCATTTGGGCGTAGTCCCACTTGGTACCACCAGTCTTAACGTGCTCGCCGTCGAGCTTCTTGACGTAGGCCTTATCGAATACTGCTGGCATCGGCTTGATCGCAGCAAGCTCGTCCTTGATTTGATCAAGCAGTTCGTTCTGTAGCACACCAGCGTTCTTAGCGGCTGTGTAGGCATCGTCGGTAAAGATGTCCCAGCCGCCGAATGCTAGGTCGTTCATTCCGCTGAGGCTAACGAGATCTTTGATTAGAGGCACCCGGTTTTCGGTCCGTTTGCCAAGGCGAATCGTGCCCATCTGTGACAGTGAGCCAATGGGCTCAGCGATACCCTTCCGAGCCGCCAACACACCGGCTATGAACGTAGTAGAAACCGCGCCCATACCGGGGGTAAGAATACCGAGTCGACCCTTGGAACTGGCAATGTTTACGGTCGGGACATCAGCCATCCAGCAACTTCCTTTCATCGACTCAGCAATGGTTTGCATGTTGTTGCTAAGCCGTTTCGACTTCAGATTTTCTGCTTCGTGCGCCTTCATTATCAGTCCTGAAGGCGCAGGTTGCGATCCAACAGGTGAACTAACCTGGTGGCTCGTTTGTAGCGACCCTTTGCCGGTACTTCTTACCAATCATAAAGGCCAAGATCATCCAGACAATCGCGATTATGGCATTGAAAGCGGCAAAAGAGGCGAGGCTTGCCGCCAACACCGAGGTTCCGACAAAAACCACTACCGCTTGCATAGCATCACCGACACGGACAAAGAAGGAGTCGACCACTTGCTTCCCTTTGTACTTCTGCTCCCTAGTCGTCGGCAGAAACAGTATGTTACGCACTGTGTTCTGGAGCGAGTAGTCCGTTGAATTTTCGGCGATCTTGACCATCCGAATGACTGGCAAGACAGGAAATAAAGCGATTAGTCCATAGCCCCCAACGGCTATAGCCGGGAGGATCATCAGGCCGATACCGACTCCCAAGAATCGAATTATCCGAGACACTAGCAGGAACTGGATGACCAAGGCAGAGATGTTGACGGCTCGGAAGAAGCTCGCGGAGAGTCTTGTGAGGTATTCGGTATAGATAACGCCCCCAGTTTGTCCTGTTGCTGTTGCGGCAGCAGTCTCGAACGAGGATCCTAGGATGTACCCGCCGGTCGAATTGATCAGATTTAACAGCAGCATCAAAAGACCAATCATCAACAAGTAGCGGCTTTCTAGTACAAGCTTGAAAGGGCCGGTTCTATTGATGACTGGTACTTTCCATGGCCTCGCCGTTGACTTGTTTCCGCGTTCTTCGGACTCAAACATGTCGGCAGGGATATTTCCCGCCCGGAGTTCACGACGGTCGATGTAATTAGTCACCTGTAATTGGAAGGCAAGTAGTCCAGCAGCGACAAGCAATAGCGCGCCGACGCTTAGCGATCCCACTTGTGTTTCGACGTACATTGCTCCGACGACGGCGCCTAACGACTGGCCAAAGGCGACCACAGGGAAAAGCCGTTCCCCCTCAGCTTTGTTGTAGATGTCATTTGCAAACGCCCAGAATTGCGCAACGATCATTAGGTTGAATACAGCAACCCACACATAAAAGATCACGCCGATGTTAAAACCGGTGCGCCAGAGTCCATAGAAGGCGACGAAGCTAACGACGAAAAACGTTGTTGCAATGTTGATCAGCCGGTTCCGTGACACACGATCGACCAACCTTCCGTACAGCGGGACGCCAATGGCCAACACCCCCACGATTGCTGCGCCGGTGTAGCTTCTCGCTTCAGCGCCGAACTCACCCAGAATGAGGCCGTCACGAAGCGCTTTGATGATGTAATAGCTGGTGAGTAACAGAAAAACGTTCGACGAGAGAAGTAGCGCGGTAACACCCTCGCCAGAACGCACGTCAGCGAAAACGCGGAGGAATCGATCAGCCGAATTCAGTTTGTTGCTATTGGCCATTCCGCGGAGTATATCTGTCCCCTGCGCCAAGCGATTGAGATTGCTGTTTCACAGTTCTTAATAACTCTGTTTCAAATGACGCAGAACCTTCTCCCGTCAAGGGGCGCCGCATCGTTTTCAAACGAATACCCATTATGAGTGAGCCAAATCGTAAGGATCGAGGCGTGTTGTTCCGATGTGCCGCCGCGGGAATTATTGCTGTCATGCTCGCTGGTTGCTATGTGCAGCAGCCGTTACCGCGTCCCCCAACATACGTTCCTGCCTCGTGGGAGCCGATCATGGGCTTGCGTACGAGTGAGGGCGAGGAAGTTACCTTCGACGAGCCTGGGACGATCGAGTCTGGCCGAGTTGTGTATCGGCTAGATGGGACCAGAAACTCGATGGTTCTGGATGACGTCAACGCTCTTTTCATAGGGCGAAAGAAACTCAACAAGCCGAAGACAGTGATTATTGGTACGGTCCTTGTGGGCGCCTTTGCGTGGTTCTTTTCCAGCATAGGCATCATCAGCCACCATTAGCTAACGCGGTGGGTGGTTACTTACTGCCCCGAGCTTTCTTCTGCGGGCTGCTGGCCCAGCGAATCTTGGTCGTGGCTGGGCCCCGGTGGCCTTCGGGCCAGGAACTTGTGGGGCGCCCGACGTAAAGGAACCCGAACAAGCGAATGTCGGGGGCGAAACCTACAGCCTTGGCGACATGCGGATGGACCGAAGTCGCTCCACTTGTCCACTTGCACCCTAGGCCCATTGAACAGGCCATTAACTGTGCATTGTGCACAGCACACCCGAAGGCGACGATCTCCTCCCACTCGGGCAGAGTAGGGTCTCGCGCCATACCGAGAGCGATCCAAACGGGCGCCTGCCAGACCTTGTCTTTCAGTACCTGGAACCGTGCCTTGGAAAAGTCATCATTAATTGCTATTTGCCGGTAGGCTTCACCAAACGCATCGGAAAGCACTTGGCGTTCCTTGTCTTGGTAAACCACGAAGCGCCATGGCTCCGTCTTCTTATGGGTTGGTGCCCAGTTGGCAGCCTCCAGCATACGCTCGATCAATTTTCGGTCTATTGATTCCGAATCGAGCCCATTTAGGCTGAACGAGCGGCGCGTGCGTATTGCTTCGAATAACAAATCCGAGTCTTTTGTGTTCAATGTCATCTTGGCGAAAGAATGTTTCGATAGAAGTTTGAATATTGGCGGCGGGCGCATTCCCATAGGCGGCCACTGCCTCATTGAGATCTAGTTTACGAGATCTCACCATATGGCCACAGGTTTCGAGTTATTAGAAACCCTTTGAGTTCTGCTACAGGGGGGCAAGGAATGCGCAAGAAAGAGCCTAGCGCAATCCATTTGCGAAGTGTCGGGGGCGCCACGGCCGGGGAGGGTAGACGTCCAATAATTCGGGAGCACTCAGCCTGACGCTGATCCGGAAAGTTACTTCTCACAGGAAGCGAAATTGTTAAAGCCGGCTGCGCTGTGCTCAGCCGGCTTTAACACTAAAGTGGAATTAGGTTGCTTATTACTTTTTGTACAGCGTTGCGAAAAGGAATAAAGCGATAAGTCCAGCCATCCCGTGGTCGCCAAATTGGCCAGCGATCGCACCAAGGTTCGCCACAGTGCCAGTCGTTCCTGGATAGATGACGTCAACAACGACAAGCGCGACAATTAACTTGAGCCCGAAGTCAGTGACGGAACCCACCATCCCGGTGATCGTATCGATCGTTCCTCGGATATTCATAGATAGTCCTCTCGTTTGTTTCTCAGGTCGTTAGAAACAGGCAAATGAGCTAGTCGCTAAGAATCGACCAGAAGACGATCAGGGTGATAATTCCGACCACGCCGTGATCGGTAAACTGAGTGATTAGTCCAGCCACGTTGCCAACGATGCCAGTTGTACCAGGCTGGAGAATGTCTACGACGAGGAATACGGCCGCTAGCGCGACGCCAAGACCGACGAGCCCTTTCAAGGCGTCAGTGACAGTACCGAGAATTCCGTCGAGGTTCATACTTTTGCTCCCTGTTGGTGTTGGTGTAGCGGGTGAGGGTGATTCTGCCCCAAACTCTGAGGGTGCATCCGATCCATATTCATATTCTGAATCAGTCAATGGGATCTCCAATATGGTCTGGATCTATGTGGTAAATCCGCCACGCAATGTGGTAAATCCGCCACACTATACAACAGTTTCCTATTTCGTCGCCAGACCAAAAAGCGCAAAGTAGTATGAATTTCGTAAATAGGTGTTTTTGAGCGCCTTTAGCGGCTATCCAAGCAAGCTACCCGCGTTGATTTTAGTATCTGTGGTTTAGTTCGGTTCCCATAACAACTTGATTTCGTCGTCATACCCGGTTAGTTCCCACCGGATAAGCGATACGGGGATCACCCCTGCGGCATAGAACTCATCCATGAAGTCTTTGAGGTTGAAATCTGTGCCCAGTTGTTGCGCCCGATCCCGGAACAACTTCATGAAATGGACTTTGCCAACCACCATTTGCGCATGCCAGCCGACATGGAGGAGGGTGGTTTGCATTTCATTCCACAAGTGCGGACTGTCGTCGAGCAATTCTCCATGCGGTGCATTTGCAACCGCAAACTCCATTGCGTCCGTAAGACTCCAGTCTTGATTGTGCATATACACGTCCGAAAGTGCCCGCACGGTCCGAAAAGCCGCTTGCTCATATGCAATGCTTCTTGCCCTCTGCGGCCGTTCGTCAAGATAACCCGCATGCATCAAGAGTTCCTCGAAGGCGAAAGCCAACCCTTCCAGGCGGGCAACCGCCATATCATAAGGTCCTTCGTGTTCTCTGCTTCCTCGGATAGGGCGGTCGTCTTGCCGTGCTCTTAATAGATCAAAATGGTGGCCAACCATTTCGTGTGTCTCTTCCATGAGTGACTCACGATGTGAAAAATTGAAGAAGTAGTCATGCTTGTCAGGCCACGGTCTACTGGTTGCTCTCAATCTTCCTTGCCTATAGTCATCCACAACAATGTGATCTTGGACCGTGAAGATCTCTTCGCCTTGTATGAACCCCATGACATTTTCAAGGGAATTGAGAACACTGAGACGATATTCCTCTGACGATGCCACAGGTGTTAGAGGTGGAAGATTACGGCTCCTGTTTTCTTCAAGCTTTTGAAACGTTATGACCCGGTTATCTTCAAGCTCCACGATTATTCGGATTTGTTCCCAGGTATACGGAAAGAGATAAACGTTTTTCATCAGCCAGTTGTAATTCTCGATGCCGACACCGGCTGGAGCAGTCATCTGGTCCCTATTTCCCTGGAGCCAGGCAAGGTAACCGTCAATTGCTGCCTGGGCCCCTTGGGCATCTGCCACAAGATCAGGATGATGTTCGCTAAGTTGCCTGAGGAACTCAGCGAAGGAATCGTCATTTGCCTCAAGTCTGCGAATAGCTAAGATCGCAAGGTCACCAGGTATCTCGGATACGTTGCCTCCACCAAGGTTTGCTTTTGCCTGTTCGTAGTAACTAGGGATTTCTTTGAGGCGAGATTGAAACTCGCTTAGATGGTCTTCTCCAATGGGCAGTTCTGGAAGTCTTCCCAGTCCGCCTCTTCCATCAATGTAGAACGCCGGATCACGAACCCAGGGACGGAGAACCCGCAGCTGGAACTCAAGGCCGTTCATTTCGGCACGGACCAGGTGGTAATCGATTTGTTCGGAGACGGGCCAACTGCCTATGTTGAAGCTGGCTAAGCGGCTTTGGAATTCCCGCAGTTCGCTAAACTTATTCTCCATAGCTGTAGCGAAACTAGGTGGCTGGTGATCAACCTGCGAGAAGTCGCGAAACTCTTCAAAAAGAGTCAACAGATCTCCATACTCAGCGCTGTCCTGTCTTGAGGTATCCGGACTGCACCCGATAAGCAGGAACAGGAAGGACAGAAGAACAAGTCCCGAAACTGATGCAGATTTCATGGCTAGCTCCAATGAATTCAAGTTGTGAACTGAACATGTGAAAGCAAAAAGCAGATACAGAAGTATAATTCCTGGTCTGAGCCCGAGAACGGATCCAATTGTAGTCTCATGCTCACGGTTGCTATTTGTGGCGGTAAACTGGAGCCACGTTGACTCAGTCAGGTTCCTAATTGGCTAAGAACGGTGGGGTAGGGCTGTTTCAGGTACGACAGGGAGGTGTGAGCAGGGTATGAAGCATTCTCAAGATAGGTTCTGGGTGTTGCGGAGTGTTTCTCTGTTGGTGACACCGGGAGTGACAATAAATTGACAGGTCTCGCCGAAGCATTAACTTCTTTTTACACTGGTCGCCGCATCTTGGTGACGGGGCACACAGGTTTCAAAGGCTCTTGGCTCACCCTTTGGCTTCGGAAAATGGGCGCAACGACCGTCGGAGTTGCGTTGCCGCCGACTTCGCCTCTGTCCATGTTCAGTTCAGCAGAACTTGCATCGGATGACGATCAATTTTGTGACGTACGAACCGCGAAAGCGCTATCCGATGTTTTCGAAGAATTTAAGCCGGAGATCGTTTTTCATCTGGCCGCCCAGGCCATCGTAGGTGTTGCCTATCGAGACCCGCTCGCGACTTTTGAGACGAACGTAATGGGAACCGCAAACATTCTTGATTGCGTGCGCTCGCACCCGTGTGTGGCTGCTGCAGTGATGATCACCTCAGATAAATGCTATGAGAACGTGGAACAGGTCTGGGGGTACCGCGAGCACGATCGCCTCGGAGGAGTCGATCCTTACAGTGCAAGCAAGGCGGGGGCAGAAATCGTGATCTCATCTTTTACCCGCAGTTTCTTTGAAGAAGAAGATACTGCCTGGGTGGCGAGCGCACGCGCGGGCAACGTAGTTGGTGGTGGCGATTGGTCGGAGTTTCGATTGATTCCAGACTGTGTACGTAGCCTGCGCGACGAAGTTCCGATTAAGCTCCGCAGCCCGCAGGCGACACGCCCCTGGCAATTTGTTCTCGAACCACTTGCGGGATACCTCCTCCTTGGCAAGCGGCTTGCCGAAGAAGGTAAGGTTTTTCAGGGGGCTTGGAACTTCGGCCCGCCGGTTGATAACACAAAGACAGTAGAGCATGGAGCTCAAGCGACGGTCGAAGCATGGGGTGAAGGCACGATCGAGCGGCTGCCGACTGCGCCGTTTCACGAAAGCATGCTGCTTCAGCTTGATTCGACCAAAGCTCGCCGCTACCTAGGGTGGCGCTCTGTTGTTGATTTTAGTGAGACGATGCAACTCACCACAGATTGGTACAAACATCAGCACACCAGTGGGGATGCATCCATGCGTGAATATTCGATGAGCCAACTCGATGCATTCGAGGAGCTTCTTAACCGGGAAGTGTCACTGTGAGTTCTTACGCCTGTCGAATTTGCCATTCGCCCGATTACGAGCTTGTTCTGGATTATGGTTCCGTTGTGCCTGCAGATGCGTTTCTATTGTCCTCAAAAGCCATCGAGAATGAGCAACGACTTCCCCTGACACTTGTGATCTGCAAGGAGTGCCGGCACCTTCAGACTAGAGAGGTTTTGGATCCTGCGATGCTGTTTTCGGAGTACGTGTGGGAAACAGGGATCCCTGCGTCTATTCGTCGCTACTGTCAAGAGTTCGCCGACGCGGTTTTAGTGCGTGCGGGCAACCCGGAGATGCCCTCGATCTTCGAGATTGCTAGTAATGACGGCACGATGCTCAAAGAATTCAAGTCTCGTGGCAGCGAAGTTTTGGGTGTGGATCCAGCGCGTAACATCGTGGAGAAGGCAAATGCATCTGGAATTCCGACGCGTGTAGACTTCTTCGGTGAGGAAGTTGCGCGTGAGGTGTTCGCCCAGCATGGTGAGTGGGACATCGTAATCGCCCGCAACGTGCTGGCCCACGTAGCAGATTTGCACGGGTTAATCGCTGGCCTTGGATTGCTGCTCGGGCCACAGGGAACCGCTGTGATAGAGGTTCCACACCTCTTGAACATGTACCACGAATTACAGTACGACCAAGTCTTTCACGAACACATCGGTTACCACAGTCTGGACAGCATCATACGGTTGTGTGCCATGCACGAACTCGCTGTTTTCGATGTGGAGCACATTTGGATACATGGGGGCACCGTGCGCGCGTACGTGACGCAAGCTGCCGGAGGCCGTTCTCCTACACCGGCGGTGGCTGAAATGCTCGCCGACGAGCAGTCTGCCGGTATCCTCGGACTTGAGGTTTGGCAGCAATTCGGCGATAGAGCGAAGACCCAAAAACGACTACTGCGCGCCGAACTGTCTTCGCTTCGTGAGCAGGGGAAAATGGTGGTTGGATATGGAGCGTCTGCCAAAGGACAGTCGATGATCCAATTCTGTGAACTGGATGAGGGATTAGTAGCGTATGTGGCAGACAAAAGCACCATGAAAATTGGCACTCTTGCTCCGGGGTCGCACATTCCGATCGTGAGTCCGGAGCAGATGCGCTCTGATTCCGTCGATGTCGTGGTGGTATTTGCTTGGAACTTTGCGCGCGAGATATTGGAACAGGAAGAGGAGATGCGGGAGCGAGGCGTCAGGTTTCTGCACCCAATTCCTGAACCGCACTATCTCTGACCCAGGACTAGTTTCTATGGGACAACTCGCAACGAGACGTAAAGAGTGCCGAATCTGCGGGAGCCGCCGGCTTTCGCGCTTCCTCGACCTCGGCTTGTCCCCACTGGCAAATAGGTTTCTTCGACAGGAGCAGCTCGATGATGAAGAGCCGAGGTTTCCCCTCGATGTTTTCCTTTGCGCTGACTGCTCCCTAGTTCAGCTGCTTGAAATCGTTGATCCGGCGTTTTTGTTTCGTGACTACATCTATGTGTCTGGAACCTCGGATACGATGCGAGCACATTTTTCGTCTTTTGCGGACGAAGTAACAAAACGTTTTGCCTTCGAGCCAGACCAGCTCGTGGTCGAAGTGGCGTCTAATGACGGCACATTCCTGAGCAACTTCGAAGATCGCGGCTTACGTCTTCTTGGAGTAGAGCCGGCGGTGAACATTGCGGAGATTGCCACAGAGCGTGGAATCGAAACTATTAACGAGTTTTTCAGCGAAGACGTTGGAGAACGGATACGCACGGAATATGGACCGGCTGCATGTATTCTTGCGACAAACGTTTTCGCGCATCTTGATGACATGAACGGATTCGTGCGGGGACTTCTCGAGGCCCTCGACCACGAAGGCATCTTTATATTTGAGAATTCCTATGTTCGGGACATGATCGATCATCTAGAGTTTGATTCGGTCTACCACGAGCATCTTTCCTACTTTTCAGTGACTGCCCTGTCTGCGCTTTTCGCACGACACGGAATGGAAATCTTTGATGTCCAGCATCAGCCGGTCCATGGAGGTTCGCTCCGGGTGTTTGTTAAGCGTCAGGGAGCCAGTCACGTGGTAACTGACGCGCCGGCTCGCTTTTGTGCAGAGGAAAGGGATTCTGGGTTGTGCGATTTCGAGACCTATGAGGCGTTCGCTACTAGGGTGTACGAGCTGCGCTCTTCGTTAATGGATCTCTTGAATAGTCTGCGGGGTGAAGGTAAACGAATTGTTGCCTACGGTAGCTCGGCCAAGGGCAACACTCTCCTTAACTTTATGGAGATTGGCCCCGACGTGGTCGCTTACCTCGTCGATAAGAGCCCTCTTAAGCAGGGAACCTTTTCGCCAGGCATGCACTTGCCGGTTCTGCCAGTTGATCGTTTGGTAGAAGATCGCCCGGACTACGCGTTGATTCTTGCCTGGAATTTCACAGAGGAGATTGTGAGCCAGCAGCAGGACTATATCGAAGCCGGAGGGCGCTTCATCGTGCCTCTCCCAACGCCTCACATCATTCCGGACTTTTGATGAAATTCTCGGGCATATTCGCACCGGGCTAGGTCGGCGGGAAGGGATGAGTGTTCCTTCCTCCCGTGGACAGGTGATTATCGTTTTATGAAGTTCATTGAGCTCAAGCTACCCGGAGTCTGGCTTATTGAGCCTGAAGTCTTTACTGACGAAAGGGGGGCGTTCCGGCGTCATTTCTGTGCGGAGGAATTCGCTGCGCATGGGCTGGCACCGATGGCAGTCCAAGGAAACCTCTCTGAGAATCTGCACTACGGTACTCTCCGTGGGCTTCACTACCAGATTGGCCCCGACGCAGAGGCAAAAACGCTTTCCTGCATGACTGGATCCCTCTACGACATAATCCTCGACCTTCGACCGGAATCTCCGACCTTCATGCAGTGGGTATCCGTGGAAATCTCGGCCGAGGATCGGTTGAGTCTCCATGTGCCGGCTGGTTGCCCCAACGGGTGGGTGACGACTTCGCCGAATACGATGATTCACTACTATATGAGTGAGATGTTTGCTCCGGAGGCAGCCCGTGGAATTCGCTATAACGATCCGACTTTCGACTTTCGGTGGCCAATTGAGCCCAAGGTGATCTCCGAGAGAGATCGCACCTTTCCAGACTTCGATCCAGGGTCCAAATAAGGGCCGGTTGTCTTCCCATAGAAAAAGGGGTTCAGCCAAAACGGCTGGACCCCTTTTCTGTGGCGGCTTTCGCCGAGTAGCGGGGGGCAGATTCGAACTGCCGACCTTCGGGTTATGAGCCCGACGAGCTACCTGACTGCTCCACCCCGCAACCAGGAGTTCGAAGGTACGCCAATGCACCGAGTCCGTCAATCAACAATAGCCAGAAGAACGCGATCGGTGATTGCATGCCCGACGAAACTTGGAAACTAACTGAATTATTGCCAGAGTGAATCAGCTTGCAGGAGTTTCGTCCCAAGGTCGGGAAATCACGCAAGCATTAACGCCACCAATACCCATCGAAAGCTTGCCGGCGAGCCCAGGAGGAGCCTCCCGGGCTTTGTCGTAGACATATTCGTAAGGCGCTTCTGCTATCTCCGGATTAACTATGTCTGCAGTTAGCGGGGTTGGATCTAGCTTGCCGTTCGCCAGACCCAGATACTGTGCCGTTAACTCCCAGCCGCCGGACGCTGCCATGCCATGGCCAAACACTCCCTTGCGAGCCGTGACCAGTAGGCTGTTTGGAAACACTTCTCGCAAGGTGTTGACCTCTTGAGAGTCTCCAGGTGTCGCAGTCGCGTGTAAGTCCCAGGTGCCGAAACGCTGGCCCGAGACGTTGGCGCTGTCTATGGCCATGCGGATAGCGTTCAGCGGCCCTTCCTTAGAAGGCGTGATGATGTGTCGAGCATCGGAAGTTACACCGATTCCTAGAATCTCCAGCCCCAAGGGTTTGTAGCCCTGCGTTGTCATGTAATCGTAGTCTCCGACGATCCAAACTACAGACCCACCAGAAATGTGAGTACCCAGCATGTTGGTTAATGGAAGTGACGGCGCGCCGTTGGCGGCGGCAACGTGCGCTCGGTAGAACGCACCAACGAGGAGGGGATGGGGCGCCGGGTCCGACATGCCGACGACGACCGCCTTCGCATCGCCTGAGTTGATAGTTTGCATGGCGACTTTGAGAGCGACACCAAACGAAGAGCAAGCGGCAACCGGTGCGTACGTTGCGCCGGTTAGGCCGCCTATCATCGAGATCTGCGCTGCGGGTGTATTGACGATGTTCCAGATCAAATTGGGGGAAACCGATAGCCACGGCGCCTCTGGGCACCCCCATTTCATTTGTAGGCGTCGAAGGCCACCCCTTTTTTTACGGATTAGAGGGAGCTTTCCTGTTTCAATGTTGCCTTCTATCGCCATGGATTCGATCGCTTCGAACTCGGCGAGATACTGTCGCAGTTTTTTCGATCGCTGCATCCAAAACTCATCCCAGTTGGCGTAGGCGGCCTCCCGTTCAAAGCTATCGACAGGCAAGGGACGAGGATCCGGTGGAATGTTCCATTCTTCCGAAAGTTTCACACGTTCAGTTTCGCCGGCTTTTTCGTAGCCTGCGCGATCGTCATTTTGCTCAGGGTTTGCCCAGAATCGGTTCCAATGTCGTTGTGCGTCTCGAAGTTCGATACTGATGTTGTACTGAGTTGGGAGATCGCCGACACCGGAGCCAATCAGGACTTGGGCCTCGGAGCCCAAATTCTTCAGGGTGTCTTCAATCCCAGGGTTTTGTTCCAGCGATTGGATGAATGCACCGAGGGCGTAAAGTGTCGTACAGCCCATCTTCTGCGTTAATTGGGGAAACTTGCTTGGCGGAAAGCGTTGATCGATCCAGTTTCGGTAATCGTTGAAGTCGAAATCAGGGTTGCCAACCAAAAAAGTTGATGGGCCGAATCCGTCAAAAGACGTGAGCCAGGATTTGCCTGACGAGAGGTTGCGAGCAAAGGAATCTATATTGGGGCTATTGGGAGCGACGATGCCCCAGCCGAAGATGCCAACGCGTGCCATTGACCCGTTCAGCGCTTAGATGGCACGGGCGGTGCCGTTGGTGATCCGGGCTCGTTTAGCACCGGGGGGGCAGGCCGGGATTCCGGGGGCAACATGTATAAGGTGTCGCCCGGACGTACCATGTAAAGCTTCTCCCTGGCGATGCGTTCGATGGCCTCAGGATCAGCCTCACGCAATGGACGGATCACGCCGCGCAACTCGCGATTGTCTTGCTCCTTGGCGGAGATTTCGTAGCGCAACTGGGTGGCACGTGCACGCATCTTCATGATCGAGACTATCCCGCTTTCACCGAGCAACGCATAGATGCTGCCGAATACTGCGCCCAGTGTGATGATTAGCACCGTCCGTCCGGATCGCTTCCTCTGATTGCGCGATACTAGTTTGCGTAGCTTCCGGCGTGGAATTCGAATTCGGACATGCATGTCAGTTCCCCACAGTCTGACGAAATGTCGTTGCTCCCGCAAAAGAAGCCATTTCGCCCAACGATTCTTCTATCCGAAGTAAACGATTGTACTTAGCAATACGCTCACCACGCGAGGCCGAACCAGCTTTAATTTGACCACATCCGGATGCCACAGCGAGATCGGAGATAGTTGTATCACAGGTTTCCCCAGAACGATGGGAGACCATCACGCCATAAGAACTACTACTAGCTAGTTTAATCGCTGCCAGGGTTTCGCTCAGCGTACCGATTTGGTTCGGTTTGATTAGAACAGCGTTAGCGATGCCTTCGCTTAGACCTCGCTTTATGCGGTCAGTGTTAGTCACGAATAGATCGTCGCCAACAAGCTGCACCTTTTCTCCAAGTGCCTCGGTAAGTTTCTTCCAGCCGTTCCAGTCTTCGTCACCCAGTCCATCCTCGATCGAGACGAGTGGATAAGAAGCCAACAGACTGGCGTACCAGTCAGTAAGTTGTTCAGATGAGGCAGCCTCGAGACCTTCGCCTGACAAACGATACGGTGGTCCTTCGGGGGTGCCGACTTCGCCGGCGGCAACATCGAGTGCTACGTAGACCTGGTCTCCCGGTCTGAATCCTGCGGTTTCTATGGAAGCCATGAGCAAATCAAGGGATTCGCGTGCGGTTGCTAATTCAGGAGCGAAGCCGCCTTCATCCCCCACGCCTGTACTCAGCCCCTTGTCATTGAGGAGTTGTTTCAGGGTGTGGAAGCACTCTGTGCCAGCACGGAGGGCTTCCTTGAAAGTGTCGAAGCCGGCCGGCACGAGCATGAATTCCTGGATATCCAGATTATTGTCCGCATGTGCTCCGCCATTAATAACGTTTAACAACGGCACTGGAAGGATGTTGGTTTGATCGTCGCCTAAGTAACGGAATAGAGGTAGGTCGCTGGCTTTAGCTCCACATTTAGCTGCCGCGAGAGAGACACCTAGAAGTGCGTTGGCGCCCAAATTTGATTTGTTATCAGTACCGTCGATTTCGAGGAGAGTGCGATCGATCCGAATCTGGTCGGTAATTTCGATACCAGCGAGTGCCTCGTAAAGGGTGCCGTTGACATTGTTGACTGCTTGCAACACACCCTTGCCGTTGTAGCGATTCTGATTGCCGTCCCGTAACTCAAGGGCCTCGGCGTGGCCGGTGGAGGCGCCTGATGGGACGGCAGCGCGGCCAAAGCTGCCGTCATCGGCTATCACATCAACCTCGAGACTTGGGTTGCCACGCGAGTCGAGGATCTCAATGGCGTGAATGTGCGTGATCAGCGGCATAGCAAACCCGGTATTAAGAGAAGGAGGCTGTAGCTCCGGTGTAGTGGACTACCGGGCGTTGCAAAAAGCTTGAATTTTGCCGATGATGCCCGCTTAGAAGCGGTTGTCATCTGTCTCATTTATACATTTATACACGTGCCGCCGCATTCGCCCCTAAGCATAAAGCTTACAAGTAAGCTTGGCGCTTAGCGAGGCGGATGGTAGCAGGGAAGTCCTTTTATGACAACCACTTCGAGGCAGACGAGGCATCCTATTTAGAACTGGAAGGGTTGATGTCAAAGCAAGCAATGGTGGTGTTAAGTACGGCCCCAGACAAAGTGGTTGCGGTACGGCTGGCGTCCGTTTTGGTCGAAGGAAAGTTGGCAGCATGTGTGAATATCGTCGAGGGTGTGCGCTCTCTTTATTGGTGGGAGGGCAACCTTCACGACGATAAAGAGGTCCTCTTAGTCTGTAAGACGGACGAGGCACACCTGAAAGAGTTGACAGCTACCCTTGAGAAACTGCATCCGTACGATCGCCCAGAAGTTGTCGCTTTGCCTGTCGTCGGTGGCTCAGTTGCTTACTTGGATTGGCTAATCAAACAGCTTGACTAGCCTAAGCATTCCAATGCCTGTTCGAGGTCCGCCACCAAGTCCTCGGTATCCTCTATGCCAACTGAAATACGGATCAACCCGTCACCGATACCGCGATCACGGCGCACGTTCTCCGGAATCGAGGCGTGTGTCATTGAGGCTGGGTGTGAAATCAATGTTTCCACGCCCCCAAGGCTTTCCGCCAACACCATCACATTGAGAGCGTCAAGAAAGATTTTGACAGCGTCGAAGTTGGCGAGATCGAAACTCAACATAGCGCCAAAGCCGCTCATTTGACGCTTCGCCAGGGCGTGGTCCGGGTGGGCCTCTAGGCCCGGATAATAGACGTGTTGGACCTTCGGATGATCGTTTAGGATCGCGGCGAGCCTCTTTGTAGTCTCTTGCGAGCGTTCCATGCGCAGTGCCATAGTTTTAACACCGCGTTGGATGAGCCAGGCTTCGAACGGTGACAGCGTTGCTCCGGCACTCTTGCTGATGAAGTCGAGGCTGGTTGCAAGATCTTCCCGATTGGTACAAACGACACCGCCAATGCTGTCAGAGTGCCCGTTGAGAAACTTTGTTGTCGAGTGCAGTACCAAGTGGGCCCCATAATCCAAAGGTCTCTGTAGGTAGGGAGACATGAATGTGTTGTCGACCACCAGTAGGGCGCCAGTGCTCTGGGCTAATTCTGCCGCCGCGGCTATGTCAGTCAACTGCATTAGTGGGTTGCTCGGCGTCTCGATATACAGCATCCGGGTTTGCTCGTTCCATGCCGCTTCGGTAGCTTCAAGGTCCGAGGTATTGACGTATGTGAAGTCGAGCCCGCTGGTGCGGCGTAAGACTTGTTCGAAGAGCCGATAAGTGCCGCCGTAGACGGACTCGGAACACACAACGTGGTCGTCGGGCCCTAAGAAACGAAGGCAGGCGTCAACGGCAGCCGTGCCACTCGCGAAGGCGACGGCATGATCCGCATTTTCAAGGGCTGCCAAGTTTAGCTCGAGATTGCGACGTGTTGGGTTGCCACTGCGACTGTAGACATACTCGCCCGGAACCCCGAACTCTTCCTGAATGTATGTAGATGTGGCGTGGATTGGTGGGATGACGGCGCCAGTAGACGGGTCCGGGTTCTGCCCGATATGGACCGCTTGTGTGGTAAAGCCCTTATATTTTTTTTTCGACGGCACGCTGGCTCTCTTCCTCTCTCAAGATGGGAAGACAAGAGCGTAGCCGTGGCATGGCAGAGCGTCAAAACGGGAATTGCTTGATTCCGTTGCGCAGTTCGGATCGTAGAGCTTGACGCAGCACAGCGGTGTAGGCACCCTCGCGACATGCGTGCCATTGACCCCTGGTTTGGTCTTAGTAGCATTACTGAGGCCGCCAAGACGGTTGTAGTCGTTGGTTGCCCGTTTGGGAGCAACCAAGCTTTTCGTTCAGGGGCTGAGGCCGGGCCATCCGCAATCCGTGAATGGGCTTGCACTGCCGAAGCGATTAACGAAGTTGGCTGTCCCATCCGAGACATTCGAGTCATAGACTGCGGCGATGTTGGGCCTGCCGAAGCAACTGGGGAAGAGCGATGGGAAGCGATTGTAGATGCCGGCACACGGGCTCTGGAGGAGAACCCCAATGCCTTCTTACTGGGTCTCGGTGGGGATCATTCCGTGACTCCGCCGCTTGCTACCGCAGCACGCAACGTACTTGGAGAAATGGCGTTCATCTTGCTCGATGCGCATCCTGATTGCTTTGAGTCATACGACGGCGATCCGTTGTCACACGCCTGTGTCGTTCCGAGAGTGTGGGATCGGGGTGGGTTTGACCGTGCCGCAACGTGCATTGCTGGGGTACGGTCATACTCCTTTGAAGAACTTAAGGTCATGGATACGGCTGGGCTCGTAATCTCGGCGCGCCAGTGGCATTCATCCGGCAGCGCAGCGGTGGCGGCCAAGATCCAAGATTTGACGGCCGGGATGCCCCTGTACATCAGCCTAGACATTGACCTGCTGGACTCATCACATGCCCCTGGAACCGGCTACCCGGTGGCGGGTGGTCCCAACGTTCGAGAAATCCTCACGCTTTTAGCTGAAATCTGGCGGTACCAGCCGGTGGTGGCGTTCGATATCGTTGAAGTTGCCCCCGGCATCGACCCGAGTGGCATCACCGCGGCGAACGCTGCCCATATTCTGCTGCAGACACTCGGCCAAGTCGCAGCGACCCGTTAGCCTGCTAGGATCGCAGAATGCACGCCCACACCCACTCTCATAGCAACGGGAGCCGTTCCGACTCCACCGGACGCCATCGTATCGCCGAGCGGCGAGGTTTGCGGATTACTCTAATGCTCACTGCTGTGATCCTTGTAGCCGAAGTCATTGGCGGTTACTTGTCGAATAGCCTGGCCTTGCTTGCCGATGCTGGTCACATGTTTACAGATGTGTTGGCGGTTGGCCTGGCCTATTTGGCACTGGGGTTGGCCATTCGACCAGCAACAGAAAGCAAGACCTATGGGTGGTACCGACTTGAAGTGCTTGCCGCACTCGTCAACGGGGTCACCCTAGTCGTCATGTCTCTGTTCATTTTCTGGGAGGCGTATGAGCGCTTCTTCGAGCCCCCGGAAATTTCCACTGGGACGATGTTGGTAGTGGCGACCATCGGCCTTTTTGCTAACTCCCTTGGGCTTGTATTCCTATCTGGGCATGGAGGTAGCCTCAACATGCGCGGTGCCTACTTGCACGTCCTCGGCGACCTTCTCTCTTCCGTCGCGGTGGTGGCAGGTGGTCTCTTTATGTTGCTGACTGGCAATTATTTGGTTGACCCGATTCTCTCGATACTGATCGGCTTCATTATTATTTTCAGCGCTTATCGTTTGTTGCGCGAGTCGGTGGACGTGCTTCTCGAGGCAATTCCATCGGGCATGGAACTCGAAGAGGTAGGTAGGGCAATTGCGGAGATTGAAGGTGTTATCGGCGTTCACGATTTACACATTTGGAGCCTTACCTCCGGGATGAACACGATGTCATGCCACGTTGAGGTCCGTACGACGACGCTGGTGGAATCAGATACATTGCTTACCCGAATCAACGAACTGCTTCGGCACCAGTTCGCAATCACTCATACGACGATCCAAGTGGAATCGGAGGATTATCGACGCTCGGCGCCAATCCATTGGGATTTGCGGGGAGAGGGCAAAGTCCAATGAGTGACGAACGATTCTCAGCAGAGCAAGCAGAACGCTACCAAGCGCACCTAGCTTTGCCAGACATTGGCCACACCGGGCAGCAGCAGCTACTCGACACTAGCGTGTTGCTGGTGGGTGTTGGTGGGCTTGGTTGCTCGGCGGCGCAATACCTGACCGCCGCAGGTGTTGGCAAGCTCGGGTTGCTCGATGATGACAGCGTTGACCTGTCGAACCTACAGCGTCAGATTTTGTTCTCAGTAGATGATCTCAATGGTAAAAAAGCCAGAGTTGCAGCGGAGGCCCTCAGTGGCTTGAACCCGGACACTGAACTGGTATCAATCGTTGATCGGCTCACGGCCACCAACGCGGTCGGATTGATCAAGGGGTGGGACCTGGTCATCGATGGTAGCGATAATTTTGCCACACGGTATGTTGTCAACGACGCCTGCGTCTTAGCTGGAACCACACTCGTTACTGGCAGTATCTATCAATTTGAAGGCCAAATTACTGTCGTATGCCCACCGGAGGGCCCTTGTTATCGGTGCATTTTCCCTGCCCCACCAGCCGAGCAGGCGCCATGCCATGCGGCTGGGGTTTTGGCATCGTTGCCCGGCGTTGTCGGTACAATTCTAGCGACCGAGGCGCTTAAACTCGCGATCGGTGCTGAATCTTCACTGGTGGGGCGATTATTGCTTGTCGATATGCTCGACACGTCGTTTCGATCGGTGCATGTCACTCGTGATGTTGAATGTGCACTGTGTGGCAATAAACCCAGTATTAGTCACCCAACGGCCGTGGCTTTGTGCCGTGACGAGACCGACTGAGGGCTAGCGTCGTGGCCGACTCTACAGACAAGTTGTGCTTGTCTCCGTCCTTGGTGGTCCAGATCCGCGAACTGGCCAAACAATGAAGCGTCGCCCCCTGTGGCCGTTTGGCTCAGACACTCGTATTTGTGTCAGTCTAGATGGGCCGAACACGGCTGCACTCCGGGAACAGTTCGACCATCTCGAAGGCGCTGACTTGGTCGAGATTCGTCTCGATGCGCTCGACACCCTGCACGACCTCACGCGCGAAGCCCTAACTGATCTAGTGATGAACAGTCCCGTCCCGGTTGGTTTTACCCTGAGGCCGATGTGGCAGGGTGGTGGCTTTGACGGTGACGAATTAGACCGGCGACGTTTTCTTGAAGAAGCTGCGGCCTCCGGTGCGGCATTCATTGACGTTGAACTCGACGCCGAGTGGGTTGCTGACTTTCTCGATGATGCTCAATGTCCGGTAGTTGCGTCGCATCATTGGAATTCGGCTCGGCCTGCTGATCTTTCGCAAAAGGCAGAAAGAATCGGCAGACTAGCGCCGTCGATGGCCAAGCTGGTTGCTACCGCCGAAGTCCCGTCTGATTCTCTTCCTTTACTGAGTGTAGGCAAACAGCTGATCATGTCGGGACAGCCGGCCACCTGTTTTTGCATGGGCGAAGCTGGCAAGGCGAGTCGGTTGCTTGCAGCCGGGCAGGGTGCGGCGCTCATTTACGCGGCAGTGTCTGTGGGCAAAGAAGTCGCCGCCGGTCAGTGGTCTCTCCGAGAACTCGTTGACGAGTTTCAGATGAATCGTTGGCAACAGGGCACAAGGTTATGTGGGCTTATTGGTCACCCGATTTCGCATTCGTTGTCGCCAGCGATTTTCAACGCGGCCATCCAAGAACAGGGACTGGATGTCGCCTACATTCCCGTCGCCGGTGAAGATCTTGATGCTGTACTCGATTTGGTGAGTGAAATGGATTTTCAAGGTTTAAGCGTGACGATGCCGTTTAAGGATGAGATTGCGTTACGTAGCACTCGTCAAGATGATCTCGTGACAACCGTTGGGGCGGCCAACACTGTGGTGTTCGAAGATGGTGGCTTTGTTGCCTATAACACCGACGGTAGTGCGCTGGTTGAGGCTCTGGCCACTGTACGACCAGTAGAAATGGCAAGGATCGCTGTGGTTGGTGCGGGTGGCGCCGCGCGGGCCGGAGCATCGGCTCTCGTTGCTGCCGGCGCTGTTGTGACGATCGTCAATCGAACGGAGGCACGCGCCAAAGAGGCTGCAGAGCTCTGCTCTTGTTCCTGTGGTGGGTTGCAGCGACTTGAAGTCGATGATTTTGACATCATTGTTAACGCCACACCCGTTGGTATGCGGGGTACGCCGCTGGCAGAGTCAACGCCCTTCCCTCCGAAATGGCTGAGCGGAAGGGAGGTCGTCTTGGACATGGTGTACCGGCCACCCACCACCCCCTTGCTTCGTCAAGCTGTCGAGCGAGGTTGTACCACCATACAGGGACTTGAGATGTTCATCCGCCAGGCTGCTGCCCAGTACCGGCTCTTGATGGGTGATCCCGACGTCGAGCCGATGCGCGCAATGCGGAATGTCGCGGAGCATCTATTGATGAATGAACTAAGCTGCCACGACGATTGACCGCCGCGCAGCGCCGTTGCTACCATCCAAACTCAGCAACGGAGCGACCTTTATGAGTGGCAAAATCTCAATCCGGTATTCCCAAACCGGCGACCGAGCTCCGTCTGCGCTGGCCCCCCATGCTTGGGTGCATTGGTTTTGGTCCTGGTAGGGGCCAGCTTCCGTTTTTCGTCGTTCCCTCACTGAAAGAAATGAACGGAGGCTAGGCCGTTGATTGAACGGTCGAGGTGTCTGCGTGTTTTTCCGGATTTTCCCGAATTCGCCGCCGCGGCGAAGCGGGGAAACTTTGTCCCGGTATGTGCAGAACGTCTCGCCGATCTTCTGACACCGGTGAGCGCTTACCTCCGTATCGCCGGTCGTTTACGGCGACCATTTCTGCTCGAGAGCGCCGAGGGTGGGGAACATATTGGTCGCTATTCTTTTCTCGGTGGAGATCCATTTCTTGAGGTCGAGGGTGATGCCTCGGGCCTGGTCAAGGTTGATGCTAGCGGCGCTCGAGAGCAGATCCCAGGTGATCCGGTGGCGGCGCTTGGAGAGTTCCAGCGTTGCTACAAAGCCCAACCGGTAATTGGGGCACCGCCGTTTACAGGAGGGGCAGTCGGCTACATTGGGTACGATGCCATTCGTTGGGTTGAAGATATCCCAACGAGCAACCCACCGGACGGCACTATGCCGTGGGTAAGCCTCGCCTACTATGACAGCGTACTGGCGTTTGACCACCTTCGTCACCGGGTTGTGTTGGTTTCCAACGCGCGTATTTGCGAAAGGGCGACCACAGAGGAGGTTGAAACTGCCTATGAAAAGGCGATTGACCGATTGGAGCACTTGTCAGAGGTGCTCGATGCCGTGCCTGGACACGCCGCGCCTCTCGATGAAGTCCCTGACGATGAACGAGGGCTAGATGCTCTTGGTGAAATTACAGAAAGTCTTAGCAGTCAAGAGTTTTGTGCTGCAGTGGAGAATGCCCAGGACCTCATTTCGGCTGGGGATGCTTTCCAGGTCGTATTATCACGGCGCCTTACCTGTGAGACGGGCGCCAACCCGTTGAGTGTCTACCGGGCACTGAGGGCTATCAATCCGTCACCCTACATGTTCATTCTCGATACAGGACAGGCTCATGTGGTGGGGTCTTCGCCCGAGATGCTCGTTAAGGTGAGTGATGGGGTGGTCGAAAATCGACCTATCGCCGGCACTCGGCCACGTGGCGACGACGGGGAGGCTGACATTGCGCTTGGGAAACAACTCCTCGCGGATGAAAAAGAACGGGCCGAGCATCTTATGCTGGTTGACTTGGGGCGTAACGATGTCGGGCGCGTGGCTGAATATGGCACCGTCTGTGTACCTGAATTTATGAAGATCGAGCGCTACTCTCACGTCATGCACCTAGTCTCAAGTGTCAAGGGGACACTGAGACCTGAGTTCGGGCCGATCGAGGCGCTTTTCGCTGCCTTCCCGGCTGGAACTGTCAGTGGTGCCCCGAAGATCCGTGCTATGGAGATCATTGATGATCTTGAGCCGTTATCTCGCGGTGTCTACGCCGGGGCGATCCTGTACGCTGATTTCGCGGGCAACTTGGATTCCTGCATCACGATTCGTACCATCGTCATGCGGGACGGCCGCGCCGAAGTGCAGGTGGGCGCCGGAATTGTCACCGACTCGGTGCCACACCGTGAGTACGACGAGACCAATCAGAAGGCCGCTGCGGCGTTGCAGGCGCTCTCCTGGGCCAACCGCGCGGAGCACTCCAAGTCATGATTCTCGTCGTCGACAACTACGACTCATTCACCTACAACCTCGTACAGACTCTTGGGGAGCTCGGTGCCGAACTTCAGGTGTACCGTAACGATGAGATCGATGTCGATAGCGTGCGAGTCAAGGCTCCAGCAGGGATCGTTTTGTCCCCTGGCCCGGGCCGCCCGGAGGACGCTGGTGTTTGCTGCAAGATTGTCGAGGGAATGGGCTCTGAGGTGCCGATCCTTGGGGTCTGCCTAGGCCATCAGGCCGTCGCCGCCGCATTCGGTGGTGTTGTTGCTCGAGCGCCAGAGATCCTGCATGGTAAGACGGCAAAGGTCGAACATTGCGCAGAGGGTCTATTCAAAGGTCTTCCCCAGCAGCTAGAAGTCGCCCGTTACCATTCCCTCATCGTGGAACGCAGTAGTCTCCCCGAAAGCCTTGAGATAACAGCGGCGACCGCCGACGGGCTAATCATGGGTGTTCGCCACCGTGAGTGGGCGTTGCACGGTGTGCAATTTCACCCGGAGTCAATCGCAACTCCGGACGGGCCGACCATACTTGAGAACTTCCTCTTGATGTGCGCTGAACTCGAGCCATAAACCAATGTTTCTGAAGGCAATACGAAAGGTTATTGACGGCGCCGACCTTACACGTGGTGAGGCGCGAGGTGTCATGCAGGCGATCATGAGTGGCGAGCCGACGCCGGCGCAGGTTGCCTGCTACCTAGTGGCTTTGCGTATGAAAGGCGAGACTGTCGAGGAAATCACGGGCAGTGCCGAGGCCATGCGTGAGGCGGCAACCATGGTGATCACTACTGTCGATGGGCTCGTCGATACCGCGGGTACCGGTGGCGACGGGGCCAGCACGATTAACATCTCGACTGCCGCGGCCTTGGTAGCTGGCGGCGCTGGTGTAATGGTTGCCAAACATGGCAATCGTGGTGTTTCAAGTAAATGCGGCAGTGCCGACGTTCTCGAGGCGCTCGGTGTGACCCTTCTCGATGATCCGAAACGCCAGGCAGAGATCCTTGAGTCGGTTGGTTTTATGTTTTTGTTCGCTCCGTTTCACCACAAAGCTATGAAACACGCGGCCGAGCCACGCAAGGAGCTCGGCTTGCGTACCGTGTTTAACGTATTGGGCCCGCTCAGTAACCCGGCAGGAGCTCGGCGCCAGGTCGTTGGCGTGTACGATGAGGCACTTGTTGAGACCATGGCACGTGTTTTGGGTGAACTCGGTGCTGAGCAAGCTCTGGTGTTTCATGGAGCTGGTGGTCTGGATGAAATCTCAACCATTGGTCCAACTAAGATTGCTGAGTGGACCGGATCGTCAGTTGATGTCTACCAAGTTCAACCAGCCGATTTTGGTATCGAGCCGGCCACTCTCAACGATTTAGTCGGCGGTGACAGCATTCACAACGCAGCCGCAATCCGTTCAATCTTCGCAGGGGAAGTTGGGCCGCAGGCTGATGTTGTAGCGTTGAACGCGGGGGCGGCGATATATGTTGCTGGCGCTGCTAATGATCTGGAAGAAGGGTTTAAAAAGGCTCGAAAGGCAATCGACTGTGGCGCTGCAGCGCAGTGCCTCGACGCACTCGTAAATGCCACCCGCAGGACATCATTATGAGCCTGCACCTTTCAGATCTAGTTGGGGGGGCGCGTGCCACTACTCAGCGACACCGTGCGCAGATTAGCGAGCCTGAATTACGCTTCGAGGCGGAAGAAATCGGCCGCCACGCCGTTGGGGGGCGTTTCCGGTCAGTTCTCGAGGTTAGGGGTGTTTCGGTGATAGCCGAGGTCAAGGGTGCAAGTCCACTGCGGGGCAGACTGTGCGAAGATTTCAAGCCGGTCGAACTCGCCACCGAGTACCAAGAAAATGGCGCTGCAGCGGTTAGTGTATTGACCGAAGAACATTTCTTTTTGGGCTCAATCGGCCAACTGATGGCGGTGAGCACGTCCATTGAGCTGCCAACGCTGCGCAAGGACTTCGTAGTCGAGCTCTATCAGGTGTTTCGCGCTGCGACGGCCGGAGCGAGCGCAGTACTGTTGATTGCGGAACTTCTCGATGGTTCGGCTCTCAAAGAATTCGTTGAAGCTGCACATTCGGTCGGTCTTGATGCTTTAGTCGAGTTCCACAGACCTGAGCTGCTTGTGTCCGCCGTAGAGGCAGGGAGCGGTATAGTGGGCATCAATAACCGAAACCTTGACACCATGGATGTCGATGTCGAACACGCTCTGCGATTGGCCCCGGAGCTTCCAATGGATCTCATTTCGGTCGCCGAAAGTGCCATTTCCGATACTGACGACGTGACTCGGGTGGCTGAGGTAGGTTTTGATGCTGTTCTGGTGGGTACTGCGCTCGTTACGGCCGAGGAGCCAGGTAGTGTTCTACGAGATCTTGTCGATGTCGGAAATACAACCGACCCTACGCCGCGGCTAAAAACTGGTCTAATTGAGCTCGCCGACATCGAAGACGTCGCCGATATCGAGGAGTTGTCCCCATGAGCCGGGTCTGCTGGAAGGTCTGCGGTATCACCAACGTTGCCGATGCTGTGTTGTCAGTTACGTCGGGGGCCGACGCTATTGGTTTCGTGTTCTGGCCGGGTAGCCCGCGCGCAGTGACGGTCGACGACGCAGCGTCGATTGTTAGTGAAATCCCTGATGATGTGTGGAAGGTTGGTGTATTTGTAGAGGCATCGTCTGAGGTGCTCAGAGATACGATCGCTGGAGCCGGTTTGGATTTCGTGCAGCTTGTGGGCGATGAAAGAGCAGCGTCGTGCGCGGATTGGTCCAAACCGACATGGAAAGTGCTTCGTTTTGCGCCGGGTACGGGCTCGGAAGCAGCACTGTTGCAGGCTGAGACCTACCCCGATTGCACGTTGGTTGTCGATGCCGATGTTCCAGGTGAGTATGGTGGTACCGGGCACGTCGCAGATTGGGATGTAGCAGCGCTGTTGGCTTCTCGCCGACGCGTAGTGTTGGCAGGTGGCCTCCGAGCTGAAAATGTTGGTTCCGCGATTAAGCAGGTTCAGCCTTGGGGAGTCGACGTTTCATCTGGGGTAGAGGCAGAACCGGGAGTGAAAGACAGGTCGAAATTGCAGGCTTTCGCCCGCGCCCTGGAGCCTTATCGATGAGTGAAATAGCACAACACGCCAAGTTGCCCGATAAGAACGGACGATTCGGCCGGTTTGGGGGCCGTTTCGTCCCTGAGACATTGATCCCGGCTCTACGTGAGCTTGAAGAAGCGCATGCAGAAGCAATATGCGATGTTGAGTTCACTGCCGAACTCGAGCGGCTTCTGTGTGACTACGCTGGACGACCGACCCCGTTGTACAGAGCCCGTGGACTCGAGGACGAAACTGGTGGCGCCACTATTTGGTTGAAGCGAGAAGACCTTCTACATACCGGTGCGCACAAAATCAACAACACGATTGGCCAAGGGTTACTGGCCCGCCGTATGGGTAAACAGCGTGTGATCGCCGAGACTGGTGCCGGGCAGCATGGAGTCGCTAGCGCCACCGTTGCTGCCATGTTTGGTCTCGACTGCACGGTATATATGGGCGAGGAAGACATGCGTCGTCAGAAGCTTAACGTTTTTCGCATGGAACTTTTGGGTGCTCGGGTGGTTCCGGTTTCGTCCGGTAGTCGAACACTGAAGGATGCTACCAACGAGGCTATCCGAGATTGGGTGACCAACGTTGAATCAACCTTCTACATTCTTGGCTCGGTGGTTGGCCCACACCCGTATCCGGCAATGGTGCGCAATTTTCAATCTGTTATCGGGCGTGAGGTTCGTGCTCAGCTCTTGGAAGCTGGGGAAGCTCCGCCTAACCTTCTAATTGCCTGTGTAGGGGGTGGTAGCAACGCTATTGGCTTGTTTGCTGACTGGCTCGACGACGACATTAATATGGTAGGAGTTGAAGGCGCGGGACATGGTATCGACACCGCGAGTCATTCAGCGACACTGTCTCGCGGTTCTATAGGGATTCTTCACGGCACCCGATCCTACTTGTTGCAGGACAACGACGGTCAGGTTCAGTTGCCACACTCGATTTCGGCTGGGCTCGACTATCCAGGCGTTGGTCCTCAGCACTCCCACCTAAAGGAAACGGGTCGGGTGACCTACACATCCGTCACCGATAGCCAGGCGGTTTTGGCGTTACAACGGCTTTCTCGTTGTGAAGGGATCATTCCTGCATTAGAGAGTGCCCATGCAATCGCCAAGCTCTACGAGATGGCAGAAACCAACAGCATTGGTGAAAGTGATCGCGTTGTTGTCTGTTTGTCCGGCCGGGGAGACAAGGATGTCGAGGTAGTTACAGAGCATCTCGATACCCATCCGGAGGAGGATCTGAGGTGAAAACGTCCGACCGCATTTCTTCTGCGTTCGCTGCCGGACGCGAAGCTTCCCAACCGTTGGTGGTGCCGTTCATAACTGCTGGTTACCCGACTATCACTGCTACGGTGCCAATCGTGACTGCACTTGCTGCAGCTGGCTCCGACATGATTGAGATCGGGATGCCGTTTTCCGATCCTCTTGCTGATGGGCCAACGATCCAACATGCCAGTGAAGTTGCGTTGCGCAATGGCATGACGGTGCGTAAGACGCTTGAAGCTGTTCGGGAAATCCGCGCTTCGGGAACAGATGCCGCGTTGATTCTCATGGGTTACTGCAACCCAGTGTATGCGTATGGTGTCGATGCTTTCATCAAAGACGCTACACAAGTCGGGGTTGACGGGTTGATCATCGCCGACATGCCGCCCGATGAGGCAGGCGAGCTCCTTGTTAGCTGTAGGGCCGTCGGGCTCTCACTGACCTTCCTAGTGGCACCCAACGCGCCGGATGACCGTATTCGCAAAGTCGACGGGGCGTCGACCCATTTCTCTTACTGTGTCAGCGTGACCGGTGTGACTGGGGCTCGAAGCGCCATTGAAAATCGCACCGTTGAATTCCTGCAGCGCATGCGCAAATTATCGACGAAGCCTTTCGTTGTTGGCTTTGGCATCAAGAAGCCGGAGCACGTCATGACACTGGGACCGCACGCTGATGGCGTTGTTGTCGGCAGCGCCATCATTGACGCGATTGAGTCAGTGGGCGGCGCTGGTGCCGTCATCGTCGACGCGGTCAGCGCCGTGTCTACACTTGTTGCACCATTGTGTGCGGCGGCACGTCAGTCGGCAATGACAGCCCAGCGGAGGGAAGCGTAAGCGATTCGGTAGAAGTGGACATATAGGCCTTGATTAAGGAAATGCTCAGGAAGATTGATCATAGTGAGGATGAAACTGTTTTTTTAAGTTAAAAGGAGCATGCCGTTCGCCGCATCGGACGAATCGAGAGACAATTGAGACGTTGAATTACAAGCACGACGGGGAAAAGAAGTTGTTAGACCAGTGACGAAATGGGCTAGGCCCGTTCGACTAGGAAGCGATTTGGTTATTGTTCCGACGCGGCGTAGACGAAATACGGTACTCGCGGCAAGTGAATTGCGAGACGGATGAAGATAAGTGAAAAAATTACAAGAGCTCTTGTGCGTGGGCTCGGAGGCAACGGCATGGTTATTGTGATGGTTCGTGAGGCTTCCGAGGAGCACATTGAGCACGTAATTGAGAGATTAACGGAGCTCGGATTCGATGCGCACCGATCAAGTGGCGAGGAGCGTACCGTAATTGGCGCAGTTGGCGGCAATGTTGAGGTGGTTGATCCGCGGGAACTCGAAGTCCTCGAGAGCGTGAAAGAAGTGTTTGCTATTAGCAAACCCTACAAACTCGTATCACGCTCGTTTCGAGCCGAAAATTCTATTGTCCCAGTCGGTGATGCCAAGGTAGGTGATGAGCCCGTTGTCGTGATGGCCGGGCCATGCTCGATTGAGAGCGAAGAGCAGATCCACGCGATTGCTGAAATCGTGGCCAAGGCCGGTGCACGTGTGCTGAGAGGCGGTGCATTCAAACCTCGGACCTCTCCGTATTCGTTCCAAGGTTTGGGTGGCGAGGGCTTACGCTATATGCGCGAGGCCGCTGACGCGAACGGCCTGGCGACCGTTTCGGAAGTTATGGATGCCTCGCAGGTTGAACTGATGAGCGAGTATGTCGACATTTTTCAGATCGGGGCACGCAACATGCAGAACTTTGCGTTGCTAAAGGCTCTGGGACGTAGCAACAAACCAGTGTTGTTGAAGCGTGGGTTGTCGGCGACAATCGAAGACTTGTTGATGTCGGCCGAGTACATTCTGGCTGGTGGGAACCATGACGTAATTCTCTGCGAGCGTGGTATTCGAACGTTTGAAACAGCGCTTCGAAACACCTTCGACATCTCGGCAATTCCCGTTGTTCAACAGGCAACGCATCTTCCGATCATTGCTGATCCCAGCCATGCGACTGGCTTTCGCGACAAGGTTGCGTCGATGGCACGGGCAGCGGTTGCGGCCGGCGCCGATGGTTTGATGGTTGAGGTTCATCATGACCCTGAGAAAGCTATGTCGGACGGTCCACAATCGCTGTTTCCTGACCAGTTCGTGGAACTCATAGAGCAGTTGCGCCAAATTGCCCAAACGATTGGCCGTACGATCGCGTAGATGAGCTTGACCACAGGATGGCCCCTGGGTAGCCTCGTGTTGACGCGGGTTTCCGTCGATTTTCACTTCTGGAAGGCCACTATTGTTAGCCACAGACCGACAGTTAATTAGCGAGCGATCACAGGCGTCCATCGCTGTTGCTAATACGGCAACTATTCTGGTGTTCGCGATGACGATTTTTATCGCCGGCCAGATCCGCATTCCCCTGCCGTTTACACCCGTGCCGATTACATTGCAGACGTTTGCGGTTTATCTGGGTGCGGCTTGGTTGGGTGCTGGACGGGGTGTCGCCGGGCCATTGGTTTTTGCCATCGCAGCGGGCGCTGGTTTGCCCGTGCGGTCCGGCTTTGAGGCCGGTTTGACCGGTGCGACGGCTGGGTACATTCTGGGCTGGATGCTTGCAGCCTTCTTGATCGGGCGACTTCTTGGAGGTCAAGATGCTTCGACGCCGCGCATTATGGCCACAATGCTTGGTGGGTCAGCCCTCGTTTATATTTGCGGACTGCTGCATTTCACGCTACTTCTCGGTGTCCCAATTCAACAGGCTTTGTGGATGGGCTTCCTTCCCTTTCTCCCAGGTGATGCCCTGAAGATCGTGGCGGCGACGGCGGTCTACAAGAGTCGTCCGAACCTTCTCTCGACGTTTTGAAGCTACACGAGTATCAGTCCAAGGCGCTACTGCGCCAGTATGGGATCCCTGTTCCGGATAGCGAAGTTGTTGAAGGTGTGGATGCTGCCGTGGTTGCGGCAGCGAACCTCGCAGAGAAGGGATACACACGTTTCGCCGTCAAGGCGCAGGTGCACGCTGGAGGGCGCGGCAAAGGTGGCGGCATCAAGCTCGCCGACAGTCCCAACGAAGCGGGTGAGCTAACTGGTGGGATGCTTGGTTCACAGTTAGTAACTCCGCAGACTGGTCCTGAGGGGGTCCCAATCCGTAAGGTGCTGATCGAGGGCGGCGCGGATATCGCCAACGAACTTTACTTGGGAATCACGATCGACCGATCGAAAAAGCGACCAGTGATAATTGCCTCGACCGAAGGTGGTATCGAGATCGAAGAGGTTGCAGCCAACGAACCGGAAAAGATCCACAACGAGTGGATCAAGCCAGGCTGGGGACTTGAGACGTTCGAGGCAGCCGGTGTCGGGTATGCACTTGGGCTTGAGGGCAAGACACACCGTGCCGCAATCCCGATTATCAAGAAGTTAGCTGAGATGTTCGTTGACTTGAGTGCTTCGCTAGTAGAGATCAATCCGCTAATCGTTACTGGCGATGGCAATGTAGTTGCCCTGGACGCAAAGATAAATATTGACGACAACGTTTTGTTTCGTCGCCCGGACCTCGAGGCCATGCGCGACCACAGTGAAGAAGACGAACTGGAAATCGCGGCTGCTGAGCATAGCCTTTCGTACATCTCGCTCGAAGGGACGGTGGGTTGCATGGTCAACGGTGCTGGCCTGGCAATGGCGACAATGGATGAAATTCTGCTTGCTGGAGGGACGCCCGCCAACTTCCTTGATGTGGGTGGCGGCGCGTCAGTCGAGCGGGTAGCAGCTGCCTTCCAGATCCTCATGCAGGCACCAGCACTCAACAGCGTATTGATCAACATCTTCGGCGGTATTGTTCGTTGCGATAGGGTTGCCAAGGGCATCATTGAAGCGCTTCAAACGGTTGAGGTCACCACCCCAGTAACCGTGCGCCTACAGGGAACGAATGCAGAAGAAGGGCGCAAATTACTCCAGGAATCGTCACTTGAGTTTATCGTCGCTGCAACTCTAGATGAGGCGGCGCGCAAGGCAGTGGAGGCTGGCCGGTGAGTATCCTGGTCGATGCTGACAGCCGTGTGTTGGTGCAAGGGATCACTGGCACCGAAGGTTCGTTTCATACCCGCCAATGTATCGACTATGGCACCAAGGTTGTCGCGGGTGTCACCCCTGGCAAAGGCGGGCAAACATTCGACGATACTGTCCCAGTGTTTAACACGGTGGCGGAAGCTCAGACTGAGACTGACGCGGACGTGTCGCTTATATTTGTACCCCCGATGTTTGCTGCCGATGCGATTAAGGAGGCTGCTGCTGCTGGGGTGAGGTTGGCCCTATGTATTACTGAGGGTATTCCCGCCCTTGATATGGTTGAGGCATTGGCCTATTGCCTCGATCGTGGCACCCGGGTGATCGGCCCGAACTGCCCGGGTGTTATTTCGCCGGGCAAATGCAAGGCTGGCATCATGCCGGGTTTCGTGCACGAGCAGGGCATAGTTGGTGTTATCTCGCGAAGTGGGACGCTCACCTATGAAGCTGTTGACCAACTCACCCGTGTTGGTCTTGGCCAATCTACTTCGGTTGGCATTGGTGGAGATCCGGTCAACGGCACCTCTTTCCGCGATTGCCTTGAGATGTTTGCCGAAGATGAAGAAACGAAGGGCGTTGTTTTGATTGGTGAGATCGGCGGGAGTGCCGAGGAAGAGGCTGCTGAGTATCTTGCGGACGATTACCCACTGCCGGTTGTTGCGTTTATTGCCGGGCGTAGCGCACCTCCCGGTAAGCGAATGGGACATGCCGGGGCGATCATAGCTGGTGGAAAGGGTACGGCTGATGAGAAGATGCGCGTTCTTTCAGAGGCTGGTGCTACGGTTGTCGAAAGCCCGTCTGTGATCGGTGACGCCATGACTGAGATCCTTGGCGGGGATTAAACAAAGAAGAAGATCGGGCCCGTTCCCAGTCAAATACAACAGTTGTTCGCTTTATGTGTGCTGACTACGCCCGGTAAGTTGCCTTTCCCCGACGAAGCGTTCTTTGCACTCCAATACTCAGCAGGTCGCTTTCGTTAGTCGTCAACGGATTTGCCGATAACACGGCTAGGTTGGCAGGAGCCCCGACGCGTATGATGCCGCCGGAGGGCATACCGCCGCCATTTGGGCAGAGCGACGTAGCGATTCGAAGGCTTTCCTCTCGTGTAAGACGATTTTGTGGTTGCCATCCTCCGGGGGGCATCCCCGCCCGATTTGTCCGAGTATGGGCCGTGTAGAAGTCGAGGAGTGCGGGTCCAGGGGACGTGTAGTAGTCGGATGAGAGAGCCAAGTTAGCGCCAGCCTCTGAAAGTGCCCTCCACGGGTATACACATTCACCGTTTTCTGCTCCCAGTCGGCAGTCTTCCATGGTGCGTCCGTTGTCATCTGGATCTATGAAATTTGGTTGCGTGACCAGAAGAAAGCCGCGCTCCGCAGCGATTTGTTGGGCTTCGAGCGAGCTGTAGCCGAAATGTTCGATGCGAAAACGGCGTGGATCCACATCGCTGAGATCGTCGGCGACCCTTGTGTACGCTCTCAAGACGCGGCGCACAGCGTCGTCACCTATGGCATGGGTCGAAATATCGAGGCCTGATTCAAGAGCTCGGCGGGTCTCAAATTCAAGCTCGTCGTCAGTCATTCGCATTAAGCCGGCAGTGTTTGGGTCGTCCGCGTAGGGATGGGAGAGGGCGGCCCCGCGGCTACCAAATGCGCCGTCAGCGTATAACTTGATGTGGGTCACTCGGATACGAGGCGAGAGATGGGCGTACTCACCGGGATTGCCGACGATCTTGTCAGCTAGTTTGCTTGGTGAGGGAATCATCAAATTTACGTCGATCGGAAGCGGGTCTTCAGCGTCGGCCCAAGTCAACAACTCGAGCATCAATTCGAAATCGACTCCCATGCTTACGATTGCTGGGCTGGCCATGAAACCAGCGTCGAAAACTTCCGTGACACCCCGCTTAGCCAAAGCTTTGGAAGCTAGTTTGAACGCTTCACGGATCTCCCAACCCGCTGCAACGGGAATTTGTTCCAAAATTGGCTCTACAGCGCGTTCCAGCAATATTCCTGTCGGCGCCCCATTTGCTCCGCGTTGGACAGCACCGCCCAGGGGGGCTGGTGTGCTGTCAGAGATCTTTGCCCGCGTTAGCGCCGCCTGGTTTACCCAGGCGGAGTGAGCATCGGTTCTCACAAGGAACACAGGATGGTCCGGGACGGCATGGCTTAGCTCTTCGTGTGAGGGAAACTCGTGTGTGCCCCAGTCGTGCTGGTTCCATCCCATGCCAAGGATCCAGTCGCCCTTGGGAACCTGGATGGCTCGATTTCGAACACGGTCAACGATCGAAGAGCTTGAGGAAGCCCCCGCCAATTGTAGAAAGAGGCGTTCGTTTTCTTGTTGGTTGAGCAGGGAGAGGCCGATCGCGGTGAGGTGTAAATGATGGTCAATCAGGCTCGGGATTAGGCAACCGCCTGCGATGTTGATCTCAGTTGCGTTGGTGTTCTCGGCCCATAGTGTTTGTTTGTCGTTGATCCCGACTATGACCCCATCGTGTACCGCAACTGCCTCCGCTTCAGGCCGCACGGGGTCCAGGGTGACGATTTCGCCACCAGTAAAAATTTCCGTCATGAAAACCCTTGTTTGATGATTGTTCGACCGTTGACTGGTAACGATTCAGTGCACGACGTGCAAGTTATGAGGTGGTTGTTGTGATCGCCTTCGTTTCCCACCACTCGATCCTCCCATGAAAGTCCCGACAAGTAGCACACCGCCCAAGAAACCACCGATGTGTGCATACCAGGCGACGCCTGGCCCACCTGTGAAGGCAGAGAATAGCTGCATAGCGAACCAAATACCGAGCAAGATGGCGGCTGGCAAGTACATCACTCGGATGTAGAAGAGCAGGAAGACGAACGTAAGAATTCGGGCTTGTGGATGGAGTACTAGGTACGCCCCTAGCACTCCTGCTATGGCACCACTCGCTCCAACCATCGGAATCGTGCTCCCCGGCTCGATGATGACTTGCGACCCTGCTGCACATAGGCCACACGCAAGATAAAAGAACAGGTAGTTGAGGTGCCCCAAGGTGTCTTCGATGTTGTCGCCGAAGATCCACAGGTAAAGCATGTTTCCACCGAGATGCAGAATGCTGCCATGCACGAACATTGAGGTCAGAAGTGTCAGCGGTGCCGGGATTGGTGTCTGTGCCCAAGTTGATGGTGATAGCAAAAGGCTTGGTGTTACCGCGAGTTTTTCAACAAAGCCCATGTAGGCGGCTTGCCCGCCTTCATACCCCAGGGTCACCTGATAGACGAACATAGCGATGTTGATGCCCACCAGAGCGTGGTTCACAAACGGCGTAGTTCGTGTTGGGTTCTCATCTCGAAGCGGAATCATGAGACTGCCCTGTCCGGAAGGGAGTTCTTCATCGGTGCATCAAAGGAAGCATCACACCGTTTCCCGACGCTCCTCGATCATTCGCACAATTGCTGATCGGACGGTACTGGCCAGCGCACGGGGATCGGAAAAATCTTTGGGATTGATGGGATCACCAATCCGCAGCGTGATGACCCCTGGATCGGCGTGCCAGGAACCCCTTGGTAACAACCGGCCACTGTTGATGATCGCGACCGGTACCACCGAAACGGCGGCAGTGTGAGCGAGGTTGACACCGCCTCTTTTGAAACGAGCGACTTCACCCTCGACACTACGTGTACCTTCCGGAAAGATCAATACGGAAAGGCCTGAGGCGACTCTGCCCGCCGCATTTTCGATGCTTTCGCGTGCTTTCTTGGGATCGTCACGTTTGACGGGGATATACCCGACTCGTGACATGTACCAACCCATGAACGGGATGCGGAATAAAGACGCCTTGGCTAGCATGCGGAATGGGAATGGTAGAGAGGTAAGTACCGTGGGGATGTCAAATAGACTGCAGTGGTTCGACATGACTACGTAGGAACCTTCCCGATCAAGCTTCTCCTTGCCTTCGGTCTGCACCTGCACGCCGCATATTCGGAAGATTGAGGCGCCCCAGTTCTGTGCACAAGCGTGTACCCACTTCCCTCGCCGATCGATGAGGGAGATTAGTAGCGCGCAGCTCCCCCAAAAAACTGTGGCTAAAAGCGTCAGTGCGCATTGGGCCGGGTACCTCACGGTCCAGGCCCCATTGTAATAAAGCTTTCTGTCAGGGTAAGCGTGATCCATAAGTGCAAGTTTAACAGTCGGTGGTAACCCCTGGCATCCCCATCAAACGGGGTCCTGCGTTACAATTCAACTATGATCGAACGATTGCGAAGCGACCTTAATGCCGCCATGAAAAGCCGCAAAAAAACTACTGTAAGCGTTCTACGCATGATCCTTTCTGACCTTCATAATCGGAAGATCGCCGCGGGAGCGGACCTGGATGAAGAACAAATTGTTGCAGCGTTGCGTACTGCAGTGAAGCAGCGGAGGGAGGCAGCCGAACAGTTCTCTCAGGGAGGGCGTCAGGATCGTGCCGAGGCTGAACTTGCGGAAATTGAGGTCATTAAAGCGTACCTTCCAAAGCTGCTTGAAGGTAATGAATTGAGTGCAGCTGTGGATGAGGTTATAGCCGATACTGGAGCTTCATTGCCGTCGGACATGGGGAAAGTGATGGGCCAGCTAATGAGTCGCTACCAAGGTCGCGTCGATGGCAAGGCCGCCAACGCGCTTGTGCGCCAACGTTTGGCAGGTTGAGATCAGAACGTTCACCCATGGTATGGCTAGTGGTTTAATTGCCAAGGTCAACGTAAGGCACTCGTTTTTGCTGGCCAAACTTGAGGACCTGATCGTTGCAACGGTCTCTCCTGGCACCCTGTCAGGGAATTGCCAGCTAGGAATTCATCGCGGTTGGAACTAGCATCAGCGCCCATGACTGACTACGGATGGTTATCAATGTTACCGCCGATCACGGCGGTTCTTCTGGCGCTGGTAACGCGCCAAGTTTATCTGGCGCTGTTTGCCGGGATCTTTCTCGGTACGACGATACTGGCCGGGTTTAATCCAATCTTGGGTGCTGCTGGAGCGATTGAGCAGCTTGTCATCGTGGTTACTAATCGCGGTAACGCTGAGGTTCTGCTGTTCACCTTAGTAGTCGGGGGGCTGATCGTTTTGATGCGTGCATCGGGTGGCGTCAACGGATTTGCCAACTTCATGGTGAGCCGCGGATGGGTGCGCGGGCCGGTGTCCGCACAATTGTTGTCGGTGGTCGTCGGCACGAGCATCTTCATTGAATCGAACATCACTTGTTTAGTGACCGGGGCGGTGTCCCGGCCGCTTTATGACCGCGTGAAGCTGTCTCGCGCCAAGCTCGCCTATATGTGTGACTCGACTTCGGCGCCAATCTGTATTTTGATACCAATCAATGCGTGGGGTGCATACGTACTTGGCTTGTTGGCTGGAGAGGGACTCGATCCATTACCGATGTTAGTGGCGGCTGTGCCACTGAACTTCTACGCAATCCTCGCGATTGTCGTCGTCATCACCGTCGCGGTTACCGGCTGGAACATAGGACCCATGCGTCGAGCTGAGGAGAAGGCGCTTGCTGGCAACACGGGAGCTTTACCTGAGCAGTCGATCAAACAAGAGCATGGTGGCAGCGATGGGACTAAGGACATAGATCCACCCGAACGGGCCGTCAACCTGATTGCGCCTGTGATAGTTACTGTCGCCACGATGTTCCTTGGTCTCTGGGTGACAGGCGGGAGGGCGCTTGAAGGCATCGTGCCTCCTGGCGGTGAGCCGTACGGGCTTCTCCAAATCATTATGAAAGGTTCGGGATCGCTTTCGGTTCTTTGGGCTGTGTCGGCTGGAGTCGCTACAGCGATAATTCTGGCGCGGGTGCAGGGTATTTTCACCTTTACTCAAGCGGCAGAGCTTGTTGTCGTCGGATTTCGTGAGCTTATCGGAGTGGCAACAATTCTCGCGCTTGCTCTTGCCATTGGTCAGGTTTGCCGTGCGCTCGGAACCGGCCCATGGGTTGCCGACATGGTAAGCCCGTGGCTTAACGCGGTCAGCGCTGCGCCCCTGATTTTTGCGACCTCGGGGTTCATTGCTTTCGCTACCGGGACTTCCTGGGGCACTTGGGCGATCATGTTTCCGATCGGAATCGCTCTGGCAGGGCAGCTTGAGGCCTCGATCCCATTGACCGTTGGAGCGATTCTGGGTGGTGGGATTTTCGGCGACCATTGCTCCCCAATTTCTGATACCACTGTTATTTCATCGATGTCGGCTGGCGTCGATCACATCGAGCACGTTGTTACCCAGGTTCCTTATGCTCTGGTCGGGGGTGTGATTGCCACGGCCCTGTACTTTGCTGCGGGGTTGTTGCTTTGAATCGAGACAATTGGTTTTTAGTTTTGCCAACCTTTGTTCTCGGTATCGTTGCCTCGTACACGCTTTATCAAATGCACGCTGCTGGGGATTCGCGCCGGGCGATCGAGATCGTTGCCGAATACGAAGCCGCCGGGCAGCCGCCGCTAGGGGAATTTCTGGCTCGCCGAGGGCCCCTTGCCTGGGAAACTGAGGTGGTTTCCAACTTCTATGGAACGATGGAAGTGGCGTGTATCGTCGGACCAACTAACAACCTGGAGCGTTTCGCTTGGCGCGTGCACGTCATGCAGAAGGTCTTCGCGCCAGCGGACGCAAGCACCCGAGCTCTAATGGGGAAATATCAACCCGATCTATTTGGCAGCTTGAGCGAGAGAACTCAAGCTAACGTGGCCTTGGGTGCCTTCAGCGTGATGGGGGGTTTTCCTTGAGTAACACTGCTGCGGAAGTCATCGAGCACCAGCTTGACAACGGGTTGCGGGTCTTGCTGAGGCCGTCGCACGCGGCGCCGTTGGTTTCTGTATGGTGCTGGTACCACGTCGGATCCAAAGACGAGCGTCCAGGAACGACCGGGGCGTCGCATTGGGTTGAACACATGAACTTCAAGGGTACCGAAGGAATCTCGCGTGAGGACCTGAAAGTCTGGATCGAGCGGGCTGGGGGTGCCTGGAATGGTTACACCTGGATTGATCAGACAACGTACTTCGAAACGCTCTCGTCTGACGCGCTAGATTTGGCGCTGCACATCGAGTCCGAGCGTATGACTAGTTGCATCTATGAGGAAGATGAATTCGAGTCGGAGCGCAGTGTCATCATTGCAGAACTGCAAGGCAACCAGAACAACCCCGCCTATCTTCTTGGAGTTGATGTCGCGGCGGAGGCTTTCCGAACACACCCTTATGGATGGCCGACGATTGGCTGGTTATCGGACCTTGAGACGATGAGTCGTAATGATCTTTACAACCATTACCGTAATTACTATTGCCCCAACAATGCCACTTTGGTGATCGTTGGTGACATAGAACCGAATGAAGCGCTTCGTAGTGTCCAGCAGTACTTCGGTTCTATCGAACGTGGCAATCGTCCACCCAGCGTTCAAACTCGTGAGCCTGAACAGAAAAATGAGCGCCGTGTTTCAGTCGAACGCCCTGGGACAATCCGCTATCTGGATGTTGCTTTCCATGCTCCTGCGGTCGGTGATGAAGACTTCGTGCCGCTTCTGGTAGCTGACGCCGTATTTTCTGGTGGCAAGGGAATCAACCTCTGGGCGGGTGGTTTCGGGCGCAACGCCCGCACCACCTCTCCCCTGTATCAGGCTTTGGTAGAGACTGAGTTAGTCGCCGCAGTATCGAGTGCGTTGCTGCCAACAGAGCAGCCTTATCTGTACAGCATCTCTGCAACAGTTCGTGACGGTATCTCTGAGTCGGCAGTCGAGGATGCATTGTTCGCTGTGTTGGATTCTCTCGCATCCGAGAGATCTGCGGATCACAGCTTGCAAAAAGCGAAGAACCAATTGCTCACTCAGTTAGCATTCGATGATGAGGGGGTGACGCGGATCGGCCACCAACTCGGTTACTTCTCGACGGTTGCTGACTGGAAGATGGTTTTTGAGATCGAGGAGCAGATTAACTCAGTTACGGCGGAGAACATACGTGATGTTGTTGCCCGTCGGCTGGTGTCTAGCCGGCGAACGGTAGGCTGGTTCAGACCCCAGGCGATGCAATGACCAGCATTGACGGTCGTGTCCGGTTTCGCCCGACCCGCTTCGTTTTGCCCAACGGGCTGACGGTTCTCCATCAGGAGAATCCAGATTCTCCGGCTGTCACAATGAGTTTGCGATTTGCCGCCGGCGCGGCTTTCGAGACATCGTCTACGCAAGGCCTGGCCGGTTTCTGCGCTGCAATGCTGAAACGTGGTACTGAGCAACGTACTAAATTCCAAATTGGCGAGCACTTGGATTTCACTGGGGCGTTACTGGCATCAGGTTCCACTCGGCACACGGCCTATGTCGGTGCGAAGTCACGGGTCGTTGACTTCGAATCGACGCTTGAATTACTTGGCGAGTGCGCTGTGTCAGCTTCGTTTCCGATTTCGGAAATAGAGAAACTGCGAGGGGACATCCTCACAGCGATCCAGGAAGATCGGGACGATACGCGCCAAATCACGCTCGATATGTTGCGGGCGATGGTTTATACGCCCGAGCACCCTTACGCTTGGCGTCTCCTTGGTACTAACGAGTCGATCCAGGCTGTCGACCGCCCCACTTTGGTTGACTTTTACCGAAGTCATTTCGGGCCAGGTGGCGCCGTTCTAGTCGTTGTTGGTGGAGTTGGCGCCGATAGCGCCCGTAAAGCAGTTGAATCGAAGCTAGCTGATTGGACTACTGAAACTGGTGCGCAGGATCTCAACGGTGGGGGCCTTGCAGCAGCCTTGCCGAGCATTCCGGACGCGCCGGGGCCCGAGGAGAGAACTCGCAAAGTCCAAACGATGCGGAACAAGGCGCAAGCTGATGTTGTCATTGGACACCCCGGCTTGAGGCGTCTGGATGATGATTATTACGCTGCCGTGGTTATGAACATGATTCTCGGCAGCTTCGCAATGGGTGGTCGCCTAGGCCGCAATATCCGCGAGGAAAAAGGAATGGCGTACTATGCCTATTCATCACTCGGTGCAGGTGTGGGGCCGGGGCCGTTCGTTATCAGGGCCGGTGTGCACCCCGACAACGTCGACGCGGCGGTGGATTCTGCTTTTGAAGAAATAGAAAGAATTCGCCGAGAGCCGGTTAGCGAGGAAGAACTCGCTGATGCTCAGTCAGCGATTGTGCGTTCAATGCCACGTAACCTCGAAACAAACGAGGGCATGGCGTCAGCGCTGCACTCGATTGAGCAATACCAACTGGGGCTCGATTACTTAGAGCGCTTTGCTGGATTTGTGGACGCGGTCGATGTCGAACAGATTCTCGCCACTGCCGAAAAACGGCTACACCCGGACCGCTGTGCAGTTGCGGTTGCCGGACCGTACCCGAGTATTGATGCTGGCGGAGCGAAGACAACCTGATATGGCGACTCGAACCGAAATTACAGTAGCGCTCGATGAGTACCTTGACATCGGTATGGTCGAGGACTCATCTCTAAACGGACTACAGGTTGAAGGTGCTAAAGAAGTTAACCGGGCAGCATTAGCGGTTGACGCCTCGCAGGCGACAATCGAAGCTGCAGTTGACGCTGACTGTCAATTTTTGTTTGTGCACCATGGATTGTTTTGGGGCCAGCAGGTTTCACTTACAGGGGTTGTTGGCCAACGGGTCCGTACATGCTTTGGCAATGATCTCTCCGTGTATGCTGCTCACTTGCCCCTTGACGTCCACGCTGAGGTGGGAAACAACGTCCTATTGGCGAAGCGGCTTGGCGCGAGAATCGACGGTACCTTTGGCAAGATTGGTGTGCTCGCAAGTTTCGAAGAAGCTACTGATATTGGTTCGGTGGCTGGGCGGCTCGCTGGTGCGGGCTGTGCTGAGCCGCTCATTTGGTCGTTTGGAGATGGAGAAGTTGACCGAATCGCTGTTATAACCGGACGGGGTTGTAGCGAGCTTGACGCCGCCATTGATGCTGGTGCGGACTGCTTTGTAACCGGAGAACCGGTTCACGAGGCGTATCATGCGGCTCGCGATCATGGCATCCACTGCCTTTTTGGCGGCCACTATGCAACCGAGACCTTCGGTGTAAGTGCAATTGGGGACTGGCTGGCAGAACAGTTCAATATCGAGGCGATCTGGATCGAACATCCCACTGGAATTTGATTGAGCTGTAGCATGACCTACAACTTGCGTTGTTTGGAAACTTATGACGACTACCATGCTTGCGAACGGCTACAAAAGCATGCCTGGGGATTTTCTGACGATCTCGACGTTATTCCGCTGACCAACCTCGTGACCGCCCAAAAGTGGGGTGGGTTAGTACTAGGAGCGTTTGATGAAGGTAACGAACTGCATGGTTTCTGCTATGGCTTCCTGGGCCAAGATTCCGAAGGGCGGCTGGTGCACTGTTCGCACATGTTGGCGGTTGATGAACGGGCACGAAATAGGGGGCTCGGAGCGCGCCTCAAATGGGCACAGCGAGACTACGTCTTAGCACACGGGGTCGACATGATCGTGTGGACATTTGATCCGCTTGAATCGATCAATGCCTGCCTCAATTTCGGCAAGCTCGGCGGACTTTCTGATGACTACGTAATCAACCTGTACGGCGAGACCGCGAGCAGGTTACACGCTGGCACCACGACTGACCGGTTGACGATCAAGTGGTTGATTGACTCTCCACGAGTCAAAAAACGTGCGGCCGGCGAAGCCGGCACGGTCGCAGGAAGATTGACTGCCGAAGGGTTGGAAGCGCCTTGGGCTCTGCAAGCTGAAGGTTGGGGGCCAGGCGAGCCGGACCTTGAACTTGATGCACCTCATATTCACTGTGAGATTCCGGTGAATGTACAGGATGTGAAAGCCCATGATCACCGGGCTGTGGTGGCTTGGCGCGAGGCCACACAGGGAGTGTTTAATGCCTATTTTGAGCGTGGTTACTATGTTCGTGAATGTGTCCATCTGGGTGCCACCCAGTCCAGTGTAGGTCCACAGACTGCGTACTTGCTCGAGAAAGGCAATCTCGAAACTGACGGAGCAGAGGACTAGAAGTGCGTCGAGGCCACGAAACAAGGGAGTAGTTATGCGGGTCGAATCACTTGAGCTTTTTTGGATCAAAATGCCGTTAGTCAGTCAGTTCACGACCTCGTTTGGTACCACGACGGAACGTGAGATTCTGCTTGTGAAAGCGAACGCAGATGGTGCCAGCGGTTGGGGCGAGTCGGGAGCCGATGGCATGCCGATGTATTCATACGAGACGGCGAGCACCGGATGGCACATCATCGAAGACTTCCTGGCTCCAGTTGTGCTCGACGAAGAATGGCCCGACAAGGGTTTGGCAGCTGCTTACGCCAAGAAATTTTCGTCCTGGCGCTGGCACCCGATGGCTCGTTGTGCGGTCGAAGAAGCATTGTGGGTGCTTGACGCTCAGCGTCAAGACGTCTCACTACAAAGCTTGTATGCGAACGGCCGTTCGATACGAGACCGGATTCCTGTGGGAATCTCGCTAGGAATCGAGGACGACTTCGAGGTCCTTGCAGAAAAGATTACAGCTGGCATCGAGCAGGGTTATCAGCGGATCAAGCTAAAGATTGAGCCTGGAAGGGACGTCTCGATCGTTGAGCGTGTACGAGATCGATTTGGTGACATCCCGCTGATGGTCGATGCTAACTGCGGATATCGGAACGATCCTGATGCTCTGGGTAGTCTCAAGGCACTCGACAGTTTCAACCTGTTGATGATAGAGCAGCCGCTCGCCCATGATGACATCGACGGAAACGCGCCAATTCAGGCCGAACTCGAAACCCCGATTTGCCTCGATGAAAGTATTCACTCAGCCCGCCACGCATCACACGCCATTGAAATTGACGCCTGCCGCCTGGTCAACATCAAGGCTTCACGTATCGGTGGTCGTGCCGCTGCGATTGCTATTCACGACCTTTGCGCGGCGCGCGAGATTCCGGTGTGGTGCGGGGGCATGCTTGAATCAGGTGTTGGCAGGTTGCACAACATCTCGATGTCTTCGCTCCCAAATTTTCAGATGCCAGGGGACCTATCAGCATCGAAACGATATTGGCAGGAAGACATCATCGATCCCTGGGTCGAGATTGACGGCGAGGGGCTTGTCACGGTGCCGAATACAGTCGGGCTTGGCCACGCGGTTCTTGAGAAGCGTATTCGAAAACACCTAATTCGCTACGAAAAATTCTCGCTGTGAGCCCAAACAATAAAGGGTTATAGCCTGGCTTGCCTGCCTGGTACTCGGCTTGCTCACCTTTACGCTGCTACGAGCGTTAAGGCTCCGCGTGAGGCTTATGAGGGAGAGCGAGCAGGATGCGGTGTTTATTCCTCTAGTCAGCTAACTGATCAGAAAACGAGGTATTAGGAAAAAAGCAGCCAACATCGTGGCAATAATCGCGCTGATGTTCATCACGAAACCAACGCGCACCATCTTAGGGATCGTGACCATTCCCGACCCGTAGACGATCGCATTGGGTGGTGTTGCTACCGGGAGCATGAACGCCATCGAAGCGGCAAGCGCACCCGAAGCCATCAACACATAGGGGTGGATGCTAAGCCCGAGCGCAATCGAAGCATATAAAGGCATAAGCAGCGTTGCGGTCCCTGTGTTGGATGTCATTTCGGTCAGGAAAATGATTATCGAAGTTGATGCCAGGACTATGATCCATTCTGGCGCTCCCTCGAAGCGGTTGACGCTGTTGCCAATCGAGGCAGACAGGCCGCTACGCTGAAATGCTTCGGCGAGGGACAAACCACCACCAAAGAGAATCAAGATTCCCCAACGAATGTCGCGGCCGGTTTCCCAGTCAAGGGCAAACTCCAATTTCCGCAGGGACAGAGGAACACAAAATGCGGCGATTGCTGCTGTCATGACGATCGTGGCGTCACCGACCATTGGGAAAAAGGTTTGCAAACCGGGGATGACAAGGTCGCCGATTTGTTTCTCACTGCGCAATACCAAAGCGATGGCCGTTATCCCAAAGATTGTCGCCGCGGCCGTCTCGCTGCGTGACATTCGGCCAAGGTCCTGCAGTTGTTGCTGCATGAAGTCGCGGCCCAGTGAGCCTTTCTTGGGGACTGCACAGGCTATGTGGGTGAGGTAGTACCACGCCGCCGGCAGGAGAACAGCACTAATCGGCAGTCCGACTCCCATCCAGGCTATGAAGTCGATCTGTCCACCGACGAGCTCCTCGGCCATGCTAGCGAAAACCAGATTCGGCGGCGTGCCAATCAGAGTCGCGACGCCACCGATAGATGCTGAGTAGGCAATACCGAGCATTAGTGCGATGCCGAGCTCGTCGATGCCATGGTCCGAAGAGCCCGGTAGTTCCGTCGAATCGCCAGTCGGTGCGGTGGTGGTGACACCGTGACCGATTTCAGCGTTAACGTGGTTAACCTCTCTGTTAGTTTGTTGCCGGAACTCACCGATGAGCGCCATTCCGATCGGCAACATCATGACTGCCACTGCGGTATTTGGAATCCACATGGATAACAACGCAGTTGCCAGCATTACGCCGAGAACGAGGCGGCGTGGCTCGGTGCCCACGGCGACGACTATCTTTAACGCCAGGCGGCGATGCAGGCCCGAGCGCTCCATGGTCTTTGCAATGAAGAAGCCTCCCATGAACAAAAAAATTAAGTGGTTGGCGTAGGGGGCCGCTGCTTCTTGGTATGACAGGACGCCAGCAAGTGGGAAGGCAACCAAGGGCAGCAAAGAGGTTACTGGTATTGGCACAGCCTCAGTCATCCACCAGATCGCCATCCAGGTGGCTATCCCGGCTGTTGCTTGCGCTGCGGGCTCAAGTCCAGGTAGAGGAATCAGTGTTATTAGGATTGCGCTGGCTGGGCCGGCGACCAGGCGTAATATTCCGTTAGATGATGTTGGAGCGACACTCATGCCAACAGGGTATCCTGACACGATGTCCAATGCTGCAGCGGGAATCTTTCGCGCCTATGACATCCGGGGAGTGGTCGGCGAGGACCTGACATCTGACGTCGCCGTGCTTGTTGGCAAAGCCTTTGGAACAACGGTTCTCCGGGGTCGGGGCAACCGCGTCCTGATCGGTAGGGATGGCCGTCTTTCCAGCCCGGAATTATCCTCCGCGCTTTGCGATGGCATTCGTTCGACCGGATGCAACGTGGTTGACGTCGGACTGGGACCAACTCCGAACCTCTACTTCGGACTCCACCATCTTCGTGCCGACGGAGGCATCCAGGTAACCGGGAGCCACAATCCACCTGAGTACAATGGTTTTAAAACTTGTGTAGGCACAGACACTATCTTCGGCGAGGCAATCCAGGATTTGCGACAGCTTATCGAAGATGACGATTTCGAAAGCGGGGAGGGGAGTTGCGAAACCTGTGACTTAGTTCCTGCATACAAGGCCGCACTTTATGCTCGTATCAATTTGCAGCGGCCGTTGCGCATCGCGGTCGATTCGGGTAATGGAGTGGCTGGCCCCATCGCCCCTGAGATCTATCGCCATCTCGGTTGCGAGGTCATCGAGATGTACTCTGAGGTCGATGGCAACTTCCCTAACCACCACCCTGACCCCACCGTTGAAGACGCGGTAGTCGACTTGCAGGCTAAGGTGATTAGCGAAGGACTTGACCTGGGCCTCGGGTTCGATGGTGACGCCGATCGTGTCGGTATCATCGATGACAATGGCGACATTGTTTGGGGCGACAAACTTACGCTGTTGTTGGCCCGCGATGTTCTCGAACGCAACCCAGGCGCATCGGTGATCTTTGATGTCAAGTGTTCCCAACAACTGCACGATGATATTAAGGCTCATGGGGGACGGCCTATCATGTGGAAAACGGGCCATTCGCTTATGAAGCGCAAAATGAAGGATGAAGGCGCCCTACTGGGGGGCGAGATGAGTGGTCATTTGTTCTTTGCTGAGAACTTCTTTGGGCACGACGATGCTATCTACGCTGGTGCCAAGCTGATGGAGATCGCTTCCAAGTGCAACGGCGGCTTCTCAGATCTTCTCTCCGACCTCCCAGACACTTTCGCGACTCCCGAGATTCGCCGGGAATCCAGCGACGAGGCTAAGTTCCAGGTATGTGAGCGCTTACGAGAAGAGCTTGCGAAAGAGTTCGAGGTTATTGACATTGACGGCGTTCGCGCCATATGTGATGGAGGCTGGGGATTGGCAAGGCCCTCGAACACTGGGCCGATCATCGTTCTGCGTTTTGAAGCGGAGAGTCCAGCAAGACTTAGCGAGATACAGCAGCTTTTCATTGAGCGTTTGGACCGGATTGAATCCGAGCTTAGCCCGGGAGGGGGCTGATCCCATGGCCCCCGTTGATCCCAGTGTGTATGCGGTCATCATGGCGGGTGGTGGCGGGACGAGGTTTTGGCCGTTGTCACGCCAGCGGAAGCCTAAACAGTTTCTTTCGATTGCCGGGGAACAGTCACTTTTGCAGACGACCTGGGATCGTGCACTGGAAATTGTCTCCGGGCCGGAAAACGTGATCGTTGTCACCGCCAATGATTATGAAAGCATGACCATCGGCCAGATACCTGATCTCCTCCAGGAAAACCTTCTGTTGGAGCCGCAGGCACGAAACACCGCGCCTTGCATTGCTTGGGCAACCGCCGCTATCCGTGATCGGGATGCCGATGCTGTGGAGGTGGTAATGCCGTCGGATCATCTGATTACGGACGTTCAGGCCTTCAGGTCTGCGGTTACGACCGCAGTCGATGCGTCCCGTGAGCATGGGGCGCTGGCGACCTTTGGTGTATCGCCGCGCTACCCAGAGACCGGCTATGGATATATCGAAGCGGGCACGACATTGTCATCGACCGATGACTCAAGCATTGAGGTCTTTCGTGTAGAGAACTTCCGTGAAAAACCTGATTTCGAAACGGCCGAAGGTTATGTGACGGCAGGTAACTACTATTGGAACAGCGGCATTTTTGTCTGGACCGCAGCGGAAATTTGGAGGTCGTTAGAGGAGCATCTTCCGAAGGTTTGCAGCGCAGGTAAGCGCATGGTGAAAGAAGTCGACCCCGAGGCGCGCGCCGTGACATATGCCGAGATGCCAGCGATCTCAATTGACTTTGGGGTCATGGAACGAGCTGAAAACGTTGTCATCGTCAGGGCTGACTTCGACTGGTCTGATGTGGGTTCCTGGGCGGCGCTGCACGAGGTTAGTGCTAAGAGTGAGGGGGACAACGTCGCTTTTGGTGAGATTGTCCAGATCGATTCGACCGGTAACCTGGTGCATGCGCCTGATACCCGTGTGGTTATGCTGGGAGTGGATAACCTAGCCGTTGTTCACACTGGTGACGTTGTTCTTGTTGCCTCGCTTGAGCGGAGCCAGGATGTCAAATTGCTCCGCGAGCGGCTCGAGGTGCTCGGCCTTGACCATCTTCTTTAACCAAAAACCGAGTGAGCCCACTTTCCGCAAGGCGCAATTAAACTTGGCTTGAGGGGTAGGGGATCACCGATAGAATCAGCGAATGGCAAATGATCAGCAAGTAGCAGAAAACCTTGAGCTAGATTCCCTCGATGATCTGGTGTCGCTGTGTAAACGGCGTGGCTACATTTTCCAAAGTAGTGAAATTTACGGTGGGCTCAACGGGTTTTGGGACTATGGGCCCCTTGGGGTTGAGCTGAAAAACAACGTCTTTAACTTCTGGTGGGACTCAGTCGTGCGACGACGTGAGGACGTCGTTGGTTACGACGCTTCAATCATAATGCAGCCGAAAGTGTGGGAAGCGTCGGGTCACGTTGGCAACTTCTACGACATGATGGTCGACTGCAGTAAGTGCAAGCGACGTTACCGCGTCGACCACTTGAGGCATGAATTGGGCATAGACGAGGTGCCCACGAAATGCCCCAATTGCAATGGTGGGCTCAACGCGCCGCGCGAGTTTGGCCTCATGTTCGAAACTTATGTCGGGTCGACGAAAGACTCCCAGTCGGTTGCCTATTTGCGACCGGAGACCGCGCAGGCGATCTTCGTCAACTTTCGCAATGTGCAGATGTCGACCCGTATGAAGGTGCCGTTTGGAATCGCGCAGCGTGGCAAGGCTTTCCGTAACGAGGTGACACCACGGAACTTCACCTTCCGGTCTCGCGAGTTTGAACAGATGGAGATGGAGTTCTTCGTTCATGAGAGTGAGGAGAAGCAATGGTTTGACTACTGGTGCGAGGCACGGATGGAGTGGTATCGGGACCTCGGCATCTGCAATGAGAAGCTCAGGTTTCGCGAGCATGACGCGGATGAGCTTGCCCACTACGCTCGCTACACCACTGATGTGGAATACCAGTTCCCATTCGGTTATCAGGAACTTGAGGGCATCGCCAACCGTGGCAACTTTGATCTCAGAATGCATAACGACCACTCGGGCAAGGATCAGACCTACTTTGATGAAGCGCGCCAGGAGAAGTACCTTCCGTCGGTGATCGAGATCTCAGCAGGGCTCGATCGCACGGTACTTACAGTGCTTGCTGATGCCTTTGCGGTTGAAGACGTAGACGGGGAGGAGCGGACCGTTCTTCGTCTTGCCCCCCACATCGCGCCGCGACAAGTGGCAGTGTTTCCGTTGTCGAAGAAGCTTAGCGAGCAAACACGGAAGCTTGCTGACGATCTCCAGCGTCGTTTTAATGTTCTGTATGACGAACAGGGCAGTATCGGTAAGCGCTACCGTCGTGAAGACGAAGTCGGCACACCGTTCTGTGTGACGTTCGATTTCGACAGTCTCGATGATGGACAGGCGACCGTCCGAGACCGTGACACGATGCAGCAAGTGCGCGTTGCGTTAGACGTGCTCGACGAATACCTGGCCGACAAGCTTTCACCCTAGTGTCGCGTTTGATTCTTTCCCAGGAGGCCAGGTGAGCGGCGGAGCACCGGCACGGCCGGGCGTGAAGTCCCGCAAAGCAACAGCCCTAGGGGAGTCACGTGTTTGCGCTGCCGAAGGCTCAAATGAATCGCGTGCCATAGAACTCTTATGTACTAGGCTCCGTGATCGTTACGGTGTACCGCAACCGAAAAACAGGCAGGCACCGCTGGAGGAGCTCATTTTCACTATTTTGTCCCAGAACACGACAGATACGAATCGCGATCGTGCCTGGGCGAGCTTGTGGCAGCATTTCGATACATGGGAGGAGGTCGCTGCTGCTCGGGTTGATAAGATCGCTAGGGCAATCAAGGTTGGCGGGCTACACAAGGTCAAAGCGAGGCGGATCAAGGACATTCTGTTGCAACTCAAGAAAGAACGTGGTGACTTTGACCTCAATCACCTTTTGGCTGTCGACATGGCGTTGGCGCGAGTTGAGTTGCAGAAATACAAAGGCATCGGTGCCAAAAGCATCAACTGCATCCTGTTATTCTCTTTGGGGTTGCCAGCCTTTCCCGTCGACACTCACGTGCATCGGATACTGCGTCGACTTGGGATAATCGAAACCGGTGATCTCTCCAAAGCAAACCGGGATATTCAGAAGCATGTGCGCGATGAAATCGCCTACCCGCTGCATATGAACATGATTCGCTACGGTCGTGAGGTGTGCCACGCGCGAAGGCCCAAGTGTTGGAATTGTTGCGTAGAGGACCTTTGTGTTTACGAAGAAAAGAACCTGACTAAGTGCTGATATGAGCTTTTACATCACTTGTGCAATCGATTACCCGAATAGTCGGCCCCACATTGGCACAGCTTACGAGAAGATCGCTGCGGATACGATTGTGCGCTACAAACGTCTGATGGGCGAGGATGTTTTCTTTCTGATGGGCCTCGATGAACACTCTCAGAACGTTTACAAGAGGGCGGAGGAACAAGGGCTGGAGCCGATTGCCTTCACCAATCAGATGGAAGATGTATTTCGCGCGGCCTGGACGGCAGTTAACGTTGAGTTCGATGATTTCATCCGCACTACGCAGCCATTACACCGGGTCGCAGTCAAGGCCATGGTGGATCGGACCAAGGCAGCTGGCGACTTGTACGAAGGTGTATACAAAGGCTTCTACTGCGTCAGCTGTGAGGCCTACTATGGTGAGCGCGATCTAGTCGAGGGCCAGTGCCCAGTGCACGAAACTAAGCCTGAGTTCCGCGAAGAGGCCAACGTCTTCTTTCGGCTCTCGGCTTACCAGGAACGGCTCAAATCTCACTATGAGGATCACCCGGAGTTCGTACAACCCGATTATCGGCGTAACGAGTTGATGTCATTGCTCAATGACGGACTTGCGGATATCAGCGTATCGCGGGCTTCTGACGGTTGGGGTATTCCCATGCCAGGTCACGAGGGCCAGTCAGTGTACGTATGGTTCGACGCTTTGACGGCCTATCTTGCTGCTACTGGCTTCCCGGAGGAGACTGACAGGTACAAGAAATTCTGGCCTGCTGACATGCATCTGGTTGGCAAGGACATTACCCGTTTCCATGCCATTATCTGGCCAGCGATGTTGATGTCGGCGGGATTGCCTTTGCCTAAGACGATTTTTGGACATGGCTGGGTGCTGACAGGTGGAGGTCGTATGAGCAAGAGCATGGGCAACGTTATGGATCCGGTTGCCACCGCGGAACGCTTTGGGGCCGACGCTCTTCGCTATTTCCTGTTAAGGGAGGCGCCGTTCGGTCGTGATTTGGAGTTCGATCACGAGAGGTTCGTAGGACGCTACAACGCTGACCTGGCCAATGACCTCGGTAATTTGTTGCAGCGTACCGTTGGGATGGCAATGAAGTATCAGAATGGTCTTTTAGGTGGGCCGGGGGAGGGGGATGTGACCGGTTTATCCACTGCTGCACAGGAAGAAGCTCGGACGTATTGTGACGCTATGGATATTTATGAGTTGCAGACCGGGTTGAAGGCGATTTGGTCCCTGGTTCGCGCAGGTAATCTAGCTGTAGACACGCATGCCCCATGGGAACTTGCCAAGCACCCGGACAAGGCTGGAGAGCTTGATGCCGTCTTGTCTCAACTTGCTGCCTTATTGCACCAGATAGCTATCTTGGCCTATCCGTTCATGCCAGAGCGCAGTACGGCAATGGCGAAGGCTCTTGGTCAGGATCAGGACCCAGGAATGTGGAGACTCGACAACCTCCATGATCCGTCCCTTGCCCCTCGGCAAGTTCAGGAAACTGAGCCTCTCTTCCCGAGGCTTGACCCCGAAGAAGTAATTGGAAGCAACGCCTGAATCTCAGCCATCCACTTCCTTCTGACCTTGGGAGGGGAGCCTGTTAGCTGCCCGCTGGCTCTAGCCGCAAGATCTGCGTTGGCTCGTTGCTATTGCCATCGATAGCGATATAAATGTAGCCGTCCAAGCCCTCACGGACGTCACGGATGCGCCCCATCCGGTGGACGAGGGTCTCATCCATGACAACTTCTTCACCATCCAGCGTGAAGCGAGAGATTTTCTCTCCGGACAGGCCGCCGGCAAATAGGTTGCCGCGCCAGCGAGGAAACGCATCACCCTTGTAGAGCGTTAGTCCGGAGGCGCCGATCGAAGGCACCCAGACGAAAGCCGGTTGCTCCATCCCTTCGCGGTGAGTCCCTTCGTGGATGGCCTGGCCAGAGCGGTAATTGACGCCAAAGCCGATGACCGGCCAACCATAGTTGCGGCCTGGTAATACCAAGTTAACCTCGTCGCCACCCTGTGGTCCATGCTCAGTGATCCAGATATTGCTGGTCGAGTGATCGATTACCAGACCTTGCGGGTTACGGTGGCCGTAGCTCCATATCTCTGGTTGGACGCCATCTTGGCCGATGAACGGGTTGTCCTCGGGAACGCGACCGTCGTCGTGAATCCGATTCACCGTACCGTGGTGATTGGAGAGATCCTGTGCTGGGTGCGTTGCCAGGTCACCGCGGGGCGGTGCCTGGCGATCACCGGTTGTAATGAACAGGTAACCGTCAGGACCGAAGGCAAGGCGACATCCGTAATGTCCATTGCCCTGTGAAACAGCGACGAATATTTCCTCCACATCAGTCAAGGTGTCGTTCTCAAAACGCCCGCGAATTACTGCGGTCGTGGCTTGTTGCTCACCAGTTGGCTTCGAGTAACTTAGGTAAAGGAAACGATTTGAAGCAAAGTCGGGATGGGGAACAACGTCCATCAAACCACCTTGTCCGCGAGCGAGTACCTCCGGGACGCCTGGCACGGAGTCGGGAAGCAGTGTGCCGTTACGAATGATGCGCAGTCGCCCCGGCCGCTCTGTGACCAGAACGTCACTGCCGGGAAGAAAAGCGATTGCCCACGGATGTTCGAGGTTCTCGGCTACAGTGACGACTCGGTAGTTGTGCTCGACAGAACGGAAGACTCCGGACGTGGATTGGTGTTCAGAATGAGGGTCACGTAATTCACCTAAGATCGGTGTGCCGGCCAAAACAGCAAGCCCAACAAAAATCGATACCGGGCGAGTGCGGATCATCTCAATCTCCTATGGCTTTTTGTTTATGCGGGGTGGAGTTCACGATCGATGCTGTATGCCTGACGATGTGCCCGATTAACGGCCGGTCGTAACTTAGTTCCGAGTGCTAGCAACGTTGCCAAAGAAGCGGCGGAAGTATGTGTTTCAACATCCTCATTGGTCGCCTGGTAGTCAAGCAACCCGGACCCAGCCTGATCAACGAAAATGTCGATTTGGCGTGACTCGTTCGGAATGGCACGGATCCATGCAGCTCCTGCACCGAGGCCGAGGATCTTCTGGCCAATACCTCGCAAGTCATCGAGCGATTTACCATTAGTCCCCATCAATGTCGTGGCGTTGTTTGCCGTCAAGACGACGGCGCGTGCCTCAGGAATCAGGCAGCGGCGGATTGCAGCAAACAATCGTGCGTTTACTAGCGGTGCAATGTCGAAAGCACTTGGCATTGGTGCCAAGACGAGAGCCGAAGGCCCTCTGTTTGTCAGCTGTTGGGCCACGAGCCGGACGTGTCGGGCGCGTCCCAGGATGCCGATCAACGCCGCTTCTGGTTCCTGGGCGAGCGCAGCATCCAGTTGCCGTGCAATGGTGCCCCCCCAGACGGGTCGGAGGACTTCTGGGTTGCTGCCTTTCCCTAGGGAATATGCGGTCACTACGGGGAGCGGTTCTGCCCCTAATCTCTCTGCAGCTCTAAGATCGGCCACCAGTCCGTGACGGCCGTGTGCATCCACGTGACCCAAAATGAGTAACTTCGGTCGCATTTTGCCTATGCTGAAGTAGGAATTGATTCAAGAAAAGAGGGGACGTCGGTCGAACGCCAGCGCCTGTGAGCACCGCCATAATGATCGACACAAGGTATGATACCAGGAGAGTTAGTAATACTCGTCGGCCTGGTTGTATACAGCTTTTTTCACAAGACCAAGGAGAGCGCTCTAAATGTGGAATGTGCGGCGCTTGAATATCCTCGGCGCCATCGCGACCGTCTGTTTCTTGGTCGTGCCTCAGCAACAGGAACCGGCTCCCGGTGTCCAATTGCTAATTGAACGGATTCAGGACAAGTACCAACAGACGGAACTGCAAGCACGTTTCGTGCAAATCCGACTTAGCCGGCTAGGGAGTGTCATGACGACGGTCGAAGGAGACTTGTACATCAGCACTCCTGGCCGAATGCGCTGGGAGTACAGTACAAATGACCAACTACTGATTGCCGGTGGCCCAGGGCGCGAGATGTATCTCTACCTGCCAGAGGACAATCAGGTACAGGTGATGCAGTCCGACTTTGCGAATACAGCGGGAATGCCAATCCTCTACCTCTCTGGTCGCGGGAACCTTCTTCGTGACTTCAGCATTCAGGTGGTCGAATGGGGCGCCCCTCTTAGGCGGGGTAACGTACAACTTGAATTGCACCCAAGTCGCTCTGGGTCCTCATTTGAGCGACTCATTCTTGAGGTAAATCCGCTGCAAGAGATGATCGTACGGCTGGTGATCTACGACAATCTTCGTAACACGCTCGACTACCAGTTTCACGACGTGCAATTTGATCCCGGCCTTCCCGAAGAGCTCTTCGAATTCGAGATTCCCGAAGGTGCTGACGTAATCTTTATAGAGGGCTAGGGTGGTCGACCCAGAGGTTCAAGGATCTCCGACCGAGACGCTGGCTTATTCTCTCGTTGGGGACCGACTGCATCTTGTGGAACGCGAAATTGAGCGTGCCTGCAACTCTGAAATTGCACTGGTTCGTCGCCATTCTGAGTACGTACTCCGGTCTGGTGGCAAGCGCCTCCGCCCAGCGATGGTCCTGTTGTGCACGAATATATGCGGCTACAAGGGCGATGATGACGTGGAGCTTGGCGCTGTAATCGAGTTCATCCATACTGCAACTTTGGTGCACGATGACATCTTAGATGGTGCCGAGGTGCGCCGGGGGCAGGAAGCTGCCAACCAGGTTTGGGGTAATAAGCTCGCCGTTTTGCTTGGTGATTACATCTATATGCGCTCATTGGCTATGAGCGTGGGGCTTGGCAGCCTGCGTCTCGTGGAGATCCTTACAGAAGCCACCAGCCGATTGCTCGAGGGAGAAATACTCGACGTTTCGAACAACGGCAATGTTGAGTTAACCGATGAAGACTATCTGGAGACGATTGATCGTAAGACCGCCTCTTTGTTTGCTGCTGCTGGTCAGGCTTCGGCAATCCTTGCCAATGCTACCCCGGAATATGAACAGGCACTTGCATCCTATGGAAGCAACATTGGTATGGCGTTCCAGGTCATTGACGACCTTCTTGACTACAGCGCTGACACGGCGCGTTTTGGTAAGAAGGTTGGAGCAGACTTGCGTGAGGGCAAGATGACTTTGCCAGCGATCTATCTGCTACGTGATGGCGAAAAGGCTGCCCAGGAGCATTTTCTGGGTTGTTTTGGTGACCCAGAACTGAGCGATGATGACCTTAGCGCTGTGGTGATGGCGGTACGCGCTTGTGGTGCGCTCGACGCGTCCTACATGGCCGCTGCAGAATACGCTCATCTGGCAGAAGCTAGCCTTGAAGATTTGGAAGATTCTCTTCCCAAACAGGCGTTGGTTGAGCTGTCCGGATTCGTCCTTTCACGGCAGATGTGATGCCATGTGCGCTCATCGAAACATACTGATACTGGCTTTCCTGGTTTCGGTTGTTAGCCTCGGCTGCGGTGGTTCGTTGGGCCAGCGAGGAACGGCTCAGCTGAACGTGCAAATTGGCTCAACGCCGGTTTACCTCTCAGCTGACGTCGCCACACTGGTTACACGGGCTAACGCTTGGACCACCTCAGCGCTGCAGACACAGGGGCAGCTGCGGATGTATTGGTCACGCGATGATGATAGCCGACATGTCAACGTACGCCTGTTTGCAACTAGCAGCGGTGCGCTGCATTTGGTTGGGGGACGGTCATTAGTCGGGACCATTTTTGAGTTGGTTTCTAACGGGGTCGAATTCCAACTGTCTGTTCCCGATCATGGTGCACATTACATGGGGACGGGTACAGCGCCAGCCGAGCCCGATGCCGAAAGGCCCTATTTCGCACTGCGGCCCCACCATATGACCCAGGCTCTCCTTCCCGAGTTGCTTCCTACGACAAACGCGCCTGGCTTCTCCATAATTCGGCAAACTTATCCGGATCGCTACTGCCTTGTCTGGATGATAGACAGCGAAGACACTGCACGAATCTATCGCAAGGTGTGGATTGATCGAGAGAACCTACGGGTCAGCCAGATTGAGGGCTTTGATGCCGATGGGCGAATTGATTTCGTCGCCAAGTATTCGAACTACATGGTTGGTGCGATGGATGCATATCCTGGCCAGATCGAGGTCGAGCGCCCCTGGGAAGAGCTCGTCTTTCGTTTCGACCTGACCGAAGCTGATCGCAACCCATCGATTCCAGAAGCTGCGTTTAAATTCCTCGAATTGCCAGCGGGTTACCGTGTATTGACACTTGAGGAAGCTATGGAAGAATTTCGTCGCGGCGGTGGTGCGTGAGCGTTTAAGACGTAACCAAATTGCTTTTGACTCTTGAAATTCGGCTGTCCTTGGAAGCTTGACCATGTTTCTTGTTGTCGACATACTCTGAGGCTGAGCGCAAGGCGTTCTGAAGCTTTGTCTTCGCTTCGTTTTCTTCTTATCGAACGCTTTTCTCAAGCCTCCACTAAGCCACTGAGGCCACTGTTATGCCGAGCCTGGTTCGCGCCAATATCTTTCAGCGTAAGACCCGAGCTGCCATTACCATCCTGGCAGTAGCAGTTCCGGTGACCGCGGTGCTGCTGATTGTCGGATTGAGCAACGGTACGTTGGCAGAACTAGCGGACCGGATGGAGAGCGTTGGGGCCGACATCATTGTCCAGCCAGCTGGCAGTTCGAGGCTTCTTGGATTGTCGAGCACGACGCTGAGGGAAGCTGTCGTGGAAGTGATCCAGCAAGTTGAAGGGGTGCAGGCAGTGGCCCCAATCTACTTCTGGTCGGCGATGGTTAGCGGGGGCGCCCCAGTCAACGCGTGGGGCATTGATCCGCGCTTCGAACAGGTCGGCGCGAGCCTCACTTATCTAGATGGTCGAGGGCTCGACTGGAATTCTTCTGAACTTGAGATGGTCGTGGATCGACGTTTTGCCGAAGCGAATAATGTTTCGGTGGGCGATAACGTCGATATGTTAGGTGCTGAATGGAAAGTCGTCGGAACAGCGCATGCTGGCATCGGAGCTCGTATTTATGTGCGTCTTTCAAGATTGAGAGAGCTCGTTGGACAGCCTACTCGAGTCCACCTGATTTTTGTGAAAGCCGATCGGCTTGACCAAACAGGAGAACTATCGGCACGAATTGAAACTGAGATTCCAGGTGTGCAGACGACCGTCTTAGAGGAATATTCGACCATGGTGTTCGAGAGCATTGCAGGTTTGAACATTTTCCGGGCAGTTCTTGCCGGAGTTGCCGTTTCGCTCTCGTTCCTCGTGATTCTATTGGCGATGTACACATCGATCATCGAGCGCACCCGGGAGATCGGCATTCTTAAGGCGCTTGGCGGCTCCAAGCTTTACATCGTACTGACTATTATGCAGGAGTCCATGTTGCTGAGTTTGCTCGGAGTGGTTGGAGGCTACGGGCTCAGTCGGTTTTCCGCCGCGATGCTGGTGGCCGCCTATCCAACGCTGATGATCCAGTTCTCTTATCCTTGGACACTTGCGGCAAGTGCACTCGGTATGCTCGGCGGGATCTTGGGATCTTTCTACCCAGCCATTCTCGCTGCCGGGCAAGATCCGGTGCGGGCCCTGCGAGACGAATGACAATGGAAGAGATGATCGACGCCAAGCCCGTGCTTCAGACGGTTGCGCTATCCAAGCAATACGACATGGGCAAGGCTGTGGTCGAAGCGGTCAAAAATGTAGACATCACTGTGCGCGGAGGTGAGTTCGTCACACTGATGGGCCCCTCCGGCTGCGGAAAGTCGACTTTGCTATACCTTCTTGGTGGCATGGTCGGGCCGACGGGAGGCGAGGTTCGTATCGACGGCGAAGATATCACCAAGCTTACAGACAGCATGCGGACGTTGGTTCGGCGCGACAAGATTGGTTTTGTATTCCAGCGCTTCAATCTCTTCCCGACGCTGTCGGCGCTCGATAACGTGAAACTGGCCCAAGCCATTCAACGTTGGCGTAACAAGAGTGGCCGGGGCGACCCACACCGCGCCCAACAATTATTGGAAAGGGTTGGTCTTGAAGACAAAATAGATAATAAGCCTTATGAGATGTCGACTGGCGAGCAACAGCGTGTTGCCATTGCTCGGGCGTTGGTTAACCGGCCCCACATCTTGTTAGCCGACGAACCTACCGGTAATCTCGATACCAGCAACTCGGAGATTGTAATGGAGGTGTTTACCTCCCTTAACTCAGAGTTCGGGCAGACAATGATGGTGATTACCCACAATCCCGAAGTCGCGCAGATAGCTCACCGCACGATACACATGCGGGATGGGATGATCGTTGACGAGGTAGATGACCAGTGATGGACAGCCGCCGCGGACTACAGTTGTGGGGGCCAGTCGGACGGTGGGTTTTCCTAAACTGGCCACGCGGGTCGTGGCAGTATGACCTGATCTGTGGCGTAACCATCGTTGCTTTGTTCTTCTTGCCTAATCCGCAGGAGCAAACAAAGAGTTTAGATCTCGATGCTGTGTTGGTCGCAATCGAGGCAGCCAGCGATGTTCTCGAGAGCTTCACTGCCGATATGACGGCGACCGAATATATCGAGCTCTTTGACGACGAGGAAACCGAGAGTGGGACCATAGCCTTCCTTAAGCCTGCCTACATAAGGCGCGAGATTACTGATCCAGCTTTGCGAACTGAATTAATCGCGGATGAATCGGTCATTGTATATATCCCGCGGATTAAGCAGGCCCGCATCATATCCCTTACTGGCTCATCGGAGGAAGCGCAGGATTTAGATGTGCCAGGAATGGTGTCGAACTCTGACCTTAGGGCGTCGTTTAGTGTGACATTGGAAGGAATTAGTCTCGATGATGGGGACGGGGCCACGTTGTATATGCTGCACCTTGTTCCGAAACCGGACACGTCGGCTGCTCGCCACTTTAAACGTATCGGATTGTCAGTCGTCGAAGGCGAATGGCACCCGGCGCGGCGGATCGTATTGGAAGAGCACGCGGGGACTACAACTACTATTGTTCTAACGAAGGTCCAACGTGATGCGGGTCTTGAGCCTGACGATTTTCGTCTCGACTTACCCGAAGATGTCGAGATCATCCGGCAAGTTGCCGTGGACGATGCCTGACTGGATGTTTATTGACACCGATTGGGCTATTTCGTGTAACATCCCTCGCTAACCAGGTGGATGCCACCAGTGTGCTCGCTGTCCGTTGACGGTTTCGGTTATTATTAACCTTGGTTGGTGCAATTTGCCGGTGGGGGACAACTCATTCATTTGGCTAATCGGCTGTAGTGGCCGAGCTTCAAATGCATTCTGAGTGGCCGCCGTCTTTAATTTATTTGAAACTGATTTTATTAGAAGTGAACAGGGTGACTTAATAGCCCTGGTTTCTTCACCAGGAGGAACGATGCATCGTCCCGTGAAATACTTCGAGCAGGGGCTGGTTTACGCGGCTCAAGCGGCCTGGTTTGTGTTCTCGCGTATCAACAAGATCCGCCCCAACCCAGGCTTTGTGCCGGCTTGGTCCGATAAGCCGTTACAAAAGTCGTGGGAAAAGACTCGGCCCACGTTGGGTGTGCCGCGTAAAACTGACTCTCTATGCCCGAAGTGTGTCCCTGAGATCCGCTCCAAGATACTCGAAGGTGAACTGCCTGTCGAAGTTCTCAAAGACGAAAAAATCGGTGAAATCAAGGCTGAAATTATCGAGCGTGACGGCAAGATCTGGATGGTCAAGGAGTGCCCTAAGCATGGGCGCTTTGAAGACGTTATGTCGACTGATCCAGAGATGTTTGCCCACCTTGAGAATCAGTTCCCAGGTCGGGACCAGCGGTCGCACAACGACGAAAAGCTCCATGACCACGGGACAAGCACGATCAAGTATGGCCGTGGCACGGTTCTCACAGTCGATTTGACGAACCGGTGCAATATGATGTGCGACCCGTGCTTTATGGATGCCAATCAGGTCGGATTCGTTCACGAGTTGAGCTGGAGTGACATCAAGCAGATTCTTGACAACGCAATCCAGATCAAGCCTCGACGCCAAATGTCAGTACAGTTTTCCGGTGGTGAACCTACGACGTCCCCGTTTTTCCTCGACGCTATTCGCTATTCACGGAAAGTTGGCTACTTGAGCGTACAGGCGGCAACCAACGGCATCGCGTTCGCACAGGATCCTGAATACGCGAAGACTGCAGCTGAGGCTGGTCTGCGCTATGCGTACCTGCAGTTTGACGGAGTTGGCAATGCGGCCAACTCGCACCGTCACGTGGGTAACCTGTTCGACGTCAAGCTGCAAGCAATTGAGAATCTGCACAGTGCTGGTGTCGAGATCGTTCCGGTGACGACGCTAATTAACGGCATCAACAACGAGCAAGTTGGTCGTATTATCGAGTTTGCTCGTGACAATCCGCGCAAGATTGTATTCCTGGCTTTCCAACCGGTTTCCTTCACGGGTCGAGACGAGGAAATTACGGACGATCGGCGCCACGCGCAACGTTACACACTTGCTGACCTTGCACATGACGTGAAGGACCAAACTGGCTTTAGTGAACCTACACGTGACTGGTTTCCTCTGTCGTATATCTCGACATTCTCTGACCTTGCTGACTTAGTACATGGCCCAGACCATGAGTGGGGCCAGTACAGCTGTGGCTGTCACCCCAACTGCGGTATTGGAATGGGGACTATGATCGACAAGTTTACCGGTGAGATGGTGCCGATTACCGCTTTTCTGAAAGGCGACCAGCTGTCGGACGATACAAAGGCGATCAACAACGCCGCACGCAGTAAGTTCTGGACGATTGTGGGCTTCAGTCTGTCAGTTATCCGCAACTACAAGCCATTTGAATCACCTCGTTACTTCAGCGTCTTCGACATGCTCAAGAAGTTCGACAAGCAGTTTGGTGGTACCGGCCATGATTACGGCAACTCAGGTGCTGACCGAACGATGGAAGACATCGAGAAACGGCGCAGTGATCGCTGGGGCTCGCTGATCATCGCCGGAATGTGGTTTCAAGACCTGTTCAATTACGATTTTCGCCGTACCGAGCAGTGCATCATTCCGTATGGCACCCAGGAAGGCGAGATTTCCTTCTGTGCTTACAACACGGGTGTTGGGTGGAGGAACATCATCGAGAAGATGCACATGACAGCTAAACTTAACGAGTGGTATGACGAGCACGGTCGCCATGAGATATGGGCAGGCAACCGCGAAGTGGAGTTGTCGGAGACCGAGCACAGCATGTTGCTCCGCGACGAGATTGTCACCAAGGAAGAGCAGCATGACCTCGATGATCTCGGCATTGCCAAGTACGCTCATCAGGAGAAGCGTGCCAAGCGTGATGAGAAGCTTGCTGAGCTTCGTGCCAAAGCTGAAAACGAGAAAATGGCGAAGCTGTACCGCCAAGAAATTTTAGGAGAGGTAGCTCAGCAGGCCGAAACGACTACACCAGGCAAGCCGAAAAAGCTCAGCCAGATAGAATTAGAACTCGGATAGCCATTTCAGACTGCACCTAGCTGCCGTACCCATTAGCACGGAGCTATTCACTGGAAGTTCCGAAAGGGCCGACGGGGACTTTGGTTCCCACCGGCCTTTTTGTGTTGGGTCCTTGCAGGATCATGGAATGGTGGAACAGACGTGCAAACTTGTTGAGAGTGGGACGCCTACGGAATTAGAGGATTGTCAGAGCGTTTAATGTTCCACGTAGCCCGTGATCTGGGCTGTAACCTGACGCAAGATGCGTCCTTCTTCCGAGTTTGTCGTGTCAGTCTTTTTTGCGTCTCCAACTGTATCGATCTCAAGCTTGTACTTCCGGAAATGACATTCGTCCGGTAGCAGCAGCAGGTCACTATCCGTGATTTCCGTGAACCTCACCTTTTTTGATTCTTCATCGATTTCCGGTCCCACCGTACGCGCCACAAGGCGGTCTCCATGGTGGAAGCTCCACTGGTAAATGGCTTCGTCATCTCTTTCAGACAGCGGAATCACGGGCAGGTTGTCGAGGCGCTCTTGACGACGCTTCTGGTCTTCTTTGTTCGCCTTGGCAAACTTCTTTTTTACCAGCAGCAAATGCAGGTACCCGTATACGACGAGGAAGATGATTGCCGCCGTAAAGACCACCAAGAATGTGTACATAAGCTGGTTCCTAGGGGAAGCCGGAGTTGCGCAGCTAGAATAAGATTGACGACTATATCCGGAGGGAAATTACACGGTTCCGGCGGATTTTCAACACCATAGCTGATGTGCGAAAATACGGCTTCCTCACTATGGCTAGCTTCTCTTCCAGAATTTCCGTGTTTCTTTTCAGACTGACTTGCTTTGCTGTTCGCTGCGAAAGGCGATGGTTACAAGAGCTTGAGCCTATCGGTCGAGAAGTCTGAGTGGGCACGAGTGGTTTGTAAACGAATTTTTCATCATCCATAATTTTGACGATTCTGAGCACACCAAGCAGACATTTGATGAGCAGCGCAAACAAATCTTCGTTCATGGGGTTTCTAGATCGCCACGGTCAGGATGATTGGTGGTCAGCCGTTAACAATCTGGCCCCGTTGATACATGAAGTTGACCAAGACGCCACGAAGATTTGGTTCTATTTTTGGCCGCTCTGGGTGCGAAACATGCTCCAGGATGCCGAAGCTAACCCTCAGTTACTTGAAGAGCTTGAGTTTAAAGGTGTTGCCCGACTGGAGCAGCACATCGACAACTCCCACGCGTTTGTCTATGGGCACCGTTACTGGCCACAGGTCAAGATGGCCATCAGCGAGCGTGCTTCATCGCAAGCTGCGTTTGAGAGCCTCGATCTTGTCGACGAGGTTCGCGCGATTTCGTCTCAGGTTGCAGGGGAAGTAAAGGCAGATGTGTCTTTAGTAATCGGTATCACCATCATCGGTTTCATGACGTTGCACCAAGTGGGTCGTGCGGCGTTTGATACCGCCGAAGGCAACCTTCACATCAGCGACTGGGCCCGCCGTCGATCGCCCCAAAAGGTTCAGGTTGACCGAGCTAAAAACGATGAGGGTGGCTTTTTGGGGTACCTAAAGGGCCTCAAGCGGGACTACACGATCCGTTTTGATGAGGGCTTCAAGCGTGCCACCTTTAAGCTAATCAAGGGTGTCCAGCTTACGCAGGCGTCGATGCTCGACCAAGCCGATCACCCATACGCCAATAATCGTTGCGAGCCAGGCGATGGCCCTATTCCTACGGAGTGTCGCTCGGCGGCTTGCGGAACTTGTTGGGTCGGTATCCTGGGTGGCAATGATCACCTTTCGGAAGTCAACCCGCTTGAACGCAGGCGCATCGCTCGCTTCGGCTATATCGAAACTGACGAACCCCGGCCGCTGATCCGCCTGGCATGTAAAGCGCAAGCGACCGGCAACGTGACGGTCGTGATACCAACCTGGAACGCGGTGGCTGGCAAGTATCTCGAGGGGAAGCGCATTGCCATCGGGGGACACTCTTCGTCGGAGAGCGAAGAAAACGTCGCCAAACCGCGGCGGCACTGAGAACAGTCCGTTCTGGCAGGTTTGTAATTGCTGGGTGGTGCTGTGCTCACTAAGGTTCCGTGCGCAGCGTCACGAGGGTGCTTCGTCATTTGACCATTGGCAGACGCAGGAACTGTGTCTTTATGATTGTCCAGGGTTTCTAGCGGAGGGTGGCCCGCTAAACTCTCCGCTAACTGGGCTCGGCAGGAGCTCGGTGTTGCCCTGCAGCGAGGGCCCGGTGTGTGTGGACAACGCGCTGCAACGTGGTTAACCAGGAAAGCCCGGCGAGTATCCACATGCCAGCTCCTAGTTTATTGAAGAACAAAGCGAGAAGCAGCAATACAATACGCTCGCCACGCTCCGCAAAACCTACCTTGCAGTCCACCACCGTATTTTCTGCCCGGGCCCTTGTGTAGGAAACCATTAGTGAGCCGGCCAGGGTCACCAACGTGAGAATGACATACAGTGGCTGCTCTGTGCGATAAAAGTAGAGTACGACGCCGATGTAGATTAGCGCATCTGCGATGCGGTCAGTTACCGAGTCGAGTACTGCTCCAAACGGTGAATTCTGTCCGATAGCTCGGGCTACCGCACCGTCGATGACATCGAAAAACCCACTCGCTATGATCCACAACCCAGCCACTATCAGCCGGCCTTGTGCCAAGTTATAGGTGGCCAACAAGGTCGGGAACAAAGAAGTGATCGTGAGTACGTTTGGGGAGATCCGCAGCGTCACCATTCCCTTGGTGACAGTTGCTTTCAAGCTTAATACCGCACGTGTGATGAGCTGGCTGATCATTCCCGAGTCTCCATGAGTCTCGGAGTCTTGCGCGCGAAAGTAGCGACTGCAAGTCGGTTACGGTAAAAGGGGTGACTATGGTTGCCAAGAACGACAGCATCGGGGACAAGTTGTCCGACCCAGAGAAGAATGTCCAGGCACCTCCCGTTCTGGTTCTGAATCCGGCCGCTGCGCGGGGGAAGGCAGGACGCACTTGGCGCCGGGTACGCGATGAACTTTGCTCATGGAGAGCGACGCCAACTGTTATCGAGACTGAGTACTCCGGACATGGTACCGAGATTGCTCGGTCCGCAGCTGCTGCCGGATCGGGCCTAGTAATTGCCGCAGGCGGTGATGGCACGGCTAATGAAGTTGTCCAGGGCCTCATGGAGGTTGAGGCGAGGACAGCCAGCACTGCTTTCGCGTACCTTCCGTTGGGTACTGGTTGTGACCTGGCGCGTGGATTGGGCCTTCCTCTTAATCCAACCAAGATTCTCCATGGCTTAAGGAATGGGCGTGATATTTGGATCGATGTCGGTGTTGCGGACATTAGCGCCGGAGGAGACAAAGTGCGCCGTTATTTTCTTAACGGAGTCACGGTTGGCTTGGGACCTGCGGTGGCGCTTCGAGTCAACCGGAGCAAGTGGCTGCAAAGATTCGGTAAGCGTGCCTACACACTTGCTGCGCTTAGAGAAATCTTCAATGCGCAACCGCACCAGGTTTCATGGCGCACTGACGATGGTGCCAGTGGGGATACGCGAATGCTTCAACTTTTTGTGAACAACGGCCCCTCTATTGGCGGCGGCATGCGACCAAGCCCGAATGCTTCGTTCAGCGACGGAGAACTTCACATCGTTATGATTGGGGCGCTCAGCCTGAAAACGATATTAGGCCAGTTTCGACGACTTCAGAGCCAACGTCCGTTTGACCATCCAGATATTCAGAGTTTGGTATGTCGATCGATCGAACTTGAGGGCCCCATTCTCGACGTGGAAACCGATGGGGAGATCGCTGGCGGTTTGCCGGCTAAACTGTCGGTATATCCGGCAAGCCTCCTTGTTCGGATGCCGATTTAAGTTACAGCCTCATTGGGTATTGAGAGACTTTCAAGTAGCTTAAACTCATGCATTGGCTCGGTTCGGTGTGTATCCTTACGTAGTTGCGTGGGACCCAAGGCAATCATTTTCCCATGGTTTGTTTAACCTAGGCCCGATCGGGTGTCCCTGACTTTCGCAGGGGAAAAAGGAAAGTAGTTGCGCTGCTGATATGCCCAATCGCTATGACGTTTATGGAGGAAATTCATGAAGACTGTGCGGATGCTGCGCACGGGCTCCCACCCTGTGTTGGACGGTTTATTTGACCCCGTGCGTCAACGTTTCACGGATTCGCCGCAGTATCAGTTACTCAGCGATGATAGCAACGAACCGGCCGACGTAATCTTGGCGTTCATGTCTGATGGTGATGACATTGACCAGCTTGGCATTCAGCGTCGTACTTACCAGGACTTCGTTGGCATATTCTTCATCGCGGATACCGTAGAGAATGACGCGCAGAGAGTCGTTCGTTCGTACGAAATCGGCTTGCGCTGTATGGCGAACCTTGCGGGTTATACGGAAGTCACCGGCGATGGTCCACAAGATTACAGCATGACGCTGATCACTCCAGAACGTGGGCATGAGGTTCTCAATGGTTCTGCCGATGCCGCGGATTGGCTGTTCAACCTTCTGCTGCAGCGCTCCGACGTTACCTATATCGATGAGAATATCGTTCACACGGATCTGTCCGAGGAGTTGTGCAAAGGAACGAATGTGACTCGAGAGATGCAAGACATGGCACGCCGCCTCGATGATCTTGATCTGGTGCCTTCAGCGGTTGTTCTTGACGGTTTATCGGATCGTGCTCGCCGTCGCTTTTTCAAAGTGCTGGGGCAAAAGCAAGTTAGCTACGGCAACATGAGCGCGCGGCACGATGCTGACGTCTTCTGGATGTCAGGCCGAGGTGTGAACAAGGCAAAACTTGATGTCATCGGAAAGGACATCCTCCTGGTCAGTAAATTTGATCCGGATGCTCGAGAAATTCACATTACAGTACCTGTGGGATTTGAAGATTCGCGGGCTTCGATCGACTCGAGTATCCACGCTACGATTTACCGGGAATTTCCTGAGATCGGAGCGATGATCCACATCCATTGGTTCGTAGATGGGATTGTGTACACTGATGAACATTACCCTTGCGGTACGATCGAACTCTGTGAGTCCACGCTTGATGGCCTTAAGCAAACCGATGACCCACGACGTACAATCCTCGGTCTGGCCAACCACGGAATTATCGTTACTGGCGCCGACCTGGAAGACTGCTGGACGCAGATTGAAGCCAAGCTCCCGGCGCTCGAGCCAGCAGGATCCTGAGTGGCAAGGGCTTTGTTAGGCGCCGGCCTTGTCTCGAGAGTGAACCGTGAGTTCTGTTTCTGAGTTTCCACAAACACTGCCTGACATCCTGGCTCGTGCCTCGGAGACTTGTGGGAATCGTGGGCTGATCTTCGTCGACGAAGACGAGCAGCGCTTCACCTGGACAGAAATCGAAGCGCAAGCGCAGCGGGTGGCGGCAGGGTTCCAGAACCTCGAGGGTGAGCCCGGGGACCGTGTGACGATTGTTTGCCAGGGGCTACGACCCTTAGTGACGTCGTTCTTCGGCGCTGTACTGGCAGGGTTGCACCCGTCGATCTTGCCGACTCCTATTAGCCGGCACCGATTGCAAGGCTACCTGCAGCACGTCGTTTCCATAGTACGTGTGGCTGAACCAAAATTCGTTGTCGTTGATGAAGAAGTCGAGTTGGTTGGAGAGCCGTTGGTGAAAGAAGCCAACCTTGAGAACAAGGCACTCGTCATCCGCCACGATGAGCTGATCGGTAGCTTGAGCCGTTTCGATCCCCACGAGGCCGCGCCCGATGAGGTCGCCGTTATCCAATTTACATCCGGGTCAACGAGTTCGCCACGTGGCGTCGTGTTGCCGCACCGTGGCGTTGCTGCCAACGTCCAAGCGATAGTCGAACGTCTCGAGGTGGCACCCCATGACGTTGGTGGCGGATGGTTGCCGATGTATCACGATATGGGTCTGATTGGGAACTTACTGGGCGCGGCAGCCCGTTCTATCGATCTGGTGCTCACGACGCCGTTCAATTTTATGCGCCGACCGCGCCGATGGCTCGACGTGATGGAACGTCACAACGTCTCGATAACTGCTGGCCCTAACGTGAGTTACCGACATCTGCTGGAGCGTGGTGACATTCCTGGACGTGATCTAGGGAGATGGCGGGTCGCGATTGTTGGCGCCGAACCCGTAGATCCCGATCTACTTACTGCGTTCACAGAGGCGTTTAGGCCGGCAGGGTTTCCGAAGACTGGTTTCATGCCCGCGTACGGCCTTGCCGAAGTTGGTCTAATGGCTACCGGAGTTCGAGCTCAGGAAGAATATGAGATCGTGGAGGTCGACCGGGCGGCTCTTGAGAAGGAGGGCATCGCCCGTCCAGTTACTGAAGCCTCCAACTGCGCGCGCATCGTTAGTTGTGGTGCGCCGGTTCGCGAGACATCGGTGCGCATCGTCGATGATCATGGCAAGCCAGTTCCGGATAATTGTATTGGAGAAATCTCGATCGCGGGGTCATCGGTCATGCGTGGGTACTTCAACGACCCTTTGGCCACAGCGGATACGCTCCACGGGAAATGGTTAATGACTGGTGACCTCGGTTACATGAAGGACCAACAGCTTTTCGTCACAGGACGAAAAAAAGAACTTATTATCTTGGGTGGGCGAAACTATTACCCGCAGGACATCGAGAGGGTGGTGCATGGCCTCGAGTTGGTACGCCCGGGAAATGCCGTTGCCTTCGGGACCAGGAACGGCCATGATGAAGGTATTGTTATTGTGGCAGCGCCACGCGACCCTAAAAATAGTGAAAGCATCGGTGTGCGGGTGCGGGCCGTGGTTTCCGAGAGCCTCAACCTTCCAGTACTTGATGTTGTTTTGCTGGAAAGCGGCCGGATTCCTCGAACCACGAGTGGGAAATTATGTCGAGGCCGTTGTCGAGACCTCTACGAAGAAGGGAAATTAGCGTGAGTTCGATTGAGATGGTTGAGGATATAAAGCGCCTTATTATCGAACTCAAGCCTGAAGTTGCTGGGAAGGTCAACGATGAAGCTCGTTTACAAAGTGAGATTGGTCTCACATCGGTTGAGATCATTGACCTCGTGATAGCTGCTGAGGATGAATTCGAAATCGAGATCCCTGATGATGATACCGGCGAACTCATGGACGCTACCGTTCTTGACTTAGCGCTCAGAGTAAAGTCCCTGATCAGCGTCTAGACGGGTCGGGTGTTATTCTCCTGTGATTACTGATCTTGGGTCGGCGCATGGACTGCATTGCCATCATTCCAGCGCGGTTTGCTTCTGCCAGATTTCCCGGGAAATTGCTCGCCTCTTTGGCTGGTCGACCGCTTATCGAGCACGTTGTGGAAAGCGTGTCTCGAGTGGAGGGGATAGACGCCACCATCGTTGCAACTGATGACGAACGGATCGGCGAGGCGGCCCGAGAATCTGGGGCCGACGTGGTACTGTCCGCTGGTGAATTCGCCTCGGGGACCGACCGGGTTGCCGACGCCGCGTCGCGATACTCTGCCGACATCATCGTCAACGTGCAAGGTGACGAGCTGCTGCTCGATCCCGCTGCGGTAGCCGGGGCGCTCGACCGTTTTCGGGGCTCTGCAACCGAGCTTGGCACCCTCCGCGCTCCGCTCAAGGAACGCCGAGATTTCTGGGATCCTAATGCGGTGAAGGTCGTGATCAACGACAACGAACAAGCGCTGTATTTCAGTCGCGCTGCGGTGCCTTTTCCACGTACTGAGTGGGAGGCGTCAGTCGACATGTCCACCGGTGAGTCTAATGCGGCGTGGACGCCCAAGGTTGTTGATCAAACAAGTACATGCGGGGCATGGTTGCATTTGGGTGTTTACTTTTATCTTTCCGATGCCCTTCGAAGATGGACTGCGCTGCCCCCGTCACGTTTGGAAAAAGCGGAAGGCCTTGAGCAGTTGCGGGTGCTTGAGGCTGGAGAAACGATTCAGACATACCTTGTCAATGAGGGAACCCCAGGGGTGAATACGCCCGGTGACCTTGAAAGGGTGCGTGCCCTGTTGCGGGAGCATGCCTCACACCTTTAGAAGAACTAACAAATCAGGAGATCGAGTAGAGGAATGTCGACCAAGTACATCTTCGTAACCGGCGGTGTAGTTTCGTCGTTAGGCAAGGGGCTTGCCTCGGCGGCGATCGGGCGGCTCATGGAAGCTCATGGGTACACCGTCAACTTGTTGAAGTTGGATCCTTATATCAACGTCGACCCGGGAACAATGAGCCCTTTTCAGCACGGGGAAGTGTTTGTCACCGATGACGGGGCCGAAACTGACCTTGACCTTGGACACTACGAGCGTTTCACCAACGCGAGAATGGCTAAAGTTAACAATTACACATCGGGGCAGATCTATGAGTCTGTTATTCAGAAGGAACGCCAGGGCGTTTATCTCGGCAAGACAGTCCAAGTAATTCCTCACATTACTAATGAAATCAAGGAGTGCATCACGGCGCTCGCGTCGACTGCCGATATTGTTATTAGCGAGATTGGTGGCACGATCGGTGACATCGAGAGCCTCCCGTTTCTCGAGGCGATCCGTCAGCTTGGACAACACGTCGGTCGTGGCAACTCGATGTTCATTCACCTAACTCTGGTGCCATACATCGCGGCGGCAAAAGAGCTTAAGACCAAGCCGACTCAGCGCAGTGTTAAAGAGCTACGGTCAATCGGTATCCAGCCTGATGTCTTGCTGTGCCGCACTGACCGTTTCCTGCCGGCGGGAATCAAGGAGAAAATTGCCTTGTTTACCAACGTCGATCCGGGAGCGGTGATCACAGCAAAAGATGTCGATTGTATCTATGATGTACCGCTCGTGTTCCAGGAAGAGGGTCTCGACAGCATCATCTGCGAGTCTCTTGAGCTGGAAACCGATATTCCTGACCTGGCCGAATGGTTGCAGGTGGTCAGGACTTATAAAGATCCCTCGGCTCGTGTCCGGATCGCGGTTGTTGGGAAGTATGTCGAGTTCGAGGAGTCGTACAAAAGCCTCACCGAAGCACTCGTCCACGGAGGGTTGGCGAACGACCTCGGCGTCGATATTAAGTGGATTGAGGCAGAACGTCTTGAGCAAGAAAAAGATGCGGCCGAACTCCTTGCTGATGTCGGAGGTGTGTTGGTTCCTGGAGGTTTTGGCGATCGTGGGGTACGCGGCATGATGGAAGCAATTCGTTACGCGCGTATGCATAATGTCCCCTACTTCGGTATCTGCCTTGGTTTTCAAACTGCAGCCATGGAATTTGCTGAAAACGTTGCGGGGCTTGAGGATTCGGCCGACAGTAGCGAGTTTGATTTCAAAGGCCCGGGGCCCGGGTCTGACAAAGTAATCTACAAGCTACGAGATCTTCTTGGTGTTGAAGATCTTGGCGGTACGATGAGACTCGGTGCTTACGAATGTGAACTGGTCTCCGTATCACGGGCCGCCGAAGCGTACGGGTCGGAGATGATTTCGGAACGCCACCGTCACCGCTACGAGTTCAATCGTGCCTTCGAGTCGCCTTTGGTTGAGGCCGGTCTCGTACTTAGTGGCAAGACTGCAGATGGGAAGTTCGTGGAAATTCTTGAGCTTCCCGAACATCCGTGGTTTGTCGCCTGTCAGTTTCACCCCGAGTTTCAATCAAGGCCGCAGGAGCCGCATCCGCTGTTTGCGGCTTTTGTCCGTGCCGCACAGGATCACGCTAACAGTGGTTCCAGTCGCAACGTGGCGCGCGCAGAAAATGCTACAGAAGAAGTTAGAGCCGAGACGGCCTAAGATATCGCGGAAGTTTGACGCGACCGGAGCGCGCACATGACAAACACGGTGAAAATCGGTGAAACGGTCGAATTCGGTGCGGGGATGCTTGGGCTGATTGCCGGGCCGTGTGTCATTGAGAGTCGGGACCAGTGTCTACGTGTGGCGGCTGAAGCTGCCAGGATCACACGTGAACTTGGCCTGCCCTTTGTTTTTAAAGCGTCGTTCGATAAGGCTAACCGTACCTCGATTGACTCTTACCGTGGGCCTGGCCTAGAAGCTGGCCTGGAGATCCTGGCAGAGATACGTGACACAGTTCGGGTTCCTGTCACTACGGACATTCACGCTGTTGAGCAGGTAGAGGCGGTTGCTAACACGGTTGACATGATCCAGATTCCGGCTTTCTTGAGTCGGCAGACGGATCTTCTTTTGGCTGCAGCTGAGAGTGGTCGGCCAGTTAATGTAAAGAAAGGCCAGTTTCTCGCTCCTACAGACATGAAACACGTTATCGCGAAACTGGAAGGGGCAGGGGCCTCTGGGATTATGCTTACCGAGCGTGGAACTTCATTCGGCTACAATAATTTGGTGGTTGATTTTAAGGGAGTTTGTCGCCTGGCAGACTTCGGCCACCCGGTGATATTTGACGTCACTCATAGCCTTCAACTCCCAGGGGCGGGTAAAGGGCAGACTGCTGGAGAAAGGAGATTCGCTGAACCGCTTGCTTGTGCGGCGGCTGCGATAGGTGTCGACGCCTTGTTTATTGAAGTCCACGATGATCCTCCTGCGGCGCTGAGCGATTCCTCGACCCAACTGCCGATTGAGACATTGCAGCGTTTGCTCGAAGAAACTCTCCGGGTACATTCCTCAGCGAACAAGCGTGTGGTGGACCAAGGAATGGAATCGTGAATAGAGCGTCTTCTGGACGGAACCTTCGCGGCGACACTGGATCGTCACAGCAGCGGCAGCGTTCGCTTGATTTAGCGCGGGAAGTTTTTCGCATCGAGGCGAACGCGCTCGGCCAATTGGCTGAGCGCTTTGATGAGGTGCCATTCGACAAAGCACTGGATATCCTGCTTGGTTGCGCTGGACGCATAGTTGTCTCTGGAATGGGAAAATCCGGCATCATTGCACGTAAGTTGGCAGGAACTCTTGCGTCAACAGGGAGTCCGGCACTTTTCCTTCATCCCGCTGAGGCCGGACATGGTGACCTTGGTTTACTATGCGAAGGTGACGTCCTGGTGGCGATCAGCCAGAGTGGAGACACCCAAGAGGTCGTCGCGATGTTGCCGGCGATCAAACGCTTAGGGGTGCCCCTAATCGTTATCGTTGGTGAGACCGAATCAACTATGGCACGCGAAGCCGATATCGTTCTTGACGCGGGTGTTGAAAAGGAGGCCGGTCCGCTTGGGATGATTCCCACTGCCAGCACGACGGCGGCCCTAGCAGTTGGTGATGCCTTAGCGATGGCCCTGCTTGAGGAACGTGGGTTCAGTGCCGATGATCTTGCTGCCCACCATCCTCGCGGCAACCTCGGCCGTCAGCTTTTACGGGTCCACCATGTCATGCACACGGCGGCGGGGATACCCAGTGTCACTCTTGGGGCACGTATGGTAGATGTCTTGGCTGAAATGAGCACTAAGGAGCTCGGAATGACGACGGTGGCTGATTCCGACGGACGGTTGGTTGGGGTGATTACCGATGGAGATGTGCGACGCCTTCTTGAATCAAAGGGGGAGTCGGCACTGCAGAGCACTGCGGAAGAGTTGATGACACCCGACCCTGTGTGTGCGCGCGCCGACGCTTTGGCGACTGAAGCCCTGAGGTTAATGGAGGAGAGGCATATTACTTCGTTGCCAGTAATTAATGACGAGCAGCGTCCCGAGGGTGTTGTTCACCTGCATGACCTCTGGCGCACTGAGATGATCTGATGGCGATGTTGGACCGTGAGAGTTACGAAAGGCGCTTGCGGGACGTCCGGATTTTGGTGCTCGATGTCGATGGCGTGTTAACTAGTGGCGAAATCATTTTCATCGACGATGATCGCGAGGCCAAGATATTCTGCGTGAAAGATGGTTCGGCGATGTTTATAGCCGACCTGATCGATTTAAAGATTGCCATCATTACTGCGAGGACCTCGAAGGTGGTCGAACGACGGTTTGCTGAGTTACCGGTCAACTATCTGAGGCAAGGAGTAAAAAACAAAGTTAGCGCCTGTCTTGACATCCAGCGCCAAGAAGGCATCGCTGACCACGAGATTGCCTACATTGGTGACGATCTTATTGATTTGCCTATGCTGGAGCATGCTGGCCTCGGCATCACGGTGTCGGATGGCCACGCTAAACTTATCGAAGTTGCCGACTGGGTTACTTTGACTCCTGGAGGTCGTGGAGCCGCGCGTGAGGTGGTTGACGATATCGTTACGGCTCGGGGGCTCTGGGATGACGTGCTCGATGACTACCGGAGTCGCCAGTGCCTGCCTGCGGGACAGGTTGAGAACGAGGTGGGATGAGCGCAATCTTTAAGATGTTGTTGTATCTAGCAATGGTTATTATTTTGGTTGCTATCGCTTATGCCAATGGCGATCAGCGGGTCAACGTGACCTATTTCCCCAACAGCACGGTCGAAGATGTGCCGGTCTTTTTGGTAATTCTTGGCTCGGTATTCATCGGTGTTCTTGTTGCGGGTTTTATAGCGATGTTTGAACACCTTAAACACAACATGCGCGAGCGTGAGGCTCAGCGCCGAATCGATGCCTTGGAATCAACGATTCGTGAGTTTGGCGGCCTACCAAATGACATTGACCACGGGGAATTGTCAGATGCCGACTGGGTTGAGGAGTAGGAGATGCAGGGTTGGTCCCTGACGCTTGGAGTTGCTGCAGCCCTGGTTATGCTCGGTGTTCTGTTAGGACGTGCCTGGACGCTGGCACGTGCTCGCCGTGTTGAGGGCTCGCAATACGGAGAACACCCTCATTATCTTCTAGGCCTGAATTATCTAATCCTGAATCAGCCTGATCTGGCGCTGGTTGAGCTCAGCAAAGCCGTACGTGGGGAAACTGACGCGGTGGAGGCATATTTGGCCCTCGGCAACCTTTTCCGCGAAAAAGGCCAAATTGAGCGTGCCATCGATATTCACAAGAGCCTGCTGCATCGCCCAGGACTTTCAGATCTCGGTCGCACGCAAGCACTATTTTCGCTGGCACTTGATTTTAAGAGTGCCGGTCTCATAGATCGGTCTGAGCGAACGCTTCAAGATGTCGTTAACCGGGACCCCGACAATCTCAGTGGCTGGCTGTGTCTGCGGCGTGTTTACGAGGAAATGGGGCGTTGGGAGGAGGCTGGTGAGACCCAATCGCGCATCGACAAGTTGGCGGGATCTACCGATGAGAGACTCCTTGCTTCGTTATGGACTGAGCGTGGCAACGCGGCACAAAAGAACGGTGATTCCCAAACCGCGTTGAGTTGCTACGAGACCGCACTGGAACTTGATCCGGGTTACGCACCAGCACATCTTGGGGTCGGCGATAGCCAAGACAATCGTGGTGACCTGCCACGTGCCTTACAACACTGGGAGATGGCGCTCGGCAATGGCACTGCCTGGGCCATGCAGGCGCTTGAACGTATTGCTCGTGTGTCCAGCGGACTCGATGGTGGGACTCGGGTCGAAGGAGCTTGTGCAAAGGTTTTGGATCGCCACCCTCACTCCTGGCGTGTGCAGCTTGTTTTAGGGCGCCTGCATCGAGAACGCGGAGACCTTGAGGCGGCGCGGGAAGCACTTACACGAGCGCTGACCGAGAAACCTGGATCGATCACCGTACAGCGAGAGTTGTGGCAGGTGCTGGATGAGCAAGGCGACGACGGCAATGCTGTGGGGGATTTATTTGCTGGGGTGATACGCGAGGCTCGTCTCGTTGATCCGTACGTTTGCCTGAAGTGCGGTTTCAAAGCGAGCCAGCCATTTGCTCGCTGTCCGCATTGCCATGACTGGAACACTGTTGCGGACGAGCAGAGCTGAGAACGTTCATGTATGAAGTTCGCGTCGAAGCTAAGTTCGAGTCTGGGCACAAACGTGGCCCTGATGGTGAGATAGATTCACTCCATCATCACGCCTGGAAGGTTGCTGCCTATGCTCGCTCGCACGATTTAGATCACATCGGCTTGGTTATAGATTTCCGAGTTCTGCGGGCTATCGTCGACGAAGTTTTAGGGACGCTTGATCAACGAGTACTCGAAGATGTTGATGGGTTTAGCGAATCCGGCCCAACTGTGCCGGCGGTGGCCGCGTGGATCTTTGAACGGCTTGATGGGCGTATGCGCACCATTACTGGCGGTGAAAATGGCACCGAAGCTGACAGGATGCACGACTTTTGGCTTGCCGCGGTGGAGGTCGAGGCTGATCCTGGAATTCGTTTTGAGTATCGCCCCGATTGAGTTCTAAGTTGAGCGGAGCCGATTCCCTGCCATCCATTCCGCCAGATCTAGCTGAAGCTGCTCGCAGACGATCTGGGTAGCTTCACGGGCAGCTTGCCGGGTGCCGCTATTATCAATGACGTAGTCTGCTAGTGCTGATTTCTCAGCTTGCGCCATTTGCGTCGCCATACGATCGTGGGCGTCGTTAGTGCTGAGACCACGCTCTAGGAGGCGCTTGAGGCAAATATCTTCCACTGCGGTGACTACGACTGTCCGTTGATATCGATCCACAGAACCAGTCTCGTACAATAATGCGGCCTCAGTGACAACAATACTGGGGCCAGAGACCCGTTCGATTTGGTCGACCTGATGTTGTTCCTTGGTGCGAATGGCGGGGTGGATAATCGCCTCGAGTTTCGCTCGATTGTCGTCGTCACTGAACACACGGGCGCCAAGAAGACTTCTGTCGATAGTTCCATCTTCCTGCAAGACGCTAGGCCCGAATATGTCGACAACGCGATCGTACGTTGTCTCGCTGGGCTCCAAACACTGATGTCCTAGGATGTCGGCGTCCAGTACATGGCACCCGAAGCTCGCCATCCATCTGGCCACGGTCGACTTTCCGACAGCGATGTTACCCGTCAGGCCAACGCGGAGAATGGTGGGCCTCACGTTCTCGTTCGCTCTGATCAACCGCCTGAAGTTGCCCGCAGCTGCGCCGCTTCAAGCGTATTAGACATCAGCATGCCGATGGTGAGAGGCCCAACGCCGCCCGGAACAGGGGTCAACGCACCGGCAATCTCCTGAACCTCAGGATGTACGTCGCCGACGACGATGTATCCACGCTGATTGAACTTTTCCCAATCAGAATGTTCGCCGAAGATTTCCTCGGCCCGGTCTCGCTCAGCGACACGGTTGATGCCAACGTCGATTACCGTCGCACCGGACTTAACAAAGTCCTTAGTGACCATTGCGTCGCGGCCAATGGCGACAACGAGTATGTCGGCGCTGCGGCAAACAGCCTGCAAGTCGCGGGTACGGGAATGACAGACCGTGACCGTCGCGTTTCGGTGCATCAACAGTGAGGCCATTGGTTTGCCGACAATCTCACTGCGCCCGATGATTACCGCGTTTGCCCCTTCGGTTTCGATGCCTTTACGGTCGAGCATCTGCAAGATGCCCCCAGGGGTTGCTGGCACGAAGCGCGGTCTACCTTGTACTAATAAACCGACGTTGTGCGGGTGCAGCCCATCGACATCTTTGCGGGGATCGATGTTGTCGAGGACCGTGTCGGTATCGACACCGATCGGCAGCGGCAACTGTACTAGGATGCCATCGACTCCTTCATTGGTGTTGAGCTCGTCGATGCAACCGATTACGTCTTTGGTCGATACGTTCTCGGGTAATTCAATGGTCTCGGAGTCGATACCAAGTTCCTCGCAAGTTCGCGTCTTTGTGCGAACGTAAATCGCCGAGGCGGGATCGTCTCCTACTAGTATCGCTGTGAGCTTTGGTGCCCGGTGACCGGCTCTGGTCAATTCAGCGAGACCCTTTTCGACATCTTTTAGGATTGCCTCTTGAACGGGTTTACCGAGCAGCTTAAGGGCGCTAATTGTTAACTCTCCCAGTCGATGTGATCGACTATGCCTACGATCGCGGCGTTAGCTGGTGCAAGCTTTTGGCCCATAGCGATGCTGCTCGATCGACCTTCAATGACGACCAATACGGTCTCACCAGCGCCTGAGCCGACGCTGTCGACAGCGACGATAGCCTTCCCGTCGACGTTGCCCTCTGGCGACACAGGTTGTACCAGAAGCAACGCCTTGCCTTCGTACTTGGGTTCCTTCTGCGTAGCCACAAGGTTTCCGATTACCCGCCCTAGGAACATTTCAGCACACCGCTAGAGTAAATTGACCTGGTCGACGATACCGACGATTGTGGCATCTGTCGGGACGTGATCAGGAATGAAAGCAAATGAAGCTTCTCGGCCGGTGACATAAAAGATTCTTTCGCCAGCCCCGGCGCCGACGGCGTCGATAGCCACGAGGGGCGTGCCAGTATCCTGGCCCTCAATGGTTAAAGGCTGGACGAGCAGTAGCTTACGACCGATAAGCGACTCGTCCTTCTGAGTACAGACAACACGACCGATTACACGGGCCAAGTCCATCAGTCGTCCACGTCAGCCGAATCGACAATACCTACGATCGAGGCGTCCACCGGGCGTTCATTCATGCCGTCGGCCATTCGAGCCGAGGATCCGCGGACCACGATCACCGTTTCTTTGTAGCCTGCGTTCACGGTGTCAATTGCGACAACGTAGCCACCCTTGTCGTTACCATCCAGGTCAACAGGAGCTACCAGTAGTAGCTTGAAACCTTCGAGCTTAGGGTCCTTGCGTGTAGCAACGACAGTGCCGGCAACACGGGCTAGAAACACGAGGCCGGGGGGTTATTCGCTCTTACCAATGGGAAGCGCGTCTTCAAGGCTGCCGTGGGGACGTGGTATCACGTGCACCGACACGAGCTCCCCGACACGACGCGCCGACGCAGCGCCTGCGTCTGTAGCCGACTTCACAGCCGCGACATCGCCGCGTACGATCGCGGTAACCAAGCCGCCACCGATTTTTTCATAGCCGATGAACGTCACCTTGGCTGCCTTTACCATGGCGTCCGCGGCTTCGACCATTCCCACCAATCCCTTGGTCTCGACCATTCCAAGGGCTTCCCCATAATCACCCATCTATTGTCCTCCTTAAGAGGGTCGGATTTCTTATTAACGCCGCGATTCTATCAGGGAAAGCGCAACGCCACCGCTAGGGGGCTCTGTGCTTGTCACCGCAGGGTCCGAACTGCATCTGTTACGAGTGCAATCAATTCATCTTTCGTTAGCGTAATCGTTTCTTGGCTGATGTCCACCGGGTAACAAGCCGGGGGGACCGGACGACCGCCGGCTTTCTCTCGGAGAGCTGAGAGTTGCTCGACTTCTTCGAGGCTGAAAGCCTTGGGGCCGCCCAGTAGTTCTGCAACCAAGCTGATCTGTGCAAAGTGTTCCAGTTGGTACATTCGTTCTTCGGCCTGCTCCAGGCTAGTGCCTGCCGTCAAAGCACCGTGATTGCCTAACAAAAGAGCATCGTAGCTTTTGATCGGGTCGATGACGGACTCGGCAAGTTCGTCGGTGGAAGGAGTTCCATACCGAGCAATAGGGATACAGCCAAGTGTCGTGACAATCTCGGCCAGGACGGCTGCCGGGAGATTGCGGCCTGCTACTGCGTACCCAGTGGCAGCCGTGGGATGAGCGTGAACAATTGCTTCGATGTCTTCACGCTCGCGATAGATTGCTAAGTGCATGGGCATTTCTGACGATGGACTACCGCCATCCTCGGCCTTGCCGTCAAGGTCAGTGACCACAAGGTCGCCCTCCCGCATAAATCCCTTGTTTAGTCCACTGGGGGTCGCCAGGATACGATTGCCACCCAGGCGGATGCTCATGTTCCCCTCTATCGATGCGAGGATATGGCGTTCGTAAAGGCGACGGCCCGTCGTAACAATGGTTTCGCGGGCCTCTTGTTCGCCCAGCATTCGGTGGCTCCTTCCGGCGAGGCAAATTCGTTGATTGCCGTGGCTCGAAAGCGCGGCGGCGACTGGAGAATCGCGCGGAGTGTAGCAGGCTGAGACGATCCACGGTATCGTCGCGACCAATCCCTGCACATTTTGGTCTTCGTATCTTCCTTCCTTCACCGAACGACCGTGTTTGCATGTCTCGCCGGATCCAGATCACGATCGGCGGAGGGTTCGCCCTGCTCCTGCTATGGCTGTTTCTGCGCGAGTCCGACGCCGGCAACGTTTTTGCCGAACTTAAACGGGCGGACTATCGATGGGTACTGGCGGCTACCACGCTGACCGTGCTGGCTGTTGTGCACCGAGCTTGGCGTTGGCATTACTTGTTGTTACCGATCAAGTCGATCTCGCTGGCGCCGCTGACAGCGGCCGTGTTTATGGGCTGGACGTTCAACACGGTGCTGCCGGGTCGTTTAGGGGAGATCGCGCGCGCGGTTTTTCTCGGTCGTCGGGCGGGCATTAGTAAGACGGCTGCGTTCGCTACCATTGTGCTCGAGCGGCTGTTTGATCTGCTGTGTATCTTGTTGATCTTGGTGGCCTACTTGCTTTTTTTCCCTCTGCCCGCGGGAATCGTGGAAGATGGCACGGCGATCATTTCGGGGATGCGGATGGGTGGCTTGATAGGCCTGGGAGGACTAGTGGTCGCGATGAGTTTCTTGGTTGGTTCCCAACTGATGCCAAGGCGAATGGACGCGTTCCTAGTGAGAATCGCTGATTGGGCACCAGGCAATACCGGGGATCGGCTGCTGGCCATCGCGCGCAGCTTCCTGACTGGCTTCGCTGGTATAAAGGATCCCAAGCTTATCTTGACGATCGTCGCACACTCGGTTTTGATTTGGATCAACGTTCTAGTGACGTTCTACATGCTGTTTTTCGCCTTTGACATCGACCTGCCCTACTACGCTGTGATGCCGCTTGTCGTAGCGGTGGTGATTGGCGTGATGGTCCCAACACCGGCTGCGGTTGGTGGATTTCACGCAGCCGCGCTGGTTGCATTGGGGACACTTTGGGGTGTTCCCAACGAACAGGCTGTTAGTTATGCGATCGTTTGCCACGCGATGGCCTTTGGTCCAATCACCGTCATCGGAATTGCTTTGCTGGGTCGCGAGGGCTTGTCGATGCGTCGGTTCGAAGGACTCGAGTAGCTCTCTTAATTGAGTCCGGAAGAGTGCCACCCGTTTTCTGGACTTTCCCAATGGCCTGCTCAGGCAACTAACGAGTCTCTATAATGTGTCCATGAGATGCCCTTTTTGTGGTCACGCGAAAGACAAGGTTGTGGACTCCCGCGAGAGCCGTGAAGGACAGGTGATCCGTCGGCGTCGTGAGTGCTTGAGCGATGAATGTACACGGCGCTACACGACCTACGAACGGGTCGAAGACGTCCCGATTATGGTCATCAAGAAGGACGGACGGCGTGAGCGTTTCGACCGAAAGAAACTTCTCGACGGTCTTTTGAAGGCTTGCGAGAAGAGAGCAGTTCCATTACAGCAGCTTGAGGCGATTTGCGATGAAGTCGAAGGGATGGCGCAGGATGGTCCGGACCGGGAAATCCCGAAGCAGGTGATTGGTGAATGTGTCATCGAGAGGCTTCGTGACCTAGACGACGTTGCTTATGTTCGTTTCGCCTCTGTCTACAAACAATTCAAAGACATTAACGAGTTCATGAGCGAACTCAGAGGCCTCCTCGATGAGTCGACAGAATGAAGTCTTTCCGCAGCTTCTGTCGCAGCCGCCCTTGCCGTGGCTCATTGCGGCGGCCAAGGAGCATGCCGCGCCGGTTCTACTCGTTGGTGGGGTTATCCGGGATGCTTTGCGGGGTGACCCCCATGCCGACCTCGATATTGCGGTAGCCGGCGACCTCGAGGCATTCATTGATACTTTCGGACGTTATTGTGGTCGCTGTCCAGTGGCTATTGGGGACCCATGGCGCGACACTCGACGTATGCGACTTGGCAATACCTCGGTTGATATTGGCAAGATAATGGGGACCGTGTCCGAGGATCTCGGGCGGCGAGATTTCACCATTAACGCAATGGCACTGCGCCTAGACCTTTCAGAGCCAATCGAACTTATAGACCCCCACGGCGGTAGCGCCGATCTTGCTGCAGGTGTCATCCGCATGATCTCTGGAGAGGCCCTGCGGGATGATCCGCTACGGGCACTAAGGGCAATTCGCTACGTTTCTACACTTGATGGTTTCAAAATCGAGAAGTCTACTGAGACCACTATCAGTCGTTATGCAAAGGCGATCGACGAAGTTGCTAATGAACGTGTTCAGGCAGAATGGGAGCGATTACTCGGTGGCCCGCATTGGGTCAGTGCGCTGCGGCTGGCTTTTGATTTAGGGTTAGGGGAGCGTACGTTTGGGGGGGTGGCCGATCTTGGGACTGTATCGGCCTGGAGTGGCTCCGAAGCTACGGTCTCTGACCTGACGCCGCAAGATTGTAGACAGCTCAGACTGGCAGCGTTGCTCTGCGGACTTGGAGCGGCAAATTCCAGCATGGGGGAGCGGCTAATCGAGCGACGTTGGCCTGTCGCCTTGGCGCGACGGGCGACCCTTATCGGTTCTTGGGCGATGGCGGCGTCCGGTGCCGACGACAACCAGATGGTTGGCTGGGCAATCGAGAACCATGAAATCGCATTTTTGGCGTCGTGCTTGATACATGCTCTGTCGGCTGACCACAAACAGAATGGCGCTGCTGCCTTGAAGCTTGAAACCTATGCGACACGAGCATCAGAAACACCGTGGGTCCGGGGAATGCACTTGGTTTCTTGGGGCATGGAAGAGGGCCCAATGCTAGGTGCGTTGCTCGAACAAACAACCCGTGGCCAGGTAGAGCGCCGCTGGGACTCGTACAAGGAAGCTCATTCATGGGCCCGCGCTCAAGTGACAGACAACCTTTCAGAGATGGGGCACTGAAGTGGCGCGGTTGACTGTATCGGATCTCGGTGAGGTTGAACTGGTTGAGCAGATCCTGGACAAGCTTAGCGTTCCCAATAGCGATGTCCAGATTGGCCCTGGGGATGACGCTGCCGTTCTTGGGATCGGTGGTTCCGTCGTGCTCACGACTGACAGCCAACACGAAGGCACCCATTACTTTGCTGAATGGATCGCTCCCGAAGTTCTCGGCCGTCGCGCGATCGCTGTTAATGCTTCCGACCTTGGCGCCATGGGGGCACGGCCACGAGGCTTTCTCGTGGCTCTCGCCCTGCCGACTAGTACCGAACTTGACTGGGTTATCTCCCTTGCAGAAGGTCTTCGGGAGGGCGCTGAAAGATTTGGGGCCTCAATTTTGGGAGGCGATGTGGCTGCGGTTGCAGATCGTGTTTCTATCAACGTTACAGCTTTGGGCGAAATTGAAAAGAATACGGAACCGGTTGAGCGTGGCGGTGCTGCAGAGGGAACCTGGTGCTTTGTAACCGGATGGCCAGGCCGATCTGGAGCGGCTAGGCAGATGTTTAAGACTGGTTATAAGCCATCGGCAGCTTTTGAAGCATGCATCGACGCATTTCTCGACCCTCGGCCTCCGGTTACATTCGGTGGTTGCGTAGCCTCCCAGGGATTGGTTGGGGCAATGATTGATATCAGCGATGGTCTCGCTGTCGATCTGGAGCGCATATGCCTGGCCTCGGGTGTTGGTGCCCGTCTCGATGCGGAAATGCTAGTTGCGGACACAGTCTTGGTTGACGCGGCGGCTGAGTTGAACATCGACCCAATAAAACTGGTCCTCGGAGGTGGAGAGGATTATGAGCTGTTGTGCTCGGTGGCGGACGGAAAAGCGCAAACATTTCGTGCGTTGGCTGCAGAAACGGGGGTCGAGGTGCGCGCCGTTGGTCGATTCGTTGCGGCAGACGAGGGGATCACGTTTGTCCGGGCTGGCCACGCCGAAACGATTTTGCCTGACGGTTGGGACCATTTTGCTTGATCGACGCCAAGCCTAGAAGATTTATACCGTGCCCCTAAAATTTTCCGTTACTAACCGTGACCCATTAAGTGCCGCCCGCTGTGGTGTGCTCGATACACCACACGGCACTCTAAAGACACCAGCGTTTATGCCGGTCGGTACCTACGGGGTTGTCAAGGGCCTTCGTTCGGAAGATCTCGAAGAACTTGGTGCCCAGATTGTGTTGAGCAATGCGTATCACCTTGCTGAGCGGCCTGGAGCAGCGGAAATTCAGGCACTCGGTGGGTTGCATCAGTTCATGGGTTGGAATGGCCCTATCTTGACGGACAGTGGGGGTTACCAGGTTTTCTCGTTGTCAGATCGTTGCCAGGTCGATGACGATGGCGTCACCTTTCAGTCGACTCTTGATGGCAGCCGCTGCCGTTTGACCCCGGAGTCCGTGGTTGAGATTCAGTCCCAGCTCGGTTCCGACATAGCCATGGTTCTCGATGAGTGTGTGCCTGGGTCCGCTACCCGGGTGGTCGCTGAGGCGGCAGTTCGACGCACTCAGGACTGGGCGGAGCGAAGCCGTAAAATAGCCACATGTTTGCCCGGAGGTTTGTTCGGAATCGTGCAGGGGAGTGTTTACCCTGACCTCCGTGTTGCTCACGCTGAGCAGCTTATTGAACTTGATTTTGATGGTTACGCTGTTGGAGGTTTGGCGGTTGGTGAGAAGAAGAATGTCACTTGGGCAATGCTTGGAGAAACAGCGGCTGTTTTGCCCGAGGATAAGCCACGCTATGTAATGGGGATGGGGACGCCGAACGACATTATCAAGGGGGTGGCACGAGGCGTTGACCTTTTCGATTGTGTGATACCGACACGCCACGCCCGTAACGGCATGGCGTTCACCAGCGAAGGGCGAATTTCGATTAAAAACCAGAAGTACGCTGCCGACGATGGGCCGCTTGATCCTGGCTGCAACTGTCCCACTTGTCGACGTTATTCGCGTGCTTATTTGCGCCTATTGATGGTTCGCGGAGAAATGTCAGCAGGCATTATGTTGACTTGGCACAACCTATTTCACTACCTTGACACCATGAGAAGCATCCGGCACGCTATCGCTTCGGCGGGCTTCGCCGAATTTCGTCGCAACATCGCGGCTGGCAGGGCTAAATTGCCTGATTGAGCTAAATTTCGTACTGCCATTCCGGGTCTCCCCGGATTTCCAATCGCCGATTCGCTTCGGCGTCTCGAATGAGGTCGACAGAACACGTGCGTGCGTTCTTGATGGTGGCTCAGGGGCAGAGTTCTTGGGGGAGCTTAGTGCCGCTCCTCATTATGCTGGGGATCTTTTATTTCTTGCTAATTGCACCTATGCGTAAGCGACAAAAGAACCAGGACCAGATGATCAAAGACCTTAAGACTGGCGATCATGTGCTCACGGTGGGTGGAATATATGGCACCATCGTAGGAATCAAGGACGACCGATTGACGCTTCGCATAGCGGACCAGGTCAAGGTCAACGTCGCCAAGTCGAGCATTTCCGGACTTGATACGTCGGCGAACACCTAGACAGGTAATTTCCCGGAGCAGTGAGCATGTCTCGGAATAATCTCTATAAGTTCGGATTGATCTTAGCGATCAGTATCTTTTGTTTGTTTCTTTCCTACCCACCCAGTGAGCAGATTAATCTTGGTCTGGATCTTCGGGGTGGTATCCACCTGGTGCTCGATGTTGTCGTAGAGGAGGCCGTTGCTGGGCAAGTGCGAACGGACATGGGGCGTTTCCAAGATCTTTTGGAAGACGAAGGTGTGGTGCCGTCGGAAACGATTCTCGATTCTGATGTGTCGTTCAGTATGACGTTCAACACTGAGCTTCTGCGTGATCAAGCAGAAGTGAATGCGATTAATTACTACTCGTCGTACAACGTGAACCTGTCCTCGAACCCACCCACACTCAACCTTAGCTTGGATCCAGCTGAACAAGACCTAGCGAAGGACGCCGCCGTCCGTCAGGCGTTGCAAACAATTCGCAACCGCATTGATCAGTTCGGTGTGGCGGAGCCGGTGATTCAACGCCAGGGTATGACCGGAACTCGCATTCTTGTCCAACTTCCCGGCGCTGAGGATCCCGAGCGTGTCAAGAACCTCCTGCGCACGTCGGCGATTTTGCAGTTTCGGCTTGTTCAAGAAGGACCGGCGGAGACACGTGAGGCATTGGTCGCCGCGGCTGGAGGCCAGCTGCCTCCGGGCACCGAGATCGTGGAGTCGATCCCCGAGACCGTTAATGGTATCGAGATCCCCCCGATGTTTTACCTTCTTGATATCGTCCCAATTGTCGAGGGTGGCGAATTGAAGGACGCGCGCCTGTCACAAGATGAACTTGGACTGCCAGCTATTGGCTTCACACTCGAAGCAACGTCTGCTCAGAAGTTCGGCGAGTTTACATCTACCAACATCGGTCGTCTCCTTGCCATCGTTCTCGATGACCGGGTCCAGCAGGCGCCATCCATCCAGGCGCGCATCGATGGTGATGGAATCATTAGTGGGCAATTTACTCTTGAGGAAGCCGAAGATAGATCGTTAATGTTGCGTTCTGGCGCACTGCCTGCATCAATCGAATACCTTGAAGATCGAAGCGTCGGCCCTTCGCTCGGCAGGGAGTCGATTCGCCAGGGTGTGCTTGCGGCGATCATCGGTATGTCGGTGGTTATTGCGTTTATGCTTATTTACTACAAGGGGGCGGGCATCAACGCGGTAGTCGCTTTGGCACTTAACCTCATCATTGTGATGGGGGTGATGGCCTCACTGCAGGCAACGTTGACATTGCCGGGTATCGCCGGCTTGATCTTGTTGATTGGCATGTCGGTCGACGCGAATGTACTGATCTTCGAGCGTATCCGTGAGGAACTTGACCTGGGCAAAACGGTTCGTTCTTCGATCGATGCAGGCTTCTCAAAAGCGTTCTCGGCGATTCTAGACGCTAATCTGACGACGTTGATCGCCGCGGCCTTCCTGTTTCAGTTCGGCACCGGCCCCGTAAAAGGATTTGCGGTAACAATTACCATTGGCATCGTTGCTTCCATGTTCACGGCGCTGTTTGTTTCTCGTCTACTGTTCGCGATTTGGACGTCAACTCGTCGCCAAACATTGAGTATCTAATGCGCCTAATAGGGAAGACCCACATCGATTTCCTCAGCAGGCGTGGTATCGGGGCGATGGTGTCGGCCACGTTGATCCTAGCGAGCATCGCCTCTTTTGTTTTTCACGGAGGTTTGCGTTATGGGATTGACTTTGCTGGTGGCTCGCAGGTCATCGTTTTATTTGCTGAACGGCCTGACCTCGATGTGTTGCGTGACACTCTAGTAGCGGAAGGTATTGAAGATCCGACTATTCAGGAATTCGTCGCGCAGCCCGGAAGAGAGGAAGTCCTCATTCGTACTCCGCTTAAGGGCGAAGACAATGCCGGGCTGCTGGGCGAGATCTATTCAGCGCTGAAGGTTTTCGACCCAAGGCAGGCGGGTGTTGGCCAGGAACTTGATTTCAACACGGTCAGCCGCGAGGTAGTTGCCAGTCGTCTCCTTGCGGTAAACCCCTTGGAGTTCAACATCGTTGTTGACATCGACGACGCTCGCGCGGAGTACGAACGCGTTGCCGATCTGGCTCTAAGCGTTCGTGACCAGGCCGGTTTGCTTTCTTCTTGGGATTCGGTCGAGGGGACCGGCATCGATCCACGGATCTTGAACTGGATGCAGACCACGTTCTACTTCGGTGGCTATGCTGTCGTCGGCCAGGATTTTGTTGGGCCACAGGTTGGGGCGGATCTTCGTTTGCAAACAGCCTACGCGATGTTCTGGGCGCTCCTGGGTCTCCTCGCCTACATTACCTATCGTTTCGAATCCCGCTTCGGTTTTGCCGCGGTTGTTGCTCTCGTCCACGATGTCTTCATCGCGGTTGGGGCCTTCTCGATTACCGATCGGGAATTCAATCTGCCAGTCGTTGCGGCGTTTCTGACCATTGTCGGTTATTCGCTTAACGACACCGTTGTTGTCTTCGACCGCATTCGTGAGAATCGTCAGACACAACGCCGCATGCCGCTTGCTGAAAGCATCAACCTCAGCATCAACCAAACACTCTCTCGTACTATGTTGACCTCTGGGACCACCCTGGCAGTTGTACTTTCACTTTTCTTCTATGGTGGGCCGGTGATCAATAACTTTGCCTTCGCTCTCTTGGTCGGAGTTGTCGTGGGTACTTACTCCTCGATCTTCGTTGCGAGCCCGGTCTATTACGAGTTAGCGAAGCGGGCTATAGCCAAGAAGAAATAGGGGACGTCCGGCCAGACAGTCTTCTCTTGAGATCCTGAACCCCTTTGGGTACTTGCCTTCGATGGTTTCGAGGTGCTTTGAACCTATTGGTGCCATGGAGATACGCGATCAAGAAGAATTGAACTTGATTTCGGTTTGTCTCAGTTTCGAGAAGCAACTTTCCCTGATGCTATTCTGAACAGATGCGATTCCCTGCGCTGGGTACAAAAGCTAAAGGCTCGGTAACGATCGAAGACGTCATCGAGCAAATGTCCGGGCGGTATTCCGTGGAGGACCAAGACTTGGTTCGACGCGCACACATATTTTCAGCTCGGGCGCATCATGGGCAGCTGCGCAAGTCTGGGGAGCCTTACGTAGTACACCCATTGGCAGTCGCGATGATCTTGACAGAGCAGCGACTCGATGCGACGTCGATCGCCGTTGGTTTGTTACACGACGTTCTTGAGGATACACAGGCTGATTCGGAGCGAGTCCAAGAAGAATTTGGCGACGAGGTGCTCAGTCTGGTCGAGGGCGTCACCCAGATCAGCAAGATCAGCTTCACGACTCGTGAGCAAGAGCAGGCCGAGAATTTCCGTAAGCTCCTTCTGGCAATGGTTGAGGACATTCGGGTCCTGTTTGTCAAGTTAGCGGACCGATCCCACAACATGCGCACGCTTGCCCATCTTTCACCAGATGCTCAGCTCCATAATGCGCACGAGACAATGGAGATCTACGCACCTTTAGCGCAGCGACTCGGCATGGGGCGGCTGCAAGTGCAACTCGAAGATCTTGCGTTGGAGTACTCCGAGCCGGATGCTTACCGTGAACTCGCCAAACAGGTCGAAAGCCAGCCAAGGGTTCGCGATGCGTTTATCACTCGAGTTAGGTCACGTATTGAAGTAGAACTTTCCGGCCAGAACATAGAAGCTAAAGTTGAGCATCGGGTCAAGGGTTACGCGAGTTTGCACAAAAAACTCTCGGCTAGTGCCCGGGAACTCGACCAAATATACGACGTCGTTGCCTTCCGAATCATCACAGACAACGTAAAGAATTGCTACGCGGCGCTGGGGCTCGTGCACGGGCTGTGGCGGCCGGTCCCTGGTCGTTTCAAGGACTTCATTGCCATGCCGAAGTCAAACATGTACCAATCACTACACACCACAGTGATCGACGAGGGGCAGCCGTTCGAGTTGCAGATTCGCACGGAACAAATGCATCAGGTGGCGGAAGAGGGCATCGCGGCCCACTGGCTGTATAAGGAAGGCCATGATGGGCCTGCCATCGACACCCAACAGTTCCAGTGGTTGCGTCAGATTGTTGACCGGCAGCGGGAAATCCCAGATGCACGGGAATTCCTCTCGTCACTGAAGATTGATCTCTACCCGGGCGAAGTTTACGTGTTCACGCCGAAGGGAGAGGTGAAGGTGTTTCCCACTGGGGCTACGCCGATTGATTTTGCTTATGCCGTTCATACGGAAGTTGGGCATCACTGCAGGGGATCCAAGGTGAACGGTAGCTTGGTGCCGCTGCGTACGCCCCTCGAGAATGGCGACATTATTGAGATCATCACCAGCGGCGATGCCCATCCAGCTCGCGACTGGCTGCGTCTGGTTAAGACGTCGCGTGCGCGCAGCAAGATTCGGACCCACATCAACCGCCGTGAGCGTGAAAAGAGTATTGAAATGGGACGGCGGATTTGTGACAAGCAATTGCGTCGTTACGGCCTCAACCTGAAGAAAACTATCGCCGCCGGGTCTTTTGACGACATCGCGTCACACTTCGGGCTCGCAATGGGCAGTGACGTATTGGCTTCAGTGGGGTACGGAAAAATCTCCGCCAAACAGGTCATCGCTCGTCTTCTGCCTCCTGAAAAACTGAACAAGGAAGCGCCGAAGTCTGAGGGTGGCATCATCGGCGAGACTGTTCGTCGCATCCTCCGCTGGGGCGACGAGCCGATTGTCAGCGTTGAAGGGATGGATGACATCTTGGTATCCCGTGCGCGGTGTTGCAATCCGATCCCGGGAGAGCCGATTATTGGTTACGTTACTCGGGGGAAGGGTGTTTCTGTTCACTCCGCCGACTGTTCCAACGTTGATCAACTCTTGATGAACCCGGAACGGGAGATCCCAGTGGCCTGGGGAGCTTCCAAAGGCAATATACAGCCGGTGAATCTCCAGGTTGAGGTCGAAGACCGGCAGGGGTTGTTGGCTGAGATCACCTCGAGGATCTCGGACGCCAAAACTAACATCCGCCATATCGACTCGCGGGTCGGGGACAACCATGGGTGCATCAATCTGATTATTGACGTGGCCGATCTTGACCATTTGAAACGTATTACCCAACTGTTGCCGAAAATTCCGGGTGTGCTCCGGGTAGTGCGCACCGGGATGCGGTAGCAGATTCTAGAAGCATTTGCTGGGAGCTTTCGGCAGAATAGCGTTGTCGCCATCTCTAAAATGAAAAAGGAGAAATGAGTGCGTGTACATGAAGTAATTCATACGGACAAAGGACCGGCCGCTCTCGGCCCCTATTCTCAAGCCACCAAGCTTCCAGTCGGGGATCGGTCGTTGGTGTTTGTTGCGGGCCAGATTCCACTAGATCCAGAAACCGGTGAATTGATCGGCGGATCAGCAGGAGATCAGGCGCACCGCGTCATGCAGAACGTGCAGGTGATCCTCGAGGCGGCTGGTAGCTCACTTGACCAAGTGTTGAAAACCACGATTTTTCTTTCCAGCATGGATCTTTTTGCAGAAGTCAACGAAGCTTACGCGAGCTATTTTGTCGACGCGCCCCCGGCAAGAGCTACCGTGGCGGTAGCGGGGTTGCCGAAGAACGTTGAGGTCGAGATCGAGGTATTAGGATACTGCTGAGTTTGGTTCCGGGTGAACCTCTCTGTAGTTTCTTGGTCTCCCCGTGAAACTGGTTAGCATCGACCAGGTTTATTTTTATAGGAATTGCGATCGTCTGAGGGTGGGACAAGCATGAGACGCGTTTCACTCACTTTGCTCAAGTAATCTCTGGGCAGAAGAAATTCAATAAGCAGGGTTGATTGACGGGGGAGACAAGGGGTTGTGACTCCGATCCACTACGTACGGCGCCGCGACCGAGTTCTGTCAGCTGTTGTTGACTCCGGGCTCGATGGCGCCTTGCTCACTAGGCCCGTCAATGTCCGTTACCTGACCGGGTTTACAGGAACCAATGGTTGGCTCCTGGTGACGGCTGAGGAAGTTTTCTTTCTTACCGATCCGCGCTACCAGCAACAAGCGTCTGCTCAAGTAAGCGACCTTTCAATAGTTACTACTCCAAGGGGCTTGCCGAAAGGGCTTGCCGAGGCTGTTGCGAATAGTGAGGTCGAGCGTGTCGCTTTCGAACCCAACCATGTCACGGTGATTCTTAGAGAGCAGCTCGAAGCTGTGGCCGAAGTGGAATGGGTACCTTTTCCCATGCTGGTTGAAAAACAGCGTCGCTGCAAAGACGCTGAAGAGATTGAGGCAATACGGGCAGCACTACTGGTAAGTGAGGCAGCATTCCAAGAGGTAGCAAATGGTCTGGCGCCAGGACAGACGGAAATCGAGGTCGCATCGGATCTGGAGCTCTACTGCCGTCGTCATGGTGCCGAAAGTATGGCGTTCGAGACAATTGTTGCGTCAGGGTCTCGCTCGGCGTTGCCACATGGTGTTGCCTCTACACGCTGTATTGAAGCAGGTGGGCCGATAATGATTGACATAGGTTGCAAGATCAATGGCTACTGTTCTGACCTGACTCGCATGATCTGGTGTGGTGGAATACCGAGTCGGCGTTGGCTCGAGGCTCACGATGTGGTGAATGCTGCCCGTGCTACGGCGTTAGAAACGGTCGGGCCAGGAATTGCTGCCATCGAAGTCGACGCGGCTGCCCGAGAAGTGATCGAGGATGCTGGCTTTGGTCCCGCGTTTGTCCACAGCACCGGGCACGGCGTTGGTCTGGAAATCCACGAGAGTCCGAAGGTTTCTAGCCACAGTGATCAGCGATTGGAAGTTGGTATGGTGCTTACCATCGAGCCGGGATTGTACTTGGAAGGTGAGTTCGGAATAAGGATCGAAGACTTAGTGTGCGTCACAGAGGATGGCTGTGAACGCTTGACCACCTTGGAGACCGAACCTATGCTTCGAGGAACCGCTTAGACCGGTTTTCGGCCGTTTCTGGGAGCACATCAGCGTGAAGCTGTTCATCGAAGGTGAAGAGGAGATGGGCAGCCCATCTATGAGCAAAAAGTCGTCGGATGACAGCTTGGTCGATCTCGACCAGATACGGAAGCTGATTGATCTTCTCATCGAGAAGGATGTCAGCGAACTCGCCATCGAGCGTGAGGGCGTACACGTCAAGATTCGTAGAGGGGTTGCCGAAATTAGTGCGCCTCCTGCACCTGTACAAGTTGTCTCGACTCCGACTACAGGGACCCAGACCATTGATGATCCGCCCGCTGTAGATGACGAAGCGGCGCCCGATGACGAGGCGATTTACGCGGACTGCTTCATTGTTACGTCTCCGATGGTCGGGACGTTCTATGGATCACCTGAACCTGACTCCGACGCCTTTGTCGAAGTCGGTGAAGAAGTGTCCGAGGGCGATCCTCTGTGTATCGTCGAGGCCATGAAGTTAATGAACGAAATTGTTGCGGAGGTAGGAGGTGAGGTTGCCGCTATCTTCGTAGACAACGCAGAACCGGTCGAGTTTGGCCAGCGTCTCTTTGCCATCCGACAGGGCGGATAACCCTGTGTTCCAGTCGATTTTGATCGCGAATCGGGGGGAGATTGCTCTACGGATTATCTGGGCTTGCCGCGAGCTTGATATCAAGACAGTCGCAGTTTACTCGGAGGCTGATCGAGACTCTTTACACGTTAGCTTTGCGGATGAGGCGATCTGTATCGGTCCGCCCACGGCGGCTGATTCCTACTTAAGTATCCCATCGGTAATCTCCGCAGCCGAGATCATGGGGGTTGACGCGATCCATCCTGGTTATGGCTTCCTGGCCGAAAACGCCGAATTTGCGGACATTTGTGAGACCTGTGGCCTTACGTTTATTGGTCCGAGCGCCGATGTGATCCGCAATATGGGTGACAAAGCAATGGCCCGAAAGGCGATGGGAGCCGCCGGGTTGCCGCTCATCCATGGCAGCGAAGGCGCTGTTACGGACGAAAAAGAAGCTGGCGTATATGCCGATAAAATCGGCTATCCAGTTTTATTGAAGGCGGCTGCCGGTGGTGGGGGCAAGGGCATGCGAGTTGTTTCCGCCCCTGATGGACTTTCTAAAGCTTTTCGAACTGCGAGCGCAGAAGCTGACGCGGCTTTTGGCTCGCGTGATATCTATGTGGAGAAATACATTGCTTGCCCGCACCACATCGAGGTGCAGCTGCTTGGTGATAAACACGGCAACCTAATACACCTGGGTGAGCGTGAGTGCAGTGTGCAGCGCAAATACCAGAAGCTCATCGAGGAGACACCGTCCCCGGTGTTATCAGAGGAGTTGCGGGAGCGGATCTGGTCCGATGCTATTAAGGGAGCCCAAGCCATTGATTACACCAGCGCCGGAACTATGGAATTTCTTGTGGATAAGGACGGCGCACACTATTTCATGGAGATGAACACGCGTATCCAAGTCGAGCACCCTGTAACCGAACAAGTCACTCTTGTTGATCTGGTCAAGCAACAAATCTGCGTTGCGTTTGGTAAGAAGCTTCCTTTTGTACAGGAGGACATTAGATTCAGGGGACACTCGATTGAATGCCGAGTTAACGCTGAACATCCCGAAACTTTAACCCCGAGTCCTGGCCAAATTACTGCCTTTAATGTCCCGAAGGGGCCTGGGGTCCGAGTTGATACAGCTGCTCACGAGGCAGCTTTCATTTCACCATATTACGACTCGATGATTGCCAAGGTTATTGTGCATGCTTTCAATCGCGAAGAGGCTTTGGTGCGTATGCGACGTGCGTTGAGCATGTTTGTCATTCAGGGTATCGACACTAGCCTGCCGCTGTTGCAGCGTATCCTCGACCATCCTGGCTTCGCGGCAGGCAACTACAACACCCATTTGCTAGACGACCTGCTTCCCGCGCCTCAATCAAAAGCAGTAGAGAGGGCAAGTTCCTGAGCGCCGCAACGCCGCCGCGTCTCCCATCTCCTGTTTTGCCGATCATTGATCCACTCACTACGGCTTCACTTGTTGAAGCGGTGCGGGCGTTGGCTCATGGGGGTGCCAACTGGGTTGAGTATCGCGACAAGGAAACCGATGATCGCCGTGTCCACGAGCGCGCAGTGGCGATGGTCAGTGCTTGCCGGGAGTTCGATGTACGGTTGCTGATCAACGATCGTGTCGACGTAGCGCTGGCGGCTGGAGCGGACGGAGTCCACCTCGGCCAGGATGATCTTCCAGTGTTAAAGGCGCGCGAGTTGCTTGGTACTGAAGCAATCATAGGAATTTCCGTCGACAACGCGGAGGAGGCCAGAGCAGCAGAGATCTTACCGGTGGACTATATTGCTATCGGTCCTGTTTTCGCCACATCATCCAAACCGGACGCAGGGCCAGTAGTTAGCCTTGATGGTGTACGTCAGGCTGCCGTCTCGATCAGCAAGCCGTTGGTGGCAGTTGGCGGCATAGATCTTTCGAATGCTGGTGCGGTTTTAGCGGCTGGATGTGACTGTGTGGCAGTACTCTCGGCATTGCACGGATCTGGAGGCTTGGAGCACATCACCCGACAACTGATGAACGCGGCCGATACCGCCTTTTCACTGCGAGAAAATTGACGCGGTCACGTAGGGCCGCATAAAGTCCGGCTTCATGACAAAGACTGAAAGTTTTACTTCAAGATGGGCGTTGCTGATTGCTGCCCTCGGTATGGCCGTAGGTACCGGCAACATATGGCGGTTTCCACGTATTGTGGCCAACAATGGCGGCGGTGCCTTTTTAATCCCGTGGCTGATCTTCCTGTTCTTGTGGGCGATTCCGCTGCTAATGGTGGAGATTGGCATGGGCCGGCACACCCGCCAGGGGGTGGTCGGGGCGTTCGGCAGGTTGATGGGGCGCCAGGCGACATGGATGGGCGCCTTCGTTGGCTGGTGCACGATGGCGATCACCTTCTACTACTCAGTGGTCGCCGGCTGGTGCGTCAAATATCTGATCGCGGCGGCTACCGGCGAGCTTTCCGGCGTCGAGGATGGAACAGTCTACTGGGACGGATTCCAGACCACCGTCTGGGAGCCGGTATTCTTCCATTTCGTCGCCATGGCGGCGTGTGCGCTCATCCTGTACCGCGGCGTGGTTGCCGGCATCGAGCGCGCCAGCAAGGTTCTGATTCCTGCCCTTTTCGTGCTTTTGGTGGTCGCCGCGGTCCGCGCCTTGACCTTGCCAGCGGCAGCGGGGGCGGAAGGGCCGATTGCTGGCCTCGAATTCCTCTTCAACCCCAACTGGTCGGATCTGCTCAACTACGAAATCTGGCTGCAGGCGCTGACGCAATCGGCGTGGTCAACTGGAGCCGGTTGGGGCCTGATGGTCACGTACGCGGTGTACTCGCACAAGAAGGACGACATCGTCGGTACAGCAATGACGATCGGGTTGGGTAACAATTCCGCCTCGATGTTGGCAGCACTTGCCATCATTCCCACTGTGTTTGCGGTTCTTCCGTTAGCTGAGGCTCAGGCCGCTCTCACGGAGAGTGGCCCGGCCAGCACCGGGCTGAGCTTCATCTGGGTACCGACGTTGTTCAGCCAGATTATCGGTGGCCAGTTCTTCATGACACTGTTTTTCCTCGCCCTGGTGGTGGCAGCGTTCTCGTCGATGATCGCGATGCTCGAGATGGGTGTACGTATTTTCATGGACTTCGGGATGACGCGACAGAGAGCCGTTCTTTCAATCGCCATGGGAAGTTTTGTGCTTGGTGTTCCTTCGGCGATTAACCTAAGTTTTTTCAGCAACCAAGACTCTGTCTGGGGAATTGGGCTGATGGTTTCTGGCTTCTTCTTTGCAATCGCCGCCAGAAAATTCGGTGTTGCGAAGTTCCGGGAGGAGCTCATCGAACCGTCCGACAACGACATTCCTGTCGGTCGCTGGTTTGATTTCGCCATCAAGGTGCTGATGCCGATGCAGTTTGCCGTCCTGATTGTGTGGTGGCTCTATCAGGCAGCGACGTCGGGGGAGGCTTGGTGGGATCCGTTCGGCGTCTTTACCTTGGGAACCTGTTTGTTCCAGTGGGGTGTGGTCTTGTTGATCTTTTACCTGGCGAATAATCGGATGGCCGACGCGACACTGGGTGTCACTTCTGTGGAGATGATGGTTGACCGGCCGAGCCCAGGTTGATGATGTTGGGACTTGAGAGGAGGTAGCCGTGCAAGCGACAACGTTGATCTTCATGGTTTTAGTGCTTGGAGTTCTTTGGGGTGGGTTCGCAGCGCTGCTTGCACACTCTATGAAATCCGAGAAGGCTCGGGCCGCAGGCAGAGTGGATCAGCTGCCTACTGGAGGGAATGATGCCTGACCAGGAAGCACGCGGTGCGTGGAGCTCGAAGGCCGGATTTCTTCTGGCCGCCGCTGGTTCGGCGATTGGCCTTGGGAACATTTGGCGCTTTACCTACATCATGGGAGAAAATGGTGGTGCTGCCTTCATCCTGGTGTATGTCGCCTGCATTATCTTGATTGGAGTGCCGATTTTTCTCGCCGAGCTTGTCCTCGGTCGCAATACTCACCTCAATCCCGTTGGAGCCATAGAGGCGATCAAGCCGGGGACGTCGTGGAAGTGGATTGGAGCTCTGGGTGTACTTGCTGGGGCGCTCCTGTTGTCGTTCTACAGCGTAGTTGCGGGGTGGGTCATGGCCTATGCGCTGCGCGCGCCGTTCGGAACCATTAGCGGGCTGGCGAGCCCGGAAGAAGCGGGACCTTACTTCGATGCCCTTTCCAGCAGCGCTTCCCAGAGCCTCATGTTCCATGGCTTGTTCATGGTCGCCACCGTTGTGATCGTGGCCCGGGGGATCAAGGGCGGTATCGAGCGGGCGAGTAAGATCATGATGCCGATTCTGTTCATCTTGCTGGCGGCACTGGCAGTGCGCAGCATGACATTGCCCGGCGCGGGCGCCGGCATTGACTTTATGCTGCGGCCGGATTTCTCTGCTCTGACGCCTTCGGTGGTGCTGATCGCGATGGGACACGCTTTCTTTACCCTCAGTGTAGGGATGGGCACGATGATTACCTACGGCTCTTATCTGACGCCGGAGCACAACCTGCCCATGGCGAGCCTGCAGGTCGCCTTCATGGACACGCTGATCGCCATCGTGGCTGGCTTCGCGATCTTTCCGGCGTTGTTCGCGTTCGGCATGGAGCCGACCGAGGGCCCCGGGCTTGTGTTCGTGACGCTCCCCGTCGTGTTCCACCAGATGCCGGGCGGCGTGTTGTTCGCAAGCATGTTTTTCGTATTGTTCTTTATGGCCGCGCTCACATCGAGCATCTCTTTGCTCGAGGTCGTTGCAGCGTATTTCATCGACGAATTGGGCTGGGTTCGCTCGAAGGCCGTGCTGATCCTCGGTGTAGCGATCTTTCTCATGGGCATACCCGCAGCGCTGGCGATGGGATCCTGGGGGGGCTGGTCGATAGCCAGCATGCTGGGAGCGACTGCGGGGCAAGGTGCGCTCGGTAGCGTCAGTCTCTTTCAAGACAACTGGTTTGATCTGATCAGTAACATAGTGTCCGACTACATGCTGCCGGTTGGCGGTTTCTTCCTCTGTTTACTGGTGGGGTGGTTCTGGAACCGTGCCACAGTCGAAGCGGAGGTCGTCATTGGCAGCCCAGGCTTTCGTTTTATGACGCTTTGGATCAATCTGCTGCGCTGGTTTGGCCCGCTGCTTATCGGGCAAGTGCTGGTCCTTGGCATTCTCGCCGAGTTCCCGCAGTTGGCGCAGTTGGTGGACACGCTGCAAGCGTGGTTTGCGGGACTCGATATCTTAGTAGCGTTGGCCGTGATCGTCGTGTCCCTCGTGGTGGGCGGCAAAACCCGTCCCGCTGAGTTTAGGGAGTAAAACTATGGAGTTTGATGATTCCGGGCAAGAGATGCGGCAAGGCGGCGGGCATACCACTACAGCTGAACTGAATCCATGGGTGTCAATATGGACCCAACCGCGTGCCACGATTCAACAGATTGTCGATTCGGACCCGGAACAATCCGTGTTGATATTGGCGGGCATCTCTGGGTTTGTGAGCACGTTGGATAGTGTCCGTGATACAGGTCTTGGCGATGGGATCCCATGGTTTTATATAGTTCTTATTTGTGCGTTGATTGGTTCGCTTCTGGGGATAGCTGGTCTATACATTTTTAGTTTCCTGCTTCACTGGACGGGAAAGTGGCTTGACGGGAGAGCTTCCCAACCATTCATTCGTGCTGCAGGAGCTTGGGCCCAAGTACCGATAATATGGGGCTTATTTCTTTGGGTTCCTTTGATTGCACTATTCGGCCAGGATCTGTTTCGGTCCGGTTCGTTTGGCCTCGAATCGAACCCATTTTTCCCCTATCTCTTTCCTATTGTGTCGACTGGAATTGTTTTAGGGGTGTGGAGTCTCGTTCTTTCTCTACATTGCCTGGCACAAGTCCAAGGGTTTTCCGTCTGGAAAGCTCTGGGTAATTACGTTCTGGTGGTCGCGGTAGTTGTCATACCGGTTACTCTGATTTTAATCGTCTTCTTGACTATTACGCTCGGGGTCGCTGGTTCCTCCCTTATGTAGTGAGGCCCGCTAAGGAACACGCTCGGTAAATTTGGCGACCAAGGTGGCGTTCGGATCATTCTTTTGTCACACAGAATGAGTGAGTTACCGCCGTCACGCGGAGAACATTACTGGTGAACTGGACCGTCGAGCCTGCCCGGCATCTCAGTGGAGACATCGTGGTTCCGGGCGATAAGTCGATCTCACATCGCGCCGTTCTCCTTGCCTCGGTTGCTGACGGCGAGAGCGTCATTGATGGGTTGGCCGACGGGCAAGATCTTGCTTCGAGCATAGAAGCTATACGGGCGCTCGGCGCTGAGGTCGGACAGGAAGGTGCCGACCTGCGCATACGTGGTTGCGGACTTGAGGGGTTGCGGCCAGCGAATCAGACGATCAACTGTCGCAACAGTGGAACCACGATGCGACTACTCGCCGGGTTGCTCGCTGGCCAGCACTTCACGTCGACACTCAGCGGGGATGCTTCATTATCAAGTCGGCCGATGCGCCGTGTGGCCGAACCGTTGCACGCCATGGGGGCTTCAGTTCGAACTAGTCGTGACGGGACACCGCCGCTCGAGATCGCCGGCGCCGGTTGCTTGCGTGCGATCACGTTCCATCCAGAAGTCGCCTCGGCCCAGGTGAAATCATGCGTTTTGTTAGCCGGTCTCTATGCCGACGGCCCTACTGCGGTCGTGGAAGGCTGCCGCACCCGTGACCACTCTGAGCGTCTGCTGGTTGCCATGGGTGCGGACGTTGCGATATTGACAGAAGGATCAGGCGGCCGGGTGACGATCCAGCAGGGAAGGACACTCGACACTATCAGTGGCCGAATTCCCGGGGATATTTCGTCAGCGGCATATTGGCTTGTTGGGGCGACGCTGTTAGAAGGCAGCCGGCTACGACTGCCTGGTGTTGGGATGAACCCGACTCGTGCGGCGATAGTTGATCTGCTGGTCGATTGGGGGGCGGATATCCAGATTGAACCAATCGAGGAGTGGTGCGGTGAACCAGTGGCGGACTTAATGGTTCGGGGGGTTGGCCCAGTTTTGACCGGCGGGGTGATTGACGCCGACATGGTTCCCGGCCTCATTGATGAATTGCCTTTGATCGCTGCACTCGGTGCTATGACACTCGATGGTGTCGAAATCAACGGTGCGTCTGAACTCCGTGTAAAGGAAAGCGATCGCATTGCAACAACGGCCGCAGCGTTGCGCAGCCTCGGCGTGGATGTCGATGAATACCCGGAAGGGTTAGCGGTCGCTGGTGGGCAGGTGCTGAACTCTGGCACCATCAATGCCGCTGGCGACCATCGTATTGCTCTGGCTATGGCCGCTGTCGGTTTGACAGCCCACGGGCTGGTGACAATCGAGAACTCCGAAGCGATAGCGGTATCGTATCCGGACTTTGCCAGGGTGCTTGAGTCGGTGGCCCAGAGATGACCGATTCGGTGCGGAGCGCGGTGTTAGGCGAAAGACGCCAGGTTCACTTGGCTGGTTTCATGGGCAGTGGCAAGAGCACTGTTGGGCGCTTGGTGGCACGTCGGTTGCTGTGGAATTTTCTCGATCTGGACGGTGTCATTGAACGACACGAGGGGCGGTCCGTTAGCCGTATTTTCGAGGAGGCGGGCGGCCGTCGATTTCGGGACGCAGAGCGCCACGTCTTACGACAGGTTGTGTTGAAACCGGCAACCGTTGTAGCTCTTGGTGGCGGTACTTTAATCGACCCCGAAAGCCAGGCGCTTTGTCGGGAGAGTGCTGCGGTGGTTTGGTTGCGGTGCCCACTCGAAGTGCTTGAGAAGCGTTTGCATGATACGGCCGCGGCGCGGCCGCTATGGGGCGATCGAGAGGCACTTCAGGCGCGCTTCGACGAGCGTCTTGCTGGCTATGAGTCCGCGGAGTTTTGCGTCGATGCTGGTGCCCCGCCAGACCAGGTGGCCGAGTGCGTCGTCAAGCTGCTTGGCGCCGGGGCGCCGGAGGACGATCAATAAGCCTTTGCGAAGATCGCTACGTGCTTAGCGGGCTTGCCGCAGATCACACAACCGCCATCGGGTTTTCGGTCCGCCAAGAGGCAGCGAATGGTTGCCGAGGTGTCTTCCTGAATCCGCTGTGCTTCGTTGGCCTCGTCACCACACCAAGGAGCCTCGATAAAGCCACGGGGGCCGGCCATGATTTCCTTGAACGAATCGTAGTCCGCTGCGGTACGCGTGTTGGTTGCGACAAATGTGCTGGCTCGCTCAAAGAGGCCAGCTTGTATCGATTCGAGTATCTCCGTGGCTACCTCTGTAACGGTTTCCAAGGAGACGAAAGCTTTCTCTCGGGTGTCGCGGCGTACCAGGACAGTTTGTGCCTTCTTTACGTCACGAGGACCGATTTCAGCACGCAACGGTACACCACGTAACTCCCATTCGTTGTATTTCCAGCCAGGGGTATGTTCCTCGCGGGCGTCCAGATGTGCTCGAATACCGGCAGTAGCAAGCATGTCTCGTAGAGATCGTGCGGCAGGCAGGACTGTTTCCTCAAATTGCTTCCCCGGAATGGGCACGATGACGACTTGATATGGAGCCACACGAGGTGGCAACTGCAGTCCTTGATCGTCTCCATGGGTCATGATCATGGCCCCGATCAGCCTTGTTGTTACCCCCCAAGAGGTAGTCCACGCGTAGACAAGTTCCTGGTTCTTATCTTCGAACCGGATATTGAACGCCTTAGAAAAGTTCTGGCCGAGGTTGTGCGACGTTCCTACCTGCAACGCGCGCCCGTCGCCCATCAGTGCTTCAAGAGTGTAGGTGCGAAGGGCGCCTGCGAACTTCTCACCCTCACTTTTAAGCCCGGTGATCACGGGCACAGCAAGATCTTCTTCGATCAATGAGCGGTATATCTCGAGGATCCGCAGGGTTTCCTCTTCGGCATCTTCCTCGGTAGCGTGCACGGTATGTCCCTCCTGCCAGAGGAATTCGGTTGTGCGGAGAAAAAAACGTGTCACCTTCTCCCACCGCACGACGTTGGCCCACTGGTTGATCAGGATGGGAAGATCGCGCCATGAGCGAACCCACTTGCTATAAAGACTGTTGATTATCGCTTCCGAAGTGGGACGGATGGCCAGTCGTTCTTCGAGTTCGTTGTTACCCCCATGCGTTACCCATGCTACTTCAGGCGCGAAACCTTCGACGTGTTCGGCTTCACGTTGCAGATGTCCCTCAGGAATGAATAGGGGGAAGTAGGCGTTCTGGTGGCCAGTTGCTTTCAATTGTGCGTCGAGCCGGTCGCGGGTGTTCTCCCAGATCCCGTAACCGTATGGACGGATAACCATGCACCCTTTAACTGGGGTGTAGTCAGCCAGCTCGGCACGTCGCACCACGTCGATGTACCAGCGTGAGAAGTCCTCGGACTTGGGCGTAATCTCGCCTACGTCACCCTCAGCTTGCTCTTTATTAGACTGTTCGATGTTGTCAGCCATTTACTTTGAACTCGTGGGCGCCCGACCGTGGGCATGAGATAAGAAAGGCGCTCCTCTTTGGGTTGATCGAACCCTGTCGAGCGCCAGCAGCCAGCATCGGAAGCTAGCACAGGGAAGTATATAAGGGCCAATTCCAGATCGCTGCCGGAAGCTGGTGTATGTGATGGAGTTGGATACCTTAGAAGCGTGAGGCGTTCCACGTTTTCATGAGCGGGCTGGCTGCATTGTGTTGCGGTGATTCCTGGTTTTTAGGCGGGTTGAATCAACCGGGCGCTATGGTAGCTTTCATGGAGTTCTTGTCTGCGGATTCCATCGCCCAATTGGTTTTCATCCCCCTCCCGAGAACGGCATGTCTGACGACCTCAAACGCACCCCGTTGAACCAGTGGCATCGCGACCATGGAGCTAAAATGGTCGACTTTGGGGGGTGGGATATGCCAATTCAATTTAATGGCATCCTGGCGGAACATGAAGCTGTCCGCCAGCGGGCAGGGTTGTTCGATGTTAGCCACATGGGAGAAGTCCGGATCCAGGGCAACGACGCCCTTGCATTCATACAACATCTGATTACCAACGACGCTGGTGGTCTTGAACTTGGCCAAGCTCAGTACACTGTGATGACTAATCACGACGGGGGTGTCATTGACGACCTGCTCGTGTACAGGCTCGGGGACACCGATTATCTCCTTGTGATCAACGCTGCCACGACAGCCAAGGACGTTTCTTGGATCGAAGAGCAGGCAGAGGGCTTCCAAGGTTTATTTGAGGTTCGGGATGAGAGCGACGAGTGGGCCCAGCTCGCACTTCAAGGCCCTGACGCTCAGACAATCCTTTCTCGTATTATTCCGCTTGATCTTACATCCATTGGTTACTACCGGGCTGAGTTTACTAACCTCGATGGTGCCCAGATCCTGGTGTCGCGTACCGGATACACCGGGGAGGATGGTTTTGAGGTTTATTTGCCACCATCGCAGGCGCCAGCGGTTGCTGACAGGATTCTCGATGCTGGTGAGGCAGAGGGCGTGGTCCCGGTGGGACTCGGGGCACGCGATACGCTTCGCCTCGAAGCTGGAATGCTCTTGTATGGTAACGACATGGACGAGTCGCGCAGTCCGGTTGAGGCGAACTTGCGCTGGCTTATCAAACCGGACAAGGGTGAGTTCATTGGCAAGGATGCAATTATTGAGCAACTAGACTGCGGTACTGGCGAACGTCTGATCGGATTTGAACTGGTCGATCGTGGTGTGCCGCGCCACGGGTACGAGCTTTGCTGTACTGCTGAAAAGTCTATAGGTGAGGTTACTAGTGGCAGCTTCAGCCCGACGCTCCAGAAGGGTATTGGGCTGGGATATGTGCCGCTGGAACACACCGATGTTGATGGAGTCCTGAAAGTCGTCGTCAGAGGGCGCAAACTGGAAGCACGGGTTGCCAAGACGCCCTTCTACAGGCGTCCGAAGCCCAACTAGACGCAGTAGGAAGATCGAGGAGCAATCGATGGCGGATTATCCGGAAGACTACAAATACACTAAGGAGCACGAGTGGATCGCTGTGGAGGGCAATGAAGGCACCGTGGGCATCACGTATCATGCCCAGGCGGAACTCGGCGACGTTGTCTATGTTGAATTGCCAGCAGTCGGCGATCATTTGGAGGCAGGGCAGCCTTTTGGCACCATCGAGTCAGTCAAGGCTGTCTCGGAGCTGTATGCGCCTGTCTCAGGAAAGGTCACTGAGGTTCACGAAGAACTTCTTGATCAGCCCGAACTAGTCAACGAAGATCCACACGGTGCGGCCTGGATGGTTAGGTTGAGTATGGCGGACAGTAGTGAGATGGAGGGCTTATTGTCTTTCAGTGACTATGTCAGTTTTCTCGAATCCACTGAGGGTGACCACTGATCTAGGCGCCCCAATTGGCGGCGGCTAGCCTTAAGAACCTCCTACGTAGCGAGACCGAATGAGCACCACCAACGATCCTCATGGCCCCGGCCGGTACCAGCCACTAGGCCCGGACGACCGCCGCGAGATGCTGGACGTGGTTGGTGTCGAAGGCTTTGAAGATCTCTTTTCTTCAATACCGGAGGGGCTTCGATACGGGGGCGAGTTGCCAGTTGAAGAGGCGCTCTCAGAACCTGAACTTCTCCGTCATCTTGAAGAACTAGCGTCGCGTAATGGCCCGGCTTCCGGGATGCTGAGTTTCCTAGGAGCGGGCTGTTCTCCGCACTTCGTCCCGACGCATGTCGACGCTTTAATCCAGCGTCAAGAGTTCATGACTGCCTACACTCCTTACCAGGCGGAGATCAGTCAGGGAACGCTGCAAGCAATCTTTGAGTTCCAGACACTGGTGTCGATGCTCACGGGCATGGAGGTATGCAACGCGTCGATGTATGACGGTGCGAGTGCCATTGCCGAAGCTGTTCTCATGGCGCGTCGGCTAATGCGTCGTGGTGGCCGCGTGCTGTGGTCGGAAGGCTTGCACCCCGCATATCGGGAGGTTGCCGAGACCTATGCTAAGTATCTAGACATTGAGTTCGAAGTACTGCGCCTTGACACCTCGGGTCGCACCTTGATCCCCGTGGTAGACGATGACGTCATTGCTCTGATCGTCCAGCAGCCCAACTTTTTTGGCGTTGTAGAAGATCTCCGTAGTGCAGGAAATGCTGTTGCCGATGCCCCTGCCAAGTTCATTGTCGCGGTTGCCGAGCCGGTGGCTTGGGGACTAACCGTACCTGCCGGTGAAGTCGGTGCGGATATCGTCGCAGGCGAACTGCAGAGCTTTGGTAATGGGCAGAACTATGGTGGCCCCTTAGTTGGTTTTATGGCTAGCCGCATGGAGTACGTCCGCAACTTGCCCGGCCGGCTTTCCGGGCAAACGGTCGATGCAGAGGGTCGTCGGGGCTTTGTGTTGACGCTGGCGACACGTGAGCAGCACATCCGCCGCGCTAAGGCGACGTCAAACATTTGCACAAACACGGCTCTGTGTGCACTGGCGACGTGTATTCACTTGAGTAGTCTCGGTCGCCAAGGAATCCGCGAGCTCGCTTTACAGAACCTCTCTAAAGCGACCTACGCGCGGGCCCGACTCGCGGAAGTTTCCGGTATTGAGTTTCCATTCAACGCTCCTTGCTTCAACGAGTTCGTGGTGCGCTTTCCGATCCCGGCAGGCGATGTCGTAGATGCATGTGTCGCTAATGGTGTTGTACCGGGTGTCCCCCTTGGTCGCTTCGATGAAGTTCGTGAAAACGAATTGCTCGTATGTGTTACTGAGATCCACACGAGAGACGACATCGAGCGTTTGGTGAAGGTTCTAGCGGAGGCATGCCCATGAGCGACCAGGGGAACAACATGAAGCTTCGCGACGACCAGGCGCAACTCAAGCAGGAAATGCTGATTTTCGAGCGCGGTGGCTCCGGCAGGGTAGGGTGTACCTTCCCACGGCTTGATGTGCCGGAAGTTGATCCCGTGGAAGCTTGGGGCGAAGATGCGGTTCGTGGTGAGATCGCTGGTTTTCCGGAGGTCTCTGAGGTGGACGTCGTGCGACACTTTACTCGTATCTCGCAGCACAATTTTGGTATTGAATCGGGTTTGTTTCCACTCGGTTCCTGCACCATGAAGTACAACCCGAAGGTAAACGAACGGGTAGTTCGATCGCCCGGTTTTGCCAGTGCACATCCCTACATGCCGAGTGCCGTGATGCAGGGCAGCCTCGATGTAATGCGACGGCTTGAAGCAGCGCTAGCAGCTGTGACCGGGATGGATCGGGTAACACTGCAGCCCGCCGCAGGCGCTCAGGGGGAGCTTACCGGCGTCATGATGATAGCTGCCTATCACGCCGCGCGCGGCGATACGCAACGTCGCAAGGTGTTGATTCCCGATTCGGCGCACGGGACTAACCCGGCGACTGCCGCTTTCTGTGGTTTCGACCCAGTGGAGATCCCGTCAAATAGCCGCGGAACGACGGACATCGAGGCGTTGCGTGCCAAGGCTGACGACACCACGGCCGCACTGATGCTAACCAACCCTAATACCCTCGGCCTGTTCGAGGACCAGATGGAAGAAATCGCCGAGATCATGCATGGTTGTGGAGCGCAAATCTATTGCGATGGTGCCAATTTAAATGCCATCCTTGGGAAGGCGCGTCCTGGCGACATCGGCATAGACGCCTTTCACATCAACCTGCACAAAACGTTTACAACCCCGCACGGTGGCGGTGGCCCAGGTGGTGGCCCGGTGGGAGTGTGTGAACATTTGATTCCCTTCCTTCCAAGGCCGACGGTCGAGACCGATGCTGAGACAGGCACCGCGTACCTAGACTGGGATCGACCCGATAGCATCGGCAAGGTACAGGGTTTTTATGGCAATTTCGCCATCATGGTCCGTGCCTACACTTATATTCGCGCCCTTGGTGCTGTTGGACTACGTCAGGTGGCTGAGGACGCGGTGTTGAACGCCAACTACATCCAGACACGGCTCAAGGAGCACTATCACCTTCCACAAGACCGCCTGTGTATGCACGAGGTAGTTTTTTCGGACAAGTGCCAGAAAAAAGACGACGTTACCGCCATGGATATCTGCAAGCGGTTGATGGATTATGGCTACCATCCGCCGACTGTTTATTTCCCATTGGTTGTGTCTGGTGCTCTGATGATTGAACCGACAGAGTCCGTGAGCCGTGAAGATCTTGATGCGTTTATCGCTGCTATGGTTGCCATTGCTGAAGAAGCGAAGTCAGATCCCGCAACGGTGCGCGGAGCGCCGCACAGCACGTTCGTGGCGCGGCTCGACGAGGCACGCGCAGCGCGCAAGCCGATTCTTCGATGGGATCCGGAGTTGATCGAAGAGTAGCTGTTTGTGCGCTCGTAGCGACAATCTGGAGTCAGAATAGGGTCGCGTCCTGCTAGAGTCCTCCCATGAGAACGATCGGTGTGATCGGTGGTATGGGTCCGGTGGCTGCAGCTGACTTTTACGCTCGCGTTGTCTCGACACACGGTGCTCTGTGTGACCAGGATCACCCGCCCTGCATCATGTACAGCGCCACACAGGTCCCAGATCGCACTGCATTCTTACTTGAGAATGGGGCGGATCCGACTCCAGAACTGGTTACATCGGTGAACCTTGTAGAGACCGCTGGAGCTGATTTCATTGCCATCCCGTGCAACTCGGCACACGCGTTTTTAGCGGCTATGCGCGCGGCTGTGTCGATCCCGATTCTGGACATGATTGCCTTGGTTTCTGCGGAGGTGGTAAGGGTAGTGCCTCAGGCACGATGTGTCGGTGTTTTGGCAGCCAGCGGATCAGTCAAGATTGGTCTTTACGATAAGCCGTTGAAAACACATGGACTTGTTCCCCTTTACCCAGATTCCGAGGTACAAGACGAGGTGATGGCGGCGATTAAGGATGTGAAAGCGGGAGGGGCGAGTGAGATCTCTGACCCGCGCTTGATTGCTGCTGCCAGACACCTTTGCGATAAAGGTGCTGACAGCCTCATCATGGGATGTACAGAAGTTCCTTTGGCGTTGGCTGCTAAAGACAGTCCAGTGGTCGCCATTGACGGGAATCAGACGCTGGTCGACACGACGCTGAGACTGTCACTTCGACAGTTCGATTTCGAGGAGATTTTGTATGCAATTCGTTGATGTCTCGTTGCCAGGCGGGCCACCGCGGGAGTACGAGGTCGTCCTTGGGATTGAACTTCCGAATGGCGTCGCTGATGACCTCGTACGTTGGCAGGGGGCGCGGCGCTGGGCGGTGATAACGGACACCATGGTCGGACCTCTGTACGGCGAGCCGCTGGTTCAGGCCCTGAGAGAACTCGGTGGCGAGGCCCAATGTTTAGAATTTCCAGCTGGAGAACAGTTTAAGACCCGTGAGACTGTTGCTGATCTACAAGATCGGCTGATTGACCTCGGGTACGGTCGTGACTCCTGGGTCATCGCTGTGGGTGGTGGTGTCGTCGGTGACGTTGCTGGGTTTGTCGCTGCGACTCTCTTTCGTGGGATTCCCTGTGTCCAAGTACCTACGACGCTCCTCGCTATGGTTGACAGCAGCGTTGGTGGCAAAACTGGGGTGGATACATCGGCAGGAAAGAATCTAGTGGGTGCGTTTCTGCAGCCGCGACGCGTATTGATCGATTTCGGGACGCTTTCATCACTGCCTGTAGAGGAGATAGCCTCCGGGATGGCCGAGGTCATCAAGTACGGTGTCATTCTCGATGCGGATCTCTTCGAATCGCTTGAAGGGGACCTTCTTGAGGCGACATTGACAGGGTCTGAAGCGGCGTTATCGCGCATCGTTGCTAGATCCTGTGATCTAAAAGCAACCGTTGTGTCATTAGATGAGACAGAGGGTGGTTACCGGCAAATTCTCAATTTTGGCCACACGGTTGGCCATGCTATCGAGACGGTACAAGTCTACGGGTTACGCCACGGAGAGGCCGTTGCAATCGGTATGGTTGTCGAAGCGAGACTAGCAAGCCAAAAAGTCGGTGCTCCAGCTGATCTTGCGGATCGCATCGCGAGCCTGTGTGCTCGTGCTGGTTTGCCAACACAGTTGCCGTCCGGCTGTTCAGCTGATGACATTGTCAAGGCGGCATTTCATGACAAAAAAGTGCGGCGCGGAGAAATTCGTTGTGCTCTCCCAAACACACTGGGAACGATGAGTGTCTGGAATGGTGAATACTCAATCCCTGTGAAAGCGGAGGAGTTAATGGCTTCGTTGCTGCCGTGAGGCCCTGCGTCATGCCATCAATCTGGAAAATCGTGGAGAATGGCTCGTTCGACAACGATACTGCGAATGCCGGGACAAGAAGCCAGACAGCAGAGTTTCTTAGTGCGCTATTTCAGTAAGCGTGCTCATGACCGAGACCGTTAGTGATCGTGAGCCAGAGAATCTTCAAGTCGAGGGTCAGCGACCAGTTTTCAATGTAGTAAAGATCGTACTGAATTCGGCGCTCCAACGACGTGCTACCACGCCAGCCGTTTACTTGCGCCCACCCTGTCATACCGGCCCGTACCCTATGGCGGAGCATGTAGCGTGGGATTCGCTTACGGAACTCTTCCACGAAGAAAGGACGCTCCGGACGTGGCCCAACCATGCTCAAATCACCACGGAGAACGTTAAAAAACTGTGGTAACTCGTCAAGGCTGAACTTCCTAAGAACGCGGCCCACTGATGTAACCCTCGGGTCGCTTTCTTCTGTCCAAACTGGCCCTGTCGATCGCTCTGCGTCAACGACCATCGAACGAAACTTAAGTAGCTCAAAGCTCTGGCCGTCGAGCCCCATGCGCTCCTGCCTGTAAAGGATTGGTCCGCGCGAAGTCAGGCAGATGACGAGTGAGATCAATGGAAAAAGCGGGAAAAATAAGACGATACACGCGAGTGCTGCAAGTACATCCATGCAGCGTTTTACCGCTCCAGCAAAGCCACGGAGCGGCGTCGCTGAAAGGTTAACGATCGGAACTCCATCTAGATCTTCGACCGCAGCGCCGAGCGTAATGTGCTGAAGCAAACCAGGCACTACTTTCACCTCGACGATCTCGTTACCTACGTCGTCGAGCAACGCGAGAATGTCTTCATGTGAGGACAGTGGGAGGGCAATATAGAGCTGGTCAATCTTGAGTTGGTTGATGAGCCTGCAGGCGTCGTTCAGACCTCCAACCACGGGAATGCCTCGGTAAGTGTTATCTGACTCCTGCCCTAGCATTCCCCGGACACGGTAGCCAAATTCTTCGTGCAGCCGCATCTTGTCTATGACCGCATGTGCTAGCTCACCAGTGCCGGCAATTAAAATACGTTTCAGGTTATGCCCGGAGCGCCTCACCCGGTCAAGAACGTTGTGGATTATTGCGCGGCCCGTGACGATCAGCGCCACGTCGATCAAGTAAAAAATTCCGAGCATCAGGCGCGAGAGGTCGGTTGGTCGGGCAAGGAACGCGCCAGCTGCAAAAAGAGCCATCGCCAGCGTCGTAGCGATCGTTGCCTGAACGTATTCTTCAGCACGGGCCGTCGTACGGCGGAGCCGGTAAAGGCCAAAGGCAGCAAAAACCAAAGCCCACAAAGGCAGTATCGCTGGCAGAATCCTTATGTAGTCATTTAGGGCGAGAATGTCTCCCGGTGAAACCGGGCGAATCTGGTAAGTGAAGCGCAACCAATACGCGGTCAGTAGGGCGGCCGCCGTCATCGAAAGATCGGAGCAGATCACCGCAATCGCTTGGTACAACCTCATCCGCAGAATCAATGGAGGTTCTCCAACGAGGTGTTGATGAATGTTGAGAACCGGCCCAAGAAGCGGTCTGGAGCATACTGGAGGGCCGAGGCTCGAATTTTCTCGCTATTGAAAGGGGTTGCCTCTGATCTGTCAATGGCTTCGATTATGGCCTCTGGCGTTTGTTCCTGGATGAGGGTACCGGTTACGCCGTCACGTATTGTCTCTGATGCTCCACCGCGTGCCAAAACGAGCGGTGGTCTACCGCACGCCATCACTTCGACGGGAACGATGCCGGCATCTTCGACGGCGGCAAGGACGACGCCACGGCAGCCTTGATAGAGGCTCCTCAATTCTTTGCCATCGACCCGGCCGAGCATTTCCACCGTAGGGCCAGCGAGGGCCTCCAGCCGCTCTTTGTCAGGGCCTGTACCAATTACTACGAGGCGCCGCTGCATGCGGTTAAATGCTTCGAAGACAACTTCATTGCACTTATAGGGAGATAGAGCCGAAACCACTAGATAGTAGTCCTCTGGCTTGACGTTCTCTTCAGGGACGAAGAAATCGGTGTCGACTGGTGGCGGGATAACGGTCGCGCTGCGACCGTAGTATCGGCATATACGCCCGGCGACCCAGGCTGAGTTGGCCGCGAAAGCATCGACGCGGCTCGCCGTTGCTCTATCCCATCGGCGCAAGGAAGCGATGATGGCTCGAATCGTCGCGTAGCGGATGGTCCCATAGCGCTCACGGCTGAAGTAGGCGTCGAACTGATCCCAGGCATAGCGCATTGGTGTGTGGCAATAGCACAGATGGGGTGTGGTTGAGTCAGTGATGACAGATTTGGCAACGCAATGGCTGCTTGAGATCACCAGGTCGTAGCCGCTCAAGGAAAGCTGCTCCACGGCCCAAGGGAAGACGGGAAGGTACCAGCGGTACTTGGTGGCAGCATAAGGAAGCCGTTGAATGAACGTTGTGTGGACAGGACAAGCTTCAATGGCTTCGCTGACCGTTCCGGGGATGTGTAAAAGGGTGTGAATCTCGGCGCCGGGATAGAGTTTAATCATCTGTTCGAGGACACGCTCACCACCGCGCATCCCGGTTAGCCAGTCGTGCACAAGGGCAACCTTCATCAAGTTGCTACCTCTCGGTATACGTCGAGTACACGGCGGGCGCTCTCGTCCCAGTCAAATTCTTTCGCCCGGAGCTTGCCTTTAGCACCAAGCGCGTCCCGGAAGCTAGAGTCCTCCAGTAGGCTTCGGATTGCTTCTGTAATAGCGTCGACGCGGTAAGGGTTGACGAGTAGCCCGTTGCGGCCCACGACTTCGGGGATCGACGAGTTATCCGACGCGACTACTGGAGTGCCACAGGCCATTGCCTCCAGTGGAGGCAACCCGGAACCTTCGTAAAGCGACGGAAAAACAAAGATATGCGCGAGGTTATACAAAGCGCGAAGGTCCTTCTTCTTCTCGAGGAAGCCTAACTTCTTCACCCGATCCTTGAAACCATGGCTTTCGCAAACAGCCTCTAGCTCAGGATGTTGCTTGAAATCGCCGCCTGCAATCACTAGATCAAGATCGTCATAGTCTCTCCATAGTTGCCCGAAAGACTCCAACAGCCTCTTAAGGTTCTTATGAGGCTTTATGTTGGTGACGCTCAAGAGAAAGGGACGATCCAGATTATACTTTTCAGCCACTTTGCTAAGCTCTAGGTTGTCTACGGGCTCAAGAAAATATGGATCACAACCGTGCGGAATGACCTCAATTTTCGATGGGTCAGCGTTGACGAGTTCGACAAGGTCTGCGCGAGTTGCCTCCGAGACCGTCAATACACGGTCCGACTTGGCAACCGCGCGGCGGATCATCCTGTCGGCGTATAAGTTGGATCCTGGTTTAGGAAATTGCTGAGGGAAGCGTAGGTGAATGCAATCGTGAATCGTTACCACGCCCGGGCATGGCAGCATTAGAGGATAAACGTAGTGCGGCGCGTGAAACACATCTCCTGCCAGATTCCGCACCTGCCACGATACGCTGACTAACTCCCTGAGCCCGTAGTTTGCGGAAGAATTCGGCTCCCAAGTGACATTGTCGCCGCTGATTCGGGTAGCGTCCCTTGGCACACCCTTACCATCTACGCGATCTGTCTCACCCAGGAACACGAAGTCATCTGAGGGGGAAAGGCGTGCACAGGTTTCGCCAAGGCGACGGATATAGGTGCCGATGCCATAGTGTTTGCCACTGACTTTTCTAGCATCGACGATAATTCGCATTATCTATCTGTCCGGTTCATGTAATGTACAGCGCAACAAATCGTCAGCGAGCTTTCGTTGCTCTTTGCCTCGGACGAAAAGTCGTTTGATCACGAAGCGAAAGGCAAGATAGAGCCGGAGGCTCTCAGTCGCAAGTGCGCTGCGGTGTTTACGATAAAAGGCGAGTTGGCTCTGACGATAGTGGACCGTCGTGGCCATCGGTGTGGTGGAGCGGCTAGCGCCGCGATCATGTTCAACGACGGCATCTGCTTCATAGCGCAAACTCCAACCTGTTTGGCGCAGTCGCAGGCACAGATCGATGTCTTCGGCGTAAAGAAAGAACCGCTCATCGAAGCCATCCACCTGCTCAAAGGCTTCACGTCTTAACAGGATACAAGCGCCCGACAACGACAAGACATCACGCGAATTCGCGTAAAGTTTTCGAACGTAGGCCGCCATGGGACCGCGACCGGAGCCATAAAAAGCCCCAAGCATTTTAAAATAGGCTTCGCTCCACAGGCTAAGGGTTCTGTCCAGCGACAATTCGGTTTGGCCATTGGGCCCAACGAGGTGGGGGCCAACTGCCGCAACGCGTTGATCACCCAACCCTTGTCTCATCCGATCAAGTGCCTGAGAACCAAGACGAGCGTCGTTGTTGAGCAACAAAATGTAAGGTGCGGCCCCGATCGAGACGCCCTGATTAACTGCTGCGGCAAAGCCGACGTTCTCCGGTAACGTGACTAAGGTGGCATCGGGGTACGCGGTGGCGACGGCTTGGGCGCTGTCGTCCACTGAAGCGTTGTCAATCACGATTAGGCGAACCTTGGAGTTTGTCGCTACCGCTGACTCGAGACATGCCAATAGCCGGTCCCGTTGGTTATAACTCACAACCACGATGTCGTAGAGAACTTGATCTGGTGAACCAGTTTTATTCTCCAATGCTTTGCTCATCGGCTGTAGTTGCCGTTTTCTCGACTCACGTCTTGCAAAAGACGACGAACAACTCGCCCGGTTGCATCCCATGTTTGTCCTAGAGCCCATAGCTGGGCTTTGTGTACGCGTCGCTGGCGCTCGTTGGAGTCCTTAAGGAGCGTCTCTAGAGCCTCAACCCATTGTTTTTGTCTGTCGTCGACCAACCAAGCCTTACCGGCGAAGATTTCTGGCAAGGAGCCTGCCGAGGAGGCAACGACCGGGGTACCGCAGGCGAGTGCTTCTAGAACAGGGAAACCGAAGCCCTCATAGGTTGACGGATATGCCACTACAGTTGCTGCGTTATATACGGCCGTAAGATCTTCTTCGGGAATGTATCCCAACCAACGAAGGTTGGTTATTGAGCCAACCCTCTTTGTCTTTGGACCGACTCCGTAAAGTCCGACACCTGGTATGGCAGAGTGAATTTCATCGATTGCCCGGGAGAGGGCAGCAAGGTTGCGACGGACAAGCGGCGTGCCTACAAATAGGACGCTAGGACTATCAAGCCCGTAACGCTTGCGGACACGTGCCACATTGTTTGCATCGACAATCCTGAAATCTTTGCCAATGCCGTACTTGGCAACGACGATTCGTTCTCGCCGGACACCGTACCAACGTCGTATCTCGTGAGCTGAGAAGTGAGAGCCAGTGAGTAGGTACCTGGCGTGTTGCGCTGCATGTTTTGCTGCCCACTGCCGTCGTTTGCGCTCGCGCCAGCCAAACTCCCAGGGTGTGGCTGCGCAAGCGCAGTCATGCATTCCCACTACAACGCCACAGGGTGCTGCGGCGGGCATTCCATAAGCTGGAGAAAAGAGTGCTTCGACATCGTCTCGTCGCAACCGGCTTGGTAGAACGGTTTGTTCCCATATTGTCCCGGGCATGTGCGAGCCAGCGACTATATTGCTTCGGTGCCCCTCGGCGAGGAATTGGGGAGGTACCGGTTTCTGGGTATACAGGATGATTTCATCGTCTTCTGGCCAGACTTCCAGAAGACCAGCTAGGACACGACCAACGCCGGTCGGTTGGCCAGTTAGTTCGCGGGCGTCGATCCCGATGCGCATCAGCCCCCCAGGCTGTGGTAGAGCTCGTTGGTTCGCTGTGCGGTGCGGCTCCAACGGAACGAAGCGGCGTGTTTGCGGCCTCCATTGCCCAGCTCTGTCGCCAGCGCGGTGTCGTGCAAAACCTGGCGGCATTGTTCTGCCATCGCTGCTGAGTCTTTGGGAGGAGCAAACAGTGCCGCCGAGCCAAGGACTTCCGGCAGCGAACCAACTTCGCTGGCAATGACCGGCGTCCCCGTTGCCATTGCTTCTAGCCCAGTTAGGCCGAAGCCCTCCCATCGAGACGGCATCACAAGCGCTGTGGCAGCAGCATAGATGGCCGGTAAACTTTCCATGCTCTGGTGTGGTGCGATTCGGGTGCGTTGGCGGACGCGATCGGAGGCGTTGGCCCAGGTTTCCCCCCAGCCAGGCGCGTCCGGCCCCACCAACAGAAGTTGCAGATCATCACTTTCTGCACTTAGTTCATCAAACGCCTGCAGCAACGTCTCAAGATCCTTTCGCTTTTCGCGCCTGCCGACAAAAAGGAGGAACGGTCGATCGATGCCGTGCCTGCGCAGAAACGTCCGGTTTGCGGCGCGGGCTCGAAAAAACTCCTGGCGAACACCCAGCGGTGTAACGTGAATCTTGTCACGACCTATACCAAGAAGATCTTCAGCCTCTACCGCCGTCGTTTCAGAAACTACTACGATCGCATCAGCGACTTCTGCGGCGCGGCGCGCCAGTGGTACGTAGTCGCGCCTTATCGGGCCAAATACGTCCTCAGGATGGCGCATGAAGTAACAATCGTGAACGGTGATGATTGTTCGCGCATGTCTCGAAGGCAATAACATTGGAGAAGGCGAGTGGGCTATGTCAATGGTGCCGACGAGGCGCTCAACGCTCGGCCATTGCCACCGATTCCAGGTCCAGTCGAGTGCCCGAACCGGAATCTTCCAATCAGTCACCTCGACTACGTCCGGAAGCAATGAGCGGTTGGCTCGGTCACGCCAAGATGCCGTAAAGGCGGTGTAGGAATCCTCGGGAAACGATTTGGCGAGTGCCGAAATCAAGTTATGCGCGTAGGTCCCCACCCCCGTGCTTTGCCGAAGAGCTGGTCGAAAATCGAGAACGATTCGCATCAGTGGGGAGAGCCGGAAAGCCCCTTTTGGAAAGGCCTTTACAGGCTCGGCAAGGGGACGCTAGCACTCAGGCATCTTAACAAATCATACCATCTGGATGACCAATTCATCACTCTTTTCCTGCAGCCAGCAGATGGACGGCAAGGTAGAATCATCATTATGCCAGCCTTTTCCCAATCTTCGGCAAACGGTCTGGAGGCCGCGTCTCGTGCTCGTATCATGATCGTTGCCGGCGAGGCATCAGGCGACTTACATGGAGCCAGCCTGGTCCGTGCGATCCTACGGACAGTTCCGAGTGCTGATCTGTTCGGTGTTGGCGGCGACAACATGCAGAGTGCTGGCGTAGAGCTTATTCACGATATAGGCAAGCTCGGGATCATGGGTATCACAGAGGTTCTCGGACACCTGGGCGAAGTGCGGACTGCCCTCGGTTCGTTGATCACCGTGGCCAGAGAACAGCACGTCGATGCCGTTGTGTTGATCGACTATCCAGATTTCAACCTGACGCTGGCACGTCGTTTGCGAAAACATATTCCCGGTGTGCCGATCATTTATTACATCAGCCCGCAGGTCTGGGCGTGGCGTCGTGGACGAGTGAACAAGATTGCTCAGCTAGTCGATAGGATGCTAGTGATCCTGCCCTTCGAGAAGGAATTGTACGAATCTGCTGGCTTGGAGGTTGACTTTGTTGGCCATCCTCTTCTCGATGTGATTCGCCTTGACAATGACCGAGCCGCGTACAGTGAACGACATAGCCTCTCTTCCAAGGACACCTGGATCGGTTTGCTTCCGGGGAGCCGCCGCACTGAGGTAGAGCGGCTTTTGTCACCTATGCTCGAAGCGGCTAGCTCGTTGCTGTCGCATATTGAAAAGCCGTGCTTCCTAATCCCAGTCTCGCCAGCGCTTGGTATCAGCATTTATGAGTCTGTGTTGGCGGGTTTCCCAAACCTTCGACAGCGCACCTATTTGATCGAAGACGATTACTATCCGACAGTAGAACACTGCACCGCGGCGGTTGTTTGCTCGGGGACCGCGACACTCGAAGCGGCGTTAGTTGATACCCCTATGGTGGTCGTTTACAGGACTTCTTGGCTTACCTATACTCTGGCAAAATTGCTAGTCCGCGTGCCCCACATTGCACTCGTTAACTTGATTGCCGAGCAGCGTGCTGTCCCGGAACTGGTGCAGGGCGAGGTCACCGGCCCGCGCATTGCCGACGAACTGATGACATTGCTGAACGATCAAGTGCGTCGTAGTGCTTTGCACAGTTCGCTTGCGAAGGTTCGTCAGCGTCTCGGTGCGGCCGGTGCGAGCGAGGTTGCTGCCCGCCGCGTGTTGCAAGCCGCAGGATGCATCGAGCCGGGAGACCCGGCACCGACCGAGCTGATCCGATGAATAATCTTTACCGGCTGCGCCGATATTTGTGGCCGTACGGTTCACGGATGATCGCAGCAGTTGCAGCGATGTTCGGAGTCGCGATTGCAACCGTTGGAATCATTAGCTTGCTTGAGCCAATCCTTGATGGAGGTTTCTTGCAGCCTATTGAGGTCATCGAAGGCCTCCCGGTCGATGAGACGGTCCAGACCAGTGTCACTACTGAGGACCTCCTTCGGTTGGCGGGCAGTCTGGTAATTCTGTATGTGCTGCTGGGAATTGCACGGTTTCTATCGGCCTATCTTATGGGTGCTGTTGGCTTCTCGATGGTGCGCGACTTGCGTTGCGATTTGTTTCGACATCTAGAGTTGCTTCCTCTCGACTTCCATTCGCAACATTCAACTGGAAGTCTGATGTCCCGCGTTACCGCGGATGTGCTGGCCGTGCAGGAGGTCTTATCAAGAGTCGTTGTTGACATCCTGCGTGACGGATTAACCGTGATCGGCTTGGTTGGTCTCATGTTTTGGCTTGACTGGCGATTGGCCATTGCCGTGATCATTGGAGCGCCAGCGTTAGTTAGCGTGATCACACGACTGGGAGGACGGTTGCGCGACGCCAGTCGGGATACTCAGGAAGGATTGGGGGAAGCGTCTACCTTGTTGCAAGAGACCCTAACGGGAATCCGTATCGTTAAAGCTTTTGGCATGGAGGAATTTGAAGCTGAAAAGTTTCGTCGGGCCGCCAATCGTCTCTTTCGGCACTCGACACGGGCCTTGCGGTTGGCCAGCATAAGCTCTCCACTCATGGAGTTGATTGCTGCCGTGGGTGGCGCATCCGTCCTTCTCTACGGTGCCTTTCAAATCCAGCACGGTGCTCTCACTACAGGACAGCTTTTTACGTTTCTAGCAGCGGCTTTCACGACGTATTCGCCAATTCGTCGGCTTGGAGCTGCTAATGCTCGGGTACAGGCGGCAGCGGCCGCATCCGATCGAATCTTCGAGATTCTTGATTCTCCGGTAGAGGTGGGCTATGTGGACGTCGAGGGCGAAGAGGTTAGCCAGGTTACGACGCTACCAACCAGTCCCAGTGACGTCACCGGAGCCAGTGGTCGAGTTTGTGGCTCGCTCCCGGTGCCGACGATCATCGAAGGTTTTAGCTTCGAGAATGTCCGTTTTGCATACTGTAACGTCGAAGGAGAGCTTCAGGACGTACTACATGGTGTGGACTTTGAAATTCCGGCGGGTAGTGCCGTGGCCTTAGTCGGCAGCTCCGGCGCTGGTAAGAGTACTATCGCGAACTTGATCCCGCGGTTTTACGATCCGTCCGCCGGAGTGGTGAAAATTGATGGCATCGACCTTCGTGATCTTCATATAGCTGATCTGCGCAACAAGATCGGCATAGTCACTCAGGAAACCATTTTGTTCGACGACACGGTGCGCAACAACATTGCTTACGGGCGCCCGTTGGTGTCGATGGAGGTAGTCGAGCAAGCGGCACGAACCGCCTTGGCACATTCATTTATCGATGAGCTGCCGCAAGGATACGAAACTGTGCTTGGGGAGCGTGGTCTTATACTGTCCGGTGGACAGCGGCAGCGCATTGCCATCGCGCGGGCTTTGTTGAAAAACGCCCCGATTTTGATCCTTGATGAAGCGACCTCGAATCTCGATGAGCGTTCCGAACGCCAGGTGCAGGAGGCTCTCGCCAACCTGATGGAGGGACGTACAACCCTGATTATCGCGCACCGGTTGACCACTGTGCGCCGAGCTGACCTTATTGTCGTGTTGGATCGGGGTCGTATCCTCGAGTCAGGAACGCACCAAGAACTATTAGCACGTCCCGGGCCCTACAAGGACCTGTACTCGCTGCAGTTCACGGATATGGCCGATTCGGCCAGGGGTTCGTGAGGTTCCCAAGGTTTTGATTGATCGATTGGTGCTTTTAGTGGCCCCTCCTTTTGGCGCTGCCTACCTGCGGACGACCAGAGCAACAATGCGACTAAAATTCCATGGTCTTGAAACAGCGTTACCCGAAGACGGCGGCCCGTTAATCTACGCTTTCTGGCACTCGCAGCTTGCCATGATGCCTTGGGTGCAACTCCGTCCACCGAGTGTCATACCGATTTCGCAATCCAGGGACGGGGAGTGGGCAGCGAAATTGTTTTCGAAGTTGGGCGCCGACACTGTGCGTGGTTCAACGAGCCGTGGTGGTGGGATGGCGCTCCGGGGACTGGTTCGTGCAGCAAATGACGGGAAGGATCTAGCGATTACACCGGATGGCCCAAAGGGTCCCGCCGAGACGGTACAGGCAGGGGCCATTTGGTTGGCACGTCTCTCGGGGCGTCCGTTGCTCCCAGTTGCCTTTGCCTGCCGGCCCAGTTTTCGCTCTGGATCGTGGGACCGGCTCATTGTTCCGGTTCCGTTTTCGCGCGGCGTCTTCGAATACGGCGAATTGCTCTCAGTGCCGAGGGACGCCGATGAAACTTCCATCGAACACGCGCGAGTTGAACTTGGCAATCGCATTGCTGCAGTCACCGATCAGGCAAGGCAACGGCTGGTAACATAACGTGATGATTCGAAGCATGAGCGGCTACGGGCGAGGAGTTGCTGAGGGGGAAGGGCTTCAGATTTCCTTCGAGCTGCGCTCGGTTAACCACCGATTCTTCCGGCTAGGTTTACACCTTCCTGCTGGGCTCTCATTTTTTGAGACCACGGCCCGCCAGCTGATTGCGGACAGGGTCCAGCGTGGCAAAGTAGATCTAACGGGGACAATTCGGTGTCCAAGTAGCCTACCGGATGTACGAATTAACGAGGAATTGGCAGCCAGCTACGCTGAATCGCTCGCCGCTCTAGCCGGCGACCTAGGCATTGAACCAGAGATCGACTTGGCTATGCTGGCCGACTTGCCGGGCGTCGTTTCGGGACAAAGGACTCGCCCACTGGATCCACATCAAGATAAAGCAAGGGCGAAGGAAGCATTGTCTGACGCCCTCAACGAGTTCGAGGCGATGCGTACAGCTGAGGGTGCACACCTCGCTGACGACATGAAACAACGCTTCGAGGTCGTCACTAGCATGTTGAGAAGAATCGAGGAGCTTACCGCCGATTTGCCTCACCGCTACCGAGATCTTCTCCTAAAGCGTATCGAGAACCTTATGGAGGATGTTTCAGTTGAACTCGATCCGGGACGCTTGGCGCAAGAGGTAGCTCATTTTGCCGATCGGTGTGACATTGCAGAGGAGTTAGTACGACTTCGTAGCCACATTCATAAGGCGGGTAGTCAGCTAGAGAACGGCGGACCGGTGGGACGGCCCCTGGAGTTTCTCCTCCAAGAGATGCATCGGGAAATCAACACCATTGGTGCTAAGGCCAAAGTTGCAGAAATTGGTGACATTGTTGTCGACGTTAAATGTGAACTGGAACGCATCCGTGAACAGGTACAAAATGTTGAGTGAGGCGGAGGGACCCCTCTGTTTTGTTCTTTCGGCGCCTTCTGGTGCCGGCAAAACAACCTTGGCTCGCGCCGTACTGCAGAGGCTTCCACAGATAACCCGAACGATCTCCTGGACTACGAGGGCCCCTCGTCCAGGTGAGAAGGACGGTGTCGATTACACCTTTGTGACCCGAGATGCTTTTGATGAAAACCAGGCACTGGGTGGATTCATTGAAAGCGCGGTAGTCCATGGGAACAACTATGGGACGCCTGAGAATGAAATCCAGCGCATCCAAGCTGACGGACACGACGCACTGATGGTAATAGATGTCCAGGGGGCTGAAGTGGTCCGCGCGCGGCTTATTGATGCGGTAACAATTTTTGTTTTGCCACCATCCCAGAAGGTGTTGGAGAAGCGTCTTAGTGGGCGAGATGGAGCCGATCCTACTAACGAAAAAGCGATTCATGGGCGTCTCGGTGTAGCGGTGGCAGAGATTGATCATTTCGTGCGGTACGATTACCTAGTTATTAATGACGACTTTAATCAAGCGGTCCGGGAGCTTGAGGCTATTCTGGTTGCTGAACGATGCAAACGACGTCAACGGCTGCACCAGGCTGGCGAAATTCTCGAATCGTTTCGTTGATTGGCGAGGACGAAATGCTGAACGATAGTTTTTACTTGTTTGTAGAAGTGGCTGCACAGCGAACCATGCAACTAATGCGCGGTGCCAAACCGAAGCTAGACGTGCGTGCCCACAAGTACTCGACGATTGCCTGCGCCGAGGTGAGAGGGGAACTCATTCCCTGGGAGGCAGTGACCGATGAACAAATCGTCGCCGAGCTTGCTGAGAAACAGGCTGTTGTCGAAGAAGAGATGCAGGCTGAGATAGAACAAGCTGATCTGGCGCGAGCCGAATTAACTCCGGCCGCGGCGAAAGCGAAAAAGGCGTAGAAACGTGCCCGGTTCACGGGTACTCCTCGTTGTTACTGGAAGCGTAGCGGCGTATAAGGCGTGCGAGGTACTACGCAGACTCCAGGATCGCGGTGTCGAGGTGCGTGTCGCGATGACCCAGAACGCGGGCAAGTTTGTAAGCCCGTTGACTTTCGCGGCGCTCTCTGGCCATCGTGTTTTGGTCAATTCTTTTGAAGACGAACGACCTGAACGTATTCCACACGTCCGATGGGCCGAGGAGAGCGACGCTTTTTGCGTTGTGCCTGCTAGTGCTGATTTCATTGCCAAGATGGCGCTTGGAATCGCGGACGATTTTCCGTCGACTCTGCATTTGGCTTTCGGCGGGCCTGTGTTGGCGGCACCTGCGATGGAAGATCAGATGTGGCAGCATCCTGCTGTTCAGGAGAATGTCGACAAGCTTCGGGCGCGTGGTGTTTCTATTGTGCAACCAACCATTGGCCCTTTGGCCTCTGGTCGTCATGGACCTGGCCGCTTGGCGGAGCCTCCCAATGTCGTCGACGCGATCATGGAAGTCCTCATCACAGAACCTACCGAGCGTCCGCTGGTTGGGATGCAAGTGGTAGTTTCAGCTGGGCCGACCCGTGAGCACTTCGATCCTGTGCGTGTCTTGACCAATCCGTCCACAGGAAAGATGGGTTACGCGGTTGCTGAGGCAGCCGCTCGCCTTGGAGCGGACGTCGTTCTGGTGAGTGGCCCAACCCAGATTACTGAGCCCTCCGGAATCGAAATAATACGAGTAACCAATGCGGAGGAAATGAGGTGCGAGATGGTGGCTCATGCTGCTCTGGCTGATGTGGTTATCATGGCAGCGGCAGTGAGCGATTTTCGGCCCGTTGCGCCGGTGCCCGAGAAGCTCAAGAAGGCAGCTGGCGATGCTATGTCTTGGAAGGTCGAGCGCACGCCCGATATCCTTGAAGAACTGCAGCAACTTAGAGGAAACCGTACTCTTGTCGGCTTTGCTGCTGAGACCTCAAATCTCGAAGCACGGTCACGAGAAAAACTCGCTCGAAAAGGGTGCGATCTAATCGTTGCCAACCTCGTGGGTGCTGGTGGAACTGGCTTCGAAGTTGAAACCAATGAAGTCGTTATCCTCGACCGTCTCGGCGGCAGTGTAACCGCAGGCCCAGCTTTAAAGGCTGATATCGCCTCCTCGATACTTGATGCCATTCTTGAATTTCGCCAACGGCTCGGCATTGCTAGTCCAGAGAAAGCCGGGTGAGCGTTGCTGCTGACCGTGATTGGTTGCGGGCGCAGCTTGCGGGTCATCTCGAACGCCTGAGTGACGAAGAAGTCTGGGGCCTCGCGATTTCAGAGGTCTCGGCAACTTCACCGTTGATTGGTGGACCAAATCCTGAGGCTTTGACGCATCCAGTGTCTGAAGTGACGGCAGCAATTACCCCAGAGGTTTCTTCCGAGAAAAAGGCGAACTCTTGTGAAGAGCCATGCACTCCTTCTGGCTTCCGCGACAAGTCGCTTCCAGAGGTCGCGGCCGAGGCGCTGCAATGTGTTGCATGCGGACTGCACGAGACCCGCACCAAGGTCGTCTTCGGTGTAGGCAACCTAGACGCTCGGCTGATGTTTGTCGGTGAAGGTCCGGGCCGAGATGAAGATTTGCAGGGAGAACCGTTTGTAGGTCGCGCTGGACAATTACTGACCAAAATCATCCAGGCGATGGGTTGTCAACGGGAGGATGTGTACATCGCGAACGCGGTCAAATGTCGCCCGCCTCAGAACCGAGATCCGAAAACAGGGGAAATAGAGGCCTGTCGGCACTTCCTGATGCGCCAGGTGGCGCTTATCCAACCAGAGGTGATCGTCTTGTTAGGACGCTCGGCGGTTGGTGCAGTATTGGGGCTTAGTGAACCTTTATCCAGATTGCGGGGCACTTTCCGGGATTGGAATGGCACCAAAGTGATGTGTACCTACCATCCTGCGTACTTGTTGCGGAACCCGAGCGCCAAGCGCATGGTTTGGGAGGATATGCAACTTGTGCGGGATAAGCTTGCGGCGACCACCGAAAACTGACATTGCAGACTGAAGACCTTTTTGAAGGCATACGCGAGGACGCTTATGCTCAGGTCGCTGTACCGTTGCCGGTGGCAAGACCATTCACGTATCGAATCCCGGAGCATGCCATCTCCTTGGTGATGCCTGGGTCGCGTGTTCTGGTGAACGTTTCCGGGCGCCCACTTACTGGAATCGTGGTCGCGACGGGCAACGCTCCCCCCCGAGATCTGGCCCCTGGCAAGATCCAGTTGCTCCACGATTGCCTCGACCCGCTTCCATTGATGTCCCCGCTGTTGTTAGCGCTCACCCGGTCAGTCGCAGCCCAAACGATGTCCAGCTGGGGTGAAACGATGCGCATCGCATTGCCTTCCGGTCTTGATCGCGTGGCGCGGCGACGAGTGGCACTGACCCCTAAGGGAAGAAAGGCCGCGTCAGAAGAGCCGTTGGCCAAAGGTTCGATGCAGACAGCATCCTTGAGTCTCCTGGAAGTATTACTGGACGCAAAAGGCGAGACTAGGACAATTGGAACGTTAATGCGCCGCGTCGGTAATTCTGCCATCTGTGCCCAGCTCTACGAGATGGCTCAGCGAGGTTTGGTCTGCATCGAAGATGAATGGTCTTCGGGGGTGGGTGGCCGCTGGCAAGACGTCGCCATGCCGATGCGCCATATCACACGCTCAAGAGCCCTTGAACACACAGAGAGGGCCCCGGCACAACGCCGCGTTATTGACGTGCTCTGGGACAATACGCAAGGAATTAGGGTTGAATCTCTCTGCGAAACAGCTGGCTGCGGGGTGGCTACGGTCAAGTCACTCTTCGTTAAGGGCCTCATCGAGATCCGGCGCGAACCGTTGGATGATGACGAACAAAGCAAGTGGTCGGCGAACGACGACGGTGCCGGGCGGTTTTGTCTGACGGACAGCCAGCAGCAGGCACTTGATCGAATTCTAAATGCCAGTGAAGGCTTTCGTAGCCTGTTGTTGCATGGAGTGACCGGTAGTGGCAAGACAGAGGTATATCTGCGGGCTGCCAAACGGACGATTGAGTCCGGCCGCAAGGCTTTGTTACTGGTTCCCGAGATCGGCTTAACGCCGTTGTTAGTGCATCGTGCCAAAGCAGTACTTGGTGACGACGTTGGGGTGATGCACTCGGGAATGTCGGAGGGTGAGCGCTTGTCGAATTGGTGGCGTGCTCGAAATGGCTACATTCAAACAGTGATCGGACCGCGCTCGGCGGTGTTCGCGCCTCTTGAGAACGTTGGTCTTATCGTCGTTGACGAAGAGCACGATTCTGCCTACAAGCAGGACGAAACGCCACGTTATCACAGCCGCGACGTTGCCCTGTCCCGGGCACGACTTGAGGGTGCTGCGCTCGTCATGGGCTCCGCAACACCTTCCATCGAGACGTTCTTTTCTGGGATGGGTGGTGCCCATGAGGTGCTGTCGATGCCCGCCCGAGTTGCTAATCGATTACTACCGAAGGTGGATGTGGTCGATATGCGCGTGGAATGGAAGCGGGCGGGCCGGACCTTGTTGTCTGAACGGCTCGAGGATGCTATTGAAAAGTGCCTAGGAAGGGGTGATCAAGGTCTCTTACTACTTAATCGGCGTGGTTTCTCCGCCTCACTCCGTTGCCGTTCCTGCGGTGAGCACATCTCGTGCCCAGAATGCTCAGTGAGCCTCACGCCACATCGAGTAGATGAGATTCTCCGTTGTCACTATTGCAACCATAAGGCCGCAATTCCGAGGGCTTGTCCGAAGTGCAGTTCACCACAAATCCAAGCGGTTGGTCATGGCACTCAGCAGCTTGAGCAGGTCGTTCGTCAGAGATTCCCCGATGCTCGGATAAGTCGCTTTGATGCCGATGAGACACGTCGTAAGGGTGCACATGCCCAGATCCTGTCCGCCTTTGGCCGTGGCGAAATCGACCTCCTGGTTGGCACCCAGATGTTGGCCAAGGGGCACGATTTTGCCGGTGTTACCCTGGTAGGTGCAGTAGGTGCGGACGATGCCTTGGGACTGCCAGATTTCCGGGCAGCGGAGCGGACGTTCCAGTTGCTCACCCAGATGGCAGGTCGCGCCGGTCGCGGAGAAACACCGGGGATGGTGATTTTGCAGGCGTATCAACCTGAGCATTACTCTATCAGGGCCGCTGTTGAGCATGATTACTACGCCTTCTACGAGCAGGAAATTGAGTTCCGTCGCCGCTTTGTATATCCGCCCTTCAAGGCGTTGATCTCTTGCTTGTGTCGCGGTGCCAACGTCGCCGTTGTCAAAGAGGAAGCGGCCTGGCTTGCAGGGGCATTACGGGCTGCCGCGTCGTCGAGTGTGAAAGTTTTGGGGCCTGCTTCCCCCCCACTTGGAAAGCTACGTGGAAAGCACCGCATGCAAGTCCTACTCCGTGGTCATGATCGGTCTGGAATGCGAGCCTTACTGGAGACAACCATCGAAGACTTGGGGAAGCAACGACGCTTGCCACGTGATCTTAGGATCGATGTCGACCCACTGAATTTAATGTGATTTTCGCAGTCGCGAAATAGATCTGTGTGCCATCCAGCGATTCCTACCAGTTGGGGAGATGCTATATCGCACAAGATAGATCGCATGTGATACGAGTAATTTTCTTGAAAGGTGGGCAAGAAGTAGGAAATCTGTAAAAGATAAGAATGGCAGGCACGGCAAAATTCGTTATAGTCGGAGGCAATGAGACAACGCGAACGTCGTACATTCGTCCACCTTCATAACCATACGAATTTCTCGTTGCTGGACGGTGCGACACGGATCGACCGACTCATTTCCCACTGTTGCGCGGAAGGGATGCGGGCCGTTGCCATCACCGATCACGGGAATATGTTCGGGGCGGTGCAGTTTTACCGCAAGGCTCGCGATTCGGGCGTAAAGCCTCTGCTTGGCATGGAGGCATATCTGGCTGCGGGTTCGCGACACGACCGTGGAGAGGCGAGTACCGGGCGGGAGCGTTTCCATCAGTTGCTCTTGGCCAAGGACCAAGCTGGTTACCGCAACCTGATGAAGCTGTCGTCGGTTGGTTACCTAGAGGGTTTCTATTACAAGCCACGGATTGATAAGAAGATCCTTGCTGAACATGCTAAAGGTCTCATTGCGACGAGCTCCTGCCTTTCCGGAGAAGTTCCTCAGTACTTGCTGCGGGGAGATTACGAGGGCGCCCGAACAGCTTTGGGTGAATTGGTAGAAATCTTTGGACACGGCAACGTATACGTGGAGCTGCAAGACCAAGGTCTTTCCGAGCAGCGACAGATCAACCCCGAGTTGATTCGTCTGGCCGGCGAACTCGACTTGCCGCTGATTGCGACTAATGACTGTCACTACTTGTTGAAGGAAGACGCCCGAGCGCACGACGCCTTGCTTTGTATTCAAACTGGGAAGGGAATATCACACCCCGCGCGGATGAGGTTTCCCAACGATGAGTTCTACGTGAAGACAGCGACGGAGATGTGGGACATCTTTGCCGAGGTTCCTGAAGCTATTACCAACACCGAAAAGGTCGCAGAACGTTGCAACGTGGTGCTCAATTTCGAGGAAAATCATCTTCCCAGGTTCCCGGTCCCCGAGGGGCAAACACTCAACGATTACTTCGAGAGCGTCGTGCAGGATGGTTTCGAGCGGCGTATTGAAGCGCTGCAAGTGGTTACATCAGAGAAGACGAATGCGTCATCAGGGTGGGCTTCCAAGCACGGCGTTGAGCAATATTGTGAGCGACTTGAGGCTGAGTTGTCGACCATCGTATCGATGGGATTTGCCGGCTATTTCCTAATCGTTTGGGATTTCATTCGTTACGCGAAGGACGCTGGAATTCCGGTAGGGCCTGGTCGGGGTAGTGCCGCGGGAAGCCTGGTTGCCTACGCACTTGGTATAACTGACGTCGATCCGCTCGAATACGGACTATTTTTTGAGCGTTTTCTAAACCCTGAGCGGATCAGTCTCCCTGACATTGATATCGACTTCTGCATGCGCCGCCGTGGTGAGGTCATCGACTACGTTGCGAACAAGTATGGCCGGGACAGAGTGGCACATATCATCACCTTTGGAACAATGGCGGCAAAGGGGTCGATTCGGGACGTTGGCAGGGCGATGGATTTACCGTACGGCGAGGTAGACAGGATCGCCAAGCTAATTCCTGACGAGCTTGATGCGACTATTGATGCGGCGGTGTCCTCAGTCCCTGCTTTACAAGAGGCCATTAGTAAAGACCGAAAGATAGCCGAACTCGTCGACCTAGCACGGCAACTTGAAGGGCAGGTTCGGCACGCTTCAACACATGCTGCTGGAGTTGTTATCGCGGACCAGCCTTTAACCAATTACGTTCCGTTGTACAAGCCACCAGCAGGACATGGTGGCAACCAGGAACACGCTATCGCAACACAGTTTCCTATGAACGACGTCGAGGCAATTGGCCTCCTTAAGATGGATTTCTTAGGCCTGAGAACCTTAACCGTGGTGCACGACTCGTTGGATTTCATCTCCCAAGATCTCGGAAAAAAACTCACCACCGATGATATTCCAATTGACGACCCGGAAACGTTTAAGCTGTTTGCCTCAGGCTCCACCTCGGGCATCTTCCAGTTCGAATCAACGGGAATGCGCGAGGCGCTACGCAAGTTGGAGCCTAGCCGCATAGAAGATCTGATCGCTATGAATGCGCTGTACCGGCCGGGCCCGATTGGCTCGGGGATGATCGACGAGTACATCCGCCGTAAGCATGACCCAACTAAGGTCAAATACCTGTTGCCACAACTAGAAGAGGTCCAAAAGGAGACCTACGGTGTCATCGTTTACCAGGAGCAGGTTATGCAGATTGCCTCCGACCTTGCCGGTTTTTCTCTTGGTGAAGCCGATGTTCTGCGTAAGGCGATGGGTAAAAAGAAGCCTGAAGTTATGGCCTCTATGAAGGAAAAATTCATCGGGGGATGCAAGACACGTGACGTGCCCCCGAACTTAGCAAAGGAAATCTGGGACCAGGTAGTCGAATTCGCTGGTTACGGGTTTAACAAAGCACACTCAGCAGCCTATGCACTGCTTGCTTATCAGACCGCTTTCTTGAAGGCGAATTATCCCGTCCACTTTATGGCGGCGCTCTTGAGTTCGGATCACGACAACACTGACAAGGTGGTGCGCTACATTTCAGAATGTCGAGAAATGGGAATCGCCGTGTTACCCCCGGATGTCAACGAAAGCAACATTAGCTTCACCGCAACGGGGGAGGCAATTCGCTTTGGGTTAGCTGCCATCAAAGGGGTGGGTGAGGGAGCGGTCCTCGCTATTCTTGATGCTCGAGATCGTACAAGTGACTTCAACAGCCTCTTCCAGTTTTGCGAAGAAGTCGATCTTGGTAAGGGGATCAACCGGCGAACGGTAGAGAGCCTGATCAAGTCTGGAGCTTTCGATTCGATGACCATCCAAGAAGACAACGATCCTGACCCAGGCAATATTCGTGCCCTCCTGATGTCGTCGCTTGACATTGCGCTTGAGAGTGGGCAGCGGCGACAACGAGATCGTCAGATGGGCCAAACTAACCTGTTTGTTGATCTTGAGATTGAGACTGATGGAGCCGATCGTCAACTATCGAGCTTGCCGGTATCTAGCGCCGCTCCTTGGACAGAACGTGAGATCTTGGCCGCCGAAAAAGAATCACTCGGTTTTTATATCACCGGGCACCCTCTCGAACGCCATCGCGACCAACTCCGGCAGTTTGCTAATGCGACCACAGCGACACTATCGAAAATGAACAACGCCCGGGAGATTTCCCTTGGAGCAATCATCACTAGCATCCGTGATCTTAAGACGCGCAAGGGTGAACGGATGGCTGTTGTGCAGGTTGAGGACCTAGATGGATATGCCGAAGTTGTTGTTTTTCCTGATGCTTACCGGGCTTGCTACAGCTTACTGAACGAAGACGAAGTCGTTCTTATCAGTGGTCGGCCCGAGACTGACGGAGACACGGCGCGTATGATCGCAGGAGATATCCAACCGTTGAGGACTTTTTTCGAGCAGAAGTCCCACGAAAAGGCGAGCGGAGTACAGATCTCCGTAACGCTTAAAGGTCTCGCTGAAGGGGTCCCTGACCAACTCCGAGATCTTCTCGAGCGCCATCGTGGCGAAGTCCCTGTTTCGATTTGCCTGCAACGGTCCAGTCCGCAGGGATTCCGAGCGCATGTTGCCCCCAATCGTTTCTTATGGGTGACGCCTAGTCCCGAGCTAGTTGCAGAACTGGAAGAACTCCTTGGTAGCGGCTCGGTGCATTTGCGTAGATGAACTCCTCCGCTGACGAGTTTGCACAGTACCAATCTTCCTACCCACAAGAACTGAACATCGCTCAGCGTCTGGCTGACGGTGCTATGGCGAATGGTTGGGGCAAGCGGACCGCTTTGCACTACAGAGGGGCCCAAGTTTCCTTTGCAGAGGTTCGCGAAGATACGGGTCGCTTTGCCGGCGTCCTTTCTGAACTTAAAGTCGCTGCCGAGCAGCGTGTTTTGATCGCCTTGCCCGACACTCCAGCCTTTCTCACATCTTTTCTAGGGGCAATCTGGCATGGTTCGGTGGCCGTTCCCATTAATCCGTACCTTCCACTGGACCGGTACGAGTTTTTTCTTCGGGACAGTCGAGCCGTTGTAGCAATCGTTCCCCCATGGTTAGTCTGCACTGTCATTGAGCTTTCAGCGAGGTTGCCGGCACTCCAGCACATCGTGGTGTTTTGCGATCCCGGGACGCCGACGGGTGGCACTGATGATGGGGATTGGAAAACCCCTAACTTGATTGGATCATCACCTCGATTGCATGACGCTGCCGATCTTCTAGAAGGTGCGATTGCTGCGCCCCCCGCGTCCACCAATTGCGACGAGCCGGCGTTTTGGCTCTATACGTCCGGTAGCACCGGTTTGCCCAAGGGAGCTATCCACTTGCACCACGATATTTGGGTAGCTGCCGATTGTTGGGGACAACGCACGATGGGTATGGGGCCCGACCATGTCCATCTTTCTGCTTCGAAGCTTTACTTTGCATACGGACTTGGCAACAGCCTGCATTGTCCAATGTGGAGTGGGGGCAGTGCGGTCTTGGTCGAGAAAAGACCGACTCCATCGAACATGACAGAAGCGATTGCAGCAAACAAAGTGACTCATTTCTACGCTGTACCGTCGTTCTACAATGCCATGATGGCCGACGATGGCTTCTCCGCCGCGATTGCTGCTGGGTTGTATTCCAGCCTCGAGGTGTGTGTATCCGCTGGTGAAGCACTTCCGGCACCACTGTGCGATCGCTGGATGAAGGCTACCGGTGTTCCGGTGCTCGATGGCATCGGTTCAACGGAGTTGCTGCACATATTCATTGCCAACCGCCCCAACGATATACGCCCGGGGAGCTCAGGAAGACCGATCCTGGGATACGATGCACGTGTCGTCGACGAAGATGGCAACGATGTATCACCGGAGGTTGTTGGCGACCTGTGGGTCCGTGGTGACTCTGCGTGCATCGGCTATTGGAACCGTCACGAGGCGACCAAGCAAGCCTTGCGAGGCAAGTGGTTTGTGACTGGTGACAAGTACCGTGTCGACAGTGAAGGTTATTACTGGTACGCAGGCCGGGCTGATGACATGTTCAAGGTTCATGGCCAGTGGGTAAGCCCGTCGCAGGTAGAGAGCGTCCTCCTCGAGCACGAAGGTGTTCGTGAAGTGGCTGTGGTGGCGGCCACCGACGACAGAGGCCTGTCCTGCGGTGTGGCATTTGTCGTTCCTGTCGGTTCGGCCAACAAAGCGTTGGCAGCGGCTCTGTCAGAGCATGCTGCTGGTAGCTTGTCTAGCTATTTAGTGCCTGAAACGATCAAGTTTGTCGATGAGTTGCCAAAAACTTCTACAGGTAAGATTCAGCGCTACTTGTTGCGGAACCAGATGGAGTAGCAGGCATCAAAATTCATCATAGGCCCAATGTATTATTTGCTGTCAGCGCAAGACGTGCCGTGACAAGTTAATGGGCCACAGGGTGGTCAAGGACAGTCCGACTGCGACCCATAAGAAGTCGACCAGGCGTCGTACGAGCCCGACGGCGATGCCGGCTGCTGGGTTTAGATCGAGAATGTTTGCTGATGCTGCCAGGCCTGCTTCGAAGACTCCGAGCCGGGCTGGCACTAGGACGCCGAGGGTATTGCCAAGCTTGGCCCCGGTTTCGAACCAGAGACCAACTATGGTGTCGCCGTTGATGCCTAGCATCGGCAAGATTGACCAGGTAGCGGCAGTCAACGCTAGGTGCCCGGCAAAGTGGATGATGATCATCATGGCGAAGGGAAACCCATGCAGGCGAACCAGGCCGACTCGAATCAATCGCATCGAGTCACGGGCTGCCTCGAGCTTTAGGGTTGGTTCTTCTGCCATATCTGGCAACTCGACATGATGGCGGCGTTGGCTGGCCCAGATCCCCGCAAGTAGCCAGGCACCAGCCCCGATTCCGAGAAAGACACCGCCGATCGCAGCGAATAAAGATGGCAGGCCGAGGGCAGACTGGCAGGTAAGCAGGGCAGCGCCTACGAACAGAACACCGGCGATTCCTGAAGCGGCAGCATCGACTGCTACTGTGGCGGCACCGGCCCGCGCGGAGATACCTTTACGCAGTAGCAACACCTTGCTGGTTTGCGACCCAATTGCACCGGTCAGTGACAGATAACCAAGCGCTTCGGCGCCAAGGCGTGCGCGCCACAGATCAAGGTACTTTACAGGCAAGTCCATAGCGCGAACCGGGAAGCGCCAGGCGAAGGCTCGGAGGCAATGCTGCACACCTACGAGAAAAATGGGGACCACAAGGGCGACGCCAAGATTGTTAAGGTATTCGCCAATCGTTGTGGCGCCAGTGCGTCCCACAAGGTAGGCGAGAACGGCCGCGCCCCCCACGAACAGAAACACGGGTTTCAAGAGCGTTGCTCTCATAAGACTTGAGTATAAGGGTACGATGTGTGTCATGGGAAACATCAATCGGTTCCTCAGTATGCCCTTGCTCGATGATGTCGCCGTCGCCGAGTTCGATTCTGGCTGTGGTCGCGTGATCCAGCGGCATCAATCATGGCGCCAGAACTTCCCTGCTATTGGACTTTTGCTTGACACCGATGAAGAACGTGCCCACGCGCTTGCTGGCAACTATGCTACCGAGGCTCGAGAGATCGTCGGCGTATGGTTGTCTGTACTTGGTAGTGATAAACCTGCTGTCGCGACCCAAGAGGAACAGGTGGAATGGGTGGAGGGCTTTTGGTGTGCTTGGCGACAGCACGTGTTCGAAACTGAGGCTTACCAGAAACTCAAGAGTGGCAACGGTAGCTCTACTGCCCCCCAGGAAAGATTCACACTGGTGTTTGAAGACTTGTCGACACGCTACTGCGCCGAAGCGGTTGCCTATGTGCGGAAGGGTCGAAAGCGTTTGGGGGCACCCTCTCTCCTGGTCCAGTTCATAGCACCGTTACGTGCTATTGGCCGGATTGTTGGGGGCTTCTTTTTTCCTGGCGTGCGACACTGAACGGATCGGGTGGCTCTACGCTCACGTTTTGATAGAGGAGATTTCCGTGAGGATCGAACTGGAGTCCGGTGGGAGGTGAAGGTAGCGAAATGTTGAAAGCGGTGCTACCGGGTTCAATCCAAACGGTTGTCTCTAATGGCGGAGCGGCCTCAAGCGACACCTGAATGCGTACCGGATGGCGAATTGCCGCGTCCCGTTGTTCGATCACGCCGCGAAGCTCGTAGCGTGGCAATCTTGCCTCCACACGCTTGTATTCATAGCGTATATGAAAGCTAGGCACCTCTGAGCTACGTAACCAAGCGTTGAAAAACCATGCCAGGTTGTCAGCGTAAAGTTCCTCAGCGTGTCGCACGAAGACTGCTGTTGTGACGTCTTCCTCTAGATTGTGCAGGGCGCGAATCAGTGCGGTGAAATTGTCGCGGCCCATAACTTCACGGAGCATGTGCAGCACGACGGCAGCCTTATGGTAATTGAGCCCGTAAATAGCTTCTCGTGATGACATGCCAAAGCCAATTTCAAGAGGTTCTGGGTTGGCGATACTCAGCGCCAGCCGCTTCGAGCGTTCGAGTTCCTGTCGCATCATTCGGGTGCCGTAGGCGTGTTCGAGGAACATCAGCGAGCTATAGGTCGGCAAACCCTCGCGAAGCCAACCATCTCGGACGCGCGGGATTTCGATGTACGCGTTCCACCATTGGTGAGCGATCTCATGGGCAAGAAGGCGATAAGGGAAGGTGGTGTTTCGGTTCACGGCGTCAGCGTCAAGCAGCGTCATGCCTGGCAGCGTAAGACCACTCATAGCCTCGGGCAGATTAACTGTGACAAGGTTCCAGCTGCGCCGGTTGAGTACACCGATTTGTTCGCTGAAGAATGTTGCCACACTAACAACATACTCAACGTACGATTTGGTTAGGGTTTTGTTTTGAGGTTCGAAGAAGGCGCGCACCAAGCCAATGGAGTCGAGTTTGCTATCGTCTACGAAGCGGCCGATCACCAAAGGAATCGTCTGGTTAGGCACTGAGTCACGCCACGAATAGGTGGTGAGGCCTTTGTTTTTCCTGGCGGTATTCATTCCCGAAGAGACAAGCACCCATGGGTCTGGGAGTGTTGTAGTAAGACTCATCGGCATCGGTACAGATTGTGGGAACTCCTCAGGATTCGGGGTGGTCTGGAAGTGTGGGTACCAAGTACTCGTGAGCCTTAGCTGGCCACTTTCCTCTAGCGAAGCGTTGAACGTAACCCGATAGCGAAAGCGCCAAGTTGTGACATCCCCTGGGTCAAGGGGTGGAGTCGAAATCCAAAGGCGGTTTTGCCGTTGTAGGTAGACGAGAGGGATACCGTTAGCGTCTTCAATAAGATCGACGTTCATATCAGGTCGAAGGAATACCCTTACAGCCTCGGTGGTCCGGTTGGCGATGAAAGTGAGATCAGCTTCGATCAAGATGGTTCGCCGATTGGGGCGTACCTCGACGCGTAAGTCGATGCGCTGCGGTGTGATAGCGGCCTCCCGGGTATGTCTAGAGGCCATGTTCTGCTTAACGACCGAAACATCATCGTTTAGGGTATTGGCAGCCCATGTTGATGATGTCGCGATAATTAATGCCACCGTTGCTAAAATCAGTGTTTTCTCTATCAAGCGCATGGTTGCCATCATCGTGCCGGGAGTAAGGCGAAGCTGCAAGGCTCCATGCTACTCTTCCGAGTCTCGTAACAGAGACTTTAATAGCTCGCTGCGGGGCCTGCCGTCGCGCAGCTTCGACCCGTTCCGAGCCGATGGACCGTAAAGCGGAAGACTTCGAAAAACCAATCGTAGAGCTCCAAGAGGAGATCCACGAACTTGGCCGGTTTCCGGCTTCGCCAGAGCGTGACGCGCAACTTGCCGAGCTTGAGAGACGCCTCGACGAGACGCGGCGTGAGATTTATGCCAATCTTTCGCGTTGGCAAGTAACGCTTGTAGCACGTCATCCAAAACGACCATACACTCTCGATTACATAGAGCGCTTGTTCAACGGGTTTCTCGAATTGCATGGAGACCGCCAGTTTGGTGACGACCCCGCTATCGTTTCAGGTTTCGCGGAATTCAATGGCCGCCCGATTTGTATAATTGGTCAACAGAAGGGCCGGACTACGAAGTCGAAAGTGCACCGCAACTTCGGAATGCCTCATCCAGAGGGATATCGCAAAGCGCGGCGGGTCATGAAGATGGCGGAGAAGTTTGCGCGCCCGATCGTTACATTCCTCGATACGCCCGGTGCTTATCCGGGTGCCGACTCGGAGGCTCGTGGTGTCGCCGAAGCAATCGCCACTAACCTGCGAGAGATGGCGTTGTTAGAGGTCCCAATCATCGTCACTGTTATCGGCGAAGGCGGTAGCGGTGGTGCGTTGGGGATCGGTGTCGGCGACCGCGTCAACATCTTGCGATATTCAACTTACTCGGTGATCTCGCCAGAGTCATGTTCATCGATTCTGTGGCGTGATCAAGACCATTCTGAGGAGGCGGCTGAGGCGCTAAAGTTGACCTCGCCAGATCTCCTAGAGTTGGGCCTTGTCGATGAGATCATCCCCGAACCTGAGGGTGGTGCTCACAACGACCCTGAGGCTATGGCCTCAACCCTTGGAGCGACACTTGAGCGCCAGCTCGATGAACTCCTTGACTATGACGTCGAGTCACTCATCGAGGCACGCTACCAGAAGTTCCGGGGTCTCGGCGCTTTGGCTGGTGTAGGGGAGTAGAGACCGCTGGAGTCTCCTACGGTTTGGCGTCTGCGAAACTCTGATCCTGTCGCTGTGGAAGCACTCCAGGACGGGCTTGGGCTTATCCCGATAACAGCGCAGATTCTAGTCCGCCGCGGTATCGATACTGTCAGCGCTGCACAATCCTTCCTGGATCCCAGTCTCGACGAGCTTCACTCACCGTTTGCTTTCGTCCAAATGGAGCCCGCTGTAGAGCGGCTGCTTGTTGCCATCGAACGTGGTGAACGGATCGTTGTGCACGGTGACTATGACGTTGATGGAATCACGGGCACTGTTGTGTTGCTTTTGGCACTTCGCGCCATTGGTGCCGACATCGATTATCTCGTGCCGCATCGCGTTGAAGACGGCTATGGTCTCAAGCCGAAGGGGGTTGACCGAGCCCACAAGAAGGGCGCCAAAGTCCTCATTGCGGTGGATTGCGGCACTACCGACTACACAGCTGCTGCCCGTGCGCGGGAACTTGGTATCGATCTGATCATAGTTGATCATCACGAGCCCGGAGATGAAATTCCAGAAGCCACGGCGATCTTGAACCCTCGGCTTCCGGGTGCTGGGTATCCGGAGCACGATATGGCTGCGGTTGCCGTCGCATTCAAACTAGCGCGGGGAGTGTTGGAACGTCATTCACAGGGTCTTCGAGGCACAGCGCTATTGAAGCTTGTGGCGCTTGGAACAGTTGCCGACATGGTGCCATTGACTGGGGAAAACCGTGTTATTGCATACCACGGCCTGCAAACCATGGGGGAAACAGTTAACCCTGGTTTGCGAGCTTTAATGGATTTTTCCGGGGTGCGAGGCCGGATAACATCGACTGATATTGGTTTCCGTATAGCACCGCGTATCAATGCAGTCGGGCGTATAGGACATCCAAAGGACGCAGTTGAGATGTTTCTTGCTGAGGATCCTGGCGAAGCGCGGCGCTTGGCGAAACTACTCCACAAGACCAATGCCAAGCGGAAAAAAATCCAGGACAAGGTGATTGATGAAGCACTCAAACAGAAACCGAGCGATACAGCCTCTGTTGTGGTTGCAGCCGGTGAATGGAATCGCGGGGTAATTGGCATTGTTGCCGCGCGCTTAGTACAAGAATGGGGCAGACCGGCGGTAGTGATCGCCATCGATGAGACTGGCGCTGTTGGCTCGGCACGATCCATTCCTGGATTTGACATCGTCGGCGCCCTTCGCAAAGTTTCGGATTTGCTCGAAGAATTCGGTGGCCATCCTCAGGCGGCAGGGGTGACGATTCGTCCGGAGAACGTCGAGCCGTTGCGCGAAGCGTTGGCGCTTGCGGGAGGCAAGGAGCTTGAACTTGCCATGCGGCACTCCGAAGAAATCACTTGCGACGCGGAGCTCGAATTCGAAAACTCGCTCTCATACTTGGCGAGGGAGCTGGAGAGACTTGGCCCGTTCGGAATTGGTAACCCACAGCCCCGGCTGCTATGTCGTGACCTAAGGGTTGAAAGCCAGAGGGTCCTCAAGAAGCAGCACCTCAAACTGCGTGTGGCATGTGGTAAGCAAAGCGTCGACGCGATTGCCTGGCGCCGCTCTGAACTCGCAGAGGACCTTACCGAGGGAACTCGTTTTGATGCTGTCGCAGAGCTGACGATTAATAAATGGGCTGGTCGCTCGGATCCCCAGCTAGAACTATTAGAAGTGAATGTTGATGGCCCGGTAACAATCGCCTGATACACTAAGCGGTGTGTTTCCTCTGCCCGCTTGACGCTCATCGGGGCATTCTCTAACATTGTTTCCAGCGATCCGATCGGGTGCTTGCCCGCGCGGGACGCTCGGCCGTTTCGCGGTCGAGGAGCCACCGTTCTGGCAGCTCCCCTAACGATCGATTCCAACTTAGAATTCGATGGAGGCTTGTCCGTAATGGCAAATGTCACACCTTTGGGAGACCGCATTTTGGTCCGGCGTTCTGAGCCTGAAGAGCAGGTGAGCGGCGGAATCATCATTCCTGATACCGCCAAGGAAAAACCGCTTGAGGCTGAGGTTGTGGCCGTAGGTGCAGGAAAGATTGGCGAGGACGGAGAGCGCTACCCGATGGAGGTCAAAGTGGGTGATCGTATTTTGATTTCTAAGTACGGGGGCACGGAGGTAAAGCTGGATGGGCTCGAGCATTTGATCTTGCGCGAGGATGATGTTCTCGCGGTAGTGGAGGGCTAAACAATGGCTAAACAAGTTCTGTATAACGAGAACGCCCGTCAGGCGGTCCTCAACGGCGTCACGCAGCTTGCTAAGGCAGTGAAGGTGACGCTTGGTCCGCGCGGCCGAAACGTCGTGCTTGGCAAGAAGTGGGGTAGCCCGACCATTACTAAGGATGGTGTGACGGTCGCTAAGGAAGTTGAGCTTTCCGACAGGAACGAAGACATGGGCGCGCGGATGGTGCGGGAGGTTGCTAGCAAAACCTCCGACGTTGCCGGTGACGGCACCACGACCGCGACGATTCTTGCCGAGTCTATCTATCGGGAGGGAGTCAAGAACGTTGTCGCAGGAGCTAACCCAATGTCTCTCAAGCGTGGTATCGACGCGGCGGTTACCTCAGTGGTCGCAGAGATCGCCGAACTTTCCAAGCCTGTCGAAGGTAAGGAAGAGATCCAACAGGTTGCGGCGATTTCGGCTAATGGTGACTCTGAGATTGGGGACATGATCGCTGAGGCAATGGAGATAGTTGGCCGTGATGGAGTTATTACAGTCGAAGAAGCGCGCTCAACAGAGTCATCGCTTGAGGTTGTCGAAGGCATGCAGTTTGATCGCGGCTATCTATCGCCGTACTTCGTAACCGATCCAGAGAGCATGGAAGTCGAGCTCGAGAACCCACTCATTCTGATCCATGAGAAAAAGATTTCGGCGTTGCAGGACTTGCTGCCTTTGCTTGAACAGGTAGCAAAATCTGGTAAACCGCTATTGATCCTCGCTGAGGATGTAGAGGGCGAGGCTCTTGCGACGATGGTGGTCAACAAGATTCGTGGCACCCTCCAAGGGGCGGCGGTTAAGGCCCCGGGTTACGGGGATCGCCGGAAGGCTATGTTGGAGGACATTGCGGTTCTTACCGGCGGTAACTGTATTACAGAGGATCTTGGCATTAAGCTCGAGAACGTTAAGATTGAAGACCTCGGGAGCGCCAAGAAGGTCACCATCTCTAAGGATGAGACGGTGGTTGTCGAGGGCTCTGGGAGTGTCGACAACATCAAAGGTCGCATTGACCAGATTCGTGCCCAAATCGGTACAACCAGCTCGGACTATGATCGTGAGAAGCTCGAGGAGCGTCTCGCCAAGCTAGCTGGGGGAGTGGCGGTGATTAGTGTGGGTGCAGCGACTGAGACCGAGATGAAGGAAAAGAAGGCTCGTGTCGAGGATGCTATGCACGCAACCCGAGCCGCAGTGGAAGAAGGGGTGGTCGCCGGCGGAGGGGTGGCACTACTGCGCTGCTTGAATGCTGTTGACAGTGTCAACCTTGATGACGAGGAGGCGATGGTCGGTGTCAACATCGTGCGACGTGCCCTGGAAGGCCCGTTGCGCACCCTGTCAGACAACGCGGGCCTTGAGGGTTCCATCGTTGTGGCGAAAGTGCTTGATGGTGAGGGCTCGTTTGGACTCAATGTCGAGACTGGAGAGTATGAAGATCTTATCAAGGCAGGCGTAATTGACCCTGCTAAGGTCACCCGTGCGGCTCTGCAAAACGCCGCTTCGGTCGCCGGCTTGTTGCTGACCACTGAGGCGCTTATTTCCGAGATCCCCGAAAAGACGAAGGCCCCAGCGATGCCCCCTGGTGGTGACATGGGTGGGATGGACGGCATGGGCGGCATGGGTGGTATGGGAGGTATGGGCGGCATGGGCGGCTTCTAAACGCTTGGCACCCCAAGAAACTCTAGAGTCGGCCTTCGGGCCGACTCTTTTTTTCGCTCACCACTATCGGCATAGCCAGTGTCGTGCAGAATCGACTTCCCCCAAAGTTCCATGCAGCGCTATTTCTTGCGGGGCTGTACGACCCAGGCGATCAAGATACCAAGCGCATAGAGACCGAGCATTGGCAAGGCTAGGATGGTCTGTGTTGCCATGTCGGGAGTAGGTGTTACCACTGCGGCGATCACAAAGATTGCGAGCACTGCGTAGCGAAAGCCGCGCAGCATCGTCCTTGCGGTAAGGATTCCCATACGGGCGAGAAAAAACACCACCACTGGCCATTCGAACACAATGGCGCAGCCGAGCAGCGTGCGGAGAAGGAAACCAAACAGCGCGTTGGCCGACAGTAGCGGGAGCATGTTGCCACTGACACCCAAGTTGATAAAGAAGCCAGCCATCACAGGGAAAAGCACTAAGTAGCCGAATGCCCCGCCAGCCAGGAAGAAGATAACCGAGAAGAGGATCACCGGTAGGGCATAGAGGCGTTCCTGGCGATAAAGGCCTGGATCGATGAACAGCCACATCTGGGCCAACAAAATCGGCGAGGCGAGAAATAATCCGGCGGTTGCGGCGATTTTCAGGTAAACGACAAACGCCTCAGTTAGTGACAAGATGGCGAGCCGTGCGTCGGGGATCTCGTCCGGATAGGCTTCAAGGACGCGTGTCACAGGCTGCACGAGGATGTTGTAAATCTGCTCTGAAAGAAACCAACAGATGATTGCTGCGACCATGATGGAGCCCACCGAGATAAACATCCGATAGCGTAATTCGGTGAGGTGAGCAATAAGAGACATTTCTGCCAATGGCTCTTTGCCGGGGGTGACAGCATCGCCATTGCCCATCGACGTATCACCTGTGCTCATCACGTGCCCGTCAGAAAAAGTGCCAACCTCGGGCCGCCCCGGTCAGGGGCCAGTATCCGGGTCGTCAATCTTGTTGTGATCGTTACGCTCTTCGAGCGATAGCTCATCTTCGAGCGAGCGCTTAAGGTCATTGGAGGCGCGTTTGAACTCAGACAAGCCTCTGCCAATAGACTTTCCCAACTCGGGCAGCTTCCTCGGCCCGAAAATAAGAAGGGCGATCACCATGATAACGAGGAGTTCGGTGCCACCGATCGAACCGAACATCGAACCTCCGTCCGTGAGAAAAAACTGACACGTGCAACGCTGCCGCTAATGATACGTGCGTCACCCCTGACTCGGCAACGTCATTGTCTTGTTGCCTTAGGACAATATGAATTTTTTTGTGCCGCCAAGTACGCGAACGGTTGAGTCAATACCGGTCTTGCTCAAAGGCAGCTTTGATTTCTTCTCGCCCAGCCCCGGCGCCCAGAAGAAGCATCAACAACAACCTTGCCTTCGGGCCAGATAGCTGATCGGCGAAGATCACGCCACTCTCTTTTAGGGTCGCTCCACCGCCGTCGTAGCCGTACATCGGTGCGGCACGGCCTTGCGCGCAGCGTGTAGTGATGACGACCGGTACGTTGCTAGAGTTTTCCGTTAGTGCCTTAGCCATCCCCGGTGTGACGTTCCCACGCCCCATGCCTTCGATTACTAAGCCTTTGACACCGGCTGTGACGCAGGACTTGACATAGTTGCCATCCGCTCCAGCAACTGCCTTGATGAGTTCGACTGAGGGTTCAATGGCGTCCCCCTTGAATGAGGGGAGGGAAGGGCGTGTTGGACTCGCGAAAAAAATTACGTTCCCACGATCGACAGTGCCAATTGGACCACATTGTGGGCTCCCGAATGAGTCATACGATTCCGCGTGAACCTTGGTGACACCCGCAGCAGTGTGGATCGAATCGGCCATAACGACCATGACGCCGCGGCCGCGGGCGCTCGCTGACGCCGCTACCTGAGCGGCAGCGAGAACATTGGCTGGCCCGTCCCAGGTGGGGTCCGATACTAGCTTCATGGAACCAAAAATGATCACCGGTATGTCTGGGGCCAGGATGCGATCCAGAACAAAGGCAGTTTCCTCGATAGTGTCCGTTCCGTGTGTCACGACGACACCGTCTATTGCTCCTCCAATGGTTGCTGACCGAATTCGGTCAGCGAGATACAGCATGCGCTCCGGGTGCATGTGTGGGCCTGGGTAGCGACCGAAGTTGTCGACGATGACGTTAGCTACATCGTGAAGGGCCGGGGTGCGCTCGAGAATATCCTCTCCGGTCAGCGTGGGGACTGGAACACCACGTTCAGGGTCCAGAGTGCAAGAGATGGTTCCACCGGTGAAGATCGCGAGGATTACCGGCAGCTTGCTGCGATCAGTGCTCAACTTTCGATACGCGCGGTCGAGACTTCCTGGGCGGTGTTTTCTGTGATGAAGCGTTTCATACCGCTGCGGTACTTGTAGCCGTTCCCTGTCAAGAAGCTGACCACAGTCTCGTCCTTGTCCAGGTCACTACGTGCTAGAAGGTGGGGTATCGCGGCCAGTGTGGCGCCGTCCTCGGGGGCGCCGTAGATTCCCTCGTCAGTTCCCAGGTGATGGACGAACTCCATCGTTTCCTCATCTGGGACCGCAATCGCTGTTCCGGACGATTCGCGTAGGGCCCGCAAGATTTCCTGGTCACCGACCATCATCGGTACGCGCAAGCCGTCGGCAACGGTCTGTGCGTCTGTCCAGGGCTGCACGGACTTATCTCCTGCTTCGAATGCACGGACCACTGGGGCGCAGCCAGTCGATTGCACCGCGATCATGCGTGGCCTTTCAGAGCCTATACAGCCCATTGCCTCAAGTTCATCGAAAGCCTTCCACATCCCGACTAAGCCGGTACCGCCACCGGTCGGATAGATAATTGCGTCGGGCAGTTTCCATCCCATTTGTTCGACAAGCTCGATACCCATTGTTTTCTTGCCTTCAACTCGGTAGGGCTCTTTCAGGGTGGCGACGCTAAAAAATCCCGCCGACTTCTTGTCATTGGCCAGCTGTGCGCCGGCGTCGGTGATCAGACCGGCAACGCGCACGACTTTGGCGCCGAACCCTTCACATTCATCGACAAACTCTCCTGGAGCGTCATCTGGCATATACACGGTCGCCGTTGCGCCGGCGCGCGCTGCATATGCTGCCATTGCTCCTCCGGCGTTTCCTGCTGTCGGGATCGCGAGCGAATCTATGCCGAGTTCGACTGCTCTACTAACCGCTATGCATAGGCCGCGAGCCTTGAACGAGCCTGTCGGATTGATGCCTTCGTCTTTGAGCAGCAGGTTGGCCACGCCGACACGCTTGCCAACGCGTGGCGCGGACAACAGCGGGGTCCCCCCTTCACCGAGCGTCAAGCGGAAGTGAGGGTTACGGACCGGGAGAATGTCAGCGTAGCGCCACAATCCGGCAGGACGGTTGGTAAGGCCGGCCCCCTCTTGCCAGTTTGCTGCTGCTGTTTCTAGGTCATAGCGACTGTACAGGGGCCCTCCGACATCCGAAAGGGTGTGGATTTTGTCAGCTTCGTACGTGGTCCCGGTGCGTGGGCAATAGAGTTCGGTAAGTGTGGATTCAAGCATATTCGCCCTAATTTGGGTGGTGAGGTACGACCATGGAGGAATTTTTTGTTTCCTAATTGGTTGCAAGAAATTGCCAGCAGCATACATGTTACTCGAACCCGCTACGTGGCCTAAAATCAAGGGTTTTGGTGCCTTTTGAAGCATCCGTTACGTTGATACAACCCCAGCTTTTTGCTACACTTCAAAGTAACTTATTGGGTGTTCGCACGAAAGTGGGCCCCGGCCCGCTTTTTTCTTTGCCCACAGTTTGAACAGCGCTGCCAAGGAGAAGTGACGTGGTCGAGACGGCGATGGTCGAAGAGCGAGTCGCCCCATTAGCGTCGCGGATTGCAGCGCGAGAGGGTTGTGAATTCGTGCACTGCGAATATCTCAACGATGGCGGGCGTTGGTACCTTCGGTTGTATATCGACCACGAGGATGGCATCACGATCGAAGATTGCACCTCAGTGAGTCGGCAAGTGTCGGCTGTGCTTGATGTAGAGGATTTTATCCCGCATGCCTACAACCTCGAGGTGTCTTCGCCGGGCCTTAACCGTCCGCTGAACACCCGGAAAGACTACCAGCGCTTCAGTGGCGAGCCCGTCAGGATCCGTACGGCTTCGCCAATACTGGGGCGCCGTCGTTTTCGGGGGATTCTAGATGAGTTTAAGGATGACGTTGTGACGGTTACGGATACAGAGGGGAGGGCCTTTGAAATTCCCCTTGAAAAGGTCCATAGCGCTCGCTTAGACCCTCAAATATAGAGTTTTTACTAAATTAACCGCTATTAGGTAGCGCCTACAATGACGCGAATGTTGCTGCAGACAATCGAGCAAATCGGACGGGAGAAGAACATTCCTCCCGATGTCATCATCGATGCTGTAGAAGAGGCGATGGCGGTTGCTGCTAAGAAGTTCTACAAGACCGAAGAAGAGATGACGGCGACGCTTAATCGGGAAACCGGTGAGGTCGAAGTACATGCCGTCAAGAAGGTCGTTGACGATGTCGATGACGCGGACCTTGAGATTAGTGTAACCGAGGCAATTGAGTTCGATTCGGAAGCCAATGTAGGAGACGATGTCTACTTGCCGCGTGGTACTGAGGGTCTCGGTCGCATCGCGGCACAGGCGGCCAAGCAGGTCATTTTCCAGAAAGTCCGGGATGCCGAACGGGAGAATATCTACGACGAATTCGTGGAGCGTGTCGGCGAGTTAATTACTGGCCTAGTCAAGCGTTTCGAACGAGGCGATATGATCGTAGACCTTGGTCGAACCGAGGCCCTTCTGCCGCGACGAGAGCAGTCGCGTGCTGAGCACTACAACATTGGTGATCGTATTCGCGTCGTGATTGCCGATGTGCTTAAGGTGGCACGAGGTCCGCAAGTGGTCGTCTCACGAGTTTCACCGGAGCTGCTCACCCGACTCTTCGAGATGGAGGTGCCGGAAATATTCGATGGCACCGTGACCATAAAGGGAGCGGTGCGGGAGGGGGGCGACCGTGCCAAAGTTGCGGTGCACTCGATTGAGCCTGACGTCGACCCGGTTGGTGCCTGCGTTGGCATGCGTGGTGCCCGCGTGCAGTCAGTTATCCGGGAGCTTCGCGGCGAAAAAATCGATATCGTGCAGTGGGATGCTGACCTTCAGCAGTACTCCATCAATTCGCTAAAACCGGCCCGCGTCAACCGCGTGACTCTGCTCGATGCAGAGGGCCGGCACCTTGAGGTGGTTGTTGATGAGGACCAGCTATCGCTCGCCATCGGCAAACGCGGCCAGAATGTGAGGCTCGCGGGCAAGCTGCTCAATGCCACGATCGACATTAAGAGCGAGGACGACAAAAAGCGTGATGTAGAGCAGGCATTGGTCCAGATGGAGGCGCGTGAGCAAGCGTTGGAAACTCTGGAAGGCGTTGGTCCAAAGACAGCCGAAGCTTTGCTGGCCGCCGGTGTGCGGACCGTTGGCGAGGCCATCGATGCTGGCACCGACGGGTTACTTGCTGTTGACGGCATCGGTCCGAAGGGTGCCGAGAAGATCCTGGGGGCCACTGAAGAGCTCTTTGCCTCTTTGATACCGGATGAACCGGAGGTTCAAGAGCCCGTTGTGGATAATTCCTTAGCTGAGGCAGCTCCGGACTCCGTTTTGGCTGACCTGAGTGTTGACATCGAAGCAGATGATTCTGTTACCGCCGACGAAATCACTATAGAAGCAGGCGTAGCTGCTGAGGTAGAAGTTGTGGCTGCATCGGATGACGAAGACGAAATAGCGGCCCCAACTGATACTGACGAAGAAGAAGTCGTCGAAGCCCCAGCCTGATCCTTACCCTTTAGGAGTGAGCGGAACGAATGCGCGTTCATGAGCTGGCCAAGAAGCTCGGCATCCAAAGTAAAGAAGTCCTCGCTACCCTGAATGACCTCGGGGTGGAGGTAAAGAGTGTTCACTCTGCAGTAGCTGAGGAAGATGCTGCACGTGTTGAAGCTAGTCTTTCCTCTAGCAAGGTGTCAAAGAAAACCACTAAGAAGGTGGCGAAGAAAACCACTAAGAAAAAGCTTGGCGACCAGAATAAGGTTTCCAAGAAAGCTTCCAAGGCAACGGTGGTTGCCGAAACAATTCCCGACCCACCCGCCGAGGAATTCAAATCACCTGTGCCGGAATCAAAAGAAGATGGGCCGGGGCCGTCAGTTGACGTGCCTGAGCCACCTTCGGAACCACCTGCCCCGATGTCCCCCGTCGTAGGAACCGTCACCATCCAAGATGGGATCACAGTGAAGGGTCTGGCGGAAAAACTCGAGATGCCCCCATCCGACGTGATGCGCGAGCTTATGTCGCGGGACGTAATGGTAAATATCAACCAGATGGTCGATCTGGAGGTGGCGCTTTCAGTCGCTGAACACTTTGGGGCCGAAGCACGTCTGCTACATGCAGACGAGGTGTTGTTGGGGGACGCTCCGAGCGCAACTACCGAAGATCTTGAAGGGCGACCTCCCGTCGTTACCATCATGGGCCATGTCGATCACGGGAAGACGCTGCTACTCGATGCAATTCGCTCTACCAACGTTGCTGATCGAGAAGCTGGTGGTATCACGCAGCACATTGGTGCATCAATTGTTGAGCACGCTGGTAGCCGCATAACGTTTATCGATACCCCGGGCCACGAGGCTTTTACGCGCATGCGTCTTCGTGGCGCTCAAGTGACTGACATCGTGGTTCTTGTAGTCGCTGCTGACGACGGTGTTATGCCTCAGACGGTCGAGGCGATAGACCACGCTCGCGCCGCTGGGGTCCCCATAGTCGTGGCAATCAACAAGATTGATCGGCCCAACGCTAATGTTGACCGAGTCAAGCAGCAACTCGGGGAGAAAAACTTGGCACCCGAGAATTGGGGTGGTGACACAGTGGTAGTTGAAGTATCAGCCAAGATGAAACAAAACCTGGACGAATTGCTCGAAATGCTGTCACTGACCGCTGAGATGCAGGAACTCACCGCTAGTCCGAAAATACCAGCGCGCGGCATGGTGCTCGAAGCACAGCTCGACCGCCAGCGGGGGCCAGTCGCGACGCTGATTGTTCAAGAAGGGACCCTTAGGGTTGGCGATAATCTGGTTGCCGGTATGGAAAGCGGTAAGGTTCGGGCCATGATCGATGATCATGGTTCACAGCTTAAGGAGTCAGGCCCGTCAATGGCGATTGAAGTACTCGGCTTGGGCGGTGTTCCAGAAGCTGGAGAGAATTTCCAGGTCGTCGAGGCTGCAACACTGGCGCGCAAGGTCTCAGAGATACGCCAGGAGAGGCAACGGCAGGAGTCGTTGGCAGCTGGGAGTCGGCTGACTCTCGATGACCTACATGCACAACTCCGTGCTACTGACCGTATCGATATGCAGGTTCTGATTAAGGCTGATGCCCAGGGATCTGTGGAGGTTTTGAAAGACTCACTTTTGAAGCTTTCGGGGGACAAGGTCAACGTGGAAGTCATCCACGCCGCACCGGGTGGTGTTACAGAATCGGATGTCTTGTTGGCGTCTGCTTCGAATGCCATCGTAGTCGGTTTTAACGTGCGGCCGGAACGTGGGGTAGCCGACATTGCAGCCCGGGAAGGGGTTGACCTGCGACTCTACACGATCATTTATCAGCTTATAGACGAGTTTAAACAGGCGATGCTCGGAAAGTTGAAGCCCGAATATCGTGAAACACCCCTGGGGGCTGCCGAAGTGCGCGATACTTTTCGGGTTACCAAAGTTGGGTCGGTTGCGGGCTGTTACATCACCGACGGAAAAATGTCTAGGGATGCTGGGGTCCGGCTAGTTCGCGACTCGGTAATAATTTTTGAGGGCAAAGTGGGGTCTTTGCGCCGCTTTAAAGAAGACGTGCCTGAGGTGCAACAGGGTTTCGAGTGCGGTATCAGCATTGCCAACTTCAACGACGTCAAGGTCGGCGACATAATCGAGGCGTTCAAATTGGAAGAACTTGAGGCTGCGTTGTAGCAAGGTTGTGGATCGCTGATGTCTTCCATGATCATCGGGGTCTGCACGCTTGAATTCCACTTGCCAACCTGTCGTTCTCTTAAGGGAAAACGTAAGTTCTTAAGCTCTTTCCGAACCCGGTTATCGAATAAGTTCAACGTCGCGGTGTCAGAGGTTGATCACCACGATCGGTGGCAGCGAACTACGATGGGACTGGTTTCACTTGCAAGTGGACGTGAACCAATCGATAGAATGTTCCAGAAGATACTCGGGGAAGCGGAGCGTCAGAGTGATGCTCAGTTGATCTCGGTCAGTGTCGAATTCTTGTGAATAAAGATGCGGGTGGTTACCGCGATAAGAGTAGTTTCCTGAGCCTTTGAGAGTCGCGTGATGGTTCAATTCCGCCGCGAGCGTTTAGGTGATCAACTTAGGGTTGAGATTGCTGATCTCATCCAAAAGGAAGTTCGGGACCCGCGCGTTGGTTTCGTAACAGTAACCGAAGTGCGAATGTCGCCAGATTTGAAACACGCTCGCGTTTACGTGAGCATCCTCGGCGATAAAGAGCAGACAGCGGAATCACTCGATGCTTTGGAGCGGTCTCGGGGCTTCTTGAAGTCTAAAATCGGTCACCGCCTTAAGCTTCGTTATGTGCCGCAACTGCGTTTCGTTCTTGACGAGACCCTTGATGAGAGCGCTCGCATCGAGTCGTTGCTCAAGGAGACGTATGGTGAAAAATGATCCGGAGCGAATGGCGATGGATAAGGTTGTCGAGGTGCTACAGGAGCACGATGCCTTCGTCATCGTTGGTCACCGGGACCCGGATGGAGACTCACTGGGCTCGTCGCTGGCTTTGGGGTTGGCCCTCGAGCAGATGGGTAAACGGGTTGCAATAGTTTCCGCCGACCCATTGTTTGCCTCCTACCAGCGACTTCCCGATAGTAATCGGGTCAAGGTTGTCTCAATGGCACCGGATGGTTTTCAAGTTGCCGTTTTTATGGAATGTAACGCTATAGAGCGCAGTGGTATCGGCGGTTTCGATGGTCGGGTAATCGTTAACATAGACCACCATGCCAACAATCCGAACTTCGGTGATGTCAACTGGGTTGATCCGTCGATGGCTGCGGTTGGCGTGATGGTTTATCGTTTGCTGACTAAGATCGGCGTCGATATAACATCAGCGATCGCCACTCATCTCTACGTAGCGATTCTTACGGACACAGGTTCATTCCGTTATTCGAACACGGACGCTGAAGCCTTCCGGGTATGTGGAGAGCTTGTCCAACTTGGGGTTGACCCGGCCTCGGTCGCTGAGGCGATCTACGAGAATATTCCAATGGACAAGGTCCGCTTGCTCGCTGCTGGTTTGGGCAATCTGCGATTAGAAGCGGGAGGACGCGTCGCCTCGACTTTGCTGGATTACGCCACCCTGGAATCTAGCCCTGGGAAACCAGACACTGAAGGTATCGTCAACCACGGCAAAGCAATTGACGGTGTTTCGGTCGCGCTTTTATTCAAAGAAGTGGAGCTTGGACAATATCGCATCAGTTTGCGCTCTGATGAATTAGTTGACGTTGCTGCGATTGCCGGGGCTTTCGGGGGCGGGGGTCACCCTCGGGCTGCCGGGTGCATGGTGTCAGGCGATCTGACGAACGTTCGCAGAGAGATTCTTAGTGCGGTGTATTGCGCTCTTGGCATTGTCGAGAAAGACGAATGAAAAATGTCAAAGCATGTCAACTGACTGGGTTGCTGGTGATTGACAAACCGGCGGGGTTGACCTCCCATGACGTCGTCGACCGTCTTCGTCAGATTCTCGGGAGCAAAGCAGGCCATGCGGGGACACTCGACCCGCAAGCTACGGGAGTGTTACTGGTGTGTCTAGGTGCTGCCACCCGCTTGACGCGGTTCCTTCAGCGACATGACAAAGTGTACGAGGGTGTCATCAAGCTGGGTTGGGCCACAGATACGTATGACGCTGAAGGCACACCTCTCGCCGACCCAATAACTCCACCCCCCTTAAGCCGCGAGGAGGTCCAAACAGCCTTGGATTTGTTCGTCGGTACGTTTAAACAAACGCCGCCAGCCTATTCTGCGAAGAAAGTTCGCGGTCAACCTTCGTACCGCAGGGTTCGCCGTGGTGAGGACGTACAGCCGGAACCAGTAACCGTTGTGATTCGCTCGGCCGAACTACTCGGTTTGACTGAGGACACCATTCAAATCAGGATCCACTGTGGGGCTGGGACGTATGTCCGTACGCTGGCGCGTGATCTAGGGGAGGCTTTAGGTTGCCCGGCCCACCTCGCGGGGCTTCGACGCACACGAAGTGGTCCGTTTTGCCTCCGCAAAGCTGTGGATTGGGCAGAAGTTACCGAAAATACTCCCGGGGAGCTCAAAAAGCGGATCTTACCGGCTGTAGACATGATTCCCGACTGGCCGGCAGCCGTGGTGGGTGATGAAGGTGCCGCAGCGATTCTCAATGGCCACATTCTAGAGGCGGCCTGGATAGTCGAACGCCGTCCCGGAGTGTCGAACGACGCAAGTAGTGGACTGCATAGTTGCGATGGCTGGGTGCGCGTCGTGAATGCTAACGGAGCGATGATTGCTGCGGGTGAGACGGTTCCGGGTGGCCTCATCCAACCACGGATCGTCTTTTCATAAAACGCATGTTTAATGTGCTTGCTCGGGCCATAAATCTGCCACTGCGGTGGCGGTTTACATGCCCAGAGACCCGTGTTACCTTCCAAATCCCCGGCAAGCGAGGCATTATTCTGCCTGCTATCTGTGGTTTTCTTGGTTTTTCTTTCCACCTTCTTTAGTGATGGCTACAGCACAGGAAACAATTGCGGAGTTTGGGCAGCACGATACGGACACCGGTTCGCCCGAGGTTCAGGTTGCACTGCTGACAAAGCGCATCCGGCATCTGACGGAGCACCTTAAAGTACACAAGAAAGACCATGCGACGGAGCGTGGTCTGGTGATGCTTGTTGGCAAGCGGCGCCGGTTGCTCGATTACTTGCTTAAGATCGATAACGATCGATACCAGGCCATTATCTTGAGCCTTGGCTTGAGAAAATAGCCGATTGGAGCGTTTACGTAGTCGAGTTGGGTATCGACTAGCGCACATCTAGGGAAGCGGAAGCGGCGAAGGGATAATCTGGCGACATATCGCCACCAACAATCACTCCACGAGAGTTGTTCCTCCCTCTGGTTGGGATTCCAGCATTCTGTGAAAAAAATTGTGTGTGAAAAGCAGAAGACACTCACGCGGCGTGCGTGGCGGTAAGGAGACGAAAAGGGAACATGGTAATTTGCGAATCAGTTGAGATAGGTGGGCGTGAGCTGACAATAGAGATGGGCAAAATGGCCCGCCAAGCGGATGGCGCGGTGGTGGTGTCCTACGGTGAGACAATCGTGATGGTTACGGCTGTCGGTGACCGGAAGCCTAAAGACATGTCGTTTTTGCCCCTTACGTGTGAGTATCGCGAGAATAGCTTCGCTGGCGGACGGATTCCTGGAGGTTTCTTCAAGCGTGAAGGTCGTCCAACGGAGGCCGAAATTCTAACCTCGCGGATGACCGATCGGCCGATCCGACCATTGTTTCCCAAGGGATACCGGCATGAGACTCAGGTCATTGGAAATGTCTTGTCGGCTGATCCTGAAATTCCCCCAGACGTGCTAAGCATCACCGGTGCGTCAACAGCTCTGTATTGCTCGCCAATTCCGTTCACCATCCCAATTGCAGCAGTTCGCATCGGCATGATCGACGGGGGGTTTGTCGTTAACCCGACGCGTAGCCAGATCGCTGAAAGTGACCTTGATCTCATCCTTGCGGCGCGGAGAGAAGCCGTAGTTATGCTGGAGGCAGGAGCCAACGAAGTTTCCGAGGAAAATATCCTCGATGCTCTTGAGTTTGCCCAGCCCTCGATTGAGGCGCTCATAGACTTACAGCAGCGGATATATGACCAGCTCCAGCCAGTGAAGCGGGAGTTTGAGATTCACGACATCGACGAAACGATTGTTAATAAGGTCGAAGAACGTGTGGCTCAGGAGATCAAGGATGCCCTCGGTATTAGGGACAAGATCGAACAGCGCAACGCTATGGATGATTTGCGTGGGCAGATGCTCGATGCTCTTGACGAAGATGAGGTAGAACACAGAGATGATTACAAAGAGGCATTCTACGGTCTGATCAAGAAATACACCCGGGCAGGTGTCCTCAAGGAGCAGGTGCGGGCAGATGGGCGGGAGTTTAACGAGATACGTTCAATCAGCTGTGAAGTTGGTGTTGCTGCCCGCGTGCATGGTTCAGCGCTGTTCACTAGGGGTGAGACGCAGGCGTTCGTCACCACAACCCTCGGTACGGCTGGAACCGACGACAAGAAGGTCGAAAACTACGGTGGAGAGTGGTGGAAGAAGTTTATGTTGCACTACAACTTCCCCCCGTTCTCGGTCGGTGAGGCGCGGTTTCTGCGTGGCCCGGGCCGGCGAGAAATTGGTCATGGGGCGCTTGCCGAACGCGCTGTGCAGCCGACGTTGCCGCCCGACGAAGTGTTTCCTTATGTGGTCCGTGTTGTTTCTGACATCTTCGAGTCGAACGGTTCATCGTCCATGGCGTCCGTGTGCGGCGCTACTTTGTCCCTCATGGACGCCGGCGTTCCCATCACTGCCCCGGTTGCAGGTATTGCCATGGGTTTGATGAAGGAAGGTGATAACTACGCAGTCCTCTCCGATATAGCTGGAGAGGAAGACCACCACGGCGATATGGATTTCAAGGTTGCTGGCACGCCACGTGGTATCACAGCCATGCAGATGGATATTAAGGCTACAGGATTGTCGCGAGAGATCTTTGCGCAGGCACTTGAACAGGCCAGAGAAGGTCGAATGCACATCCTTGGTAAGATGCGTGAAGCGATCTCGGAGCCGCGGGCGGAGACGAGCCGCTACGCGCCGAAGATCATTTCGATTAAGATTTCCGTTGACCGGATTCGCGACATTATTGGTCCAGGTGGTCGCATTATCCGGGGCATACAGGAAGACACCGGTTGCCGCATCAACGTTGACGACGACGGTACCGTGCAAATAGCCGCAACCGACAGCGAAGCAGGGCAGAAGGCGCTTTCAATCGTTGAGGGTCTCACCGCGGAAGCCGAGGTTGGAAAAATTTATGCTGGCACGGTTCGATCGATAAAGGACTTTGGGGCCTTCGTCGAGATCCTGCCGGGAACTGACGGTCTACTGCACATCTCAGAAGTTGCTGAGCATCACGTCAAAGATGTGCGTGATCACCTCAACGAAGGTGACGATCTGTTCGTTAAGGTTGTTAATATTGATGAGCGTGACCGGATTCGTTTGTCATTGAAGGCAGTTACGGAGGAAGAGAGGGCGGCGGCTGAGGATATGGTCGACGCAGACGGGTAAGTAAAAACTATGAGCACACCGTTTCCTTCAAAGAAGACTCTCAACCCTGAGTGGCACGTGATCGATGCGGAAGGCCAGGTTCTTGGTCGCTTGGCCACCCGAATTGCAACTGTCCTCATGGGGAAACACAAGCCGGGATACACACCGTTTCTTGACTGTGGTGACCACGTTGTAGTCGTCAACGCTGACAAGATCGTGCTGACTGGTAACAAGATGAACGACAAGATTTATTACCGCTATAGTGGGTACCCGGGTGGGATCAAGGAAGCACGTGCTCGTCGCGTGATGCGCGAGAACCCAACTCGTATCCTGGAGTCTGCGGTGCGTGGCATGGTTCCCAAGACAACGCTTGGCCGCCAGATGTTTAGTAAGTTGCGCGTTTACGCGGGCCCAGAGCACCCGCATGAAGCACAGCAGCCACAACCCTACAGTTTGGCTGACTGAGGTACGAGAACATGGCACAGACACAGAACTACGGAACCGGCAAGCGAAAGACATCAGTAGCTCGTGTATTTCTGCGCCCTGGTAAAGGGGGGGCAACTGTTAATGGCCGGCCGATCGAGGAGTACTTCACCACCGTTGACCAACGTAAACTTGTGGCCGAACCGCTACAAGTAACTGAGAATGTTGAGAACTTCGATCTCTACATAACCGTGAAAGGCGGTGGTTTGAGCGGACAGGCAGGAGCAGTTCGCCATGGTATCGCTAAGGCATTGGTCGACTTTGATCCGGATCTACGTGGTGTGTTGAAGGAGCAGGGGCTCCTGACCCGCGATGCCCGCAAGAAAGAACGAAAGAAGCCCGGGCAGCGTGGCGCACGCGCGCGGTTCCAGTTCAGCAAGCGCTGAGCGCATAAGGAGGTTACGGCTTGGTCAGCGTAAACATAAGAGATTTATTAGACGCGGGCGTCCACTTTGGGCACCAGACACGACGCTGGAATCCGCGGATGAAGCCCTACATCTTCACCCAGCGGAACGGCATCTATATCGTCGATTTAAGGCAAACAGCAGCGGCGTTCCGCGAGGCCCTCAATTTTCTCCGTGACCTTGCTGCCGATGGCGGCACCGTCATGTTTGTTGGCACAAAGCGCCAGGCTCAGGACGCAGTGCGCGACGCGGCCGAACGGACAGGTATGTACTTCGTCAACCAACGCTGGCTAGGTGGTTTGTTGACCAACTTTACAACCATCCGTAAGAGTGTGGCTCGTCTCAAGAACATCGAGGCGATGGAAGAAGATGGTCGCATGGAACTGCTCACCAAAAAGGAAGGCATCAAATTGCGGCGTGAGAAGTTCAAGCTCTTCCGGAACCTCGAGGGTATTAAGGAGATGGACCGGGTGCCCGACGCCGTTTTTGTTCTCGATGTTAAGTGCGAGCATATCGCCGTGCGTGAAGCGATGAAGCTGAACATCCCAATTGTCGCTATCGTTGATACCAACTGCGACCCAGAGGGAATAGATTTTGTGGTGCCGGGCAACGATGATGCTCTGCGTTCGATCCGCTTGTTTTTGTCCGCCGCGGCTGACTCCATCCTCGAAGGACATGGAATCCACGAGAAGGCAGTGGAGGACGCTGCTTTGCAGGCAGTGGAGGCTGAGGGAGATGGGAAAGCGTCTCTTCCCCAGGCAGCCGCCACTATGAAGGGTGACGCTGAAGCCCACGAAGTCGAGTCTGTCGATGATGGCGAGGAAGTGGAAAAGACTGAAAACGCCAAAGAGTCGAAGGAATAGCGACGGAGCTGCTGAGCACAGTCATCCGAATATAGCTGCCGATTCCCGTTAGAATTACCGAAGCAGGAAATCAGTAAATGAGCATCAGTGCGAGTCAGGTTAAAGAACTTCGGGAACGAACCGGTGTCGGCATAATGGATTGCAAGCAGGCTCTGGTGGAATCTTCAGGCGATGTAGATGAGGCGATCAAAATTCTTCGTAAGATGGGTAAAGCAAAGGTCGCCAAGAAGGCCAGTCGCCAAGCGAGTGAGGGTCGTATCGAGTCCTACGTACACCTTGGTGGCAAGATTGCTGTCATGATCGAGCTAAATTGTGAAACAGACTTCGTTGCCAAGTCCGACGATTTCATTAACCTGGCGCGGGACATTGCAATGCACATCGCTGCCTCCAACCCTATGGCAATCAAGCGCGAAGATCTCAACGCGGCGGCCTTGGGGGAAGAACGGGAGGTTTACGAGGCGCAAGCGGAAGCCGAGGGCAAGCCGGCAGAGATCATAGAGAAAATTGTTGAAGGCAAGCTTGAACGCTACCTTTCGGAGAGTGTTCTGTATGAGCAGGCGTTTGTGAAGGATCCTGACCAGACGGTCGGTGATTTGTTAAGCGACGCTATCCACCGCCTTGGAGAAAATATTCTCGTTGGTCGCTTTGTTCGCTTCGCAGTTGGAGAGTCAGGTACGGAGATTGCGCAGAGCGGTTAAACTGTCGCGGTGAACGACGCGCCGAAATATAAGCGGGTACTCATCAAACTCTCCGGCGAAGCCATGATGGGGGAAATGGGTTTCGGCATTGATCCCAATGTGGTGCTCAACGTTGCTGACGAAATTGCCGAAGTACACGCGCTTGGGGTAGAACTCGGCATCGTCATCGGTGGCGGTAACATCTTCCGCGGAATTCGCGCCAAGGCCATTGATATGGACCGGGTTACTGCCGACCATATGGGGATGCTGGCTACCGTGATTAACAGCCTGGCGTTACAGGATTCCCTGGAGAAACGCGGTCTCGAAACGCGCGTGCTATCGGCTATAGAGATCCGCCAGGTGGCGGAGCCTCTCATCCGGCGCCGTGCCCTTCGTCATCTTGAACAGGGGCGGGTCGTGATCTTTGCTGCTGGAACAGGCAATCCGTATTTTTCAACCGATACGGCTGCGGCGCTGCGGGCTATGGAAATTCACGCTGAGATCCTGATGAAAGGAACCAAGGTGGGTGGTCTATACACTTCCGACCCGGAAACCAATCCCGAGGCTGAACGAATTAACCGAATTACTTATCTCAAGGTTCTCGAGCAACAACTCCGAGTCATGGACGCAACCGCGATCACGACTTGCATGGACAACAACCTCCCAATCCTTATTTTCAATTTGCGGAAACAGGGCAATATGATCAAGGCGGTCAGTGGTGAGAAAATTGGATCACTGATCAGTGCATAGATAGCGTATAAGCCCCGACTCTCAGTATTTCGGGGCTCTCACGAAGGAGTCAGGTACCATGGTAGATGACGCCCTGCGCGAGGCGAGGCAGCATATGGAAGCCTCGATCGGGTCGGTGACACACGACTTCAATACGCTGCGCACCGGGCGCGCCAGCATCTCGATCCTCGACGACGTCGTGGTTGACTATTATGGGGCCCTGACGCCGCTTAACCAGCTCGCTAGCTTGACAGCACCCGATGCCAACCTTCTCGTTGTGCAGCCCTATGACAAGTCAACGGTGGAGTCGGTTGAGAAAGCGATTCATCAAGCTGGTCTCGGATTGAACCCGAGTAACGACGGGACATTTATTCGGATCCCTATTCCGGAGCTTACGGAAGAGCGCCGTCTCGAGCTAACTAAAGTTGCAAGCCGGGTTGCCGAACAGGGCAAGACAGCGATTCGCAATAGCCGCCGTGATGCCAATGACAGCATTAAGAAGCTGCAAATCGAAAAGCAAATCAGCGAAGACGAGGAGCACCGAGGGTACAAAGAGGCCCAAAGGCTCACAGACGAATACATCGAGCGTATTGACGAGTTGGCGGCACGTAAGAATAACGAAATTCTCGAATTCTGAGCAGCGGCTCGAAATTCTATTTCAAGGACCTCTGGCGAGCGTGTTTCTCGAGATCGGCTAACAAAGAGGCGCAATGTCGATCGAAGATAGAGTCAGAAACAGAGGGACACTCGCCTGTAACTGCACTGCAATGGTTCTGGCGGCAGGCTATGGGACTCGCCTGGAACCATTAACCTCGACGCTTGCCAAAGCCGTTGTGCCGTTTCTGAATCGACCCTTGCTGGACTATACGCTTGACTGGTTGAGTCGCTGTGGTTTCACTAAAGCGATTGTCAATCTGCACCATCGGCCAGAGAGCGTGCGTGCCTGTTACCGGGAGAAACAATTTGGTATTGACGTTCATTTCAGCCTCGAGGAATCGATCTTGGGGACTGCCGGTGGCCCCCGCAAGGTACTAGAACGCCTCGGATCACGGGTACTAATCGTCAACGGTGATGTAGCAACAACGATTACCCCCGAACCCCTCTGGGAGCACCACACTTCTTCGGGTGCGTTGGCGACCATGGCTTTGTACGCTGGTCCAGCCTGGCGCGAATTTCCTGGTATCAAAATCGATAAAGACGGTGGTGTTACTCACATCCCGGGTGTTGGGGTAGGCAAGTCGGGTGCTGGCGATGTGGCTTCGGGGTGTTTTACTGGGATTCATATCGTCGAGCGGGAGGTTTTAAAGTTAGCTCCCGAAAACAAGTTTTGCGGCATGGTTGATCCAATTTACGCTCGATTGCTAGAAGAACGTCTACCGCTCCATGGCTTCGTGGTCTCCGGTAACTGGTACGAAATCGGAACACCTGGACGTTACGTGTCCTGCCAACTCGAAGCTTTGCGCCGCGAAGAATTCCCACTCGCTTTTGAAGGGTACCAGCGGCTCGGGCCGGGTGGTTATGGGCGTGAGTTAGTCGGCCCAATGCCCGCCAGTATTCGCCCTCCGTTTATGATCGACAAACAAGTCAAACTAGAGGGAGCGTCGTTAATCTCTGGGGTGGTTGCAGGTTCCGAAGCTTGTGTTGGTCGTGGCGCTTCGGTGCTTAATAGCGTACTAATGAAGCGCGCCAAGATCGGAGCTGGTGCTTACGTCGAACGCTGCATCATTCTTGAGGACGCCGTGGTGCCATCTGGGGCACGCTGTGTTAACCAAGTCATTGCACCCGAGGTGCTCAAGAAGACTTGATGAGCAATAAGCACGGCAACGTATGGAGCGAACTGTGGGAGATGCCGGGTGTTATGGGATTGCCTTTCCCGTGGCCTGTCGGGGGCGCTATGCGTTTGGGTTTGCATGCCTCTCTCAGACGTTTCTACAGGATCGTCCCATCCCCTGGAACGATATCGGAGCTGCGGCAGTCGGTCGCGACGTTATCGAGTGGCGACACTTCACCAGCGTCGGTTATTTTGGTCCTCTACGAAAGTGACGATGCTGAAGCTATTACGAGATATGCAAATACGGCCCGCTGGTTTCATGAGGCCTGCGTCCGGGTACCCCAGATTTTTGGTGCCACCAATCGGGCTTTAATAGTCGAAGACGGTGGTGACCTCCTGCTTTCCGAGCACGCTGAAACCCAAGAGTTGACCCAGCGATATGTTGAGGCGGCGCAGGTTATCCTAGCAATACAAGCGCATGGTTCAGAGTCGCAAAGTCCAAACCCGGATTGGCAACTCGATGCCGGGCGTTTACGGAACGAGCTGGCGTTTACCGAAAAGTACGCCTTGCGCCATTGGCTCAACAGTGATCCATCATCGGGTCGTGACAAGGTCTTTGAGCGACTTGCTGCCGCCACGGCGAAGTTGCCAAGTCGTATGTGCCATCGTGACTACCATTCACGCAACCTTCTAGTTGAAGAAGAGCTGATGGTGGTGGACTTCCAAGACGCCATGGAAGGGCCATTGTTTTATGATCTTGTGTCGCTGCTGGGCGACGATTACCGAGATGTGCCAAGAAGCGCGATGGTTGCTGCGATCGAGACGTTTTGGGCGGGGGCCCGAACTAGCATGCCGGTTAGTACAGTTGCAGATGTGCCGGACGAACCGAGTCTATTGGCTGCCGGTGCCCGTCAAGCATTTGCCTTGACTACAGCGCAGCGTTCTCTTAAAGCGCTCGGCACTTTTGGGTACCAGGTTAGCGTCGCTGGCCGCGTCGAATACGCTATTTGTGCCAACCGTGCATGGAAGCATGCGAAACGCGCCATCGTTAGCCTTGGATGGGATGATCTACTTACCGAACTCGTTGCTTTCGACAGCCTCTGAGTTGGGGGTGGTGACTGCCTGGCGGCTTGTCGTGCTCCATAAGCAACGGTACGATCGCTCGTCATCATGCCTGAACCAACCTACATCGTAGACCTCGGCGCGCACGAGGGAGAAACGGTCACCATCCGTGGTTGGCTGTACAACAAACGGTCGAGTGGCAAGATCGCTTTTATGCAGTTGCGCGATGGGACTGGAACGGTTCAGGCGGTCGCCACGCCCCAGGATGTTGATGAAACCTCGTGGAATCTGATTGGTGACGTCACCCAAGAATCATCGATCATTGTAACCGGGTCGGTACGTGCGGACTCCCGCTCACCGACTGGGTTTGAGCTCGGTGTAGAGCTTGTTGAAATCGTCCACATGGCTCCGGAGTATCCCATCAGTCCAAAGGAACATGGGACCGAATTCTTGATGGATCATCGCCACCTATGGCTAAGATCGAGTTCTCAGGTCGCAGCTCTTAGGGTGCGCAGTAAAGTGATCCATATCTGTCGTTCCTACTACCATGACCGTGGTTTTGTACTCATTGACAGTCCGATCCTGACCCCGACTTCGGTTGAGGGAACCACGACGTTGTTCTCCACGGATTACTTCGGAGAAAATGCCTATTTGACCCAAAGCGGCCAGTTGTATTTGGAGCCGGCCTGTATGGCGCACGGTCGTGTCTATTGCTTCGGCCCGACTTTCCGGGCAGAGAAATCCAAGACGCGTCGTCATCTCATCGAGTTCTGGATGCTCGAGCCGGAAGTAGCCTACGCGACACTTGACGACGCGATGGAGTTGGCAGAGGACTTCATTTCTCACGTCGTGCAGACAGCGCTCGTCGAGTGCAAATCCGAGCTAGAGGTTCTTAACCGGGACACGACGACCCTGGAGCGGGTTGTGAAGCCTTTTCCACGGATCCTTTACGACGAAGCTGTTGAAATCCTTAGGGAGGCGGGCCAGGAATTCGAATGGGGTGCGGATTTCGGTGGTGGCCATGAGACGACCATCTCTGAGGCCTTCGACCGTCCAGTGCTCGTCCATCGGTTCCCAACGGCGATAAAGGCGTTTTATATGGAGCCCGACCCGGAACGTCCGGAACTGGCGCTCGCTATGGACATGATAGCTCCCGAGGGATACGGGGAAATCATCGGTGGAAGCCAGCGAATTCATGACCATGACCTACTCCTGTCGCGCATCCGGGAGCATGGTCTTAACGAAAAGCACTACCAGTGGTACCTCGATGTTCGACGCTATGGCTCGGTCCCACACTCCGGCTTCGGCATGGGGCTTGAACGTGTCGTTGCTTGGATTACTGGCGTGCCGCATCTGCGTGAGACGATTCCCTATCCAAGGTTGCTGGGACGGCTCACACCGTGACCCGAAGCCTTCAAGAGCAAGCTTCCCGCTTGTTGGCGACTGGGTTCGGCACAGGGTTTCTTTGGCCTGCCCCTGGTACCTGGGGATCGCTGCTTGGTGTTGCACTGTTTGTCCTGTTTCTTGCCCCGCTCGATTGGAGGTGGCAGCTTGCCGCTAGCATCGGGCTCACGATTCTCGGGACCATCGCCGCTGAAATTGCCGCCCTGGAACTAGAAGGTGATGACCCTAGTTCGATTGTGGTCGATGAGTGGGCTGGGATGTGGTTGTCGATGGTGGCGATTCAGGGTGCCAGTGGCTGGATGCTGGCGTTCTTCTTGTTTCGCACCTTTGACATCCTAAAGCCCTTTCCGGCAAGACGTTTTGAGCGACTACAAGGTGGCGTGGGGATAATGGCTGATGATGTCGTGGCGGCTGGTTATACGCAGGTGGCTGTCTATGCCGCTCTCTGGACTTTTGGAATATGATCCACCCGACATCGGATGACCTTCTGCATCTTGCCGAGATGGTGAGTGGCATGCTGTTGCGGAAAAACGAAACGGTTGCCACCGCCGAAAGTTGCACAGCAGGCTTGGTCTCGGCGACGCTAACATGTGTACCGGGTGCTTCGGACTTTTTCTGGGGTGGCATCGTTGTGTACGCTGCCGGTGCCAAGGTCGAACTCGCCGGGCTCGATCCTGAATTATTCGAGCAGGAGGGAACGGTTTCCTTGGCTACGACTGAGGCTCTTGCCGCCGCGATCAGAGATCGATCGATGGCGACCTACGGAGTAGCGTTGACAGGCTGGGCTGGCCCATTGACCGATCCCGACGAGGTTGTTGGGTGTGTCTTTGGTGCTGTCGCTGATCGTCACGCGGTAGTCTCGCGACGGTGGCAGTTCGATGGTGACCGGAACACTATACGCGTCGCCGCGGTTACGGCGGTACTTAACCTCTTGCGGCAGCAGCTTGTCGAATCGGAGGATAGCGCTGGTGTTTGATTTGCTCGACGCAGCCCACAACGACATGGTCGGTATCATGGGTGGGCTATTAGTTGGCTTTACTTTTGGCAGTATTCCTTTCGGGTATTTACTCGTCAGGGTGAAGACGGGTGATGATGTCCGTCTTTCGGGGAGCGGCAACATTGGGGCTACCAACGTAAACCGCGTTCTTGGCAAGGGAGCTGGTATTGCCACCCTTTTTCTGGATGCTGCGAAGGGTGCCGCCGGTACGTTCACTGCAGTACATATTGGTATTGTGGTCCTTGGCATCCATCAGCCAGTTTGGGGCGCGGCTGGTGCACTCGGTACTGTTCTGGGGCATTGCTACACGCCCTGGCTTGGCCTGCGTGGTGGTAAAGGAGTAGCTACGTTGCTGGGGGCGTTTGCTCTTCTCGTACCTGTGCCGACAGCAGTTGGGGTCGGAGTTTTGATGGTAGTGGCGGCAATTGGCCGTATGATGTCACTGGCGTCTCTTTCAGGTTCTGTTGCATTGGTCTGCACCGCCTGGTTCCGCGCCGCGCCGAGCTACTCACTTCTGGCCACGTCGTTGGTAACGATCGTCATTTTCTGGCGCCATCGGGAGAACATCGGACGGATCATTCGGGGTGAAGAAACAAAGCTTGGAGAAGCATGACAATGAGCATTGCAGCGGCCGAAAGAGCGTGATTGTGAGTGATCCTGTGCCCCCATCCAAACCCCGGAATGGGTGGAAGATCGCGGTATTGGGAGCCGGTTCGTGGGGTACGGCCTTAGCAGTTCATTCTAGCTTGGCCGGTCATAATGTCAGGTTATGGGCGCGGCGACAGTTGGCCGCCGATGCCATGAGTCGTAGCCGCATAAATGCTGACTATCTTCCGCGCTGTGAATTCCCGGAATCTCTAGTGGTTAGCGCAGACGCGGAAGCGTGCATGGTTGATGCCGACTTAGTCATAAGTGTGATCCCGTCGCGTTTTCTGCGTTCGGTGTGGAATGAAATCAACTATGCGTTTCCGGCTGGAGCTCACTTAATTTCGGCAACCAAGGGCTTGGAGGACAACACGGGACTGAGGATGAGCCAGGTGCTTTCGGAATATACCAGTGGTAGGGAAGCTTCGATTATGGCTTTATCTGGTCCCTCATTCGCTGCCGAACTTGTTGAAGGGCACCCCACGGCTGTGACTCTTGCATGTGCCGACCTTGAAGCTGCCGAAAGCGTACAAGCTTGTTTGAGCCATGGTCCATTGCGGGCCTATCGAAATGTGGACATTATTGGCGTCGAGCATGGCGGGGCGCTAAAGAATGCCATTGCGATCGCCACTGGGATTGCGGACGGGCTCGGCTTCGGTACCAACTCGCGTGCGGCTCTTATCACGCGAGGCCTTAAGGAGTTGACTAGCTTAGCGGTTGCCCGGGGAGCCCGGCCAGACACCCTAATGGGGTTAGCTGGCCTAGGCGACTTGGTACTGACCTGTACCGGGTCGCTGAGCAGAAACCGTCACGTTGGTATTGAACTCGGGAAAGGTCGAAGCCTGAAAGAGATCATCGACGGCATGCAGATGGTTGCCGAAGGCGTCGAGACGGTTTTAGCTGCGTTTCATTTGGCGCGTCGACTGAAAGTGAAACTGCCGATCACGAATGAGGTTTATGCGATACTGCAAGAAGGCAAGTCGGCGCGGGCTGCGATCGAGGATCTGATGGCCCGGACCTTGGTTGAAGAGTAGTCGGGACGCTCCTCTTGAGTGGTGTCCGTCATGCTACGATCTTGCCCATGTGTTGCCCAAAGCAGGCTTTGTACAAGATGGTTTTCCTTTGTGAATTGACGGTCTTCGTCGTCACCACGGCTCACTAGAACACACGTTGGGTGGCATCCTCGGCCGTTCGCTTGTGCGCACACGTAAGAGCCTGAGGGAAGTTTTGCGTCGCATCACTTCGTCCCAAAGGCCGGACGAAGAAACGCTTGCGGCCCTTGAAGAAGCTCTGATCTTGGCTGACGTTGGTCCGACAGTGGCCCTCCGTTTGGTGGAAAATCTCCGCCAGGTTGTAGGTGGCGACGAAAGCCCACGCGAGCGCTTGCGTAAGGCCATGTTGGAAATTCTCGCAAGGAGCAGTAGTGCAGCAAGTGCACCTTCGGAAGGTCAACCGCATGTGGTCCTGCTAGTTGGGGTCAATGGCTCAGGAAAAACGACTAGCGTAGCAAAGCTCGCGGCGAGGTATGTTGCGCAAGGACACAGCGTTATTCTTGGTGCCGCAGATACTTTTCGTGCCGCTGCCGTTGAACAGCTCGAGGTCTGGGGCGAACGTCTTAATGTTCAAGTTATCTCTCATAAGCCGGGTGGAGATCCTGCGGCGGTCGTTTACGATACTTGTGCAGCAGGCCGCTCTCGTGGTGTAGACATTGTCCTGATCGACACTGCGGGCCGCCTACATACCAAAGATAACCTTATGGCGGAACTTTCTAAGATCCATAAGACGGCCGGGAAAGTCATACAAGGAGCGCCGAACGAGGTCTGGTTGGTGCTCGATGCAACTACTGGCCAGAATGGGCTTCGCCAAGCAGAGGATTTTTTACGACACGTCGGTGTTACCGGCCTGATCCTTGCGAAGCTCGACGGGAGTGCCAAAGGTGGAGTTGTTCTTTCGGTCGCTGAGACACTGGACTTGCCAATTCGGTTCGTTGGCACAGGTGAAGAAATCGACAACTTGACTCTGTTTGACGCCGAGGCTTATGTCAATGGCCTGATCGGCCAGGATTAATAGGTAGCAAGTGGCAGACAGGCAGCATTTAGAAGAATGCATCCGCCTAGCATCGCAGGCGCGCGGCTCGACTAGTCCCAATCCCATGGTTGGAGCCGTTGTAGTGCGCGATGATGAAGTGGTTGGGCGCGGGTTGCACCGATGTCCAGGTGATCCTCATGCTGAACGAGTTGCTCTTGACGAAGCTGGTGATAGGGCGCGCGGCGCGACGCTCTACGTTAACATCGAGCCTTGCAGCCATCAGGGACGCACGCCGCCTTGCATTGATGGGGTCTTGCAATCTGGCATAAAGCGCGTCGTGGTAAGCACTTTGGATCCGGATCCTCGGGTCTCTGGCGGTGGGGTCAAGGCCTTGCGTGCCGCTGGCCTTCAGGTTGACGTCGGCGAGTTGGCTTTTGAGGCGACACGACTCAACGAGGCGTATCTCTCGTATAAGACTTGTGGACGGCCGTTTGTCACGGCCAAAGCTGCTATCTCTCTAGATGGACGCTTGGCAACAAGGCACCGCGAATCTCAGTGGATAAGTGGCGAAATTGCTCGCCGTCGAACGCATCAACTGCGCGCTGAAACGGATGCGATTGGAGTGGGCATCGGGACTGTTCTCGATGACGACCCCCGCCTTACAGTGCGTGGAGACAGTTCCGAGGGGCCACGCTATAGAGTGGTTTTTGATACCAACTTGCGCACGCCTCGAACCGCTAGGATGTTGAGTGAAAGTGAAGGCAGGGTGCTTTTGTTCTGTGGTCCAGATGCCCCTGCAGATGCGGAAGCTGAGCTCGGAGCATTGGATGCTGAGATAGTTCGGGTAAGCTCCGATGGAGAAGGGCTTTCTTGGGATAACATTCTCTCCGAGCTTGCGGCGCGGGAAGTGATGTCATTACTGCTCGAGGGGGGCAGTGGCGTTCTGACCAGTGCATTCGAGGCTGGTATAATATGCAAGCTCTTCCTTGTCTATGCACCTCTCCTGATCGGCGGGTCCGGAGCCTTGTCTCTTTGGGGAGGCGATGGTGTCGACGAGCTCACAGCAGCGCCGCGTCTCCGTCACGTGCGACACTTCAGTCTTGGTGACGACTGGGCGGTCGAAGGATATCTTCAGGGCCCGGAGCCATCGCTCTAGCAAGATGTTGAAACACGGCCTTTAGCGCCTCAAACCAGAAAAGCACGAATGTTTACTGGGCTAATCGAAGAGGTGGGTACGGTTATACGCGTTAAGCACGTGTCGCAAGGGGTGCGCCTGCGGGTCGCCACAAACACGAGTCCATTCAACCTGGTGCTCGGGGACAGCATTGCAGTCGACGGTGCCTGCCTTACGGTTGTCGAAATTGACGGTATGGATTTTGTTACTGAGGTCTCACCAGAGACGATTGCGCGGACGAACCAATCCTTTTATGAGGAAGGCACTAAAGTCAATCTTGAACGCCCGTTAGCTGTCAACGCCCGTATCGGTGGACATTTTGTTCAAGGACACGTGGATGCGGTGATTCGACAGCGGTCCGAGGATAAAGAAGGTGACTTTGTGCGGACCCGGTTTGAGATGCCAGTGGGTCTAGAGCGTTATTTAGTGGCAAAGGGTTCGATCGCAATCAATGGTGTTTCCCTGACCATTGCTGATATGGACAAAGGTTGGTTCGACGTCCAGCTTGTCCCGCATACACTGGAACACACAAATTTGATCTCGGAGAGGCGTGCGGAGGCGATGAACGTGGAAGTGGACATACTTGGTAAGTATGTTGCTCGGATGCTCGAAGCAGATCTAGAAGTGCCGGTTATGGAGTCGATTGTTGCCGTTGGGGGAGATGAGACATGAGTTTCGCCAACATCGAGGAAGCAATCGAAGACATTCGACAGGGTCGTATGGTGATTGTCGTTGATGATGAAGATCGTGAAAATGAGGGAGACTTAACAATCGCCGCAGAGAAAATCACTAGCGAGGCCATCAACTTCATGGCTAAGAATGGGCGCGGGTTGATCTGCTTACCAATGACGCGCGAGCGGCTTGAAGCTTTGCAAGTTCCACTGATGGTCGATAAAAACTCGTCAAAGTTCAACACGGCGTTTTGTGTTTCGATTGAGGCGAAAAGGGACGTTTCCACTGGTATTTCCGCTGCTGATCGCGCTACCACCGTGCGCGCTGCGATCGATCCCGCTACCCGACCCCAGGATCTTGGCAGGCCCGGTCATATGTTCCCTCTGCGGGCTGAAGACGGTGGGGTACTACGCCGCGCCGGACAAACCGAGGCAGCTGTTGATCTCGCTCGCATGGCTGGTTTGTATCCGGCAGGCGTAATCTGCGAGATCATGAACGAAGATGGCACGATGGCCCGAGTTCCAGACCTCATGCAGTTCGCAGCCGAACACGAACTGAAGATTGTCAATATTGCCGACCTAATCCACTATAGGCTGGGCACCGAACGCTTCGTCAAACGTATGGCGTCGCCGAACCTGCCGACTCGTTTCGGCGATTTTACTTTGCATGCATATGAGAATGAGTTTGACAACAAGACGCACGTGGCCCTCGTCATGGGAGATGTCACCGATGGTGAGCCTGTCCTGATGCGGGTGCATTCTGAGTGTCTTACCGGCGACGCCTTTTTTTCGGCACGTTGCGACTGTGGCCCACAGCTCGAAACCGCCATGCAACGGATTGCCGAGGAGGGTCGCGGCATTATCGTATATCTAAGACAGGAGGGCCGCGGCATTGGCCTGGTCCACAAGTTGAAAGCCTACGAACTCCAAGATGGTGGCGCAGACACGGTCGAGGCCAACGAAGCACTTGGATTTCCGGCCGATCAGCGCGACTATGGCATTGGCGCACAAATTCTCAATGACTTGGGGGCGTCCAAGCTTAAGGTCATGACCAATAATCCGCGCAAGTTTGTCGGACTGTCCGGGTATGGCCTCGAGGTTGTAGAGAGGGTCCCGATAGAAATAGCGCCGACTGAAACAACACGCCGCTATCTTGAAACTAAAAAACAGAAGCTTGGACACGACCTGACGTCGGTTTAATCCGAGAACCAGCATCGAAAACCAACATGTTTGAGCAAATCAGCCAACGCCTAAATCAAACGCTACGCATGCTACGTGGCGTTGTGTGTATTGACGAGGGGAGCCTTACAGTAGCGCTGCGTGATTTGCGTTTAGCGCTGCTCGAAGCCGACGTCAATTTTGGCGTTGTGAAGGACCTTCTTGCAGTCGTTCGGGAGCGCGCCCAGGGGCAGGAGGTACTTGACTCTCTGACTCCAGGCCAACAGGTTGTCAAGGTTGTCCATGAGGAGATGGTTAAGCTGCTCGGTGGTACGCAGGTGCGTCTTCAGCTTAAGGGTGCCACGCCACACGTCGTCATGCTTGTTGGCTTGCAAGGGGCAGGTAAAACGACGACTGCGGCCAAGCTGGGTCAGCAGCTGCGCCGTAGCGGCCACTCGCCGTTGTTAGCCTCGGTAGACGTTCATCGTCCGGCGGCAAGAGAGCAGCTCGCTCAGATGGGGACCAACTCTTCGCTACCGGTCTTCGCAAGTGATGGTGATGATCCTACCGTGCTGGCGCGAGAAGCGATTGAGAAGGCGCGGCTGACTGGCCATGACGTTGTTGTTATTGACACTGCGGGCCGCTTGCACCTCGATGGGGCGATGATGAACGAGGCGGCAGATATAGTTGAAGTTCTGAAACCGGGGAACGTCATCTACGTTGCTGACTCTCTCGCTGGGCAGGATGCAGTCACATCCGTGAGTGTGTTCCACGAACGCTTGCCACTAACAGGGACGGTGCTTACCAAGCTGGATGGCGATGCCCGGGGTGGTGTCGCAATGTCGATTGCTGCAGTGACTGGTTTGCCAATCCTCTACGCTGGTGTCGGCGAGCGCGTCGAAGATTTAGAGGTTTTCCACCCGGACCGTATTGCCTCGCGGATTCTTGGGATGGGTGACATCTTGACGCTGATTGAGAAGGCACAGGAAGGTGTGGACGTCGAGGCGGCAGCAAAACTCGAGAAACGCCTGAGGGATTCGACGTTTACACTCGAAGATTTTCGCGAACAGATCCGGCAGATGAACAAGTTTGGTTCAATGTCAAAGCTTCTTGAGTTGTTGCCAATCGGACGGGGAGTTGATAGGAAAGCTCTGGATCCGGCTGAGGGAGACATGCGAAGCTTTAGCGCCATCATTGATTCGATGTCGGTTGAAGAGCGTCGCCATCCGCAAACCATCGACAGGTCACGCTGCCGGCGGATTGCCAAGGGTAGCGGTACCCGCATTCAAGATGTCAATCGGTTGCTCAAACAATTCAACACAGCCCGAAAATTAATGAAGAAACTTGGTCGCCAGCGGGGTAACCCGCTCGACATGATGCAAAACGCGAATTTTGGCCGATGAACGCGGTCGTTCCACGTTCGGGCGGCAAATGATTTCACCAGGAGGATAGATAGCGTGCTAGGGATTCATCTACGTAGAACAGGTGCGAAAAAGGATCCGCACTACAGGGTTGTTGTAGCCGACAGTCGGGCGGCTCGTGACGGTGCGTTTATAGAGATCTTAGGTCATTACCATCCTCGCTATCAGCCGGCAAAAGTTGTCCTTGACGTCCAGAAGACGAAAGACTGGATCGCTAAGGGCGCGCAGCCATCCGACACTGTCAAGAGCCTTCTGAAACAGATTGAAGTTGGTACAGTGGAGACTCAACAGCCTGTGGCTCCATCACGCCAGCGCGATGCTGTCCAGCAAAGCGAATCCCTTACCAAGGAGAGGGCGACGCCAGAGCCTGGACCGGACCCCGAACCCGAGGCAGAGGCAGGAGCCGACATAGCAGGGGAGCCAGAAGCAGAGGCAGAAGCAGAAGCGGAGCCAGAGGCAGAGGCAGAGGCGGAAGCAGAGCCAGAGGCAGAGGCGGAAGCAGAGCCAGAGGCAGAGGCGGAAGCAGAGCCAGAGGCAGAAGCAGAGCCAGAAGCAGAAGCGGAGCCAGAAGCAGAGGCAGAAGCGGAAGCGGAGCCAGAGGCAGAAGCGGAAGCGGAGCCAGAGGCAGAGGCGGAAGCAGAGGCAGAAGCAGAAGCAGAGGCAGAGGCAGAGGCGGAAGCAGAGCCAGAGGCAGAAGCAGAGCCAGAGGCAGAAGCGGAGCCAGAAGCAGAAGCGGAGCCAGAAGCAGAGGCAGAAGCGGAAAAAGAATAGGCTAAATACACCGGAGTCGATTGTGTCTCCGGCCCCCCCCGTACACACTCACGAATTCGCCAATAGGGGAGTTGTTTGATGCTTATCGAAGAATTGGTCTCAAACATTGCGAAGGCGCTCGTCGACAATCCAGATGACGTACAAGTTAACGTCGTTGAGGGAGAGCAGACGACGGTTGTCGAGCTGAGAGTTGATCCAGATGACTTAGGGAAGGTGATTGGCAAGCAGGGTCGCACAGCCCGTGCCATTCGTACTTTGCTAGGGACCGCTGGCACGAAAGACAACAAACGCGTTCTGCTGGAAATTTTGGAGTAGAAGCATGTCTTGGATGTCTAGCCAACCAGAGCCGTCGGATCCAGTGGTCATCGGACGGGTTTTGCGGCCGCATGGCCTCGTCGGTGAAGTTATCGTGGATCCCACCGATTCTCGGACGGTGCACTTTGAGCCGGGAACATGCCTGTGGATGGCCGGTAGCTGGCGGGAGGTGATTAGGTGCCGGGCCCAGGGTGATCGGTGGATTGTGCGTCTTGGGGGTGTTGCCGATAGAGATGAAGCTGGAACGTTACGCGATGAAGAGATTAGCGTGGAGGCGGCGGGTCTACCGGACTTGGGGAGCGGCTGTTACTACATTCACGACCTTGTTGGTTGTAGGGTGGAGAACCCAACGGGTGTCAAGCTTGGTGAGATCGTTGCCGTGGTGCCCGGCCCACAGGACTGGCTAGAGATCGCACAGCATGGTGAGCGCAGCCTGGTGCCTATGGTGGGTGCGTTGCTAAAAGAAGTGGATGTGGAAGCCCGGCTTGTAGTGATTGATCCGCCAGCAGGTTTGGTAGAAGCAACAAAGGCATAACTGCCTGTGAGAAACGCCATGAGGATAGACATAATCACGATCTTCCCCGGATTTTTCCCCGGGCCACTCGGGGAAGGAATTGTCGGCCGCGCCATCGGTAAGGGTCTTGTAGAGCTGAGAGTGCATGATCTGCGTGATTTTGCAGATGAGCCCCACCGGCAAATTGATGACGAACCTTTTGGCGGGGGTGGTGGAATGGTGTTTAAGCCGGAACCTCTGTTCTTGGCTGTCGAGGCGGTTGCCATCGAACTTGAGGAACAGGGAGTTGAGGCCGGTCCAGTCATCATGATGTCTCCTCAAGGACAGCTTTTGCAGCAGTCAAAGGCCGGAGAACTCGCGGTCCTGAAACAGATGACGCTGCTGTGCGGTCGCTACGAAGGTGTGGATGAGCGTGTGCGTGAGCATCTAGTTGATTTTGAACTCTCTATTGGTGACTACGTGCTCACTGGTGGCGAGTTGCCGGCAATGGTTGTCGTAGAAGCCATTACTCGGTTGCAGTCAGGAGCCGTTGGGGATGCCGAAGCTGTAGAGAGGGACTCGTTTTCTGAGGGGCTTTTAGATTATCCTCACTACACACGCCCGGCCGATTTTAGGGGATACTCGGCACCGTTGGTTCTAAGGTCGGGGAATCACCAAGCGATCGCCACGTGGCGACGGCAGCAGTCGTTACTAGCAACAGCGCGTAAGCGTCCTGATCTGCTCGTCACCAAGACGCTATCTGAACAAGACCAAGCATTTTTGAAGAACGCAACAAGGGAGTAGTCATCGTGGACGTCATGAAGATGATTGAGAGTCGCGGGCAGAAGGAGGAAATTCCTGCTTTCAGCCCAGGTGATAACGTGAAGGTTCACCAGCGAGTCATCGAAGGTAACAAGGAACGCATCCAAGTGTTCGAAGGCGTGGTGGTTGCAAGACGTGGCAGCCGCAACAATGCTAGCTTCACGGTGCGGAAAATCTCGTACGGCATCGGTGTTGAGCGCATCTTTGCATTGCATTCGCCTAACATTGAGAGCATCGAAGTTACCCGGTTGGGTAAGGTTCGCAGGGCTAAGCTGTATTATCTTCGAAGTCGTTCTGGGAAAGCGGCTCGCATCAAGGAGAAGCGAACCCAATAGAGCCTTTCGAGCAGGAACTGAGGCAGTCTGGCCTGAGCCGGATCGCTGGGCTTGACGAGGTGGGCCGAGGGTCGCTTTTTGGGCCTGTAATCGCGGCCGCTGCTGTCGTTGACCCATTACGCAAGACCAAAGGCGTCAACGACTCTAAAAAGCTCACCGCATCACAGCGCTGTGAGTGTTTCAAGCTGTTGGTCAAGGACCTTGACGATTGGTCGGTCGGCATCGCGTCGGCGACGGAGATTGATCGCCTTAATATCTCTGAGGCAACACGGGTAGCGATGTTGCGCGCAATAGAGGGTTTGCGGAAACCACCAGATTACCTCCTGATTGATGGGCACATAAAACTCGACGTGCAGATTCCACAGAGATCTTTGGTGAAGGGTGACGCTCGGTGTTTGTCTATAGCCGCGGCGTCGGTTCTTGCCAAGGTCGCCCGAGACACCTTGGTGGCTGGTTACGCTCGTCGTGTCCAAGGTTACGGTTTGAGCCGAAATATGGGTTACGGGACCTTGGAACATCGGCGCGCCCTTGCTGACCAGGGGCCAAGCGAGTTTCATCGCCGCAGTTTTCACGTTAAGGGCAAGCTTCCCTTTACCGAGACAGACGTATGATTGTCGACCTTAGGCGGGTAGTTGCTGCGGCGGTGGTGAAAGCGGTTGCCGAAGTGACCGGTGAAACTATCGACATTCCGTCTGTCGAAGATCCACCGAGGCCTGAGTTTGGCGACCTGGCAATCCCTGTTGCACTCGAGCTTGGCCGTAGCCTTGGTCGCCCGCCACGTCAGCTTGCAGAAGAACTGCTTGAGTGGCTTGAAGCGAACCTGGTAGCCGGTGTGAGTCGCTGGCAAATCGCCGGCCCCGGGTATTTGAACGCTTTTTTTGACCGCGGATGGGTATTCGATCAAATCCTTGACACACTGGGTAGTGTCTCCGATGACCAACGGCTTCCGTCCAGTGTCGACACAAAACAGATCGTTGAGCATACGAGCATCAACCCCAACAAGGCGGCGCACATTGGCCACCTGCGCAATGCTTGCCTCGGTGACACTTTGGCCCGTGTAGTTCGTAGTCAGGGAACTGATGTCGAAGTGCAGAATTATATCGATGACACTGGTGTGCAGGTTGCGGATGTTGTGCTCGGTTTTACAGAAATCCGTGGTTTGGATGCCGAGGCCATTGCAGCTCTTCCCGAGCCTTTCGATTATGCCTGCTGGGATCTGTACACCGAGGTTACCGAACTTCTCGAGAACAATGAGGTTCTGCAAGCACGGCGACGTGAGGTTTTGCTGTCACTTGAGCATCAGAGCGGCCCCGAAGCTGAGTTAGGCGCCATCATCGCCGACCGAATTACCCGTTGCCATGTTGCCACAATGGAACGCCTTGGCATCCGTTATGACCTCTTGGTTCGCGAAGGTGACGTCGTGGGACTCGAACTGTGGGCGGCTGCTCTTGAGCAACTGAGTACGAGTGACCGTGTCTATTTCGCTGATGGAGGCAAACACGACGGCTGCTGGATGATGCGTCTTGAAGGTCTACCAGGTTTCGAGGATCTCGAGGAACCAGACAAGGTGCTAGTGCGTTCCAACGGCGCGGCGACATACGTGGCCAAGGACATTGCCTACCACATGTGGAAGTATGGCCTGCTCGACGACGTATTTGCTTATGAGAGTTATGCGGAGATTCCAGACACGCATGTTGCCTACCGGAGCGCCCGTCCGGGAAGTGCTAATGCCCGTTTGATGCCCGGTCGCTTCGGTGGCGCAAGATCGGGCTTCAATGTTATCGACGTGCGTCAGTCGTATCTGCAACAAATCGTTGGCGTTGCGTTGGCCGCCTTGAGTAGAGATTCACAGATCGAAGTCTCGCACACTCATTTCTCCTACGAGATGGTGGCATTGACGCCGCGCACCGCGGAAACCTTAGGTATCCCGGTGGCGCAAGACGACCAGTGTAAGGCTTATATCGAAATGTCAGGGCGCCGGGGCTATGGTGTCAAAGCTGACGACCTTCTCAACGTTCTTGAAAAACGGGGTGCAACCGAGGTTGCCAAACGCAATCCTGAGCTTGATGCAGCTGAGGTCGACGAGTTAGGCCGCCAGATCGCCGTTGGAGCGTTGCGCTACTTCCTGGTCAAATTCTCTCGCAACAAGGTGATTGCCTTTGACCTCGAGGAAGCCCTGAGTTTCGAAGGTGAGACCGGTCCGTATCTCCAGTACGCAGCAGTCCGGGCGCATAGCATCTTTGCCAAGCTCGAAGAGCGCTGGGGAAAGAGTGAGGAAGAGGTCGTTAGCGAAGCGCGATCAATGCTTGCCGCTGGACGGTTGGGCTCCGAGCTTGTTGGGAAAGAAGCTTCGGAGTTGTGGAACCTGATAGTTCAGCTTATGCGACTCGAGTATGTTCTCGAGCAGACAGTGACGAACTTGGAAATTTCAACGCTTGCGAAGCACGCTTTTGGTCTCGCCCAGGCGTTCAACCACTTCTACCATCGGTACCCGATTCTCAAGGAGGAAAATGAAGCTAAGCGTGCACTCAGAATTCTCTTGGCGCACGTTTTCCGACTGCACTTCAGCGAGGTCCTGAGTTTACTGGGCATACCTCTGCCGGAGCGAATGTAGGTAGTTGGGTGATGTGCAAGACCGATGACACCGTAGGAGCGTTAATGCGAAACCCCATCAGCATTGGTCGATTTTCGAGTCTCTATTGTGGCGGCGATGGCAAACTACCGTATTTTTCGGCGACGTAAGCGGCATCGACCAGCAAGCGCCGAGGTTTTGATCCTTCCGGGGGGCCAACCAGACCGTCCGCCTCCATCATGTCGACGATACGGCCAGCACGAGCATATCCGAGCCGCAACTTTCGCTGGATGTTCGAGATTGAAGCTTCGCCAGCGTTAACAACCAGGCGGAGGGCTTCTTCGAAGTGTTCATCGCGGTCATTAGCAGGTTTGTTGGCGTTCTTTGGTTCCGTTCCTTCCGGTGGTGGGAGTGTGACTTCCTGAGCGTATTCTGGTCGTGCCTGGTTACGCCAGAAGTCGACTACTGCGCGAACTTCATCCTCGTCGACATAGGCGCCATGCACGCGTTGTAACCGCGAGGTACCGGGAGCCAGGAACAGCATATCTCCTTGGCCGAGTAGGTTTTCGGCCCCGTGCGAATCAAGGATGACTCGTGAGTCAGTCTTCGACGCGACGCGGAACGAAATACGGGCCGGCAAGTTGTTCTTGATTGTGCCAGTAATAACGTCAACCGATGGCCGTTGTGTAGCAAGGATCATATGAATACCAACAGCACGCGCCATCTGTGCTAGTCGCATGATGCAAATTTCGACCGATGCTGACGCACGCAGCATCAAGTCGGCCAGCTCGTCGATGACGACAACGAGGTAGGGGAGTGGCTTCAGCTCCGAGGGGGTAAAGCCGGTACCCGTGGCACCATGATGAGACTTTGTGGCTCTGGCAAGCAGCTCTTCCTCGCCACGTTGCAACATTATGTTGAACTGCTCAATGTTACGGACGCCGAATTCAGCTAGCCTGCGGTAGCGCTTGTCCATCTCGCGTACAGCCCAGCCGAGCGCATTAGCAGCCCGGTCGGCGTCGAGCACTACCGGTGTCAAGAGGTGAGGCAGGTCTTCGTAAAGACCAAATTCGAGACGCTTGGGATCCACGAGTATGAGCTTTACTTCGTCTGGAGACGCTTTGTAAAGAAGGCTCAGCAGCATCGAGTTCAGTGCCACGCTTTTACCTGAACCTGTTGTCCCGGCGATTAGTAAGTGTGGCGCACGAGCTAGGTCCGCGACAACGTTGTCTCCGTGGATCTCCTTACCGATTGCCAAGCTTAGCTTTGAATGGGACTTTTGAAATTGTTTAGACTCAAAGATCTCGCGAAGACGAATGACCTTTCGGGTGCTATTCGGGGCTTCGATGCCAACTGTAGACTTGCCCGGTAGTCGCGCTATGCGAACGCTTTCCGCTCGCAGGGCTAGACTGAGATCTTCGCTGAGGTTGACGATCTGACTGTACTTCACGCCAGCTGATGGTTGAAACTCATAGGTGGTGACCACCGGACCGGGATGGATTGCCACAACTTCGCCGGCCACCTTAAACTCGGCACCCTTATTAGAGATCGCTTTTGCCTTTTCGACAAATTCCGATTCATTGATTTCTTCATGTGGAGACGGTAGATCAAGTAAATCAACGTCTGGCAAAGCGTAGGAACCACCTGGCCCCGCTGGTTGCTCGAAAGGTAGAGGGTCGGGTTCTGGTGGTGGTTCCAACTTCTTGCGTGGCTTGGTCGGGGATGTTTGCTCCATCGCTGGGGCGACCATTACCTCGGGAAATTCTGCATCAGATCGTGTGAGCGTGACCGGGACCTTCACTTTTAGTACCGGGCCACCCGTTTTTGGTGTCTCTGTAACTTTCTTGCCTGCGAGCACGCCTGTTTTCTTGACGTTCGCGCGCGCGGCGTGCTTGTCAATGACCGCCCGCCGTGCCTTAGCCTTACGGCGGCGTTCGCGAGTGTGAGCGAAGCTAGTACGCATACGGCGGAGGGTACTAATCAGTCCCTTCCATGACGCCATTATCATGACTTCAAGCGACAGGCTGGTTGCTGCGATGACCGCCAACAATGCTGTGGTAACGCAGACAAGGGGACCACCGACAGGGCCAAACGTCGACAACAATGCTGCTGCAGTAAGTGTTCCTACAATGCCGCCAGAAGGGAACCCAGAACCACCATAGCTGATTGTGCCGATGCTTATAGTAGCCAGCCCACACATTGAGGTGGTCAACGTGACGGTGCCCAGGATTTTAGTGAACGGTGACTCGATTCTGCGATGCCGGATACGATTCCATCCGACTAATGCAAGGACGAATGTGCACAACCAGGCACCAAGTCCCACCATCTGGAACGCGACCGCTGCTAACGTTGCCCCGACCGGCCCCGCCCAGTTTTGGACTGGGCTGCCAGCTGCGAAATCAAATGGATTGGGGTCCGTAGTTGTATACGAGAATAAAGCCGCTGCTACAAAAATGGCGGCTGCCATGCAGGCGAATCCAATAGCTTCGTCGCGGAAACGGGCCTGAGAAGCGGGGCGCTTGCGTTTGCGAGCCACTTAAAAAACCTTTGGCGTTATGACTCCTAGGCGAAGCTCGCACCTTGGTTCAGCGCCTCCCAGGGTTCTCTTAGGAACTCCCCAGCGCGAGCCACGCGAGCACCGATGACAACGCCCATAGATACCAAGCGAATCGATGCCACCACGTTTCCGAGGTGGCACGGTGCACAAGCCCAATGCAAATGTATCCAATCGCCCCAGCCGAGAGCGTAGCAAAGGCAAGGTTGGTGAACAAGATCTCTGTGCCGATGGTGGTTTCATGCAAATTAAGGCCGACAATCAAAGTTGCACCAAGAATGGCCGGAACAGAAAGCAAAAAAGAAAAAGTCACTGCCTGCCGGTGCGCGACGCCAAATAGCAAGGCGAGAGAAATAGTGAGACCGGAACGTGAAATGCCAGGGAGCATCGCTGCCCCCTGAATTGTCCCGATGGCAATGGCGAGTGCTGGGGTGATGGCGTATTTGCGGCGTGGCACGAAGCTGGTTGTCATCAAGACGACCCCAGATAGTGCCAAGCAAAGGGCGATGAGATCCAGGCGTTGAAAAACACCACGGATTAAGTTTTCGAAACCAAGGCCGATAGCCGCTGTCGGAATAGAAGCGAGAATGATGTAGGCAGTCCAGTGACGAGCAAGAAGCCCATCGACAATTTGGTTGTCCCACTGCCCCTTTAGGATTTTGACGAGCAAATGCCGATAGTAGAAAAGCACGGCACCGGTAGTTCCTAAGTGCACGCTAACTTCGAACAGCTCTCCAGGAAACTGCATTGCTGGCCAGATGAGCTGCGCGGCGGCCAGGTGGCCGCTGCTCGAAATCGGGAGAAACTCGGTTAATCCCTGGATGACTGCCAAGATGATCGAATAGGCAAGTGATAGTGAGGTGGCGGCATTGTTCACTGGATAAGCTCCGGCAACTCTTCAGCCAGACGGGCAAATTGAATTACGTTAAGAGACTCAGCCCTTGCACTTATGTCAATATCAACTGCGGCGACCGCCCTCTCGATTTCATCTCGTTGCCAGCCAGATTGACGCAGTGAATTTAACAATGTCTTCCGTCGGTGTGCGAAACTACCCTGTACAACGGTTTCCCAATGTTGTTGCCGGGCAGTACAGGATGGCGGTTCATGTGGTTGTAGGCGAACGAATGCTGACTTGATCTTAGGCTCAGGACGAAAAGCCCCTGGGCCCAAGCGCCGTATCATCTTGCCGTCGAAGAACCAGCCAATGAGCACAGACAAGAGCGCCCGTTCCGAGGAACCGGCCGTCGCCAATATTCGTTTTGCAATATCCATTGGGACCATATAGTAAGCGTCGGAAACGATTTTATGGTGCTTAACAGTCCAACGCAGGATTGGACTGGCGATGGCGTACGGCAGGTTGCCGACAAAACGCAGTTCGGGCCCGTTAGACTTTGGCGGATCGTACTCGAGAACGTCACTATGAATTACCGAGAGTTTGCCAGCGGAGTTGCGAGCGAGTGCCTCAAGTGTTTCACAGCAACGCTTGTCGACCTCTATCGTTGTTACTCTGACGTCGTGTTGCAACAAGGCACGGGTCATGCGCCCTTCCCCCCCGCCAATTTCGAGGAAGTGGTCACCGCTCTGGGGCTTCATCGAACGCACAAGGGCGACCGCGAGCTCGTCATTGGCGAGCCAGTTTTGGCTAAATCTTCGTAGAGGGGCAGGCACAATGGCGATTATAGTCGCGTTGACAGGAAGCTGGGAGCGTTGCTACTTTTGCTGTTCCTTCCCGGACTGGTGCTCCAGATTTGCCTCTGGCCTTTGAGCGCCCTATTCGGGCGCCCCAACTTCTTTGACCGTTTTATTTAAGAATGGCCGATCAGAGGGAATCTGCATCGTTCTCGAGAGACGAAATGCCGAAGGGGTACACCCCTGAATCGGTCGAGCCTCGTTGGACGAAAGTCTGGGAAGAGCGCGGTGTTGGAACACCGGACCCAGAATCACTAGCCGCGGTCTACTCAATGGTGATTCCACCACCAAATGTGACCGGCTCTCTCCATATTGGCCACACCTTGGATCACACAATCCAGGACATCATGGCGCGGTGGAAGAGGATGCAGGGCTACGATGTGCTGTGGTTGCCTGGGACTGACCATGCTGGTATCGCAACCCAGAATGTTGTTGAGAAACAACTTGCAAAGGAAGGCACGAGTCGTATCGAGGTTGGTCGCGAAGAATTCGAGCGTCGAGTTTGGAAATGGAAAGAGGAGTATGGTGGGCGGATTCTCCAGCAAATGCGGCGCGAGGGGCTTACGGTCGATTGGACCCGGGAGCGGTTCACTCTAGATGAGGGTCTGTCTAAGGCGGTCCGACGTGTTTTCGTTGACCTGTATGAGCAAGGGCTCGTCTACCGCGGAGAGTATTTGGTCAACTGGTGCCCCCGATGTGGTACAGCGATATCTGATCTGGAGGTCAAGCACCGCGAGACTCAGGGTTCCCTTTGGCGTCTCCGCTACCGATTGAAGAGTGAAGATGGGGAGGCTAGTGCGCAGCAATTTGTCGAGGTAGAGACAACCCGTCCGGAAACGATGCTTGGTGACACTGCTCTGGCGGTGAACCCGGATGACAAACGCTACATTGATTTGGTAGGCAAAACGGCGATCCTTCCGATCATTGGCCGCGAAATTCCGATCATTGCTGATGATTTCGTGGATCAAGAGTTTGGGTCAGGCATGGTCAAAGTTACGCCCTCGCACGATCCGAACGACTACGAACTTGGCCTCAGACACAATCTGGAGCGCGTCGATGTAATCGGCCGTGATGGCAGGATGACGGATGCAGCCGGCGATTTTGGGGGGCAGGATCGCTTCGAGGCGCGAAAGCATGTCATTCAGAGAATGGAGCAAGATGGTGATCTAGTCGAGCAGAAGGATCACGTCCACGCGGTTGGCCACTGTGACCGGTGCGATTCGATCATTGAACCGCTGGTATCGCTGCAGTGGTTTGTGAAGATGGAGCCACTCGCTCAACCTGCTCTGTCTGCGGTTGAAGATGGCCATATTAAATTTGTTCCCGAGCATACGGTGAAGGTGTATCGGGAATGGATGACCAACATCCGTGACTGGTGCATTTCCCGGCAATTGTGGTGGGGTCACCGGATTCCGGCTTGGTACTGTAATGATTGCAGCGAAGTCATCGTTGCGTTCGAAGATCCCGAGGCGTGCTCGTGTGGTGGTGAACTTTGCCAGGAAACCGACGTTCTCGACACCTGGTTCTCGTCGGCGTTGTTTCCTTTCTCGACGCTGGGGTGGCCCGACGAAACCGTAGACCTGAAACGCTACTATCCGGGAGCGTTACTGGTCACTGGTTACGACATTTTGTTTTTCTGGGTTGCCCGGATGATTTTTATGGGGCTGCGTTTTTGCGATAAGCCGCCGTTTCGCGAAGTCTTTTTCCACGGGTTGGTGCGGGACGAGCAAGGCAAAAAGATGAGTAAATCGAGGGGCAACGTCGTTGACCCGCTTGAGGTGATCGAGGAGTTTGGTGCTGATTCGCTACGCTTCACTCTAGCTTCGATGGCCTCGCCCGGTGGCGACATGGCCATGGCGCGGGACCGCTTGGCAGGTTACCGGACGTTCTGTAACAAACTATGGAACGCATCAAGGTTCGTGCTCATGAACTTGGGCAACGAGCGGGAGACTGAGCAAGCAGTGGCTGATGCGGCACACCCCGTGGCCTCGAATCTTGCTGACCGGTGGATCTTGTCACGATTTGCCCGGCTCCTTCCGAAACTCGAAGAGAATCTGGGCAAGTATCGCTTTGATGAAGCCAGCCTTGACCTCTACCATTTTGTTTGGCACGAGTTCTGTGACTGGTATATCGAGATGGCTAAGTTAGAACTGTGGGGCTCTGATCCTGAGGCCCTGCGCTCAACGAGAGCGACCCTCATGGCAGTTCTTGAAGGCTCGCTGAAAGTGCTTCATCCCATCATGCCGTTCATTACAGAAGAAATTTGGAGCCGCCTTCCCGGTGACCGGGAACTCTTGGTTCTGTCGGATTGGCCGCACACTCACCTGGTATGGCGGGACAAAATGGCAGATTCGCGTATCAACGATTTACAAGCTCTGGTAACCGAACTTCGTCGTGCGAGGCATGACTTCAACATCAGTCCGGGTCAAAAAGTCCCGGTTGATCTGATAAGTAACAACGCGGCACGTCGTGCTGAACTAAATGATGTATCAGATTATCTTGGTTTTCTCGCTAAAGCGGAGCCGGTGTCAGTTCGATCTGACGACGAGGAGATTGGCACGGGTGTACATGTGCCAGTCGGTGATGTCGAAGCTGTGTTACTGGTTGCTGACATTGTTGATCTTGCGGGCGAGCGCGACCGTCTGCGAAACAAGTTGGAGAGTGTCCAGGCTGATCTCGCTGGACTTGAACAGCGTCTCGCTAATGATGGGTTCGTCAACAATGCACCGGCTGAGGTCGTCGAAAAAGTGAGTGTTCGAAGAGATGAACTCGCGGCGGAAGCGGAACGCTTGAGCCAACATTTCGCTTTGATGGATGGGTGAGATGCCGTCCCTAGCCAACGTCGCTACCGCTTTGCCTGAATCTCGTTTCAGTTCAGACGTTCACTACTTCAGCACAGTCAGTTCTACTAACCACGCAGCCCGGGATCTCGGTCGGTCGGGGGAACCGGACGGGACGGTTGTCGTGGCCGACGAGCAAACAGAAGGTCGAGGGCGTCGGCACCGACGTTGGGTGTCGCCAGCCGGAGCTGGACTCTATGTTTCTCTATTGCTACGCCCGGAGTTCCCGGCAGCCGAAACGGGCAGTGCGGTGCAACTGGTAGCCGGAATTGCCGCGGCAGAAACTCTCAATGAGTTTTTACCTAACAAAATCGTTTTGCGCTGGCCTAACGACTGCTTTGTTTTGGACAGAAAGATTGCAGGTGTTTTGGTAGAGGCGGAAACTACTGGAAAAGGTTTTGATTTTCTGGTCTGTGGTATCGGCGTCAACGTCAACCAGGAGGCAGCCAACTTTCCGGCTGTGCTCCGTGGGCGTGCCACAAGTGTGAAGCTACAGCTTGGCCATCCGGTGTCTCGACTTGACGTCCTGGCGACTCTGCTTGACACGTTTGACAGTTGGGAGGGGACCTGGCGTGAATACGGCATGGACCCGATTCGGGAGCGCTGGTTGGAGTTGTCGCCCGAAAGTGTCTCTGGCAGCGTTAGTGTGCAGACGGAAACCGGCCTCATCGAAGGTGTTGCAAACGGCTTGACGGATGCTGGGCATTTGATAGTTGGGACTGATGATGGCACCCATGAAATTTCGGTCGGCGAAGTGATTAGGTTGAAGCCATTATGATTCGGTCATTTGCGGACTTCACTCCACGTATCGCCCCGACAGTGTTCCTTGCGGAAGACGTGGTGGTGATTGGTGACGTCGAGATCGGTCGAGATGCTAGCGTCTGGTATCGGTGTGTATTGCGCGGCGATGTTGGTCCAATTCGTATTGGCAGTGCGACGAACATCCAGGAGGGTACAATTCTTCATTGTGCCCCGGGCAGGGAACCGACCGTTTTGGAATCACAGGTGACCGTTGGACATGGCGCAGTGCTGCATGGTTGCCATATCGGTGTGCGATCGCTTGTCGGCATGAGTGCAACGGTTCTCGATGGCGCTGTTGTTGGAGAGGAGTGCATCATCGGAGCGAACGCGTTGGTGCCTCCGGGCATGGTGATTCCTCCGCGGACGATCTTTGTTGGGAGCCCAGCTCGCTTCTTGCGCCGGGTGAGTGATGAGGATGTCGTTTGGATACTTGGCCACGCTCGGCACTATGTCGATATTAAGGAAAAGTATTTAGAGGAAGGGGCGGGGCAGATGATCCCGCACGAAGCTACGTGGGATGACGCATGAGTGAATCGGAGCAAAAGTCTGGTGGGGGCAAGAATAAACTGCTGAAGGCGCCGCGTGGAACACGCGATGTTATCTCGCCAGAGGTTGAGCGTTGGCAAGATGTCGAGCGTTCGGCTCACGATACGTTCAGGCGCTACGGCTTCCGTGAAATGCGGACGCCAATCTTTGAAGACAGTGCGGTATTCGAAAAGGGCACGATTGAAACATTGCAGTCTGCCCAAAAAGAGATGTATCGCTTTGTGGATTTGGGTGGTCACGAATTAACGCTACGGCCAGAAGGCACGCCACCTGTCATCCGTGCCTACGTTGAGCACAACCTTGGGCATAGCAAAGACCTAGCGCGTTTTTACTACATAGGGCCGATGTTCCGATATGAACGTCCTCAAAAAGGACGTTATCGGCAGTTTCATCAAATTGGCGTTGAAGTGTTCGGTTCTGAATCAGCTGCCCTAGATGCTGAGGTCATTGACATGGCGATGAAGTGGCTTGGTGATCTCGGGGTTAGATCGTTGCAACTTTTTGTCAACAGCGTCGGCGACCATGACGACCGTCCCGCCTACATGGAAAAGCTTATCGAAGCTCAAAGAAGTCTATTGGGGGAAATGTCGGAAGATTCTCGTCGTCGCCACGAGGCGAACCCTCTACGGGTCTTCGACAGCAAGGACCCTCAGGACCAGTTATTGATCGAGAAGCTTCCGACCATCCTTGATCATCTAAGCCCACAGAATAGGGCTCACTTTGATGAAGTTTGTGCCTACCTGAGCGATTGGGGTATCGATTACACCGTTGAGCCACGTTTAGTTCGCGGACTCGATTACTACCGAAGGACCGTGTTCGAGGTGACTTCGTCAGTGCTGGGGGCGCAGGATTCTTTGCTCGGTGGTGGTCGTTATGATGGTTTAGTTGGGCAGATGGGTGGCGACGATATTCCCGGGGTTGGGTTCGCAGCCGGGTTGGAACGCATCGTGCTGGCGCTTCCCGAGGGTGCAGGGGCAGGTCCTATAGATTGCTACGTTGTTACTGTTAGCTCCGACCTGATACCGCAGGCTATGAAAGTAATGCGAGATTTACGTAGTCACGGTCTTTGCTGCACGGCTGATTTTCAGGGTCGGAGTATGAAGGCTCAGATGAAGGCTGCGAATCGCTCCAAAGCGCCGGTCACTGTGATTTTTGGTCCGGACGAGTTGTCGAAGGGTTTCTGCACCTTGAAGATGATGGAAAGTGGTGAGCAGCGAGAAGTATCGCTTGAGATAGTTGTCGAGGATCTGCAGCGAATTGTTCACATGGGCAATCTGGGTAACTAGGAACAAAAATGGATCGAACGCATACCTGTGGGGAACTTCGCGCCGAACACGCCGGCGAAAAGGTTTGTTTGCAGGGATGGGTATGGCACCGGCGCGATCTTGGTGGTTTGATCTTCGTCGACCTCCGAGATCGAAGCGGTTCTGTACAACTTGTTTTTAACCCCGAGGACGCTGCGGACGCGCATGCGATTGCTGAGGAATGGCGTGCTGAGTGGGTAGTCTTCGTCGAGGGTGAGGTCGCGGAGCGCCCCCCCGATACTGTCAATGAGGCGCTGCCGACTGGGATGGTAGAGGTGCGGGTCGCCCGTGCGGATACTGTCGCGATAGCTGAGACTCCGCCGTTCCTTATTGAGGAGGACTCTGGAGCTCTTGAGGATCTTCGGCTGAAGTACCGTTATCTTGACCTGCGGCGTTCCCCACTACAGCGCGTCCTCAGACTACGCCACAAGATGTCGATTGCGGTACGCAACTATCTTGATGAGAAAGGCTTCTACGAGATTGAAACACCGATCCTGACGCGCGCTACGCCGGAGGGAGCACGCGACTACCTAGTTCCGAGTCGAGTTAATCCCGGATCGTTTTACGCGTTGCCTCAAAGTCCACAGTTGTTCAAGCAGTTACTCATGATATCGGGGTTTGATCGTTACTTTCAGATGGCGCGCTGTTTCCGTGACGAGGACCTGCGCGCCAACCGGCAACCGGAGTTTACGCAGATTGATATCGAGATGAGCTTTGTCGAACCTGACGATGTTCTGCGGGTCACAGAAGGAATGATGCGGTGTCTTCTCGAGGTTGCGGGTTTGCCAGCTGACTCCGAATTCCCCCGTATGACTTTTCGTGCAGCCCTCGATCGCTTTGGCTCTGACGCTCCTGATACACGTTACGGACATGAGTTGCAGGACGTTACCGGCATTGTTCGAGACTGTGAATTTCGGGCCTTCAGTTCGGTTGCCGAAAGTGGCGGTGCGGTTAAAGCACTCTGCTGGCCTGGTGGCGGTACAGCTGGTCGTGGTCGACTGGACAAGCTAGTTGAACTTGCTAAGTCACAGGGGGCCCAGGGTTTGGTATGGATCCAGCATAACGAAGATGGCTTCAAGTCACCGGTCGCCAAATTTCTTGGGGATGAGATTCTCAGCGTGTTATGCGAGGTGACAGCTACGGGGCAAGGGGACGCTTTGTTGATGGTTGGTGATGACTGGGAGATCGCATGCCTCACGCTGGGCGCTATACGCAAGAAACTCGCCGGGTGGGAAGGTTGGGTCCCGGATGATGGTCGCTTCAACTTTTGTTGGATACTTGAGTTCCCGTTGCTGGAAAAGTCCGAAGAAGAGGGTCGCATGGTGGCACGACATCATCCGTTCACCTCACCTCACATTGACGATCTTGAAATGTTGGAATCGGACGCTGGTGCTGTTCGTTCGCTTTCATACGACCTGGTGCTCAATGGCATGGAGCTAGGTGGTGGCAGTATCCGCAACAGCCGGGATGATATCCAACGTCGGGTCTTCACGGCGTTGGGTATGGCTCCGGAGGAAGCGCAGTCGCAGTTTGGTTTCCTGTTAGATGCTCTCAAGTATGGTGCACCACCGCACGGCGGCATCGCGATGGGATATGACCGCATAGTCATGCTGCTTTCGGGCGAGAAAAGCCTGCGTAGCGTCACCGCGTTTCCGAAGACGGCGTCCGCGACGGATTTAATGACCGCAGCTCCCGCGGCAGTGGATGAAGAACAGCTTGATGCCCTGCACATCGCATTGGATTTGCCGGATGGTTCGCGAGATTAAAGGGATTTATCTCTGTACAGGCACCCGGGGCATACCACTATCCAGGGCTGAAGCTGATGGAGGAGGTTCCACCGTGGTGGAGGGTGGACACGATAATCAATTGAACTCAGCTTCTCTTGCGACCTGCATTAGTCTGATGCGAGCTGTCTGCTAGAATTTCAAGTCTCGACCCTTCTCCGTCTAAAGTAATTTGGTCGAATCTCGGACGACTTGCCTCAGTTTACGTGTTAGTAAGGTAAAGGTCGGCTATGGCCTTGGGTGGGACAAGCTCCTAGATGGTGACTACTGGACATCCTCTGCCCTGTCCCGTTAGCATTTACTTGGATGGGCCGACGGCCTTAGGAATCATGGAGACCGCGTGGACTTCTCAACGAGGCAGCGCGGTTGTTTGTATGTATGAGAAAAATCGCCCTTGCTGAAGGGGAGCTTCAGGACCTCTTTGGCGTACATGATGAAAACCTTCGACACCTTGAATCGCATTTAGATATCTCCGTATCAGCACGTGACCGTGAGGTATTTCTTGAAGGTGATGACGAACGTGTCGACATTGCGGCCAAGGTTTTAACGGAACTAGGTGGGCTCATCGCCAAGGGCTATGAACTGAAAGACAAGGATGTCCAGACGGCGCTGAGGATTGCCAGAGATGCCCCCCAAGTTTCGCTAGAGCGTTTTTTTGGCGATGGCGGCATTCAAACCGCACGGGATCGGCTGGTGCGTCCACAGGGAACTAACCAGAAACTTTACATAGAGGCTATTCGCAGCCACGACATCGTTTTTGGCATTGGTCCAGCCGGAACCGGTAAAACCTATTTAGCTATGGCTATGGCAATGGAAGCGCTCAACCGTCGCAACGTACGACGCGTTGTCCTGGCTCGGCCAGCTATCGAAGCTGGGGAGAAACTCGGTTTTCTGCCAGGCGATATGTACGAAAAGGTCAACCCCTATTTGCGCCCGTTACATGACGCGCTCTACGACTTAATAGACGTTGGGCGTGCTAACCGCCTGATTGAAGGTGGGCACATAGAGATTGCTCCCCTGGCCTTTATGCGTGGTCGTACGTTGACCGACGCGTTCGTCATTCTTGACGAAGCCCAAAACACAACCACTGAGCAAATGAAGATGTTCTTAACCCGTATCGGCATGGAATCCCGTGCTGTGATCACCGGCGATGTGACCCAAATCGATTTGCCTGCAGGCCGTCCTTCCGGGTTAATCGAGGCGAACCGGTTGATGAAGAAGATCCGTGGCATTGGCTTTGTCAAATTCGACCACCGCGACGTTGTTCGGCACCCTTTGGTGCAAGACATCATTACTGCCTATGCTGCTGATCACGAGGCTCAACGCCTCGCCAAGGAAGCTTCTGACATTCTCAAAGGTTCCGAGGACGCAATTAATACAGCTGCTTCTGACAAGCGGAGTGATGGTCGTGAGGGCGTCACAAGGCAGCCTGCCGATAGCTTTGGCAAACTTGAATCCGAAAAATGATGGCTAACCCGCGAAAACCGTCAGGAAGTCTTAGTGTGCGAAAATCCCGCGATTCTGTTCGTGAGTTGCGTCGCTATGATGCGTTTTGGACGGTGTTGGCGGTTGTCGCGATTGTTGTAATAACTGTGCCGCAGATTCGGTTTTCCGATCCTGATTACAAGCCGGGGGACATTGCCGAGGCTGAGGTAGCAGTGCCCATCGACCTCACAGTCCCCGACCCAGTGTCCACAGAACGACGCCTCACTGAGGCTGACCAAAGTGTTTTAAACGTTTACGACTACAGGCCTCGAGCGCATGAGTACGGCAAGAGAATTGTTCAGAGGTTGTTTGCCTGGGGCCGGTCAAACATCGTCAACGCAGGAATCGTTTGGGACGATCTTCCTGAAGAAGCCCGTTTTGACCTAGAGCAGAAGGCAATGGCTGTGGCGGGGTACCCACTTCCCGAGGATCTCGTTGGTGCGTTGTCCACAGAGGACGCCGGCTTCTCCATGGTTACTGAACTAGCCGTCGCAGGCACGCTGATTTCGTTCAGTGAGGAAAACCTGATTGGTACGATCGAGCAAACGAGACTTGGTTCTCCGGCCGCAATCAACGTGCGTGATACGGAGACCCAAAAGGAACGGCGTTTGTCGGACACCGGCTCTGTCCTGGAAATGGAGAGTGCTAGGGCGGAGCTTCAGCTGGCTCTAACGGAGAGGCTTGTTCTGACAGAGAAGACTGAAGAGACTCTCAAGGAACTTGCTTCTGGCCTGTTGGCCGCAAACTTGAATTACAGTAGCAACGCGACACAACAGCGTCGGCGTGAGGCAACTGACGGAGTAGAGCCAGTTTTCTACGAAGTTAAACGTGGGCGTGTGTTGTTGCGGCAGGGTGACGAAGTTACGGCGCAGAAAATCTTGGAGCTTCAGGCACTGCAGCAGCAATACCGCACCGATTGGTCACTGTTATCGCTGGTCGGCATGGTCCTTTTAATAGCGTTAGCTGTTTTTTCGCTGTGGCGCTATGTAGTTCATTTCCAAAAGCTTGTTCGCTATCAGAGAGTAAGGCACCTCTATCCGATGGTTTTGATGGTTCTTGTCGGCATGGTGACATTAACAAGAGGGTCTTTGTTCCTTGGGGAGGCGATAGCACAGGCTGCTCCGCTAGAGCCATTTACGTCGGTTCTAAGTTATGGATACGCTGTGCCATTCGCATCGGGTGGTGTCCTCCTGATGCTGCTCGTTAATGTCCAGATAGCATGGGCTTTCTCTGCCGTATTCGGCGTTGTCATCGCGGGAATGACCCAAGATTTGGGGATGACGGTGTTCGCTTTGCTGAGTTCCTTTGCGGCACTTTACGGCATGAGCCAATACAAGCAACGTACAGCGTTGACTCGTGCTGGCATGATAGTCGGTGGAGTTAACGCTGTTGCTGCTTTAGGTCTGGGGTTGCTGACGCAGCCTAACCAACAGCTGACAATATTTGCGTTTCAGGCGTTGTGTGCGGTAGTTGGTGGCATTTTGGTGTCGGTTGTTGTGACCATCGCGATACCACCGATGGAACATCTCTTTCAGTCGTTAACGGACATTAAGTTACTTGAGCTTTCAAATATGAACCTGCCGGTGCTGAAGGATCTTGCAGTCTTAGCGCCCGGTACTTACCACCATAGTGTCGTAGTCGGCACGCTAGCGGAAAAAGCGGCTGAGGCGATCGGGGTAAACGCATTGTTTGCTCGTGTTTCCGCTTACTATCACGACATTGGCAAATTGCAGCAGCCACAATATTTCGTTGAAAACCAGAAAGATGGTCATAATCCACATGATGACCTCTCCCCCAGTGTGAGTGCGTTGATTTTGGTGAGTCACGTTAAGGATGGAATTGCTTACGCTCAAGAGCAGGGCTTGCCGCAACCGCTTGTCGATGCCATCCCGCAGCATCATGGGACGCGACTAATTCGCTTCTTCCATGAGAAAGCCAAGCAACTGGCAATCGAGGATGGACGAGAGGTTGACGAAAGTGAGTTTCGTTACCCCGGACCTAAGCCGCGCAGCAAAGAAACAGCAGTTCTGATGCTTGCGGACAGCGTGGAGGCGATTTCGCGGACTTTAAGTGATACTAGCCCGGCGAACCTGCGGCTAATGATCAAGCGTGCTATTAAGGACGTAGTGGACGATGATCAGCTCGACGAGTGCGCCCTGACGATCGGGGATCTTTCAAAGATTTCTGAAGCGTTCTTGAGTGTTTTGTCTGGGATGCACCACCAGAGGATCGAGTACCCCGAGTCGACCGAGAAGTCGGGCGCCGACGTAGAGGCAAACCTGCCGGATGAGGATAGCAGTTCGAAGTTTTCAGATCAGACCTATCATTGAAGCAGCCCGGCTGCGTTGTCTCGTGCATTGCGTGCTTCAGGAAGTTGGTTTGGGCGCCGATTGCGTTTCCTTCGTGTTCGTTGACGATCAGACCATGAGTGATTATCACGGGCGTTACGCCGATGTGCCGGAACCTACGGATGTATTGTCGTTTCCAGTGCAGGAGCGTGGTCCCGACGGGGAGCTGAATCTTGGCGACGTAGTGATTTGTACTGACCAGGCGGCCCGTCAAGCTCGACGAGCGACCCACACTTACAGCTTCGAACTTGAGGTCTTGGCCCTGCACGGTCTGTTGCATTTATTAGGCTACGATCACGAGCGTGATAGCGGACAAATGCATTCCCTCGAGTTACGACTACGGCCCCAAATTAGTCGCCGTGGAGCCAAGCTGTGAATACTAGTCATCCGCTAACCATCATCCTTCCTGCTGTGGCTTTGTTGCTCACTGCCGTTCTCAAAGTCGCGTCACGCGCTGTTGGGCGTCGTGAGTTGCATCGCTGGGCACGGCGGACTCTTGGGGATGACGCCGACGAAGGAAGTTCCTGGGAACATATCAATGAGACCTTCACTTCCGTACGGCTCGCTCGCCAGCTTTCACTTGTCTTTGTGGTCGTAGTGATTTCTAACCTTGGGCCCGGATGGATTGGCGCCCCGGCAGGTGGCCATTTGGCCTGGTCGATGGCGCTCGCATTAGGCAGTTACCTGTTAATCGACAAGTTGCTTCCTTTTACTATCGTTACCATGGTTGGGCCAATTCGTGTGCTCAAGGTTGGGCGACCAGTGATTGCAGTGCTACACATTTTGTTCGGCTCCCCAGCGCGAATGTTGAGCAACCTCCAGCACGGTAGCCGGGTACGAGAAGACCCTAAGGAGGATGTTCCAGAGGAAGGTGACCTCGACGCTTTTATTGATATGGCTGAGGAATCCGGTTTAGTTTCCGAGCACGATGAGGCCCTATTTCGCGGCGTCGCTGAGTTTAGCGAGGTTCTCGTCGATCACGTCATGACACCGCGTGTAGACATTGTGTCAATAGCTGAATCGGCGACGTTGGGTGAGCTAAGCAGTTTGGTTGCCGAGCACAAGCACTCCCGTATCCCCGTCCTGCGTGACAACATCGATCAAGTCGTTGGCATAGTTAACATTCGCGAACTGGTGGCGGGACTCGAGCGAGACGGCGCTGAGGCATTGGTGCGGAGCATCGTGCGTCCTGCCATGTTTGTCCCCGAAAGGAAGCGCGTCAGCGTCTTGATGCGTGAGTTCCAACAGCGTCATGAGCACCTCGCCATCGTCGTCGATGAACACGGGGGTACCGCCGGATTGGTAACGATAGAAGACTTGCTTGAGGAAATCGTCGGTGAAATTCAGGATGAAGTTGAGGATGCAGAACAGACCTTGGTTAAACTTCCCGACGAGACTGTCATAGCAGCGGGCAAGACAGAAATTGAAGCCGTCGAAAAAATATTCAACGTTAGCATCGACGCTAACGAGTTCGAGACCGTTGGTGGCATGGCTTTTTTGCATTTTGGCTACGTACCCAAGCCAGGGGAATCGTTCGAGCATTCGTCGCTGGATGTGGAGGTCCTCGAAGCCGACGACCGGCACGTGCACCGGGTGCGGATCACTGTGGCGCAGTCGGTTACCGAATGAGCGGGACGAAGGGATACCGAAGTGGCACGGTTGCCCTAATCGGAAGGCCAAACGCCGGAAAGTCGACATTGTTGAATCGTCTTGTTGGCGTCAAGGTAGCGATTACGTCAAACAAGCCGCAAACAACCAGGCACCGCATTCTCGGCGTGTTGACTCGTCCTGGGGGCCAGTTTGTGTTTGTAGACACTCCTGGTGTTCATCGGCCTCACTATCGTATGAACAGGCGAATGATGCACACGACGCGCTCGGTGCTACGGGATGTTGATCTCATTGCCTTGCTAATCGACGTTACCGAGAAATTTGGGGCTGGCCTACAGTACGCTATCGATCTTGTTGGAAAGGCCGAAGTGCCCACTTTTCTACTGCTCAATAAGATTGATTGCATTGCCAAGCCTAAGCTGCTTCCTGTGATTGCATCCTTTAGTGAAAAGGGCTCCTGGGCCGAGGTGATTCCTATCTCGGCGCGGGAAGGTGATAATTGTGAATGCTTTCTTGATGCCGCCCTTAACTGCCTTCCGAAAGCTGGGCCGCTTTTCCCCGACGACTCTCTGACCGACAGGTCTGAGCGTTTCTTGGCGGCCGAGTTGGTGCGAGAGCAGGTTCTGCGTCGAACGCGAGATGAGTTGCCGTACACGACAGCAGTCATCGTCGACGAATGGCAGGAGCCTGAGAAAGACGAAGGCACTGTACGAATTTTTGCGACCATCATGGTTGATGGGGAGTCACAAAAACCGATTCTCATCGGGCGGGGAGGCAAGATGCTTAAAGCCGTGGGTACTGTGGCGCGAGCGCAAATTGAAGGCATGCTGGGCCGCAAGGTCTTTTTAGACCTGCACGTGAAAGCCCGGCCAGGGTGGCGTGAAGACCCGCCCGTGCTGGATCAATTGGGGATCGAGGACTGATGGCACGACAGCAAATAGCGGTGTTGGTGGATCCCTTGCGCAGGTTGCTACGCCGGGGGGCCACTGGAAATACGGCCAACATGTTGCGCAAGTTGCACGCTGCGGACGTAGCTCGACTCATCGATTTTCTGGGCGATGATCAGAAAGACACCGTTTTTGCACTTATGTTGGACGAGGCGCCGGAGCGAGCGGCCGATTTGATCTGTGAACTTGACGTGCCGGTGGCAGTCATGTTCCTCGCTGGTCTGCCAGACGACCAGGTGGCCAGTGTTATTGCCGAACTTGATCCGGATGACGCTGCCGAGATTATTCCGGCAATGCCCGAGGAGCAGGCCGAGCGTGTCCTTCACTTGATGAAGGACAGTGCTTCGGAACCTGTGGAAGGGCTACTTTCGTATGAAGAAGAGACTGCCGGCCGAATCATGAGCCCAGAGGTCTTTGCCCTTGAGGAGCACGTTTCAACTGCGAACGCGATTGCTGCCTTGCAAACATCACGGTCCGAAGATCTTGAAATGATTTTCTATTTGTACATCGTGGACGATCGAGGGCATCTCGTCGGCGTCTGTTCGCTGCGCGAGTTGCTCCTTGCTGACCCGGCAGTAAAACTCGGTGAGATCATGAATACCCGATTGACATCGGTAAATACTGGAACCGACCAGGAGGAAGTCGCCCGCCTGGTGGCTCGATATGATCTATTGGCTCTGCCGGTTGTGGATGACGAAAACAAACTGGTCGGCATAATCACTGTGGACGACGTCATCGACATCATCCGTGAAGAAGAAACCGAAGACATGTTGCTGATGGCTGGTGTTGGTGAAGGTGACGAGGAAGAGGTTTTGCGTGCGCCCATCTGGAGAAATGCGCTTCAGCGATTTCCCTGGCTACTGGCGGCATTTGTTGGTGGCATTATCGCTTGGCAGATCTACGAGGGTTTTGCAGTCAAACTGAATACGAACAGTGGTGATGACGGAGTATCCTTGATCATTATTCTGGCGGGCTTCATCCCGATCATCGCCGGGATGGGTGGCAACTCAGGAACGCAGTCCGCGACCATAGTCGTTAGGGGCTTGGCTACCGGGCGAATTCACGGAGGGCACGACTTCCGTGTGGTGGCACGGGAACTCGGGGTCGCAACTATTATGGGTGTCACGTTCGGGGGCTTGCTTGCCGTCGTTGCGAGGATGGGTTCTGATGAGATCCCGCCGCTGATGTCGGCCGTTCTTGGTTTGGCAATCGCTGCTAGCATGACGATGGCCGCTGTGGTCGGTGCCACCGTGCCGATGCTCATCCGGTGGATCGGCTTTGATCCAGCGATCGCTACCGGTCCGGTCGTTACCACTGCCATCGATGTCGTGGGCGTTGCCACCTATTTTCTCATTGCCACGATGTTGTTGGCGGGCTGAGAGATCAGGTGCCGCTGCGTCAAACTCCCGCCTATGCTTTACGTCGCTATCCGCTCGGCGAAGCTGACCTGATCATCGTTTTCTATACCTATAATTTCGGATGTGTGCGGTCGGTGGCTCGCGGTGCACGGCGAGTTCGGAGCAGGTTCGGGAGCGCCTTCCAACCGTTCACCCAAAGCGATCTAGTGTTTTTCGAAAAAGAAGGGCAGGATCTCGCCCGCGTGGCTTCCTGCGAAGTTTCTCGTTCTTTCTATGAATCATTGCTGACCCCGGAATCAGCCGCGCTGGCAGCCTACTTCGCCGAACTTATGACCGAGTTTACGGTCGAGCGCGATCCCAACCCAGCATTGTTCCGCCTCATCAGTGCCGTTTTCGAGGCTGTTGAGGGCGGCATTCCGTTGCCCGTTGCGGCTCGTTATTTCGAGATCTGGATGCTGCAGTTGTCGGGCTTTCTGCCGCTACTGACAAGTTGCGCTAACTGTGGCAAGCAACTGGAAGCGGCGCGGTGGGCGGTGACGCACCCGCCGGAGTTCGTCTGCCGCGAGTGCCACAGGAAGTTCGCCGGCAGTAGGCTTCTGTCGCCTGCGGGTACCGCCCTGCTAAAGGAAATTCTCAAGAAAAAGCCACAGGAGGTTGCGGAAGGTGCCGGTCATGATGCGCAGGCGGTCCATCGACTTGCTGCCGTTAACCGGTTATTGATTCGCGGCCACATCGGCAAAGAGTTGCGTACGGTAAGGTACCTTGATCGCCTGCGGCGAGGCACACGCAAGCTGCGCTTTCACGCTGCTGCCCCAACATTAGACGGTCCGCCTTCAGGGCGATCCATTGCACATTGACTATGAGCAACATCCACATTCTGGACTCGCTCGTTATCGATCGCATCGCCGCTGGCGAAGTCGTTGAACGGCCAGCATCGGTAATCAAGGAACTAATTGAGAACTCGTTTGACGCTGGGGCGGGGCGCATTTCAGTCCAACTAGAAGACGCCGGGACTGCGCTCATAGAAGTGGTAGATGACGGGCATGGTATTGATCCCGTGGAGGTGGAGCTCGCCTTTGCCCAGCATGCAACTAGCAAGGTAGCAACACTTAACGATCTAGACGCGATTACTACACTGGGGTTTCGTGGTGAGGCACTGGCGAGTATCGCTTCAGTGTCGCGCATTGAACTCACGACTGGGACCGGCGATGGTCCCGGTGTTCGTGTCAAAGTGGAGGGGGGGGAAATTCTCCACGTTGAGCGGGTCGCTTGGCCACATGGGACCACAGTGCGAGTCGCAGATCTTTTTTTTAACACACCAGCGCGTCGTAAGAACCTAAAAAAACCCGCGACGGAACTGCGCCACGCCAGCCAGGTAGTTGCCGACTACGCACTCTGCCGGCCCGACATCTATGTCAGCCTTGCCCATGGGAAACGCTCGCTAATGGCGGCGCCACCGGCTGCCACTTTGGTCGATCGCGTAAACGACATTTTGGGTGATCAGGTTGCATCGAATTGGTTGCCGGTGGAGGGGCAGTTGGGACCATTGTCGATTCGAGGCGGTACCACTAATCCAGATCACCAGCGGCCGAATCGCAATGAGATTCGTTGGGTTGTGAACGGGAGACCAATTTCTGACTATCGACTAGTTCACGCACTTGTAAGCGCCTACGAATCGTTGCTTGATCGTCAGAGGTTCCCGGTCTCTGTGATTTTCATTGAACTTCCAGTGGGTGATGTGGACATCAACGTGCATCCGCGCAAGGCTGAGGTTCGTTTTGCTAACCCAAGCGCTGTCTATAGAGCGGTTCGCAACTCAGTGCGGGAGTCTTTGGCACGCCAACTCCCCCCGGTAAACATTCTACGGAGCGATGGCCGACCTCGGGACGGGAACGTCTCAGGGTATGTCGTGGAGACGGAAAGCGCTCCAGGTAGCTATAGCAGGGTACAGTATCGAGCCGCTGGTGAGGCAGGTAGTCAATCGCTACCGGTTAATGATTGGATCGTGTCGGAGGGTACGCCAACGACGATTCGCAATCAGTCCGCTTCGCCTCCGGGCAAAGGGATTAGTGGAACTGCTGGATCCATACGGCCACTAGCCCAGTACGACAATACCTACATCGTTGCGGCGGACCGCAAAGGTATTTTGGTCATCGACCAGCATGTTGCCCACGAGCGAGTTCTCTACGAACAGGTGCTGAGGCAGGTTGAGGCCCGCACCGTAGAGGCACAGCATCTTTTGGTGCCAGAAACTATCGAACTTACGGCTGGCGAGGCAGCGATTATTGAGGAACATTCGGACCTGCTGCAATCTCTAGGTTTTGTAATTGAGCCTTTCGGTGGCAAAACTTGGGCGTTAAGGACGGTACCTGCCATTCTCGGGAGCCGGGATCTTAGCGAGACGGTGCGTTCGTTAATCACATCGTTGGAGCAGGGGGCTGGCCCCGAGGCACTCAAAGACGCGCGTCAAGACATGGCAGCCTCGATTGCCTGCCATGCGGCGGTTCGTGCAAATCACCCTCTAACGCGTGAAGAAATGGTACACCTGATCGCTGACCTAGAGCGTTGCGAGTCCCCGACACGTTGCCCACATGGACGACCCATCCTGGTCCGTGTCGATCACGACGAGTTGGAGCGCAGACTGAAGCGACACTAGGAGGTTGCTGGGCGGCTCCCAGGTTTCTGGATCGGCGCGCGAGCTGCGCACTGCGGGCAGGCGCTGACTTCGAATGTTGGAATGTCCAGCGCGACCAAAGATATTAGCGGCAGTCCACCGATATCATCCAAACCACTGCGGTTTGCGATACAAGCTACCCCAACGGGTTTACCACCGCAGAACCGAATAGCCTCGACTGTTTCAAGGGTGCTACGCCCAGTTGTCACAACATCTTCGACGACCAAGACGCTGAGACCGGGGCCAAGCAGAAAGCCGCGGCGTAGGAGCGTCATCTTTCCGTCGACGCGTTCAGTGAAACAAGAGCGCGTGCCAAGCGCACGTCCTACCTCGTGGCCAACAATGATGCCACCCAGAGCAGGGGAAACTACCGCGCTGATCTGGCCGGCTACCGCCTTGCGCCATCGTTTGGCTAGTTCACGACCTATTTTTTCGGCCAGTGCAGGGTGCTGCAATGCCACCGCGCACTGCAGATACTGTGGCGAGTGCAAGCCAGACGATAGTTGGAAATGGCCCTCCATGAGGGCACCCGAATCGGCGAGCAGTCCAATGATTTCTTCGTATTTCATTCTGTTGCCTTCCAAACCACCTTGCCCGCTACGATCGTGAACACTGGCCAGCCCTTGAGCTCCCAGCCGTCAAATGGCGTGTTATAGCTTTTACTGGAGAATGCTGAAACGTCGACAGTGGCCATGCGATCCAAATCCAATACAGTGACGTTGGCCACCGCGCCCTCGCTCAGGGTCCTGGCACCGAGCCGGAGAATTCTAGCTGGATTAGTGGAGAATAACTCCACAAGTCGTTGCAGCGTGACATGGCCTCGGTGTAGTAGCCGATCGCAGGCCAGCGGCACAGCGGTCTCCAACCCGACGATGCCGAATGGTGCAAGGTCGAACTCAAGTGCTTTCTCGTCGGCATGATGGGGTGCGTGATCAGTGACAATGGCATCAATAGTTCCATCGACCAGAGCCTCAATAATAGCGTTTACGTCAGCTTCGCTCCGCAACGGCGGGTTCATCTTGGTGTTGGTATCAAAGGTGCGCACTTGTTCATCGGTAAGGATGAAGTGGTGGGGTGTGACTTCGCAGGTGACGTTGACGCCCCGGGCTTTGGCGTCGCGGATCATGCGGAGTGCCCCAGCGCTCGAAATGTGCGCGCAGTGGAGAGAACCACCGGTAAGTTCAGCGAGAACCAAGTCACGGGCAACGATTATATCCTCCGCTGCGGCCGGGTGGCCTTTGAATCCGAGAGCGGTTGAAACCGAGCCTTCGTTCATAGGCGCCTTCTGGTTCTGGGTGAGGCTCAGGTCCTCGCAGTGCTCAATGACCGGAATGTCGAACATCCGAGTGTACTCGAGAGCCCGTCGCATGAGTTCGGCTGTGGCTACCGCGACTCCATCGTCCGAGACCGCAACGCATCCCCCTTCGACGAGCTGCCCGATCTCGGCAAGTGCTTCCCCTTCTTGGCCGACGCTGACGCACCCGATTGGATAAACGGGGACAGATCCAACTTCGTTGGCGCGCTCGATGATGAACTCGGTAACGGCGCGGTGATCATTTACTGGCGAGGTATTGGGCATACACGCGACTCCAGTAAACCCCCCGGCTGCAGCCGCCGCAGTGCCTGTTTGGATGGTCTCTTTGTACTCCTGTCCAGGTTCGCGAAGGTGGACGTGCATGTCGATAAAACCGGGAGCAACGATACATCCGGAGACGTCCAACACATTAGCTCCGTTTATGTCCAGGCCAGAGTCGACACTCTCGATTAAACCGCCGTCGATTATCACATCAGCGGTTTTGTCAATTCCCTGCGCCGGGTCAATCACCCGGCCGCCTTTAAGCAGCAGTTTTGGCATTTTTTGCTGATCCACTTCCGGCTAGCAGGTATAAGACGGCCATACGCACTGCCAGACCGTTGCTGACCTGGTCAAGAATCACTGACTGTGGGCCGTCGGCGACCTCAGAAGCAATCTCCACGCCACGGTTAATTGGTCCCGGATGCATCACGATGGCGTCGTTTTTGGCCAGCGCCAGTCTGTCACGACCCAGTCCAAAGAGGTTGAAGTACTCACGAAGGCTGGGAAACGATAATTTGCCGCCGCGCTCGAGCTGAATGCGTAATGCGATAATAACGTCGGCGCCTTCAAGGGCCGGTTCTAGGCGATCGAAGGCTTCGACGCCGAGCGCCTCGATGTTGCAGGGCATAAAGGTCGGAGGGGCAGCGACCACGACATTGGCGCCAAGCTTGAGGAGGCAGTGAATATTGGAACGGGCGACCCGGCTGTGAGCAATGTCTCCGAAGATCACCACCCTGAGATTTTCGATGCTGCCTTTATGGTCACGGATTGTAAGGGCGTCAAGAAGAGCTTGAGTTGGATGCTCATGGGCGCCATCCCCAGCGTTAATAACACCGGCGCTACAAGTTTCAGCCAGCACATGTGCAGCACCCGGAAAAGCGTGCCGGACTACTAGAAGATCAGGGTACATGGCCTCAATGTTGCGAGCAGTGTCGATGAAAGTTTCACCCTTGACCAGAGAGGAAGTCGAAGCCGAAATACTCTGAATGTCTGCGGATAGTCGCTTCGCAGCGATCTCGAACGACATTCGTGTGCGCGTTGACGGTTCGAAAAAGAGGTTGATTATCGATTTGCCTCGAAGCGTCGGAACCTTCTTGATCGGGCGCTCAGAAATCTCTTTAAAGTGATGGGCGGTGTCGAGAATTAAATTAATCTCACTGACATCCAGATGCTCGATTGAAAGTAGATCCTTGCTTTTAAGAGCAGCAGCCTGTTGATGTGCGGGCAAGCTGAGGTCTGCCGCTTCACCGGGCATATTAGTTTCCACTTCCTTCGTTTCAGGCATCACTTCCCTCGCCTTCGTATTGGCTTACGAAGTCGTCAACTCCCATCATCAAAACGCTGTCCTGGCCATCGACCTCTTGGCACTGCACCTTAATGACCTCACTGAGCGATGTTGGCACGTTCTTGCCTACGAAGTCGGCGCGGATCGGAAACTCACGATGACCTCGATCGATGAGTACCGCCAACTCAATAGCCCGTGGCCTGCCATACTCAATGACAGCGTCTAATGCGCCCCTAATGGTTCGGCCCGTGAACAGTACGTCGTCAACGAGGACGACAACCTTGGTCTCAATTTCGAAGTCCAACTCAGTTGCTTGTATCAGAGGGTTGGGTGCAATCCGCGACAGGTCATCTCGGTACAGGGTGATGTCCACGCTGCCGGTAGGTATCTCTATGCCTTCAAACTCCTTGATCTTGTTTTGCAACGCCTTGGCCAGTGGCACACCACGTGTTCGGATCCCAACCAGAGCTAAGTTGTTGGTTCCGTGGTGGCGCTCGACAATTTCGTGCGCAATTCGGGACAAGGCACGGTCCATCTCCCGTGTATCCATGATGATTGTCTTTTCAGGCATGGGCGAAGTTCTGGGAACCTGTCCCGGCCAGAAGTTTTTTGGAGAATCGCCAGTCGTACCGCAGACAAGTCCCACGCCTTAAAGGCAAAGAAAGAGAGGGCAAATAATCCAAAAAAATCCCGACCGGCTCGTGTCGAGTCGTTCGGGCTTGCCTGTACCACATGGTATTCATCATCTCTTCCCTTTCTGGCCTCACCGGGCCAGCCTTTAAAGGGTTTACGTTGCCTCGTTAGGTTAGCTAGGCTCTTGTAGCGTGTCAAATTTGCCGCCTAGAGGTCCTCATGCTACTTTCGCTGGTAGCCCGCCTTCGCGGGAGCACACCGCTACTTTCGGGAGCCCATGTACGATAGGCGCCTGGCCATAGAATCTGTAGCCCATGTAGGCCCAGGGCAGTTCATTCTTGGTTTTGAGTGTCCCGAAATTGCATCGCAATGTCGTCCTGGCCACTTTGTAATGATTTCTGTGGCAGAGTCCATCGATCCAATACTGCGTCGGCCGATGGCGATTTACAGGGTGCTGCGTGATGCTTCGAACACTCCCTACGGCTTTACCTTGCTGATCGAGGTCGTTGGTTGTGGGACTGCTCTACTAGAACAGAAAAGTGTTGGTGATCACCTGGAAGTTCTAGGTCCGTTGGGAGTTCCATTCTCTTTGCCAACCACGGACAGGGTCAGTGGTGAGCATCTTTTGGTCATGGGTGGCGTTGGTTCGGCGCCGTTCCCACTGGTTGCCGAGGAACTGTTGAAATCTGGCCATCGTGTCCGTGCTTTCATTGGCGCCCGAACTGCCGAAGCATTGCTGTGCGTAGATGATTTCCGAGAACTCGGGGTTCCGGTAGAGGTTGCCACTGACGACGGCAGCGAAGGCTTTCATGGTTATGTAGTCCATCCATTGCAGGGGTACCTGGAATCTGAAGACCCTGCCAATGCTGTCCTCTATGCTTGCGGCCCAACGCCGATGATGCGAGCGGTGCACGAAATCGCAATGATAAGAAACCTGCCGTTGCAGGTCAGTTTTGAGGCCCCCATGGCGTGTGGCATCGGTGTCTGCTTGTCGTGTGTAGTGCGTGTAGACGCCGGTGATAATGGTGGCTGGCGCTATGTGCGCTGCTGCCGCGAGGGCCCAGTGTTTGATAGTCGAAGGTTGGCGTGGCAATGAGTGGGAAGAGACCAGACCTTAGCGTTCGTATTGGCGACGTAGAACTTTCGAATCCCGTCATTGCAGCCTCTGGGACGTTTGGCTACGGCGGTGAGTTCTCTGAGATCATGGATTTGAGTCAACTCGGCGGCGTTGTTGTGAAGGGCCTTTCGATGCATGTCGAGCGAGGTAACGCGCCGCCACGGATTGTCGAAACCCCTGGGGGGATGCTCAATTCGATCGGCCTCCAGAATGTTGGCGCCGAGGGGTTCCTCGAGGAGAAGCTGCCATTCTTGCGTCGATTTAACACTGCGGTAATCGCAAATATCTGGGGCCGCACCTTTGATGAGTACATCGCTGTTGCCGAGCGTCTCGACGGCGCCAAGGGACTTACAGCTCTCGAACTCAACATCTCTTGCCCGAATATCAAGGAGGGAGGGATAAACTTCGGCACCGACCCAAAGCAAACCGAACAAGTTACCCGAGCGGTACGTGACGCTTCATCCTTGCCCCTATGGGTCAAATTGACACCCGGTGTTACGGATATCGGTGAACTTGCCCGTGCCGCTGAAGCTGGTGGTGCAGACGCGCTGTCGGTAATCAACACGCTGCGTGGTATGACCATCGACGTCGCCTCGCGCCGACCGACTTTGTCGACTGTTTTTGGCGGTTTGTCAGGCCCGGCCATATTGCCGATAGCACTGTACATGGTTTACGAGACCCGTCGTGCTACCAACCTGCCCATCCTTGGCATAGGTGGCATCGAGGGACTCGACCAGGCTCTTCAGTTCTTCATACTTGGGGCGAACGCGGTGCAGGTAGGCACGGCGAATTTTTATGACCCTATGGCATCCATACGGCTTGTGGATGACCTAAGAAACTGGTGCGAAACACAAGGCATGCTGTCGATAAATGAATTGGTTGGGAGCTTAGAAAGTGGTTGAAAGGAAACATTGGGATTCTGACTGCCGAACGATCGCTGTAATTGTTGGGATGGTTTTTCTTACTGCTGGAGCTGGGTGCGCCGCTCGTCGGGTACCCGCGGGTGGAGGGGGAGCCCCGGAAGGAAACGCGTCGTGGTACGGCATTGCCTATCATGGACGGACAGCAGCTGACGGTAGCCGTTACAACATGTACGAGTTTACGGCGGCCCACAAAACACTGGAGTTCGGTACGCACTTGCTGGTGACGAACCTCAATAATGGCCGCACCGTGAAGGTCAAGATCACCGACCGGGGCCCGTTCGTGGAGGGACGTATTATCGACCTATCTTTTACCGCCGCGCAGGCATTAGGAATGCTCAACGACGGTGTCGCGCCAGTGCATTTGGAGATCATAGGGTGAGCTCAGCACCCCGTCTCGCGGTCGCTCTTGACTTTGAAAACCGTGACGATGCGCTGCGGAACGCCGCTGCATTGCACGATCATGTCGACGTTGCCAAGGTGGGGCTTGAACTATTTATCAGTGCTGGTCCGAGGCTTGTTGAGGAACTTGTCGGCACAGGGTGGGAAGTCTTTCTTGATCTGAAGTTGCACGACATTCCGGCCACAGTAGCCGGCGCAGTGCGTTCTGCAAGGAGACTCGGTGTTGAATTCATGACACTGCACACGGCTGGTGGACGAGGCATGATGGAAGCGGCAGTAGCGGCCCGTTCCAACGGGACTCCAAGACTCTTGGGGGTAACATTGTTGACTAGCCTTGACGGTGAGCATATTGGGGAGATTGGTTATCAAGGCAGCACTGGCGAGAATGTTGCTCGGCTGGCTAACTTGGCCCACGAGGCAGGATGCGACGGCGTTGTTTCGTCGCCCCACGAGGTAGGGACGATCAAAGCAGTGCACGGAGAGGACTTCCTGGTTGTTTGCCCCGGGATCAGGCCAGCTGGGGCATCGATTGATGATCAAGCAAGGGTCGCGACTGCCAGCGAAGCGATCAAAGCGGGGGCGGACATCTTGGTGTTGGGAAGACCAATTATCAAGGCGCCTGACCCAGCAGCGGCTGCTCGGAAAATTCGGTCAGAAATGGAGCTTGCATATGACCGGCGAACTTAAGGTGGCAGGGGAGGATTTGGGAGGGCACGAGCGTCTTGGGCTGCTTGAAGATGAAATTGGTTACCGATTCGTTGACCGAGAATTGCTTCACCGTGCGACGATCCACCGCTCATTCGCTCACGAAAGCGAAGAAGACGTTGCTGACAATGAGGTGCTTGAGTTTCTTGGTGACGCGGTCCTTGGCCTTGTTGTGAGTGAATTACTGTACCAACGCAACCCCGAACTTTCCGAAGGGGAAATGTCGAAGCTCAAGGCTTTTCTCGTTTCTTCCGAATCACTCGCTCGGAGGGCAGAGGCGATCGATCTCGGTGCATACCTGGTACTTGGCAAGGGCGAGGAAAAGACTGAAGGTCGGCTGAAAGATTCACTTCTAGCCAATTCATTTGAGGCAGTAATCGCAGCCATATATCTCGATGGAGGACTGCAGGAAGCCACGAAATTTGTTGATTTCGCAGTGTATCAACGTCTAGCCGAAGCAAGCGAGGACAACACTCACTTCAGCGACTTTAAATCATTGTTGCAGGAGCGGATCCAGTCCGAGGGACATTCGCTCCCTGTTTACAAGGTGGTAGAAGAGAGTGGCCCCGACCATGCCAAGATGTTCTCTGTGGAGGTGCAGTTGGATGGCCAAGCAATCGCCGTTGGCAGCGGCAAGACGAAGAAGTCAGCAGAGCAGATGGCGGCCGAGCTTGCACTCCAGATGCTCGCCCCTGCCGGACACGGACCCCGGGTGTCAGGTGCCTTCGATCCAACCGCCACCGAGTAATAGATCACCGTCGTAAAAAGCGACACCTTGCCCTGGGGTGATGGCCCGTTGTGCCTCTTTGAACTGGACTCGGACACGGTCGTCACCGACGGGGGTGATGAGTGCATCTACCTCATTGTGGCGATGACGAATGCGAGCGTGGGCACGCAAGGGTTTTGTTGGTGCTTCGATTGAAACCCAGTTGCAACGCACTGCATCCAGTGTTTTGGCAGCGAGTGCCTCACTTGGTCCGACGATAAGGGTATCCGTTCCCCGTTCGAGGGCGACCACGAACAATGGCTCAGCACTGGTTAGGCCCAACCCTCGACGTTGCCCTACCGTGAAACGATGCAACCCACTGTGCTGCCCCAGTAGCGTTCCATCGAGGTGGCGCACTGGGCCGTTTCGGCGTTGAGCAATGGGTAGCCGCCCCTCGACGAAGTTGTCTTTATTGCCGTCCGGAATGAAGCACAGTTCGTAGCTCTCGGGTTTATCTGCCACCGCTAAGTTGAGGCGGCGAGCGGTGGCGCGTACCTCGCCTTTGGCTAGCCCACCAAGTGGGAATATGACCTTCTCGAAACGCTCCACCGGAACGTCGAACAAGAAGTAAGATTGGTCCTTGCTGTGATCGACCCCCTTGTGAAGCTGTGGCCTCGCTGGGCTAGCTTCGAGGCGAGCGTAATGGCCAGTCGCTAGAAAATCAGCTTCGAGGCCTTGAGCGAGCTTCAATAAAATATCGAACTTCACTAAACGATTACAGTTAATGCACGGGCTTGGCGTCATTCCGTTCTTGTATTCTTGGACAAAGGGTTCCACGATGTGATCCTCGAATGCTTCGGAGTGATCGAAGACGTAGTGGGGTATGTTTAGCTGATCTGAGACGATTCGAGCATCGGCGATGTCAGTAGGAGAGCAACATCGCCCGCGTCCCGAGGTGAGGTTTTCTGCGGTGTAGTCCCATAGTTGCAACGTGACCCCGACTACCTCGTGTCCGTCCTCTCTCAGCATTGCTGCGGCCGTTGACGAGTCGACGCCACCGCTCATTGCCACTGCGACCCTTGCCATTAGCGTGCTACCTCGAGGCCAGACTCACGCACCGCGTGGACAGCGCAGGGAATGGTATGGATGGCACGGTCGACATCCGATTCAGTCGTTTCGTAGCCAAGGGAAAGTCGGAGCCCCCCAGCGCTATACTTGGCCGGTAGACTGAGGGCGTCTATAACCGGCGAGGCTTTTGCCACACCACTCGCGCAGGCGGCGCCGGCTGATGCAGAGACGCCATCAAGGTCCAGACGCGCGACGAGCACGTTGCCATCGCAGTAAGCGAAACTCATATGACACGTATTTGGTAATCGGCACTCGCTGCCATTGCGACGCGCTCCTTCAATACTGTCCAATAGCGTTGTCTCAAGACGGTCTCGTAGTCCCGCAACCCGCGCGACCGACTCGTCTCGAATTGTCCGCGTTCGCGCACAGGCGGCACCGAAGCCTACAATCAATGCAGTTGCCTCTGTGCCGCCGCGGCGGCCACCCTGCTGGCCTCCGCCTCTCACAAATGGTGGCAGATCAAGACCGGGTCGTACGTAGAGGGCGCCAATGCCCATTGGCCCAGCGATTTTATGCGATGAAAGCGATATCAGATCGGAGGCTGTGGTTAAAGGTTGTAGGTCTGTCCACGGTGCAGCCTGCACAGCGTCAGTGTGAAATAGGGCCCCGGAATCGTGCGCCATGGCAGCTATTGTTTTGATGGGTTGGATGCTGCCAACCTCGTTGTTCGCTGCCATAATAGAGACCAATCTGGTATTGGGACTAATGGCTGCCCGCACTGCTTCCAGGGCGACAACCGCTTGGTTGTCAGCGGGAGCAAAGGTTACTTCAACGCCAAGATCTCGCAGCGCTACCGCTGGTTCCATGACCGCCGGATGCTCGATTGCGGAGACCACCAGGTGACCATGTGGTGGCCATCCCAAACCTCCCCAGATTGCCATGTTGTTAGCCTCGGTACCCCCGCTGGTAAAAATCACCGCCGATGGCTGACAACCGAGCAGCTTGGCCACCTCGCCCCGGGCCTTTTCCACTGCAACACGCGATCGCTGGCCGCTTCGATAGACACTTGATGGGTTGGAGACAGATCCAGTGAGCCACGGCTGCATGGCATTAATAGCTTCGACGCACAAAGGCACACTAGCGTTGTGGTCTAGATACACGTTTGGGGGAGTCTTCATATGAAAAATGGTAACAGGAGAAGCTCCTGACTGAAGGGTCTTTTGCTGTACGGAATGTGGATCTGAATCGGTTCTAGAACGAACGCTTCTTGGTTGGAAGCTCGCTATATAGCTAATCCGGGGCTGGAAAGTGTCGCAGCTAGTCTCGTCACTCAACGGTAAGTTGTCTGGTGTAAGGCAATGTACGCAGACTAGATTGATGATCGCGTAAACCGCTACCAGGAAAGGGTTTGGGCCGGTTTGTGGCATTGACCGACAGGTTTGCCGTTGATACGATCGCACCATCGTTTTGGAGCAGGTCGCCGTCCTTGCTCGCAGTGAATTAGTGTCTGTTTTTCATCGGCGGTGAGAGTGTCGTTTTAACCGTTCTGGGTTGCTACAAGAAGGCCGTAACCGGTCACTGGCGCGGGGTACCCAACGAGGATAGCGATGGCTGCTTTCGAAGGCGTTGATTACTACGCGCTAGACGGACTGTTAAGCGACGAGCAAAAGTTGGTACGGGATACGGTCCGGGAGTTTGTCAGCGACAAAATCCTTCCAGTCATCGATGAGCATCAGCGAGAGGGAACCTTTCCGGTCGAGGTCTTGCCTGGGATGGCGGCTATGGGCTTGCTCGGTGCCAACCTCGAGGGTTACGGGCTTCCAGGACTCGACAACATTTCCTATGGGCTCATCCTGCAAGAGCTTGAGCGCGGTGATTCTGGGCTGCGTTCGTTCGTTTCAGTGCAGGGTGCGCTGTGTATGTACCCGATCTGGCGCTATGGCTCCGAGGCACAAAAGCAGCAGTGGCTCCCGGCAATGGGGAGAGGCGACGTCATTGCCTGCTTTGGCCTCACTGAACCCGATGCCGGGTCGGATCCCGGGGCGATGCGCACGTGTGCAGAATTTGATGGTGATGAATGGGTGCTAAACGGCGTGAAATATTGGATCACCAACGGAACGATTGCGCAGCTCGCCATCGTTTGGGCCAAGACTGACAAAGGCATTCAGGGGTTCCTTGTGCCGACCGATACCCCTGGCTTTAGTGCAAACAAGATCACAGGCAAATATTCGTTACGAGTTTCGGATACGGCAGAACTCGTCCTGCAAGACTGCCGCATCTCGGCCGACAACGTACTGCCCGATGCCGAGGGCCTCAAGGGCCCACTTACCTGCCTGAATCAGGCTCGCTATGGCATCTCCTGGGGCGCTGTTGGTGCGGCCATGGCATGCTATGACGAAGCGCTTCGTTATGCCAAGAACCGTATTGCGTTTGGTCGCCCAGTCGCAGCCACGCAGCTGATGCAGGAGTTGCTAGTGGAGTGTGTTACGGAGATTACCAAGGCGCAGCTCATGTGTCTGCGGCTCGGTCAACTCAAGGAAGCTGGCACGGTGACGCCACAACAGGTCTCGATGGCAAAGCGGAACAACGTCCTTATGGCATTGAACACAGCAAGAACCTGCCGCGAAATTCTCGGTGGTAACGGTATCCTGGACGATTACCAGTCATTTCGGCACATGGTGAACCTGGAGTCGGTCTACACGTATGAGGGCACCCATCAGATACACACACTCATCGTGGGGCACGACATCACAGGTTATTCAGCCTTTGGCGAGCGTTGACCCTCACATGGAGGCATTGCTAGCATCGCTGGGATTAGTTGAAGGTGCGGTTGTGCCCCATAAGGGGCGGGCATAGCTCAGTTGGCAGAGCGCAAGCTTCCCAAGCTTGAGGTCGCGGGTTCGAATCCCGTTGCCCGCTCCAGTTCACATTAACCATATACCCATCAGTCCATGTCTATTTTTGGAAAGAAAGCCGAGAAAACGCGACAGACTTCAACAGCACCAGCACCGAAGAAGTCGTCGTCGAGCCACACACTGCAACCACCGTTGGTACCTGCAACCCCAGCGGCTTCCAAGCGGCGATCATATCTCTCGGCTGGCTGCGAATTGGTGGGCGATTTCATGGGGGAGGGCTCCTTCGAATGTAGTGGGTCGTTCGAGGGTAAGATCGATCTTTCAGGCGACGTTATTATTGGCCAAAGTGGTACCGCTGAAGCGCAGCTTAAGGCGAGCAGAATCAGTATCGATGGGCGCCTACACGGGGACGCGACCGGCACTGAAAAAGTCCAAGTTGGCGCGTCTGGTCATGTTGAAGGCAACTTACGTGCACCGGCTGTGCAGTTCATAGAGGGAGCCTTCTTTGAAGGGAACGTCGAGATGCGCCGGCCTGAACACGTTGGCTCTGAAGGCGATTCCACGCGTAACGATGAAGCAGCCGGCGAACCGGCGGGAGAAGAAGCTAAGAACGACGTGAATTCCGATGATTCAAGTTAGCCGATTGCTACTTGGCTTCACAGCGAGGTTCAGTCCACTTGACCACCTCCTGTAACAGCGTGTCCTATGCAGGCCCGTCGTTCCTTCGTGTTGTTGTCAATGCCGGTGGCTCCGGTGCATGGAACATGGGGCTTGACGAGGCTCTTCTTGAGGACCCCTTTGGTGGGTGGACCCTTCGTTTGTATCGTTGGGATCGGCCGACGATCTCACTTGGCTACGCCCAACCTCATGAACAAGGTGTAGATGCAATAGTTGCCCGACGTCTTGGGATACCGGTTGTTCGGCGGCCTACCGGTGGCCGGGCAGTGTTACATGCTGACGAACTAACCTACGCGCTCGCGGGGCCGGTTGATCACGGTCCTTTGTCGGGCCGCATCTCGCAGTCGTATCAATGTATCGCCAATGGTTTGCAGACTGGCCTGCGGCGGCTCGGTGTCGATGTGCAGCTTGAGCGTAGCGAATCAACAGTGACCCCCTTCAGTAAGGGGCCGTGCTTCAGTGCCCGGACCCGCTACGAACTGTCGGTTTGCGGCCGCAAAATTGCTGGCTCTGCCCAACGTCGGAGAGGAGGACGGCTGTTGCAACACGGCTCGGTACTTCTCGGTAGTCCTAATAGCCGACTCTGGGCAGCGCTTGGCCTTGGCTATCGGCAGGCGGCTGAATCGTCGGTCGGATTGACTGAGGTCCTTGGCCAGCGCCCATCCGCACGCACTTTGGCATTTAACCTTGCGAGAGCGCTCGGCGAAGTGGTCCAGCTGCCTCCTCGCCACTGTGTCCTGAGCTGTGCTGAAATCCGCCGGGCGCGAGGCCACGAGGAGAAATACTCCGATGAAAGGTGGACCCTCCGACGTTGATGGCCTTGCGTGATAGACTTTTTCTCGCGAGGCTCTCCCTGGTTGGTGTGCCGCCGAGGCCCAGATTGCTCCCATTGTTACTCTGGAAGGGTGTTTTCGTCCCAGAGCAGAGGTAGAGGAAGCCATGCCGCGTGATCGTCGGAATCGCTACGGTGAAGAGCGAATCACCCTGCGCCAAACGGTGGTGATTGCGGTGGTTCTGCATCTCATGCTGGGTGGCATCCTGCAGTGGAAACCGGACCTATTGTGGTCCGACCCGGTTGTTTCGCAGCCTGAGTCAAGGCCAATAGAGTTCCGCTTCGTTGATACACCGGCAATGGAAGCTGAGGAAACCCCCGATACCGAGGTAATGTCCGACGTCGATCGGGTGGCGGCTGATATGAGCGAGCGTGATGCCGCCGAGGACCCCTTCTCCGAAGGCAACACGGCGCAGGAGGTTTTGCGTAGCGAAGCAGAGTCGTTCGTGGAACCCGTTCCAGAGAACCTTCAGCCGGTGGTGCCCGCCGAGTCAGTTGCTGAGGCAAAGTCGGACACCACTCCAATGGCTGAAGACATATCCATAGAAGAAGTTGTGTCACCACCGGAGTCCATTGCCACTACCCCACAACCTCTAGCGACTACAGTGCCGCCGCTCCCACCCCCCGTGCGTGACACCCTGAGAAACTCCATGCTTAGGGGAATGCAGCAGTATGTAGAGCCAGAAGTGTTTGCCAACTCAGACGGTGGCGTCGATGGCTCCCAGGGGTTGGTCTCATTTGACACCAAGGGGTATGACCTTGGTGCCTATATCACCCAAGTTCTGCGCATTATCGAGCGCAATTGGAAGAACAACATTCCACCGGCCGCTCGATGGAGGGGACAGGAGGGGGTGGTTTTTGTGAATATGTCGATTGTGAGGGATGAGGAAACTGGTACTGAGACAGCAGTGATCAACGTCGCCCGAAGTTGGAGTTCGGGCAAGCCAGCGTTCGACCAATCGGCCCTGCTTGCGCTGCAGATCTCTAATCCTCTACCGCCATTACCGGCGTTCTTTCCATACGACCAGTTAGACGGCCAGCTCGGGTTTCTGTATAACTTAGATCCCGGCGAGGTCACCTTTCCATCTCAACGTTGAGAGTCGCTTACGGGCCTCTCACAAGTTCTTCCGCTGGACTACTAGGAAATGATTGAATTTTTAAAACAGGGTGGGCCGGTGATGTGGCCGCTTTCCCTATGCTCCGTGTTGGCGTTGGCTATCATCGTGGAGCGACTCATCAATCTGCGACCCGTGAAGGTATTGCCGGAAGACGAGGTCGAGCATCTAGGTTCGCTTATCAGTGGTGGGCTCCTAGAGCAGGCGGAAGACTATTGCGAACGTCGCCCAGGGCCACTTACCAATATTGTCGCAGCAGCCTTGGATGCTCGGTCGGAGCCACCGGAGGGGATTCGACAGGTGGTTGTTGACCAGGGTCGCCAGGAAGTTCCTAGATTGCAGAAGTACCTGGGCGTGCTGGGCACAGTCGCCAGCGTTTCTCCTCTGCTTGGGTTGCTCGGTACGGTCCTCGGCATGATTGAGGTCTTTCGGATTGTCTCGAACCAAGGGATAGGGCAGGCTGACTCGCTTGCAGGGGGGATTTCCCAGGCCATGATCACGACGGCGGCGGGCCTGACAATCGCGATCCCCTCGTTGGTTGCTTACAACGCTTTCTCCGACAGGGCCAACTCTTTAATCCTTGAAATGGAACGCCTGGCTCTTGTCTTTATCAAGCAAATTATGCACCAGCGCGACAGTGGTGAGGTCGACAAGCCGATGCCACTTGCTGTTCCCTCGGAAGGGGGACAGTAGGCGATGTTTTCGGACGATCAATCGCGGCGGCGAGTTAGCCTCGATATTTCACCACTGCTTGACGTTGTCTTCCTGTTACTTATCTTCTTTCTCGTCACTACGACGTTCATGCCCGATGCGAGCATGGAACTGGAGCTTCCGGAATCAACTACTGCGACTCAGTCGGAGGTTACGCCGACCATGGTTACAGTCGGTGAAGATGGTGGTGTTCAGATCGATGGCGACAGTGTTTCAATCCAGGAATTGGAGCGCACCGTTGCTGCGTTATTGCCAGAGGAGCGTGAGAAGATCACCGTTCGCGCTGATGCCCGGGTTGATTATGGCGTCATCGTTCGCATCATCGACGCCCTACGGAATGCTGGCGTCGATGCTTTATCGTTGCCTATGGATACAGTTCAGGGCAACGCGGGGCGCGAGCGATAGGCGGAGCGCAAGCAGGTATCCGGCGTTATCTATCTAATGCCTAGCCAATCTCCTGTGATCGTGGTTGTTGGGCCGACCTCCGCAGGTAAATCTGCCCTGGCTGTCGCGGTCTCCGAGTGGTTCGGGGGCGAGGTTGTCTCTGCTGATGCATTTCAGGTTTACCGAGGCTTAGACATTGGTACCGGCAAAATAGACGCAAGCTCGGCACGGGGGATCCCACATCACTGCATCGACGTTGCCGACCCCAATGAACACTACAGTGCAGGTCGGTACGCGCGTGACGCCTCTGCAGTAATCGCTGAGGTCCAATCACGGGGAAACATGGCAGTAATAGCTGGTGGTAGTGGTTTCTATATTCGTGCCCTAATCAATGGGTTGACCCCATTACCCGATCAAGATGAGCGTTGGCGTAAAGCCCTTGAAGCTGTGGAAACTAGCCGTGGCTTCAGGTATCTGTTTGCGATGTTGCAGGCGTTAGACCCAGAGTGGGCCGAGGCAATAGGCGGGGCTGACCGCCAACGAACTTTTCGTGGTCTGGAGGTAACGTTGCGACTTGGTGTCCCGATGAGTGTCCTCCTTAAGCAGCAAGGATGGAGCGGCCCACACTTCGATGCAATTTGGGTCGGACTGACCAGCCCGCGAAAGCAGATATACAAACGTATCGAGGTGCGCATCGACAAGATGCTCTCAGATGGGTGGTTGGATGAAGTGCGGCGCCTCCTTAGTAGCGGGTGTACACCAGAGTCGCCTGGAATGCGGGCAATTGGCTACCGCGACCTCGTTGCCCATCTAGCGGGTGAAATAAGCCTCGGTGAGGCGCGCGAAGCTGTCGTCGTTGCCACACGCCGGTATGCTAAGAGGCAACTGACTTGGTTTCGGCGCCAATCACCAGCAATATTTTTCGAGATTGATCAAGCTGATGATGCAAACCGGGAGCGGGTTTATGACGAAATCCGTGCTGACCTGGGAGATAGGCTGACATGCTACCGTTACCAGCACGAGCCTGGCTGAAGCATGTGGATTGATACGTTCTCAACCTTTCGCGGGGTTCTCGTTGCGATATCGCTGATTATGCTATCCGCGTGCGTGACGACGGACACTCGCATAGCGCCATCGGTGGCGGCGGATATCCTGGTGCGCCGCTACGTGCTTGATTATGCACACGTACCGCCCGCGCCCGGCGATCTCGCCTCAGATATTCAGCCAGTCTGGGCTGCGTTGCGTGCGGGTGACAGAATTGAAGCCCGCCAAGTGCTCGATTTGGCAACACCGGCAAGCCGTGACACAGCAGGGGCCAATACCGCAGAAGGCCTGCTTTTGCTAGCAAGTGGCGCCACTGCTGAGGCTTACTCCTGTTTCCAGCTGGCGGTGGCCCAATCTCCTGACTACCCGATTGCCTTGTATGGCCTTGGTTTTCTTGCAGAGACCCAAGGTGATCGCGCTGCTGGATTCAATTGGTACCGTCAGGCTGTCAATGCTGACCCGAGCTTGTCGGCGGCAGCTGTACGCCTCCAGGTGTTGGAGCTTGAACAGGCCCAAGAACTTGTCGCTCAGGGTGAGCAGGAGGAGGCGGCTGGAGCTACTCCCGCTGCTCTGATCGCGTACGAATCAGCACTTCAACTTGGTCCCAATATTCTTGAGCCATACCTTCGAATCGCTGAGATTCAGCGCCATTCTAGCAACCTTGATTCTGCCGTCCGAACCTTGCGCTTGGCGCGCGACCGGATCGGCGAACTACACGTGATCCTCGAACCGCTTGGTCGTGCTTTGCAAGACAACGGCGAATATGGTGACGCATACGGGGTCTTCCAAGCGCTTGAAGATGTCGCCCCTGGAGATCCAAAGGTGCGCACCCTAGTAGAGGTGGCAGGTGAGCTTTACTTTACTTCAGATCTGCCGGCGGAGTATCGGAGCTTGGAGCAGAAGCCGATGATCGTTCGCGAAGACTTAGCTGCGCTGATCGCCATCCAACTTGAAGATCTAAGGGAGAGTGTCAGTGAACCGCTCTCTGGGGTGATCATGATCGACATCGACGACTCATGGGCCCAGGATTATATTCGCGAGGTCGTTGCCTGGCGGATCATGGAGCCGTTCCAGAATCATGCTTTTCGTACCGATCTTGAAGTCAGTAGGATGATGTTCGCGGAAGTGGTGTATAGGATCCTTGAACTCATTAACGCCACTGACGGGGTCCATCCGGTGAATCCCACCGATGTTAGTTCGGTTCACTACCTTTATGAGCGGATCCTCGTAGTGGTTGGTCAGGACATCCTCCGTCTGGGGCCTCGAAACACCTTTGGTCTTCTCGAGCCGGTATCAGGGAGAGAGGCCACAGCAGCAATTCAGCGGTTAGTGCGTTTGGCGCGTAGTTCTGGCGATTGATCTGTTTAAGGCTCCGCGATAGCATGAAATTTCTCTTACACGCTCCTCTTGCTCTCCCTGGCGCGTGATCAATTACTTCTAGGTTTCGTAGATGAGCGACCCGGATTTTTCCGCCTACGCCTCGACCCCTGAGTCACTCTCGGTTGTTGACGGAGATGAGGTGGAATCGGCCTTTGAGGCAGACCCGCTGAGGGTAGTAGTAAGCAGTGTGCTTGCTTGGATAATCCCAGGACTCGGGCACATTGCTAGTGGGCGGGTTATGCGAGGCATAGTGTTTGCCATTATCGTGTTGTCACTGTTTCTTGGCGGCATTTTGTTGGATGGGAAGGTCTACCGGCCCGAGCCTGGGCAGCCGCTCAGCTATCTGGCTGCCGTGGGTGCGGCTGGCGTAGGCCTCCCGTATGTTGCTGCGCACCAGGCCGGGTGGAATCTCGGGGATATTCGGTCGCAAAGCTATGAGTATGGGAACACATTCACACTGTTAGCCGGTCTGTTGAACTTGTTGATCGTACTTGATGCTTACGACGTCGCGGCCGGTAGGCGTTAGGAATCGCGGTGCACAGTCACCTCTTGTACATAGTGGTCTTTGCTGCGGCGGTTGGCGTCGTCCTCGGTGCTATGTTGCGCAGGGATGTGGGAGAGGCGGTGGGGCTTGCAATGTGGATCACCTTAGGAATGGTCGGAACGGCCCTGATTCTCGCCTGGGCAATGTACTTCGTTTCACCCTGAGATATCGGCTGCCTTGGCAATCACGCTGTTGTATTGGCTCCCGGCAATCGCCACTGCTTCTCTTATCGCATGGCTTTCGCACCAGCCGTCTCTCCCTGACCTGCCAGGTCCAATCGAAATTCCGGATTGGCTTGCTCACATCCTTGAGTATGGCCTCTTTGAGTTGACCCTTATTTACGGAATTACCCGGGGATTCCAGGAGGGGAGACGTACGATGGTTCGAGTTGTTGCCTCTGTAACCATCGGTAGCCTGTATGGGATTACTGACGAGTGGCATCAGAGTTTCACGTTTGGTCGGGATGCCTCAGTATGGGACTGGACAGCCGACACGGCTGGCGCGATTCTAGCTGGATCCATGGTTATTGGTATATGGCGACGGATGGCTGCCCTCCAGCAACGGGTGTAATATTCCTCTCTTATACCGTTTGGGCACCGGTTCGAGCGCGTTACTCTAGGGGCATTTCTTGCTCTGTCGCCGATGCCTCACCTTCCGCACGCTCTCGGAAATCGGAAGTGACAAGTTGATGCACAGAATGAATCAGATCGTCGAGGGTTCCTGCAACTTAGGTAGAAGCGGTTGAAACGCATCGCGGTGATCCCAGGAGATGGCATTGGCAAGGAGGTCACAGAAGCCGCGATGCACGTCACGGAGGTCGCTGCGGCGACTTTTGGAATCGATGTCGAGTGCAATTGGTTTGATTACGGCGCGGATACCTACCTGAAAACAGGTGTTGGACTCCCAGAGGGTGCCCTCGAGAGCTTGCGGGACGATTTCGATGCGATCTACCTTGGGGCTTTGGGTGACCCTCGCATTGCCGATATGGCGCATGGCAAGGAAATCTTGCTTGGTCTGCGCTTTGGTCTTGACCTGTTTGTCAACTATCGTCCGGTTAAGCTTCTCGACGAGCGCCTTTGCCCTCTGAAGGGTCGGACAGTCGAAGATCTCGATTTCGTTGTTTTGCGAGAAAACACTGAGGGTGCGTACGTTGGGGTTGGTGGAATCTTCAAGCAGGGAACTGCTGATGAGGTCGCGTTGCAGGAGGATGTAAATACGAGGAAGGGTGTCGAACGTATAATTCGCTATGCTTTTGAGTATGCTCGTACCCACGGACGTAAGAGCGTCGTGATGAGCGACAAAAGCAACGTGCTGCGCTACGGACACGATCTTTGGCAGCGTGTTTTCGAGGAAGTGCGGGTGGAGTACGAAGACATTGAGTCGTGGCACCTGTTCGTCGATGCTCTCACAATGCAAATTGTAAAGAACCCGGCACAGTTTGATGTCATTGTCACGTGCAACATGTTCGGCGACATCGTCACAGATCTTTGCGCAGAACTTCAAGGTGGTCTGGGTGTGGCATCTTCCGCTAATCTGAACCCGCAAACTGGTGCAGGGCTTTTTGAGCCAGTTCACGGGTCAGCGCCGAAATATTCTGGCCAAGGTGTGGCGAACCCGCTGGCTGCCATTCTCACGTCGCAGCTGATGTTCGAGTTTCTCCAGTACCATGAAGTTGGTGCGGCGATCGAGAATGCTGTTCGTGAATCGATAGTTGACGGCCAGGTAACTCGTGATCTTGGTGGCAACCTTAAGACTGAAGAGGTTGCTATTGCGGTTGCCGACCGGGTCAGCGGGTGAATTTCGGAGAAATCGAATGAGCCAAGAAGCATGGATTTTGGAGGGCGCGCGCACGGCGATGTGCCGCTACGTTGGCCAGTTTTCTAACGTCTCGGCCATCGAGTTAGGCGCGGTTGCATCGAAAGGCGCTTTAGATCGCTCCGGGACTGATCCTGCCCATGTAGACCATGTCATCATCGGCAATGCCCAGCAGACATCTCCGGACGCTATCTATGGGGCACGCCATGTTGGGTTAAAGGCCGGTGTTAGTGAAGCGACGCCAGCATTAACCGTGAATCGGTTGTGTGGGTCTGGCATTCAATCAATTCTCGCGGCGACACAGTTGCTACAACTCGGGGAAGCGGACGTAGTTCTCGCGGGTGGTATGGAGAATATGAGCCAGGCGCCTCACGTCATTTACGGGGCACGGAAAGGCTTTCCCCTGGGTGGCGGGAGAATGCAAGATTCGTTAATGCTAGCCCTGCTCGACCCGTATTGCGGCTGCACGATGTCGCAGACTAGTGACAATTTATCCAATCGTTTCGAGATCAGTCGTGAGGAGCAGGACAAATACGCACTCGGCAGCCAGCAAAGGGCAGCAGGAGCCCAAGAACGTGGTGTATTTGCCGAAGAGATCGTTCCGGTTGAGGTTAAGACTCGCAAGGGCACACACTTCGTCGATGCCGACGATCACCTTCGGCCGGAAACCATGCTCGAGGATTTAGCCAAGCTCAAGCCGGCATTTGGCCCGGACTCTTACGTCACCGCGGGCAACGCCAGCGGAGTGGTTGACGGTGCTGCTGCCGTTGTGGTGGCCAGCGCAGAATGGGCCACAGAACACGGCAAGAAACCAATCGGGAAGGTCATTTCGTGGGGAATAGTCGGAGTGGAACCGGCTTACATGGGAATCGGTCCTGTGCCTGCCAGCAAGTTAGCGCTTCAGAAAGCTGGGTGGGGGCTCGAAGATGTTGATCTTATCGAGGTAAATGAAGCATTTGCTGGGCAGTACCTTGCAGTGGAACGCGAGCTTGGCCTTGATCGTGAACGCACCAACGTCAACGGTGGCTCAATTGCGCTCGGTCATCCGTTGGGGGCGACCGGGACTCGTCTAGTTTATACGTTACTCAAAGAACTGAATCGTCGAGGTGGTGGTCGCGGCCTGGCGACAGCGTGCATTGGTGGTGGTCAGGGCATCGCGATGTGCGTGGAGGTCGATGCCAATGGCATCTGAGAGTGGTGCGTATGAGAATTTGATTGTCGATTGTAGAGACACCGTTGCCACCATCACGATCAACCGCCCCGATGTTCTCAACGCACTTAATGCTGAGACCACCCGTGAGCTTGGTGAGGCGGTTGACTTCTTGGCGGCAGACGACAGGTTTCATGTTCTAATTATTACCGGTGCGGGTGAACAAGCATTCGTGGCAGGCGCGGATATAAGTGTGCTAGCTACCTACGATCCGGTAGACGCACGAGAGGCTGCGCGCTTCGGGCAGGCAACTTTCGATAAGATCGAGGAGTGTGGTAAGCCTGTGATAGCAGCAATTAACGGGTATGCGCTTGGAGGTGGCTTCGAGCTCGCGCTGGCATGCCACATACGATTTGCAGTGGAAGGTGCGCAGATGGGTCTGCCGGAAATCAACCTCGGGGTTATTCCTGGGCATGGCGGGACTCAACGTTTGACAAGGTTGCTTGGAAAAGGTGCGGCGATCGAACTGATTTGTAGCGGCGCCCAACTAAACGCCACCGACGCCGCAAGCCTCGGGTTGGTAAACGCTGTCCATCCAGCCGATTCGTTGATGGAAGCTGTCTATGAGTTCGCCGCAAAGTTGGCTGGCAAGCCACGGATTGCGATGCGATATGCACTGGAAGCCATTAACCAGGGTTTGAACATGACGCTAAAGGAAGGTCAGGCGATTGAGGCCGACCTCTTTGGTTTATGCTTTGCTACTGAGGACCAGACTGAGGGGATGAATGCATTTCTAGAGAAACGGAAAGCGAATTGGAAAGGTCGTTGAAGGCCAAGGAAATTACTACGGCTATACCGAACGAATCTAAGCTCATTTACGACTGGAATGGCCTAAATGGCGCCAGTGAAAAGATGGGCTCCGTAGAGTTCAACGACGAAACTCTACGAGACGGGATCCAGTCCCCTTCAGCATGCGATCCTGACATCGAGTCTAAGCTGCAAATCCTCCATCTGATGGAACACCTTAGTATCGATGGCGTTGCTCTCGGCCTTCCAGGTGCCTCGGCTAGGCAGCGCAACGACGTTAGGAGGTTGGCTGAGGAGATCCGCGACGAAAGCTTGGACATCAGTCCCAACTGCGCCGCCCGCACCGTAATTGCTGACATCGAACCGATAATTGATGTTGCCGATAAAGTTGGTATTCCTATCGAGGTTGCCTGCTTCATCGGCTCCAGTCCAATCCGTCAATATGCTGAGGATTGGACCCTCGACCTTATGCTTCGTCATAGCGAAAATGCGGTAAAGTTCGCTGTCGACCGGGGTATGCCGGTTATGTTTGTCACTGAGGACACAACCCGAACGCCTCCGGAGACCCTTGCCCGGTTGTACACAACCGCGATCGAGGCCGGTGCTCGCCGTATCTGTGTATGCGATACCGTAGGCCATGTAACCCCTCCGGGCGCGAGAGCCCTTGTTGCATTCGTAGCAAAACTGGTCGCCGACTCCGGAGAAGATGTCGCAATTGACTGGCATGGTCACGAGGATCGCTATCTCGGTGTGTGGAACGCACTTGCGGCACTTGAGTCTGGTGCCAGTCGAGCACATGGCACAGCGTTTGGCATCGGCGAGCGTTGTGGCAATACGGCAATGGACCAACTTTTGATTAACAGCCGGCTGCTTGGATGGACAAACAATGACCTTTCCATGCTTAGCGAGTATTGCAAGGTGACTTCAAAAGCCATTGGCATACCAATTCCGTCGAACCACCCAGTAATTGGCGTCGATGCTTTTCGAACTGGCACTGGAGTACATGCAGCCGCCGTCATCAAGGCGCGAAAAAAAGGCGATGATTGGCTCGCCGACCGGGTCTATTCGGGTGTTCCGGCCTCAATGGTTGGGCGTCAGCAACATATCGAGGTCGGGCCAATGAGCGGAGCCTCTAACGTTGAGTATCGTCTTAATGAGCTTGGTATTGAGGTCAATCCAGACAGGGTTAAGGTGGTACTGGCCGCCGCGAAGAATGCCAATCATGTCCTCGACGACAAGGAAATAAAGGCCGCCTTGGTGCTTAGCTGAAGGCAATCGGTGGGATTTTCACCGGGACCAGCATGAAGGAGGTGACGAAAATCGCCAGTGCGATTAACGTTAGAATGATTCTGATTGTTCCCAGTTTCTGTCCATGATTGATGGGAAGAGGTTTACCGAGGCCACCCATAATGAACAGTGCCGTCACGACGATGGCGAAGAGGATCCATCCAGGGAAGAAGCGGAATCCAGCGAAAAACATCAGTATTAGCACAGCAAAAGATAAAGTCCGATGCCATTGTGGTACCAACGAATACATCAAGTGGCCGCCGTCAAGTTGTCCGACGGGCAGTAAGTTCATCGCTGTGATCAGTAAGGCAAACCAGCCAACGAAAGCCAGCGGGTGCATGACAAGGTCTTGTGCTGGTCCGACCTCCGGGCCGAAGAAGCGTGACATCGGTCCCCACAGAAGCGGTTCGCCCAGTGTCAAGTAGAACCCGCTAGTCTCGATCTCAATGGTGCTCACAACGCGCGATTGCGAGAGGCCGTAGCCAAGGATTGGTAACGCTGCGAGCCAGCCAGCGATCGGCCCAGCGACCGCAATGTCGAACAAGGCTCTCCGGCTTGTAATTGTTCCGCGTATCCGGATCACGGCACCCATCGTGCCAGGCAGCAGGGTAGGGACCAAGTTGGGCGGCGGAAGGGGTAGAAAGTAGGGGAGGCTAGCCGAGATGCCATAGTGTCGGCAGGTTAGGTAGTGGCCCATCTCGTGCGCCAACAAAATCGCGATCACCGCAACACCAAACGGCAAACCTCCCAGAAAAGCGGATGGAGCCTCAAGAGGGTTCGAAGTCAAAACATGACGTAGCTCTTCAGAATAAAACTGCTGATATTGGATGAACCCCCAATAGATGCTACTCGTGAACGTCAACACGAATAGCACGATGTTCATGCCGATCCGAGTAGGGGGATCGTGTTTCCCGGGCACTTCTGACCCCGCATAGACGGGCCCGGGTGACTGCTGCTTGTTGGCGGCCAATCGGTCCAGGCCTGGTAAGTGTTCCGGGGGCAAGAAATGGTCCGAAGGTGCCGAGGAGTCAAAGCTCGGTTGCTCCAGCAAACTAGGAGGTCTACCTCTATCCTTCTTTTCAGACACGTGGGGTCACCGATTGATACATAGCTTGAGAAATTCGGGACGGGAGGCTTTTAATAGATACTAACAATGGGGTGAAGAATCCCGACTAGTTAGAGAGGGAAGGTATCTCAGCCTATGTTGCTAAGATTTTTACCGGGCCGGAAACGGGTCGATTTCCCCGAGGGGATAACAATTTCTTGGCCTGTGCGCGGGTTGCGTCCGATGCCCCGTTTGCGAGGTCTAACCTCAAAGACGCCGAAACCACGCAATTCGATCCGGTCACCTTGGGCTAGCGCATTCTTAAGGGCGCCAATAATCGCATTAACTGCCGATTCTGCGCTCACCTTAGTGATGCGGGCTTCCCGGGCAATAATTTCGACAAGATCCGCCTTAACCATGGAAACCTCGAATTGCGGGGTCCGAAGTTGCGAATTATAAGGATGTAACATTAACGATGTCAACTATAACTTCCATGTTATCATGATGTTACAGTGATTTCGTTATCATCAGTTTCCTCCTGGACACCACTGCGATCATCTATCGGGGCCATCGTGAATCAATCATCAGGTGTGGCATTGATCCCGCAGGTCGCTATTGTAGGCCGGCCCAACGTTGGCAAATCAACGTTATTCAATCGTATTGTCGGGCATCGCGAAGCGATTGTCGGCAGCCAACGGGGAATGACGCGTGACCGAAAAATTGCCGAGACTGATTGGAACGGGGTTCGGTTCAACCTGATAGATACAGGTGGTATCGACCAAGGATCGAGTGAAGACCTTCTACGGCAGGTTAAGTCCCAGGTAATGACCGCTGTAGACGTCGCCGATATTGCGCTTTTAGTTGTCGAAGGCCGCGAGGGACCACTCCCTGTTGACCATGAAATTACCTCAGAGTTACGTCGTCGCGGTATCACTTTGATTCTTGTGATCAACAAGTGTGACAACCCCAAGGTCGCTGCCGAGATGAAACTTGCCTTTCACGAGTTTGGAATTGATTTGATGTATGTGATCGCTGCGGAGGATGGCTTTGGTGTCGCTGACTTGCTGGACACAGTTGTTGGTCTTTTGCCGGAAACTACGGACGAGGAAATTGAAAAGAATTTACCGACCCGCGTGGCATTTGTTGGTCGCCCAAACGTCGGCAAGTCCTCTTTGGTTAATATACTTCTAGGCTCGGAACGGGTGATCGTTAGCGATCAGCCGGGAACGACCCGCGATGCAATCGATACTCTGCTCGAGAGTAACGGTCGCCAATACGTTCTCGTGGATACAGCTGGAATTCGTAAAAGAGCACGGATCGGGACACACGCTGAAATTGCTAGCGTGGCGATGGCTCGGCGCCGCTTGAAACAGGCCGACATCGCTCTACTGGTCATTGATGCTGAAGAGGGGGTTACACGCCAGGATTTGCACATCGCATCGGATGCGAACCGGATCGGATGTGGCCTGATTGTTGTTGTCAATAAGTGGGACCTCGTAGACGAAGAGGAAGAAAGTCTGCGCCCGCAGGTCAAGGGGATTGTCCGCGATCGTCTTGGACGAATGAGGTATGCGCGGGTCGCAGTGACATCTGCGACTGAGGGCAGTGGCATTGATTCCTTGCTACCGCTTGTCGATAAGGTCGTCCAAGCGCGATCGCGGCGGGTCCCAACCGCTGATCTCAATGTGGCTTTCAAAGGTATGATTGGTCGTCATGCACCAGTCGGTGGGACAAGCGGTTCGCAGCCGAAGTATTTGACGCAGGTGGGTGTGGAGCCCCCGCGGTTCGTTGCCTTTGCTGGAGGTCGGGGTGCGGCGCGTGGTGACTATGCTCGCTATCTTGAGAACAGGCTGCGCGAATCGTTCAACTTCGCCGGTACGCCGTTAGTGATCAAACTACGTCGGACACGGCGCTTAAGGAGGCGCACTCGCCATCGCTAGAGATAACCTTAGGCTGTCCATCGGAGTCAGCGTAAACTATATTGAAAAATAGTTATTTTGATTGCAGCAGGTTCCAATCTTTAGTGGTCAGTCACCATGGGCTTGACTAAACGAGACATTGCCCGCGCTATTCACAAAGCGGATCAGCAGATCTCTATTTCGGAGGCGGCCAGCCTCCTTGATGTTATTTTTGCTTCTATAAAGGACTGCTTGGCCGATGGTGAGAAGGTGATGATCAGCAAGTTCGGGACTTTTCAGGTACGCGACCGGGCGCCAAGGCAGGGCGTCAATCCGGCTATTGGTGGAGGATTAATAATCGAACGGCACCGCGCCGTGACATTCTGCCCGTCACCATTAATGCAGGGTTTATTGAACGAGACCGGCGCAGCTCAGGATGTCGATCTTGACCCCGATTGGGACCGGTGACAAGCTCTTAATAGGCTCTGGAAACCCCTTATTGACAAAGCTTTTGCGGCTACGCGAAGAATTTCGGTCGGGACGTGGCGCAGCTCGGTAGCGCACTAGTCTGGGGGACTAGGGGTCGCTGGTTCGAATCCAGTCGTCCCGACCATTTCTCTCCGGGTTTTAGCAGGGTTGTTGAATTGCCTGCTCGTGGACCGAGCAGGTTGGAGGCTCACTGGCCCGGGATTTTCTGTCTTATGACTTCCATACTCGTTACCAACGACGACGGCATACAAGCTGACGGAATTAGGGCGCTGGCTGCGTCATTACGTTTTTTCGGGGATGTTGTCGTGGTTGCTCCGGATCGTGAACGAAGTGCTGCTTCCCACGCCTTGACCCTGCACGCGCCGTTGCGAATCCGTGAAATCGGCACCCAAGAATATTCTGTCGACGGCACACCGGCTGACTGTGTTTACCTGGGGGCACTTCAGATACTAGGCAGGAAGCCTGACCTAGTGGTTGCAGGGATCAACCACGGCTCGAACATTGGTGACGACGTCACCTATTCGGGAACGATCGCAGCAGCGTTAGAGGGGGCAATTCTTGGTATCCCTTCTGTTGCTATCTCACAAGAAGCGAGAAGCGCCGTGCCACGCGGCGCTGGAAGTGGGCGGTTTGATTTTGGTAATGCGAGCTTGGTTGCCCAAGAGATCGCCCGCGGGGTACTTGAAGAAGGCCTGTCGTCGGCCGACATTCTTCTTAATGTCAACGTTCCTGTTGGTCCGATACATGGCACCCGGTATACGAGACAGGGGAGGCGAGCATATGCTGAGTCTGTCCACGAGGGGACCGATCCTCGCGGAAGTCGCTACTACTGGATAGGTAGTGGAGATACGCTCCATATCGAAGAGGACCCGGACACTGACTATATGGCGGTCCGAGATGGTTTTGTTTCAATATGTCCACTCCATCTAGACATGACCCATTATCCTTCCCTTGAACCGATGCAGGAGCGCTGGAGCACCGTGTCTGCCTCGATAAAAGCAGTGTTGGGCTGATGGCTTGGCGCAATCCCGTTCGAATAGCCTACGACTGGGTTTTGGCTTGGGCGGACAGGCCGGGAGGCCCGTGGGCCCTGGCAGCTATTTCGTTTGCAGAGTCGTCGTTTTTTCCTGTTCCCCCTGACATCCTGCTGATTCCACTGTGTTTGGCGGCTCCCACGAGGGCCCTAGGCTACGCCAGTTTATGTACTGCCTCGTCGGTGTTGGGGGGTATGTTTGGCTACGCCATTGGTCTCTTTTTCTTCGAAACCATTGGGCAACAGATCATCGACTTTTACAGCCTCACCGGGTTTTTCGAGACTGTAGGGGAGCTGTATACGGAGTACACTGCGGGGGCTGTCATCATCGCTGGGTTCACGCCGATTCCGTACAAGGTGTTCACCATTTTGGCCGGTTTCGTCCAAGTAAACTTCCCGCTCTTTGTGGTGGCTTCGATTATCGGGCGTGGAGGCCGATTCTTCCTCGTAGCAGGCCTGTTGAGATCATTCGGTGAACCGATGAAAGACGTCATTGATCGGTACTTCAATTGGCTTACGCTAGCTCTCGCTGTGCTCTTTGTTGGCGGATTCATCGTGCTAAAATTTCTTTCCCATTGAGTTGTTTCAGGTCGGGGCGTAGCGCAGTCCGGTAGCGCACCTGCTTCGGGAGCAGGGGGTCGGAGGTTCAAATCCTCTCGCCCCGACTCGTTTTCCCGAGGAGTGCCAATGCGTTCTGAAGACGGGATTGCGCCCGCAGGGGCCGCCCCTGAAAATGATGTTCGTGACCGATTACGTAAGGTGGTCCGGGATATTCCGGACTTCCCCAAAGAGGGCATTCTATTCCGGGACATCACCACGCTCCTGCTCGATCCAGAAGCTCATAATCTTGCCGTTAAGACCCTAGCCGATCCGTTCCGCAATGATTTGCCGGATCAAATCATGGGTGTTGAGTCGCGTGGTTTTATCTTTGGTGGCTCCCTTGCACTTGAGCTCGGCGTGGGGTTCATACTCGCGCGCAAACCCGGCAAATTGCCCGGCCCAACACTCTCTGTATCTTATGATCTTGAGTATGGGTCTGACTCACTTGAAGTCCACAAGGATGCCATCCAGCCAGGGTCGAAGGTTCTTGTTGTTGACGATCTTCTCGCGACAGGAGGAACTGCAAAAGGAGCTTGCGAGCTTGTAGAACTCTTAGGGGGTCATGTCGCTTGTGCCGTGTTCCTGATCGAGCTAACAGGGCTAAATGGTAGGGAGCTGCTCGGTGACCGTTCGGTTTACAGCATTTTGCGCTACTGACGCGTGGCCCACCTCCAGTCATGAGCAGTGATTCCGTGATGGCCACTGACGCCAGAGAGACCTTGCGAACCATTGTGGCGGCAGCCCTTGCGGCGGTCGATCCCGAAGTTGCTGTCCATCACCATCTTGCGTTAGGTGATGGAGAGATTAGTGCCGGTGACGCTGTTTTTCCTCTTGATGATCTTGATCGGGTTTTAGTTATTGGCGCGGGGAAGGCTGGAGTGCCGATGTCTCGTGCTGTGGAATCGGTCCTACGTGGCTTAGCCTACGATGGTCACGTCATCGTGCCGCATGGGCAGGCCGCTGCCCTTGAAAGAATCCAGATTCACGAAGCGAGCCACCCAGTTCCCGACGAGGCTGGCGTTCAGGCGGGACACGCTGTTCTCAAAGCCCTGGCGGACGCTGATGAGAAGACTTTGGTCATATGCCTGATCTCAGGCGGTGGTTCGGCATTGCTGGTATGCCCTGTTGAAGGTGTCACTCTCGAGGACTTACAGACCACCAACCAGGCTCTACTCGCCTGTGGTGCGACGATCGTTGAGATCAACACACTACGAAAACATCTATCGGCCGTGAAGGGTGGTCAGTTAGCGCGCGCCGCTGTACCAGCTCGCATGCTGACTCTTGTTTTGTCTGATGTTGTAGGTGATCCGCTTGATGCTATCGCCTCTGGACCGACTGTTCCTGATACGACAGGCTTCGAAGATTGCGTCGCGATTGTTGACCGTTATGGGCTCGAAAATCTTCTGCCGCCCATAGTGATTAGGCGCCTACTTGATGGTGCTAGTGGTGGTCTAATGGAGACGCCAAAACCCGGTGACCCGATCTTCGACAAGGTGACAAATATTCTGGTGGCAAATAACGACAGTGCGGTGCGAGCAGCGGCACGCAAGGCTGATGAACTTGGCTACAAGAGTTTCGTGCTGTCAACAATGATTGAAGGCGAAACTCGTGACGTTGCTAAGGTACACGCCGCGATTGCTCGAGAGATTCGGGCTTCTGGGCGCCCTTGTGAGCCGCCATGCTGCCTAATCTCTGGAGGAGAGACGACTGTGACCCTGCGTGGTAACGGCAAGGGAGGACGAAACCAGGAGTTTGCACTGGCAGCTGCGCTCGACATCGACGGTATTGGTGGGATCACTATCTGCTCAGTTGGGACCGATGGTATCGATGGTACAACTGACGCTGCTGGGGCTATCGCCGACGGCCAAACAAGCGCGAGATCAATTGCAGCTGGGCTCGACCCGCATGCTAGCCTTGCCGAAAATGACTCAAACGCGATTTTCACAGCACTCGACGATCTCATTGTTACCGGACCCACGGACACCAACGTTATGGATTTGCGGCTCGTTTTAATTGACTGACTAGCCTCATCAACGCGTGGGCCGGACAGCTGCGCTTTGTAGCATTGCTCTTCTAGATCTCGAAGGTGACATCTATGTTGCCGATTCATATACAGGTGGGTGACCTGAGACTTATTGGAGAACTCAATGAGCTTAAGTGTGCGCAGGCTCTGGCGTGCCTCCTGCCGCTAACTGCGAAGTTTCAGGTCTGGGGTGACGAGTTGCACTTTAAGGTTATGCTCGGAGATGACACTAGTGCACATCCTGGCAAGTCAGTGAGTATCGGCGACATTGGGTTCTGGAGTGAGGGAAGCACACTTTGTATTTTCTTCGGCCCGACCCCTACTAGCTCAGGGGAAGATCCGGTTTCGGCGGTTCCCGTAACTATCGTCGGTCGGGTGAACAGTTTCGAGAAACTTCGGACTTGCAAGGAAGCTGGCGAGATTATTTTGCGAGCAAGGGAAGTCTAGGAGACTCGATGTTTGCTTGTACCGTTAGTGTTTGCTAGTTAAACAATATACTAACAGTGGAAACGACTCGGTCTACTTCCCCGCGGAAGATGGTTTGATCGGCGTCCACTGAAACTGAACGCTACCACTGAATCTCTCGCTCTGAGGTGAGTAGCCAAAAGCTGCCGCCAGTTTCAAATTGTTGCTTGTTACACCAAATTTAGTATCGACGTTTTTGGTAATGCCGTCCTCCATGACGAAGTCACCGCCGACCCAAATTTTGTCGGTGAGATACGAAACCATCTCGGCCTCCATTACGCTCTCCCTGTCGAGTTCGGCCTGGCCGAACCTTACTCCGTAGCCTTCGACGAGCCAGGCGAGGGGGTCATCGTCTGGGTATAGTGGGCTTCGAATATTAATCCCGTCATCACCGAAAACATCCTCGTTGGGTACGAAGTCGAGGGTGTCAAACCCGGTGTAAGTATCTCCGCCATCCCGCATATTGCGTCCGTAGATGACCTGCTGCGATGCTGGGTTACCATTGGAACCGCTGTTGGTCTCGTAACGTAATATGCCGCGCAGGATGTTTGCCATTTTGTTACCAGTGTTTAGGGACCAGCCAAATCCCCGACGGTCATGACGCACTGAGGCCACTAGGTCAACCTTCTCGACGTAGTGCCATATCTGTAAATTCGCACCGCGGCGGCGATTATCACCAACCCAGCTAGCGGAAAGACCGAAACCCTTGCCCTTGCGTTTTCCGTACATTACGCCGGCGTGGAAGAGGCCAGCACTGCCAGTTCCCAGGTCGAGGGTGAAAGCCTCATATTTCTGGTTAACCTTCGCCTCCCAAGTCATGACACCTCCTTTAAACTGGGTGTTCAAGTACAGCTTTGTCGACTTGGTTGGGTTGAAACGACCGGAAAACACGTTGTTAAGCTTTCGACCCTCTCGGAAAGTGTTTGTAAAGCCCAGTGAGTAGCGTTTATCGGATAGCGTTGCAGTGTCCGAGATCTGGGTGCTGCCGAGTCGTATTCGGGACTTGTTTCGGATCTCAAGTTTCTGGGCGTAGACCGGCGAGGCAAGCAGCAGGGTGACCATAAATAAAACTGTGACCCTAATGCTGGAGCCTATGAAAAGGCGCTTTTGAATCAGTTTAGTTACAGCGGATTGCATGGGTGCACCTGTATCCTCGGTCCGCACCCTTGTCTTTTAGCCCGATTATGGGGTGCGATGCGACCCCAAACCCGCTGAAAATAGACGATTTACAATCTTTTTACATCTTGGTTGTAGCCTAAGACTTTCTACTGCCCGCTGAGGATAGGTGCCAAAAGGTTGTCCACCGGAGCAAAGTTGTCGGTAAGGATAAGCCCTCGGCTGCGTTCAAGAACAGTTTCCATCTGGCCGCCGAGGATCCCGTCCTCAGCCCAGGCAAAAAGAACACCTTCGAATCCGTCGACGCCAGGACGAGCGCCCAGGTTATGAATATCGAGTGGTCGCATCGAACATGCGACGATGAAAGTATCGCGATCATCAGTTGGCCCGTCATCCGAAGTCGAGAATACATACACGTATGCAAAGTTCTGAATCGACGTGCCAACGAAACTGCCGAGAAACCGCCCGAACCCCTCAGCGTAGATATCGATGATATTGATCATGTATACGCCGTCAGGTTTTAACAGCTCGCGCAGCTTCGCAGTGAATTCGAGTGTCGTCAAATGATATGGAACGCTTAAGTCGTTGAAGGCATCTCCAAAGATGAAGTCGTAGGATCCCGCGGCGTCGTCGCGGAGCAAATCCTCGACCAGGTTTCGGGCATCCATTGTGTAGGTTGTGATTTTGGTCTCGTCGTCTGGAGGCAGGTAGAGGGCGCGGTTTGCGGCACGTTTAACTGCGGGGTCTATCTCCGCGACGTCGATGCTGACGACGGGATAGACAGCCTCCATGTAGCGCGGGAAAACGAAGCCACCGCCACCGATGAACAGCGACCGCAGCGGCTGGCCAAACGCTGCCACGCGCTCCACTATTGCGGCATAGATGGTTTCGTAATCGTAAATCAAATGGGTGACGTCGGTGCTTGAGACATAACTGTGCACTAAGTTGTCTAGCGCCAAAATTCGGGCGTTTTCGATGTCTGGAGCTTCATAGACCTGAATGGAGAAATAGTTACTCTCGCTGAAGTACTCAAGATTGGAGTGGTCCGGGCGCAGCAGAAGGAACATACCGATCTCCCGGGCCCATGGCCATGGCCCGAAGGAAACCACATTGAAAAGTCCGAGAATCATTAGCCAGGTAGAGATAAAAGCACCGCCGGAGCGATATTCTATCGAGGCGAGCCCGAGTCCGATCATCGCCAGTAACCCTGCGACTGAGGTTACGATAGCGCGGGTACCGATCCATTCGATGAGCACGAACCCAGTCAGAAAGGTACCGAAAATCGAACCGGCTGCCGCCCACGCATAGATGTTGCCTATCGTTGTCCCGATCTTTTTGCCTTGGCCGAGCGCCATTTTTGCAACAATCGGGCCGATTGTTCCCAGCACAGTGGCTGGTAACAGAAAGATCACTATTACATTGAACAGCACCCAGCCTGACCATGACATGGATTCCGGGCGCCACCAGCTTCCAGCGTAGTGGTTTAGCCACAGGACGCTGAAGCTCAACACCGATGCGGCTAGAAAAAGCATAGGTAAAACACGCGTCGGTTGGTATCGGTCAGCAATTTTCCCGCCAGCGATATTCCCGATGCTGATGCCGGCTAGGATGACGCCGATGACAGACGTCCACGTATACAGAGAGACGCCCAGATTGGCTGCGACAAGTCGTGCGGCAACGATCTCCAGGACCATAATGCACGTGCTGCTAGCAAATACGAGGCTGTTGGCAAGCAACAACGTACGCGAAGTCCTTGTGTGACCCTCTGGCTGATTTGGTGCTTTGTTGGCAAGAGGGATGCCTTCAGGATGCCCTTCAATACTCACGGCCGCCCGTTCTATCCTTTCGTGGAAGGGAAACTTCTTAGACTTGCCCTCCATCAGTTTCGTTGTTCCGGGTTTAGCGAAAGTGTTCCGTCAGCCTCTAACTGGAGCTTCTTCGCGTTTTCCGGCATGGGCAAACATACCCTTCTCATAGGCCGTGATGTAGCCGGTAAATGCCGACGCCGCCACTGTCAACGGTGATGCAAGGTATAGCTCGCCGGGACCTGATCGGCCCTTATAGTTGCGGTTAATTGCGCTTACTGAAACTTGCTCGGTGTCCTCGGAAACCCCGGGGCCACAGCCGATGCAGGCACCGCAGCCGGGCTTAATCAAGGTAATTCCAGCTTGTTCGAAGGTTTCGATGAAACCCTGTTCAGCGGCGTATTGCTCCACCGCCATGGAGCCATACTGGATCAAGAACGCCACCCCATCCGCAACTTGCAACCCGGAATCGACAGCTTCCTTTACGACACGATGGTAAAACTCGAGATCATTAATTTTGCCGGCCGTGCAGCTTCCACCATAGGCAATGTCGATAGCTACGTGGCCGATTTCGGATACCAATGCGCCATTTGTGGGGTCGGAGGGTACGCCATGGTCAGGGTCGCCCGGATGAGCCACCATTGGCACCATCGTAGAAAGATCAATGATATAGACGCCGCCATCGTAGTTAGCCTCTGCATCGGGTTGCACAGCTCGCTGCCTCATGGTGTCGAGGTCAGTCCCTGGCCGGTAGTGAGCAATCCATTCAAAGGTTGCGTCGTCTGCTTCGACGATTGCACCACGTGCCGAACACTCGGTCGCCATGTTGGTGAGTGTCGCGCGCTCATCCATTGATAGATTGGATACACCGTTGCCAGTGAACTCCATAACCCGGTTCAACGTCTTTTGTGGTTTGGCGAAGTGGAAAAGGATGTGAAGCATTACATCCTTCGCTGTGACGTTGTCAGGCAGTGTGCCCACGAGTTCGAAGCGAATTGCTTCAGGAACTTCGACAAAGGTAAACCCTGAATACACCAAATTAGCGTATTCGGTCGTGCCAACGCCCCACGACAAAGCGTTGTTGCAGCCACCCATGCAGGTATGGCTATCGGTAGCCTGGATCAAATCGCCAGGGCTAACCATTTGTTCACGTGCTACTTCGTGACAAATCCCTGGCGATTTCCCATCCTTTGTTAGGTAGTCATTGACGTTTGTGTGTTGCTGAAATTCACGCTGTAGTTTGCGCATGGTTTCGACCTGAGGCATGAACGGCCCCAATTTGGCAACTTCCTCCGCGTAGACAAGGTGATCCTCGAAGGCTGCAAAACGGTCAGCGTGGCACAATTTGTAGTCCTTGCCATAGGCTTCTTCAAGAAAATAATGCACCTGTGCGGAGGTGAACTCGTGCGAGTATCCACCATCGACTTCGACGAGAAGGGCCTCTCCAGGTTGTACCGAATACCTTGTGGTCTCCGAAAGGTTTCCTGTTCCACCAAGTTGAAAGGAATCGCTAGGCCTGTCTCCCACTAGATGATCTGCGAGTATCTTTTCGGTCATATTCATTGGGCGGACATGGGTCGAGGGAGTAGGAACTTCAACCAAACCCTCAGCAAAAGCCTTAGCGAAAGGAAATAAACCGCCGTGGTGGACAACCATTCGCGTGATCGGGTCGTACCCTGCACAGAACTCCTCTAAGTCGACTTCTTCTCCATTTTGTAGGCGCTGCAGCAGCCGATAGTCACCCATTAGCACACCTTGGTGGATGTTGTTCCGGGCGTGGATCGGTGCAAATGAGCCAGCAATTGCGATTCGAATGCCGGCGTACTTTTCAGCGTGGACTGCTGCTTCTCTTGAACTACCGACACCTTTGCGATGGCCCGAGACGATAACCTCAAAGTTTCCGTTACGTAGCGCGTCCCTTTCGAAGACACGCTCGCCGTCTACGATATGGCCAGCGTAGGCTTCGCGTGCAACAACTTTAGGCTCGTGGTTGAAGCATGCCCAGGCCGGTGTCATCACGTCAGTGTTGATGTCATCGAGCAGGTCCTCGACTGCAATAGCACCCATTGCCAAGTCGAGATTGCCTCTCAGTTGCTGACGTATGAGCTCAGGGTCCTTGGTTAAAAACAGGACGCGCTTCCCCGGAGTTAACTTGACGGTCTTTGGCAGAGTCACAGGCGGTCTGGAACCTCGGAGTCAGAAAGACGAATGCGGCATATTACCCTCCAATTTTAGCACTGCCGTACTAACCTATCCTTGTTAAGGAAGTCTCCAGGGGAAGCTGGTTCTTCAGGGTCCCGTGCCGACGATTCAGGGAAGGTCGTTTTGCCAGAGTCCAAACCTAGTTTGCTGTCACTTGCCGATATCGAGGCGACACGCCGCCCCTTCGTTGAGGCTCGACCAATGCCCGGGCCACCGTACCGTGATCCACGGATCTTCTCGGCAGAAATCGAGACTCTTTTCTTAAAAATGTGGTTATGCGTTGGCCATCAGAGTGGCCTTAGTTCCCCAGGTGACTACCTAATGCGTGAGGTCGGGGCCGAATCAGTCATTGTTCTGCGTGGTGATGACGGGACGATCCGTGCCTTCCACAACGTTTGTCGTCACCGCGGCACGCGGTTGCTCGATGATGCTGTGGGCACCGTCCCCGCCTGTATTAGCTGCCCTTATCACAGTTGGGCGTATGGGCTCGATGGCAAATTGCTTACAGCACCTTTGATGGATGAAGTTGAGGGATTCGATAAGACTGATTACGCCCTCGGCCCTGTGCGTTGTGAAACTTGGAACGGGTTCATCTTTATTAGTTTTGACCCTGATGCGGCGGCGCTCACCGAGTGCTTAGCGGGCCTTCCCGATTTCTCACGTTTCGGAATGGAGCGCCTGGGACTCGGTGCCACACACGAATACGAGATTGCCGCCAACTGGAAGTTGGTGTGTGAAAATTATGGTGAGTGTTACCACTGCCCGACAAACCATCCTCAGCTCAATCCCGTGTCTCACTTCCGCAGTGGTGGTGATAGCTTCGAAGGAGACTATTTTTGCGGCGGTCCGATGCGGCTCAATGACGGGTGTGTGACGATGACGGTGACCGGCCAGACGACGCGTGACCCAATTGAGGGGCTCGGTCCCGATGACCTGCGCCTCGTTCACTACTTCAATATCTATCCCGCATTTCTGCTGAGTTTGCACCCAGACTATGTACTCACCCATACCATCTGGCCAGTTGCCGCCGACCGTAGCGTTATTCGATGTGAATGGCTGTTTACTCCTAGGGCGATAGCACGTTCCGATTTCGACCCGTCTGACGCAGTAGATTTTTGGCACGTAACCAACGAGCAGGATTGGGCCATCTGCGAACGTGCCCAGAAAGGCGTTCAGTCGCGTAGCTATCGTCCAGGCCGGTACCAGAGTCTCGAGAAGACGATCTATTTTTTCGACAACTGGTATTTGCGCTCGATGGAAACGGCATTGTCCGGTAATTGCAACGGCAACAACGGATGACAAAGCGTTATGACGCTGTTGTAATCGGGGCTGGACATAATGGGCTGGTCTGCGCCGCCTATCTGGCGAGAGCGGGCAAGTCGGTGCTTATTCTCGAGAGGCGCCACCTGATCGGTGGCGCGACGGTTACTGAAGAGGTATTCCCCGGCTTTAAGTTTTCAGTATGCTCGTACGTTGTCAGCCTTATGCGGCCACGCATCATCAGCGAACTTGACCTGCCGCGCTTCGGATTCGAACTGTTGCCGCTGGACGGCACACTGACCCCGACACCCGATGGTGACTACCTGATGCGCTGGCATGACGCCGAGGAAACTCGCCGTGAGCTAATGCGGTTCTCGACCACCGACGCTGATGCCTATGAGCAGTTCGGAAAGTTGATGTATCACCTTGCGATGACAGTGCGGCCCATGTTGTCGATGACTCCGCCCGATCCGACGTCGGTGGGGCCCACTAACATTGCTGCCTTGGCCAAGGTTGGCAAGGCTTTTGGACGTAATGTCGAACACCTCTACGACCTGGCTAAGCTGATGACGATGAGCTCAGCGGATTTTGTTGAGGAATGGTTCGAGAGTGAACCGCTACGGGGTTCGCTTTCGGCGAGCGGCATTATCGGCACGTTCCTCGGGCCACGCTCCCCGGGCTCAGCGTACGTCATGCTCCACCATTACATGGGTGAGATCGATGGCCAGTTCCGCGCCTGGGGGTTGCCGCGCGGTGGCATGGGTGCCGTCGCAGAGTCAATTGCCGGCGCGGCACGTAGTTTTGGGGCCGAGATTCGAACTGACGCACCCATCGCGCGCATCCTGGTCAAAGATGGGGCGGCAAAAGGCGTTGTGCTTGAGGGCGGAGAGGAGGTGTGGGCCGATACGGTGGTTTCGAGCCTCGATCCAAAACGTACGTTTCTTCAGCTAGTCGGAGCTGAGCATCTGGAAGACGAGTTTGTTTCGGCGATTGAGCGCTACAAGATCCGCGGCTCCTCGGGGAAAATAAACTTGGCGCTCGATGCCTTGCCACAACCTACATGTCTCGAAGGCATCGAACAGAAGACAGGGTTCCCCTCCGAGTCGTATCTTCGGGGCGCGATCTCGATCAGCCCGAGCATTGATTATCTTGAGCGTGCCTACCAGGATGCCAAATATGGGCAATTCTCGCGCCAACCCTACATGGACATTGTGATTCCTACCCTCTCCGATCCATCTATGGCGCCGCCTGGTAAGCACGTGATGTCGATTTTCGTCCAGTATGCGCCCTACGAGCTAGCTCTGGGTACGTGGGAGGAGCAGCGGGAGGCGTTTGGCGACACGGTGATTAATACCCTTGCCGACTACATCCCGAATCTTAAAGACATCATCCTCCACTCCCAGGTACTTACGCCGTGGGATCTGGAACAGAAGATTGGCCTAACCCAAGGAAACATCTTCCACGGTGAATTGTCGCTTGAGCAGCTGTTTTTTTTGCGCCCCGTGGCAGGGTGGGCCGACTACCGGACGCCCCTTAAGAACATGTATCAGTGTGGATCTGGGACCCATCCAGGCGGTGGGGTAATGGGAGCGCCAGGCCACTTAGCCGCCCAAAAGATCCTGGCAAAGGGTCCTTAATGCGAGTGCGACCATTCGGTAGAAACGTTCGATGAGTGGCTGCTACGACGTGGCTGTTGTTGGTGGCGGGCACAATGGCTTGGTGGCCGCGGCCTACTTAGCACAAGCTGGCCAATCTGTCGTCGTCCTGGAAAAGAGACCAACTGTTGGCGGTAAGGCAAGCACCATCGAGGTAGCTCCCGGCTATCGGTCCTCTTCATGCTTCCAGAGTGCCGAAACATTCAGCCCGACAATTCTGAGAGAATTAGACCTGCCGGGTCATGGTCTAGAGGTTTCGCAGCCCCGAGGGACGTCAGTAGTTGCTGTGGATGGGCAGTGGCTCTTGTTCGATGGTAGTGGCCATCTGGCTAGTAATGGTAGCCAGGGGATATCTGTAGCGGATCGCGCCGCCATCGCCGAGCTTGAGCGTTTGCTCCACTGTACGGTTCGGGCGTTGGCTCCGTTGTATCAGGCAGCTCTTCCTAAACTCCAGGATCTCGGGGCCAGCGATACCTTTGACCTGCTGCGCATTGGATGGCGTCTTAGGCGATTGGGACGTCGTGACATGCGAGAAGCCATACGGTTTTTACCAATGTCAATACGCGACGTGGTCGAGGAACGTTTTGAAAGCCACATTCTTGGCGCGGCAATAGCGGGACTGGGCCTTCAAGGGGGATGTGCTGGCCCCTATGCTCCAGGGACCGCGTTCGTTGCTCTTCACCACCAGATTCAAAATCCACGGCCATTGTTTTCTGGCCCAGTGTTTGTCAAAGGCGGATTGGGTTGTCTCAGTGACGTGTTGTCGGCGGCGGCACAGTCGGCTGGTGCAGAGGTGCGCACGGAGGCTGAGGTCAACCTAATCGAAGCCGCCGATGGCTCCTTGCAAGGAGTGACACTTTGCAACGGCGAACATGTTGAAGCGTCCATTGTAGTCTCGGACCTGGACCCACAGAGGACCCTGTTGTCACTGGTTGATCCTCGGAAATTGGCCCCGGAGTTCATCAACGCCGTGTCTACAGTACGGGCACGTGGTGGGGTCGGCGTCGTGAGCTTTGCCCTTGATGGAATACCGGACTCGCCTGGAGGGTCTGCGGAGGTTTTACTCAGTGGTCGTGTTCAGATCGGAGCCTCTGTTGTTGAGCAGGAGCGTGCCTTTGACGCTATGCAATGCGGTGAATTAGCAGAGAAGCCATTTCTTCAGCTAACAATTCCCACGTTGACCGATCCTGGTCTAGCGCCTGATGGCAAGCACGTAGCGACGGCCTGGGTTTTGGGAGTTCCTAATGATTTGGATTCTTTGGAGGAATCGGTTGCAAGTCGAATCGACACGGTTCTTCCGGGATTCACGTCTCGGGTGGTTGGCTCCGCCGTGGCAACGCCTAGTGACATCGAGGAGTGTTATGGGGCAACAAACGGCTGTTTGTTCGGTGTCGATGTTAGCCTTGACCAGGCGCTGTTTTTGCGGCCACTGCCGGGTTGGTACCGATACAACACACCGCTTCGTGGCCTGTATCTGTGTGGTTCGAGTACCCACGCGGGTGGTGGTATTACTGGACTCCCTGGACGCAACGCGGCAAGACGGATCATCGAGGACCTGAAAGCAGGGAAGGTGGGCTGATGGCCGTCGGGACTCCATTTCATCCCCGCACCTCGGTTCTTAATAAGAGTCTGAACTGGCGCCATTGGTCGGGATACTTTAGCGCTGGATGCTACGACGACTTCGTGCAACCCGAATACGCCGCGATTCGCAATAAGGCGGCACTGATCGACGTATCCCCACTTTACAAATACTGGGTCGAAGGAACTGGCGCGACCGATTTGATTCAGCGGGTTTTCACACGCGACATCACCAAGTGCTCGCCGATGCAGGCGATTTACACGCCGTGGTGCGACTCTGATGGAAAGGTGATTCAGGAGGGCACAGTCTTCCGGCTCGATACTGATGTTTATCAGGTTAACGCGGCTGAGCCAGCTATGCGCTGGCTGCAACTCAACAGTGAGGGACTCGCCGTGACGGTTTCCGATCGTTCAGCGGCGGTCGCTGCCTTGGCTCTGCAAGGGCCCACCTCACGTAAGATCCTGACGGCGTGTTTTAAAGGGGACGCTAGCGACCTCCGATTCTTTCACCTCACAGAAGGAACGATCGGTGGCATGCCTGTCATGATTTCTCGCACGGGGTACACGGGGGACCTTGGCTATGAGATTTGGATTTCAGCAGATCATGCCATCACGGTCTGGGACACACTCCTCGAAGTAGGGCGATGCCTCGGGATTACGCCGTGCGGCATTTTGGCGATGGATGTGGCTCGCGTTGAAGCCGGGTTCATCCTTATCGATGTTGACTACATAAGCGCTGAGCGGGCCCTTATACCAGAGCACAGAGCATCGCCATACGAACTCGGTCTCGGTTGGGCAGTGGATTTCGACAAGAAGAATTTTGTTGGCCGCGACGCTCTCGTCGCTGAGAGCGTGCACGGTAGCCCCCATAGTGTTCTCGGTATCTGCATAGATTGGGAGCCACTCGACGAGATCCACGCTGGTGACAATCTCATGCCTGATCTTCCACAGCTTGCCTGCAGAGAGCCGGTTCCGGTATATGCAGGTAAAGACCAGGTTGGCCGGGTCACCACCCGATGTTGGTCCACATTGTTGAAGAAGTACATTGGAATTGCCACGGTCCAGGCGTCCTATGCGAGTCACGGTACCGCTGTCGAGATGGAGTTGACCATTAATTTTCGGCGTGAGCGCGTCCCAGCGGAGATGGTTCAACTGCCCCATTTTCGTCCGGAGCGAATGAGAGCATAGGACGCTACCGATGTGTGAGCGACGGAGCTATTTCGGGAAGCCAGGAGAGCCCCAGGCGGCTACAATTCCCTCGTGAACAAGATTCGTAATTTTTGCGTTATCGCCCATATCGACCACGGCAAGTCAACGCTCGCCGATCGCCTCATCCAGCGCTGCGGTGGCGTCTCCGACCGCGAGTTCCACGACCAGTTGCTGGACACAATGGACCTGGAACGTGAGCGAGGCATCACGATCAAGAGCAACACAATTACGCTTGCTTACGAAGCCAAGGACGGTCAGACGTACACATTCAACCTGATCGACACACCGGGCCACGTTGACTTCGCTCACGAAGTTCGCCGTTCATTGATGTCGTGCGAAGGTGCGCTCCTGCTGATAGATGCTTCACAGGGCGTTGAGGCACAGACGTTAGCTAACGTCTATCTGGCCTTCGAGCAGGAGCTTGAGATTCTACCGGTGATCAACAAGATTGATATGGAGGCTGCCGATGTCGATCGGGTTCTTGAGGAAATCGACGAGGAACTAGGTCTCGACCCGTTCGAGGCTATTCCGGTATCCGCGAAGGCGGGTGACGGCATCGAAGAGCTGCTCGAAGCTATTGTCGAGAAATTACCGGCACCCGAAGTCGACCTCGAAGCGCCACTGAAGGCGTTGATTTTCGATGCTGAATACAATTCTTACCGGGGTGTGGTGTTGTTCGTTCGGATAGTAGATGGGTCGATTTCTCCAGGACAGACCATCCGCCTGATGCATAACGGTGCGCAGTATGAGGTCGAAGAAGTTGGTCTTCTCCAGCTTCAGCGGGTGGAGCAGACGCAACTCGGATCGGGGTCCGTTGGCTACGTGATTGCTGGCATAAGAGCGATCGGCGATATCGATATTGGCGACACTATTACCGACGCGACGAATCCTACAACCGAACCGTTTTCGGGCTACGTTGAGGCCAAGCCGGTGGTTTTTTCGTCGATTTTTCCAGTCTCAAATGATGACTATGAGGATCTTGCTCGTGCACTTGACAAGTTAAAGCTCAATGATGCTGCGCTCACCTTCCAGAAGGACTCATCCAGTGCCTTGGGGTTCGGTTTCCGCTGTGGATTTCTCGGAATGTTGCACCTGGACGTTGTGCAAGAGCGCCTCAGCCGGGAGTTTGATCTTTCGTTGCTGCTGACAGCGCCGTCGGTCGAGTTTCGCGTGACCACTGCCGACCGACAGACTCATATCATCGAGAACCCCTCCGAGTACCCCGATCCGGCCATGATCGAACTTGCCGAGGAGCCTTACATCAAGGGATCGATCCTGATGCCAGATCGTTACGTTGGCACAGTAATGGAATTGTTGCGTGAGAAACGAGGGGCCGATATCAAGTTTAACTACCTTGCAGCTGGTCGCATTGATATGACTGCTGAGCTGCCGCTCGCTGAGGTCCTATTCGATTTCTATGATCGACTAAAGACAATCACTCAAGGATATGGATCGTTTGACTACGAGCTTCTCGATTACCGACCAACCGATCTGGCAAAAGTCGATATTATGGTCAACGGCGAGAAGGTTGACGCGCTCGCTATGCTGGTACATCGGGATAAAGCTCGTGCACGTGCTCTGCACGCCTGCAAGCAACTTGAACGCACGATCCATAAGCAGAACTTCAAGATCGCGATCCAGGGTGCGATTGGCCGCGATATTATCGCTCGCCGCACCATAAGTGCTCACCGCAAGGACGTCACCGCGAAGTGCTACGGTGGGGATGTAACGCGTAAGCGCAAGTTGCTTGAAAAACAGAAGGAAGGTAAGAAGCGGGCGCGTGCTTTCGGGAACGTCGAGGTTCCTCAGGAGGCTTTCCTGGCGGTGTTGCGGGCCGACCCGGACGAGTCTTAAAAGTCAATGAGTGAAGCGTCGGGCCATCCGACTAAACGCCTGACGAACTTCCCGCACACTACCTCCAGTACGATTCTGCCCTCCCATACACCTGGGCTTTACATCCACGTTCCCTTCTGCAGCCGAGTTTGTCCGTATTGTGACTTCGCAGTGCAGACCGGTGGGCCGGAGAAGCAATTCGCATACGTGGATTCGTTAGTGCAGGAAATCCGTAGTTGGGGTGCGGAGGTTAGGGGTCAGGGTAGTGTTCTTGGCGTGTTGGCGCTTGAGACAGACCAGAGCGCGCCAGCTTGGTCCTGCGTGGAACCGTTCGACAGCGTCTACCTCGGTGGCGGCACGCCATCGTCGTTAACCCTGGATGCACTAGAGACTGTGTTTGCTGAACTTTCCGGAGCGTTTCAGCTTGCCGCTGATCGCACAGTTACTCTAGAGGCCAACCCAGAGGATGTAACCAAGGTGAACCTTGCTGCTTGGCGCGACCTTGGAATCAACCGACTCAGTCTAGGTGTTCAGTCCTTTGATGACGACGCCCTTTGCCTTTTGGGGCGAAAGCACACCTCGAGGGATGCAATCTCTGCAGTGAGAGCAGCGCTCGCTGTCGCTTTCGACGTGGTCTCGCTCGACTTGATCTACAGTGTTCCAGGGCAGTCTGCGGACAGCTGGCTGTCGACGCTTGAGCAGGCGGTAGGCTTGGAGCCACACCATATCTCCTGCTACGAGCTCACGGTGCATGAGGCGACGCCGTTTTTTAGTGCACGGAAGCATGGCCAGCTCGTTGAGGTTGATGAAGACACCAAAGCCGACCTCTTCTTCGCCACTCACCGATTTTTGGCTGAGGCCGGCTATTTTGCTTATGAGGTGTCGAATTTTGCGCGCGAACCGGCAAATCGGTCTCGCCACAATCAGAAGTATTGGGACCACAGCCCTTATCTGGGCTTTGGTCCATCTGCCCATTCTTTCGACGGAGAGAGAGTGAGATGGTGGAACAAACGCCGTCTCGATGACTGGGCCGATGGGCTCGATGAGGGGCTCTTACCGATTGCGGACACAGAATTACTAACCTGCGAGCAGCTCGTTCTTGAGGAGGTTGCCCTGAAGCTTCGGACGACGTCCGGGCTTGACTTCGAAGGCATCGAACGGCGGTTTGGTGTCGACCTCGCGAGTCTTAACATCGAGGTTATAAAGGACCTGCGGGAATCCGGCCTGGTTGAGGCCGATGCTGCGGCCAAACGGCTTGTACCAACGTTGGAGGGTCTCGCGGTTGCCGATACCCTGGCAGCTTCCCTCGAAATCACTTCAGGTTGATCACGCCCGTGTAGGAGGCTTGCTTCGAGGATTCCTTGCCGCGGTGTGTTTGCCCAGATTATGCGTGGACGCCAATCGCCGTTATTGAGGCTCCCTGATCCAACGGACTGAATCTGGCGGGGCTTCGTCACAGGCAATGCGCTCGGTCATTCCGCTGGCGATACTGGCGCAAGCGATTCGGGCGCCGGCGGAGAGTGCCTGCTCACGGGACGCGCCTGCCGCCGTCCCACAGTTCGTGCGGCCCTTGTAGGTGATGCAGATCTCCGCTTCGTAAGGATGTATGCCGACCGAGCTATAAATGATGATTGCGAGCATCGCCGCGACGAACACCACAACGAGCATGACTAATCCGGCGCGTGACTTGTTCATGTTGATCCTCCGCGTTCGAGTCGACGTTAGCCTTAGCAGCTCAAGAATTCTCTTCGCACCACTCGCGAGCGTTCTGGAACATTTGGAGCCAGGGGGAAGCTTCCAACTTCCAGTCGCCCGGCATCCAGCCCCACTGCCAAGGCAGAAAAGTGCGCTCCGGGTGGGGCATCAGGGCTAGGTGCCGACCGTTAGGCGAGCATAGTGCGGCGATACCATTAGCAGATCCGTTCGGATTGAAGGGGTAGCGGTTAGTTACCTGGTTGTCGTCGTCGACAAACCGAATTGGGGCCAAACCATCGGCTTCGACGCGCTCAAGAATTTCGAGGTCGGGGAAAAAAGCGCGTCCCTCACCATGTTGGAGCCAAATGCCAAGTGTCGAGCCTTCCATGCCTCGCAGCATGATCGCTGGGCTTTCATCGATGCGAACACTAACGAAGCGTGATTCGAAACGACCTGAGGCGTTACGGATAAAGCGTGGTTGGATCTCATCGGCAATACCCGCCCACGGTACCCATCCGAGCAAGGCATGGAGCTGGCAGCCGTTGCAGACTCCGAGGCTAAATGTGTCTATACGCTCATAGAATGACTGAAATTGCTGATAGACACGCGAATGGAAGCGAATCACGCCGGCCCACCCTTTGGCTGAATCCAGCACATCGGCGTAGCTGAAGCCACCGACGAACACGACGCCTCTAAATTTCTCCAATGTGACCGTTTCTTGCAGCAGGTCGGACATCGCCACGTCCCAGGGCTCAAAGCCAGCCGCATAAAAGGCCGAAGCCATCTCTCGGTCCCCATTGCTACCTTCCTCGCGGATGATGGCTACTGGGACCTTGTCCGCTGCCGCAAGGACCGCGGGCGCAGTGGGCTTGGCAGCGTACGTCAACTGAAATGGTGGGGCGCTTCGCAGTCTCAGGCCAGTTTCTTCCTGACTGACGTACTCAGGATTGGCTTGTAATCGATCGATATGGAAGCTGGTAGCTTCCCAGACGTCGCGCAAATCTCGCATGTCAGCGTCAAGGACTTCATTGTCGCCTTGGTGTATGCGAACTTTCGGTTCGGCAATTGAGCTGCCGATCATTACACATGGAATTTCGGCTTTGTGGAATGCAAACTGAACTTCCTTTGCAGTAGCGTTTGAGACTTCGATTACCAGACCGAGTTCCTCACAGAAGAGAAAGTCCACAGGGTCGACGTCAGCGGGAAGCGAAACTTCAATACCGCAATTGCCCGCGAACGCCATCTCAAGAAGAGTTGTCACTAAGCCACCGTCACTGCGGTCATGTCCGGCACTGATCAGCCCGTCGGCAATAAAGTGTTGTACGGTATCGAACGCCCGGGCCAGTGTTCCGGAGTCCTCGAGGTCTGGGCATTGCGCGCCGAGTTGATTAAAAACTTGTGCCAGCGCAGAGCCGCCGAGCCTTGTGCTTCCGTTCCCTAGATCAATGTATAGAAGCTGGCTATTGCCAGGAAGCTTCAGGTCGGGCGTCACTGTTTTAGTGATATCGGGGCAGGGTACGTAAGCTGAGATTACCAAGGCACCAGGGGCTTTCACCAACTCATCTTCACCGTCCGGGCTAGGCGCGATCGCTGCCATCGACAAGCTATCTTTACCCCCGTCTATGGCGATGCCCAGGTCCAACAACACTTCGCTCAAGGCAACTGCCGCATCGTATAACCTAGCTCCCTCTCCAGGGAGCTTGGCGGCCCACATCCAGTTACCCGAGCATTTCACGTCACTGAGATTGCTAGTGAGTGCCCAAACCAAGTTGGTAAGCGCCTCGCCAACACACATTCGCGCCATAGCAGCTGGATCGAGCAGGCCCTTGATCGGTTGCTCGCCAATTGCTGTAGCAGCTCCGCTGATTCCGAAATGGCTTTGTGCAACCACTGCAACGTCTGCGACTGTTAGCTGCAGTGGACCGACACACTGCTGTTGCGCTACCAGACCTGTAACCGCGCGGTCGACCTTTGTAGTCAGGAAGCGTTTTGAGCCTACCGACAACAAGCGTAAAACTCGTTCGAGCGCATTTGCCACCGAAAGGTCTACGGGGAATTCTAAGGGTGCTGATGAAGTTGAAACCCGGTCCAGGTTGAACGTCTTCCGCGGCATATCGCCGAGCACCGCATCCAACTCCAAGTTGACCGGCTTCGAGTCATCGTGTTCATCCCACAAAACAATGCGCCCGTCCCCGGTAACTTTGCCGACGAAGCCCACGGGGGCCATTTCGCGGGCACAGAGATCTCGAAAGAGTTCCTCGTGTTCAGGCTTTAGCAACAGTGCATCCTGCTCTTGGGACTCTGCCCCCCAAATCTCGAGTACCGATAGCGTTGCGTCGCCGATAGGGAAATCACGCACGTTGATTTGTGCGCCAGCAGGTTCGACGATTTCTTTCAGCACGTTACAGTTGCCGCCGGCACCTTGGTCATGGATTGACACGATGGGGTTGGCGTCCCCGAGTTCTACACAGGCACGCAGTACCCGGTTAACCTTCTGTTCCATCTCGGCGTCGCCGCGCTGTACGGCGTTGAAATCGAGTTCGGCGACGTTCTCACCCTGGACCATGCTTGACGCCGCGCCACCACCCATCCCAATCCTGTACGCGGGCCCCCCGATCTTCACGACCCACATTCCTTTTGCCGGCGCATCCTTGTCGGTGTGCCGGGCATCGATCTGTCCGATGCCACCGGAAAACATGATCGGTTTGATCCACTCACGTCGCTCACCGCTCGGTAAGCGCATACCAAACGAGCGCGTATAACCTTGGATTACTGGCTCCCCAAATTTGTTGCCGTAGTCCGAAGCACCATCGGATGCCTCGATTTCAATTTGCAGAGGCGCAGCCAAGTTGTCAGGGTAGTCGAAGCTGCTGATTTCCCATGGCAGAGGATAGTCTGGTATCTGTAGATTCCCGACGCAGTAGGCGGCGGTGCCCGCGACAACTAGTGATCCACGTCCAGTGGCATGTACGTCGCGGATCCGGCCTCCAGTTCCGGTCTCGGCCCCAGGAAAAGGAGCGACCCCAGAAGGGAAGTTATGGGTTTCTGCTGTGAAAATAATGTCGTAGTCAAGTTTCTTGAGAGAGAAAGGGCTCGGCGCGCCAGGTTGTTTAGGCACAACTGTTTCTATCCGGTAACCGCGAATTGCACTTGAGTTGTCACGGAAGGCGATGACGCTATTGTTCGGGTTGGCGTCGAGAGGCGCCCGTATCAATGCCATTAGATGGTTGGGCATTTCTTCTCCGTCGATGACGAGACGGCCATTGAAAAACCAATGCCGGGAGTGCTCGCTGTTGGACTGAGCGATGTCAAAGCATTCGACATTGGTGGGATTGCGCCTGATGCGATCACGGAAAAGTGTCGTGTAATAATCGAGATCCCAATCGTCGAAGGCGAGGCCCATCTCTGCGTCGATGCGTTCAAGTGCAGCCTGGCCTTCCTCAAGTACCGGGACTTCAAGCACCGATTCGGGTGCGATTCCGGTGGCAAAACTGTCTAGTGGTTGTGGATAGAGGCACTCAGTCATACGGTCGTGCACAAGTGACAGGAACTCGGAGAGCTGGCGCTCGGCAAGTGGAGTGTCACTGTGTACAAGATAGCGTCGTGAGCGCTCGATCCGTTCGATGCTTTCGAGTCCACAAGCCTTGCAAACAGAGACGGCGTTGGTCGACCAGGCTGTTGAGAAATTAAGGCGTGGGCCAACCTCAACTAGTGTCCGCCTATCATTCACTTTAAGGAAACTCTTGGGGCTGAATTGATTTGGCTGGAAAGTCTCGCTTAGCAGCCAGCTAAGCACACTAGTTTCCTTCGTAGTGAGATTGTCAGCAGACTTGATGTTGAAGCAGAATTCGGAGTCGATGGCCTGAATGCCAGCCGAAACTTTTTCGCGAGCCTGTCGCAGAAGGGTGTTGGCTGCGGCTGCAGAAGCACCGGGAGTGCGGAAAAAGTGAATCAACCCCATGACGATTTCAGTGCGTTGACGCCAGAAAACTGGAGTTTTGATATTTGGCAAGGATGAACGACCCAACGTCCGGAAGATACCGCATCTGAAGGTCGCTGGCTGACCTTTTTAGCCTGATTTCGAGGAACGGGTCTCGATGTGGTCTCACGATTTCCCTTGCACAGGATGGTTCGTGCGGTCAAGGTGGAAGCATTCGCTAGTGCCTCCAGTGTACAGTGGCTGGCGTGGTCCTGTGGGGTTCTTCGACTGTTGACAAACTAGTTACAGCACGGGAATTTCTGCCAGCAGGTTTAGTGAGTGGTTGTCGTTGTCGCAAGCCGGCATCCATGAGACAGGCTGAGGTGAGTTGATGATTTTGAAAACTATAATCGCGCTGTTCTTCCTAGTTGTCTCCGGTGGGTTTGAAGCAGACAAAGCTGCAGGCCTAAATGCTAGAGAAATACGTCCGGGTCAGAATACCTCCACTCCAGCAGAACAGCAGGAAGGTCTAGCTACTGCAGCGTCTGCGCGCTTAGATCCCTTGCACTTCTCGAACCTGAAGTGGCGCAATATCGGCCCGGCGGTCAGAAGCGGTCGTATTTCGGACATTGCCGTAGTCGAGAGTGATCCTGACATCATCTACGTCGGTACAGCTGGGGGTGGCGCCTTTAAATCCGTGGACGGTGGGATCACCTGGGATCCAGTGTTTGAAAAAGAAGGAAGCTCTGCAATTGGCGGTATTGCCGTGGCGCAGTCGAATCCAAACGTTGTCTGGGTCGCCACGGGAGAGCCAAACGGACGAAACTTGGTTAGCACATCCTGGGGTGACGGTGTCTACAAGTCGGAAGATGCGGGCAAGAGCTGGACTCACATGGGGTTGCGTGGTTGCCAACAGATGGGGCGTATCGCCATCCACGCGAATGACCCACAAACGGTATTTGTCAGTTGTATCGGATCGTTGTGGGACACGGCTGAAGACAATGAGAGCCGAGGCCTTTACCGAACCATAGATGGCGGTGGCACATGGCGAAAAGTGCTCTCAGCCGGTTCGCGGGCAGGGGTCGTCGAGGTGGTGATCAACCCGGACGATCCAGATTTGCTCTACGCCGGTGCGTGGCAGCGTGAGCGTCGTGATTGGAGTTGGTTGTCCACAGGTCCTGAAAGCGGCGTGTTCCGCTCGATTGACGGTGGTGGGACATGGGACCGGCTTAGCAACGGACTCCCCGCTGGAGATACTGGGCGTGTTGGTCTGTCGATATGCCGAAGTCAGTCGGACACCATCTATGCCGTTACCGAGGGGGATGGCGGCGGCATTTATCGTACCAATGACCGAGGAGGGAGCTGGGAGCTTCTCAATACGGAGGTCGGATCCTCTCACTGGTATGGGCAGGTGCGTTGCGATCCTAACGATCCTGAAAGGGTTTATGTCCTTTCCACCCAGTTTTACGTCTCCGAAGATGGTGGCGAGACTTTCCGTACCGACCTGTTGGGCAGGAGCGTCCATGTCGATCATCACGCACTGTGGATCGATCCCGCCGACTCAGATCATCTCGTGCTCGGCAACGATGGGGGTGTGTATTTCTCGAACGATGGTGGAATGCATTGGCGTCACGTTGGGAATTTGCCAATCATGCAGTTTTTTGAAATCGGTGTCGACATGCAGGAGCCCTTCTATCATGTCTACGGGGGCACCCAGGACGACATGTCATGGGGCGGCCCGAGTGAGACGCGTCATAGTGACGGCATCGTCAACGACGATTGGTATATGACAGTGGGCGGGGACGGGTTTTACGCTCGTGTCGATCCCAGTGATCCCACAATCGTCTACTCCGAATCGCAGAATGGCGGAATAGTGCGCTTTGATACCCGGACGGGGGAACGCAAGCGAATCAAGCCCGTGGATCCTGAGGAAGGGGAAGGATATCGCTGGAACTGGAGTGCCCCTATTTTGATATCACAACACGATCCGACAACCGTATTTTTCGCTGCTGAAGTGCTATTTCGGAGTCGGAACCGTGGCGATACTTGGGAGGCAATTAGCCCCGACCTGACACGAAAACTCACCTACGAAAACCAGATGAACGACTACGGGACCATCCGTGTTATTGCCGAATCCCCATATCGGCGCGGAGTCCTCGCTGTAGGGACTGACGATGGCTTAGTCCAGATAACACAGGACGGCGGCGAGACATGGCAGACAACGGAATCTCTCCCGGGTGTACCAGATCTAGCCTTGGTGCGGCGCGTCATTTTGTCGGTGCACGATGGCGACACGATCTATGTTGCATCGTCGAACCACGAATACAACGATTTCAGTCCGTATCTCATGAAAAGCATCGATTTCGGCCGCAGCTGGATCTCGATCACTGGAAACCTTCCCAAGGATCAACATATCCGTGCATTGGCAGAGCACCCACGTAATCCGGACCTTCTGTTTATCGGTACCGAGCGCGGTGTCTGGGTCTCTATCGATGGCGGTGGTTATTGGGTTCCGCTCAAGAACAACCTGCCCACCGTGCCCATACACGATATGGTCGTCCATCCGCGCGAGAATGATTTGATAATCGGCACCCATGGCCGCAGTATCTGGATCCTCGACGACATCAACATGCTTGAGGAACTGTCAGCTACGGTCGCCACTCCTGAAGTACGTCTGTTTAGAGTCTCGCCTGCACTGCAGTTCAATTCATTCAATCGTGGCCGGCAGTTCAACGGAGACAGCTATTATCGGGCGCCAAATCCACCAAGAGGGGCAATACTAGACTACTGGCTAGACCCTGCTGTGATGGTTGTTCCAGGTAGTGAGCAGCCTCTTCCGGTATCGCTTGAGATTTTCGACCTGGACGGCGCACGGGTCCGCTCCCTGGATTTGCCTCAGGCCGCAGAGAGTCCAGGCAGTCACCGCGTCGTCTGGGACATGCGTTATGGACCATCCTATGTACCCCCGGAGGGTGAGGGCGGAACTGTTAGAGGGCCTTGGGTGCTGCCCGGAGAGTATGAAGCTCGCCTCACTGTTGGCGGGATGGTCAGTAGTCAACCAGTGGTTGTCGAACCTGACCCCTTAGTTTCCATCTCAAATGAAGACCGGCTTTACTGGCACGATACCCAGGTGGCAGTAAGCCAGCTCCTTGGGACTGCTCGTTCAGCATTGACGAATGTAGAGATGCTAAATATGTTGCTGAGTTCGGCAGAGCAAGTGGTGGGCGCCAATTTGGGGGTGACTCAGAATGTACGGGATGAGGTGGAGAGCGTGCGCTCTGAAGTCGAAGTCGTAACGGAAGAACTGACACAGATCGCAAGCCGACTTGCAAGTGCCTACTCCGGAATGCAGGGGTCAACGTCATTACCGACGGACGATCAGGCCTTGGCTGGCCATCTCGGCTATGAGCAGTTAAAAGATCGAATTGGCACACTGAATTGGTTGGTGGCCGAAAGGCTTCCGTTGCTCAACAAAAGCCTTGATGCCGAGGGCATTCCCTGGAGCATGGGACGGCCAGTTATTATGCAAGTCACCGAGTTGCCAAGACCGCCAAGTAGACGGTGAGATAGAAATAAGTCTTACTTGCGGATCGCACTACGGCAAATGAATCTAAGTCCTGTATGTCTCACGGCCTGTCTGGTGATACTCGCGTTCTAGCGCAGATTTCTCTGCCTGTTAGAACGTTCCGGCGGGGTTCAGTCGAAGAAGAGACCGCTCTCGTATGTTTCTAGATGAAACACTTATCCCTCAAGAAAATAGTGGCGGACGTTGCTTGTCGAAGCCTGTTGCTTCGAGTAGGCGCTGGGCGACACTGAGGAGCTCGCCCTCCCTATAAAGATGACCTATAAGCGTGACACCAAAAGGTTCGCCGTTTGAGCCGAGGCCTGTGGGCACTGCCACTACTGGATGGCCGGTAAGGCTAGTAAGGGGGCTTGGACTTAGGTGTGGGTGCCACCAGATCCCGTGGGGAGAAAGCACAACATCTACCTCGCTTAAGGCTTGGTGCGTTTCCTCCATGAGCTTTTGCCGCATTCGGTTGGCCTGGAGGTATTGCACCGCTGGCACGAGATGATGGGTGCGGAGCTCCGTGCCGTGCCGGGGTCTGACCAGTTCGACGTCTAGTCCATCCTGAAGAAACTCCGTGAACCCTGCTGCCCTCTCCACGTATTCAACGAAAAAATTGAGATTGCTCGCCGGGAGTTCCACTGGATGGAGTTCGCCCCATTGATCGTTGAGGAGTTCAATGATGTGGCTGTGGTGGGCTCGGTACTCGGGGTCTTCTTCAGCTTCAACGACGTAAGCTAGATAGCCTAGGCGGAGATCTGTGGCATCCATGCCGGCGTCCCAATTTACAGGGATATTTGGCACCGAGAAGTCCAAGTCGTCGGGTCCGGCAATAGCATGTAATACAAGAGCCGCCCCCTCCGCCGACCGGCACATGGGACCAATTTTGTCGAGTGTTGTGCCGGCTGCCATCACACCGTGTCGACTGACCCGCCCAAAGGTGGGACGCAAGCCTACGACACCGCATTGCTCGGATGGCCCAAGAATGGAACCTCCTGTGTCAGTGCCGATGGCAAACCCCACCAAACCTGCCGCCGTAGCGGCACCGGATCCCGCAGAGGATCCACTGGAGCCTACCTCCAGGTTCCATGGGCTGTTGGTTCTACCCCCAAACCAACGGTCACCGAAAGCCAGTTCACCAGTTGTGAGCTTGGCTACGAGTACCGCACCGGCCCCGTCAAGGCGCTGGACTACAGTTGCATCTTCGTCGATTACCCGGTCCGCAAAAGGTGCGGCACCCCAGGTTGTCGGATAGCCACGTACGGCGATGATGTCCTTTACACCGTAGGGAATGCCATGGAGGGGTCCGTGGTAGAGGCCGGCCTCAATTTCTTCGTCCGCCTTTGATGCCTGTGTGCGAGCACGATCTTCGGTGAGGGTAACCACGCAGTTCAAGGCAGGTCCGTGGCGCTTTAGTCGACTCAAATACAGATTTGTGAGTTCAATGCTACTGACTTGGCGAGTTTCCAGCAGACGGGCCAGGTGGGTAAGGGGCCAGAATGCAATATCTTCCAGATTGGCTGGCCGCTCCACGCTCGGTTTGCTGATCTGGATCGGCCGAGGGATGCGATCTACTTCAACCCCGGGGACTTGGGGATTGAAATGCAGAGGGAGAGGCACCTCGTTTCCTAGAGGTTCCTCTTGGAGTTCCCGGTATCGAGCCAGGTTCTCAGTTGTCTCCTCTACCATTGCCGCCGCCTTGTCCTCGGTCATTTCCAGGTTTGCTAATTGAGCCGCGTCCAAAATCATTTCCGAAGTAATTTCTGCCACTTCGCCTTCCTGAAGCTTCGCCCATAGAATCTCTGGGAAGGTAAGGGCCGGCGTGATTACGCCCGCTCCGGCGAGCTGGGCAAGGAAACGGCGACGGGGAACGGTGGACATTACGCGCTCCTTTCAGCGTTAAGGTCTGTCCGAGGGTGACCCACCGGGACAGTTGCCAACACGGTTAGCCAAACTCCGAGACGGAGGGAAGAGTCTCATGAACAAAAATACGATTGTATGGGCAATTGTCGGGGCAGCGGTGGCTGCGGCTTTAGCTTCTCTGTTTTTTTATATCGTAATAGCTTGGATTCTCGATTATGACGTTAACCTGTTTTAGGCAATAGCTATGATGAGGTCGTTAGGCTATCGCTACCTGCGGACAGCGAGACGACTACCCCCCTAACTTCATTGCCAGAGCTTTTCTACCTCGTCTGTAAGGCCGGTCATCTCCCAGCGAATCAGTGCCACTGGTATCTGCCCTGCGGCGAAAAACTCGTCCATAAAATCGCGCATGACGAAATTCTCACCGAGTTGGTTCGCGCGGTCAGCTAAGAGTTTGTAGAACTGAGTGAATCCCGTTAGGTAAGCCAGTTCATACCCAGGTCCGTGCACGGCGTCTTTCTTATGGTCCCAGGTGTTGTAGTTCGCCCCGGCGTTCCACCACTCGCTGTTGTCCAAGGTGATGGAACCGTAGATGCTCATATCGGCTTCGTATTGGTTCCATCCGGCATAATCAAGCTCGTTGGCCTGAAACTTCAAGTCCCCCATCGCACGCACGCTGGTATTGGCCGCCCTCATCGCAAGTTCTTCCCTCATCCTCGGGTCGTTATCGAAAATGCCGGCTTGCATTAGCATCTCGCCCAGCCCGTTTGCGACTCCCTCACGACGAGGGTGGGTCATCTCGTGGAGGCGCCGTGTTGCCCGTATTGGAGAAAGGTTAGTTATCGGTCGTATGGCATCGAGCTGGTGGCCCAAGTGTTCGTGAATGATTCCTGCTAAAAAGTTGCGGGGTTGGGATGGAGCTTCATAGACCTGATTGACGCTCTTCGCTGGGCGCGCTGGATACGCAGCATATGCTTCGGCAAGGTCATCAGCAGACACAGTTAGAAATTCACCTTCAAGTAGGAATCGTCGTAAGTGATCCTCTGCTTCTTGATGACGGCGAAGGTACTCCTCTTCAGTTGCTGCTGGCTCCAATGGTGGCAAGTCGCGGTTGCGATACTCCTCTAGCTTGAGTGCTGCCAATCCCCGCGCGTATTCGCCGCTTGCATGTGTCCAGATCTCATCCCAATCGTAAGGAAGCAGCCAGACATTCTTTAGCCACCAGTTGAGATTCTCAGTTCCAACACCTGTCGGTGCCGTCATCTTGTCCAGATTCTCGTCAATCCAGTCTCGATAATCCTGCACAGCAGCCCATGCAGCTTCCGTGTCGGTAACTAGTTCCGGATGGTGTTCCTTCATCGGGGCTATCATCTCGCCTAGGAGTTCACCTTCCACGGCCAGTGCCCGGCGGGTGATCAACGCCATATCATGCTTGGCTTCAGTGACGCTGATATTGGCCTTTCCCTGCGCCAATATTCTTGGCAATGCGCGCAGTCGAACCCCGTAGGCGTCTACCTCCTCACTACTTAGCGGGAAACTTGGTTTACCGTCGAAACCGAGTTCGCCCCATCCTGGTCCTTCAGGAACGGCAGGCCGGTCTGAAAATCCGTAGTATGGGCGGCTTGTGGAGGTTGACGATCCCCAATAGACATACGGGTCCGTTGACCATGGCTTCATAACTCGATGGAAGAATTCCAGCCCGTTCATCTCTGCTCTAACCAGGTGATAGTCAATCCGTTCTGAAATTGGCCAGTCATTGATATCGAACTCTTCTAGCTGAGCTTGTAGGTTCCTCAGTTCGCTGTACTGTCGCTCGATTGTTGGGGCTGTGTAGTCCGGCACTCCGTCGACTGGTTCTGGGCGTTCGAGCTCACGAAATTCATTAAAAAGAGCTACTAGATCATCGTAGCTACCACCCCGGGATTCGTTGTTGTTAGTTCCTGGTGTGCCGTCCTGGGGTACACCACAGGCGACAGGTAGCATTGCAAGAACAACGATTGCGATAGTTAGTACGGATCGCGTGTACATGACGAGCCTCCCTTGGTTAGTAAAACGTAAGCTGGCTACTCACTTTATTTCTTTGGTCAATTGAGTCGGCGCCGCCAAACGAACCAGTGAGCACCTAAACATTTTCGTGCCCAGTATCAGTGGATCAGGAATATTTCTTCATTTGGTGGCTGTATAAATTCGACTCCCTTGCTGGTTACAACTTGAGGGTTGGAAATATTAAAAGCCAATGGATAACCTGGCCTTTCATCAATGTTCATGTGAACCATGTATTCAAAGGCAAAAATATGATTTTCCTGAATTCTTAAATTGTGTGTGTTCACACGAAATGCGGCCATAGATGGTCCTTCAACCCTGACATCGCCTCCAGTGTTACCCATAGCATGATTATCGATGGAGAATCCAGGTTTATCAGTATTGGAGAGAGCCTCCTGGATCATCTCGTAATCTTCTGTACCGTTATCGATAAACGGCGTATAGACATAACCGGCGTCTTCCATTGCCTTGACCATTGCAGCCAATGATTCCCCGCCCGTCATACCTACTTTCATGTGGTCACGCATAATCCATTGACCTGCTATCGCCTTATCAAAGGCTTCTTGCAGGAAATCTGGGACGCGGGTTTCACCTTCTCTCAAGATGTATGCATGAATCTTGGTATCCACAGCAAAGCCCATATAAGTTCCAAAGTCGCCTCCGCCCCGACTTCCTCCCACAAACAGATCTCCTGGCTGCAAGACATAATCCGGGTTGGGCAAAAAATACCTCACGTCCGGTGGGAATTCGTCCACCGTATCTTCAGGCTTGCTCGTTGCTGAGTAGTAGATACGAGCTCCTATATCCCTGACTGTCGTCACCCCCGGGATGACTTGTGCCAAGTTCTGTTTCGCCCGCTGGCGAGCCAGTGCCAGCACTTCGGTTTGTGCAGCAATTTCCCTGGCGGTTCTTCTTGTCAGAAAATCCGTGATAACTGCTTCTGCCGAAATAATCCGGCTGGAATATTCCGGGCCCAAGATATTTTCCAGCCTCAAAAATTGAGCATGTGATATTCCGTCAGCAACAGGGAGCCAATCCGAGAAATTTACGGCGATGACTTGGGGATCTCTTTCAGCAACGTAGTCTGATATTTCGTCATAGACGTCAGGGACTGAGAAGCCCTGTCGAGGATCTGAATTGTTGTAGTTATACCCGTGAAAAGCTCGGGCAAGATTCATGGATCCTCGAACGTCAATGTCTTCAACAGTGCCTGCACTTCCTCCAAAAACAGCGCGTTCAATCGTTTCGCCAAGATCAGCAAAGATCAAATACCCGTCCGGCGACCCAAAATATTGCTCCATCAGGTCCCCGGGGCGACTGACGTGAATCCACATGTCTACGTTGTTGTCCCGCATGGCGCCGGGTAAGCCTAAGCCAAGCTTTTCGTTTCTCATCAAGCGGAGAGCTTCTCTATCTGTCTCTGCCGTGCGCTGTTGTAGGGGGCGAATAGAAGGGTCTACCCGTTGTGGGTAGGCACTAGGAACTGTGAACATCACGGCAATGAAAAGTATTGCTCCACGAGTTATCACGGTGTTTACCTCGTTCGGTGCAGGGGATTGTTGTCCAGGTTGTGTTGCTCAGGCGGGGAGCAGGTTATCAGGGAAGCGGAGTTGAAAAAAAAAGCTACATGAAGATGCGGTGTGGTGGTTTGGACTATCCAAGAACCATTGTGCCCTTTACTTTGGATTGACCTAAAGGCAAACGGAGGTACTTATGCCAAAGAATAATTTAATTCCTAGTTTGATCGGGACACTGTTTTTGCTGTCATGTACTGGTGCTGATTCTGCATACGGGCAGGTAGTTACCTTGCCCGATATCGATATCTCTGGCTCTTCCAACGGCATTGTTCCGTTGCCCCCCAACACGCCTGCAGTATTCAGGGAAGTATTCTCAAAGTACACGAAGTTGATTGCGCCCAACGGTAAGCCCATTCATTTCCTGGTACAGGACGCCTGGTCGGACGACAAAATCCTAAAAGCAAGAAATGTTATGGAACATCAGTTGGAAAGTTACCCAGGTTCCAAGTACGGGAATGACAAGGCGGTGGTCGCGAACGCGATGGCGGATGTTAAAGCAACGATGACTTTGTTCAACACCTCTGTAGATGCGAACGCGGCAAGGACGGGCAGCTTGGGCAGAGGGGTAACAGACTTGGCAATGCAAAACTTGTGGGAAAACGAAACTACCGTTGAGGGTAGTTATGACTACATGAACCACATCACTCGGGATGCATCCTACGAGGAAGTTCTGCACCTTGTGCAAGTGAGGGGCATCATGAACGCACTACCGGAATTTCAAGCCGAAATCGAAACAGCGTGGGCGGCTGCTGCGGCAAAAGGATGGTCAAAGGATCACAACAACGGTAGCAATTCGGTTGAGTATTTTGCGCAGGAATTTGACGTTTACTTCGACCTGTGGGTCGTGCAACCGAAGCGGTGGGAGGGCAGGGATCTAGAACCCGGAGAGATGCCCGAAGGCACGGCCCATTGGGGGCAAAATGCAGCAAATACACGTCTTCGTTTGTTGGAAGTCGATCCAGCAGCGTATGAAGTGGTGACAAGTTTTTTTCACCCATACCTGACGTACACACCGCAATTGCCCTTGGATTTTCAGGGCACATTCTCGATTAGGCTTGATGAGTCCCAAGCATATACCCACAAATCACAGCACTTGCGGAACGTAACTCTGACAGGAAGCAACGACGCAAACCTTACTGGGAATCGGCATTCAAATATATTGATGGGAAATGATGGAGATAACGTCCTGATAGGGGGCGAAGGGAATGACCGGATCGACGGGAGCGCCGGGAGTGACACGGTAGTTTTTTCCGGCGTTTATGCGGACTATGAGGTAACAACTGATAACGGGTTCGTTACAGTTCGTGATCTTCGTTTGAATAGGGATGGAACCGACACCCTGATGAGCGTTGAAACCCTTCAATTCAGTGACCGTACAATTGAGCCGTAAGTACGTAAAGCTCTCCCTCGCCGGTCGAATCAGAGAGTGGAAATAGGTCGTGTTATAGAGCTTGTAAGATAATCTTGAAGGTAGGGCTACCTGATCTATAGTTGGGTAGGCAGGCTTTCGAGGGTTCCAGTAGGCTTGGTGAAAACTGTGCACGGTATTTTGTGTACAATCAAAATTCTTAGTCAAAGTCTCTGGATGGAAGACGAAGCCTGATGAATCGATCCAGTCGAAGCCTCATCCCTTTGCCAATATTGCAACGTTACTGAAGAGACAAACTCCGGACGGATTAACGCTGATGCCGATCCAGCAGAGTCACTATAGGCCGCGCAGCCGTAGCGGTTGGATTGCGGTGGTGTCATTTCTTGGTCTCATGGGGTTGGCTCAACCACCCATCGTTCACAGCCTGGCCAACCGAATCGAGCCGTGGATATTCGGCGTACCGTTTCTGTACGCATACCTGTTCGTGGTTTACATAGCCATGATCGGAGTTTTGTTGTGGGTCCAGCGACGTGGTTTGTGATGGTTGCCTTCACTAGCAAGGAGTTGTGATGGAACCCTGGGTTGTTGCCACCACACTAATCTTTCTTTACCTAGTGTTGGCTCTGGTGCTTGGTCTCATCGCGAACCGCCGTTCGGAGGGCGACCTCGAAGATTTTCTGCTTATGGGGCGTAAAACAGGCTTCATAATGCTCTATTTGACCGTAGTCGCTACCTATCATTCAGCCTTTGCTTTCTTGGGCTCGGGTGGGTTCTTTTACACGCACGGCATTGGATTCTGGAGCGCCGGGACTTGGACTGTCCTTGTCGGAGGCATCACATATGTTCTCGGCAGTCGCATCTGGGCGCTCGGAAAACGCTTCGGCTATATCACTCCGGCCGACCTGATGGCCGACTTTTATGAGAGTGATGCCGTGCGAATCATTGTGGCGATAGTCTCTGTGCTGTTCACCATTCTCTACATTCAGGTGCAGGCCCAAGGGCTCGGCTACATCCTCTCGGCAGCTTCCGGTGACCGTATTTCCTTCGAGCTTGGTACGTTGATTCTTCTCGTCGTGGCCGCCGGGTATCTGGCTTTAGGGGGGCTACGTGCTGTTTATTGGACCGATGTCTTGCAGGGGGTCTGGATGTACGCCGCGGTGTGGATCGGAGCTCTTGTGCTTACCTATAAGCTGTTCGGCGGGCCGCTAGCGTTGTGGCGCAGGCTTGCTGCCGAGCGCCCCGACTTGCTCACGTTACCTGGACCTGAAGGCTATTTCGGTCCCGGTATGTGGTTCGGCATGACCATTGCGCTGTCGTTCGGCATCGTCCTGCAGCCGCACATCATGATCCGTTACTATTCGGCCACTTCGGGGCGCGTTATCAAATGGCTCGGCGCAACGACGCCCATCTATCTAATGACGCTGTACATTCCGGCGGCGCTCGTAGGACTCGGTGGTGCGCTCGTGATGCCCGGCCTTGAACGTCCCGACAGGATCTTCCCTCTCATGCTCATCGAGCACGCTCCGCCGCTGTTGGCCGGACTCGTCCTTGCCGGTGCTACAGCAGCTGCGATGTCGACACTCGATTCCATCCTGCATTCCAACATGACGGTTCTCACCCGCGATGTGTACCAACGCTACATCAAGCCGGAGGCCACCGATCGACACTATGTTTGGGTCGGCCGCGCATTAATCGCGCTTCTGCTTGTTGTTGGCTATGTTCTGTCCGTGCGTACCTATGCCTTCCTCGTCACCCTGGTCATGCTGTCGGGCTCCGGCGCTCTGCAGCTCCTGCCCGGCATCCTCGGCGTCTGCATGCCGGGCAAGCGACTGATGACACGGACTGGCGTGCTCGCCGGCATCGCCGTCGGGATGGCTACCCTCTACATCATGTTGTTTGTGAACCCGAACTGGCTCGGTGTACACCATGGCGTTTGGGCGCTGGGCGCCAACTTTTTCACGACATACGCCGTGTCATGTTTCACGGCTCCTCCTTCCGTTGCCACCGTGGAGCGTATACATGGTGAGATCGAAAGTTTCGTCTATGCTGATCGGAGTTGATACTGGCGGAACGTTCACTGACTTCGTTGTCGTTACCGAGAACGGCTTGGTGATCCATAAGCAGCCGTCGACACCAGAAGACCCTTCTTTGGCCGTGTCCGCTGGTCTCGCACACCTGGAAGTGGCTACCGGTGTTTCACTTGTCCATGGCTCGACAGTGGCTACCAATGCCCTCCTGGAACGGCGCGGGGCACGCGCCGCACTCATCACTACTAGTGGTTTCGAGGATGTGCTTGAGATTGGTCGACAGACGCGACCAGAAATCTACGATCTCAACGTCACCCGGCCAGTTCCGTTAGTTCCGGTCGAACGACGACTCGGGGTCCCTGAACGCATCGGTCCAGACGGCAGTGTTCTTCTGCCGTTGACACGGGAAGCAATTGAAGAAGTTGTAGCAACTCTCAGGTCCCTGAACGCAGATTCGGTTGCTGTGTGTTTGCTGCATTCATATGCGAACGAGGAACATGAGGCAGCGATCCTCGAAGCGCTTGAAGGAAAATTTGAGGGTTTCTGTACTGCATCGCACGAGATCTTGCCCGAGTTTCGAGAATTTGAACGTTGTAGCACAACTGCAGTGAATGCTTACGTAGGGCCAGTCATGGCGGGTTACCTAGGCCGCCTCTCGGATCAGCTTGCTACCGAGGAAGTGCGGATTATGCAGTCGAACGGTGGCACGATCTCCCTTGGCACCGCTATCGAACACGCTGTGCAAACCGTTTTGTCCGGTCCTGCTGGCGGTGTCGTTGGTGGATTTGAAATCGGCTCACGTGGTGGATTCGAAAACGTAATCACCTTCGACATGGGTGGCACTAGTACGGATGTTTGCCTCTGTCCAGGGCATGTGAGCCGAACGGCCGAGGCCGCAGTCGGTGACATTCCCATTCGGGTACCGACAATTGATATTCATACGGTCGGAGCCGGAGGCGGTTCGATTGCCGCCCCCGACGAAGGTGGTTCGCTGCGGGTTGGTCCACGGAGCGCCGGCGCGCAACCGGGCCCCATCGCTTATGGCCGAGGTGGCACCGAGGTTACGGTGACCGATGCGAACCTTGTGCTTGGCAGATTGTCTACAGACCATTTCTTGGGTGGCACTGCTACCCTTGAACTTGAGGCAGCGCGTGATGGTGTTGCTCGGTTGGCAGCTGATCTAGGTCTTGCCGACGTCGAAGCTGCTTTCGGCGTCCTCCGAGTGGCCAATGCCACTATGGAGCGTGCCATCCGGGTAATTTCACTAGAGCGTGGCCACGACCCAGCGGATTTCACTCTGGTTTGTTTTGGTGGTGCCGGTGGTATGCATGCTGCTGACTTGGCCCAGAATCTCGGTATTCCGCGTGTCTTGGTGCCTCGATCTGCCGGGATACTTTCTGCTCTTGGTATGCTGCTCGCTGACTACGTCCGGGACTACTCTCGTACATTGCTTGTACCGACCCATGAGCTTGTTTCCGGCACCCTTGAATCAGCTCTTAGGAACCTCGAGACAAACGCTGTAGCTGATTTCGTCTCAGAGGGTGGTGATGAGTCCGACCTTATGTTGGAACGAACACTTGACGTGCGTTACAGAGGTCAGGGATTTGAGATTGCAGTTCCGTTCGGCAATGCGTTTGTTGAGACATTTCACGAGGCGCACTCTCGTCGTTACGGTTATTCTGACAGTTCGCGCGATACTGAAGTAGTAAACGTTCGCGTGCGTGCTGTCGCGAAGCGCGGACGCGTCGATTTGGCACGGGCCGATCTCGAAGGCCCTGATGCTTCCGCTGCTGTTATTGCTGATCAAGTCATGCTCGGTTTGGAAGGGGAGGAGTCAGCGAAGCTTCTTGATCGTGAACAGCTACGTCCAGGAAATGAATTTGTAGGACCAGGCTTAGTTGTTGAATACAGTACGACGACCGTTGTCCCGATTGGCTTCACCTGTCGTGTCGACGAATGGTTCAACCTGATTCTTGAGCCTGGAGCTGGGAAATGAGCGCCTGGGACCCGATTCGATTAGAGGTATTTCGCAACCTTTTTTATTCGGTGGCCGAGGAAATGGGAGTGGCGCTTTGTCGCACCTCCTTCTCACCCAACATCAAAGAGCGGCGTGACTACTCCTGTGCTGTGTTCGATGGGCAGGGCAGGATGGTTGCTCAAGGCGAACACATGCCTGTCCATCTAGGATCCATGCCGCTGTCAGTTGAAGCTGCTATCGAGCACACGGAAATGTGCCCTGGGGACATGGTAGTGCTTAACGACCCGTTTAAAGGGGGCACGCACTTGCCAGACATAACGCTAGTGGAGCCCGTGTTCCTGGACGGACCTGATGAACCGAGCTACTACGTTGCTAACCGGGCTCACCACTCAGATGTAGGGGGTATGACGCCAGGATCGATGCCAATTGCCCGCTCGATCTATCAAGAAGGTATCCGTATTCCACCGATCCACTTGCTTCGCGGTGGTGAGGTCGTTGAGGATGTTATGGCGATGATTTTGGCGAATGTCCGCACGCCTGTAGAGCGTGAGGGAGATTTGACCGCTCAAATTGCCTCAAACCGGACGGGGGCGCGCCGATTAGTTGATCTTTCCAAAAAATACGGGCCCGCTATGGTTGCCGATTACATGGGCCATTTGCAGGACTACGCCGAACGTATGACACGGGAAGCTATTCGTCAGATTCCCGACGGCACATATCGCTTCGAAGACAACATGGACGATGATGGGTTGAGTCTGGACCCGGTTCCCATAGTTGTGAAGCTCGACGTAGAAGGGACTCAAGCGCGGATTGATTTCACCGGCACTGCGCCCCAAGTCGATGGCAGCATCAATGCAATTTATGCGATCACGTTGTCGGCTGTGATGTATTGCTTCCGGGTAATCGTCCCTTTCGCGGTGCCGTCCAATCACGGCACAATACGTCCGCTTGACGTTGTGGCTCCTGAAGGTAGCTTGCTGAATGCCCGTGTGCCTGCGGCGGTGTGTGGCGGTAACGTGGAGACATCTCAACGCATTGTCGATGTTGTTTTAGGGGCCCTTGCGCAAGCGATTCCTGGCCGGATTCCGGCCGCTAGTTACGGAACCATGAGCAATCTGACAATTGGCGGGATTGACCCTCGTAATGGTGAGCCATTCGCTTACTACGAAACCACCGCTGGTGGCATGGGTGCCCGCCCGACTGCTAACGGCCTTGATGCTACACACTGCCATATGACCAACAGTCTCAACACTCCGGTCGAGGCTCTTGAGCATGCCTATCCTTACCATGTTCGCCGTTACCAAATTCGTCGTGGTTCGGGTGGCGCCGGGCGGTTCCGCGGAGGCCATGGCATTCGTAGGGAGATCGATGTTCTGGGCCCTGCGGAAGTTACTGTGCTAAGTGATCGTCGGCGTGGTTCACCATACGGGCTACAAGGCGGGTCGCCCGGGAAACCCGGTCGTAACCTGCTCATGGTGCCCGAACCTGATGGTAAACACCGCTCAGAAGACATTCCAGGAAAGGCAAGCATGCACGTTGATGCAAGGACAGTGATTTGCATCCACACCCCAGGAGGTGGGGGGTACGGCGAGCCGGAAAATGGAGACAACTAGCTTGTGCTACAAGGCCAGGGTGGTCTCCGGTCGGCAGGTTTAACCGTTCACTTTTAACGTCACACTTCTGATGTTGGCCCCCGAGCTTAGGACCAAGCGGAGTTGAAGGTCACCTTTAGGAAGCTCGGGAAGAACAGCCTCGATCATTAACGGGCCAGCGAGCGAACCTAGCCAGCGAGCGCTACGGATCTGTAGTTGTTGTTCCATTCCGTTGTCGTTGGTGACGATCAACCATAGGCGATCTTTTTCAAGGTCAGCACCCGGCAGCCAAGCGTGGACGGTAACGAGGTCCCCCGAAGAGAAGCTCGGTTCCGGTTGGCCCAATAGGCCGACTACACTCGGGTTCGATTTATCGAGGGGCAGGGACAGTTTTCCGACGGCTGATGTCCCGCTGGGGATATTGGCAGGGCCAACTTCGACACGTCCCTCCCATAGCCCACTGCTTCCTGTCAATGGGTTAGAAAGTCCGATACGGACATCGTATGTTCCGACGGATGCGGCCATCGTAAGCACGCCGAGCAAGGAGCCGCTGCCATGCTCAGCGAGCTGTTCCTTGCTGAGGTTGACGCTCCATTGCTCTCTGGTAAAGAGAGGATCTTGTCCTTCTTCGGGCGTTAACATCGCTTGTACCTGAAGCTCTACCAGGAGTCTGTCATTATCGTCCTCGGTGAACAGGAGCTGCTCCAGTCCCACCCTGACCGGAAGTAATACAAGACCTTCTGCTCCCTGTGCGTGCCATGACTCGAGCGGCACATCGAGTGTCAAGATCGAGCCGGAGGCGGACATGACGTATCCAGTGTCGGTACTCGTAGGATTGAACTCCAGGTTCGGGTTCACAACAACTGACTCTCTTGCGTATTCGAATGCTTGCTGCAACCAGATTGGGTGAATTCCTTCCCCGAAATCGAGGTCGTAGATCCTGAAATCCCCCGGGCGGCTCTCAATGAACAGCAAAACGACTTCACCCATTCGCGAGGTGAAGCCCAGATTCCGCACTGTGGTGTGGTATGTCCAGGAGTTGAAATCTGGCCCAAATCGATCGAAAAGCTGAGCAGATGTCCGGCGACCTATAGCATCAGGCCGATCAATAATCACCCAAACAAGACCTTGGTCTGATTTCCACCCTCGAGGGAAGCCGCGGAAGCGTTGGTTGGCAGTCGCCACACGCTCATAAAAGTTGATCTTGAATGGGTTTCCGGAGTCCCGAAGATCGACATCGCGGCGTGCCCAGAACCAGTTAATAAAGGCGCGACGCTGATCAGTGGTTTCTAGTGTGTCCCACTGGTTTCGTTCATCGTCAAGGATGATGTAGTCAACCGGACCGCTCAACCACTCATCGACTTGACCTTCGAAGTGCGCTGTTGCTTCCTCGGCCGTGGTGGGATACGAGCTCTGGCCTTTGGCATAGGCAATAGGTGCAAAGCTTGCGATGAATGAAAAAAATAGTACTGGGCAAACCCATCGACTGAACAGCGAACCCATTTTCACCACTGGGCCAATTGTAGTGAGGAAATTGGTTTTTCTACTGCGTGAACTTCGCGAAAGGCTATAGGCTGGCTGGTCATTGAACGAGTGTCGTCGATGGCATTGAAATTCCATGTTTGTTTCAGGGAACTTCCCCCAATGATCCCTTCAATGCTGCCACGATGTCCTTGATGACCGGTACATTCGGTTCACCTTCCGGGGCGATCTCCAAGAATCTCTCGAAGGCTGCGAGCGCCTTTTCGATATCCCCAATGTTGACGTAAGCGAAACCGACTTGCCTTTGGGCGGGAAGGAATTCTGGGTTGATCTCTAGGGCTCGTTGGTAGTAAACGACCGCTTGTTCGAGGAGCCGAGCGGAGAAATAAACTTCGGCTACGTTGAAGTAGATTTCTGGTTGTTCAGGGTTCGTTTGAATGGCTCTCTCGAAGTAAGGCAACGCGGCATCCGGATTGTCGGCCTGTAGATGCGTCTCCCCAATGTTTGATAACGCCCCGATATGACTGGTGTCCTGCTCCAGAACCTTCTCATAACTGGCGATGGCTTCCTCTGTGTCTCCCATTTCTCGATAGGCGTCCCCAATGTTCAGATACACTTGAAAGACGTCAGGGTTTGCACCCAAAAACTCCTCCCATCGGGCGACCGCGCTTACGTAGTCACCTTCCTCTTCAAGCTGGACACCCTGGTTGAAGAGTTCCATGTTGCCAACGCCACCGGCCGGCAACTCCCCTGTGGTCGCGGTTTTCTCCAGCGTCACATCCATGTTTGGATTTCGGTTGAGAGTGCTTACGTTACCGTCGAGTTCGTATGTGACGTAGCCTTCTTTCTGGAAGCTGAAGGACCAGCGACCAGTGATTAGACCGATCACCGAAAAATAGCCGCCATCATCTGAGGTAGAGATTAGGGTCCCGACGGGTGCTTCAGGGTTGGTTGCTTTTACCTGAACGCCGGCAAGTGGATTCCCATCGGTGTCCGTCACCTGGCCTTGTACGCGACCTGGACGCTGGCTGGACTCCGCCAGGGCTGGGGCGATGATAACAAGCAAACAGCACAATAGTGACATAACAACGAGCGACCGCCAGTTGTTTCCTAAGAGCTTTTGCCCGGACCCATGTTTCTTCATTGTCATTCTCCTTCTATCTTGCTCTGGAAGAGAACGTCTTTGGCTTGATTCGGTTTTGCCTATATTGCTCTAATTTCAACGGGTTTTAAAATAGCCTGGTTCAATTAACGTCTAAGGACGTCGTTGGGACAGGGTTAATGCATGTCCCTTGAGGTTATTACCCTGAAGGGTAACGTCTGCACTACCTCAGTCCCTGATACCAGATCCTTGATATGGATCTCGATCCTGTATTCGCCTCCGGCCGCTAGCTCACTAAACTCGGAGAGGGGGATCTGTTGTCCAATGGCAAAAAAGTCGTGAATCTCAGCCGGAAAAGTCCCGATATTCTCCCCATCAGTTTCTCGCGAGATACGGGGGGTGACTTCAAGCCTGAGTTGTTGAGTGCCAGGGGCTGGTTGTGCACCTGTGACAAAGTAGAGCAACTCAATCGTTTCTGTGCTCGCGAACTCTCGGTCGATATCTGTGTCGAAGTGCGCGTTCCCGACTCGTATGCCGCTATAGATTTTCTCAATGTCAACAACATCGGTTTGCATTGTTGGCTCTGCCCGAGAAGCAACAATTGTGCTCGGCATTAACGCCCCGGTGGAAAAGCTTGGCACCTCAAAATCTGCACTGCTAGTCGTGAGACGGCCAGAGCTAGTATCCATGACTCCCCAGGCAAGCCTGTAGGTTCCTGGCGGTAGGGGCATGCCGAAGGAATGAGTGGAGCTCTCCTTCTCTGTTCCTTCGTCGTCAGTGATGGTGAAATCAATAGAAAATGGGCGAAGTGGCCTTTCCCCCAATTCTGGATCCTTGTGAAGAAAGAGTCCAAACGCTCTAAGTGTTGTGGTGCTTTCATTGGCCGCAGAATTGGCGGTTAACTCCGCCTTGCCGACCTCGAACGCGACCACTGAAAAAGTATTGTTCTCAGGTGCTGGGAAGAATGCGAACTCCTGTTGCAAGGCCAGGTCTTGTTGGCGCACCCCTTCTTCCAGGAGCCTCTGCATTGCGGTTCGATCCGGGGTTGCAGCAGCCGAAACTATCCGTGTTCCTACAGGGTCTAAATTGGGCCGCGCGGCATCGATGAGATCGCGGACTTCCTGGCCGGCCAGAAAAGCTGAGGCAGTCAAGTCCAAGCTACTTTTGAGCGAGTAGTCACCATCGGTGTCCGGACTGAAGGTGATCTCATCTTGCTCCAGGTAGGTATTCTTACTGGCATCGTAGCGCCAGAGGATATCCGTTTCTGTGTCGACTGGTTGGCGCTCGGTGTTGGTTGCCGGTCTCATTGCCTTCTCTTCCGGGTCCCCATAGATGATGTAGACCTTGCCACGGTCTGTCATGTAACCAGGAACGCTTCCTGGGTACCTTTGTGCAGCTGTTTGCACTCTTCGCATGTAGATCTCACGGAACTCGTTATCTGAAGTGCCGGGAGTTGGATCTCTTCCGGCCCAGAATTTTGTTACGAAGGCCCGGCGCTCATCGTCGGTTCGTAGATTCTTCCACTGGTCATCTTTTTCGGCTCCGGCCATGATTAGATCGACTCGATTGCCAAAGGTTTCAAGCATTTCCTGGATATCGTCCTGGAGTGCCAAGACTTGGTCGATTAGGCGTCGAACTTCTGGCTGGTCCGGTTGGAGTTCGCTCGAACGCTCAAGTAGTTCATGAGCCCTGGCGACTTGGCGGTCAGCGTAATACTCAGCGGCGAGGGCATTTAGGAAAGCAGGGGTTTCTTCACCACCAACGAGCCGCGCGCGCTCGTAGTAGCGAATCGCATTGTAATGGCGGCCTAGGCCCGCATTAGCCCTGGCCAAAGCAATGAGGAGGTCTTCATCGTTGGGATTTTCTATTTGCCTTGGGACTAGAAGTCGATCAACCTCCTCATAACGTCCTGCCTCCATCAGCAGTTCTGTTTGAAGGTCTAATCCTGTCTTGAAATCGGGCTCCCGAGACAGCGCCGACCCCAGTGTGTCCAGGGCAGATTCCGTTCTGCCCATTACCCGATATTGCAAGGCCCTTTCGTAACCAATCCGAGGATCAGTTGCAGGTATTTGCTGTTGCGCCCGAACGAAGGGTGGTTCGCGGTCCCCCTGAGGCTCTTTGATATGTACCGGCACGTAGATGGGTTCCCGGTCGTCATTATCGACATCGACGCGCAACTGATACTCACCAGGGGCAAGGCCGTCTAGATCGAGGCTTGTAATTACGTTAATCGTGCCTTGAAGGTCTGCATCACCCAGGTCGATGGGACTGGTCTTTCCTCGCAAGAAACCGCCCTCGAACTCCAGTCTGTAACTTGCTCTTAGCCCACCCGGTGTCCTGGTCGCATCTTCGCCACCTGGTGGCAGATATACCTGATGAAAGACATTAAGGGATTCATTATTTGAATACGTAGAGTCGACGGCGGGGAAAAGACTTAATCGACCCAATTGGAACGGCAGTCTCTCAGAGTAAGGATCGTATGAATCGAGATATTCGAAGCCGCGGACCAATAAGGGTCGCGAGCTGCTGAGTTGCTCCGGGCGGACAGAGGGGACGCTCAAGTCAAACTGAGCATGACCGAATTCGTTTGTGACGTTATTTTCGATTACCAAGTCAAAGCGAAACGATCCATCTATGGTTGGTAACTGATCCATGAAGACAAACGATCCGGAGCGAACTCCCCGTGCATTTTCTTCACCCTCAATTGCCTGTTCAATGATTTTGGGCCTACCAGCTACCCCTTGGATGTCCGCCACTACGTTTTGCTGCTCATCTGTCAGAGAGCCAGCAACCTCGAAAGTCAAATAATAGTTGTCCTCGTAATTGTTCAGATTGAGCCGGCCGCCCTCTGTTTGGGCTGCATAGTGAATGAATGGCACCCCGCTTGGGTCGATAAAAGCTGCTGCCGAAATTGTTACCGGCAAGGTTTCGAACCGGACCTCTGCCTCTACGATTCCTGTCAAGATCGGGTAGGCCCAAGCAGCAGTGGGAACGAGCCGATTGGGAATATTTTGGATGTCTCCAAGTAATACGTCTGAAGCTAGTGAAGGCATCCCGCTGACTAGGCTACCTTCACCTGGGATTAGGCTGAACGCAGCGTGTGCGAGTTCGAAATCGACTTCACGTAAGACAGTGTACGCCGCCTGCATCTCACCAAAGGCACCAGCGGGCATATCCTCCCAGCCATACGTTAGCTCTCGCACTTGTGCCACCCCAGCCGGGTTGAGCAATTTCATGGGACCGTCACCGACTGGCCTGTACAGAATATATTCGCCGTAGCCGAGATACTTGTAGAACGCGACGTAGAAGTAAGAGGGAACACCCAATCTCGGATCGACGTTATAGAACCAAATTTCAGCTGGATACGCTGCTTGGGTGTTGGCTAGCCGGTTTATATCCATCGGCTTGCCGAGCAACTGGTGGACACGGCCCCGGTCTGTCTGTGATCCGGGTCGAGAAGTGTCTCGGCCGAATTGAAAATTTGCGTATTCTAACCTCTCGTAATGCTGTTCTCGGGCCTCGTTTCTCGGGGTCCCCGGTGTCGGGTCTCGCACAAGCCAAAAGCCGTCGATGAAATGGTCACGTTGGGCATCATTCCCGCAACGAAGAAAGACCTCTCGTTCTCTCGTCGTTAAAATGACGTTAACCTCGCCTAACCACACCCGGTACTGTTCTGGCAGATCTTCCGGATCAATGCGGGGAAATGTATCGAGGCTGATTTGTTGCGAGGAGGCTGGCCAGGTCGATGGAACAGCAAATATAAAGCTGGCGACCGCGAAAATCGCCGCAATGGTCACAAAACTTAGCTTCATTTGCCTAGGGGCATGGGAAATTGTGCTGCGCAATACAACAGGCCTATAGAAGAGACGTGATCATTATAGGGCAGCCGTATAAAGTAAGCGCACACAGCTATTCCGTTGGAGTTTCTGCACAAACAGCCCATCCTACGTCACGATGTACTACTTTTAACTGTTGTACTTTATCTCGAAATTGCTTACCCTCGCCCGAAGTGTACTGTATGTTGTGTACAATCTATTTGATATTGTGTTGAGGAACTTCGTCCGAATCGCTGAAGCGATCGTTCTAAATTACCCAGGAGACTTCCACGTGAGACAGGCGCTAGCCTACGGCTTTTTATTTGTCGCTGTTTTCCTTTTTGTTCCAGGCATGGCAATGGCACAGACAGATGCCACCGTTACGGGGCAAATTACTGTCGAAGACGATGGGTCTCCATTGCCCGGTGCGATGATTAACATTTTGGCCCAGACTACTGGTTACGAGCGGCAAGCCGTCTCGTCCGCTAATGGCCGCTACCGTATACCTGGTCTGACGCCTGGTCTCTACACCATCACAGTGCAGCTTCAGGGGTTCAGCACTATTGTCCAAACGGACCTCCGGCTGACGATCTCCTCAGAGGCCGTGCTGGATTGGAATATGTCGCTGGCCGATGTCGAAGAGACCATCACGGTCACAGCCGACACTCCGCTTATTGAAACGACAAGCGCCACGGTTAAATACAATCTTTCAAGCGAGGAGATCGAAAATCTTCCGGTAAAGACACGGCGGTGGATCGATTTAGCGACCCTGGCCCCAGGTACCAGCAAGGACAACATTCGAGGGTTCTATTACAACAACGTAAACCTCGGAGCCGGCACGCAATGGTACGCGAATGGTTTCGAAGTGGACGGTGTGAATAATACCTGGGCAGAGATGGGTGAGCCGCGACAGAACTTTCCTGCCGACTCAATCGCCGAATTCTCCGTACAGACTCAGAACTTTAAGGCGGAACACGGTCTGGCGACTGGTGGTGTCCTGAAGACCATCACCAAGTCGGGCACCAACGCCTTCAGCGGCCAAGCCTATTGGTACTTCCGTAATGAGACGTTAACAGCGACAAAGTACTTTGACACCGAGGTGCCGGAGTACGCGCGCCACCAGTTTGGCGGTAATTTCGGTGGCCCGATCATAACGAATGAAACCCACTTTTTTGGCTCGGTGGAGCGCACCGACGAAACTGACTACTTCACTGTAAATACTGGTGGAGTTCACCCGACGGAAGAGGGCACGTTCACTCGCGACAACTTCCGCAACATGTACATCATCAAGTTCGACCAGCAGTGGGACAGTGGTAACCACACCTTCTTTCGCTACGCCAGGGAACGTGAGTATCGTCCCGAGTTGAACACGGGCGGAACTACGGCCGCGTCAGCTGGTTTTGGTTTCGCTGTGCCGAGGGACTCGTTTGTTCTTGGGCACAACTTGATTCTCTCAGACATTTCGTTTCTTGAGTTTCGCTTTCAGCGAGCCGGTTCGAAGTACATCGTGTCACCCAACGACTCCGGTGTAGGCGGCGAACACCAGTATGATGCAGGGGAATTCACTGCCGAGCGCAACGCCGACTGCATCCCGGAGACACGGCGACCCAGCCTTCGGCATGGTGGCTGTAACTCGCAGATGGGACCCGAGAAGCGGTGGCAGATCAAGCCTGATTTCTCCTACTACATCTCGGACATGAGGGGATCGCACGATGTAAAAACAGGGATTGATTTCAATCACATTCCCTTCTCAGCTGATAGCTGCTGCGATTATCCGCACGAGTACAGTTTCCGTTTTGACACGGACGTGCCATACGACATTAATAACTCTGATACGCACCCGTATAACTTCTATGCGCGGGAGGCGACCTTCGATGATATGCCGGTCCAGCACTACTCCTTCTACTTGCAGGACGACTGGCGGCCAACGGAATCGTTGACCCTGAACCTGGGTCTGCGCTGGGATGCTCAGCCGGGTGTTTTCAACGAAGGCATCGAAGCACTCCTAGCGGAGCGGGGGAATCCTTACGATATCCCCTGGCACAATGGGGACGTCCCGGGCTACGGATCCGCTTCTGAACGTGGAGACTGGAACAACTTCGGACCTCGCTTCGGTTTCGCCTTTGATCCTGGTGGAGAGGGCAAGAGTGTGTTCCGCGGTGGGTACGGTCTTTATTACCAGAACATCCAGACCTTGCGGCAGTTTAGTGAGCGGAGAGCAGGGGTCGCAGGCAGGTCCATTTCGATCAACAATCCGAACTACGAAGACCCGCTCCAAGGTAAAAACTTCTTGGAGTACCTGAGCACGAACCCGCCGAACATTAGTCTCATTGACAACAATTTCGAGAATCCCATGGCCCAGCAATTCTCCTTGGGATACAGCCACATGTTGGCGGACCTTTGGTCAGTTGGGGGCGATTTAACTTACGTCAAGAGCGATAACTCGCGGACAACAAGAGACGTAAACTTCTACATTGACCCCTTCAACCGTTCCCTGGGACGCCCGTATCCGCACCTTGCACGGGTTGTCATGTCCAGGACCATCAACCCGACTCGCTACAAAGCGATGATGTTGAAACTTGAGCGCCGGTTTTCCGACGGCGTACAGTTCTCAGCCAACTACACGCTCAGCCATGATATCGACAGCACATCGTCGGATCGCAATTACACAGAGGCAGCGCTTGAGATCGGTGATTCAACCGCTGACCGGCGTCACCGGATCAACCTCAGTGGCATGTACATGCTGCCGGGCCAGATCCAGATTTCGGGGATCATCCAGTGGGCCAGTACCCGTCCGATTAACGTTCACTCCGGTCGGGACCTGAATGGTGACGGCATCGGTAACGATTATCCGAGCGGCCTCTCCCGTAACATGGGGTGCCGCGGGCTCTCATTGTCTGAAATTAACTCGTACCGAGCGGAGCTTGGGGTGGGTAATATTAGCGACGCGGCTTGCCCAGTCTTTTCATCCGTCGATTTAAGGCTTAGCAAGTACTTCAACATCGGTGGGAGTCAGTTACAGCTTTTCGCTCAAATGTTCAACGTCTTGAATGTTGAGAATTTCTCGCCGCCGACCGGCAACTTGCGCTCTTCTAACTTCGGCAAGGTTTTGCAAGCCGGAGAAGCGCGCCAGGTTGAGATTGCAGTTAAGGTTTCGTTCTAGACGAAACTGGGAAAGAAAAGTTAAAGGCGGTGGCGCTTATTTGCCGCCGCCTTTTTCTTTGTTGGCATCGTTGGCAGTGGGGCCAGATTGGTGGGCCGTTAAAGGGCCCAGTGGTATTGAGTAATTGAGCAGCTAGAGCGACGACGAAGCTAGTATGGAGAACATGTTGCCCTATTGGCAGATTTAACGATTGAGGAAACACTTTTCATCAATCAGTAATGATGAAAGGGTTGATCCAAATAACCAGTTTATTCCCGTTGCGGAACCTAAAATTCCTGGAGCCAAGACATGAAATATCGAGCCACCCGAAAGCTCGTCGCCTTCTTTGTAGCACTTGGATTGTTTTCCTCGGTGGGAACTGGACATCCGACACAAATGGCCAACGTCCTGCCAGAAGGATTGGCGTCAGTATTTGAACGAGGGCCGATTCTCCAAGACCGGAACGGGGACAACCAGGTTGATTTTGTCTCGGCGCGTTTGATCCTTCCGGATGATCCAACATCGGAAGACGTAGCTGCGGCCGTGGCAGTTGCGGCAAGGCTCGGCCTTGAAACTTCCGGATTGAGTTTCCCCTTGGCGTTTAAAGCTTCTGACATGAGTGATCCGCAGGACGGAGATCCGATGGCAATTGTCATTGGAACGGACAATGCGCGTCTGCCTGAGGCGGTTGCCGAACGTATCTCCCAACTCGAACCGGGGCAGGGTGCAGTTACTTTTTCGAATGGCACCGTGTTTATCGCTGGCAAGGATGCCGCAGGAACACAGGCCGCAGGCGAGGCTTTTGCGGAGCGAAGCCCGTATCTATGGAACATCATTGGCCGCAGTGAGGGTGACACATACCAGAAGGTCGCCTCGGATCTCGCCGAATTTCTAAACGAAGAAGGCGTTCAGGTGTCCGCGGTCTCTTTCGACGAGTTGGTCTATCAGAAGGGCGGAAGAGATGTTGCCCCCGCGACAGTTACCGCAACCGTTTCTTTAGGAACAGTATCTCGAGCACGAGACGTTCTTGCCGACCTTGCTAGGAAACACCGGAAAGGACAGGCCACTGACAGGCTTAGTTACGCTAGTGCCTCCGGGGTCATATTCGGGGTAACCGATGGGGAGGTTACGGAAGCGGTCACCATTCCCCGCGTTGGGCTACCCGCGGTTTACATTAATCCGCCACGCCGTGAGTCGAGTCGGTTCCAGAGATCGGGGAGCGGTGGGACTGGTGGCCGTGGTTTCCAGAGATCAGGGAGCGGGGGGACTGGTAGCCGTGGCTCCCAAACCGGGCGAACCTTCGATCTATCCGAAGTGTTTTCAGTTGAAAATGGTTTGTTGGAGGACGAGGATGGCGACGGAATACCGGATGACTCCAACATGATGATTGTCTTCCCACACCAAACTGACACGGTGGGTGACTATCCGTCCCTTGGGGTCACACAGCTTGGGGCACGAATCGGCCTTGAATCTACTGGGCTCAGTCTCCCATTACTGGGCTTCGATAATGAGCTTGAAGATCCCGAGGCAGAGGGTCGCCCGCTTGTACTGATTGGCAGGCACAACCGCTTAATCCAGGAACTCGCCAGCCTTGGCAAGTTGCGTGAGCCTGAGCCAGCTCCAGGGACAGGAAGGGTTGAAATGGTCCCCATCGCCTATCGTGACAACTCGGCGGTCGTGGTGACTGGCGGTGATGTCGCGGGCGAAGAGGCAGCAGCGGCCTACTTATCTCACCGTGCACCCTATGTCTGGGATATCGGGAGGAGCGAGCCGACCCTGGACAACACCAAAGATTCCGTACGGAAATTGCTGGCGGGGCGTACGACCGCTGCACAAGCGGCCTTAGCGGTGGACGAATTGGAGCAAATCCTTCAGGGAGTTTCAGCGAAGGAACTGGAGTCTATTTCGGTAGAGGCATACTTCGAAGACGCTTCGCCTGGTTTCGACGCATGGCTTACAAGTGAGCTGGCCCAACGCCTCGGGACAATTCAAATTGAGGTTAACAGCCAGCGAAGGATGGAAGCGGTTGAGGTATTCCAGCAGAAGCCGGAACTGGGGTGGGAGGTAGACAGGTTTTGGGAGAAGTTTAGAGAAGAGGTGCTTCCCCGAGTTACGGAAAATTCAAACGTTTCCCTGGAACTACGCGTCAGCGAAGCACCTGAGTTTCGCCGGGAGTTGGCTAATCAGGTGAGATCTGAAATCCAGGCTAGGGGAGGGCAGGTTGCAGATGTCAGTGTCTTGTCTTCTTATAAACAGGGTTTCTTATGGCTCGCGGAACGGATCGCACCGGCCCTTGAGAATGAACCAGTTGCCAGTATCGAGATCGGTTGGAAACCATTCCCCGTCGAAATGCCTACGAGCCAGCGATTCCAAGGCGAGCCGGCACGTTGGTTGAATGAGTTGTACCCGGCCGACGATTTTCTGGCTGGCCAATTGGGTCTGCCACTTGATTCCATATCTTTTTTCATGCAAGAAGACGCTGGATCGATTTATACAGTCGTAGCTAGGGACAGCTCCGGAACGGTCCTTCTGGAGGATTCTTTCTCGCCGACGTATTACGAAAGGCCGTACTTCGAGATTTTCCCTGACTATGCTCAGGTTACTGTTACCACTGGTTGGCTAAAGGCAATAGTCGACGAGGAGACCGTGGTAGACGAACGGATAGCGACTGATTCCGATCGTATCTGGGACTACTATCAAGAGGTAACGCTAAAGGAAGTTTACGACGAGATTAAGTCCAACACTGGTGGCAAGCCAACCCGTGACAAGGCCCCTTATTTTCATACTTTACGGGTCGAGCTAAAGGCTTCCGAGCCCGACTACATGCTGGGAATTGACCAGGAACATATCTCTGTCCTGGAGTCGCTGCACGACGATATCTACTTTGACACTTTAGATTTCTTCTACGAGGTAGCTGAAACGGCTGCTGAAGGTGATGAGCCTCCTTCTCGGTCGCTGGCTCCCGGGAATATCCTTCCCTGGATTCACCCGGAGCAAAGGGGGCAGGCACCAGAGCTGACCATTACCTATTCTCAATTTGCTTCAAAACAGCCGAAGCTGGTGGTGAGATACCGGGAGAAGGGGACGCAGGAAGATGAAACTGAAACCCGAGTTTTGGTGCCGGCTGAGATCCCTGAACCGTACCTCTATTTCGCTGAGGTCAAGGCGGGAGAGAGCGGATTGGCGCGACTCGGGCTTCTGGTCACTCTAGAGGATACTGAGCCTCTCCCTCGATTAGCCATTGTCCTCGACAATTTACGCCGGCTCCAGGACGAAGGTTTGTTTACGGAAGCTTTCGGGATTCGAGGCGTCGCCCAGGTGGTCGTAAGGCTTGAAGCTCCTGGCGCTACCAGCACCCGGACTTATACGTCAAAACCAGCTGAACTAGCAGTCGTGTCCCCAGAGCCGTACACAGGGCGACGGGTGACTTGGGATCATGTCATTAGCCCGGCCGAGAGCGAAATTACCTCCCACAGCTTAGGAACGCTTCCGAACGTGACCACCTACGTCGGTGGGCATTCCTACCAGGGCAGACCGGTGTCGGTGATGGAAATCAAGCTTCCAATGGAGGCCGAGTTGGTCTCGCAGGCCAAGCTGAACACCTGGAAGCCGGTACTTTCAATTGTGGGGAGACAGCACGCCAATGAAGTTTCGTCCACGTCGCATATTCTGAGATTTGCGGAACTTATGGCGACAGACCCTCAGTATGGGGACTACTTGAAGAAAATGAACCTGGTGCTCCAGCCTGTGGTTAACCCGGATGGGGCCCAGTTGGCTTACGAGTTGCAAAAACTAACTCCCACACACTGTCTACACGCAGGTCGGTACAGCGCGTTGGGTCCTGATGTTCCTGGCCAGGTTAATAACCCCGATACGCTTCTCACCGAAGCGTTGGTGATGAGGGATGTCTCCGAGAGATGGGTCGCAGACATACGACTCAATCCGCACGGATACCCCTCGCACGAATGGGTCCATCAATTCGCCAATTACAATCCCAAGGGATTTCGTTCTTACTGGATCCCGCGGGGTTGGTACACGAGTACGAGGTCGTTAACGACGAGTGCGGCTGAAGATCCAAGGCTTAAGGATTATACCGACGCTGGTTTGGCCATGCTTGATTACATTGCGGAAGAAGTGTCGAGGGATCCGGAGGTAAGGGAAACCAACCTGCGTATCTATGACCGATACATACGTTGGACCATGCGATGGCAGCCGCACCTTTATAACCTGGAAATTTACAGAGACACGGCGATTTATCACAGTCGGAGAAATAGCAGCGTCTCAGTTCCGGGACCCGAGGCGATGATCCGTCCAACCGTTTTCTCTGGAGGGACCGAGGCGATGGATGAGACGGCGCAAGGGCCCTGGCTCGATCTGGTTACGCGGATGGGCTTTGGTTACTTAATGGCATCGGTGCGATTCTTGGACGAGGCTGAGTATTCCCTCTATCGCATGGAGGGAGAAAGTCAGGGAAGTGTGCGAATTTCCCTCACTCGTCCGCGGCCCATCCGGCCGGGTCGCACAGGCCCCCAGGAACAGCATTAGAGAAGAATTGAGGAATTAGGTTAGTCGCTACGGACAGACAGGTCCGTGGACAACAGTGGAGAATTCGATGGTACGACTAAAGGCCGTTTTGTTGGTCGCGATGCTTGTTGGCACTACGTTTGGTGTGAAAGCGTTGCCAATGCAGGTAGAGAGCTCAGATGAGCCTGTTGGGCTTATATCGTTGTTTTCCACTGGGCTGATCTTTCAAGACCGAAACGATGACCAAGTAATTGATTTTGTGAATGCCAGCCTCATCCTTGGAGCTCAGCCTAGTGATAGTGACATCGTTGCTGCGTCCGACGTAGCCGCGCGGCTTGGCTTTGAGACGATGGCCATGGATATACCCGTTCTGGGTTCCCCAGATGAAGGTGACGTTGGGATCCTCATCGGCATGGCCGCCCTGTCTCGTGTTGGTCTTTCTTCTGCGGATGCTGGCGTTGCCAACCTGGAGCCTGGCGAGGGTGTTGTCAAAACTATTTTCTCAGAGAACCGTCAATGGATTGTAATTGCGGGCGCTGATGATGCTGGCACGCGGGCCGCAGCCGGGACCTTCGCTGGGCGACTGCCGAATGTTTGGAGTCCTGGCGGGACTAATTTAGGAGATGTCATTGAAGAGTTGAGTACGTACCTGGAAGACCAGGGTGCTTCGCTTGAAACTGCGCGGGTACCTTCCGTCCAGGTGAAGAGTGGGAGCAAGGGACTTGATGTGCTGACCGTGGAGTCAACGTTTGGCTCGGCCACGGCTCTAAGCACGGCTAGGTCGGCTTTGGAGGAATTATCTGAAGCCAGGGATGGTGGAGGATCAGGGGACGGGGCGTTGCTTTCTTATGATGGTGCCTCGGTGCTTCGCGTAGTCCTTTCTGCTCCAGGATCAGACACTGTTGCAGTGGACGTGCGCCATGTTGCGCCTACACCTGAAGACGGGCCGATCCCCGGACGTCCTGGGTCCGGAGCAAAAGAGGACCTTGATCTATCGAACTTGTACAGCAGCAGTGGTTTTCTGGGTGACTCAGACGACAACGTTATACCTGACCGGGTCGACGTCATACTTAGCCCATCGGGTGATGGCAGCCAGAGCACGGTTCACCTCGCTGCACGGCTCGGGCTTGAGTCCGCTGGTATTACCCTTCCCATCGCTACCACCGCAGAGGAAATAGAGGATCCAGGGAGTGAGCCAACTCTGGTACTCATCGGGACTAGTCACCCTCTAGTTGACAAGTTGGTGGAAGACACGAAGCTACAGCTTCCCACCCTAGACGCAGGCCAGGGACTCATCCAGGTAGTTACTGAAGCTTTTAATGGAAAGAGCGCCGTGGTGTTGACCGGTGGCGATGAGCAAGGGACAGCTCGTGCTCTCCAACAAGTTGCAGAACGGTTTCCTAACGTGTGGGAACGAGGCAAAGACCGCACCACAATTGATGATGTGGAGAACGATCTGTGGCGATTCTTCAGTGGCCGGTCGTCCGCAGGACAGGCGACCATCGCGCTCTACAAGCTCGACAAGTTGGTCGAGAAGTTGTCAGGGAAGGACATCGAGACAGCCAAGATTCTGGTGTCCCTTGAGGACCCAGACGAAGGCTTCGAAGAATTAATCCGGCAGCGTGCCGCCGCTATTGGTGCGGAATCGTTGGAGATCATTATCGATGATCGAAACGTTCAGAACGCCAGTACAATTTTTGAAGATGACATAGAAATTTCATCGGAAGTAGACGAGTTTTGGAGTGTCTTTCGATCAGACGTCTTGCCGGGAATCAGGCGGGGCCAGCCAGCGAGAATGGAGGTGCGCCTAAGTGAGCCACCGGAGATTCGCGCACAGATCGAGCAGCAGGCCAGAGCCGAGATGATAGAGATGGGTTCGGATGCAGCAGATACCGATGTCTCCGTTCTAATGGCCCATAAACAGGGCTTTAGTTGGCTTTACGACGTCGTACGACCTGAACTCCAAGGAAAAGAAGTTGACAATATAACGCTTCGATTCGCCGAATCGGGTCCTCCCAGTGAGTGGCCACAACAAGCGATGTACGGAAAGATTCGTTGGCTCAAAGAAGTCTTTCCGATTGATGAGGTCCTCGCGAGGGACCTGGGCATTGAGGTGTCCCAGATTGATTTCGAAATGATGCCAGTTGGATCGGTTCCTACCTATGAGGTTGTTGCTTCAGGTCCAGGTGATGTCGAATTGTTGAGGCAGACGTTTGAACCAAAGTACGTCTTGCGCCCTTACTATGATCGTTTCAGAGATTATGAAATGGTTCGTGTCTCAACCGGTTGGATTCACGTGACCAGTGGTGGTGAGGAAGTTGTAGACCAACGGATCACCACCGACTATGAGCGCTTTTGGGATCATTACCAAGCCGAAACTCTGCCTGCTATTTACGATTACGTAATGGGACTTACGGCTGACGCTGCAACTAGCGAAAGTGCCTCTGGCAACCCTAAAACGACAGACGCTCCCTTCTTTGGCGAACTGACTGTCGATCTGACATTGAGCGAACCTGAGTACAGGCTCGAGATCGATAACGAAGTGATCTCGACAATGGACTCGCTTCACGAGGAGATCTATTTCCCGACGTTGTTGTACTTCCGTCTGATTGGACGCATGACGCGTGGACAGGATCTCGAGTACTTGGGAAGGGTTATTCCTATCATGCGACCGAAAAGTGACGGTCAAGCGGGGAATGCCAAGATTTCCTTTACTGGGTTTGCAACTAGCCGACCAGCTGTCGTAGTTGACTACGTGGAGGCTGGTGGCCAGGCAGGCCAGGAGCGACTCGATATTCCCAAGGTAAACATGGACAAACCTCGGGCCCTTGGCGCCGTGGTACGTGACGGTTTGCCAGGTCTCGAGCGATTGGATTTGCGTGTCAAGGTTGACTCTGAGCGAGACCAACGTGAAGAGTTACTTTTCCGGGCGACGAGCGAAGACATTGACATGACCTTGCTATCGGCCGAGCAGGTAGCCGCGATGCTTGAGAACCTTGCTCTTCTCCGGAGTGCAGGTATGTACGTGGATAGCCTGGCCTACAATGACCTGGGGGCCATACAGATCGCTGCTGGTTGGACATTTGAGGTCAATCCAGATGAGCAAACTATTACTGCTCTGGAGCCCAATGGGAGTCCAACTCCGCACCCTGATGTCAATGACCTGATTCCGGCAGGCTATGAGCATGATGGTGGCGCCATGGTCCAGTGGGATACGCCCATTCCGCCGCCGGAGGGGCACGAAATTCTCGCCAAGATGTCTACGTTCGAGGAAGCGACGGTCTATAAGGTAGGCAAGAGTTACCTCGGCAAGGAGACCTGGGCGATGGACCTTATGCCGCCCATCGAAGCCTCTCACTGGTCACATGCTAAGGCGACCACCTTCAAGCCGACGGTCATATATTCGTCGCGACAGCATGCGAATGAGGTTTCGTCTACTAGCCACGTCTTGAAGCATGCAGAGAATTTGCTAACCGATCCGGCCGAAAGAAGGAAACTGGACCGGGTGAACGTGGTGATCCACCCGTTTACCAACCCGGACGGGGCGCAACTTGCCTACGATCTTTACGAAATCACCCCGGATCATATTCTTCATGCGGGGTATTTAGGCTCGTTGGGAATGGATGCCACTTCGGGAGGAAATGAACTCTCGATCTACCCGGAGTCGAGGATCCGCGGCAACCTATGGAGTACTTGGCTACCGGACATTTTTCTCAATCCACACGGTTACCCATCGCACGAGGTGGTGCAGCTATTCTCAGAGTACGCGGGCCTGGTTCGGCGTGGCCGCGTCACTGAGCGCAACTGGAGCTTCAACAAGGGATGGTTCATCCCGGGTTTTAACTACGTAGAAGATCCCAATTATCCGCGACATAAAGATGCAGCTTTCACGATCCGTGATTACATCACCGAGTATATGAACTCGTCGCGTGATGTGTACGACATGAACCAACGAAACTACGATCGTTATCGGCGTTACGGCGTGGTGTTCGAGCCAGAGGTTTACAGGATCGATCGCATCGACGACGTAAACATCTACATGCCGTTAAAGGGGTCAAGACCCTCCGGTAATAACCCGCGGGACGCCCGTGGCTACAACCCTAGAGTGACAATCTGGAGTGGTGGTACAGAGGCGCCTGACGAAACTGCCTATGGAGAGTGGATGCACATCGTTGCCCAGGCTGGATTGAACTGGGACAGGGCAATTCTTGACTATCTATTCGAAGGAAACCATGTTGTCTCACGTAAGGGCTCATCGTTCTGGGGAGGCGTGCAAATGAGTTGGGATCGCCCACGTCCGCCGATGCCCGAGGAGGGGGAGGGGTCGTCCACATCGCGGTAATAGGCAGCAAACTTAGCAGAGGCACACTGGCCTTTCTTTGGCCTTCTGCGACGATTAGCGGCTGCATTGCGTTTAGGCACATATAAGGCAAACGAGAAACCCTGCTTTAGGGAGGCTAATGGTATGTGGAGTCTGCAATACCTTCGATGTATTACTACTCTGATCTTAATGCTGAGTTTGTCGATGGCCTGCGTGGAGGCACCTTTGTCGGAGGTAGATGGCCCCATTGCGCCCGAGGATATCTTGTCGATCCGACAAACGGGTGCACCGGTTTGGTCGCCTGGGGGAGACCAGGTTGGGTTCAGCTGGGGTATTGGAACCGAACTTAATTTCTGGGTTGCTGATGCCAGTGGCACGGTGCCACAAGTTCCGGGTGAAGAGGGTCTCTTCCAAGTTACGGCGCTCGCAGACCGGGGATCCTATGCGCTTGCAAATGATTGGACACAATTAGCCTACGTGTCGAAGAACAACATATGGAGGATCCCACTTGATGGTGGGTTGCCAATCAATCTCACACAAAACGATCAGGAAGCCCAACCTAGCGGCAAATATTCGAATCTTGTTTGGTCTCCCGATGGCACTAACATCGCCTTCACTTTCCAGCATGCGGACCCTGATCAAACTGACGTGGGAGTCTTGAGCACTAGTGTTGGCGAAATCACTTGGATTGCGGACGGCCTAAATGACGAGGACTCACCCATTTGGTCACCGGACTCTCAACAAATTGCCTATCAGAGGCGCACGGCAGACTGGCATGGTTATGAAATCTGGGTTGGTAATCGGGATGGCGAAAACCAACGTCGGCTTGTCACCGAAAACTATGAGAGAGGCGTCGAGGAGTTTCGTTTCGACGGGAACCATCATTGGTCTCCGGCTGGGGATAGCATTGTCTATCTTTCAAGTCGTACCGGCTACAACAACCTATGGTTAATCTCCGTGGTTACTGGGGAGCCGGCGCAGCTGACCGAGGGCGAATGGGTCGACTATTCGCCGCGCTGGTCTCCGTCGGGCGACCGTATAGCTTTTGTCAGTAGCCGTTCTGGAAATCTTGAAGAGCGACACATCTGGACAGTTGATACAGATGGTGGGGACCCAGTGCGCATTTCTCCAGAGGGTTTCAGCAGGTCACCAGCCTGGTCCAGAGACGGGAATCACTTGGCGTATCTGCAGTCGAGTGCTACCCAGCCACGGGAGATCGTCGTACAAGAAGCAACGCCTGGGTCGGTTGCTCGACGGCTTACCGAGTCGTTGCCAGATCCTTCGTTAACAGCGAACTTCGTCGCTCCTGAGGCAATTCGGTATCCAAGTGATGATGGAACCTTGGTCCCCGCGATTCTTTTAAGGTCAACCGATGAAACTGGGGGCTCCCGTCCAGGGCTTCTGTGGTTTCACGGTAAAGGAGGAATCAATCTAGAGGGCTGGGGGGGCTTGCCCCATTATGCTTTCCATCAGCGCCTGGTTAAGCAAGGCTATTCAATTGTCTTCGTCAATTGGCGAGGCACTCATATTGGTTATGGTACCGAGTGGGAACGGGCTAATTATCGTGACTACGCTGGTGGCGAACTGGACGACGTTGTGGGGGCGGCAAAGTTTTTGGAGAGGGAAGTGGGTGTCGATCCCGACAGAATCGGTTGCTGGGGTGGCAGCTACGGCGGCTATATGACCATGCTGACGATCACCAAGGCATCTGAAGTTTGTTCAGCCGGGGTCTCGCTCTACGGTGTGTCCGATTGGACGACTTTCCTGGATCAGAGCCAGCGCAAGCTATGGAACGTGCGTCTTATAGCAAAGCTCGGTGAACCAACTGAGAATACCGAGCTTTACGACCGATCCGCAGCGATCCGATTCGTAGATCAGGTCACCTCACCTTTGCTAATACTCCAGGGCCAGGATGACGATGGGGTCGTTCCTGAACAGGGAACTTCCTTATATGAGGCTCTTACTGATGCTGGGAAAGACGTTGACTATGTTGCCTATATTGGGGAAGGGCATGGGTTCCGGCATATTGGTTCGGTACGGGACCTCTACTGGAGAGTCGAAGAATTTTTCCAGCGTCACCTTATTGGTGGTCGATAGGCACTAACCAACGTTGACCTTCTGAGGCATGACCCCTGCTAGATCCGGTTGATTATCTTCATGGGGCGCTGGTCGGCAAAGGATGGACAAAGCGTGGTAATTGAAAAAGATCTCGTGGGTACAGGATACAGAGGAATCGCGCCTATCCTGATCCTCTTGCTAATGGCGCTGGCAGCCTGTCAAGAATCCTTACCAGATGAGTGGTCACGGTTCCGGGGCCCAAATGGATCGGGTGTCACGGAAAGCACCAACCTTCCAGTGAGGTTAGGGCCAGAGCTCAACGTTATCTGGAAAACACCGCTACCTCCCGGTCACTCGTCGCCCGTTCTTGATGGCCAGCGAGTCTTCTTGACTGCCGTCGACGGGGACATTCTCACGACGTTCTGTCTTGACCGTGAGACGGGTGAGGTGTTGTGGCGACGCGAGGCGCCAAGGCCACGATCTGAGCGACTTGACAAACGCAACAACGCAGCGGCGCCAACACCAGTCACCGATGATAAAGGTGTCTATGTCTTCTTTGGGGACTACGGCTTGATTGCTTACGATTTGGAAGGCAACGAACGCTGGCAGATTCCGCTAGGCCCTTTTGACAATGCATATGGGATGGGTTCTTCCCCGATTGTAGTTGGGGACAGAGTCCTGCTGGTCTGTGACCAGTCCTCGGGTTCTTTCATGATGGCGGTGCACAGGGACGATGGTCGAGTTTTATGGAAGGTCGAACGTCCAGAGGCAAAAACCGGTCACTCGACCCCAATCTTGTACCGGCCAGAAACGGGACCCCCTCAGCTGCTAGCACCCGGATCGTTTTTCCTGACAGCGTATTCGGTGGAAACGGGCGAAAAGATTTGGTGGGTTCGAGGGCTTCCTTTTGAGATGAAAGCCGTTCCAGTCATTGGAGGAGATACCGTCTACATCCATGGCAGTAGCAGTTCCCAGTGGAGTGATAGCTACGGACGTGCGATCCCTGATTTTAGTGAGCTGCTTCCCGAGCACGACCGTGATCAAGACGAGCGCTTCGCTCCTGATGAGATTCCTGATGAGTTGGCCCGCCGGTGGATTGGGTTGATGGACCTGGATGCTGATGGCTACCTCAATGGCGAGGAGTGGAATTATTACCAGGCGGCCCGAGCTACCAATGGTGGTATGTGGGCCTTCCGCCTCGGTGGTAGCGGTGATATGACCGACAACAGTTTTCTTTGGCACCACGATCAATCGGTTCCGCAGCTTCCGTCGTCGCTCCTATATAAGGACATCTTATATATGGTCAACGATAGCGGCATTGTGACCTCGTTCGACCCAGAAAGTGGAGAAGTGATCAGCCGGGGCCGTATTGAGGGTGCGATTGACAACTTCTTCGCATCACCCGTAGCTGCTGACAATAAAATTTATTTAGTCAGCGAGTTGGGCAAGGTGGTTGTGTTAACAGATGACGGAAGCCTTGAAGTGCTCGCAGTCAACGATCTCGATGATCTCGCATACGCAACGCCAGCTATATCACAAGGTCAAATCTTCATACGGACCAGATCCGCGCTCTACTCCTTTGGATTGCAACCAGTAGGGGACAGAGGCAACTGACTGACGCGTGTCCCAACCAGTCGCAACCCAGTGAAAACCAATAGCGACGGTGCAATTTTAGGGATTGCCCGTGTAGATTCTGACAACCTTCGAGAAACGCTTACAGTACGCCAGCGTATGCTTGAAACAGCTGAATCGTGTTTCCCTGACCCCTAAAAGGATCCAGCAATGACTTATCGGCACACTTGTTTGTTGCTTCTTGTCTTCACTGTCCCGCTTTTTGCTCAGGTTTGGGCCCAGCAAGCACGCGGCTTTACTCCAGAAATTGCTCTTGATGTTCGAAACGTGCGGATCGCAGCGGTAACAGATGATGGGAGCCGTGTAGCTGCGACCGTGCAAACTCGGCGAGATCGTACCGACGTTGACCATCAGCGTTACGGGGATCCGACGTATATCTCGCCGGTTTCGACCAGGCTTATGGTTGTCGACACGGGTTCCGGTGACCAAACCTGGGTCTACGAACAACCAACGCAGCTTCGAGCGTTTACTTGGTCACCGGATGGGACTCGTCTGGGTTACTTCATAGTGGAAGATGACAGTTACAAACTCTGCATCTTCGAAACATCATCGGCCCAAACAACAACCCTAGAGTTGGGTAGCGAGAAGGTAATAGCGTCGTCTTCCCCGCTCGTATGGTCCCCCGATGGTTCAATGATCCTTCTCGGGCTGCGTCCCGAGGGATGGGCAGTCGAGGCGCACCGTGCATTTTTGGCTTTAACGGAGGCTGCGGTAATTGTCCAGGACTCCCGCAACGACTTTCTAGCCTGGGACCGAGTCCGTAACATCGCCAATCAACAAATCACCGCGCTCGTTTCTGTGTCTGACGGCTCAGTAAGGGAAATTTTGGCCGACGTGACCCCGCAGGGCGTGAGCTTTGCAGAAGATGGTTCTTATATAACCTACTCGACGGCAGTGCGCACAAAGACGTCCTACACGCGTCGAGACGGGACTGACTATGAGCTCCTCATGCTTGACCTGAATAATGGTGAGTCAGCCTCTCTCATGGATCCCAGCGAGGAGCGCACCAATGTTTCCTGGACAGAGGCCCACGATGTCTTTGCCTACGGCAAGGACGGATCCATCTTTGTCATGGGCGTTGGCGAAGAGGCAGCGGTTGATGTTACTGAAGCTCATCGAATAACCGACACTGAGACCGAAGAGCCGGAGTTCTCCGTTGGGCGCTGGAGTTCATCTGGCAGTGAGCTTCTGCTCACATCAGAACGAGGCTGGCACGTTCTGGATGTCGAGTCCGGTGACATGCGGGATCTTCTCGTGCTCGAGGACGAGGAGCAAGAGCGCCCGCGGCGTGAGATTCAGGCGTGGAGCGAGGACGGACGCTACGTTTATTTCAGTTATTCGGCAAGAGATCGTTGGCAGCGTGGTTTGAAGCGTCTCAATGTCGAGTCAGGGGAGGCAGAGACACTAGTACTCGACGAGCGTTTATATAGTTCGTGGCACATCTCTGATGATGGCAGCACCATCGTGTATGCGATGACGGACGGCAATTCACCTAATGAGATCTGGGTGGCAGGTTCCGACTACCCTGTGCCGACGCAACTGACTTCGATGAACAGGCAGCTTGGTGGTGTCGCGCTTACAAACACCGAACTTGTTGAGTACCTCGACGTTGACGGCAATACCCTATACGGCATCCTTTACTACCCAATTAATTACGAAGCGGGGCAAGCATATCCACTAGTTGCTGAGATCTACGAACAATTCTTCGACAATGGGTTCAACGAGAACATGAATCTAATCACAGCCCAGGGTTGGTTCGGGTTTCGTCCATCCGTTCGGTTTGAGGAAGGCTACCCGGGGGAAGCGTGGCTAAAGGCAGTCCCCAATGCGATAAACAAGCTAATTGAACGCGGCCTTGTCGACGAGGACAAGGTGGGTGTTTATGGGCAGAGCTACGGGGGCTACGCGACCAACCTTCTCATCACACAGACGGATCGCTTTGCGGCCGCAGCGAACGTGTCCGGCAAGGTGAATATCATCTCGTTCCTTGGCGATTCGCCGAAGATCACGACGCGGAACTACGCGGCGGCCGAGGTCGGGCAAGACCGCATCGGCGCGACGCTTTGGGAACAACCCCACAAGTATGTAGAGCACTCAGCGGTGATGTTTGCGGACAGAATTAAAACACCACTCCTGATGCTCTCGGGAGAAGGCGATTGGAACGTGCCGGCGACGAACCAACGAGAGATGTACTACGCGTTGCGCCGTCTCGGGAAAGAAGTCGTATGGGTGCATTACACCGCTGGTGGGCACGGGGCAGGTCGCTCCAGTACCGCAGAGGACTTTGTTGACCACTGGCAGCGTATGTTCGAATGGTTTGCCGAACACTTCGATAGCAGCGGGGAAGGCTCGAACTAGGGTCCTCATATTTCCCAGGTTCGTCGCCACTGGCGCAATGCAGTGGCTAGCTCGGTCCTATATCGAGGGCTTTGATGACCAGCCGGTCACGCAGGAACAAGGTGGTTCCGGCGAGTGTCGGAGCCGTCCAAGATCTTCCTGTCAAGACTTCAGCGCGCGAGTGGACCGTCATGCCGGTGGGGGAGACATGCGCAAGAACCAGGTTCCCGTCTTCATCGAGGAGTATCAGTTTGCCGTCCGCGTACAACAGATGTGCGCGTGACAAACCTCGTTCCTTCCACGTGGTAGTACCACTGCGAAGATCGAGAGCTGTGATGAAAGCGGGTCCGAACCCTCCGCTGCTGCCATAGATGAAATCACCCAGTCGGATGGTTGTGCCATACATAACCAGCATGTCCCGAGTGAACCACTCTTCTTTTACCTTGGTGCCTTCTCTCGTCTTGTCCAGGCGCAACCCTCGACTGCCGCCGTTATAGGCCGATGAGACGAATAAGAGGTTGTCATCCCCCCAAATTGGCGTTGTGTTGTTCATGTCACCATCAGTATCGTGCGGGTGGCTCCAAAGGATTTCTCCGGTGTCGGGATTTAGCCCGTTGATTGTCTGTCCGCCGACGACCACTAGTTGCACCTGGCCTGCCAGATCTATCAATATCGGTGACGAAGGAGAAATCAGGAAGTCACCACTTGTCCACACAAGATCACCATTGTCTTGGCGAAATGCCATGACCGACTGGTTATCGCCACCAGCCGTGACGATTACGGTGTCCCCGTAGGCCAGGGGACTGGATGCGTAACCAGCAGTTACGGCTGGGCGTATTAACGTCCGAGGGGCGCCGTACTCGGCAACCAAGTCGTGTGACCACAGGAGTTTGCCGGTCTGCTTGTCAAAGGCGTGGATTTGCTTGTTGGTGCCGGCGGTAAATAAACGGTCTCCAACCACCAATGGGGTCGCGTGGGGACCGGCGCCGAAGCGGAAATTAAGCGGTTCCGATGCATACGAGTGCTCCCAGAGCGTTTCGCCATTGGTTGCGTCGAGCGCAATCACTGATTCAGACGTAGCGAACTCCTCCCGCCGAAGCCCATCCGCCTCAGGGCGATACATTGTGTAGAGACGCCCGTTTTCGACGATGATCGTTGAGTGGCCATTGCCGAGTGGTCGGCTCCAGAGTTGCCGCGGGCCGGCGGCAGGCCAGGAATCAGCCAGGCCAGTAGCATCGGATATGAAGTTGCGATGCGGCCCGCCCCACTGCGTCCATTCTTGTGAGGTCTCAGACGCAGGAACCTGCCGCGCCTTTGCCTCGGCCCCTAACTCTCGTACTGGAGTCTCTTGGGTGTGACTCGAGGCTGCCTGAGTAGTGAGGATCAGGAACAACAATGCCGCTACCATCGATATGTTCCATTTCCACTTATTCATCTGCAGCCTTTCGTTATCAGTGTGCTGCTGATGATGGCAGGACAATTGGGGTCTCCTAGAGATTTAGGTCAGCCAGTCTCCTCTGGTGACGCTAGTATTCTCCGGGTAATTATTCTACATGACACGTTAGATAGTATGGGCTTGATTGGAAGGTTCTCGCGAAAGCTCCAGTTGCCTTGTATTCAGTGAGGGGAGTGCAACGTTAAACAGATCTGTCCAGGTGTGTAGGGTGGAAGGATCACTAGTATCGAATGGGTATGAAGCAGCCTTATAGGGGGAGTCATTGCGGTGAATAGGGGGGGCGAGGAAAACGAAATGGCGGACACTGCCCCGTACCAGGCCTGAGCCTTGTACGTTATTAAGGAGATTTTTGCGACCCTTCAGGGGGAAGGGCACAACGCGGGAACACCTGCTGTTTTCGTACGGTTCGCCGGGTGCAATCTGTGGTCCGGTCGTGAAGGGACTCGGGGCGCCGATGCAAAAGAAAATACGGCCGAGTGTGCGCTCTGGTGTGACACTGACTTTGTTAATGGCGAACGCGTAACGCTGGAGGATATCGCAGAAAGGGTTATTTCAGCCGCAGGGGAGGCGGGGATGATATCTGGTGTTCCCCTCGTTGTCTTCACTGGGGGCGAACCACTTCTGCAGCTTGATAGAGACTTATTGGGGCACGTGATGTCTAAGATGACGGGTCGATCGAGACGACGTCCCATCTTTGCGATCGAGACGAATGGGCGTACTGCTCTTCGAGAAGAGGTCCGTGAGTTGCTTGACTGGGTGTGCTCATAAGACTTTTCGACCTCGGGTCGCAGAAGAAAGTATTCCGGCGCTTATGCCTCGATCTGTCTTCTTCCCCTGCTCCGGCGTCATCGGTCATTGTCTTTCGCCTTGAATTCGTGGATGCTAAGCATTGGACACGGTGTGCGCTAAACCGTCTCAGTATCACTAGCGTTATCGGTAGAACTGTAGAACTAAACAGGAAACAAATGAAGCAGGTTCTAATCGCCATCGCCTTGATAGAGACAGCCTTGATCATTCTGGGCATCTATTACTGGCCGACGATCTCGGAGTGGTTCTCGACCTTCTGATAAAGGAGAGGCAAATGCGTACGAACAAGTTCCTTCTATCAACCTTGGCCTGTGCCCTAGTCTGTCTGCCGCTTGCTTCAAGCGTGCAAGCGAAGGAAACACCCGCTCGTATCTACGAAACGGCGAATCAGAAACTGATGCACGGCGCCGTCGGTGAAAACGACGGGGGTTCCGTGGCACGGCTACAAGACATGTCCCGGGAGCGCGAGCAACGCATCGCCGCGATCCACGAGCGCTATGTCTTTGCAGACATACACGCGCACCCGAGTCGCTTCCATCGCGCTAACGTTGAGCGCATCGGTGCCGAAGAAGTTGCCCTTTATCGACGCGGGCTGATCGACCTTGTGGTCTGTAACGTCAGTACCGATGCTGCCTTCCAGGGTGGATATGTGAAGGCCGACGGAAGCGAAGTGCCGCGGTTGCGAGGCAATGACGTGTATCCGATTGCTCCCGGGGAGGCTTTTGCCTTTACCCTCGACAGGCTAGCGCGCGTACAGCGAACGATAGATGCTGGGGACGCGGTTCACGCGTCGAGTCCCGAAGCGGTGCTGGCTGCCAAGCAGAGCGGGCGGGTTTCGTTCATGCCGGCTCTAGAGGGTGCTGACGGACTCGAAAGCAGCGTCGAGAACCTCCGCGATCTGTACGGTCGTGGTGTCCGCCTGGTACAGCTGATGCACTTTGTTGACAATACGATCGGCTCAAATCAGACGCCGCCTTACGACGAAGGTGGTCTGAGCGACGTTGGCCGCGATATCGTGCGCGAGGCCAACCGGCTCGGAATGATTCTCGACTTGGCCCACGCGAACACTCAGACGATTGTCGACGCAATCGAAATTTCGTCGCATCCGATCGTGTTTAGCCACACGGGCGTCAAAGCACGCTTAGACAAAGACCGCCACCTCGAAGACGAGGAAATCCGTGCGATTGCCGCTGATGGTGGTGTGATTGGGATTTGGCCGACCGCCGATCTCGAGACCATTGAGGAGATGGTGCGGCACATCGATCACGTCAAGCGGCTCGTCGGCATCGACCATGTCGCGATCGCTTCCGACTTGCGCGGCATGAGTTACATTGACGCTTTTGGTGACGAGGCTAACTTCCGCGCCATCATCGATGGGTTGCTCGATTTCGGCTACACCGACGACGAGGTCGGTAAAGCGATGGGCGGCAACTTCTTCCGTCTCTGGCAGGAGGTCAGCACAGTACGGTAGGCTGCCAGCGCGGCCGATTCCGGGTCAGTTCGATTCGCTTTGCAGGTGGCAGAGGCTCACCAGAAATGTACCAGTATCTGCCACGGTTCAGTAGTAATACCAGCGCCGGGATGAATGCCAACACCTTCTGTCTTAGCTTCTACGATGTGGTAGATGTATGTAGATAGCAGTTTCCATGACACTCCTACAAACGCTCCTGGAGGCACTCATGAATCGTTCGGCCCTGGCCATGACGATCCGCACACTCCTCGTACTCGTGGTGTACACGTTGACGGCACCGGGCGTGAGCGCCCAGCAATCTGTTCTGCCCACGACGGGGAAGATCACGAACTATTTGCCGCACATGACTGTCCCCGAAGTGCAGGATCTCCGGACCCGTTCGGATATGGTCATCATCCCCGTGGCCTCCCTAGAGCAGCACGGGCTCCATCTGCCCATCGGGACGGATTACCTGAATGGTGTCACACGTTCCCAGTTAATCGCTCAGCAGGCCGACGTTCTGGTCGCCCCCATTCTCCTCCCAGGGCAATCGCCTTACCATATGGGGTTCGAGGGGACGATCACACTCCCTTCTACGCTCGTTCAGGAGGTCTACGTGGAGGCGGTGAAAAGTTTGATACACCACGGTTTCAAGCGCTTCCTGATCCTGAACTCACATGGGGGCAACCGGGCGATTACTACGTTCATTGTGGATCGCATCAATCAGGAGACTGCAGGCATTGCTGTTGATTTAGGTGCCGTCCTCGGTCCGTTCCAGGATCGGGAAGCCGTGGTGGGTGACACTGAAGTCCGGCCATCGGAACGAGTGCTCGATCGACACGGCGGTACAAACGAGACATCAACCTCGATGTACCTCATTCCGGAGCTCGTCGACATGGCTGCAGCTATTAACGCCGAACTGACGCTACCCGATCACCTGGAGGCAATGCTCCCCGAAGTGGTCGCCGGGGACCCCACGGCCCTCGCGCTCTTCCTGGCCGAGGGGCTCAAGGACGCATCTACCGGCAAGGGAACATCGTCCGATGAGATGTCAACGACTGGTGTGTGGGGTGAACGTGAACTGAGCGAGTCAACAGTGGAGCGGGGTCGCATCTCAACCGAGGTTATGGTGAACGCGGCTGTGGCGTTTATTAACCGATGGAACGAACTTCGACCTCCCGAAGTGGCGGTGCGTTGATGCCTGAATAAGTACCGGAATTGACCCAGGGGCGTCAATTTGAAGTGCTCAGCGAGAATGGCCTTGTTTGATTTGTGACGGGCTCATGACGAGGGTTTCAATGGGGATCTTCACGTCCGATGGCACCCCGGTAAGACAATCGCGTCACCTACGCCTTGTTTCCAGGGAAACTCCTCCAATATCGTCATAGAGTTCAGGTGTTTGAGTCCTGTTGAGTAATCCCCCAAGAGGGGTTCAGTACTTGTCTTTCAGAGGAGCTTCTCTATGTCATACGTAGCAAAAGGTTTAGTAGCCGTCCTGGCAATGTTGGTGTTGAATATAGGGATGAAGAGGTTGTTATTTGGGCAGATTAAATTCCTAAAGGCTCCCGGTAGGCTTAAAGCTGCCGGCCTCATTCTGCTGATTGCCGCGCTTGGCCAAGCCTGCGCCGCCACGACGTCGCCAACCGATGAATCTGCGATCGCCACGGCAGCGGCCGCATCTCCGACGCCTGGCGAGTCGTGGGAGGTTGCCGCTACGCCCGAGGACATCGGTTACTCAGCCGAAGCGCTGTCCGCCGCGCAAGCCTACACAGGGACAATCAACACCGCGGCGGTCATGATTGTCGCTGACGGCATCGTCGTTGATCAGTGGGGTGAGACCGAGCGTAAGTTCAACATCCACTCGATCCGCAAGAGTTTCCTCTCGGCGATGTACGGGATCCACGTGGCCGCTGGTGAGATCGACCTCGATGCGACGATGGAGTCACTTGGCGTCGACGATAATGAGCCCTCACTCAGTGAACTCGAGAGGAACGCAACAGTGCACATGCTTCTCAAAGCGCGCTCAGGGGTGTTCCATCCTGCGCTGTACGAGACTGCGGGCATGGCGGCGCGGCGGCCGGCTCGACACAGTCACGAGCCTGACACCTTTTGGTACTACAACAACTGGGATTTCAACACCCTAGGGACGATCTTCAGGAACCTCACCAAGACCGACATCCACCGCGAGTTCGGCCGGCACATCGCTGACCGTATTGGTATGCAGGATTATGAGCCAGCGGACGGTGCCTATGTCGCGGGGGCGGACTCAGTTCATCCTGCCTACCCGTTTCGGATGACCGCGCGGGACATGGCTCGTTTTGGCCTGCTTTTTCTCCGTGAAGGAACTTGGAACGGCGAACAAATTGTTCCCCGTGACTGGATCCGGGCGACGGTGACCTCGTACTCGGATGCCGGGGACTCCGGTGGCTACGGTTATATGTGGTGGGTTGCGGCGAACGGCAAGCACTTGTCGGGCGTGGATCTGTCCGACGGTGGTTACAGCGCCCGTGGAGCAGGGGGTCACTACATCCTGGTGGTGCCAGCCTATGATCTGGTCATCGTGCACCGGGTTAATACTGATATCAGCGGAAACAGCGTCAGTTCCTCGGAATTTGGCGAACTCGTACGGCTGATCCTTGAAGCAAGGGTTAGCTAAGGAGAATGTCGATCATGAGCGAATCAAGCGTGGTGGATTTCGGGCAGGATAAGTTAGAGCACGGCAACCACCGGCTGAAACTGACTGTCGGTGCGTTGCTGCTGATGGTGGCAGCGTTGCCCTTAGTCGGTGTGCTGATGCCTCAGCAAATACCTGGTTTCATTGCGGATGCGGCTGAATCAGGTCAAGGCGGGTCTTCCTATGAGGCGGTCCTATTTGACAAAGACGTCATGGTTCCCATGCGGGACGGTGTCAACCTTGCAACCGACATCTATCGTCCAGCCCTGAACGGTGAACCTATAGAAGACCAGCTTCCGATCCTGTTGCAGCGGACCCCATATAGCAAGGAAGGCCAGGGGCTCGTTGATAGTGCCAAGTACTTCGTCCGTCAGGGCTATATCGTGATTCTGCAGGACATCCGCGGGACATATAAATCGGAAGGAACGTTCAGTAAGTACGACCACGTCACCGCCCGCGACGGGTACGACACAATCGATTGGATTGGGGCTCTGCCGTACACGGACGGTCAAGTCGGTATGTGGGGCACTTCCTACGGAGCACACACACAGGCGGATGCCGCCAAGATGAATCCGGCGAATCTCAAAACTCTTGTGCTCAACTTTGGAGGCCTCCACAACGGGTGGGAAATCAAAGTCCGCAACCACGGTGCGTTCGAGTTAGGACAGCAGGTTGGTTGGGCCTGGAGCCAGGTTGCTGCGGAATCGGATGACCCGGTCGTGAGAGCGATGATGGAAGCAGAACCGATCGAGAAGTGGTTCGCCGCTATGCCGCTCAGGAAAGGACTTAACCCCTTGTCGGTGGCACCCGAGTTCGAGAACTACATCCTGGAAATGTTGACGCACGGGGATTTTGACGAGTACTGGATGGGTTTAGGTGTCAACTGGCAGGACTATTACGCCGGAACGTCAGACATCCCGATGCTGCACGTTGGCGGCTGGTACGACACTTATGCCGGGAGCACGGTCGCCAACTATGTTGGCCTCTCTAGGACCAAGCAGTCGCCGATACAGCTGCTAGTGGGTCCCTGGGACCATGGTGGCAATACCCGCTCAAGCTCCGGAGACGTGGAATTTGGACCCGAAGCGGCAATTCTCGATTTTGGCCGCGAATTTCATCTACGCTGGTTCGACCACTACCTGAAGGGTATGTCGACGGGTGTTGGCGATTGGCCGTCGATCAGACTGTTTGTGATGGGAACCGGGGATGGTCATAAGGACGAGAACGGCAGGCTGTATCACGGTGGTTATTGGCGAGATGAAACGGAATGGCCGCTGCCGAGCACGGAGTTCGTGAAATACTACTTCCATACTGACGGAACCTTGGGTAGGGTGGCGCCCGCCTCGGACGTTGCACCGACAACCTACCGATATGACCCTCAAGATCCGGTACCTACGATCGGCGGATCATTTTCTGGCGCTCTCAAGAGGGGTCCTTACGACCAGCGCACGAGGGAATTCAAAAGCCTCCGTGGCGGATCAGAAAATGGGTTCTACGGGTCGAAGCCTCCTTATTTGCCACTTAAGACCAGGTCTGATGTGGTGGTGTTCCAGACGGAGCCGCTCGAAGAGGATGTCGAAGTGGTGGGCCCGATCACCGTAACGCTGTACGCAGCATCTACGGCAGTCGATACGGATTTCACGGCCAAGTTGATCGATGTTTACCCTCCGAGCCAAGACTTTCCGTCCGGTTTCGACATGAACTTGACCGACGGCATCATTCGGGCCCGGTATCGGAATTCTCCTGAAGAACAGGAGTTCATGATGCCCGGCGATGTCTACGAGTTCGTGATCGAGCCATTCCCAACGGGGAACGTGTTCAAGAAGGGGCATCGCATCAGGATTGATATCTCGAGCAGTAACTTTCCTAGATTTGACGTGAACCCGAATACCGGGGAGCCACTTGGCAAGCACCGGCGAATCATAGTGGCCGACAATTCGATCTATCATGATGCCGCTCACCCATCCCATGTGGTCCTGCCCATTGTGCCTGCAAGACGGTAGTGACGTTTCCGAGATGGTGGCACTATCGTTGCGAGCGCAACGGCCGAGGGGCACAATTTCCCCTTGTTTCTGGTTGTCGTTGCCCTGAGTACCCAATCCAAGGAGATTCAAATATGTTTCAACTCGACCGCCGCAGTTTCGTTCGTGCTTTGACCTTCACCGGCCTGGTCTCAAGCGCCGAAGCTAGTAGCTTGGTTGCCAGCGCCAAGGCGGATAGCAAGAGCGTTGGCGTCCCACTTCAGGGTGATGCCCAGCCCGCGAAAAATGTGACCCGGAGCCTTGCCCGCTACGTTGTCTCGGCGCGTACAGAGGACCTGCCTGAAAACGTGCGTAAGGAAGCGACGCGTACCATGTTGAACTGGGTCGGCTGTACGGTAGGCGGGTCGGGGCACGAGACAGTCGATAACGCCATGGGTGCACTCGCCCCGTTTTCGGGCCCTGCTCAAGCGAGCGTGCTTGGGCGCAGCGAGCGCATGGACGTACTTCATGCAGCGCTGATGAACGGTATCAGCTCACACGTTTTCGATTTCGATGACACGCACCTAAAAACCGTAATCCACCCGGCGGGCCCGGTCGCATCGGCAATATTGGCTTTAGCCGAGTATCGGCCAGTCTCCGGCCGTGATTTTCTCAACGCGCTAGTGCTCGGCATCGAAACGGAGTGCCGAATCGGCAACGCTGTGTATCCCACGCACTATGACATGGGTTGGCACATTACTGGGACCGCAGGGGTGTTTGGCGCAGCGGCGGCTACCGGCAAACTGCTTGGTCTGACCGAACAGCAAATGCTGTGGGCGTTCGGGCTTGCCGCAACGCAGCCGGTAGGCTTGAAGGTGATGTTTGGCACAATGACTAAGCCCTTTCATCCGGGCCGAGCGGCGCAAAGCGGTCTTACCGCAGCTCTTTTGGCCTCGCACGATTACACCAGCTCTGAAGAGGTCCTCGAGGCCAGCAACGGATGGGCCAATGTGCTTAGCAGGGACCCGGACTATTCAGAGATTACGGAAGGACTGGGTGAGACTTATGAGGTGTTGCTCAATGCGTACAAGCCTTTTGCGTGCGGAATTGTGATCCACCCAACAATCGATGGCTGCATTCAATTGCGAAACGAGCACGGGCTAACAGCCGACCAGATCGAAGGCATCGAACTCCAGGTTCATCCGCTGGTGCTGCAGTTGACGGGGAAGAAAACACCGCAGACCGGCCTCGAGGGCAAGTTCAGTATTTATCATGCGGCCGCCGCTGCGATCATCGATGGAGCGGGTGGAGTGCAACAGTTCAGCGATGAGTCCGTCCGCAACCCGGTTACCGTCTCGTTGCGTGACCGCGTTGCTGCAGTCGTTGACCCTGACATCCACGAGGACCAGGCAGGGATCACCATTACCCTGAAGGATGGCCGTCGTTTGGAGAAGTTCATCGAGCATGCAATCGGCAGCGTGGAGAATCCGATGACCGACGCTGGCCTGGAAGCGAAATTCATAGGCCTTGCTGACGGTGTTCTGCCGTCGGACCAGGTGCGGCAGCTTCTGGATCTCTGCTGGAATATCGAGACGCTGCCGAGCGCGGCCTTGATTGCTGAAGGTGCTATAAGAGCGTAATTGTTTTGGTATAATTAGCGGGAGTCCATAAAGTGGAGGTCGAAGACTTACACTTGACTTGATTGTGTGTCCTGTGGTTGTGTGACCTTCAAGTTTAAATCTGTGGCAAGAAATTCTGTGGCCCTTGCGGCTTTTCATATCGTTTGGAGGAACTAATGCCTCGCAGTTTTCTGCGTTCTGTTCTTGCTGTTGTCTTTGTTTCATTCTTCTTTGTCAGTTTCGCGTCCGCACAGGAAAGCGGCGGCACCATCATTGGGTACGCCTCTGACCCAGACGGGGTACCAATTCCTGGGGCTACGGTTACTGCAGAGAGTGAAGGGATGCTGGGTAGTCGCGTTGCCTACAGTGACGTAACCGGCCGTTATCGTTTGGTGAACTTACCGCCAGGCGAGTACACGATTACGTACTCATTAGCGGGCTTCAAGACGATCGTCCGCGAAGGAATTGCTGCCCGTGCTGGTAACACCTTTCGTATTGACGTCAGCCTAGAACTCGGTGGAATCGAGGAAACCGTTACGGTATCCGGTGATACTCCGATGATCGACATTGCCAACCCCGGACAGGTCTTCAACATCGACGGTGAATTTCAGCGAGCTGTGCCGGTTCAGGGTCGCAAGAACTGGACAGATTTCCTTGAGATGACCCCCGGCGTTAACGCCCGGCCGTTTGATGACGGCAGTGGTCGTATGGTCTATTTTGGCCACGCCACAGAGCACTTTGCCCACGTCATCCAGGTCGAGGGACAGAGTGCCGTTGGGTATCGTGATTCCCAGCCTACTTACCTGCAGATGAGCACCGACATGATCGCTGATATCGAGGTACGTAGCGGCGGTGTCGATGCTGCCTCCCCGATGGGTACCGGTCTGCAGATCAACATTGTTACCAAGAGCGGTGGTAACGACTTCCACGGCTCTCTCGCCAACAACCTCCAACCGATGAGTTGGAACGGTGACAACACACCGGCTGGAGGCCAAGCGTCGCCGACGGTGCACAAGAACAACCAAATCGACTTCTCGCTTGGTGGACCGATCAAGAGGGACAAGGTTTGGTTCTTCACCTCGGGCAGGTGGGCATCCAACGAGGCGGGCATTGGGCGCACCGAGCGAGATATGGTGTATCTCAAGCAATACAACCCGAATTTTGAGGCCTTTAATAACGTCTACGACGGCTTCTTCCCGTACGCAAAAATTACTGCGTCGTTGAGTGATACCCATATGCTCAACGCTTATTACCAGTACGATCTTCTCGATGCCTCGGGAGATCGCGAGCACCACGCAGAGCGGTTCAACTACCGCAACACGGGTGGCAGCCTATTTGGTGTAAAACTAACCTCGATCTACAGTGGCAATCTCAGCTCCGAGATCGTGCTCTCCCACAACAACAGGACCTCGTCGTACTCCTCGCTTGAAGCTTTGTCTGGTTATGGACTCACCGGTCCGCAGATCAGCGTCCACGAAGACACATATTTATCGAGTGGGCTGATTACGGGTACCGGTGTCCTGGTGCTGGCTGGCAACCGCACGACAGCCACCGTTGGCCCTTCCACCTTTTACCAGGCTAAGGCGGACGTTAACTACTTCGTCGATGACATGGGTGGGGCGCATGAGTTCAAAACCGGGTTTTTCTTCGCCCGCGGAACCAGGCACGACACGCTCAATTACATGAACAACGGCTTCACAACGGAGCATCGTGTCTGGGTAGATAAAGACAACCCATCTGCGGGTACGCTTCCGTTCTTCCGTGAGACCTACGCTCCGACGGTTCTTGAACGGGTAAACAACGTCGACCGCGACATTGGGATTTACTTGCAGGACAGCTGGAACCCGATTCCCGACCTCACGGTCAATATCGGTGTCCGTGCTGACTTCATTAACCGCCACGACAACATCTTCGACTTTGACAGGATGAATGATGTGGCGATCGGACCGCGGTTTGGCTTCGCTTACTCGCTCACCGACGATGGCACGACTATTCTTCGTGGAAGCCTCAACAGGGTCCATGAGCAGATGAACGGTCGCGACTACTCGACCAACGTATCGGTTGGCGGTAACGTTTCGAGACTCCGTCAGTATGACAACAACCTAGACGGCGTTTTCGAGACCGAACGCTTCCGGGCAGAGGGGACACGAGAGCTTGAAGCGTCCCGGATCGCTGCTGACCTGCATCAGCCTTATACGGATGAGGCGATCATCGGGGTGCGCAAGCAGTTCGCTGGCGACATCGCTGTTGACGCTGCTTTCGTTGCCCGCTCGGTCAAGCATCGTTACGCAGACTATGACATCAATGGTTTCTGGCCGAGTGGACCGAACCAGCCCTTTGGTGGATGGGGGAAGATTGACCCGGACGAGGGCCGAATCAATCAGCTGCGCAACAACACCTGGGATACGCTCGAGTACCGAGCCATAGAGATCACTGTCGCAAAGCGGATGAGCAACAACTGGCAGATGATGGCCGGTCTCAACCGCCAGTGGCAGCATCTCGATGGCACCTGGAATCCCACCGATCCGGCGGGCTATATCCAGCCAGACGCGTATGCCAACTCAAAGTGCATCTGGATGCCGCGTGGCCGGCGTGATGACAACAGCTACGGTGGTGGTTCTACCTCGACCTACTGCCCGACCTGGAGGAATTACTCCCTGCGGTTTGGCGGCACGTATTACGCGCCCTTCGGTATCGTTGCCACTGGTAGCTTCAGCATCCAGGCTGGTCCCTGGTCGGGCAATATCATGACCAGGCTCGATTCGGCAGATCCGGTCTTTGGACCCTCGACGGTCGTATCGTCCACTGGCAACTCGGAGTCGAATCCGCTGGCCACCGTCGTCCGGTTTAAGTACCCAACCCGCGACGAAGGTCAGATCAAGGCTTCGGATGCAATGTTCCTCAACGTCAAACTCGGAAAAGAGTTTGAACTTGGGAGCCCCGGGCGCCGTGTTGAGATAGCTGCAGAAATATTCAACCCCTTCAACTGGGGTGATTTCCAGCAGTACAATTACAGGGGTGCCAACCAAGAGTGGAACCCGAACTTCCTGGAGGGACGTAGCCGGCAGTCAGCTGCGGCTGTACAGCTGACGACTAGGCTTACTTTCTAGCCAGGGCGGTTTTGTCAACTCGCGCGTCGTGCCTAGTGTACGGCGCGCGAGTTTTTTATGAGGCATCAATGATGCTGCAACGGTGCAGCCTGTCGAATGTGAGGCTGCCGGGGACACGGAACGACTCGATAATGCCGAACGATCACAGAGCCACACTGCGGATTCCTCCACTGCGTGGAAAGCGTTTTGCCTTAGTTTTGGCGCTCCTTGTTGCCACAGGTGGGTTCTTAGCCGAGACGGCATCGGGCGAAGAGCAACGAGGGCAACGGCGTGGAAAGCGCGGGATGAATGCGGCGCAGCACAATGCTCGCGGTGTTGAGCTGATCGGCGAGGACAAGTTTGAAGAAGCGTTAGAGTCCTTTGAAAGCGCCCTCCAACTCGACCCGAAGATGACCCAAGCGCATTTCAATAAAGGGCTTGTCCATTGGAACTTAGCGCAACTTGACGATGCGATCTCGTCGTACGGGGAGGCCGTGCAGCTAGATTCTGAATACGCCGAAGCGCACTTCAGGCTTGGCCAAGCATTATTCGGGAAACGACGGATAGAGGAATGTATAGCGGCGCTGCAACGTGCGGTGGAAGTTGACCCCCTTCATGCCGAGGCATATTTGGCACTGGGCAACGTTTTGGCTACGGAGGGCCGGGTCCAGGAATCCGTTGCCGCTCTGGAAAAATCGATAGAAGCCAACCCTGAGGACGCGGGGCCGCACTATGCCCTTGGGAATATCTGGGGGCAACTGGGCGACGTCGATGAGGCAGTCAAGGCCTATGGGGAGGTCGTTCGACTAACACCAGATAACGCTGATGCTCACTTCAGGCTCGCGGTATCCCTGTATGGCGGGGAGGAGTATGCCGATGCCTGGAAACACGTCCACCAAGCTCAGGACTTGGATTTTTCTGTCCCAGAGCCGTTTCTGGATGCGCTACGCCAGGAAATGCGGGAGCCGAAGCGCAAGCAGGACACAACTTAGGGATCGTTGGGCCCGCAGGCGCTATGGCTAGTGAGCGTTACAGACACATCGACCAATCACGCCAACGCCTTGGAGATTAGTCTCACTGCTACCTTTGCAGCGTCGGATTTAGGATTACTGCTTTCCTGACGATCTCGAACGCTCTGTACAAGTAATGGGGCCAGCCTCCACGTCCGACACCGCCATAGATCTCCCGGGTGCCCGGGCCTAGGTTGATGAATGCGATTTGCATCTCACCCAGGGCGCTAGCCTCACCCATGACGACGGACGCAGACCGCAAAATTCCACCATAGGTGTTGTAGGTCCATGTCTCCAGTTCGGGAGAGAAGTTGGTAGCGAAGTCGGTCGTGGCGCTGTCCGGAGAACCTAGAACAATCCAAACCCGGCCGCGATCCGACCTCCAACCGCGCGGGAATTCCGAGAAACGCCGGTTGGTATGAGCGACCCGTGTGTAGAAACCTTCTCTGAACGGATGTCGGGAGTCGCGCAGGTCGTCATCTCGTCTGTCCCAAAACCACTGGATGAATTCACGGCGTTCTTCGTTCGTTTCGAGTTCTTTCCATTCCTCTAGTTCTTCGGGGAGGAACAGATAGCTGACTGGTCCATTGCCCCATTCCTCCACATCATCCTCGAAAACGGCCATCGCCTCCGCCGGGTCCTTGGGCAATTGCCTACCCAACAGAGTGCCGTGCGAAAGTGTTGCCGCCCATGGGCCGCCGGACAATACAGTGGCGACGGCAGTCAGGGCAATGAGTCGAAAAGTGGAGCGTTGCGACATCAACGCCTCCCGTAATCTAGTACACCCAGCAAATTCCATGGGCTCAAACTAGCATAAGCGTCAAGTTGAATTCATTGTGGGTTGGCCGCCAATGCCCCAGCCGTGCAAACGTCAGCGCTCTGGACGGGAGCTGGGATTGGGTTGCCAGACAGTATGTCTGTCACTGAGGCCACCGCTCAGTGTCTGGGCTGCCGAACGGATAGAGGCGGTCGATCGGAGCATGCTGATAGTCGAGACCGTCAAGTCGTGTGGTTCCCACCCAGGGCCCGGGCGCCTCGAAGACGACGATCGACGGGGCATACCCAGTCTCGTCGAAGCCTCGTCTGAAGTGCACCCGTGACTTGACCACGAAGACCTCAAAACTATCTGGGTCCAAAGGTCCGAAACGCAACTGCTCGGGCTGGGTGAATTGCATGTATGCAGGCGTGATCATGACGAAGCTGCCACCCTCGATCTCAATAATGGCGACGGTTGGATAACTGCCCCCCGGGCCTAGGTACCGTAGCGTTCCTGTCAGGCGCACCGGCACGCCGGCCTGAGGGCCCGTGTAGCCGCCCACCTCTCGATCGAATGGATCCCCCGGCGCTGCACCTGCTGCCTCAAGCGCCTCCAGGGCTGGCGCGTCGGTCAGCGCGGCATACAAGAACCCTTCGACGCCTTGTTCTAACAGTGCCCCCAAAACCCACGTTGCATCCCCCGGCCTATCGGAGTGGTCACCGAGCACGACCGGCACTGCGCCCGCATCGATTGCCTCACGGGCGCGTTGCACCGCCTCGTCTGGCATCGGGAAATCGCCGTGAGCAAATTGCCCGCGCACGCTCCAGATGAAGTCTGCCATATCGTCTGCGATTTCATCGGCGAGCGTCTGGTCGTCGTTTGTCATCACGTGAACCGTGGCGCCGACATCTTCCACATCCGACCAGGGGTAGCCATATAGAACGCTCACGAAGGCGTCCGGCACCCGTGCCTCCCAGCGACGGGCGCGTTCCATGATGTCCATCGATGGGGATGCTCCGGTCCATTGCAGTACGGTAGCTGTGATCACAGGTGGCTTTCGAGACGCCTTTGCTGGCCGATACTCGCCGCGCATGATGCTCCGCATGTACCGTGCCGCACGCTGTCCCTGCACGTAGGCGTCGTAGTGAGGGAAGCGCTTGGTGACGAAGGCGCCGTCAGCCCACCGCAAAAACTCTGCATCCTCGTTGCCGTGCAAGTCAAACGTGCCGACGATTGGAACCTGGTCGCCGACCACCTCACGGACGCGCCGCGCGATCTCGGCTTCCGGGCGGGCTATCTCACGTGTCGCCATCGCTCCATGCAGCGCCAAATAGACTCCGTCAACCGGCATCTGGGCACGCAAGTCTTCGAGGATCATTTCCATAAAGTGTTCGAAACTGGCGCGCGAGTTCCAGCTACGTGAGGAACCGCCGAAGACGGTGTCAGGTGAGGTCACACCGAGGAGCTCGATGTCGCCATAGTCGCCAGCTTGATGGACGAATCCACGCACGTAGTTGCCGGCGGACAGTACCTCCTCACGAGTCAAATGTGGACGAAACTGGGTCCAGCCCTCAATCTCGGTGTCACCTCCCGGACAAAAGGTGCATGTCTCGTGTTGGTAACGGATGACGGCCACACGGTGTCCCTCTGTGCTCGGTGCCTGGCATCCCGCGAGGCTCAAAAGTCCGCAGATCACTAGTAGTACAACGGGGGCTACTCGCTTCATTACCTGTCTCCGTTCTTAAATCTTGTATCGCTGGTGATAACCTCACCGGCCGATCTCCTTGGCGACGCTAGCAACCCAGTAGTAATGGTGCAACTGGGAAACTCGGAACTACTGAAAAGGTGGACTGCGTTCCGTCGATAAAACTCCTAGTGAGAACGTCGTGGCGAACAAAGGGGTCCTGGGCTGCATATTAAGGGAGCTAGAATGACTCAATTGGTTTTCGCCCAGTAGGATTTGAAGGGGTAATCACGCGTAGGCAAGTCAGGGAGGAGAAGCAGGATCGTGAAGCAATCGCCCTCGGTCACAGCGGCTGTAGTTCGAGTCACTCTGACGCTCCTCTTGCTTTCACTCCCTATAGTGTCCTGTGGTGGAGGTGGAAGCAGTACTCCAACCGGTCCTACGCCACCAGCCAGTCAGTTGTTCACACTCTCTGGGATAGTCACGGAAGGGCCTGCAACATCGGGCGGTGAGGGTTACTTCCGAAACGACACCGGCGGCAACCAAGTCAGCGGCTTTGGGCGAGTCAGCCAGTCGGTTCTCGGTGAACAGTCCAGGGAACGTGAGCAACCAGACGAGATCTTAATAGATGACAACCCCGATATTGCTGACCCGCTGCACGCTGCCGCGGTCGGTGACACCGTTGCCGGAGTCGTTGTCCGAATAGCTGACGGTACACATATGGGTAAGTCAGCAACGACGGGAAGTGACGGCAGTTACCAGATCGTTGGCGTAAGTGGCGGAATGACTCTGACCGCGGAGAAGTCTGGTTACAAAACTCAGACCAAGTCCACCACGGTGTCTGCAGACACCACCCTCAACTTTGCCCTCGCGATAGATATTGTGACGTACACGCTCTCCGGGTACATCCGTGAAGACGGAGTGGCTAGTTCGTCCACAGCTGGTGAGCCCGTGTCTGGTGTGGTTGTCCGGGTTACGGACGGTCCATATATAGACAAGTCATCAACGACAGGAAGTGACGGCCGCTACGAAATCGTTGGTGTGGTCGGTGGAATGACTCTGAGCGCGACAAAGGCGGGGTACATAACTTTATTTAAATCCGTCACGGTGACATCAGACGCCACACTCGATTTCGACGTCGGTAGAGAGACACGAAATATCAGTGGGCGGATCACAGATATCGTCACTGGTGCGGCAGTTGTGAATTTGACTGTTGAGATTGAAGGCGTTGGAACTACGACGACCAACGGGGATGGGCAGTACGGGTTCGATACGAATGAAACCGGCATCCTTCCGATGACGCTGTCAGGTGCCGGTTACATACGCCGAGACACTTACATTGACGCCGGTGGTGCGTTGACAGTAAACGCCACTGTGATCGCAGATGGGGGAGATTACGGTGCCAGCGGATTCAGTTTGGCTTTTCACGATGAAGTGTTCCGAAAGAATGCGGGAAGGGGGACCCGCCGGTGGACGAGTCAGCCGACCTACCAGATCTGGATGAGAAAGCTAAGCTGCACCGAGACAGAAGCAACAGACGATGAGAGATGGAGATGCACGAAGGCGACGGTACTTGACGAATCAGTCAGTGGTAGTTGGTTCTATAACACGGTGGTCTCGGCACTCGCAGGTGATGTGAGCACGCTAACCGACGGGAAATTTTCAGGTCCATATTCAACATATACCCCCCAGGTAGGCACCGAAATCGATATAAAGAGCTCTTCCTGGCTTACCAGAGGCATCATTAACGTCGTGCAAGTTCGTTACCCGGAAGCCCACACCGATTCGGACTACGTTGGGGTTTCATTTGCCGGCATGTGGTATTACACCGACTACAATGACTACTCTCGTGGGAGGGTGATTATTGACGACCTAGAAGACCGCGTAAGTACGATAACGCATGAAATAGCTCACACTCTCGGCTTTGGCCATCCTAATGGTTATGACTTCTCGCAATATCCGGGGGGATCTATCATGGGCGGCAATGCAATTACTACTAGGGACATCCTGCAAGGAGGCATCATGTACGACCGCCCGGTGTGGAGCCACACGCCGGACATCGATCCAACCTGGTTCAAGGTAAACGCGGCGATGTCTCAAGGGCGCGGTGGCAGGGGGCAACTTGCGATGGAAATCCATTGCTGCCGGTAATCTCATTCCAGGCTCGCGCCTGATCGACGGCTACGAGCAGAACTTCGTCGTTAGTCATCGGACGGATAGTACTTACGTTTTAGTACTTCCAATTTAAGAGCCTTACTAGCTCGCAATCCTTGAGAAATCAACTTTTATGCTATCAGCTCGAAAATCAATAGACACAACCGCTAGGTGAATCATTCCGTCGGAAATGTCATCCATGCAATAGATTTTCATTTGGTGCCCTGTACGCTTCCATACACCATGGAGTGCCGCCGTGTTACTAGCTCCATCGTCATCAATGGCGCTAGCGTTTCCAACCATTCCACCTTGGCCCGGTGTTTCGGGGTTCTTACTTAAGTTGTAATTCACGTAGACCAAACCATAAATCGAAACGTTTATTTTCCCAGTTATAGTTCCACCTGCATCGTCGAGAATGACGGAGGTAACTTTTCCCTCAGCCGATAAAAGCTCATTTTCCAATTTTATTAAATCATTTAAAGCCATATCTGGTTCCTTGTCCTGGTAGAGAATTAGTGGTCCTGGCAACATTGTAGGCCGGACTGAGAATAAAAGTCGCGGCTATCCCCAGTGAACTGTCACTGCGCGTAGCGGTTGCGGCCCGACAACGATGAGCGTGAGAATGCCTGCGACGGTTACCCGCGAAACTCCGCCGCTACCGGCATAGAGTTTTGGCATCCAAAGTGATCTCTGAACCAAGGGTGTTGAGCGACCGCAGTGGATGCCAGACTGGCCAAGCTAGAGCTGCATCGAGAACGGGTTCAGACTCATCTGGGGGAACGGGAATAGGCAAGGCACGGAGGAGACTCATGGAACCAGATACGAAATGGAGGGTTTGGCTCACAGTAATAATTTTTCTTGCGGCTTTTCTCGCTGTTACCTTGGTGAACCGGTGGATCGGATAAAGGGTCCGGACGATGAGTGAAGCGACCACCTGGATGGTTTTTCTCGGGCGTCACGGTGTCCTTGTCAGTGTGATCGTCCTTTTGTTCCTTGAGTGGATGACCGACGGCAATTTGGCTACCGGGTGGTGGTGGATGACCTTGGTGGGTGTGATGTGGACGTGGTGGGCGCGACGTAAGTAGGTCGTTCCGTGGCTCCGGTCGCTTGCCCCTGTAGCTCAGGTGGATAGAGCACGGGATTCCTAATACTCATCCCGCCTTTTCCATGAACCCTTTACTGGCACGGTTTTGCGCCGAAACCCTTGTAGCCATTGGGCGCGATATCGCTTGATATCCCCTGAAACGTCTCCGACATCTCCAAGGTCTCCGGCGCTTTCGGGACCATTATGGGGAACATTTAGAAAGGCTGCATTAAAGCCAGATGAAGATGAAAACTTGGACTTTCGGTTTCTCCACTGCCCTCATAGTTATCTATATTTTGAAGGATGGATTGTGGATCGTGTGGAGGACTTGGATCGTCCCCTTTTTTTAGGGTCTACCCCCACTTAGACGTCACTACTCGTACCGGTTTCAGTTCTAGCCACTCAGTTCTGCGGCGGCACGGCGAGGCCGGGAAGCCCGTGTGCGCGGGCAATCGAATTGAACTCGTCGAGGTCAGTGGAAATCAGGCTTCGGTAGATTGCCCGGTGCTGTTCGAGCCGCGCCGACAACTCATCGAACACTTCGTACTTCGACGACGTGGGCCGTGCGTCGCCGGTCGTCACGTAGCCGCCGAGCATCTTGAAATGCGAGAACAGGCCGGCCGGAAAGCGCAGGAGGTTCTCTGATGCACCGGTCGTCCGCAGGATGTAGAACTCGCGCTCCAAGTCGATGAGCTTCTGGTCGAACGCGGCGGCAGCTCCCTGGGCCTCGGTCATGTCCGAGCGCCCACGCATAAGATCCTCGAGATCATCGATCTGCTTGCGGATCCACTCGATCGAGTTGCCCATCTCGGTCAGCATGTTCACCTGGTCTCGGATACGCAGTGCCAGGTCGATCTGGGCGCGAATGTCGTCCTCGCTCGCCGCCGACGTCGGATCCTTCAGCACCTCCAGCGTTGTCGTGAGGAGATGGCCGCCGACATCCACTTCGACCGCGTACTTCCCGGGCACGACGAGCGGTCCGTTGGGCCCGCTGCCCTCGACGTCGAGCTCGCGCCATCCTTCGTCGTTGTAGCCGATGCTGTCCGGGCCGAACGCCACACCGGGATGCCCGAGCGGCGGCGTGCGCAGCTCGATCGGCGGAGACTCCTCATGGCGCAGGTCCCAGTAGACACGATTGATGCCGGCGCTTGCGTTGCCGTGAAGTGTGCGGACCACATTGCCAAAATCATCTCGGATGGTAATCGTGGCGTCGCCCTCGCTCCCGCCGGCGTCGACGATGGAGTCGGCGAGGTAGTAGTTGATCGGCGCTCCAAAGGGCGGATCCTCGCGGTAGCCGTGCGGCCCGTCGCGATCAGGATCGCCGGGAAGACTGCGCCGCAGCAAGCGATAGGCTGGGCGCGGCTCGAACAAGTGGGCGCGGCTCGCCAGCACGCCGTCGTCCAGTTGTCGCAGCGGCGACAGGTCATCCAAGATCCAAAACCCGCGCCCGTACGTACCCAGAACCAGGTCGCCGTATGCTTCCTGGATGGTGAGCCAGTGAACCGGGGCGGGGGGCAGGTTGTTACGCAGCGGCACCCAATTGTCGCCGTCGTCGATGCTCAGGTACACGGCGTTTTCGGTACCCAGGTAGAGCATGCCGGGGCGTTCCGGGTCCTCGCGTATAACGTGAGCGTAGCTGAGCATGCCGCGCGGAATACCGTTCGTGATGAGTGTCCACGACGCACCGAAGTCGTTGGTTCGGTATACGTACGGGTCGCGATCGTCGATCTGGTGTAAATCGACCGTGACATAAGCGCTGCCCACGGCAAAGCGCGAGGCTTCGATATTGCTCACCGTGCCCCAGGGCGGCAGACCGTCGAGGTTGACGGTCACGTTGGTCCAGCTGTCGCCGCCGTCGCGCGTCACGTGGATGAGTCCGTCGTTGCTGCCGGCCCACAGAATGTCCGACTCAAGCGGCGATTCGCCGATGGCGAATAACGTCGTGCCGTAGTCGACGCCGACGTTGTCGAAGGTGAGCCCACCCGAGTTGACCTGCTTGGTTTCGTCGTCGGTGGTCAGGTCGGGGCTGATCTCCCGCCAAGTCGAGCCGCCGTCGGTGGTCTTGTGAACGAACTGGCTGCCGACATACAACGTCCCGGGCGCGTGACGCGACACGACCAGCGGGTAGCTCCACACCCAGCGATACTTGAGGTCGCGCGGCGATTTGCCGACCGGCGTCTCCGGCCACACTTGAACGTTAGTCGAATGGCCGGTGCGCAGATCGTAGCGGGTCAGAACGCCTTGCTCGTTGGATGCCCACACGATGTTGTTGTCGAACGGGTCCGGTATGGCCCAGCCGGCCTCGCCGCCGCCAACGGAATGCCAGTTGCCGCCGGCAAGGCTGTTGCTCGGGCCACGCCGCGTGGGCCCGTCTTGCCGATTGCCATAGACGAAATAGGGCACCTGATCATCGACCGCAACGTGGTACATCTGTGCCACCGGAAGATCCGGGTGGTACCACGAGCCGGCGCGATTGAGGCTGACATATACGCCGCTGTCGTTCGCCAGCAGGACGCGGTCGGGGATGTCGGGGTCGATCCACATGTCGTGGTGGTCGCCGCCGGCGTTGCGCAGGATGGTCGCCGTCTCGCCGCCATCCAGCGTACGGGCCAGCTCAGTAGCCAGAAAATAGACCTCGTCGGCGTTGTCGGGTGCTACCACCAGTCGGGTGTAGTAGTGCGGACGGGTGTTGTATTGCTGGTCGCGGCTAATCAGACGCCAGGACCCACCGCCGTCGTCGGAGCGCCAGAGCACACCCTTGAACTCGTACTGGTCGGTCTCGATGAGCGCGTAGATGCGTTTGGGGTCGCTCGGTGCGTACGCCACGGCGATCTTCCCGGTGGGTGGTTCCGGCAAGCCGTCCGTGGCCTGCTCCCATGTGTCGCCGCCGTTGTGGGTAACGAAGATGCCGCCGTTGGGGCCGCCGCTGGTGCGCTGCCAGGTCTTGATGTCGATGGGCCACATGCCGGCGACTAGGTTGCGCGGGTTAGTCGGATCCATGGCGATGTCCGAGGCGCCCGTTTCCTCGCCGACGAACAGCACGCGCTCCCAATTTTCGCCGCCATCGACGGTGCGGAACACGCCGCGCTCGGGTTGCGGGCCGTAGGCAGTTCCGACGGCGGCGGCGAAGACGATATCGGGGTTGTCCGGGTGGATAACCACGCGACCGATCCTCCCCGTCTCGCGCAGCCCCATGTGCTGCCAGGTCTTGCCTGCATCGGTCGACTTGTAGATCCCGTTGCCGATCGAGATCATGCTGCGGATATTGGTTTCTCCGGTGCCGGCCCACACCACGTTCGGGTCGGAGATCGATACCGCCAATGCTCCGATCGAAGCTACATCGGTGGCGTCAAACACCGGTTCCCAGTTCAGCCCGCCGTCGGTTGTTTTCCAGACGCCGCCCGAGGCGGCGCCGGCGTAGATGACATCGCGGTTGCCCGGGTGGCTGGCGATAGCAATGACACGGTTGCCTTCCGGGCCGATGTGCCGATAGCGCAGCTTGTTGTACACGGCCGGGTCGAGCTGCTGGGCGAAGAGCGCCGGTGTGGCCAGAACCATCGCCAAGCCAAACAGTGCGGCAAGGCGTTTAATTCTAGGGCGACGTGCTCGTTCGAACATGCTTTTCTCCTTACAGTTGGTGCAGGAGCTCGCCGAGCCAGCCGAGTCCCGGATCAACACCAAGCGTCCTCTATATAAAGTGTTCACTGGGGTATCTAACTGTCTCGACCTTCACTTGGGTACCTCCCAGGGCGTCCAGTCGAGGCCCTCGATGTATTTCTTGAACCAGCGGATCTCCTCGACAAGGTAGACGCGCTCGAGCCGCGGCTCCTCGATTCCATGCCCCTGCCGGGGAAACTTGATGTAGCGTACTGGCGCCTTGCCGATATCGCGCAGCGCGGTGAAGAACATCAAGCTCTGGCCGACGCTCGAGGTCTCGTCGCGGGCGCCGTGAAAGATGATCGTCGGAGTGGTGACGTTGTTCACGTGGGTGATCGACGAACGCTTGGCCCACTTCTCGGGGTTGTTCCATGGCGTGCCGCCGATGTACCAGAGCGACACGTCAAAGTTGAAGCCCGGACCGGTCTCGGCGGCCCAGTTGCCCACCATGGCACCCACCGAGGCGGCCTTGAAGCGGTCGGTTTGGGTGATCGTGTAGCTGGTAGCGACACCGCCCCAACTCCAGCCCCGCACGCCGAGGCGTTGAGGGTCGACGTCGCGATGGGCGATGGCATAGTCGAGGCCGGCCATCATGTCGAGGAGTTCGCCGTCACCGACGTCACCCATGAGGCCGCGCAGAACCTCGTCGCCATAGCTGCTGCTCCCCCTCACGTTGGGGGCCAGAATGGCGTAGCCGAGGCCAGCGAGTATCTGGAATTCTGCGTTGAAGCGGTTGAGCACGGCGCCGGCTGGGCCCCCGTGGATATGCACTATCAGCGGCTGGCTGAGACCCGATTGGTGCCCCAGGGAGTTCATGAATACTCCCTCTATGGGCATGTCGCCATTGCCGTTCCACGCCAACAGCTCGCCGTCGATAACGGCGATGGTGTCGCCGATCGCAGGATTGACGTCAGTCAGGCGAACCGGGTTGCCGCTGTCGCCGACCGCCCACAGGTCGATGGGCGTGGTGAAGTTTTCGTAGGAGAACACCACATGCTCGCGGTCCGCGGAGTAGGCGCGCGCGCTCATGGTGCCGCGGCGGTGGGTGAGCGTGGTGACGTTCCCGCTATCGACATCGAGCCGGTAGAGGTTGGTATCGACGCCGCGGGTCTCGTTAAAGAGGATGCCGTGGCCGTCGGCAGTCCAGGCAACGTTGTCCACCTCGCCTTGGTTCTGGCCGTCGAGGCGCCGTGCCCGCTGCGAGGCGACGTCCATGATCCAAAAGTAGCCGCTGCGTAGGTCGTAGTCGACATCGGAGGGAGCACGGTACAGGAACGAATCACCATCGGGTGCCCACAGAGGGCCGTCCTCGGGTGCCCGGTTGTCCGTTAGTCTTGTCAGTCGGCTGCCGGTCCGCTCGTAGAGATAGAGCTCGGAAAGGAACGGGTAGTTGGTGCGATCGTCGGGTCGTGCCGAAAAGACCACCTGTTGCCCATCGGCCGAGATGTCGAAGGCATCGACGATGAACTCTTCGTTGGTCAACCGGGTCTCTTGACCCGTGGCGACATCGTGCACCCATAGGTTGCTGAAGCGTGCCTCGTGCTTGCCGTTGGGCGCCTCGTCGACGAACACCGGATCGAGGCCAAGGTCGTGCTCGCGTTGCTCCTCGTCGCTGCGTGGTTCCTCAGCGGAAAAGAAGATGGCGTCGCTGTTGGCCGCCCATCGATAGTTGTCGACTCCGCCCTCATGCCAAGTGAGCTGACGCGCTTCGCCGCCGCCCATCGCCAGGCCGAACACCTGAGCCTCGTCGTCGACCTCGCGGAGGAACGACAGGTAGCCTCCATCCGGAGAGAAGCGGAAGGAGTGACCGCCCTGGTCGCCAATGAAGCGGCGTGCTTCACCGCCCGCAAAAGGCACCATGAAGTAGTGTGTGCGGCGCTTGTTCTTCTCCCAATCCAGCTCGGAGGCCGAGTAGAACACCTGCGTACCATCGGGGGAGATCATCACATCGCCGATGCGCACTAGCCTCAGCGCATCGTCGGCGGTCATGGGGCGAGCCGTGGCCTGCGTGGAACCCTGTCCGGCAGCTGCTGTTGTCGGGAATCCCGCAACCAGGACCATGGCGCAGCACAGCAGAACTAACGGTAGAACTGCGGGAAGCGTGTGGCGCGAAAGTCTGAGGTGCAGGCGTCGGGAACGAGGAAGTAGGCGTCGCATTCTGTGGCCTCCCAAGAAGCTTAAGACGGCACCGAGGCGAGGCGCGCCGACGAAGTGCACGACGACAGGCCACGTTCTTCCAGTGCCTTGTCGGGCGGTGGCAATGGAATGGCCCCGCGGCTCCGACGGTCCGACTGTAGCTGCCGTTGACGGCGGTCACAACTATCGCCTGTCGGCGCCCTGAGGCTAGCCAGTCCGGACATCTCAGATGTTGTTATGTACGACGCCGACGCTAACCATCGTCAGAGGCTCCCTCACCGACGGCTATCCGCGAAACTCCGCCGCTTTAGGGTCGATTGCAGGCCCCAAAGGGGACCATTGCGTCCTTTTGGGGGCAATCGGGCAGATTGGCCGTGTAGTGATATTCTCCTGGACCACTGTAAACTCTTAGCGGGTATGGCTTTCGGAGTTTTCTGCCCCTGTAGCTCAGGTGGATAGAGCACGGGATTCCTAAGCCTCCCTCCACCCTTTTCCTAAACCCAGTCCTGGCGCGGGTTTGCGCCGAAACCCTTGTAGCCATTGGGCGCGATATCGCCTGATATCCCCTTAAACGTCTCCGAGGAATCCGAGGTATCCGTCGCTTTAGGGACAATTACGGGGACAATTACGGGGACAATTTTCGTCACCGCCTGATCGACGGTTTCCCGCGAAATTCCGCCCCCATTGGCGTAGAGTTTCGGCATCTAAAGCGATCTCTAAATGAGGATACCGGTATGAATGAAACGACCGTAGTGGATGCCAGACTCGACAAGCTAGAACAAGACAACCGGCGACTGAAGCTGACGGTGGGAGCGTTGCTTCTGGCGCTGGCAGCGGTGCCTTTGATCGGTGCCGTGATGCCTGAGCAGATACCGGAACGGATACAGGCTCGGGGGTTCGATGTGATCGGCGAGAACGGCACCACCCGCGCCGTGATGGACGTTGCCGGCTTCGGCTACTGGGACGAGAACGGCCCCGATCTGGCTTACAACATGGAAACTTTTGCTAAAGTGTCATCCTGAACAGGCAAAACGGCCATCCCGGAATGAGCGTCATGACCAACGAGGTAACATCAAAAATGCTGTGGAACGAAATTCTTTGTCTGGGAGATTCTATTACCAATGGGGCCAGGGATGAATTGGGAAGAAATTTCCCTTTGGAATTAGCCACGATTCTTTGTCAAAAAACAGGCCAGGTTTATTATTGTCATAATAGGAGTGTCAATGGGGACACAAGTAACGATTTGCTAAAACGAATATGGAGAGATTGCTCATCGGCTCCAACCGCTACGGTAGCAACCGTGTTAATAGGAACCAATGACACTAGATTGCCTACAACTGAACAAATGTATGAAGATAACCTACGTCAAATAATCAACGTCATAAAGCTGCACAAGAAACTTCCGATCATAATCGAATTGCCTCCTCTTAGTTATTCTTTAGGCTGCAACTATCTACGTAATAGAGAGCATTATGAGAAATACAACACGGTTCTGAGAAACTTGTGTGAAAACAGTTGTATGTATTTTGAATTAGATGAAGAAATAACCAGCTGTCTTCCAGACGGCATTCATTTTAGTAACAAAGGAAATAGATTGCTTGGTGAGAAACTGGCCGATTACGTGTTGTCTATCGGTAGTAGGGTGCCGACTGGGCGAGTTGCTGAGTCTGTAGTGGTCGCAGATACGCCGTGACGAGCATGGTGTAGCCCGATGGATCGAGTTCCCCGCGAGCAAGACCAAAACCCACGAGTCCCGCGTCATATCCTGGTGTCGTCCGTGAGCCGCTCCGGGTGCGCTAGGCGACTGAGCATCTCTACCCCGTCACCTGGAACGACGGCTATCAGCGAAACTCCGCCGCTTTAGGGTCGATTGCAGGCCCCAAAGGGGACCATTTTGGGGACCATTGCGTCCTTTTGGGGGCAATCGGGCAGATTGGCCGTGTAGTGATATTCCCCTGGACCACTGTAAACTCTTAGTAGGTAAGGCTTTCGGAAGTTCTTGCCCCTGTAGCTCAGGTGGATAGAGCACGGGATTCCTAATCCCGGAGCCGAGGTTCGAGTCCTCGCAGGGGCGCTCTATTTAATAGCTTTCAAGCTTGATAAAAAGCTTAGCTGCTCCGACCTAGCGACCGCTCCCGTTCTTTCTCGGCATCATCTCGTCGCGCATGGCAGCGTGATAGACGAACGTCGCGATGATCGCGGTATTGCGTCTCAAGGTTTCCTCGCTGAATAAATCGAGTACGTCCATACTCGTGTGGATCTGTGTATAGAAATATTGCTGCGGATCCTGAATCCACTCAAAGGCGGGGATATTCACAGCATCGAAGCCCAAGTGATCGGTACCCCCAGCGTTCTCGACGCTCACAGTCTCGGCACCCAATTGGTGGAAGGGTTCTAAGTAACGCTCAAAGATAGGTCGTATGGCTTCGTTACCCTGTCCGTGTATGCCGCGAATATCGTGGCCGTTGTTATCGTGATTGAAGTACACCGAGATACGCGACAGTTCCCCCAGGTCCGCACCTGTATTCGGATCGGCAACGTATTTGGCGATATAGCCACGTGAGCCGAGATGGCCCTGCTCTTCGCTGCCCCACAGAACAAGGCGAATTGTGCGTCTCGGTTCTACCCCAAGCGCCATAAGGACGCGCATTACTTCCATCGTCACGGCGGAGCCTGCGCCGTTGTCCGCCGCCCCAGTCCCGCTGTGATAAGAGTCGAAGTGCCCGCCAACGAGCACGAGCTGGTCCTTTAGCTCCGGGTCGGTGCCGGGGATCTCGGCGATGATGTTCGTGTGATATCTGGGGTCTTCATGAAAGGTGACGTTCAAGTGCAGCTTTAAGGTGAACGTCGTGTCTCTCTCAAGCATCCGCAGCATTCTTGCGTGTTGTTCGCGGCTGATAGAAAAGTGCGGAACCGGTTTGATGTCGCCTTTTAAGGTGTAACGCTGCTGGTTGGCGTCGAGTATGCCCGGTGCCTTGCTACTGCCCCTGATGACTGCCGCGACGCCCTCATCGATCAAGAATTGGTTGATGTCGCCCCCTCCTGGGCGACCTCGGCCACGGTCCCTAGAGCGGTCAAGGTCGGCATTGTCGAGACGACCTTCGTTGTTGGGGTCGGTCTGGCGCTCAGCGTTGGCTAGCTCCTCGTCGGTAAAGACCCCTTGGCGCATTCTTCCCTGTGTCCGGATTTCCGGCGATAACAGAATCCTGCCGTGCAGCGTCCCCTTTAGCTCCTGCAAGGCTTCCCAGGACGTGTAGTCGACGACAATCGGCTCGCCGGTGACCTCTCCTTCGGTACCGCGGGTCCAGGCGTCCGGCAGTGCCGTGATGTTCATATAGCGGGGTTCGATCATTTCCACGGAATAGGACTTCATTTCCCATCCGCGAAGGTCATCACGATAGGGATCGAGATGGACGTTCGCCAGGTCCCAACCCTCCAGGCGCTGCTTGGCCCAGACTGCCGCTTCGTAGTATGCCGGCGTACCTGTTAAACGAGGGCCGTAGATATCGGTTAGGTAGCTCAGGGTGTCCAGCACCTGAGAGCGCTGGAAGGCTTCCTCTTTGATACGGGCTACGACATCGGTGTCGACAGGTTCCTGAGCATAGCCACTCGTGGCAACGATTGAGAACGCAACGATTAATCCAACCCTGAGAGTCATTTAACCTCCAAGAAATAGAGTCACGGGTGCGCCATTCGCAAGCACCGTTTGCAATGTGCGCAAGCTAGAGGCGTGATCCGATGATAGCTGAATTTCCGCCGTGTTCTACCTGACTTGACGCCGGTGGGGCTGATGCATGTCGCGCGCAGACACGCACAAACTGCACGGTAATAAAATGAGGTTACTGAATAATTATAGGCAGCACTATTTCGCTGCCCCCGCCCACAACCCTGCGCCCGATGGACATCCCCCACTCGTTCAACTTGAAGTTGGATGCGTCCCAGTCCGGTGTTCGACTGCCTCCCCACCGCGTGTACATAATTCTCCCATGCAGCTCGTCTCCAGCTGTGATGGGGTAAATTGTGTTGCAACAGCCCATGATAGACCCCCCATATTCCGAGAAGTCGTAGCCATTGGGGTGCGCCCAGCCGATGGTGTGAGCTGCCTCATGCCTCATTGTTCCAGCGGCGAACGCTTCACTGGCCTCATTTAGTTGGCGTGTGTTCATCGCCAGGTACGCTCTTCTGAGCCAGTTGTTTACTCCTGGGTAAGAAGTTCTCCCAACCCATGACGTTGAGTCCTCAACATGCTCTGGCATAACTATTTCGAAAACTGCAACCGTGCCTTGTGCGATCCAGCCTTCGTGTGGCCAAAACTCGATAGTGTCCCCGATGGTACTGCTGACGTCGCGTATTATGATCGCACTGTTCTGTAGCCATGTGCCTGCGAGCCTTGTAACAACACTTGTGATCTCCGTGATCGCCGTGGTCTGGAAAGAACTGCTAGTGGGTTCATCAAGTACGATCGCCTTATTGCATGTATAAACAGTCTCGCTTGCATCACCGGAAACCGCGTTTTCTAGGTACTCAAGGCAGCTGAGTTTCCTGTCCCAAATCTCGTAGGTTGGAGTGGTTGCCCACTGGACCGTGCCCACAGTTCCGTCCTCGCGGAACACTTCATCGTAAAATTTCAAATTGAATCCATTCCCATCGGGGATCATGGTGGCATTAGCCGTAATTGAGCCACTGCCACTGGCGTCTATGTGGGTATCTCGCCGTATGTAACCAGCAGCTGAATTGAGAGCTGCCCTGCCGATGGTCACGATAAGGATGCCGGTCGCATCGGTATCGACCCGGTATTCACCAGCCTCGTTGGTATTTACCTGTCCAGCTAATCCAAGACCTCCGAAAGAAATCCTCAAATTCGCAATTGGTGCGCCGGTGATGATATCTGTGATCCGCCCACTGATATTTCGTGTCTCTCGACCTACGTCGAAATCAAGTGTGGTGTCTGATGTCACAGTGACGGATTTAAAGAAAGTTTTGTACCCGGTCTTCGTTGCACTCAAAGTCATTCCCCCAACCACGCCAACAATCTCATAGCGACCATCACTTCCAGTCGTTGATGACTTGTCGATGTATGGACCGTCCGTGACCCGGAGGACAACACCGGAAATAGGCTCACCCGCTGTGGATGAACTAGCCACTCCATCTTCGCGGACGTACCCGGAGAGCGTGTACGTCACAATATCTATAGCGAGGGCAAAGTTGAGGGTGGTGGCCGCTGACACCGTTCCGGACTTGGTGTGAGTTTTGTAACCAGACTTCGTTGCGGTCACAGTCATTCCGCCGCTTACGCCAACGATCTGGTAGCTACCGTCACTTCCCGTCGTTGCTGACTTGCCCATATGCGGGCCGTCAATGATCTGCACAACGACTCCGGCAAGCGTGTCACCGACTGCGGCATCATGGAACGGGTCGGTAATATCGGGATTGTTATGTATCAGAGTTTCATCTGGTTGCTCACGTTCTCTGGACTGCTCACCAAGGACGGAGGACTGCTCACCAAGAACGGTCTGGCTACCTCGTCCGAAGCCGCCGACTTCATTTCCACCGGTGTCGTCTCGGAAGTAACCCTCAAAGCCCGATGTTGCAGGACCTTCTGTGACTGTCCCAGAGAGTGTGTACAACTGACTAGCTGGTGGCGTGGGACCGGTTGGAGTGCTGCCACCACCGCCGCCACCACCGCCACCGCAGGCAGCGAATGCGCAAGCAAGGAGGAAGCAGAACAAAGTCCGACCGCGGGCGAAAGAACCTGCACGAGCTCCCCGTGGTGTGGCCATGATCTGACGCGGTAGGCCGATTAGAAAAATATTCTCAAGGGAAACCGTCGATCACGATGGCGACTGCGGAGGTTTCCCTTGTGAGGATTTTCGGGAACTTGTAGGGTCAAATGGCAATACGCGAGGCGCAGAAGGGCCGTGCAGGTTCTCGTACCCTCGCTACCGGTTTGTTCTGCGTCGTTCTTGCCGACACCTGTGCCGCCAAAGAACCCCAAAGAGGCCCTATCAAAAAAAGTTGCCTGCCTCCGTGCTATCCGTCGTTAACCTCGTCGGATTTTTACCTGGAGCTCCTATGGCAAGGCTACCAAGTCGTAACGAAATAAGGAGGAATGGAGCATGTTCAGACCAATCATTTGCTTAGCTGTGGTAACAGCCATCATTATCGGCCCCGCTCTTGCGCAGCCACAGCAGCTGATTTTCAAGAAGGTCGACTACTACTGGGTAGTGGGTGAGGACGAAAAAGACGAAGACGCCCGGCTTGTCCTCGACCCGGCCAACAAGACAATGGGTTTTTACGACGAAAAAAATGGGGCTGCGAAGCGCACCTTCGCGGTTATTCCATACGACAAGATCACCTCGATAACTTACGAGAAGTCCTCGCATAGCAGGATCGTAGCTGGGCTATTGCTTTCGCCGTTGGCGTTCTTCATGAAGGGGAAAAAGCATTGGCTAACGATCCAAGCTCCAGGCGCGCCAGGCCTTTCTGCCGGCTACGTGTACGTGCGTATGGACAAGGGCAACTTCCAGCGAATCCTGGCTGCGGTTGAGGCGCAGACAGGGGTTAAGATCGAACGACTCGAGGAGCAGTAGACTCTTCTGTAAGAATTTGCCAGTCGCACGTCGAATCAACAGCACCCGGTAGCAGGGGACAATTCGTCTATTACTGAAGATCGCAATTTGATGTTGGAACTCTGTGCCGGTAGTGGCGGAGTTTCGCTGGTGCGGCCGACCAGGTGGTGGGGCAGGGCCAATCGGAAGGCTTAACGCGGCGTAGAGGCTGGCCCTATCGGTGGCTGGCCGGACGTTTCATGTTGGGGTGGGATGCCCAGGTTGCCGAAGGTCTTGGAAGGTCGCACGTTGTCGGCACCAGTTCCGTTGACGTGCAACTGGCTAAAACTACATCGATCGCGTCGGCTTCACGCTGGTCGATGGTCAGGCCGTACTTAAGCCGCACATTGATGATCGTTGTGACAAACCAGCAGCGGTTTTGATCCGGAAGCCAGTCAGCCACGTCCTTGGCGCCCTTCTGGTAACGGTTTAGCGATGGGTCGGCCAGGGTCAGGTTGTCGAGATCTCGGCTAAACGTGCGCCGGGTTTCCTCGTTGGCTGCGCAGAGGCCGCTGTCGTGAGCTTCTGATCGCGCCAGCATGTGCTCAATGTCTGTCTCGCTCTTACTGGCAAAGCATTCACCAGTATATGGGCTGTAGATACCGCCCAAGAGGGTGATGATGTCATCTTCGACCGATTGCGGATAACTGTAATCCCCGCTGTCGTAGGGGGAGCATCGATCCTCGTCGGCGATGATAAGGCCACGCCAGGTCAAGGTGGCTGCAGTCACTGTGATTACAACCGACCCAGTTTGTCCGCCCGATGTTGCGGTGATGGTGGTTGTGCCGGCTGCCAGAGCCGTGACCGTGCCAGAGGTGGTAACGGTAGCTACGGAAGTATTACTAGAGGTCCAGGTGGGGCTGATCGTGGCAGTTGTTCCGTCACTGTAGGTGGCGGTCGCTGTGACGGTTGCGGTCTCTCCAACCGTGAGACTAGTAGCGTCCGCGGATACCGAGATACTCACGAGCGACACCACCTCGGCAACTGTGATTACGACTGACCCAGTTTGTCCGCCCGATGTTGCGGTGATGGTGGCTACGCCAGCTGTGTTGGCCGTTACCGTCCCAGTGGTACTGACGCTTGCTATAGATGAGTCGCTTGATCCCCAGACCGGACTGATTGTGGAAGTCGTTCCATCACTGTAGGTGGCGGTCGCTGTGACGGTTGCGGTCTCTCCAACCGTGAGACTAGTAGCGTCCGCGGATACCGAGATACTCACGAGCGACACCACCTCGGCAACTGTGATTGCGACCGATCCAGTTTGTCCGCCTGACGTTCCGGTGATGGTAGTTGTGCCCGCTGCCAGAGCCGTGACCGTGCCAGAGGTGGTAACGGTAGCCACGGAGGTATCACTAGAGGCCCAAGCAGGGCTGATGGTCGAAGTTGTTCCATCACTATAGGTGGCTGTTGCTGTGACGGTTGTAGTTTCTCCCACCTTGAGACTGGCATTGGCCACGGACACCGAGACACTCGACAGTGAAACTTCTTCGGTCACAGTGATTGCGACCGATCCAGTTTGTCCGCCCGATGTTGCGGTGATGGTGGTTGTGCCCGCTGCCAGAGCCGTGACCGTGCCAGAGGTGGTAACGGTAGCCACGGAGGTATCACTAGAGGCCCAAGCAGGGCTGATGGTCGAAGTTGTTCCATCACTATAGGTGGCTGTTGCTGTGACGGTTGTAGTTTCTCCCACCTTGAGACTGGCATTGGCCACGGACACCGAGACACTCGACAGTGAAACTTCTTCGGTCACAGTGATTGCGACCGATCCAGTTTGTCCGCCCGATGTTGCGGTGATGGTGGTTGTGCCCGCTGCCAGAGCCGTGACCGTGCCAGAGGTGGTAACGGTAGCCACGGAGGTATCACTAGAGGCCCAAGTAGGGCTGATGGTCGAAGTTGTTCCATCACTATAGGTGGCTGTTGCTGCAACGGTTGTAGTCTCTCCAACCTTGAGACTGGCATTGGCCACGGACGCCGAGACACTCGACAGTGAAACTTCTCCGGCCACAGTGATTGCGACCGATCCAGTTTGTCCGCCCGATGTTGCGGTGATGGTGGTTGTGCCCGCTCCGTTAGCAGTTACCGTCCCAGTGGTACTGACGCTTGCTACGGATGAGTCACTTGATCCCCAGGCAGGGCTGATCGTGACAGTTGTATCGTCACTGTAGGTGGCGGTCGCTGTGACGGTTGCGGTCTTACCAACCGTGAGACTAGTAGCGTCCGCGGACACTGAGATACTCAAGAGCGACACTACTTCGGTCACAGTGATTACGACCGATCCAGTTTGTCCGCCGAATGTTGCGGTGATGGTGGTTGTGCCGGCTACCAGAGCCGTGACCGTGCCAGAGGTGGTAACGGTAGCTACGGAGGTATTACTAGAGGCCCAGGTAGGACTGACAGTGGCGGTTGTTCCGTCACTGTAGGTTACCGTTGCCGTGACGCTGGTCACATCCTCGACAGTCAGGGTAGTGGCTGAGGCGGTGAGCGTGATGCTAGTTACCGTTAACGTCGGCGTGGTTGGCAAACTATCTGCGCCACCACAGGAGGTGTAAACAATTGCCGCTCCGGCAAGGAGCATTGCCCGCCTACCGATCATAAGAGTCTTCCTGACTACGGCAGCTCAATTTCGATCACTCAGAGGACCGAGGTTACCTCGCGCGCACCTTTTCCAGTCTGTATCCACCACGGCCGCCGCCGAACATTGCCTTGTTCAGCCGAGACCAGGCAGGGTCTACGTCTGGTGTGAGGCTGTACTCCGGGCGAAGGTACATGATGCGTCCTTGTAGCTCGTCCCGCGCAGTGACTCCATCGCAGTCCATGATGGAGCCGCCATATTGTGAGAAGTCGTAGCCGTTAGGATGGCTCCAGCCCAAAGAATGAGCCAACTCATGGCTATACGAGCAACTCTGTTTCCCCTTGTTGTGCATCATTATGTGCGCGCTAAACATTTGCCCGACGGCGTCGCCTGACGGATACCACCACCAAGTGGTCCAATGAGCGAATTGATTCCCTTCAACATAATTCGGGTAATCAACCAGAAGAATATTGATTTGCCCAGGGTTATTTTCGGTTATGTCGTCCATCGTAACCACGGTTCCGGGAGTGAAATCGCGCGTTGTTATTGGACTTCCTGAGTATTTTCCACCAGTGAGCCTGCTCACATCACCTGTGATCACCGAACGCACCGTGTTGTCGAACCACTCACCACTCACTGATTCCTCAAGTGCCTCCGCCTTTCTGCAATATTCGACGTCGTCACTTTCTTTATCTGCTTCGGTACATTTGAACTTCCGAAGCCATATCTGGAAGGTGGGTTGGTATGTCCACCGACGCGTGCCCTTTTCTCCATTATCTCGGAACACTTCATCGTGGTAGGGCAAACTGAACCCATTTCCATCAAAGATCACTGTGGCATCCATCGTGGGAGTTCCGTCGGCGATGATGTAGGTATCTCGCCTTATGTAACCGTCACCTGACAGCGTCATCGGAAGCGTGCCGATTACATCCGTATCGAAACTGTATTTCCCAGTCCCGTCCGTCGTCGTCGTTCCAACGCCTTCAATCTCAACGGTCAAATTCCCAACTGCTGCACCGGTGACGATATCTGTGATTAGCCCGCCGATGTTTCGTGTTTCTCTACCGACGTCGAAATCAAGTGTGGTGTCTGATGTCACCGTCACAGATTTGAACAGGGTTGTGTAGCCAAATCTTGTCGCGCTCAGAGTCATCCCGCCGACCACACCAACGACCTCGTAGCGACCGTCACTTCCAGTTGTTGACGCCTTGTCTATGTATGGGCCGTCCGCAACCCGGACAATCACACCAGACACGGGCTCACCAGCCGTAGACGAACTGGCCACTCCATCTTCGCGAACGTACCCGGAGAGCGTGTACGTCACAATTTCTATTGCGAGGGCAAAGTTAAGGGTGGCGTTCGCCGACACGAGATCGACGGTTTTGGTCTGAGTTTTGTAACCAGACTTCGTTGCGGTCACGTTCATTGCGCCACTTACGCCAACGATCTGGTAGCTACCGTCGCTTCCCGTCGTTGCTGACTTGCCTATATGCGGGCCGTCAATGATCTGCACAACGACTCCGGCAACGGTGTCACCAACTGCGGCAGCATGCAGCGGGTCGGCAATATCGGGGTTGGTATCTATCAGGATTTCATCTGGCTTCTCACGTTCTCTGGACTGCTCACCGAGAACGGACTGGCTACCTCGTCCGAAGCCGCCGACTTGTTTACCACCGATGTCGTTTCGGAAGTAACCTTCACCGCCCGATGTTGCTGGCCCTTCCGTGACTATCCCAGAGAGTGTGAATGTCTGCCCAGAAGGGGTAGGGGAGGTTGGAGTACTGCCTCCACCCCCACAGGACACTATGGAGAGTGAAAGCAGGAGAAACACCATAGCGATTCGAACTCCAGCTGCCACAACTGAAGGCGATTGCTTCACGATCCTGCTGCTTCTCCATACATCGGGTTAATACGACTCCCCACTAGTAACACAATACGTAGATCATGCGTTTTTTAACGGATGACATGCCACTGATCACCTGCCTGTGGCCGGTCCAGGTACCTCAAGCCATTTTCGGTGAAAACAGCTATCTGGCCAATCCCCAACTCCACACCACCCTCGCCCCAGCCGGGTACTTCAACCCAAGTGTGCGGCTCAAATGCGTACAGTGTGTTGTAGTGCAGTCGGTGCTCGTTTTTAACGATTTTGTGCCGCTTGTAACCTCCACCGGAGATCATGCCAGTGACATAGGTTCCGTGGGAAAACATTAGCCCGTTTACTGAATAGCGACGCAGGTACATGGGCGGCGGATGAAAGGCAATCTCTGAATGGATTATCCCTTCCTCTGGAACCAATTTATCCGCTGCTTCCACGATCTCCCTTCCTGTACGTCCGTACTGAAACTCTTGAGCGAACCGGTCTTGCATCCGGTTTACTTTCCGTAGTGCTTCCTTTAGCGCCTCGGGGACATCGGGTTCCCCTTCTTCCAACACGTATGCGTGTTGATGAGAGTCGGTTACGAGGCCCAGCAACATGACGTCCGTGTCGATGCTGATGATGTCCCCTCGTCGAATAGTCGGGTTCATGCCGTTGATTGTTTGGCCGTAGCGGAAAAATTCAGGGGAATCTTCATCTTTGTACTTCTCGATATTCGCTAATTTCCTCTGGATCATAGGCCCCGGCTGGTTTTCCTTTTCGATGCCTAGTTCCCATAACTTGTGCCGAAACCACCAGTTAAGGTCCTCGACTGTGGTTACGTCAGGCACAATCACCCGGTTGGAAAACGCTTCAGCGATGATGTCATTGGCTACGCCCTGGACGTAGCGATAGATACTGATCTGTTCAGGCACCATCGTTGACAACCATCGAACCCCGAGGGTCCACGAATCAACTGTTCGGGAGCTGTACTCTGCCAGCGCGGTTAGCATCTCTTCGTTGTTCGTCTGGCCGATGGCGATAGTTTGTGGGTCCCGTTCCCGCACCAGAGTCGTAATGTGAGCGAAGTCTCGAGGTTCTAGGTACTCAATTTGCTCTCCTGTGTCATAGAACATTAGTAACGATGGAACTGCTGCGCCCCGCACTAATGGATCGGCGTGCCGACTCGAAAACACCATGCCTTCGAAGTTTGCGGGAACTAACGACGTGTAGAAGGGTCCTTCCTTGAACGATGCTTGCCGATATTCTGGCTGCTCATCGTTACGGACGATCCACATATCAATTCCTTGTTCTCGCATCACTATCGGAAGTACGGTTTCCTTCTTTTGTTCCCAAAAGCGCTGCATTATCTGCACACGCTCGCGCATCGGTATCATCTTCTGTGCGTCGTCCTGTGCGAGGACCTGTGGGGTCTGAAGGTTGGTGCCGGCGAGTAGTAAAACCAGAGCGGTGATTAACGTCATAGCTTGTTTCATAATGCCTCCTTTTTCGCGCGTTCCGGAATCCTATCCCACTTGCAATCAAGAGCATTTGATCCATTGACGGAGGAGTCGTATCAATCAATCAAACGCTGTGGGCTGAGCGCAAATTCACGGAATAGTTGAATCCGAAAGAATGGCTAGTCCCGAGGTAATACTTCGGTCGCCATCGCACCCGCTGCCCAGTCATTGATCGCGTCTTCAGTAGTGTCGACAGAAACAACGATTCTGCCGGCCGCGATGTGATGGTCGAAGGGATCTGGTTTCCAGCGCAACCTGGGCATGTCGCACTCGGCGAGAACTGTTGCAACGCTAAAAAGGATAGCGCCCAAAGCGACACCCTCGAATATGAATACGGCAACGGGGGGGCCGGACAGGGCTGCCTGACTACCAATTGTGGGTACGTGAGTTCCCAGAAAATAGGCACCGAATCCTCCGAGTACCCCACCTAGGATCGCCAACAGCGGAACACGTGATCGCAACTCGGTAGCATTTGGCATGAGATCTTCACTGAGCGGAATCATGCTTCGGATCTCGAGATTGTTGGGTTCAGCGTTGTCAGTCCCGAGGTGCTTGAGGGCACGGCGCACCTGGGGCAACTCTTCGAATACAGCGTACAGTCGAGTTGCTTGCTGCTTGGTCAAGGCTATGACTCCTCCGGCATCGCTTGGAGCATTGGCTCACTTGTTTCGATGGTCTTGTCTAAGTGGGCGATGTGCTCACCCTCTCGGACCTCCCAAATCGACACGATAGGCGCAAATTGGAGGAACATGAAATACAGGAAACCGAAGAGGCCGAACAAGCTGATCATGATGCCGATTTCTACCCAACTCGGCTGGTAGCCCCCACTGGTATACGCGAGCCGGGGCACGCTAAGCGTTCCGACAACGATAATGTAGCGTTCAAGCCACATGCCGATAATGACGCCGATGCCCACCAGGGTCGAGGCTAGCGGTTTACGGCCAGCCCGGAATGCGAGAACGAAAACGGGTACTGCAATGTTCAAGACGATCATGGTCCAGAAATAAGGCGCAAACTGGCCGGAGATACGTTCGTTGTACACGGCCATCTCAGCGTGCTCATTACCGTAAAAAACGGTGAGATGCTCGGCGAACGTAAAATAAGCCCAAATTAGTGCCATGGCGATAAAAAGCAGGCTCAGGTTGTTGAACACGGAATCAGAAAGGTACTGCTGAAGGCCGAGTCCGCGCCGCAGGATATACATCGTTACTAACAGCATCGCGATGCCCGAGTAGATTGCTCCGACAACGAAGTAGGGTCCAAAAATGGTGCTGTGCCACATTGGCTGTAGCGTCATGGCGAAATCCCACGAAACGATCGTGTGGACCGATACAGCCACGGGAATAATGATGATTGCCATCACGCGGATCCCCTGCTCCAGGGAGTGCCACTGTTGCGGCGTGCCTCGCCAACCTGCAGCCAAAAGGCTATAGAGCCGAGCTCGGAAGCCTGACGGATTACTTCTCAGATTACGATCGCGCAGGATTGCGAAGTCGGGGATTAGGGGCAATGCCAAGTAGAGAACAGATCCCGTCAGATACGTAGTAATAGCGAGGATGTCCCACACTAGAGGCGAGTTGAAATTTGGCCACAGTAGATTCTGAGATGGAATCGGCATCATGTAGTAAAAAAGCCAAGGTCGCCCGAGGTGAATTAGCGGGAGAAGACCGCCGACGCACAGAGCGAACACTGTGATGGCCTCGGCGCATCGAGTCACAGGTCGGCGCCACTCTGCTCCCGTAACCCGGAGTATTGCCGAAATCAGTGTGCCCGCGTGGCTGATACCGATCCAAAAAACAAAATTGGTGATGTAGAAGCCCCAGAAATTAGGACGACTCAACCCTGTTACGCCGATGTCGTAGCGAATCTGATAACCCCAGCAATAAAAGAGCAGTGCGACGAGAGCACCCGTTACCAGACTCCCGAGAATAAGTCCCGGTTGTGGACCTCCAAGCGGCCTTAGAAGTTGACTCTCGGGCGTTTGTTCGGTGGTCTTAATCCCCGAAGAATGGATTTTTCCACTCACGGAGTGTTTTCTCCGTTACCTTGGTTTCCCCGGTTTTCTCCCTGGAGATACACCACCGAGGGATCCGTACCGAGGTCGTTGAGGATACGAGTTGCTCGGTCGCTACGAGCGAGCTGCGCTACACGGCTGTCCGGATCATTTAGGTCACCGAAGGTGATTGCTTGAGCAGGGCATGATTGGGCGCAGGCTGGTTGTATTTCGCCGTCGGCGACCTCCCGACCTTCATCTTTTGCTGTGTCCTGGGCATCGTGGATACGTTGAACACAGAACGTACACTTCTCCATGACCCCGGCGGGCCTTTGGCTAACATCAGGATTGAGCTGTCGGTCGAGCGGTGCTGGCCAATCACCCGCGTGCCAATTAAAGAACCGCACCGTGTATGGGCAGTTATTAGCGCAGTAGCGCGTTCCTATGCAACGGTTGTACACCATGGCGTTGAGACCATCCGGAGTGCGATATGTTGCGTAGGTCGGACAGACTGGTTCACAGGGTGCGTCACCGCAGTGCTGGCAAAGAACTGGAACGAAGCGAACCTTGATATCCGGGAATGTTCCTTCGTAGTGCCGTTCGATGCGTAGCCAGTGCATCGCTCGTCCCTTTGCTGCTTCTTCCTCACCGACAGTTTGTATGTTGTTCTCTGCGTGGCAGGCGACTACGCAACCTTCGCAACCAGTGCAGATATCTGTGTCTATGACCATGCCCCAGCGCGTCATCCGAGCCTCCGTCGTTTCACGACTGGGAGCTCCGTGGTGCCAGGGCCAGGAGTGCCCTGTGTTAAATCGGGGGGCAGTGGACGTGCGGATGCGTAACGCGATGTTTCTTGAGGCGCCCAACCCACGGGAATATCTTCGGTCTCCTCTTCGTTGGTGTAGCTTCGGCCAAACCGGCTGAGGGCACCGGAGCTCAGGCGTTTAATACGAACCCGCGTCGCAGCCCACGCTGGTGCAGCTGTTCTGATTACCTGCGTTTGTTCGACCAGGTCAAGCGGATTGGCTCCTCGCCCTCTTGCGTAGCGACCATAATCCTGGTGGCCGTGCCCGAGAGGCATGCCGACGACGCCCGGACGGACGGCAGGATCGATCACCGCTTGGACCTCAAGGCTCCCCGCTGACGATTGGACACTGAGCCGATCACCATCTTGAATGCCAAGATTGGCAGCGTCCACAGGTGATAGTTCCAACCAGCTATTCCACATGATGGTGGACATAGGGTCAGGTAGTTCCTGTAGCCATGGTCGGTTGGCCCCACGACCATCCCCGGTCTTGATTGACTCGAAGGGCAACAGAAGAAACGGGTACTCGCCGTCTTCTCGTGCGTCGGTATTTGCCACTTCGCTGGTTAGGATTGTCGAGTCCAATGGTCCTGGAGGAACGAGGCTTGGCGGTTCCTCGCCAAAGATTCCGCCACGCTCTACAGCCAGCCTTATGAAAGCGGACGCAGTCATTCCTTGGCTGCCTGGCAGCTGTTCGAGTTGTTCTTCGATGCGAGCTTCGACGAAACGAGGGAAACTCGCCCAAGGGAACTGACTAGCAATTGGCTCACCTAAAGCAGCTGCCATAGCTAGCACCACGTCAGCTGGGTGGCGAGCATCGCCTAATGGCTCGACAGAGGGCTCGGAGAAGTTCACCACTGGTACCCCGATGGACGCTGCCGGGGCGACGGCATCAAAGCGCTCTAGCTGCGTATTTAGCGGCAGCACAAGATCGGCGAGCAACGTTGTATCGGTTCGGAAGCTGGACAAAACAATAACCATCCCGACATTTGCCATGGTTTCATGTAGTTGCCAGCTCGCTGGCAACGTATGGACAGGATCAGCGTCTGCCACGATAAGTAAATCGACTGGCGCTGGCCCCTCACCGCGCAAACGTGTGGCAAGTTCGGCCATGGAAGTCGGTTCGGTTTTAGGGGCAATGCCAACCTCTAAACCAAACGACGCAGGTGCAAACACACCACCGGGCTTGCCCAATGTTCCTAGGAGCACATTCAATCCCAAAGAGGCGGCAACGTTGAAGAGACCATCTTGATGGCCCGCCGCCGAACCACCGGCAACCACAACTTTGTTTTCAGCGGCAGCAAGCTCGGCTGCGATGCGTTCGATCTTCTTGGCCGGTATTGCGCACAGTGCAGCGCCTTCCTCTAGTCGCGGTGGATCTTCGGGGAACAGTTTTCGGTACCTTGCGGCATTATCGTTTTCGATTTTGCCTGACGAGAGCAAAATGCCTGCCAGTGTGCGCGCCAAGATCCCTTCTGCCCCCGGGCGAACAGCGAGCCATTCGTCAGCGTTGGCTGCAGTCAATGACATGCGGGCCTCTGCTTGTACAAACCTGCCGCGCCGGTCGGGCCTGCCACGGCGCATTTCGGCGAGCGCTCGGGTGTAATGAACCGGACTGCGCCAACGGTCTAGAAATGCTGAGCCGATTGATAGAACGTAGTCCGAGCGGCTTACATCGAAGTAAGGGATATCTGTTACCCCGAGAACAATTTGCGCAGCGCGACGCTCCACCTCAAGTTCCGGGGCTTCGACGAACGCCGGAGCGGGCGCGCCGAGCGCTTCGGAAAATCGGCGCCATAGAGCACCCGTCAGTCCAGAGCGGTCGGCTCCGATTATGGCGATGCGATCGGGGGAAGTCCGAGCGATAGTTGTAACTGCCGCGGTGAGTCCATCTTCCCAGGTAGTGTCCTCAAATGTTCCGGTACCTTTGTCACCTACACGTCGTTGCGGCACCAGGATGCGGTCGGGGTTGTAGAGTTCTTGCAGCGCCGATTGCCCAAGAGCGCAGACACCACCCAAATTGACGGGATGGTTGGGGTTGCCTTCGATCTTTCGCGCATTGCCATCGACTATCCGGACCTGGATGCCACAGCCTGCTGAGCATTGCTGACACATTCCTGGAACCCAGGTGCTTTCGCCTGGCAGTGGTGAGCCAGGCTTCCGGCGTGCTGGCTGCACCAGGTATTGTCCTTCAGGACCCGAACAAGCCTCTAGCAGCGACACGCCGGCCGCCAATGTGGTTGCTTTCAGGAAATCTCGTCTTCGCACGTCCGTCCTTATGTTTCCAAATCTTGTTTAAAAATTAGCAACCCTCTAGTAGTGGCACGTTAGGCAATCAGTGCTCGCGTCATTGTTTTGATGGCATGTGATGCACCAACTCATATCTGCGGTATTGACCGCCTGGTAAGCAACACTCATTTGCCCGACGTCACCGTGGCAAGTGGAACAGGAGACTCCTGCACGAGCGTGTGGCTTGTGCTTGAACTGGACCAATGCACCAGGGGCAATGTTGTTTACCCTTCGCCATAGAAGTGGTTCGTTGTTTTCGAGGTACCTCATGAGTTTAATGATCTCAGGGTGATCGGAAATGATGCCCCGGTGACAGGTCGCACAAGCTGCGATAGGGACAAGGCCGGCTTGTGTTTGAGTTGTGGCACCCGGATGGCAACTGGTGCATTCCATTTCAATCTCGATGTGCTTCTGATGGTTGAATGCCACCGGCTGAGATGGTGGCGGTGCTGTGCCGTCGTCACCACACGCTGCCGTGAGAAGCACAGAGCCAGCCAATAACACGTTGACGAAGAACGTGCGCCTCCGATAATCGATTTGGTGCTGCTGTTGTGCTCTGTTTTTCATGAGTGGTTTGCCAAAGTTAACACCCGATTCGGATGGACTCGAACCGCTACGATCGTACCTAGTCCAGGATCTTGGTTCCGGGAAAACCGGTGTTGGGGTCCTCCGCGGTGTTTCAATTCGCGCGTGATCGATAGAATCTCATCCATGAACACTTTCCGCGCGAGCTTTTTCGCCAGCATTGTCTTTGCCGTTTTTTTCACCTGCCCTCTGTATGCCTCGGCACAAATCAAAGACACGGGTGCAATCAATGTGCGAGTTACTGGCCCGGGCAACACCCTGCTCGTTGGTGTTCTGGTTGCCATTGAGGGGCCTTTGGGGGTCCGTTCGGAACACACCGGTATCAATGGTACGGCTCGGCTGCCGGGCTTAGTCCCAGGTTCTTACATAGCGACGTTTGCGCTTGAAGGCTTCAATGAGGTCGTCCATAAAGACCTCCGGATATCAGTTGGGCGCACCATTGAAATTGTGGTTGCGATGCAACTTGCCTCAGTTCAGGAGACCATCACGATCAGTGGTGAAAGTCCAGTCGTCGACATCAAGTCGACGAACGTTCTCAGTATCTATACGGATGACCTGATTGACATGACCCCGACTTCTTCAGGGTTGTGGGCTGGCATCATCGACCACGTCCCTGGTGTCGTCACCAACTTGGTCGACATAGGGGGAAGTGAGTCTGGTCAGCAGTCACGTTTCTCGTCACGTGGAGGCAGCAGCTCACAAAATGTTTACGCGCTTAACGGCGCCAACACGACCGATCCGCAAGCCGTGGGCGCTTCGTCGATGTACTACTCAATCAATTCGTTTGAAGAGGTTGGTATCTCGACGGGTGCGCACGATGTCGAAGTCCAAGTGCCCGGGGTAGTGCTCAACATGGTTTCTAAGACCGGCAGTAACGACTGGCACGGTGCTGTCAGGATCTTCTTCGAGGGTGAGCGATTCACGACTAGCAATGTAACCGGAGAGCAGCGAGAACGAGGTTCGGGTGCCGGCAACCCGAACGTGTTGCTCAACGACCTGGACTTTCAGTTCGGGGGACCGATAAAGCGGAATCGTGCCTGGTTCTTCGTGGATTACTGGAACTTCAAGGTTGAACGTCGGCTAATTGGTTTGCCGCCACATGAGGTTGACGACACGACGCTGGAAAACTGGACTGTCAATGGCACCGTGCAGATTGCGGAAAACAGCAATGTTACGGCGCGTCTGTTCACTGACAGAAAGGTGCGCAACAATCGCAACGCTGGCGGCAACATTCCTCCAGAGTCAGCTTGGTTGCAAGATTCGCTGTCATTGATTCCGCAGATCCAGTATCAGGGAGTTGTGAGTTCCAACGTCTTCCTCGACACGCGTTTTTCGTTCATGACGATGAACTTTCCGCTTGAGGCCAAGGACGGATCGCGAGGTCACTCCAGGCACCCTGAATTCTCGGGGGAGTCCATGCCGCCTTCGATCGAGCGCAGCACTGGAAATGTTTTGGACGGCAGCCCGCCAACTCGCGAGGTGCTTTTCCTCCGCGACAACATCGATCTGTCGAGCACCCTGTCGTGGTATCTGACCGAAAGGGACCGCAGTCATGACGTCAAGGTGGGTGGCAACTTGGCCAAGGTTTCTTCGTTTTCGCCGGACAACCGTGGGTACATCTGGGGTTTCCAACAGCAATTTCTCAATGGGGATCCTTCACGAGTTCGCTTCTGGAACCACTCGGGTGTCGACATTCACAACATCGACAGACCCAATGCTCCCTGGAACCGAGGGTCGTCCGTAGGTCTCTACGCGCAGGACTCAATCACTTTTAACAACCGCCTAACGGTCAATCTAGGGCTGCGTTACGACTGGTCTAAAAGCTGGCTACCAGAGCAGTGCCGCACCGACTCTCTTTTTCCACAACTTGGGGCTCTTTACCGGGCGGCGTGTTTCGAAAAAAATCGGGAGACCACAAGCTGGAGGGACTTTGTACCGCGCATTGGCATCGTCTACGACCTCACTGGTAACGGCCGTACAGCACTAAAAGCTAACTATTCTCGCTACTCAAACCAGCAAGGGGTTCGCTGGGGCGGATTCTTGAACCCTAACGGCGTGGGCACGCAACTCTACACGTGGGCCGATCTTAACGGTGACAACTTCTTCCAGTTCGGCGAGCAGGACACCCTTATTCACCAGTTCTTCCCCGGAGGCAATGTCGACATTGACCCGGAACTTCGATCGCCACTCACTGACGAGTTCAGCATCGGTGTCGAGCGTGAGTTGTTTCCTCACTTTCAGCTCGGCGCCACAGTTTTCTACCGGACGGATAGCAACTTCCTGGAAGACGTCAACATCGGTGTGCCCTATGGGCCGATCGCAGAGGTTCTTGGAGTTGGTGATTCGTACCAACCAGTGACCGTGATTGACCCTGGCCCCGATGGAGTCGTTGGTACCAAAGACGACGGTGGTCCGATCACGATCTACAGCCAGGATCCGGCGACTTTCGGGAACTCGTTGTACTACCTGACCAACCCGGTTCAAACAATGGGGTTCGATTTTTTGTACAACCGTTACACCGGTGTGTCACTGGTAGCCCACAAGCGTTGGAGCAATAACTGGCAGGTATTAGCATCATGGGACATCGGTCGTTCTGAGGGTACCTTTGATGGTGGCGGGGCCGGTGGCGCCGGTGGTTTGTTGGACAACCCCAACACCGACATTAACCGTGCCGGGTTGACTGTCTGGGACCGTACCCATTTGGTGAAAGTTACCGGTAACTACCTGTTTGCAGACCCTGTTGGTGTCAATCTTGGAATATTTATGCGCGTGCAGTCAGGCGAGCCAATGACCCGCAACGCCATGTTGCCCGCATCAGGGGTGCCATCCCAGCCGTCCATCAATCAGGGAACCGAACACGTTCGCGTTGAACAGCGCGGTCGCCACGTAAACACTTACGGGGTGGAACGACTAGACCCAGTGATGATTGTTGATCTGCGGGCCGAGAAGCAGTTCACGTTGGGCAAGTATGGCCTCCTGCACGCCTACGCTGACCTGTTCAATGTTTTCAACACCAACGAAGTGCTTGCCATCGATGTTTACTCAGGCGCGAACTACAACAACATCTGGAACATTGTCTCCCCGCGTGTTTTACGTATCGGTGTAGGGTTTGATTTCTAAACAATTGAAACTATATGTCTGGTTCGGACGAAAGCCCGGTGTGCCAGGCGGAGGGACTCAGTCCTAGGCGGTGAGAAATGGACCCCTTATTTTATTTGGCGTCATGTTACTGGGCTCCGCGTGCGTTCAAGCGTCCGAGTCCGAGGCTCCTCTGCCCGAGCAGCGACCAAACATTCTGATCCTGATGGCCGATGATTGGAACTGGCCCCAATCAGAGGGCGTGTCAGATCCAAACCTCGAAACTCCAACCTTCGAGCGTATTGCCGCCGAAGGAATTCGCTTCCGGAACGCGTTTGTAGACTCTCCGTCATGTACCCCGTCTCGTGCCGCATTGCTTACCGGCCGGCATCCGTGGATGCTCGAAACTGGGGTGCATCTATGGGGCGCATTACCGGCAAAGTTTAAGACCTACACCGACATACTTGACGACGCTGGTTATTTAGTCGGTTATTCTGGGAAGGGGTGGGGGCCTGGCTACCTTGCAGAAGCCCGGCGAGACGACAATCCGGCTGGCCGGATCGTTGTTGGAGACCCACCGGGACGTGACTGGGACTCTCGCGATCGCGTTGCTACCTTCGAGGAATTTCTGGCCCGGCGTGCGGAAGGCCAGCCTTTCCATTTCTGGTTTAACACCTCAGAACCACATCGCCCCTATGAATGGCAATCTGGCCTGCGGAGAGGCATGCGCCTGGAAGAGGTCATTGTTCCTCCAACCCTCCCCGACACGGAAGAGACGCGAACCGACTTGGCCGATTACTACTACGAGGTCGAGTTGTTCGATTCTGCTGCAGCGGAACTCATTGCCCAGCTGGAAGAGGTTGGCGAGCTGGACAACACGATTGTTGTCATGACCGGCGATAATGGCATGCCATTTCCGCGTGCCAAGATGACGCTCTACGATCTTGGCACGCGGGTTCCTTTCGCGGTGCGCTGGCCAGCCCGTGTCCGTGCCGGTCGGATAGTGGAGGATTTTGTGACGTTTTCTGACTTGGCCCCCACGTTTCTCGAAGCGGCTGGAATCGAACCACCACCGGAAATGAGCGCCCACAGTTTTCTCGCAGTACTCAAGTCCGAAGACTCCGGATGGATTGATGCTGAGCGTACCCGTGTATTTTCTTCGATTGAGTTGCATTGCGGGCGCTACCCGATGCGTGCGATTCGTACGCCGGATTACCTCTATGTACGTAATTATGAGCCGGACCGAGCAATCAACGTCTGCGCTGATTACTGGGAATCGGAGGCGGGGTACTCGCCGACATGGATCTCAGTGTTGGCACTTGACCACACGGCCGACATGTACCAGCGGATCGTCGGGACAAGACCACTTGAAGAACTCTACGACCTTGCTTCCGATCCCTATCAACTAAACAACGTTGCCGGACAAGCTGAGTACGCTGCGGTACGCGAGCTTCTTTCCGAGGAACTAGACACTGAACTGCGGCGCACTGGTGATCCGCGGGTCGATGGTCGCCACGAAGAAGTCTTCTATATCCCACATCAGGAGAACGTCCAGCTGCGGCAACAGTAGTTTCAGACAATTTGTCGAGTTTTATTAAGGTGCTGAGGGTTCCCAGACCCGCTACGGATCCTGACCTATTTACTATGCTGTAGCCGTCGCAAATTCCGGCGCGCGTCGTCGCTCATGTTCGCGCAAGAGGCGTTTTCGTAAGCGAAGGAAGCTCGGGGTTACCTCAAGAAGTTCATCATGCTCGATAAACTCGAGAGCCTCTTCCAGAGTGAAGCGGGTTGGAGGCGTGAGAGAGATGGCATCATCCTTGCCAGAAGCCCGCATGTTGGTGAGCTTCTTGCCCTTGAGCGGGTTGACTGTCAGGTCCCGATTGCGTGCGTTGATGCCGACGACCTGTCCTTCGTAGACCTCGTCGCCGGGACCGATCATGAGTTGGCCGCGATCCTGTAGGTTGAAGAGAGCAAAGCCAAGCGCCTTTCCGGTGGCCATTGAGACCAGGGCCCCATTGGGGCGGCGGGTGCGTGCAACCTTTTTGACCGGTCCGTGATAATCGAAGCTGTGTACAAAGATGCCACTTCCTGAGGTCATGGTGCGGAACTCGGACTGAAAGCCAATAAGACCACGGGTTGGGATGACATAGTCGAGCCGCACACGTCCTTTTCCGTCTGGCCGTATGTTCTGCATATCACCACCCCGAGATCCCAATGCCTCCATCACGGCCCCTTGATGGTCATCCTCGATGTCAACGCTAAGCTGCTCAAACGGCTCATGACGCTCCCCGTTGACCTCCAGGACGACTACGCGGGGTCGCGAGACGGCGAGCTCGTAGCCTTCGCGCCGCATGGTCTCCAATAGGATCGACAGGTGCAGCTCACCGCGCCCGGAAACCTCGAAACGGTCTGGACTTTCCGTAGGTTCTACTTGCAACGCAACGTTGTGCAGTGCCTCTCTGGTAAGCCGCTCGCGTAGTTGCCTGCTGGTTACGTACTTGCCATCCTGGCCGGTGAAAGGTGAGGTGTTGGTTTCGAACGTCATGCTAATTGTTGGCTCATCGACAGTGAGTGCTGGCAGCGGCTCGACGTGTTCAGGGTGGCAAAGAGTGTCGGAGATACGCGGCTCTTTGATTCCACTAAAGGCGACGATATGGCCAGCGGTAGCGCTTTCCACCTCGATCCGTTCGAGACCCTCAAAGCCTAGTACCTGTAGAACCTTCTCGGCTCTCTCCTTCCCATCCCGATCGATAACGGTAACTGGGACGTTGCGTTCTAGCGTGCCACGAGCGATGCGACCGATGCCGATAGCGCCTACGTATGGCGAATAATCAAGAGAGCTGACTTGGAGTTGCAAGGGCCCATCGGGATCAACCATGGGCGGTGCCACCTTGTCGACGATAGTTTGGAATAGTGGTGCCATATCGACGCCGGGCGCGTTCAGATCTAGTGTCGCTGTGCCATTGATTGCTGAAGCGTAGAGCACTGGGAAATCAAGTTGTTCATCAGTGGCCCCTAGTCGGTCGAAAAGCTCGAAAGTCTCATCGAGCACCCAGTCAGGCCTTGCGGAATCTCTGTCGATTTTGTTGATTACGACAACTGGATGAAGGCCATGTGCGAACGCCTTCTGTGTGACAAAGCGGGTCTGGGGCATTGGACCGTCTACCGCGTCGACCAGAAGAAGAACGGAATCAACCATTGACAGGATACGCTCGACTTCACCGCCAAAGTCCGCGTGCCCGGGCGTATCAACGATATTGATGAAATAGTCGTGCCAGCGTATGGCCGTGTTCTTTGACAGGATTGTGATGCCTCGCTCGCGCTCCAAGTCGTTGGAGTCGAGGATGCGGTCCGGCAGGTCCACGCGAGTATCGACCGTTCCAGATTGCTTGAGCATCTCGTCGACAAGTGTGGTTTTACCATGGTCGACATGCGCAATGATGGCAATGTTACGGAGTCTGGAGATCATGATCGGACGGTCCAGGAATACTTGGGGTCAAGTATGGTACTTAGCGGGGCAGGAATGCGCGCCACAGGACACCTAGATCATACCGCGAAGCACTTAGTCCCATGACTCAGGGCATTGAAGAGGATCCTGCAGTGGCTGCAAAGCTCTCAAATACTGCCCTTGCCTCATCAAACTGTGCGAAGACGTGATCGCGTTCAGCTTGCGAGCGCCAGCCTGGCCAGGCTTCGGCCATTTCACGGAGCCGGTCAATCCAACGGATGGAGTATTGCGCACTTTCAAGGCTTCGCGGTGGCTGACCACCGACCGTTACCCAGATTGGATTGGTGAATGCCTGCGCATAGCTGGCATCGAGGGGGAAGCGTGCCGATTGAGCCCCCTCAGCACGTAAATGGAGCCAACCGCTGGTGGTCACGGAAAGAGATCGTCGGAGGTCGAGTTGTGTTCCTGAGCTTGATCCGGAGTTGGGGTTCCTGGCTGTCGCGTCTTGGCCAACTGAGATCTCTTCTACGACTTCACCGTTCCAGATCAGGACCAATCGATCTAGTGGAGTGATCGACTGTACATTGGCAGCAATGTCGATGGTGCCGCCGCCTTCAGGCAGTTCGACTGTTTCGCCTGGCCCCTCTTCGTTGGCCGTCAATTCGATCAGCGGGCCGGTCGAAACGAACGCTCGTCCCTCCCGGAGCCCTGTGAACCAGGCGGACATATCAAGCCCTTGGTTCCCAGTGTGTACGTAGGTTCGAACGGAGCCGACCAGTTTGCTGCGTTGCAGGTTGCTGATCGAGTCCTCACCCCCGGTCGCTGTTACTTTGAGACCGTTGTTCCAGACGGCGTATAGCGGATAGAAACCGGCGACGCCTGCCGCTGACCACTCCACAGCATCGGTCGTACCCAAAGCGGCGTCGACCATGAAGCCCTTAGCGCCACCAAGATTGCCCTCGAGAGGGTCATTTTGGCCACCGAACGCATGAACGTAACCGACTGTTGCTCCCTGTGCCTTGGCCTTCCGGAACATGTCGGTGTTGCTCGGGTAGAGGCTCTCTATGGCAGTGCCTTCGTAGCCAGTGGTAAAAGGTGAGATTAGGTGGTCTCGCATTCCAAACATGAAAACGTGACCGTAAAAAGGCGGCCGGTATTCCTGGCCGACAACCAGGAGGCGGTCAGGCTGTGAGTTGCTGTGGGTTGTCCCTCCGGGCTCGAAGAACTGATAGTCGAGGATACGGTTGTCCTTATTGGCTATCTGTTCATTGACGATGTCCTGGTCCTCTGCGGCTGACATCATCATGAGATTGTCGAGTGTGTTGTGGAGATTACCGCCGTAGTTCATGTGGACGTGAGTTGAGCCGCTGTACCAACCACCTGCTGCCATGTCGGCGAATTGGTCAAGCGCTACCGTGGCAGTCGTATTCCGGCCTGCCTCAATTTCCACCTCTATTTGCTCAGGCCAAACTTCGAATCCCTTAACCACCGTCACAACGGCTGGTCCAACCGGTAGCTCCACGCTGAAACTGCCGGGGCTGTGAAACATCAGGTCGCCGACACCGCTAATTCGTGCGTATGCGTCAACTGGTGCGTAGAATTTGCCGTCGGAAGCAGCCAGGTGGATGCGGGTTGGTGTGTGGGCTATTCGATGCTCGATGTGGTCCCCGCTTACTGACGTAGTCATAGTCTCCACGGTGTCCATGGAGAGTCGGCCCATCGGTCGTTTCCAGCGGCGTTCATTGATGGCGATGGTCAGGTTTTTGCCACCGTAGGTTTCCAGAAGGGCGAGCTGCGGCAGACCGTCTTGGTTCGAAATGTAGGCGATCCACTCACCGTCTGGAGAAAAGCGCGGGTGGAAGGCGTCATGCTCAAAAAAGGTCAACTTGTAAGGTTCGCCTCCCGCCGTGGGCTGTACCCAAAGGTTGTTGAACTGGTCGGCTGCGCCAGCGGTTGAGGAATAGATAAACCGTTGACCGTCGAGAGCGACGTCCGGCTGGGCTCGATAGAGCGTTTGTTCCGTCAGCACACTTACTGCCTCGTCGATACCATCCGCAAAGGCTGGGACGCGCAACACATTACCGGAGCCGAGCGGCACGTCCCGATTCGATACCAATAGCAACTCGTCACCACTTGGGAGCCAGGTTGGAGTGATGTGCATATCCCAAGTCCCGAAATACAAACGATCGGCACCGTAGTCGTTGTCGTAGGTGATGGGGATTTCGTCGCCAGCCCAGCGACCGTTTTCCACTGCTCGTACGTAGACGTTGAAGTAACCATTAGGCTTAGTGGCAACGTAGGCTACGTGGCTGCCATCGGGAGAAAAAATCGGATCAGTGTAGATGAAATCATCATTGGTGAGGGGCCAAGACTGGCCGGTTTCGACCTCCAGAATCTCAAGCTGAATTGTGTTGCCGCTGTCATCGGCTGTATAGATAATCCATTCGCCGTCCGGTGAGTAGTCTGGCGAAGAGTGATACTTACGATTGTAGGTCAGCTCGTCAGCGATTCCGGTTGCAGGATCAATACTCCAGATGGATCCGTTCATCGCGGCCGCGATTGACTTGCCGTCCGGTGCCCACGACGGAGCCCACGGAGTTGAACTCGGGGCTGGCGGAAAGTAAAAGTTGTGCATGTAATTGCCGCCATGCCGTGCCGAGGGGTAGTTGCCACCGGCCCCAAGCTGTGACGTGCCACTGGTCTGCGCAGGGGATACAGACGTGGAGAGAATTAGGACAGCTGCCAGGAGACTGAGTTTTCGAATTACTCGCACACTGGTGGCGTTAGAAGGCTGTTGGCCTAACATGAAGCTCAGTCGCACGAGACGCAGTTGTGGTTATTTTTCGCGCCTAGACGCTCAAGCAGTGCGATTGTCTCTGGGAATGGCTGTATCCGCTGTATTGGGCCGTTTGCTATATCGACAGTTGTTTGGCCGCGACGACTCACAACGGTGACATCAGCCCCGTGTGCAACGAGGAACTCCACCACCTCGTTATCACCTCGGCCCGCCGCGTTGTGAACCGGGGAGTATCCGTCAGCGTCCCGCACGTTCACATCAACCTTTAGTTCTTCAACTAGATACCGTACCGCAGGGAGCCAGCCGTTAGGTACGTGGCGATGAGTCTGTCCAACGCGTGAAGTTGCGTAGCCCACGCCGGTGGCGGCGTGGAGTGGATGGACATGGGGCCCGCCCGGCGGCACTGGAGGCAAGCCGGATGGGTCCAGCTCTTCTTTCTGTGCCCCGGGAGAGGAGCTGGGTTGAGCGGGGCGTCGGCTTGACTCAAGTTTGATGGTCGAAATGTTTGGGTCGGCCCCATACTTGACTAGCAGACGCATTGCTGCGACGTCGGTCGCGTAGGCAGCCCGCCAAAATGGTGTCGCCCCCGCGAAAGTGACCCCCATCCGTCCGGAGTTGTACGCGGCGTACCAGATGTGCGAACGGGTGCGGGCATTTGGGTCAGCTCCAGCTTCGAGTAACACCTTTATCAGTTCGAGATAGGAAGTTTCCTGTTGTTGGTACGCTGTTGGTTGCGGATAAAAGGTACGCAATGACCATTCGATATTAAGCACGGCGAAGAGTGGCCCGGCACCATCTTCGGTGGCGATATTGGGATTGGCACCCAGCTCGAGCAACATCATCGCCAGATCAAAGTTTCCGTTGATGATGGCGACTGTTATCGGGCTGGATTCATCTCCCCCAGTTCGGTGATCTATCTCGGCACCGGCGTCCAGAAGAAGCCGGGTCGCCTCGAGCCGGCCGTCGCGTGCCGCATAGTGAAGCGCCGCAAAGCCACCCTGTCGTCCGATGAGCTCGGGGTTTGAAAGTGAGCGGGGAACGATCAGAGGAACAGCACGTTTCACTTCGATGGGGTCATCCGGGTCGGGTATGTCTGTCTTCGCTCCACTCTGTCCACCGCTTGCACCCGAACCATCCTGAGTTCCTTGGCCAGACTTTGGTGGTTGTGGTGTCGAGGCGGACCGGGCTTGCGGCGGTTCAATACCACGCGCAGCAGCCACAACCAGCTCTCGACGTCGACGCTCCTCTTGATCAGTACGGGATCGTTCAAGATGATCAAAAACCGTTGTCATCAATGACACATCAGCGCCCGCCTCGAGCAGTATCTTGATTGCCGATAGGCGGTTCCGCGCCGTCGCAAACATGAGTGGCGTTCGCTCTGAATATGAATCCTTCACATTGATGTTGGCACCGTTCTCAAGCAGAACTTTAATGGCAACTGACCCGCCCGCTTCTGCTGCGAGATGTAGAGGGCTCAAGCCCGTAGCGGTGAGAGTGTTTACGTCGTTGCCAGCTTCCAGGAGAACCGCTACAGCATCACCTCTTCCTGCACTACACGCCAGATGCAGCGGCGTGTGCCCGCCTAGGCGTGTTGTTGATTTCCCGTTAGCTCCGGCGTAGAGCAAGACCTGCATCGTTGCGAGGTCTCCGTCCCGCGCAGCCCAGTGCAGCGCAGTCATCCCGTCGCCCTGGGGCGCATTGACGTCGGCACCGGCGCGGAGTAGGGCACGAACCTCCTCGGTATCACCCCTCATTGCTGCATCTGCAACTGGTGATTCCGCGCCTGGAACGATAGGCACACCTAACGCTGATGTGCCTAACACGAAGACCATACTCCAAGCGCAAAGAATGCTTAACGTGATCAGATACCTACGATCGCGCATTGCTCCGCTCCGGGTTCATGGGAGTATAGTTTTCGTATTTGGTGCTGCGAACGAGAACTCGCCGTTGCTGTCACCAAAACTTTCCAAGTCATCCATCCCGAGCTGATGCATCAGACTCAACATCACGTTCGCCATGGGCGTATCGTCTTTAGCCCGAATGTGAAGGCCTCCATCCAGCTTTCCGCCCGCGCCGCCTAAGAGAATTAGCGGGCACCGCCGATGGTTGTGGAGATTGCTGTCCGCCATCGGTGATCCGTAGATGATCAAGGTTTCATCGAGGAGAGTCGTGTCCCCATCCATGGTGTTGTGGAGTTTCTCCAGGAAGTACGGAAGCATCGAGACATGGTACTTGTTGATTTTGGCAAATTCCTTGACTCGTTCCTCTCGGCCGCCGTGGTGTGAGGCGCCGTGGAAACCTGAATCTGAACCACTTTCTGGATAGACCCTGCCCGAAGCGTCACGTCCCCACTTGAACGAGAACACACGGGTGAGGTCAGACTCGAAGGCAAGGAGCTGCAGATCAAACATTAGCTTGACGTGCTCCTCGAACGAATCTGGAACACCTGCTGGTGCTTCCGGCAAGTCTCGTGTATCACCGCTGCTATTACGTTCTTCGATCCGCTGAATCCGTTGCTCGATTTCACGGATGTTCTCGACGTACTGATCGAGACGCTGACGATCAACCGGTCCCAGTTGGCGGCGCAGATTCGCCATCTTTCCCGTTACCCAATCGAGGATGCTTCGGTCTGTTTGGCGGTTTGCTGACCTTTGCTCGGGTGTGCCGCCAGCACCGAATAGCATCTCGAAAAGCGCGCGCGGGTCTCGTACCATCGGGAGCGGCGCAGTTGGTGACGCCCAGCTAATTGTGTCGGTATACACGCAAGCGTAGCCATAGGCACAACCACCGGACTGGTCGACGGGTTCGATGGAAAGTTGCAGCGAGGGAATCGGTGTTTCCTGCCCTATGCGCTGCACGTAGAGTTGGTCCATCGATGTCCCGACGCGTACATCTGAGCCTTCGGTCAGCCGTGGGCGAGCCTGGGTCAAGAACACAGCGCTAGAGCGGTAGTGGTCCCCCCCGATTTCTTCCGGTACGAACGCCTCAGCCATTTTTGAGTCTGTGTTACTGATGATGGTCAGGTGGTCCCGAAATGGCTCCAGTGGCTGCAAGCTACTCGGGGAGAGATCAAAATCGCGGCCTTCCATTTCCGGGGCCCAGAGATATTCGGAGGCACCCCACTTGTTGCAACCTGCCGCTCCATGTACCTGCTCAATGCACACTAACCGCGTGCGGTTTGCTGCCTCCGCAGCCGATGTTCCGGCCCACAACCGCCCCGCGGGGAACATCGCATCTAAAAGAGGAACGCCCAACGTCACACCCATGCCGTGCAGGACAGTACGGCGAGAGAGATGTTTCTTCGTGATGTACATCGCTTGCCTTTTGTTGGCCCTTTCTGTCTTGCCCGGGGCTATTGAACTTCTGAGTTTACCTCTTCGGTCGTTTCAGCCCTCGCCATTTGGAAAGCATCACTGTTCGCTATCCCAAGTACGAAGGACGAGATACGGAAGTTATTACCTTCAGCTTGCCGGACAATCTTGCGGATTGCCGGCATGTCGAAGTGCTCGACTCTCCGGCCCAAAGCATATGCCAGCAGGCTCTCAGTGAAGTGGGTGATCACAACATCCGAACGATTCAGTAGTGCTTCACTAAGGTCCCGTGGTCCACTAAGCGTTGTCCCATCGTATAGTTCGCTCGACGCGTTGATTTCGACACCACGGTCCTTGATACGCCATGCTCCGGTGACATCAAAGTTGTCCAGAGCGAGGCCGATCGGGTCAATCACGTTGTGACACGAACTGCAGGTCGGATCGGCACGGTGTGCCGCCATTTGTTCAGCTACCGACAGGAATCTTCCATCCGTCGCCTCACCGGTCTCTTCGAGGTCGGGAATATCTGGCGGTGGAGGCGGAGGCGGGTTTCCGAGCAAGACTTCCATTACCCACTTGCCGCGGAGCACTGGGGAAGTTCGGTTGCCGTGTGATGTCATTGTGAGAATGCTGCCGTGCCCCAGGATTCCCCGTCGCCGGTCGTCAGGGTAGGGAACCTTGCGGAACTCTGGTCCGGCTACGTCGGGAAACCCGTAGTGACGGGCAAGGCGTTCATTTACGAAGGTATAGTCAGCGGTCAGCAACTCCAATATGCTTCGATCCTCGCGCACGAGATGGGAAAAGAACAATTCCGTTTCCCGGTACATCGCCCTGGAGAGGATATGGTCGTAGTAAGGAAACGACAGCGCATCAGGGTGGACCTTTGCTAGGTCCTGGAGGCGTAGCCATTGACTGGCAAACCTGGTGGCAAGTGCCATTGATCGCGGGTCGGCGATCATACGCAGCACTTGGCGATTAAGGATTTCAGGGTTCGAGAGCTCTCCACGAGCCGCTAGACTAACCAATTCTTGATCAGGCGGAGCACCCCAAATGAAAAAAGAGAGTCGCGAGGCGAGGTCCAGATCGCTGACCCGATAAATGTCCCCAGGAACTACTCCATCTGGAGTTTCCTCCATGCGGAACACGAAGTCTGGGCTAGCTAGCAGGGCTCGGAGCGCCGTACGGACGCCTCCTTCGAAGCCCACGCCCTGATTGTAGAAGCCCATCAAGTCGTCGACGTCGCTCATGTTGAGGGGCCGGCGATACGCCTGGGCTGCTAAGCGCGAGATGATCCTCTTAGCACAAGGCTCTTCTTCTTCAGGGGAGGTTGGTCGGCATGTGAAGATCCCCCGCCGGACGTGATTGTCCGACACGCCCATGACCTCGAACGGCCCCACGATTGAGAAATCTCGAAGATGAGTCAGCGTTGAAATTCCGTACCCAACACCAATATCAGTATCGGCCAGCGTGTGGTCAATCGGCGTGATCAGATCATCTTCAGGGCCAACCAACTGTTGGACAAAGGCCGCAGCCACAAGGTGTGGACCAGCATGTATATCGACGGGGCCCGCTACCATTGTTAGCCCGGCGGGATCTGCCTCCGACATCCATCGATCGATGTTCACGACTGCCACTCTTTCGCCATCCACCGAAACCTCTATCTGCTCGTTTCTAACCAGTGTTCGACCAAAGAGGTCTCCGACCAGGTCTCCGTGGACTAGCAACCGAAACTCGTACTTGCCATCAGCTGGAAAGTTGTGAACCACGGCGATCCCACCACGGGTTCCGAAAGGCGCCCCGTCCACACGGTCCTTCTGCGATTGGGTGCGCGGGATTGGATACGAGGTCGAACCTGGGCCAGCGTCGGGGTCACCTACGGCCACACGGCTTATATGCGCAGCGGCCCGGAGGTATCCTTCCATCTGCGTGGCCGATGGCATCTGAACATCAGCGATATTGTCAAAGCTGGCACTGATCGTATCGGGTGGTAGGAACTTGCTGACATCGATCTCCAGCTCCAATAGATCTCGGACGGAAGCGAGATACTCAGCCCGGTTGAGCCGCTGGAAAGCCTTGCGGCCCGGATTGGGGCTTGCAGTGGCCTCGTCGATAGTGGTCTCAAGATCCAAGACCAAGGCTGCGACGCTTGCCGCATCGGGCTGCTCTGCTATTTGCGGGGGCATCATCCCGGCACGCAGTTTCCGGATGATTTTTTCAGCGCGCTCGGCATCTTGGTAGGCCCGAGACGCGTCAAACGATTCGAGTGTTAGGCCGCCCGTGAGCAGTGCGTCGTTGTGGCAGCGAAGGCAAAACCGACCGATGGTTATGTTGTGCCCCTGGTGAGACACCGGTGGGGTGGCCTTGGGCATCGATGAAGCAACAGTGGTTGCTGAGGGACCCTGCCCCAAACTTGTGTCAACGGCCAATCCGAGGCATAGAAGCGTCAGAATCACGATCGCCACCGCAATTCTTCTCATTTACGGCTTCCACCTCACGTCTACGAGCATCATGGCAGAGATAACGTCTTTGACGCGTTTTGTTTGACGGTTCCCAGTTGCTTGCTCAAGCAGTCTACAGAATACAACGTTTCACGTTAATATGGCGGATACGATTCCGTTGGTTTAGGCGAGGGCTGGGCGGAGGCGACGATTGAAGCCAGTTCACCTAGCGTTCCTCGGGTGCGGGTTCATCACTCGAGTACACAGTCGGCACTTGCGAAAGATGCCGAGCGAGTTCGTCTGCAGTTATGCCAGCCGCGATCCGGCACGCGCTGCTGAATATCAGCGACGTCACGGTGGTTTACAGCACTACACAGGCTACGATGAGGCACTTCGTGATCCTACGGTCGATGCCGTTGTGGTTGCAGTCCCGCCACACTTGCACCTCGAACTAGCACTGCGGGCGCTCGAACTAGGCAAGCATGTTGTCGTAGAGAAGCCAGCGTTTTTGCAACTCGATGACTATCGAATTGCTATTGAGGCTCGCGAACAAGCTGGGCGCGTCGTGCTCGTTGCCGAGAATGACCATTACAAGCCGCTTGCTGTTGCGCTTCGGCGGCTCCTGGATTCTCGGGACGCAATCGATGGCGTCCGGCGGAGTTCGCGAAATAAGGGTGGCGTGATTGGCGAATTGGTGTTCGGGCAATTCGTGTCAGTGATGCGCAAGCCTAAGTCGGCCTCGGATTGGCGGAATGACGAAGCCATTGCTGGAGGTGACGCGTTCTTCGAAGAAGGCATTCACTGGCTACATCTGGCCGGGAGTCTCGGCCCCAAAATTCGCTGTATCCATGGCTATCAGCCGCCACCGTCTGACGAGCCACTCGAGGGTGACGGAAGGCGCAAGAGCATGCTCGTTGCATTTCAGTATGACAACGGTGCTGCAGGTTCCCTGTACTACTCGCGGGAGATTCCAGTACTGTTTCGGGGACTTAGCTTGTCGAAGCTTTTCGGGCGGAAGGGAGTTGTCACGTTTGAATCAAATGGCGCTTTCATTATTGTGCGCGGTGCTGGATTCTCACGACTGATTCTGCCGGGCTTTCGTGATATTCGCGGATATCGCGCGATGTATCAGGACTTTTTCAGGGCGATCAGAAAAGGGCGGACGCCCGAGATGAGCCTCGAGCGTGCGCAGGATGACCATCGGCTGATGGACGCGGTGTATAGAAGTGTGGAGTTCGTGAACTCGTGACCGAACGCTTTGACCTTGTCATCATTGGTAGTGGTGCGGGAGGCGGTACGGTAGCGCACACACTTTCGGAAACAGCGGCGCGGATTCTCATCATAGAGAGAGGCGACTTCATTCCCCAGGAGGCAGAGAATTGGAGTCCGAAGGCGGTGTGGGGCGAACAACGCTACCGTGCTTCCGAGCGTTGGCTTAACGCGCAAGGTAAGGAGTTCCACCCATATACGCATTATTGCGTGGGAGGCAACTCTAAGTTCTGGGGGAGCGTCCTGTACCGACTGCGCCGCGAAGACTTTGGTGAGCTACAGCATTTAGGGGGGGTCTCCCCAGCATGGCCTATCAAGTACGAGACGCTTGCACCCTACTATGATCGCGCAGAGAGACTCTACAGCGTGCACGGGGAGGACGGGCCCGACCCGACTGAGCCGCCTCGGGAACCGTTTCCACATCCGCCCATTGCACACCAGGGCCGCATTGCCATCATCGTGGAACGCCTCCGGGAACTGGGATTGAATCCGTCTCCCCTTCCGCTGGGGCTGCTCCGGCCAGGAGAACCTGAGGGGTGTATCTTATGCAATACGTGTAATTCTTTTCCGTGCAAGCTGCGCGCCAAGAGTGATGCTGACGTATGCGCGGTGTCGCCTGCAATCGAGCGGGATGCGGTCACTTTGTGGACCAATGCCTACGCAGAGCGCCTCATCACCAACGGGCGTGGCGACAAGGTTGTTGCGGCCGACGTTCTTCGCGATGGACAACCTGTCCGCGTAGAAGCGCCATTGTTTGTTGTTTCATGTGGTGCGGTGAATTCCGCCGCGCTCCTGCTGCGGTCGGCGAACAGCGCGCATCCCGACGGACTGGCTAACTCATCAGGGCTCGTGGGACGTCGCTATATGGGGCACCTTTCCACACTGCTCGGTGGATTTTTCCCGCCGCGGCACGACTCGGGCTTCCAAAAGACCGTCGCGATCAATGACTACTATTTGAGTGGACCTAACTCTGACTATCCTCTCGGACAGATTCAATCGCAGGGACGGGCGCACGCAGATATGGCCAAGTCGCGATATGGCCCTCGATTGGCTCGCTGGGTGCCACATGCAGCATACGATTTCTGGTTCTCTCGAGGAGTCGAGTGGCTCGTAATGACAGAGGATTTGCCGAGCCCCAGTAACCGCGTGACCATTGCTAGCGATGGGAGGATTCAGCTTCGGTGGGAGCCACTAAACGCGGAAGCACATCGCGAACTTATCTCTGTGACAAGGCGGTTATTCCGCAAGGTGGGATTTTGGTACGTTGTACCGATTTCTCTGGGTGTCGTCAATACTACCCACCAGTGTGGCACGGCGGTATTCGGCACCGATCCGACGACATCGGTGCTCGATACTTGGTGTCGGTCGCATGATGTCGACAACTTGTTCGTAATCGATGCATCATTTTTCCCATCATCAGCCGCGGTAAATCCAGCGCTCACGATCGCCGCGCAGGCGCTGCGAGCCGCGGACCACATAAAAGACACTCATCTGACATAGGCAGGTACGCATGAGAGCACGTTCTTTTAGTCACACCGGCGTCACGGTGTCCGACTTCAACAAGTTCGTCTCGTTTTACGCTGACATTTTTGGCTGCAGGCTCGTTGGTGTAGCCGACACTCCCCCTGAACGTGTGCGTGCGTTCTTTGGGGTCGATGCTGAACTACCGAAGTGCAAGATCGGCTGGCTGCGAATGCCAGGGGGAGGCATCCTCGAGATCTTTCATTTCACCCCGCATGAGCTCCCAGAGCCGGTTGTTTGGAATCGCGTGGGCATTACCCACATCAGCATCGATGTGAGGAACACGCAGAAATGGCACGACTATCTGGTGAAGAAAGGGGTGGATATTGTCAGTGAGCCTGAGCAGTCCCGTTTTGGCCACACCTTCTTTTTCGCAAAGGATTGTGACGGCAATCTGATCGAACTGATGGACTTGAAAGGAAGGTACCTCCCTTTGAAATGGCTAGGAGCCTTTGCTGGTTGGCTTTTCCGTCTCAAGATGTATAAGGACTACTACCGGCCGGCGGCGTAGTGGCATTTTGCCATCTGCACGACTATTAAACCTTCCGCACATTAGCGGCCAGTTTAGAGCCTTAGGAAGTTCCACCATGTTGAAAACTTTGATGCTAGCGGTCCTATTCACTGTAGTTGGAAATCCCAATGCTGACGAGATGCGGAACGTTATAGGCAACGCCGCTTCGAGCCCTCAGCAGGGTTTCAAGGTCCACATTTCGGTTGATATGGAAGGTCTTGCCGGAGTAGTGGACTCGAGCCACACGTCGTCGGCGGGACGCAACTATGCTGCTGCGCGGGATCAGATGATCGCCGAAGCTAACGCGGCGATTGCTGCCGCCTTTGAGGCCGGTGCCAGTGAGGTTGTGGTAATTGACTCTCACGGGGACAAGACAAACTTGCAACCTGAGAAACTCGACCGTCGAGCGACGTTGATTTCCGGAGGTCCGCGCCCACTTGGAATGATGGGAGGAATCGATGAAAGCTTCGACGCGGCAGTTTTTATCGGTTACCACGCGAGCGCCTCGACGATGGATGCCACACTAGATCACACGTACACGGGACAGCTGAAACATGTGTGGATAAATAATCACGAACTTGGCGAGGCAGGGCTCAATGCTGGGGTGGCGGGGCAGTTCGGAGTTCCCGTCGTGTTTGTCTCCGGAGACCTGGCGGTTACCGAAGAGGTCGAGGCGCTGATCCCCGCGGTCGAAGGGGTTGCTGTAAAGGAAGCCATTGGACAGACGTCGGCTCATCTCCTTCACCCAAAAGAGTCTCTCGAGAGGATCGCTACAGGTGTGCAGGCGGGGCTGGTTCGACGCGCAGAGACGCCACCGCTGACCTTTGAATGGCCAGTAACATTGAGAATCGAGGTTGCTGACGCAGGGCAGGCAGACCAGGTGATGTTTGTGCCCGGAATGGAGCGAGTTGGCGCGCGGATTGTCGAATACGTGGCGCCCGATTTCGTTTCAGCCTATCGAATGTCTCGTCTCGTACGGTTGCTGGCGCGGTGAATCTTTGGAAACCATGGAGACTTGCTCGTATTCATGACCTCGGATCTAGCATTGATCTAGAGGATTAGGAGTTAAGCCCGACCTGTCTCGTGGTTAGCTGTTCATTGCCTTGTAAAACTGGAGCAACGGATGTAGTAAAGGATGTACAGCCCAACCCAATAGCCGGAGAGTTTCCGATGATGCGCCCGAAGATTATTTTTGCAGCAAGCGTTATCTCGATTTTCATAGGCTTCAGCACTCCAGTGTTTGCACAGGAGCCAACCGCAAATGTCGGCGGCCGGTGGGAGATTGCCGTGGAGGCACAACCGGCGGCGGTGCTCACGCTTGAGCAAGAGGGCGCTGACCTTACGGGGATCCTGAGCGGAGACCAAGGAGACCTGGAGGTTACAGGTGCAGTTGAGGGCAATGAAGTCTCATTTTCGAGTTCTTTTGATGCACAGGGTTTTCCGGTTACGATCTACTTCGCTGCAACAGTTGTTGAGGAGAACGACACATTAACAATGGCTGGCTCATTAGAAATCCCGGACTTTCCAGAGTTTCCTGGTGTTAATTTCCGGGCCGTGAAGATCGAGAACCGCACTACTAGATGACCGGAGAGTTATTAATGCTGCGCTTTAAAGTTCTTTTGTTTTTAATACCCGTTACGTTTTTTGCCGCACAAGTCGAGTGCCGCATCGGCGGTTTCAGCACGCCAGCGTTTGCACAGGAAGCACTGGTCAACGTCGCCGGGCGGTGGGTTATTACTATGGAGATGCCCGAAGCCGGTGATGCAACGCTCACGCTCGAACAGGAAGGCGCCGACCTAAAAGGAATGCTGAGCAGTCAAGCAGGCGACTTAGAGATCATAGGTGTTGTCGAGGAGAATAAAGAGATCGTTTTCTGGGGATCGTTCGATGCGGATGGTGCTGGCACGTTTATCGACATTAACTTCTTCGCAACGCTTATGGAGGAGACTGACAGACCGACAATGAGTGGCGAAATGGAGATTGTTTTGCCTGACGGGCCAATGGCCATTAATTTTATGGCCGTGAAAATCGAGTAACGACGACATGCGTAACTTTTTCCGATTTTCGGTTTTCTGCGCCATGCTTTTTTTGTTATCTGGGCAGGAAATCCTTGGCCAGCAGTCGGTTGAGTTGAAGGCCCCAGTGGGATTTGCCTCCACCACGGCCACTAGGCAGGCGTATTGCGAGGCTCTCTTTTTGGACCTTCCCTCTTCGGACTCGTTTCGAGAACATCTGCGCATTATCACAGCGCGCCCGCATCCAGCTGGATCCGCAGCCCAGATTGAAGTTGGCCACTACTTAGGCCGTGTAATGAAGGCTGCCGGATTCACTGTGCGTGAACATGCTTATGACGTCTACCTGCCACAGCTGACTGACGATGTTGAGGTGCACATAGTTACGCCGGTGGCCATGTCGTTGTCGAATAGGGAACCGGCACTTTCCGAAGATCGGTTCTCGGGGCACCCTGAGTTACTAAACGGCTGGAATGCTTACTCAGGTAGCGGCGACGTTACCGGCGAGGTCGTGTATGTGAACTTTGGGCGCCGCGAGGACTATGAGGCTCTCGACGAGATGGGCATTTTGCTCGAAGGGAAGGTCGTGATCGCTCGGTACGGAGGCAACTTCCGTGGCTATAAGGTGAAGTTTGCTGAAGAACGTGGCGCCGCAGGTGTGATCATGTTCAATGATGCTCCAGCGGACCCCATTGATCCCTATCCAGACGGCCCAATGCTCAATGGGGAAATCATACAGCGAGGCTCCGTGTTGACGTTGCCGTGGACGGGCGATCCGCTTACTCCGTTCGTACCTGCTCTTCCTGTAGACGGTGACCGGCAGGTGGACCGGCTTGACCCCGAAGATGTCCCCCTGCACACGATTCCAGTTCTTCCCGTTGGTTACAACGCTGCTTCTGAGATTTTGTCGCGTATGACCGGCGATCCGGCGCCAGAGGATTGGCAGGGGGGCTTGGAGCTTACCTATCGAATCACCGGTGGTTCAGATGTGACCGTCCGAGTTCGGGTCAACCAACCCAAGGCGCTTACCCGCGCGGTTAACGTGGTGGGGACGCTTGAAGGAACTGAGTTCCCAGACGAGTGGTTCATTCTGGGGTCCCACTATGATCCGTGGGGCTTTGGGGCGGTCGATCCCAATGGGGGCACATCAATGTTGCTGGTTCTGGCGGAGGCCTTGGGAGAGCTGGCCGAGAAAGGCTGTGGACCGCGTCGTTCGATTATGATCGCCCACTGGGACGCGGAGGAGTACGGAATTATTGGTTCGACTGAGTGGGTGGAGGAATTCTTGCCGGAGCTGACCTCGAGCGCGATTGCCTACATTAATGCGGACAGCGCCGTGTCCGGCCCAAACTTCAATACATCGTCATCGCCATCACTGAAACAACCAATACTTGACGCAATACAAGACGTTTCCTACGCCGGAGAGGATCGAAGCATCTATGAGTGGTGGGCAGATCGCACAGACGACGGCTTGCCTACCATGGGTAACTTGGGTGGCGGCTCCGACCACGTAGCCTTTTACACTCATGCTGGGGTTCCTTCCGCGAGCTTGGGATCCGGGGGTCGCAGCGGTATTTACCACTCCAACTACGACAATTTCGCATGGTACGAGCGCTTCGGTGATGCTGAGTGGGTGTTCGGTCCGATGATTGCCCGCGCTGACGGTTTGTTGGCGCTGCGTTTCGCCAACGCTGACCTGCTGCCCTATGACGTGACCCGTTACGCTGTTGATACGCGAACCCATGTCCAGACGCTCATCGACGTTGCTACGCAGCGCGGGGTTGATGTGAATCTGAGTCGGTTGCTTGATGCCACGCGTGATCTTGATACTGCTGCAGCTGCTTTGAACGACGCCCGGACACAACGTGTTGCAGCAGGATCCTTATCTTCTACAGAGGCAAAACGTATTAATGCTGCCTTTATTGGGCTCGAGAAGGCTTGGCTTGATGATCGAGGCTTGCAGGATCGTCCGTGGAGCCGATCTCTTTACGTTTCGCCCGACCCCTTTAGTGGCTACGCGTCTTGGATGCTGCCGGGTGTTCGCTACGAAATCGAGACTGACGATCCCAGTGAGGTTCCGGAATGGGAGGCGCGCTATGTTGAGGCAATCGGGAGACTCGTTGAGAGCATGGACGAAGTGACCGCAATGATTCAAGGGCGCTGAATTAAGTCCCGATACTGATGGCTCACGCGCCTCGGGTGCGGGCAGTGGCAATACACACCCGAGGAGAGCGAAGCTTATCTAGCGCAGACGGATTTACGCGGCAGTCACTCCACGTATAGAACTCAACCCGTCAAGGTCCGTCATGACCTGTTCGAAGGCGTCTATGGCGCGTTCCATCTCACCCATCGTGCCGAGTGAAATTCGCATCCACTGGTTTTCATACGGGGGAAAATCGCGGCCAACCAATATGTTGCGTTGCTCGCAGGCTTCACGGAAAGCACTCGCTGGCAGACCCGTTTTGATGAAGACAAAATTGGTCTGCGAGTCGGTCGCGGCCATGCCTTTAGATTTTGCCCAGTTCATGGTGAACGCACGGACTGCCGTGTTGCGTTCGACCTCCTGCCGAATACGCATCGGATCCTCAATTGAGGCCTTAGCGCCCAGCAAGGCAGGGGCGTTGAGCGTGCCGCCATATTGCCATTCACGCAACTTGGAGACGGTGTTGGGATGGCCGACCAGCCAACCTATGCGCATGCCCGCCATGCCGTGCGCCTTTGAGAAAGTGCGCGATACGATAACGCGCTCGTTTTCAAGTGCCCGCGGGATCTGCGTCTTGTGGTTCGGGTTAGTTACGTACTCGAAGTATGCCTCATCGACGATGATCATCGCGTCAGACTCGCTCAGGACACGATCGAGAAAGGCATCAACAGCATTGCCTCCATGCAATGTAGCGGTTGGGTTGTTGGGGTTGCAGAAAAAGACCAGACCGGCGCCTCGGGCAGCCTCGGCTGTTGCGTCGAGGTCCACCATTAAGTTGTCATCAAGAGGCAAGGCGTTTACGGGGTGGCCCATGAGATTGGCGTAATCCGGACACGTTTCAAACGACGGCGCCGCAGTCACCAAACCTCGCTTCGGCGACGTATAGATGTGTGTGATCGACTGCAACAACTGCGTAGACCCGTTGCCAAGCATTAGAGACTCTGTTGGAATCTCGTAAGCATCGGCGATCGCCTGGATTGTCTGGCGACTGGGCAGGCCGTATAGGCTGCCTAGTCCCATGTCCATGGCCTCGTTCATGTGCTGGGTTACGAATGAGCCAGGGCCGAGCGGGTTCTCGTTGTTATGAAGGAGCAGTGGGCGCTCCTGCGGTGGCAGTGCCATTGACATGGCACGCGCGATCGAGCGAGGCCCGTCGAACGACATGATGGCGGCGGCGGTTGTGCCGATGCCGATGCCCTTTACGATGTTTCTACGGGAGACGGTCATGCCAGCACCTCCTTAAAGACTTCACAAGCACGTTGCATTTCGTCCATTGTGCCAATACTGATGCGGGCGTGCGTTTTCTCCATCGGTGGGAAGTCGCGGCCAACACCCACTCCGTGTTCCCTACAGGCACTGCGAAAATCTGCTGCAGGCCGGCCGATGTCCGCGAAAATGAAATTGGTGTTCGAGTCAAAGACTTCGTAGCCGAGTCCGTTAAAAAAATCGGCTGTGTACTGGCGCGCCTCCGTATTGCGGCCTTTTTCTTTCCGTTCGTAAGAAGGATCCTGCAAAGCTGTGTAGGCGCCACTTACTGACGGCACCGAGATATTCATGCCCAAGGCTAAGCTCTGCAATTTCTCTATCGTTGGCCCACTGGCGACGCCGTAGCCAACCCGCATGCCGGCCATGCCGAATATCTTCGAAAAGGTCCGGCTGACGAACACGTTTGGTACTTCACAAGCCATCCAGGCCACCGATTCATAATTCGGGTCGGTGACGTATTCGTGGTAGGCCTCGTCGAAATGGATCACCGTCTCGGGAGAAGTGCGTTGGACGGTGCGAATGAACTCGTACACGTCAGAGGCGGAGTGCACTGTGCCCGTTGGATTGTTCGGGTTACAGAAAAAGACCAAACCGGCGCCACGTGAAGCGTCAGCCATCGCGTCAAGGTCCAGCTTTCCGTCATCGGCTAAGGAGATTGCCTTAACCTCGGCACGCAGGTATCGGGCTACACCCGAGGTTTGTAAGTAAGTCGGGCTCGCTGTCACGAGGTGGCGCTCCGGACTCACGTAGGCTTGTGCCACTCGCTTGAGCAGCTCACCGGAGCCAGCTCCAAGAACGATGTTAGAGGCCTCACACCCTAACCGGTCGGCGAGCGCGGTAGTCAGGTCGCTCATGTTCGGTTGCGTGTTCGAGGGATAGCGGCTAGCGCCGGCGAAGCCATCACGGATTGCTGCCATTGCCGGTGGCGGCGGGCCGAATGGGTTTTCGTTACTCGTTAGGCGGATTTCACCTTCTTGTGGTCGCGGGATTAGTCCGGACTCACCGCCGAGTGGTCCTAGCTCCGCGACAAGTGCTTCGCGTCCGCGGGCGGTCACCAGCTGCGCGAAGTTTGCGCTTGAGCTGCTTCCACCGGCAAACACGGCCCTACGAGAGAGTGACATTTATTCCTCCTCGCTGAGAATCAGGGTACGTACTGCGCCAGATTCTGTACCTATTCTTCCATCGGATCAACAAGAGTGGCTCTATTTGAGTTCGACAACTTGTTCGGGATCCACGCGAATCACCAGGTAGGTAATGGCTTCTGCTATCCGGCCGAACCCGTGTGGTACTCCCGCGGGAACGATAACCATGTCCCCTGCAACGACCCGGCGAGTTTCTCCGCCCTCGATCCCGGCCCCAAATGAGCTCGGCCCGGTAAGTTGACGCACGGTAGCCCCCATTGGGTTCATCGGTCGAGGGTTGGTCAGTGTGCCTCCGGTAATCATTTCGCCGGCGCCAGAAAGAATTTGATACACCTCGGTTTGTTTGTCGTGGACAATGCCACTGCTGTTGTTGGTTGCAGGCCTATGCACGATACCGATTCCAACGTTGTGGCCTCCCGCATCGACCATGCGGATTTGCTGATCACTCACGCGACCTTCCGGAGCCGCGTCCACGGTTGCGTCGATATCAGCTTTGTTGACCTGTGTTGCTCCGGTGGCTTGAATGGCCCCGGACAAAGCAGTGGCGTGTCCGAAGTTCAAAAAGACAATGAGTGCGACTGAACAACCCAGCAATGTCCTGAACATTCCTATCTCCTAAGATGTCCTATGCGTTTGCGTTGTAGGGCCATGGGTTCATCTGCTCAGCTTGTTAAGGACTAAGCCGTTGTAACGGAAATCTTGAAGTGTCATTAACGCCGAATCGAAGTCGTTTCAAGCAAATTCATCCGGATTTGATCGGCGATACCACGCATTTCTAATTGTTGCCAGAGTAGCGCAACGGTTTGGGGGTCAACGAAACCACGCAGTGCCGTAGCCAGTCCCTGGTCGATGCGGAAGGCATTTACGGCCTCGATCGCTTCGTCTGTGTATAGCTGGGCCTCGTCACCAACCTCAAGTGGGGACTCTTCAGCTCTGTAGTAACCGAGCGCGTGAAGGATTACCTTGAGTTGCCATATATCCGGACCGGAATACTGTTGCAAAGAGCGGTAACCAAGACTGCGGGAAATGGTGTTGTAGACGCGCCGCAGCTCAGCGACCGGCGTTGGATGCTCGCAAACGTTGATTTGTACCGTCATTCCATCGGCTCGACGTGAGCGACCCTCTCGAGGGTCGGCAACGATCACTGCTGCTGATTGAAGTCGGCCGACTCGTGAATCACCACCCATTACTTGGCCCGCCGTGAGGGCTTCGATGAGTCGGTCGGCGAGGTGTCGAACCGAACCCTCAGTGTTTTCGAAATTGTCGGCGACGGCTTCCACAACCTCTGGGCCCACTAGAGTATTGCCTTGCACTGCGTAATTAATCCCCGAACGGTGCCCAGCCCAGGAAGAAGTTCCATCGCCGGTGTGCTGGGCAGCACGACCGTCGAGTGCTACCACCCCAACCTGACGTCGGTTAGCTGCTGGGTCGCTTGCGACCGCAGTGGCAAGCGCGTCGGCAGGTGACATGCCTTGCCCGAGCATGTCGAGCAGTTCCGCACCGTATGCGGTCCGAGTTGATGCTTGTGTCGCTACTGCCCCGACACCGGCTCGAACCCATGGCACACCGTTACCCACGCAGGGGACTCGGGTGGTTACCGCCACGCCAGACTCACCCGTTGATGGGTCGACCGCGGCGATTGAGAAGGTATGAAAAACAAGATCATCACCCCAGTCCTTGGGTTCCTGGGCCGAAATCGTGTGATTGAACAACATAGTTACAAGGCAGCAAACAGCGAAAACCAGACCGAATCGACGAAAGCGTGTTTGATTCATCAAGGTTCTCCTTAATAGGGCAATAAAGGTCAATCGCCGCAGGCTATCACGAGGGGGCGGGTTGGTACCCGAGGTGGTTTTTCAACACCCTGCTGAACACATCCTGTTGTCTCGTTGCTTAATTGAAGCTATAGATTCACTTCATCCGTGACGAGTTGCATTTTTTGTTTATGCACGAAGAATCGACGACTTGGGGCCTAAATGAAGGAGTACGGCGCGATGACGAGACGGTGTGAGGAAGCTAATGAAATCGGGCGGCGAGATTTCTTCAAGTTAGCGGCGGTAGCGGCGGCATCTAGCGCCATCGGTTGCAGCCCAAGGGGGTCCAAGGAGCGTGATGGGTTGAGTAGCCAAACATCCCCGGAAGAAGCTCCACTTATACCGCTTGGCAATGGCGAGCCACCAGCGATTCAGTTCCAAGCCTATCCAGGTGGAACCGGTTCGCTCATAGAAAAATTGTGGGTTGGGGCTGATGGCAACCCATTCGAAAGCTATCCGATAGGTATCCCCGAGTGGGAAGGCGAGGTTCCCAGCAATCCAGAGGAAATAGCGTTTCTGCCAGTGCATCGACTCTCCGCACTGATTCGTGATCGGCACCTCTCGCCCATAGATCTGACCGAAATTTATCTCGATCGAATCAAACGCTTTGACCCGGTTTTGCTGTGCGCCGTGACGATCTTGGAGGGGCGGGCTCGTGAGGAAGCACAACAGGCCGAGATAGATCTTCAAGCAGGCAATTGGCGCGGCCCACTTCATGGAATTCCATACGGAATAAAGGATTTATTCAGTGTTGCAGGGGCACCCACGACATGGGGCTCGGAAGACTTTCAAGACCAGATCATTGATGAGGATGCCGAGGTTGCCCTTCGCCTGCGGGAGGCAGGTGCAGTATTGATCGCTAAGCTCGCTACGGGCCGGTTCGCTTCTGGTGACAACTGGTACCGAGGCCAGACAAAGAACCCGTGGAACATTGAGCAAGGTTCAAGTGGCTCGTCGGCCGGCCCAGCATCGGCGACAGCGGCCGGTTGTGTCGCTTTTGGCATTGGTACCGAGACGCAGGGCTCGATCGTTTCACCGGCTCGTCGCTGTGGGCTCAGCGCGCTGCGCCCCACGTTCGGCCGTATCAGCCGCTACGGTGGAATGGTGCTCTCTTGGAGCATGGACAAGATAGGACCAATGTGCCGAACGATCGAGGATTGCGCCTTAGTATTCAACGCAATCCATGGTGCTGATGAAAAAGACCCTTCGACACTGACCGCGCCGTTTCGTTTTGAGCGGGCCCCAGATTTTTCGGCATTGCGCATCGGTTTCACAAAGGATGCGCCGGAAGCTTTTGTGGATAAGCTTCGTGAACTGGGAGCAGACCCGATCTCGATGGTCGAATTGCCTGATGGAAACTCAAATTCACTAGGTGTTGAGTCGGCGGCAGCTTTTGATTTCTGGGTGTCGACGCGACCTGAACCCGAACCACAGCCAGAACCGGACCCGGTGGCCACCGAAGGGAGGAGAGGGCGCCGTCGTCGACCACGTTTCACAAGCGGTCGTGAGGTGCTGGCGCTGGATTATGTGCAGTCACAGCGCCGTCGTCACTTGCTGATGAAGGAGGTGGCTCAGGGTATGGAAGGCTTTGACATGTTTGTCACAGGCTCGGGTCAGGTTCGTTTGACTAACCAGACTGGGCACCCAGCGGTTGTTGTGCCGTACGGGATCAGCGATGATGAGGACAGCCCACAACAACCTGTATGCACAACGATCGTTGGGGCGTTGTTCGCTGACGATAAGATCCTCAGTGTGGCGCACGCGTATCAAGTTGCCACCGAATGGCATCTACGACACCCGGACCTCGCCTAGAGGATCCACTACATACAAATTGACGGGTGCGGCAATGGCGCGGTGTCCGTCACAGAACATTCGAGGGACCACATGACTATACAGAGGCCTTCCTGGTACCAACTCTTCGCTTTCGGGGCGGCAGTCGTCGCGTTGTCGGTGATCTCCACCCCCGCTGTTTCGGCACCGATACCGCAAGGCACCGGTCAACGTCCGATGACCTTCGTGGACCATCAGGAGTTCGCCACCCCGGGTTCCTGGACGCCGAGTCCGGATGGTGAGTGGATGTTGTATACGGTGAATACGCCGAACTGGCAACAGGCCGATTCGCAGTCCGATATCCACCTAGTATCAATGACTGAAGGGTTGTCATCGCATCGCCAACTTACTTTCACTGAAGATAGTAATGAGACAGCGCCACAGTGGGGAGGTGACGGCAGTTTCTTCGTGTTCCTGTCAGACCGTGAGGGCGATTCCAACCAGATTTATTACATGCGTCTTGATGGCGGAGAGGCACGTCGTATCACGGACGCGTCAGAAGGTGTAAGCGATTTTGCCTTCAGTGATGACGGTGCGTGGCTTGCCTATCGTAGCGGGAAGTCCGGCTCAGAACCGGGGTGCAATGGAATGCCGATTTGTCCTCCTAAATTCTCTGGGCAGGAGCAGCTTTATCGGCTGCGGGTTTTCGAGGATTCGTTGTCCTCAGTCGTGGAGCAGATCACCGATACTCAGTCTGGGATCGAGAGCTGGGAGTGGGCTCCTGGCAGTGAGGCGATTTACTTCTCACACCCTGACTACCGTGAAATCGACAATGATCTTCGTATTGAGGCGGGATTTACGGTTGACATCAAGGAGATCGAGACGCCGCTATCCAATCTGTGGAAGCTTGACCTGAACCTGATGGAGCCGCTCCAGCTGACCGGCGACCCAAACGTCAGCGTCACCGGGTTTAGTGCCTCGCATGATGGTCAGTGGGTGACGTTCGCCGGCGGATCAGCAAATCGTTACGAGCGCAACATCACCAACGGGAATCTGTACGGGGACCAATACCTTTTGGAAGTGGAGACGGGCAACATCGAGCGTCTGACCGACAACTACGAGGTTCCCGAAAGCGGCCTTGAGGTGTCGCCCGACGGCCGCCATGTTGTTTTCACCGCGCCGGATGATATGAGTGGGTACTCGATGACGGACAATCGCGTCTACGTGCGCGAAATTGCCGACAAAGGTGGCTCCTTCGAGAAGCTCGGAAGTGGCTTCGACGGCGACGTCGGTGCCGGCCGGGGGGGTGGCCTTTTATGGTCGGAAGATGGCAGCACCGTCTATTTTGGTGCCGGTGTTGGTGTGACGACCAATCTCCACGCCCTTGACATTGGTACCGGCGAGGTGCGCCGGGTTACTGATGAGCGAGCCGTGCTGAGCGTCAGCCGCGACGACGACTCGGGCTCTATTCTTATTGACTACTCTGATCCGACGACGCCGGCGACGGTCTTTACGGTGCCGAGCATTGACCAAGTGGCCGATCGGTCGCAGTGGATTCAACTCGTCGATGCCAACCCTCACGTGCGCAACATGGCACTGGGCGAGGAGGCCGAGATCAATTGGACCTCGACCGACGGCAAGCCGGTCGGTGGGATCCTGATCAAGCCGGTCGGCTACGTCGAGGGCGAACGCTACCCGTTGGTTGTTATCATCCACGGAGGCCCGGCCTCGGCCGACCAGCTAACCTTCAACCGCACCGGTGGATCTACAAGTGCGCAAGTCTACGCCGGCGCTGGCTATGCTGTGCTGAAGCCCAACTACCGTGGCTCGCGCAACTACGGTAACGCCCATCGTACTGACATCGTCGGCGATTACTTCACACTTGGCTTCGACGACATCATGACCGGTGTCGATTACCTTATCGCCGAGGGCATCGCTGACCCCGACCGTATGGGAGCTTTGGGTTGGAGTGCCGGTGGGCACTGGTCTAACTGGATCACCACGCACACTGACCGTTTCAAAGCGATCAGTTCCGGAGCTGGCACGATGAACTGGGTCTCGATGTACGCGCAAAGTGACGTGCAGCGTAATCGGAAGTTTTACGTCGGCGACGACTTTATGTACGAGAACTTCGAACCCTACTGGAACCAATCCCCACTCAAGTACATTGCCAACGCTTCGACGCCCACGATGATCCATGTGGTTGAGGGCGATCCAAGGGTGCCAATGCCTCAGTCAGTAGAGTTGTACATGGGACTCAAGAAGCTTGGAGTGCCAACGGAGTTATTCATGTACCCGGGGCGTAGCCACGGCATTATTCAAATGCGAAACCGTTTGCTTAAGTGTGTTAGTGAGATGGCGTGGATGGACCACTACGTTCGCGGGATTGGTGACAAATTCGAGTGGCGTGACGTACTTGAGACGTTGGAGCTTGAGACGTCGGAGGAGCAAGAGGGCACCGGCCTGCGTGTATCAGACTCTGCTGTTTACATCGACGGGTTTGCGGGAGAGGAAACATCTTTTGCCAATGAAGATGTTTACCAGCGGGAGTGGCGTTGGATGAGTCGCCGTGGGGTGGTTGAGTTTCGCAACCCACGTGGACCTTCAACTCTGCACCTGCGCGCTTTGAGCCCAGTCGATTTTACCGGAGGCACTCAAACCGTCACCATCAAGGTAGGCGACCGGGAAATTGGCAGTTTCGAGCGCTCAGACTCGTCGGCTTATCTGATGAACTTTGACGTGCCCAGCGAAGGGCTAGGCGACGGTGACTGGGTCGAATTCACGATTGAGGCGGACAAGTTTTTTGTGCCGGCGAAGGTTACGGATGGCTCCACGGACACACGAGAACTGGGGCTTCAGGTCTTCTGGCTATATCTCGAGCGGTTGTCATAAGTAGTGGTGGGCCCGTTCGAGCTTGCTCTTAGGTAGTCGCGGGCGTTTAAGAGGGTCCCAATGGAAAAAGGTGACTCTTGTGCTGTTTAGAAGGGCGGACAGCAGAAATTCGGTATATATTTGGACACCAGAAGTAAATGAATTAGTGGTTCATAGCGGAAGAGATCGAGATGAAGCGATTTATTCTGACTTTTCTCCTGGGCGGATTCATATGCCTTGGAATTGCCGCCGGGAGCGGGGTCGCCCAGCTTGAGGAATCATCGGTTGGGGGCGGCACTGTTGCAACGATAGGCAATGAGACTGGCAGGGGCGTAACAGGGAGTCTGTCGTATCAAGAGCAAAACATGCTTATCGGCAGGTACTGTTTCCGTTGTCACAATGATGCGTTGATGACCGGAGGCCTTTCTCTGGAGTCCTTTGATGCATCGAGAGCGAGTGAGAACGCGGAAATCGCTGAGAAAATGATCCGCAAGTTGCAAGCAGGCATGATGCCGCCGCCTGTTGCCCAGCGGCCCGATGCCGCCACCTATCGAGCGTTGATCACGGCACTTGAGACCACCATCGATAATGCTGCGGAAGCCAATCCCAATCCTGGCAGCCGATCTTTCCAGCGACTCAATCGTCCCGAGTATGAGCGAGCTATTTACGATTTATTCGAACTTAAGGTCGACGCTGGAGATTGGCTTCCGCTCGACACCATGAGTTCCAACTTCGACAACATTGCCGACGCGCAGACGATGTCACCGATGCTTTTGGAGGCTTTTCTTAACGCTGCCAGCGATATAAGCCGAATGGCGGTTGGTGACCGGAACGCGCCTTTGATTGATGTTACTTACAGTAGTCCCCACTACGTTTCCCAGCACCCTTGGGACTACGTTGAAGGAGCTCCGTACGGCACACGGGGCGGCATGGTTGTCGACCACGTATTTCCGGCCGATGGCCAGTATATGTTCGAGCTAAGGTTCAATTCTGGCGCCAACACTCGGTTGGAAGATATAGACATTTCAGTCAATGGGGAGCAGGTTGCGCTGTTGGCTTATAACACTGTACGCAACGGTGATGCCGATGGTCGCGGGGGCACGCCAATGCTGACAGAACCGGTTTTTCTTAGCGCTGGGCAACATAGCGTTTCGGCGGCGTTCATTCGCCGTACTGATGGTCCGTATGAGGATTTGATTCGCCCACATGACTGGTCGTTTGCTGGTGGTGGTTCAGGAGGCACTGGGATCACAACGTTGCCTCACCTGAGGGATCTCATAGTCCGGGGCCCGGTTAACGTTACTGGACTTTCGGATACGTCGAGCCGGGAGCGTATTTTTACCTGTCGTCCGACTGGCTCAACGGAAGAAGGCGTCTGCGCCCGTGAAATTATCGCCCGGGTCGGGAATGAGGCTTACCGGCGGGATTTGAGCAAGGATGAGATTGACGCCTTAATGCCGTTCTATGAAGACGGCATGGAGAAAGGCGGATTCGAGACCGGTATTCGTACGGCTGTGGAGGCTATCCTTGCAAGCCCGAACTTTGTTTTCAGGTTTGAGCGACAACCAGACAACGTAATTCCTGGGGAGACGTATCGCCTTGGCGATACTGACCTTGCCAGCCGGCTGTCTTTTTTCCTGTGGGGCACCCCTCCGGATGATGAACTTCAGAGTGTCGCTGCCGAGGGCAGGCTTTCAGCCCCTGGTGAGCTTGAGCGCCAGGCTCAACGAATGTTGAAAGACCCGCGCGCTGAGGCTCTTGGTGTCAGGTTTGCGGGCCAGTGGTTCCGGCTCCAGGATTTGTACAAGGTTCGTCCGGATCCAAACTTTTATCCTAACTTTGACGAAAACCTCGCCGATGCTATGCGGCGTGAGACTGAGCTGTTCTTCAACCACTTGGTCGCTGAGGACAGGAGCCTTTTGGAGTTATACAACGCGGACTACACGTTCTTAAATGAACGCCTAGCAAACCATTATGGAATCCCTGGCGTCGCTGGTACTCAGTTTCGGCGTGTCGAATACCCCGATGAAAAGCGGCATGGGGTGTTGGGACACGGTAGCGTCCTGGTGCTTACCTCGTTTGCGAACCGCACTTCTCCAGTTTTGCGTGGCAAGTGGGTAATGGAAGTCCTGATGGGGACGCCGCCGCCACCACCACCACCTGACGTTCCAATACTCGAGGAGAGTCCGGACAATGTTGGGGGGCGGATACTAACGACCCGAGAACGCATGGAGATTCACCGCGAGAATCCGATGTGTCATTCGTGCCATCTCTTTATGGACCCGATTGGCTTAGCTCTGGACAACTTCGATGTCACCGCAAAGTGGCGTGTGCGTGAGTATGGCAGGTTGCTCGATACGCGAGGTGATTTTTACGACGGCACTCCGGTTTCAACTCCAGGCGAGCTCGTCGACGTGCTACTTAAGCGGCCGACACCTCTTGTCCGAACGTTTACTGAGAATGTGCTAGCTTACGCTTTGGGCAGGCGTGTCGAGTACATTGACCAGCCAATGGTGAGAGCGATTGCAGGATCGGCCGAAAAAGATGGCTATCGCATGTCATCGTTTATACTAGGTGTTGTAAGCAGTGACGCATTTCAAAGAAAAAGCGTGCAGGCTTTACCCACAGATGAGGTGACGGGGATCGGTTCACAGTAGCGGTTCCCGCAAGGAGACCCAGACGGATGGATTACATCACTGGAAAGCACATTCCCCGCCGGACGTTCCTTCGAGGTATGGGTGCGACGGTGGCGCTGCCGTTCCTTGACGCAATGGTACCGGCTGGGAGAAGGGCGTCAGGGTCTCTCTCCCCGCTCAGTCAGCCGACGCGGCTGGTGTGTATTGAGGAAGTTCATGGCTTACCAGGTTGTAATGATTGGGGGGCTTCCCAGCACCTATTTGGCCCAGAGACAACTGGGCGAGACTTTGTCCTGAGTGAAGAGAACTCACTCGCCCCGCTTCGCGACTATCAGGAATATTTGACGATCATCAGCAACACTGATTGCCGTATGGCGGAGGCTTTCTCTGCTCCGGAAATTGGAGGCGACCACTTTCGCTCCAGCGCAGTGTTCTTGACCCAGTCTCACCCGAAGCAGACTCAAGGTTCAGACATCTTTGCTGGTACCTCGATGGACCAATTGTACGCACAGCGTTTCGGGCAAGGGACGCCACTTCCGTCGATGCAGTTTTGCATAGAGAACCTCGATCAGGCTGGCGGGTGCACGTACAACTACTCCTGCGTCTATACGGACTCGATTAGTTGGGCGTCGCCAACTGAACCGCTGCCAATGATCCGTGATCCTCGGGTGGCTTTCGATATGCTTTTCGGCGCTGGTTCGTCGCCGGAAGATCGTGCTGAGCGTCGGGCGACGCGCCGTAGCATCCTCGATTGGATTGCACGTGACGTTGCTGACGCGCATAAACAACTCGGCGCAGTTGACAGGATGCGGATGGAGAAATACCTGGAGGATGTCCGGGAAATTGAGCGCCGTATCGAAATGGTTGAGATGCAGAATTCAAGTGGGGAAGAGCGCGATTTACCGGCCGCGCCGGCAGGAGTGCCCGACTCCTTCAAGGAACATATGGAGATGCTTTACGACCTCCAAGTACTGGCACTACAAACTGATATGACGAGGGTAATGTCGTTCAAGCTTGGGCGTGATGCGCAAGGTCGCACCTTTCCTGAGAGCGGTTCGGACCGTGGGTTTCACCCAGCTTCTCACCACGGCAACCGTGAAGAGCGGATCATGGACTTCAATAAGATCTGCCAGTATCGCATGGGTGTGCTGCCATATTTTCTTGAGAAGATGAAGAACACAATGGAGGGTGACCAGAGCCTTCTGGACAAGACGGCAATCATTTGGGGGTCACCGATGGCAGACGCGAATATTCATAATCATCGTCGTTGCCCGTTGATTTTTCTTGGCCATGCCAACGGCCAACTCGAAGGCAACCTGCATGTTAAGGCGGAAGATGGGGCACCGATGGCGAATGCTATGTTGGCCCTGATGCGTAATCTCGGCATGGAGGACCTCAAGAGTTTTGGTGACAGTAATGGCGAACTCTCGCTGACGGCACCATGAACCACTCTCGACGCTGGGCCGCTGTGATTGTGCTGTCCGCGCTCGTTCTTTTGGCCGCGGCCCCTCTAAATGCGCCTGTTGCCCAAGCGGCGATGCGAGGTGACGAAGATGCGGTCCGTGCCTTATTAATGGAAGGCGCAGATGTTAATGCTTCGCAAGGCGACGGCATGACGGCTCTACATTGGGCTGCGCAGCGTGGAGACAATGGCATCGCTGGGATGCTCGTTTACGCCGGTGCGAACCTCGAGGCCACTACACGTATTGGTGCCTACACTCCGCTCCACGTGGCGAGCAAAGCGGGTAGTGCTGAGGTCGTCCAACTATTACTTACTTACGGTAGCAATCCGGACATTACGACGGTCACCACGGGATCATCGTCGCTTCATCTGGCAGCCACGGCGGGCAACCCCGACGTCTTGAAGTTGCTGTTGTCGGCAGGCGCTGACCCCAATGCACGAGACACTGAGTGGGGGCAAACACCGTTGATTTTCGCTTCGGCGCAGAACCGAGCCGAGGCGATCGCTGTCTTGCTTGAGGGTGGCGCCGACCCGTCGATTACTAGCGAAGTGCTCGACATGCAGCAATTCTCGAGGCGTGACCGTGCTGCAGATACACGCCAGCGTGAGTTAGTGAATGCTTTCTCGGTTGGCGGGCGGACTTGCTTAGAGCGCGACAAGGGTGGGGTAGAGGTTGAGACCCGCTGTGGAGCGATGGTCACCCCTGCGCAGATGCAAATCGCTGTGCTAGCGGCGCGCGACGCTTTTCTTTTCGAGGCGATTTCGAGAGGAGAAGGCGACGGGCTGAATGAGTATGAACAGGAGCAGGCTCGGCGATCCCCCGTTGACTTTAAGGGTGGATTGACGGCGCTGTTACACGCTGCCCGGCAGGGACACATGGAGGCCACCGTGGCGCTTCTGGATGGTGGTGCGGACATCAATCAGCTGAGTGCAGGCGACGGAACCGGCCCGTTGCTGATGGCGACTATCAACGGTCAGTTTGATATGGCGATGCTCTTGCTCAGGCGAGGTGCGGATCCCAACTTAAAGGCCGGTACGAACGGCGTTTCGCCCCTTTGGGCGGCGGTTAACACACGCTGGCAACCACGTACGCGCTTTCCACAACCGCAGGAAATGGGTCTCCAGCAGACGACTTATATCGAATTGATGGAAGCGCTACTTGAGGCTGGAGCGGACCCGGACGCCCGTATCGACAAGCACCCTTGGTACATGGTTTACACCGGCTGTGGGAACGGAAACTGCGGCCTGATGGATACAAAGGGATCGACTGCATTCTGGCGAGCAGCTTACGCGACCGATATTGAAGCGATGGAATTACTGGTTGCGCACGGCGCGGACCCGGATCTGGCAACCCCAACACCGGCTCCGCGGCGGCCGAGAGGTTATGCGGGACCACCGCGGGGTCGACCAAGCAGCGTTGGTAACTTCTTTCGGGTTGGTGGGGGGTCAGATTCAGAAACCCCAGAGGAACCGGAACTCCCCGACCCATCGGGTTTGCCTCCTGCCAAGGAGGGTGAGCCGGGCGTATTCCCGATCCATGCTGCGTCCGGGGTGGGTTATGGCACCGGGTTCGCAGGTAATGCGCACAGACACGCTCCAGATGCTTGGTTGCAGGTCGTTCGCTATTTGGTAGAGGAACTCGATGCTGACTTGGACGCGCGGGACTACAACGGTTACACGGCGTTACATCATGCTGCCTCGCGAGGGGACAACGAGATGATCCTTTATCTTGTAGAGATGGGGGCCGATATCACCGTAGTAAGCCGACGTGGTCAGACCACAGCTGACATGGCCAATGGGCCAGTGTCGCGGGTCTCTCCATTCCCCGCCACTGTTGCGCTTCTGGAACGCCTAGGGTCCAAGAACAGCCATAACTGCGTTTCCTGCTAATACGCCGGAAGCGTACGCTGGTTCAGCATAAACTTTCGACTTTGACGCGTTTATAGGCTTTGTTATCGGCCGGGTGGGTAAACATAGAGTAAGTGTTTTCCTAACAGAGGCCAGTGACTCCCCCATCTGGTGCGCGCACCCTTCTTTTCCGCATGGCACTTGCGGAAAGCACTGGAAAACGATTTGCTACACACTCCGGCGACTCCGCCGCGAAGCATTCCGGTGCATCTCATTTAACCCGAACATAGGGAAGGCCCCATGCGACACATCATCATCACTCTTGCCGTGATCCTGACTCTGGTTGGCCCAACCACGGCCGTGACCCAGATGGAGCCGACCATCGAGAGCTCCGCGCCGTTCAACCTTGGCACCTTTGAGAATGAGGGCCGTATTTTCGTCGGCATCGTTCTTCGCGACCAGCTCATTATCGAACTCGGCCCGGCGAACACGGATCTAGAGGGGCAACGAGACTACGCGACGATGCCGATGCCCAACGATATGCTCGGTCTTATCGAGCGCTACGAGTACGGCCTCAAATACCGTCTCTACGAGATCGTGAACCATCTTGTTGAGAACGACCGGCTTGCCGTCGGCATGAGGCCCGCCTACATCCACCCCGTGGACGATGTTCGGACGTTAGCGCCGATCCAGTATCCCGGAAAGATCTTGAACGCCGCCGTGAACTTCTACAGTCATATCAGCGAGGGCGCCACGCCCGAGGCAAGACAGGAAGCGATCCGACAACGGCAAGAAAACCGAGGTGTTCCCTATCTGTTCATCAAGCCAGCACGGGGCGCCGTCGTCGGCAACGGGGATAACATCGTGATCCCCGCCGGGCGCGACCGGATCGACTGGGAGGTCGAACTGGGAACTGTTATCGGTCGACGGGCCAAGTACGTGTCGGCTGGGGAAGCCGAAAACTACGTGTTTGGCTACATGGTTTCAATCGACGTCTCGGACCGGGGTGGACGGCCACCGGGAGGCTACGGCAGCGGCAGCGACTGGTTTGTCGGCAAGGGCCACGACACCTTCGCGCCCGAGGGGCCGTGGATCGTGCCCAAAGAATTTTATGGGGACCCCATGGAGAAGTTGCACCAGCAGCTCACTATTGACGGTGTGACGGTACAGGAGGCCAAAGCAGGCGATATGATTCATTCGCTCTGGGAACTCATCGAGTACGGGTCCTCAATCATTACACTGTATCCCGGTGACGTCCTCAACAGCGGCACATCGGGCGGTACGACCGCAGGTGCTACGGCCCAGCGAGGCCAGAGCGGATATCTCCAGCCGGGGGAGACGATCGAGGCTAGCATTGAAGGCATCGGTACGCTTCGAATGCCCGTAGTGGCCGGCCCTCCTCTGCCCGACGGCCTTGCCGGTTCGTATCTGCCGCCGGTGAGTAGCTACAGGAATCGTCGCTAGGAAGATCCACGGTGGATGGGTGAACAAGTTCATTCCGAAGCCGGATGCTGGCCCGAGCAAGGTGCTTGGCAAGCGGCTGTTGTTCCACTAGCCTGCGACCGCACCTGGTTTAGCGTAAATCTCTGCTTCGGTTTTACACTCGGCAGGCGCATCCTTGGACGGTTCCCGGAATTCGCTAGCAAAGGACGGGAAGGCCAGATTTTCCCTGGGGGGCATGTTCGTTGTTCGGTGGCGGCCCCCACCAATCCTTGACTCATGATCTGAACCTGATGAAGGATGTGCCTGACGTAGACTGTTGTACCTGACCTTCAGGCGGAAGAAGCAGAAACGAGGACCTCATGAGAATTCGAATCTTTCCGGCAGTTTTGATCGCAACTTTTGCTTTCACACTCCCGGTCAACGCCGATCCGATCAAATTCGCCCGCTACCCCCACAGTAGCCACGGCCAGATCGCCTTCAGCTACCACGGCGACATCTGGGTTGCCGACAACGATGGCGTCAACGCACGCCGGTTGACAGCTCATGTTGCCAACGACACGTTTCCGCGCTTCTCGCCCGACGGCCAATGGATCGCGTTCACGTCGAATCGGATGGGAAACAACGACGTGTTCGTGGTTTCGGTGAACGGGGGGGTGCCGCAACAGCTGACGTTCCATACGACCAGCGACACCGTGCAGTACTGGACGCCCGACGGGGAGCGGATCATTTTTTCGACCTCGCGCGGGGCGCACGCGTTTTATACACCCCTTTACTCGGTGTCACGGATGGGGGATCTGCCGGTGCAGATGGGTATGGACCAGGGTGCAGCGGGGATGATTTCGCAGGATGGGAGGACGGTTGCCTTCAACCGGTACGGGATGCGCTACTGGCGCAAGGGGTACCGGGGCAATAGCCAGACCGACATCTGGTTGCAGGACCTGGCGAGCGGAGAGATCAGTCAGCTCACCGATACCGACACCGGGCAGTTCCGCGAGCACACACAGGACGCCTACCCGATGTGGGGTGCCGACGGGATGGTGTACTTCATGTCGGAGCGTGACGGGACTTTCAATATCTGGAAGATCGCGCCCGACGGTAGCGGCCTCGCGCAGGTGACGGACCACGGTTCCGACGGCGTGCAGTACCCGTCGATCAGCCCCGATGGGTCGACGATTAACTACGAGAACGAGTTCGAGGTGTGGACGTTGGCAGTGCCCGGCGGGGCACCCGAAAAGATTAGCATCGACCTCGACTTTGATCCCAAGAGCAACATGGTCGAGTATCTCACGTCGGAGAGCCAGGCCGACGGCTTCTACCCGTCGCCCGAGGGCCGCTATCTGGCTGTCGACTACCACGGTGAGATCTTCATCGTGCCGACCAACTCCGACGTGGGGGAGAAGACGCAGGTGACAGCGAGCGGCTGGCGACAGCGGACGGCGGTGTGGTCGCCGGATGGTGAGAGACTTGCGTACATCTCGGACGAGAGCGGCGATCAGGAAGTGTGGACCTACGACGTTGACAGCGGCTCCTCGACGCGCCTGTCAGACTACGAATCCGAGAAGGGCCGTCCGATCTGGTCGCCAGATAGCTCGAAACTGGCGTTCTCGGCATTCAACTCGCTGATGGTTGCTGACATCGAGAGTGGCGTGGTGACCGAGGTAGGCACCAACGTGGAACGCGGTTTTCAGATCGGCAACTTTTCGGCCGACGGCAACTGGCTAGTGTACTCTCGCCGCAACGAGGATCTCGATCAAGAGGTCTACCTCTTCGAGATCGAAACGCGTACCGAGCACAATCTGACGCAGGACCCGTTTACCGACAGCGCCGGGTTGATTACGCCGGATGGTGCGCACGTAGTGTTCCGTTCGAATCGCGCCGACGGAACGAACCAACTCTTCAAAGTGTCGCTGGAGCGGCTTACCGAGGACCCGGATGACCCTGTGGTGAAGGAGCGGAACCTGCTCGAGGCGGAGCGGTTGGGTCGAGGCGGGCAAGGCGGCGACAAAACCGGTGGTGACACCGGAGGCGCCGACCAGGATGAAGCGCCAGCCCCGATCTCTGTTGATACCGACGGCATCCGGCGTCGAGCCGTCCGGCTCACGAACGACAACACCGGCGTCGGCAACGCCTTCTTCTTCTCCAACAACGGCGAGACGATCTACTATATTGGCGCCGACCAGGGTGGCCGGGCGCTGTTCTCGATCCCGCTCGCGGGCGGCGACGCCAACCGCATGGCCGGTGGTGGCTTTGGCGGCATCATGCCGACGGCCGACGGCTCGATGGTTTTCTTCCGCCAGGGAGGTGGTGGTTCCGATTCCGTCATGAGCATGCCGCTGCGCGGCGGCAACCTGGAGAACCGCCAGGAGCGCGTCGAGTTCGAGTTCACAGTGACCGTCGACAAGCAGGTCGAGTGGCGCCAGATCTTCGACGAGGCCTGGCGCGTCATGAAATACCGGTTCTACGACGCCGACATGCACGGAGTCAATTGGTCGTCGGTGCGCGAACGTTACGAAAGCCTCTTGCAGTACGTCGGTCAGAACCAGGACCTGTACGACCTGACCAACGAGATGATCGGTGAGCTTAACGCGTCCCATACCGGCGTAAGCGGCCCCAGCGGCATCGATCAGCCGGAGACCTACGGCACCTCCGAACTCGGCTTCGAGATCGTGATCGATGGAAATAACTATGTCGTTGGCCATATTTATAGAAACGGGCCGGCCGACAAAGAGTGGATCGATTTGCAGGTTGGTGACATGGTGCTCGGAATCGATCACCAGCGTGTCCGGCCGCCACAGAACTATTGGCAGGTCCTCAACCATACGCTTAACGACTACGTCACGGTGACCATCGATCCTTCGACGCGCACCGGTGCAGCCAACGCCACTCCTGGCGAGCCACACGACATCCGCATCCGTACGGTGGGCTCGCTGCGCGACATCAAGTACGAAGAGTGGGTCGAAAGCAATCGGAAGTACGTCGAAGAAGTCTCCGCCGGGCAGATTGCCTACGTGCACATCCGCTCCATGAACCAACCGTCGCTGGTGCGCTTTCAGAATGAAATCAATCGCTTCTGGAATACCAAGGGGATCGTCGTCGACATTCGCTACAACGGCGGCGGCAACATCGACCAGCAACTTCTCGACATCCTCGAGCGGCGCCCGTACGAGTTTTGGAACAATCGTTACGCTGGGGAGCAGTCCGGGCGGCGGCCGCGCCAGGCCATCGCCGGCCCCAAGGTGATGCTCATCAACCGACGCTCGGGGTCCGACTCCGAGGTCACTCCGATGGGCTTCCGGGACCTCGGCCTCGGCCGCATCGTCGGCACCCCGACAAGCGGCGCGGTGATCGCTACAGGCTCCTACACACTGATCAACGGGGGCCGCATCCGTACGCCGGGATCGTTGGTCGTTACGTACGATCCGAAGCGGCCGGGCAACCGCGGTATCAACCTCGAGAACTACGGTGTGGCGCCCGATGTTCAGGTGGAGAATTCGCCACAGGATGAACTCGCAGGGTTCGATCGCGAGTTGAAGGAAGCGGTCGACGAGGTGCTACGGATGCTGGCGAGCGGTGAGTGGCAGTATTCCGGCACCGCGCGGCCCCGGAGATAGACGATGCGACAGGTCTTCGCGATTGCCAAAAACTGAATGGTGGTCGTCGTCGCAGGCACTCTCGCCACCGGGTGAGGGGATTCGCGAAGGGCTAGCTTCGGTTGTTGGCTAATACTCCTGAAACATCCTCTGGATCTCTGCGGGATCGTCTGTGGTTGAAAGCGCGAGCATTAGTAGAATTCGCGCTTTTAGGGGTGCAAGATCTTCCGCCGCTATTCGCAGTGACTCATTCGCATTGTTTTCGCCGTACGTGCGTCTAGCACCAGACCGAATTCGGCCGCTCCCCGTCCGGCTGCTCGTAACGACGAATACGCCGTGGTCAAGAACGGCCGAAATTCCTTGTCTTTGATTGCCACTCAGTGCTCCCGCTCCGGCGGTTGCCATTACTACACCCCGTGCGCCAGCGTTCGCCGCTGCCTGGATGAGGTCCGCTGGGGCCCCCTGGTAGACCATTAAAATGTCAACGCGCGGGAGTTCTTCGAAAGCAAACACATCAAATTCACTGTCTGTGGTGTGCCGTTTCAATGTGTCGCGGTAGTAGACGATGCGATCTTGATCGACGACTCCCATGATTCCGTAGCCGCGAGTCTCAAATGTTTGAAGTCTCACGGTATTGGTTTTGGTTACCTCGCGGGCCGAATTTATTTCGTCGTTCATTACTACGAGAGCACCCTTGCCTCGAGACTCGGGATTGGCGGCAACACGGAACGCTTGGAAAAGATTCGCAGCTCCCTCATAACCCAGCGTACTCGGGTTCCTCATTGCACCAACGACAACGACGGGGCGGGGATCGCGGACCGTGAGGTTAAGGAAGTAAGCGGTTTCCTCGAGGGTATCGGTGCCGCTAGTTACGACCACCCCCGCAAGGCTAGCGTCGTCACGGTAGAGCTCATTTATGTGTCGCGATAGCTGCATCCACTGGTCTAGTGTGATTGAACTGCTAGCGGTGTTGGCAAATTGCTCAAATTCTGGCTGTACGTAATCGGTGAGGTTGGGAATCCTGGAAATTAACTCTTCGGCGGTCAGACGGCCGCCAGAAGCGTTGGAGATAGTTCCGCCAGTCGCCACTAATCGCACCCGAGGGGGTGCCGACGACGACTGAGCCCAAATAAAATTGGATGACGTAACAGTCAAAATAAATAAAAACAATAGACCAGCCTGCCGCGATCGATGCATAAGTGACTCCTTATTTGCCAACAACTTCGATGCAAAGTGACTTCAATATTGAAAGCATAATTGTCTTTCTCAGTTGTGGCCGAGAGATCAAAGTTGCTTCAGACGGTGTATTAACTCATTAGAACGCATCTAGAATAATAACCTTATGATTAGAAGAATCCTGAACCGAGATTTGATCCCCCTTCGGCATGCTGTCGCTATTGTTTGCTTCATATTCGTCAATAGTTGCACCAATGGGGACGATCTGCCCGGACAGAGTGCAGCGATAGTCGAGATTGACCTGTCGGGCCCAGTAACGTTTTCCCGGGACGTTGCGCCGATTATCTGGGACAACTGTGCTATTTGTCATCGGCCCGGGAGTTTAGCGCCGTTTAGCTTGCTGACCTATGAGGAGGTCAGCGAGCGTGCAAAAGACATCGCTATAGCTGTCGAGGATCGGCACATGCCGCCCTGGCTGCCGGAGGTAGGTTACGGGTCTTTTCTTGGAGATCGGACGCTGTCGGACAAGGAGTTGGAAACGCTCCTTCGGTGGGTTAGCGAGGGCGCCGTCGAAGGTGACCCAGCTAACTTGAGGAAATTGCCGAATTTTAATGATGGATGGCAGCTTGGCGAACCGGACTTGGTTGTGGAAATGCCAGAGAAGTTCACTTTGGCACCCGGTGATGGTGACGTGTTTCGTAACTTCGTGATTTCTACTCCTGATGGACCACGGCGTTATGTTCATACGGTTGAGTTGCAGCCGGGCAACTCGAAAGCTGTCCACCATGCTGTGTTGATGATTGATGAATCCCGCTCTTCCAGGGAGCTTGACCAGCAGGACCCTGAGGTCGGTTATTACAGCAGTATGGATAGCTCCGGTGGAGCGCACAGCCCAGCTGGTCAGTTTCTCGGGTGGACTCCTGGACTGGTACCTCGGTGGGGCGAGGAGAATCTTGCTTGGAGTCTGCGCGGTGGTACGGATTTTGTGCTTCAACTCCACATGCTGCCCGGTAGGGAATTGGAAGACGTTCGAGCCTCAATCGGGCTCTACTTTGCCGACCGGCCACCGAAGGAACAAGCCTACGCATTGCGGCTAGGTTCCATTGACATCGACGTTGCTGCTGGGGACCCTGCCTACATCATTGAGGATAGCTATGTGCTACCGGTTGACGTTCGTGTGCTGAGTGTCTATCCGCACGCTCACTATCTGGCGCGTGAGATGCAGGGGTATGCAACGCTTCCGGATGGTAGCCGAGAGTGGCTGATTCGGATTATGGAATGGGATTTCATGAAACAAGACAGGTACACGTACAAGGAGCCTCTGTTTTTGCCCGCGGGGACCAGGCTGACGATGCGATTCACCTATGACAACACGGCTGAGAATCCCCGCAACCGAAACAGACCGCCTCAGCGTGTTGTTTATGGTCCGAACTCATCCGATGAAATGGGGGATCTCTGGATCCAGGTGCTGCCTGTTGCGCCGGAAAAATTCACAGTGCTTGAAACAGACTTCATGGGTCAAGAGCGGGGCAAGGAAATCGTGATGGCGCGCCGGGCACTGGCGGATGACATCGGCAATGCCCGGAACCATTACAATTTGGGGGTCCTGCTGCAAGCTGATGGTGCTCCCGAGGGGGCGGAAAGTCATTATCGGGCGGCACTACAACGCGATCCGGACCTCGCCGATGCCCACCATAACCTCGCGGTTTTGCTTGTTAGCCAGGGCAAGAATCGTGAAGGGGTTGATCATTATGGACAAGTTCTGCGTATCGAGCCCGACTCGGCCGACGTGTATCTCAACCTCGCTCGCATTTATCTATCTCAAGACGCTGTGGCGGACGCGATTACGTTGTTGCTTCGTGGGACCGAGATTGAGCCCTACATGTGGGAGTTACATGCTGATCTTGCGGCTGCGTATGTACGCCAGGGAAGCCTTGATACTGCCATCAGCAGCTATCGTGCAGCGTTGACGATCGACCCAGATGTGGCTTTTTTGCATATCGGGATTGGCGAGGTGTTTGGAGCACGAGGTCAGTTCGTAGATGCGGAGGAGGAATTTCGTATGGCTCTAACGATCGCGCCGCAGGATCCTCGGGCACACAACGACCTCGGTATGGCACTTGAGCAACAGGGGAGGGTCAAAGACGCGATCGAGGCTTATCGCCGAGCACTAGCGATCGATTCGGCGTTCCCAGGAGCTCAGGCCAACCTCGATCGGGCGTTGCGTATTCGCTCACCACACTGACAGCCGCCGATCCCACACCAAAGGTTCCCATGGGGCAGATGTTTAGCTGCCTACGGATGCCCTGGTTAGCTGTGCAAGTGCAGCCAACGTTGTCTGTGCAGCGTTAAGCCCGAGTCGGAAGTCCTTATCGGTGAAGCTGGTCCACACGTCGAGGGGTGTATGCCAGGTTGGATTCCAACCGGCCCCAGTATGAGCCCCGCGCTCATTTTCTCGTAAGCTGATCGAGGGCACTATATTCATAAATGGTGTCGAGTCAGTGTTCGTCATGTGGGGCCCAACAGTAGCTGGGTAGTCAGTTGTGTAGGAGTCAGCCGCGGCTTTGAAAAGAAAGGCTAACTTCATGGAATCTTCAGCGAGTTCGGAATTCGACTGGAACTCGATATTGAAGTCGGCCTCCGGGCGTTGATCGCGGCTAACTGTACCGTCAGCACGTGGTGCACCATGATCCCATAACATCATGTCGTGCTGGATCATCCCGAGCCATCGGGGCTCAGGGTACTGCCCGGAGCCTGGCGGGTTCTCGATTCCTTGTAGTTCCTCCCGCTGAGACGTGTAGGCGCGTGCTCCATTGAGCCCCGTTTCTTCGTTGTTCCATAGAGCAAACCGGATCGAGACCTCGGTCTGTACATCAGGAGCGTTCAAGATCCTGGCTAATTCCATGACAAGAGCCGTACCCGATCCATCGTCATTGACTGCCTCGTTGACACCGTGACCATCCATATGGGCCCCAACGATGTACATCTCGTTGGGTCGCGTGGTGCCGACTTTGGTGCAATAGACTTCCTGTCGCTCACCATCACTAGGTTGTTCCAGATTTAACTCTCGGATGCGCAGATCAGGTTGGGCGTTAGGGTCGCGGTTGACGCCGCTTCGAGCACGGTAACCATAGATTGAGCTCCCACCTGGACCGGAACCATTGCGACCAACAATCCCCCCGGTTGGGGTCGTGAGGCCAGGCTCTTCAGCCGCTGTTCTTCTGCCACCTCCACGGCTTCGATTCCGTCCACCCCCGGTACTTGGTTGTGTGTTGGTTGGCTCAGGTGGGTACATGTACGTGATCCGTTCAGTGTTGGTACAACCGAATGATTGCAGTTGCGCTTCGATCCAGTCGACCGCGTCGCGATTGCGCTGCGTGCCTTGGCGACGGTCGCCAAACTGCGTTAGCCCCTTGAGCGTTGTCTTGTAATTCTCAAGGGAGAGTCGGCCTACCAATTCCCGAACCGGATCCTCCTGGGCATTCGCCGGCTGGCCGTGGATGCTGGCCCCAATACTGATGTTGACAACGGCAACTAGAAGAATGGTTATTGCTAGGATTCGTGTATGCATGGCTTTTCTCGTGCGGGGAAGGGCTTTGGGTTTGTTGGCTGGGTTAACCAGCGTTGAACAATTCTTTGATTTGACGCAGAGCTGCTTCGATCTTTAGTTCGATTGCTTTTTCACCATATTCGACCGAGGCACGCGATGGGTCGCCGGAGACGCCACTGCCTTCGAAACCACCGCCTGGGACTCGCTTGTTGTCTCGAATATGTTGTGGCGCGATAAACATCAGCTGTGAGGTGTCACGAATGCCCGCATGGCTGCCAATGGACTCCTGGGTTTCACCTTGGCTGATGAGCCAGTCGTTGACACCATTATCCGAATAGTAATTCCCAACAAAATGCACGCGGGTAGGGGTGTCTGACCATTCCGTATTTAGCGTCTCGGAAACGCCCCGCATGCCGTTTTGATTGCCGCCGCTGTCACCAATGAAAACGATATCGGTGAACCCATGAACAGCCAAACTTCTGGCGGTGAATTCCAGCAAAGTCATGAAATGTTCCTGGGGAAGAGTGATCGCGCCGGAATAACGCATATGGCCCGACGGTGGGTCGAGGGTACCTTCCGGCACGTAGGCAATTACCGGCGCTACCAGTGTATTACCGAGCCGACGGGCGATTTGTTCAGCGGCGTAACTGACGATGAACTTATGCTTGCCGAGAACCATGTGTGGACCATTTTGCTCGGTGCCCGCTGTGGCAACAATTACTGTGGTCGTGCCGTTGTTGATTGAATCGCGGACCTCAGTCCAGGTAAGTTCGTCAAGGAAGACAGTGTCTGGTAACTGGGCGATCGCCGGCCCGACGAAGAATGCCGTGAATGCAATCGCCGCAACAATTTGTTTGGGCATCGATTCCTCATTATTCAAAGTGGCTAGAAGCCTCAGAGAATAGGACAAACCAATATTGAATACACGGGGCCGTAGCTGCGATCTATGATGAAATTCGCGGCCAGCTAAGTTTTTGAAGAGAAAACTTCAACAGTTGACAATTCCACCGTATACTGGAGAGCGATGAGAAAGCTCGCATTGGTTGGTCTACTGGTATTTGTTGCTGGAGTTGCCGGGGCGATCGGGTTGCCCCAGGAAACAGCTTCGGAAGATCCGAACCTCATTATTGGGCGCTACTGTTTCCGCTGCCACAATGACGACTTACGGACTGCTGGACTGACCCTCGAGTCGTTCGACGCGACACGTGCCGGACAAAACGCCGAGCTTGCCGAAAAGGTTATCCACAAGCTGCGGACCGAGATGATGCCGCCGCCCACCGCACAGCGTCCCGACAAGCAAACTTATGCCAGCCTGGTCGCTGCGCTTGAAACAACGATTGATAGTGCAGTCGCCGCGAACCCAAATCCTGGGAGCCGCACGTTTCAACGCCTCAACCGTGCTGAATACAGCCACGCGATTCGCGACATCTTGGCTCTAGACATTGACGCTGGGGATTATCTGCCGCTTGACACTATAAGTGCCAACTTCGACAACATTGCTGACGTGCAGGTTATGTCGGCAACCTTAATGGATTCATATCTCCGAGCGGCGAGCGACGTGAGTAGGCTAGCTGTTGGTGACCCAGAAGTGAGTGAAAGTGAGGCGACATACAAGGTGTCGCGCTGGCAGTCACAGCGCGATCATGTCGAGGGGGCTCCGCAGGGAACGCGCGGTGGAATTTCGGTTGTTCATAACTTTCCCGCTGACGGCGACTATTTCGTGCGGGTCGCGTTCCATCACGAAACTACAGGCGCCTTGTTCGGAAACGGTCGTGGCGCGCTCCACACGGTAGAGGGAGAAGAGCAACTTGAAGTTTCGGTCAACGGGGAGCGAGTGGCTTTGCTCAACGTCGGGCGCTGGATGCATACCTCGGACCCGAACGGCGTCTCCCTGCGCACCGAACCATTCTCCGTGCGTGCTGGACCGCAAAGAATTTCAGCATCGTTCATTACTCGCTTCGAAGGTCCAGCACAGGATCTGATATCACCTCATGACTGGTCAATCGCAAGCACTAGCGTTGCGGGAGCATATGGGATAACGAGCCTTCCACATTTGCGTGACATGGTCATCAAAGGCCCACAGGACCCAACAGGGGTGTCGGAGACAAGAAGCCGACAACGAATTTTCAGCTGTCGGCCAACGGCACCTGAAGAAGAAATTCTTTGTGCGCAACAGATTCTTCGTGATATTGGCGGTTTGGCCTATCGACGTCATCTCTCCGATTCTGATCTCGCTGCTTTGATGGCGTTTTATCACAGTGGAGCCAACGAACGCGGGTTTGAGGCGGGCATCCAAATGGCGATTGAAGCGATCCTAGCTAGTCCCCACTTCGTGTTTCGCATCGAGCAGATTCCACTCGGCGATAACGACCGCCGTACCTACCATGTTCGTGATATCGATCTGGCTTCGCGTTTATCGTTTTTTCTCTGGGCTTCGGTGCCAGACCGAGACTTGATTGATTTGGCCATTGCGGGGGAACTCTCCCGCCCAGGTGTCCTTGAGGCTCAGGTACGCCGGATGTTGGCAGACCCGCGATCAGAGGCCCTGGCGACAAGGTTCGCTAGCCAGTGGTTGCGTTTGCAGGATCTCGACAAGATCCACCCTGATGTTCGAGAGTATCCGGATTTTGACGAGCAGCTCCGTGGCGCAATGAGAAGAGAAACAGAGATGCTCTTCGAAAATCTTCTTCGCGAGGACCGCAGCGTGCTTGAATTGATTGATGCTGATTACACCTTCGTGAATGAGCGTTTAGCAAAGCATTATGGGATTGTGGATATTGCTGGCACTGAGTTTCGCCGAGTGAAGCTTGAAGGGGAACGGCGTGGACTCCTTGGCCACGGGAGCATTTTGACCTCAACGTCACATGCTGGGCGAACCTCTCCAGTCATGCGTGGCAAATGGGTGATGGAGGTTTTTTTTGGTAGCCCGCCGCCACCTCCACCGCCAGACGTTCCCGACCTTGATGAAACGGGGAGTGTCGTGGACGGACGGTTTCTCACCGTTCCCGAGCGCATGGAAGAGCATCGCTCGAATCCAGCATGTAATTCATGTCATCAAGTGATCGACCCGCTTGGTTTAGCTTTGGAGAACTTTGATGCCACCGGGGCATGGAGAATCAAGGACAACGGGTCTCCGGTCGAGTCCACTGGTGTTCTCTATGATGGGACGGTGATGGAGGGGGCGACAGGACTCCGTGCCGCTTTGCTAGAGCGGCCAGAGGTGTTTTTGAGCACCTTTACTCAGAACCTAATGGCGTATGCTTTGGGTCGGAGGGTGGAGTACACTGACATTCCAACCGTGCGAAAAATTACCCGTCAGGCCGTTGTCGATGATTACCGAATCTCTAGTCTTGTGCTCGGGGTTATAAACAGCTCAGCATTCAAGATGGGCACTCGAGATGTTACGGAGGCCGTTCCATCTGAAAGGCAATGATGAACAGGTGTCACGAGAGGACTGGAAAAATTAGATGGAGTTCATAACGGGCAAGCACATCCCTCGTCGGAGGTTCCTGCGTGGAGCCGGTGCAGCTGTGGCCTTGCCGTTTTTGGATGCCATGGTTCCTGCTGGGGAAGTGTGGGGGAAGCGATCTGCGCAAAGTGATCCAACGCGTCTAGTGTGTATCGAGATCGTCCATGGTGCGGCAGGGAGCACCGATTACGGGGAAGAGAAGAACCTTTGGGCGCCCGCAGCGGTTGGTTCTGATTTTGACCTGACACCAAGTGCTCTTAGTCCGCTTGAACCGTTTCGGGATTACCTCACGATTATTTCCAACACCGATGTTGAAGGGGCAGAAGCGGTCATCCCGAAGGAAATTGGTGGAGACCACTTTCGCTCAAGTTCCACCTTTTTGACCCAATCCCATCCGAAACAGACAGAGAGTTCCGATGTGCATGTAGGCACGTCGTTAGACCAACTCTATGCTCAACGTTTTGGACAGGGAACGCCGATTCCCTCAATGCAGCTGTGTATCGAGAACGTCGATTTGGCGGGTGGATGCGCCTATGGGTACGCTTGCGCATACACCGATACGATCAGCTGGGCGACGCCTTCTCAGCCAATTCCCATGGTACGTGACCCTCGGGTGGCTTTTGATCAACTCTTCGGGGCGGGTGGCACCCCTGAGGCACGTGCTGCGCGGCGACGTGCACATAGCAGTATCCTCGACTGGATCGTTGGTGAGGTTGCCGATCTTCAACGGAATTTGAAAGCAGCAGATCGACACCGTTTGGAACGTTATCTTGAGAACATTCGAGAGATCGAACGGCGTATACAACGTATAGAACAGCGTAATGCTAGTGGGGAGGAGCGAGAGCTTCCTGCAGCTCCTGCTGGCGTGCCGGATTCTTTTGACGAACATGTGCAATTGATGTTCGACTTGCAGGCGCTGGCTTTCACGGCTGATGTTACGAGAGTGTTTTCGCTCAAACTCGGGCGTGATGCTTCCTCTCGTGTGTACCCGAATAGTGGGGTTGATAGACCGTTTCATCCGGCGTCACACCACGGTGAAAGCGAGTCAAATATAGATCTATTTGCCGAGATCAACCGTTACCACGTTGGTCAGGTTCCCTATCTGTTGCAAAAACTGCAGGACACGATGGAAGGCGATACACACCTGCTTGACAAGACGATGGTTGTCTACGGATCGCCGATGGGGAACCCGAACGTCCACAACCATAAGCGTTGTCCACTGATCGTTGTTGGTGGTGCTAACGGCAAACTGGAAGGTAACCTGCATCTGCGGGCCCCTGATGGAACGCCTATGGCCAACGCTATGTTGTCTATGTTGCAAGCCTTGGGTATGGAAGACATGGAAACGTTCGGTGACAGTACAGGAACGTTTAACTTGCTGAGCTGATGAGACGACCGGGCTTCAACGGGATAGCTCTCGCCGCAGGCTGGTTGGTATTTGTAACGGTTCTTCCCAGCGTTGCCATGCATTCTCTACAGCAGTCTGGTGCAATCGTTGCCGCGGCTGCAATGCGTGGCGACATAGAAGCGCTGCGAAATTTATTGAGGGACGGAGCTGACGCTAATGCTTCTCAAGGCGATGGCATGAGCGCACTTCACTGGGCAGCGCAGAATGGCGATTCCAACATCGCCGAAGCGCTTATTTATGCTGGAGCCAATCTTGAGGCCACCACGAGACTCGGTGGGTACACGCCTTTGCATCTCGCTGCCCGGGCAGGGCGTGGACAGGTTGCCCGGATACTTATCGAGTTAGGGGCGGACGTTAACGCACCAACCACCACTGGCGAAGTTACTCCACTCCACTTTGCGGCAGGTTCGGGCGCTGTTGAGGCTGTTAGGGTTTTACTGAGACACGGCGCCATCGCCAACGCGCGGGAAGCCCAGTGGGGACAAACACCCTTAATGTTTGCCGCCGCGAAGAATCGGAACGCAACAGTTCGTGAACTATTGCTTGCTGGCGCGGACCCCTTAATAACCGCCAAGGTTGTCGATATCTCGGCAAGGGAAGAAATAGACCGCGAAGATCAGCGGGATGGTAGCTCAGCAGGTGCCACACAGACACTTGCACAGGAGAGCCGGTCGTGCCCCGTGAATGACATGGCGTGTCTGGCGCGGGTCAGCGCTTCAAGGGAACGAGACGTGGTGTTGCCCGCCAAGGAAGGCCAGCAGCAAGGAGCACTGACAGGCTTTGCTGAACGCGAGCGTTTACTAGGAACAACAGAGATCGATCCACTGTCATACGCCGATCTGGTTAGCAAGCAGGGTGGCTTGACGGCTTTGCTGCTGGCGGCTCGCGAGGGTCACCAGGAAGCCGTGGAATCATTGCTGGCTGGGGGGGCAGATATCGACCAGGTAAGTGTTGGGGATCACACGAGCTCCATACTAATGGCGGCGATCAATGGCCATTTCGATTTGATGCTCTACCTGCTTGATAATGGTGCCGATTCAACAATTGCGAGCGGTGCTGGGGCGACACCGCTGTACGGTGTACTTAATACCCATTGGCAGCCCAAAACACGCCATCCCCAGCCGACTGATTATCGGCAACAAGAAGCCTCCTATCTGGAGTCAATGACGGCATTGCTTGATGCTGGTGCCGATGTGAACGCGCGACTCAACCGGCCACTCTGGTACACCACTTACAATAACGATCTGTTGAGGACAGAGCGCACAGGAGCAACAGCGTTTTGGCGTGCCGCATACGCTACTGATATTGATGCAATGCGTTTGTTGCTTTCCTATGGTGCCGACCCCACTATTCCCACTGCGCGTGGGCCGAGCCGGTTTCGGACCAGTCCGGAAAGACTAGACGCTTCAGGATTGCCCCCTGTCCCCTTAGGTGGACCAGCGGTGTACCCAATCCACGCGGCCTCTGGTGCGGGTTATGGACAAGGGTTTGCCGCCAACGCACACCGCCACGTCCCGGATGCATGGTTGGCAACAGTGCGGTTCTTAGTCGAGGAACTCGGTGCGGAGGTCAATGTCCGTGATGTCAACGGTTATAACGCCATTCACCATGCGGCTGCGCGAGGTGACAACGAATTGATCCTCTATCTTGTTGAACACGGTGGTGATGTTACTGCTGTAAGCCGCCGTGGCCAGACCACGGTGGACATGGCGAACGGGCCGGTTCAACGTACCCAGCCCTTTCCAGAGACGATTGCTTTACTCGAACGACTGGGTGCCAAGAATAACCACAACTGCGTTTCCTGCTGATTGGAAGACAGGAAAGGCGAACAGTAGTGCCTGTACTACTGGCTCTCTCGGCGGATTGCACCTTATAATCTGCGGCAGCCATGAAGAGAGTTGCCATTGCGATCCTAGGGGTGGGATTCGTTTGCTTGAGCCTAAGTGCGGCTCCGTCCGCGCCACTTTCGTTCAAGGAACAAAACGAAGTCATTGGGCGCTACTGTTTCCGCTGCCACAACGACCAGCTAGTGACCGGAGGATTAACGCTCGAATCCTTCGACGCGGCACAGGCATACGACCAAGCAGAAATTGCGGAAAAAGTAATCCGCAAATTGCAGGCTGGCATGATGCCGCCGATCACAGCGCAACGGCCGGATGCTGATACTTACGCGGCTCTAATTGCCTCGCTGACGGAGACGATTGATGCTGCTTCGATGGCTGATCCCAACCCTGGGGGGCGATCTTTTCAGCGGCTAAACCGTTCCGAGTATAGCCGCTCGATAGAGGACCTCCTCGGCCTTCAAATCGATGCCGGTGCACACCTCCCCCCCGACACCATTAGCGCTGGATTCGACAACATCGCTGACGTGCAGGGATTATCTGCCACGGTTATGGATGGGTACCTTCGGGCTGCTGGCGAGATTAGTCGGTTAGCGATCGGCAACCCGGAAGCTACACCGCGAGAGTTCACTTACGAAGTGCCGCGCTACGCTTCGCAGCGGACGCAGGTCGAGGGAGCCCCTTTCGGTACGCGTGGAGGTATTTCGGTACTTCACAACTTTCCCGCTGATGGCCACTATTTTTTTCGTATGTCTTTTCAGCATGAGTCCACCGGGAATTTGTTTGGCAACGGCAGGGGAGCCTTGCACACGGCGGATGAGCCTGAGCAGATCGAGGTTTCGGTTAATGGTGAGAGAGCAGCGCTACTGAATGTAGAGCGCTGGGCGCATCGACAAGACTCCGAGAGTATGGAAATCAGGACCGAGCGGATTTTCGTGCGAGCGGGCCCGCAACGTATTTCGGCAGCTTTCCTGAGGCGTTTTGAAGGCCCAGTGGAAGACTTAATGTCTCCACACGAGTGGAGTCTTGCGGACAAAAAAATTGGTTACTCCTATGGCATTACGACATTGCCGCACCTGCGAGACTTGGTTATTGGTGGCCCGTACAATGTCACTGGAGTTTCCGACACTCCCACCCGAGCGCGTATATTCACATGTCGCCCGACGATGGCAAGTGAAGAGGAGCCCTGCGCCGAGCAGGTCATTTTGGGACTGGCTACCGGTGCGTATCGCCGTCCGGTAGGTGACAAAGAAATGGCGACATTGATGGCGTTTTATAGGGCGGGAAGGGGAGAGGCGGGCTTCGAAACTGGGGTTCGAACCGCGTTACAGGCAATCCTTGCGAGCCCGGACTTCATATTCCGATTCGAAGAACCTGGAACTGTGGGGGGAAGCGAATCATATAGATTGAACGACCTTGATTTGGCTTCGCGTCTGTCGTTTTTCTTGTGGTCAGCTCCGCCGGACGATGAACTCCGGGAGCTGGCTAGTGATGGAAACCTGTCAGACGCGGACACCTTTGATCTCCAGGTGCAGCGTATGCTCTCCGACCCCCGCGCGGAGGCTCTGGGCAGCAGATTTGCGTCACTATGGTTGCGCTTACAAGACCTTGACCTAGTACACCCGGACTCGCTCCGCTTTCCCGACTTCTACCAGCAGCTTGCTAGCTCGATGCACCGCGAGACGGAACTGTTTTTTGAGAATCTAGTTCGCGAGGACCGTAGCGCGTTGGAATTGCTTACGGCCGACTATTCGTTTGTTGATGAGCGCTTGGCGCGCCATTACGGTATTTCTGGAGTGCTTGGCCAACAGTTTGTGCGTGTGCAATTACCGGCAGAGCGCCGCGGCATACTTGGTCACGGCAGTATATTGGCGTCGACATCGCACGCGAACCGGACCTCCCCGGTGATGCGTGGCAAATGGGTTATGGAAGTCTTACTCGGGTCGCCGCCACCACCACCGCCACCAGATGTTCCGGATCTTGAGGAAAATGACGCTGCCGGTGACGCTCGCTCGATTTCGGTACGAGAACAGATGGAGATGCATCGGGCTAACCCAGCATGTATGTCCTGCCACCAGGTTATCGACCCAATAGGTTTAGCGTTGGAGAATTTTGACGTTACAGGTCAGTGGAGGATCAAAGACCGAGGTGTTTCGGTAGACCCTTCAGGGCAGCTCTACGACGGCAGTCAACTGGATGGACCGGAGGGGTTGCAGCAAGCGCTGCTACGCTACTCAGATGCCATTCTCACTAACTTCACAGTTAATTTAATGTCCTACGCTGTCGGTCGACGTGTTGAGTATTACGACATGCCAGCGATACGCTCCATCGTGCGTGAGGCTGCGGCTAATGATTACAGGATGTCTTCGTTCATTCTGGGGGTCGCTCGGAGTGCAGCGTTCCAGCGTAACCGCCAAATAATGTCCACCGAGGCAGGGAGCTAACGATGTATCTGACTAAGAAGCACGTTTCCCGCCGGACCGTCTTGCGTGGCGTTGGGGCTACTGTCGCAATCCCGCTGTTGGACGCCATGACGCCAGCTGGCGTGGCTCGTGCTACAAGTCAAGCAGACCCAACGCGCCTTGTGTGTATCGAGATGGTTCATGGAGCAGCTGGTTCCAGCGAATATGGAGCCTCTCAAAACCTTTGGTCGCCGGCCGCCGTGGGATCCGATTTCGATTTAACCCCTAGCGCCCTCAGTTCGCTCGAACCGTTTCGTAACTACCTCACGATTGTTTCTGACACCGACGTGGTTCAGGCAGAAGCGTTCATTCCGAAAGAGATTGGTGGAGATCACTTCCGTTCAAGCGCGGTGTTTCTGACTCAGGCGCATCCGCGTCAGACGGAAGGGTCTGACATCCACGCGGGTGTATCGATGGATCAACTTTATGCGCAGCGCTTTGGACAGGACACCCCGATTCCATCGATGCAACTTTGCGTGGAGAACGTTGACCAAGCTGGTGGATGTGCCTATGGCTACGCCTGTGTGTACACCGACACAATTAGCTGGGCTGCGGCCGATCAGCCGTTGCCAATGATTCGCGACCCACGTGTCGCCTTTGATCAGTTATTTGGTGCTGGCGGTACACCGGAGCAGCGCTCCGCTTATCGTCGCACTAACAGCAGCATTCTTGACTACATTACCGGGCGCGTAGCCGAATTGAAGCGCCAACTTGGTCCGGCTGATGTTGTGCGGTTGGATCGTTACCTTGAGAACATCCGCGAACTTGAGCGTCGTATTCAGCGTACGGAACAACGAAACGTTAGCGGTGAAGTGCGAGCGCTGCCTGAGGCACCTGCTGGTGTCCCAGATTCCTTTCAGGAGCACGTGCAGCTGATGTTTGATCTCCAGGCATTGGCGTTCGCCTCTGATGTGACACGGGTTTTCTCCTTCAAGATGGGTCGGGATTCATCAGCACGCGTGTTTCCGAGGAGCGGTGTCGATAGGCCGTTTCACCCGGCATCCCACCATGGCGAGAATGAGCGAAGCATCGAAGCCTTCGCGGAGATCAACCGTTACCACGTTAGCCAGATTCCTTATTTCCTTAAAAAGCTTCAGGAAACAATGGAAGGGGATACGCATCTGCTCGACAAGACGATGATTGTCTACGGATCACCGATGGGGAATCCAAATGTACATAACCACAAGCGTTGTCCGTTGTTCATCGTCGGTGGGGCCAATGGTGCACTCTCCGGCAATCTGCACGTACGGGCTGAACCTGGCACATCGATGGCCAATGTGATGCTAACGCTGATGCACAACCTTGGACTCGATGATCTCGAGAGCTTCGGTGACAGTACAAGCGAATTTGTCTTTTCTGCCTAAGGAGCATTTTTTGGACGAGAGGTACAGCCTGACTCTGATTTTGCATCGATGTACATGGGTCGTCGTTCTGCTCTTATTGTCGGTGATTACCTTGGCTGCAGCCCCGGCCTCGTTGGTTGCCGACGCCGCAATGCGCGGTGACGTAGAGGCTGTCCGTATTTTGCTTCGCGATGGAGCCGACGCCAATGCGGCACACGGTGACGGTATGACGGCGCTTCATTGGGCGGCGACCAACGATAGCGCCGTGATTGCGAAGATGCTGGTGTACGCAGGTGCAAATATCGAAGCAAGCACGCGTCTGGGGCATTACACGCCGTTGCATCTAGCTGCCAAAGCGGGTTCGGCAGCAGTCGTTTCTATCTTGCTTGAAGCGGGTGCCACAGCTTCGGCGGCAACCTCTACTGGTGGCGCTCAGGCGATTCACTTCGCAGCCGCGGCGGGTATTGTCGAATCAGTCGAAATGCTGCTGGACTATGGCGCTGACGTTGACGCTCGAGAGGATATACGTCAGCAAACGCCGTTAATGTTTGCTGGAGCGTTTGACCGGGCCCCGGTCATCAAGTCCTTGTTGGCGAGGGGGGCAGATGTTGCCCTCACAGCCGAGGTTATCAATATTTCAGAGAGGGAAGTTTCAGACCGTGCGGATCAGCGTGGGGATGCCCCCCCCCCAACCAGTTCAGCCCCGCAGCGTTACGCTGTGAATGAAGAAGAGCCGCTCTCGTACGCAGATCTGGTCGGCCATCATGGGGGACTGACCGCTTTGTTACATGCTGTTCGTGAGGGCCACGTTGAATCTGTGATGGCGCTGTTAGAAGCGGGCGCCGACATTGATCAGCCAAGTGCCGGTGACCATACGCCACCGATGCTGATGGCGATGCTCAATGGCCATTTCGATCTTGCCCTTAGCTTGCTTGCGTTGGGCGCAGACCCAGCCCTAGCTTCGGACGCTGGAGCAACTCCGTTGTATGCGGCGCTCAATCTTCATTGGGCGCCAAAGTCGCGTTATCCACAACAGCACGTCTATCGTCAGCAGCGCGCTAATTATATGGACGTAGTGCGGGCAGTGCTGGAGGCCGGGGTTGACCCAAACGCACGGCTTACGAAACACCTCTGGTACATGTCGTACAACTTTGACCTCTTGCGAGTTGACACGAAGGGCGCTACTCCTTTCTGGCGAGCTGCCTACGCTCTAGATGTTCCAGCCATGCGCCTCTTAGTTGCGTATGGGGCCGAGCCTGGGCTTGCCACCGAGAAACCCCCACAACGTTTTCGACGTGAGCAAGATCGGGACACGGACCCCTCGGGTCTTCCACTGGTACCAGTTGGTGGTCCAGCGGTGTACCCAATCCATGCAGCCTCAGGCGCTGGTTATGGGCAAGGTTTCGCAGCCAATGCACATCGCTACGTCCCGGATGGATGGCTCCCTGCGGTTCGTTATTTAGTTGAAGAGGTTGGCGCTGACGTCAATTCGCGTGACGTCGACGGGTACACAGCAGTTCACCATGCCGCCGCGCGTGGGGATAATGAGCTAATTCTCTATCTCGTTGGACAGGGTGCCGATGTGACCGCAGTGAACCGGAGCGGCCAGACTACGGCCGATATGGCGAATGGACCTGTGCAACGCATTCAGCCTTTTCCCGAAACACTGGCGTTGCTAATGGGGTTAGGCGCGATTAACAACGGAAACTGCGTATCCTGTTGATCTTTTACGCCACTTAGGGGCCGGGGTTGTTCTCTAGATCTAGATAGTTGCGCACTCGCTCGAACCCTTGCTTCATCCGATTCAGGTCATTTACTAGTGGCCCAAACGATATTCGAATCCCATTTTTGAGTGTCCTGCCGAAGCCACTCCCGGGGACAAAGATTACGCCAGTCTTTTCGAGCATGTCGTAGACGAAATTATCAGCCTCCCGGCCCACGTCAACGACCGTGTAGAGTCCGCCTTGCGGCACTATATGTCGCATCTTTAGAAATTCGTCTACGTAGTTAGTTAGATGTTGCGCTGCGGTTTTGTAGGCTGCCCGAGAGTTATCCATGTAGGTGAGTAGTGAGCCATCCGGTAGAGCACTTTCGAGGTAGGAGGCCAGCGCCATTTGATGAACCGTGTCAGGGCAAAGCACAACGCTTTGTTGGACGGCTTCAAGGGTATCGATAACGTCAGCACGTGCTTCGATCCAACCTAACCTTCGACCTAGTCCTCTGCACCACTTCGAGTTTGAATGAATCTTGATGAGGTTTGGGTGAACGATAGGGCTGGCCGCGAACTGGGCGGGTTGTTTTTCGGTGAAATATTGTGCCCGATACGCGTAGTCAACAGCGACGAAGCAACCATGGTGGTAGGCCAACTCGATTATTTCGAAGAATGTCGAGTCTGGCATGATGCCACCAGTAGGGTTGTCCGGCGAAGAAAAAAGCAGGAGTTTGGGCTTGTCTCTTTTCAGGACATCTTCTAACCGTTCCAGGATTTCGTCGGGGCTGGCGAAGTATGACCAGTCCTCAGTATCGAGAACTGGCAGTGTGAGGATGTCCACACCATTGTGACAAAATTCGAGCTGTGGAGGATAGTTAGCGTACGTTGGGTCGAACAACAGAACGTGGTCGCCTGGGTCAAGGAGAGCAAGAAACAGGCAATAGGTCAGCTGTGTGGAGTTAGCTCCGACAAGAATGTTGGCAGCCTCAAGCCCTTCGGTGGAATATAGTACCTGGTCCATTGCCACGAGCAGCTCTCGCAACTGCGGAAGTCCTGCTGTCGGTGAGTAAGCGCCGGCAGTGTGGAAGCTGTCATGATCGGAGACAATGCTTGTGTATGCAGAGCGAAGTTCGTCAGGCGCTGCATGGTTGACCCAACCACCAGCGAACGAGATGACATCGTCGGGATCGAGACCCATATTGATGATGTTTTCACGGTCCGCCAGCTCCATGATGCGGCGGATTGGTGACCCTGGAAGACCTTCCTTCCTTAGCCGTGTGCTGATCGGTGGGTTTGGCATCGCAACCATTTGACGTAATGAGAGAAAGGCGCTTTTCTACTAGGCGTTGGTCAGGCTCGGAATTCGCCGTGATGCGTGGAATGCCTGACTATGGATACTGGAGTAGAGATGAAAGACAGAGAAAAAGTCCATAAGTTAGGTGCAGCAACAGTAGGGCTTGCGATCTTATTTATAGTTGGCGCAGGGTTGCTTGAGAACATGAAAGCTTCCGTGCACCAGGAAAATACCATCATTGACCTCTGGAGTGACGGTGTTGCGACCTTTGGGGTCTTTGTTCCCGATGAGCGCCCGCGGGAACAGGGTCGCCGGGGACAAAGAAGTGACAATCAACGACAGCCCCCACTGTATACCGTGGAAGGGGGTAAACGTTTGGCGGAGAATCCACTTTACGATTTCGTCTTTTTGAATCTTGAAGGCAGTTACGACGCAAGCTTTGTTGAGGCAATTGCTGAAGGATTGGCGAGCCAATCTGCGGTAAGCCGCAAGGCACTTCTGGTCCGGATTCCACCGATCGAGCGCGATGGACAAAAGGCGACTCAATTACGAGTACGTGAGGTTCTCGAAAAAGGCGCTGATGGTGTCGTATTTCCTCATATACGCAGCCCGGAAGAAGCTCGTATGGCTATTAGATTCATGACTGAGGCTGGCTCAGACTTGTGGTCAGCGTCTAATCCTAGTGGTGACAAGATTGCTATGATCATGATTGAGGATCCCGATTCGCTGGCACGAATCGAGGAAACAGCAAACGTTCCGGGCATAGGCATTCTCGCCTGTGGCATCGGTAGCCTCACAGGCGCTCTCGGTGGAGACCGAGAGGCAGCGGAAGCCGGCAACCAGAAGGTGCTAGCCGAGGCCAAGAGAATTAGGGCTGTTGATATGATTACAGCCAATTCCAATGATGTTAGCGGTCGCGTCGAAGAAGGTTTCCTTGCTCTGCTCATGCGAGGAGCGGGCGCAGACGAAGCCATTCAGATCGGGCGTGTCGCAGCAGGACGCTAAGCGGAAATACTTTTGTAAATAACATAGGGAGGACTCTTGTGAATAAGATCTTTTTCTTGGTTGGTGCATTGCTTCTTGTAGGGTTTGGTTCCGGTGCTGTCCTAGCACAGGATGCCCCAATGACCTTTTTTATTACCAGCGTTGGGTCTGGCAACGGTGCGGATCTCGGTGGCTTAGAGGGCGCAGATCGTCATTGTCAGGCGTTGGCTTCATCAGTTGGTGCTGGTGACAAGACCTGGCATGCCTACTTGAGCACCACGGGCTCGGGTGGTGTCAATGCACGCGACCGCATCGGCAGTGGTCCGTGGGCAAATTTCAATGGTGTGATTGTCGCTGAAAACGTCGACCAATTGCATGGTGATAACAATCTCACCAAGGAAACGATTCTTACCGAAAAGGGGAACATAACGAACGGTCGCGGGGATGATCCAAACATGCACGACATTCTGACTGGTTCAGGCCTCGATGGAACAGCACAAGCCGGTGAAGCTGACACGACATGCGGAAATTGGGCGAGCAGTGGTGAGGGGAGCGCCTTAGTTGGCCATCACGATCGTCAGGGTGGTGGTGCTAACCCAACCTCTTGGAACTCGGCCCATGGCTCCCGTGGATGCAGTCAGGCCGACCTCCAAGGTACAGGCGGCAACGGGTTTTTCTACTGCTTTGCTGGACGATAACGAGCCAGTCGGGACAGCGGAAACAATCTGCTCAGCGCAGACTCTTCCCTAGGGGGAAACGCTGGTCGTGAAGGAAAATGGGGAAGGGCCCGCCCGGAGAACCGGGCGGGCTTTTTGTCAACGCTTGTCGACGGGCCAGGGGATGATGTAATCGGAGCCTGGCGGTACCGAGCCCATGCCCATGAAGGTGAACTTCTGCAGACGCTTGCCTTCATAAGTCTCTGTGGTGTAGATGTTGCCCTGCGAGTCCGTATCGATGCTGTGAACGGCGAAGAACTGACCAGGTTGGCGGCCTCCGTCACCAAAGCTGTACAGGACCTCCATGGTGGCACGCTCGATTACGTAGACCCTCATATTTTGACCGTCAGCTAGGTATAAAAAACGCTGCTCATCATCGGGGGAGAACGCAATGTCCCAGGTTGAACCCTGAGACCGGGTCTCGGGAGCGATGATTGTCTCGTTTACGAACGTTCCGTCAGGTTGAAATACCTGAACTCGATCCTCTGCGCGGTCGCATACGTACAGCAGTCGATCGGTCGACATATCAGCACAGTGGACCGGGCCGCGGAACTGCGAAGCTGGTGTACCTCCCGGCGTGTAACGGCCTATGTTGGCACTATCATCAGGTTCGTTGCCGTAGGCGCCCCAGAAACGCTTGAATTCCCCAGTCTCACCGTCGACTACCACGACACGTCGATTCAGGTAGCCGTCGGCTACGTAGACTTCGTTTTCCTGTGGGTCGACGAACACCTTGGCGACGCGCCCAAAGTTCTCAGGATCAAGGCTGTTGCGCCGAGGCCGACCCCCTTCACTCATGCGGGCGCCGGAGCGGCCTACCTGCATAAGGAATTCACCGGACCGCGAGAACTTGAGTATCTGTGCGTCGGGACCACCGTTACCTCCGATCCACACGTTATCCATATGGTCGACTTCAATGCCGTGATTCGAATCTGGCCACTCGTATTCACCGTCTTCAACCGGCCCTCCCCATGAGCCGACAAGATTGCCTTCTGAGTCGTATTCGAGGACCGGGGGTGCTGGCACACAGCATTCACTAAGAGGTGGGTCTTGGGCAGCACCTATCTCTGTCGTTCCCGACCTCGCGAAGCTCTGTTCGGGGCGATTGCGGTGCACGATCCAAACGTGGTCACGGGAATCAACTGCGACCCCGATCGTGTTGCCAAGGATCCAGTGATTGGGCATTGGTTTGGGCCAAAAGGGATCAACCTCAAATAGTGGAACCTCGTCAGGAGCTGCGGCGGCAATCGCTGCAGCTCCATCTACAGGGGCAGCCGGTGTCGAGGAGGCAGAGTCACTTGTGCAGGCCTGAACAATACCGAGGGCGAGAATTGCTAAGACAAGTGTCATACCAACAAGGAGATTGCGCCGCATAACATATCCTCCAATGGCCATTGATGAGCCCTGTTTGGGGCCTAGAGCTGACAGTATACTTCCTAATAATTTTGCAGACGGCAAATAGGCTACGCAGTTTCTCAACATTCGTCCAGGGAGGCACCATCTTGACACCGCACCGCAAATCGGGCGTTGGCATCGGTCTCGTGGCCTTGGTGTTGGTGTTTTTGACGGGCTCGATTCCATCGGCCTCGGTGGCCCATGACATTGCTTCGGACGTGACAATCCAAGCTTTCGTTAAACCGGAAGGGCAACGGCTCTTGTTTCTGGTCCGGGTTCCTCTGGAAGCCATGCAGGACTATGAGTTTCCGCAGGTTGGCCGGGGTTACATTGACATCGAAGCCGCTGATTCAATGCTACGTGATGCAGCCATCTGGTGGATTGCAAACGCCGTGGATTTGTACGAAGACGGAACCTTACTTGCTGAGGGACAAATAGCTGCAGTTCATGTTTCGCTTCCGTCGGATAGGTCCTTTCGTACTTACGAGGAAGCTTTTGCCAATGTGACTGGACCGCCGCTGCCAGGACGTCCCCAGCTTCCATGGCAACAGGCTTTGCTCGACGTCCTGTTCGAATACCAGATCGAAAACGACGCGGCCAGGTACTCGATAGACCCCAAATTTGCTCGCCTCGGGATTCGCACTACCACAGTCCTACGCTTCAATACGCCGGGGGAGCCAGAACGCGCCTACCAATTCAACGGTGATCCGGGCCTTGTGCACCTGGATCCGAGTTTTTCCCAGGCAGTCTTTCGTTTTGTCGAGTTGGGGTTTTTCCACATTCTTGATGGACTCGACCACCTGTTATTCCTTCTCTGCCTTGTTATCCCGATTCGTGCCTTTCGTAAACTAGTGCCGGTTGTTACTTCCTTTACAGTGGCGCATTCGATCACGCTAATTGCTTCGGCATTAGGTTTAGCGCCGAACTCACTGTGGTTCCCGCCGCTGGTGGAAACGTTGATTGCGCTATCAATCGTGTACATGGCGCTCGAGAATATTGTCGGGGGCAACACAGGCCGCCGCTGGTTGATTGCTTTTGCGTTTGGCCTAGTGCATGGCTTTGGTTTCTCATTCGTGTTGCGCGAGACACTGCAGTTTGCTGGCTCACACCTGATTACTTCATTGCTCGCTTTCAACCTAGGAGTGGAGTTGGGGCAGCTCTTTGTTCTGGCACTGGCTGTCCCGGTGCTGGCCTGGGGTTTCCGCCGTACTGTTGCCGAACGAACGGGAACGATACTTTTATCTGCTTTAGTGGCACACAGTGCCTGGCATTGGATGAGCGAGCGCTGGGCGCAATTGCGAGAGTACACATTCTATTGGCCAGCGCTCGACATGGAGTTTCTCCTGGCTATGACGCGGTTTGTCATGCTTCTGATGATTCTTGCGGGTACGGTTTGGCTTCTATTCCTGCTGTTCGGACGCACAGGTGAACCTGGTCGTACCGGCTCAGAGCCGAGACCGGCAGAGGATTAAAACCTGGTTTTCTCAAGCCGTGAAGGAACTCAGGTTGCAGAGGACAGGTACTGCAGAAGTGCCACAGCCTGTAGACGTTGGAGCGATCTCCCGTTAGGATGCTGAAATTGAGGTTGCCCGCCTAACGCTCAGTTCGTCTGTCGGAGGTTTGGAATGACACGTTCACGTGGACTTACGTTGGTAACTACGGCCGCTTTCCTGATTAGTCTGGGAGTAGCCGTGTATGCGCAGAACGACGCCCCGATCGCCTACCGTACCGCCGAAGGTGTATGGGGACAGCTACCCGAGGGAAGGACATGGGGTGCGACGAGTGCTGTCTATCCAGCCCGTGATGGTAGTGGTGATATCTGGGTTGGAGAACGCTGTGGTGCTAACAGTTGCGCTAACAGGCCGGATCTCGATCCAATTTTGCGTTTTACCTCCGATGGCGAACTGAGGTACAGCTTCGGTGCCGGGATGATCCTCTGGCCTCACGGGATGTTTGTCGACGCCGACCGTAACGTGTGGATTACGGATGCGGTCGGGTTTGGTCGCAATCCGCGTCCCGAGATGGGACACGTAGTCTTGAAGTTTAGTCCGAGAGGTGAATTGCTTATGACGCTCGGCCAACCAGGGGTAGCCGGAGGTGGGGAAGATACTTTCCAGCAACCCTCTGATGTGCTGGTCGCACCGAACGGAAATATCTTCGTCGTCGACGGGCATGGGGTTGCCGGCAACAATCGTGTTGTGAAATTCGCCAGTGATGGCACATTCATTATGGAATGGGGGCAGACTGGTTCGGAGAATGGTGAGTTCCGCGACCCGCATGCTCTGGCGATGGACTCCCAGGGACGTTTGTACGTAGGTGATCGTGGCAATAGTCGTGTCCAAATCTTCACCCAGAACGGCGACCATGTTGCGACTTGGACCCAGTTTGGTCGGCCGAGCGGGCTATTTATCACCGCCGCCGATGTTTTGTACGTGGCAGATTCGGAATCCAATGCCCGGCGAAATCCGGGATGGAAACGTGGCATCCGCTTCGGTTCGGTTGCTGATGGGATGGTCGATGGTTTTATTCCCGATCCGGAACCGGATCAGGATAATTCAGGGACAAGTGCTGCCGAAGGCGTAGCGGTCGACGCCAATGGGGACGTTTACGGTGCGGAAGTTGGTCCGTTGATGTTGAGGAAACATATATGCATTGTCTGGTCTTGTACTCTCGAAGGCGGTGGTGGTGCTCGGCCGAACGCGGACGACTATGACGGCGCAATGAAGGCGATCCGCGGGGCTCTAGGTGCAGTAGGCGATCAGATGAGTGCGGAAGATGCTCCTGGACTTGAAGCTAGCGCTGCTACGATCGTAGAGGGCATCTCTAAGGCGAGGTCCTATTGGCAGACCCGTGACCGCCGTGCTCTCCGGTATGCGATCAGCTCTCAGAGGGCTGCCCAGGGGTTCCATTCAGCAGCAGCCGCTGGTGATTTCGAAGCAGCAGGAGTCGCTTTCGGCGCACTCCGCGAGACGTGCTCCCCATGCCACGAGCAATACCGTGAGCGTGATGCAGATGGCAACTGGCAGATCAAACATAGTACAGGGTCGCCGCAGATCGAACCGACTATCTCTTGGAGCGGGCCGGCGCCGGAAGACACTCGTGAAGATCAAGGCCAGGCTGCTCGAACAGCCCGTGAAGTAACGCCGGAGGCTTATGATGGCGCCATGAAGGCGCTCCGTGGCGCCGTGGGAGAAGTCGGCGACCAGATCAGTGGGCAGGATACTCCAGGGCTCGCAGCCAGCGCTGAGACGATCACCTCAAGCATGGCCAGAGTAATGATTTACTGGCGGTCACAGAGGGAGCGTGTGGCGTATGGAATTGCGGACACAGCAATGGGTGCGGGTCGCAGCCTTCAGGCAGCGGCAGCAGCCGGCGACTTCGACGCTGCTGGTGTAGCCTTCGGTGCGCTTCGCGAGACATGTACTCCTTGTCATGAGCAGTATCGAGAACGCGATGCAGATGGTAACTGGCAGATCAAAGCACGGTCGCAGTAAGACGTCCTGATTGCTATTTGACGGTCCGCGGACCGTCTCTGAATTAGAATAACGAGGTGGGAACACCACGGCTCGGTGTTTCCGCCTCGTTTCTTTCTATTACCCATGTTGCTTGAATCTCATGATCTCTGTATCCGGTCTAACTAAGTACTATGGCAGCCAGACCCTGTTTTCTGAGGTTACGTTCCAGCTCGATGCTGGCAAGCGTTATGGGTTGGTAGGTGCAAACGGTTCGGGCAAGACGACACTGCTGAACATATTGGCAGGGGAGGAGGAATCTAGCGGGGGGACAGTGTCAGTCGCCAAGCGCATCAAGCTCGGGGTACTGCAGCAAGATCAGTTCATCTATGAGGATGAGGAAATTCTCGGTGTCGCCATGATGGGAAACCAAGAGCTTTGGGACGCAATCGTTGCCAAGGAGACACTGATCGAAGGTTCGAGAGATGACTTTGATGCCGATCATTATTCTGAGCTTGAGGATATAGTCCAGCGCCACGACGGTTATTCGGCCGAAGCTCGTGCCTCTGAAATTCTCGAGGGGCTCGGTCTACCGACGGAGCTCCATCGGCAGCCTCTTTCGACACTTTCAGGGGGGTTTAAGTTACGTGTCTTGCTCGCCCAGGTGCTTGCTGGATCGCCAGACATACTCCTTCTCGATGAACCGACCAATCATCTGGACATCTTGTCGATACGATGGCTCGAGAAGTTCATGCAAGAGTTCACCGGTCCGATTCTGGTGATCTCGCACGACCATCGTTTTCTTGACAACGTTTGCACTCACGTTCTCGACGTTGATTATCAGACGATCACACTCTATCCAGGCAACTACAGTCGCTTCGTGGATGCAAAGGGAACTGACCGGGATCGTCGAGAGAAAGAGATTCGCAAACGGAAAAAGGATATAGAGCACCACCAAAAATTTGTTGATCGGTTTCGCGCCAAGGCTTCGAAAGCGCGCCAGGCGCAAAGCAAAGTTCGCATGATCGAAAAAAAGGCGGATGCTCTAGACGAGCTGCCTCAAACCTCGCGGCGCTATCCTAGCTTCCAATTTGAGCAGCGTCGCCACAGTGGGCGCGATGTTCTTACTATTGAGGGGGTGCGGAAAGCCTTTGGGGACAACGAAGTGTTACATGGCGTCGATATAACCGTGCGTCGGGGCGACCGCATTGCCATTATGGGCCCAAACGGGATCGGCAAGTCTACTTTGCTGAAAGTTGTCATGGGTGAACTTGACACCGATGAAGGGGAGGTGGAGTGGGGATATGAAACTCATCAGGGTTATTTTTCTCAAGACCACAGGGACCAATTTGAATCACTCCAAAATACTGCTGAGTCATGGATTTGGGATATCTGTTCTGGGGAAACGATTGGTTTCGTACGTAATCAACTTGGCCGCGTCTTGTTTTCAGGTGATGAAGCCAAAAAGAAGCTGGGGGCACTCTCCGGTGGCGAAGCATCGCGCCTTGTGTTTTGCCGTTTAGCAATTCAAAAACCGAACGTGCTACTCCTCGATGAGCCGACCAACCATCTTGACCTTGAGTCGATTGAAGCCCTTGTGAGGGGATTGAAAGAGTACGATGGCACATTGATTTTCGTTTCCCACGACCGCTGGTTCGTCTCTGAACTAGCTACCCGGATCGTTGAAATTAAGCCCGCAGAAATTCTCGATTACCAAGGTACTTACGAGGAATACGTCCACTATTGTGGTGACGATCACCTGGACGCGGACACCGTTGTTCTTAAGGCCCGAAGGGAGAAACGGAAGGCGAAAAAGGCTGCGAGGGAAGCGACAATTGAGCCGGGTGGTTCAAAAACTATTTCTAAGAACCAACTCCACAAAGCTCGTGCCTGCCGGGACGCGATACTCGCTAAAATCGAAATCGCTGAGGAACGTATTGACGAAATAAACGAGATTTTCTGTGATCCTAGCTATTTCGGTAAGTCAGCGCCCGATGCGCTTCGCACCTTAGAAGTGGAACAAAAAGCACTCAAATCGAGCGTTGAAGAGCTTACGTCGGAGTGGGAAAAAGCAGAAGAAGAACTTGGTGCAAAGCAAGCCGGCATAACCTGAAGTCACCAGGTGAGAGTTTTAGAACTTGTTGTTTGCTAGTGGGTTTGTCAGCGTTGCAGTGGCACCACCAGGATGGTTTGCGGCTCTCCATATGCCATGAATGCATCTCCCTCTCGCATTCCTATCGTTGCTGTATAACGTCCAGTGGCCACAAGTGTCCCTTGTTGGCTGTTTCTGCCCTGGGACCCAGCGGGCGGATCATGGCGTAAGTTCCAGGTAACGCGTTGCAGGCCAACAGCGTCTGGAAGGTCCAGATAACGTATGTGGTTAGTGTCTGTGTCCGTGATCATGATCACGAACCTCTGTTTCCCTGACACTGTTTCGTTTATGTGGTACGTCAGCACGGCACCGAAAGAAGGGTTAGCTTCAGTCTGATCGCCCCATACGGGGCGAACCTGGTTGAGTTCGGCGAACGTTGGAGCAGGTCGAAGAGGAAACAGCCAGGCTGGATCAGAAAGCTTGTCTTCGTTCACGTGACGTAATGCCGAGTAGTCATCGAGGATGTAGACGCCACGTCCGAAGGTGCCGACGACAAGGTCATTCCATTGCCGCTGGATGTGCAGGTCGCGTGCCTGGATCTTGGGGATTCCCCCACGTAACTCAGCCCAATGGTCACCACCGTCGATAGTAAAATAGACACCAAACTCTGTGCCGACGAACAGTAGGTCGTCAGCGACATGGTCTTGAACTACGCTCCAGGTGCCGGAGCGCTTTGGTAGGTCACCGCTGATGTTTACCCAGTTGCGGCCACGATCATCGCTCCGCATGACCCATGGCCGAAAGTCTCCGTTCTGCCAGTTGTTGAATGTTGCAAAGACCACCTCGGAATTCCGAACCGAGGCAAAAACGTCGGTGACATAGCTGTTATCCGGCAGGCCGGGGATGCTTTCGAGGCGTGTCCAATTGTTACCCCCATCCTCGGTGACATGGAATAAACCATCATCACTCCCGGTGTACAGCAGACCCTCGACCAACGAGGATTCATCAAGCGTCGTGATGACACTCATCGTGGTTGTATACAAATGGAGCCCCACTGCATCCTCGTCCCATACCTTGCCCATGATCGGTAGTTCTTTACGATCATGGTTACGGGTCAGGTCACCACTCACTGGCACCCAGTTGTCACCACGGTCGTCACTTCGATACAAGCGGTGGCCACCATAGTAGATACGACCTGGGGAATGTTTGCTGATCAGCAACGGACTGTCCCAATGCCACCGGCCGCGTTCCTGCGCGCCGCCTTGATCTCCGGTGGGACGGATACCAATCCTTTGTCCGGTATTCAGGTTGAGACGAGTGAGCGCCCCATTTTGTGACTGGGCATAGACGATCTCGGTGTCGTAAGGATCGAAGTAAGCCTGGAAACCATCGCCACCTCCAACCCGATACCAATCACTAGTCCGAATGCCAGCGGAATTCAAGGTTCGCGACGGGCCACAGATCGTGCCGTTGTCCTGAGCTCCACCACAGATTCGGTAAAACGGGCGCGAATCATCGGCGCTTATCCGGTAGAACTGTGACAGTGGCAGGTTGGTGAAATGTCTCCAGGTGGCGCCAGCATCATAAGTTTCGTAAAGACCTCCATCATTGCCGACCCACATGTGTGAGGGGTCGGTCGCATCGAAAACGATTTCATGGTTGTCAACGTGCATGTCGAACGCCATCCGTTCCCACGTTGCGCCTTTGTCCGTGGAACGCATTATCGGCACTTCGATATTCCAAACGGTGTCCGGGCGGTGAGGGTCAACGAAAATCTCTCCGTAATACTGAGGATCTCCGCCCGAGTAGTCGCTCATGCGGGCCCATGAGTCACCGGTGTTATCTGAGAGAAAAAAACCACCGGCGTCACCCCGAGCTACTACCATTGCGTAGATACGGTCGGGGTTGCGAGCATCGACACCCAATGCGATACGACCCTTCTCGACTTCAGGCAGGCCATTTTCAATACGCTCCCATGAGGCGCCGGCATCGGTGCTCCGGAAGATTCCGGCCTCCGGCCCGCCGGCAATCGTCATTGCATTACGACGACGCCGTTGGTAAGCAGCAGCGTAAATCACATCAGGGTTGTCAGGCTTGAAGGCTGCGTCGGTGATCCCGGTATCGTTGCTGACGTGCAGAACCCGCTGCCACGTTTTACCTCCATCGTTGGTTTTGAAAAGCCCGCGGTCACCACCGGAGTTCCACAAGGGGCCGGGAGCTGCCACGTAGACAACGTCAGAGTCGCGCGGGTCGATTAGGATTGTTTGGATTTTCTGTGAATCGGCTAGCCCAACCTGATCCCAGGTGGCTCCCGCGTCCGTGGATTTGTACACACCGTCACCCCAAGATGTGCTGCGGTTGTGTGTATTTTCCCCCGTGCCCAACCAAACGATGTTCGAGTCCTTGGGGTCTATCACCACAGCGCCAAGTGAGTACGAGGGGTATTCGTCAAATATGGGAACCCAGGTGTTTCCTCGATTAACCGTCTTCCACAGACCGCCCGACCCGACCGTTAGATACCAAACATTGGGGTTGTTGGGGTCAATTTCAAGGTCAGAGATACGCCCTGTGGTGAGGCTTGGGCCTATGCTGCGGAACTCAAGGCCACGGAAGACTTCCATTGACATTCGGGAGCCCGTTTGAGCGTGCAGGGTTGTGACGGACAGCAGTAACATAATCGAGACGCGTAAGGCAGTGGCTTTCATGACTCTTCTCTTGTGATGGAGATAAACGTTGGCGATCTCGAACGTGCCGTATCTAGAGGCCTCATGCAACCGTTGTGGGTACAAAATCTGCTTATCAAAATAATGCAGCACGGTTTCCGCGCAGGGTACGATCGGCGAATATCAATGGATATGCTTCTCCTTCAGCATTAATAGAGTTTTCCAAGAGGAGATCAAGATGATCAAACAAGCAGCCGTAGTCCTCGCCAGTTTCATTGCCGCGGGTGGAGCCGTTATGGCATGCAACGGGAACACTGGTGCTGGTGCAGCGGACTCTTCTAAGGGACCAGAAAACGCTGTGGCCGCTGAATTTCCATCGGAGATTGAGCAACTCGCTGAAAACGTCTTTTTATTCACGAACTCAACCCATCGTTCCTTGCTTGTGGTCACCAATGACGCTGTGCTGGCCACTGATCCGCAAGGCTCGCAGTCCAACGCTGAGCGGTTCGTCGAGGTGATTCGCGAGATGACTAACGCTCCGATTCGTTACGTGGTCTACAGTCATCATCACGGGGACCATATCCTTGGTGGTGAAGCGTTTCCTGCTGACTCCGAGTTCATCGCCCATCGCAACGCCGAGCCCTACCTGGAATCCATGGATGCGCGCTCAGTGGACCGATTTGTCGGAGACGAGGAAACCATCGATGTCGGAGGCCTTGAGGTGGTGTTGATATACCCAGGGCCTTCGGAAACGGATAGCAGTCTCGTGATCCTCGTCCCGGAGCGCCGGGTGGCGTTCATGGTCGATGCTGTGGCTGTCCGAACGGTTCCATGGCGGACTATGAACGATGCCAACCCGCACGATTGGATTTCTGCCCTTGAACGGGTGGAAACACTCGATTTCGATATCCTGGCGCCTGGCCATGGACCAACCGGTAGTAAGAGCGATGTCAGGGAGAACATCAGCTATCTGGAGACATTAGTGGGAGCTGTTCAGGAGCGCATTGAGCAAGGCCAAACGTTGGAAGAAATTCAGGAAACACTTGAATTGCCGGAATACTCTGACTGGGTTCGATACAACGAGCACTTCAAGGAGAATATTCAGGGTGTTTACCGAGAGCTGATCGGTGCTTGACGATAGAGGCTTCCCGGACATAACGTTTTCCGGAAATCAGCTTTTGAAAGTACATATAAACCGGGAGGCAGTAATGACGTTTCGCAGTATTATTGCGCTGTTGGCCGTCGTCGCGATTGCGGCATGTGGGGGCGCTGCAACAGAGGAACAGGTTGAAGTCGTCGAAGAGTTGCCAATGGACGATGCCGCTGCAATCGCGGCAATGATCGAGGAGTACAATCTTCACTTCAACATGGGTCACTCCTCAATGGCGGCTGACTATCACACCGATGGCATTTTTCTGCCGGCTGATGGCTCCGTAATAAGGACCGCAGAGTCGCGCCTAGCCTGGTATGAAGCCCAAATGGTGGGCAACCCAGAGAACCAAGTCTCTGCAGATGATGTGTTGGTTTTGGGCGACAGCGCCGTAGCTCACGGCTCATATTCAACAACCGGTACGCCTGAGGGTGAGCCGGTTACCCGTGGGGGCAACTGGATGGCCAGGCTCAACAAGGTTGATGGCAACTGGAGATGGGCGGTTGGCCTGAGCAACATGGATACGGCTCCGCCGGAGGATCTCCCCGCGCCCGTGGTCAGGGACGAGGGCTCCGCCGAAGTTGAAGACAGCCTCATCGCCGAACTCATGGGCTACTACGGAACGCACTTCAACATGGGTCACGCTGGCATGGTGGCCTCACGTTACGCAGAAGACGCTGTGGCAGCCATATCTGGTCGGTCCAAGATGGTAGGCCGTGCGGCGATCGAAGAAGACATGAGCGCGCGGATGGAAGCGGCAGGCAATCCGCAGCTAACCATTCATGTGGCTGGGGCACAGGACCTTGGCGATGGCTACGTCTTCGGTGGTGGCTGGTACGAAACGGCGTCTGATTCCGGTAACCAGGCAGGCAGTTTCCTGGTCTTGGCCCGTGCCGACGATGACGGCAATATGCAGATCCAATGGACTATCAGCAACGGTCTTTCGACCAACGAATAGTGGCACATTTGATGCTCCACATGGAGCCCTGGTAATCAGTATTTGGAGAATTAAGTAACCGGGAGGCAGTAATGACGTTTCGCACTATTGTTGCGCTGTTGGCCGTTGTCGCAATTGCGGCCTGCGGAGGCGCTGCAACAGAGGAAGAGGTTGAAGTCGTTCAAGAGTCACCACTTGACGATGCCGCTGCGGTCGCGGCGATGATCGACGAGTACGTGCTTCACTACAACATGGGTCACGCTTCCATGGCGGTTGACTACGGCACCGATGGCATTTTGTTGGGGGCTGATGGCTCTGTACTAAGGACTGCAGAGGGGCGGCTAGCCGGTGCGGAAGCCGCAATGGAGTTCAGCCCAGAGTTGGCCATCACTACAGGTGGTGTGATTGTCTTGGGTGATGATGCCGTGGCTCACGGCTCATACTCCGTCTCTGTCACTCCAGAAGGAGCCGAGTCGGTTACTTCCACAGGCAATTGGCTGTCTAGGCTTGCAAAGGTCGATGGTGACTGGAAATGGGCGGTGTCTTTGATTAATTACGACACAGCCCCGCCGGAGGGTCTCACTGAGCCTGTAGTTGAGGAAGGGGAAGGTTCCGGCGACGGAGTTGAACTCCTCACGGAACTTTCGGGCTATTACGAAACACACTTCAACATGGGCCACGCTGGCATGGTGGCTTCGCGCTACGCGGACGACGCTGTGGCGGCCTTAAGCGGCCAACCGAAATTGGAAGGTCGTGCGGCGATCGAAGAAAACATGGCCGCGCGGATGGAAGCATTGGGCAACCCGCAGCTCAAGCATTATGTGGGCGGAGCCAGAGAACTTGGTGACGGCTTTGTGTTTGGTGGCGGTCGCTACGAGATGACCTCCGATTCGGGCAATGCGACAGGCTGGTTCCTTGTGTTGGCCCGACCCGACGAAGACGGTAATTTACAAATCCACTGGAATGCTAGCAACGGTCTTCCGGCGAGTAATTAGCGTTAGATTTACACGCTACGAGGTGCATGGAATAGGAGCCGGGTGGCGCCCGAAAGGATGCCACCCGGCTTGCATATTCCTGGCCAGTTAGCAGTGGTATCGTTCGCCAACATGTGGACTCCTCGCCAGCTCGTTGCGTTGCCTGTTTTTGCTATGGCCCTGATTGTTTCGGCCTGCGATCGTACTGTGGCCATACCGGATGACGCGCCATCGCTATTGCTGGCCCTCGCCGTGCTTGACACCAAAGATGGAGCTCCGCGGCCGCTGCCAGCACGCCTGGGTATCCTTACGCAGACGGCCGATGGCTGGCATCACCGATTCATCGAAGATTCGGACAGCAACGTTTTCCATAAAGCCCTTTCCTATGGTGCTACTGGCGAGATCACGGGGGTGTTGACGCTGGGTGGAACCGAGGCGGTGGTGAAGCTTTGGGGGTCAGACGGTAGCTTTCAAAGTCTTTGGGAGGCGGATTTCGGCGGTGCGTTTAGTCGCATGCGAGACGCTGAAGTTGGCGATATTTACGGTGACGGAAACCCTGCGATCGCTGTGGCAACACACGATCAAGGGGTGGTGGCGGTGATTCGGTCGGATGGTGGCGAAGGTTTCACCGTTCATGAACTTGATCGCGAGCCAGATACGGTTGTCCACGAGATTGAACTTGGTGACTTGGACGGTGACGGAGTGGTCGAGATCTACGCCACACCGACGGCTCCAAATCAAGTTGATGGAACGCCCCAACCCGGCAAGATCGTTCGTTATGTTCCAGAAATGGGTGAAAGCCGAGTTGTGGTTGCCGACCTTGGCCTTCGTCATGCAAAAGAAATTCTTGTCGACGATCTAGATGGCGACGGGTTTGATGAACTCTACGTTTCAGTTGAGGCGGTTTCTGGTGGGAAGGTCGAAATTCGTCGTTATATCGCCGGGACCGATCCCGCAGCCGGCGAAATCGTGGCGACTCTTGACGATCGACTATGCCGTTTTCTCACAGTCGGCGACGTTGACGGAGATGGTGTTAAGGAGATGGTCGCAGCGACGATGCGCAGTGGGTTGTGGTTGCTAAAACCCGGAGTGGGGGAATGGAGCACGGAGTTGATCGATGACGAGTCCTCCGGTTTTGAGCACGCTTCGATTCTGCTAGATATAGATGGCGATGGGCGCGCCGAGCTTTACGTTGCCAGTGACGACCAGCATCAAGTGCGACGGTACAAGTACGATGGTGTGGCCTGGGACCGGGATGTAATTTGGGAGTATGACGACGGCCTTGGGCGGTTCACTTGGAACATCACACTGGCACCTGCGGGCGTGCTACCGGCCGGATCGTGACCTTCTGAATTGGTACCCATCGGTGACTTAAGCTTGATTCTACCGATCATCGCTGCCCGCGGGTAAACAAATGGGGATGTCCTAGTGGTCAGGGAGCCTAGCTCACCAAGATTGAGCGAGCGTCGATTCCGGGAATTTGTGGCCGAGGCACTGGATGATCTGCCGGATGAATGGGGGGAACTTCTCGACAACGTCGCCATTGTTGTTGAGAATGAACCGTCTGCCGAGGATCTGCAGGATCTGGGTATGGACTCTGGCGAAGGGAACGAGTTGCTCGGGCTATACCAGGGAACTCCGCTCGGGGAGAGAGGTTTCGGCTACAGTGGTTTGCCGGACCGTGTCGTAATCTACCGTGGCCCGATTCTGCGCATCGCGTTCACCCGGGAGGAGGTTGTCAAACAGATTCGCGAGACCGTGCTCCATGAACTGGGCCACCACTTTGGACTTAAGGAGGCCGATCTGCCCTTCTAAGATGGTGTATTCGGAGTTCCTTGGTGATTCTGAGAAGGATTAGGGCAGTCCGGCGGCTCTAAATTCGGCTACCGACTCAGCGAGATCGTCTACGATCTTTACGGCCGCCACGTGGTCGGCCACCACGTGGTTTCGTGTTTCGCTTCCGCTCGGAGCTAGATGAATGCTGTCGTCGTCGTTTGCTCACGGCGTTGGGATCGGGAGCAGGGTGCAGGCTTTGCTGGTAATAATCGTCTAACAGCATCGCCATGATCGCGACCTCATCGTTAGTCTCACCAAGGCTGCGGGCCAGCGGCACGAAACGCTGCATCCTTTCAATTTGGAGTTTGTCGCGGTCACGCAATCGCGCTTCCAAGAGTACGGTGGCACGCTCGGCGACGATGCGTTCAACTTCTTCTTTGGTAGGTGGTTCACGCTCTTGGAAATCGATGTTGAAACGCTTACCAATGTTAAGCAATTCGATGCGCTCTAGCCCTGCGACGAGAGTAATGCCTTCACCCGTGGCACCGGCCCTTCCGGTACGGCCTACGCGGTGTATATATGCTTCGGGGTCCTGTGGTGGCTCGTATTGGATGACATGTGAGAGTTCTAGGATATCGATGCCACGCGCCGCAACGTCGGTGGCCACTAGGAAGCGTAGTTTGCCGTGACGAACTCGGTCCATCACCTTCTCTCTGGCACTCTGGGACAGGTCAGAGCTGAGCTCGTCGGCGTCATAACCGAAGCGCTGTAGCACTGCAGAAACGTACTGCACGTTCGCTTTTGTATTACAGAAAATCAGCGCCGAAGTTGGGTTCTCGATCTCTATAATGCGGACCAGGTGGCGATCCTTTTTCATTGCCTGCACGTTATAAAAAACGTGCTCGATCTCCGCTACATGGACTTGATCACGGCTAAGGCTTAGGAATTCAGGGTTATCAAGAAATTGGCTGGCTAGGCGCATGACCCGTGAAGGAAAGGTTGCCGAAAACATATAGCCATTGATTGGGTGTGAAGGCAGAAACTCCTGCAGTCGCTTCATGTCGGGGAAGAAACCCATAGAGAGCATCCGATCTGCCTCGTCAAAGATCAGCAAGCGGAGCGGGCTAAGTGAAAGAGTTCCCTTCATAAGATGATCAAGGATGCGGCCTGGTGTCCCGACCACCAAAGCCACGCCTTCCTCAAAAGCCTTAATCTGTGGTCCGTAGTCAACGCCACCATAAATGGCAGTTGCGTGGACACCCTTAGCTCCCCCGAGGGTTTCTGCTTCGGCTGCGACTTGCTTCGCCAGTTCGCGTGTCGGCACCAAGACGATCGCCTGACAACCTGCTCCGGGTTCAACCCGTTCTACAACCGGGAGCACAAAGGCCCCAGTCTTGCCGCTGCCGGTGCGTGACTGGACCATTAGGTCACGGCCTTCAAGCAAATAGGGGATCGCTTTAGCTTGAACTGGCATCAAGCTGGTCCAACCAGCGAGTGCGGCCGCGGCTTGTAACGACTCCGGTAATTCCTGGAGAGTGACCTCAGGCAGTGCGTTTTCGGGTTCTACGACGTCTTCGAATTCAGTTTCTGTGGAGTTTGGATCAGAGTGCATCCCGACATCATGCACCGAAATGCTCCGCAGCACAGCCTCGTTTGGCTGTTAACGTCCTAGGGCTCGTTGCGCTTCTTCAGCTAAAGCCTGGTGGCGGTTGGCTTGAATCGGTCGACCTGTGCGCCGGTACAGCTCCGCAAGAGTGGAATGAGCCATCGGAAGTAGGGAGGAAGGAAGGTCGAGCTCAATCCCTCGCAACAAGACTGATTCAGCCTCTGGGTAATTGTCAGGGTTGGCGACAAAGACCAATGATCGGCCTAGATATATAAGGGCTCTCTCGAGTTCAGGGTTGGCCCGTACGGCGGCTCGCAACGCCTGTATCCCTGCGGAATGGTCGCCGTTGGTATCAATCAGTATCAGGGCTTGATTGAACAGGGATCGGTAGTCTTCCGGGTCAATGGTTATTGCTTGGTGGTACATCGCAAGAGCGCCAGGGAGATCACCACTGGATTCTCGCAGTAAGGCTCGGTAATAGTGGGTTTGAGCGAAATCCGGAGCATGGATGGCTACAAACTCGAACTCTTGGTGGGCACGTTGGAAGTTCCCGAGTTCGTACGATGCGACACCAGCGGCGAAGTGCGGTGCCGCAGGTTCATCAAAAAGGTCGATAACAAGATCAAACCGTCGCAAGGCCGCTGCTGGATTGCCTGCTTCAAGCTCCATTTCGCCAAGATTAAAAAGAGAATTTGAGTTGCGCGGATCAAGTTTCAGAACGGCCTCGAAGTCCGATCGTGCCAGATCAATTTCACCCAGTCGGCGATGTACGACGCCGAGTTCAGCCAGGACAGAGACATAGTCTGGACGCAGCTCAAGAGCGGCTAGGAAGCCTTTTTCGGCACCTGCATAGTTGTTCGTAAGCGCTAAGGCCTTACCGAGTTCCGCGTGGGCGTCTACGAGTCGAGGATCCAGGCTGATGATCTTTTCAAGTAGCGCTATCGCCTCGTTGTAGCGTAGTTCGCTCATCAGCGAGTCAGCCTCGACCATCATGGCATAGACCTCGACCTTGTCCTTGGGGTCAGGTAGGGGCCCGGTGCCGAGGTCACTGGGCGCAGTGCCGATGTACCCTAACGCGCGGAGGCTCTTGGTGACATTTTCACTTGCTACGCCCCGGGTGCTGTCGTCGACTTGAGCGCCAAGTGATTCGATACGATCGCGCATTTCCGCGGCTACGTCTGGCATATCGCTGGCCAGATTATTCATCTCCTGAGGGTCGGAGCGCACATCATAAAGTTCCGGGCGTGGGGCAAGAATGTATTTGTAACCCCCGTCGCGCAGCGCATAGAGCTCCTGCCAGCCGAGGTGCCACCGCGGGAACATTGTCTCGGAGTAAGCTGGGCGAGTTGCCCCGGTACCGGTAATGAAAGATGCCACACTGCGTCCTGTCACGTTCTCTGGAAGCGGTAAGCCGGTAAGCTCGAGCAGTGTCGGGGCTATGTCAAGCAGCCTGACCTGTTCGTCGATAACCATCCCCGCAGCCGTCAGGTCAGGCAGACGCAACAGTAGCGGGACGCGCACGGTAGTGTCGTAAACGAAGAGGCCGTGGCCGAGTTCGCCGTGGTCTTGCAAGTCCTCACCATGGTCCGCTGTGACCACAACAATTGTGTTTTCCAGCAAACCAGCGTTTTCGAGTCCCTCAAGAAGATTTCCGACAACACTATCTGTGAAGGAGACTTCGCCGTCATACGGTTCGTTTGCGAAGCGGGTACCCCATGGATCAGGCGCGTCGTAAGGGGCGTGGGGGTCGTAGAGGTGTACCCAAGAGAAAAACGGTGAATCTCGTTCTTGCAATAGCCAGGGCAGGGCAGCCATCACGACTTCGTCGCCTCGGCGCTCAATTTTGCTGCCGCTCCCTAAATCGTCTACGCCGTGAACGCCGTCGTCGTTGTACAGGTCGAAGCCACGGTCTAGGCCCCAGTGAGAATGCAAGACGTAAGCGGCAACGAAGGCTCCCGTCTCGTATCCGGCTTTTTGAAAAGATTCTGCCAGCATGAACAAATCGGGTGACAACTGAAATTCTGAGTTGTCACGCACGCCGTGTTCGTAAGGTTCGAGTGCGGTCATTAGCGATGCGTGCGCTGGAAGCGTCATCGGCATGGGCGAAATGGCTTGATCGAAGCGGATACCGTCTCGTGCCAACTGGTCTAAGTGGGGGGTGTCACCTTGGAGGTAACCGTAGGTTCCCAGTCGGTCGGCGCGCAGCGTGTCCAGCGTTACCAGCAGGACATTAGAGTCTGCGTAGATCGGGGCCGGATGGTCTGGCGAGCAGGCCGCTACAATTGTGAGGCCAGCAGTTGCCACAAAAATGGCTTGAAGAGACGTTTTAGCTCTCATGTGAAACGGAACTATATCGCGTTCAGGGAGAGTCAAGTTGCGGGTATACACGACTCGAAAATCCGTAAAATTGGATTATCGCCAATATTTTGGGGCTACCATGCCAGAAAGCCGTGTGTCCCGGGTTGCCAGCAATCCTGGAAACGGGCAAAATTCCTGGCTAAACGGAGAATTATGGGGCTTGTACAGTTAATTTAAGAATTTGTAACAAATATTGCCATTTGGCACGTACTTTGCTCTATAATTAACCGGAATTCGGATTCCCCTGTCGTCGTCCTGCAGATCGGCGGCACAACATGGAGGTCGAAAGCATGATGCTTTCTAATCGTTGGCGAGGCCTATTTGTGATGGCGCTCGCTTTTACTTTGTCTTTGGGTCTTGCGGGTACCGCATATGCCCAGGGTCGTGACACCGGCCTTGCGGTGGTGCACGCGATAGATCCCGATGGTGCCCCATTGCCGGGCGTCATGGTTGTTGTTACTGGACCTGTTGGGTCGCAGACGCAGTACACTGGTGTTGCTGGTGAGGCCCGCTTTCCCGGGTTATATCCCGGTGACGGGTATAGCGCCACATTCACACTGGATGGTTTCACTACCATTATTCGTGATGAACTGACCGTAGTAACCGGTCGTACCATTGACTTTACGGTCACCATGGATTTGGCGACCGTTGAAGAAACCATCACGGTGACGGGTGAAAGCCCATTAGTGGACGTTAAGAGCACTAGTGTTGCTGGTCTTGTCACTTCTGACCTGCTTGACAGAACGCCAACGGCCTCTGGTATTTGGGCCGGCGTGATGGACAAGATTCCAGGTGTTGTCGCAAGTTTCGACGTTGGCGGTGGTGACTCCGGTCAGCAGCAAGTCAACACTGCTTGGGGTTCTGAGTGGCGAAACAATAGCTACAGCGTCAACGGTGGTGACACCACGGACCCGGCAGCGGTCGGTGCGTCCTCCAGTTATTTCTCAATTGGTTCTTTTGAGGAAGTATCGGTTTCGATGGCCGCTCAGGATATCGAGATCAAGACGCCTGGTTTGAACATCAATATGGTCGTCAAGTCGGGAAGTAACGACTGGCACGCCGGCGCGAAGTACTTCTACGAGAACGCGGACATGGTGTCGGACAACGTCACTGGAGTCGCCAAGTTTGAGGAAGCTGGGATTACCGTCGGTACGCCGAACGTTCTCCTTTCCGACCTGGACGTCCAGGGCGGTGGGCCGATTTGGCGCGATCGTGCTTGGTTCTTTGCCGACTACTGGAATTTCGAAGTTCAGAAAAGAATTTTGAACTTGGACGAGGTCGACGGCACGAAGCTTAAGGACACCACGCTAAACGTCAACTTCCAGGTCAGCGACAACCACAAAGTCTCTGGTCGTTGGCTAGCCACGCAGAAGTATCGCAACAACCGCGGTGCGAGCCAGTATCGTCCATACATGGGTCGCATTCAGGATTCGTACAGCCACATTCCGCAGCTCCAGTGGCAGGCGGTCATTAACCAGAATGTATTCGCGGATGTGCGTCACTCCGTCGTGAAGTCAAATTTCCCGATGTGTCGTCGTTGGGAGCCGTGCGGTAGCGAAGATGCGGCCACCCCGTCGACGGGTTCGGCGATTTACTCGTTTGGCTACGGCTACATCATCACACCGACGTTGCCGACTTCCGAGTTCTTCGACGAGCGGGACACTGCTTCAACAAACGGAACCGTTTCTTGGTACATCACGGGTGAGAACACTTCCCATGACCTCAAGTTCGGTGGTAACTACCAGGTGATTGACTACTTCTCGCCGTTTAACTATCCGAAGGGTTATCGCCGGTATACTCGTTTGTCTCGTGTTGGTTCCTCCACGTGGGACCCCGATAACAATCCGCTTTACGCCACCATGGGCGTTCCGCTAGAGGTACGCCTCTACAACGCACCAATCGCCAAGGAAGACGGCGGTTCCATGGATTGTTTCGTGTTGGGCGAATGCTGGGGTTCAGACGGTGCTTACAGCATGAGTGGCCGTGGCCTGGGTATTTTCTTCCAGGACACCATCACGATTGCTAACCGCTGGACGATCTCGGCTGGCGTTCGGTATGACAAGGCGTATAACTGGAACCCGGCTCAGAAACGGCTGGATTCCCCGTGGTGCGGTCAGACCACAGGGCTGTCATTGCCGGATATGTTCTGCGGCGGCACCTTTACCGAGCAGGCCGTTGCTTTTGAGTTCAACGACATCACGCCGCGTATCGGTGTGGTCTGGGACGTCACTGGTGACGGTACGTGGGCGCTGAAGGCTAACTTCTCGCGCTACCCCGAAGCACTTGGTATCAGCTACGGTGGTGCCACGAACGTCAACGATGTGGGTTCCGAGGACTGGAACTGGTACGACCCGAACGGTGATGGCATCTTCCAGTTTGGTGAGCAGACCACCATGCGTTCGTCCTGGTATCCAGGCGAAGGCACGGAGGTTGATCCAAAACTACAGGCTCCGCTCACTGACGAGTACACGGTCGGTGTTGAGCACGAGATCTGGGACGATATCCTTCTTTCGGTTACGGGTATTTACCGTGGTCGTAAGGACGATGTCGGAACCCTGAACATCGGCGTTCCGTTTGGACTCATGTTTGACTCGGATCGGTGCAAGAATGAGTGCACGCCGGTCAACCCGTTTGGCACAGATCCTTGGGTTAAGTTGTCAACAGTCGATCCTGGTGACGATGGCGTCATCGGTACCGCTGATGACGGCGGCCCCATTCCAATCTGGGCTGTCAACCCGAACACCTACGGTACAAACAACTACCTGACCACCAACCCGAATGAATTCGGTTTTCAAGACAATAGTTATTACCGAGGAATTTCAATGGTGGCCTCCAAGCGCTGGGCTGGTAACTGGCAGATGTTGGCTTCCTGGGACATCGGTAAAGCGGAGTCACAAGGTTCCGCATATAACCCGAATTCCCTCTGGAACGCCCGACGCGCTGTCACAGGTAACCACCGCCAGCACATCCTCAAACTCACTGCGAATTACCTGATCGCAGAGCCGATTGGTGTAAACCTTGGCATCTTTGTCCGAGCCCAGAGTGGGCAGGACCTGTATGCCAACTACACCTACGACAACGAAATCCTCGAGGCAGCAGGTCCCTACGGGAACCAGAGCAACTGGGGAATGACTGTCGTGTCTCGTGGCGAGATGGGGGACAACCAGTGCAATGGCTGTGAGCGTCCGCAGAGGGAAGATTTCACCACCCTCGTTGACGTAAGGGCTGAGAAGCAGTTCACGATCGGTAAGTACGGGGTCGTGCACTTCTACTTCGACGTCTTTAACGCCTTAAATGCGAACACGGTCACAGGTCTGTATACGACCATCAACAGCCGTTGGATGGACATCACTGGCCTGCTGCCGCCGCGCGTCATGCGCATCGGTGGTGCCTGGGACTTCTAAGTATCTGAAGTTCCGGTCACAAGGCCGGTACAGTATCGGGAGGGAAGGTGCTTTGGCATCTTCCCTCCTTTTTGTTTACAGAGGGGGGTGGACGCCGGTATGAGTTTCGGGATTCGTTCGCAGAGATAGGGAGTGGATTCCGGGAGTCACTCAGACAGGAATTGGCAGGCGAGAGTTCCAAGCCACGTCCCAATTCTTTACGGTTGTTACCTAGCTTCTTGCACCGGTGTGATATCGGCTACGAAGACGCTCCGGCCGTGCGTTCCAATGACCAACTCGTTATCGCGTGGATGCACCACTAAGTCGTGGACTGGTGTAGTTGGTAGGTTGGCGCACAGTGATAGCCAGGTTGCCCCTTGGTCGAGGCTTACGTACACGCCGAGGTCAGTTCCTACATAGAGGACCTGATTATTAGTGGGGTCTTCACGAATAACATTGACTGATTCACCGGGAAGACCGGGGGAAATTGACTGCCAACTAGCCCCAAAGTCGATAGAACGGAAAAGATAGGACGAAAAATCGTCTTCACGATAACCAGTTAGGGATACGTAGACGGTTGCTAGATCATGCTGGGAGGCCACGACACGGCTGATCCACTTGCGGGGCAACCCAGTGTCAATTCGTGTCCAGTCTTCCCCATCATTGAAGGTAACGTGCATATAGCCATCGTCGGCACCGGCATAAAGCAAACCAGGCTGCAGAGGAGATTCGGATAACGATGTAAGGGTCCCGAACGGTACGTTCCCCTGGGTCGCTGGTTGGCTGGTCAAGTCAGGGCTAATTGGCGACCAGGTATCCCCTCGGTCAAGCGTTTTGAATAACCGGTTGGCGCCGTAGTACAAGGTTCGATCGTTGTAACGGGAGATAAAAAAGGGCGTCATCCAATTCGTGCGAAGCTCCGGCTCGCCTTCTTCAACAGTGGGACGAATCCGTGGCGCAGTGCCATCTTCCATGTTTTTTCGCCGAAGGTCGCCAAACTGGTGTTCGTAGTAAATGACATTCGAATCGGTTGGGTCGCGGTATGTAAAGTAGGAATCGCCACCACCCCATCGGTCAAGATACACATGCTGCCACGGGTCTTGGCTGTCCCACTCGACGAGGTGATTACTTGGTCCGAACAAAGCGGCATCGTCCTGTGTTCCGCCGTAGATGTTGTAGGGCGTATCCATGTCGACACCAACGGCGTAGAACTCGCCGATTGGCAGGTTATTGATATGAAGCCAAGATTCACCGCGGTCGTACGAGATGTGCAGGCCTCCATCGTTACCAAGAACGAGATGCTGTGGATTTTCGGGATCAATCCATAGGTCGTGCATATCGAGGTGCAGCACACGAGAGCCATGCGGTAGTAGGTGTACTAGGGTGCCTTCGATCTGGCGATAAGTGTGACCGCCATCCTCTGAAACCATAAAGCGGTTGCCGGGAAGGTAGACGGTGTTCTCGTTGTCAGGCGCAACCTTCACGATGCAAAAATCGTAACCCGCAGACAACCGTTCTTCGTTTACCTTTTGCCAGGAAGCACCTCTATCGTTGGATCGATAGACTTCGCCGCCGATTCTTTGGGTGTTTTGCCCCCCGCGACTTGAGCCGGCGGGGTTAGGAATCAACTCATGGTTGTCGATTAGAACGTAGACCACCTCGGGATTGGATGGGGCTACGTCAATAGCGATGCGGCCAACGTGGGGACCGGTTGGCAGGCCATTAGCGAGTATCTGCCATGAATCTCCACCGTCGCTGCTTTTGTAGACACCACTTCCGGCGCCGTGAGCAGTGTGCCCCCAAGCCTTTCGGCTTCGTTCCCATGCTGTTGCATATAGGACGTCTGGGTTCGTGGGATCCATGACAATGTCAATAACACCGGTACGGTCGTTGATATAGAGGACCTTCTCCCAGCTTTGGCCGCCATCGGTGGTACGAAACAGTCCGCGTTCGGAGTTGAAGGTATATAGATGCCCAATCGCGGCCACATAGACAGTGTCTGGATCGAATGGATGGATTAGGATGCGGCCTATATGGTGAGTATCGGCAAGGCCCATGTTCTGCCAAGTTGACCCTGCGTCGGTCGACTTAAATACCCCAGTTCCAGAGTAGGAACTCCGGGCCATCAATACCTCACCGGTACCTACCCAAACGATGTCCGGATTGGTTGGCGCGACCTCAACATCCCCGATTGAAAAGGCCGATTCTTTTTCAAAGATGGGCTCCCAGGTGGTGCCGTTGTTAACTGTTTTCCAGAGATTTCCGGACCCAGCACCAACATAAAGGGTGGATTGGCTACCTTGAGGAATCGCTACGCTCTCTATACGCCCGCCCTGCATTTGAGGCCCGACGGCTCGCCAGTTAAGGTCCGCGAACGGTGACTCGACTTCCATCTGGACGTGTTGTCGCCACGAGCGCATCCTACTGCCAACATCAGTTGGGTTTTCAGAACTGACATTGAGAAGCTCTTGACCACGTTGACCGGAATGGAGCGGGGCAAGTAAACAACAAAAAATGGCGATGACCTTGGTCATGAAGCGTCCCCGGAGAGCCTAATTCCCCTGCTGATGGTTATGCTCCTATATGTTCTCGCCAGCCACCTTGGTAGTGGCTAGAGAAACAAGTGGAGTGGGATCTCGATGTGAATGCTAACCAAGCCGGCTAAGGCTTAGGTAGGCTAGCGAAAAAGCGACTGGTTATCGAGAATGTGGAATCTTTGTCGGTCCACACAGCTAGTGGCAAACGATTTATGATTGGCTCGGTGTCTTATGTATTAGACGAACTACGTGACCTAGCCCTCTTTTCGCTGGGCCATGAACGGCCTCGAGAAGGTCACGGTATCGGAATCCATCATTTGCCCATCCATCATTCCGGCAATTGTCATCCTGCCGCTCTCTTCGTCTTTCGAAACCTCTCCTGTGAAACTCATGCGAATAGACGTTTGAGCCATCTCGATCCGGAAGGTAAAAGCAATCGTGTTGCCTTCAATCTTGCCGACGAGCTCAACACCGGAACCCATTGGCCCGCTAACAGTCCCGGTAATCTCCTCATCATCCTGGGCGAACAGTGTTTCCATCCGCACCATGCCTTGTGGGCCGTCAAACATTACGGACCAATCGCCAGTGACGTCTGGGGCCTGCTCTTCGTGTGCGACCACTGGAGCGGAGAGCATGATAACCAGAACAAGGGCGAGTGGCGCTAATCGTTTTGTGTAGGCCAATTTGACCTCCATCCGGGTCGAAGGAACGTATGCTCAATATTTGCAACCATAGCAAATAGGAGAGTCTTAAGGAACAAACGGGGGATCACGAAAACGCTTATTGTGCGCACGTGGGTGGTTAGGGGCGGGGTGGATCATGTACGCGGAAGACCTGAGCTCCCGCAAGTGATTGGCACAGCTAGGACGCTTGTAGCTTGTTGTTGATTTAATAAGAACCAGAATTAGGCAGTACTGCCGACGAAATCTACCTCAAGGCCTACTCCGGTCCTCTTTGCCCGTTCATAAATCACTCGCGCTAGGGCCAAGTCCTGGACAGCCAGCCCCGTCGAGTCGAAGACAGTGATCTCGTCAGACGCCTCACGCCCCGTCTTCAGTCCGACAACCACCTCGCCTAGTGCCGCGTGGATGTGGTCGCGCGACATGATGCCGGTGTCGAGGGGCACGTTGACCTCGCCGCTCCCGCAGGCTTGAACCCAATCGTCAATCACTACTCTAGAGTCGAGCAGGATCTGGGTATCTAGTTCTTGCTTGCCGTGGGCGTCAGCACCCATGGCATTAATGTGGCAGCCTGGCTTCACCCATTCGCGCCGGACAATTGGTTCGCGAACTGGTGTAGCAGTGCAAACGATGTCACACGCCGCAGCCGTGGCAAGATCTCCCACGGTTCCGCCCGTCTCGATCGCGAAGTGTTCTGCAGCCTCATTGGAGGCATCGGCAGCCACGACTACAAGGTCATCGAAGACTGCTTCCAACGCAGACAACAATGTGCGTGCTTGCACTCCAGAACCAATGAATCCAACGGTCCGCGAATCAGGCCTGGCAAGATACTTGGTTGCTACCGCTGCTGCTGCACCAGTGCGGATTGCGGTGAGAAGCGTTGCATCCATCACAGCGAGGGGCAGGGCGGAAGCAGGGTCAGAGAGAATGTACATCCCGAGGACTGATGGGAGGTCGTACCTCTTGGGGTTGGAAGGATGTGAATTGACCCATTTGACGCCCGCTGAATTGCCAAAATATGACGGCATAGCACGGAAGTCGCCGTCGAACTCTGGCAGGTCAAGATACACTTTCGGTGGCATCTGTGTTTCATTGCGTCCATGTGCCTCAAAAGCCGCCTCAATAGCCACTACGGCAGAGTTCATTTCAACGAGTGTTCTGACGTCCGATTGTGTTAGGACTAATGTCTTAGTGGATTCCATACTGAAAAGTTATACGAGTAGGGCAGAATGGCAAATCGCGTCGTCCGATCCAAAGCCTCTAATACAATAATTCCTCGAGCCCCGATCATAATAATGAACGCTGCCTGGAGGGCTACTGCGGGAACGGTGATTTTCATTCTGGGATCTATTGGGTTAGGGGCTGCCCAAAATGGCCCCGGAGATCTTGAGAGGATCACTGGGAAAACGGTTCCTTGCATAGATGGACGCGCGGGTATTTTCGAGTGTCGAAACGTTGAGCTCGTTTCGTTTCTCCCCGTCCATGAGCTCGGAGGCAGCCCAGGTATCGGGACTAACGATGTCTGGGGATGGACGGACGAAGAGAACGATCGCGACTACGCCATCGTAGGGTTGCACGATCGGACTTCCTTCGTTGACGTCACTGACGTACACAAGCCCATTTGGCTAGGTAGCTTAGAGCGGACTGAAGGCACTCGCCGGACGCTGTGGCGGGATATCAAGGTGCATGGAAATTTCGCCTACATTGTTTCGGATAGCTCAGGCCGTCATGGCGTACAGGTGTTCAACCTGATCGAGCTAAGGGCTTTTGCCGGGACACCACTCAAGTTTGAAGAGTTCTCCCACTACGATGGTATTGCCAGTGCCCACAACATTGTTATCAACGAACAACACCCGTTTGCTTATGTCGTTGGGGCTAATGGGCCTGGACAGACGTGTGGTGGTGGACTCCATATCCTTAACATCGAGGACCCGCGGAACCTTGTCTTCGCCGGCTGTTTTTCCGATACACGAAGCGGACGCGCGCGGACTGGTTATTCGCACGATGCCATGTGCATTACGTACCACGGGCCACATGGAGTCTATCTAGGCCGCGAAATTTGCTTCAGCGCAAACGAGACGGCGCTAAGTATCGCTGATTTGACCGACAAACAGGCCCCAGTTGCTATTGGGTTTGGTGAGTACCCAGACACAGCGTATGCACACCAAGGTTGGATCAACGATGAGCACACTTATTTCTATCTAAATGATGAGGCTGACGAGGTCGCGGGATTAACTAGTGGTACGCGAACCCTGATTTTCGACGTTCGAGAGCTGGACGATCCTGTGCTTGTGGGCCAATACGTCACTGAGAGTCAGGCGACGGATCACAATCTCTACATCCGTGGAAACTTGATGTATCAGTCAAATTACCGCAGTGGACTCCACGTTTATGATGTTACAAGCCCCACTGAACTTGTTCCGGTCGGTTATTTCGACACTGTTCCTTGGGGCTCGAACGAAGGCATGGGAAACCTCAGTACTGGGGCCTTGGGCTCGTGGAGCAACTATCCGTTCTTTGACAATGGTGTCGTCGTCGTTACGAGCGGCCTAGAGGGCCTTTTTCTTCTCAAGGTCCCGCGTGTGGACGAATAATTCGGGCTAGAAAGGGGAAGCTTTAAACGTATAGCGGGCGAACCTCGAATTTATTCGAAGCTCGCCCGCTAAGAGTGTTGACCTAGTTGAGGTCAGTCGTCACACAGCGAAGTGCATGACGAAAGTTACTCGACCATAAAGTCGTGACCCCGCACCGTCTTTCGGCCGTTCGCCACAGCCCTTTTCGCTCCCTGTTCCACGAACCAGTGAACGACTTCATTCAGGGCCCCAAGGGCGTCTCCACCCACGTTGCAGCCATGGGCTTTGAGTGCCGCCTTGGTTTTGCTTCCCACAAGCAACATTTCGTTGCCGGCGTCTGCGCTCTCAGTGGCGTCGGCGCTCTCAGTGGTAGGGGCCGAATCCCATGTAGTCCCGTCGCTGTCCCACTCAGCCATCGGTTCCTCCTTGACCGGCGACAGCTGCCGCCGGAGTCTAGGGCCGCCCTTCGAAGCATCCGCATGACCCACCCGGCGGTGTCTCTCGCGCGGCAATTCGCCCCTCTCACAGGAGAGGACGGATACACCTACTGCAATGCAGATTTACCCGCTGAGAGGACGGATGCACCTACTAGAACCACATTTACCCGCTAAAACCCTGTTTTCGCAAGCCCTGTGGCTATTTAAGGAGAAATTCCCTCCTTATTAATTATTCAGGATTGGATCTTCCCGAACACGAATCTTGCTAATGAATTCTTGCCCATTGACCGTCATTGTGACTCTATATTCCCCAGTTGTAGCGGTGAGGCCCTGTGGTCCACCGCCTCCACGGCGTCCTCCGCCTCCACGGCGTCCTCCACCGCCTCCACTCACATCGCCTTGACGAAAAGCGGGCTGTTGAGCGGCCCCTTGACCACCGCCACCGAAGCCACCACCGCCTCGGCCACCGCCTCGACCTCCTCCGCGTCCACCGCGAGCGGCTTGCGCCTCACGGAACTCTGCGAGTTGCTCTTCTGTGGGATCGAAACGCATGTTCCATTCAAGCACACTGATGCCAGCCTGAGCCGGGAAGGTAAAGGTGCGCGAGTGGACGCCAGTCACGTCTGTGATCTCGATCCCTACGTCACCGCTTGCACCCGCGCCTATGTAAAAGCCAATAACCGCATTCTTAGTTGGGTTTTGGCCTCGAAAGGCTAACGAACCGCCTGTCCCCTGGGGGTTTCTGCTCACCCAGCGTGTTGCTGTCCCATTGTCGAACAAGTGGCCATCAGAGGCTAAAACGTCCTCATTCGCCTGCTGTAGCATCCAAATATCATCCATAATCCAGATGCCGCGACCGTGGGTCCCGATCACTAGGTCGTTTTCTCGCGGGTGCACCACGATGTCGTGTACTGCAACGACCGGCAAGTTCCGCTGCAGTGGATTCCACGAGGCACCGCCGTTGATCGTGTAGAACATGCCAAACTCTGTCCCCGCGAACAGAAGATTTGGATTTCGAGGATCTTCTTTGACCACGTAAACAGCTTGACCGTCAGGGATTCCGTCAGTTATCTGAGTCCAGGTAGTCCCGTAGTCAGTTGTCTTGAAGATATATGGCTGGAAATCCGCTGCCCGATGTCCATCACCAGCGACATAGGCGGTGCCTGGATCAAAATGCGAGGCCTCAACACGGCTGATCCAGGTATTGAGAGGCATGCTGACATTGTCGGTGACATCTAGCCAAGTCATTCCTCCGTCCTGAGTGACCTGAACGTTGCCGTCGTCCGTTCCAGTCCAAAGCGTTCCCTGGTCAAGTGGTGACTCGGAAATCGTGATGATCGTCCCGTGATTTTCGGCACCGGTAACATCCTGTGTCAGGCCTCCGGTGACTCGCCGGGTCTTTTCTGGGTCATTGTCTGAGAGGTCAGGACTAGTGATCATCCAGGTGTTGCCACGATCAACAGACTTGAATAAATGGTTGCCGCCAAAATAGACCGTTCGCGGGTTATGCGCCGACAACAAAATCGGCGAGCTCCAATTGAACCTAAACGGATTATTGCCCCAGCCACGCTCGCGCATTGATTCTTCGATCTCGGGCGTGATGTAGTCACTGTAATTGATGACGTTGTTTTCCCGGGGTCGAATACTGACTCGTTGACCCGTGCGCAAGTCAACTCGGCTGACACTTCCACCCTGTGACTCAGCATAGAGAATATTAGGGTCGGTTGGATCTATCTGCACATAAAAGCCGTCACCACCGCCAACGCTGACCCAGTCGTTGGTATAGATCCCACCAGCACGGGTTAGCGAGGGTCCACAAGACGACCCTGCGTCCTGGAGGCCACCACAGACATTGTATGGATCAGACATGTCCACACCGACGGCATAATATTGAGTGACATTAATGTTCTTGAAATCCAGGTAGTTTTGACCTTGATCAAAGGTGAGATTTAATCCACCGTCACTGCCGACCCAAAAGCGATTGGAGTCGTGAGGATCGATCCACATGGCGTGATAGCAATGCCCGCCACCGCCACCACGTGGCATGCTCTCCAAGGTGCGACCGCCATCGCGTGATACGCGCATGCTCGAAGTGAGGCTATACACGACCTCATCATCGTTGGGGTCCAACCAGAGATGGTTGTAGTAGAACGGCCGGTTATAGAAGCGGTTCACATAGGTCCACGACTCGCCGCCGTCCTCCGAGCGGTAGATCCCTGAACCGAGTATCTCCATGTCGTCGTATTCAGGATTTGGTTCCCGGTCTTGCCCCTGGCCGATGAACTGGGGAATCTGTGTTCCGTGCTCATAATGAGCGACAAGCACATCGGGGTTGCTTCTTGAAACGTCAAGGCCGATCTTCCCAGAAGAGCCCTCGGGCAGGCCCTCGGTCAGCCTGTTCCACGTGTTTCCGCCATCCGTAGTTTTGAAAATTCCGCCGTTGGGGCCACCTGACTCAAGCAACCACGCCCAACGACGGCGTTCCCAGAAGGTTACCCACAATGTATCCGGATCCGAAGGATGCATTCGTAGCCGCAATGCTCCTGTCAATCCATTAGGCTCCGGCAGTCCAGTCAGAAGCTGTTCCCAAGTTTCGCCACCGTCGGTGGTCTTGAAGAGGCCTCGCTTGCCGACATCGCCCCAGATATTACCGAGAGCAGCAACCCAAACGGTGTCCGAGTCTTCGGGGTGAATAACAATGTCGCCGGTGGTCCAAACCTCAGTAAGTACAGGCTCGAATGTGGCTCCACCGTCGGTCGACTTGTAGACGTGATCGCCCCAGGTTGCTGAGTTGCGTCCGTCTTCCTCCCCACTACCAACCCAGATGATATCCGGGTTGTTTTGATCGATACGCACTTCACCGATCGAAGCGGCCCCGTAGCCATCGAAAATTGGTTCCCAGGTAGTGCCAGCATTGACTGTTTTCCATACTCCGCCCGAGCCAGTGCCTACGACTGCTACCGAAAAATTATCTTCGAGAGCATCAACCGAGGAAATTCGACCCTTGAGGTTGGCATTACCAATATTTCGCCACCTTAAGTCTTTGATTAGCCCGTCTTCCATCTGGGCTAGACCCGAGGGGGAGGGAACGGGGGCAGCGGTTGCCGTCAGGCCATTGCTAGCCAAAGCGAACAGCGCGGTGGTTACAAAACCGGCTTGTGCGACCATCTTCAACGTACGAGACATCAGCATCCTCCTAGGTATCAACTCATCAGCACAGATGGAATATTTCCCGACCCTAACTGGGACGGATTGGGAACGGAACCTTACTTGCGTAGCGTCGAACAGGTGCTAAAAAGAGCGCCCATCATCGCTTCTAGCACAAAAATGGAAAGTTCGTCAACGGGACCTGGCGCTGATTGCATTTTCCAATATGGAAATGGCCTCCTTGCGTTTTTGTAATGACCCCGCCTTGCCTTGAAACAAACCTGCTGATCCTCCACCACGGCCTTCCAGTAGCGTGGCCACGTGGTTCCCAATAGTTACTAGATCAATGTCAGAGTTGCCCCCATGATAAAGCAGAAAAAATGCCCCCGCGTCGTTTGTGGTGGTTAAAAGCCCCGGTCGGGAGGTGCCATGTGAGGTCATCTGACGTGCGACAGATTGTAGAAAACCAGCGTCAGCACTATCAATGTGTGCGTTAACCACGGCTCCCTGTGATGACTCCAGCCGCAAAGCAGTTTCCTTTGCCATGTCGGTGTTCAATTGTTTGATTCGATGCTCGGCTTCTTTTAAACGAAGAAGCTTGGTTTCGGCAACCTGTAGCACTTCGTCATCAGAGCTCTCGAAGATTTCGCGTAGTGCTGCAGCGCGAATTTCATGGTTCGCTAAAAGCCTCCTGACTCTTGTGCCGGCGACCCAGTAGAGTCGTGTGCCGCCACGCATTCGATCAGTGCCAAGTAGTTTGATAGTCCCAATCTCCGCGGTTGTCTGTATATGGGTACCGCCACACGTGTTGGAATCGATGCCGTCAATCTCGACCACCCGGACATCTCCGGTATGTCCCGCAGGCAGTCCACGCGACCGAACGGACTTGGTGGTTAAGTCCTCTGCTGGCACTCGGTGCGCGCTAACCGCTCGGGCTTCAAGAATTGCAATCGCAGTCTGCTCTTCGAGTGACTCCAAGTCAGTCTTGGCGATTGAGGCAACGTCAAGCTCGATATTCGATGACTTGGCGCCGAGGTGAAAAGAGGTTGTTTCCCAGCCGAATGACTTGGAGCAGATTGCAGTGATCAGGTGCTGTGCGGTGTGTTGCTGCATATGGTCAAAACGGCGTTCCCAGTCGAGAGTGAGCTTGTGGAGTCCTCGCTTGGTCGGGCGTTCCAGATAGTGTCGAATTTCGCCATTGATGCGTTGCACATCGTGGACCTGGATGGAACCCAAATATCCGTGATCCGCAGGTTGACCACCACCTTCTGGGTATAGGACGGTGTCGTTGAGCAGTGCGTAAGGGCCAGCTTCGTCCTCGGCCACCAGGATTACATCGACTTCCAGTTGCCTTAGGCTTGGCTCACGTTCGAAAGCTTGAATCATTCGAATGGGTTCTCAGTGTCGTCACCGACGGTTTTGGATACAGGGCGGTTACCTTCCTGTCTGGTTCAGCATAATCCCGCCGTTGCAAAGAATTTCGACAGACAGCATGGTACCGAAATTACGGTACTCTTAATACCGAATTCACAGCACGTGGCCTGATGTTAAGACTCAGGTGAAGGAAGGATGTGCCCATGAGCCAGGTTCCATCAACAAGGGGAATATTCGAGTCGCTTGGGCTTCAAGATAGGAATCTAGGGGGTTTTTCAGGCCGATGGATTGGCTCGGGGCCTGAGTTGGAAGTGTTTACACCAATCGACGGTAGTCGTATTGGAACTGTCGTCCAGGTTACGGAGGACGAATACGACAAGGTAGTTAAGCAGGCTCATGAGGCGTTCCTTGAGTGGCGTAATGTGCCGGCCCCCGTTCGTGGGGATCTTGTCCGACAACTTGGAAATAGATTGCGTGACAACAAGGGTGAACTGGGTGCCTTAGTCACACTTGAGATGGGAAAAATTATCGCTGAGGGAACCGGTGAAGTGCAGGAGATGATCGACATCTGTGATTTTGCCAATGGTCTCTCGCGCCAACTCTACGGCAACACGATGCAGTCCGAGCGGCCTGATCACAGGATGTTTGAGCAGTGGCACCCGCTTGGAGTTCTCGGTGTTATCAGCGCCTTTAACTTCCCGGTTGCGGTGTGGAGTTGGAACGCGGCGATTGCTGCAGTATGCGGTAATGCCAGCCTCTGGAAACCAGCCAGTGGGACGCCGTTGACCGCCATTGCAGTGACCAAGATTGCCCAATCTGTATGCGAGGAAAACGGTGTTAACCCGGCAATCTTTTCGTTGGTAGCCGGAAAGGGTTCAAGTGTGGGAGAGCGTATGTTGCACGACCGTAATGTGCCGCTTATTTCGTGCACCGGAAGTTGCCAAGTTGGCTATCATGTTGGAGAGGTTGTCGGCAGGCGTCTTGGGCGGACCATTCTGGAACTCGGTGGCAACAACGCCATTATCGTAACGCCACAAGCCAACATGGATCTTGTGCTTCCCGCGATACTTTTTGGCGCTGTCGGCACCGCTGGCCAGCGGTGTACGTCGACACGGCGCATTATTGTGCACGAGTCGATCAGGGAGGAACTTGTTAACCGCCTGACCCGCGCCTACGGGGATATTAGTATTGGAGATCCTCGTGACCCATCAACATTGATGGGCCCATTGGTTAACCATGAGGCGGTTGACGCCTTGACCGTAGCCGTCGAACGCGTGTGCGAGGAAGGGGGCAAGGTTTTGTGTGGTGGCACCAAGCTTGATGGCCCCGCCTACACGGGAGGCCATTACGTTGCCCCATGCATTGCTGAGGCAAACAATGATTTTAGTATTGTCCAGGAGGAAACGTTTGCCCCAATTTTGTACATTGTCAGCTACGGCAACGCGGGCAATTCGCCGAGTCAAGCAGTTGACGACATCGTAGAAGCTGTTTCGCTTCACAACGATGTACCCCAGGGGTTGTCATCAGCCATTTTTACGGATCACGTGCGCGAAGCTGAATATTTTCTCTCCAGTCGGGGCAGCGATTGTGGAATTGCCAACGTCAACATCGGGACCAGTGGGGCGGAGATTGGCGGGGCGTTTGGTGGGGAAAAGGAAACAGGTGGTGGGCGAGAGTCGGGCTCCGATGCATGGAAGGCTTATATGCGCCGCCAAACTAATACGGTCAATTGGAGTACAGAGCTTCCACTGGCCCAAGGCATTAAGTTCAGCGATTGATTCCTAAGGAGGGAATCCGTTTTGTAATAGAAAGCTCTCCTTCCGGGGACTTTCGCTCGATAGTTGATTTTGACATGCGTTTAAGATTGGCACTGCGTGGCCTGAGGCATTAAAGTTGCCCTTTAGCCTCTTTCCCTTTTTTTTGGAGTGTACGCGTGAAAACGCCTGCCGAAGTCGCGTCTGCGAGCGTGCTCGCGATTGTCGTAATCGCCGCGAGTATCTGGTTAGTAATGAGGGGTGGCGAGCCTGAGCCACCACCACCCCCACCACCACCTCCTCCTGTAGTGGAGGTGGAGCTACCCCCTGAGCCCGAACCGATTGTCTTGCCGGCCTTAGAGGCAAGTGATGGGTTCCTGCGAGCAATGATCGAAGGAGTGTCGGCACATCCACGCTTGGGGGATGTAATTGCTGTGGATGGGATAGCGCGTGTCTTCGTTTCGGCGGTCGTTGCAATTGCGAACGGTGAGACTCCAAGGGCCCTTCTCCTGTATTTGGAGCCAGAAGAGCGCTTTGCTGTTGCTGAGCGTGAAGGGAAAGTTGTAATAGACCCAGCAACTTTTGAGCGCTATACGTGGATCACGGGCGTGTTTTCATCGCTCGATGCTACCGGAACCGTGGAACTCTATGCTGATCTCGAGCCTCTCTTCGATGAGGCTTATGGCGACATTGGGTACCCTGGTGAACGATTCCAAAATGCGCTGGATGACGCTTTGGGAGCACTTGCGTCGACCCCGCTACCAGAGGGGTACGTGGAAGTTCGTCGAGGCAATGTCTTGTGGGAATTTAGTGACGCCGAGCTCGAAAATTTGAGTCCGCCTCAGAAACATTTGCTGAGGATGGGACCGGCGAACGTGCGGCTTATCCAATCAAAGATCCGCGAAATCCAGGCCGCGTTTAGCCACTGAATCACTTCACTTAAGGTTAGGATCCCCGTGTCTCAAATTAAACAAGTCAATAGTCCGTGGTCCCAACTGGTCTTAACATTCGCACTGTGCCTTGCTGTGTCATTTGGGGTGGCGTGTGCCGGGGCGGGCCAAGAAGGTAGTGGAACCGAGCAAGGTGAGCATAATGGCGCCGAGGAGAACGGGGAGGGGGAACATGTTCACCCGGCTGAGGAAGATATCCCTAAGAGAGCCGATGAGACGGATCGTGATGAGTACTCTCGTCCAGTCGAAGTCTACGCATTTGGTGGCATCAGTTCAGGCGACACGGTTGTGGATATTGGTGCAGGCAGTGGCTATAACACGTTCTTGTTGTCGGGGGTCGTAGGCTCCACTGGAGAGGTCATTGCCGAGCGTGGGAACGAAGGTCTAGCGGCTCGCATCGAACATGGTGACCTGGTTGAGGCAGGAAACATCACAATGGCGGAATCACGCGCTGCGATCCCCAATGGCTCCGCTGATGCGATCGTGCTAATTCGTGAGTATCATTTGGTAGAAGACTACCTAGGCTTGATGGCGGACTTGTCACGGATCTTGAAGGATGACGGCGCTCTTGTTGTCGTTGAGGTGCGCAGTAATGAGGCTGAAGGCCACAATATGACGACCCACAGACTCGGTGAGCAGACCGTCATCGCCCAATTCGCCGAAGGCGGCTTCACGCTTGCTGGGGAATCCGACATCTTGCGCAGGGACGATGATGACTATTCTATCTACGGTGGCCCAATGAACATCCGGTACATTACGGATCGGATGCTAATGAAGTTCGTGAAGACACCCTAGCTGGTCCTCGCAAAGTGATCTTGGGGGGGATAGGCATCGTTTCGTCACGTGGCCCCCGTTGTCTCAATGCCTCCCTTTAGTTGATTGATGGAAACCATTCGAGAGACTAGTTCACACCTGCTGTAGCAACGAGTACCATAGAAGGACTTCCAAGTCCCGCACGTGGACAATGTCCCCAGGAAACCATACGTATGCCCCTATCATTTGGCCAGCTTCGTTGCGGTCGATGCGAAAGAGGTTGCACATGAGTCTTCGCCGTTCACTACCGTTTTTATCGTTTTTGATCCTTTCGATTTTGGTGATCGCGTCCGTGAACGTTACAGCTCAGCAATGGACTCCGGAAAAGCGTGGCTCCGACAATATCCAGGTCGTGTCACATATCCCGCTGGGCCCCAAATTGAGCGTCTCGGACATCGAGATATCGCAAGAGATGGACCGTCCTTACGCTTTTGTTGGCCGAATGGTGTATGGCCACGAAGGGGAGAAGGGTATCGATATCGTCGATTTGAGTGACGAAAGTCGCCCAGAGGTTATCCACCGTTGGCGCATTGAAAACCAGGACCTCCATCTTGGTACGGGTGGAATGGACGTTAAGTATTTCAAGTGGAACGATCGATGGTACGTAGTCCAGTCGCTACAGTTTCGCCAGGGTGGCCCGGATGCTGACATGGGAGCCGTTGTCCTCGATGTTACCGACCTTCCAGATCGAATTGAGGAAGTTGCCCGCATCCGTACACCGGATGATCCCGGCGGATTCCATAACATTTTTATCTATAAACACAGCAACGATCGCGTGCTGCTGATTTCGACTGGTGGTCCTTACGCCAAGGTTCATGACCTTGGGTACGTCGTTCAGGGACGGGCCGATGAGGCGCTTGTCGCCACGATTCCAGTGGGGCCAGACTGCAGCGGTCGTTGTGGGTACCATGACATGTATGCAGGCTATCACCCTGACACGGAGACTGATCGTTTCTACGGTGGCGGTACAGGTGGTTACTACGTGTACGACATTACTGACCTTGAGAATCCGGCACTAATTGTTTCGTTAACTGGTATCACTGGAGTGTCCAACGGGCATACGTTTACGCCTACCCCTGATGGACGCTACGTGATCGCTGAAACCGAATATCAGTATGCGCCATTGCGAATTTTCGATTTGCAACCGGCTCTCGATGGAGAAACAACAAATATAAATAGGCCGATTTCTGCGTGGACGGCCGACTGGAAAAACCTGGTGCACAACCATGAAGTTCGCTGGCCGTATGTTTTCGTTTCTGGCTATCATGATGGTTTGCAGGTGTTCAACATGATGGATGCTTCAAACCCTGTAACAGTGGCCTATTACGACACTTACGTTGGCGGTCCGGCGTACGATGATCGTCCGGCGATGTTTAACGGGGCCTTTGGAGTGGACGTTCGTAACGACGATGGCCTTATCGTCATATCGGATATGAACACTGGGTTCTGGGCTTTCAGGATGGATGGATTCCTTGGGTGGAATGGTGAGTCTTGGGGTATGCCGGATATTTCGAGCGCCCAGAAGTGGGACAAGGGGCCAGGTGGAGGTCGATAGTGAGGCAGTGGTGGGAACACCAATTTTCGCTGGCCACAGTGCTATCAGTCGGGTTAACGGTTGTTGCAGCGGCGCCTGCGGCTGTCCCCAACGGTTTTGCAGGTTCGACGGGGAATCCGGAACCTGATTCCTCGGTAGCAGTAAAAAGATGGGAATTACCTACGGTGCTCCCAGTTTTTTCTTGTGCCGGGGGCCCGGTGCTGTCGACACCAACCAAACCCCTTGTAACGGAACCGTCCGACTACTATGCCATCGAATTGGTACCGACCGGGCGGGTGCCCGGGACGGGATTGTCGAGCGGTGTTGTTTATTCGACGGCGGCAGTGTCCCCATTTTTTGGAGTAGCGTTGGCTCCGACGGGTGAATATTTACACAACCTTGAGATTCAGATTGAGGGTCTTAAGGTTCCGCGGGCCGGGGCCTATGTTGCCTGGATTACGGACACGGAAATCAGTCAAATTGTCCGCCTTGGCCAACTTGATGAAAACTTTCGCGCAAGTGGGCAGACGGGCTGGAACAAGTTCCTTGTAGTGATTACGCGTGAGCCATCGATGGAGCCCAAGCCTACCTGGGAGGGCCCTATTATTATGCGTGGCATGTCGCGCAGCGGGCGGATGCATACATTGGCTGGGCACGGTCCGTTTCAAGCGGAACCGTGTGCTAAGTACGGATTCCGTTAGAGGGTCATTTCCTGTGTTGATCCGAGTTTCCATGATGCTAGTTTTCGCCCTGGCAACTTTTTCAGGGGCTTGGACGGAGCCGAGCCAATCTGAGAAGGAATCCCTGCGTCACCCATTTGAAGCGGTAGAGGCGCAGGGCATGCAGCACGAAGGCCATGCGATGGGACCGGTTAAGCCGGGGACTTGGCGAATGCCACCGATGGGCAACATGCCGATGATGCCAGGTCTGGAGATGGCAATTCCGCCGGATGACCCCTACTTGCCGGGACTTGGAATGGACCCTGACATGTTTCCCGTGGCCGTACCCAACGAGGTCTTGGATCTAAAGGATGGAGACCACGTCAGCCTAGAAGCTTCGTTGGTGCGCCGCCAGATTAACGGTAAACCTTACGTGATGTACGGATATAACGGTCAGTATCCTGGTCCTCTGCTCCGGGCACCGCAGGGGGCTACTATCATTGTTAATTTCACAAACAACATTGAAATGCCAACGACAGTGCACTGGCATGGCCTGCGCTTAGATAATCGCTTCGATGGTGTTCCGGATGTCACCCAACCAGCCGTGCAACCGGGCGGAATTTTCCGCTACGAGGTCCACTTCCGTGATTCAGGAATCTATTGGTACCACCCTCATGTACGAGAAGACATACAACAGGACCTTGGGCTGTACGGAAACATGATGGTGGCATCCCCGAACGAAAATTACTACGGGCCTGCACATCGGGAAGAGGTCGTTATCCTTGATGACATTTTGATGGATGACGCCGGGCTGATGCACTTTGGTGCTAGTACGCCGACCCACGCTCTGATGGGCCGTTTCGGAAATATCATGCTGGTTAACGGAGCGACTGACTACTCAATTGATGTGAAACGTGGCGAAGTTGTGCGATTTTTTCTTACAAACGTAGCCAATTCACGCACCTTCAACGTGACCTTTGGTAACGCTAAAGTGAAAGTTGTCGCTTCTGATGTCAGCAAATTCGAGCGAGAGCAGTGGGTACAAAGCGTTGTAATCGCACCAGCAGAGCGTTATGTCGTTGATGTGCTCTTCGACCAGGCTGGCCCAATTCTGATTGAAAATACGATACAAGCGATTGACCATTTCCGTGGGGAGTTCTTCCCGCACGTCGATTTGCTTGGGCGCGTTACTGTGTCCGACGAACTCGTGGCTGAGGATCTCAGTGCTCGCTTTGGTGGTCTGCGAGAGCATGCTGACGTGCAGACTGATATTGCGGCTTATCGGGAATTTTTTGGTAAGGCGCCTGACATCGAACTCGAAACGACCCTGCGCATTCGGGATTTGCCCTTGCCAATCGTTCTTTCGATGGAGTTTGAAAAAGGGCTATACGTCCCACCAATGGAATGGAATGACACAATGCCCATGATGAATTGGTTGTCAACGGGCAAGCAAGTGACGTGGATTTTGAGAGACCGTAACACCGGTGCAGAGAATACAGACAATCAGTGGAGCTTTTCGGTTGGTGATGTAGTCAAGATCCGCATCTTCAACGATCCTGAAAGCATCCATCCCATGAACCACCCGGTTCATATCCACGGCCAGCGTTTTTTAGTCACAGAGATTGATGGTGTTGTTAACCCTAACCTGGTCTGGAAGGACACGGCAATTGTGCCTGTAGGCACGACAGTTGATTTCCTCTTGGACGTTACCAATCCAGGTGACTGGATGATGCATTGCCACATTTCCGAGCATCTGCAGGCCGGGATGATGCTTCAGTTCCACGTCGACGAATAGACGTCGTCGGAGCATTCCTGAACCAACAACCGGAAAGAGGCGGTTAAAGGTTTAGTTGTTCGGGATCATGGTCTGGAGATCAAACGTGTCGCATTCGAGCTTGTTGGATGTACTAGCAAGCCACAGGACAATCCAATGAGACAATGGGCTGGACAACTAGCCCTCGGCTTCGGCGTGTCGTTTATCGCTTGCCAGCCGCTTGGCCAGGATACCTCGCAGGATCCTACGTCAGTGACTAAATCCCTGTCGTTTGTCGGTCGCGAAGAATGTGCTAGGTGTCACGTTGAGCAAAATGATCGATGGCAGACTTCACATCACGATCGTTCCATGCAAGTCGTAAACGCCGAAAATGTGCTTGGCGATTTTGGAAACTTCACTCTTGAACAGCAAGGTTATCGAATAAGGTTTTTCCGCCGCGACGACATGTTTCTTGTGGAAACGGAGAATGGGGAAGGGGAACTAACCGAATACGAGATCGCTTACACGTTTGGCGCCGATCCGTTACAGCAATATCTAATTGGTTTCCCCGATGGTCGATACCAAGCGTTGGACATGGCATGGGATTCACGGCCGATCACGCAAGGGGGGCAGCGGTGGTTTCGCCTACAGCCTGAAGCTCTCTATGCACCTGGCGATCCACTGCATTGGACCGGCATAGCCTACACGTGGAATGCAATGTGTGCTGATTGTCACTCGACTAATTTTGAGAAGAATTACGATGTCAGTCTCAATCGATATGGAAGTACATTTGCTGAGATCGACGTGTCTTGTGAGGCATGCCACGGACCCGGGTCAGCACATATGGATTGGGCGGCACAGGTTGCAACGGCGAGCCGTAGTGCCGAGGGGCCAAACATTACCGGCGGGAGTTCAGGTCTCGTCGTTCAATTTCCCCGCAGTGCGGATAGGTCTTGGTTAATAGACGCAGACACTGGATTGGCGCATCGGGTACCGGAATCCACATCACAGGTGGAGATTGAGACTTGTGGACGTTGCCATGCTCGTCGCGGGGCTATAGCGGCTGAATACGGATTTGATAGACCACTTACCGATTCCTACCGCATTTCACTTCTCGACCGCGGTTTGTATCACGGTGACGGGCAGATCTTAGACGAAGTGTATGTGTATGGGTCGTTTTTGCAGAGCCGAATGTATCAAGAGGGTGTTTCGTGTAGTGATTGCCACGAACCTCATAGCTTGCGGTTGTACAGTCAGGGCAATTCACTGTGCAACCGTTGCCATTTAGCTGAAAGGTTCGACACTCCCGATCATTATCGACACGAAATAGGATCTGAGGGGGCGGAATGTATTTCATGCCATATGACTTCGGAGACCTATATGGTGGTCGATCCGCGCCGCGATCACAGTTTTCGGGTGCCGAGGCCCGACCTGAGCCTCCGCTTCAACACGCCGAATGCGTGCTCCACTTGTCATGTTTCCGAGAGTGCGAGTTGGGCAGCCGAGGCGATAGTGAAGTGGTATGGCCCGGACCGCCCGGCGTCACATTTCGAGTTGCTCGCCTCGGGACGGAGCGAAAGTGTTGCTGCCGAAGCTGAGCTGCGGATGCTAGCTGGCGACTCAGGCGCTCCCAACATTAGCCGGGCGACTGCGCTGGCGGCGCTCCAGGGAATTTCACAGGCGTCGATGTCGCTGATTAATAAGGCTCTTGTGGACGACAGCCCACTGGTTCGTATGGGCGCATTGATTGGGCTCGAAACCGCTGATCCGGTCACCCTGATGCGCTTAGTCATGCCCATGTTGGACGACCCGGACCGATCTGTACGGCTCGAGGCAATACGTTTGATGACGACCGTTCCCGCACAACAGGTTCCATCCTTGGAGCGCTCCGATGTTAAACGCGCAATTGCTGAGTATCGAGTGGCCCTGAATGTTAATTCCGATCGTGCTCAATCCCACCTCAGCCTCGGCTGGCTTGCGATGTACGAAGGGGACCTTGTAACGGCTGAGAAGGAATACAAAACAGCCCTAGAACTAGAGCCTTACTTTGTCCCCAATTTCCTTAACCTTGCGGATCTCTATCGGCTCACTGGCCGGGATGCCGACGGGGAAGCGTTGCTGAAAAGGGCGCTTGAGTTTGCCCCTGATAGTGGTGATGCGCGCTACGCTCTTGGGCTTTTAATGGTGAGACTTGACCGTTTAAATGAAGCAGTGGAACAGCTCCATCTGGCGACTCAACTCTCACCGGAACAACCTCACTATATCTATGTTTATGCTGTCGCGGTACAGACTGCTGGGGATCTTGCTGGGGCCATTATGGTCCTGGATGAGGGCTTGTCACGTTTCCCAGAGGACCGAGAGCTCTTGGTTGGTGCTGCGGCTTTTAGCCGTGATCTAAATGATTTGGACCGGGCGATTGCTTATGTACGTCGCTTGGTGGCCCTCGATCCAAATGATGCAGAGGCGGTAGCCTTCATAAGGGCGCTAGAATCACAGAGAAGATAGTAAGGCTTAGGCGCTCCGCATGTGTTAAGTGCCCCGGGTCTCCATGTGAGGAACCACGAGCGGGCTATTTCGTCCCGTGGTTTTCAATTGTCCATTCGTAATGCTGCTCGATACAATATCGGCATGTTCGTAATGATCAGCATAGTTCCTGATTGAGGAAACGAGATGCGAAAGTTCTTTCTCCTAGCTCTATTCCCGGTGGCTGTAGGCTTGATATTGCTATACCTGAGCCTTGGTACTCTTGCGTTCGGTGGCGTCGACGAGCATTACTGGCCGCAATGGAGGGGGCCAAACTTTGATGGCGTAGCGCCATCTGCTAATCCACCCATTGAGTGGTCAGAGACAAAGAATATTGCCTGGAAGGTGGAAATTCCTGGTAATGGTTTCGGGACACCGGTGGTTTGGGAGGACAATATTTTTATCTTGTCTGCGGTTCCGGTAACCAACGGTGGCCCTTCCGAAACCTTTAGTTCTGTGGCTCGTCATAGCCATGCACTGGAAAGTACAGCGAAAAGCCCAAGGGAAGACAATACGGCTATAGCTCTAGCCCCACCGGCTCAACCTATGAAACAACGTGGGCAACGGCGGCGGCGTGGTCAACGCGAGGCGGAACCGCTTCGAGCCATGGACTTTACGGTGATGGCACTAAGCCGCACCGATGGCACTCTCATTTGGAGTGACGTGGCACGTCACGAGACGCCACACGAGGGAAAGCAAGTCAACAATAGTTGGGCATCAAGTTCGGCGATTACAGATGGTGAGCATGTGTTTGCGTTTTTTGGCTCGCGTGGTTTGTACGCTTACGACATGGAAGGGAATCCCCAGTGGAATGTTGACTTGGGCGACATGCGGATTCGGAATGGGTTCGGCGAAGGTACCTCCCCAGCCCTCCACGGGGACACGCTGGTGGTCGTTTGGGATCATCAGGGCGATTCGTTCATTGTCGCCCTTGATAAGAACACTGGTAGGGAGTTGTGGCGTCAATCCCGCGACGAGCCGGAGTCGTGGGCAACGCCACTGGTGGTCGAGTTCGATGGGCGTGCCCAGGTAATTACCGCAGGTGAAAATCGAACCTACAGCTACTATCTGGAGACCGGCGAGCTGGTATGGGAAGGTCCAGGCCTGACGGTTAATCCAATTCCGTCGCCGGTCGAAGCAGATGGGGTTGTTTACATGACGAGTGGCTATCGCGGGGAGGCGTTGCGTGCGGTGCGTTTGGCTGATGCACGCGGAGACATTAGCGACTCCCCTGCGATTCTATGGGAATACAACCATGACACGCCATACGTGCCATCGCCGCTACTTTACGACGGCATCCTTTATTTCTTAAAGAGCAATTCACCGATTTTGACAGCGTTCGACGTTGCCAGCGGGGAGGCATATTACGGTCCCCAGAGACTCGATGGCTTGCAGGAGATCTATTCATCCCCAGTAGGAGCTGCCGATCGCGTCTACTTCCTTGGCCGGGACGGTGCCGCGTTGGTCATCAGCAATGCTGGCGAGTTCGAAGTTTTGGCGAGGAATAGCCTCGATGACGGGTTCGAAGCATCGCCGGCGATAGTCGGGGATGAGCTTTACCTGAGGGGACGTCGATTTCTATATCGCGTCCAGGAAATCGGGCAGCCTGATTCGTAGGCACCAGATAATTATTCCAGTGGGCGAATTTCTCGAGTAGGGTCGGCAAAGGTGGGGTCTTTGAAAAGGGAGGAAATTTTATGATTAGAACGTCTGATGGGGGCAGGGTCTTTCGTAGTTGGCTGGTCGGTCTGTTCTTGGCGAGTTCGGTGGTGCTGGCACCGTCCACGGGCACGGCGCAGGATCGTTATTTTCCGGCCAGAGGAGAGTGGGCAACCAGTACGCCGGAAGAGCAAGGGATGGACGGAGAGACTCTCCAAATGGCAATTAACTTCGCTCTGGAAAACCAGAACCAGGGGAGCCGCGACCTTGCAGTGTGGCTTCGTGATGAGACCGGGTTTGGTACCGAGCCGTTCTTTGATACGTACGGTCCGACGACGGTTCGCGCTGCCATGAGTGGGCTGGTGATCCGCCATGGAAAAGTAGTTGCGGAATGGGGAGAAACCCACAAGGTCGACATGACTTTCAGTGTTAGCAAAAGCTTTCTTTCAACCGTTGTGGGTCTTGCGTACGATCGGGGACTTGTACGTGATCTTCGAGATCACGTGGTTGATTACATGCCCACGGCTGAACTCTTCAGTAGCGATCACAATCGAAAGATTACTTGGGACCATCTTTTGCGCCAGACAAGCGATTGGCGGGGAACTTTATTCGAAATGCCGGCATGGGCCGACAGGCCGGCACGGAGCACCCCAGAAGGAGAACCAGCGACCTTTACCGACATTCAAAAGGTGCCTTTGTCGGAACCTGGAACTGTCTACGAGTACAATGACGTACGTGTCAACTTATTGGCGTTAGCTGCTCTTAACGTCTGGCGTGAGCCCCTCCCTCAAGTACTGCGCAAGCATCTTATGGATCGTATCGGGGCCTCCAACACGTGGCGTTGGCACGGATATCAGAATTCCTGGGTCGAAATTGACGGCCAGAAAATCCAGTCCGTCAGCGGCGGTGGCCACTGGGGTGGCGGCATGCATATCAGCGCCCATGACATGGCCCGTTTCGGGTATTTATTCCTCAACGATGGTGTCTGGGATGCCGAACGGATTGTTTCAGAGGAATGGATCGAAATGGCACGAACGCCTGGGCCGGCCAATGCTGGCTATGGATTCATGAACTGGATGCTGAACAGCGAACGTGAAAACCGACAGGGTGAAACGAGTCGCCCGGTGCCACAGGCACCTGACGCGATTTGGTTCAGTGGGGCTGGTAGCAATTTGATTTTCTTCGATCGAGCTAGTGACGTTGTTATTGTCGTGCGCTGGATTGGACGCGGATCCAGCCAGTTTTTTGGCATGGTGCTGGACTCCATCCAAGACAGCTGATCACTGAGGATGGGCGCCACCGTCGTTTTGGTCGGTCTGGGCCATCTTGGTGGCCCGCTCCTCGATCAGTTGGCCGGCAGTGCTCTAGTTGGTCGTGTTATCGCATTGAGTCGCAGTTCCGACCAGGGCGAGGCACGCTGTAACCTTTCTCGATTGAGCGCCCTAGCGAGGGGCTCGGTGTCTAATATTGAGCATCGGACCATTGATGTAGCGAACCCAGGGCAATTAGCTGCTGTCATTGGAGAAGTCTCCCCGGACCTTGTGATTAACGCTGCATCGATGCAGACATGGTGGTTACTTGATTTGTTTCCACCGGCGGCAAACGTGCTAAAAGCGGCCGGCTTTGGTGTATGGCTTCCATTTCACCTGAGACTCGCAGTGCACGTGATGGAAGGAGTTGTAGCATCGAACTATAAAGGCCCAGTGGTTAACGCTGCCTATCCTGACGTAGTTAACGCTGTGCTTGCAAAGATGGGGATGCCGCCGACTGTTGGGGTCGGCAACGTCGATGAGCTGGTTACCAAGGTTCGCATGTTAGTTGCGCATGATCTTTCGATAAGGCCACGCGAACTAAAAGTCGTTCTTGTTGCTCACCACGCGCTCCAGAAAGTCGCTTTTCGCAGTTGCGAAGACCGATCGCATACTCGTTCTGTAAAGATTGATGAGAAACCGGAGCACGAAGCGCCGCCCTACCATCTTCGGGTTCTTCATAAGGGACGGGATCTGACCGAGCAAGCTGATGCACACGGCGCTTTACTGAAGCCGTGTCCTCTGCCGAACGGACCGGGCTGGGGCGCCTTCACGGCAGCCTCTGCGATTGGCCTAGTTAATGCGTTGTTGTCGGAGAATACCTGGGAAATGCATGCACCCGGCCCATTGGGACTTCCCGGGGGTTATCCAGTGAGTGTCGGTGACGGCAAGATCGCGATTCCCTCGATAATGGACTTGTCTCTTGATGAGGCGATTTCTATTAACGAGCAATCTCATCAATTCGACGGAATTGAGAGAATCGAAGAAAATGGGGCCGTGGTGCTTACTGAGACAGCAATCGGTGTAATGCGGGACAGCTTGGGATACGACAATGGGACAGTACAGCCGGCAGAGGTGGACGATCATGCCAATGAACTGGCGAGGTGTTTCAATGAATACGCGCGGCGACACGATGTTGACGTAGGGGCGTGTTCGGTATGACCGCCGGTGGCTGTTGACCGGTGTTGATTGAGGGGGAGGACGTGGTGACTGGATTGGAGAGGAAACGAGTTCTGGTGACTGGAGGTGCGAGTGGGATCGGGGCTGCCATCGTCGAGCGTTTCATATCGGAGGGTTCTGCTGTCTGTATTCTTGATATGGACGCCGAAGCTTGCGAGCGGACCAAGAAGGATCTGGACGGGCTAGCTGATTTCGTAGTTTGTGACGTTCGCGACAGAGAAGCCGTAAAGAATGCTATTCCGCAGGTCGTGGCCCACGTTGGCGGGATCGATATTCTGATTAATAACGCCGGTGTTAGTGTGCGGCACGAATTCCTCGAAATTACGGCAGCGGAGTGGGAACAAGTCCTGAGTGTGAATCTAACGGGAGCGTTTCATGTAGCCCAGATAACAGCTCGGCAAATGGTTCAAGCAGGCCAAGGTGGAGTGATTCTTAACACAGCCTCAACCAATGGTATCGTCGGCTACCCTTATTACGCGGATTACAATGCCAGCAAAGCGGGTGTGATTGCACTGACCAAATCGATGGCGCTTGAGCTGGCTCCGGATATTCGTGTAAATGCCATTGCTCCTGGGTATGTGATGACACCCATGCAAAAGCGTGAATACACAGAACAGATGCTTGAAGAACTTAACGCTAAAATCCCTGTTCAGCGACACGCGCGACCACATGAAGTTGCCAGTCTGTTTGCCTTCCTTGCGTCTGATGAGGCGGCGTACCTAACGGGCCAGGTTTTTACTATCGACGGGGGTGAGATTGCGGGCGGACTGGCGAGTCGCTAACCAGCTTAAGCTTGGCCACCGTATTTGAAGAGGGGGAGGCGACAATGAGCCACGGTACCAAGAAGTCGAAGGCGCTTTTCGAACGGGCACTTGGTGTGATGGTTGAGGGTGGAAGCTCCCCTTCCCGAGGTCCTGCAAACTACGGGGACTACCCGCTTTTTATCGAACGTGGCTCCGGTTCACGCATCTGGGACGTTGATGGAAACGAGTATATCGATTGGATGCTCGCGTACGGGGCCCTGCCACTTGGCCATGCTCATCCGTCTGTCGTCGAAGCAATCACAGGGGCCGCATCTGAGGGCAGCTTGCTGGCGGCAGCTACAGAGATTGAAATCGAAGTGGCTGAGTTGATTGCTGGAATGATTCCCGGTGCGGAGAAGGTTCGGTTCGCCAATACGGGAACTGAGGCGACTATGGCTGCTATTCGTTTGGCGCGCGGGATGATGGGCCGCCCAAAGTTTATTAAGTTCGAGGGGCACTACCATGGTTGGTATGACGATTTCCTTGTCAATAGCCACCCACAACCGTCGGTTGCGTTCGGTCACCGAAACGATCCAGTAAAGATCGCAGACAGCTCCGGACTTAACCGCCACGCTCTCGATGACACTATCGTCGTACCGTGGAACGATGCTACTGCGATTGAACGGGCTGTAATCGACAATCGCGGGCAGATAGCGGCTGTGATTACAGAGGGCATTATGGCCAACATTGGTGTGATACCACCCCAAGATGGCTATCTGACGCTGCTTCGTGAAATTACGCGAGACAATGATGTTTTGTTGATTCTTGACGAGACAGTGACAGGCTTTCGTATAGCGCCGGGTGGGTGCCAGGAATACTTCGATGTTGAGGCGGATATTGTTACCTTCGGCAAAGGTGTTGGTGGTGGAATGCCGGTGGCAGGGTTCGCCGGGAGGTCCGATTTGATGCAGGGCTTGGAATGGGGCGGAGTGCTTCATTACGGCACCCAAAACGCGTCGCGCCTAGGCATGTTTGCAGCAGCTGCCAACCTGCAAGAATTGATCAAGGATGACGCTGCTGCGTTTACTCACTTATGGCATATTGGCGAGACGCTTTGTACGGGGTTGCGAGAGCTGTTTGCAACCGAGGGTGTCGCCGCCATTGTTCAGAATGTTGGTCCGATGTTGCAGATCATGTTCACGGAGCAGGAACGAATTACTGATTTCCGCGAGTTTTGTGCGCATGTTGATCGCGTTGCCTACCAACATTTTGTCTGGAAGTTATTCGACCATGGTATCTACATGAGCCCGTCGGCAGCCCTTCACTCTGTCGCATGTGTGGCACACAGCAACAATGATGTTTCGTCTACGTTGACCGCCGCGGCGGAGGCGATCAGCGGGTGAAGGATAAGGTCGCCGTCGTAACGGGTGCGGCCTCCGGGATTGGCTTAGCAACGGCAGAAGCTTTTGCTAGTGAAGGAGCATCCGTTGTTGCGGTTGACATCGATCCTTCTGGAGCTTCGCTGGCAGACCGGATCTCGGCGGAAGGTGGGTTGGCCTACTTTGTTGAGGCTGATTTGACGAGCCAGGATGATTGCGCCTCTGTGGCTGAAACTGTCCAGCACGTTTACGGTGGCGTTGATGTTCTAGTCAACAACGCTGGTGTTATCCATCGGGCGACGATTCTAGATACTAGCGAAGCAGACTGGGACCGTTTGATGGACGTTAATGTGAAAACAATTTATCTGCTTTCCCGAGAAATCATTCCACTGATGGTCCAAAGAGGGGGTGGCTCGATCATTAACACGGCGTCCGGTTGGGGTTTGGCCGCCGGTCCGCGAGCTGCTGCGTATTGCGCTTCGAAGGGCGCGGTTGTGCAACTGACTAAGGGAATGGCGATTGATCACGCCCGCGACGGGGTCCGAGTCAATTGCGTGTGCCCAGGTGACGTCGACACCCCGATGCTTGAGGCGGAGGCCAAGGGGCTTGATGTGCCACGGGAACACTTTCTTGCCGAGGCCACTGAACGACCAATGGGGCGAGTTGGTTTCGCATCGGAGGTCGCCGCATCGATCCTGTATTTAGCGGGCAATGAATCGGCGTTCGTTACCGGGACCTCGCTCGTGATTGATGGAGGAGGTTTGCTTGGCTGAGTATCAGTTCAAGTAACGGGCCTTGTGTTCTTCGACCGTCCGGTCTTTTATTAAGCCCTTCTATGGTGGTCAAATAACAGCTCATTGGAGACTCAGTATGAGACCAGGTTTCGTTCAGTTGTCCCGTCGTTATTTCAGCAGGGTTCTGTGTGTCAGCTTTCTGATCGTCGCGGTTTCTTGTAGTGGAGATGATGGAACCATCGAAACCTCAGAAGAACTTGAGGCTCGTGCCCAGGCTATCCATGAAAGGGTGCTTACGGCCGACACGCACAAGGATATTTCCGGAAACTTTGCCCCCACTGACGGTTCTGAGGGCGAGGATCCCAATGTCCAAGCTGGTCGTCAGGTGGACCTGCCCCAGATGCGTGAAGGTGGTCTCGACCTGGCTTTCTTTATCGTGTACGTAGGGCAGGGACAGGGCAACCTCAATGACGAGGGCTACACAAACGCACTTGGTGCGGCAATGCGCAAGTTCGAAGGTATTCACCGGATGACCAATGAGCTGTACAGCGACCAGATCGGTCTTGCCACTAGCGCTTCAGAAGCCGAACAGATTGCTGCTGAAGGTAAGTTGGTTGCCGCCATTGGCATCGAAAATGGCTACCCGATGGGTGACGACATTGGACTGATTGCCCGGTTCAAAGAACTCGGCGCCGGCTATATGGGGATAACCCATAATGGTCATAACCAGCTCGGGGATTCAAACACTGCTGGCTGGTACGGGTCCACTGAAGAGCCGCAGCGGAGTATGAACGGTGGCCTCAGTCAACTTGGGGTGGAGGCGGTCGCCGAGATGAACCGGCAAGGGATCATGATTGATATCTCGCATGCTGGTAAGGCGACGATGCTGGATACACTTGCAATCTCACAGGCGCCAGTTATCGCATCTCACTCGAGCGCCACAGCGCTCCGAGATCATTCTCGCAACCTTGATGATGAGCAATTGCTGGCGTTGAGGGAGAACGGTGGTGTCATGCAGACGGTTGCGCTGGGCAATTACCTTAAAGATCCCGGGCCGCGCAACACAGCAATCGTGGCATTGCGTGAGGGAATGGGTCTTCCCGCTCGCGGTCGCGGTGGCCGGGGTAGCCGGGGTGGTTCCTCAGCTGGGGAGCAACCGGAATTATCGATGGAGGACCGTGCTGCGCAAGAGGCGCTGGAAGCAGACTTTGAACGTCGTGTCTCTGAGGAGATCGACCCTAAGTTCCCCGTCGCTAACGTTGAAGATCTTATCGACCACATCGACTACGCTGCCAATCTGATTGGAATTGACTACGTGGGCATCAGCTCGGACTTCGATGGTGGTGGAGGCATTGATGGTTGGAACAATGCCTCCGAGACATTCAACGTCACTCACGAAATGGTAAAACGTGGGTACACGGAAGAAGAGATTGCCAAGGTATGGAGTGGCAACCTTTTGAGGGTCTGGCGCGAGGTTGAACAGGTCGCCCAACGTATCCAAGAGGAAGAAGGCAAGTGAGCCAAGACTCGGAACCTGACGCTGGCCCGGCTGGCCGAGTCGTAGAATTTTCGGTCGATGGAATTCTTGACCTTCACACATTTCGCCCAGAGGATGCCCGGGATGTTGTCAGAGATTATCTCGATTCCTGCAGGAAGAAGGGGATTTTTGACGTGCGTATCATCCATGGCAAAGGCAAGGGCGTGCTTCGCCGCATTGTGCACTCCGTGTTGAGCAATCGTGATGACGTCGATTCGTTTTGCCTAGCGAGCGACAGTGGGGGCTGGGGAGCGACTCTAGTCGGGTTGTGCTCAAGCTTTCAGGCCAATGATGTCAACGGGGGTGCCTTGGGTGGCAGCTCGCCGCCGAAGGGCGAACGGTGCAGCTGAACCAGCTTGATTGGTTCGTCTTCGCAGCCTACGGCGTGATTGCCTTGGCTACCGGACTGTATTTTGCTCGCCGCGCTGGCGCCGGAATGCAGGAGTTCTTTCTGTCGGGCCGGAAACTTCCCTGGTGGTTGTTGGGTACGTCGATGGTAGCGACCACTTTTTCGACGGACACGCCGAACTTGGTTACCAACATCGTGAGGTCCGATGGGGTAAGCGGTAACTGGATATGGTGGGCATACTTGATCACCGGAATGTGCACCGTGTTCTTCTACGCGAAGCTCTGGCGTCGCTCTGGCGTCCTCACTGATATGGGGTTTTACGAACTCCGCTATTCAGGAAAGCCTGCGTCGTTTCTTCGTGGTTTTCGCGCTCTTTATTTAGGGGTGTTCTTCAATGTAATGATTATGGCCACGGTCACTTTGGCTGCGATCAAAATCTCTGGTGTTTTACTGGGGATTGACAAGTACACGACTGTGATGGTCGCAGCGACCATCACTGCCGCATACTCGGCGAGTTCAGGGCTGTGGGGCGTCGTGGTGACCGACCTGTTGTTGTTCACGATCTCGATGGTGGGGTCATTATCGGCGGCGTACTTTGCTCTACAGCGGCCGGAAGTAGGGGGTCTGGGCGGGTTGATAAACAACCCGGACCTGCAGGGCAAACTGTCGCTGTTGCCAGATTTTTCCGATTGGACGGCGGTTACTAGCGTCCTGATTGTTCCGCTTGCGGTGCAGTGGTGGAGCACCTGGTATCCAGGGGCTGAACCGGGAGGGGGCGGCTATGTCGCGCAACGCATGCTCGCGGCTCGCAATGAGAAAGAGGCGGTCTATTCGACCCTCTGGTTCAATGTTGCTCACTATGCTCTGCGGCCATGGCCGTGGATTCTCGTGGCCCTCAGTTCGCTCTTGGTATACCCGACGCTAGAGTCGATACAGCAGCGATTTCCAGACCTGGATCCGACGATCGTGGGGCATGATCTGGCCTATCCGGCGATGCTCATTTTCCTGCCGTCCGGCCTGCTTGGGTTGGTCGTCGCCTCGCTAGCGGCGGCCTACATGTCGACGATTAGCACCCACCTAAATTGGGGGGCTTCTTATATAGTCGATGATTGCTACAAACGGTTCTGGGCCCCGTATCGTAGCGAAGCCCACTACATACTGATGGCCCGCCTCAGCACGGTGGTCCTTGTGATATTGGCCTCAGTCGTTGCGCTGTGGCTTGATACAGCGCGACAAGCATTCCAGGTCCTTTTGCAGATCGGTGCCGGCACCGGGCTGATCTTTCTCCTTCGGTGGTATTGGTGGCGGATCAACGCCTGGGGCGAAGTCGCGGCGATGGTCATCTCATTCTTGGTAGCCGTGTATTTTGAATTCATTCATTTCCGGACAGGGTTGGCTGAACTCAGTACAGAGGTAAAGTTGGTGGCTGGGGTGATAATCACTACGATCGGATGGATAACGGTGACTTTTCTTACCCCGAAAACTGACGCTGAGACGTTAGGTGCGTTCTACAAGAAAATCCACCCGATTGGCCCGGGATGGCAGCCAGTCGTAGAACAAATGCGACTTTCACGGAGTTCTGAGGCGGGCAATGTTTCCATAGACGATACAGAAGCTACTTCCGGCGAGAGCCTCACCGTAGGGTTTCTGGCCTGGTTCCTCGGCTGTGTGGCGGTGTATGCAGCACTGTTCGGAACCGGATATCTTCTCTACGGAGAACTTGTTCCGGGCGTCTTTTGCTTACTTCTTTTCGTCGGCAGCGCCACCTGGCTGTCAAGGACTCTGCCCCATTTAAGGTTCGCCGACTAGTCTTTGGAATGCGCTAACCGAAACGTTTAGATGCCTTGGTGCCGTAGGTTCTGAGTAACTGTGGGTTCGCGATTAGGTTGCAGGCAGGATGTGTTTGTCCATTATTCAGCGATACAAGACAGTGGATACCGCACCCTAGAAGAAGGGCAGAATGTTGAGTTCGAAATCGTCGACGGGCCCAAAGGGCTTCAAGCGCAGAATGTGAAGCCTTTATAGGTTTGCGTTCAGACTTGTCGGACTTTCATTGCTGGAAGGCAGGGGTGGGGTTGGTGAAAACGGTCTCTGGTAGGGTGTCGTAGACGTGGATAGACCAATCCCGATCACGCCCCTTATTGGTTGCTAGCATGATGTTTCCAAACTGCTGCCAATTTGCCCAAGCGTTTGTAAAGCGGGGTTCGGGGTCGTCGAAGCGGGTCCAATGGGTCCACTGTTCAACAAGGCCGGTGTCCTTGGCTACAAACACCTCATACTTGTTGTCAGGCGTGTCGCCGACATCCTCAAAAGTTAGTTGAAGGATATCTGCGATTCGACCGTCCTCCATCGGGCCTTCTCTAAGGTATTTGAGAGTTACACCAGGGTCCAAAAGCTTGTAGGGCATAAACATCCAGTAGGTGTCGTTGTTCCAGCTACGGAAGGCACTGTTCAGCAGAGTGGCTAGCTCGTCCGGGCTGGAAACGTCAACACCGTTCTTAAAGATCCTGCCATCCCATCGGTTGATGTTGATCAGGGAAACAATTTGATCGCCTTCGCCATTTTCCGATTCCATCCGGTGATTGCCAGTCCATTTGTCCCAAACGTGCAGCCTGCCCCCGAAGAATTTCCAGCTGACATAGCGCGCGCTGTTCCAAGCTTCCTCTCCCCCCATCGCAGCGAGCGTAGCGTTGGCAATATTGATGGATTGTTGATCAGATTGGCCCGGAACGGTTGAAGAAGCCATCGATTGCTTGAACGCCAAACCTGACGCTGCTGCAAAAAAGGTCAAAACTACGGCAATGGTTTGGGAGTTTGCTTGCATCGATTTCATGCCTTCACGCTCCTTTCGAGTGCGCTGATAGAGAACGGCAGAAGGGTATGAGAGAGCACTGTGGGAGGCAAGTAGTCCAGGCTCGAGTAAGAATCTTCGGTGATTTTCGTCTCTTCAATCTCCAGGAGGTTACGAAAATATCTAAGGGTCCCGTTACTTACAACTCAGCGGTAAATCTCTGAAATTGTTGGGATTAGATAATCCTGGAAGCACGGCATCAGTTCATAACACGGTGAATATCCCCAATCGCTACGGGCTAGCCGATCGTCGACAGCGCTTGGCCACGAATCGACGATTGCCTGACGCTGTGTGTCAGGCTCAAATACGACATGGGTGGCGGGATAAGCTTTGGCGACAAGTTCGTGTATCTCAGCGGCGGAAGGATTGAATGCCGAGACGTTGTAGACGTGCTGGCTCAGGCTCGTTGCCTCTCGATTTGTTAGTGCCAGAATCGCATCGATCGCATCGGGCATTGCCATGAAAGGGATGCGGGTGTCGGGGCGAACAAAACAGGTATAGGCTTCGCCCTTCGCAGCGGCATGGATCATCTCGGAGGCGTAGTCGCTGGTGCCTCCTGAAGGCATTGTTAAGGCACTGATGAGGCCAGGGAAACGAATGGATCGAAAATCGACAAGGTTGGCGTGCACCTCTGTGCCCAGTTGCTTGTAATAAGTGGCGTAGTAATGCCCCAGGTGTTCACAGTAAAGTTTGTTAGAGCCATACATTGTTCTGGGCGCCGAGCACTCAAGTTCGCTGACGGGCCGATCGCCAAAGTTAGCTGGGGTGCCGTAAACAGCAATTGAGCTGGGATAGAAGAACATTACGGAGCGGTCGTGCTCGCGAGCTTGTGACATTGCAAGTTCAAGGAGATTCAAAGTTCCGGTAACGTTGACTTCGTGCGCCACTACTGGGCTGAATTCACTCTGCGTTGAGAGCAGAGCAGCCAGGTGGTAAATACAGTCCACCGCGCAATCGCTCTGAATGGTCTCTAGAAGTTCGTGGTCCAGGATCGAGCCCGTGTAGACGCGGGAAACACGCGTTCGCAAGGATGCATCGAGAGGTTCAAGGTCGAGCGTTGCGAGCTCGCTGCCTGACTCCGAGAGACGATCGATTAGGGCGTGGCCGATCTCCCCCGCGGCTCCGGTTATCAAAGTGACAGACTGACGAATACCAACCTCCGCGAGTGGAGTGGGCTATAGCTACCGCGAACCTGATGGTGACGATAACACCTGTCCGTGATGGTCACGATGATGTTTGCCCCTTGTGCTTCAAGGCCGGGGAGGGTGGGGCGATATTTATTTCGTCAAATATGGTTTCAAGTGGGGTATCGAGTATTCCCACCAATCTAGTAGCGAGGGCCTCAGCGGTAAGGGCGCTTCCAGGTGTATCTTGCGGCTCAATGTTGAGGGAGTCGAAGAAAGGTGTGCGCACAAAACCGGGATTCACGAGTGTGACTCGCACGTTCGAGCGGCTGCATTCATCGGCTAGTGCTTGGGCAGCGCCCCTGAGGCCGAACTTTGCAGCGCAGTAAACGCTTCCCTTTCGTCTGCCGCGGAGTGCTGCTTCCGATCCCATGATTATCAAATCACCGTGCCCCCGTCGCTTCATCACAGGCAGAAAGCTGCGAGCTACCAAAAGGTGGCTCGTTAAATTGAGAGCGATATCGTCCCGGATTTGCCGGGCGGAGAACTGTTCAAGTTGGCCAAAGTGTCCAGAGCCAGCGTTACTGATTACAGCATCAATGTCTGGGTGGCGGCGTGCCAAACGATCTAAAGCACTGGAGGACTCGTCTAGATTGGAAAGATCAAGGGGCACAGGGTCGTAACGATTGAAGTCAGGTGCGAACTTGCTGTGGTCACGGGCAATGCCGACAACCATTGCTCCTCTTTCCAATAGAAGCTCTGCTGTGGCGCGGCCGATTCCACTGCTAGAACCAGTAATGAGTACCTTGCAGTCGACGCCGGAGTCTTGCTGGCTCATGTCGCCCCCAAATCACACGAGAAAAGATTGGCCTCCGGAAAGGCGTTAGCCAGCCGTTGCTCAACAAAGGACAGGAGCTGTGCCTCGCGAGATTCGCTGTACGAAACGAACTTGTTCCTCCGTATTAGTGGCCCATTCAATAATTCATCTCGAGGGTACATCTGTTCAATTTTCTGAAACATGTTGGACGGAAATCGAAGAGGTCCGAGGCTGGCAGAGTGAAGTGCTCCACTCGGGATTGCGGTTACAAGCTTGTCGATCAGGGAATCATATCCAGCGCGCCAGTCTTTATACCAAAGCAGTGGATCGAGGCGGATACCTATTGGCCAGCCTGCGTTGGCGAGCTCGCCAGCGGCGTGAACCCGGTCCCGGATGCCTGGACAGCCATGTTCTACTGCAACGGTGGTTTCCTCAGGGGTGAAGCTGAAGGCGACCACAACGTTTGGCACGGGAGGCATGCTGAGGAGACCGCTGATCGCGATGCTCTTCGTGCGTAGCTCTAAGAAAGCGTTTGGTCTTTTAGCAAAGAACGGTACGAAGTGTTCGACGAAGCCTGTAACTGATTCCAGGGCGAGCGAATCGCAATCGTAACCGGAGAGAAAGTACGCTGTCTGTTCGTGTCTGTTAGCAATGGTGTTATCGATTTCTGCTTCAAAATCCTCGAAGTTTACGAACAACACATAGTGAGCGGATCGAAACATCCCTTGCAAGAAGCAATAGCGACAGTCGTATAGGCAGTTGAGCATGTGGGAAAAGTAGAAGTTTGGGCCATTGCTAATGCCGAACCCGTTGGGTGCAGGGAGCACGAGATTCCCCTTTTTTTGTGCAAGGATGAGGGCCGGGTTTTGTTTCTGAAGATCGAAACTTTGAGCTGCAGGGTTGAAGACTTCAGTGTAATTCTCACAGGAGACAACACGCGCGCCAGGGAACCGTTCGAGTAATCGAGTTGCTCGCGGATGTACCTGAAGATTGTCTTCAATGTAGATGGTTTCGATCATGACTCAAGCCCAAAAGTTGGAGGAATGCTCTCAAGATGATCGGCGATCGATGTGATCACACTGTTGGCATCGGTAAGACCATTGGATATCACCCAATCGGTAGCTTTCACCTGCGGGCAAATTATCGACCATCGTCGGAGCAGCCTTCGCAATTGCCTTCGCTGAGTTGTTGTGAAGTGCAAATTATGTAGAAGTTCGCGGAGTTCTTCCGGATCAATTCGTCGTTGGCTCAACTCAGCGGAAAGTCGTTGTAACGATTCCATCAAGGAGTTGAAGGTTTCGAGTGTGTCCTTGATGAGTCTACTGGTCGTGTCTGGGAATGGTGTTCTTCCCGGCCGGACCTGGTTGTCGTTAACGACTTTGAAGGAATGGATCAGCTCATGGGGGGAGAAGCGGGTCGCAGCTGCATAGAATCCAGAGGCTTCCGTGTCGTACAGATCATCAGTTGGAAAGCTTTTGGGAATGCGGTCGGTGGTGCGAACTGTGGCAGTGGAGCACGGAGTCTCGAAGATAAATGGTGGATACCAACTTCGCCTCGTTGAGACACAGTGGATCTTGTGCGCTATTCGAGGCTCCCCTGCAGGCAAGCTACAGTGTGCGACCGTGCCAAGGTTTATCCACGCTGCGTAGTTTGTCTCACACGCCTGGTGAGAAACTGCAGTGGCGGCGTTTTTGCGTCCGATACCGGAGAGGATGAGTCCAATACCATTCTGTGTGTTCCCGAAGCGAGAAAACCCTTCACAGGAATCTAACGGGGACATGTCGAAATACTCAATAACCGGTTTTGCTTCTGCCCTTAACGCAACGACGAAATTGACCTGGCCAGTGGGCATTGTCGATCTCTTAGGTGGCCAGTGAGTTGTAATCGTTAGAAATGCTTTGTTGCAGTCTTTGTAGTTTCACGGTGTATCGGTGTGCTTCATCGTGACGCCCACGTTTCTTTGCCCCGGCTCGATAGATATCGATCTTTTCGGCGCAAACTCGCGCCGCTTCAGCACGTTGCGTATCGTTCAAGGAATAACTTCCAAGTAATTTCTCAAGGGCTGCAATACGGAACCGATCCATACCCCAGTAGCGGCGAGAAAGCTGATCGTTATGCCCGCCGTGTTTGACTACCAGGGGCTCGTCGATGAAGAGGACGGGATAACGGCTGGTGATCCGGAGCCATAAATCGTAATCCTCGCAAGCTGGTAACGTTTCATCGAAGCCACCGATATCTTCAAGGACGGTCCTATGAACAACCACACTAGAAGGAGACATGCAGCACAGCGGCAAGCAGTCTTTGAAAATGTCGCCGCCTCGCTTTGCATGCTTTTTCATTGGGTTCACTCGGGTACCATTGCGGATCCAAACTTCGTCTGTATGACAGAGGAGCGTCGTCGGCGTGGATGCCAGAGCGGCATTTTGATGGGCAAGTTTCTCCGGGAGCCACTCGTCGTCAGAATCCAAAAAAGCGATCCAATCCCCACGACTGGCTTGAATGCCCCGATTCCGGGCTGCGCTGACTCCGCGCTGTGACTCCTCAAAGAGGACGATATCGGGATACTCGCGCCGAAGAGTATCGATCGTGTTATCAGTCGATCCATCGTCAACAACGATCACCTCAAGTGGCTTCTGCGTCTGTGCGGCGATGGAGTTGAGGGCTCGGGGTAGCAGATGCTCCCGATTGTGTGTTGGGACAATGACCGAGATAGATATTGTGTCCATTGATACTACTCGAACGACAACCACCCGTTCAGACCCGCCGGTGTCTGAACGTAGAGAAACTCACCCCAATTGCCTAGAACGGGGAATTCCGAACCCGGGACCAACTGCTGAATTGTTGCGCCCTGCGGTGTTGGATGGTCCAAAACGTTGGAAATACTAGTCACCGATTCCTTGCGTAATGGGGTTGTGGGCTCAGTGGTGGCACCGATGATATAGCCGTGAGCCCCGTTGGGTAGCTCAACCCGATACCAATGGGAGCTTGCCCCCCAAACCAAAACAGGAGTGTGTTGATCGAGAGTGGTAAGCAAGCGTGCACCACTGTTTGGGCCAGTGCGGACAACAACGTTGCTATCGGTTGTGCGGGACCAACTACCAACCCGGCTCAGGTCGGCAGTTAAGGACTGTGGTTCTGTGCGCATTCGTTTGAGAAAGGGCAATGGGTCAACAGCACCGCGAGTGTATACACCGAAGTGGAGGTGTGGCGGTGTTGTTCGTGCGTTCCCCGTGTTTCCCACGGTGCCTAGTTGGTCCCCGACTTTAACTCGCTGGCCCGATTCGACGTTATGGCTATCAAGGTGAGCGTAATACAGCCGAATATTTCGCCGTCGATCTAAATTAATCCAGACGACATTGCCGCCGACGGAGGTTGTGGTGGCCCGACTGACGACTCCGTCAGCTGCGGCGAGTACCGGGGTGCCACGGTCAGCAAAGATATCGATACCTCGGTGTGATCGTCGGCCCCCATCACGCTCAGCACCAAACGCGCTCCAGATCGAGCGACCGGTATGACCGGCAACTGGAAAACTGAGAGAAGCGTCGATTGTTAACCCAACAGTATAGTGAGCACTGCGGAGTAGTTCCGGCTGGATGCGGAGGATGTAGGTTCCGTCGCGCACAGGCTCGAAGCGAAGCCTTCGGGAGGATTCCGGGGCACTGTCGGGAATTGGATCCATGTCGGCTGACGGTTCGATAAGCATGGTGCCGCTAGCGATATGGATAGGCGCCTGCGGGTCATTGTCGACAAGGCGGAATAGATCCATGAATACACGGAGAGGCTCGTGTGATTGCAGGATAACTTTGGCGTCGACTCGCTGCCCACCGGTAACAGGAAAGACGTAACCGATAGCAGTGGCTACTGATTTGTCGAAGTAACCAGATTCCAGAAATGGGGAAGTAATATGGGCAGGCTTTCGCAAGGCTGTCTCTGAAGCCTCGATCCAGTCATGCCCTAAAGCTGAGTTGCCAAGGTTGGCCTCCACGAGGGAGAGGCGGTAAGTTTCATGAGCGTTGGTGGGCCTAAATATCTCAGGTACTCGCTCGATTTCTTGGGCGCAGCCGGTCGATAGTAGGAGGGCGAGGAAAGCGATCATCCCGCACGTTGGCGCCGAGCATGACAAAAGTGTAAGAGTACGCTGAGTCACCTGCATTTCGAGAGTCTTTTGCAATTACTTTCTAATTGCCGGGGCAGCCGATGGGCTTCTCCCCACCAAGCCGTTCGATTTGCATACACGCTATGGGGACAGCGTTTGAACTTGGGTGGTTAGTTACCAGGCGGATGAGTTCACTGATGGCTTGAGCGCCTTCACCAAGTTCGATGAGGCAGCGGGCAGCCTTAAACGCTGCATCAGGAACCATCTGGGAGCGCGGGTGCCGCCGTTCGACTTCCATAAATGCGGTGCGGGCCAGCTGGTACTGCTCCAGCGAATAGTGGCTTTCACCGATCCAGTACTGGGCACTGGCGGCAAGCGGATCATCTGGGAAAAGCCGAAGGTACTGTTGAAAACTGTCGATGGCGAGGGTGTAGTTGGCCGACAAGTAATCTGTATATGCCGCCGAGTGGAGTGAATCGGCCTCCGATCTTGTAGGCACTGGAGGTGGTTGGGTTGATGCTGCCGGGCGAGCAACTGACAGCCCGGGTACCCCCGCGGGTTGTTGGGGTGGAGGCATTGGTGATCCGGAGACTTGGCGTGCTGAAGTATTGTCAGGCTCACTGATTCCTCCGGTAATGCTGAGAAGATTCTCGTTCAGTAGAGCGAGCTGTTCTTCTAGGGTGACTAGTCGGGACTCTAGATTTCCTGTGTTGCCCCCATATTCGGCAAGACGCACGCGCAGTGGTTCAAGACTGTTATCAAGGTCGAGCCATAGCTGATCAAGTCGGCCCAGAATGTTTATTTGCGCCGCCTCGAGCTCTACAAGTTTGGATTCTAAGGCTATTAACCGGCCGTCTTGGGAATTATTCTGTGCACCGGCTGAATTGGTAGAGAGAATTAGCGAGATTAGGATCAAAGGAAGAACGCGTCGGAGTTCGCTTGGCATCAGAATATCCTCTTGCTTGCTTCGGGAGATGAGCCGTAGAGAAGGTAGCATCCAGCGTATAAAGGAAACCAGAAGGCAATGGAAGACTCGTTTCAACTGTTTTTAAATCCACGGTTCTCGATTAACACTCCTTACACTGACGCTGCGCGGGACGTGGTTAGCCTTGATGCGCTTGAATTGGCTTGGAACGCGGCTCGGGAATGGCCAGAGTATGCCGAGACTCCATTCCATGACCTAACTGAGCTGGCAACGGATCTCGATGTTGCACAAATCTTACTTAAGGATGAGTCGGGGCGCTTCGGACTCGGAAGTTTTAAGGCCATCGGTGGCGCTTACGGTGTTTTGCGAGCGGTCCAGAGTGAGTTGCGTGATCGAGGGATTGAGGTTGATGGTGCTGGTTTAAGGAGCGGACAATATCAAGAAGAAACCGCGACCATCGTTTTGATCTGTGCTACTGATGGCAACCACGGCCGAGCGGTGGCATGGGCGGCACACAACTTAGGTTGCCCGTGCGTGGTTTACGTCCCCAGCATTGTGAGTGAGGCTCGGCGTATTGCAATCGAAGCGGAGGGGGCCACAGTGGTACGGATCGATGGCACGTACGATGAGGCCGTTCGTGGCGCCAGTGATGCTGCTTCAAAATGCGGAGGGCTAGTAGTGTCTGATCACTCGGTTCCCGGATATGAAACGATCCCGCGGGCGATAATGCAGGGCTACACAATTGTTATTGCCGAGTTGATGCAGGCAATCGCTAGTCAGCCGTTGCCGACGCACGTTTTCGTCCAAGCAGGGGTGGGGAGTTTCGCTGCCTCGATCTGCGGTTATCTATGGGAAAAGCTTGGTGTCGATCGCCCAGCATTTATTTGCGTGGAACCAACGGTAGCGAATTGCCTTTATCACAGCGCAGCCGCTGGCCGGTTGGTAACTGTGCCCGGAGACCTTGACACCGTAATGGGTTGCTTGTCTTGCGGTGAGGCCTCGACCTTGGGATGGAACATTCTTAGGGACGGGGCAACAGCTTTTATGACGATTAGCGATACCCAGGCTGTCACCGCAATGAGGGCTCTATCCTCCAGGGGAAATGGTCAGCGAGGAGTTGTGTTGGGCGAGTCGGGCACTGCTGGACTTGCAGGGCTCCTGGCAGTAGGGATCGACGAAATGGGAAGGGAACAACTCAGTCTTGATCGGAATTCGAGAATCCTTCTGTTCGGCACCGAAGGGGCAAACGATCCTAAGCGCTATCAAGAGTTAGTCGGCAGCGTGGCCTAGGGAGCTCATGAAAACAGTCATTAGTGTGACAGGTGTAGTGCTTCAACCTGGAAGTCAAGAACCGCACGCAGCTTGCTTATCGGCGCATAGTGTTCGTTCGCCTTGGGGAATATCAGAGTGCCCGCGCGACGCGACATCTATACTCTCCTCTGCGTTACTGTCTTGAGTGCTTTAGGGCGGAAACCTCCCATGAGCTTTACCCCAAACGAATCGCAGCGTTCCTTGCTCCAGCTGGCTGTTGGTCACGCTGAGGCAGCTGGCGATTTACTGCTCTCGTACTACGGCCGGTTGCGCCGAGAACACGCGGAACGCAAAGGTGGTCGGCAGCGCGACCTGGTGACGAAGGCAGACCGTGAGGCAGAGAAACTTCTAGTTGACCGAATTCCTGGCTTGGATGACGTCCTGGGGGAAGAAGGAAGCCTGCGCTCGACAGGAGCTGATCGACTCTGGGTTATCGATCCGCTTGATGGCACTGTTAACTATCTCCATGGGATCCCGTTCTGGGCCGTTTCGATCGCCATTATTGAAGGAGGCGAGCTGCTGGCCGGGATAGTCCATGCGCCGAAACTTAATCAAACGTTCACAGCATTGAGAGGAGATGGCTGCCGCCTCAATGGAGATACTGTCCGTGTATCGGAAGCGGCTTCGATCGGGGAGGCGATAATGGCCACCGGTTTTGCCTATAACCGGAACGAGATCCCAGATAACAATTTAGACAATTGGGCCAGAATCGCACTGGCGGCCGCCGGGGTGAGGCGGATGGGTGCAGCGGCGCTCGATTTGGCCTATGCGGCGTGCGGACGTCTCGATGGATTTTGGGAGCTACATCTTTCACCTTGGGATGTGGCGGCTGGCACGCTGCTGGTGCGTGAGGCTGGTGGTAGGGTGAGTGACTTTTCTGGCGCCGAAGACCTCGATGCGATTCTTGAAGGTCGGAACATTATTGCTAGCAACGGGCGTATTCATGAGGAAATTCGCTTACGACTGTCAACGCCGGAAGCTATCTGAGGGGGGGCGAATGGTTCACGGCAGGACCCGAGTCGTTGTTTCGGCCACGGCAGGCCGCTTGCCAGCGCAACGTAGGATATCTGGAGATTGCCAGGGGGGACACTTCCGGGTTCTGTCGGTATTGTTGCTTGTTCTCATCCCGATTTTAATCGGGGCAATACCGCAAAATTCCCGCGTCATTGTTGGCGACGAAGCTATCGATTTCACTATGCAGTCCATCGATGAAAACACCTTCAATCTCAGGGACCTGCGGGGAGAGCAAGCTGTCATTTTGGTCTTTTTCCGCGGTGCTTGGTGACCATGGTGCCGCCGGCAGCTAGGTGAGCTGCAAGAAAACATTGAAAGCCTGGTTGGGGGCGAAACTTCACTCTGGGTTATTAGCACGGACGATCCCGGGAAGCTTCTCGAGTTGCGGAACACCGAGGGCCTCACATTCCCTGTCCTCCTTGATCCAGCTGCTAACACAATAAAAGCTTATGGTCTGTACAACGCGGATAGTGATCGCGAAATCCCGCATCCGGCTGCAGTGATTATTGACAAGAAAGGCCTGGTTCGGTACGTGAGAGTAGACGAAGATTACCGGGAGAGGCCTTCAATTGAAGAACTTCGTGATGCTCTCAGGATGTTAAAAGGGGGTTAGGGGTCCTGGCCTGGAGCGGGAGCCTGATCTCTTGTAGCGTTTTGGGGAATCTTCTAAACGGAACAAGGCTGGTTAGCTGAGTGTACTACTCGATTTTTCTGGAAATTCGCAGGAGGCATGATGTTTAGACGTTGGGTGTTCGTCGTATTGGTCATGTTTGTATCGACGGTTTCGTTATCGGCTATACCGGTCAGGGCCCAGGAAGAGATGGGTAAAGGACCGTTGACACATGAAGACTACGATACGTGGAAGCGGATCCAAGGGCAGCAAATTTCCCCAAATGGTGAGTGGGTGGTGTTCTCTGCCGTCCCGCAGGACGGTGATGGCGAATTGATTGCTGCCCACGTTGAATCGGGTAGAGAGCATCGGTATTCGAGGGGAACAGGCGCCCGTTTCATGCCGGACTCAGCCTATCTCGTGTTTACTATCGCGCCATCGGAGGAAGAGACGGAAAAGGCCCGAGAGGCAAAGACAAAACCGGAAGATATGCCGAAGAGCGGTCTCGGCATTATGAATCTTGTGAACGGTGAAGTCATTGAAATCGAACGCGTCCGTAACTTCCGGGTTCCGCAGGATGCCGGTGGCTATATTGCTTATCTTCGCGAAGAATCAGACTCGGAGGAAGAGGAGACTTCCGCTGTCGAGGCCGAGGAGCAAGAGGGAGGAGAGGAAGCCGAAACAGAGGAAAGCGAAGACAAGGACAAAGAGTTTGGCACCACCCTCACCGTTCGCTCTCTCTCCGATGGTAGTGAATGGAATGCCGAGTCAGTGTTGAGCTATCAGTTCACCGACGACGGAACGGTGGTCTTGTACACGGTCTCGAGCGAAGAAACGCCGGAATCTGATGGTGTCTACATTTACAGCCCGGCACAGGATGCGGTTGCCACCGTACTTAGCGGTGAGGGGAATTACGAGCGCTTATCATTGGATGAGGATCAGGACCGGCTGGCATTTGTTACCGATCGTGACGATTACTCCGCCGATGAACCCACCTTTAGTCTTTACGGAGGGGACGTAGGCTCCTCAGCTGCGGAACTATGGGTGTCCCACACTTCGACTGAGAACTTTCCCGCTGGGATGGCTGTTTCCCGTTTGGCGCAGGTGTCGTTTAACAATGACGGGAGCATTGTCCTGTTGGGAGTCAAGGAAATACCTGAGCCGGAACCGGACAGCGAGGGTGAGGGAGAGGATGAGGAGAAGGCAGTTTTTGATTTGTGGTCTTGGGATGACCCTTATCCCCAGCCGCAACAAGAGCAAATGCGTGACAGAGTTGAAAATCAGACATGGGCTTCTGTCTACCATGTTGCTAGTGATCGTTTCGTGAAACTTGCAGACGAAGACATCCCTGACGTCCGCCTGAGCAATGATGGCAGTATCGCCTTCGCGTCCACCAACGTTCCCTACACAAAACGCGTTTCGTACTACGGAAGTTTCTCCGATGCGTATGTCATTGACCCTGTGACAGGCAACCGAACTATGGTAGCCGAAGGGCTCTTTCGAGGTGCCAGCCTTTCACCCGGGGGTCGGTACGTTAGCTGGTTCGGGATGGATGATTACGATTGGTATGTCTACGACACCGCTAACGAGACCACTCACAATCTCACCGAAACTCTTGATGTTCGATTTGATCGTGAAGATTGGGACCAACCACAGGCCGCGGGGTCCTACGGTATTGCTGGCTGGCTAAGTGGCGACGAGGGTGTATTGGTTTACGACCGGTACGATATATGGATGCTGCGCCCAGATGGATCGGAAGCGCGCATGATCACAGATGGGTACGGTCGGACTCACGACCTGTCCTTTCGGCGTATTCGACTAAACCCTGACGAGGATTTCATCGACCCCAGCGCCGAGTTGCTTCTTGGCACCACTAACGAAGAAACGAGGGCGACTGGTTTCTACGTTGATTCGGTTAGTGGTACTGAGCTTCCGCGCGAGGTCATGATGACCGAAAAGTCAATCGGAAACCCGACCAAAGCACGGGCTGCCGACATGGTGATGTATACGCAATCAACGTTTGCAGAATATCCAGACATCTGGGTTAGCGGCATGGACTTTGTAGGGAAGAAGGTGTCGAACCTGGGCGCCCAAACGGATAAGTTTCTGTGGGGGGAAGCAGAACTACGAAATTTCCGCAGCTCAGACGGTGTGCCACTGAAGGGTATTTTGATTAAACCGGAAAATTTCGACCCGGATCGGAAGTATCCACTTATGGTCTATATCTACGAGACCTTGCATCAGGGCTTGCACAGCTTTCGCCACCCAGCGCCGGGGACCTCGGTGAACGCATCCTATTATGTTAGCAATGACTATGTTATGTGGATGCCCGACATTGAATACGGTACCGGGTATCCGGGTAAGGATGCGCTGAAGTGCGTGCTGCCCGGCATCAATATGCTAGTCACCGAAGGTTTTATCGACGAGGACCGTATTGGCATCCAAGGACACTCTTGGGGTGGTTATCAAATCTCTTACATGGTGACCCAGACCAACATTTTTGCTGCCGCTGAAGCAGGGGCACCGGTATCTAACATGACCAGTGCCTATGGTGGTATTCGCTGGGCGAGTGGGATGGTGCGCCAGTTTCAGTACGAGCAGACGCAAAGTCGCCTCGGTGACAGCCTGTGGGAGGTGCCGCTCCGATACGTAGAAAACTCCCCGATTTTCTGGGCTGACAAGATCGAGACTCCGCTACTCATCTTGCATAACGACGAAGATGGCGCCGTTCCTTGGTACCAAGGGATCGAATTCATTATGGCGCTTCGGCGGCTGGAGAAACCGTCCTGGATGTTCAACTACAACGGCGAAGCACACGGTCTGCGCCAACGAGTGAACCAGAAAGACTTCACCGTGCGCATGCAAGAGTTCTTTGATTACTATCTGAAAGACCAGACTCCGCCACTGTGGATGGTCGAGGGAATCAAGGCCTGGGAGAAGGGCAAGACCGAAAAGTAGAAACCTTTGCCGCATCGGCGAGCGCCTACATGTAGGCAATAATGTTGTTCGGCTCCTCGCTTTCGCCAATGGACAAGACCAGCATGGTAACTGCCAGATGAAGTTATTCCTCATATACGTCCGCGACGAGGACTTCTACAACCTCCTGCCGCGCGAGCTAGGTGGTTGCGAGCCGGGTGCCGACCGCATCAAGGTGATGGCGTTCCCGCCAATCGGCATCGAGGTTCTCGCCCCGGTCGTTCGCCAGCACGGCCACGAGGTCGTGATGTTCGACACCTGCCATCCGGACATGAAGAAGCCGCGGATCGCGGAACGGGTTGCCGAGGAGTCGCCCGACGTGGTTGCCATCTCGTTCCTGTCGACGACCTCGTATCTGGAGGCCAAGAGTATGGCCGAGGCAATCAAACTTGCCTCCCCTGACACACCGATCATCGCGGGCGGAGTGTTCGCCACCATGAACTCGGTGAACGTGCTCAACGATTGCCCCTGGTTCGACTCCGTCGGCCCCGGCGAGGGCGAGGAACTACTACCCGACTACCTGGACAACCTTAACGATCCCCGATCGGTGTTGGGCTTGGTGTGGCGACGTGACGGCGAGGTCGTGGTCAACCCGCCGAGACCGTTGGTTCAGGATCTCGACCAGTTCCCGTTTCCCGACCGTGGGAGCCTGCCGATCGACTACATCGAATCGATGCCGCTGGACGTGCCGGCGGTGCTGTCGCTCGACCGCTTCTGCACCATGCAGACGTCGCGCGGTTGCCCCTATCCGTGCATCTACTGCGACATTCCGGCGCTTGCCGATGGTAAGTGGCGTTGTCGCTCGCCGGAGCACGTTCTGGCCGAGATGCAGCAGCTCAATGATGAAGGCTACCGGTCGATCTATCTCACCGATGACCACTTCTTGCTTAAGCGCAAGCGTATCGAAGCGATCTGCCAGGGCATGATTGATCGTCGGTTCGAGTTCCGCTGGGGCTGCGAAGGCCGCGTCGACTCGGTAGCAGTCGACCAGTTCCCGATCATGGGCGAGGCCAACTGCGCCATGCTGGCCTTCGGCGTGGAATCGGGCAGCCAGAAGGTACTGGACCGGCTCAAGAAGGGGCAGAGCCTCGATCAGATCGAACATGCGATTACTGAGGCCAAGCGCAACGGCATCACCACCGCGCACGGCTTCTTCCTGGTCGGCAGTCCGGACGAGACCGAGGAAGAAATCTTACAGAGCTTCCGCTTTGCGGCGCGGCTGCGACTGGACACCTTCGGGTTCAATCGTCTGTGCGCCTACCGCGGTACGCCGCTGTGGGCCGAATACGTCAAACGCGGCATCATCGATGACGCGCGAGACTGGAACAAGTGGTTCAAGTGCTCGGACATTGACCCCACCGTGTTGCCCTCCGAGACCGTGAACAATGCCCGCAAGAAGGGCTATTTGCACCTCTTCCTCTACCGTATCTTCTGGCGGCCGATATCGAGCTTTCGGCTGCTGCGCAACTTCGCCCGGTACATGAAGAAGTCGGACATTGCCAAGCTGCTGTGGAGTCCGTTCCGCAAGCAGGTTTTGTTCCGCAAGCCCGAACTGCCGGCGCGGATGATCAAGGAGGGACTCGACGCGCCGGTTCGCAGCGGCTAGCGTTGGTTGTAGGCGTCCGCTGCGTGCCGGTACAGTTTCGTTGCCGTGGTAGGTCGCGAGATGTCATGCGGGATCGTGGGCTTCCAAGATGTGGGCTCCATATCCGCTCCGCCGTTTTTTCTTTACGTACACGGTGGGTCCAAGGCACGCTAGATGGCAAGAGTGCTGCGCTATTCTTGGGGCAAGATGATTATCGAAAGCTCTGTTATCTGGCTTGAGCAAACCGTTTGTCTAATGGAGGTCTGAGGTGGATGTTGTTTCCCGCAAGGACATTGAGGCTGCGGCTTCGCGGATTAACGGCCGCGTTCGTCGCACCCCTGTAATTCAACTCGAAGAGGCCGCGTTCGGCATTGATGCGGAAATCTTCCTGAAGCTGGAGCTTTTTCAGCACACGGGCTCGTTCAAGCCGCGTGGTGCCTTCAACAGAATCCTTTCAGCTGATGTTCCGCCGGCTGGTGTAATTACTGCTTCCGGTGGCAATCATGGGCAAGCTGTTGCCTATGCGTCGAAGGTCTTAGGGATCGATGCAGAGATCTTTGTTCCAGAGGGGTCACCATCACTCAAGGCGGACCGTATTCGCAGACATGGAGCAGTCGTGACTGTGACTGGGGAGTACTTCGATGATGCGATGGATGCATGTCGGGTACGTGCCTTGGAGACAGGGGCGTTGCTGGTCCACGCTTATGATGACCAGGCCGTTGTTGCTGGGCAGGGGCTGGTGGGCCGAGAGATGGAAGGTCAGTTACCAGATCTCGATACGGTGTTGGTGGCGGTTGGAGGGGGTGGTTTGGCAGCTGGAGTTGCCGCCTGGTACCAAAGTGAACGAAAGGTGGTCACAGTTGAGCCAGAAAGCTGCACGTCTCTAGCCAGCGCGCTTGCAGCCGGGCAACCTGTGGATGTCAGTGTAGGTGGCATTGCCTCGGACGCGCTCGGAGCACGAAAGATCGGTGAGATTCCCTTCAGTATTGCCCGGGAACACATTGCCGAAGCTGTCCTGGTTTCTGACGAGGCGATTCTTGAGGCTCGTCAACGACTTTGGGAAAGTCTGCGGATTGTTGCCGAGCCTGGCGGGGTTGCTTCACTTGCAGCGTTGCTTTCTGCCTCCTATGTGCCAGCAAAGGGCGAGCGGGTAGGTGTGATCATCTGTGGCGGAAACACTGCTTCCTTGCCGGATCCACTACCTTAAAGTGGTGTCGAAATTGGATCAGCAATCGCATCGTAGTCGTAGCCTCCGATGGGTGACCATTAGCGTATTTGTCATCGGTGCGGCAGGCTCTATAGCGGCTCAAGAGGATGTCCATCTTGAGACGTTCGATGAGGCATGGAGGATCATTTCCGAGACTCACTGGGACACTGAATTTAACGGTGTCGACTGGGAGGCAGTGCGGGAAGAACTAAGGCCTCTCGCTGCCGAGGCTAGGTCGGTTGCCGATCTGCGTGGCGTCATTCGCGAAATGCTCAACCGTCTCGACCAGTCACATTTCGCTCTCTGGCCAGGCGACGCCATTGGAAACATTAGAGGCAGTAATGGGGATGTGGCTGGGGGCGGGGGTGGTGATCCTGGGTTCAAGGTAATACTTGTGGGTGATCAGTTTGTGGTTTCGCTAGTGGACCCAAAAGGTCCAGCTGTAGAAGTCGGTGTTGCTACGGGTTGGACACTCCGACGTGTTGACAGCTACGAAATTGGCAGCGATGCCGTTCCCAAAGTCGAGGATGTTGACGAGCATACGCTGAGGGTGGAAGCGCAGCTGGCAATGCGGCACCGAATCTCGGGCTCCCCGGGCAACACCATCCGGTTTGGTTTCCTAGATGAAAACAATAGGCCCCGGCGTGTTGAAATCGAAATCGCCCGACCCGCCGGTGAGCTCAGCCTATTTGGCAACTTGCCGCCAATCTTTGCTGCCCTGGAGAGCGAGGTCCTGGAACCCGATAGCAACATTGATATCGGCGTCATTACTTTCAATATCTGGCTTCCAGTTATTAGCAGGCTATTTGACGAAGCTATTGACCAGATGCGTGATGCCGACGGAATCGTTTTAGATTTGCGCGGTAATCCTGGGGGGCTCGGTGGAATGGTGATGGGCATAGGCGGTCATTTCGTCGATAAGAACGTTTCCCTCGGCACGATGCGGACCCGCGAAAGCACGTTGCAATTCATCACGAATCCACGTCGCATCGATACCTCAGGCTCTCTTGTTGAGCCGTATGAGGGACCGCTTGCGATATTGATGGACAATACCAGTGCCAGCACGTCGGAGGTTTTCGCTGGAGGGCTACAGGCGATCGGGCGTGCTCATATTTTCGGACAGCGTTCAATGGGTGCTGTGTTGCCATCTCTGATGGATGAATTGCCGAATGGGGACGTGCTACAGCATGCGTTTGCCGATTTCGTGATTTCAAAGACTGGAGTTCGACTCGAAGGCCGAGGGGTTATTCCTGATGGAGTTGTGGATGTGACCCGGGCGGACCTTCTTGAAGGCAATGATCCGGTTCTTGAGGCTGCTATAGAATGGATCAAACAGCGCCGTTAAGGTACAGGTGTTGTTCGTCCAGAACAAACAAGCTGTGTCAAACGAGATAATTGGAGGCTTTTACATGTATAAACGGACCCGCATGGCCATAGTGGCGTGGGCTGTCTCAGTGTCTATCGGGGTTGGGGCTGCGAGCGCCATATCGTTCATGCCACAGGAGTTGATTCCGGCAGAGAAGATCATTGAACGTTACGTTGAGGCGATCGGTGGTGCCGACGCTGTTCGGGCCCATTCGTCGACTCAGGTTCAGGGAACCATGGAGCTGTTGGGCCAAGGGATCCAAGGTGAAATGCGGATGTACGCGGCGGCTCCGAACAAAATACTTATGATTGTGAGCTTTCCTGATTTGGGTATTGAAAGCAGGAATGGGTACAACGGCGAGGTCGCTTGGGCGGCCGATCCAATGACGGGTGAGCGTATCCTTCAGGGTGACGAACTTCAGCAGATCGTCGACGAGTCTGACTATTATTCGGACCTTCATGACCCTTCTAAATTCCAGTCGATGGAGACGCTTGAGGTGACCGAATATGCTGGACGTCTGACCTATAAGGTCAAATTGGTCTACATCTCGGGTCGTGAAACGTTCGAGTATTTTGATGTGGATAATGGGAGGCTGGTAGGGACCGAGGGTTTGCAATACACGTTGATGGGAGCGGTTAACGTACGTACATTCATCAGCGAATATAGGCAGTTTGGCCAGTTAATGGCGCCGACTAAGATTGTCCAGGAGATCGGGCCGGGACAGACTGTGCAATTAACCCTAGAGTCCATCCAGTATGACAATCTGGAATCATCGACTTTCGCATTGCCAGCTTCGATTGAAGCACTAATCGGCTAAGAAATTGGCGCTGCTTGTACTGGTTTATTCCCCCTAGGGGAACCTCCTGGTAAGCGTTAGTATCCGGACATGACTCCGCGATTCAAGGCAAGTGCCCTCGGCCTGTCAGTTGCCGCTATGTCGCTATGGGGCGCGCTTGACTCACGAGGACACGCTGGCCAGGCGGGAAATCAAGGACAACAAATGCCGGTGTATCGTGCCGGTGTTGACCTCGTGGTCCTCAATGTTGCTGTGCTCGACGATGATGGGGATCCCGTCACTGGCCTGAGTGCCGAAGACTTCACGATATTGGAGGATGGGGTCCCTCAGGAGGTGGCACTCTTTGCCTCTTCGAGCAACACTCCGCTCGATATTGCTCTTGTTCTTGATATGAGCGGCAGCGTTGCGGCCAGCGCGCCGTCCATCAAACGCGATGCGAAAGCCTTTTTGGACGCCCTTGGCCCGAGCGATTGCGTCTACTTTGTTCCATTTCAGGAAAAGGTGCACGCTGGTACCTGGTCGGCTCCTGACGCTCCGGCTCTTATTTCTCTTGTGAATAGAATTCCTCTACGGGGCGGTACGGCCTTGTATGACGCGTTAGCACGAGGGCTAACAAACGTGAACAGAGCACGTTACCCGGTCCTTCCAAGCGATCAAGAGCTGGATGACTACCTTCAGGTTGACGGTGATAATTGTGGCACTCCCTTGCCACCAGAAGCTCTTGGGGTTCCCGGAAGTGTGCGTCGTACCGCAGTCGTCTTGCTTAGTGACGGGGGAGATGAACACAGTGAGGCGACCTATGCCGACACGTTAACAAACGCGTGGTCGAACACTGTGCCGATCTTTTCGATAGCTGTTGGTGACGCACTTGCGCCTATGATGCGCAGTTTCCAGGAAAATCGTGGTTTAAGTAGCACAGGGGTCCGTAGTTCAAGGCTGTTACGCTGGAGGCGGACTTATAGCGAGGAACTTCAGAAAAAGCTTCGTTTTCTAACACGAATGACAGGGGGCCGGCTGGTCCTTGGTAAAGGGCCTGCGACGGTACGAGATGCCTTTGACGAGGTAGTCAAAATGCTACGTTCTTCGTATCTGGTCGGTTACAACCAACCGCTGGGTAATGTCTCTGGTGGAATTTCCGGACTGTCGTGGCATCGAGTCGATGTCGAAATCAAAGATCAAGATGCCAGTTTGTTTGTTCGTCCTGGGTATTACCGTGATGTGTTCGACAGGACGAGTGCCGAGAAGATTGTTCGAGAGTCACTAGAACTGACTGCTGCAGGGCATCATGCTGAGGCGGTGAAGCAATTTGATCTTGCCACTCAACTCGACCCGGGCTATTGGCCAACCTATTTGCACCGAGCCCGTTCTCTGCTCCAAGTTGGCCAACTTGAAGATGCACGCGATGATCTTCTGGCCGCGGTTTATCTTCGGCCTGAACTTGGCTTAGCGCACGAACTACTTGCGGATACAGCGTTCAAGCTTGGTGATTTCAAGCTTGCCTGGTACCACATAATAAGGGCCGCGCAGGATGGCGTTGATATGGCACCGTTGGCACAGCAGCTAATGGACGTTTCCGAAGGGCCACCCGATCTGGCTGAGCAGCTAAGTGCGGTACGTATCTTTGTTGACGTTGGTCCGCCATCAGTCGAGATTGATCAGGCGACGTTGCTTGAATTGCTCCGCGTATTACGTACCGAGATGTCGGTGGCCAGTGATATTTCCCTTGTTTCAAACTCGGCGAACGCCACTGCCGCCCTGATCCTTGAAGCGCAGGTTGTTCGAGGGCGACCACGTAAGCTTGAGGGCAAGTTGGTTATTAGAGGTGGCCCGAGTGACGCTGTACGTGAGGAGAGACTTCAGGTTGATGACCTCGACGACCCGGTCGAAATCGCATCGGGCATTTCAAAAGCAGCGCGTGAAATGCGCATGTGGGTTCAAAAGACTTATGGGCAATGAACTATTGGACCGTCTCCCCACTACTAAGGCGAAGACAAGTTTTCAGCGGAGCCGATGTTAGCGTCCCGGGCCCGATTCTGTATCGGCGTAGATTCCATTGAAGAGAAGCTTGAATGTGCCGTGGGGTTGGGCGCGAAAGTTGATCTCCGGGCCAAACAAGAAGACGTTTCCGCTGCCCATTTTCGCGGCGACGGCGGCGACACCGTCTTCGAGAAATGTCTCCCCCCAGGCCCAACCGCTACGGAGTGCATTAGGGCCAAACCAGGCGACTGGCTCAACGCCTTCGGCAGCGGCATTTGGGCGGAGTCGAAACACAGGGCTGTTGCGAAAGAAAAGGTCGGCTGTTTCATCCATGCCCCAGGCCAGTGGGTGGTTGTTGTCGACGGTAACCTGAAGGATCGACCCAGGGACGTAAAAACTGTCGCTGCTGAGATTTTGAACGCCGCCGGTGGGGCTACGCTCGACAAGATGGTTCTCGATCGGGAGATCGAAGTGGTCCGCGAGATTCGACGCGCTGTTTCCGACAGCGATTATCGTGCCGCCGTTCTCAACGAACTGGCGCAATAGCGGGATTGTCCTGTCCGCACTGACCGAACCCTGGCGGCCCCGAAACTCGACTGGCAACTCGGCGTCATCGATACCGCCCCGGCCGCCACCTCGACCTGGCCGACCGCCACTTGCTGCAGTGCCCGGAATTGCGGAGCCTACAAACACCAAGACGTCATATTCGCTGCTTAAATCTTTGGAGTCTAGTTCCGGCGCAAACACGACCTCGAAGTCGAAGTCGAATTGCTCAAACATCCAGCGGGTCCATCCGGAGGGCATGTCGCCGCCATAACGGTCCCAGAGACCAATGCGCATTGGTTTGAGCGCTTGTATGTTCCCACTGGGTTGGGATGAAACTCCGACAAAGGAAACGCCGGTGTTCCTGGCGATTTCAGTTAAACGCTCGTCGGTTCCGTTTGCGGAAGCGACATAAAACGCACCAGCGGGGAACTCGCTACCGCCACCGTTCACTGAATCGCCGTAGCGAAATACGGCATCGCCGGCTGCTAAGAGTTTATTGACCGCATTAAAGGAGTCGTTAACCTGGGAACTAAATAGGTATCCGGAGGCCGCTGATAGATTTTCAACGGTACCGGCCGGAGGGGTGACCAAGCCGGAAATTCGCTCAAAAGGCCCGTCGAAACCTTCCAGAATACGGTCAAACTCAATACCCATCTGGTAAGCGACAGTCCAGCCAGCGACATCGTAGGGGCGGGTTGGTGGAGCACCTGGATAGGCAAAGTCATCGGGATGGACTTGTGGCTCAAACATATCCATGACGAAAGGCCGAAACGCCTGCGCTGACAGAACAAGATAGGATCCAACCGGATAAGTACGGCCCATAACTACAAAATCATCAGTTGCGCGATGCACAGTCACGCCATTTTTGATTAGTGTATTGATGAACTTCGCGGCGGTCGGAAAATCAGACTGATCGGCCGGCAAGATATACCCTCGTGGATCACGCGCCTCGGGATTCTGGAAGTCACTGGTGTAGAAATCCATTGGATTTGCACCACTGCTGAAGCCTCCTCGTCCACCGGTGTCCGTCGTGGATGTAACTGCGGCCATTGCTTCTTCGACCGCGGCAATTCGCGCCGGTGAGAGTGTCCAATGGTCGCGGCTGCCACGTTCGATTGAGTTCGTCCCCATTCGCCAAATGTTGAAGAGAAAATCCTCACGGAGCTTGCTGGCTATATCAAGGACGGCCCGATTAGCTGTAATGGAGTAGTCAATGGATTGCCGAAAGTGCCACTGCTGAGGAGCGATTGGATAGGGGAGGTCGTTGCTTGGTAATTGACGCCGGAGGTTAAATGGGATGTTGGATGGATTGGGGCTACCAATTGTCTCCGTTAGAAGGCCGATTTGGTTGTGCCAATAAGGTGTGGTTCTTAAGCCCCCGTTCCACCATGTCGAGTAGCTAGCACCTGACCGCATCGTGGCACCCGGTTTGTTTTCCCGTACAAACCGGCTGTGCATTGCAGTACCGACAGTATCGATCCCAAGTATCAACAATGGATCGATGTTGTAGTTAAACGGTCCGCGAAACGGTGGTGCAAATAAAACAGTCCCTGCTGGCCCGCTTTGGTGATGGTTGTAGATGATTTGAGGAAACCACTCTCGATACAAGATGTTATTGATTGCAATAGTTTCCTTCTGGGTCGACATGTAGAAATCGCGATTGTTGTCGTGACCGCTGTACTCCTGATAAAGAACTGGAATGCCGCGTGTACTGCGTTCTTCAGGAACGGGGTTGCGCATGTACCAATCGGAGACCAAATCCATCCCGTCGGGATTCACGCAGGTGGCCAGTAGAATCACATCGTCGAGGAAGCGCAATGTCTCGGCATCTTCCCGAGCATTCATCTGGTAAACCAACTCGACCAGCTGCTGGGCGCCGAGGACTTCGGTAGCGTGCAGACCACCATCGATCCAGACCACTGATTTGCCTTCGACGGCGAGTGCACGAGCCGTAGTTTCGTCGACACCTTCGGACAGCGCGAGACGAGCAGATATGTTTTTGTATCGATCGAGGTTTTGGTGATTGGCAGGCGAAGTGATAATCGCCATGTACATAGGCCTGCCTTGCTCCGTCTCGCCGATCACCTCCAGGGCCATCCGGTTTGATTCTTGTTCCAGCTTCTGCCAGTAGGCAACGAGCTGCTGATAATTCACAAGAAAGTAGTCGTCGCCGATATTCCCTCCGAACTCTTCGAGAGGGGTCGTGACCCTGTCCTGGAGGGCGCTGGCAGGTGCGGTAGCCGGAGCCATGGATAATCCGCCGATGACCAAGCCAGTTAGTAGCATAGAAGTGAAGTGGCGAACCTTGGTGGTCATAGCGGATGATCTCCGTTCTCTGGGAACAGTCTTATTGCGGCGATAAACCTGTACGCCAGCAGGGAGTCTTGTTCATCTCGACCGCAAGTTCACGCGGGGATGCCATGTTGAACGACGTGTTCCATGGCGTCGCAAAACCGGTCGATCTCCTCTAGCGTTGTGCAAACATTCGGGGTTACCCGAAGACCGGTGCAGTCAGGGTGTCTAATAGGAGTCACGATGATGCGGTGCCGATCCCACATGTAGTTGCCAAGGGCGCCGACATCGACCCCATCGATATACACATTGCTCAGACAGCAAGAGAAGCGCGGATCAAGACTGGTGTTGAGGTGAATTCGGTCATCTTGCAGTAGGCGGTCGGCCCAGTAGTTACGGAGGTAACGTAACCGGGCTTCTTTTCGATCGTCTCCAAGGCCTTCATGAAAGGTCAAGGCATCACCGATGGCAAGAAAGTTAGCCTCTGGATGGGTCCCGATTTGCTCGAACTTGCGAATATTGTCCTGCTGGTTTTCTGGTGCGGCCGTCAAGGGCCACAGGCCATCGATTTTGCTGCGCCGAACGTACAGCATGCCAGTGCCGTGGGGTGCATTAAGCCATTTGTGTAGACTGGTGCCATAGTAGTCACAGTCGAGATCTTCGTGCTTGAAGGCAAACTGGCCGTAGGCGTGGGCACCGTCGACAATCACCGGGATGCCGTGCTGGCGGGCCATCTGAACGACGCCCTTCACCGGCAGGATCTGGCCAGTTAAATTGATCTGGTGACACATCAGGATTATACGAGTACGTGGTGTGATGTGTTGCTCGAACAGCGAGACGATTTCATCGTCATTTTCGGCTGGTACCGGGATGGGAAACTGCTTCAGTACCACCCCTTCACGCCGCTCACGTTGTTTGAAGGTGTTGATCATCCGCCCGTAATCTTGGTTCGTGGTCAGGATCTCGTCACCACGTTCAAGGTCGATGCCCATCTGACAGATCTGCAATGCCTCGGAGGAGTTGCGGGTTATGGCTATCTCTTCCGAATCGGATCCAAAGTGCCTCGCCAAGCGCTGTCGAACCCCTTCCGCCTGTGGTTCAAGAATGCGCCACATGCTGTAAACAGGGGCTGTGCTGGAGTAGTCGAGGTAACGCTTCATTGCGTCCTGTACGACGATTGGCGGTGATCCTACGCCGCCAAAATTCAGATTCACGATGGAGCGGTCAGCGCTGTAGGCAGCTTGTACTTCCCGCCAAATGGTTTCGTCTGTGGCGATTTGTTGGGGAGTGGCGGTACTGGCTGAGAGACCGTCCAGCATCTCCAATGCACGCTCCATTTTCATTGGGTTCAGGGCTGGAGCCATGGCTGTCACCGCGGGTAACCCAACCGCACCTAGGAACTGTCGTCGGTTCACCATCCGCATGCCTCCGATGTTTTGGGCCTCTCCTGTGATCGGAACTTCATCAATCACGTCGGCTCAGCTCGTTGTCCAACATAAAAAATCACAAATCAAAGATTCCAGCGTTCCTGCTACAACTTTGTACCATACCAAGCCTGATATTTTTACTGAATCTCGGTTTAGGTTGTTGGCAGGGTCACCAATTCTGCGTGTTGCCAGTGTGCGAGAGAAAGTAATATCGGGTCATTTTTCTGGCGCTCCATGAACGCTTCCTTGCAGTCAATCCCTTGCCACGAATTAGCAATCAATACTTGGGCAACAGCAGCATTAAGGGCAGTCCCTGGGCCTAATAGGATGAACAGTTCGGGAGCGTACTCTCGTAGTAAAACGTGAACACAGGCGCTGAAGTCGTAAACTTCGAGAACCTGAGTTTGAAGGCTGTAACGACACAGCTCTTGAGGATTAGTGTTGATAGGGTGCCAGCGATGACCACGGCCATCAATTAGGGGAATCGAGGGCGCATGCCAGGGGAGAGTGGAAAGCTTCTCAAGTGCACGTTCGGAGACGGGAAGCATCAGCGGAGAGTGAAAAGCAGAGTGCCCGGGGAGTTCAAGCGGATATTGTTTTTGCTTAGTTTTAACTGTGGGCAGCTTGCTGATGAGAAGGGACAGACCGTCTTGGTCAGCCCAAAGCACGGCGTATCCGCCATAACGTATTGACCAGCCAGCCTGGTGCCCTGCCTTACGAGTTTCTTCCAGCGCTGTTGCTACTGTTTCAGTAAGCTCAGGATCAGCTCTCCAATGCTCACCAATAAGGGGGTAGATGACTTGGCCGCCGATCTTGCCATCACGGGTCATGCCACCCATCGCTTCGACCAGGGTGTAGGTGTCGTCGAGGCTGAAAGCGCCAGCGGCGAAAAGTGCTGAATACCAACCCATACTGTTGCCACCAATGGCAACGATATCGAGTTTCTTTCTGTCGAGCCGGAGAAAATCAAATACGGTACACGCGAAGGTAAGACAGGACGCATTCTCACCGCGGAACAACTCCGGACTGAAGGCGTGAGCACCATCCATTTCACGAACCGTTAGATCGCCCTTGTCGGCCCGAAGGTTGTCGAGGCGATCAATGGCAGGGTTGAGTTCGGCCAGTACACTCGCTGGGGCTGATTGGGACAGGTAGCCCAATTCGCTCGCGGTGTAACTTCCACGCCCTGGACACAAAACAACCGCGGTTTTACTCACGTTGTCTGTATCCTTCCGACGAAATTGATGGGTTCTCAACCAGATCAATGGCGCGCTGCACGATCCCGTCTTCGCTGGGCAGGACGTGCTCCCAGGACGGTCCGAGGGGAATGAATGTGTCGTCACCGCAGTAGCGGACGATACGGGGCAGAAGGCCATCAGACGTCTCTGGATACGTTTCCATGAATTCAGCGACCAACGCTTCGCTGACCCCGCCGGTCTTCCGGCCTTCGTCAACGATAAGAACACGGCCGGTTTTTGATGCCTCGTCACATATTGTTTTAATGTCCACTGGGAGCAGCCATCTGAGATCGATGATACGGCTGCCAATTCCGTGCTGTTCTTTTAGAACGTGAGCGGCCCGGAGAGAGCGCCATAGGCCGTTGGCCCAGCTGACAATTGTCAGTTGTGGATTGCCATTGGCGAATTCCTTGTAAACGCGTGCTCGGCCAAGCTCTACAGCGCTCCCAGGGGGCGGGAAAGAATCGAGCCACGCACCGTCTTTCTCGGAGAGAAGGTCCCGAGTTCTATACAACGCAATCGGTTCAAGGAAAAACACGATTCGGCCATCAACATGGGCAAGGGCCAGTGCCGTGCGAAGCATTCCCACTGCATCTTCGCCACGGGAAGGGGATGCGATGACAACGCCCGGGACATCGCGTAGTGCTGCAATGCTGTTGTCATTGTGGAAATGACCACCGAAACCACGCTGATACCCCCAGGAAGCGATACGGATGACCATTGGGTTTCTGAGTTGGCCTTTTGAAAAAAACTGAAGGGTCGACGCCTCTCCGCGTATCTGGTCTTCCGCGTTGTGGTAGTAAGCCAAGTATTGGATCTCGGGGACTGGAAGGAAACCGAGTTGGCCGGCGCCAATCGCCATTCCAAGAATGCTTTGCTCATCGAGCAGGGTGTTAAATACACGTCCGGCACTGCTTTTTTCATAGAGCTGAGCGGTAACACCATAGACGCCGCCGCGTTTCCCTACGTCTTCACCGAACACCAACATCTCCGGATACTTGGAGAGCAGGTCGTGCAAACCCCAGTTCAGTAATTGTGCAAGGGGACGTGGTTTATTGGACTCAGGGAGTTTGGTCGCGGTTCCGAAGTGAGCGATGCGAGCATCTTCGTAGTCATCACGTTCAGCTTCTCCGCGTACCTTGGCTGCGGAATATGGGGCTAAAGGCTGGATGATTTCTTCCGCACCCGCAAGGCGAGGGTGCCTCGCTGCCCGCTGCGAGGCTCGATGCACCCGGTTGCGAACCTCTTCATAGAGGGTATTCAGTTCAGCTCCTGTGGCGAGCCCTAATACGATCGCGCGGCGTGTGTTCAGGAATAGAGGGTCGCGGGATTCACCTTCTTTGATTTCACTAATATCCCGGTAGGCAAGTTCGACATCGGTACCGGCGTGGCCAAGAAGACGCACGACGTCAAGATGGAGGAATGTTGGGGCTCTTTCGCTTCGACAGTACTGGATTGCCTGGGTTGCGATATCGTAAGTAGTTCCAAGATCAAGGCCATCGGCACGGAAATATGACAGGCCAGGTTGTGTGCTCCACCGGTTTGCAATCCACTCTTTAGGGGTGCTGACGGAAATTCCAAGCCCGTTATCCTCGCAGACGAACAAAATCGGTACGGGCAGATTTTGATAACTTACCCAAAGTGCAGCGTTGGTTGCACCTAAGGCAGTTGAATGGTTGAGACTGGCATCACCGGCACTACACACGATGATCGAGTCGTCGGGAAATGGTAACGGGAGGCCAAGATGTTTCGCTCGTTCCAATGAGATGGCGTGGCCGACAGACTTAGGAAAGTGTGACGCGATCGTGCTGGTCTGTGGATAGATTCCGAGAGGAACGCTTCCGAAGACTTTATGTCGACCGCCAGAAATAGGATCGTCTGAGGAGGCCGTCAACGAGAGTAGAACATCGAAAATTGGTGTCTGCCCTGGGACCTGTCGGGCTCGTTCGACGAAAAATCCACCAGATCGGTAATGGAGGAATGCCGGATCGGTTGGTCGCAAGGCTGCCGCCACAGCAGCATTTGCCTCGTGCCCAGAGCTCGCAATCGTATAGTAGCCTTCGTCACGACCCTTAAGTGATCGGGCCTCGAGGTCCAGGTGCCGTACGACGTAAAGGGTTTCTAAGAGATCAAGGAAGCGATAACCGGTGAGGGTTGAGTTTTCATCAATAGGTTTTGCAAGATCGGCGCTTGGGCGATCGACGTCTTCACGAAAGAGCGTGTACAGATTTTCTTCGAGAAGGTTAGCTCGGTTGCTCATACAAGTTTCGAGCTTCTTTAACGTTGCCGGCCAGGGTTCCCAGAACCTCGACTGAGAGCACGGAAATACTCCTCGACCTGCTTCCGATATCCGGAGGGAACTTCATCTGAATCCGCCAGTGCCGGCCGTGGACGAAGTTCAGCGTCCACAAGCCGTCGGAGCGTGTACTCGAAGACCTTTAGGTCGTCGATGACCCGGTGGCGAAGCTCATCAATGCCACGAGGCGTGCCGTCAAACTCCCAGTCGCGCATTTCGTTGAGGATCTCGTCGAGGTCAGTTACTTGTTGGTCTTCATTGGCAAGCCGTTCCCGTAGAGCTTCAGCTTGGTCGATTCGACGGTCCCATTCGGCCTCGAGTTGGCGTGATTGTTCGTCCCATGTTCCACCCGAATTTTGACCGCCACCTAAGCGACCGGCGTTGTTTCGGGCCTCGCCTTGTCGACCTTGTCGATCTTCTTGGCCTTGTTGGCCTTGTTGGCCGCCTTGTTGACCTTGTTGTTCGCTCTGCTGAGCCTCGCGCTGCCGTTCAAGGCCTTGCTGTGCACGGTCCGAAAAAGATTCTAGACCGCTTATTAGACCACGGGTATCATCGAGAGCACTCGCTAGATCGTCTTGCTGAGAGCCTTCGACGAGTTCAGCAGCTTCATCAACCATCTCACTCAAATAGTCGAGGTCATTCGTTATTTGTTGCTCGAATTGCTCCGCGTACGGGCCAAGCCGCTGTTGGGCAACCCCTTTGGAGTAACGGATTTTGTCAGCGAGTTTTGAGTCTCGCATCCAGTTCGAAGTTTCCTGTAACTTCCGGGCCGCTTCACGCTCATCCCGTCGTGAGGCCCGGGCTGTGGTCTCTATTTGCTGTTCCAGGTCAGCGACCTCTGTGGTGAGTTCGTCTTTACGCTCCAATACACGCTCCATTTGTTCGATAAGGCGTTGCCGGTTACCCCCGCGAGCCGCGTCTGCGCCGACCTGCTGTACATCTTCAGCAATCTTTTGTTGCTCTTGTTGCATTCGATCTATGCGAGTTTGCATGTCGTCAATATCTCGTTGTAAGCGCTGGCTACGCTCGTTTTGAAGATCGCCTTTGGTTTGGCGAAGGTCGTTGAGGGCTCGAAGGCCTTCAGCGAGGGCACGATCATCGTTGGACGATGCGGCGCGGCGCATAGCATCGGCTGCTTTCTGCAAACTGCGTGAGAGTTCCTGCATCGCAGGCTCGGAGTTCGCGCGCGCCAACCGTTCGAGCTGGCGGGCAAGCTCTTCAGCCTCGCTGGCAAGTTGGCGCTGGCTTCCCCCTCCGCCACCTTGCTGGTTTTGAGGCAGGCCGGCAAGAGCACGTTGGCGCTCGTTTTCTTGCTGCTGTCGACGGGAAAGTTCCTCAAGGCGCTGGAGTGCCTCATCGATTTCTTCATCGAGTTGTTGCTGCTGGTCCCGCTGAACCGCTTCGTATTGGTTGCGAAGTTTTTCCATTTCAAGATCGAGCAAATCAGCGAGGCTTTCGTTGAGGGCATTGTCTCCTCCACCTCCACCTCCACCTCCACCTCCACCACCGCCGCCGAAGCTGACCTGAGCTTCCCGAATCAGGGCGTCAGCGCGTTGCAGGAATTGCAGGGCACGTTGCTCGGGGGGCAGGGCGGCCTCTGCGTCAAATCGGCCCAGTTCAGCCTCTGCAGGAATCATTTCAGTTATTGCCTTCCGCATGTTCTCGGCCATCTTTTCGAAATCAGAACCGGGCATCATGGCTCCGCGTTGTTGTGTGCGCCCGAGTACAAGTTCGACCTGTTCGCGTAGCCGGGATTGGTTGATCGCCAGCGTACCAAGATCACTCTCATAGTCTTGTTGGCTAAACCTCTTACGGTCCCGAATTAGGCGAAAGGTTGCGGCAACGATTTGGCGTTGTCGACGGGCGAACGCAGTGTCTTCCTGTTGCCCCCCACCTCCGCCACCCCCACCTCCGCCACCACCCTGCTGCTGTTGGCGAAATACTCGGTCAAAGGGGCGTACTTCCATGAAATAGATATCGGTTGTCCCAGTTTGAACGGTGTCACCGTTCTGGTTGTCAGTACCACGGGCGTAATATGAGATGAAATCACCGGCTTCGAGTTCTTCTTCTTCCAGATAAAAGGTGTAGCCAGCGGAGACGTTGAGTCTATGATCATCACCCTCGTTCGGCTTATAAAGCGTCGTAGAGACTTCTTCATTCCCATTGACCGAATAGATCAAATCTAGACTGGCAACCCCGAAGTCATCCTCGGCGTGGATCTCCACATACGCTTCGTCAAGGGGACTTACGGTTGTGTCACGGCCAGGCTCCTCGAAAACAATTCGTGGTGGTTGGTCTTCGAGTGTTTCAATGAAATAGTCAGGAGAAGCCGCTGCGATATTCCCGCCGAACCCCGGAAGTTCAACTCGGTAGAATCCGTCACGCTCGACATTGAAAGAACCTTTCAGTTTCCCGTCCGGGGAGAGCTCAAGGTCAACGATGAATGGCTGAGAGCTGGTTGAGTCGTCGACTTCGGGGTCCAGGTCGAGTACAAGTCGGCCATAGGGTACTCGCACCGTCGGAGTAACAAAGATGATAACGCGGGTGCCTGAGAGTACGGCGATATCACCGGCATCCTCGATTGTTCTAGGCTGCAGCCCACTGTACTCAGGGAAGTGAAACTCCAGGTCCATGGTGTCGACGTAGGGGAGGTCGACGACATCGATGCTATATATGCTGGACCGAACTCCGGCCGATTCAACGAAGTACTCCGCCTCTGAGTCGACGTCAAATACTAAGAAAGTGAATTCACTAGTGCTTTCATCAATAGTCATCGGCCAATATTCCCAATCACCGCCGCTTGGTTTGACAGCAATTTCCACACGTTCGGAGTCAAAGCCGATGAGCTGTGCTGACACCAGTTGGTCTGCTCCTCGTGCGATCTGAACATCGCCGGGAAACACATCGATTGCGTAGGGATTGGCGAATGCCGAGCGTGCCCACGGCATAAACAGCAAGGGAGTGCCGGTGCGTAGAAAGGCCGGACTCATGATCATCATCATCATCACGAAAGCCATCGTTGCGGCCAGTACTGTTGAAAATCGCCGAAGTTTGCCACGTTCGACCACTCTTCCGTAGTCGATTTCATGAAGGTTATAGACGGCCGATTGCACCACTTCGCGGGCAAACGCACGTGATGTTGATTCCGAATCGGCAACCTTGTCGAAATTTGATAGCTCGACCGCGCTAATCATTTCAGCCGAAAGCTTGGGCATATGCTCGCCGATGTAAAGGGCGACGCACTCATCCGTAACCCGTCGGGACAAAGGAACGACGAGGAAGCGAAAAATCAGGCTGAGCAGACCAACGTACGTTATGGCGCTAAAGAGAAACAAAGCCCAGGGGCGATAGCGGAAGTAGTCAAGGCCCAAGGTAAGTGCTAGAAGAGCAAGGGTGCCTGCAATCACAACAACAGCTGATCCGCGCAGGGCTACGCGCATGCGCCAGCGATTGCGAACCCGGCGGACGACCTTCTCCAGCCTTTTGAAGTCCAGCCGTTCGAATGTGTTCAAATTCTCAACTCCACTGAAAACGTCAGCGCCAAGATATTTACCATACTACGTAGAGCTGGATGCGGACCTGGGAGAAAGGTAATTCGACAGCGCCGTATCCGTCGCCAAGAGCACGAATACTAGTACTAGCAAATACCACCACCATGCCTGCCGTGCTTCGCGACTTTCTGGCGCGACCTGATTGGCGATGCTTCTATCTCCAGAGCCTATAGCGCCATAGGTAAGTGCCGCTGTCAGTTCTTCCGGATCTAGCTTCGAAAGGTCAGATTCCATTCGATCAAGATTGGCGGCGACTGTACGCGTGTGTTCGCTATCATCATCGCTCCATTTCAATGTATAGAAGCCAGGGTCATCCACAGGTATCCGGTCCGATGTTTCACTCGTGGTTGCCGCGCCGGGAGCCATACCAGTTGCAATCAAATCCATCCGGTTGCCCCTGGGTGTCATCAGTTCAACCGCTGTGCCTTCCGGGAATTGCAATTCGTCAAGTGCCACAAGTCGGATGTTGTTTCCAACGGTGTGCCATGACTCCGGGGCCTCGTAGCCGGCTACGTATCGGGTAGCTTGTTGGATAAACGGAACAAACACCTGCCCATGGAGCACAAGATCATTCCAGAATCGGTCAAGAGTCGTTGGCCAGATGAGCACCCGCCCAAGTCGCGCAGGCCGGGCCACCAGGGCAGGGGTCCCATCGTCGAAGCCAGCGAGAACCAGGTCGCCCATAGCAGGTTCCAACCTCCAATAACGATAGAAGCTAGCCGCTGTAAAATCCCCGCTGCGCGGAGTGCTGAAAATCTCAAAGACTGGGTGGTCGCGGTCGTAGCTCGCCAAGACCCCGCCGAATTCGGCGTTGCGATCAACAACGTCGCTGCCAAATCTTGGTGCCAGCGCACGCGCATCTTCGGCCTGCCACCCGCTCGGATGGGCAAGTTCGCCGATGGCAATAAACACACCGCCACCAGACTCGACGAAATTCCGCAATGCTGACCCGGCCGCGCCTGATGGGAATGCTGTGTCGTTTAGGACGACCACGTCGATGTCGGCCAGGTCGCCTGACTGTAACTGATTCACTCTAGTTCGCTGGACGTGGAACGCTGGGCGGGTTGCGACAGATAAAGCGCGTTCGATGAATAAGCTGTCAGTTTCGTGACCGTTGTTGTTTTCTACAAGTAAGACTTTGAGAGTTTCGCCTGGGTTGACGATGAAATAGAAGGTGTCGTCGCCTGGTAGATGGTCCCTGGAACTTCCTTCCAGACCATTGCTGATCTTGATAGATACGGTCCCTTCCAACGCTTCCGAGTTCACTGATTGAGGCTGAAATTGGACAGTCGTGGCTGAATTGGGGGTGAGTGCAATAGTGCGCTCATCGACAACCTTATCGGCGATGCTCAAAGTCACGTCGACGTTTTCCGTGGATTCATCTCCTTGGTTGACTATGCGAGCGGTAACAATAAATTTTTCCGGGACGGTCGTTGCCTCACGTTGAAGGACTACGGTGGCAACTGAGAGGTTACGTGCAATCTCTTCGTGGACATCGATGCCCGTCAGGGTTGTGCCCTCTGGAAGCTGGATTGCCTGGTCTCGATCCCATCCTGTGCGTTGGTAGTCAGTAATCAGTACAATTTCTTTAGCAGGAAGATCGGACTCAATGAGTAGCTGTTGGGCAATACCGATCGCGGGCGCATAGCGTGTCGACCGGTTGCTTGGGCCGATGACATCGAGGGCCCTGTAGATTATCGAAGGCTCTGGGGTTGAGCGAACCACTAACTGGGCCGCATCGGAAAAGGTGGCAAGTGATACACGGTCAGAGGGGTTGAGATCGTTGATGATCCCTCTGGCCGCCTGTTGAGCAGTCTCCCAACGGCCCGTGTAACTCATGCTATGACTGTTGTCGAGAAGAATTACTACTTCGCGACTTGCAGGTGACAAGACAGAAGCAATGCTGACCGTGTTGAGGAACGGTCGACTGAAGGCCAGAACGACAAGGGTTAACGCAGCGCAACGCAAAAGGAATAGTATCCAGTGCCTGATCTTCTGGCGTCGCATTGACTTGAAAGGGACCTTCTGTACGAACATCAGGGAAGGGAAAGGCACAACCGTTGCTTTTTGCCGATAGGTCAGGTGGACAAGGATCGGAACCAGTAACGCTGCAAGGCCCGCAAAAAAGAAAGGCGCGAGAAAACTAAGCCCCATCAGCGCAGCCTCCCCATTTTTTCACGCAATAGAAGGTAACGAAAAAGCGACTCATCAAGTGGCTCGTCCGTCCGAACAAGACCATAGTCAAACTGGTTCTTTATCATCAAACTGCTGATCTCTTCGAGATGCTCGGTCATCATTTGCTTGTATTGCTCCCGCATGCGCGCAGGAACAACGGGAATTGACTCACCTGTTTCTAAGTCCTCATATGTTGCCGACTCTTCAAAGTCAAAATTGATCTCGGCTGGGTCAAGAACCTGGTAGACGATGACGTCGTGTCCCCGATAGCGGAGGTTGTTCGCGGCGTCAATGATAGTGCGTGGTTGCTCATAAAAGTCGGAAATCAACACAACGATCCCTTTTCGTTTCGCAGCCTCGGTGAGTTTTAGCAATGGCTTTAGGTACTCGCTGTGGCCGCTAGGCTCGAGAGCGTCAATCATGTGCAGGATGGTCTCGAGGTGTTTGGCGGAAGGAGGGACATACTTGATTATGTCGTTGTCGAATGAAGCGAAGCCAATACGATCACGTTGCTTGCTAGCGAAGTAGGTAAGGCAAGCTGCCAGGTAGCGGGCGTAATCGAACTTTGTGACGCCGTTACTGCCAAAGTTCATTGAGCGCGAAACATCAACGACAGATATGAAGTTGGTGTTTGACTCGGCTTCGAACTCCTTAACGTAATAACGGTCCGAACGAGCAAAGACTTTCCAGTCAATGCGCCGTATGTCATCGCCGGGCATGTACTCTCGATGCTCGGCGAAGTCCATCGAGAACCCCAGATAAGGTGAGCGGTGAAGCCCGTTGATAAACCCTTCAACAACGGTGCGGGCCAGCAAGTCAAGGCGGTCAATCCGTGCCAGGATCTCCGGGTCTAAAAACCGGGTACCGCTCTTGAATCGTCGTTGGGCTTCTACGGCCATCAGGTCAAACTCATTGTTGCCGTTTCTGCAAGCTCTCTAATGAGGGGACAAGCAATTGAGAGTTGTTCAATCTCTACATCCGTGATGCCGGTGTGGAAACAGTTTCTAGCAACTGTGTGATCACCTGGTCAGTGGTCACTTGCTCAGATTCGGCGTGAAAATTAGTCAGTATTCTGTGACGAAGGATCGGCGCGGCCAGATGGCGGATATCGTCGAAGTCGACGTAGTAACGCCCATGCAACAGAGCTCGTGCTTTACCGCCTAGAATCAAGTATTGGGCGGCGCGTACAGAGGCACCGTATTCGATCCACTGCCCGATAAACTTGGGAGCATTCGGATTTTCCGGTCGGGTTTTTCGCACCATGTCTACCGTGAAGTCCATGACGGCGTCCGAAACGGGGACACGTCGGACCAGTTTCTGGAACGCGATGATGTCCGACCCGGTGATTGTCTTTTCGAAAGTTACATTTTTTGTCTTAGTTGTCTCCCGAACTACTTGTCGCTCTTCCTCGACCGGTGGGTGTTCGATGATGATGTTGAACATGAAACGGTCAAGCTGGGCTTCCGGAAGAGGATAAGTGCCCTCGAGTTCAATCGGGTTTTGAGTCGCGAGCACAAGAAAGGGCTCCTCAAGCTGGTAGGTTTCTCCCTGGGCGCTGACCTGATGCTCCTGCATCGCCTCGAGTAGGGCTGATTGAGTCTTAGGCGGAGTACGGTTGATCTCGTCGGCCAGCAAGATATTGGTAAACACCGGGCCTTTCATAAATTGGAGACTTCGTTCACCGGTCTCCGGGTTTTGCTGAATCACTTCGGTGCCGGTAATGTCAGCCGGCATTAGATCAGGGGTGAACTGAATACGGGCGTACTCGAGGTCGAGGACGTCTGCGAGCGTCTGGACGAGGAGGGTCTTGGCCAACCCGGGAACACCAGTGATGATGCTATTGCCCCCGACAAACAAAGTGAGTAGCACCTGTTCGACGACTTCGTGTTGTCCAACGATAATTTTATGGACCTCGTTCGCAACTTGTTCATATCCTTCTTTGAGACGCTTAGCGAGAGCGATATCGTCCTCGGGCAAATTGGAACCAGGATCGGTTATTAATTGCCGCTCGCCTACTGCCGCACTGGTTGGTTCGAGGTCGTTATTCGCAGAAGTTGTGTCGTTGTCGATATCCATGGTCTTCCTTGAAGGGTATGGCAGTGATGAGCGTGGTCAGTGAAGCATTGAGCAGATGATGTAATTCATGCCTATCTTGTAGGAGTTGTTAGCCTGTTCGACTGGAACGTACCCAGTGTTCGCAAACTCCCAAGACTCCCCAATGTCTTGGTTGTGATTGATAACCGCCATTAGACGTTTGCCGGGGTCATTGTCTTCATAGACGCCATAAATCACGGGGTTTCCGTTGTATCGGGCTCTGTAATACTGATTAAGGATGTCCTCTGGGGTGATCTGGAAGAAGCAATTGAAGATGGGATGGGTAGTATCAAGTATCTCAAATTGCGTATTCGGGATCGCCTGGTTCATGATCCTGTAGAAGGCCTCCGTATCGTCGGACTGCATGTCGTCGACCATGATGAAGCCGCCCTTGAGCAGATAGTTGCGCAGCCTGAGAACTTCTTCGTCGCTCCAGACCCAATAGCCTGGCTCACTTATGTATACGAACGGATAATCAAAGATCTCTGGCTCGGAGAACGACAGTATGTTGCCCCCACGGAAGTCAATTTTGACTGGTAGGTTGGTGAGTTCCCCTAGCATCATTGTGATGTTGTGCTCAGCGCGCGGATAGTCGTGGTTCCAACCCATATCAAGTCCCCACTCGTAACCCCCGTAAGATGTATACGCCTCGTCGAATCTTACTCTTAGGAAAATAAACTCGCCTGTTTGAGGAATATTCTCGATGGGTAGGGCGGAAGACGACATGATGTCCCTTCTTCCACGGCCGAACCAGCCTCGTTGGGTTCCCTCCTCGGCGGACAATGGCATTCGGGATTCCACAAAAAGCGCCAGGACGAACAAAATCACCGGGACTGCTGCCACACGAGGAACAAGCTTGAGAGTCAAGGGTTTTTCTCGCGCCCAATGATGGCTAACAATAGCTCCTGTGCGGCTGGATAACTGGGAGCAATTTCCAATGATCGGATAATGCTTCCTTTGGCGGCAACCTGATCACCGGCACCAAACTCTGCCTTAGCCAGTAAGTACAGCGCTTCAGCCATATCAACTGGCGCCAGGCTGACGACTGCCTTGCGTTCGCGAATGGCAAGCGGATGGTTCCCCATATTTTCGTACAGACCTGCAAGTTTCTGGTGTATCGGGATTTCAAATGGATAGATATAGATGACCCGATCCAAAGCCTCCGCGGCAGCAGCAAGGTTTCCGAGTTCTTCATGCAGGGCCGACAGCTCCGTGTTTGCCAAGTAGTTATTTTGGTTAATGGCGGTCAGGGCGGAAAGCTCTTCGGTAGCGCGGTGGATGTCCCCATTTTCTTTGGCGATCATCGCTAGGTGCCAGTATGAAGAATCGATTTCGGCATACTCTGGGAATAGACGCTTCGCTGCTTCAAGATACGGGACTGCTTCATCTAGGCGTTCATCGTTGAGCAAGAATGTTCCGTAGGATAACTGCGCGTGAAAGTCACCAGCGTTTTCCTCGGCCATTTTCCTTAGGTATTCGGGAGGCCTGGGAGTACGAGAGTCGCTATTGGGTTCCTCTTCAAGGATTGGAAGAAGTGCCGCTAGTTGTCTCCCGAAGAGTTCCTCAAGATAAGTATTGAAGGCCTCGTCGAAAGCTTCAGGACTAGATCCGATAATTGCCTCGAGCGATTCCGTGGTCGATAGCCCATACTTGTAGCCGTCGAGTAGTCTGAGGATGGCCCCGAATCCATAGTCACGATCAATCAGTTCGAAGACCAGTGAAGCCTGGAAGTACGAGTGAAGTATCTGTTCCGGATAAGCAGGCCGCACAAATCCTTCAGTTATTCGACTGACCGGTAATAAATTCCCACGCAGATGGGCAATCAGAAAACTAATGCTTACGTCATCCCCCCAACTTGGTCGTGCGCGATGCTCTTCGTAGACCGCCAAACCTTCAGAGACCCAGCGTGGAACGCGATAGTTCGTAATCCCTAAAGTAAAAGTGTGGGCAATCTCGTGCCACAAGGTCGAACCCCAGTTGAATTCTCCGATCGGTCGAGCAGAGGGAGAGTCGAGGGCAATGACTGGGCCGAAGGAGACGCCGAGGGCGCCCAGTCCAGCCAGTCCAACGGTGCGTACCGAAAAATCTTCATGGCTGGGGTATAACTCGATACGGATTGGGGTTGGAGGCTGGTACCTATAACGTTCAGCGAAATATTCATAGGCTTCCTCGGCGAGTCCGCCGAGGTAAAGTGATAGCAAGCCAGTTTCAGACGTTTCGACCATTAGGTCGAAGCGCTCGGTACTGCTTTCCACATAATCAGGAAAGGTATCGAGGAGGTCGAGGGTGTTCTTTACCCAGACATTGTAGGGGTCTCCGGAAAATGAAATTTCAAGGCTGGAGCGCCCTCCTTCAACATTTCCAATTCTTAATTGGTTGATGCCGAGAATGCCATGAGCTCGCCATGATTCAGGGTCGGTCACGGTTGCCTTGCGTGCGAAATTCACTGCTTCCGCATACATCCGGTTTTCTACAAGTAACTCGGCCAACGTATTGTAGAAATCCGCATAACCAGAATTGACTGCAAAAATTCGGTCACGAATTTCTTCGAACCCGATGGTATCGCCGCGTAAGTAGTTCGCCGCGGCCAAAATGGGGAGAGCCTCAAGGGAGACAGGATTGGTCTCCAATGCAGGTGTTATCTCTTTGATTGCGTCATCAAAACGCTCAGCGGAAAGCAGTTGCCGGGATAGAAAGACGCGCGCTCCGACCAGATTTGGGTTGATCTGGAGGGCGCTCTCAGCCATCGCAATCGAGTTTTCGTCGCCATCAAATCGCATACGGCGGGCCATTGAGAGGAGGGCTTGCGGGTGATCTGGGTTGATTTGCAGCACAGCTCCAAGTTCGGTTGCGGCGTTGCCACTGTCGTATTTCTCTAAGAACAGGTTGCCAGTAAGTATGCGGGGTCTTAGATCGTTTGGATCTGCCGCCACCGCGTCATCGAACGCTTTTAGAGCATCCTGATACAGAGTGCTATCCGATATTCCCAGGTATTGGCAGGCTATGCCGACCGCTGTCAAATCGCCGGATGTCGTGGCTTCACCGTTGTTGTAGAAGTCAATAAAACGATCGAAACGTTGCATGGCTTCAGTTCGGCGGCCACGTTCAAATGCAGCTATTCCAAGATTAAGCTCGGCGGTCAGCCAGTCATTCGATCGTCTGCTACTAGCTTCCTTGAAGGCGATCTCGGCTTCATCGAGATGGCCCTTTGCCCACAAGACTTCACCGAGGCTGTTATGTAAATCTGATGACGCCGGGTGTTTTGCGATGAATCCCCTGGCGACTTCCTCGGCTTCCATGTAACGGCCGACTTCGAAAAGTGCACGGAACAAGTGGCGGTGGTCATGCGGAATGTCTTGGCCTGATTCGATCTTATGCTGGAACGCCTTAATTGCTTCCTCGTAGCGCCCGCTTCGGTATGCGGTAAGAGCAGAGTCGTCTTGGTTTCCCAAACCCAGCGCAACCGAAGTGGCCATAACGCCCAGGACAGCTGAGGTACCAATGCAGACCGCGAGTCTAGTTAGGTTCACTATCCGCCCCCACGAGCACGGATTTCACGATCTTTGAGCGCTAGGGCAATGAGCAATGTTTCCAGTTCCTCGGCATATAGCTCAGGGCCCATCGTGTCCTTGATGAGTCTCAGTTGCTCTATTTGCTCTCGCAATTCGCGTTGTTCGATGTAAAGTTCGCGAAGGCTGGGGTCATGAGCCTGTGGCGTTGTAGCGGTATTGGCCGGGCCCATGAAACTGTCAAGAAACATCCGCTGGGCAAGCTTGCCATCAGTTTTGCTGGCAAGTGGTTCGTAACTTCCCTCGCCATCACCATTGTCTTCAAGCTGTGATGTTTCGGTAAGCATGCGCCCGTCATCTTCGTAAAAACGTTTCACTTCCAGGCTGGCGTAGTTGTAGGCTTCAAGGAGCGATACTCGTTCATCTTTGTCGAGGTCGGCGACGTCCTGGGCAAAGGCCTGAACGAAGAAGCGAGGGAAGATGGTTTGGTTGTTTTGGCGTCCATCTCGAGTCGCGGTGACGATGACCCTGTTGAGCCCCGACAATACGCGGACGAAGTCACCACTTGCGCTTGCTGTGTTCACAAACCCGATCTCCTGGGTGGCAAGCAACTTGAGCATGCCGTCATACTCCTGGGCCGTAATATCTGGACCCGGTATATTGAACCGGGATTGTTCGCCCGCACCTGTGCCGTGACCAATTAGCACAAAGAAAATTTGATCATCGGGGCCGGTTTCTTGTCCTAGGCGAGCGATTGTCCCTTCGATGTTTTCGCGACTCGATCGTGCGGCAATTCTCTCTGGGGACAGATCGGGCCGCTCTCCGAGGTAGGTGATTTGGTTGGGGGAGAGGCCCAACTTGTTAGTGGCAGCATCGATCAGTTCGATAGCCCAGTTATGGAAGACTTCCTGGTACACATCATTACCGGCTGCACCGACGATAATCACTAAGTGGCTGTACGAAGTTTGAGCGTCGACGGCGCCGACACTCCCAGCAAAGAGGATGGCCAAGACGGTGGCAACAAGTACAACTGCATGTCTCATGCTAAGCCCCTGAACTTCCGATAGCTCCATTCTGTTCCAACTAGCCCGACCAGCAGCATAAAGATCAACGGTAAATCCCAAAGATCTTTAACTTCTAGAACCGTCGTGCCTCCTTCGGAGACACGAAGGTCGTCTGGAAGAGAGGCGACGTTCTCTGTGGAGTACAAGCGCCCTCCTGTCTCTTGTGCCAGGCGCGCTAGAAGCGCAGTACGGCGTTCCGCGGCGAAGGCTTCAGTTGATAGCTCAGCGATTTCAACGTGGGCTATGTCTTCTCCCAACGCTATACCGTCACGTCCCGCCCAGACGTGTATCTGGTGAAAGCCTTCCTCGTTTGGGATGAATGTGGCGGTGTATTCTCCATCAGTGTTGACGGTCCAGTTGAACTCCAGATCGCGAGCTTGGCCACTTGGGGATGTGACAATGGCAGTGACTGCCGCATTGTTAATCTCTATGAAATTATCGTCAAGAACACCAACGGTGACAGTCACTGGCGCGCCAGGGCCGAATCGGTCGACCATGGTTGAGGCGGTTACCTGGCCAGGAACTTCATTGACAAGCCAGCGAAAGATTTGTTGCCATAATGTCTCGTGGGTTAAGTCCTCCAGAGGAATCTCGAACGCCATCTGCCAATACCATTGATTGACCGGCGTAAATGCCAGTGCCTTACCGCGGCCAAATCTCTGATAGGCAAGCACGACGTGGGTCTCGTCATTTGCGGTTTTACCCTCAAGCACTGAAACAGCACCAGGCTTTACCTTGCCGACCTGATTGACGATGCCTAGGGGCGGCAATGTTTGCCAATGTTGAAGGCTCATCTCGACGCTGTCAGCCATCTGAGTGACTGGGTGGGTGCGACCGAACAAAGTTGGGGTCACGAACACGTCCACATAAAACGGATCAATTTCGCTTGCAAATGGTGGGACGAGTTCGACAGGCAGAATCTCGCCGACGGGTGTGTTTTGCCAGCCGCCTTCTCCGAAAGCGTTGCGGCCGCCGAGCATTAGGAAGCTGCCCCCACGCTGACTCACAAAGTCATGGATCATTTGCCGCTGGTCAGTTGTAAAGAAATCAGCTTCGAAGCTGCCGATGATTAACGCCTTGTATTGAAAAAGCTCTTCACGTGTGGTCGGGAACCCGGCGGCAAGTTCTTCTGCGCTCTCGAAGCCTGCCCGCCAAAATTTGTTCTCGGCCATACGCATGAAGACGCCGAGCAAAAGGTTAGGATCGTCGTCGATAGCGAAATTGCGCAGGAAGCCGGTCCGGTTAGTAGGTTCGCCTTCGACGTACAGGACCTTGTCCTGCCTGTCCTGGACAACGACCAAGATGTCGCGTTGGTTGTTCTCACTTGCCATTTCATCGTCCTGGACCGCGATCCGGAAGCTATACAGGTGAGGGCCTTCTCGGGTGGTGGTGAATTGGGCCTTGACCACAGTTGAGTCACCTTGGCTTGGAAGCTCGACTTCTTGTGTACCCACGATGCCGTCAGGTCCCTCAACAAGCAGAAGGACCGTTTCCCCGCTGAACCCTTTATGCTCGATGACAACATCAGCAGAGACCTGTGACCCAGCCAACACAGTTGTGGGAGCCTCGACGCTGGTTAGTTCGATGTCACGATTGAAACGTTCCATACCGACGCCGACTGGGAAAACTGGAATCGAATTGGCGCGTAACGACTGCAAAGAGGCTGACAGGCCGTCGATAGAGTTGTCTGCCCCGTCGGTTACGACGATCAGACCTGACAGGGGCACAGCTGCGAGTTCCTGATGGGCGAAATCCAAGGCGGGTCCGACGCGTGTTTGCTTGCCGGAATACGAGAGTTCATTGAGGTCTTCGAGCCGCTCGGCGGTATCTGAAAAACGAAAAAAGCGTAGCTTGAAACGCTCGTTAAGCTCCATCATTAGCTTGGAATTCTCGTTGCCAAAGAATTCGCGAATGAAATCGCTGCGAGGTGCCAGTCTTTCATCTCCGTAGTCAGTCAGTTGCATGCTCTGGGAGTCATCGAGGATGATCCCAACGAAGTTCTCCTGGGGTACTGCGGTCGAGACTGCCAGAGATGGTTGCAGCAACAAAAAGAGGATGATGGAGAGGACGCTGAGTCGGATTGTCACAAGGACCGATCGGTCGAGCCGGGAGCTTTTTCCGCGGACACTCGAGTACCGAAGGATCACAGGGACTGCTACGGCTGCAAGAACAGCAGTGGTAATAATCGCTGGCCATCCGGCAGCTAAGACGAACTCGCCCTTGTCGTATACATAGGCGCTGTACTTAAAGAAGAACTCAAACACGGGCTATTCAGTGGCTCATTGCGTAAATGATGGCGTTGACAGCCATTTGGTATGCAAAGTTTGAATATGTCAACGGATACCATGGGTCCTCGGCCCACTCCCAAGCGTCGCCTAGGTCAGTGTTCCAGTTGATTAGCACTAGTAGGCGCCCGTCATCGTCAAAGATGGCACGAACGTGAGGGACGTAACCATCCTGCTCCCAGGTTCCGTAGCCTGAGCGACCGTTCCCCACATTGGGAACCTGAAGTATTTCCTCGATGACGTAAAAGTTGGAGAACAATGGGTGGTCGAGTGGAAGCTCAACGATCTCATAACTAGGAAGGACCCTGTAAATCTCATGCTCGAAGACCTGCCATTCATAGGTACCCCAAAAATCATCGACGAATAGAAACCCCCCTGCTGTCAGATAGTCTCGAAGACCTTTGACCTCAGGAGGTGTCAGTTGCATAGCACCCACCTCGAGCATGTACAAAAATGGGTAACGGCGCAAATCGGGGTTGTCGAGCGTAACTGGGTTGTCGAAGTCGTAAGCGTCGATGTTGGTCAGGCGCTTCAATCCCCAAAGAAATTGAACATCCGCTTTTGGCCAATCGGTCGCCCATGAACCGCGCCCCCGACGGCCATAACCCCGGCTCCAGCTAGAGTAGATTGCGCGCGTGAAGTAGAACTCGTGAAGACCATTACCGCGATTTATTACGAAATTACGGTCTCCGATGTAGCCACCGTAAGCTTGCCCAGATGCCTCTTCGACAGTTGCTGTATCACGGGGGAGACTAGGCGAGTCATGGGCAAGGGAAGTACCGCCGAGCAAAATTCCGAGCCCGGCGACTACCAAAAACGACTTGGACCGCCATAGCTCCACAGTGCAATTTCACCCATTGATGACGACTGAAGATGTCGTGTAAGACGAAGAAGAACCCGAAGCGAAGCTTTTTATCATATCCTCAGCCTAATCGCGCAGAAACTGTATCCGGAGAGAGCCGGAGTGTGGGTGAAAAGCCACAGGTCTTTTCAATACACTGTGGGATATTAGTTAGTCGCGTATATGGTTCAAGGACGCCGTTGAGAATGCTATCTTCTGCGTCCAATTCCTTGCATTCGAAGTGGCAATGAAAGACGAAATCACAGTCAAATTTGTTATCTGTCTCAATTGCGAGCTTGTCTGGCCTGCCGGCGAGCTATTGCGCCATGATCATGAGTTTGAAACCGACGAAGGGGACCTTCTAGTAGTGTTTGATTACCACTGTCCTGAATGTCGCGCCAAGCTCGCAAGTTGGGGCACTCAGTGATTAGGGTACAGCCCGTTCGTGAGGTGCAGCTTTCGAGCCCGTACGGTGTACCGCGTAAGGTATAGGGTTTACTTATGTTATGGAGAAATACTTGATAACCGACCCAGCCCGAGGTTTGTAAGATGAAACTGGCTCACACGATGATTCGCGTGCGTGATCTTGAACGCTCTCTTGATTTCTATTCAAACTTCCTGGGCCTGCATGAGGTACGTCGTAAGGACCTCGGTGATGCAATCCTTGTATTTCTCACTGACGAAGACGGGCATCACTATATTGAACTGACGTTCAATAAAGATGGTCGAGACTATGAACTGGGAAGCCAGTTTGGTCACCTTGCCTTCTTTACTGAAAACCTCGATGCTGTCATTGAGAAGGTGGAGAGTGTGGGGTGGAATTATCGCGGTAGCCGCCCGGAAACTGGATCGAAATACATATTTATTAGGGATCCAGATGGCTACGACATTGAGATCTTGCAAGATTGAGAGAAGCAGATCGATGCCAATTTATGAATATATCTGCAAGGGCTGTGACAATGAATTCGAATTGCTGATTCGTCACGATACGATAGCGACTTGCCCGTCATGTCAAGGTGAAAATATTGAGCGGCAGTTGTCATTGAACGCAATTAAATCATCTGGCACCCACAGCCTCGCTATGCGGGCTGCGAAGAAGAGAAACGTGGCGCAAGGCAAGGAACAGATGGCGGCACAACGTGAGTACGAATTAAATCACGACGATTGACGCAGTTCAGGGGTCGGGAATTCAATTGAAGGGTAGGGTTTTGTTTGGGTGGCGACCCCAAGCTTCCCCTTTAAGGCCGCGAAAGTTCCACTGCTACTAATTCACGTTCGTTGCGCGCGAAGAGTGTGCCGTTAGCAAGTGCTGGGAAGGCACGCACAATACCCTCAAGGATCTGGGCGCGCGCCAACGGTTGGAATGCGGCCGGAGTAGCATCGGCCAAGACTAGCTCTCCTCGTTCACGCAGGATCAAGAGTGAATTGCCTGCGAGGATCACAGTCCCTCCACCAAATCGATCCACAGTCCAAGCAACCGAACCAGTTTCCAAATCTACGGAACGGAATGCTGGGCTATATTCTTGCCGGCCGTGGTATCCGTAGAGATAGCCATTTGCATAGACGCTTGTTGCGTAATGATTTGTCAAAGCGTCGTCAGAGGTCCATATGGGTACGAAACTGGAGCTTTGAACATCCAACAACGCGGCGCCGGTTCCATAGCTAGCAGAAATAAAGACACGTTGATCGATTGCCAGCGGGGTGGCGGCGTTTACTGAGGCACCTAGCCGAGACCTCCAGGGAAACTCATCGATTACCATCCCGTTTTGGGGGTCAAGGGCAACGAGCCCGGCACGAGTAAAAAAGAGGGCCGTTGGCTGCCCACGGATGGTCATAATGGTAGGTGCTGAGTAGCTCGCCCCGTGGTCCGTTGCCTTCCACACCACCGCCCCGGTACTGGTGTCGAAAGCCACGATGCCGGCGCCAGCAGGGCCGCCGACGTTAACCATGACTTTTCCGTCGTAAACCAATGGGGAACAAGCTGCACCAAAGAAACCTTTCCGGACCCCAAACTCAGTATGTGTGTCTACGCTCCACAGCCGTTTGCCGCTGGCAAGGTCTAGCGCTTGCAGGATGCCTTCTGCGCCGTAGGTGAACACATGGTCGTTGACGACGGTTGGGGTGGCCCTGGGCCCTTCGTCAAAACCAAAATCATCCCGGTATGTAGTTGGGTATGAGGTTGACCAAAGAGCCTCTCCGGTCGATACGTCGAGAGCTTCGACGACTTCCAGGTCCCGTACGCGGTGAAATAGAATGAGCCGTTTGTTCACGACGGAGGGTCCAGCAAACCCTTCGCCGACCGTTCGGCGCCAGCGAATATTAGGACCACCCGCTGCCCAAGGTTTAATCGGTGTGACGGCGGTGCCATCACGACGCGGGCCAAGTAACTGCGGCCAGTCAGTAGGGTTCTGGCTCGCATTCGTGGGGCCAGCGATTTGGAAAGTTGTAGCAACGGTGATGCTTGCTATTACAAGGTTCCAGTTACGCAAGGAGTGTGTCACTGGGCGTGCACGCAAAAGGATCATCTCCGCGTGGCTGCGCAGGTCGTTGAACTGCCTTGGTTGCTGTTAGCGCCTCGCGCGCAAGCCGTTCCACCTCAGTGAAATTTCGGTCGGCGAGAACGTCTGGTGGGAAGACCGGGGAAACAAAACCAACCGCGAAAACATTAGAGGCGATGTATTCCGCGACATTCTCAGGCTTTACGCCGTACGTGGGGACAAGGCGCAGGAATGGCAAGGGTCCTAGTGTGGCTCTGACGTAAGCGGGGCCGTTAGTTGGAGCTGGGAAAAGTTTTTGCATTGTCGCGCCCATGCGATGGGCCTGCACCATCTCTGTTGGCGTCCGAACGCCCGGCATGGCTACCGCGCCGTGCTCCAACGTTGTTCCAACCACATCTTCGTCTAGAACCGGGGAAACAATAAAGCTCGCACCGGACTCAATCGCTCGCCGGGCATCATCTGGTTGCAAAACGGTTCCGGCTCCTACGACTATGCCGTCTTTCTTGGCGAATGACTCGATCAGGTCAAATGGGCGGGGGCAATGCAAGGTGAATTCTATAAACCGAAAGCCACCGTCGATCGCTGCAGTCATCGCGTCACGCGCGACACCATGGTTGTGGGTGCGGAGAATCGCTGTGGCGCGTTCTTCCCACATTCTTTCCAGAAGTGTCTCGGGACTCATTGTTTCCCCCGCGAATAGTTATGCTGCCTGTTTCCGCAAATCATAATGGAACTGGAATACTCTGCCACCTTGATAAGGGCGGCAATAATGGCAGTCTCTATTCGTCGTTATGGTATCGAAAGTTTCCCCGGCTCTGTTTTTTTTGGCCGACCTGACGCTTTCTCTCAAGGCGTCGTTGGTTAGCTCCCTTGGTTGGTCGCGTCGCCGGCCGGTTTTCTCGTTGGCGAGAGAGCGCTCGTTCTCGCTCTATTGCTACAAGTTTGTCAGAGAGTCTCTTAAGGGCGGACATCTTGTTTCGTGCCTGCGAACGGCGTTCGGAAGCGACAACGGTTACGCCGCTTGGTCTATGCGTAATGCGCACAGCGGTTTCAGCCTTGTTCCGGTGCTGTCCGCCGGGACCGCCAGCGCGAGTGAATTCGATATCACAGTCACGTGCGAGGGCCTCAAGATCGGTACTTGACGGCTTCTCACTCCCGTCCATGGAGGTTGCCCCTTGTCCTTTTGCTTTATGCGCCTGCCATGCGGCGTAAGACGGTATGCAAGATTCCACCATTGCGGTAGTAGTCGACCTCGACGGGGCTGTCAGCACGACAGATTGTTGTGAATGTCACTTCGCGCCTGTCCTGATCGAGGGCACTGACCATGATGTTTTGCCGGGGTTGAAGGTCCTCAGGGACATGAATATTGAATGCCTCAGTCCCACTGAGGCGTAGAGTGTCGGAGTCTTCTCCCGGAGAGAAAGTCAGCGGCAAGATACCCATGCCTAGCAAATTGCTTCTATGGATACGCTCAAACGACTTGGCAATCACAGCGCGGACGCCAAGTAGCAACGTTCCTTTGGCTGCCCAATCACGGGAAGAGCCCATGCCGTAGTCAGTTCCTGCAAGAACGATTAATGGGACACTGGCTGTGCGATAGGCCAGGCTGGCTTCGTAGATCGACTTGATCTCGCCATTCATAAGATCCATTGTCCAGCCGCCCTCTGTTCCTGGCGCCAACTGATTACGGACCCGAACGTTTGCGAAGGTGCCGCGGGTCATTACGTGATGATTGCCGCGCCGTGATCCATAGCTATTGAAATCCCCTGGCTCGACCCCACACGAGAGCAGATAGCCGCCCGCGGGAGTGTCCACTCCAATCGCGCCGGCAGGACTAATGTGATCGGTAGTAACAGAGTCGCCAACCTTGATAAGGCATCGGGCGCTTTCAATGGGGAGGATTGGTGTGGGCTTGGGGGGGATGTCGAGGAAGAAATCGGGCTCCTGAATGTAGGTGCTGTCGTCCACCCAATCGTAAATAGCGCCGCCAGTGGTTTTGATCGCCTTCCAATCGTCCGAGCCGCCTGTGAACACCTCTGCGTATTCCTTTTCGAACTGGTCCCGGTGGACAGCGGTTGCAAGCAATTCTTGAATTTCTTCCTGCTCGGGCCACACTTCACTAAGGTATACGTCATTTCCGGTACTGTCTTGTCCAATCGGATCCGTAGTTAGATCGATGTCGACCGTTCCGGCAAGAGCATAGGCAACGACAAGAGGAGGTGACGCTAGGTAATTTGCCTTGATGTCGGAATGAATGCGTCCCTCAAAGTTCCGGTTGCCGGACAGGACGGAGGCGACGATTAGGTCATGATTGCGGATCGCATCCTGAACTTCTCCGGGGAGTGGACCTGAGTTGCCGATGCAGGTCGTGCAACCGTAGCCCACGAGATAGAAACCCAGTGCCTCAAGGTCTTCAGTGAGACCGGCCTTATCGAGATAATCTGTAACCACTTTAGAGCCGGGCGCTAGCGATGTCTTTACCCATGGTTTGCGCCGTAGGCCTCGGCTGCGGGCGTTGCGGGCAACAAGACCGGCAGCAGCCATGACGCTGGGGTTTGAAGTGTTCGTGCAACTCGTGATTGCAGCGATAACAACAGCACCATCGCCCAAGTGAAATTCCTCCCCATCGCACGTCACAATGGGTCCGGGTTCCTTTGCTGCGAGAGATGTTGCTTTATAGCCAGTCTGGGTTTCCCGCTCTACAGGCAGTTCGCTGCGAATGAAGGTCGTACCAAGGTCACGGTGCCATTGTTTCTGCATCCCCGACAAGGCAATACGGTCTTGGGGACGTTTCGGTCCCGCCAGTGATGGTTCAACTCCAGCCATGTCAAGTTCAAGAGTGTCGGTATATTGCACCTCGCGAGTGTCGTCTCGCCATAGACCCTGAGCAATGCAATATTGCTCAACAGCACACACAAGATCGTCGTCTCGCCCAGTATTGCGAAGATAGTCTAGGGTCATTTGGTCAACTGGAAAGAAGCCACAGGTGGCACCGTATTCGGGGGCCATGTTCGCAATCGTTGCACGATTAGCTACCGGCATGGTTTCCAGTCCCGGCCCAAAAAATTCAACAAATTTCCCAACGACACCGAGGTTACGGAGCATCTCGGTGACACGTAACACCAGGTCCGTCGCTGTGGCGCCACCAGGGAGTTGGCCAGTTAGACGGAAACCAACCACTTCCGGGATCAGCATGTAAACCGGCTGGCCAAGCATTACTGCTTCGGCTTCGATACCCCCAACTCCCCAACCAAGAATACCGAGCCCATTAATCATTGTGGTGTGTGAGTCTGTTCCAACCAGGGAATCGGGATACAAGACATCTTCCTGGTCCCAGACCACTCGTCCCAGGTACTCAAGGTTTACTTGATGGACGATCCCAGTTGCCGGGGGCACTACGCGAAAGTTATCAAATGCACTTTGTCCCCATTTTAGGAATTCATAGCGTTCCTGATTCCGTTCGAATTCCTTCTTGCCGTTGATTTCCAGCGCCATTTTGCTGTTATAAGCGTCTACCTGGACCGAATGGTCAATGACCAGATCGCAGGGGACCAATGGGTTGACCTTTGCTGGATCCCCACCCATTCGCTGTATTGCCGACCGCATCGCCGCAAGGTCAACAACTGCGGGTACGCCGGTGAAGTCCTGTAACACAACGCGCCCAGGGATGAAGGGGATTTCCGTTCTCGGGACATTTTGCGCTTCGTAGGTAGCGAGAGCTTCGATATGCGCGGCGGTGACGACGTGTTCATCTTGCGTGCGAAGGCATGACTCAAGAAGAATTTTTATGGTGTAGGGCAGGGTATCCAACGAGCCGAACTCTTTAACGGCTTCAAGGCTGTAGATAGTCTTTTTACCAAGGGGAGTCGAAAGTGTGGTTCGGGCGTTGTTTCGATAATCCATATCTTCATCCAGAGACGGGCAACTCAAGGTGCATGGAAGCAAGTCAATTTTAGCGTCTGTAGTGTTCTTCTGCATGAAGTCGAGTTTAAATAGGGGGCACTGAGCGGCTTGGCGGGATACGTGACTGCGTCTAAACTTGCCGACAATCGACAGTTCCGCCGGTTTGTCCCGGCGCGATCAACGGATGACTTATAATGTCAGTCGATCCGTAAGCGTCTGAGGCCTCTATGTCCCAAAAGAAACATCAGATCATAGAAAGAGATGAGCTGCACCGCGTCCGTTGGGACAACATTAATTGGCCCATCTTTCTAGGGCTGGCCGGGCTCCATGTTGGCTGTTTGTTGGCACCTTTCTATTTCACGTGGGGTGCATTTAGTGTTGCCTTATTTCTCTGGTGGCTTACTGGTGGAATCGGGATTTGCCTGGGATTTCACCGGCTTTTGACACATAGAGGTTTCCAGACTTTCAAACCGATCGAATACGCCATAACGGTGTTTGGCACGATGAGTCTCCAGGGGAGCCCCATACACTGGGTCGGAACTCATCGTATGCATCATCGTGATTCTGATCGAGAAGGTGACCCACATTCACCGAAGCATGGCTTCGATTGGTCTCATATGCTGTGGTGCGTAACCTCGGACCCCTTCGGTCGGGAGCCCCGAGATCTTGCTAAGGACATGCAGAGTGACCCAGTGCATCGCTGGCTTGATCGCTACTATTGGGCCCCGCTAGTTGGCCTCGCTGCTGTCTTGTACGTGGTTGGAGGGATGCCCTGGCTTGTTTGGGGTGTGTTTGTACGGACAGTCTTCTCGTACCATGCTACGTGGTTTGTGAATTCGGCGGGCCATACATGGGGATACCGGAACTTCGATACGCGGGAATTCTCGACCAATAATTGGTGGGTTGCTCTCCTCGCGTTTGGTGAAGGCTGGCACAACAACCATCATGCTTTTTCTCGATCGGCACGCCACGGATTACGCTGGTGGGAAATCGACATGACTTGGTACACGATCCGCTTGATGGAGAAACTTCATCTGGTATGGAATGTGCACGTTGCCGACCCCTGGGGTGAAGAGCGAAAATCTGCCTAGCTTCTCGCTTTGGCAAAGTTTCTCGGTGTGACTCTTCGGATTCGGCAATCCAGGCAGATTCACGGCTTTCAACTAAGTATTTGGTCTCTGACGGAACGATATAGGTTCGGGTCCTAATCTGGTGGTAGGTCTAGGTGCCGACAGTTACGGGTCGATAATGAGCATCGAAAGAATTGGTGTGGTTGGCGCCGGGACGATGGGGCATGGAATCGGCCAAATTGCCGCACAGGCCGGATACGAGACGCTGCTCTGCGAGATCAACAGAGAGCTCCTTGCATCTGCTCTTGACACGATCCGAGCTAATTTGGCGAAGAGCGTTAAACTCGGCAAGATGGTGGATGAGGAACGTGAGGCGGTGCTAAGCCGAATCTCCACCACCATCGACCTAGGCGAAATTTCCACGACGGCACAATTGGTTATCGAAGCTGTTCCCGAGAGCCTTGAGCTAAAGAGGGACATTTTCAAGGCGATTGAATCCGAATGCCAACGAGGAGTGACGCTGGCAACCAACACAAGTTCGCTAAGTGTTGGGTCGATCGCGGCGGGACTAAAGGATGAGGGTCGCCTTATCGGCATGCATTTCTTTAACCCTGTGCACGTCATGGACCTGGTTGAGGTAATTCGGCATGGTAGCGCCCGTGAAGAGACCGTAGATCTCGCGGTTTCTGTTGCCACCCGAATGGGGAAAACACCGATTGTCGTTAATGACACCCCAGGTTTCGCGACTAGCAGGTTGGGAGTCCTGCTAGGCCTGGAGGCGATGCGGATACTGGAACAAGGGGTCGCAACGGCAGAAAGTATCGATACCGCTATGGAACTTGGATATCGACACCCGATGGGTCCGCTAAAGCTTACAGATTTGGTCGGACTTGATGTGCGCTTGGCAATTGCGCGATATCTCCATGAGGAACTTCGGAGTGAAGCTTTTCGCCCGCCCGAAATTCTCGAGCGTATGGTCGCCGATGGACTTCTGGGCAAGAAGTCTGGACGTGGATTCTACGAGTGGTAACCGCAGGTGTTACGGGAAAGTCTTGAGCCCTGCTTCCAGACATTCGGAGGGCATAGCCTTCGATTTCTTTCCCATGGCGATGACTCTGCGGAGAGAACGGCAGTATTCCTTCATGACGGGCTAGGTGCCATCGAATCCTGGAAGGCGATCCCGCGGCGATTCTCCACTGAATACTCCGTGCGGACGGTGGTCTACGACCGGTGGGGGTACGGCGGGTCGGAGGCCAGGGGCTTGTTCACAGCCGGGTTTATGGAGGCGGAGGTTCCAACGTTGACGGAGATTATTGATTCCACAGAGTTGGGTTCAGTTGACCTGGTCGGACACTCCGACGGTGCCACTATTGCGCTACTAGCCGCCGCATGGCATCCGAACAAAATTCGCTCAGTGGTGAGCATCGCTGCGCATACATTTGTCGAGGCGGAAACAACGAAGAGTATTGAAGGCCTTCGGGATCAGTTAAACAGGGGGGGCGTACCTTCCTGGCTTGGCCGTTTGCACGGCAATCGGGGAGAGCCTCTCTTGAAAGCCTGGGCAGAGGTTTGGCTAGGAGAGTCTCACGCGGGATGGGACGTTCGTGCCGAGTTGCCTCGGGTGAAATGCCCGGTACTCGCGATTCAAGGTAGCAACGATGGATTCGGAAGTGACGAACAGCTAGCGGTGCTCGGAGAATTTCTGCCGGACAGTGAAATCTGGCGAGTGCGTGGGGGGCATGCGCCACATCATGAGTTGGGCGACGCGTTCATCCGTGGTGTTGGTGACTTCTGGTTGCGGGCTTGAATTCCGTGGTTCAGGCTAGCTCGGATTTAACTTGAAAGCGGTTTGAAATTTGATGTCCGGTTGCAGCGAGTGCCATACAGAACAGTAGGTTTCGCGCGACATTTCGATAGCGCGGGACACGTTCTTCTCGGGCACATTGCCGAGAATTGTAAATACCATCTCCGCGGATACCACACGGCGTGGAGTCTGTTTTGCCCGTTCGACTGCTAGGTCGATACACAATGAATCGGCTGGCGTGCGCATTTTCGCAAGGATATCTACGATGTCGATCGCCATACACCCCGCGAGTGCAGCAGATAGCATTTGGACAGGGGATGGTGCTATTTCGGACGAGCCGTCCACGTGCACGATCGTATCGTCAATCGCACCCGAAAAGCGTAGTTCCCCGTCCCACTTAAGGTGAAGCTTGATGTCAGGATTAGTCTGCACAGACCAAGCTTACCGCGGCCGGGTTCAGAACCAAGAAGGCTTGCTCGACTTGACAGCCTCGGGTTGCTCCGTCTTGGCCATCTTCTGGATAGGCAGTATATCTATAGGCTTTGTTTTCTTTGGGGCTTATACACTCGGCGCATGGGCAGCAACGTGTTGTGTGCTGACCTGCTAGTGTGACCTCGTGATGTCACGATCGACCGATGAGTTGAAACGTTTGGCGGCTGAAAGGGCCGCTCTTTTTTTAGAGGGAGTGCACGTTCTTGGGCTAGGGACTGGGTCGACAGCTGCGCACTTCGTAGAAGTTGTCGGCGAGATGGTTCAGTCTGGAGCTCTTGAAAATATGGTCGCAATTCCGACCTCGGTTACAACTGAGGAACAAGCGCGCGAACTCGGAATTACAATTACTGACCTGGAAAGGTATCCACAGGTTGACCTCACCGTTGATGGTGCCGACGAAGTTAGTCATGACCTCGATTTAATCAAAGGCCTAGGGGGGGCCTTGACTCGAGAGAAGATCGTCGCCAGCGCTAGCCGGGAATTAATTATTGTGGCTGACGACTCGAAGATGGTAACTGCCCTTGGAGAGAAATCGCCTTTGCCGGTGGAAGTGATGCCATTTGGTTGGAAAACAGTTGCTTTAGAGTTGCAGGACCTTGGCGCTGAACCGGACTTACGTTACAAGGGCGGCAAGCCCTTCGAAACAGACCAAGGCAATTACATTTTCGATTGCGTGTTCGAGGCTGGGCTCACGGAGCCAGATGCCATCGGCAAATTGATCGACAGCATTCCGGGCGTGGTCGCCCAGGGGATGTTTTTGGGCATGGCCGACCGGGTAATTATAGCCAGCGAAGGTGGTGCCAGGGTTCTTGAGCGATCCTGACAGGGGTGTGGGTTGTTATTGGGCCACTCGGCCCCCGGGGTGATAAGCGCAAGGGCGGCTACATCTCGCTAGGTAGGGCTTAGGGAACTTCGCCGCGGAAGACGGTGACAGCTTGCCCGCCAAGGATCACGCGATCATCTAGGAGCTTGACGCGGACTATCCCTCCACGACTGCTGGCCTGGTGGCCAACTAGCTCGTTCTTGCCGATACGCGGCCCCCAATAGGGTCCGAGGCAGCAATGTGCTGAACCTGTTACCGGATCCTCCGCGACGCCCGACTGGGGCGAGAAGAAACGCGACACAAAATCATAATCTGCCGACCTGGATTTGGCGGTTACGATAACCCCACGGGACGTCGCACGTTCGATGAGAGCGAAGTTCGGGTTCAGTTCGCGGACAAGTGTTTCCGAAGGCAATTCGGCCAGGAAATCAAAAGCGCTTCTGCCAACGAACGTCGGCTTTACTCCGAGCGCGCGTTCGAGATCGATATTGCAGGTTGTTTCCTTCGCAGGAGTAGCGGGAAAGTTAAGCCGAATCCAATGGTCAACATACGAAGCTGTTAATAGCCCGCTGCGAGTATCAAACTCTATAGGATCCCCCCGGTTGGCGGCCCCGACTTCCCACAAAACGTGGGCGCTTGCGAGAGTGGCGTGGCCACATAAATCCACCTCGATTGAGGGCGTAAACCAGCGAAGCCTGTAGTAACCATCATTAGGCTCAAGGAAAGCTGTTTCGGAAAGGTTCATTTCCGAAGCAAAAGCCTGCATCCAGGTATCGTCTTGGAACACGTCCAGGAGGCAAACAGCGGCGGGATTCCCTTTGAACGGCTCATTGGCAAACGCATCCACCTGGTAAAGCTTCATTCCGTACTCCCACGAGCAAGTGTTCGGTCAATCAATCCAGTAGATGAGTAGCGGTAGTGCCTTTGTGTTCTAAATTGGGGGATGGAGATTCCGGAAAGGAGACGCAATGTAATTCCAAGCTTCTTCAAGTTAGTTTGATCTCCCCAAGGCTTGTTAGTGTATGTGAACTCCTCGCCCAGATTGGCCTTCAGGTGTATCGTGTGCTTATGAGTGAGACTAATAAAGCATTCCGCATCGAGCAAGATTCTATGGGTGAGATGCACGTGCCCAGCGGCGCTTATTACGGTGCCCAGACACAACGTGCTGTCGAGAATTTTCGTATTAGTGGTCGACGATTGTCTCGTGGGTTTATCGCGGCGCTGGGCATGATCAAGCATGCTGCGGCCGAGGCAAATAACACGTTGGGGTTACTCGATAACGAAAAATGTGAGGCGATTCGTCAGGCAGCTGAAGAGGTTATAGAGGGAAATCTAGACGAGCACTTCGCGCTTGATATCTATCAAACCGGTTCGGGGACGTCGAGCAACATGAACACCAACGAGGTGATCGCTAATCGTGCCACCGAAATTCTGGGGGGAGAGATTGGCAGTCGGCTGGTGCACCCGAACGACCATGTCAATATGGGGCAGTCATCGAACGACGTTATCCCGACGGCGATTCATATCGCCGTGTTGCAGGCGATTGAAACCGACTTGCTACCTGGGCTTCGTAAATTACATACGAGCTTGGATGCAAAAGCTGTTGAGTTTGATCAGATAGTGAAGATCGGTCGTACTCACTTGCAGGATGCTACCCCGTTGAGGCTGGGTCAGGAATTTTCGGGATATGCCCGTCAAGCCGAACTTTCGATCCGGAGGGTTGGTGATTGCCGCGATGCAATAGCTGAGGTAGCGCTTGGCGGCACCGCGGTCGGTACTGGTTTGAACATGCATCCTGACTTGGCTGGGAATGTAATCGGAAAGATCAATCGGAGAACTGGACTCAAGTTCCGGGAAGCGTCCAACCATTTCGAAGCACAAGGAGCCCAAGACAGCCTGGTGGAAGCTAGCGGGGCGCTCAAAACAGTCGCTGTCAGCCTCATGAAGATTGCTAACGACATCCGCTGGCTAGGATCTGGGCCACGCTGTGGCATAGGCGAACTAGTCTTGCCTGCGGTTCAGCCGGGTTCATCGATCATGCCGGGCAAAGTTAATCCAGTTATTGCCGAGTCTGCTATTCAAATCGCAGCACAGGTAATTGGTAATGACCTTGCGGTTACCTTGGGAGGGCAGTGGGGAAGTTTTGAACTCAACACAATGCTGCCGATGATGGCGTCAAACATACTTGAGTCCATCGAAATTCTCGCCAACGGATCAAGTAACTTTGCGAAGCGTTGTGTTGACGGGTTAGAGGTCGACGAGGCGCGTACAGCGTCAATGATAGAAAAGTCGATGGCCATGGTCACTTCGTTGGCGCCAGTGATTGGTTACGACAAGGCAGCGGCGATTGCGAAGGAGGCACACGCATCAGGCCGTACTGTACGAGAGGTGGCACTGGAGCAGGAGGTGCTTGCCGTTGAGGATCTTGACAATCTCCTTGATGCGATGAGCATGACGGAACCCGGAGTGCCGAATGCGTAAAACCGGGCTCTGTGTTTTGGACTGCCCGGATTCCTGCAGCATCGAGGTTGAGGTTGAAGATGGAAAGCTTGTCAGCATTGATGGCGATACGCGTAATCCGCTGACTGAGGGATATATCTGCGGGAAGGTACGTTCGCAGATAAAGGAACACCTCTACGGGGAGGATCGCGTTCGCCAGCCCTTAATCCGATGCGGTGGGAAGGGGGATGCGAGTTTTAGGCCGATTAGCTGGAGCCAGGCCCTCAACGCCATTGCTGAGCGTTTCAATGCCATTCGTGACAATTACGGTGGTGAGGCCATACTTCCTCTGTCTTATGGTGGTTCCAATGGTCTGCTTTCTCAGGACAATACCGATGCCCGATATTTCCGTCGTCTTAAAGCATCACGGTTGGCCCGCACAGTTTGTGCCGCTCCCAGCACCCGCGCGGCGGGTGAGATGTATGGATCGATGCCGGGTGTCAGTTTTACGGATTATGCTAAAGCTCGGGTCATTGTCGTTTGGGGTGCGAATCCGTCAGTCACAGGTATCCACTTGATGCCAATCCTCCAAAAAGCGAAAAAGGAGGGTGCGTGGATTGCCGTTGTGGACCCGCGACGTACCGGAGTTGCACGAATTGCTGATTTGCATTTGCCAGTGCGGCCAGGTACTGATCTTCCGGTAGCGCTCAGCATTGCTCACTGGATGTTCAAGAACGGAACAGCTGACCGTGAATTCCTTGCTGAGTATGCTTGTGAGGCCGGCGAGTTCGCTAAGCGGGCTGCGGCTTGGTCGTTCGACACCGCCGCTGAAGTTGCCGGGGTCAACGCGTCAGCGATCGCGGAACTCGCCGAGCGTTACGTGGCGGCAGAGCCTGCCGTCGTTCGCTGTGGTTGGGGTCTCGAAAGGAACAGGAACGGAGGGTCTGCGGTCGCAGCAGTTCTGTCTTTGCCTGCAGTCGCAGGAAAATTTGGTGTTCGGGGTGGCGGCTACACAATGAGCAACCAAAAGGCTTGGAATCTAGATGCGTCGGTTGCAGCCGCCGAAGACGAGGTTCCGACGCGGGTGGTTAACATGAACAAAACCGGAGAGGTATTACTTTCTGGGACCCCGCCCGTGAAAGGATTATTTGTCTACAACTGTAATCCTCTTGCGACTTTGCCGGCGCAAGATAAGGTGCGCCGTGGTCTTCTGCGCGAGGATCTGTTTACCGTGGTCTTTGACCAAGTAATGACTGATACGGCTCGCTATGCAGATATCGTCCTTCCAGCGGCGACATTTCTTGAACGGGCAGAGCTTGCTCAGAGCTACGGTGCGTACACCCTGCAACGGTGTGAACCTGTGATTGACGCTGTGGGTGAGTCACGCTCAAATCACGAGGTCTTCACGGCATTGTGTAAGCGAAGTGGGTTGGCACGTTCCGGCGATCCCGTCGACGAGGATGAGATCGTTGACACAATTTTAGGGGAAGATCCGAGACGTGAAGAAATACATGATGCTCTATCACAACAGGGCATTTCCTTTCCGCGATTTGGGACAAGCCCCGTTCAATTCGTCGACGTATTTCCGGGCACATCAGACGGCAAAATCCATCTGTTATCAAAGGAGTTGGACCATGAAGCTGGTCAGAGAGGTGGGTTGTACCGCTATGAGCGGGACCCGGGATCAGAGCCGTATCCGCTTGCCTTGATTTCCCCGGCGCATAAATTAACGGTCAGTTCAACGTTCGGGCAGTTGCGTCGCACCGTTGTGCCAGTCGAGCTTCATCCAGGGGATGCCGTTGTCCGTGGAATTAGCGAGGGCGCGCAGGTCCGTGTGTTCAATGAAAGTGCTGAAGTGCACTGTGTTGCGACTATCAATAGATCAATACGGCCTGGCGTAGCCTATATCCCAAAAGGAACATGGGACCACAATACCCTTTCAGGCAACACTGCTAACGCCCTTGTTCCGGACAACCTGACCGATATTGCAGGCGGCGCTTGCTTCAATGACACACGGGTGCAGATCGCAGTCATTGAATGACAGGGGCATTCGGGACAGTCCCTGACTGCACGAATGCCGAACAAATTGTACAGGTCCAGGATCGTCTGCGAAAAGGCCCCCCTCTTCTGTTGGATGGCGCGACTGGAACTGAGTTGAACCGCCGCGGGGTCGGAACAGAATTGCCAATGTGGTCGGCAAAAGCGTTATTGGAAGCTCCAGATGTTTTGCGAGCTGTCCACCGCGACTATGTTTTGGCCGGCGCAGAGATCATCACGGCAAACACTTTTCGCACTCATCGCCGATCACTTGCTGCTGCAGGGTACGCTGACAAAGCCAAGCTGCTTACACATAAGGCCGTAGAGCTCGCCCGAGTTGCGATACAAGATGCGGAACCCGGGAATCCTGGAAAAGTCCACGTCGCCGGTTCAATTGCACCACTTGAGGACTGTTACTCTCCGCGCTTGGTTCCTGATTCGGAAACTCTATTGGTCGAGCACTATGAAATGGCAATGACACTCGCAGACGCAGGGGCCGATCTCCTGCTACTAGAAACAATGAACACGATTCGTGAAGCCGCCGTCGCTGCAGAGGTCGCCGTCGCTACCGGGTTGCCGGTCATGGCCAGTTTTGTCTGTGGGCGAGATGGTAGGTTGCTTTCGGGTGAAAACATTTCAGGAGCTGCTGACAAACTCGGTAGTTGCGGGGTTGACGCTATTCTTATCAATTGCGTTGCCGCCCCTGACTTGTGTGTGGGACTTTCAATACTCGCCTCCGCTACAGATTTGCCGATTGGGGGCTATGGGAACGTTGGTTACGCCGATGAAATACATGGCTGGGTCAATACTGATAGCGTAAATCCATCGGCGTACGCTATTCATGCCGAAAAATGGATGGATATCGGCGCACGTATTATCGGGAGCTGTTGTGGTACCGGGCCCGGCCACACTGAGGAGCTACGAGCTCGGATCGACGCGCGAGAACATTGAGGCTGCCCCCCGGTGTTGAGCGCTCGACAGCTGTTCAAAGGGTGCACAAGTTTCTGTGCATTGCGTTAGGGGCCCTATGAAATAGGGTTGGGTAGGACCGCGGGCCGTAGTTTTGCACAAGGTTTTCCACGTGTTCAGTGGAGTGAGGTTTCACCGTGTAGCGATTTCCCCGATCATTCCTATCACGGACTCGTTCGCAGGTGGAACTTTATAATCAGAGATTGTGTCGAGTGCGACCCAGCGTATGGCGCGGTGCACAATAGCCCTTGGCTCATCGGTGATGTTGGCAAGAAAGAAACGAATTCGAACGCTTTTCTCTGAATAGTGGTGCTCAACATCTGCGACCTGGTTGCCAATTTCGGCGTCGACATCAAGCTCTTCGGTGAGTTCCCGCTTTAGCGCAGATTGTGGAGATTCGCCAGGGTCGACTTTGCCACCAGGAAACTCCCACATGAGCGGCAAGTGCGAGCCATCGTGTCGTTGGCAGAGTAAAACCGTTTCAGATCTGCAGATAACCGCAGCAACGACTTCGATGATGCCCGCTGTTTTACTCACCTATTGTTGGTGGAGTCGGGACCATCCAGCCGCCGTTGGTGTCCTTCGATGCGATCGAAGGCCTGCTCAATTTTGTCAGAATTGGCGCGCGCCCCTTCGAAGTACAGATGCTTTTCCCTTTCACCCTGCGATTTGCTGCTGACGAGCTCCAGGTTCTCCTGTACGACGCGAAGCCATCTCCTGCCGTCAGACACCGCCGACTGAATTAGTTTGGAGGCGGCCGCGGAACGTTCAAGCTCACGCTGTTGTTGTTCAAGCAATCGAATGAGTTGAAGTCGGAAGTGCAAGCTCGTAAACGCTATGAAGACGACACCAGCGATTCCGATCGCTCCCCAAGGCAGGGAGACCATTGCGCTAAGCCTCGCTGACAACGACTCGCCAAGGTTGAGCCAGGCGATTAGTAGGCCGACACCAGCGCCGGCTAATAGCCATCCGTAGTTGCGTATTGCGCTCACTTCTTCTCCAAGCTTCGACAGATTTGCTTGATGTTGGACAAGCTCTGCCTGTTGCCGTTGGGTCCATTATAGTTGCAGGTAAGAATTCCATGGTTTGGATACCATCCGGTATCAAGATATCGGGTGAAAAGCACAAAGGCGTTTTGATGGCTAGCAAATATTTGGATCAAGGACGTCAAACGAGACGAGCGCGGTACGAATATGAATTCACGGACGGGCTGGATGGTTGCCGGATATTGGTTGCAGGGGGAGGAGGTGGTTTGGGTGCCGCTATATCTGATCGTTTGATGCAGGTAGGCGCCGATATTGTACTGGGGTACGCCTCCAATCGGGCCCGTGCGGAAGATATCAAGCGTGCCCTTGAAGCACAGTATGGTGGAGAGGTCTGTCTGCTTAGAGCTGATATTACCGTTGACGCTGGGTGCGCAGCGTTGCTTGATGAGATTAATAATCAGGCGTTCTATGGTGCCGTTGTTTGTGTGGGCGATCCGTCTCGAATCAGTCCATCGGAATACACGGTCGAGGCTGTACAGGCTGCACTGCGAGTCAATTACACCGGTCCTATCCTGTTGGCGCGTGGCTGTGCCAACGTGCTTGCCGCCAACAACCAGCCTGGTGCCATCGTTTTGCTGTCCTCGATGCAGGGTGTGACGCCCTTCCCAGGAAGCCTGGCTTACTCCGGACCCAAGTCTGCGCTGGTCCACGCCGCGCGGATCCTTGCTCAAGAATATGGAGGTAGTCACAATATTCGCGTCAATGTAGTCGCCCCAGGTGTCACGGAATCCGGCATGGCGCTCGCTTCGATCGCGTCCGGCAAATACGATCCATTCGTTGACGATGGGGTCATACCACGGTTCGGTTACCCGGAAGATATTGCTCGGTCAGTGGGGTTTTTGATGTCTCCAGATAATTACATTACTGGCCAGACACTGGTTGTCGACGGCGGCTTGACGCTGCGGCGCGGGGCGAGTTGAGTCCTATGGCCCCGGACATCGCAGTCGAGATAGTGTTGTTTGCTCGTGTACGAGAACTTTGTGAGCACAAAGGACACATTTCAGTACAAGTCGCAGACGGTGGAACTCCCATTGAATGTTTTGAAATGCTTTGCGAGCGCTTCCCGGGCGTCCGAAAATTACGTCCAATCTTGGTAGTGGCGATCAATGAGGAGTACTCCGACTGGGACCATGTACTTTGTGAAGGTGACGTTATCAGCTTCATTCCGCCAGTAAGTGGGGGGTAATGATGTCAACGCGACTATTTGCAATTGTGGAGGAACCGATAAGTGCCACGGCACTCGTTCCACTGGTCGCGGACCGGGCAAGCGGAGCGATATGTACATTTGAAGGAACGGTGCGAGACCATACAGGAGACCAAGCTACTACCTGCTTAGAATACGAAGCTTTTGCTGATATGGCCGAAGCAATATTTGGCCAAATCGCTGTCGAGGCTGGCGAACGCAGTGTAATCGCAGGCATGGCTATCCATCATCGTGTTGGTCGTCTGGAAGTTGGCGAAGTGTCTGTCGCGATAGCAGTTGCTGCGGAGCACCGTGACGCGGCCTTCGAAGCTTGCCGATTTGCCATCGATCAACTCAAAATGAGCGCCCCAATCTGGAAAAAAGAGTTCAGTACTGATGGCTCACACTGGGTTGAGGGCCCCACCGCTGACCGGGTACGAGGTTCTGCGAAAGTCGGCCGCCCAGGTGTCTTGAAGGAACCTGCGCCCTGATCCGAATGATAGAATCCAACCATGTGTGCGAAACCTCTCCGTCGTAAGGATCTCAAGCACGATGAGCTGGTCAGCTTAACTGGCCGGGTCAGTTACTGGCTGGTTAGCCATGGCCGTCGTATTGGCTGGCTCCTGCTCATCGTAGCGCTTGTCGTGTCGATTGCCTTTGGTGTGCAGTTTGCGCATCAAAGACAAGAAACCCGGGCAGCTGAGTTGTTGGCAACTGCAATGGAAATTTTCCGGGCTCCAGTGGTCCCGGCAGAACAAGCGGTAAGCGTGGACGAGGAGTCCATGGACGAAAGTGCAGTAGGCATCGAAACACCAGCCCCTCCTGGAACGGAGCCTGATGCTATAGCCAACAACTCGGACGTATCTGTGGGCCCAGCAATATCTGGTTTGCGGTTCGCTACGGAGGCGGAGAAATGTCGCGCGGCACTTGATCGGCTAGAACCGATTGTGGAGCGATATGCGAATTCGCCCTCGGGGCGCATGGCGGCGTTCTATGCAGCAGATTGCCAGGTTCGCTTGGGCAGTTTGGATGCGGCAATTGTGGCATTCTCGCAGGCGACAGAAGCGCGAGGAACATTAGTTTCGGCCATGGCCCTCTATCGGCTTGGGCAGTTAGAACGACAGCGAGACAATGCTGAGGCCGCGGTCGCGTATTTCGACCGTCTATTAGACACTCCCCGGAACTTGTTTCCAAGGGGGGAGGCGCTGATTGCGAAGGCGCGTGCCTACCAGGAAGCTGGCGATGCACGGGCTGCTTTGGCAAGCTACCAAAAGGTCGTCGAAGAGTTTGGTGATTCCTATATAGCTGGAGAGGCTCGGACCCAGATTTCAGAGTTGTCGGCTCAACTCGGCCTAGACTCTGAGATCGAGGGTAATTGATGCACGGCTTCGTCCCGGGAATAACCGTGAGGTAAGTCGTTGCACCTTTGTGGGGGCGTATCGCATGAAAAAGGCTCTGTCCTCCAACCTTAACTCTTTGCCGGCACGGATCTCTCGTCGAGGATTTCTCTCAACGGGAGCCGTTGGACTCTTCGCGGGTTCAATCCCTGGATGTGCCCCCTACACTGACCAGTATACGGAAACGCGTCCTGAGTTAGTTCCACCCATGGGGGTCGATGACCCTGCCTGGGAAGATGTACGGGCTCAATTTATTCTTCAGCCGGGCACAGGCTACATGAACAATGCAAGTCTGGGGATGCCACCTGTGCAGGTTGTCCAGGCAGTTTCGGATGGATATGAAGCGATTTCACGGGAACCTCTTTTGGGGAAACAAGAGCTTCAGCTGAACATTGCAGAAAGAGTCAGGCCCGCGATTGCTTTACTCTTTGGCGCGTCACCCACAGAAATTTCGCTTACCAGAAATGCCACCGAAGCTCTGCACCTTCAGGCAACAGGTCTGGACCTCTCCCCAGGGGCTGAGGTCATAATCACAACACAGGAACACCCCGCCGGATACCGCCCGTGGATGTTCAGGAAGATGCGAGAGGGAATCGACGTTAGTGAGGTTTTTATTCCTAGCCCGTTAGTGAGTGGTGACGAGGTGGTAAAAAGACTAGAAGACGCGATTACTTCTCGCACACAAGCGATCTCCTTTTGTCACGTTACAAGGGGTGGACACCGGTATCCTGTCGAAAAAATAACGCGGATGGCCAGGTCCCATGGCGTCCTGACTCTTGTCGACGGGGCCCAGGCTGTCGGGCAGTTTCCGATTGACGTGGGAAGGCTCGGCTGCGACGCATACGCGGCAAGCTTGCACAAATGGATTTTGGCACCAGTTGGTACAGGTTTTCTTTATGTGCGAGAAGAAGCGCGTAATCGGATACGTACCGCTTTTGCTCCGGATGCCACGCTTGAGTCGCCGGCTTACGACCCTCCGGGCACGGTTTCTTTGCCTGTTCGGTCGGCGGTCTCGGCCGCACTTGACTTCGTGAACATAATCGGGCTGGAACTGATTGAGGCACGGTGTCGACACTTGTCCTCTTATTTAAAGCAGCGTCTATCCGATGTCGATGCCGTTACTATGCTCAGTGGGCTGACGGCTGAGACGTGCTCTCCTGGTTCCACCATCTTTGAAGTGGCCGGACTAGATGCTGTTCATGCTGTTTCCTTGTTGGCGGAAAGGGCTCAGATTCATATCGATGAGCATCAACGGGATGGCCATAATGCGATCCGTGTGTCGACTCATATTTATAACACTACAACTGAAATTGACCGGGTGGCAGAAGTTCTCGCGGATGTTGTGCGGAATGCCGGATGACGGGCCTGTAGCGTCATTTCTGGCGCAGATCTCCATTTAGAACGCCGTATTGATCTGCGGAAAGTGTCTTACTCTTGCGGACTGACTTGTTTTAGGCGCTCCTCAAGTATTTCTAGTTCCCGTTGGACAACGGCAGAACGTCGGGATAGAAACCAGAGGTAGCCCAGAGCCAACCCCCACGCGAGGGCGAATCCAGCGAAAAGGTACCCGGGATTGGTCATCATGGTGTCTCCATCAGGTCGAGGTGTCGCCGTATTTGCTGTGTGCGGCGAGTCTGTTGCTCGAGGCGGAGGCGCAGAACAAACAGGTTTGAGAAAAGGGCGACAGATGCGGCTAGGCCCAAAGCAAAGGTCGCCAGCATGCTCCCAGGCAAGCCGCGGCCCAATCCCCCTTCGGTCATGATCACCGGGCCGGGGTGCATAGTCCGGAACCACTCGACTGCATAGTGGGTGATTGGCATGCCAATGAAACCAAGGATCGAGAGGACAGCACAAAACCGCGCAACTTGCTCAACTTCGCCCCCGTAGCTACGCAGCATTACGTAAGCAACGAAAATGAGCCAGAGAATAAAAAACGATGTTAGACGAGCGTCCCAAGTCCACCATGCACCCCAGATAGGCTTGGCCCACATTGCCCCAGTGAGTAAAACAATTGTTCCCCACAAGAGTCCGACCTCAGCCCCCACAGTGGCGAGTTCGTCCCAGGCGGCATCACGGGTTTGGAGGTATCGAAGGCTGGCAATAAAGACGAGCAGTATCGCGAGATACATTGTTAGTGCGGCAGGAACATGCAGATAAAATAGACGTTGTACGTCTCCCTGGACCCGGTCGGTCGGAGCAAAGACTAGGGCCGAGTAAAGCGCCAGGAGCGTGGTTACCAGACCAGCGCCCACCAAAGCGATGGACGGGGTCGGTGAGGGATTGACTGAGCGGTCCCTGGACAAGTTTTATTCCTCCAAAATTGTAGGGAAAGTCAAGTAACCGGCAGCTAGGAATATGACATCGAATGCCGCCAGCAATTGTACCCAACTCCGTGCTGTTGTGAGCCCATCACCTGCAAGGATTGCCCCGGTGCATTTCACTGCCGCAATGAGCAACGGTATCGCGATTGGTACTAGCAACAGCGGCAACAGAATATCGCGGGCGCTAGTTTTTGCCGCCATTGCTCCGAAACTGATTCCGAGGGCTGACAGTCCTAGACTGCCTAGAATGGCAACCAGGGCAAGCTGAGGTAATTGGCCAACAAGCCGAACGTTAAAAAAAATAATGAAGATAAAAAACGTGGCTGCAATCGTTGTAGTTAACAACACAAAAAGTGTGCCGCATTTCGCTAGATAGAGCGTCGTACGGTTAACAGGGCAAAGCATTAGGCCTTCGAGTCCGCCACGCTCACTCTCGGCCTGAAACATTCGGTTCATCCCGAGTAAGGCAGAGAAGAGAAACGCGGTCCAGAGGATACCCGGGCCAACGTTGGCAACCTGAAAACGGCCGGGTTGGAAGCCGAAGTAGATGACAGTAAGCGCGATCATCGCGAAAAAGACAGTGGAACTCAAGACTTCTTTGCTTCGCCACTCCAATCGGAGATCTTTGGAAATCAAGATGAAGGTGTGACGGAACATGTCTATCCTCGATTTCCTCTTGTGTGCTCACGGTATATGTCGGGCATCGTTCCCGCTTCGATTTGCTCCACAGGGGCACTAAACTCTAAGTGGCCTCGCGCCAAGATCGCTACCCGGTCGGCGTGTTTGACCCCGTGCGTTAGATCGTGGCTGGTCAAGATTATCGTTCGAGATCTCCCCTCTGGCCCCGCCAGGAGGTTCTGTAACCGAGCAGTCGCATCGGGATCCAACCCGCTGAATGGTTCGTCAAGCAAAAGAACGTCGGGATGGTGGACCAAGGCCCGTGCGATGGCGCAGCGTTGTTCCATGCCTCGGGAATAGGTAAATACTTCGTCGTCCATGCGGTGTTCCAGGCCCATCGCGGAAAGGATTTCTCGGGCACGGTCTGCTGCATTATCAACACCGAACATACGAGCAAAGAAACGCACGTTCTGAAATCCGGATAAAGATGAATAGAGAAGGCTTCTGTGCGTAACGAACCCAATTCGTTGTCGAGCGTGGGATGGGGCTTTGCAAATGTTTTGCCCGAACAGCTCTACTGATCCAGTGCTTGGCCGGGAGAGTGATGCAATGATTCGCATCATCGTCGTCTTGCCTGAACCATTAGGGCCAAAAACGGTGAGGAATTCGCCGGACTGCAGACTCATATCAACGTCAGCTAGCGCGGTTGTTGGACCGAAATGCTTACTAAGTCCGGAGATCTTGATGGCGGGTTCAGGCATCGGGACTATTCGGGGTAACTGAATGCCCGCTTTGTATCTCCATTAGCTGCTCAATGGCCTGGCCTCGACGGGCATGGTAATCCGATCCGTTTATGAGCCCCCTATCGTGATCACGGTCTAGTTGCGCGATCTGAGCTACGAAAAGTGCTCGCTGTTGAGGGTGTTCAGATGATCGGCCACCCCAGATTGAGGCTGCGCTGCTTGCAAGCAAAGCAACTGCGAGTGCCAACAGCGACCAGGAGGCCGTGGACAGCATGGGTCGCTGAGGCCCGAGTCGAAACCGGAGCGTGTCGCCGGACGCAAAAACGTCGCTCGTCCAGTATGCGAAAGGCCCTCCGGGTATGTCGGTGGCCGGTGGTTGCTCTATTAATTGGTCGGAGCGAATTTCAACGGAGTCAATTCCAGGTCCAGCCAGGATCGTGACCTGCGCCGTGGGGTAGGGGACAGTAAGCTCAATGTCGGCGCCGCCGGTACCAGGAAGCAGTTCGTACTGGAGAACCATCTGATGGACGCCTGGAGGTAATGGGCGCAGGTCGAGAAGGCGGTTCCCGTCGAGGGAAAGTCTGCTGGGATCCAGGCCGCCTATTTGTTCGACTGGGGCAACGTTAGCTGCGGTTGGAGGGACTGGAATTACTAGGCCAATTTCACGACCATCGAATGATTCACCCGTGAATCCAGCAGTTTCGCCTGGGTTAAGCACCTCCACCAGCTGAATGACTTGGTAAACACCAGGTTGCAGCACGTTGATGACCATGTGTAAGACGTTTATATGCGGGTTGCTAGGATCAGAGCTGACGGTAAACACGTTCAGTGGAAGCACCGCCTCGACTCCGGGCGTCAATGGCGTTTGTAGGCTTCGGTAGGGATAGTCTTCAAAGAGGGTCACGGCGGCAGCCGTGTACTGTGCCTCAACTTTGATATCGGCAATTCGGAGAAATCCGTCGAGTGCAGTGTTCCCAGTGAAGTCCTCGACAACCCCATCGCCGTCGCTAATAACGACATACACCTCTTGGTCACTAACTCCCGTTCCAGTCTCATCGGTTACCTGCACGAGCACTGTAGTTACCTCTGAGTCTTGGGCAGTGCTGGGGCTTATCAAATTCAACGTTGCGCCAAGGGTTACCAAACCGATTGCCACACGGGTGTGATCCCACCAATTACTGCCAACAGTCCCGGCGAGTGGTCTCACGATGATCCCAGTCCTGTTCCACAGGCGGCACAGAATCGGTCATCGGTATCAACAGTGGAACCGCATTCGGTACAGAAACGGCTGGCAGTTGTTCCAAGGTCGTCCTTCTTAGAGCTGTCGAGTCTCTCGCGATAGGCGGCGATCTCAGCCTCAAGATCGTCTGGAGCGCGTGGTGTTTGACTACGAAGCTCTTCGATTTGTTGAACAACACTGACGGCCTCAGACTTCAGTCGTTCGACTTCGACCTCGTAGTCAGACTCCTCGAGTTTGTCCATTCGATAGTCGAAGCCAAGTTCGCGTATGCCAGCGTAAATTTGCAACTTGCGATCTTTGAGAGCGGTAATAGGCCCAAGCGGAATGGTAAGTCCCGCTGCACTGGGTCGCAAAAGAGGGTAGCCGACAATGCCTACAACAACCGCAATTACGAGAATAGCTAGTAACGCGGTCATTCAGTCTTCGAACGAGTCGAGCTCGCCCTCAACGATTTCAAGGTACCTAGTCGGATCGGTCGAAGAGAGAGATGGTGAGGGCTCAGGGTCCCTGGCTCGTTGTTCGTCAAGGGGTGTCTTTTCGAGACCTAGATCGGATTGGGATCTCCAATTGGAAATCACAGCACCCATGGCGACAGCCCCGACCATCAATAGGACCATCGGCGCAGCCCAGACCATGAGATCGAAGCCGGTCCCTTTGGGTTTGATCCGGATACTGTTTCCATAGTCAGCGACGAAAATAGCCATTATTTCGTCGTCAGTTCGACCTGCTGTCACTTCGGTGTCGAGTCGGACCAGCATTGTGTCTGCAAAACCGCAGCCGCAGGTGGCGATCGGGCGGAGTGGGCAGGTACCACAGGTACAACCGATCTCAGCCCCTAGCCTTTCAGCCTGGGTTACATTGGACGGAGGCCGAGCGAGCCACATCGAAGTGGGTATGGCAACGAAAAAAGCGGCGATGGCAAGAGCTACAAAAATGCCGATCCGACCGCTTTGATAGTTACTCATCGGTCCTCTCCTTGCGCTGATTTACTAGTAATTACGTGCGCCGAGTTCGGCGCTGCGATCTGGCAACATGCAAATTAAGGTCCCGAACACCAAGACCAGGCCACCGATCCAGATCCATTTCACTAGAGGGTTTAGGTAAGCCTTGAATGTGGCGCTTCCACGATCTAAATCCCACGCCGCTAGCACCAAGTAAAGGTCATGTCGAATAGTGCTCCAGATTGCAACTTCAGTGGTTGGTTGGACCTCGGGGCCTGGATGGAAATGTCGCTGGGGCCACATGCGAAATTTCGGTTGCTCGTTTTGGAAAGCAACTAAGTTTGCAGAAACAACTTGAACTCCGGCCGAATCGAAAAGTTCCAAATCACCCATCTGCAACCGGTACCCGGCAAAGTCGAAAGTTTGGCCGGACGACAATGTGGCCTGTGTTTCCCTTTGGAAGCTACTTGAACCGGCGATACCGATTGCCATGCAGACAATTCCAATATGAATAATGTAACCGCCGTAACGGCGTTTGTTACGCCAGGTCAACCCGATTAGAGCCCGATGGTAGGGCTCGCCCGTTGCCGAGCCTCGTGCGCGTGCCCCTCGCCAGAATTCCTGCACGATCGTAGCAGTGACGAACGCTGAAAGCGCAAAGGCCATCATGCTGGCAAAATCGCGGACGCCAGAGGCGGCCATAGCGAACAAAGTTGCTGCGCCGGCCGTGGTTGGCATTACGAAGGCACGCCGAAGGCTAGGCAGGGATGCTTTACGCCATGCAATCAGTGGCCCAACACCCGTGAGCAACAAAAGTAGCAGCATGATCGGAACGTTGACGCGATTGAAGAAAGGGGGGCCTACGGTCATCTGTGTCCCGGTAATTGCCTCAGTGATGACCGGAAACATCGTTCCCCAAAGCACAGCGAAGCAAGCGACGACAAGCACAAGGTTGTTGAAAAGAAACGATGATTCGCGCGACAGGACCGCCTCAAGCTTGCCTTCGCTTTTTAGTTCGGGTAGCCGATAAGCAACGAGTCCAAAACTGATGGCAAGAATAATTCCGAGGAAAATAGCGAACATCGGGCCGAGATTGGAATTCGCGAATGCATGGACGGATGAAACAATTCCTGAACGAGTCAAAAAAGTGCCGAAAATACACAGTGCAAACGTCGAGATGATCAGGACGACGTTCCACACCCGTAGCATCTGTTTCTTTTCCTCGATCATGACCGAATGAAGGTATGCGGTTGCTACTAGCCACGGCATAAGCGACGCATTCTCCACAGGATCCCAACCCCAGTAGCCACCCCATCCCAACTCGACGTAGGCCCATTGGGCTCCGAGTGTGACCCCGACGGAAAGAAAGAACCAAGCGATCAGAGTCCAACGGCGAGTGCTATGCAGCCAGGTTGTATCCAGCCGGCCAGTAGTGAGTGCTGCAATAGCGAAAGCAAATGGAATCGTGAAGCCAACAAATCCGAGGTACAGGTTGGGTGGGTGGATAGCCATTGCCGGATTCTGCAGTAGTGGGTTCATGCCCTGTCCATCTGGGGCGGTGAATCCCAGAGGCGTGAAGGGGTCTGCCGAGAACAGCATTAACGAGATGAAAAACGCGGCTGTTGTCATACAGGTGGCGTGTACATAGGGCATGAGAGCGGGATGGCGCTGTCGGTTTTGATAGGCAGCAACGCTGGAATACATCACAAGGATCATTGCCCATAAGAGCAGAGAGCCCTCCATTCCCCCCCAGAGGGCAGAAATCTTGTATACCAGAGGCATTGCTGCGCGCGAGTTTTGAGCGACATAACGAACGTCGAAGCGGTCAGAAACCAACAGGACAATAAGTGAGCCCCCCGCAGTGATCACCAGTACAGCAGTCGCGTATACCGCGTTGCGTGCAGACTGGGTAAGTCCGGGGCTCCGACGATGGGCACCAAGTAAAGCAGCAGCTACTGCATACCCAGCGGTGGCAAGCGACAGGATCAAACAGATCTGACCAAGTTCACGCATAACCTAGGAGTTTGAAAGTTCGACGTTTACTAACGTCGGAGTGGACAAGCTATCGAGTGAGAATTTTAGCAGGCTAACGGCTCTGGGCGGGAGCGACAATGCCAGCTTCCCGGAACTGCGCGTAATCGGTTTCCGCCTCATACTTTGATGGGCACTTGGCCATCAAAAAGGTAGCCTGAAAAGTGCCGGAGGAGTCAAAGGAACCTTCCACGACGGCATCGGCACGGTCTTGGAATGTGTCGGGAACGATGTCGCGGTATACCACCGGTACCGTTAGGCCGCCTTCCTCAATAAGAAACTTGTGAGTTAGCCCTGTAGCGTCCTTTTCGATGGACCCTGGAACGACTTGCCCATGCACCCGGAGTGCGTCACCAGTCAGTTCCGCTCGACGTTCGCTAACTTCACTGACATTGTAGTAATAGACCATCGTGTCACTTAGGCCAGTGATGAATACATATACGATGGCAACTAGTATTACCGTTACGGCAATGGCGACTTGACGTCTCCCCACACCCATCAGAAGCACTCCTGGAAACTCAATAGTTAGCCTTGTCCGAAGGCTACCACGGAGGTTGTTTTCCCTCTACTGACGGATAGCGACTTCGCTTGCTACGCTGATGCACTAGATCTCAAGCGCTAACCGTCCGGTGACTTCCCGCTCGAATAGCATCTTGTGTGCCTTGGCAGCTTCGGCTAGCGGAAGCGTCGCGGCAAGCACCGGTTTAATGGAACCGGCCTCTACAAGGCGGAAGGCCTGGGTTAGTTCGTCGGTAGTGGTCGCGTAAGATCCAATGAACTCAAGTTCCTTCAGAATCATTAATCCGGGCATGAAATCAACCGGTCGAGTCTCCAGGTTGCCGACCATTACCAATCGGCCACTAACAGCCAGGCTACGGACAGATTCTTTAAACGTCAATGAACCGGTTATCTCTAACACTACGTCGACGCCTTGACCTTTTGTCAGTTGTTTTACTGATTGTGCGAATTGTAGATCGGGCGCCACGAGGGCTTCGTCAGCCCCGGCTTGGCGTAAGTGCTCAACTTTTTCCGGCGAGGAAGTAATGGCAACGACGTTAGCTCCTGCGAGTTTGCAGACTTGGATGGCATGCAATCCAACGCCTCCGGAAGCCCCGGTGATTAAGACGGTATCTTCTTTTGAAACCCGACCACGCTGAGCCACATGGATAGCGGTACCGATTGTACATGCGCAGATGGACGCTTCGGCGTACGGAATAGAATTTGGAATATCTGAGAGTGCCTGTGCAGGCACCACGGCATATTCGGCGTAGCCACCAGGGATCTGTTCTCCAATGAACGATCCGTTTTTGCAAAGGGTGGGACGATTGTTCTGGCATATCTCGCAGGTGTTGCAATGAGTGCGCTGAACACAGGCGACCCGATCTCCAGGCGAGAATCGGTCAACGCTCTCTCCTGTCGCAACCACATCCCCCGCGATTTCATGGCCAAGAATCAGCGGGACACGGGTGCGGGGCAGGTCACCTCTACGGTTGATAATGTCGTGATAACAAACTCCACAGGCGTGGACCCGAATTAGCACCTCGCCATCATTTAGGGCGGTTGGATCCGGAGCCGAAACCTCCTCTAGGTTTAGCAGTTCCGGGCCTCCGAATTCTCGTAACAGGACGGCACGCATTGTGCGCGGAACCCTGGCCGAAGAATGTATGCTGAACGCAGTGTTTGTCCCGTCAACGCTCATACGTCACCTTTTCAGTTGTCTTCAGGCGTTCTATGGGTTGAGGTTGTTCCCAAAATAGCTTGTAACGGCTGCCGCCAGGGTCAATGGAACGAAGAGTGCTCAGTTCCAAGTCTGTTGCCGGGGCTGTGACAGATGGGGAGCCACACTGAAAGTCAAAACCGGTCCGACTCGAAAGGTCTTCTTTGGAGACCCCCTCATGCATGCTTGCAGGTTCAAACCTATTGTCCTTGAGGTGCCAAATGGCAGCATCAGTCACAAGAACCGTTTCTTCGTTACAGCTTGCTGGGGCGGAAGTCTCGATATCAACACATTTGACTAGGTTGCGCGTGAGTTGTCGGGGGACCGAGATCAATACTCTCCGAATATAGGATCGCATGGAGGGCGATCCTGCTGGGCCAGCGAGCATGACCTTGGGATTTGACTCCGGCCCAATTCGGCTGAGGTTAATATTTCCTTGGGCGTCAATTTGGGCTGCGCCGAAGAACATAGTGTCGACGCCGCCGTCGCGGGCAAGATCGAAGAGGTCAGGCAATTCGATTGTGTCATCACAGTGCTTCCGCAGTTCTGCCTCGACCGAGGTAGGGAAAACCTTGTCGATTCTGGGATTCACGGCACCTATGCAATTGATGTACGTCAACTTCGGGGCGGAAGTACGGCGGGCCAGTTCGATTGCAAGCATGGGAACGGCTGACGCAAGCCCGGTGACAATCACCTCGTTATTGTTCACCTGGCGAGCGAGGTTAATTAGGAAATTGTCAATAGCGTGAGTTTGACTCGGGTTAGGGTCTGGTCGGCGTACGACCGTCCCACCAATATGTTGGCGAACACCAAGTGGATCCCGGCCATAATGCCCCAAACACGAGGTCGGCGCGGCCCCGTTCTTTACCAATGCAATTTGTTGAACTCTGGCCGCAGGAATCGTAGGTTCGTCGATCTTGGCGACTAGAGTCTCAGCGGTTGCCAGCACTCCACCACTGGCTTGTGCTAACAGAACGTCAACATAAGGGTCCTCGATTAAAAGATTCCCCGTTTTGTCGGCGAACTGGGCGTGCAGTAGAGCAAAATCAGCATGTTGCTTGCCCTTGTCTCGGGTGGCGCGAAGCGACTGGATTGTGTCGTAGACGTCCGGTTGCTGGAGGTCCAACTCGCCTGTGGCTATTGCGTGGCGAACAGCGGGAGCGATCACGAACCCGCCCTCGTACTGGAATCCGACAAACCCACACTCTGCGGAGCGCAGGCACCCGGCTGCAGATAAGATCTCAAGAGCTAGCGGATTTGGGGCGGAAACGGCCTTGAAGTCGGTATGCCCGCCTGTTGCGATCGCGTGAATTAATGCGATCGGCACGCGGCTTAGTTGGAAGCCACCGATGGCGATCGTTGCTCCAGAGGGCACTTTCTGAGCCAAAGACTCAAGGCTAACCACCTTGCTCATGGGCTGATAGCCGGCGAATTAGAACCGGAATTGGCTAGATAACTCAGGGCTTGTTGTTCAGCCTTGTTTGGTGGCGGGGTTGCCGGAATTTTGTCAGGAAGGAGCAAGGGAAACCCTGTTGACTCCACGATGTCTTCGACCGTCAGACCAGGATGCACCGATCGAAGACGTAGGCGGTCATTCTTGAAGTCCAATATGGCCTTTGATGTGACGCAAAGACTGGGCCCCCCAGCGAGGCCAACACTAGAGCGTTGTTTCCACCCTGGAACCGAGACGAAGTCAACTGTTTCAACAAAACACCGGGGCGAGTGCTCGGGACTAAATAGAATTACGTTGCTGGCAAGGGTTCCAATTGAAGTGGTGCCAATCGATCCGGGGCCCCGGATCGAAAGTTGTCCATCGTCGCCTTTCAAGCCGATAAGATTCGTACTTCCCTCCATATCGATTTGCATTCCCCCTACGAAAAACACGTCGCAAAACCTCATAGGCGAGTTGGGATTTGCTGTACGAAGAATGACATCGTGGGTTTCCAAGTGTTCTACCTGGCGCCAGGAGTCGTCCTTGCGGTTGTCCGTCCACGCTGCAGCGCCCCAAATCATGCCGCGCTCGGCACGAAGGCCGTGACGTATCTGAAGGTTGGGAGCGTGAAGTTGTTGGGCCAACATTGCTGCACTTAACATGGCATCGGCGTTGAGGCCAAATGCAACCACCTGGCCATCGTGGAGTTCGCGGGCCACAGCGCAGACCATCAGGGTGGCAGTGGCTTCATCGACTCCTTTGATGTAGGGGAAGCTTCGATGGGCGGTTGTGATGCTCATGAAGCTTCATCCTGGGGCAGTCTTGTTTTTAGCGCGGAAAGCTCATTCTTGCCGACGAGTTCGATGTACCCAGTATGGTCTGCGGGTTGTTCAACGAAAGTCTCAAGGTACCGCCTGTAGGGCCCGGGGTTTCCATGGCGAAGCTGGCTGGCTACGGTGGCATAGCTGTCGATGTGTTCGAGATCTGGCACATATCGCCCGCTGACCCCGCCCGGGTGGGCACCCCATGGCGCCTGAGCGACAAGTGCCCCATGCAAGAGAGTCCATTCTGGTTCAGATACAACCCGTTCATTTGAAACGATTGACTCTACAGTGCAGATGACTGGGCCGGCACATGCTTCTGCTAGTGCACGGTCGGCGAAGGACCGACCTAGGTAAGCGTGACGGCAGGCACGGACATTGCCGAACTGATCAGCTTCTGACGCATGCAGGAAGACGATATCGGGCTGAATTGCAGGTACCCGGAGATAGTGTTTACCGCCTTCTTTTACTTCTCTCAGATCTACGTTGAGCTCAGGAAGAGAGGTGCCGATTCCCCCAGGCCACAGCAGGTAAGGTACCCCCCAAGACGCCGCTTTCAAGGCGACGTACCAAATGCATTCGTCACATTCCCAAACCGATATCCGTCCACTCTCGGCGTGGTGCCGAAAAGCTGGCGCAATGCCCGCAATGCGTTCCAGAGTGACACCAGCAGCGACGACACTTCGTACGCAACCGGCACCGATGAGGAGATCGGTTTCGATTCCGGCAGTTGGTCCAGAAATTATAGTTAGGTCGCGAAGGCCCCGACGGATGATCTCGCGGACGATCGCCATTGGGGGGTTTTGGTAGGAGAACCCTGCCAGTCCTACGGTCATTCCGTCGGAGACTTTTTCGACTGCGGTGTGTATCTCGATTGTGCGAGCTTGACGCAACTTGGTCACGTCGTAGCCGCGACGTCCGGCGACGAAAGCAATGTTTCTGTGGCATTTAAGAGGAGCGGGCGAAACTTGTAACCGTACACAATATAACCGTTGGCAGAATTTTCCTGGATCTTACGGGTGACCATTTCCACGGGCATTCCTATACGAAGCTCCACACCATCGACGTCAGTTAACTGCGCCATGATTACCGGGCCTTCGTCCAGCGTAACCATACCGACGACATAGGGGCCGATATTGGAGAATCCACGTGGCGATTGAGTCATTTGAGAATAGGAGTACAGCGTTCCAGAACCTGCAAACAGGTAAGTTTCGAGATTGGTCGAACAACAGTCGCGACACAATTTTCGTGGAGGAAAGAAGGCACGTTCACAATTTGCACATCGACTGCCTTCGAGACGGTAGAAAGATTGCCGCAAGCGATGGTAACGGGGTAGTTGCATAAAAACTCCTATGCTTGCGCGGCTATGTCTGGAAGATGTGGGTAACTGCTACTGACCCGGAACCGCCAACGCTCTGGGTCATTACAGTGCGTGCGCCAGGTACCTGAGCCTCGCCGGCAGTGCCACGAAGTTGGTGCACAGCTTCAATTGCTTGATAAACACCACTGGCACCGATTGGATGGCCGCGACCTTTAAGGCCGCCCATCGTTGCGATTGGCACAGAGCCCTCGCGGCGAATAGCGTCATTAGTGGCCATGTGAACTCCTTTGCCAGGTTCGGCAAAAGCGCAAGCCTCTAGGGTTAACGCTGAAACGATTGTGAAGGCATCATGTAACTCGAAAGCGTCGATATCGGTGGGACCAATGCCCGCTTGTTTGTAAGCGGCACAAGCAGAGTCTTCTACTGCCTGCCAGCGGAGAGGGTCTTGCCGCTCTGAGAGTCCGAGGGTATCTGTGGCACACGATGAGGCTGCAAGACGGACCGTGGGGTGCGGGAAGGCTTTCCCGTTGTCGAGGGCACACAGGACTAATGCTGCAGCCCCGTCGCAGATAGCTGCTGAATCGAGAATCGAAATTGGGTCTGCTACCACAGGGGAGGCCATGTAGTCGTTGACGCTGATTTCGTCCATGAACATCGCATGAGGATTACAGGCGGCGTTCCGATGAGCATTCACAGAAAAAGGTGCGAAGTTCTCCCGCGTGACACCATACTCATGCATGTAGCGCCGCATCAGAAGAGCGTTTAGGGCTACGAATGAGACTCCGTGACCGGCTTCATAGTCAGCATCGGCAGCAGTCGCCAATGCGCTTGATACTGCATCGTTGAAATGATCAGTCATCTTTTCAACACCTACAGCGACAACACAGTCATGGGCCCCTGATGCAATAGCCAAATAGGCAGCGCGAATCGCTGCGCCCCCAGCAGCGCAGGCTGCTTCAATCTTGATGGCCTCAATCGGAAGCAACCCTGATGCGTCGGCGATCAGGGTTGCGACGTTTTCTTGCCCAGTGAGCTCACCTGCCAGCATGTTTCCTGCATATAGAGCGCCGGGAATTGGGTCCCCGGCATCATGTAGAGCAGAAATGACTGCTTCTGCAGAAAGGTCCCGAAGAGAACGGTCCCAGTGCTCGGCGACAGGGACTTGGCCGATGCCTATAATTCCCACGTTTCGCATTGTTCCCATGTCCTTGTTACAGCAGACGAATCTTGCGAGAAAGACGCAAATATTGACCGTAATCATCGAGGGTATGGGAACGGCCCAGGTAGTCGTTGACGGTCGGAGCGTTGTCCCGAGTGCTAACCAAGCTTCCGTTGACAATCAGCGCAAACGCGTCACTTCCTGCGCCTGAACCATAGGAACAGAAGAAAATTCGATCGCCCTGTTTTGCAATGTCGAGCACTGCAGCGAGTCCCAGAAGCGAAGATCCAGAGTAAGTATTCCCAATGGAGTCCACTACTAGTCCGGGTAAGATTTGCTCGTCCGTGAAACCGAGTGTATTCGCCACCCGGCGAGGGAACTTAGGGTTAGGCTGGTGAAACACAGCCCAGTCATAGTCAGAGGGCTGGGTGTTGGTCAAGTCCATTAGCGCTTGGGTTGCCTCTTGCGTATGTGCTAAGTACGCGGGAAGGCCGGTGAAACGGTGTCCATGTTCCGGGTAATGCATATGCTGTCGTCTAAAAAAGTCTGGCGTGTCCGTGACGTGGGAATGTGAGGCTTCCACAATGGCAAGGGAGTCTTTTGCTGGCCCAAAGATGTAGGCTGCTCCCCCTGCGGCGGCTGTGTATTCTAAAGCGTCCCCTGGCTTGCTCTGCGCCGCGTCCATCCCAATAGCCAGGGCATATTCGGCCATTCCCGAGCCCACAAATGCGACTGCCGTTTGCATTGCTTCGGAACCGGCCTTGCAGGCGAATTCCATGTCTGCAGCGCTTACCTCAGGAGTTGCCCCGATGGCCTCAGCAACAATGGTGGAACTTGGTTTCACTGCATACGGCTTAGACTCTGTTCCTACCCATACGGCCCGAATTTTCTGCGGATCGATGTTCGCTCGTTCGATCGCGTTTCGTGAAGCTTCGATGGACATCGTGACGGTATCTTCATCGAGAGAAGGGACAGATTTGTGTTTGACGGGGAGGGATCCATTACCAGCTACACCCCAGGTAGACGCTATGGCCTTGGCGGGGACACGTGGTCGGGGGACGTACGCTCCATAGCCCACGATACCGACCTCTTTAATGGTCTTCATAATGCGTCATTCTCGCCGCAGGCTGGTTGGTCACGGCTCAGTAAGCCACTGAGGAAGAGGTCGATGTAAGCCTCTGCTAGGTCTGTGTCCCGGAGACGGCCGTCTGTGTTGTACCAATGATAGGTCCAGTTGATCATCCCAAGCAGGGCAAAAGTTGCAACGCGGGGATCAATTTCTCGAATAAAACCTTTTTGTTGCAACTCACGAAACGTTTCCTTCAAAAAACGGACATAACGCCGTTTTCTCCGATCGATTCTGGTTCGGTAATCACCATGCAGCGCGTGGGCTTCGTTAAGTACAACGGTGACTTCCTTGGTCCGATCTCGTGTTACGAGGAGTAGATGCCCCCGAATTGTCGCGCGCAGTCGTTCTAGGGGATCCCGAATCTTTTCAACTCGGTCCAGTACGCGTTCCTCGAAAACATCCATGCCGTACGACATGATCCCGAATAGGAGTTCATCCTTGCTGGCGATGTGGTGGTAAACACCGGCTTTGGTCATATCGACCGCGGCGGCAACATCAGCCATTGAGGACTGGCCAAATCCGTTTTCACAGAACACCCGGGCGGCGGCCTCATAGATTTGAGCGGTTCGGTTCTCGCGGCGCTGTATTGGTTGCCCGCGGCTTGACTCGTTTTCCTTGACGGCTCGCATGACGTTCTCTTTAAAGGTTCTTTGCTGGTTCTACCGACCGATCGGTAGGTTATACAGTAAAACGAGGATAACAAGTCTCTGGAAGGATTTGCAGAAACTCAGTGTGCCAGTATTGCTCGCCGGAGTTGGTCTACTTTGACGCGGTATTTGAAAACCTTTCGGTCCCCGATTATTCCGACGGGCACTTCATCTCCATAAACACGCACCCAATCTGGGTGATCGTCGACGTTCCGTATTTCTACCTCGAAGTCGTTATATTCCTGCAGCCCTCGAACCGTTGCCTTTGCAACTTCACAAAGGTGACAATTTTGACGCGTATAGAAGATCAGCTTGACCATCTCACCATGCTAGCCTGAGCCTTATGCAAATAACATTCCTAGGCACTGGGCCATCATTCGGCGTTCCCGTTGTGACATGCGATTGCCGCGTATGCGTGTCATCTGATAAGCGGAATCGCCGTCTCCGGGCGGGCCTGCTATTGAATTGGACAGACCTCGAAGGGCAAGAAACGCGGATTCTTGTGGACACGACAACTGATCTGCGGCAGCAGGCGTTGAGAGTCTCCCTGGACCGAGTAGATGGTGTTCTTTACACACACCACCATGCGGACCATATCCTTGGTTTGGACGAGTTGCGCATTTTTGGTTTTGTTCACGGAATTTCTATCCCGCTTTATGGTCTGCCCAGTACGATGGACGCTATCCGCCACACGTTTGAGTATGCCTTCGATAACAATGCGCATGGTGTCCCTCGGATCGATGTAAATACGTTCGACGGCCCGTTCAATTTGAGAGGAGTGCATGTTATCCCGATTCCTGTTTTACACGATCGGATAACTATTTCGGCTTACCGAATCGGAAACTTTGCCTATGTCACCGACTGTAGCGGGATCCCTGACGCGTCGGCGGAGATGCTTCATGGGGTTGATATCCTCGTTATTGGTGCATTAAAGAGAAACACCCATCCAAAACACTTCAACCTTGATGACGCACTTTTTGAGATCGAGCGGCTAAAGGTAGGTAGTGCGTATCTCACCCATCTTTCGCATGAGTTCGAGCATGAAGAGCTAGAGAAGGAACTGCCGGAGAACGTGCATGTCGCGTATGACGGGTTGGTACTGGAAGCTGATGAGACGTTGACGTGAAGGTATTGCATGGATTTACCGATGTTGACCTCCAAGGTGAAGGTAGTGTGGTTTCGATAGGCAACTTCGATGGGGTTCATCTCGGGCACCAAGCGGTTATCGGGAGCGCGGTTCAGTCGAGTTTGGAAAAGGGTCTTATGTCAGTGGTATGCACTTTCCATCCCCATACTCGTGTCTTCTTGCAGCCCGATGCGCCCCCCCGGCTCCTGGAAACCTTTGATCAACGGCTACGAGCCATTGCGGTGTTGGGTGTGGATATTGTCGTTGTTATTCCGTTCAGCAAAATGGTTGCGGAATTCCCGCGAGACAATTTCATCAATGAATTCTTAGCCGGTTCTTTGGGCACTGCGGAGTTGCATGTTAGCGAGGGCTTTACCTTCGGCGCTGGCGGGGCAGGGGATGTCGAATACTTAAAGAAGGTGGCCCCGGAAAATGGGTTTGAAGTGCGAGTGGTAGGCCCGGTTATGGCCGGTAGCAGGGCGGTATCGTCGACCCGGGTCCGGGACGCAATAGCGAAGGGGAGAGTGAGTGATGCAACGGAACTTCTCGGCCGGCCGTTCGTGCTAGTAGGGGAGGTGGTTGCTGGAAGGGGCCGAGGGAAGGGTCTTAATGCGCCAACAGCGAATTTAAATGTAGAGAATAGATTTGTGCCGGGACATGGTGTTTACGTTACAGAGGCCCGGCTTGGTGATGGTAGCTATAAGGCAGTTAGCAATGTCGGGACACGACCCACCTTCGGACCAAGCGAGGAGCTAACAGTCGAAACTCACCTGCTTGATTGCGAAATTGAACTCTGCGGGGAACAGTTGGAACTCGCCTTTCTAGAGAGGCTACGTGACGAAATTAAGTTCGAAAGCCCCGATGCTCTTGCAACTCAGATCGCTGAGGACGTACGCCAAGCTTCGAATTACGTCGCAATCAGTAACGAGAACGTGCGCTATACTGCGGACGTTTCATCAGAGGTCCGAGCTGGAAAAGAATCCGGCGCCTAGTTGGCTTCCGATACCCACGAAGCGGCTGACGGCCAGTAAGTGATCGTTGCCCGCGAACCCTGAACGGTCGTATCCCGGTGGTCGCCAAGCTCCATCTCTACAACTCCTGGACCCGCAGCCTTGAGCCATTCGAGACACTTGAGGCACAGGAGGCCCGCGTCTACGCCTGTGGGCCGACAGTTTATGACTATGCCCATATCGGAAACTTCCGCTTCAACGTATGGGTTGACGTGATGCGACGAGTGCTTGAATGGACTGGGTACAAAGTTCAGTTGGTGATGAATATCACTGATGTTGACGATAAGACAATCGCTGCTGCTCTAAGGTCGAAAGAAAGCCTAGAAGATTACACGGCTCGGTATACGGCGGCCTTCTTCGACGATCTTTGCAGCCTGCGCATTGTTCCAGCGGCACACTACCCTCGGGCGACCGAACACATCGATGAGATGGTCCAACTTGTAGAACGCCTGAAGGAATGCGAACTGGCCTACGAGCAAGATGGATCCGTCTATTTTCGTGTTGAGAGGTTCCCAGAGTATGGAAAGTTGTCACGTTTGGATCCCAGGCAACTTCGTTCCACCGGGAGAGTTGAGGGGGACGCGTACGACAAGGAAAGCATCCGTGATTTTGCTTTATGGAAACGTGCCAAGAAAGGCGAGCCGTTTTGGGACACCCCAATCGGACCAGGCCGGCCAGGGTGGCACCTGGAATGCTCGGCGATGAGTATGAAGTACCTGGGCGAGACATTCGACATACATGTAGGTGGAGTTGACCTGATGTTCCCGCATCACGAAAACGAAATAGCCCAGAGCGTTGGGGCGACGGGAAATGCACTTGCTCGTTTTTGGCTGCATTGTGACCATCTAATTGTAGATGGGACAAAGATGAGCAAGTCGTTAGGGAATCAATACACCCTGAGACAACTTCTGAATGACGGCCATGATCCGGTAGCGATTCGTTACCTTCTCGCATCTGTGCACTACCGAAAAAAGCTCAACTTCACCTATGACGGTTTAGGGCAAGCAAAAGCGGCGGTCGCTCGGCTCCGTGAGCTTGTGTTGAGGTTGGAGAAGTGCACAGAGGAGCTCCCTTCAGAAGGGCCGGATGAGGGCCAGGTTGCTTTGCAGCGAGCTGATGAAGGATTCAGAGAAGCGATAGCTGACGACCTCAACACGAGCGGGGCCCTCGGGCACATGTTCAGTTTGGTGAAAGCGACAAATGCAGCGCTTGATTGTGGAAAGTTGACGGGCGGTGAGGCGACCGCAATTCTTGCCTGGCTCCATGATGTAGATCGAATTTGGGCACTATTGCCGCGTGAGCAACAGTTAGTGGAACTAACGATTGAGGTAAAAGGTGCTGTTTTAGAGGCTGTTGGAGTCTCTATTTCTGATGATGATTTTGAACTTGTTACAGCGCGAATGCAGGCACGTGCAGATCATGACTTTGTTGCTGCGGATAAATTACGGGACAGGCTCCTAAAGCGCGGGATTTCACTGGAGGACACTCCTAAAGGCGTTCGTTGGCACGTTGATGGCTCCTAAAGCGCAGGTTGAGCTCGGTAGCAACGGAAGCCGTCGGTTTGCCCTATTAGCCCCGGCCTCTGACGAGTTTATTCATCGTCCCCCCTAGCGTTTCCACGCCATAAGAGGGCTGCTTCTTGAAGTGTCCCAAGGTGGATCTGAACAGTGTCGTCTGTGTTACTCGCGTAGCCGCCGGCCAAGACGACTGCAAGGGGCAGTCGGTGTCTACGACACAGGTTGCAGATAAATTGATCACGTTTGCGGAGCCCGCTGATTGTCAGGTTGAGCGCCCCTAACTGGTCGTAGCGGTAAGGATCGGCGCCGGCGACGTAGACGACTAGGTCGGGATGGTGAGACTGGATCAGTGGCACTAGGTGGGCCTGGAGCAAATTAAGATACGTGGCGTCGTCGGTGCCAGCGTCCAGTCCGACATCCACGGTACTTGGAGGTTTAGGATAGGGGTAAAGCCATTCCTGGTGAATCGAGAAGGTTGCTACGCTTTCATCATCAGCGAATATTGCCGATGTCCCATTTCCCTGATGCAAATCGGCATCAACGACCATCGCGCGCTTGATCCGTCTTTCAGCTTGCATCTGGCGGATAGCACAGGCTGTGTCATTAAAGACGCAGAAACCTTCACCATGATCAGCGAACGCGTGGTGAAAGCCACCGCCGATATGCAAACCAACGCCGAAATCCAGTGCAAAGCGTGCCGCCATGATCGAACCACGGACACAGCGGGTCGCAGCATCGAACAGCTGAGTTGACCAGGGTAACTCCAATCGGCGCTGCTCGTCGAGTGTGAGGTTGCTGCCACGACAGGCTGCATAATAACGGCGTGTATGAACCCCCAGAATCTGATCGATGGAAGCGGGTTCCGGTTCGACGAAATTCACTTCTGGTACGTTAAATTCGTCGATCAAGCGCTGACGTAGCAAGTCGTATTTGGCCGTTGGGAAAACGTGCGGACCGATATCGACCCTGTAGTGTGGCGAGTACACGTATTCCGGCACTCGAGCCTCCTTGCAATAAGATCAGCCTAGAAGGCCGAAGTATAGCGAAGGCCACCCTGCGGCATCGATAATATCAAGGGTTCCCGCCCAGGGTGGGACGTAGAGACGTTGCTTGCCTGAACGTGGCACACGCCGCTACCATACCCCAGTGCTGGGGCGGGAATAGCTCAGCTGGTAGAGCGCAACGTTGCCAACGTTGAGGTCGCGGGTTCGAATCCCGTTTCCCGCTCCATTTTTTCTCCCGCACCCAATATCGATACTCTGGCGGCGTGGCCAAGTGGTAAGGCAGAGGTCTGCAAAACCTCCATCCCGAGTTCGAGTCTCGGCGCCGCCTCTTTTCTTGTGAATCAACGCTGACACAACCGGGAGCCGGAGTACGGAGGAAATACCAAAACTCACGGCGGCAATTAAGCCGAAGCACGCTCCGGATTATTGCCCCCACCTGGTAAGGAAGCGGGGATTGACGACATTGTTGAAGATCGACCCAAACTGATAGGTAATCCCCGCTTTCATCTCGTAGCGAGAATCAGTCGCCAGCGCGGCTTGCCTGAGCAATATCTGCTCATCGGTTTGCCCTTGGGCGGGAAGGAAACGCTGATTCCGGACGGCGGCCCATTTCCCACTTATGTTCACGCTTAAGCCACGAAAGATTCGGAACTCAAGACGTCCTTCAACCTCAGCCTGCCACTGGTCCAAATCGCTGAGATATTGGGCCAGCTCCACACCTATTTCAACTTCTCCCCAGGGTTGTACGGCGTCAGCATTCACTAGGAGAGTATGGTCATAAAGGAGCTCTTCAGTCGTGCCGAAGAGTGTTTCCTCGAAGTACTGGTATCGACCCAGTCCAACTTCGTATGTGAAGGTGAATATACGACGGGATGACTCACTATAGGGGAAAATGTTGTATTCAATGCCCGGGGCTGCGACGATAGCTAGCTTGTTATTCATATACGTCATGTGGCCGACTGCCATTTTCCCGGATAAACCCCAGTGGTCCCCCAAGCTTTTAACAGTTTGGTGCTGGAACCACCAAAAGCGGCTCATACCAACTGTTTCGTTACCGTCGTTTAGGATGAAGGTGCGTTCGTCATAGCGGTAGTTTGCGTTATTACGAATCTTCCATTCCGGCGTGGTGCGACTGGCCGACACGCTGAAATTAATTTTTTGCTCAGAGCGGCGATCTTCCCCCGAAATCTCACCGTCGGTGTGCAAGCGGAATACCCAGAAGTTCCACGGATCATCATCAGGATCGACAACTAGGAAACGGTCTTCAATGCCCTGGATCTCTTCACGAATTTCGATCTGGTCGATTAAAGGAGTTTTGGCGAGGTAGTGGAGGATCCCGACACGGATTCTTTGGGCAATCCCTGCGCGCCTTTCGTCATCCGTGTTTGTATTGCTTGATACCCAGACTTGCTCCGTGTCATCCCCTTCAAACTCCCGTAGGCCAATAAAGTTGAAGAGGTATTCCTGCCCAGAGCCCGCGTTTCGATTCGTAACCAGTATATGGATCTGCGCGTCCCGACGATCACGGACGTAGTTGATGAATGTAATTTCACGGCGCAGGTAGTTTTGGTCACACGTGCGTCGCTCGCAGTCAAGAAAGACTAATAGGCCCGGTGGCAAGTTTTCGTTATCGGCGGCTGCCGTGTCTTCCTGGGCCCATACGTACGACGGAGCGAGCCCGATTGTCGAGATCATGATAAGGAAGACGACGAGCGAATTCATCCTGTGGTCCTGCCATGCCGTGTAGGGGAATTCAGACTACTAGAGGACGGGAACCTTCAGGGTGGGGCACAAGGCTCGCTATCGCCAATAGTTTCGCATGGCATGCCGTTCACGACAATCCGGGCTGGGATGTCTGGTTAACATGCAATTTGCGGTGGCTGAGTGGTACTAGCAGCCTGGAAAGACTTTGTGCCGGACAGTTGAGGCGATGGAGTTATCATTTTGTTTTGCTGGGAGCGTAGCCAAGATTTGGGCCCAGCCAGCGTTCAATTTCAGAACGCTCCATCTTTTTCCGCCGGGCGTAGTCGGCTACTTGTCCGCGTGTGATTTTACCGAGGCTAAAATACCGAGCGTCGGGATGGTTAAAATACAGGCCACTTACCGAAGCAGCTGGAAGCATCGCAAAACTTTCCGTTAGTGTGACGCCGGTCACTTCGTTTGCGTTGAGCAAGTTGAAAAGTGTCTGCTTCTCGGTGTGATCGGGTTGAGCTGGGTAACCTGGTGCAGGCCGGATGCCGCGATAACGTTCCTTGATCAGGTCGTCAATGGTTAGAGTGGTTGTTTCGCCGAAGCCGCAGTCAACGCGTGCCAACGCGTGCACCTTTTCGGCGAGTGCTTCTGCCAGGCGATCGGCGATTGCTTTCACCATAATTGCGTTGTAGTCGTCATGATCACGCTCGAACTCTGCCACCGTCTCGTCGGCGCCATGTCCGGCAGTGACAACGAAGCCACCAATAAAGTCTTCCAAACCGGATTCGCATGGTGCGACGAAGTCGGCTAGTGCCAAATAGGGCTTGTTGGGACCTCGGCGAGTTTGTTGCCGCAGCGTGTGGAATCGGGCTATCTCAACTTGCCGGGAGTTGTCGTGATAGACCACTATGTCATCCCCGTCACTATTGGCAGGGAAAAATCCATAGGCGGCCTTGGCGGTGAGCAGGTTCTGAGTCGCGAGCTTGTCGAGTAAGGCTTGTCCATTTTCAAATAGCTCCCGCGCAGCAGCTCCAACTTTTTGATCGTCAAGAATCTTGGGATAAACACCGCGAAGCTCCCAAACATTGAAAAACGGAGTCCAGTCAATATAGGGAATTATCTCGGAGACAGGAATTGGATCCAGGACACGTGTCCCTAGAAACGAAGGCTCCGGGATTTGGTCCGCGTCCCAAGTTGTCGGTGCGGGGCGTGTCCGGGCAAGTGCGAGATCCACCAACTCAGGTGGGGTAGCTGCGGCAAAGGAGGCCCGCACTTCTTCTTGTTCTTGGGAGGTTCGCTGGATTAGCGCGTCCCGGGAATCAGGATTGACGAGTTTGCCGACGACACCCACGGCGCGTGAAGCATCTTTCACATGAATGGTGCCGCCATCGTACTGCGTGGCAATTTTTACCGCGGTATGTTTGCTAGTAGTCGTTGCCCCGCCGATAAGTAGAGGGACCTCGAAGTCGAGTCGCTTCATCTCGTCGGCAACATGAACCATCTCGTCGAGCGACGGGGTGATTAGACCACTCAGTCCTATTATGTCGACAGCTTGCTCACGTGCAGTCTCTAAGATCTTGTCGGCTGGCACCATAACCCCAAGATCAAGAACGTCATAACCATTGCAGCCCAACACAACACCGACGATGTTCTTGCCAATGTCATGCACGTCGCCCTTGACCGTCGCCATGAGGATCTTGGCCTGGGCATTGGTGAGTCCGGCCTCTTCTTTTTCGGCTTCAAGATAGGGAAGCAGGTAAGCAACAGCCTTCTTCATCACCCGGGCGCTTTTCACCACCTGTGGAAGAAACATTTTTCCGTCACCGAACAAGTCGCCAACTATATTCATTCCACCCATTAGAGGTCCTTCAATAACTTCAAGGGGGCGGGACATTTGCTGGCGTGCCTCTTCGGTGTCTTCCTCGATAAATTCAGTTATGCCTTTGACCAAAGCATGGCTAAGGCGTTCGCTCACGGTGCCTTGACGCCACTCCAAGGCTGCTTTGTTGTCTTCGGTGACTGCAATGTGTTCCTGAGCGACTTCGATCAATCGCTCCTGTGCGCTGTTCCCCCGGTTGAAAATTACGTCTCCGATTAAATCCCGCAGGTCAATTGGAATGTCTTCATATACGTCGAGCTGGCCCGCATTTACGATCGCCATGTCGAGCCCGGCTTTAATGGCGTGATAAAGAAAGATGGAGTTCATTGCACGTCGTACAGGCTCGTTTCCGCGGAACGAGAAAGAGAGATTGCTGATACCGCCCGATATTTTTACAAGCGGAAATCTCTCCTTAATTTGGCGGGTAGCCTCAATAAAGTTGATGGCGTAATCGTCGTGCTCCTCGATCCCAGTGGCGATCGTGAGCACGTTTGGGTCGAATATGATGTCTTGCGGGGGGAAACCGACATCTTCTGTGAGGATCCGGTAGGCACGTTCTGCGATCTCCACCTTACGTTCCACTGAAGCCGCCTGCCCCTCTTCGTCAAATGCCATCACTATGACAGCGGCTCCGTGAAGCCGAATAGTTCGAGCCTGTTCCTTAAATGTCTCCTCGCCTTCCTTCAGGCTTATTGAATTGGCGATGGATTTTCCTTGCAGGCACTTCAAGCCGGCTTCAATGACTGAAAACTTGGAAGAGTCGACCATGATGGGCAATCGCGCGATGTCGGGTTCGGTGGCGATCAAGTTCAGAAAAGTCGTCATCTCCTGTTCAGAATCGAGGAGGCCTTCATCCATGTTCACATCGAGGATGTTGGCGCCGCCTTCAACTTGGTGCTGGGCGACCTGGACCGCTTCTTCGTAGGCGTGTTCCTTGATTAGCCGGGCAAAACGGCGGGAGCCGGAAACATTGGTACGCTCGCCGACCATGATTAAATTTGATTCAGGGCGAACAGTAAGTGGTTCGAGGCCACTAAAACGGGATAAAGGCTCTGGGGATCCGGGCACGTGAGGCAGCATTCCATACGTGGCCTCAGCGATTGCGGAGGTATGGGCTGGTGTTGAGCCGCAACACGATCCGACAATATTGAGCCAGCCTGCCTCTGCGAAAGAACGCACCTGGGCGGCCATCGCCTCAGGGGTTTCGTCATAGTCTCCGAATTCATTCGGCAGTCCAGCGTTCGGCCAGCAAGCGATATAGACGTCCGAGACAGCAACAATCTCCTCTAGATATGGACGCATTAGGTCAGCACCTAGAGAGCAGTTAATACCAACTCCGAGCAGATTGGCGTGCGACACTGAGTTCCAGAAGGCCTCTGGCGTCTGGCCAGAAAGGTTGCGGCCACTTGCGTCGATGACGGTAAGGGAAGCAATGACTGGAACCCGCGAACCAAAAATTTCGAAAGCTTCTTCGATCCCCACTAGAGCGGCTTTGCCGTTAAGGGTGTCGAACACGGTTTCAGGTAGCAGTATGTCGACCCCCCCAGATAACAAGCCGTGTGCCTGCTCGCGATAAGTCTCCCGAAGGTCGTCAAAAGTTACGGCGCGAAATGCTGGATCGTTTACGTCAGGGGAAAGGGAAGTAGTCTTGTTCGTGGGACCTATTGAGCCAGCCACAAAACGCGGCTGATAGGGATTCTTCGCAGTAATGTCGTCAGCGGCCTTGCGGGCAACTTTTGCCGCCGTCTCGTTGAGTTCAAAGGCAAGTTCGGCAAGGCCGTATTCCGCCATGGCCACAGCGGTACCGTTGAACGTGTTGGTTTCGATGATGTCGGCGCCTGCCTCAAGGTAGTCACGGTGAATACTTTCAACCACTTCCGGCTTCGTGATGCACAAGAGGTCATTGAAACCTTGGAGCGCTTGGGGATGATCGGCGTATCGGTCGCCGCGAAAATCTTCTTCGGACAATCGAAATCCCTGGATCATGGTGCCCATGGCACCATCAAGAATGAGGATCCGGCTCTGGAGAAGGCTCTCCAATTCTGATGCCCGGCTAGGGCGGAGATCAGTAGACATAACCATATGATGATAGACGATCAGCCATTATTGGTTGTCGTGTGTAGTTTCCGGAATTGTTGACTGGAGGGAGTTCACGAGAATATTGAGGGAGAGCTGGTTTCTGACCAGGGGTCGCAGAGAGAATGTACCCTGGCAAAACTGTTATTTTAGACGGTGCTTAGTAGCTAAAAGTTAGTTCTGAGGTAGTCGTTACTCGGGTACGATGCTTCAATCCAGGAAATCGGAGAGTCAAGTATGCGGGCATTGTTGCAGGTTTCGGTACTAGTGATGGTCCTTGTGATTTTTGGCACCGTCACCGTGAGCGCCCAAAACGGCGCGGCAGAAGCGATTAAGGCTGTGAATCAACTGTTTCAGGAATACGTTGCGGAAGGGAATGCTGATGCCCTAACCATGCTGTTCACGGAAGATGGGATGTCTATGCAGCCAAACGCTGATCCTCGTGTGGGCCATGAAGCGATAAAGGAAGCTCATGCGGAAATGTTTGCCACTGGAGTTGGTGCTTTACGACTAACCACAGATGAACTCGAGGTGTTCGGTGACACAGCCCACGAAGTCGGTCGCTTCGTAACAGAGACTGCCGATGGTGACCATATAGACCATGGCAAGTACGTTGTTATCTGGAAGCGCATCGAGGGCGAATGGAAACTGCACCGTGATATCTTCAACAGCAACATGGCTGCACAGTAGTTAAGGCGGTCCTCAGTTAGCCCCACTTATATATTCACATCGAATAAAAAGGCCCTGAGATAGATAAAACCCCCTGGCAAGCCAGGGGGTTTTGCAATAGCACGGGACAAGGACCTAGAGGTCTAGTTCCATCCCCACGCAGTAGTCTTTGTGCCCCCGTCCGCAGTGACATCGTAGTGAAAGACCATGGCGGTGCCATTAAGGTCTGCGAAGGTTTCCGAGTCTGTGTGAAGAAGGATCGAACCACGCCAGGCAACTGATCCATCCGCTCCTGCGCCCGGGCAAGCCCCCATGCCCCGAAGATTGATGACATCACCATCAGCCGTGGTCATCACGCCGTGACCTTCGCCATGGATGGATCCATCAGCCCGCGTTTCCATCCAATATGTCCACGCGCTGGTCTGGTCAACGCCCTTAACCGTTCCTTTAGTTGCTAGCTTGATTTCGACCTTGTTGTCCCCAAGGTCAGTCATTTCAGCTGCGGTGCCGACTTCTTCAACTAAGATCTCTCCGAGCATGATGTTCCGTCTCCAATTCTTTTTCCAAAAAACACAAAAGCGTACGTGACCGTAGTATGAATCTGTCTGGTTGGCAAAGCCTCTGACCCTTCGTTACAGGGCGAGAATGCCTGGAATGGGGCGGTAAGGGTTTAGAGGTCTAGTTCCATGCCCACGCAGTCCGGGTACCTGAGCGATTCATTGCTATGACAGGAATGTGTTGGCCCCCGTCCGCAGTGACATCGTAGTGAAAGACCATGGCGGTGCCATTAAGGTCTGCGAAGGTTTCCGAGTCTGTGTGAATAAGGATCGAACCACGCCAGGAGACTGAGCCATCCGCGCGTGCGCCCGGGCAGGCGCCCATACCCCTAAGGTTGAGGACTTCACCATCAGTTGTCGTCATCACACCATGGCCTTCGCTGTAGAGGCTTCCATCGGCCCGTGTCTCCACCCAGTATGTCCATTCGCTGGTCTGGTCGACGCCTTTGATCTGTCCGTTGGCCGTTAGGTCAACTTCAACCTTGTTGTCCCCAAGCTCCGTCATTTTCGTAACCGTGCCGACTTCTTCAACTACGATGTCTCCAAGCATGATGTTCTATTCCCGTGCTTGTTTCGGAGGATTTAGGAAAGAGTTGGTGACCGTAGTATGAATCTGCCTGGTTGGCAAAACCGGTCACGGGAACGAGGAGGAAAGATGTCCAAGATAAAGAAGAAACAGTTGTATGCAGTCCTTACGGTTTGTGCGGTGGTTATGACGTCTGTAGTGACATACCGGCAACTGAATCCGGCAGAGCGTTACGTGGATGTGGCCGGTGTTGCCTCTGTTTTGGACACTGTAACGGGGACGCTGTACCAGGGACCTTCGCCGCAGCGTTCTCAAGCCCACATCGGCGTATTTGACCTCCATCCCACGCGAGGATGGGTCCAACGGGCCCAATAATGCCTTTTCTGCTAATTGTCCTTGATCCGTAGCGGACCATTGTCAAACGGCGGTAAAATATAAAAACCCACCCATCTGGTGTTCATTGAAGTTGAGAATTGCCATGTTGGGACGCTGTGTTTATTCGACAATACGGGCTGGGATTTTTGGTAATCGGACTACCAGCAAGATGATGTGTGTCGTTGTGGCACTCGTCTTTCTCGTTTTATCCGTGTCGGCTTTCGCCGCAGCCCAATCGACCACTCAATACGCTGTCCACGAGCCCCTGAGTGGTACATCGTTTCCGGTCTCTCTCACTCCACCTGGTGGTGCGACGCCACACTGGATCACGGGAGTGGCACTCCGGCAGAGAACAATTTTCCAAGTGAATATCTATGCTTTTGGACTCTATGTTGACGCCGAAGGCGCGCGCGAATCGCTCTCGCGTTTCACGGGCATGTCGGCGTCGACGCTTGAGGGTGACGGAAGCTTTTATCAGCAATTACTCGATCTGGATTTTGCGATGACACTTCGCCTGGTAATGCTTCGCGCTGTCGATGGTGATGACCTGGCTGAGGCTTTTGAGGAGGTCCTTCGCCCACGGCTCGCGGGGGTCGTCCCTGGTATAAATGGGTCCAGGGAAGGGGGCATGCTTGGACGGTTCCGAGACTATTTCGATGTGGAACTGGTGGAAGCAGGAACAGAGATCGCCTTTTCCTGTGGGCCCGCCGGACGGTTGGTTGTCTCCGTCGGTAGAGCCGCGCGCCCGGCCCTTGACTCGCTTGCTCTTTGTCGGGCGCTGTTTGATGTTTACCTTGGTGAGGATCCGATTTCCTGGGAAGGTAAAAGGAACGTGATCGCTGGATTCCCTGAGCTTCTTTCCGCCGAGGATCGAAATTTGGCGCGGTGACCTGCCGGTGGTGGTGTCAACCTTCGCGTCGGGCAAATAGCAGGAGAACGGCTACTGTGCCGGGGGTTACTTCGGCCGCCCCCCCAAACCTTGCATTATTGTGCTGCTCCCGCTGACGTTCGCAGTCCCGTAGACTCTCTGCCCTGTAATTTCGTCCCTCATGAGGGTAACGAATACACCGCTGAGACAGAGCATGGCCACCAGGTTTGGTATGGAAACCACGGCCACGGCTATGTTCGCTAGCACCCATAGTTGGTCTACGTCGGAAATCCCGGCGAAAACAACACCGGGAACAAAATAGAGCCAACGAAGAAAGCGTGTGGAACGTACGCCTACAAGGTTTACCAGCGAGGTCTCGAAAATCACATAGAACCCGATCTGGGTGGATAGACAGAACGTTGCGACAGAACCGGATACGACGATCGCGGCAATGGACACAGGTAGTACGTGGCTGAATGCCGAAAGCAGTAGCTCTATTCCCGATTCGCCGCCCGCCATGGCTCCTGTGCAGAGGATGGCGAACGCTGTGATGGAACAGATCACGATGGTATCGATGAAAACTTCAAACGCGCCCCATACGCCTTGCTGGAATGGATGATCTGTCTGGGCAGTAGCATGTACGATGGGTGCAGTGCCAAGCCCCGCCTCGTTCGAGAGCATGCCTCGAGCCATGCCTTGCTTAATGGCAGTGCTCACAGCGACGCCGGCCGTACCACCCATTGTGGCGGATGCGGAGAATGCGTCGGAAATGATTGACCGCATCACCGCCGGGAGTGCATCGATGTTGACAGCAATCACGATGAGTCCGCCGGCGAGATAGGCTAGCGTCATGATCGGAACCAAGCGTTCGGAGAAACGGCCGATCCGTTGTGCGCCGCCGAGGGCAACTAGCGCTGTGATAAGTCCCATAGAGCCAGTCACGAGGTATGGATCAAGGTTGTAACTGGCCCGGAGAGCTCGACCCACCGTGTGTGCTTGCAACAATGATGCAGCGACCACAGCATTAATTACCATTCCGGCGCTAAAGAGCACTGCGAGTGAGTTCCAGCCTAGCCCGCGGCGAATTGTGTACTGAGGGCCACCCCGCATCTCGCCATCGGCTCCACGTTGACGGTAGTAGACGCCGAGGGTGATCTCGGCGGTTTTAGACATCATCCCGAATATGGCCATGATCCACATCCAGAAGATTGCGCCGGGCCCCCCAACGGAGAGTGCCGTTGCAACACCCGCCATGTTTCCCATGCCCACCGTCCCAGCCAGCGATGTTGCCGCTGCTTGAACTGGGCTCATGAGCCGAGCTTTGGAGTTAGCAGTCCCGGAAACCACTTGTCCAACGGTGTTACGTAGGATGTAGCTGAGTCCGGTGAACTGGAAAAGGCCCGAACGGATGGTAAAGAAGACGGAAACTCCCCCCAGGAACATCATTGTCCAAGGACCCCAAAGGAAGGAGTCGAGGAACGCCAAGTTGAGCAGAAGAGACTCGAGCATGTGACCTTGCCTAAGGGGGCAAGCAGACCTGGGCAAACTCCCATGCTATACCAAGGGATATGAACGACCCTATCGTAGGGATCTACACGATTGGCCAGACGCCGCGTCCTGATCTCGTCGAGAATCTTAAGCGTGTTGCACACACGTTTCGTTTCGAGCTTAGAGGGGCGCTGGACGACCTGGGCGAGGATAAGGTCCCGGTTTGTGGGCCGGGCGGATATCCTCTTGAGACGCGCCTGCGTGACGGCACCCGTGTTGTGGTGGACGCGGCGTTTTTGGGGCAGCGCCTACAGGAAGCCATAACTAAATGGGATGATCGGGTTTCGGCGCATCTGGTTCTTTGCGCGGGTTCCTTCCCATATCTGAGAGCCCGGAGGATGGTCATCCAGCCATTCGACTGTGCTGTCAGTCATTTTGCTGCGTGCGGCCTAAGATCGTTAGAGGTCGTGGTGCCTTTCGCCGCCCAGGTCACCTCTTCGGTACGAAAATGGGAAGCAGCCGGCTTTTCTTGTCGCGCCCATGTATTGCCCGATAGATCGGCGTCAGGGTTCGTGGAGCGTTGGCTGCCGGAAAACGTGGGCGAGACAAGTGCTGACGCACTGGTAATTGATTATGTCGGATTGCCTGCTACTGACCTGAAGAAGGCCCAGACTGAGATGGACATACCGGTGTTCGACCTTGGGCACCTCGCAATAGACTCTCTTAAAAAGCATCTGGAGACTTTATGAGGCCGGAACGATGAGTGGCAGCGGCAGCATGCTATATGACCTTGCCGTCAAGGGTGACATCGTGCTTGAGGGTGGCAAGGTGTTTAAGGACGGATGGTTGGGCGCAAAAAATGGACTAATTGTCGAGCTTTCCCTAGAGCCACTTAAAGCATCAAAAATTGTCGATGCGTCTGGCTATTTCATTTTTCCTGGCTTTGTCGATGGGCACGTCCATACAAGATCGTATGAGGGTGAAGGAATTACGGCGACCACCAGGGCGGCAGCGGCCGGAGGAACTACGACTATCGTTGACATGCCGTTCGACAAGCCCGCGAGGCCTGTTAGCTCACCAGAGCGACTCAGGGCAAAGATTGAGGATGTTGGTAGTGAGGCCATGGTTGACGTGGGTCTCTGGGCGACGTTCACCCCCGAAGGTGACCTGGACAATATCTCCGAAATGGCATCCGCGGGTGCCGCGGCGTTCAAGGTGTCCACGATAGAGGTGGATCCTGTGCGTTTCCCGCGAATCCCGGACGGTCGGTTGTACGAAGCTTTCCAGGAGATTTTTCTCGCTGGAGTTCCTGTAGCAGCCCATCAAGAGAATCAAGAAATTGTGTTCAGCCAAACCGAAGCTTTTCAGGCTAGCGGAGATACGAAGCCCATCGATCATGCCCTAAGCCGCCCACCAGTAGCCGAGGCCGAGGCTGCGGGCCGTTTGCTCGAGCTGGCTTATTGGACAGGGGTGCGCCTGCACATGGTTCACGGCACATTGCCCCGCACATTCGAGCTCATCAAGTGGAATCGCGAGCAGGGAGTCGATGCGACCGGCGAAACCTGCCTTCAGTATTTGCTCCTGTCCATGGACGCCCTTCAGCAGCAAGGAGGTCGGGCGAAGTGCAACCCACCACTGCGATCAAAGGTTGATGTGGAAGGGCTCTGGGCGTTGTTGCAGGATGGAGTAATTGATGTCGTTACGTCGGACCACTCTCCCTACCCCCTCCACAGGAAGGAAACCGACAACATCTTCGAGGCATTGGCTGGAATGCCCGGTGTAGAAACCTTGGGGACTCTCCTGTACAGCGAAGGGGTGGCAAAGGACCGTATTGAGCTGGGACAATTCGTGAAGTTAATAGCGTCGGGTCCCGCCGCGCTTTTCGGGTTTGGCCAGAAGGGCCGTATTGCAATAGGCGCGGATGCTGACTTCGTTGTCTTTGACCCTGATGCTGAGTGGATCCTGGATGAAAACGAACTGCACCACAGCGTAGACTGGAGCCCGTATCATGACCTCCATGTTCAGGGACGCGTCATCTCCACTTGGTTGCGTGGCAGTTGCATCTACGAAGGCGGCGAGATTCTGGCAGAGTCAGGAACTGGCCGATTTATAAGTCCATCTTAGAGTCCATACTTACCTGATCTAGCCTCATGCACGTTCAAGGCGTACTTCCCATTCTGCCCACGCCATTCAGTGACAATGGCTCCGTTGACGAAGCTAGCCTTCGACGGCTGATTGATTTCGAACTTGAAGTCGGTGTCCATGGTGTCAGCATTCTAGGTTTCATGGGCGAAGCACCTAGGCTGTCCACTACAGAGCGACAACAGGTTGTGGCGACGACGGTGGATCAGGCTGGAGGCGTGTTCCCGACATGGGTGGGAGTTTTGGCATTTGGGGCCGCGGGTGCGATCGAACAGGCTCTCCAGGCGCAGGAGCTTGGGGCAGCGGGCGTATTTGTCGCTCCTATTGGTGTCCAGAACGATCAGGTCATCTTCGATTATTACGCTTCGGTTGCGGATGCTCTTGAGATTCCAGTTGCGATTCACGATTTCCCGGAATCCTTCCAGACCATACTGTCGGCCGAGCTTATCGCCCGAATGGCCAACGAAATTGACGGTGTTAGCTACATCAAGCTCGAGGATTACCCGGTTCTCACTAAGATGAGCCGTATCCATGAGTTGGCACCCGAATCCATCGGGGTCTTCGGCGGTCTCGGAGGCCTCTACTTCTTGGAAGAACTACAGCGAGGTTCGCAGGGGATAATGACCGGATTTGCGTTTCCCGAGGTGTTGCTGGAAGTCTATGAGAGCTTCAGGGGAGGAGACACTGGGCGGGCCGCGGCTCTTTTCGATCACTACATTCCTTTGATTCGGTACGAATTCCAACCGAAGATAGGGTTGGCGTACCGAAAATTTGTTTATCAAAAGCGCGGTATCATCCAGTCAACTTTCATTCGGTCCCCCGGCATGCAAATCGACGACTACACAAGTATGGAATTGGTTAGCATCATTGAGCGGGTAGGATTCAGTCTCGATACCGTTGGGACCCAGCGAGTGGCATTACCTGGAGCCTAAAGCGCTGCGGAGGCCCCTGGCCGGCGGCTACCAGCATTGTAGAGGACCCGCTACCGTACCTTGAGACGGCACACTTAGAGATATAGGAGAGGAAGAGCATTGAGACGTGCAGTCGCTGTCGCTTTCTTTGTCATAGTTGCGAGCGGCTGCTCTGAGCCACGCGAGTTTGGCGCCAGTGCCCGCCTGACGTCCTCGGCGGAGGCCGAAGACTGGTCCGGTTTCGGTATCCTGGAAAACGTACTGAACTGGACCCCAGAGCAACAGCTCCGTGGGTACCGAAACATTGACAAGATCTATCCGACACGGCCAATCACCGCCAGCGATGATCCCTACCCGTTGCCGAACGGCTGGATCGAGCTGGCGGATCTTCGCTACGAGGTTTCGGGCGCCACCTTTAACGTTGAACGATTCTTTGAGCACAACCGTCTCGTTGGACTGCTGGTCATCAAGCAAGGCAAGGTAGTCGTCGAGCGCTACGCCCTGGGTAACACGCCGGAGACGCGTTGGTACTCGTTCTCTGTCGCGAAGTCTGTTGTCTCAATGCTAATCGGTGCTGCTGTGCGTGACGGCTATATTTCGAGCCTCGATGCGTCGGTGACCGACTATCTGCCCGTCCTTGCCGGGTCTGCCTACGAGGATGTGAGTATCCGGGACGCGATGCAGATGGCCTCCGGTGTCGCGTGGAATGAGAACTACACCGACCCACAGTCCGATATCGCTAGCACGGGCGGTAGTGTGCTCGACCGACTGCGCTACCTGCGCAACAAGTCACGCGTTGCTCCGCCCGGCGATATCTTTAACTACAACACCGCGGAAACCAACCTACTGGGCGCCGTGTTGCGGGCGGCCATCGGCAACAACCTGTCGGCTTATCTGGAACACAAAATCTGGCGCCCCTTTGGCATGGAACACAATGCCAACTGGTTGTTGCTTACGCCCGGTGGGGCTGAACATGCAGGTTGTTGTCTCAGTGCCACGCTGCGTGACTACGGCAGGATTGGCCTGTTCGCCATGCGCAACGGTCAGCTGCGTGACGGGACGCCGGTCCTTCCAGGTGGTTGGATGGAAGAATCAACGACGCCGTCGCGTGCGAACCAGGGCTATGGTTACCTCTGGTGGCTTCGCGGTAGCGGTGTCTACGACGCCGTGGGTATCTATGGTCAGGCGATTCACATCGATCTTGCCGAGGAGCTCGTCATCGTTACGCACAGCGCTTGGCCGGTGCCCATTGGACCCGTGTTTTCGCTTCACCGCAGTGCATTTTTTGAAGCGGTGACCTCGGTACTAAGTAACTGAGTTCCGTCGCGACCGGCTGATAGAATTCAAGTTCGACGATATTTGATTATCGCCCGGGTGGCGGAATTGGCAGACGCGGGGGACTTAAAATCCCCTGTCTTAGGACGTGCGGGTTCGAGTCCCGCCCTGGGCATTTCAAGCTATAACTGGTTTACAGCGGAATA